>VOFE01001509.1_pt1:327500-1714000 | contig 1714000 bp, 2108 predicted proteins | sample 5384071 | NCBI WGS metagenome assembly VOFE01 (sample SAMN12384724, study PRJNA508395) | human gut metagenome | isolation source: healthy gut D | host: Homo sapiens
CAGGCTTATCACTCCCAAGAGTTCACATCGACGGAGTGGTTTGGCACCTCGATGTCGGCTCATCGCATCCTGGGGCTGTAGCAGGTCCCAAAGGGTTGGGCTGTTCGCCCATTAAAGCGGTACGCGAGCTGGGTTCAGAACGTCGTGAGACAGTTCGGTCCCTATCCGGCGCGGGCGTAGGATATCTGAGGGGAGCTGGCCTTAGTACGAGAGGACCGGGCTGGACGGACCACTGGTGCATCAGCTGGATACCAAATCCATAGCTGGGTAGCCAAGTCCGGAAGGGATAAACGCTGAAGGCATCTAAGCGTGAAGCCCCCCCCAAGATGAGATGTCCCTGTCTATAAGACAGTAAGACCCCTGAAAGAGTATCAGGTAGATAGGGCAGAGGTGGAAGCACGGTAACGTGTGGAGCTGACTGTTACTAATCGGTCGACTTGACCAAAGCAACTCGGAAATCAATCTGTATGAAGTTTTGAAGGTATGTTACAAAACAAACCTATTGTGACGTACTTGTACGTCATTTTAGCATATAGGGGTGTAGTTCATCGGTAGAATAAGAGTCTCCAAAACTCCAGAGGAGGGTTCGATTCCTTCCACCCCTGTTCTTAAACAGAAAGTATATTTTATACTTTTTTTTTTTACTTTACAGGAAATTGCTTTCCTGTAAAGTAAAAAACGCTCTGCGAGGATGCACACTGCGGCGTATAAGGTAGATGTCGCAAGCGACCGCCGCAGGCGCGAGAATGTGCCAAGGCACATTCTCTGTTATGCAGTAGCGAGAAACTCGCAAAGCGTGTTTCTCGTAGTTGTGTCAGGTATTCGTAAGAAGCTACCGGCAGACTTAGCATGAATTCACAAACAGCTATTAGCAGTAAATTTTGTATAAAAAAGAAAAGTGGTATAAAATAGACAAAGAGTGTTAAAATCTAAGAGAAAGTAATGAAAGAGAAGTTTTATAAAGGGCAGTCTACTGACAAAGAAGAAAATATGTGATGAATGAAAACAGGATTATGAGGAAGGGAGCTGTAAGAGAAATGAACAGGTATTGGTTGCATGCGGCATCAGGAGAACTTTCTTTAGCAAGGGATAATGGGAAAAATATAGAAAAGGAATCAGAACCGCAGATAATACTATTAAATATGGAAGAATTTCAGCAATTAGAAGGAAATTATCCGCATCGAAAGAATCTGATTAGCAGCATGCGTTTTATCCGCTATAGCAAAGTAGAGGCATTTCATGAATGTGTACAGGGGATTATACATGTACCAAAACAGGGAAGTAAAAAGGAAAAAGAGTTTTCCTTTGGCTTTTATCTCTTTGAAAATAAACTATTTTTAATAGAAGAAGATGAGGAATTACAGGAAATATTGGCAAAGGTCAAAAATGATATGTTTGATGGCTGCACACTTCATATGGTGTTGCTCTTTATTTGTAATGCATTAATTGACAATGATATTCTTTATCTGCAAAAGATAGAGGAAAATTTGGAGAAGGTAGAGGATGTTGTAATTAAGAGGATACCGGAGCATTTTAATGAAGTAATTATGCGTTATCGGAAGCAGCTTTCAGAGAGCCGGGCATATTATGAACAGTTGATGAATATGGGAGATTTCATGCAGATGTATATGAACCGGGAGTCTTTAGTAGAAGAGGAACAGGGCTGGGAACGCTATATGAATCGTGTGGAGCGGCTGCATAATTACGTAGAGACAATCCGCGAGTATTTACAGCAAATCCGTGAAATGTATCAGACGCAGATTGATATTCACCAGAACCGGATTATGAGTATTCTGACCATTGTAACAACTCTCTTTTTGCCATTGACACTAATTACAGGCTGGTATGGAATGAATTTTCCGGGAATGCCGGAATTTCAATGGAAATATGGTTATCTGGCAGTAATCGGAGTGTCCGTTCTTCTTATTATTATAGAGATAGTATATTTCAAGAAAAAGCGGATCTGGATATCTTCGAAAGACGTAATGTAATGAGTGCAAGCGAGTCAACATACTTGCATGATTGACAATCGGCGAAATTAATGAGTGATACAATCACGTTATAATACACAAAATGTCCACTTATATGGAAAACCGCTGAATGTACGGAAAAAAGTGCAATAGTAAGTATTATGTAAATGTTATGTGTAGAAAGAAGTTTAGGAATAATGATGGAATTTGGAGCTTTTTGAAGACTTTTGAAGGAATGCGAGGCTTATTACCTTATTTTTGACACAAAAATTTGTGAAAAACGATAAAAAATATTGACTGAGTAAAAAAAACTTGTAAATGTGACTAAAGTACCATAAAAAACGACAAAATGTGACAGGCAAACTAATTTTGGTAAGACCAAAATGGAGAAAAACAGAAAAATTTATTGTGTAAAATGCTCATAAAATTCATATACTAAGATGGTAAGCGAAAATTGACAAAAAAAAAAATGGTGTCATAATGCTCAAGAATCAAAAGTAAATCAGTTTATTTTTTTGAGGATGGTGAAAAAAATGAATGAAAAGAAAATCAAATTAGCTGGCACAGAAGAGGTTAGAGACTTTGTACGTGAGGCAGGAAAATGTGATTTTGACATTGATATTTCATACAATAGAGTAATAATTGACGCAAAGTCTTTTCTTGGAGTATTAAGTCTTGATCTGAATCGAGAGCTTACTGTTAAGTATGGCGGACATGATATGAACTTTGAGAATGTATTAAGCAAGTATGCAACTGCTTAAATGATGGCACAGGTTTTCTGGCAACCAGAAAATACAGGTTCATAAGGTAAGAAGAAATACCGGGTAGCGGACAATTTGGATATTGTCTTTTCTATCTGGTATTTTTTTGTTATTATGAAATGAGAATACGTTTCAATTCCTTTGAAGTCTGCTAGAAAAATGAGATTTTTCAAAAATTGATAAATAGAAAAAATAGTGAATCGCATAAATAGAAATAAGTATAAGATGGGATGAAATGAGGTGACAGCGGAATGGAACGTGAGCAGATAAGAATATCGGTACGAAATCTGGTGGAGTTTATCTTGCGTTCCGGAGACATTGATAACCGTAGAGCCAGTCTTGATACGATGGAAGCCATGCAGGCGGGCAGCAGACTCCATCGGAAGATTCAAAAGAAGATGGGAAGCACTTACCATGCCGAGGTTCCTTTAAATATTATCATTGAGGAAGAAAATTATGAGCTTGGAATCTGGGGACGGGCAGACGGCATTATAATAGAAGAAACAGTTACCATTGATGAGATAAAAGGCGTATATTTAAGCCTTGACTTATTGGAAGAACCCGTAAAGGTACATCTGGCACAGGCAAAGTGCTATGCGTACATATATGGAATCCAGAATGATTTACAGAAAATCAATGTTCAGATGACATATGGAAATCTCGATACCGGAGATTTAAAATATTTTTCTTATGAATATAGCATGCAGCAGCTGCAGGAATGGTTTTCAGATTTGATTTTAAAATATAAGAAATGGGCGGATTTTCAGTATGAGTGGCGGAAGAAACGGCAGGCATCCATTAAAGAACTGGCATTTCCGTTTCCGTACCGGGAGGGACAGAAAGAGTTGGCTGCCGGGGTTTACCGTACGATAGCCAGAAAAAGAATCTGTTTATTCAGGCACCCACCGGAGTTGGCAAGACCATTTCTACATTATATCCGGCAATCAAAGCGGTGGGAGAAGGATTAGGTGATAAGATTTTTTTTACTTAACTGCCAAGACTGTTACCGCAAATGTGGCAAAAGAGACCATTGGCATTTTATGTGAAAAGGGTTATCGGGCAAAGAGTGTGCAGATTACAGCGAAAAGAAAAATTATGCCCTTGTGAGGAAGTGGACTGTAATCCCGTAAGCTGCCCTTATGCAAAGGGGCATTTTGACCGGGTAAATGATGCGGTTTACGATTTATTACAGAAAGAAAATAATATGACAAGAGAAGTTTTGCTGGCACATGCAAAAGAATATCAGGTCTGCCCGTTTGAAATGTGTCTGGACACGGCAACCTGGGCGGATAATATTATCTGCGATTATAATTATGTCTTTGACCCGAACGTGTATCTGAAACGTTTCTTTGCCGAAGGCGTGAGGGGCGATTATCTCTTTCTGGTGGATGAGGCTCACAATCTTGTGGAACGTGGACGGGAGATGTATAGTGCCGCCCTTGTCAAAGAGGATATTCTTGCGGTGCGGAAAATTATGAAGCCAAGAAGCTCTGCCATTGAGAAAGAACTGGGTAAATGCAATAAGCTGATGTTGGAATATAAGAGAGAATGCGAAACTTATCAGATTTACGAAAGCATTCCGAACCTCATTTTCTCCTGTATGCGTCTTGCAGCAAAAATCGAAGAATATATGCAGAAGAATCCGGAGTTCCCGGGGCGGGATGTGGTTCTTGATTTTTATTTTGAATTGCGCAATTTCTTGAATATCTATGAGCGTGTGGACGAGCATTATGTAATTTACGGGCAGCATGATGAAGAGGGCAGATTTGTCATAAAGCTTTTTTGCGTGGATCCATCCTTTAATCTGCAGGAGTGTCTGGATAAGGGAAATGCTACGATTTTCTTCTCGGCAACGCTGCTGCCGGTTCAGTATTATAAGGAGCTTTTGACGAATAAAACGGATAATTATGCAGTTTATGCCAGGACAACATTTTCTCAGGATAAGAGACTTTTGTTAATCGGAAATGATGTCAGCAGTAAATATACCAGAAGAACACCGGAAGAATACGGAAGGATTGCAGATTATATTTATCGTACAATAAAAAGAAGAAAAAGGGCAATTATATGGTGTTTTTCCCATCCTATCTTTTCCTGAAAAAAGTGCATGAGGCATTTAAGCTGCGGACGGATGAAACAGTTACCTGCATCTGTCAGGAATCCGGCATGCGGGAAGAAGAAAGAGAAGCTTTTTTAGAAGCATTTCAGGGAGAAAAAGAGGAGTCACTGGTGGCATTTTGTGTCATGGGCGGCATCTTTGGAGAAGGAATTGACTTAAAGAGGGAGCAGTTGATTGGTGCAATTATCGTAGGAACCGGTCTGCCGCAGATTAGCAATGAGCGGGAAATTTTAAAAGAGTATTATGACAAAAAAGAGGGCATGGGATTCGACTATGCCTATCGGTATCCGGGAATGAATAAGGTACTTCAGGCAGCGGGACGTGTTATCCGGACTGCAGAAGATGTGGGAATTATTGAACTTTTGGATGAACGCTTTCTGCAGAATGATTATCAGCGGCTGTTCCCAAGAGAGTGGGAACAGCGGAGCGTGTGCCAGCTATCTAATTTGGAAGAAAAGCTGGTTGCCTTCTGGGAGGAAAAGCATTTATAATGTCGGCAGTAGATTTAAGAATTCTTCTGTGGAAGTAAGAATCGGCAGATTCGGATTTACGGAGACAGCAAGCTGTCTTCGTGGAAGAGGTTCTAAAGTTTTTAAGATAAACAAATCCTTAGATTCATGTTTCAAGCAATAGTCCGGAATGCAGGCGATACCAAGACCGATACGGGCAAGGTCAATCAGAAGGTCATTACTGCTCAGTTCAATTTCCGGAATCAGCTCCAACTGATGGGAAAGGAAGAGATTGTGCATGAATTCGCTGGTGGTACTCTTGTTATCGAGCATCAGCAGAGGATATTTTGTTAAATCCCGGAAACTTAATTCCTGTTGTTTTAAATTAAAGTAGGATGGATTCGCAATAAATACGTCTGTAAAGTCCAGTACCATTTTGCGGATGTAGGATTGATTTAATCGTACATTCGGGCAGTTGGTAACGGCAATATCGACTTTTCCCTGCTCTAAGAGGTCAACGCAGCCAAGAGAGGTTGCATTGGTAACCTTGATGGGAACGCTGGGAAATTTTTTATGAAACTGTTTTAAATACGGAACTAAAAAATAACGGCAGATGGTGTCGCTGGCTCCGATATGAAGCTGTCCCAAGCCCAGAGTGTTGGCTTCTAATAGCTGGTTTTCTCCGCGGGCGATGAGATTCATGGCAGGCTCAATGTGTTTTAACAGAACCTGTCCTGCCGGAGTAAGCTGGACTTTCTTGGTGCTCCGGATAAAAAGCGGCTGCTCTAATTTCTTTTCTAAGGTCTTGATGGACTGGCTTACTGCAGACTGGGAAATGTAAAGCTGCTTGCTGGCTTCCGAGAAGCTTAAGGAAGTAGCAACGTGGTAGAATACTTTATATAATTCGTAATTAATATCCATAATGGCTCCTTTATCATATCAGAATGCATATCTTACATATTTTCCTTTATTATAAGTGACGCTTATAACTGTGTCAACATTAGTAACTCTTATAAATAAAATTAAATATATTAATTGTTCTTATTCATAATGCCGTGCTATAATGAGCATAAGAAAGTAAACATTCAGGAGGTAGAAGATGAGTAAGGTAAGAAGAGTGTATGTAGAGAAAAAGACGCTTACGCAGTACGCGCCAAAGAGTTACATGCAGAGATTAAGAGTTATCTTGGAATCAGCGCAGTAGATAAGGTACGTGTCCTGATTCGTTATGATATTGAAAACATTTCCGATGATGTATATAAAAGAGCAGTTCAGACTGTATTTTCAGAGCCGCCGGTAGATGATGTCTATGAGGAGAATTTTGAAATGGGGGATGGAAAAGTATTTTCCGTAGAATTCCTTCCGGGACAGTTTGATCAGAGAGCAGATTCTGCAGAGCAGTGTGTGAAGCTTTTAAAAGAGGATGAAGAGCCGGTTATCCGTACCGCAACAACGTATGTTATTTACGGAGATATCAACGCTGAGCAGTTAGAGGCAATCAAGCATCACTGCATCAACCCGGTAGATTCCAGAGAGACCGGCATGGAGAAGCCTGAGACTTTGGTAACAGAGTTCCCGGAGCCTGCAGATGTTAAGATTATGACCGGATTTAAGGATATGCCGGAGCAGGAATTAAAAGCACTCTATGATTCCCTTGGACTGGCTATGACATTCAAGGATTTCTTACATATTCAGAACTATTTCCATGGAGAAGAAGACAGAAACCCTTCCATGACCGAGATTCGTGTGCTAGATACATACTGGTCTGACCATTGCCGTCATACAACATTTTCTACCGAACTGAAAAATGTTGCATTTGAAGATGGTTTCTACAAAGAGCCAATGAAAAAGACATATGAGGATTATCTTGATACACATAAGAAAATGTATGAAGGCAGAGATGACAAATTTGTCTGCTTAATGGACATTGCATTAATGGCAATGAAGCGTCTGAAAAAGAAGGAAAATTACAGGATCAGGAAGAGTCTGATGAGATTAATGCCTGCTCTATAGTTGTTCCGGTTGAGATTGACGGACAGACAGAGGAGTGGCTTGTAAACTTCAAGAACGAAACTCATAACCACCCAACAGAAATCGAGCCATTTGGTGGAGCTGCAACCTGTCTTGGTGGAGCAATCCGTGACCCGTTATCAGGACGTACCTATGTATATCAGGCAATGCGTGTAACCGGAGCTGCTGACCCTACCGTATCTGTAAAAGATACCATGGAAGGAAAGCTTCCTCAGAAGAAACTGGTTCGCGGCGCAGCACAGGGATACAGTTCCTATGGTAACCAGATTGGACTTGCTACCGGATATGTCAAAGAAGTATATCATCCGGATTATGTTGCTAAGAGAATGGAAATCGGAGCCGTTATGGGAGCAGCACCTCGTCGTGCCGTTCAGAGACTGACTTCTGATCCGGGAGATATTATTATCCTCTTAGGTGGACGTACTGGTCGTGATGGCTGTGGTGGAGCAACCGGTTCCTCCAAAGCACACAATACAGAATCCATTGATACCTGTGGAGCAGAGGTTCAGAAAGGTAACCCACCTACCGAGCGTAAGATTCAAAGACTTTTCCGAAGAGAAGAAGTTGCGCATATTATTAAAAAGTGTAATGATTTTGGTGCCGGTGGAGTGTCCAGCAATCGGAGAGCTTGCAGACGGATTACAGGTTGATTTGGATAAAGTACCTAAGAAATATGCAGGACTTGACGGAACAGAACTTGCAATTTCTGAGTCTCAGGAGCGTATGGCAGTTGTTGTTGCACCGGAAGATGCACAGCAGTTCTTAGATTATGCAAAAGAAGAAAATTTAGAGGCTGTGAAAGTTGCCGTTGTAACCGAAGAGCCAAGATTAGTATTATCCTGGAGAGGAAAAGAAATTGTAAATCTTTCCAGAGCATTCTTAGACACCAATGGAGCACATCAGGAGACTGATGTAAAGGTAGAGCTTCCGGTAAAAGAAGAGAATTATTTAAATAAAATCGGCACAAAGGCTGTAGAAGAAGCAGTTGCAGCAGGCGATATGAAAGCTGCATGGTTAAATGAATTAAAAGACCTTAACGTATGTTCCCAGAAGGGTCTCGTAGAAATGTTTGACGGTTCTATCGGAGCAGGCAGTGTATACATGCCATATGGTGGAAAATATCAGTTGACCGAGACACAGAGTATGGTTGCAAAACTTCCGGTTATGAATGGAAAATGCGATACAGTAACCATGATGAGTTACGGATTTGATCCATATTTATCTTCATGGAGCCCATACCATGGAGCAGCTTATGCAGTATTAGAGTCTGTTTCCCGTATCGTAACAGCCGGTGGTGATTTCCACAAGATTCGTTTCACATTCCAGGAATACTTCCGCAGAATGTCGGAGGAGCCAAGTCGTTGGAGCCAGCCATTTGCAGCACTGCTTGGTGCTTATAATGCGCAGATTGGTTTCGGACTTCCATCCATCGGTGGAAAGGACTCCATGTCCGGTTCCTTCAATGAAATTGATGTACCGCCAACACTGGTATCCTTTGCAGTTGATGTAGCAAAAGAAAAAGATGTTATCACACCGGAGCTTAAGAAAGAAAATGATAAGCTGATGTTATTTACCATCGAAAAAGATGCTTATGATATGCCGGATTACGCACAGGTTATGAAGCTTTATGATGCAATTCATGAAATGACTGAGACAGGCGTTATCGTAGCAGCTTATGCATTAGACGGAAAAGGTCTTGCAGCAGCAGTCAGCAAGATGGCATTTGGTAATAAACTTGGCGTTACTGTAAATGCAGATGTAACAAAAGAAACATTATTTGCACCGGGCTTTGGAAATATCGTAGCAGAAGTTCCGGAAAATAAAGTTGTAAAAGCACAGGAAATCCTTGCAGCAGCAGGTCTTGCAGCAAACGGAGCAGTTGTGGGTGCAGTAAATGACAGCAAGAACTTTATCTATGGTGATATGAGCATTTCCATGGATGAAGCAATCGAAGCATGGGGACAGACTTTAGAGAAAGTATTCCCAACCAGAGCAACCACCGGAACAGAAGAAGTGAAGAGCGGACTTTACGATACCAAAGACATTTACGTCTGCAAGCACAAGGTTGCCCGCCCACATGTATTTATCCCGGTATTCCCGGGTACCAACTGTGAGTACGACAGTGCGAAAGCATTTGAAAATGCAGGTGCAGATGTAACCGTAAAGGTATTTAAGAACTTAAATGCAGAAGACATCCGTGATTCTGTTGATGTATTTGTAAAAGCAATTGATGCAGCACAGATTATCATGTTCCCTGGTGGATTCTCCGCAGGAGATGAACCGGAAGGCTCAGCAAAATTCTTTGCAACAGCATTCCGTAATGAGAAGATGAAAGAAGCTGTAAACAAGCTTTTAAATGAGCGTGACGGTCTTGCACTTGGTATCTGTAACGGATTCCAGGCACTGATTAAATTAGGTCTGGTTCCTTACGGCAAGATTACACACCAGAGACCGGATTCACCGACTCTGACCTACAATACCATCGGACGTCATATTTCCAAGATGGTGTACACCAAGGTAGTGAGCAACAAGTCCCCATGGCTAGCACAGGCTGAGCTTGGCGGCGTATACTGTAATCCGGCATCTCATGGAGAGGGACGTTTCGTTGCTCCGAAGGAGTGGTTAGACAAGTTATTTGAGAATGGTCAGGTGGCAACCCAGTATGTCAACGAAGCAGGCCGGCCGACCATGGATGAAGAGTGGAATGTCAATGGCTCTTACATGGCAATTGAGGGTATCACAAGCCCAGATGGACGTGTCCTTGGTAAGATGGCACATGCAGAGCGTCGTGGAGAGTCTGTTGCAGTCAACATTTACGGCGAGCAGGATATGAAGCTGTTCGAAAGTGGAGTAGCATACTTTAAATAAAATAGTAAAATAAAAACCGAGCGGTTCTGTTAAAAGCAGAACCGCTCGATTGCGTATGCAACACCATCTTCTTCATTGGAAAGGGAAATGAAATCAGCCGAATCTTTTAAGAGCTGTTGCGCATTTCCCATGGCAACGCCAATGCCGGCAGCTTTGACGATATCGAGATCATTTTCGCTGTCACCTACCGCCATGGTATCTTCCATGGAAATGTGGAGGTAATCACAGAGGAATTTAAGTCCTTTGGATTTGGCAATGCCGCATCTGGTAACTTCTAAGTTATGAAAACCGCCGGACACATAAGTGACTTCCGGGAAGGTGTCTAAGATTTCTTTTTGTTTTTTCTCTTGTGGTATAGCTTCCATCTGCATCCGGTGCAAAGTTTAAAGTCAGTTTTGAAACACAAAGTTTATGTTCTTCGATATAAGCAGCTAAGTCAGTAATCGTCTTCCGGGTGGTCTGGATATATTTTTTTAAGGAATCCGGAATATCTAATAGGTTGGTAAGCTCGCTGGTGGAAAACTGGGTATAGCCGTCACCATTGATAAAGGCATCGATATGAAGAGACTGCGTATAGAGCTTGCGTAACAGCCGGACACTTAAATCGGTATCCATGCTTTCATCTAAGAGCAGTTCCTTTTCCGGGACGCGGTATACCGCAGAACCGTTGGCAGTAATGGCATATTGGATGCCAAGCTCCTTCATTTCATCCACAGGAAGACCGATATAAAGGTAAGTACCGGTGGAGATAATAACGGTAATCCCGTTTTCTACGGCTTTTCGAATCATTTCTTTATTGTAAGAGGTAATGACACCGTCTTTATTATAGAGGGTGCCATCGATGTCTAAGGCAATTAGCTTTACTGAATTCATCAAGTGTACTCCTTTGTATTTGAAAATATCATTGTCAATGAATAACAGTGTAGCACAGAAAATGAAAAAAGCAACTCACCGGATTAAATTTATATTTTTAAGTTGCAGGAAAAGGAGCTTACATATATAATTAGTAGGAATTCAAATGTAAGATAAACTGGAGTATACTATGAATATAAAGGAATATATCAAAGAACAAAGACTGATAACCGATGGTGCCATGGGCACTTATTATGAGGAAAAATACAGCGAAGATACCGTGATTGCAGAAAAGGAGAATCTTAAGAATCCGGAGCAGATTAAGGAGATTCATTTAGAATATCTGCGTGCGGGAGCAAGGCTGATCCGCACCAATACATTTGCAGCAAATACCATGTTTCTTGCAGATATGCAGGAAGTAAAAGAGACAGTCCGGGCAGGCTATGAGATTGCAAAGGAAGCAGTAACCGCATTCCAGACAGAAAATGGAAAAGAGATTCCGGTATTTATCGGAGCAGATTTAGGACCGATTTATGATCTTGACCATCAGGACTATGACAATGTGTTACAGGAGTACAAAGAAATTTGTGACACATTCCTTTCCTGTGGCGCAGACTGTTTTGTATTTGAGACACAGAGTGACTTTACCTATATTGAGCCGGTGACGGCATATATCAAAAAAAATCAGACGCATTTATTCTGGTGCAGTTTGCGTTTGACAAAAGTGGATACACCCGCTCCGGTCTCTATGCAACGTGTGGCAGTAGAAGCTTCCGAGATGGAAAATGTGGATGCCTATGGATTTAACTGTGAACTGGACAGTACCCACATGTATCAGTTTATGAAGAACCTGAAGTTCTCCAGTGACAAATTCGTATCAGCACTTCCAAATGCAGGGTACCCATATACTTTGCGAGGAAAGACAATTTATTCCAATAATGCATCTTATTATGCAGAAAAAATGAAGGATATTGCAGCCCTTGGCACAGATATTTTAGGTGGCTGCTGTGGAACCACACCGGAATATATTGCTTTGCTTTCTGGCGAGTTACAGGACGTGCCGAAGGCAGCAAAGAAAATTGAAAATGTAGTAACGCAGGAGGTTACAAGAACTCCGTCTATTTTTGAAGAGAAGCTTTCCCGTGGGGAGAAGGCTTATATTGTAGAATTGGACCCGCCATTTTCCGAGGATGCATCCAAGGTTATGAAAGGAGCAGAAGATTTAAGAAAATGTAATGTGGATCTGATTACCCTTTCCGATTCCCCAATGGCGCGGGCGAGAATGGATGCCGGACAGCTGGCAGTGAAAATCCAGCAGAAGACCGGTGTGTCAGTAATGCCGCATATCAGCTGCCGTGACCGCAATGTGATTGCGCTTCGGGCAGGTCTTTTAGGCATGCATATGAATGATGTCCGCCATTTCCTGATTGTGACCGGAGACCCGGTTTCAAGGGCAGACCGCGAAAGAGTGACTTCCGTTTTTGATTTCAATTCCATTAAACTGATGCAGTATGTTAAGGAAATGAATTTAGAAGTTTTTAGACAGGAGCCGGTTTATTATGGTGGTGCACTGAATTATCATGGCGCCAATCCGGATGCGATTATTGAACGGATGAAGCGTAAAGCGGAAGCAGGATGCGGTTATTTCCTGACACAGCCGGTATATACCGAGGAAGATGTGGAAAGACTGACTTATATCAAAGAACACATTGACACCAAAATCATGTGCGGTATTATGCCGCTGGTAAGCTATAAGAATGCAACGTTTGTGAAAAATGAGATGCCGGGCATCCATGTTTCCGATGAAATTGTAAACCGGTATCGGGAAGATATGACAAGAGAAGAGGCAGAAGAAGTGGCAATTGAATTATCTGTTGAAATCGCAGCAAAATTATATGATATTGCAGACGGATTTTATTTTATGACACCATTTAACCGGACGGGCTTAATTGCGAGAATTATTGAGGCAATCCGACAGGAGGAAGAACGCAGATGACAAGAGAGGAATTTAAAGAATTAGTAAAAAATGGACCGGTTATCTTAGATGGTGCAACCGGAAGCAATCTTCAGAATGCAGGAATGCCGGTAGGAGTCTGCCCGGAGCAGTGGATTTTAGAGCATCCACAGACCATGATAGATTTGCAGCGGGCTTATGTGGAGGCTGGAACACAGATTCTTTTGGCACCGACCTTTACTGCAAACCGCATTAAATTAGAAGAATATGGACTGGCAGATAAGCTGGTAGAGATGAACCAGCAATTAGTTGCCATTTCCAAAGAGGCAGCAGGCGGAAAAGCGCTGGTAGCCGGTGATATTACCATGACCGGTCAGCAGCTTTATCCGATGGGTGAATTGCAGTTTGAAGAACTGGTAGATATTTATAAAGAACAGGTCAAAGTTGTGGCAGATGCGGGAGTAGACTTGTTTATCATTGAGACCATGATGAGTCTGCAGGAAACAAGAGCCGCTGTGCTGGCAATCCGTGAAACCTGTGATTTGCCGATTATGGCAAGTATGACTTATAACGAGGATGGCAGAAGCTTGTATGGAACAGATCCGGTAACTGCGGTAGTTACGTTGCAGAGTCTGGGTGCTGATGCAGTGGGAATGAACTGCGCCACAGGACCAGAGGAAATGTTAGAGCCGATTCGCCAGACCGTAGAATATGCCTATGTTCCTGTTTTGGCAAAGCCAAATGCCGGATTACCGGAATTAGAGGATGGTGTAACGGTATACAAGACCACACCGGAAGAATTTGCGGAAGTTGGTGCAAAATTAGTCGAAGAAGGCGTTTCGATTATTGGTGGATGCTGTGGAACGACCCCGGCACATATCAAGGCATTGGCAGATAAAGTAAAACCAATGGGGATCCATCATGCGGAAGCACCAAGACGAAGAGTGCTTACTTCTGAGCGTAAGACGGTAGAAATTGATTTGGACGGACCATTTATGGTAATTGGTGAGCGGATTAATCCGACCGGAAAGAAGAAATTGCAGGCAGAGCTTCGGGAAGGCAGCCTTAATATGGTTCGTGATATGGCACGGGCGCAGGAAGAAAATGGTGCAGCCATTCTGGATGTCAATATGGGTATGAATGGAATTGATGAGAAACAGATGATGTTAAATACCATTCATGAGGTTACTTATACAGTGGATTGTCCGCTTTGTATCGATTCATCCCATGTGGATATTATTGAAGCAGCACTTCGTATTTATCCGGGACGAGCTTTGATTAACTCTATTTCCTTAGAAAAAGAGAAATTCGAAAAATTGCTTCCGATTGCAAAGAAATATGGAGCAATGTTTATTTTGCTTCCGCTTTCTGACGAGGGACTTCCAAAAGACGCAGAAGAGAAGCGGCAGATTGTCCGTACCATTTTAGATGCCGCCTTAAAAATCGGTCTTCATAAAGAAGATATTATCGTGGATGGACTGGTAGCAACGGTAGGTGCCAATCCGCTGGCAGCATTGGAATGTTTTGATACCATCCAGTATTGTAAGGATGAATTGAGCCTTGCCACAGCCTGTGGACTTTCCAATATTTCCTTCGGTCTGCCGGAACGTATTTATGTAAACAGTGCATTTCTTACCATGGCAATTGCAAAAGGACTTACGATGGCAATTGCAAATCCATCCCAGGATTTATTAATGAATGCGGCAGTGGCTTCGGATATGCTTTTACATAAAGAAGGTTCCGATATCCGCTATATCAATCGGATGAACCAGCGGGCACAGAAGGAAGCTCCGGCAACCGATAACGCAGCTTCGGCAGGCACTTTAGAGCCGGCAAATCCGGTATTTGATTGTGTATTAAAGGGAAATAAGGGCAATATTTTAAAAGAAGTAGATAAAGCTTTGGCAGCAGGAGAAGAACCGGGAGCGATTATTAATGGACAGTTGATTCCTGCCATTAATGAAGTAGGTGTCCTTTTTGACAAGCAGATTTATTTCCTGCCGCAGCTGATTTCCAGTGCGCAGACCATGCAGCATGCCATTGAATACTTGGAGCCAATGCTTTCCAAAGATAAGGACGCAGAGCCAAAGGCAACCATTATTATTGCAACCGTAGAAGGTGACATACACGATATCGGTAAGAATCTGGTAGCACTGATGCTCCGTAACTATGGTTATCGTGTCTTAGACCTTGGCAAGGATGTGGCAGCGGATATTATTGTGGATACAGCGTTAAAAGAAAATGCCCAGATTATCGGACTTTCTGCCCTGATGACCACTACCATGATGCGTATGAAGGATGTGGTAGAACTGGCAAAAGAGCGCGGCTGCAACAGCAGGATTATCGTCGGTGGCGCAGCAATTACACAGAGCTTTGCAGATGAAATCGGTGCAGATGGCTATTCCCCGGATGCAGCTGATTGTGTAAAACTGGTAGAACGTCTACTGGAAGAAATGTAAATTTTTATTTTGGGAGGTTTTTGATATGGTAAAGATAATTTCAGATAGTACCTGTGATTTATCTGAAGAACTGGTAAAACGTTATGATATTACCATTCTTCCGCTTCACATTTTATTAGGTGACGAAGAATATCTGGATGGAGTAAATATTACTCCGCAGGAGATTTTTGACTGGTCGGATGAACACAAGACCACTCCAAAGACTTCAGCACCATCCGCAGAGCAGGCAGTAGAATTGTTAAAGCCTTATGTAGAAAAAGGTCAGGAGGTTATCTGTTTTGCCATTGCATCCGGGATGTCTTCTTCCATGAATGTGATGCGTCTTGCAGCGGAAGAACTGAATGCGGAAAATCTGGTGACTGTAATCGATTCGGCAAACCTTTCTACCGGTATCGGACTTCTTGTCATAGAAGCAGCCGAAATGGCACAGCAGGGAAAGGGTGCAGCAGAGATTACTGCACGCATTGAAGAATTAAAGCCTGGTTCGGGCAAGCTTTGTGGTAGACACCTTAACCTATCTTTATCGTGGTGGCAGATGCAGTGGACTGGCTGCCTTAGCCGGTGGTGCATTAAAGCTTCATCCGCGGATTGGTGTTGAGGATGGTAAGATGGGACCGGGCAAGAAATACCGTGGCAATATGGAAAAGGTTGTTCTCTCTTATGTGAAAGACATGGAAGAAGCAATGAAGAATGCCCGGCCGGAACGTGTATTTATCACTCATTCCGGCAGTGCCCCGGAAATCGTAGATAAGGTACGGGCTTATCTCAATGACCTGCATGTCTTTCATGAAATTTTAGAGACCAGAGCGGGTGGTGTAGTATCCAGCCACTGTGGACCGGGAACACTGGGCGTCTTGTTTATTGCGAAGGAGTAGGGAGAAGGAGAGATGTATGATTTGCAAAGGTATCTCATAAGGCAAGTATCCGGCAGCTTGACAGAATTATTGGAGTAATTTTGAATCTTGAAATATTCTCAAAAATTTTAAATATTTCAAAAATATTTTTGAAAAAGTGCTTGACTTCACTATTCCTATATAGTATACTAGCAAAGCGGGTTGCAGATGAGTAACCCGCAGGAATATGGGATCTTAGCTCAGCTGGGAGAGCATCTGCCTTACAAGCAGAGGGTCATAGGTTCGAGCCCTGTAGGTCCCATTCCAAAACAAATAATTGAATATGGCGGAATAGCTCAGTTGGCTAGAGCACACGGTTCATACCCGTGGTGTCGAGAGTTCAAATCTCCCTTCCGCTACTGAAAAAGAATCTTGCAGATGCAAGATTCTTTTTTGCGAGTAGTAAGAAAAAATCTGGCATCAGGAAAGAACTACAGGTGAGAATTTCTTGTAAATTCCTTACCGACCTGTTTTCCTATTAAAAAATAGCTTATGGCTCCTGAAAAGTCCAATCTCAGGCGGATAGTAACTAAAGATAAAAAAAAGAATTGCAAGAATTACAAGGCAGGTAAGTAGCAGTCCATTGCGGTTGGCAAGTTCGCGGTTATCGTTCAGAAACCATTCGATAAGAAAGGCACCCAGAACACTGATGTAGAAAATAGCAATATCAATCGCCATGACAGAGAAGCCCAGCACACCGGTGTATGTGTAGAAGAGAATTGGAATCAATGCCAATCCGACCAGTGTCCCAATGGAGAGTGCCACAGGAATCGGACTTTGTTCCGGAAGCTTGAAAAAGAGAAACAGCACAAGAGCTAGCATCGGAAAGAACAGAAGCTTCATGTGCTCCCAGGTGGATTCATTCCATGGTGCAAAAAGCCGTACGATGGAATTGTTACCGGACCATTCATAGACGAAATGTAATAGGGATCAATCACAGACACAAAAGAAAACCCCAGATAAAAAGTTTTTTAGAATTCATAAAAATACCTCCTGAAACTATAGTATGATGCAAAACAGGAAATAATATGAAAAAAAGAAATCTATAAACAGCTATCAGAAAATACCTCCAGTGTGGTATAATGTCCGTAAGCATTGAGCAGTGCCAAAAACAAGAAAAATCCAGATTGGCTGCTTGCAGACAAAGCTGGATTTTCCTTGTTTTTGATAGGGCGAAAGCCCGAGAGCGGGAAGGTGCTTTGTAGCTTCCCGCGTGCACTGCGGAGCTGGACCGAGATAGGCGGAAGCAGAGAGCGGGAAAGTTGAAAAGAAAAAAAGAAAGCAGGTAATCACATGCGAGTAGGAATGGGATATGATGTTCATAAATTAGTAGAAGGAAGAAAATTAATCATAGGCGGAGTGGAGATACCGCACAGTCTTGGCTTGCTGGGACATTCGGATGCAGATGTATTGTTACATGCCATCATGGATGCGTTGCTGGGGGCAGCGGCTTTAGGAGATATCGGAAAGCATTTTCCGGATACAGACCCGGCATATGAGGGGATTTCAGTATAAAATTATTGGAAGAAGTGGGACAGCTTTTAGAGAAAGAGAATTATGTCATTGATAATATCGATGCTACGATTATTGCCCAGAAGCCAAAGATGCGTCCGCACATTGAGAAGATGGAAGAAAATATTGCACAGGCATTGAAGATAGACGTCAGTCAGGTAAATGTAAAGGCAACCACAGAGGAAGGGCTTGGCTTTACCGGAAGCGAAGATGGAATCAGCTCCCAGGCAATCTGTGCTATCTCAAGTATCTATGAAAACAGCATAGCAGTGGGAGGCAGTGAACGAAATTGTTCAGGCTGCCCGGGATGCGGAAAATAACTTTTCTATTGACAAAATGGCAATTCGTGCATAAACTAGTAGCGTAAAAAGAATTTAAAAATGATTCAGAAATGAATTGATAAATGCAGTGAACGGAAAGAGTAGTATACATGCGTGAATAAAAGAGAGAGACTGTCATCGGCTGAAAGCAGTCTTGATTCCAGAGTATATGAAGTGCATCCGGAAGCAGTCCCGGTGAAAGCAAGTAGCCAGGAACGAATAGCACACGTTACGTGTATTGAGGGAAAGCAGCAATGCTTTTAGAGTGGAACCGCGGAATAACTTCGTCTCTATATTTATATAGAGACGATTTTTTACTTTATAGGAAATTGCTTTCCTGTAAAGTAAAAAATCGTTCCGCGAGAAAAATTACAGGCATGCATGCATAAAGGAAAGAATCTATACAGTGAACAGGAGGCTGTAATCATGGGTTTTATAAAAGAATTAAAAGAGGAATTTGAGATTATCAAGGAGCGTGATCCGGCATTAAAATCTCCAATGGAGGTTTTGCTTTATCCGTCATTTCGTGTTATGCTTAGTTATAGGCGTGCACATAAGCATTACCTGAAGGGACATTTCTTCCGGGCGAGATATATTTCACAGAAAGCAGCAAGAAAAACCGGAATTGAGATACATCCGGGCGCAGTAATTGGAAAAGGATTCTTTATCGACCATGGTACCGGCGTTATCATCGGAGAGACATCAATTATCGGAGATAATGTAACCTTATATCAGGGTGTAACTTTGGGCGGAACCGGTAAGGAAACCGGAAAGCGTCATCCGACCTTAGAGGATAATGTAATGGTAAGTGCCGGAGCGAAAATCATCGGCTCCTTTACGGTAGGAGAGAATTCGAAAATCGGTGCCGGAAGTGTGGTAATTGAAGAGGTGCCGCCAAATTGTACCGTAGTAGGAGTTCCGGGACGAATCGTAAAACGTAACAATGTAAAAATTCCGCGCAGTGATATGGATCAGTGCGATCTGCCGGACCCGGTACAGGAAGACATCAATGTATTGCAGCGGGAAAATTCAGAATTATGCAACCGTATCATTGATATGGAAAAAGAGATAAAAGCATTAAAGCAGGAAGTAGAAAAGAATTAAATAAGTAATTCCAGGAACGATGGAGGATAACATGGAGAACAACGTAAAGATTTTTAATACCCTTACAAGAAAAGTAGAGACCTTTGTGCCAAACGAAGATGGCAAAGTGAAAATGTATACCTGCGGACCAACCGTATATCATTTTGCACATATCGGAAATCTGCGCAGCTATATTATGGAAGATGTATTAGAGAAGACCCTTCGCTATGCAGGTTATGATGTAAAGCGTGTCATGAACATAACAGACGTAGGACATCTTTCCAGTGATGCAGATACCGGTGAGGATAAAATGTTAAAGGGCGCAAAGCGTGAGCACAAGACCGTTATGGAGATTGCAAAGTATTATACCGATGCATTCTTTTCCGATTGCTCCAAATTAAATATCAAACGTCCGGATGTGGTAGAGCCGGCAACCAATTGTATCCCGGAATTTATTCATATGATAGAGGTACTTTTAGAGAAAGGCTATGCATATATTGCCGGAGAAAATGTATATTTTGATACATCAAAATTAGATGATTATTATGTATTCTCCAGCCAGAGCGAAAAAGAGCTGATGGTAGGTGTCCGTGATGACGTATCTGAGGATGAAAATAAGCGCAACAAGAGTGATTTTGTATTGTGGTTTACCAAGTCCAAATTCGATAACCAGAACTGAAATGGGATAGTCCATGGGGCGTTGGTTATCCGGGCTGGCATATCGAGTGCTCCTGCATCAGCATGAAGCATTTAGGCGAATATATGGATATCCATTGTGGCGGTGTGGATAATATTTTCCCACATCACACCAATGAGATCGCACAGTCTGAGAGCTACCTCGGACACAAATGGTGCAATTACTGGTTCCATGTGCATCATTTGAATGATAAATCAGGAAAAATGAGTAAATCCAAGGGAGATTTCCTGACCGTTTCCTTGTTGGAAGAAAAAGGTTATCTGCCGCTGGTATATCGTATGTTCTGTCTGCAGTCCCATTACAGAAAGCCATTGGAATTCTCTTATGAAGTAATGGATAATATGGAAAATTCCTATGTAAAGCTTCGTAAGACCATTGCAAAACTGGATGCGTCTACAGAAGTAGAGCAGGATAAATTTGATGCATACAAAGAGAAATTCCTGCAGGCATTAGAGGATGATTTAAATACTTCCATGGCACTGACTGTAGTATATGAAGTATTGAAAGCCGATATGACCGATGCAACCAAGCTTGCACTGGTAAAAGATTTTGATTATGTATTATCTCTTGATTTAGCAGCGGGAGAAGTAGCAAATCCTGCCGATGAGATCGATGCAGATTTAGAAGCATATGTATTAGAAAAAATCGAAGAGCGTAAGGCTGCAAAGAAGGAAAAAGATTTTGCCAAAGCAGACGCAATTCGTAATGAACTTTTGGAAAAAGGAATTGTCTTAGAGGATACCAGAGAGGGTGTAAAATGGAAAAAGGCATAGATTCCCATATCAAAGAATATTTTGACCTGCCAAAGGTGGATGTAGCAACCTACTCCCCTTTGGCACTTGCCTACATAGGAGATGGCATTTATGACCTTGTCATAAGAAGCATTGTAGTTGGAAAAGGCAATACCAAGGCATCCCGTCTGCATCAGACCACCAGCCATCTGGTGAAAGCACATGCGCAGGCAACGATGATGGAGACACTGACTCCGATGCTTACGGAAGACGAAACGGAAATTTACCGCAGAGGCAGAAATGCCAAGTCTCCGACCATGGCAAAAAACGCAACTATGTCAGATTATCGCCGTGCCACCGGCTTTGAAGCATTGATGGGCTATTTATATCTGACGGATCAGTTTGAGCGGATTTTGGAATTGTCGAAAGAAGCAATCAGACACTATAATGTGAAGACCGGAAAGAATGATCTGGCAGGAGGAAAGTAGAATGGAAGAAATGCAGATGGAAAACACACAGGCGGAAAGCACGAAGATAGAAGGAAGAAATGCAGTTTTAGAAGCATTTCGTTCCGGAAAAACCATAGACAAGCTGTTTGTATTAGATGGCTGTAAAGACGGTCCCATTCAGACCATTTTAAGAGAAGCGAAAAAGCATGATACGCTGGTACAGTTTGTGACAAAAGAGCGTTTAGAGCAGTTGTCAGAGACGAAGAAGCATCAGGGTGTCATTGCCATGGCAGCAGCATTTTCTTATGCAACGGTAGAAGATATTTTAGAAAATGCCAGAAAGAAAAATGAAGCACCATTTGTCATTTTGCTGGATAATATTGAAGACCCGCACAATTTGGGCGCAATTATCCGTACTGCCAATCTGGCAGGTGCCCATGGCGTCATTATTCCAAAGCGCCGTGCAGTGGGACTGACCGCTACCGTAGCAAAGGCTTCTGCAGGAGCCATTTATTATACACCGGTAGCAAAGGTAACCAATCTTACCAATACCATCCGGGAATTAAAGGAGCAGGGCATGTGGTTTGTCTGTGCAGATATGGGTGGCACAACCATGTATGATCTGGATTTAAAAGGTTCTATCGGACTGGTTATCGGAAATGAAGGAGAAGGTGTCAGCAAATTAGTAAAAGAAAACTGTGACTTTGTGGCATCGATTCCAATGAAAGGAGATATTGACTCCTTAAATGCATCGGTAGCAACAGGTGTTTTAGCTTATGAAATTGTAAGACAGAGATTAAGTTAACAGGAGAGAGAGATGCAATCTTATCAGAACATGAGTGATGAGGAATTAATTGCAGCACTTCGTAGTGGTGAAAAAGAAATTACAGATTATCTGATGGACAAATACAAGAGTCTGGTTAAGAAAAAAGCAAAAGCACTTTATCTCATTGGTGGTGAGACGGACGATTTGATTCAGGAGGGAATGATTGGTCTGTTTAAAGCTGTCCGAGATTATCAGCCGGATAAAGACAGCAGCTTTTTTCATTTCGCAGACCTTTGTATTGCAAGGCAGATGTATACAGCGGTGGAGGCTTCCAATCGGAAAAAGCATGCACCGCTCAATTCGTATGTACCACTTTATGCAGATAGTGAGGATTCGGAAGGCAGGAATCTGGCGGATGTGTTAGAGACTATAGATGAGGCGAATCCGGAGAATTTATTTATCAGTCAGGAAGACCGGGAAGATTTCAAGCGGAAAGTAAATGAAACTTTAAGCAAAATGGAACAGGAAGTGTTGTCGTATTATCTGCAGGGCTTTCGCTATGAGCAGATTGCAGAAGCTATGGGAAAAGAGCCGAAGGCTGTGGATAATGCGTTGCAGCGTTTAAAGAAGAAGTTGAAAGGGAAGTAACAGCATGAAAAATATCATTCACATTTTTCGTAAGGACGTAAGAGGACTTTGCAGGAATTTTTTCGCACTGGTCATTGCAATCGGATTGTGTTTTATTCCATCTTTGTATGCATGGTTTAATATTTATTCCAACGAGGATCCTTATGCCAACACCGGAAATATCTATATTGCAGTGGCATCTGAAGATGAAGGAATGAAATTAGAGGATGGCACAACCGTCAACATGGGTGCTCAGGTGATTGAGCAGTTGAAGGAGAATAAGTCCATAGGCTGGCAGTTTGTAGACAGCTCTGATGAAGCAATCAACGGAGTAGAAAGTGGAAAATATTATGCGGCAGTAGTTATTGGTGACCGCTTTTCCGAGAGCATGTTCAGCATCTTTTCTAAAGGACTGGAGAATCCGACCATTACATATTATGAGAATGAGAAGAAAAATGCCATTGCAACGAAAATTACCGATACTGCAGTGAGCACATTAAAGTCCAGTATCAATGAGACATTTCTTGAGACAGCGGCAAGTGCCATGTTTGCCCAGATGGATAATCTTTCTGAGAAAATAAGTGAAGATGGCGGTGTGGATGGATTCCGCCAGAAATTAGAGCAGCTCAGCCAGAATTTAAAGGACTATGATGCCATGATAGACAGCTTCCTGTCCGGAAATGAAGAACTGAGCGCAGGGATTGATGAAGCCAATTCCAGTGTGTCAAAGGTGGAAGATAAAATTGATTCAGCTGTAAATTCCCTGAATGGAACAAAGACACAATTAGACAGTACGGATACTACACTTTCAGATTTTTCCAAGAATGTGGAGACAACCTTAACGGATATTGAGAATTCTTTGAATAAGATTTCAACGGATATTACCAATGCCGGACTGGGAGATTCTGCCAAGAAGACAACTGAAAGTATTGAGACAACAACGAATGATATCAAGACTTTAAATGACCAGTTGCAGTCGCTTTATGGAGCAATCAGTGGACTCAAGACAGATGAGAGCTTTACGGACGAGCAGAAAACGGATATGGATGATGTGATGTCACAGATTGATGCGTTGAAGCAGGATGCAGAAGAAATGCAGAAGCTTTTAGAGACACTGATGCCGGACAATGCATCAGATGCAGTAAAAGGTGCGGTAGATACTGTGACAGGCGGAATGAATACAGCATTGTCTACCTGCAGCAAGACCATTGAAAATATGAAGAATGTATACACCAATAATCTGGTGCCTGGAGTATCCGGAATATTGGATACGGCATCCCAGATACTGGTCAATGTAACCAATCTTTTGAATAATCTGAATAATACATTAGGTGACATGGAAACCATTTTCGATGGAACCTTAGATATGGTAGATGCTACAGATGAAAGCTTTACACAGATTCAGACATTGCTGCAGACCTGTGATACAAAGATAGAAGAGGCAATCAGCAAGCTGGATGAAGCATCGGAAGATGAACAGATGCAGATTATCATGGAACTTTTGGGCGGCGATCCGGAATCCTATGGTAAATTCTTTGCACAGCCGGTAAAAGTGGAGACAAAGCAGGTTTATGAGATTAAAAATTATGGTTCTGCGGTTGCACCATTTTATACAACACTGGCACTCTGGGTAGGCGGTATTGTACTGGTGGCACTGATTAAGGTAAAGGCATCCGAAAAGGATTTGACGAATCCGAAGCGTTATCAGCTTTTTCTTGGAAGATATCTCATTTTCTTTGTGATGGGACAGATACAGGCATTGATTATTGTGCTGGGTAATATTTATCTGCTGCATTGTCAGGTGAAGAATCCGGTATTGTTCTGGTTTGCGGCGTCGCTGACGAGCTTTACCTTTACGCTGTTAATTTATGCACTGACACTTTCCTTTGGCGATATCGGAAAGCACTGGTGGTTGTAATGGTCGTTATTCAGATTGCAGGTTCCGGTGGAACATATCCGATTGAGATATTGCCGGAATTTTACCGGCGGGTATATATTTTCTTCCCATTTCCATATGCTATTAATGCCATGCGTGAAACCATTGGCGGCATGTATGGCGGAGCCTATGAGAAGAATCTGGCAGAGCTTCTGATTTTCGCAGCAGCGGCATTGTTAATCGGATTGCTGATTCGCGTACCATTTATGGGTATCAATCATTTCGTAGAAAAGCGAATGAAAGATACGAAGATGATGTAAGAGAGCAGGTGAAGAGCAGATGGAAAAGAAAGAAGATTATGAAAAGCTTTATGACATGCTTTTAGGCTATGAGCAGGAGATTCATAAGAAGAACCAGAAACGTATCCGCATCGGATTGCGGTGCCTTATTATTATTCCACTGATTTTCCTGGCATTGTTATTCTGGACAGAAAGCTCAAAAATTGTATTTTTGATTCTTTGGATTGTATCGCTGTTTATTCTGGCAGGATATTTAATTTTCGTAGAATATTCGGACTATAAATTACAGGAAAAATTAAATGAGATTTCTAATCGGGAGCAGCAGGAGAGAGATGCACTGATTGGCGATGGAATTGCCCAGGTAGAAGAACGGATTCGTACCGTACTTCAGACGGCAGAGCAGGAACTTTTAACGGATAGCACAAAGGAGTAGCAGAGGGATAACACATGAAAAATATTTTTAGAATCTTTTACCGGGATTTTAAGAGAGTCAGCACAAATGTGGTAGCAGTGGTTATTGTAATAGGTCTTTCCATTATTCCATCACTGTACGCATGGTTTAATATATTGTCCAACTGGGACCCGTATGGACCGGAATCTACATCAAATCTTAAGATAGCAGTATATTCCGCAGATGAGGGAATTGACATGGGAGGTCTGCCTGTAAATATCGGAGACAGCGTCATTGATGCCCTGAAAGCCAACCAGACTATGGGCTGGCAGTTTACTGATACCATGGATGAAGCAACCGACGGTGTATACAGCAGTGAATATTATGCGGCACTGATTATTCCCGAGGATTTCTCCAAGAAAATGATAAGCTTCCTTAACGGAGAAGTACAGAATCCGCAGATTATTTATTATGAAAATGAGAAGAAAAATGCCATTGCACCAAAGATTACATCCAAGGCAAAAACGGCAGTGCAGGAACAGGTAAATGCAACCTTTGTCAGCACTCTGGCAGAAGTCATGTTAAAGGTAAATGATGTCATGGTAGAAAATGGAATGGATTCCGGCTCTATGATAAATCTTTTTCTGACACAGCTTAATGATTTAAGCGGAGATTTGGACGGCTATATTGCATTGCTGAATTCTTTTGTCAGCATTACCAATTCGGCATCCAGCCTGATTGATACGACACAGGTTATGCTGCCGAATCTGAATACGATGGTAGATGATGGTTCGAATACGGTAAATACCATGCAGGGAGCATTGAATTCCGGCAGCCTTAATGCCAGTGCTTTGGCTGAGGTTATTTCAGCAAATCTTAATACAGCAGCCGACAGCCTTGACAATATCAATACGCTGATACAGAATGCCTTAGATCAGTTGGATAACTATGGTGATTTATCTTCCGGCGGACTACAGAGCGCAATTAATATGATGCCGCTAATCCGTCAGTTATTTGAAAACAGTGTGGCAGACTGGAAGGATGATGAAAGTGTTTCCGGTCAGATTGCAGAAATCGAAGCACAGTTAGATAAAATTGAAGCAGATTTAAACAGTGTCCAGAATAATGTCACAGATTTAACTACTGCAAAGGATACTTTAAACACTGAAATATCTACCGAAATAACTTCCTGTAAGACCAAAATAAAAGCTTTAAAAGATACGTTTGACTATTCGGTAAAAGGTCAGCTGGAGACAACCATTCAGTCCATGCAGGGGTCACTGAATCAGACACAGGCAATTTTAAATGGTGTCGATGGAGATTTTGATGAAGTATCGGAAGTATTGGATGCTTATAGTGAAACCCTCGATAAGGGAAATGAAAGCTTAAGTGATTCACTGGCAGCAGCACAGGAAATGAAGACCGGACTTGACAGTGTGATTACAAGTCTCAGTGCTCTGGAAATCAGTGACCAGTATCAGGCTTTGATGAAAATCTTAGAGACCGACCCGACTTTGTTAGGAGATTTCTTATCTTCTCCGGTCAATATGGAGACGAAAGAGATTTATCCGATTTCCAATTATGGTTCGGCAATGTCACCGTTCTATACGGTACTGGCATTGTGGGTAGGTGCGTTGATTCTGGTGGCAATCATTCATGTAAAGGTACTTCCGGATGAGAAAATACCGGATGCAAAACCTTACCAGAAATTCTTTGGAAGATATATTACATTCTTCCTGATTGGACAGGTGCAGGCATTGATTACTGCACTGGGAGATTTGTTTTATATTAAGATACAATGCCATAACCCGTTCTTATTCTGGCTTGCCTGCGCATGTTGCAGCTTTGTATTTACCTTATTTATGTACGCATTAACGGTAGCCTTTGAAAATGTCGGAGAGGCTTTGGCGGTAGTCATCATGGTTATCCAGGTAGCAGGAGCAGGCGGTTCCTTCCCAATCGAAGTACTGCCGGCAATCTATCAGCGGATTTACCGTTTCTTCCCATTCCCTTATGGAATGGATGCACTCCGGGAGACCATCGGTGGTATGTATGGAATGACTTATTGGAAATGCCTCGGCATCTTGGGCATCTATATTATAATCTCACTTCTGATTGGACTTGTAATTGCAATTCCGTTCCGGAAGTTAAATATGAAGATTGAGCATAGCAAAGAAAAATCTGACATTATGCTGTAGAAAAGTATTGACAATCATAGCTCTCTATAGTATAGTATTACAAGTCGGGATTAGTTCCGACAGAATTGCTGGCATGGCTCAGTCGGTAGAGCGTCGCATTGGTAGTGCGGAGGTCACGGGTCCGATTCCCGTTGCCAGCTTAACTGGAAAAAAGGCTGTAATCCTTGATTTTTCAAGGGTTACAGCCTTTTTGTTGCAGGCATCCGTAAGAAGCTGCCAGTGGCAGGTTCAAAGGAAATTACAAAAGTAGAGAAAGATTTAATAATTTGGTTAGACGCATGTGGGATAGCTTCGACTACAATATGGGGAATATGCAATATGCTGAAAACGGACGAGGAAATGAAAGAACTAATAAGTTTTTCACTGGATATTCCAGAGGAAATGTATCGGAACAATCCGAGCGAAGCGGAGGAGCAGATACTGGCAAAAGCATTGCAGATAACACAGAATAGAAAAATAGAATGAATGACACATTCCCTGGGGTGGCTGTGTCAAATGACCCGAGCCGGTACGTCCAAGACGAACCTCAGTCCAATGTGTCATTCTGCGAAAAATATAGCATAATAGAATGATAAATGTCAATAAATACAAAAAGGTTAAATCTTTCACTTCAAAAAGTGACCTAGCGGATAAAACTGCTTAAGGGTTACAGCTTAGCTCCAATTTTTTGAATAAGAGCATCCTGCAGTACCTGTGAAAAATTAATGTTGAGCGAGATAGCCTCTTCATTTAACCATTCCGGAATAGTGAGGGTCTTTTTTACTGCTTTTGAGTTATTGCGTTTTTGATAAGCAAGCATATCGAATTCGATGATAATGCAGTATTCATTTTTTGAAACGTTAATATCTTTTGGCTGGGAAGGAACCGGAATATCCTGATGTTCCTGTTTACGGCTTGTCAGGGCAAGACCTAAGGCATCAACAGCCATTTCATAAGCATTTTGCATATCATCTCCCTGGGTCATACATTCCGGTAAATCTGGAAAAGTAACCCAAAATCCACCTTCTTCTGCAATATGAAAAATGGAAGGATAAAATAATTTGTTCATAAGAACCTCCTTTCGATAGAAGTTGGATTATCGTAGTCTGGCTTCTTTTAAAATTGCCTGTTCTAATCCTTTCTTCAAGTCTTTGTTATGATAAGGAACAATGACGGTTCTATTCGTGATAGGATGAAATAATTTTATGTGAGAACCGCTTTGGCTGGTTATGATAAAACCATGTTTCTTAAGGTAGTTTACCATTTCTCTGGAAGTCATTGGCATATACGCAATTCTCCTTTGATCAATATTATATTAATACGTGTTAATACGTGTGTCAAGAGTGGAATAAACTAAAACAAAAAAGATAATAAAAATGCATGGAATAATCTGAAATAGGAAGATTAAAAGAACTACTTAAAATGATATGCACATAATATGTAAAGAAAAAGAACCAATAATGGTTCTAGTAGAAAACTAACATATAAGAAAGAAACTGTCAATCAAAAGACAATATCTTTACCCAGAAAAAGCTGCCCACCGGCAGCTTTTTTTTTTAGGTTATGCAAATCGCATAAAACATATTAACATCCGAGTCTGAATAATTTGCAGATTGTGTTAAATAACTCGGAACAGCTATTGAAATTAAAACACATAGTTTCGTCCTCCTTATTTTCTTTGAAATCATGTCTTAGCTAAGTACAAATGAATTGTAACAAGTCTGTAACATTTTCACAATAGGAGTACATTGGAAACATGGGAAATATCTGGCTCTAGGATAAGCCGGGATGAGTTGGCTCTTTCTCAAGCTTTGCAAACCAGCTATTAACGGCCTTGCTTACCTCGTCACGTTTACGAAAAGGAATCTGCACAATGGAGTGGTCTTCCATAATAAGGTCGTGCTGCAGAATTCCGGTGACATGATTTAAGTTTACCAGATAGCTGCGGTACCAACCGGAAGAAAACAGGCAACAGAGGCAAAGTTCTCGGTAAGCTGTGTCAGGTTTCCGGGAATCGTAAAAGTCTCTGATATAGCGTGCAGCAGGACATTGTGCTGCCCGGTTTCAAAAAAAGAGAATATCTGAGTAAGGAAGAGAATATTCCTTCCTACGGACAGAAAAGGTAAATACTTCATTGGATTCCTCTAAAAGCGTATCGCAGCGGCTCATGGCATTGAGAAAATCTGTGTGTGAGTAAGGCTTTTGCAGATAGTAAAGAGCATTTACCTCATAGCTTGCCATGGCATGTTCCGTAGAAGAAGTGGTGAAAATAATGCCACCCTCATAGCCCAGTGAGCGAAGGATACGTGCTGTTTCCACACCGTCCTGGTTATTCATATAGATATCTAAAAACAGCAGAGCCGGATAACGCTTTTCTTCCTTATAATATTGAATCATCTCTTCGCCCGAAGAAAAAAGTAGAATCTCCATATTACAATGATGTTTCGTGGCATATGTATTCAGATGATGTTTCAGCCGTAAGGCATCGCTTTCAGAATCTTCGCATAAGTAAATCAGCATAATTATTCTCCTGTATATAAAAAGTAAAAACACCGGATACGAAACAAGTATAACATATTGAAAGAAAATAAGAATCATTTTTTATCGACAATCAGGAAGATAAAATCACAATTTGGAAGAATTTGTTGCAAAATTTTAAGCGTTTTCTTAAAATAGAAACTGTGTGAACAAAAGAAATAGAATAAAAAAGGAGAGGAAATATGGGAAGAAACCGAAAAAACGATGTCTGGCATTTTTGATGGCATTGACTATGATGACAGGCTTATTTATGGGAGATGCTGCCGGACTACTGGTAAAGGCAGAGGATACGCCGGCATCCGTTCAAATAGGAATTACAACATTAGAGACGGGCTGGTATGTGAAGGCGGTGGATCCTCCTTCTACACCGGGACCATCTGCAACGATTCGTGGCGTCGATAAAGTAGGGGAAGAACCGGAAAGTGGTGGTTATATTTATTTTGATAAAGATACGGCAACCATGACTGTATATAATGATATGGAGATTGCTACTTCCGGACCGAATCCGGTGACAGTAACAGGCGGAAACTTAACAATTTCCGGAGCAGGAAATTTTACTGTAGAAGGAACTTCTCCTGCATTTCTGTTAGCCGGAACCAGTGCTGCCGTTGTCACAAAGGATTTTACCGGAAATTTCAAGGTAACAAGTAATAGTAATGTAATAAACGGTGGCAGCAGATTTGAGATAGATACAACCGGTGATATTACACTGGAAACTGCATCAACGTCTTCAGAGCCAATTGCTTTGAGCAGTGGAGTGGTTGATTTAAGTGGAAAGAAAGTTACGATAACCGCACCATGTGGTATGATTGACAGTGGAGTATCCACACTGAACCTGGCACAGACAGAAGGAGACCTTGTAATAAGTTCATCATCTCTTTGGTATCCAATTTTTAATGCAGAAAATGTTACCCTGAAAAATACCGGTGGAAAGGTAAAACTGGAAAATACCAGCACAGGGGTGTTGACTGACAGTAATCTTACGATTGAAGCTGCAGGAGATATTTCTTTAAAATCAGCGAAGGGAATAACAAGCAAGAGTAATCCACAGGTGAGCTTAACTTCAACCAATGGGGATGTTACAATAGAACAGACCGCAAACCCTGTCATGCAAGATGGTAAGCTGACGATTCGGGCATTGGCAGGAGCAGTAAGCATTTCAACTAATGCACCGGTACCGATGTTTTTGCAGAACTTGATATAAAGGCAAAGAATGATGTGACACTGAAACAGAATGGAACAACAGATTCATCACTTACCTGGGTTGGAGGCAGTGGAAGTATTGAGAGTACTGATGGGGATGTTACAATAGAACAGGAAAGCAGCACATATGTGATTGACACTCAGAATGCAGTCAGCCTGAATGCAGGTGGAACGGTTACGGTAAAGAGAAATACGGAAGGAACAGCATTAGCTTCCATGGTGAATGGGATTTTTGAAACAGGTGTAATCCAGCTTGTAGACGGCACAAAGAAAGGAGCCATCGTAGATGGAACCGTATATGCTGCCAGCGGATGTACGCATCCAAAGCGTATCAATGGAAAATGTGTTGTATGTGATGACCAGGAGCCGGTGGCAGCTATTGTAGATGCCAACGGAAATGTAACAAATTATAACAGTCTGTCCAATGCATTCCACAATGCCAATAAATACAATACCGTAAAATTATTAGTTGATTATAAGAACAGCAGTGAAGCAATTGATTTATCCTCTGTATATGAGGCTGTAAATCTTGATTTAAATGGGAAGAGTTTAACATTAGATGCATTTAATATCATGAATCACTTAAGCGTTTCCAATGGAAAGCTTAACCTGAGAACGCTCAATGATGCAAATACTAGTCTTTCTGATAAATGTACATTAGAAAATGTGGAAGCGGATATCCATGACATAAGCTGGACTGCAAATGGTGGTCTGGAATTAAAGAACAGTACACTTCATGTAGGTTCACAGGCATCCCCTTGCTCATTCTTTGTAGAAATGATTACAATAGCACCGGATGACGATTCTGTAATCACAGTAGAAAACATGATAAGTGGTCTGACAAACTATAAAAATGTACCAGCAATGGAACAGGCATTGGACAAATTAATTCCTTTCGGATATTCAGTTTTTGTTGATACTGATATTACAGTACTGGATGAATCCGGAAATCGTGCCCAAAATCTGGTGCTTCGTAATAAGAAGCTGGCAGAAGCGGACATTACTTTAAGCCCGGCTGCCTTTGTCTATGATGGCACAGGAAAAGAGCCGGCTGTAGCCGTAACGTATGATGGAATGACATTAACTGAAGGAAGGGATTTTACGGTTACTTATGTTGATAATATTGAAGTGGGTGATACAGCTGCAGCAATTATCAGTGGTTCCCGCTTTTTAGGCAGTGTAACAAAATACTTCAGCATTACCAAAGCACATCGTGGAGCACCAACAGGACTTACCGCAGTAGCAGAAACCATTGATGGCAAAAGTGATGGAAAGATTCGTTGTGTGAATGCGGAGATGGAATACAGTATTGATGGAACTACCTATACCGCAATTACAGAAAATGAATTGAACGGACTTGCCGACGGAACTTATCTGGTACGTTATCAGGAAACACGCAATTATTATGCGTCTTCTGCAACACAGATTGTAGTAGAAAAAGGACTTCCTTCTTCCGACAGCTTAAACCCGTCAAACCCGGGCGGCGGAAATAATCCGGAAAATACACCAGGTGGAAGCACGCCAAATGAAAATAATAATGGAACGACATTAACCGCCGGAAGTAATGTTGTTACAACATTGCCGGGCGCATCTTCGGTACAGACACCGGCAGCAACAACGTCTGATAGCAGCACACAGGTTAAAACCGGAGACGACAATCAGATATTCCTATATCTTCTTGTACTGATTGCTGCAGCAGGAGTGGCTGCGGGAGCATATGGCAGATTAAATGCAGGACGCCGTATGAAATAAGTGAAAAGGGATATATCGGAAATAGAAAAGTCATGAAATGAAAAATAAAAATGCTGTACTTTCAGAAATGGGAGTGCAGCATTTTTCTGTTGCAAAGAACATAAGGACGCGGTAAAATGTAGCGTAGTCAAAGAAGAGGAGATAGAAGATGCTGACACAGTTTTCAAGAACCGAACTATTGCTTGGAAAAGAAGCAATGGAAAAATTAAAGAATGCAAAGGTTGCAGTATTTGGAATTGGCGGAGTAGGTGGATATGTCTGCGAAGCACTGGTAAGAAGCGGAGTTGGAGCTTTTGATCTGATTGATGATGACAAGGTATGCCTGACGAATCTCAACCGTCAGATTATTGCAACCAGAAAGACCATTGGAAAATATAAAACAGACGTCATGAAAGACCGTATTTTAGAGATTAATCCGGATGCCAGGGTAGAAGTGCATAAATGCTTTTTTTCTGCCGGAAAATGCGGATGAATTTCCTTTTGAAGAGTATGATTATATCGTAGATGCAGTAGATACGGTAACAGCGAAGATTTCACTGGTTATGAAGGCACAGGAGATGAAGGTGCCGATCATCAGCAGTATGGGTGCCGGAAATAAGTTAGATGCCAGCAAATTCCAGGTGGCGGATATCTATAAGACGAAGGTGTGCCCGCTGGCAAAAGTAATGCGCCGTGAGTTAAAGAAACGTGGCGTAAAGAAGCTTAAGGTGGTTTATTCGGAAGAACAGCCGATCAGACCAATTGAAGATATGGCGATCAGCTGCAGAACCAACTGTATCTGTCCGCCAGGAGCAGAGCATAAATGTACGGAGAGAAGAGATATTCCGGGAAGTGTGGCATTTGTGCCGTCTGTAGTTGGACTGATTATCGCAGGGGAAGTAGTAAAAGATCTGGCAGCAAAATAAGAAACAGATAAAGAAAACCGGATGTGGAATCACATCCGGTTTTCTGTTTCTATTGATTTCCTTATCAGGAAAATTATTTCTGAGGACCTGCAGCAACAAGAGCCTTACCAGCTTCATTTCCTTCGTATTTAGCAAAGTTCTTGATGAATCTGTCAGCAAGATCTAATGCTTTTTGTCTCCCACTCGGAAGCATCTGCGTATGTATCACGAGGATCTAAGATGCCTGAATCAACACCTGGAAGCTCTGTAGGAACTTCAAAGTTGAAGTATGGAATCTGTTTTGTAGGAGCTGTTATGATAGCTCCGCTTAAGATAGCATCGATGATACCACGGGTATCTTTGATGGAGATACGTTTGCCAGTGCCGTTCCATCCTGTGTTAACCAGGTATGCTTTTGCACCGCTCTTCTCCATCTTCTTAACGAGCTCCTCTGCATATTTTGTCGGATGAAGCTCAAGGAAAGCCTGTCCGAAGCAAGCGGAGAAGGTAGGTGTAGGCTCTGTGATTCCACGCTCTGTACCAGCAAGTTTAGCTGTGAATCCAGACAGGAAGTAGTATTGTGTCTGCTCTGGTGTCAATATAGATACCGGAGGAAGTACTCCGAATGCATCTGCGGACAGGAAGATAACGTTCTTAGCTGCTGGAGCAGAAGAGATCGGGCGAACAATGTTCTGAATGTGATTGATCGGGTAAGATACACGGGTGTTCTCTGTTACGCTCCTATCAGAAAAATCGATTTTTCCGTTAGCATCTAATGTTACGTTCTCAAGAAGAGCGTCACGTTTGATTGCATTGTAGATATCCGGCTCAGAATCTTTGTCAAGGTCGATAACTTTTGCGTAGCATCCACCCTCAAAGTTGAATACGCCGTTGTCATCCCAACCATGCTCGTCATCACCGATTAAGAGACGCTTAGGATCGGTTGAAAGGGTTGTCTTGCCTGTTCCGGAAAGACCGAAGAAGATAGCGGTGTTCTCGCCGTTCTTATCTGTGTTTGCGGAACAGTGCATGGAAGCAATGCCCTTTAACGGCAGATAGTAGTTCATCATGGAGAACATACCTTTCTTCATTTCTCCGCCGTACCATGTATTGACGATAACCTGCTCATGGCTTGTAATGTTGAACATAACAGCTGTCTCAGAGTTTAAGCCTAATTCTTTGTAATTTTCAACCTTTGCCTTAGAAGCATTGTAAACGATGAAGTCTGGCTCGAAGTTCTCAAGTTCTTCCTCTGTTGGCTGGATGAACATATTTGTTACGAAATGTGCCTGCCAAGCTACTTCTACGATGAAACGGATAGCCATACGAGTATCTTTGTTTAGCACCACAGAAAGCATCTACTACATAAAGTTTTTTGTTAGAAAGTTCTTTGATAGCGATGTCTTTTACAGCACTCCATGCTTCCTCAGATGCTGGATGGTTGTCGTTCTTGTATTCATCAGATGTCCACCATACAGTGACAGCGCACCAAGAGTGAACTGTTTTCGAAGCATTTTATCAAGACAGCATTTATATATGATAGGAAAGCCGCCTGAGACGAAAGAGGAATACATTGAGAAAGTGACATTGACGGATAAGTATGGAAAAGTGAATTTTTATCTTCTGCCATTTGTGAAGCCGTCTATGGTAAAGCAGATTGTGGGAACGGATGAAAATGATAACAATCTTTCTTATGATGCAACTTTGCATAAGCTTCTGGAAAGAGAAAATGTAAATGAAGCAGAGCGGAATGTGCTGGTGAGCCACCAGTTCTATCTGCCGGCAGGAAAAGCGGCGGAGGATGTTGAGCGGATGGATTCCGAAATCCGCACCGTGGGAAATATTGATGAAGTGTCTGCGGATGTGTTGGAGCGGTTTGACTATGCGGCATTGGGACATATTCATAAGCCTATGACCGTGGGAAAAGAGTGTTATCGTTACTGTGGAACACCTCTTGCCTGCTCCGTCAGTGAAGCGGGACAGAAAAAAAAGGCATTATTATGGTGGAACTGGAAGAAAAGGGCAAGCTTTCCACCGGAGTAATTCCGTTAAAACCACTGCGTCAGGTGTGTATTGTGGAAGGGGAATTAGAAGAAGTATTAAAGCAGCCATCCGATAATTTTGTAACTGTGATTCTTACCGATAAGGTGGATGTCAATGTCTTTGACATGCAGGACCGGCTGCGTCATGCATTTCCCAATTTGCTGGAAATCCGAAGAGAAACGCTGCACAAAGCCAATTATGAAATGGAAAAATTCCGGCATGAGGCAGAGCTTGATGCCTTTTCGCTATGTTGTGAGTTTATTGGAGAGATGAACGAGGAAGAGAGAGAAATTCTTAAGGAAGTCATCAATAAAGTAGAGGAGGAGAGTGAGTTATGAGACCATTAACCTTGGAAATGCAGGCATTTGGGTCCTATGGAGACCGGACGAAAATTGATTTTCGAAAACCATCCCAGAATTTATTTCTGATTACCGGAGATACCGGTTCCGGCAAGTCCACTATTTTTGATGCCATAGCCTTTGCGTTATATGGAGAAGCCAGTTCCACAGCTAATAAAAAAAGTGGAACAGAGCTGCAGAGTCAGTTTGCCACAGCAGGCGCAGAGCCTTATGTGGAATTGAAATTCTGTGAAGGAACAGAAGAAAGCGGCGTCTATACAGTGCGCCGTGTGCCAAGACATGTCCGCCCATTGAAGCGGGGGAAGCGGTGAAAAGAAGAAAGCGAATCCGTTACCTTAATCATGCCGGATGAAATCGTTTATTCGCAAAAGGAAACGAATCAGAAAATCATTGATATTGTCGGGCTGAACAAGGGGCAGTTTATGCAGGTGGCAATGATTGCCCAGGGAGAATTTATGGAACTGCTCCGGGCAAAATCCGATGAGAAAAAGTGATTTTCCGAAAATTATTCCACACAGAAAAATATGAAAAGATTGCCAATGAATTAGGAGACCGGAAAAGAAAATTAGATGCAGAGATTGCCACAATCCGTACGAAGTTTCATGCCAAAGCTGAGAATGCGGACATACCGGAAGCCTTTGAAGAAGCCGAAGCCCTGTTGGCTTTGAAAAAGAAGATGCAGCAGGCGGATGCAAAAGCACCGGAGATGGAACGCTTTTTAGAATTGATGCAGCAATTGTGCCAGTATCTTAAGGAAGAGGGAAAGCAGAAAAGAAGGAAGCAAAAGAAGCGGAAAAACTGCGGGAGCATTGCCGGAGTGCGTTGCAGGAAGCGGAAAATCTGCAAAAATCCTTTACCCAGATGGAAGAAGCACAGCGGGAGTTAGCACGTCTTTTGAAGCGGAAGAGGAGATAAAAGAGACTGCCCGGTTAGAGCAGATGATAAAGCTTGCTTATGATGCAAAGCAGCTCTATCAGCAGTATGAAGAAGCGGTAAAGAGGCTGGAGGATTTAAAGGCAGAACAGCAGAAATTAGAAGAAAAGCTGCCGGAGATAAAGAAAGCTTTAAAAGAGGCAGAAAAGGAAAGAAACTTAGCAGAGGCGGAAAAGGAAACACAGCAGAAGAATTACAGTATTATAGAAGAAAAAGTAAATCGCACGAAAGCGGCATTGAAAGAAATAAGAAAAGCCGCACAGGAAGTAGAGCAGAGTAAAGATGCTTTGCAGCAGGCGGAAGAGACGGAAAAAGAGACAAAAGAAAAAAGCACTGTCTTAGAGCAGAATATCGTGCAGTGGAAGAAAGAAGCAGAAGCCTTCGAAGAAATTGAAGTAAGGCAGTTACAGATTACCGGAAAGAAAAATGCTCTTGCAGAAATCGAAGATGCCGTAGCAGAGATTACAGAATCAAAGCAGCTTCTTGGTAAAAGAAAAGAAACAGGAGGAACATGCAAAAGAGATTTATCGGGAAGCATCCGGACAGTATCAGGCAAAGCAGCAGGAATATGAAGCATATCGTAAGCGGTTTTTCGATGCGCAGGCAGGTATTTTAGCAAAGGAATTAAAAGAGGGAGAGCCATGCCCGGTCTGCGGTTCCATGGAACATCCAAAGCCATGCATTGCGGTAGAAATGCAGGAAGAATTAAGCCGGGAAAAGTTAGAAGCTTTAGAAAAAACGATTGCAAAGTTACAGCAGAAGCAGGAAGCGGCATCTACAGAAGCCGGTGCATGCCACGTAAGAAGAGAGAACCGGGAGAAAGAGTTGGCAGAAAGAAAGAAAAAGTGCCGGAATAAAATAGAAGACTTTGGAAAGGAAGCAAACCCGGCAGCCGATAATGAAATAGAACCGTGGCTTGTCGCGCAAAAGAAAAAGCTTGCAAAAGAAGAAGAAACACTTTCTCAGGAGATAAAAAAGAAGAAGGAATTGTCTCATAAATTAGAAGAGGCAGAAGCAAAAAAGATTGCACTTCAAAAAGAAGAGAAAGAAGCAACAGAAAAGAAGCTATTGGCAAAAGAGCAGTTTGACCGTTGTCAGGCAGCTTACACAGAGCGGAACCGCACCCTTGACTATACATCTGAAAAAGCGGATGAAGTCTTGGCAGAAGCACAGCAGAAGAAGGCTTCTGCAGAAAGTGCATATGCAAAGGCTGATAAAGAAAAGAGCCGCTTAGAGGAAGAGAAAACCGGTACACAGACAGGCATTGTCCGTTGTGAAAGAGAACTTCCGGAACGGAAAAAGGAAGCAGAAGCCAAGCTGCAAAAATATGATTTATATATAGAAGAAAAAGATATTTCCAAACTGGAATGGCAGACTCTGGTGGAGCAGTATTCGATAGATGCCATGGAAGAGATGCGGCAGAAAAGGGAAGATTATCAGAATCAGAAGACGATGTATCAGAGCCGCTATGAGACAGCGAAAGAAACTGTAGGAGAGAAAGAAAAACCGGACGTAGAGAAGCTTTCAGAGGAACTTAAGGCAGCAGAGGAGCAGAGTAAGCTTGCAGGCAGGGCAGCCAATGAGTGGGAGATTTCTAATCAGAAGGATACGGAAATCTTAGAAGCGGTAGAGGAAATATGGCGGGCGGCAGCAGGTATTAGAGCAGCACAACCGTATAACACGGCTTTATACTGTCATTTCCGGAAATGTGTCCGGCAGCCGTATGGATTTGGAGACCTTTGTGCAACGCTATTATCTGGAGCGGATTCTTTATGCAGCAAACCGCCGTTTTGAAGAAATGTCAGCAGGACAGTTTGAACTTAGAATGTTTGATGAGAAGAAGGCTGCAATCGGAAAGAACAAGGGACTTGACCTTATGGTATATTCCAATGTAACCGGAAAAGAGCGGGAAGTCCGTACGCTTTCCGGAGGAGAATCCTTTATGGCGGCGTTATCCATGGCATTGGGCATGGCAGATGAGATTCAGGAAAATTCTGCTGCCATACATCTTGATATGATGTTTATTGATGAAGGCTTTGGTTCCCTGGATGAGCATGCAAGAGAGCAGGCAGTCCGGGTATTAAAAGAGATGGCAGGCGGCTCAAAGCTTATTGGAATCATTTCCCATGTAACAGAATTAAAGCAGGAAATGGAAGACCAGCTTCTTATTACAAAAGATGAAGAAGGAAGCCATGTCCGCTGGCAGTTAAGCTAGCGGATAGGCTCCCTGTTCTAACATTTCCGTCACCATGGAAGCCATAGCGGAAGGATGTTCTTTCATTCCGTTTTGCAGCCATTTTAAGAAAACATTATAGAGCGCACCGGAATAAAAGTAGACTTTATACCGGTGAATATCATTATAAGGCATGTCACCCATATGATTTTCTAATTCCTGATCAAAAAGGTCTAAGTAAATGTATGCAAGACCTGCCTTATATACACTTAAAATAAATTTCTTGTAAGTCTTAAAATACCGGAAAATCAGTAAAATTGCCTCATAGCTGAAAAAGTCATTTTCAAGCTTTTCTGCCCTCTTCCGGTATTCTTCCATAATATCGTCCGTAATTTTAATCAACACTTCTTCCTTGGAATGAAAATTCCGGTAATAGGAAGATCTTGCTACTCCGGCAGTGGTAATAATATCGGTTACGGATATATCGGAAAATGCTTTGGTGTCCATGAGTTTGGTCAGGGCACGGGCAATCTTTAATTTTACCTGGCGGTTTGCTTCGTATCGTTTGTCTGTTTCTTTCATTTAAATGCTCCTGTTCGTATGTGCTATGGATGTGTGCCGGTGGGTGGGACAGAATATGATATTCGTTTCTTACGATTTGCATTTGATATGTGCATTGGTTCATTACGCCAAAGAGCGTTATTTTTCTTAGCACTGTATTTTTCTTGCTGTCAGGCTGTCCTTTCCGTTGCTTTGACCGGATGCCGGCTCTGTCCGTCTGTTGCGGATACCACATTCCGTCTGAAAGAGACGCTAAGAATTCCGTTAAAGTTTCCGTATCTTCCGGCACCCGGCACATATTCGCATCCATGCTTAAGATGTGCCTCGCTGGCACGTCCCTGTGCCAGCGTTGCTGGTTGCTGCTGGAATTCTAAGCGTCTCTAACAGACTGCATATATCGTATCCGCATTCAGGCGAACAGAGTCCGGCATACTGTCAAACATTGGAAAGACAGGCTTTATCGGCAAAAGAAAAATGCAGTGCAAGAAAAACCGCTCTTTGACGTTAGAAACAATGTATGTATCAAATACAAATCGTAATAACAAATATAAAACGACTGTCCCACCCACCGGCACCACATCCGTATCATGATACAAAATGATATAAAATGTCTCACATCAAACCGTTGAAAAAAGGGGAAACTATGCTGCAATGCTACTTATGCAGCCACAACAATGTGATATAAATTATCTCACATATAGTGTGGCATAGATACAGACAACAGTCAAGAGATGGAGACGAAAATGAAGATAATTACAGATACAGGATCTGATATATTAGAAATCGAAGCAAAGGCAATGGGCGTGGATCTGGTGCCGATTTCGGCAAACTTTGAAGATGTTATATTTGACCGGAATACAGAAGAGAATTTCAAAGCATTTTATGAGAAACTGTGCAGCGAGGAACAACTTCCGGTATCCAGCCAGCCATCACCGGCAGCATTTTTAGAAAAGTATGAAGCGGCAGAAGAAACAGGGGAAGAAGTGTTGGTGATTCTTATTTCCTCGAAGCTTTCGGGAACTTATAATGGGGCAGTGCTGGCGAAGGAAATGTGCGGATATGAAAAGATATATATCGTGGATTCCCTGCAGGCATCCTTATCCTTGCGGCTTCTGGTGGAGTATGCCGTGAAGTTAAAAAAGAAGAAGGCAAAAGTGCAGAAGAGATTGCAGGAATCTTGGAAGAAGTAAAGAACCGCACCTATCTTACCGGTGTTCCGTCCACATTATTATATTTGAAAAAGGGCGGACGTATTTCTCCGGTAGTTGCAGCAGTGGGAAATGTAATGGGAATCAAGCCGGTGCTGCTGCTCCGGAATGGAGAGATTGAAGGATATTCCAAAGCCCGCGGCATGAAAGCGGCAAAAGCGGAATGCAGGCATTTTTGAAAAAAGGAGAAGTGGATTGCTGCATGCCGGTAGAATTTGCTCACAGCAATAACCCGGAAATGGGAGAGGAATTCCGGAAAGAAACCATGGAAGCATTTTCCCTGACAGAAAGCAGCTTACATGAAGTTGGAATGGCAATCGGAACCCATATCGGACCGGATGCACTTCTGATGGCATTTATTTTAAAAGAAAGCATGAAATAAGAATTTTCAGATTTAAGGATTCTTTAATAATTGATTCGTTATAGTAGAACCAGCAAAGGAAATAAAACTTTGCCGGTTCTTTTTTGCTTTACAGGAAATTGCCTGCAAAAGTAAAAAACGCTCCGCGAGGATGCACACTGCGGCACGAAACTTGCAAAGCGTGTTTCGCATAGTTGAGGTATACTAAGAGGATAGAAAGGAGCAGAAGATGTTTTGGGATATCTTACGCAAAGACTTAAAGCGAAAGAAAACAATTAATATTGTAATTTTGCTGTTTATTATTTTAGCTGCCATGTTTGTGGCAAGCGGGCTGAACAATGTACTGACGGTAGTAAATGGAACCGATTATTATCTTAATCAGGCAGACATTGGAGATTATGTAGTACTGACCCAGCAGGGGGATGGCGGTGTGCCGGAGCTTTTGGATACCTGTCAGTATGTAAAAGACTACCGCATGGATCATATTATGTATGCAACCAAAGGGAATATCAAGGCAGAGGGAAAAGAACTTGATATGGCAAACAAGGCAATGATCATAGAATCCATTTCCGAAAGTGAGATACATTTTTTCACAAAGGATAATAAGGAGCTTACAAAAGTGCCTGAGGGTGAGGTTTATGTCACAGGAAATTTCTTAGATGCAAATGATTTAAAAGAGGGAGATAAACTTACGATTACCCATGGCGAAAACAGTGTGGAGCTTACGATTGCCGGAAAAGCAAAAGATGCGCTGCTGGGTTCTGAATTTATGGGAAATAAAAGATTTATTTTAAATGAAGCGGATTATCAGAAATTTGCATCGGATGAAAGTCTTGCAGAATACCGTGGCGAGATCATTTATATTGACACAGACAATCCATCGGAAATAGCCTCTTTATTAAGCAATGCATCCAACATCCTATTTAACCGGGGACGGGGCATTTTTAAATTGTGTTATGTCATGGATATGATTGTGGCATTTGTGGTGCTGGTTTTAAGTGTATGCCTGATGATAGTATCCTTTGCAGTGTTGAAATTTACAATTACTTTTACGGTGACAGAGGAATACCGGGAAATCGGTGTTATGAAAGCCATCGGAATTACGGACTTTAAGATACGAAGCCTTTATCTTGTAAAATATCTGATGCTGGCTGTTGTGGGAGCAGCAATTGGATTCCTGGCAAGCATCCCATTTGGCAATATGCTTCTGCAGTCTGTGACAGAAAATATGATGTTGGGAAACAGTCATGCCATTACGGTAAATTTCATGGGCGCAGTCATTGTTATTGCAGTTACTATCTGGTTTGCATACCGGTGTACCGGAAAAGTAAAGAAGCTGACACCGGTGGATGCTATTCGAAACGGTCAGTCCGGAGAACGCTTTAAAAAGAAATCCATTTACCGGCTGGGAAAAAGCCGTTTTAACAGTACCTGGTATCTGGCAGTCAATGATATTTTAAGCAGTCCAAGACGGTTCCTTACGATTATATTGTCCTTTTTCCTCTGTTCCGTTTTTATGCTGGGAGTGGTTATTACAACAGATACCATGAAAAGTAAGAATCTGATTACGACATTTGGAAAAGAAAGTGATGTCTACATATCAGATGTATCACAGGCAATGGGGAATATGGCAGGAAAGACCCGGGCTGATTTGGCAAAAGAATTAGATGACCTGGCAGAAGAACTTACGGAAGAAGGCATGCCATCGGAAATGTCTGTTGAGATACAGTATACTATAAAGATAAACTTTCACAGCTTCATATAGGGTTTAACATGGGGAGTATCAGAATTTTCTGGTGAAAGCAGATACAGAACGTTTGCTGGAAGTATTGCAGAATATCATAGAAAATGCTATAAAATATGGTAGTGACAAAAAAATTGGTATATCAATTTCGAAAGAAGAAGACTGTGTGCTGATTACCGTGGAAAATACAGGAGAAGTTCTTCCGGCAGAAGAACTTCCGCACCTTTTTGACAGCTTCTATCGTGGCGCCAATGCAGGAAGCCAGGAAGGAAGCGGACTGGGGCTCTATATATGCAGAAAGCTGATGCATAAAATGAACGGGGATGTTTTTCTGAAACAGGAAGAAAATCTTTTTCGGTAACTGTGGTAGTGGGTATGGCAAATTAGTCAATGAAAAGGCAGGAAGAAAATGTAATATGATAAAAGCAGTTTTATTTGATATGGACGGAACACTCATTGATACAGAGAAATACTATAGAATCTGCTGGCCTAAGGCAATGGCGCATTTTGGCTATGAAATGAGTGATGAGCAGGCATTGTCCATGCGTTCCTTAGGACAACCCTTTGCACCGGCGCATTTAAAGGAAATGTTTGCAGATGAGAATCTTGACTATCCGGCTATGCGGGCTTACCGGAAGGAATTGATGGAGGAATATCTTGCAAAGAACGGTATTGAGATAAAAAGAGGAGCTGTTGAGTTATTGAATTTCTTAAAAGAAAAGAAAATCCGGCGGGCAGTTGCAACGGCAACCGACATGGAACGGACAGAAAGATATTTAAAGCAGATAGGACTATATCCGTACTTTGATGAAATCATCAGTGCAACCATGGTAGAACACGGAAAGCCGGCACCGGATATCTATACTTTTGCATGTGCACAACTTGGACTTGCTCCGGAAGAATGCCTTGCGGTGGAGGATTCGCCCAATGGGGTTATGAGTGCTTGTCAGGCAGGCTGTCAGGTGGCAATGGTTCCGGATCAGACACAGCCGGATGATGAATTAAAAAAGAAACTTACGATATGTGCAAATACACTGGATGAATTGAAAATTTTATTTTCATAAAATGGGAGAGGTAAGATGAATTTTTTATTTGATACCTCAATTGATGTGAACCGCAGACAGTTTTATGTGCTGGCAATGGGAAGCTGTATCGGAAATCTGGCAGGATTTATTGGAAATGCATTGATTTTCGGATGGAACGGAACAACGATTTTCTGTGGAATCTGTATGTTACTTATGGCCGCAGGAAGTTTCATTGGAATTAAAAAGGTCAGATACGTTATGCGTCTTATTTGATGATAGCAGTATTAAGCCTTGTGGAATTTCCAACACTATATTATATATATCAGACGGGAACGATTGTATACATGGTACTTGCGATGGTAGCAATTGCGATTTTTATTCCAACCGGAAATGCAATCCGGTTTGCCGGCATAGTAATTGTAGCCGATGTGGCAGCAGTTATTTTAGCCTATATGAGACCGCTGGAAAGTGAAAAATTGTCAAAAGAAGTCGTGCTGCAGAGCACACTTTGTTCCCTGCTTATCGTTTTACTTTGTGTCTTTTTGATTTCTATCCTGCTTCAGATGCAGAGACAGAGGCAGGAAGAAGAAGTAAAGAAGTTGAATGAACAGTTGAAAGATGCCGCAGATAAAGATGCACTGACCGGACTCTATAATCGTCGTTATTTAAATCAGTATCTGGGAGAACTTATTCTGGATGAGAAGGAAGAATTTGATGCGGTACTGATTGATCTTGACTTCTTTAAACATGTGAATGACAATTACGGACATGGGTTTGGAGACATTATTCTGGTGGAATTTGCAAGACTTTTAACGAAGCATGTAAAGAATAAAGGGATTGCAGTACGCTTTGGTGGAGAAGAATTTATGCTGGTTTTAAAGGGGATGAACACGGATGAAATCGGTAAAATGCTAGAGCATATAAGACGGGAATATAAAGAATATACAAAGCATGAAAAGAATATCGAATGCTCTTTCAGTAGCGGAGTACAGCATTATACAGAAGGAATTGCTGTTACGGTATTATATCGCTTAGCGGATGAGAAACTTTATGCGGCAAAGGAGCGGGAAGAAACCAGGATGTCTTTGATTTAGAATCATAGAAAGATAAAAAAGGGGGAGAGAAATGAAAAGGAACATCAGGAGGATTCGTTTATGAAAGGGAAAAAGTTTTTAGCAATGATATTAAGTGCAGCGTTGGGAATGTCAACGTTTGCGGCTTGCGGAAGAAGAGTCGTGGAGCCGGAGAAAAAGACCACAGAAACAGAGGCTGAGACTGAGACGGAAGAAACGGAAAACTCAGAAGAGGTGACAGAGGAGACAGAAACGGAAAATGTGGATGAAGATGACATTTTGCACAGCTTGCAGGAGAAAGCTTTATGTTTACCAGCGGAGCCGGTGCATGGGATTCTACATTGATTTTATCCGAGGATGGCTCTTTTGTGGGAAATTATCATGATGCAGATGCAGGAGATAGCGGGGATGGATATCCAAATGGAACCCTTTACTATTGTGATTTCTATGGAAAATTCACCCAGCCGGAAAAGATAAATGATTATACCTATGAGATGCAGTTGGAGAATAGTGCAACGAAGGAAACAGAAGGCGACACGGAAATTAAAGGCGGCGTGAAATATATTTACACGGGACCGGCTGGTTTGGAAGAGGTTTATGATTTATATATTTATCTGCCGGGTGCACCGTTAGATGAATTGCCGGAAAGATTCCTGGACTGGGCATCCATTGGTCTTACCGATGAGAATACGACGCTTCCATTCTATGCAATTTTTAATACGCTGACCTTTGATACCTTTTTAGGACCGAGTGGAGATAAGGTTACGGTAAATGATAAAACCACAACTTCCGATGTATCCATAGAGAGTGAATTGCAGAAAATCGAGGAGAAAGCAGCAGCCATGCAGGAAGACCTTTCCAGTGGAGAACTGGCACAGCAGGAAATGAATACCCTGTCTCTGCAGTTGTATCAGTTGTGGGATAATGAGCTGAATTCTATCTGGAGCCGTTTAAAAGAGACTTTGGATGAGGACACTATGACGACGCTTACCCAGGAAGAGCGTGACTGGATTAAGACAAAAGACAGTGCAGTAGAGGAAGCCGGCAAAGATGCCGAGGGCGGAAGCTTGCAGCCATTATTGGAAAATGATAAGGCGGCAGAATTAACAAGAAACAGGGTATATGAACTGGCAGAGTATTTGAAATAAAAAGATATTTTAGCGAGGAAAAATGGTTACATTAAATGATTACTTATACTCCGGAGCAACGGTGTTCCGGATATTGAAAAAGTATACGCAGGACCTCCGGGCATCCGCAAAAGTATCAAAAAATGAAGTGGATCTGGTGCACTGCAATTTCCTGATTCAGATTATGGAGCTGTTAGAGCACAATGATTTCCTGACAGCGCAGTCCCAGAAAATCCGTGAGTTCTACAAATATATGGCAATGGAATATCCTTATCTTTCCTTTACTTTTAAAGGAAGAATCAAGTCACTGATTCGTGCGGAGGGCAAATTCAACGGCTATATTGTAGAGTACATTTATGATTATTATAAAAAGAATAAAAGCTATCCGGACATTGCAGAATTAAAGGAAAAGCTGAACTGCTTCCGTGATCTGATTGCATACCGGATTGTGATTTCCATGCCACGATGTCATTTGAAAAATCATGAGAACCGCGAAGAAGAGGAATTAAAGCACCTTTATCAGATTGCAAATGTGCTGCCACAGTTTTTAGAGGAGCGTGGATTTACGGCAGAGCCGACAGGCGGTGTCTTAAGAAGCAGTTCCCCGCTTTTGGATGATGCTGTAAAACCATATTACCGGGATTATATCACCAGCGAAAAGGAGGACGATTACAAATCCTTACATATTACTTTTTATGATAACAGTGCGAGATGTTATGTGGAAATGCAGCTTCGCACAAAGCAGATGGACGATATTGCAGAAATCGGTTCCGCCAATCATATTAATTATGAGAAAAAGCAGGAAGCATCCAGAGCACGCCGGGATACCATCCCGGAGGGAGAATGCATTTATTTTGATGAAGCTTATGAACGGTGCAGGCGTTTGCAGGAACTGGAGCTTTCCGGTGTGGATGTCGACATGTTTACAGCAGTAAGCAACAGCCTGATGAATGACGGCTGCGGCTTATACCGGGGAAGACTGATTCTTCCTTATGAGCATTTGTCGAGATTTCAGAATGATTTGATTGATTAGAAATAGAACAGAATGGAAGCGTATGAAACGGAGAAGGCAGCTATGGGTGAAAATATGGAAAAGAAACAATGGATGAAAGAGAGTCTCCAGATGCAGAAGGCAAGCTGGATTCAGGATGAAATTACAAAGCGCAGAGAGCGGGAAGATGAGTTGCTGCAGCAGATTTTTATGGAACAGAAAATGTTGCAGGAACTGGACGAAGACATGGACGAAAATATGGCACATGCCAGAGAAGGCCGCAAATATCGGGAGGACATGAAGGAGCGGGTCAATGACCGGGTATATGAAATCCATGACCTGAGTGCAGATAAGCGAGAGGGAATGCGGGAATACAAATATGCATACCGCAGAGGCTACGCCCTTGCCATGTTTTTCTTTTCACTGGCATTGTGCGTCTTTGTAGGCTTTTTACATGGAATCACATCACAAATCTGTCTGATGCTGATGTTCTTTACCGGCGTGCAGGCTGCCATTTTTGTACATCAGAAGCAGTGCTTCTTTCTCTGGAGACTCATCTGCGATATTTTCTCAGCAGTAGTTTTCCCGGTGATGCTGGTTCTCTTTGTCGGTTATGAATTAAAGTACGGCTTCTATGATTTCCTACTTCCAATCTGCCTTATCATAGGACTGGTGCTGCTGGCACTCACCACAGCATCCCATTTCCTCTACGATCCATACCGCAGTGCCCGCCGCAGAGTCGGTGATGCCAAGAGCATGATCCGTTCTATCGAGCGTTCCGCCAAAAAGCAGGTCAAGAAGAGCCAGAAGCAGCAGGCGAAAGACGAGCTTCGCCAGAACCGCCTGCAGCAGAAGGAGCAGGATAAAGCCGGGAAGCTTCGCATCAATGAAGAACAGCGTCAGGAAAAAGAGCTTAAGAAAGCCGCACAGCGCGAAGAACAGCAAAAACTCCATGACGCAAAGAAGCAGGAAGCCTTAGAGAACCGCGAAGAGAAGAAGCTTGCCCTCAAGGACGCTGTAGCAGCCAAGAAAGAGCAGTTCCGGGAGAAGTTCCGGAAGGATGGGGAGTGGAAGAAACGGAAGAAGAGGAGAAGGAGAAAGCGGAAGAGGAAGAGGAAAAGGAAGAGGAAAAGGAAGAGGGCGTTTTGGCTTCGGATGAAGGCACGGAAAAAGTAGAAGATGCAGAAGATACAGAGCAGGGAGAGGCAGTAGTTGTGGAAGATGCGGTGCAGGAAGAAGAGGTTGTGCCGGAGGATGCAGCGCAGAAAGAAGAGCCGGTAGAAGAGGAAGAAATCGTGACGGGGATGGAAGAAGAGTCCGGAGATAAGGATTCTGAGGAAGAGGAAGTTCAGCCGGAAGAAAATTAGATAGATGAGGGTTGTAAGATAAGAGCATGGAAGAGATTCTGTGCTCTTTTATGATGGAAAATAATTAGATAAGGATAGAGATATAAGTATAAAATAGGAATCATAGAAAGTATTGTCGAATTGGGGCGTGAAGCAGATTGATAAGAGGGGAGATTTTGACGGTTTTTATTAAAAAAGGTTGCAATTTGGAAAAAGGAGTTGCATAATATTTATATAGGATTTGGAGGAGAGAGAAGTTATGAAAAGCTAAGTAAATATGATAAAAGAGATTAGAAGTTCACAAAAGATATGATGCGTAAGGGCATTGGTCGTTTGTGAATTTTTTTTGGGGGGGAAAATTAGGGGGATAATAGAACGAAAATGTTGACAGAAAGTTTTTTATAGATACGAATGGGACATAGAGAGGTATAGAGCTTTGCAAGAACTGGGATTGAAAGAATATTTTGCAATAGGATATTATTTTGTGGGTGAGGAGAAAAAAATTCCACTCGTTTTGGATGCTTATGCTAAAAATCAATTGGATTTATCTGATGTAAATAGAGTTTTGGATTTAAGTAGTATTAAAGAATTTTTTGATAAATATGATTATGTAAATGCCTGGAATGATGATTATTATAGAAAGTATAAAGAACTTTCTAGAAATGCTGAAAAAGAGGTGAGATTATTTTTTCAAAGCATTACGGAGAATGCAATTGTTCCTATATATAATGTATGTAAAGTTATATTTTGGGATGAATTTTGGAAATATTTCTATATATATAAGGTGTATGACAAAATTTCTGCAGAGCATTTCAAAGAAATTGCAGACGGGCTCCGCATACCGCCAAACGAGCTTTTGAAAAATAAAAATTTAGTTGAGAAGTTTGATACACAGATTACAGAAATGCTTAAAAATCCGGAATATGGAGCTAGATTTATTGTTGATTATTATATGAGGAAAGATAATGGAAAGACGAAGTGCTATTTTCCTAAAAGTTTAACGAAAGAGGACAAGTATAATATTATAAAAGCTTATATTAATGGAGATATAGTAAATATAAATATTTTAGACTTAATCATAAATGGTAAGTCAAAAAATCGAAAGAATTTGATGTAGATGCAAAACTTAGACATCTTGCAAAGAAAAGGAGTGAGCGTTATTGGAACAATAATACAACTTCGGTGTTTGAATATGAAACAGGTGTAGAAGTATCTTTTTCACCTGAAAATCCAGATCAAGATTTAGATTTTTCAGACGGTATTATTATTGCAAAATACAATTCCGATTGGATAAAAAATAATTTGGACTATCCTACATTGTTAAATAATTTCATTTATCTGTTTGGATATACAGATATTTGTATGAGATGTTTGTTTACTGCAAGAAGCTTGAAACAGGGGATTTTTGAAAAAATGGTATCTGTTCAAGGAAATGGAATGTATCAAAAGGGGCAGCTTTTTGAATTGCTAAATGTGCTTTCAAGTGGACAAATGCAGGGTTATGTTGATATTCTTAATAATTTTGACATTTATTTAGAGGAGATAATTAAATGGTTTTTTGAAGTCTACTTAAAAAAATGAATTTGGTGCGAATGGTTTTATTTGTATTATGCCGGAGAAGAGTGACAGCATTCTTAGTAAGTATGAGCGTGTGGCTACGGTTATGGACGGAGTGACTAAGCAGTTTAAGCTTTTTTGCGAAGAAGGAGAGATTGACAGAGAATTATATGAAATGATATCGGGGTCTGTGAGATATAAAGAAATTCCGAGTTTAATTAAAAATAAGTATGCATATGCGAATAGCAATGAAATTTTACGTGAAATGCAGGATATGTTTTCGAATCAAGGCTTGCTTTCTTATACTGAGAAGACTAAAGGCAGATATAATACACTTTTCGAATTACTTCAATCTGAACATGTAAGACCAGAAGAACTAAAAGAGTACAATTTCGACGAATTTAACTGGTTATTAGAACGCGGAGCAGTGGTTATAAATGATGGAATATTTATATTAAATTATGAAAGAATACGGATTCTAAAGGAATTAAATGATAAAGGTGTTATTTGTCTGCAATATAAAGATAGTGACATATTAAGAGAACTTATTAGTAAAGGCGAAATTAGAGTGGAAAGCTCGTTGTTATCGAAGCCGGAATGGGAGTATTTTGATTATGTATTAAATAAGGCTGAATTTTCTAATGCCTTGATTTGCGGAATCGATATATTCATGATACGAATTCTCTAGATGAACAACAACAGCAGAATGACTACATTGTTTTATTGAAAATGTTCATAATTCTCGTAATCAAAATTAATGAAGAGTTTTGCCTACAGGATAAAATATCAAAGAATGGTGCTGACTTTTATGAAATATGATTACTTAGTCAAAATCAAGTTCAATTTAGTCATTTTGATAAAAATGATTAAATTGAAATTGATTTTGACTAAGATTATATATATAATTCAATTAGGATATTTTTGTGAATGTGACGAAGTTGAACTTGAAATGAGGCAATTAAAATGAAACAATTCGATTATACGGAAAAATGGAAGAAATTGCTTACACCAGAAATTGTAAGTTATCTTACAACAATTCATGAGTACAAAGGTAAACAGTACTTGATTGCTGAACGTCACGCTGATGTGCTGGAAAATCTTGTTGAGGTGGCTAAGATTCAAAGTACAGAGAGTTCTAATAAAATTGAGGGTATCTATACTTCTGATGAACGTTTGAAAAAGATTGTTTTGGATAAGACAATGCCAAAGACAAGAAATGAGCGGGAGATTGCAGGATATAGGGATGTGCTTAACACAATACACGAGAATTTCCCGCACATTCCAATCCGTGATACATTCATATTACAACTTCATAGAGATTTATATAAATTTGAGAATGCCTCTAATGGTGGACAATTTAAGACTGCTGACAATATAATTGAGGAAGAAGATGCAAGTGGTAATAAGTTTGTCAGATTCAGACCTTTACCGGCATGGGAGACTCCGGAAGCAATTATAAATTTGTGTACAGCATATAATGAGGCAATTAACCAAGGCGAAGCAGACTCGCTTTTGTTAATATCGATGTTTATCATAGATTTCTTGTGCATTCATCCGTTTAATGATGGAAATGGAAGAATGAGCAGATTGTTGACTTTATTATTGCTATATCAGAATGATTATATTGTTGGTAAATATATTAGTTTGGAAAAGCTGATAGAGCGAACAAAAGGCAGTTATTATGATGCTTTACAGGAAAGTTCGCAAGGATGGATGGAAGATGAGAACAATTACGAGCATTTTGTGAAATATATTTTGGGGATAATTACTGCGGCATATCGCGATTTTTTTGATAGAACAAAGATTGTTGAGGAAAAGAGAATACCTAAGCCAGATAGAATTGAAGAACTTATAAAGAATCACATAGGTACAATTACTAAGACTGATATTGTAAAAGCAGCGTCAGGAATAAGTACAACTACAGTACAGCGGACACTAACAGATTTGGTTAAGGCAGGGAAGATAATAAAGATTGGAAATACCGCTATACAAAGTATAAGTGGAACTGGGATAAGGAGATTTAGAAAATGATTACAGGCGAATTAAAAAATAAAATAGACAGTTTATGGGAGATTTTCTGGACGGGAGGTCTAACAAATCCGTTGGATGTAATTGAACAGATGACATATCTTATGTTCATTCACGATTTAGATGTGTCAGATAATACACATGCAAAAGAAAGTGCTATGCTTGGTCATCCATATGAAAGTGTATTTGCCGAGAAAGTAAAAATTGGTGAGAGGACTATTGACGGAACACAACTTAAGTGGTCTGTTTTCAGGGACTATCCGGCTGATAGAATGTATTCTGTAGTGCAGGAAATGGTATTCCCGTTTATTAAGAATCTGCATGCTAATAAAGATAGTGCTTTTTCAAAATATATGGATGATGCAATTTTAAGCTTCCTACACCACTAATGCTTTCCAAAGTTGTAGATGCAATGGATGATTTATATACACAGATGGCAAAACTGAATGATTCAGATGCCAGAGGAGATGTATATGAGTACCTTCTTTCAAAGCTGGCTACAGCAGGGGTAAATGGTCAGTTTAGGACGCCTCGTCATATCATTAAAATGATGGTAGAACTCATGGATCCTAAAGCTGATGATGTAATCTGCGATCCGAGCTGTGGTACAGCGGGATTTTTGGTGGAAGCAGGAGAGTATCTGTGGGCGAATAAGAAAGAAGAAATTTTCTATGATAAGAAGAAAAAAGATCACTACATGAATCATATGTTCCATGGGTATGACATGGATCGTACCATGCTTCGTATCGGAGCGATGAACATGATGAATCATAGAGTAGAAAGCCCATTTATTGAATACAGAGACAGTTTGTCCGATCAGAATCAGGATAAAGAACAATATTCTCTGATTCTTGCAAATCCACCTTTCAAGGGAAGCCTTGATGCAGATATTGTATCAGCAGATTTGTTAAAGGTGTGCAAAACAAAGAAAACAGGGCTTCTTTTAGCATTGTTTATACGTATGTTTAAAGTCGGCGGAAGATGTGCATGTATTGTTCCGGATGGAGTTTTATTTGGTTCTTCCAAGGCTCATAAGGATATGCGAAAAGAAATTGTGGAAAATCAGAGACTCGAAGCAGTTATCTCAATGCCTTCTGGTGTGTTCAAACCATATGCAGGAGTATCCACTGCAATTCTGATATTTACAAAGACAGAGCATGGTGGAACAGACAATGTATGGTTCTATGATATGCAGGCAGATGGATTTAGCTTGGATGACAAGCGTTCTTCAATTGCGGATAATGATATTTCGGATATTATTGAAAGATTTCGCAATCGTGATGCTGAGTTAGATAGAAAACGTACAGATAAGTCATTCATGGTTCCTAAGCAGGAAATCGTTGATAATGATTATGATCTTAGTATCAATAAGTATAAAGAAGTTGAGTATGTGCCTGTAGAGTATCCGCCTACATCTGAGATTATGGCTAATATTCGTGAGATTGAGATTGAGATTGGGAACGAGATGGAAGAGTTGGAGAAATTGTTAGGAGAATGAGATTATGGCAAAAGTAAGTAAACGAGGTGGATTTTCCGATAGAAATAAAATTAAACCGGAAAATACAGAGATTCAGTTAAAAGAGTTTGATAAGAGAACTAGAGTACAATTGCAAAATATGATTAGCCAGTTTTATCAGGAGGTATATGGGGATGAATATTATGGTGGAGAAAACATACAGGAATTTTTTAGATATGTTATCGGAACCGTTTATTCCGAACCAGTGGATACTAGACGGACGTATGATGATGATGATGTGTTAAAAATGATTAATAAGACCATACAAGAAGATGATTATGATCATGTTTTGACTTTGATTGAAGCTATTATTCAATATTGGGAAGACTATCGGACTGATATACAAAGAGTTATGTATTACAAAACTTGTTTTGACCAATATCCGACTAAATCCTTATATCAAGCTGCTAATGATTTTTTTAAAGATGAGTATGTAGGATATCGGTTTGTGGATGATATAATCGTACCAATAAGTGATGAATATGAAGTCACAGAAATAAATCAAGCGTTAGAAAACCCATATAGTCCGGTATATGAGCATTTATCTAAGGCGAACAAATTGCTAGCAGACAGAAGCAAGCCTGATTATGAGAATTCTATTAAAGAAAGTATTAGTGCAGTTGAAGCATTATGTGAAATACTTACTGGAATAACGGGGAAAGAGGCTTCATTGGGAAAGCTGTTAAAAAAATTAGAAGATAATGGTGTAGTAATTCATGCAGGAATGAAATCGGCTTTTAATATGCTTTATGGATATACATCGGATGCTAATGGAATAAGACATGCTGGCAATATTGGTGGACCATCATCAACATTTGAAGAAGCAAAATTTATGTTGGTGTCGTGTAGTGCTTTTGTGAATTATTTGATTGCAGCTAGTGCAAAATGATAGAATAGAAAGGAAGACAAATTCGGATTTGTTGGGATGATGATATGGATATGATGTTTGTAGAAGATTGTTGCCAAATACTTGATTCAATGAGAGTGCCTATTACAGCATCTGACAGGGAAGAGGGAGATTATCCATATTATGGAGCAAATGGAATACAGGATCATGTCGATGATTTTATTTTTGATGATGAACTTGTATTACTTGCAGAAGATGGTGGTAACTTTGGCTCTAAGGAAATGGGGCTACCATTGCTTATAGAGTTTCAGGAAAATGTTGGATCAATAACCATGCTCATGTTTTAAAGCCTAAGATCGGATTAGACGTGGATTATTTGTGTTATTCACTTATGTTTTATAATGTTGATGGAATGGTTAATGGAGCAACAAGGCAAAAATTAACACAGGCTGCTATGCGCAAGATGCAGATTCCCTCAAGGAGCATAGAAGATCAAAAGCATATTGTTGATGAGCTGAATCGCATCATTAGGATAAAAGAACAACGTCAGCAAGAACTGCGGTTATTAGACGACCTCATCACCCGATTTGTCGAGATGTTTGGGGATCCAACAACTAATCCTAAAGGCTATCCTATAAAGGTATTATCTGAGATTGCTGAGTATTGGAATGGCTTAACATATAAACCAGAAGATGTATCTGATGAAGGTATTATTGTATTGCGCTCAAGTAATATTCAGAATGCAACTTTAGATTTTGCTGATATTGTTAGAGTATCTTGTAAAATTGGTGATAAAAAATACGTCCAAGATAATGATATTTTAATGTGTTCAAGGAATGGCAGTGCAAGGCTTGTAGGTAAGGTGGCTCTTATTAAGGAAGTTGAAGAACCAATGAGCTTTGGTGCTTTTATGATGATTATAAGAAGTGCTTATTATTCATATCTTATGACATATTTTCAAATGCCTGCATTTAGAATGCAAATAGCAACAGGTGCAACAACTACAATTAATCAAATTACTGGTAGAATGCTTGATGCTGTTAAGTTACCTGTGCCAGATGCGGATACGATAAATCAGTTCGCTGATTTCGTCAAACAAGTCGACAAATCAAAAGTTGCCGTGCAAAAAGCATTAGACGAAACTCAAATGTTATTTGACAGTTTGATGCAGAAATATTTTGCGTAATACAAGAATTAATGAGGTGAAGAGAATGGCATTGATGACAGTATATCATGGCGGATATCAAGCAGTTGAAAAGCCAGAGATACGAGCAGATAAAAACACAAAGGACTTCGGAACAGGTTTTTATTGTACAATCATAAAAGAACAGGCACAAAGATGGGCAAGGCGGTACAGTACAAAGATTATATCAATATATGATGTGAAGATTTTCTCAGAACTAAAAATTTTGGAATTTAAAGAGATGACAGAGGAATGGCTTGATTTTATTGTAGCATGCAGAAATGGACAACCGCATCAATATGATATTGTAATAGGAGCGATGGCAAATGATCAGATTTATAATTATGTATCTGACTATATAGACGGAACTATTACCAGAGAACAATTCTGGGTGTTAGCAAAATTCAAATATCCAACGCATCAGATTGTTTTCTGCACAGATGAGGCCTTGAAATGTTTGAATTATAGAGGATTTGAGGAGGTGCGATAGTGGCTGATAAGGGAAGAGAAAATAAAAGAGATAATGATTTATTTTTTACTTGTAGTCTAATCGAATATATTTCTCGAAAAACGAAAAATATTCGTGCTGATGTAGTGAATAAACTTGGAGAGACTAGAATTAGCAAGATTTATGAACTTGCTGATGTATATCATTGCGATAATATTGAAAGCGTTAGTGATGAGTTTATTGCGGATGCAAATATTCGCATGGGAGAATTTGATAATGTGTCTGATTGTGGTTACGCATTGCCTTCATATTGGGATATAGGTAAGGTGTACAAACGCCTTATAAAAATGGTTGCAGATGATGAAAAAATTGAAATTGTTGATGCATTGATAAAAGTGTACAGTTCGTTTATCAGTTCGAAGATAGATGATTACAATAGCAGTGTATTATGAAAATCCAAATTACATTTTTGAATGCTATAAGGAAAATAAGATATTATAAAGAGTATGGTTGTAGGATGTTGGTATCAGATGAGGAGAAACCAACATGGAAGAAAAAATTGTAACAGTATTGAATGAAATGTCAGAGTATTTATCAATTACTCAAATGAAAAAACTGCAAGAGGTTATTATTAAAACATTTGCCGAAAATGAGGCAGCAAAAGTGGATATAGAGAATGAAGATTTTCTTAATATGTTTTTGGCAGCAAAGAGAATTGAAGGATGTTCAGAGAGAACGATTAATTATTATAGGGTGACAGTACAACATTTATTATCGTGTACTGAGAAAAATGTTCGAAAGATTACAACTGAGGAAATGCGGGAGTATTTGTCAAATTATCAAAAGCGAAATAATTGTTCTAATGTTACGATTGATAATGTGCGTAGAAATATTTCCAGTTTCTTTTCATGGCTAGAAGAGGAAGATTATATCTTAAAAAGCCAATGAAAAGAATACATAAAATCAAAACGAAAAAGGATTGTTAAGAATACCATCTCGGATGAAGAAATCGAAAAACTGCGTGACAACTGTAAAGAAAAAAAAGAGATTTGGCTATGATTGATCTATTGTATTCGACCGGAATCAGGGTTGGAGAATTGGTCAATCTTAATATAGATGATATTGATTTTGAAGGGAGAGAATGTATTGTTTATGGAAAAGGTGATAAAGAAAGACGAGTATATTTTGATGCAAAGACCAAAGTTCATTTAAAACAATATCTTGAAACTAGGTTTGATCATAATGAGGCTTTATTTGTGACTTTGGACGCCCCGCATGAGAGATTAAAAATTAGCGGTGTTGAGATACGTTTACGAAACATTGGAAGAACTTTAAACCTTGAAAGAATTCATCCACATAAGTTCCGAAGAACAATGGCTACAAGAGCGATTGATAAAGGAATGCCAATAGAACAGGTGCAAAGTTTATTGGGGCATTCTCAAATAGACACGACGATGCATTACGCAATGGTAAATCAAAATAATGTTAAAACATCTCATCAAAAATATATAGCGTAATTATAATATAAAATTCGGATTTGTTGGGATGACGTAGATGAAAGTAAAACTTGGAGATATATTTGAAATTGGTTCGGGTGGAACACCCGTAAAGTCCCATCCAGAGTATTATAATGGAGATATACCTTGGGTAAAAACTGGAGATTTGAAATCGGAATATCTTTTTGAGGTTGAAGATTTTATAACGGAAAAAGGGTTGGAGAATTCTTCGGCAAAAATGTAAGAAAAAGATACAGTTTTGATTGCAATGTATGGGGCTACAATAGGTGCAACATCTATTTTGAAAATGTCAGCATGTACAAATCAGGCATGTGCGGCATTTAAGAAAAATGAGAAGGTTATTCCAGAATACTTATATTATTTCCTTAAAAGCAAAAAAGAGAAGTTTGTTAAAGATGGAGTCGGTGGAGCACAACCGAATATTTCAGTAGGATACTTAAAGAAAACTGAAATGGAGTTGCTGTTATTAAAAGAACAGCGAAAAATTGTAGACATACTTGATAGAATAAGTGAAATGGTATTAAAAAGAAATCAAGAGATTCAATTGCTTGATGACCTTATTAAAGCCCGATTTGTCGAGATGTTTGATGGTAAATATTCTGAAGATACATTAGTTAATTTATGTAATATTATTGACTATCGTGGAAAGACACCAGAAAAGGTTGCGTGTGGATTACCTTTTATTACTGCTAAGAATGTAAAGATGCATCATATGACGTTAGAACCACGAGAGTATATTTCTAAAGAAACATATGACAAAGTTATGGTTAGAGGTTTTCCTAAAGGAGGAGATGTAGTATTTACAACAGAGGCTCCGCTTGGAAATGTTTGCAGGATACCTTATTTTGATACAGAGTTTTATATTGGTCAAAGAATTGTTACTATGCAGACAAATAAATTGAATCCTATTTATTTAGAGTATGCTTTATCTGATCAAGAATTTGTTAGAAAGTATATGGGAAAATCATCTGGAAGTACAGTGATGGGAATAAGGGTAAGATTGCTAGAGCAATTGACCATTCCTGTGCCACCAAGGATTCTTCAAGATCAGTTCGCCGACTTCGTCGACCAAGTCGACAAATCAAAAGTTGCCGTGCTAAAAATATTTTAAAATTAGCACTTTAGTGATATTATATAGTAAATTAGAACAAGTAAATAAAATAATAAATATTTATAGGTCATGGAAAATTATGTTAGGGGGGTAATAGTATGGTAACAAACTTTGATTATCTAAAAGCAGAACCTAAATTTTCAAGATTTGCTGATGTCGCTATTTCAGCTGAAAAAATTATTCTTATGGATCCAGAGGCAAGCATAATAAACAGTCGCCGTGCAATGGAATTCGCAATCAAGTGGATGTATTCTGTTGATTCTGAATTAGAGATGCCATATCAGGACAATTTACAAAGTTTGATGAATGCTGAAGAATATAGACAGATTGTTGGACCTGATTTGTGGAAACGTATGGATTATATTCGACGTTGTGGAAATAGTGTGGCTCATAGCAATAGAAAACTTGGAAGAGACGAGGCGATGCTTTGTCTTGAAAATCTCTTTATTTATCTTGATTATATTGCATATTGCTATTCTGATAAATATGAAGAGCATGCATTTAATAAAGCTATTATTGACTCAAGAGTTGAGAAAGCAAAAGAATCGAGAGAGGCTATAAGTGCAACAAGAGAAAAATTAGCAAAAGAACAGGAGAAGGCTGCACAACAGGAACTGGATTTACAGAAACTAATTGCGGAAAACGCTTCATTGAAAGAAGAGTTGTCTGCTCGGAGACAGGAACAGCAGCAGACATATGTTCCAAAGCCATTAGACTTATCTGAGTATAAAACAAGAAAACTTTATATCGATGCGATGCTTATGGATGCAGGCTGGAAGGAAGGTATAGACTGGATAAATGAGGTTGAACTTCCGGGAATGCCAAATAAATCAGAAATTGGTCGTGCAGATTATGTACTTTATGATGATGCTAGTCGTCCACTTGCTATTATAGAGGCAAAGCGAACTTGTGTAGACGTTTCAAAATGAAGACAGCAGGCAAAATTATATGCAGATATTTTAGAAGAAAAGTATAAGAGAAGACCGGTGATTTTTCTGACGAATGGATTCGAGACGCATATTATTGATGGTACCAGTATCCGGAAAGAAAATGTGCAGCAATATATTCAAAACGAGATTTGGAAAAGTGGTTTAATTTATTAACCATGCGGACAAGTCTTACGCATGTGATGGTAGATAAAAAAATTGCGGGACGTTATTATCAGGAAGCGGCAATTAAAGCGGTATGTAATAGTTTTGATGAAAAAAATCGTAGAAAAGCGCTTCTTGTCATGGCAACAGGTTCGGGAAAGACAAGAACGGTAATAGCTTTATGCGATATTTTACTAAAGTCAGGATGGGTAAAAATATTCTTTTCTTAGCGGATAGAAATTCACTTGTAACACAGGCAAAAAGAAGCTTTGTAAATATGCTTCCGAATTTGTCATGCACAAATCTTGTAGAAGAGAAAGATAATTATAATGCACATTGCGTCTTTTCTACGTATCAGACGATGATCAACTGCATTGATACGGTAAATGATAATATTGGAAAACTTTTTACATGTGGACATTTTGACCTTGTTATATGTGATGAGGCGCATAGATCAATTTACAATAAATATAAAGATATTTTTGCGTATTTTGATGCTCCATTGGTTGGTCTTACGGCAACACCTAAAGACGAAATTGATAAGAATACATATGGAGTGTTTGAATTGGAAAATGGTGTGCCTACATATGGATATGATTTGGCACAAGCGGTAAAAGATGGTTATCTGGTTGATTATATATCAGTCGAGTCAAAGCTTAAATTCATAGAGCAGGGAATAGTCTATGATGAATTGTCAGAGGAAGACAAGGAAGCCTATGAGGAAACTTTTTGAGGACGAATATGGGGATATACCAGAGGCAATTGAATCATCGGCATTGAATACCTGGATATTTAATGAGGATACAATAAAGCAGGTACTGAATGTTTTAATGACTGAAGGGATAAAAATTGATTATGGTCAAAGCATTGGAAAGACTATTATTTTTGCAAAGAATCATAAACATGCAGAAAAAATATTAGAAGTATTCAATAAAGAATATCCGCATCTTCCTAATTTCGCAAAAGTAATTGATAATTACATGACTTACGCACAGAGCGCAATTGATGAATTTGCAGACTCTAAAAAAATGCCTCAGATAGCAATTTCAGTGGACATGCTGGATACTGGTATTGATGTACCAGAAGTAGTGAATCTTGTGTTCTTTAAAAAGGTTATGAGTAAAGCAAAATTTTGGCAGATGATTGGGCGTGGCACAAGATTATGTCCGGGACTCATTGATGGAGAAGATAAACAGAAATTCTATATTTTTGATTTTTGTGGAAACTTTGAATTCTTTCGTATGAATAAAGGAAAGGCTTCTGCAAATATGATAGCACTTCAAGGAGCAATTTTTAATCTTAAATTTGAAATATCATATAAACTTCAAGATATTGCATTTCAAAATGAAAGATTAATAGCATATAGAAATGCTTTGGTTCAGCAGATGAGTGAAAAAGTGAAAGAATTACCGAGAGATAATTTTGCAGTCCGTCAACATTTAAAATATATTGATTTATATTCAATAGAAGCCAATTATCAGACGCTTACGTATGAAGATACATTGGTTGTGCGTGAGGAGGTTGCACCACTTATTTTACCGGATGGTGATGAGGTGAATGCAATTCGGTTTGATGCACTTATGTATGGAATAGAACTTGCATATCTAGTAGGAAAGAAATACACAAAGGCTCGCAGTGATCTTTATAAAAAAGTAGCAGGAATTGCAAGCGTAGCAAATATTCCGGAAATTCAAGTACAAGCTGACTTTATTAATAAAATTTTAAATACGGATTATGTTGAGCAGGCAGGAATTGCCGAATTTGAAGAAATCCGAGAAAGACTTCGCAATTTGATAAAATATATTCCAAAGAATATTGTGCGTTATGACACAAATTTTGAGGATGATTTACTCTCAATAGAGTGGAAGGATTCTGAGCTGGAGAATGACGAGCTGAAGAATTATAAGGCAAAAGCTGAATATTATATTAGACAACATCAAGACAATATTGCTATTGCAAAGCTTAAGACAAACCAGCCATTGACAGCAACTGATATTGAAACATTAGAAGAAATATTATGGCGAGAAGTAGGTACAAAGCAGGATTACGAGAATGAATTTGGCACAAAACCATTAGGCGAATTTGTTCGTGAGATTGTCGGACTTGATATGAATGCTGCAAAGGAAGCATTTTCAGAGTATTTAACAAATACCAGTCTTGATAGTAGACAAATTTATTTTGTAAATCAAATAGTAGAGTATATTGTTCACAATGGAATGCTGAAGGATTTTTCCGTTCTACAGGAATCACCATTTACTGACCAGGGAAGTGTAGTGGAAATATTCACAGACATATCAGTATGGTTGGGAATAAAGAAGGTTATTGATACTATAAATGCAAATGCAGTAGCGTAGAAGGGCGGTTACAGAGTGGATAAAATAATAATATATTAAAAGGTAGTGAGTTGAAGGATGACAAATGAAGAAAAGGGAATATTAGGGGAAAATATGTTTCAAAAAAAGATAAAAGAAGTAATTAGGATCCTTGGAAAAGATATTAAATTGTATGGACCGATATATGTAAAAACAATACAAATGCATTGAAATAGAAATGATTTAGCATTATAATGAAGAAAATAAATGGAAGTGAGGTGTTGAATATGGCTAGTACAATTCAGGTTAGAGTAGAAGATGAGTTAAAGAGTAAATCAGATGCACTATTTAAAGATTTGGGCACAGATACAACAACAGCAATTAGAATGTTTTTAACACAGGCTGTTGCGGCAAATGGATTTCCTTTTGAAATAAAAAAGACAGGTAGAATCAAATCCATATGCACCGATGACTGAGAAAGAGATGCTTGCAAAATTGAAAAAGTCCAGAGAACAGGGAATGTTCAGGGAAGCAGATAGTGTGATTTCTGATATGAGGTCAAAGTATGGATTATAGGGTTGTTTTGATGAAGGATGCGGAGGAGGATCTTGATAGATTTATCACATATCTTTTGCTTGAAAAGAAAAGTGAGCAGGCTGCAAGAAATTTATTAAATGATTTTGAAGCAACAAAAATAAGTCTGTCAAATGTTGCAGGGAGCCTGAAACTTTGTGATAATCTCAAACTAAGAGAATTAGGATATCGAAGAATCAATTTTTTATCGCATCGATATTTTATGCTTTATCGTATTGAAAACGATACTGTTTATGTAGACAATATTTTTCATGAATTGCAAGACTATGAAAATAAAATGAATTAAATGTTTGAATACAAAATCCTACCCATGGGGTCGAATTTTGAATATGAGTTAGGAGATAGCCTGGATGGGTGGGATTTTTCTATGAGGAAAGTTATCTGTAAGAGTGATATATGTTGCAGAGAATCAGATATGCGATATATCATAGAAACTACAAAGACGGATGCCGGAACAAGAGTATTGCCAATCACAGAGGATGTGGCACAGATGTTTCAGGCAATCATTGAGGACAGAAATGCACCGAAAGTGGAGAAATCCATAGACGGATATAGCGGATTCCTGTTTTGCGATGATAATGGAATGCCACTTGTGGCAATGCATTGGCAACACCGTTTCAATCATATGGTCGGCAGATACAATGACATCTACCGGGTGCAGATGCCAAATATCACGCCTCATGTATGCCGACACACCTATTGTTCGAATATGGCAAAATCGGGAATGAATCCTAAGACGTTACAGTACCTCATGGGGCATTCAGATATATCAGTCACAATGAATGTGTACACGCATATCGGATTTGATGATGCTGAGGAAGAATTGAAACGGATGGAAGAGTTTAGGAAAGCACAAGCGGAGGTTGAGAAGAAGAAGGAGAAACCAATGTCGCAGAAGATGTTCAAGGTAATTTAATTTAGAAAAAAGCTGACGCTCTAACTTTAGTTGGAGCGTTTTTTCTATAGAAAAAGGTGAATTGAGAATGTATAATAATATAAAATAAGGTTGCATAAAGGTGGTATTCTGATATGAAAAAAAACAATGTGATAGATGAATCAAAAAAGGAATTACTTCGAGAGGTTCTTAATTATAGTGATGAGTTCCTTTTTGAAGAATTGACTCCTAGAACATTGAAAAAGATGCACAATTTCCTTGTGGAACATAAATGTGCTGAAAAATTTAAGGAGATTAAGAGTAAGAATCAAATTAATATAAAAGGTTGTGGTCCTAATGGCTTAGAGCGTTTGATAGGAAAGGAAATCAGAGAACAATATGGTTTAGACATTTCTTTTTACCCGATTTTTAGTGAAGGGGTTATAAAGTATGAAAGTGTTAATGGATTACATTATACTCATTTTAAGGTTTCGGTCAGACTGAAAAGACATTTGGAATGGAAATAAAGGAATATAAGTTGTACCATAATGTGTTTTATCTAACATATTCTATTAGAATAAAGGAAATGAGCAAGCATATTCCTTTTTATTTGTCGGAAACAGTAGGAGAAGACATAAGGCATCTTTTATTTAGCGGACCACTTAGTGAAGAAGTTGACAAGGAATTTTCTGAATTAGAGAAACTAATGATAAGGCATACAATAAATAACGAACAAAATTATGAGGAAGAAATGACAATTATATTATATAACACAATTGCTAATTTTCGTGCAGTAAATTTTTTGTGGGAAAAATATAATCATGATTTGCTATTGCACAGTATTTCTTCGGATTGGTTTTATGATAATGAGTTTTTCAAAATCAATAACTGGAGATATGAGATACAAGGGATAAATGATTTAGATGAACTGTATCAAAAAAGACTTGAAGATTATTGTGATTATATTTTAAATTCGAAAGATGATATGATGGTGCTTAGGAAGAATACAATTGATAGTGTTATCAATGGGATTGTTAGAAAGGCAAATATTACTAAATTATATGCGGCAACGGGATTTGTATTTAGTAGTGGTTTAAGGTTATTGCAGGAATCATTAAATATAATTAATGACAGAAATGGAAGATGTAGGATAGTAGCAGGTTCCTTGAATAGTTGTGCAAATGAGAATGTGAATAATAAGATTGATAAAACTACTGTTAATTATTTAAATGCTTTAATCAGGGATAAAAAAATTGAATTGTATTCGTATATTGGGGCTTTTTATCATGGTAAGTTTTATTATCTCTGTAATGAAGATTATGCGTATATTATTATAGGTTCAAGTAATATTAGTAAAACGGCGTTTCGCAGCAATTTTGAATTAGATATATTGCATAAGGTAAAATTAGGGAGTAGTCAAGATAAATTATTTTCAAATTGGTTTAATGGATTTATTTCACAGTGTGATAAGATAACAAATTTAGATGAGAAACAGTTTGAGGACTTTAATTGGAATAATGAATTAGATGTATTTAAACCTTTAAATAGAAAGATAGTTTCATCTAACGAAATTAAGAAAAGAATTGCTGCTTTAACAGATGAAGAAACACAGTTTAGACTAAATATTTGGATGGATTATAGACCAGATATTATTTGTGATGATATTTCTATAGAGGCGTTAAAATCATATACAATGTTTGCATTTTTGGAGGAGGAACTTGTTGTCTTTGAATCGTTTGAACCACAGAATGCATTTTACGTATTCGGTTGTCCTAATGCCTTGAAAATCTTATAAATAGTATTGCAAAATTAACTAAATCACAGATGACACTTTCAAAGTGGTATGTTGATAGAGGTAACCATATATCTAATCGGAAGAGTTTGCAACAAAGAATATCAAGATTATTTAAGCTCTAAGATATACCTAAGCCCTTAGTAGTAAACACACCTCGTTTTACTACCATTTCTACTACCAAGCAGTAGTAATAACTTGCAAAACTATGCTCAAATTTGCCACAATCTGCATTTTTGAGCCAAACCACAAAATTCCCGAAATCCCTTGCAAAACAGGGCATTCCGGGGCAAAACAAGGAGAAACAAAACAATGATAAAAGTACTTTTCATCTGCCACGGCAAGAAGTTGCTTTTCCGGAAGAATGCAGGAAAATCAAGGGTTTTGGGAGATTGAGAGAGGATTTTTATACCAGATTTATACCAAAAGGATGTGGATTTGGGGCTGTGACGTGGTGGAAGAAAGTGTAAAGTAAAATCGGCTATTTCTAAGTGTTACTTAGAGATAGCCGAAAAAATATAGTCTAATGAAATTATGTTTATATTTGCAAACATGATATAATATTGAGGTGTAACAAGATTTGCAAGAAATAGGAAAGGACGAGCATGGAATTTATACAGAGTGTATTTAATAATCGAGAGATTGCAATTGCATTTTGGGTTATTATAGTTGTAACGATACTAATATTTACTAAGGCAGGAAAAGATTTTCTAAAGTCAGTTACTCCAATTCTATTTTGCAAGAAGTTTGTTATTTTTTATTTTGTTTTTATTTCTTTCCTGTGTCTTGTTATATATGGCTTGTATAAAATTGAAATCTGGAGTCTGAAATTGGTAAAGGATACTATTTTTTGGGTCATGTTTGTAGAATTGCCGTTATTCGCAAAAACTATTGAAGAGGCTAAGGATGCACGCTTTTTTAGGAAATTGATAAAAGATAATATAGCTATTTCGGTTGCTGTAGAGTTTTTAATAGGATTTTGGACATTTGATTTGTGGGTGGAAATATTGCTTATTCCATTCCTGGTATTTATTTCTGCATTATACGCGGTTGCTGAAAGAGAAAAGAAAAATAAGCCGGCGAAAAGTTTTCTGCAGGGAATCTTAACATTATTAGGTGTAATTTCATTTATATACGCAATATACAATTTAGTACATTTTCCACAAGACTTCTTTTCTGTAGATACATTAAAAGTGTTTGTATTACCTCTTATTTTGTTGATTTTGAATTTACCTGTTGTATATGGATTGGCTATATATAATGTTTATGAACAAATATTTATACATTTAAAAGGAACAGCTAGAGAAAAGCGTAAGATGAAGGTTAGCCTTGTTCTTTTTTGCAGGGATAAACTTACATAAGCTATCTATGATTAGATCAAATATGCATAAAACAATCATAATTAGCTTAACAAACAAAGAACTGAAGGATAATCTTCATAAATTACAAAAGGAATTGGATTCACAGATTGGAGATAATTATATGAAACGTTCAAAATTTTATGTAAGAGTTTGTATCGTAGCACTATTTGTAAGTGTAGTGGGGCTCATTGGAGTTAATGCAGAGGTATCAATAAAAGATTTATTTACCTTTAATTTTGTATTAGATATTGTACGTGTTAAGGAGATATTTACATATATTTTTTCTACTATGCTCGTGGTTACTATGGCACTACTTGTCTTGGCAATAGGATTTAAAAAGAAGAGATATGAAGAGATTAGCCAAATAAAAAAGTTTGCATTGTATGAAGTACTGACGGCTGTGAAGAGACAAGAGGAGTTGTTGATGGAATATCCGCCGATAGAGGATCCAGTTAGTTTATTTACATCTTACGTGTATAATGCACATGAAATAAAAAAAAGTAACTACAAAAGTGCTGGTGGCCTATGAAAATTTATTGACTTCGTGGGAACGTGAAACAATGGAAAGTTTGCAGGAAAAAGCAATTCTCTTTCTTGCAAATTTTGTTAGTGGAGATAGTGAAATTCTTCCATATAATGCAGAAACTTTTAAGGAATATTACGAAGATAAAGTTAGAAATGCACCACAGAATGAAAAGATAAATACATTTGAATATGATGTAAAGAGAGATTTGGAACAATATGTAGACCAAATTAAAAGATTTAGTAGGGATTTTAAATCGTACTATTGAGAATGCCTAATTAAGAGCATAATATGTGAATGCTTTAGGTGGAGGTAGATATGGTAGAAGCGCGAAACAACATTGAAAAAAGGAAACCAAGGTGAAGCGTATGTCAGAGATATTATAGAGCAAGCTTCTAAATTTGTGGGAAAAACAATTAGAGTTTTTAATCATGTAATTTTGGACTTTCCTTCTGTGTATGGAACAAGAACGGCAGAAATTGATCATATTATTGTGACAGATGACAGGATTATTATTGGAGAAACCAAAGCGGCAAAATATGTTCAAACGGATTATAGCGAGGAGACATGGACTCTTTTAAACGGTTTTACAACAGATAATCCTATTGAACAGAACCATTTTCACAAGCTAATTTTTTGTTCGCATTTTGATATTCCAAGAGAACAAGTAGTAACTGTTGAGTTTTTGTTAGAGTATTCTGAACGTAGCTTAAGAAGCCATTATCCAAACGATTATGTTTTGGGAAAAGATAATCTGTTGAAGGGGCTCTGTTTGCTACTTTATGACGGTAATGAGAAACTGGATTTTGAGGAATTGTGTAAGCAACTTGAGAAGATAGAAGTGAAGTCTGTATGGAGAGATGCCGAACATAAAGAGAATCTAGAAGAGATAAGAGAGATTGAAGAGAAAACTCGAACGAGGGATAAACATTATAGGTTTAAAAGAACAGATATAGTAAACTGTCCATTATGTGATGGTTTTTTGGTATTTAGATATAAGACTTGGGTGAAGAAAGAACTTGGAAATAAAAAGAATACATGGAACATTGCATTAGGATGTAGTAATTATCCGAAAACAGGATGTAATGCATTCATTAAACCTAAAAAAGACGGAGGTCAAGGGTTTGATGATGTAGAAGAAATCCATATAGAGGATAGAATGGGGTGGACGATGGAAGAAAGGCATGTGGGGACTATACTAGATGAGTATATTAACCTAAGGAAAGAAAATGAAAGATTAAAGAGTAGTCTGCAAGAGGAACGGTCAAAAAATCAAGCTAAGGATAACCTGATTTTAGATTTGCAAAAAAAATAATAGTTATTTGAGAAGTGACGTTGATAAAGCAAATATTCGTGCACACGAAGCAGAAAAGGAATGCAAAAGTTTTCAAAGATTATTGGGGAAACTTTACGTAAAAAAGTGATGCCGGAGGGATTGTGTTGGGGAATAATAAAAAAGAGAAGACAAAGAAAGAACACTTTGTTCCTAGATGTTATTTAGAAAGATGGAAGAGTGACAAAGGTACCAGGTTTGGGTATACGATAAGAAATTAAAAAATCTAGATTGAATAACGTTTATGATGTTGCCTGCGAACGTTACTTTTATGATATTGACTATAAGGAGTTATCTGCTCAAAAAATCAAATTACTAAAGGAATTAGGAATTGAAGTATCACAGGATGAGCAGTTTTTAGAGCATTTTTTCTCTAGGCATGTGGAGGGAGTATTCTCAGACTTATTATCAAAGATTTTGGATGTCGATATTACACCTTGGTATGAGAAAGAATGTTTTTTTCTTTCAGAGCGAGATAAATTAGATTTGTCAATATTGGCATCTTTTCAATACATAAGGACTGCTGAAACGAGAAGAATGCTGAAAGATATGTCAAATTGTTTGGAGCAGGTACTGAGAGAAATGAAGGTATCTGATGAGGTTATAGATAAGTATACAATGAAAGATGGCGATGAGAGAAATATACATGGGAATATGATTTTGGATATAGATCATATAAGAGATATGGCGTTGTGCTTTTATAATTTGACATGGATATTGGGAATAAATAGAACTTCGGTCGATTTTTATACATCAGATAATCCAATTGGAACTATCCCACATGTTAAGAATGATTTTATATCTATGTCAGGAATTAGAAGTGAAGGAGTAGAGGTGTTTTTCCCTTTATCACCCAAACATATTTTGATAATGTACGATGGTTCATATCATAAATGGGTTGCCCCCTATGACCGAAGGTATGTCTCTATAGATGAAATCGATTGGGTGCAGGAGTATAATAGACGGAGTGTTTATAATTGTAATAGATGCGTATTTTCGAAAGATGGAGATTTATCTGTGGTTGATAAAATTTCTAAAGAGAATCCGCAAGTACTAGATATACCGAAAACAAGATTGTCATGGGGTGGAAAAGAATTTTTGCCTAAATAGAAATACTGCTAAAGAGATTGGCTTTGGGGAAAAGAGAGAACTGGGTGCTCGTAAATTTACGACTACTACAACTAAGAACCATAACTAGGAAAGGAATGTAAGAATGAGGCATAAACCAACCTACCCAAACATAGACATGCAAAGAACCGGAAGAAAAATAAAACACATGATTGAATCATCAGGTTATACTCCACGAATGATTCAAGACTACCTGCAATTGTCATGCGTACAGCCAATTTATCGTTGGTACAAAGGGATTGATATTGCCATCGGTGGATCATCTGTTTATGCTTAGTGAACTGCTGAACGTTCATATGGAAGATTTCTTGGTAAAGAAAAATGCAGTACCAGTGATATACGATATAGAGCAGCACTATTCTCAGGTTGCACAACAACGACTTATCGCATATTACAAGATAATATATCAATCAGTGGCATAAATGGTTTTGGACTAACCGTCCAATGAAAATACTATTGACAAATGATATCCTCTTATCATAAACCCGCAAAGGCCTATGATAGGAGGATATTTTTATGCAAAGAAAAGTAAATGTAGTTGAAGATTTGGACGGAAACAAGATTGTATTTATTCACGACATTGTATTCAAAGGGAAGCGTTCGGTAGAGTGGTCAGATGTAGAAGCATATTTGAAGCGATTCGTTGGAGAAGAGCATATTGTTGAGGATACCGGAGATTTGGTTTATATTGCCCAGACCTTCCGGATGAATATACGCATTCGAATTATACGATGCTTCTTAGAGGTGCAAATGCAAAAGCGAAAGCCAATGCAGCACAAGGAATCCCAGAGATGTTGTTAATTGCTAATGAAAGAGAGTTTGAGGAGAATCGTAAGGATAAACATTCAAAGAATGCAAAGTATGGATGGTGGCTGATGAAGCTGATAAAGATATTCGTGACAATTATAAAAACATGAGACCAATTACCGAAGTAGAAGATGAGGAATATGATCCATATATTATTAAGGATGAAAAAGTACGAAATGAGATAGATACAATTATCAATTGTTTATTCTTTATTAATTTACCTGTTCCAGATGTAAAACAAAATCCTTAGTAGTAAACATTTTCCTTTTACTACTAACAGGTAGTAATAACTTGCTAAAGCTTGCTCTGATTTGCCACATTCACACATTTCAGAGCATAACAAAAAATCCTCGAAATTCCTTGTAAAACAGGGCATTTCCGAGCAAAACAAGGAGAAACAAAACAATGATAAAAGTCTTATTCATCTGCCACGACAGTATTTAATGTATACTATGAAAAACTTAATTTTATTGGCTACTGTGGATTAAGCAATAATTTACACCTTATTTATACCTTTGGAAGACCGAATCGGAATAATTAAAAAAGTTGTCACAATTCAGTTGGTCAAAAAATAATACTATACTCAAAATCAATTAAAAAATCAATCGTAAAAAAATACGATTGATTTTTTGCGCATTTTTGCATATAATATAATCATTATGGTTGGAAAGGGAACGATTACTATGCGTGAAACAAGAATATTAGAATTCAAGGAAACGATTACGAATACTTTTTTGAAAACAGTTAGTGCCTTTTCGAATTACAATGGTGGAACAATTCTTTTTGGGGTTGATGATAATGGAAATGTGAAAGGATTGCCAGATGTAAAGCTGGCTTGCCTGAGTATTGAAAATAAAATCAATGACAGTATTTCGCCTCAGCCAAATTATATGCTTGAACTACAGAATAATGATCAAACGATAAAACTTACTGTAAAAAGTGGTCTTCAGAAGCCATATTTATATAAATCAAAAGCATACAAAAGAAATGATACTGCAACGATAGAAGTAGATACACTGGAATTTTCAAGGCTTGTATTAGCTGGGAAAAATATTAGTTTCGAAGAATTACCTTGTAAAGATCAGAAACTATCTTTTGAAATTTTACATCGTAAGTTGAAAGAAAATATTCAGATTGAAAGTTTCAATCAGGATACTTTAAAGACACTGAATCTGTATGACAATGCAAATGGTTTTAATAATGCAGCAGGACTTTTGGCAGATAAAAATCATTTTTCGGGAATTGATCTTGTTAAGTTCGGTGAGAATATCAGTATTATTCAAAAAAGAGTAACCTTTGAAAATATATCAGTTTTAGATGTATATGAAAAAGCACTTGCTGTATTTAGAGACTATTACCAATATGAAGTAATACAGGGCGCTGACAGAAAGAAGATGGAGAAAATACCACAAGCAGCTTTCAGAGAAGCAATTGCAAATGCTTTAATTCATAGGGTATGGGATATTGATTCACACTCAGAGTTTCTATGTTTGATGATAGAATAGAGGTTGTATCTCCTGGTGGATTGCCATCTGGAATAACAGCCGAAGAATATTTGTCAGGTAAACTTTCTGTTTTAAGAAATAGAAATCTTGCAAATGTGTTTTACAGATTGGGATTTGTAGAGATATTTGGAACAGGAATTACACGAATAAAACAATTGTATGCAGATAGTCTGATAAAACCAGATTTTGAGGTATCAGAAAATGCTATAAAAATTGTGCTGCCGCTATTTGAAACGAATGTTAATTTGACTGAGGATGAAAAAGTAATTTACAAATTATTAAGTAAGACGATGTTAAAATCAATAAGTGAAATTGCCCAATGTGTTCCATTTGGTAAATCCAAAACAACACAGTTATTGAAAGCTATGGGGGAAAAAGGTGTGGTTACAGTTGAAGGAAAAGGCAGAGGAACAAAATATATAATTAAGTGAGTGGGGATACCATAATACAGAATGCAGGCGATATTGGTAAATATGCTGCTGGATAGAGACTATATTGGTATGGATAATGATTTAGAAATTAGTGCCAAGGAAATTGTAATAAAAATGGACATTGGAAAATACAAAACAAGGAGTAAACAAAACCATGATTAAAGTTCTCTTCATTTGTTTAGGTAACATCTGCCGTTCCCCATGGCAGAATTCATCCTAAAGGACCTCGTCGCCAGACGAGGGCTCACCGACCGCTTCGAGATAGCCTCGGCTGCCACCAGCACCGAAGAAATCTGGAATGGCATTGGGAATCCGATTTACCCGCCGGCGCAGGCGGAGCTTAAGAAGCATGGAATCGGGAATACGCCGGAGACTGATTTTCGGGACAAGCGGGCGAGACAGTTGACAAAATCCGATTATGAGATTTATGATTACCTTATAGGGATGGACGAAAGTAACATCCGTGGAATCGAGCGGATAACCGGGCATCGTGGCGGTAAAATATCTATGCTGCTTTCCTTTGCCGGAGAGCAGGCGATATCTGACCCATGGTACAGCGGCAGGTTCGATAAGACTTATGCGGATGTAACACGCGGATGCGAAGCATTCTTAGAATATCTCATAGAGCAGGGAGAAGTGTAGATGATAGAAATCTTATTTGGCGAGAGCGAAGGCGGAGCCATGAAGCTTGCGAAGAACTATCAGCAGCCGGATTATGAGGATGGACCAACCGCATGGCTTGGGGAAAAGCCGGACAAAGCCACATTTGAAGGCATGTTTGCAGGAGAAGCAGTTGGCGGAACTTCTGCGGAGGTCATTATACTGCCATTTATGTTGGACATTGGCAGCCTGAGGGAACCGCTGGATGGTACATATCGGAAGAAGATAATCTTAGAGCAGTATGGTGTCTATTGGAATGAGGATGAGAAAGAGGAGCGGGAAGAATTAGAGCAGGCAGTGGAAACCTATGGGAAAGAGCTGCAGCGGATGGAGCAGTTTGCAAAGCAGGGAGAATCTTTCCGTATCTGGTACAGCAACAAGCCTTATTCCCTGTGCGGACTCTGCCATGCAGTCAGTGTGCTGCGGAAATATGAATGTGCGATATCCGTGGTACGTCTGCCGGATTATGTAAGAGAAGAGGAAAATACGACGGTACGTTATTCTTCCTGGGGAGAAGTAGATGCCGGACAGTTTTATCGATTCCTCCCATTGGAAAAAGAACTTTCAGAGCATGAACAGAAAGTATTTGCAGCCAGATGGGATGAACTTAAGGAAGAAGATGCACCCCTTCGGGTTCTGATAAATGGTTGTCTGGTGGGTGTAAAAGAGGATTTTTATGATTTTCTGATTCGAAGAGAACTGCCGGAGGGCGAAATCATACAGGCAAGACTTATTGGAAATCTGTTGTTAAAATATCCCCTTGGAATCAGTGACAGTTGGTATATGAACCGCATCAAACATATGATTGAGACCGGAGAAATAAAAGTAGTGAAAGAGGCGGATGAAATTTTCCGCCGGAGCATCAGAAAGGAGCAGTAAGAAATGAACGAGATCATAAAAGCAATGGAGACAAGAAGAAGTATCAGAGGTTATAAGAAAGATATGGTGCCGGAAGAGCTGATTGCAGAAGTAGTGGAAGCCGGAACTTATGCGGCTACCGGAATGGGCAGGCAGTCACCGATTATACTTGCAGTTACCAATAAAGAAGTAAGAGACAGACTTTCCAAGGTAAATGCTGAGATTATGGGAACAACCGGCGATCCGTTTTATGGAGCACCGGTGGTACTGGTGGTGTTAGCAGATAAGAGCCGTCCTACCTATCTTTATGATGGAAGCCTCGTTATGGGCAATCTGATGCTGGCAGCACATTCCTTAGGCCTTGGAAGCTGCTGGATTCACCGTGCAAAAGAAACTTTTGAGCGGGAAGAGGGAAAAGCAATTTTAAAGGAACTTGGCATTGAAGGAGATTACGAAGGCATTGGAAACTGTGTCATCGGCTATGCAAAAGAACCGGCAAAAGACGCCGCTCCGAGAAAAACAGATTATGTTCATTATATAAAATAAAATTGGATAATATAAAGGACATAGTGAAAAAATAGCATCAGATTTGTAAAAAATACTTGCAAAACAAAAAAGCAGTGCTATCATAGTCAACAACTAGGAGATATAGTTGCAAAAGCTGGGAAAGAGACTCTTACTTTTACCGACAGGAATACAGCGTCACCGACTGAGAGCGCTGTTTGAAAGAGGAGACAAAGGGAACACTCCGGAGCAGACTGGCTGAATTACAGTAGGTCAGTACGTAGTGCACGTTACGCACGAAGAGAGGGAAGATGAAGCATTATTTTCCAATGCGGGTGGTACCGCGGATAATCTGAATTATTCGCCCCGGAATACGAGTCAGTATTCCGGGGTTATTTTTATACTCCGGGCTGACAATCATATCAGAAAAGGAGTAGATAAGATGAGCAACATTTACAGAGACGTAACCTTAAATCAGGTAAGCGAAAACGACATTGGAAAGACACTTCGGGTAGCAGGCTGGGTAGAAAATATCCGTGACCATGGCGGAGTATCTTTTATTGATTTAAGAGATATGTATGCAGTGATGCAGATCGTTATCCGCGATGGAAAGCTGTTAGAGGGAATCCGCAAGGAGCAGGCAGTTTCCATAGAAGGTCTGATCGAAAAAGAGAGATGAGGAAACCTACAATCCAAAGATTCCTACCGGAACCATTGAATTAGAGGCAAAGAGCGTAGATATGCTAGGAAAGGTATATAAACAGCTTCCATTTGAAGTAATGACCAGTAAGGAAGTCCACGAGGATGTCCGTTTGAAATACCGGTATCTGGATCTGAGAAACCAGAAAGTAAAAGATAATATCATTTTCCGTTCCAAAGTGATTTCTTTCTTAAGAGAGAAAATGACAGAGATGGGATTTTAGAGATTCAGACTCCGATTCCTTTGTGCATCTTCTCCAGAGGGTGCAAGAGATTATATCGTACCGTCCAGAAAATTCAAGGGAAAATTTTATGCACTGCCACAGGCACCACAGCAGTACAAGCAGCTTCTGATGGTATCCGGATTTGATAAATATTTCCAGATTGCACCTTGTTTCCGTGATGAGGATGCCAGAGCCGACCGTTCACCGGGAGAGTTCTATCAGCTGGACTTTGAGATGAGTTTTGCCACACAGGAAGATGTATTTGCAGTTGGTGAAGAAGTACTTTCGTCTGCATTTGAAAAGTTCGCACCGGAAGGCAGCAAAGTAACGAAAGCACCGTATCCAATCATCAGTTATAAGCAGGCAATGTTAGAGTTCGGAAGTGACAAACCGGACCTTCGGAACCCACTTCGTATCATCGATGTGACAGACTTTTTCCAGAGATGTACCTTTAAGCCATTTATCGGAAAACCGTTAAGAGCCATCCGCGTACACGCAGATATGTCCAAAGGTTTCCACGAGAAACTCCTTGAAATTTGCAACCGGACTTGGCATGGGCGGCTTAGGATATCTGGAAGTATTAGAAGACGGAAGCTACAAAGGGACCGATTGATAAATTTATCCCGGATGACTTTAAAGAAGAATTCAGCACATCTGGCAGGACTTGAAGTAGGCGATACAATTTTCTTTATGGCAGATAAGGAAGAACGCGCTGCATATTACGCCGGAATGATCAGAAATGAATTAGGTGAGAAGCTGGATCTAATCGAGAAAGATGCATACCGTTTCTGTTATGTCAATGATTTCCCGATGTTCGAGAAAGACCCGGAGACAAAGAAGATCGGATTTACCCATAATCCATTCTCCATGCCACAGGGTGGCTTAGAAGCACTTAATACCATGGACCCGCTGGATATCCTGGCTTACCAGTACGATATCGTCTGCAACGGTGTGGAACTTTCCTCCGGAGCTGTGCGTAACCACGATATGCAGATCATGGAGAAAGCCTTTGAGATTGCAGGTTACGACAAAGAAGTGTTGAAGAACAAGTTCGGAGCATTATACACCGCATTCCAGTACGGAGCACCGCCACACGCAGGTATGGCTCCTGGAGTTGACCGTATGATCATGCTTTTACGCAACGAAGAAAATATCCGTGAAGTCATCGCATTCCCGATGAACGGAAACGCACAGGATCTGATGTGCGGTGCACCAAACGAAGTCACCGAGCAGCAGCAGCTTAAGAGAAGTTCATATCAAAGTTACGTGATTAAGGGAGGAACAAAACAATGGCAAATGTGATTTCAGATGAAACCATGGAATACGTTGGAATCCTTGCAAAGCTTGAGCTTGTCCGACGCGGAAAAAGCAGCTGCGAAAAAAGACATGGAGAGCATGCTAGATTATATTGATAAATTAAACGAACTGGATACCTCCAATGTGGAACCGATGTCCCACGTATTTCCGGTACATAATGTGTTCCGGGAAGATGTAGTAAAATGGTGACGGCGGCGAGGATACCTTGCCAACGCGCCGGAGCGCAGAGACCGAGCATTTGTTGTACCAAAGACCGTAGATCAGTAAAGGAGGCGGCAGAAGATGAATTTATTATCACTCACAGCGGTAGAGCTGGGAAAGAAAATCAAAGCGCATGAAGTGACCGTTGAGGAAGCAACAAGAGCTGCTCTTGACGCGATTCGTGCAAAAGAAAAGGATATCAACAGCTTTGTCACCGTAGATGAAGAGTCTGCGATGAAGCGTGCGGCAGAAGTACAGAAGCTCATTGATGACGGCACACTGACCGGGCCTCTGGCAGGTGTTCCGGTTGCCATCAAAGATAATATGTGCACAAAAGGAATGCTAACCACCTGCAGTTCTAAGATTTTATATAACTTTATTCCAACTTATACCGCAGAAGCAGTATCAATCTGGAAAAAGCGGGAGCAGTCATTCTCGGAAAGACGAACATGGATGAATTTGCCATGGGAAGTACCACAGAGACCTCTGCCTATGGAGACCAAAGAATCCATGGAATACCGCACATGTACCGGGCGGTTCATCCGGTGGAAGCTGTGCGGCAGTGGCAGCAGAGGAATGTTACTATGCACTCGGATCGGATACCGGAGGTTCTATCCGTCAGCCGAGCGCCTTCTGCGGCGTCACAGGAATTAAGCCGACTTACGGTACGGTATCCCGATACGGACTGATTGCTTATGGATCCTCCCTGGATCAGATAGGACCGATTGCAAAGGATGTGACCGACTGTGCCACAATTCTGGAGACAATTACTTCTTATGATAAGAAGGATTCCACATCGGTAAAACGAGAAGAGACCGATTTTACATCGGCACTAGTGGATGATGTGAAAGGAATGAAGATCGGTATTCCCAGAGACTATTTTGGAGAAGGACTGGATGCAGAAGTAAAGGAAGCTATTCTTGCAGCGGCTAAGAAATTAGAAGAAAAAGGCGCAATCGTAGAGGAATTTGATTTAAGTCTCGTAGAGTATGCAATCCCTGCTTACTATGTAATTGCAGATGCAGAAGCAAGCTCCAATCTTGCACGTTTTGACGGCGTAAAATATGGCTATCGTACGAAAGACTACGAAGGACTGCACAATATGTATAAGGAATCCCGCTCCGAGGGATTCGGAGCAGAAGTAAACGCCGTATTATGTTTGGATCCTTTGTGTTAAGTTCCGGTTATTATGATGCATATTATTTGAAAGCACTCCGCACGAAAGCATTGATCAAGAAGGCATTTGATAGAGCATTTGCAAAATATGATGTTATTCCCAGGCGCCGGCGGCACCGACGACAGCTCCGAAGTTTGGAGCTTCTTGAGCGATCCGATCAAAATGTATCTAGGCGATATCTATACGATATCCGTGAATTTGGCAGGTCTGCCGGGAATTTGCCTGCCATGCGGTGTGGACAGCAAGGGACTTCCGATCGGTCTGCAGTTGATTGGGGATTGTTTCAAGGAGAAAGAATATCATCCGTGCCGGCCTACTTTGAACAGACAAGACCATATCAGCACAGCCGTTAGCAGCAGAATAGGAGGAAAGGAGAGAAGAGATGTCAAAGGAATATGAAACCGTAATTGGACTGGAAGTCCATGTAGAATTAGCGACCAAGACAAAAATCTTCTGCGCCTGCTCCACTGCATTCGGAAGTGCACCGAATACCCATACCTGCCCGGTATGTACCGGTATGCCGGGATCGCTTCCGGTATTAAACAAACAAGTAGTAGAGTATGCGGTGGCAGTCGGTCTTGCAACGAATTGTGCAATCACACAGTACTGTAAATTTGACAGAAAGAACTATTTTTACCCGGACAATCCTCAGAACTATCAGATTTCCCAGCTGTATCTGCCGATCTGCCATGGCGGATTGAGATCGAGACTTCCGAAGGAAAGAAGACCATTGGTATCCATGAAATCCATATGGAAGAGGATGCGGGAAAGTTAGTACACGATGACTGGGAAGGGGTATCTCTGGTGGACTACAACCGTTCCGGTGTGCCACTGATCGAGATCGTGTCTGAGCCGGATATGCGCTCCGCAGAGGAAGTCATTGCATATCTGGATAAATTAAGAATGATTGTGCAGTATCTTGGTGCATCCGACTGTAAGATGCAGGAAGGCTCCATGCGTGCGGATGTCAATCTGTCCGTGAAGTAGGAGCAAAAGAATTTGGTACCCGTACCGAGATGAAAAATATCGGTTCGTTTAAGGCAATCGCAAGAGCCATTGAAGCCGAGACAGCCCGCCAGATTGATCTGATTGAATCCGGGGAAAAGGTGGTACAGGAGACCCGCCGCTGGGACGATAATAAGGAATATTCCTATGCGATGCGTTCCAAGGAGGATGCACAGGATACGGTTCCCACATGACAAATGTGTTTCAAGACTAAAAATCCAGTATGGAAAGTATGGATTGAGGATTTTTTGCTATGGAAATATCTTTCTTTTGCTTATGTGCCGCCCGGGACGGGACTAATCGTACTTGGACGGCGCACATATTCTAACAGGAACCGGAGAATACCATAGACGATGAAATAAACGGCAATGGTATGGGGATAAGATTTCTTTAAATCCAGCACAGCAAGTACAATCGCAAGAATCAGAAGACAGATTGCTTCTACTAACTGAACCGGAAACAGTGTTGTATCCGATGGTGCCAGAGAGCCTTCCGGAAACTGTACAGCAAAAGGACCGTCATATGGAGTACCATAACAGCAGCCGGCAAGAAAACAGCCGATGCGTCCGAAACCGTGAATCCATGGAATCAGATAAATCAGGTGTGTAATATAAGGCTTGCTGTTGATATGATGGAATTTTCCTGCAAAAAAGAAAGCAGAGAAGTCCGCCAATGAGTCCACCATAGAATACAAATCCACTTGACATGATATAATTAAAATACCTGGGTTCTAAAAAACGGGACCAGTCAATTTCCCGATAAGAAATGATAAGATACAAAAGCTTGGCGCCTATAAAGGCGCCAAGTAATGTGTATGCTTCTAATATAAGAAAATCATCAAAAATCAACTTATATTTCTTAAGGGGTAAAGTGCAAATACATTTGCAAGGATTACCCCAAGGGTAATCATAAGTCCGTATGATGGGATATGAAATCCCAGAATGTTAAGATAAATCGACATAGTATCACCCTTTTAAAAAGTCGGTTCTATTATAACAAACCTGCAGATGCAACGCATGCAACACATGCGATGTAAAGCAGTAAGCCTAATACTAATCCGATGATAGAACATACAAGTCCGCCGGTAGCACATTTAGCCTGATTCTTATGTCCGATAGCACCTAAGATAGTTCCTATAAGACCTAAGATTGCTCCAATCCATCCGTAAACACCAATAGTGAATACATCAACAACGATTGCAATAATTCCTAATACTAATGATGCAACGCCCATTTTCAAGTCCTCCTTGGTTTATAAAAATTTAATAAATTACATAAAAAGTTTATCATTAATATGGAATAATGTCAAATAACGGTTGCAAATTTCGAAAAATAGTAAAAAACATCAGGTTTTGTCATATATGAAGATTTTATAAAATTATGGCTGCGAAGGTTGAGATTAAAACCGGCTTGAATTATAATAAAAGCAATGTTTTAGAATCTTAAAACAGATTTGAGAGAATAGGAGAATCAGATATGGCAGAGAATAAAGACAAGAGAGAACTTGAAAATATAGATACTGTAGAAGACGCAACGAAAGAGAACACAGATGAGAAGAAGGATGAATACGAAGAAATCTGTTACATCTGCCGCAGACCGGAAAGCGTTGCCGGTCAGATGATAAAGATTCCGAATAATATCTGCATTTGCAAAGACTGTATGCAGAGAACCTTCGACAGCATGAATAACTCAGGATTTCCAATGGGTGATTTTATGCCAAATGGTCAGATGCCCAATATCAGTATGATTAATCTTTCTGATCTGCAGGGCTTTATGCCGCAGAGTCAGAAGATTAAGAAAAAGAAAACCAAAGAAGAGAAAGCAGAAGCTCCGAAATTAGATATTAAGAAGATTCCGGCACCACATAAGATTAAGGCAACTCTGGATGAATATGTGATCGGACAGGAATATGCCAAGAAAGTAATGTCTGTAGGTGTATACAACCATTATAAACGAGTGGCAACAGATACAATGGATGATATTGAGATTGAAAAATCTAATATGCTGATGATCGGACCGACCGGAAGCGGAAAGACATATCTGGTGAAGACACTGGCAAGATTGCTGGATGTGCCGCTGGCAATCACGGATGCGACTTCCTTAACCGAGGCAGGTTATATCGGAGACGATATCGAAAGTGTTGTCAGCAAATTGCTTGCAGCTGCAGATAATGATGTGGAGCGTGCGGAGCACGGTATTATTTTTATTGATGAGATTGATAAGATTGCCAAGAAGCACAACACGAACCAGCGGGATGTCAGCGGAGAATCCGTACAGCAGGGAATGTTAAAGCTTTTAGAGGGTGCCGAGGTCGAGGTGCCGGTGGGAGCCAGCAGCAAGAATGCCATGGTTCCGATGGTTACTGTTAACACTAAGAATATCCTTTTTATCTGTGGTGGAGCTTTCCCGGATATTGAAGAGATTATCAAAGAACGTCTTAATAAGCAGGCATCTATTGGTTTCCAGGCAGATTTGAAGGATAAATATGATAATGATGAGAATCTGTTACAGAAAGTAACGGTAGAAGATGTAAAGAAGTTTGGAATGATACCGGAGTTTATCGGAAGACTTCCGATTCTCTTTACCTTGGAATCACTTACCGTTGATATGCTGGTTCGTATTTTAAAGGAGCCGAAAAATGCTATCATCAGGCAGTATCAGAAGCTTCTGGCATTAGATGAAGTGAATCTTGTATTTGAAGAGGATGCACTGCGGGCAATTGCAGAGAAAGCAAAAGAGAAGAAGGTCGGAGCCAGAGCACTTCGTTCCATTATTGAAGAATTTATGTTAGATATCATGTATGAGATTCCAAAGGACGAAAACATCGGTACCAGGTAACGATTACAAGAGATTATATTGAGAAAAAGGGCAGCCCGCTTATCACTATGCGTGGAGTGGCAGCATTACCGGTAAACGAATAAAATAAAAGAAAATAAGTGCCGGAGCTTATATGGAAGATTGTAAAGACGCACCATACTCGGAAGAATATTACGACCTTCTGGTTTCCTATCTGAGACTTGAAAATGAATATCTTCCGGAAGACTGTATCCAGAATATTGATAAAGATTTTAATGTAGTCTATTTGCAGAGTGCAGGCTTGCCGAAGCTGGATATTGACCAGTATACCTATTCGGCAATTCCAAAATGTTTTACCACATTAGACGAAGAGGCATTGCAGGCAGGCGGAATCATAAAGGTACAGAGTCAGCCAAATCTTGCTTTGAGAGGGCAGGGTGTTCTGATTGGATTTGTGGATACCGGAATTGATTATCAGAATGAAGTATTCCGTAATTCCGATGGCAGCAGCCGTATATTAAGAATCTGGGATCAGAGCATTCAAAGCGGAGATACACCAGAGGGATTCCTCTATGGAACGGAATATACAAAAGAACAGATCGATATGGCATTGTTAACAGATGCACCTCTTCGGGTAGTACCTCACCGGGATGAAGAAGGACATGGTACCTTTATGGCAGGTCTTGCGGCAGGAAGCGAAAAACTTTCGGAGAAATTTGCCGGAGTAGCACCCTATGCACAGATTGCCATGGTAAAGCTGAAGACGGCAAAGGAATATTTAAGGCGTTTTTATTATATTCCGGAAGGTGCAAAGGCTTATCAGGAAAATGATATTATGGCGGGGGTGGCATATCTGACCAGACTGGCGGAACGATATCGCCGCCCTCTGGTGATTTATCTTGGGCTTGGAAGCAATTCCGGGGATCACAGTGGAAACAGTGTGATTTCGTATTATCTTAATTATGTTTCCTTAAAGCGTAATACGGCAGTTGTGGTAGCAGCAGGGAATGAAGCTACTGCCAGACATCATTATTACGGAGAAGTTGCATTCGGGCAGCAGAGTGATGTGGTAGAAGTAAATGTTGAAGATCCAGTGGAGGGTTTCCATATTGAAATGTGGGCAAAGGCTCCGGAGCTTTATTCGGTGCAGATTATATCGCCAACGGGAGAGCGGACGGCAGGTGTCCGGGTGCAGCAGGATGGCAGAGAGGTATACCGTTTTGTATTTGAAAATACACAGGTTACCATTGATTACCGCATTGTTGGCACTGCCACAGGAGATCAGCTTATTTATATCCGGTTTGACCGCCCACCAGAGGCATCTGGACGATTGAGGTAAATGGCAATTACAGTATAGAAGGAAGATATCACATGTGGCTTCCGATTACCGGACTGATTGCCGGTGATATTTCCTTTATCCGCTCTAATCCGGATACGACGATTACCATGCCGGGAAATGCAGCTGCACCGATGACAGCAGGTGGATACAATGCAGGAAATGGCAGTATTTATCTGAATTCCAGCAGAGGATACACTGCATCAGGACAGGTAAAGCCGGATTTTGCAGCACCGGGTGTCAATGTAATTGGACCGGCACCGGGCAACCGTTTTGAGGCAAGAAGTGGTACCAGCATTGCAGCGGCAATTACTGCAGGAGCTGCAGCACTGTATCTGGAATGGGCAGTAGAGCGTGGTTATAATACTGATATTACAAATGCAGAAATTAAAAATGATTTTATCCGCGGCGCGGTGCGGCTGGAAAGCAGAGTCTATCCGAACCGGGAATGGGGCTATGGAACATTAAATCTCTATCAGACCTTCGAACAATTGCGCCGGACATAAGAGGTTCTTGTTTGCATAGAATAACTGCTTCTGTGGGATTCTATATAGAAAGCACGAAGCAGGAGGGTAAAGATGAAACAGGAACATGCAATTGATTTACGAAAGGCAGCCATTATCGGATGTGGGTTTGTCGGCTCTGCCACTGCATTTACACTGATGCAGAGCAAGCTCTTTTCTGAACTGGTTTTAATTGATGTGGATAAAGCAAGAGCGGAAGGAGAGCATGGATATCAGCCATGGAATCCCATTTGCTTCACCGATGAAAATATATGCCGGCAGTTATGATGACATTGTGGATGCCGACATTATTATCATTACGGCGGGAGCGAACCAGAAACCGGGAGAAACAAGGCTTGAGCTGGTAAAGAAAAATGTAGCCATTTACAAAAAATATTATCCCGGAAATTGCTAACAGAAGGTGTCGTGGCATATTACTCATCGTATCGAATCCGGTGGATATACTGACGCTGGCAGCATTGAAATTATCCGGTTTTCCGGAAAACCGGGTAATCGGTTCCGGAACTGTATTGGATACTGCCCGGTTAAAAAATATGCTGGGAAAACAGCTTGGCATCGACAATCGTGGTGTGCATGCATTTATTGTAGGAGAACACGGAGACAGCGAGGTGGCGGTATTCAGTTCTGCCAACGTATCCGGTATTCCGTTGGAACAGATTTATAAGCTGCGTGGCTATGAGGAATATGAAAGTCATACGAAGCGTATATATGAAGAAGTAAAGAACAGTGCTTATGAAATCATAGAGCGTAAGCAGGCAACCTATTATGGGATTGCAATGGCGATTAAGCGGATTTGTGAATGTATTGTCCGGGATGAACATTCGGTGCTTCCGGTGTCCAGTCTGATGCATGGGCAATATGGCATTTCCGATATCGTGCTGAGCATGCCGGCAGTGGTGGATGCCGGTGGCGTGGAGCAGATTCTTCCGGTGTCATTAGACGAAGAAGAGCGGGCAAGGCTTCATACGTCAGCAAAAGCACTGCGGGATGTGATTGCTGACATAGAATTATAGAGCAGGCGGAATAGAAAGAGAGAAAGAAAAGGGTAGAAGGAATCAGGCAGGACAAAAGAAGGAGGAGTTTCCATGAAATATTTATTACTGGTGGTATCCATTTTCGGGCTGGATGAAGGAATCAAGCAGCGGATTGATAAGAAGGAGCCGTTGAGAAAAGAAAGAAGAGTTCCAAAGCTTCCGGTTGTAATTGAAAAATATTATAACAATGGAGCCGCATTGAATCTTTTAGCGAAGAAACCGAAAATTATGCTGGGGTTACACAGTGCATGCATGGCAGGACTGATGACCATATATGGATTTGTATTAAGAAAAGGAAATACAGGACTGAAAACCGGTATGAGTATGATGGTTGGCGGCGGATTAAGTAATCTCTGGGACAGAATTCATAAGAAGCATGTGGTGGATTATATTCGCTTTGATACACCGTGGAAACGCTTTTCAAGAATTGTATTTAATATTTCCGATTTCTTTATTTTTATCGGAGCAGCAGTTTCTATGTTGTTTGCATACAGGTAAGAAAACGGGATTGCAGCCAACGGTAATAATACCGAAGGAAGCAATCCCATTTTTCTTAATCAAATTCGTTCGTTATATCTTAATCAACATAAAAAATCATTATTAAAAATCAAATTCTATATCTGAGAAAGGTACATTGAAAAACCTTGATTATTGCAACTATTTAATTACTGTTACGTTAGTTGCCTGAGGACCTTTAGCGCCTTCTGTTACGTCAAATTCTACTGCTGCGCCTTCTTCTAAGGATTTGTAACCATCCATGTTAAGTCCTGAGTAGTGTACGAATACATCATTACCTTCTGCATCAGAGATGAATCCGTAACCTTTCTGGTTATTAAACCATTTAACTGTACCGTTCATTATAGTACCTCCAACAAAAATTATCTAGCCATACGGCTATGCTTAGAATAGCATAATTTATTTTAAAAGTAAAGAAAATTAGTTGATATCAGTATAGGGGATATCATGCCCGGCAAAAAATTTTCGTATCAGCAGATCCCATTCCTGGTCGAAGGTGTGGTCTAAGATAAAACTGCGGTAAGATACACCATTGGTACAGGAAAGAATACCATCCTGAAATTTGATGTTTAAGAAAACTCCATTCAAATCCTGGGTAGTCAGACCACTTTTACTTACTTCCAGAGTATTTTTAAGATTCTTTGGAGAAAGCTGAAAGATAAAGCGAAAATAGGAGGGGGTATGTTTTCCCTTGATCAGGGCGAAGCAGTTTTCACGCAGCATGCCAAAAGGCAGGCAGCTTAAACCGGTTAGTTCCAGTTCATCCAGTTCTTCCGGACTGTAGAAATCCGGTACAAGATGTCCGTCGATTTCATAGGAACCTTTTCCACGGATGGTAGCTTCTGATAATAAGAAGTGGTCAAATAAATCCGTGCGAAGTAATTTATTCATAAAATCCTTTACCTGTAAAAGTTGTATTGCAATCATAGTATCCTCCTCATTTTTAAAGTGTAACACAAACCGGATAGAAAAAACAGAGAAAGTATTGTAGAATGTCTATGAAAAGAAGCAGATCGAAAGGAAATGATATGAGAAAACAAAGATTATTAACCGGTATTGCAGGAATACTTATGGCATTTCTGTTTACCGGCTGTAATACGTCATCCGTTGAAGAATGGGTAGATGAAGCAGTAGAAGATATCAATGGACAGATACCGGATAATACCTTGCTTCCGGTAGAGTCAGTTTCAGAGGAAAAATATGTATATGGCCAGCTTACGGAAGAAGAACAGCTTGTTTATGATGAGATGCTGGATGCTATTTTAAATCATCGGGAAGAGGTGACAGTTGCTACATTAGATAAAGACGTACTGGCAAAAATGTATGAAGCAATTATGGCAGACTATGGCGGACTCTTCTGGGTGGATGGCTATTCCTATACGGAATATTCCCGTGCGGGTGTATTGACCGGGCTTAAGTTTGCACCGAAGTATACAATGGATGAAGCTGCAAGACAGGAGACACAGGCGGCAATTGATGAAAAGGTCGACGTACTGCTTGGCGGCATTTCATCCGAGGACAGTGATTACCAGAAAGCGCGGTTTATATTTGATACGTTGGTGCGTACGGTAAATTATGACCTTAATGCAGAGAATAATCAGAATATCATCAGTGTATTTCTAGAGGGAAGAACGGTGTGCCAGGGCTATGCCTGTGCCACAAAATATCTGATGGATTTATTAGATATTCCATGTACGATAGTGACAGGAACTGCCAATGGAGAACCACATGCATGGAATCTCATCGAACTGGATGGAGCCTATTATTATATGGATACTACCTGGGGTAATCCAACTTCCAACAGTCCGGATGACTTCGGAGATGTAGCTGAAGTGGTAGATTATTGCTTTTTACTGCAACTACAGAAGAGTTATTTCAGACCCACAGTCCCAATGTGAATTTTTCTTTGCCGGAATGCAATTGCCTGGATGACAGTTATTTTGTGCAGGAAAATTGTTATTTTAAGGACTGGTATCCGGAAGATATCGGAGCATTATTTACAGAGCTTGACAGCCACCCTGTACAGATGAAGTTTGAGGATGAGGCAGTTTATGGGCAGGCACAGCAGTTTTTCATTGAAGAAGGGCATATCGGGGATTATTATACCGGGGATAGTTCCTTATTTTATATGAAAAATGAGACAATGCGGGTACTTACTTTCCTGAAAAAATAAAATATTTGTGAAATATTATAAAAATTTAAATATCCTCTTTTCAAAACGTAATATTTATGATAATATGACGTAGTAATGAAAACTACTTGTTATTACAAAGGAAAACATAATATATAATTTTAAACATTGCGTACATACTATAAGAGAGATGACCACGCAATCAGGAGGATAGAAAATGAGCTACAAAATCATAGTAGACAGCTGTGGAGAGTTATTTGATGATATGAAAGCAGATGGAAGATTCCAGTCTGTTCCGTTAGAGCTTGAGGTAGATGGATACCATGTGGTGGATGATGAATCCTTTGATCAACTGGAGTTTATTCGCAGGGTAAAGGAAAGCAGGCATAGCCCGAAGTCATCCTGCCCATCTCCACAGAGATATGTGGAAGCATATTTAGGAGAAGCAGAGCATGTATATGTAGTAACACTTTCCAGTAAATTAAGCGGTTCTTATAACAGTGCAGAGCTGGCAAAGAAGCTTTATTTAGAAGAACATATGGCAAAACAGATTCATGTATTTGATTCCTGTTCCGCATCCATTGGAGAGACTCTGATTGCAGAAAAGATACAGGAATCAGAGGAAGCCGGAAAGAGCTTTGAAGAAGTGGTTGCTGAGACAGAAAAATATATTAAAGACCAGCAGACCTTCTTTGTATTAGAGACTTTAGAGACTCTGCGTAAAAACGGCAGACTCAGTAACCTGAAAGCCTGGGTTGCCGGGGCATTAAATATCAAGCCGGTAATGGGGTAGTACGCCCGAGGGTACAATCTGTCAGCTGGGACAGGCAAGAGGAATGGCAAAGGCATTGGACTATATGGTTAATGAAATTGTAAAGAGAACGAAAGAGTGTGAAAAGAAGATTTTATCCATCGCACATTGCAATTGTCCGGAACGTGCAAAACAGGTAAAAGAAAAATTGGAAAAGCTGGCAAAATTTAAAGATATCAGAATTGTAAATACTGCAGGAGTCAGCACCATGTATGCCAATAATGGCGGTGTTATTGTAGCAGTTTAAAAAATAGCAGATAAAAAGAAAACAGATAAAGGAAAGCAGAATCGGTGCAAACCGATTCTGTTTTCTTTTGCTGTCGGTAACAAAATGGAGCATCCGCATATAGTAATAACAGACGATTGCAAGGCAAGGAGGGATGAAATGCAAATCGCAATCATTGGAGCAGATGAAAGAACACCGGCATTGAAACGTTGTCTGACGGAGTCAGGAATTGGAATCATAGAAATAACGGAGCAGAATATCCGGCGACTGATGCAGAGTCAGATTATTGTATTACCGTTGCGGGCACTGGAGGAGGATGGCAGAATCAGAGGAAGCAGGGTAAAAATAGGAATGGTATTATCCTATGCAGCGGAGAGAAGTGTTATTTATGGAGGTTGTTTCCCGGAGGTTCTGACACGAAGACCATCAGGGCGGCGGATACGGCTGGTTGATTATATGGAAGATGAAGTCTTTAGAAATGAGAATGCCGGACTGACAGCAGAAGGCTGCCTTGTAGAAGCAATGACAAAGAGCAGGTGCTGCGTGAAAGGAAGAAACTGTCTGGTGGCAGGTTTTGGTTATTGTGGAAGAGCCATGGCAAAGCTGCTTTTATCTTTGGAAGCGGAAGTAACTGTTTATGATATAAAGAAAGATTGCCAGCGGGTGGCAATGGAAATGGGGTGTAGCTTGTGGCAGGAGAATGCAGAGGAGCAGAACTTTGAGTGGATTTTTCATATGGCAGATAAACCATGTCCAATAGACACAGTCTTAAAATGGTGCGATGAGAAAACATATCTATGGGATATTACAACTGGTGGCGGACTTCCGGCAGAGGAGTTAGAAGAAAAAGGTATTCATGTGGAACATCTTACTGCCGTTCCTGGAAGAATACTGACAGAAAGTGCAGGAATCATTCTTGCACGGATGATAGAAAGAGGAGCAGCAGATTATGGAAGAGTATAAGCTTACATTAGGACTTGGAATTACCGGCTCTTTCTGTACTTTTGGGAAGATACTCCGGACGACAGAAGCACTGGTGCAAAAAGGAATAAAAGTTATTCCGGTATACTCCAGACATGCAGCAACTTTGGATACCAGATTTATGACAGCGGAAGTATTTCAAAACAGAATGCAGGAGATTACAGGAGAAAGGGGAATCCAAAGTATCGTGCAGGCAGAAACCATCGGTCCGTCAGGACTTTTTGATGTGATGGCAATTGCACCATGTACCGGAAATACCATGGCAAAGCTGCAGCAGGGCATTGTAGATACCACAGTGCTTATGGCAGCCAAAGCGCATCTTAGAAATGAAAAGCCGTTGGTGCTGGCAATTTCTACCAATGATGCTTTGTCCATGAATCTTAGAAATATCGGACTGCTGATGAATATGAAGCATATCTATTTTGTACCTTTCCGGCAGGATGATTATCAGAAGAAACCTCATTCTCTGGTGGCGGATTTTAGCCGGTTAGAGGAGACTATTGCTGCAGCCATGAAAGAAAAACAGCTGCAGCCGGTGGTGCTGTCTCCAATGCCGGTAGATTATAAATGAAGGTCAATCTTATATTCACTGAGCCAGTAATGAATCTGCAGGAGATAGGCAATCATCTGAGGACCTGCCATAAGCTTGGCCATACCATGGTTTGCCATAGTCTCCTTCCTGATTTAAGAATTGCATAGTCTTTTCTTTATCAATCAGTGCAAGAAGGGGACTTTCCCCGGTGGTCAGCAGTGCACTCAGACGCTGACGCAGGAGCTGTTCATAGTAAGGATGGTAGGTCTTAGGATAAGGACTTTTTTTGCGGAAAGTAATGGTGTCCGGAAGATAGTCTTTCGCACACTGCCGCAAAAGGTTTTTCACAACGACCATCTTTGGCTTTCATTTCCCATGGCACATTAAAGACATAGGAAACCAGGTTTTTATCTGCAAAAGGAACGCGGGCTTCCAGACCGGAGAACATACTGGTGCGGTCCATGCGGTTTAGCAGAGTCTGCATAAAGTAGCGGATGTTAAGATAGGAAATACGCCGGCGGCTGCATTCCGTATCATTGTCCGATGGCAGAATATCGACCTTAGCAATGGCATTTTCATAAGAACTTTGCACATAGGAATCTAAGGACAGTGCATCTGCAATTTCGTCTTTTAAGAAAGACTTGCGGAAAGACAAATCCGGTGTCCATGGGAACGTGTTGCAGGAAAGAAAATTCTTCCGGTGAAACCACGGATAGCCGCCGAAAACTTCATCGGCACATTCTCCGGTCAGGACTACCTTATGCTGCTTACTGACTTCCCGGCAGAAGAAGAGCAGGGATGAGTCAACGTCAGCCATACATGGAAGGTCATGGGCTTTCATGGAAGCAAAGAGTAAGTCAGCCTGGGAGCGGTTGTCACAGGTCAGATATTGATGCTCGCTCTTAAGATAGTTTTTCATAATATCCACAAAGGGACGGTCTTCGGAGGGCTGAAAATCATTTGCCTTAAAGTAACGGGAATTATCTGTAAAGTCAAAGGAATAGGTAGAAAGAGTCTGCCCGTCTTTTTTTAATTCTTCCGCACAGACCGAAGAGACGAGACTGGAATCCAACCCGCCGGAAAGAAAGGTGCAGATAGGAACATCGGAAACCATCTGCCGGCGGATGGACTGTAACAGCAGCTCTTTTGTGTGGACAACGGTTTCTTCATAGCTGTCTGTATGTGGATGGCTTTCTAATCGGAAGTAACAGTAATCTTTCAGTCCGGAAGCACTGAAAGTGAGGTAATGTCCCGGCAGACATTCTGCCATATGCTCATAAACTGCGTTGCCGGGGTTCCTGGCAGGACCAAGCCCGAAGATTTCGCAGAGTCCTGTTTTATTTACCGAAGGGATGCAGCCGGGATAACAGAAAATTCCCTTCGGCTCGGAAGAAAAGATAAGTGTGTCATGAAAAAGCCGGTAAAAGAGCGGCTTTACACCAAAGGCATCCCGGAAGAGATAGAGAAGCTGATGAGCCTCATCATAAATGGCAAAAGCGAAAATACCATTCATTTTCCGGACAAAGGACGGTCCTTCAAAAAGAAATCCATTTAAAATGACTTCTGTATCGGAATGAGTACGAAAGGTCATGCCATGGGAAACCAGTTCCTCACGGAGTTCTTTCGTATTATAAAGTTCTCCATTATAGACGATGGTGAAGTCTGCGTCACAATAATGTCTGGTCATAGGCTGAAGTCCACCATGAGGATCAATAATGGCAAGCCGGGTGTGGGAAAACCCTGTATGAGAGGTTAAATAAATACCATGGGAGTCCGGCCCGCGGTGATAAAGTGCGTCACTCATATCAGATAGAATGTTACGATAATAAGGCTCCCTTTCTAAAAAAATCAGTATGTAAATTACAAAAACCGGAAATACCGCACATAGCAATTCTCAATTCATTTTTTGTAGTACTCTATGCATTTCCCTAAATAAAAAGTACAAAAAAGAAGAGAGATTTATGAAAGAGAGGAAGCATTTTCTGGGTGCAAAGCACAGGTAAGGAGTTGCCGGCAGTAAGTTGTGTGGGTTATAATAAAAAAGATGAAACTATTTTTCCGGCTGGAACGTCTAATTTACAGAAAGCAAAGGTTGAAAGGCTTTCTTTGCATATGCAGGTTTTCGGAAAGAGAAGAGGAAACAGGAATGAAGAAAAGAGGAATCGCAAAAGCGGTGGAGCAGGAAATCCTTGCATCCTATGAGCAGCTTTACCGGCTGGCAATTACCTATGTAAAGAACGAACAGGACGCAATGGATGTAGTGCAGGAAAGTGCATATAAAGCAATGAAGAATGCCGGTCAGGTGAAGGAAGAAACCTATATTAAGACCTGGCTCTGGCGGATTGTTATAAATACGTCACTGGATATGTGCAAGAAACAGAAGCGTATCGTAAGTGGAGTATTTATCCCGGAAGAAGCAAAAGAAGATGTATACAAAGACTGGGATATGCTGGCAGCGTTGGAAGAATTAGAAGAACGGGAAAGAACTATTGTGATATTAAAATATTTTGAAGAATGGAAAATAGATGATATTGCAGATCTTCTGAAAGAAAATCCAAACACCGTAAAATCAATCCTGTATCGCAGCTTAAAGAAATTAAAGATAAAGATGTCCAGGGAGGAAATAGCATGAACCATGAGAAAATAGACAGGATGAAGCAGGAATATGAGCAGATAGAAGTCCCGGAAGCATTGAAAACGCAGGTGGAAGCCGGAATCAGAAAAGGAAAGAGGGAGACCCAGAAAGGCAGTATCCGCTTTTTAAAAGGAGCAGCAACGGTAGCGGCAGCTATGGTTGCACTGGTGATTTCGGTAAATGTAAGCCCGACAATAGCCCATGCCATGGAAGAGGTTCCATTACTTGGCACAATTGTAAAAGTAGTGAACTTTTCTACATATTCTGATGTACAGGATGATAAGAATATGGAAGCAAATGTAGACATTCCCCAGGTGGCAGTGACAAATCAGGATGGGGAAGTATTATCGGATGAGACGGACGAGCTGAATCAGGAAGTGAAAAAGTATGCCGGTGGTATTATTAAGTCTTATCAGTCTGATGTAGCTTCCATTGAAGATGGTGAGAATGGTAATGAGGCAGTGAATTCGTCTTATCAGGTAGTGACAGATAACGACCGGCTGTTTGCTTTAAGAATTGATACTTCCATTGTAATGGGAGGATCGAACCAGTATACGAAAATCTATAATGTAGATAAGAAAACCGGAAATACCATTACATTAAATGATTTATTTCAGAAGGATTCCGATTATCTGGACCGGATTTCAGAGGAAATAGAAAAGCAGATGAAGGAAAATATGGAAAAAGACAGTAACCTGCAATACTTCTTAGACAAGGATGTAGATGGCTACAGCTTTGATGGAATTAAGAATGATGTAAATTTCTATGTCAACAAAGAAGGAGAGTTGACCATTGTTTTTGATAAATATGAAGTAGCACCGGGTTATATGGGAATTGTAGAATTTACGATTCCGACCAGTGTGGTTTCTGATATTATAAAGGACGGATATCTGCAATAATATGGCAAAGATGGTGCGTACTAGGCATTTATAGTAATCGAAAACTCCCCGGATATTGGAAGAAATTTCAATATCCGGGGAGTTCTTATGCTATATCATGAGATACTTTTATTTTTTGAAGTTAGCTCTCTTTCTTAAGGTCGGGTCAAGAATACGTTTACGGATACGTAAGGATTCCGGAGTAACCTCTAAGAGCTCGTCAACATCGATAAAGTCTAATGCCTGCTCTAAGGAAAGTATCTTTGGTGGAACAAGGGTCAGCGCTTCGTCTGCGGAAGAAGAACGTGTATTGGTTAAGTGTTTCTTCTTACATACGTTTAATTCAATGTCTTCCGGTTTAGAGGAAGAACCGATTACCATACCGGAGTATACCTTTTCTCCAGGTCCGACGAACAAAGTACCACGGTCCTGTGCAGAGAAAAGACCGTAAGTGACAGATTCGCCGGATTCGAATGCGATCAGCGAACCAAGCTGACGGTAAGCAATATCTCCCTTGTATGGAGCATAGTCGTTAAAGATCGTATTGATGATACCATTTCCTTTGGTGTCGGTTAAGAAGTCTCCACGGTAACCGATAAGACCACGGGATGGAATGTTAAATTCCATACGGGTATAGCCGCCGCTGATTGGACGCATATCAACCATCTCACCTTTACGCTGGCTTAATTTATCAATAACAGTACCGGTGAATTCATCCGGAACGTCAACATAAGCTAATTCCATAGGCTCTAACTTCTTACCGTTTTCATCAGTGTGAAAGAGTACTTCAGCCTTGCTGACTGCAAACTCATAACCTTCACGACGCATATTTTCGATTAATACGGAAAGATGTAACTCACCACGTCCGGAAACCTTGAAGCAGTCTGCACTGTCGGTTTCTTCTACACGAAGGCTGACGTCGGTATTTAACTCACGGAACAGTCTGTCTCTTAAGTGACGGGAGGTAACGAATTTACCTTCCTGTCCTGCCAGCGGGCTGTCATTTACGATGAAATTCATGGACAGTGTCGGCTCGGAAATTTTCTGGAACGGAATGGCAACCGGATTCTCAGGAGCGCAGATGGTATCACCGATATGGATATCTGCAATACCGGAAATAGCTACGATGGAACCGATATTAGCTTCCTTTACTTCTACTTTATTTAATCCGTCAAATTCATATAATTTGCTGATGCGGACTTTTTTCTTTTTGTCAGGCTCGTGATGGTTTACTACGATAGCATCCTGATTTACCTTTAAGACACCGTTGTCTACTTTACCGACACCGATACGTCCTACATATTCATTATAATCAATGGTACTGATCAGTACCTGGGTGTTTGCATCCGGGTCACCGGTAGGTGCCGGAATGTAGTCGATAATGGTTTCGAATAAAGGAGTCATATCCTTGCGCTCATCATTTAAATTTCTTATGGCGTATCCATCTCTTGCAGAAGCATAGATGAATGGGCAGTCAAGCTGTTCATCGGAAGCATCTAAATCCATAAAGAGTTCTAGCACTTCGTCAATGACTTCATCCGGTCTTGCCTCCGGACGGTCAATCTTATTGATACATACAATAACCGGCAGATTCAGTTCCAGTGCTTTCATCAGAACGAATTTGGTCTGTGGCATAGCTCCCTCAAAAGCATCTACAACGAGAACAACGCCATCTACCATCTTCAGCACACGCTCTACCTCGCCGCCGAAGTCCGCATGACCTGGAGTATCGATGATATTGATCTTTACATCTTTATAGAATACGGCTGTATTTTTAGAAAGGATAGTGATACCGCGTTCTCTTTCTATATCATTGGAGTCCATCACACGTTCCTGCACTTCCTGATTGGCACGGAATACACCACTCTGTTTCAAAAGTTCATCGACCAATGTGGTTTTACCGTGGTCAACGTGGGCGATGATAGCTATGTTTCTAATATCGTCTCTTGTTGTTTTCATATAAAATCCTTCCTTCTATCAGTGCATAAAATTCAGTTTCTTCTTATATATAATGCCTGTCCATAAATGACCGGCGTTTTTATTCTATCACATATTGAAAAATACGCAAGTATTTCTTTCTTTACAGGAAATTGCTTTCCTGTAATGAAAATAACGCTCCGCGAGGATGCACACTGCGGCGTATAAGGTAGATGTTGCAAGCAACCGCCGCAGGCGAGGGAATGTGCCAAGGCACATTCTTTTAAAGGACACAGCACATATGCATGGAAAAGTGGCTTTATGCATAATATATCCAAAATGTTATCGACAGATTTTGATGAGTTTCATCTCATTGGAATGGTACTGTAAAAACGTTCGAAAACACACTAAATAAAGGAGAAAGATTCATGGCAGATAAAATTTTTGAAAACAACCAGGTATCCATTGTAGGGGAGATTATTTCCGATTTCCAATACAGTCATGAAGTGTATGGGGAAGGCTTTTATATGGTGGAGGTAGCGGTCAGCAGATTAAGTAATTTTTCCGACTACATTCCATTGATGATTTCAGAGCGTCTGATTGACACTTCGCAGAGTTACATAGGACAGAAGGTATATGTGACCGGACAGTTCCGTTCCTATAACAGACATGAGGAACTTAAGAACCGGCTGGTTCTCTCCGTATTCGTCCGGGAGATTGAGTTTATTGAAGAAGAGACAGAGGAGATGAAGAGCAACCAGATTCTTCTTGATGGCTATATCTGTAAAGACCCGATTTACCGTAAGACTCCTCTTGGAAGAGAGATTGCAGACCTGTTGGTGGCGGTAAACCGTTCCTATGGAAAATCTGATTATATCCCATGCATCTGCTGGGGAAGAAATGCAAGATTTGCCGCAAGATTTGAGGTGGGTGTGCATGTGCAGATCTGGGGCAGAATCCAGAGCAGGGAGTATGTCAAACGCTTAAATGAGGATGAGGTAGAGAAGCGTACCGCCTATGAAGTATCCGTAAGCAAAATTGAATATATGGAATAAAATAGTAGAAATAAAGAATAATTGAGAAAGCATGAAACATACAGACATTGCTTTTTATTGGAAATTGTGGTATCGTAAGTAAATCTGGGATAAAGAGTCCCTGTAAGAATTGGCATGGAGGTTTGTCATGGAAAAGGGTTCCGTACAGATTTATTATGGTGCAGGTCGTGGAAAGACCAATGCTGCACTGGGCAATGCGTTGCGGGCAGCCGGAGAGAATAAGAGTGTAATTATTATCCAGTTTTTAAAAGGAAAAACAGATGATCAGATTGCTTATATGAAGCAGTTAGAACCGGAAATCAAGGTATTCCGTTTTGAAAAATCAGAAGAGAATTATGATGAACTGCCGGAAGAAAGACAGGCAGAAGAAACTCAATATGAAAAACGGACTGAATTTTGCCAAGAAAGTGCTGGTTACCGGTGAATGCAATGTACTGATTCTGGATGAAGTTCAAAATTTTATAGATGCCGGAGTAATTTCGTCGGAAGAATTAGAAGCTGTTTTAAAAGCAAAGATGGATGAAACAGAGGTTATTATGACCGGAAGGGTATTAGAAGAATCCATTCGCAGCTATGCAGATGAGATTTATAAGATTACTGCGGAAAAATAAGAAAGAAAATGTAAAATGTCTGCATAGGACGTTGACAGATAGTAGCAGCGGTGCTATATTGAGGTAAGAAATTTAATATATGAAGGTAGAGGTTGCGTGAGACAAGAGTACTTGGTCGGATATGGCAGACATAGAAGAAGACATAAGGAAAGGGGAACACGCCGAAAGGTTATTTTTCCTGCAAAGAATAATCTTGGGCATGGATTGAAGAAGTTCATGACTGTCATCTTGTAATAAGATGGGGCGCTATCGGTATGATCCATAATAATTTAAGTGGAATATCAACCGGCTCCCTGTGAGCCGGTTTTTTTATGCTGGTAATAAAAGCAAAACAAACGATATCTTCATACAATAAATAAGATACTTATAAAGTGGAGGAAAAAGAACATGTCTATTTACAAAGGTTCCGGAGTTGCAATTGTAACCCCAATGAAGGCAAATGAAGAAGTTAACTATGACAAATTAGAGGAATTAATCGAAGAACAGATTTCTGAAGGTACAGACTGTATCGTAATTGCAGGAACAACAGGAGAGAGTTCTACCTTATCCATGGAAGAACATCACAAAGTAATCTGTGCAGCAGTAGAATTTGCAAAACACAGAGTTCCGGTAGTAGCAGGAACCGGTTCTAACTCAACGGAGACAGCAATCCAGTTGACCCAAGAAGCAGAAGAAGCAGGAGCAGACGGAGCACTTATCGTAACTCCATATTATAATAAGGCAACACAGAAAGGTTTAATCGGACATTATTCTAAGATTGCACAGGAAACAAGACTTCCGATTATTATGTATAATGTACCGGGAAGAACCGGATGTAACCTTCTGCCGGAGACAGTTGCAGAATTATTCCGCACCCAGGAAAATATTGTTGGATTAAAAGAAGCAACCGGAAGCCTTGCACAGGCATCTAAGACCATGTACTTAACCGATGGAAAGCTTGATTTATATTCCGGAGAAGACGGACTGGTTGTACCACTTATGTCCATTGGCGGAATCGGAGTAATTTCCGTATGGGCAAACCTTGCTCCGGCAAAAGTGCATAATATGTGTGAAAGCTTCTTCAAAGGCAACCTTGCAACAGCAAATCAGTTACAGAGAGAAGCCCTTCCATTGATTGATGCATTATTCTGTGAAGTAAACCCGATTCCGGTAAAAGAAGCATTAAATCTTATGGGCAAGAACGTCGGACCGCTTCGTTCCCCGCTTTGCGAGATGGAGCCAGCCAATAAGGAGAGACTGATTCAGGCAATGCGTACATATGGATTAAAATTAGTATAAGAAACTGGAGATGATAGAGATGACAAAAGTAATCATGCATGGCTGTAATGGAAAAATGGGTCAGGTAATAACCGGCCTGATTGCGCAGGACGAAGATGTGAAAATTGTAGCCGGAATTGATACCTATGATGAAAAGAAAAATGATTATCCGGTATATAAGACCATCCGGGAATGCCAGATTGCAGCAGATGTTGTGATTGATTTTTCAAATGCGAAGGCAGTAGATGAACTGTTAAATTACTGTGGCGAAAAGAAGCTTCCGCTGGTACTTTGCACCACCGGTTTATCCGAAGACCAGCTGGCGAAAGTTACTGAGACCAGCAAAGAGACTGCAATTTTAAAATCTGCCAATATGTCTCTCGGAATCAATACCTTAATGGATTTATTGCAGACTGCTATAAAGAAGCTTGCACCTGCCGGCTTTGATGTGGAAATCGTAGAGAAACATCATAACCAGAAGCTGGATGCGCCGAGTGGAACTGCTCTTGCATTAGCAGATGCCATGAATGAAGCTATGGACAATACCTATTCCTATAAATTAGACAGGAGCAGTGAGCGGAAGAAGAGAGATGCAAAAGAAATCGGTATTCAGGCAGTCCGTGGAGGAAGCATTGTTGGTGAACATGAAGTAATCTTCGCAGGAACTGATGAAGTGATTGAATTTAAGCATACGGCATATTCTAAGGCAATCTTTGGGAAAGGAGCTGTAGAAGCAGCAAAGTTCTTAAAGGGAAAACCTGCCGGAATGTATGATATGCATGATGTAATCCGTGCAGAGTAGAGTTGGGCACGCATATAATTACAAAATAAGAAATCCCCGGTATCATATCCGAAAAAGATATGATACCGGGGATTTAATATTTACGAATAGTTCGTTTTACAATAACTGGATACCTGCATCTGCTGCAGCCTTGCACATGTCTTCCGGTACCAGAGAGAAGACTGGACTTCTCCGATATGGGCTTACGAAGGAAGAACATACAGATACGGGACTGACCGATACCTCCACCGATGGTATATGGAAGTTTTTCTTCAATAATTGCTTTCTGGAAAGGAAGCTCTGCGCGTTCCGGGCAGCCGGCTTTTTCTAACTGTGAGAGCAGTGCATCCTTATCTACACGGATTCCCATGGAAGATAATTCCAGAGCAATATCAAGGACAGGATAGTATACTAAGATGTCGGCATTTAAAGACCAGTCATCGTAGTCCGGGGCACGTCCGTCATGACGCTCGCCGGTTTCTAAAACATCTCCGATCTGCAAGATGCAGACAGCACCCTTGGCCTTGGTTATGTAATATTCACGCTCCTTTGGAGTGTTTTCAGGAACATATCCTCTAATTCCTGAGTGGTAATGAAGAAGATATCATGCGGAAGAATCTCTTCAATATAATCGTACTGGATAGCCATATATTTTTCTGTTTTACGAAGACATTTGTATACAGTACGGACAGTATCTTTTAAAGTTTCCATGCTGCGGTCTTTCTTTGCAATGACTTTTTCCCAGTCCCACTGGTCTACGAAGACAGAGTGGATATTATCTGCGATTTCATCGCGGCGGATAGCATTCATATCGGTGTAAAGACCTTCGCCCTCTTTGAAATCATAATGCTTTAAGGCATAACGTTTCCATTTAGCAAGAGAGTGAACAACTTCTGCTTTACGCTCATTCTGTTCTTTGATGGTGAACGTAACCGGACGTTCCACACCATTTAAGTTATCATTTAATCCGGAATCAGGGTCAACGAAAAGTGGTGCTGAAACACGGGAAAGGTTTAAACGCAGGGAAAGCAGATTCTGGAAGAAATCTTTCACTGTTTTAATCGCAATCTGTGTATCATGCAGGTTAAGTTGAGACTGATAATTTTTGGTATAATCAGATGTTCCATAATAGCTCCTTTTTCATTTTAGTCTGCAATTATTATAGCACAGCAATTCGAGTTTGCAATGGATTATTTGTTTAAAAAAGAGTACAGAAGCGGATATAATTTATCACTGTGTTCAATATAACTTCCATGACCTTCTCCCGGAACAATAACCAGAGTGGCATGCTCAATATTTTCTGCAATCTTTTTTGTAACCTTTTTCTTGATTAAATCTTTTTCGCCGGCTAAGACAAGGGTTGGAATCTTGATTTTATGTAAGTCCACCGGCTGGATATCTGGCTCATTGAGCATCATTGTGGAAAAAGGATTCGGATTCTTTTTGCATTCCCTGCGGATGCGGCGGTAGTCTCTTCCTTTGATGTCCTTTGGCGTCAGGTTTGCACCGCTGATCATAAGCTTGGAGAGCTTATCCGGGTATTTCGAAGCTAAGAGAAGTCCGACGATACCGCCGTCACTGAAGCCATAAAAGAGAGGGGGTACCTTTAATTCTAAGGCATCAATAAAAGCTGCCATGTCGTCTGCCATATCCATGTAATGAAGTTCTTTTGGAGAAGCAGAAAGACCGTGACCTCTGGAATCGATGGCATAAACGGTGTAATGTTCGGCAAGCTCCGGAATCAGTACATCAAAAATTTCGTGGGTTTCGCCATTTCCATGCACTAGCAGGAAAGGCTGCCCTTCGCCATATTTTTCATAATAGAGAATCTGACCATTTAATTGAATATACATAATGATTATCGTCCTTTAAAATTGATTATTTTGTCATTCTATTTTATAGTAAAGGTAATTCAACTTTTTTAGTGTAGCATTTTATAAAGGAGAAAACAAGATGGAGACAGAACATGTTATGCATACTTTTGCCCCGGTATACGATAAAAAATCCAGAGTATTAATCTTAGGCACGTTCCCGTCGGTCAAGTCGAGAGAAAACCGGTTTTACTACGGTACCATCCGAGAAACCGCTTCTGGAAAGTAACGGCGGCAGTATGCGGCTGTGAGGTCCCGGAGACGATAGAAGAAAAGAAGGCATTTCTTCTTGAAAATCATATTGCTATCTGGGATGTTATTGCATCCTGCGACATAGCAGGATCTTCAGACAGCAGCATAACAAATGGTGTGGCAAATGATATTGAACGGCTGTTAACGGAGGCTCCCATCGAGGCTGTTTTCCTAAATGGCGCAAAAGCATACGAATTATTTATGAAATACTGTTCCTGTAAGGATAAGGCAGAAATCTGCAAGCTGCCGTCCACCAGTCCTGCCAATGCTGCATGGAGTCTGGAGCGGCTGATAGAAGAATGGAAGAAAATCAGGAGATAGGATGAAATGTATACAGACAGACAGTTAAAGATTATAGCGGTCTTAAAAAGTGCAGATGGCTGGATGAGTGGTTCCCTTCTGCGGGAAAATATCGGGGTGAGCAGCAGGACACTGCAGATGGATATTAAGGCAATCAATGAGAAACAGTCAGGAGAGCCTCTGATACAGTCTAATAACCGGCTGGGGTATCTTTTGAAAAATAAGATTGCATTAGAGCAGGAACAGAAAAGTTACGGACAGGAGAACTATGTGCATTCCAAGCAGATTATTACTTTGCTGCTGTTTGAAAAGGAGTATACCAGTATTGGAACGATTTCTGAGCGATTATTCTTTTCCCGGTCATCTGTAACTTCTGACCTGCCGCAGGTAAAGCGGATTATAAGCCGTACGCCGGGGGCAAATCTTTTTGGTATCCGGACAATATGGACTTAAGATTCAGGCATCGGAGAATGTAAAGAGAATCATGTGCATGAAGACCATGCAGAGCAGACAGGATTATCATATGTTGTTTTCGGAAGAAGAGATGGAGCAGTTTGCAGAAAATCAGAAGAAGTTACAGGCTGTTCTGGCAGAAGTATTTACCAGAAACCAGTTTATCGTATCGGGAGAAGCCTATCATGATTTTGCACGTTATCTGGCAGTATGCATGATGCGAAGCCAGATGGGATTTCCGGTAACAGAGGAAGAGGATGGCACAACTGAAATGCCTGGCAGACTTTCTACTGAGCTGGTAGATGAAATCGAAAAGGGGTGCACCTATCGGTTTAAGGAGAAGGAAAAGCAGAATGTAGAGGCACGGTTAAAGGAATTGAATATGGTCTGTAAGGAGACGGACATTCAACTGGATATGCTGCAGAAATTAGAAGTATTTATCCAGCGGGTGCAGGAGGAAACCGGACTTAAATTGCAGGTGGAGCGGGACCTTTTAGAGGTTTTATCAGACCATGTGTCAAGAATGGAACTCCGGATTCAGAATGGACGTAATAATATCGGTAATCATACCAAAGAAATGGCGAAGCGGTATCCGCTGGAAATGCATCTTTTAAGAACCTGTTTAAGTCCTGTTTTAAATACAGAGATTCCGGATGCGGAAATGGGCTATCTGGTGCTTTATTTTGCATCTGCCATTGAACGGAACAGAAGAAAACCGGATATTTTATTTATCAGTGACCAGAGTGCCAGCAGCATTTATAATGTGCAGAATAAATTAAAAGGCTTCTTAGGGGAGCGAATCAGTGAGATAGCAGTTATCCCGGAATATTTATTTGAACAGAGAAAGGAGCGGTATTGCCGGAATTACCAGCTTCGGATTACATCGGAAAAGGAGCTGGTATTAAAGGATGCTTCCTTTACTTATCTCGACCTCTTTGCAGACAATGAGCAGATTATGCGGCTGGGGAGAAATGTTGATAAGCTTGAAAATAACTACTGGAAGGAAAAGGAAGAAAAGCTCCGGAAAAAATATGGCACAAAGGACAGTCTGTATCTGATAGAAGAAGTGGCAGACTTTGATGATTTAAAGAAAAGAATCGGCTATGAATATCAGGAACAGAAGGTGTCGGAGGAGACCATCGGAAGCAGCCGTCTTTCTATGATTGACCATGAGCAGGATGGCAGAAATAAGATTTATCGCATTTATCTTAAAAAGCCATTTTCTTATGGCGGTAAGCAGATTACAGAAGTTATTGCAGCACATTATGGCGGAGAAGGGGATATGATAGAATTCTTTGACTATGTAAAAGAGCTGTTAGGTGGACAGAACTAGGCAGAGGATTTCGCTATTAGTGACGCAAAAGTATAAATTTCCTGAAACATAAAAGCACGGTATAATAAGCTTAACAAAATAAATGCGGGTCATTTATGAAAGGAGAATGTTTCCGTAGAAAAACTTACTAAATTTCTGATTATCTTTTCATAAGTTGGTAAATGCCGATATATCCCGTATTTTAGGGCTTTATCGGTATTTTCTTTTTGGAAGATACCTTGCATAAGCTGGCATTTACCAGCATGAAAATGCAACCAAAAGTAGTAAATGAGTAGTAAATATACGCTCCGATATTAACAAGCCAGTCTTTCCAGTTCTGCTTTTGCAGATTGAAATGTACCGTGTGCATAATAGCCAAGTGTCATGGTTATGTTAGCGTGTCCCATAAGATATTGCAGGGTGTTAGGGTTCATTCCTCTGTTTGCCATATTCGTACAATAAGTATGTCGGAATGAATGTGGTGTGATGTTCGGTAACTTGTCCGTGTGATATTTGTTATACTTCTTAATCAGTCCTCGCACCATGCCCTCATAGTTTCCTGCAACTTTAGGTAAGCCCTCACGGTTCAAGAATAGGAAATTGCTATAACCACCTACAATCAACGGTTGTGCCTTTCCTCTGTTCTTTAGTATTCTTTGGATTGCTTGATAAGCCCGTTCTGTCAATGGAAGTTCTCGTTTTCCGTTTTTGGTCTTTGGCGTTTCAATATAGTAGCCGATTTCGCTGTCTTTCAATAACTGGTGGTCTATATTGAGTATTCTGTTCTGCATATCAATATGCGTCGTTAGTCCGCAAAATTCAGAAATACGAAGTCCCGTTTCCAGCAGAAGCACAACCTCATCATAATACTTGCTGTAAATCTTGTCCTTTTCCATAAAGGCAAGCAGGCGTTCTTCCTGCTCTGGTGTAAGGATAACTTTCTGTTCTGTATCATCTTCCAGAACATCACTTAGCTTAAATTCAAATGGGTTCTTTCTGATACAGTCGTCTTGTATCGCCATGTAAAATGACGCTTTCAAGGAACGCTTATAGTTATCAATCGTTTTATAGGCGTATCCTTTTTCGCTCATTCTGATAGCCCATTCTTTAGCGTCCGACTGCTTAACAGTATCAATCGCCCTCATACCCAATGGGTCATTTTTCAGAGCGTTCATAAGATACTGTCGTCCTTTTTCAGTAGCCCTCTTGATGTTCTTTCTTTGGCTGTTCTTCTTGTCGTAGAGCTGGCAGACTGTCATTTTACCGCCTGCTGTATCGATACCGTCGTTAAGGTCTTTTTTAATCTGTGCTTCTTTTTCCCTCAACGATATATCATCACGTTTTCCAGCAGGTGTCTTGTCTGTCGGTACAAGTTTCCAAGAATAGATAAATTGTGGCTTTCCGTATATATCGGTATATTTATAAACGTATCTTCCGTCTTTTCGCTGGCTCTCTCCATTACGCAAATTGCGATTTTTACTGTCTTTTCGTTTCACATTAGACATAGTGTAAAGCTCCTTTCCGTCATGGAATGAGCCGTGATACGCTATATTTATTATACCATATTCACGGCTCAATGACATTAGATTTCGTCCAATGTATCTATGATTTTTTCAAATTGTTTTCGCTTAATCTGAATACGATTACCGTTCACGATAACCCAGCCAGCGTCAAGATTTTCTTCGGCTAATTTACGCAATTTCTTTTCGCCAATGCGGAAGTATTTGGACGCTTCTTCAACCGTCAGCGTATATTTTTCCCAAATAGGCACATCAGTATTGTTCATAATCTATGCACCCCCTTTACTGTGTGTCGTTTTTTACAAGCAGGCAGACGGCTTTGGAAAGCTCCGTTAGTATCTCAACTATTCCCATTCTTGTGGGCAGAACCGCACCATGCGGACGTATCATTATTCTGTGAGGATAGGTCGTGGCAAAACGACTTTTCCAACAGTCGCTCTCGGATCACTGCGTGGGTCGCTCGCTTTCTTTTTGAAAAGGTCGTGGCGTACAGTCCCCGTGGCTCGCTATCTCACAAACGTATCTGTCTGCTTTATTCAGTTGTCAAAGAGCTGTGGCGAAAGCGTGTTGCTTTCATGTAAAAGCAGGAGCAGAGCAGGAAAGAGGGGAGTGAACAAATCATGCTCTGCGGTTACTGCTTCTTATTCTTCGGTTTCTAAAGGAATATCAAAGTCCAACATCATTTTGATAAGTGCTTCTCTGATACGTCCTTTTAATTCCATGTCTACGACTATGCAGACATTACCATATCTGTCATAGAATGGACGTAAACAACATTTTGATATGTACGGGTCATAAAATGCCAGTATCTTTTCAATCGAATTTACGTTGCCGTCCACAGCCGACGAAATAAGGTAAAATGACGGGCGTGTGTTATTCATCATTCATGTTCTCCTTTAACTTTTTCTTGATTTCTTCAAGTGAGTTCTTCCTACTGCGGAACGACGTTGAACGGTTAATCTTTAATCTGTCGCCGATTTCTGTATCGCTCATGCCTAAGAAGAAGTACATCAACAAGATTTCTCTGTCCTTTTCAGACAGATACTTAATCGCTTCTGCTAAATCATCATCAAGGACACGAACCTCAATACCGCATACATCAAAGGCGGTATAATCGCTTTCATATTCGTCCCAGACAGCCAGCTTTTCCACGACGATTTCTGGAAGTTCACAATAGGAGATTTCCTTATTTCTTCGTCGCTTTAATTCTTTGCGGTAATTACGGACAATGCCCTTTACTACACGTTTGAGCTTGCAGTCGAATTGACATTGTATCGTTCTTTGGAAGTCCGACGGTTTCATATCATCACACCCCCTTTCCGTTATGACGTGAAAAGTGTTTATCCCTCTTTCCGCACCATATCTGTACGGCAAGGTGTGATTTGTTGCAGGATTTTGAAAAAAATTGAAAAAATTTTTTCGGGTACAAAAAAAGCCCGCACAAAACATATAGTTTTATACGAGCTATTAAAGCTGTGAAATATTCAGTTTTTAATAAAATGCTATTAGGTAGTGTATGACCGTATAAGATTATGCTTAAAACTTTCCATGACACAAGCCCCCTTACAGCACTTGATTTCTATTACAACTTTGTTTTTTTGGTAATGATATAAATATATTCTTCTGACGTAGGGCGTTTATTTCCAAAAATTTTTTTAAAATTTGCATGCACCTCTGGGTCGGTGCTATTCATAGCTTCATCAATCGTTGCTTCAATATCATAAAGTTTCTAAATCACTGGAAATGTGAGAACTAATTAAAATAGAGCGTTCTTCGCCTTTTTCTATAAAATCTCTTAGCATTTCTAACAATTCATCTCTAGCAATAACATCTAAACCAGCTGTTGGTTCATCAAGAATTAACAACTTTGCATTGTGTGAAACAGCAACTAAGACTTTTACTTTCGCTTTCATACCAGTTGAAAAATCTTTTATTCTTTTATTTCGTGGAAGCTGAAACTTTTTAACTTGTTCTATAAAAAATGATTTATCAAAATTTTGATATAAATTATCAATAATAGGAATAATATCATTGATTGTTAAATATCCACTAAAGCCAGAGTCCGAAAGAACTACTCCCAAATCTTGCTTGTCTTTTGCAGTAAAATCTTGTAATGACTTTTCAAGAATATTGATAGTTCCACTATCAAAGGAAATTAGCCCTAAAATAGCTTTAAATGTTGTGCTTTTTTCCTGCACCATTTTGACCAATCAAACCAGTTACATGACCTTTCTTTACTTCAAGAGAACAATCAAGCGAAAAGCTTTCATAAATTTTTTTTCAAATGCTCAATTTTTAACATATCTAACCCTCCAAAATTAACTCAAATAGTTTTTTATATCTTCATCACTGATACCGTAACATCTGCCTTTTGAATAATTCGTTCTAAATCACTTTCTAATTCCTTTTTCTGTTCCTCTAATAAAAGCTCTGTATTTGTAGCAGTAACATATGTTCCTTTTCCATGGATTGTTACCGTAAACCCCTCGTTTTCCAAGTTATCATATGCTTTTTTTTACAGTTAGAGCACTTATTTTTAATTCTTTTGCAAGAGAACGAACAGACGGAAGATTATCATTTTCTTTTTAATTTTCCATTCCGAATTAAAGCTTTAACTTGTTCTACTATTTGCTCGTAAATAGGTATCATTGAAGAATGGTTTATAATAATTTTCATCTCACAGCTCCTTTCTGTATAAACAGTATATAACAGAGTAATGCTCTACAATCTTCCAGTTACTATCCTTATGTAGCACAAGTTCATACTGCGATACCTGCGTCGCCTTTGTCTGATTATCAAGGAATTTCACACCTACCTTGACTTTCACATTGTCCCCGTCCTTTGTAAAGATAGGGTTTACCAGTTCAGAATAAAGGTAGTCCCTGCCGATAGGTTCAAGCACATTTCCCGATACATAATAAGCAAGCTCTTTTTCTGTAGCTGTCGGGTACAGCTTAAAGAATGTTTCCAGAAATGCGGTAGCGTCATTGACGGTACCAGCGTCTACACTTGCATTTGCTTCTGGTGTCTTTGGCTCGTAGTCTGATTTCTCGATTGCTGGTGCAAGGGTAGGGTTCTGAACGATTACCATATCCCCGTCTGCGTCCACATAGACTTTTACCATATAGGTTGCTTTCACATTGTTTGTCTGTTCTCCCTCTTTTATCTGCTGATCTACTTCGTAGGTAGCAGAAAAAGTGTCCGTTCCCGATTGTTCGATACTCCATACAATCACATCTGTAACTGTGGAGCTGGTCGGTATATCCGTTCTAATGGTATCAACATTCAAGTCCTGCAATTCCTTTGTCAGATAACCGTTGATTGCCTGCGTCCTTGATTCAATCGCTTCTTTACTGTTATTCCATGTGTAATAGGACTTCGCAAAATTCTTCACGAAATTTTCTATCCCGTTGGTGTCCTGCAAGCGAAGTTCAATGGTTTCTTTTTCATGGGTGGTGTGCTGGTCGATAGCCGTAAAATTCTTATACACCCCAAAGCTCACGCTTGCGATAAGCACCACCCACAACGCAATCACGGTTTTCTTATGTGTGCCTACCTTAACAGTACGCACCTTTTTTTCTTTTGGTTCTTTGAGAGTTTCTGTCTGTTTCTTATTCTTCTTAAACATATTTTTCAAGTCCTTTCTATTGTTTTACTCGTCCTGCACCGATTAAGTGCTGTTGCCAGTAACTACTGCTTAGGTCTGCATATCCTATCGGGTCGCCTGCATGGTACATCTGGTTATTTCCTACATAAATACCAACGTGGGTTACATACGAACCAGCGTTATAGGTGGAATGGAAAAACACCAAGTCCCCAGCCTTTGCCTGCGAGAGCGGAAGATGTTGGGTAGCGTCATATTGTGCTTGTGCTGTTCTCGGTAAGGAGATACCAGCTTTTCCATAACACCATTGCGTCAATCCCGAGCAGTCAAAGGAAGTGTTGGGATTGCTACCGCCATATACATACTTCCAGCCTTGATATTTTAACGCTTCATTCATTACCTTTTGTGCCAGCTCTCCCGATACCTGCGGAACAGTTAAATACTGATTGACTAATTCAACATAGAACATATTTCCATAGCCATACCGCCAGCCCCCGTTCTTCGCAACAGCTATCGGGTTGGTATAGGTTACTTTCTTTCCACCCGATTTCTCACGGGCAAAGCTTTCCGCAAGATTAAAAGTGTGTTTCTTTCCTTTTCCTGCCACATATCCCACATAGCCACCGCCATAGTTATAGGACTGTATCGCTACATTCAAATCGTCGATACCTTGATTTTTGCAGGAAGAAAGCAGGGACGCAAAATATTTACACCCCTGCTTGATTGAACTTTCTGTATCTAAAGAGTTGGGCGGTAAGCCAAGACTTTCTGAACTCTGCATAACATCTTCTGCCGTACCGCCACTTTCTACTTGAATGATAGCCAGTAGCACATTGACATACTCGGAGATACCGTATTCTCTGGCGTATTTTTCTACCATAGGCTGATGTTTCAAGACTTCTGCGGATAAGTTCATACCCGTAATGCCAGAAGAAAAATTGCTGTTCTCGTCGTCGCTGTCCGCACTAATCAAGACCCCAAAGAAAAGCACCAGAGAAAAGAGGATAGGAAACAGACTGCCAATGATAGCGATATGTTTCAGTTTCATTTTTTCTTCTGTCCTTTCTTCGTTACAAGGTTACGGGTTTTCTCTATGGTCTGCTGGTTCTTCTGGACACTCTGGGTCTGCTGAACCTTTGTCCTGCGGTCTTTGGTGTAATTCTGGCGTGTTTCCTGCGATACCACTTTTTCTACATTCTGCCTATGTACTGTCTGTGTAGGCTGGGTCGCTTTTCTATCAGAAGCACCAGAAGATAAGCGGACGCTCTTTGATAACATCTTGTCTTGACTGGCTCACTTATCTTTGAAGTGGTCGCTGTGGCAGGGCGTTTGACTTCCTGCATTTTTTCAGCACTCGGCTTTGAAGCTGTGGCTGGTCGCTCATGGGGACGGGTAGCTCCCGTTGTCGCTGATCCGTCAGCCTTTCGCTGTGCCTGCCTTGCTTCTTGTGCTTTTTGAAGCTCCATACGTTTGTCAGCGATATTCTTCCTATGCTGTTCCTGCTTTTCCAATCGTCCCGTCTGTCTGGACTGCTGTTCCTGCACCATGCCACGCTTGAAGTCGGACACGCTGGACTTTGCTTTTTCCTTTGCGGAATACACCGCATAAGCGGTCTGTGTCGGCATATCCTTGATATTCTCTTTGACTGCGTTTGCCTTGTCTTTCACTTTATTTTTCGTATCTAAGACAGCTCCCACCTTTGAGCCTGCACGCTGTCCCATGCTGGAAGTGGTATTGCCCCGAGTTTTCTTTAGAAGCGATATTTTTTCTTTCGGCTCTCTTGCCAGCAACGGCACTTCCAGCCACCGCACCAGCCACACCACCCGAAATACCGCCAGCACTTACCGCCCTTGCAATACGGTGTTCCATACGCCTAGCCCGATGTCGCATAAACAGATACGGTCTGCGGAATATGCGTCGTCCCATGCTTTGACTGTCGCCAGCATTAAGTGAGAACATACTCATTAAGTCGCCCAGTTTCATGTAGATACCAGCGAAACACACTATCTGCAAGAACGCCACCATAAAGAACGGGTAATCTGTGGAGATGTTGTAAAACATACTGGAAATGCTGAACGCCACCGTTACAATGAGCGTTATTCCTGCCCTTGTCATTATGGTATTAAATACTCTCACGATTGCCTGCTTTGCCATGCTTTCATAGCTCGGTATCATGGAAAGCAGAAAGCTGATAGGTAAAAACATTGCAAAGATAATAAAGAGTATCTGGCTGAACAACATCATGCCCGTAAGCAAGAATACAAATATCGTGATACCTAAGTTAAAGAATAGAGGAAGAACACCATACCCAAACGGTTCACCACCTGCGGTATTGTCAGATTGTTATTGTCGTTGTCCTCGATTTCTGTTTTCACGACTTCCTCTCTGGTTTTCCCGTCCTCGTCCTCTGGACTTGCCGATACGAGAGCTTCTACACGGTCTGTCCCGATTTCTTCTGCGTTGCTGTTTCCAAATTGAAGCAAGAGCCACGGCTGTTCCACTTGAATAGAAAATAAGCTGTCCCGTATCAAGTCCACGCTGTCCTTACCCTCGCTGTCGGAGTTAGGGAGCATGATTTTTGTTCCCAAATCCAAAGAAGCGGTACTGATGTCAGATGAAAATTCATTTATCTTCTTGATGTAGTCGGGAGCGTAAGCGATAAATGAAGCAGACAGCACAAACACCACCACAAAGTTGATAACAGCGTGAAGTGCCTTACTGGTTTCCCTTTTTATCAGTCCCGTATAGGCTACATATATTCCTACTACTAAGATAATGAGAAGCAGAAAGCCGATATAGAAGCCCGTAGAAGAAAAGCCGTTCTCTGTTACCTGCAAGGGTCTGTATGCTCTTTCCGATACTGTCTGCCATATCGTTAATAAAATCAAGTTTATAGGCTTCCTGCACCACATAGCCCGTTGCATTGCTTAAATAAAGGCTTATCGTCCAGACAAAGTTGGTAATGCAGTAAAGCCCGTACTGCACCGATTTTCCAATCCCGTCCAGCCAGTTCCACGGCAACCACGACCAGCTATTATCCACATAAAAATCAAGCTGGTAGTTGGAAAGGCGGATATTTTGAGTAAAGATTTCCTGCATTTATGGTATCGTCCACAAGCCCCGTTGCATGAGCCACCGTCCCCAAAAGTGAAAGCAGGATAAGGGAGAGTGCCACCACGAACAGAGCCATTTTGAGAAAGTGGAAAATCTTCTTTTTTGTGAACGCACCTTTTATCCTTTCTTTCATCACTCCACCTCATTTCTCTGTACGGGCGGTCTGGTATCAAAGGCGTGTAGTAATTCTTCAAAGACGGGGTGTATCTGCACCACACCGACACGCCCGTATAAGTCCTGCAATAAGCATTGTCCGTTCTCCAAATCACGCAAGCGTTTCTGGTTGTTCTCGTCGTCCTTGTCGATACCGAAAAACTCTAAGGTCTGCTTTATCTCGTTGATGTCGGTACTACGAAATGCAAACTTCAAGCCGATATTGTTTTTCAGACTTTCCTTTGACACGTCGCCAGAAGATTGTGTAACAAAATAAACGCCTGCCTGCATAGCTCGCCCAGCACGCACCAGCTTGTTGATAAGGTTTCGCCTTGTGCCACATTTAAGAACGCCCACGCTTCGTCAAGGTCTACAATCTTAAAAATACTTCTGTCCGAATGGATAAAATCAAGGGCAAAGGTACTAATCACAATCAGCATAGACACCGACAACAATTCAATGGTCGTGTATTCCTCAAAAGTGGTGTCTTTATCTGGTAGCACAAGGTCGGCTACTTGAATGATATTGAGCTGGTTATCTAAACTGATTGCATTTTCTACCGTACCGTCTGAAAACAGCAGGTGTGCAAAATCGTAGTCCGTGAAGCTGTCGATATGTTCTGCGATATTTCTTGATATGGGCGTATCTTCACGGCGTAGCTCGTCTATCACATGGAGCAAGCCCCGACTGTCGCTCTGGGTAACGGAGCGTACCGCTTTTCGTAATACGGGGAATTTTTCGCCGTCCCTAGAGGAAATACCCGTTAGGAATGTCAAGATGTCGATTGCCAGACTTTCAGCGTCTTTTACATTCTTCATAATCACAAACGGGTCAAGAAGTCCTGCATTCTCCTTGTCGCTGGTAAGGTTTACGATATTGATTTCATGGGCTATCTCTGGGAGCGTTTCTTTCCAGTTGCCACGCTCTGATTTTGGGTCTAAGATAACCGCTTGTCCCCCAAAGAGAACGGAGTAATACACCAGAAGATTGTTGCAGAACGACTTCCCACCGCCAAGCGAACCGACAAAAGCAGAAGCAAGGGCATTTGTAACTGTGCCTTTTACGCCCTGACGGCTAAAGACGGTTGCAGGTACACATTTCTTCCCGTATCAACGGAATAGCCCATATAGATACCCGTGGTTTCCCCTAACTGCTGTGTAGCTCCAAAACCAAGCCCTGCCAAGAAATCTGATTTTACATACTGCACATAGTCATTGATATATCGCTTGCTGGCTGGTAGAAATTCAGAATGAAGCCCCAGCATATCCCCAGCAGGACGCACCAGCTTTACATTGAGGTCGTCGTAAAAGTCCTTGACTTCATCACAACGGCGTTTCAGCTCGTCAAGATCGGGTGCAGACACCCGTATGACGTAGCTTAACTTATACATACTTTCTTTTGTCTGGTCTAAGTCTGTTTCCAGCTCGTCCACGCTGTCTAAAGCGTCCACCACATTTGAGCTGGTTTCACTTCCTGCTTGATAGGCGTGATTGTCAAGGTCTTTTAATTCCTTTTTCTTGTTGCGGACTGTTGTTAATGCTTTCCGGTTCTCCACGATTTCTACATTCATGGAAGTATCAACGGGGAAGGTAAATTGCTGTTGCTGGAAATAGAAGATTTCACGACGGAAAATCAAGCTCGCCTACAATCGCATTGACGGTAAAATAGGACACATAACTTTCCTTGTCCTCATGTTCCAAGCGTAAATACCGCTGGCTTTCCTCAATCACACACCTTGTCGGACGGATAAGGTCGTAGTATTTTATCAGCGTTTCTTTGTTCAATTTTCTTCTTTGGTAGCTGGTACTCATAATCTTCATAGGCGATACCGTCCCTGCCGTAAAGATGTTCCATGAGATACCCAAAATCATTGATTTCCAAGCGACGCACCTTAAAGCGACGGGAGATTTTATTTTCCAGTAACTTTTCCATTTTCATGTAACGGTTGATTTCATCATTCGGCATGGAAACAAAATCATTCATCAGCGTATGGTTCACTTCATGGAGAAATTCCGTGAACGTCAGCCACGCCGATTTTTTGATGTTCTTCAGATTGAGCTGTTCTTCCGTAACCATGAGCTTAAAGCCAAGAAAAAAGCGGTAGTCCACTTGATTGTCCCCAATCATAGATACTAACGCTTCGGTCTGTTCGTCTATTTTCTGGCAAGCAACTTCCTTTAATTTTCCCGTTACCAGTTTCTTTGACTGCTCCTGCATACTTCGTATGAGCTTTCCGTTGCAATCTGCAACGCATGAATTTTACCCTCACGGGACTGTGCAATGAGCTGGCGGAAACTGTCATGCACGATAAATTTCTGCTCTGCGGATAGGAAAGAATAGTTATATGGTATCAGCTCATAATAGGCAAACACTTCATTGTCCTTGTTCCAGACAAGGTTATTGTCAATATATTTTATCGGGAACATCGTTCACACTCCTTACTGCCGTGATTGTTTCATTCAATATCTGCTTATGCAGTTTTACGGCTTTTCCTGCATAAGTGATTTTTGGTCGCAGGGCATAGGTTATCTGTGATTTCAAAAAGCTGTACGGCTTCTTTCCGTCAAAGGTTTTCTGCGACATAAACCAAGTGAGAGCAACGGGAATACCAAAATATTTGAGAAATGCTCCCTCAATCATGGAAAGTGGGGGAATATCCCCAAACAGAATGATGATAAATTCTGTAATCACAAACCATGTAATCTGTGTAAAAGTAACGGGAAAGGGTAAGTTAAAGTCATTGATTGCATACAAGACTTTTTCCACGTTCCAGATACCCGTGTAGCTTTTAATCTTTTTCAAGTTCTTTCAGCTCCTTTCAAAATAGAAAAGGACAGCCATGTTTCAGACTGTCCCTTAAAAGAGAAATACGCTGTCAGTAGCAACCATGCTTGTCGCTGATCTTCCAGCGTTAATATGGTATCTCGCACATACCTCGGCTTGTTTCAATGAAGCAACCGCCCATATCCAAATCTCGCCCGTAGGCTTCATAGTCAATGTAGTTCTGTAAGCTGGGTGGAATGTCCCCAAGTGCCTGCAATTCGTCTATGTAGTAGTAGGCAACGTCTGTCATAGTTTCACAGTCGGGATAATAATAAATATCGTCCTTGTGTTCCACGACTTCTTCCAGCGTCCCGTAGTGGCTGATAAATTCGTCCAGACATTCTACGATATAGTCGGGAAGTTCCTCTATCATTTCATACATCTCATTGAGTTCTTCAATGGAAACATACTCGCCAATCGCAATAGGAAAGTTATCGGTATCATGGATAGCGTATTCCTCATATTGTTCATTCAATCCGATTTTTTCTTTCACATCTTCCTCGTCAATGGGAAATGTAAACCAAGCTCCGACTAAATATCCCTCATTGTATTTGCCAAGATTAGCAATATAAACCGCCATATCATCAATCATAAGCACCACCTCATTTCCTACTCTGGCAGTTCAAAGGTACCGTGTTCCATTACTAAAAATTTTCCGTGTTCCTGCAAGTAAGAAGCGTAGGCTTCAAAGTCAAAATAGTAGGCTTGACAGTCCTCGGATAAATGCTTAAATGTCGGGTCGTTCATCAGCTTTTGCCTTGCAACATCTATCATGCTTTTGCAGTCTGGATAAACGGTAATCACATTCCTGCAAATATAAAGTGCTTCTAAATTCTCAAACACCGTAAGAAGTGCTGTATATTCTTCCTGCATATCACTTGAAAGCTGGCGGTACATAAAATCTAATTCGTTGAGCTGATACACGCTGTATGTTCGTGAACTTCATCAGCAATAAGGTAACACCTTTTCGATAATGCGATAATCCCCACTTTCTGCACCGACACCTAACTTTTCTTCAAACTCGGAAACATCTATCGGCAGGTCAAACCAGTATGATGTTGTTTCTTCGCCAGTTGTTCCTTTCGTTTCCACCAGCACCTTTGTTTCCTGCATTGTTCCTCACGTCCTTTCTGTTGTTTTATCACATCTTTTAAGGTCTGGTACGACATACCAAACACATACTTTGAAAAATCTTCTAACTGTCTTTCTTCATAGTCGGCAGGGTTCAGTCGTTTCATTTCCTGCCACACCTTACGTTTGTAAGAGGGCAGGTCGGAAATGTATTCACAGCCGACGTTTGCCTGCATATCCTTAAAAATATCGTTCATTTCATCACTCCAATCTGATTTTTGGTATAGAAAAAGCAGTCAATCATAAAGACTAACTGCTTTGTTAAACTAGATTGTCTGTTATAGATTTATAGTCATAATATATTCTTCGCTGTTTTCATCAACAACAAGAAAACCTGCTTTCTTATACATTCTTTACTGCATAATTATTTTTCTGAACAGATAAGGAAAGTTTTGAATATCCAGAAGATTTTTCCACTAACAATAATTGTTGCAATAATGAAGTCCCAATCCCTTGTCCTCTATACTTTTGAAAAACAGACATAGCAAGGGACGGTGTATCATTGTCAATGTGTCCGTAATCGTTCATTATTCGTACCCAAATAGCACCTATGACATTTCCTTGAACTTCCGCAACTAAAGCCCTATCATCTTTTCGCTTTCCGAATTCAAAAACATATTCTTGTAATTCTGGACAGTTAATTATTGATTTAGGTGGTGGCTCAACACCGTCTGGAATATAAATTGCTTCATACAAAAAGTCATTGAGTAAATCATATTCTGCTTTTTTAATTTCCCTTATGATATAATCCATAACTTGACTCCTAATCTATTTTATCTTTTTTCATACCCATATTATACCATTCGTATATCAGCACCACAATAAAATTTTATGCTCCGATAATCTTATTGAACAGCTCTAACAGTACATCTTTCACACCGCCAGCATTGAATACCAAACCGACAGCAATCAAGGCAACTACCAAGAAGCCGATAAGTTTGGAAAACTCACGCTTGAACCCTAAGTAGATACCGATAACCACAATCGCCATAAGCACTAAGCTCTGTGCGTTTGATAAAAACCATTGATATAAATTGTTGTCCGAAATTCATTTAATTGTCCTCGCTTTCTTCTAATTGTTTCATTTCACAGTCAGCTTCTTTGCCGACATTCAAAATACACATCAAGACTACACCGATACTCATTTCCAGAGATACCAGCAGGAAGTCTTTTAATAACACCCACATTTTTCATCACTCCTAACTTTCCACCAAATCTTTGGCAGGGGTCGTCTGCTGTTTGATTATCATTTCATGCTTTTCTGTGAGTTTTGCCTGCTGTTCGATTGTTTCCATGTAGTCGGTACCGTTTCCCTTATCAATCTTTTTCAGCATTTTCAAAGTCGGTGCTACCTGCCTTTGTACCCAACGCAATGTGCGGTCTAAGGTGTAAGGCTCTGGCTTTGTCGTCAGCTTCAAGCTCTGTCTGTTATCGCCGATAAACCAAGCCCAGCGGTCATTGAGTTTCCAGTCATTTTTTCGCTTGTCTGGTTCTTCATCAACAAACCGCACATACTGGTTGATGATAGAAAAGGCGGTCTGCTCTGCGTCATAATAGGTCAGCAAATCTCGTACTGCATAATAGGCACGTTCATTGCGAAGCCGTATCTCAAAACGGTTAATAATGTCGGCTTCTTCCAGAGGTGTCCCTAACTTGACGTACTGTTCATAGTCCTTTTCATAGATACAGAAATACACATCTGATTTCAGCGAACCAAGATAAAGGGTACGTCCCATATATTCTCTGTCGTCCTCTCTGTGCTTGATAAGCTCGCCCGACTGATAAAACTTATAGCTTCTGGACTTTCCGATATATTCCCGTTTCCTGCATTTTTCCGCAAGCTCTGGAATATCCAAAATGCCCGTATGGTCGTTGATAGCAAGGTCGATACGCTTCATCACGCCACCGTCTATGAGTGCGTCCATGAGAAAGTCATACCAACTTCTTTGTTGTGCCAGCAGGTAACTTTCAAACTGCCTGCAACCACGCCCCTTTAACTCTAAAAGGACACCTTTTTCTTCGTCAGCCGACGTATAGATAAAGATGTCCCCTAAAGAGTAATGCTCCGTATAACTGTAACGCCCGTAATCTTCATGGAGCATATAATTGATATTCAGTTTTAATATATCTTTGATGATGTGCTGTATATCCAGCGTGGGAAAACGAATTTTCACATAATCAAACAGCATGGTAAGCGGTGCTTCTGGATTGAACCTTGCCAGTTCCTTATGCAGAGTATTCAGAAGTTCCTTTGACGGCTTCATTTTTCCGCTTTCTATCTTGTTGAGATATTCCCTTGTGATACCAGAAGCCACCGCCAGCCTGCCTTGTGAGATACCGTAAGCAATCCGTTTCTCCCGTAATTCTTTTATCCATTGTTCTTCATTCAGAACCATACCCCCAATCTGTAAAGTGTGAAGTTTTTTAAGGCGACTTCACAACTGAATTTTGCTAGGAAATCATGCCAGAAGCCTTATGTTTCCTATGTTTTTTGTCTATTGTCTATTTGCAAACGTACCCCTCTGTTAGATACCGAGGGGTTTTACCTGCTGGCGTGGCTTCGCCACACCAGCAACGGCTAGTCCGTGCCGTCGCCTTTCGCTTCGCACGTCGCCGTCACGTCCTGCCTTGCTTGTGCAAGAGAACCGATAGTCTGCAAAAAATCATGTCCTTTCGGGACTAAAGGCGTATAAAATTCACTTATAACACTTGTTCCCACATCACAATAGCCACGCCCCTTGATACGCTTCTGGAAAAACTGCTTTTTCACATCTGAACCAAACAGCATACCGTAACCTAATTCGCTGATACGCCCAAGTCCCACACGGAAATTGAAGTTATCTCTGATACCATCTGAAAAATACTTTGCGTCTGGACGCTGGCAGGCAACAATAAGGAAATAACCTGCTTGTCGCCCTAACATAACGATTTTCTTTAACTGGCTAAGTAGGCTCACGCTTTCTTTTGTCCCCAGCATTTCAAAAAATGCCACATATTCATCAAAGATAAGAAAGCAGGGTGGCAGTCCCAGATAGGCGTAGTTTTCGCCCGTCTTATAGTTCGGGTGTTGCTTCATTTCCTCACTTCGCCGTACCATGCCGTCATAAAAGGCATTGACGCAATCAATCATTTCTTCTTTCGTATGATACACATTCGGCATAACTGTTCCCAAGTCGGCAAGGTCGCTGTTCTTAGGGTCTAAAATGTAAAGGATAGCGTCAGTATGCAGTAGGGCTTCAATGATTGTCAGCAGGAAGTAGGTCTTTCCACCGCCCGTTCCACCAGATATCAGGGCGTGAGGGAGTGCGTCATATTCCCAGACAAGATTTTTCATCAGCTTTAGACAGCCGTTTTCTGCCCGTACTTCATCAATGGTAATACGGTTCGCTATCATATCATAAAGCAGAGTATATTCGATATATCCGTCATGCAAGGTCTTGTCGGTCAGCTCACAATACAAACCACTTTCCAATTTATCCTCTAACCGTAAAAGCTGGTCTTGATATTTTCCCAACGTGATTTCACAGCGGATATGGAGCAGTCCCTTTTCCATTTGATAATAAATCTTCGGAAACCAGACGATTTTTTCCCTTGATCTGCTTTGCAGGTCAGTAAAAAAACCGCTGTCTTGTACGGTATCGGCTTCATACCACTTATTTTCCAACACCATTCTTGCCAGCTTTTGACGGTGCAGGAGCTTCTTGAAACTGTCGTAACAGAAGCGGTAATACAGAAAAGCGACCAATACACAAGCACCAGTCGCTATCAATATGGTTATGAAGTTGTAAGGGGAGAGCGTCAAGCCATTCTCTAACAAGCTGAAATGCTCCCAATCGGTACGCATGAGCTGTTTCATATTCAGTAGCAGGAGAACCGCCACAAATATAAACAGAAGCGTTCCTATGGAAAAATGGTAAACAAGGTGCTTGTCGCTGGCTCTGATACGGTGTCCTTTATTCCAAATCTTACGCATAAATCAATCACTCCTTTCTGGGTACGAAAAAAGCAGTCAATCATAAGACTAACTGCTATAAAAAGTTATTTTCACAAATCAAACACAATGCAAATATTAAGCATTTCATTGTTATACTCGGCTGAAATTGTACCATTCATCTTTTCAACTAATGTTTTTGAAATAGACAATCCCAGTCCAGTTGAATTTCTAGCATTATTAACTGTATAAAATCGGTCAAATAATTTTCCAACTTCTATTTCAGTCAAATTTGAAGCATGGTTTATAAAATGAATTTCTCCATTTTCAAATAATGTAACTTCTAAATCACCATTACTGTACTTGACCACATTATTCAATAAATTTGCAAATATTCTTGATAATGCGGAACGGTCAAGATTACGAACTATCTTTTTCTGTGGAATGATAATCTTAGGAGAAATTTGCTTTTCTTTTAAAATTGTATAAAATGAAGCGATACTTTCCTCTAATACATTGTTAATAGTAATAGGTTCAATTTTTAAATCTTCTTCTGAAGTTAAAATCACAGAATAACGAAATAATTCTTCTGTTAGTTGTTTTAGCATTTCTGTACGATTTTTTATGACAGCAATATATCTATTCACTTTTTCACTTTTTTCTTCTTGTTCAAGTAAATCCAAATAGCCATATATTGCGGTTAGCGGTGTGCGTAAATCGTGAGAAACATTTGTAACAGCATTTTTTAATTCTATATCGCCTTTTTGAAATTTTCTGCGTTCAGCTCGGAGCTTTCGTAGCTGGATATTTATTTCATTTGCTAAATGACACATATATTTATCGTTGCTTGAAATATCAATCAGAGTATTACTATCGGTTATGAGCTTTTCAGCGAATGAACATTCTATTTCTTTTGCAGATTTTCGTAATAAATGTATCTTGATAAGTAACAAGACAATCACTAAAATCAGTCCACTTATGAAAAGCCATAACCATAGCATAATTTTTCACTCCTTTACTTTAAATCTTTTTTCTTGAAAATCCAAACACCTGCACCAGTTGTAAGTATAACGATTACTAAGGAATATATAGGCAATCGTGTTAAATTAACAACTTGCATTGTTGAACATTGAATTGCTTGACCGCCTGGATTTACATCATAAATGAATTGCACAATTTCTCGTTTTGTTCCGTCTAAATATTTTGGATTTTCCATTTCTTGAGCTGTGTTTTCTCCATTTTCTCCTATCGAATAAGCTGGAATAGTTTTTGGAGCGTCCAACATTCTATTACACATTGCACCAGCAAACAAAAGCCCAAATGAAAATAGAATACAAGCTACTGCAATAATAGCTTTATTTTGAGAGAGCATTGCTACAAGTGTGAAAAGAGAAGCAAATGTAACTGATAAAACCAAGACAGTTATTCCTATCATTACAATCATTTTCATATCAGCAACAAAAAATCCAAGTAAAGGAATTCCAACGCTGAGATACGGAACAAAAAACACAATACACATTGTAATTGCAATAATAGAACAAGTTACCATATTTGATAAATAAATAGTTTCTCTTTTCTGTCCTACGATAATTTTGTTTCTGATTGTTCCGTCATTATGTTCTGTACCGATAAAAAGACTACAAAATACAGCAAGAATAATTCCTATGAACAATGCACACATGAAAAATCCATTGTCAAGATTATTGATATATCCAGACTGTTTCATATCCCTATATCTCAATAGTGGGCTAGCTATTCCAATCACAAACATAAAAGCTAATGAACCCCTAAAACATTTATTTTTCCTTAATCGAAAGAAATTAGCAGATAATAATTTATTCATGTCTTGCACCCCCTACCAAGCTAACAAAATAACTTTCTAAACTTTCATCATGTTCATGTATCGAAATAACTTCACAATCTTTTTTGGATAATTCTGTCGTTAATTTTGAAATATTAACTTTTTCAAAAATATCCGCTTCTGTATTAGAAAGTATTTTATATTCAATGTTCATAGTGTCTAAAACATAAGCAAGGGTTTTTGTGCTTGATACTTTTAAATGAGTACATTTTCGGCATTTACTTTCCAATTCAATAGAGCTAATCTGTTTTATCATTTTACCATTGTCAATAAAGCCATAGTATGTTGCCAGTTTTGATAGCTCGTCTAATATATGACTAGAAATCAAAACGGTAATTCCATGTTCTTGATTGAGCTTCAAGATCAATTCCCTAATTTCTATAATTCCTTGTGGGTCAAGTCCATTGACTGGCTCATCAAGAACGAGAAAATCTGGCGAACCTGCAAGAGCAACCGCAATACCTAGTCTTTGACGCATACCAAGAGAAAAATTTTTTTTTTTTATTTCCCGTATTTTCAAGACCAACTAATTTTAATATTTCGGAAATTCCATCATCAGAGGGAATACCTAATACTTTGTATTGCTCCTTTAAATTTTCATACGCTGTTAAATCAACATAAATTGACGGTGTTTCTACGATTGCTCCCATTCTGCGACGAGATTTTGTAATGTCCTTATCTATGTGCTTTTTGCCATAAAGAACATAGTCGCCAGATGTAGGCTCTTGTAAACCACATATCAACCGTATAAGAGTTGTTTTGCCTGCTCCGTTTTTGCCGATAAGACCATAAATCGAACCTTTAGGCACATTCATTGATAAGCCGTTGAGTGCTTTAAAATGCCCGTAGTTCTTACATAAAGAATTTGTTTTAAGAACATATTCCATGATTTTTACCTCCTGTTTTCTGATATAGTTATTCTATCTTGTAAGAGTAAAGAAAACGGTAAAGAAAACAGTAAAGAAACAGTAAAGATTTATTCTGTTCTCATTTTAAATCCAATTCCCCAAACAGCTTCAATATAATCTTTTCCACTTATATCACGAAGTTTTTTTCTTAAATTACTAATGTGCATTTTTAATGAGCTTTCAGTACAGTCTGGTGTGTCCTCACTAATTTTTTCTAAAAGAAATGACTTTACAATAACTTGCTTCGGATTTTGTATTAACAATTTCAAAATAGCATATTCCGTTCTCGTCAGTTTTATCCTTTTTTGTCCTCTATGAACACTTCATAAGTAAATGTATCCAATGTAATATCTTCAAATTCTAATGTTCTGTTTAATGAGGGTGTTTTAACTCTAAGTGCAACAGTAATTCAACAATTAAGATATGCTTCATTTTCATCACTCCATTATATTTGATATGAAATAATTATACCGTTATGCAGTATGCATTTTACGGCAAATTTTTTCTGTTGTCCCTGCGGTGTAGGGTTCTTAACGGTACAATATTCTGGCTGGTACGGACACGGGGATAATTCCACCATGCAGACTGCACTTCAAATCATAGATACGCTTTTTAAGCTGGGTACTCGGTGTCCCGTCCTCATTCTGCAAGAACCGCTGTAAATTTTAATTCTCCAAATGTTTTCTCTTTGTCAATAACAAACCCGTTTGATAATCTCATAAATGCTTCACTCCTTTACTTTTCTTCAACTGCTACAATATCATCAGCAAGCAACACATAATCGGTATGTCCCATATCCCCGATTGCGTAACCTCTGCCATATAACTTCGGATTGACAAGTTTTACTTTCTGCTCATACTTGAACTTCTTTTCGCCAGCCTGCACGGGAATTTCCACGACAACATTTTCCCCTCTCTGCACATCTGAATAAAGGTTGTAGCTTCTTCTTGCGAAAACTCTACGGTTATCTTTATCTCTCAAAAACATGGTCGCTTTCGCCTGCAAATTCAAGAGTTCCAAAAGACTGTGCCATATCTGGCACGACATATTTCATTTCCATATTGTTTTACCTCGTTTCTTTCTATTTTTGATAAGTTTATTGATTGTGATTTCTTATTCTGGCGGTTCGGGAAGTACCAGCAATCCCACAGATAGTAAAGGGTAAAATCAATGCTTACGCACCCTTGACTATCCGTGTTCTTGCTGGTAAGTAGCAGACAAGCCAGAATAAGCGGAAGTCTGCCGTTTGACAGTTTCGGCGGAGAGCGTGATTTTCCTTTCTTCATACCATTACCGCCTTATGATTTCTTCATTTTACGGCGTTTGTAGAAGAAGATACCTGCCAGTCCAGCACCAGAAGTCAAAAGAAGTGCAAGCAGTTCGTAAAGGTTGGTGTTATCGCCCGTTTTGGGACTGTCGCTCGGTCTGCTTGGCTTTTCTGGTGTCTGCGGTGTTTCGGGTTTCTCTGGTTCTTCTGGGACTTCTGGCTTTTCCTTAAAGGTAATCGTCTGTCCCTTATCCTCAATATCCTTATGCTCGGTAACTTTCTTCGGCTCGTCTGGATTGCTTAAATCGTACAATTCTTCAAAAGTTACAAGCTGTTTTCCGTTAAGGGAAGTAGCGTCAAAAGTAAAGGCAACTTCTACTTTCATAGTTTCGCTGTCAGCAATAAACGTGTAATCACTTTCCACACGTTTTCCATTGATAAGAAGCTCTGCGTTTTCTTCTTTCAACATCTGCCAGCCCTTTAACTGATATTTTGTGCCGACTTCTAAGCCCTCTAAGTAACCGTATCAATGATTGTAACGTCTTTTCCAGCTTCAAGCTCTTTGTTGCCGTCCTTATCGGTAGCGGTTGTATGTATCTTGATGATACGCTCTGTGATAAGTACGGTTTGCCCGTCGTCCTCAATGTCCTTATGTTCCGCAACTTTCACGGGTTCGTCTGGATTGCTTAAATCATACAATTCTTCAAAGGTAACAAGGTTCTTGCCACCTAAAGCAGACGCATTGAATGTATAGGAAATTTCCACTTTCATTTCTTCATCATCAGCGACAAAGGTATAATCGTTTTCTACACGTTTCCCGTCAATGATAAGCTCGGCGTTTTCTTCTTTTAACATCTGCCACCCTTTGAGCTGGTATTTTGTGCCTTTTGTAAGTCCGTCTAATTTGACTGTATCAACGATTGTTACCTCTTTTCCTGCAAGGATAGTCTTTTCGCCGTCCTTGCTGGTCGCTGTGGTATGGATAGAAATTTCTTTTTCGTATTCATCAGTAAAAGTTCCTAAATCAATCACAAGATTATTTCTTGATACCACGATTTCAAAAGGTGGGATAAGTTCAAAGCCTTTGTTGCTATCACAACGCATTTCTTCAATGATGTAGGTATCATAAGGTAACGCACCCTTGCTGTCGTCTGGTTCAGAAGTTCCAAACCACACACCGTCCTCGCTAGTCTTGCCTGCGTTGGTATTGTGCTTATGTGAAGCCCAGTCAGCAGAAGTGGAGAATTGCCCGTTATCATCAGTTACCACCACATGATTTTCGCCCGTCGTCTTGCTTGTGATCCGAAACGGAACATCAGCAAGACGCTTGTGTGTGCCTGCACCGATTTTTACACCCTCAATATCTCCACGCTTAATCTGATTATAGATAGAATGAGCTTCGTCGGTTAAGTCCACGATTTTTCCATTTTCTGTGATTGCAAAATCAATCGACTTTGCACCGTCTGTCAAATATCCGTTTGGAGCTTCACTCTCAACGATATGGAACTTTCCATAAGGTAAGAGGTCGGCAGAAGTAGAAGCGATACCCTCAATATCGGTACGAATTGTCTTTACCACTTCATTTTTTTTATAGAACTTACCCTCAACCAATACCGCATTTTCATTTAAGGAAATGATGTCAAAAGCTGTATCTTTCAAGGTTGCACTTCCTTGTGGTTTTGTATCGCCCGTTTCCAAATCTCGTTTCTGAATTTTGACACCGCCACGGATAACTTTGTCAGATACGGAAAACTGGTTACTTCCAGATAGTACGGCAAGGTCGCCGTCCTCGGTAATCTGTGTTACATATAAGCCTTTTATCTGTTCGGACTTATCGCCAGCCTGCATATATGCACCCAAGTAAGTAGCCATTTGGAGCTTTCGTTTCTTCAACGGTTAGCGTTCCAAGTGGAAGAACGGCTTTACCGTCTTGCATATAGAAGCTATCGCCAGATACTTTGTATGCGTCCGCAAATTTTGTGATGTAGTGGGTTGACCCGTCGCTGTCTGTTTCAGCGATTGTCTTTGTAACCCATGTACGAGTAGCTTCGGCAGGGAGATTGTCTTTGGTATAGAAGCCAGCATAATACTTCCATGTAAATTCCGCACCTGCTAAAGAAGCGTTTCCTTGCGGATTGTCTTTCTGTGTTTCCATGTCAATCTTGAAAAGCTCAATCAAAGTGTCCGTTACTTTCGGCGTATCTGATACGTTCAATGTTGCTGTCTTTCCAGCTTCAATCTTTAAGGAATATACAGTTTTATCCACTTTATATCCTGCTGGTGCGGATAATTCCTTGATATAGACTGTGCCTGCTTTTACCTCTGCAATATCTGTATTTCCGTTTTCATCAGTCGTAAGGGTGGCAAGCTGTTTCGTGCAGTCCTTATCAGAAAAGACACCGTAGATTGCACCAGCGACAGAGTAATTCCCGTTACCGTTTGTAATGCTGGTATTACTGGTAGCCTTTTGTAGTTTCGCATTTCCGATATTTAACTTCGCCCAGAATTGCCCTAATTCCTGCCCCTCGCCAGAGTAGATATAACCGCCACATTCATAACGTCCTTTATTTTCTTTGACAAAGGCTCTTGCACCAGAGAAAACTTCGTCCTGCGTAGCTTTTGGAATTTCATCATAAGAAGCTCTCACGTTGTCGCATTGCCAGCCAAGATGTACGCTCAATCTCTGCCAGACCACACATTGTTCCAACAGATAGACTTGACTTGTAGTTCAATTCCTTGTGAGTTTCGCCATACTGTTTGACATATTCGATAGGATAACGCAACATCTGAAATCTGGTCGGCACTCATGCGTGTGCTTGCGTCAGCTCTGGTCTTGTAACCGTTCTTAAAGTCTGTGTTGATATACAATAAGCGTCCTCGCCCTCAACGGTCAAATGTCCCTCATTAAAGGTAGAACCAATCGAACCGTCATTCATTACTTTTTCAACGATACCGACACGCTCTGACTCCGTCCAGTATTGCTTGCTTTCTGCATGAACGGGTGTAGTCGGTAAAGCAGTAACGACAGTTGCAAGAGCTAAGAAGCCAGTACACAATCGTTTCCACGTCTTTTTCATAAATCTAATGCTCCTTTCATTTTGGGTAATAAAATAGCCGTCCAATAAGAACGGCTGGAAATAGAAAAGGAACGTCATTTTAGGCGTTCCATAGTCTATAAATATTCGATTTTTTCTTGTTTCAATACTGATGTGCTGTACCATATCTTTGCATATCTAGGAAAACTTGCGTATCAAGGCTCATTTAGCACCTTGGTCTTCTGTATTAATTGTTGGCTGTCTTGCACCACTTTTAGTATTAACCGGAATGCATCTTGCATTGATTCCGCTTGTAATGTCCATGTTTGCAACAGCAGGATATGATAATATGTTATTCGTTGCATTTATCGGAATGAACTTCTCACAGTTCGGTGTAGCATTAGCTTGTATGTTAAAAACTAAAAATAAAAACCTTCGTACACTGGCATCTTCCTGTGCAATTACAGCATTCCTGGCAGGAGTTACAGAGCCTACCCTTTATGGAATCTGTGTACGAATGAAGAAACCTTTGATTGCTACCTGGATTGCATGTATAGTAAACGCAATCTTCTGTGCAATCTTCAGCGTAAGAGTATACAGCTTCGGCGCTCCATCCTTCTTTACAATGCCGATTTTCTTAAATCCGGATGGAACGATGAGCAACTTCTATTTTGCAATTGCTGCTGCAGCAATTACCATTGTAGTAAGCTTTGTATCAACCTGGGTGTTAGGATTTGATGACAGCATTTATGGAGAGGAAGCAGCTTAATGGAAAAAAGTCTGAATGTAGTGGAAAAAATATCGGATCAGCTTTATGTGATTACGGAGACAGAGAGTGTGCATTGTTATCTTGTTATAGGAAGTGATAAGGCAATGCTCTTTGACATTGGCTATGGCTATGAAAATATCATGCCACTGGTTCGTACAATTACAGATTTGCCGGTTATGCTGGTGTTAAGCCACGGTGACCCGGATCATGGTCTTGGAAGCAAATGGGTTGATGAAGTGTGGATACATCCGCTGGACTGGGGAAAGCTTCTTTGGAATGACACTACAGAGATGCGTAAAAAAGCAATGGATTACAGGGTAAATAAAATGCCCTGGACAAAGAACTGATACCGGAAGAGTTCCCGGAGTGGAGAATCAGCAGTAAGACGAAACCTCATTTTCTCTGTCATGGAGACAAGATTTCACTGGGAGATATTAAATTTAAGGTATTACATACGCCGGGACACAGCTATGGACATATTATGCTTCTGGAAGAGGAGAAAAATGGCTCTTTTCCGGAGACCAGATATCTGCACACAACATCTGGCATTTTCAGGAAATGATGTGCAGGCTCCCTTCCGAGTACACTTCACAGCTTGAAGGAGCTGGCATTAAAAGTAACAGAGGATTATAAAATTTATCCGGCACATGACATTATTCCGATTCAGAAAAATTATCTGACAGATTTGATAGACTGTTTCGAATGGGAACTGCAGGAGAATTATAAAAAGGATGCACCATTCCATTCTTTTGCAGGAGACGGCTATCAGCATTTTTATCAGACTGTAAATCTCATATATTCTGATGAGCGGCTGGGTGAATTCCTCGGAAGGAAAATAGAGCGATAGGGGGAGTGTAAGTGGAATTTAAAGAAAATTTCTTATGGGGCGTAGCCACTGCTGCGAACCAGTGCGAAGGAGGATATTTAGAAGGAGGAAAAGGACTTACCATACAGGACTATATAAAAGGTGGCGGAATCGGAAGACCACGGATGTTTCGCAGTACCATGGAAGAAGGAGCATTCTATCCGAGCCATGATGCGGTAGACCATTATCATCATTATGAGGAAGATATCCGCCTTTTGGCGGAGATAGGCTGCAAATGTTATCGCATGAGTATCAGTTGGGCAAGAATTTTTCCAACCGGATGCGAAGAGAAGCCAAATCAGGAAGGACTTTCCTTTTATAAGAATATTTTTACTCTGTGCAAATCCTTTGGCATAGAGCCGGTGGTGACATTAAGCCACTTTGAAATGCCGTGGTATCTGGTAAAAGAAAAGGGCGGTTTTGCAAACCGGGAAGTAATTGATGATTTTGTTCGTTATGCCTGTTGTGTAATGAATTATTTTAAAGAAGAGGTACATTACTGGCTTTTATTTAACGAGATTAACTTTGGCGTAATGCCAATGGGTGCTTATAAGTCGCTGGGGCTGATTGGTGGGAAATATCTCGGCGGGGAAGCATTCATTTCTCTTAAATCCATGACCGTAGACGAAAAAGTAAGATTCCAGGCGTTACATCACCAGTTTGTTGCCGGAGCGAAAACGGTGATAGAAGCAAGGAAAATCAGTCCGGAAATAAAAGTGGGCTGTATGATTGGACACATTACGCAGTATCCGCTGACCTGCCTGGCCGGAAGATATGTTAGAGTGCCAGCACAAAGACCGGCTATTAAATAAATTTGCCGGAGATGTAGCCGTGTTCGGCAGTTATCCGTCTTATATGAACCGTTATTTTAAAGAGCATCAAATTACGATTCAGAAGGAGCCGGAGGATGATGCAATATTAAAAGCCGGCTGCGTGGACTTCTACACCTTCAGTTATTACATGACAAACTGTGCCACGATAGATGATGCAGCAGAGCAGACCGATGGAAATCTTTTGGAGGGAGCCAAGAATCCGTATCTGACCGCCAGTGAGTGGGGCTGGCAGATAGACCCGAAGGGACTGCGCTATACATTAAATGAACTTTGGGACCGCTATCATCTTCCAATGATGGTGGTGGAAAATGGATTTGGTGCACCGGATGAAGTCGATGCAGATGGAAGCATCCACGATGATTACCGTATTTCCTATCTCAATGACCATATCGCAGCAATGGGCGAGGCAATCGAGGACGGTGTAGACCTGTTCGGCTATACCATCTGGTCAGCCATGGATATTGTCAGTGCCGGAACCGGCGAAATGAAGAAACGTTACGGGCTCATTTATGTGGACAGACATGATGACGGCAGTGGAGATTTTAAGAGAATCCCAAAAGACAGCTATTACTGGTATGCAAAGTGCATTCAGGAAAATGGAAAAAATATTACCGCATAAAGGATTGTGGAGATAAAAAGTAAGATGCGTACAGCGGGTATCGGGTATGCATCTTACTTTTTTACGCTGCAACGCATCCGTAAGAAGCTGCCGGTGGCAGGTTCTGCAGGTGAGTAGTAAGAAATCTGGGGGTACTGTTAGAAATTTGACACAACAGAAAATGCATGATAAATTTACTCTGAAAAAGAGAAAGAAGGAAGAAACACATGGAAAAAATAGCAAGCTTTACAATTGACCATATTAAACTGCAGCCGGGTGTCTATGTATCAAGAAAGGATGCCGTAGGAGACAGTACAGTAACAACTTTTGATTTAAGAATGACATCACCAAATGATGAACCGGTTATGAATACCGCAGAGGTGCATACCATAGAGCATCTTGGCGCAACCTTTTTAAGAAATGACGCAGAGTATGCCAGCAAGACCGTATACTTTGGACCAATGGGCTGCCGGACAGGCTTTTTATTTATTGCTGGCGGGAGACTATACATCCAAAGATATCGTGCCACTGATGATTCGCATGTTTGAGTTCATCCGTGACTTTAAAGGTGAGGTACCGGGCGCAAGTCCAAAAGACTGCGGCAACTATCTTGATATGAACCTTGGTATGGCAAACTATCTGGCAGACCGCTATTTAAATAATGTGCTCTATCATATTGATGATGCACACCTGAATTATCCGGCGTAGAGGATGCTTGGAAAATTTGCTTTAAAGCAGATATGAAAAATGTATTGCGTAATGCATAAGTAGGAAATCAGCAGAAAGAGGAAAGAAAACATGAGTAAAATCGGAATTATCGGAGCTATGGAATTAGAAGTAGCAACATTAAAGAAAAATATGGATACAGACCAGATTACAAAGAAAGCCGGTATGGAATTCCATGAGGGCAATTTAAACGGAATGCCGGTAGTAGTGGTACAGTGTGGCGTAGGAAAAGTAAATGCAGGAATGTGCGTGCAGATCCTTGCAGATTTATATGATGTAACACATATTATCAATACCGGTGTAGCAGGCTCTTTGAATCCTGCATTGGATATCGGAGATATTTTAGTATCTAAGGATGCTATTCAACATGACATGGATGTGACACCATTAGGCTATGCAAAAGGACAGATTCCGGGATTAGAGCAGCTTGCTTTTGTGGCAGATGAAAAGTTGTGTAAGACTGCCGTAGAGGTATGTAAAAGAGTAAATCCGGATATTCATGTAACAGAAGGCCGCGTAGTAAGTGGAGACCAGTTTATTTCCAGCAAAGAGATAAAGGATGCATTAATTGCAGAATTTCATCCGGACTGCACGGAAATGGAGGGAGCCTCCATCGCGCAGGCAGCAACTTTAAATAACATCCCATATGTAGTCATTCGTGCAATTTCAGATAAAGCAGATGGCTCTGCACAGGAGGATTATCCAACTTTTGAAAAGAAAGCAGCAGAGCATTGTGCAAAGTTAGTACAGGAAATGATGAAGGAGCTGTAAGAATCTTTGAATTGGGTAAAAAACGCAGAAATGCCAGCCTTTTACCATGACGAGAGTCGGCGAAGCCAGAATTCCCAGCTCCTCCAGGAATCCGCAAAAAAATACAACCCGGATATTTGTAATGCCCCTAAAACTATGCTTTTTAGGAAGCAACAAATATCCGGGTTGCATTTTTGCAGTCATCTTACATAAATTTCATAAACATATTCAAAAACCGTAAATAGTCATCATAATTAAAGAAGCGGTCAAGAATATCCTGCAGGGCATCCTGTTCAAGGGAATCCCACTGGTCAACAGAAAGGGAATTATCTGCAGTGCCTGCATTGTAGGCAGCATTGCTGTTTGCACTTGCAGCAACGGCTGTTCCGTCCGGAAGAGTGACACCTTCCTGCATATAGCCGGTGATTTTGGCTACATAATTCTGGGTTTCTTTAAATGGAGGAATTCCACCGTATTTTGCTACGTTGCCGCTGCCTGCATTGTAGGCGGCAAGAGCAAGGGAGGTATCTCCGTTGTATTTATTTAAAAGCTCGCTGATATATTTGGCACCTGCCATAATATTCTGTTCCGGGTCATAAGGGTCGGTACAGCCAAAATAAGAAGCAGTGGAAGGCATTAGCTGCATGATGCCCATGGCTCCTGATTTTGAAGTGGCATTTGCCTGAAAATTGGATTCCTGCTTTGCCATGGCGGTCAGAAGAGAAACAGAGACACCATAGGTATCGGCGGCCTTTTGAAAGATAGATGCAAGGGAATTGTTGCCTGCATTATTTAAATAGGATTCAAAATTATTTACACCGTTTACAGAGGTTGTGGAAGCAGCGGTACTTCCAAGCGCAGCGGTAATCGGATCAATCTGCATGGATAGAACTCCTTTCATAATCTGAAATTCTTCTTTCTCATTAAGATGCGAATTCCAGGCTGTGTATTAAAATTACAATTTATACTAGTATAGCATAAAAAACTTGTTTTTTGAAGTCTCATATTGTAGAGTTATTGTGTTTGATGTAGAAAGGGCGGATTAGAAAGAAGGATTACAGAATGAAACAAAATGGCTATGTCAAAGCAGTGAAAGCAGCATTTCCGTATACGATACCGGTATTGACAGGTTATCTTTTTATAGGAATTGCATTTGGCGTGATGTATCAGGAAAAAGGCTACAATTTTCTTTGGGCAATCCTGATGAGTATCTTGGTGTACGCTGGAAGCGGACAGTATCTGGCTGTTAATTTCTTTGCACCGGGAGTCAGCTTCCTGCAGATTATATTCTTAGAATTTATGGTAAATATCCGGCATGTCTTTTATGGACTGTCTTTAATAGAAAAATTCCGTGATATGGGAAAAAAGAAATTATATATGATTTTTTCCCTGACGGATGAGACCTATTCCTTATTCTTTATTACAAAAGTGCCGGAGGGCGTGGATGAGCACAAATTCCTATTTTCCATTGCGTTGTTAGACCAGCTTTACTGGATTATTGGCTCTGCCATCGGAGCCATTGCCGGAACGCTGATTCCGTTTGACACAACGGGTATTGATTTTGCCATGACAGCATTGTTTGTCGTAATTTTTGTGGAGCAGTGGCTGACCAGCAGGAATCATTTGCCGGCGCTGACCGGAATTGCAGCATCTCTTATCTGCCTGCTTATCTTTGGCAGTGATAATTTCATTCTGCCATCCATGATTTGTATTATGATAATTCTGTTATCCGGTCGTAAGGTGATGGAAGAAAAGGAGGTAGCGGAAAATGCCGATTAGTGTGGAACGGTCATTATTAATTATTGTGGTTTGTGGATTGGTTGTATTTACAACAAGGGCAATTCCGTTTGTATTATTCAGCGGGAAAAAAGAAATCCCGGAAATCGTAAAATATCTTGGAAAAGTGCTGCCGCCTGCAGTTGTGGGAATGCTTGTTATTTATTGCTTAAAGGCAGTAAATGTAGTGAAGTTTCCCTTTGGTCTGCCGGAATTTATTGCAGTTTTCGTAGTTATCGTTTTACATGTGTGGAAAAGAAATAATTTACTGAGCATCGGTGTGGGAACCGTGCTTTATATGGTGTTGATACAGACAGTATTTGCGTGATGTTAAAGAAATCTTAAAGACTTGGTGCCTTGGTTCTTAAAGGTTCATTCGATACAATAATGGTGTACTTGGAAAGGGGAAAAGAAAATGTATAACATATTGATATGTGATGATGAACCGGATATCGTGTCCGCGTTAAAAATCTATCTTGCATCGGATGGCTATGGAATTTACGAGGCTTATAACGGTCGGGAAGCAATTGAAATGATGCAGAAAACAGAGATACATCTTGTGCTCATGGATATTATGATGCCGGAAATGGACGGCATCCAGACCATGGTGAAGATTCGTGAGAACAGCAATGTCCCTGTGATTTTCCTGACTGCAAAAAGTGAAGACAACGATAAGGTTTTAGGACTTATGGTGGGAGCAGATGATTATATTACCAAGCCATTTAATCCGGTGGAGGTCCAGGCAAGAGTAAAATCCCAGCTGCGCCGTTATATGCAGCTGGGAGGTGGAAACATGACAAAGAAGAATCTTGCCATCGGTGGCATTGAATTAGATGACAGTGCCAAGGTTGTGACGCTGGACGGAGATGCGGTGAGTCTTACCCCTACAGAGTATGATATTTTGAAACTGTTTATGGAACAGCCCGGAGTTGTATTTTCTCCAAAGGATATCTATCGCAAAGTATGGAAAGATGCGCCGTTTGGCTCAGAAAGTACAGTGGCAGTGCATATTCGCCATCTTCGGGAAAAATTAGAGTATGACCCTGCAAATCCACGATATTTAAAAGTGGTGTGGGGACAGGGCTATAAGATGGAAAGAGGAAACACGCCATGAAAAAGAAAAAAAGAAGCATCAGAAGAGCAAGCGCAGTCATTGCATTTATTTTACTGACTTCAATTGCATTTTTATCTGCAGTATTTACGCTGGAAATGATAGACAGCCAGATCTATCGAAACAGCCAGAAGGAAACAGCGGCAGACTTTCAGGAGCAGATTGGTTCCTGTCTGGCAGCAGAAATTTTTTCAGACTTTGTAAATTATGATATAGAGGATGCGCGGTCTTGTGCATACAGCCTGGCTGATGAGACGAACTTTAATTTTTATGTATTTAAAAGAGTGTAGATACTTCCGTGGAACGAATCTGTACCATAGAAAACGGAAATCTGGCAAGCGTCATTCCGGAATACATGGCAATCGTGGGAAATTATGACAGTTATTGTTATCCGGGAATTACCATAGATGTTTTAAACAGTCCGGAGCAGATATTTACGGAAGTAGAAGAACAGGATGCAAATCTTTCAAGAGGTGATATTTATGCAGTGGCATTCTTCCCGCTGGGGGATTTGACTTATCATGATGATTTGTATTTTAAAATGAAATATATTGATTTTGCATATAAGACCCGCTATGCAATCTTTGCGGTACTTGCAGTAAGTACAATTGGAGCAGTTATTTTACTGGTTACGCTGGTACGGACTGCCGGAAAGAAGGATGAAGAGGGCAGAATACAGAGAAGTTTTATCGATAAGATTCCGCTGGAACTCTATGGACTGATGCTTTATATCGTTGCAGCCTGTGTGGCAGGATTTTTTGGAAACATATGGGGATTTTACGGAACGGACATAGGCTCCTTTGCTGCCATTGTGATACTGGCAGTATTGACAGCAACCCTGCTTTTAGTATTTCTCATGAGCTGCTCAGTAAGGCATAAGACAAAGACGTTGTGGAGAAACACGCTGTTATGCCGGTTTGTAAAATGGCTGAAACAGGCATTGTCTTATATTAAAAAGCATATGCCGTTTATTTATAAAGGTGTAGTGATTGCACTGGGCATTACTTTCATAGAATTTATCGGTGTTCTGATGCTGGAAGACAGTTACAACTGGGAGTGGATTTTCCTGGTATTTCTGGTAGAAAAGGCAGCACTTTTTCCTGATATTCTGCATCATACTGGCAAATCTCAATCAGTTGAAGCAGGGTGGTGAGAAGATTGCAGAGGGTGACTATGATTATCAGATGGACACCAGCCATATGCGTGGAGAATTTAAAAATTATGCAGAGCATCTGAATCAGATTGGAAGCGGAATGCAGACAGCACTGGATGAGCGGATGAAGAGCGAGCATTTTAAAACAGAGCTTATCACCAATGTATCCCATGACATTAAAACACCGCTTACTTCTATTATTAATTATGTGGATTTGCTGACCAAAGAGGATGTGGAAAATCCGAAGGTGCAGGAATACTTGGAAGTGCTGACACGACAGTCTGCCCGGTTAAAGAAATTAATTGAAGATTTAATTGAAGCATCCAAGGCATCCTCCGGTGTGTTAAAAGTCAACTGGGAAAAATGTGTGCCGGAGGTATTGTTGACACAGGCAGCGGGCGAATATGAGGAACGGCTGCAGGCAAAGAATTTAGAGCTTGTGATTCATCATCCCGAAGAAGAACTTTCTGTTCTGGCAGATGGAAGACATCTGTGGAGAGTTTTTGATAATCTGTTGAATAATATTTATAAATATGCACAGCCGGGAACCAGAGTTTATCTTGACTTAGAACAGGATGAGAGAAATGTTTCCATCGTGTTTCGAAATATTTCCAAGAGTCCTTTGCATATGACGGGAGAAGAACTGCAGGAACGCTTTGTCCGGGGAGACAGCTCCAGAAATACGGAAGGCAGCGGTCTTGGATTATCCATTGCCCAGAGCCTGACGGAGCTTATGCATGGAAGCTTCCACCTGTTAGTGGATGGAGATTTCTTTAAGGTAACGCTGACCTTTCCGCGCAACACAGAAAATGCATAAAAATTACTTTGACGGGTTGACAAGTCACAGTGGGAATTTTAGAATACTACTTAGCTGAGGCGTGAAGGAGACTAACTATTATGAAGAAAGAACCATTTGTGACAAAAGAACAGATTGAAGAAATTGTAAAGACATATCCAACCCCGTTTCACCTTTATGATGAAAAAGGCATCCGTGAAAATGCAAAGGCAGTAAAAGAAGCATTTGCATGGAATCCGGGATTCCGTGAGTATTTTGCGGTAAAGGCAACTCCAAATCCATTTATTTTAAACATTTTAAAAGAGTACGACTGCGGATGCGACTGTTCTTCTTTAACCGAGCTGATGTTAGCAGATTCCCAGGGATTTGACGGAAAGCATATTATGTTTTCTTCCAATGATACCCCTGCATATGAATATAAATTTGCAGACAAGATTGGCGCAATCATCAATCTGGATGACTTTACCCATATCGACTTCTTAGAGAAGACAATCGGTAAGATTCCAGAGACCATCAGCTGCAGATATAATCCGGGCGGAGTGTTTAAAATGAGCAACGGTATCATGGATAACCCGGGAGATGCAAAATACGGATTTACAACAGAGCAGTTATTTGAAGGCTTTAAGATTTTAAAAGAAAAAGGTGCAAAGAATTTTGGTATTCATGCATTTTTAGCGAGCAATACCGTAACCAACGAGTATTATCCGATGCTTGCAAAACAGCTTTTGAAGTAGCTGTTAAATTAAAAGAAGAAGTAGGCTGCCATATCAGCTTTATCAACCTTTCCGGTGGAGTTGGTGTGAACTATACACCAGACCAGGAACCAAACGACATCCGTGTTATCGGCGAAGGCGTACACAAGGTTTATGATGAAATTTTAGTTCCGGCAGGTATGGGTGATGTAGCTATCTATACTGAGATGGGACGTTTTATGTTAGCACCTTATGGATGCCTTGTGACGCAGGCAATTCATGAGAAGCATACTTATAAAGAATACATCGGTGTAGATGCCTGTGCAGTAAACCTGATGCGTCCTGCAATGTATGGTGCATATCATCACATTACCGTGCTGGGCAAGGACAACAGCGTATGCGACCACAAATATGATGTAACCGGTTCTCTTTGTGAGAACAATGATAAATTTGCCGTAGACCGTATGTTACCGAAGATTGACATGGGCGATTATCTGGTAATTCATGATACCGGAGCACATGGTTATTCCATGGGTTATAACTACAATGGTAAATTAAAATCCGCTGAGTTACTTCTGAAGGAAGATGGTTCCGTACAGCTTATCCGTCGTGCAGAGACACCGAAGGATTATTTTGCAACATTTGACTGCTTTGACATTTTGAAAAATATGAAAGACCCGGAAAAATAAACTTGCAATCTATTAGAAAATATGATAAACTTTCATTTGTTCGGTTCGACTGAACCGAATAAATGCCGGCGTGTCGGAATGGCAGACGAGGCAGACTCAAAATCTGTTGTGGGCAACCACGTGCGGGTTCAAGTCCCGCTGCCGGCATTAATATTTTGGAAAAGAATCGACTACTGGTCGGTTCTTTTTTTACGCGAGTAGCGAGGAAATTGCAAAGCGTGTTTCCCATAGTTACGCGAATAGAAGGTAAGGAGAATCACATGGAACAGACCAATGACAGAACATTTTTAGAAACAGAACCGGTAGGAAAGCTGTTATTAAAGCTGGCATTGCCTACCGTTGCAGCCCAGTTGATTAATATGATGTATAACATAGTAGACCGTATGTATATCGGCCATATTCCGGGGGATGGTGCAATGGCACTGACCGGAGTCGGTGTATGCATGCCGCTGATTATGGTAGTATCTGCGTTTGCAGCACTGATTAGTAATGGTGGTGCACCACGGGCAACCATATTTATGGGAAAGGGAGAGAAGGACAAGGCGGAAAAAACGCTGGGGAACTGTTTTTGCACCCAGATTATTGTATCACTGATACTGACTGCATTTCTGCTGGCGGGAAACAGAGGTTTTCTTCTGGCATTTGGAGCCAGCGAAAATACAATTTCTTTTGCTACTGATTATATGAATATTTATGCCATAGGAACGATTTTTGTGCAGTTGACTCTGGGGATGAATGCATTTATTACGGCGCAGGGATTTGCCAGAACCGGTATGCTGTCGGTACTGATTGGTGCAGTGATTAATATTGCACTGGATCCGGTATTTATCTTTGGCTTTGGCATGGGTGTAAAAGGAGCAGCACTGGCAACAGTTCTTTCCCAGGCATGTTCCTGTATCTGGGTGCTGGCTTTTTATGTGGAAAGAAAACGCATCTTCGCTTGAAAGGAAAAAATATGATATTGCAGGCAAATATTATTTTGGCCGAGTATTGCACTTGGAACAGCAATGTTTATTATGCAGGCAAGCGAGAGCGTGATTTCAGTCTGCTTTAATTCTTCGTTATTACGATATGGCGGAGATATGGCAGTAGGAGCCATGACCATATTAACCAGTGTCATGCAGTTTGCACTACTTCCGTTACAGGGATTGGGTCAGGGAGCGCAGCCGATTATCAGCTATAATTATGGAGCCAAAAGAGCAGACAGGGTAAAAGAAGCCTATTTCTTATTACTGAAAATTGATGTAGGATTTTCCTTTGCTTTGTGGGTACTGGTGATGGCATTTCCAAGAGCATTTGCAGCCATGTTTACCTCAGATGCGGCACTGATTGCATATACGGGAAATGCACTTCGGATTTATCTTATGGCAATTCTGATATTCGGAATCCAGATGGCGTGTCAGATGGCATTTACATCACTGGGAAAAGCAGTATCTTCCATTATTGTAGCGGTGATGCGTAAATTCGTATTATTACTGCCACTTATTTATATTATGCCACACATTTTTACCGGCAATCAGGCAATGGCAGTTTATATGGCAGAGCCGGTAGCGGATGTGCTGGCGGTAAGCTTTACGTCTGTACTGTTCTATTTCCAGTTCCGCAAGGTGCTGCGTCAGATAGAAGAATAGTCCCAAAAGAGCCTTTTTGAGGCTCTTTTTCGTTGACAATAAGTTATCATATATGATAACATAGAGACAGTTGTTGAGGTGAGAAATGGAGAAGAATAAGAGCAGGGAGCAGTCGACGCGTTCGGATGTGGTGCGTCAGTTGAAGGCGGTGCGCAAGGAACAGCATATTACCCAGGAAGTGCTTGCAGAGCGGGCAGGCACGAAGAAATCCAATATTTCCAGATTGGAGAGCGGAAGATATAATCCAAGTCTGGATTTTCTGGTGAAGGTAGCAGGCTGTCTGGGGAAGACCGTAGAGATTCAGATTATGGACAAATAGAAGGAGACAGGGTATTATTATGAAGAAGAACAAACCGAAGACCATGGGGAAAAATATTGACCGGGATGTGGAATTATGCAGAACTACCAATGCCAGAGTCAGCAGTCAGATGATGCGGACACTGGTAAGCCATGAGATTCCATTTACACAGAACTGGGTGAGAGTTCCATTTTATAAGAGAGTTACTTATAATGGGGCGAAGGAAGTCTGCGTTATCAGCACACATTATAACCAGTATCAGCGGGCGAGAAGGGTATTAGACCATATGGAAGTGGTATATCGGGAACGCATGATTTTGCATGCGGTATAAGACAGGAGGAAAAAGAGATGGAGAGCTTAACAAAGCAGTTTCCGGATAAGGAGACCTTTGACAAATTCTTTGTAGAGAATTTCAAGACCATGACTTACGAAGATGTAAAAGAAGGCTTAGAGGAATTAGTCAAGGCAGAAGGATTAAATATATTTCAGGATGATTATGTGAAAAATGTACGGAAAGAGGATTTTAAAGAGCATCTTTCCAAGGGCGCACGATTTGAATTTGAAAATGCCATGACAGAAGCATTTTACGATAAGAATCGGAAGTATATGAGGCGGCATTTGGACTTTACGAAGAAGTTCCAAAGCAGGCAATGGCAATTACTGAGACTTTTCACCGCACGTATCAGGAGATATATGAAGAGAGTTTAAATTGTATGTTTGATGCAGTGATAGCTCCGTTGTTATAAGAAAAAATTTTTCGGATATTTGAATGTATAATCCACTTTTTTAGAATAGCAGATTCTGACTGTGATTCTAAGAAAGTGGATTTTTTGACTTTAGAAAAATTTAATTTCAAAAAGTGAAAAGATTGTGCTACCATTACAATAAGCAGGTAACAGGTGATTGTGAATGGGATACATTTTGTCATCACGACTAACTTTCCGACGTTTGTAAGAATTGCTGCATGGTTCGTCGAAGTACAGATGCCTGATAAAGGCTGTTAGGGACACTGGGAATTTCGTCAGGAAACAGGCAACGCTGGTACAGGGATGTACCAGCGAGGCACAACTGAACATGGATGTGAATTTGTGCCGGTTGCCGGATGAAATTAATATGATAGCGAAGTTCCCAGTGTCCCTTGCAGGCATTATGTGGCATCTGTCTTCGACGGACAGCGCAGCAATTCAGCCAAAGCAACCGGAAAGACGGTTTTACAACTTTCCGTTTGCACAATCACCTGAATAATCAGAATAAAAGGAGGAAGCTAGCAAATGGCATTTGTATCCTTTCAGAATGTAAGTAAAGTATATAAAACCGGAGAAGTTACGATAGAAGCATTACATGATGTGCATTTTGAAATAGAAAAGGGAGAATTCTGCGTTATCGTAGGAGCGTCCGGAGCGGGAAAGACAACAATATTAAATATATTGGGAGGAATGGATTATCTGACCACCGGAAAAGTATATCTGGATGGAGAAGAAGTCTCAGCATATAATAAGCGGCAGCTTACCAGTTACCGGAGATATGATGTGGGATTTGTATTCCAGTTTTATAATCTGGTGCAGAATCTTACAGCATTGGAAAATGTTGAACTTGCAGCACAGATTTGCAAGGAACCGTTAGATGCAGCAACAGTTTTAGATGAGGTGGGCTTAAGTGAACGGAAAGCCAATTTCCCGGCACAGCTATCCGGTGGAGAACAGCAGAGAGTTGCAATTGCGAGAGCGCTGGCAAAGAATCCGAAGGTGCTGCTTTGTGATGAACCGACAGGCGCACTGGATTATAATACCGGAAAAGCCGTTTTAAAACTGCTGCAGAATACCTGCAGAAAACAGGGCAAAACCGTCATTGTAATTACACATAATCAGGCACTTACGGCTATGGCAGACCGTGTCATTACCGTAAAGAGCGGAACCATTCAAAAGATAGAGAAAAATGAACATATCGTGGATGTCGATGAGATTGAATGGTAGTTCATGTGGAAAAGAAAGGGTTTGAAATATGAAATCCATGATGAAGAGAAATACATTTCGTGAGATAAAGAAAAGCTTTGGAAGATATTTTGCTATCCTTGCCATTGTTGCACTGGGTGTTGCATTTTTTCCGGCCTTAAGATTACCCAGTCGGTCATGGTGCATTCTGCGGCTGTCTATTTAAAGGATTTGCAATTCTATGATTATCGTCTGGTATCCACACTTGGCTTTACAGAAGAAAATGTAGAAGCACTGGCAGAAAAAGAAGATGTCCGGGCGGTGGAGGGTGCCATATCGGCAGAGGTTCTTTATAAGGATGCCGGAGAAAATGAGCGCGTTATCAAGATGCATTCCATCACAGAGAAGGTCAATAAACTGAAGCTGGTTGCCGGAGAAATGCCGCAGTCCGCTGATGAATGTGTGGTAGATTCCGCACTTTTTTCAGAAGATGCCATTGGAAGCAAGCTGGTTCTTTCGGAAAATAATACAACAGATGATTTAGATAAATTTGCATACAAAGAATATACGATTACCGGACTGGTACAGTCACCGTGCTATATCCAGTTTGAACGTGGCAATACATCCATTGGAAATGGCAGAATCAGCGGATTTGCCTATATATTAAAAGATGGATTTGCAGTAGATTATGACACAGAAATCTATATTAAATTTGATGAAGATTATGACATCTATTCCGATGAGTATGATTCCTATATGGACGCAAAGGAAGCAGACTGGGAGGCATATACAAAGGAACAGGCAGATATCCGTTATGAAAAGATTGTAAAAGACGCACAGGACGAACTGGATGAGAAGAAGGAAGAGTTAGAGGAAAAGCGGGCAGAAGCGGAAGCGGAATTAGAATCGGCAAAGCAGCAGCTTACGGATGGAGAAACAGAGATCTCCGATGGAAAAAATCAGATTGCTTCTGCAAAGACCGGGCTTTCTGCTAAAGCATCGGAGCTGCAGTCCGGGAAGGATGCATTGTCTTCTAAGGCGGCAGAATTAGAGAGCGCATCGCAGCAGATTTCCGGGCAGGAAAGTGCACTGGCAGCAAAAAAGGCAGAGTATGAGCAGGGATTGAATGCTTATTTGGCAGCAAAGCAGCAGGTGACGGATCAGAGAAACAGCCTTGAGGCCGCAAAAGCGCAGTTGACGGAAAATACTCCGGGCTATGAAGAGATGCTGGCACAGATTGAAGCCGGTTTAACGGAGGTTGCCGGTGCAGAAGCAGAATTAAATGCAAAGAATGCGGAATTAGAAGCAGCCGCAGGTCAGCTTTCTTCTGCGGAAAGCCAGCTGGCAGCCGCAAAGCAGCAGATAGAAGATGGAAAAAATGCACTGGCAGCTGCCGAGGCAGAGCTTACGGATGGGGAGAACCAGCTTGCGGCAGCAAAAGAACAGATAGAAGAAAAAGAAGATCAGCTTGAGGCTGCAGAAACAGAGCTGGCAGACGGCTTACTGCAGTATCAGGAGAAGCAGAGTGAATTTGATGAGCAGATGCAGGATGCGGATGACCAGATAGCAGATGCACAGAGTAAGATAGATGAAATCGAGAAACCGGAGACTTATGTACTGGACCGGAATACCAATGTAGGTTATGTGTGCCTGAAAAATGATTCCGGTGTAGTAAAAGGAATTGCCAATGTATTTCCGGTATTCTTCTTTCTGGTGGCAGCGTTAATCTGTATGACTACCATGAACCGGATGGTGGAAGAACAGCGGACACAGATTGGTGTGCTAAAGGCACTGGGTTTTAGTGAAGGAAAGATAATGGGAAAGTATCTTTTCTATTCCGGCTCTGCAGCCATCAGCGGAACGTTAATCGGCTATGTGCTGGGAATCCATTTCTTCCCGTTAGTCATCATAACCGCCTATGGAATTGTCTATAAAATGGGTGGGATTTATTATGTGTCTGACCTGCCATTAGTACTGGTTTCACTTACCGTTGCAGTACTTTGCTCCGTTGGGACGACCTGGCTGTCCTGCCATAAAGAGTTAAAAGAAGTGGCGGCAGATTTGATGCGGTCCGAAAGCACCAAAAGCCGGAAAACGTGTATTCTTAGAGCATGTACCATTTATCTGGAAGAGACTTAAATTCTTGCAGAAGGTATCCGTAAGAAATATTGTCCGCTATAAGAAGCGTTTCTTTATGATGGTAATCGGAATCAGCGGCTGTACGGCATTGCTGGTGATGGGCTTTGGTGTAAGAGATTCTGTAGTGGCAGTGGCAGACCAGCAGTATGAAGAAATCCAGCTTTACAACATTGGAGTTACATTAAAAGATGGAAAGATGCCGGGAGAGGCCAATCTTAAATCTTTAGATTCTGTATTGGAAAATGAAAATGCAGCAGGCATGTATGCCATGGAAAAGACCATTGACCTGGTGACAGATAAAGGAACTAAGTCGATTCATATGGTGGCAGTGGAAAATCCGGATGAAGTAGGAGACTTTATTTCACTGCATACAAAGAAACAGGAGCCGATTGCTTATCCAAAAGAAGGAGAAGCAGTACTTTCGAAGAAAGTGGCAGAAACCTATGCAGTCAAAAAAGGCGATACGATTCTGCTGCGTGACAGTGACAACAATGAGATGCACTTAAAAGTCACCGGAATCTGTGAGAATCATATTTATAATTACGTATACATTGCACCGGAATCCTATGAAAAACAGATTGGGGATGTGGTATTTAAAAATGTGTATGTGAGACTGCCGGATGCGTCAGATATTCATGAAGTGAGTGCGGCACTGATGAAAGCAGATGGTGTGACGGCAGTAACCGTTAATTCCGATATGTTAAGCCGGATTTCACAGATGATGTCCTGTATGAATTATATTGTCATTATCATTATTATCTGTGCCGGAGCACTGGCATTTATCGTATTATATAATCTTAATAATATCAATATTACGGAACGGGTGAGGGAGATAGCTACCATTAAAGTATTAGGCTTCTATCCAAAGGAAACGGCATCTTATGTGTTTCGGGAGAATATGGTCTTAACTGCTATCGGCTGCGGACTGGGGCTGATTTTAGGAAAATGGTTCCATCGTTTTGTAATGGGTGAGATACAGATTGATATGGTATCCTTTAATGTACAGATTAATGCAGTAAGTTATCTCTTTAGTGTTTTGCTGACGATGGGCTTTGCATGGATTGTAAACTGTATGATGACAGGCAAATTAGAACGTATCAACATGGCAGAATCCTTAAAATCAATAGACTAAAGCAGGCTGTTTTCTGGTGATTTTTTTCTGGCAAACCGAAGGAGCGCAAGAAAGGATAAAAAGTAGTCAGCAGTTCGCCTGCAAGCATGCCATAGAGGTAGCAGCGGATGCCATATGTTGGAATCAGTGCATAGATAAAGAAAATGCGTAAAGTGCAGCCGCTCATATTAATGTAGAACGCACGCCCCGGTTTTCCTAGACCGTGAAGAACGGAAGTAAGGGTGGTGGACAGATAGAGGAAAGGGCAGATCCAGCTTAATATGAGTATGAAACTGCCAGCTAATGTGTTCTGGAAAATGAATTGTCCAATCCATTTCCCAGTCAGAAGAAAACCGAAGGTACAGGAAAAGCCAAGAAGCAGACAATAAAACACCGTTTTTTTAATAGTAAGGCGGATTAAGTGAAAATCCTTTCTTGCATAGGCTTCTGAAATAGCAGGCATCAGCAGCACCGAGACAGAATTTACAAGGACATTGGGAAAAAGAATCATTGGCATTGCCATTCCGGTAAAAATGCCGAAGACGCTCAAGGCATCCTGATTGCTGTAGCCATATTTTTTAAGCAGATGGGAATCAGAATGGCTTCGATACTGGAAAATAAGTGGTATGCTACATGATTGGTGGTAAGGGGCAGCGCAAAGAGGGAAAGCTCCTTAAAAATTTTTTCTTTTTATATGCCTGCTGCACTTTTGGAAATGAAGGCAGCTTACGGAAAAGAGTGAAGAAGCCAGTTCACCGCAGACAACACCCCAGACAGCAATGGATGGGGTGATGGGATAACTTTTTTCCAGGCAGATAAGATAAAGTGTATAGACACTTAAGACCCGGACAACCTGCTCCATAAGCTGGCTTACGGATGGCACCAGAGTTTTCTTCTTCCCATAATAATAACCATTGATACAGGCATGGACACTGGCAGGAATCAGGCAGTAGGAAAGAATAACTAGGAGTGGAGCACAACGGGCTTCATCTAAAATATGAATGGCAATAAAATCAGAATAAGAAATCAGAATAACAGTAAGTGAGAGTGCAATTCCCACAGAAAGAACCAGACCGGCATAGAGGTAACTCATGCCGGTATTTTTATGGTCGGCTGCAGCAACAAAGTGGGAGACAGCGGTCTGGATGCCCGAGGAACTGAAGGCAATACAGAGGGCAAAAACCGGAAAAATAAGCTGATAAATTCCAAGACCTTCTGCACCAATTATGCGGGAGAGGAATATTCTATAGAAGAAACCGATTACTCTGTTGGAAAGTCCGGTCACAGTAAGCAGGAGAGTACCGGCAATCAGTGGATTTGAAATGGATTTCAACGGTTTCAATTGGAGCCTCCATGAAAAAGCAGATTTGTCAAGTATATGATAAATCAGAGGCAGAAAGAACTATTCTCAGAGGGAAAGAAGCATGAAGAAAATGATTTATCTTGATAATGCAGCAACAACACCGACAGCACCGGAAGTAATCGAAGCAATGCTGCCCTTTTATGAGCGTCGTTATGGAAACCCATCTGCCCTGTATGATCTGGGGCAAAAAAGTCATGATGCCATAGAAGAAAGCCGGAAGATCATTGCGCAGAGCATCGGGGCGCAGCCGGAGGAAATATATTTCACAGCCGGAGGAAGTGAATCTGATAACTGGGCATTGAAATGTACCGCAGAAAGTATGGTTATGCGTGGTACCGGCATATCATTACCACGAAAATAGAGCATCATGCCATTTTAAGAACCTGCGGATATCTGGAACAGAATGGTTATGAGATTACTTACCTTCCGGTAAATGACAAGGGAACGGTTTCCTTGGAGCAGGTGCGGCAGGCAATCCGGCCGGATACCATATTGATTTCTGTTATGATGGCAAATAATGAGATTGGTACCATAGAACCTATAGCAAGAATCGGTATGCTTGCCAGGAGATATGGAATCTGTTTTCATACGGATGCCGTACAGGCATATGGACATATTCCCATTGAGGTCAACAGAATGAATATTGATATGATGAGTGCCAGCGCACATAAATTCAACGGACCTAAAGGGAACCGGATTTTTTATATGTGCGAAAGAAAAAGAGGATACCTCCTTTTATCCATGGAGGAGGCCAGGAAAGCGGTGTCCGGGCGGGAACTGAGAATGTGCCGGGAATTGTAGGCATGGGAAAAGCGGCAGCCATGGCAATGGAAAGCTTAAAAGAGCGGATGGAAATCGAGACAAGGATGCGGGATTACTTGATTTATTCAGTATTAAAGCAGGTGCCGAAGGTAAGGCTGAATGGGGAATGGAACAACCGCCTTCCGAATAATGTGGACTTTTGTTTTGATGAGTTAGAAGGTGGGAATCTTTTGGTTATGCTGGATATGGATGGAATCTGTGCATCGGCAGGTTCAGCGTGTTCTTCTGGAGAACATGAGCCATCCCATGTGTTAACAGCCATCGGTGTACCGCCGGAAATTGCAAGGGGAGCATTGCGGCTTACTTTAAATGAAAAAATTACGGCAGAGCAGATTGATTATGTGACTGCCTGCATCAAAAAAAAGAATGTCACAATCCTAAGGGGACAGAAGGAAACCGTAAAATTCACTTGACGGATGCTGACAGTGTGGGTAAACTGTGAGTGCAGCTAAAAATTTGCCTGTAGGATAGGATTAAATATATGAAGGAAAAAGTAGTAGTTGGAATGTCCGGCGGAGTGGATTCTTCCGTTGCGGCATATCTTTTAAAGGAACAGGGCTATGATGTGATTGGTGTAACCATGCAGATCTGGCAGGATGAGGAAGAGACACAGCAGCAGGAAAATGGTGGCTGCTGTGGGCCTCAGTGCCGTGGATGATGCCAGAAGAGTGGCTGACCGGTTGGAAATACCATATTATGTGATGAACTTTAAACAGGAATTTAAACAGTATGTAATGGATTATTTTGTGGCAGAATATTTGGCAGGAAGAACGCCGAATCCATGTATTGCCTGTAACCGTTATGTAAAATGGGAGTCACTTCTTGCCAGAAGCTTAAGCATCGGAGCAGACTATATTGCAACCGGACATTATGCAAGAATTGCAAAATGTGACAACGGACGTTTCGCAGTGGCAAAATCTGTAACAGCAGCCAAGGATCAGACCTATGCATTATATAACCTGACACAGGAGCAGTTATCCCATACATTGATGCCGGTAGGTGCTTATCATAAAGATGAAATCCGCAAAATCGCAGAAGAGGTGGGACTTCCGGTGGCTCATAAGAGAGACAGCCAGGAAATCTGCTTTATCCCGGATAATGACTATGCAGGTTTTATTGACCGTGAGGTTGGAGATGCAGTTCCGGGAGAGGGAAACTTTGTGACAAAAGATGGTGAAATTATCGGACGGCACAAAGGAATTACCCACTATACCGTAGGACAGCGCCGTGGCTTGAATATACCATATGGCAAACGGATTTTTGTAACAGAGATCAGACCGGAAACCAATGAAGTAGTGGTAGGTTCGCCAGAGGATGTATTTACGGATACACTGGTTGCAGACCATGTCAATTATATGGGACTTACCGATTTTGATGGCAGACGTCTCTTAGGTAAAATCCGTTATGGACATGCAGGAGCCATGTGTACCGTGGAAAATATCGGAGAGGGCAGGATCCGCTGTCATTTTGAAGAACCGGTCCGTGCTGTGACACCGGGTCAGGCGGTGGTATTTTATGATGGGAAATTTGTCGCAGGCGGTGGAATTATTATAGGAAAATAGTGAATTGTGCACAAAAATGAAATGGTAAAATTATATATTATATACGAAGTTTACATTCCGGACTTGACGTTTCTGATAAAATATAGTACATTCGTAATGTAATAAGCAGGGACGCAAACCGGATTGTTACTAGAGATAGGCAAGACTGGATTGCACTTTAAGATAATTGTTAGGTCGGATTATTTAGAGTGTAATGCAGCTTTTTTTTTATATCATAAACAGGTGAAACGTAATGCAGATTATCAAAGTAATTAACAATAATGTAATTAGTTCCGAGGACGATAAAGGTAAAGAAATCATCGTTATGGGAAAGCGCATAGGCTTCGGAAAGAAAGCCGGAGAAGAAATCGATGAGACAAAGATAGAAAAAGTATTCTCCCTTCCGGAGGAAAGTACCAGCCAGTTCATGCAGGTGGTAAAGGACATGCCGTATGAATATATCCGGACAGCCGAGCTGGTTATCGCATATGCCAGAGAAACATTAGGTTATCATTTAAGTAAAAATATTTATGTGACATTAACAGACCACCTGGGATACGCCATAGAGAGAAAGCAGCAGGGCATCGTTGTTGCGAATGAGCTTTCCTGGGAGATGAAGAAATTCTACAATGCAGAATTTCAGGTGGGATTGAAAGCCTTAGATATTGTAAAACAGGAACTAGACGTGGAGCTGCCGGAGGATGAAGCTGGATTTATTGCGATGCATCTGGTAAATGCACAGATGGGCGGTCAGATGAATCAGTCCAGGAACATGCCGGCAATGATAAAGGATATACTCAATATAGTCAGATATACCTTTCAGGTGGAATTGGATGAAAAGAGCCTGTCCTATGAGCGTTTTGTAACGCATTTAAGATTCTTTGTACAGCGGGTAATCAGTCGGGAAGACAGTGAACGTAATGATGAAGAATTTGACCAGTTGATTGCGGATCGTTTCCCACATTCCTACGAATGTGCACAGAAGATAAAGAGTTACATGAAGAAGAAGCTTGATTATGAAGTCTCGGATGTAGAGATTTCCTATCTGGCAGTACACATTCATCGTGTGATTCACAGTATGAATAAGTAAATACCCTTTTGGCAAGGGATTGTTACGTTAAGACGGCAAAACCCAGACGAATAAGACTCATAGGAAGAGTTTTATTTGTTTGGGCTTTTTTAATTTACAGGAAATTGCTTTCCTGTAAATTAAAAAACGCTCCGCGAGGATGCACACTGCGGCGTATAAGGTAGATGTCGCAAGCGACCGCCGCAGGCGCGAGAATGTGCCAAGGCACATTCGTTGTTTTTAACAAAATGAATAAAACACAAGAGTGTTTTAGATAAAGATGAACATGCTATAAAAAATAAAAATGGAGGGATTGTTATGGCAAGTAAGTATGATGGACTGGCAAGAATTATTATCCAGAACGTAGGCGGCAGGGAGAATATCATAAGCCTTGCGCACTGTGTTACCAGACTTCGTTTTAAATTAAAAGACGAGTCCAAGGCTAACACCGAAGTATTAAAAGCAACGGAAGGAATTGTGACAGTAATGAAATCTGGCGGACAGTATCAGATAGTAATCGGAAATCATGTACCGGATGTCTATGATGTGGTTTGTGAACATGCACATCTGGTCGGAAACGGAGCTGTTTCCGAGGATGCAGAAGACGGCGGAGAGAAGATGGGGCTTGGTGCAAGACTCATTGATTTGATTTCCGGTGTATTCCAGCCATTCCTTGGTGTGCTTTGTGCAGCAGGTATTATCAAAGGTCTTTTGGCGCTGTGGTCTTTTATCGCAAGTCAGTCAGGAATTGATGTTACCACAAGCGGAGCATATCAGCTCTGGTATTCCATTGGAGACGGATTCTTCTATTTCCTGCCGATTATCTTAGGATATACTGCAGCAAAGAAATTTAAGATGAATGAATTTATCGGAATGGCACTTGGTATATCACTTACCTATCCGGCACTGGTTAATCTGACTTCAGGAGAACTGATAGGTTCCCTGTTTGCAGGAACTTCCTTTGAAATGAATTATTATACAACCTTTTTTGGAATTCCTGTTATTATGCCATCCAGTGGTTATACTTCTTCAGTAGTACCAATTGTTATTGCAGTGGCTTGTGCTGCCTGGCTGGAAAAGATTAAAGAAAGTAATTCCGGACGTTATTAAAACATTTGTCGTTCCGGTTGTAACTTTGGCAGTAATGGTTCCACTTACCTATCTGGTAATCGGACCGGTATCTACTTTCCTTTGCAACATTATCGGTATTATTTTCGGAGCAATCTATAACCTTCCGGTTGTAGGAGGTCTTGTAGCAGGTATCTTAGTCGGAGCATTCTGGCAGGTACTGGTAATCTTCGGATTACATTGGGGACTTGTTCCACTGGCAATGATTAATTATGGAACTTTAGGATATGACTTCATCCTTTCTCCATATTTCGCAGCATCTTTTGCGCAGTCCATGGTTGTACTGGCAATTGTATTAAAGACAAAAGATAAGAAACTTAGAAATATTGCATTACCGGCGTTTATCTCCGGACTCTTTGGTGTAACAGAGCCATGTATTTACGGTATTACACTTCCAAAGAAAAAACCATTCGTAATTTCCTGTATTGCATCCGCTATTGGTGGTGGAATCATAGGATTTGCCGGAGTTAAAACTTATATGATGGGTGGTCTTGGATTCTTCGGACTTCCGGCATTCATCGATGGTGAGTCAAAGAGCGTTTACAGTTTGATCTGGGTATTAATCGGTATGGCAGTAGCTATGGTAGTTGCGTTCGTAGCAACTTACATTACCTATCATGATGATGCTCCACAGAATGATGAAGCAAAAATAGAAAAGAAAGGCACAAAAACCGCAGCAAACCAGGTAATTGCATCTCCTCTTACCGGAGAAGTAAAAGCCTTGGAAGAAGTAGAAGATGAAGCATTTTCAAGCGGAGCATTAGGTCAGGGTGTTGCTATTCTCCCGTCCGAAGGCAAATTATATGCACCATGTGATGGCGAAGTAGTAACCTTCTTCCCAACCGGTCATGCCATTGGAATAGTATCCGATGGCGGAGCAGAAATCCTGATTCATGTGGGCATGGATACCGTGAAATTAGATGGAGAAGGATTTACACCGAAGGTAGCACAGGGAGCCAAAGTAAAGAAAGGTGACCTTTTATTGGAATTTGATATTGCAAAGATTACAGAAGCAGGATATTCCGTTCTGACTCCGGTTATCATCAGCAACACAGCAGATTACGCAGATGTAGTTCCGACAGATGCAAAGAAAGTTGCAGCGTTGGACACATTGATTACCGTTTTATAAATTAGTTTTCCATAGTTTTTTATACCTAAGGGTGCGGGCTCTGATAAAGGGCTCGTGCTCTATCTAACAAAATCAGAAGCCTTATTGCAGGGCAGAATGAGAAAAGAAAAATATAAAAACAGAAATTATAAATTTTCACAAATAAAAATAATAAGAAGCAGGAGGAAAAAGCAATGAAGACATTTCGTAAAGATTTTCTCTGGGGCGGTGCAACCGCGGCCAATCAGTTTGAGGGAGCATGGGATGTAGATGGAAAAGGAGCATCTGTTTCTGATATGTGTACGAATGGTTCCCATACCGAGCCGAAAAAGGTAACAAGAACCATTCATCCGGAATATCTCTATCCGAGCCACGAAGCAATTGATTTCTATCATCATTACAAAGAGGATATTGCATTATTTGCAGAAATGGGATTTAAAGTATTCCGTTTATCCATTGCATGGACAAGAATTTTTCCGACCGGAATGGAGAATGAGCCAAACGAAGCAGGACTGGCATTCTACGATAAAGTATTTGATGAGTGTTTAAAATATGGCATTGAGCCGCTGGTAACCATTTCCCATTATGAAATGCCATATGCACTGATTGAAAAATACAATGGCTGGGAAGCCAGAGAATGTATTGATTATTTTTTAAATTACTGCAAGGCAATTTTCGAAAGATATCAGGGCAAAGTAAAATACTGGCTGACCTTCAATGAAATCAATGGCGGAACCACACCGCTTGGCAACCTGCTTTCCCTTGGAACTGTAAAAGGCTATGAGGGAAAAATTACAGAGATTCCGGATGACCCGAAGGTTCGTTTCCAGGCATTGCATCATCAGTTTGTTGCCAGCGCAAAAGCAGTAAAATTAGCACATGAAAAATATCCGGAATATCTTATCGGTGATATGAATGTCTTTATGACCAAGTATCCATTTACCTGCAATCCGGAGGATGTATTAGCAACACAGAAGGAAATGCGGATTATGAACTGGTTCTGTTCCGATGTGCAGGTAAGAGGAGAATATCCGGCGTATATGGAGCGGTATTTTGAAGAAAATAATATTCATGTTAAAATGGAACCGGGCGATGAAGAAATTCTGCGGGAAGGCTGTGTGGATTTCTATACCCTCAGCTATTATATGAGCAGTTGTGTATCAAAAGATCCAAATGGCGAGCAGACGGATGGAAACCTGATTGCCGGTCTTAAGAATCCATATCTTAAGGCAAGTGACTGGGGCTGGCAGATTGACCCACAGGGCTTACATTATTCCTTAAATGAAATTTATGACCGTTATCAGATTCCGGTTATGGTAGTAGAAAATGGCCTTGGCGCTTATGACAAATTAGAAGAAGATGGAAGCATTCAGGATGATTACCGTATCGACTATCTGCGGGATCATATCAAAGAGATGAAAGAAGCGGTAAAAGATGGCGTTGACCTGATGGGATATACACCATGGGGCTGCATTGATTTAGTAAGTGCATCCACCGGAGAAATGGCAAAGAGATATGGCTTCATCTATGTAGAAAAATATGATGATGGAACCGGAACTCTTGCAAGAAGAAAGAAAAAATCCTTCGACTGGTATAAAGAAGTAATTGCTTCAAATGGAGAAAACTTATAAAAGAAAGAAGGTATGGACTATGGAAAAGTTTAATGGAAAAAAAGGTATTCAGCGGTATTGCAATTGGAAAGGTAAAACTCCTTTTAAAAGCTGAAAATCAGGTGGTAAGAAAGAGAATAGAAGACCCGGCAGCAGAGATTGCCCGCTATGAAGCAGCAAAGCAGACTGCAATTGAACAGCTTCACAAGCTTTACAAGAAAGCATTAAAAGAAGTGGGTGAAGTAAATGCACAGATCTTTGATGTGCATGCCATGATGTTAGAGGATGGAGATTATAATGATTCCGTTCACAATCTTATTGAGAGCCAGAGCGTAAATGCAGAGTATGCGGTAGGTGTTACCGGAGATAACTTTGCAGAAGTATTTGCAAATATGGATGACGAGTATTTCAAAGCCCGTTCCATTGATATGAAGGATATTTCTGAGCGTGTCATCAATGTATTATGTGGAAATGATATGGGAAGCGACCTTGGAGATGAGCCGGTTATTATCGTAGCAAAGGATTTAGCTCCGAGTGAAACCGTACAGATGGATAAAAGTAAGCTGCTGGCATTTGTAACACAGCTGGGCTCTACGAATTCACATACTGCAATTTTAGCAAGAACTATGGGCATCCCGGCACTGATTGGTGTGGAAATCAAGGAAGAGTGGAACGGAAAACAGGCAATTGTGGATGGCTATACTGGAACTCTTATCATTGAACCGGATGAAGCAGCTTTGGCAGAATATAAGAAAAAAGCAGAAGAGGATGCAAAACAGAAGGAATTACTGCTGACTTTAAAAGGAAAAGAAAATGTGACAAAGAGCGGTCAGAAAATCAATCTTTATGCCAACATTGGAAATGTCTCTGACTTAGCGGCAGTACTTAAAAATGATGCCGGTGGAATCGGACTTTTCCGTAGTGAATTTCTTTATCTTGAAAAAGATACCTTCCCAACAGAAGAAGAACAGTTTGTAGCTTATAAGCAGGTCGCAGAGACCATGGCAGGAAAGAAGGTTATTATCCGAACCCTGGATATCGGAGCCGATAAGCAGGTGGACTACTTTAACCTCGACAAAGAAGACAATCCGGCACTGGGATATCGTGCGATCCGGATCTGCCTGACCCATCCGGAAATTTTCAAAACCCAGCTTCGTGCTTTATTCCGCGCAAGCAATTACGGAAATATTGCAATTATGTATCCGATGATTATTTCGGTAGATGAAGTGCGTAGATTAAAGCAATTTCAGAAGAAGTGAAAGAAGAACTTACAAAGGAAGGGATTCCTTTTGGGAATATGGAGCAGGGTATCATGATTGAAACTCCTGCAGCAGCAGTAATGAGTGATGAACTGGCAAAAGAGGTTGATTTCTTCAGTATCGGAACAAACGACCTGACTCAGTATACACTGGCAATTGACCGTCAGAATGCAAAGCTTGACAGCTTCTATAATCCGCATCATGAAGCAGTGCTCCGGCTGATTCAGATGACCGTGGAAAATGCACACAAGGCAGGCATCTGGGCAGGAATATGTGGAGAACTTGGGGCAGATACAACTCTGACCCAGCGTTTCTTAGAGATGGGGGTAGATGAATTATCTGTTTCTCCTGGCTGTGTTCTTCCGGTTCGAAAAGCGATTCGGGATGCAGAATAATGAGCCGTAAACTGATTTTTTTGGATGTAGACGGAACTCTGGTGGATTTCACCATGCACATGCCGGAATCTGCCAGGGAAGCATTAAGCATTGCCAGAAAGCGGGGACATCTGATTTCGTTATGTACCGGAAGAACTGTAACGAATGTGTATCCATGGCTTTTAGAATTTGGATTTGATGCCATTGTGGCTTCGGCAGGTGCTTATGTGTCTGCAAATGATAAGGTGATTTACCATAGCGTTCTGGCAAATGATAAGGTGCAGGATATGGTAGAGGTGCTGAAGGAGCACGGTGCATGCTTTATGCTGCAGGGAATCAACGGACGTTATGTGGATGAAGAGAATGCAAAGAAAATGAGAGAACGCTGTATGCGGCTTGGACTTGATATTGACGGTGCTCTAAACGGGATGACGCTTGTTGAACATCCGGAACAGATGCCGGCTCTTGAAAGTGGAATGTATTTTGATGCCGATATTCCGGTGGATGTGATGCAGAAGGAAGTCGGAAATTATATCAAGATAACCGGAGCAAGCTTTGGCAAGGATCGTCAGATGTCCGGTGAAATGACGAAGATGGGAGTCAACAAGGCAACCGGAATGCAGCGGCTTATGGATGAGTTAAAGATAGGCAGGGAAGATACCATTGCTTTTGGTGATGGACCAAATGATGTGGAAATGCTGCAATTTGCAGGAACAGGAGTGGCAATGGGAAATGCGATTCCGGCAGTAAAACAGTATGCGGATATGGTTACAGATAAGATTGATGAAGACGGACTGTATCATGCATTCGAACGGCTGCATCTGCTGGGGTAGGATTTGAAGTAAAAACAATTTTCTTATGATAGAAAAAGGCGGCGTGGTTCGTCAACTTAGGAGACATGATAAGTACAGTTAGGGGCACTTGGAATTTCAGATAATATCAGGCAATGCTGGCACAGGGATGTGCGAGCGAGGTGCATATGAACATGGATGTGAATTTGCACCGGTTGCCGGAACTTATTCTATATTCATCGAAATTCTTAGTGCCCTTTACTGTATTTATGTTGTTTCCGCAGTTGACGAACCGCACCGTTACTTTTGCATACACAGGAAAAATCGCATGCCTGCATACAGATTTGGTGAACACCGCAATAAGAAGAGAAATTCGTAAAGCGTGATTCCCATAGTTTACAACGGAAGAAAAGCCGGTTTTCTCTTTTCGAATACAGTAAAATACTGAAAGCCTGCGGTACCTTTAAAATATCCGGTACTTTTGCAAAATCAAATGCAACATGCTCCGGTTTGTGGGCATCGGCACCGATGGTAATGATTTCACCGCCTAGTTCGTGATAACGTTTTATAATATCTTCTGTTGGATTCGGATGTCCCAGACCATATTTGAAACCACCGGTATTGATTTCAATTCCTTTTCCCATATCAATGAGCTTTTCTAAAATCGCATCAATGACATCGGCATATTTCTGATAAGAATATTTAAGGTTCCGGTTTGGACCGTAGCGTACCACATAATCGATATGTCCATATACATCAAAATTATCAAATACCGCAAGATTTTCCAGGATAGATTCAAAATATTCCTGGTAAGCCTGCTGTTCGGTTTTTCCTTCAAAAAAGCGGGAGTAGTAAGGGTCTTTGCCGTGGATTACATGGGAAGAGCCGATGACAAAATCAAAGTCATATCGGCTTATCAGTTTCTGATGTTTTGCAGCAAGATGAGGCTGCAATCCAAGCTCAATGCCGGTCAGCACTTTTATTTTATCTTTGTATTGCTGTCCCAGCTTCTGGATAGTTGGGAAGTAGACCGGAGTGTCTAAGATAAATTCCGGTTCATCCTCCGGATGTTCTTTTGGATAATCATAATCCATATGGTCGGTAATGCAGATTCCGCCAAGTCCCAGTTCGATAGAGGCTTTAATCATGGATTCTGGTGAGGCCTCACTGTCGGTAGAAAAAGCAGTGTGCATATGTGTGTCCCAAAGCATAGTGTACTCCTTTCTGTGGGGTGTATGGCGGGTAAGGTTGTGCAGGTGGGGAACTGGATGAAAGCTTCTTCCCAAAAGCACCGGAACGTTTGTATGTAAGAAGCCGGCAGACAAAAGCAGTATCCGGTCAAAGCAGCCGGAAAGACAGCCTAATTTCAAGAAAAATACTGCCCGTGAAGTGCTGCGGATTCTCACATCATAACTGTTCCAGTGTTTTCGGGAAGAAGCTTTCCCATTCCCTTCGCCTACATATTGCACAAACCTTACCCGGTGTTTACACATTTCTACTAAGAAAAATGTTACATTTTCACAAGTATAGTAAAATCTTTGTATATAATACACAGAATACTATAATAGAAATTTGACAATCTGTCAAAAGACAGTATGAAAAATGGAAAAGCTATTGTAACATTTGTTTGAAAATGAGAAAGAAGAAATAAAAATAGTGAAAAAATTAACAAAGTGATGGGAACTACTTGAACTTTCGACAAAAATTGGTTAGAATAATACCAGATTGGGTACAATCCCAAATAAAGATATTTTATATTAAATTTCTAGGAGGAATTAAAAATGGCAGTAAGAGTAGCAATTAATGGATTCTGGCCGTATTGGTCGTCTGGCATTCAGACAGATGTTTGGTGCTGAAGGATACGAAGTAGTAGCAATCAACGATCTGACAAGTCCTAAAATGTTAGCACACCTGTTAAAGTATAACTCATCTCAGGGTAAGTACGAGCATGCAGATGAGGTATCTTTTACAGACGATTCCATCATCGTATGCGGAAAAGAAATCAAAATCTACGCATTCCCGGATGCAAATAACTGCCCATGGGGTGAATTAAAAGTTGACGTGGTATTAGAGTGTTCTGGATTCTACACAAGCAAAGAAAAAGCACAGGCACACATCAATGCAGGTGCTCGTAAAGTTGTTATTTCTGCTCCAGCAGGTAATGACCTTCCTACAATCGTATACAACACAAACCATGAGACATTAAAAGCATCTGATACAATCATTTCAGCAGCTTCTTGTACAACAAACTGCTTAGCACCTATGGCTGATGCATTAAACAAATATGCACCAATCCAGTCTGGTATCATGGTAACAATCCATGCTTACACAGGTGACCAGATGACTCTTGATGGACCACAGCGTAAAGGTGACTTAAGAAGATCTCGTGCAGCAGCAATTAACATCGTTCCTAACAGCACTGGTGCTGCTAAGGCAATCGGTTTTGTTATCCCAGAATTAAACGGTAAGTTAATCGGATCTGCTCAGCGTGTTCCAACACCTACAGGATCTACAACAATCTTAACAGCAGTTGTTAAAGGTGCTGACGTAACAGTTGAAGGAATCAATGCAGCTATGAAAGCAGCAGCTAACGAATCTTTCGGTTACAACGAAGATGAAATCGTTTCTTCTGATATCGTAGGAATGAGATTTGGTTCTTTATTCGATGCAACTCAGACAATGGTTAACAAAGTTGCAGATGATTTGTACGAAGTACAGGTTGTTTCATGGTATGATAACGAGAACAGCTACACATCTCAGATGGTTCGTACAATCAAATACTTCAGCGAGTTAGCATAATTTACGAGAGAAACCCGCAAAGCGTGTTTCCCGTAGTTTAACGAACAATCACTGCACGGTAGACTACTTTTTTAAGCGACAGGCTGCCAGAGTGCAGATAAGACTCAGGAAAAGGGTCCGGTCTTTTGGGACCGGGCTCTTTCTTGCTATTAGAAATAAAATTTAAAGGAGACTACTTAATATGTCATTAAATAAAAAATCTATAGACGATATTAATGTAAAAGGACTTAAAGTTCTTTGCAGATGTGACTTCAACGTTCCATTAAAAGATGGAAAGATCACAGACGAGAACCGTCTGGTTGCAGCTCTTCCTACAATTAAGAAATTAATCGCTGATGGTGGAAAGGTTATCCTTTGCTCCCATTTAGGAAAAGTAAAAACAGAAGAAGACAAACAGACCAAAACTCTTGCACCAGTAGCAGCAAGACTTACAGAGTTATTAGGACAGGAAGTTAAATTCGTTGTTGACCCTGAAGTTGTTGGTGAGAACGTAAAAGCAGCAGTAGAAGCTATGAAAGACGGAGATGTTATCTTACTTGAGAACACTCGTTTCCGCAAAGAAGAGACAAAGTGTGGAGAGGAATTCTCAAAAGACCTTGCTTCTATCTGTGATGTATTCGTAAATGATGCATTCGGTACAGCTCACAGAGCACACTGCTCTAACGTAGGTGTTGCACAGTTAGTTGACACAGCCGTTGTTGGTTACTTAATGCAGAAAGAGATCGATTTCTTAGGCAATGCAGTTGAGAATCCAGTACGACCTTTCGTTGCTATCCTTGGCGGAGCAAAAGTTGCAGATAAATTAAATGTTATCTCTAACTTACTTGAGAAATGTGATACCCTGATCATCGGTGGTGGTATGGCTTACACATTCTTAAAAGCACAGGGATATGAGATCGGTATATCTTTAGTAGACGACAGCAAGATTGATTATTGTAAAGAAATGATGGCAAAGGCAGAGAAACTTGGAAAGAAACTTCTTCTTCCGGTAGATGCTGTAACGATCAAAGATTTCCCAAATCCTATCGATGCTCCAGTTGAAGTAGAAACTTATGATGCAGACAAGATGCCGGCAGACAGAGAAGGCTGTGATATCGGACCTAAGACACAGACACTTTTCGCAGATGCTGTTAAGACAGCTAAAACAGTTGTTTGGAACGGACCTATGGGTGTATTTGAGAACCCGACACTTGCAGCAGGAACAATTGCAGTAGCAAAAGCATTAGCTGAGACAGATGCAACAACAATCATCGGTGGTGGTGATTCCGCAGCAGCAGTAAACCAGTTAGGATTTGGTGACAAGATGACCCACATTTCTACAGGTGGTGGAGCTTCTCTCGAGTTCTTAGAAGGAAAAGAGCTTCCGGGTGTAGCAGCAGCGAACGATAAATAAGTAATCAAAGCACATGCCTGTATGCAGGCAAAAGCTTATATATTTAAGAAAGAAGGACATTTTAAAATGGCAAGAAAAAAAATTATTGCCGGCAACTGGAAAATGAACAAAACTCCTAGCGAGGCAGTTGCACTGGTAAATGAATTAAAACCATTAGTAGCAAACGAAGACGTAGATGTAGTATTCTGCGTACCAGCAATTGATATTATTCCAGCAATGGAAGCAGCAAAAGGTTCTAACATCTGCATCGGTGCAGAGAACATGTATTTTGAAGAGAGCGGAGCATACACAGGAGAAATCTCTCCGGCAATGCTTACAGATGCAGGCGTAAAATACGTTGTATTAGGACATTCCGAGAGAAGAGAATACTTTGCAGAGACAGATGAGACTGTAAACAAAAAAGTATTAAAAGCATTTGAGCATGGTATTACACCAATCATCTGCTGTGGAGAGACTTTGACACAGAGAAAACAGGGTATCTACCTTGACTGGATCCGTATGCAGATCAAGATCGCATTCCAGGATGTAACAGCAGATCAGGCTAAGAAAGCAGTAATCGCTTACGAGCCAATCTGGGCAATCGGAACCGGTGAAACAGCTACTTCTGATCAGGCAGAAGAAGTTTGTGGCGCAATCCGTGCCTGCATCCGTGAAGTATATGATGAAGCAACAGCTGAGTCTATCCGTATCCAGTACGGTGGATCTGTAAATGCAGGAAATGCAGCAGAGCTGTTCGCAAAAGCTGATATCGATGGTGGTCTGGTAGGAGGCGCTTCCTTAAAGGCTGACTTCGGAAAGATTGTAAATTACAATAAATAAGCTTTTCGGAAAATAGAATATTTTCATAAGAAACGTCACGAAATGCATTATGGCATTGGTAAAATTTACCGGTGAAATGCATTTGGTGGCGTTTTTTTGTTCCCCGAAAAGAACAAACGAAAACTGATTCACCCATTGACATAGTAGGCGAATGGGTATATGATGCGAATGAACCAGAAAAGGAGGAATGCAGAGCATGATTTCAACCAAAGGAAGGTATGCATTAAAGGTTATGGTCGAGCTGGCGGAGCATGATGCGGAAGAATATATTCCGTTAAAAGGAATTGCCGAGAAACTGAATATTTCCCAGAAATATTTAGAGAGTATTTCGACCATTCTTTCCAAGGGACATATGATAGAAGGAGTCAGCGGCAAGAAGGGCGGTTATCGTCTGAACCGGAAACCGGAAGAATACAGGGTTGGTGATATCCTGCGGCTGACAGAAGGAACGCTTGCACCGGTATCCTGCTTAAGAGAAGACCAGGAGCCATGTGAAAAATCAGATTCCTGCTGTACACTTCCAATCTGGAAGGGACTGGCAGATTTGATAGATAAATATTTTGATGAAATGACGCTGGCGGATGTTCTGCAGTCGAAGCAGGAAGCGGAGAAGAAAGCAGCGAAGAAGAAACAATAGATGCAGGAGGAAGAAAAATGAGCAAAGAATTACTTTTAGAGGTTAAAAATCTGAACGTCAGTGTAGAAGAAAAACCTATTTTACATGACGTAAATCTTGAAATAGGAAGACATGAGACACATGTACTGATGGGACCAAACGGAACCGGTAAATCCACACTGGGTTATACATTGGTTGGTAACCCACGTTATCAGGTAGAGAGCGGAGAAATCTTTTTCCAGGGAAAAAATATTACCGGAGAGCCAGTGAATGAACGCGCAAAGAGCGGCATGTTCTTATCTTTCCAGAACCCACTGGAAGTACCGGGCGTTACCTTAAGTTCCTTTATCCGTAGTGCATTGGAACAGAAGACTGGAAAGAGAGTCCGTTTCTATGATTTTAAGAAAGAACTGGCAGAGAAAATGGAACTTTTACAGATGGATCCATCTTATGCAGAACGTGATTTGAATGTAGGATTTTCCGGCGGCGAAAAAAAAGAAAGCTGAAATTTTACAGATGTTGATGTTAAAACCGGAGCTTGCGATTTTGGATGAAACCGATTCCGGGCTGGATGTAGATGCGGTAAGAACCGTATCAAAAGGAATCGAAGAATACCAGAAGAGCAGTAAGGGAAGCCTTTTGATTATTACACACAGCACCAAGATTTTAGAGGCATTACACGTAGATTACACACACATCATGGTGGAAGGACATATTGTTAAGACGGCAGATGCTTCCCTGATTGATGAAGTAAACGCGAATGGTTTTGCAAAATACGAGTAAGGAGTGTAAGGAATGGAAGAGAAAAGCTATGTAGAAGATATCGACAGAAGCATATATGATATCCGGGATGATGAGAAGGATGCTTATAAGCTGAAAGAAGGTCTTACTCCTGAAATCGTAGAGCAGATATCAAAAGAGAAAAATGACCCCGTCTGGATGCAGAATTTCCGTTTACAGTCTTTACAGATTTACAATGAAATGGAAGTGCCAGACTGGGGACCATCGATTGAAGGACTGGACATGGACCATCTCGTAACCTATGTCCGCCCGAACACAAAGATGAAGGGAAAATGGTCTGAGGTGCCAAAGGACATTAAAGATACCTTTGAACGTCTTGGAATTCCACAGGCAGAGAGAAAGTCACTGGCAGGTGTTGGCGCACAGTATGATTCCGAACTGGTTTATCATAATGTAAGAGAAGAAGTTGCCGCACAGGGCGTTATTTATACGGATTTGGAAAGTGCAATGCATGGTGAATATGCAGATATGATACAGAAGCACTTTATGAAGCTGGTAAAACCAAATGACCACAAATTTGCAGCACTGCACGGTGCAGTCTGGTCCGGAGGTTCTTTCGTTTATGTGCCAAAGGGAGTGGATGTAGAGATTCCGCTGCAGTCCTATTTCAGACTGAATGCCAAAGGTGCCGGGCAGTTTGAACACACACTGATTATCGTAGATGAGGGAGCATCTCTTCATTTTATCGAAGGATGTTCTGCACCAAAATATAATGTAGCCAATCTGCATGCAGGATGCGTGGAATTGTATGTTGGCAAGAATGCAAAACTTCGTTATTCCACCATCGAGAACTGGTCGAAGAATATGTATAACTTAAATACCAAGCGGGCGTTGGTGGAAGAAGGCGGTACCATAGAATGGGTATCCGGTTCCTTCGGATCCCACGTATCCTATCTGTATCCAATGAGTGTCTTAAAAGGAAAGGGCGCCCGCATGGAATTTACCGGTGTAACTTTTGCAGGAAAAGGACAGAACCTTGATACCGGAGCCAAAGTGGTACACTGCGCACCGGACACCAGCTCCTATATGAATACCCGTTCCATCTCCAAGGATGGAGGTATCAGTACTTTCCGAAGTTCCGTAGTGGTAACGAAGGAAGCGAAAGGCACGAAGTCAGCAGTATCCTGTCAGTCTCTGATGTTAGATTCTGAGTCCCGTTCCGATACCATTCCGGCAATGGATATCCGTACCCAGGATGCTAATGTGGGACATGAAGCCCAGATTGGAAGCATCAGTGATGAAGCAATTTTTATCTGATGTCAAGAGGCATGAGCGAAGAGGACGCAAGAGCCTGCATCGTCAGCGGATTTGCGGATAATGTTTCCAAGGAACTGCCTTTAGAGTACGCACTGGAAATGAACAATTTGATTCGCCTTGAGATGAAGGGCAGCATAGGATAGCAGAAGGGATGTGGAAAGAGCATGGAACAAAATGTAAGTATGAAAATCAATGAATTGCCTTCTCCTACCTGGAACTGGCTGAAGGTAAATGAAACTTCGATAAAATGGAGCACGAAGATAGAACCTTGTGAGATTGCAGCAGAGGGAGATGAAGTAGCTACTGAAACAGAGCAGCTTTTGGACATTGAAACCGGTGCCGGAAGAGAAGCAGATGCAATCTTTGCAACAGAAAATACTGCAAAATATCAGATTCTTGCAGATAATGCAGGACAGGATAAAACCGTAAGACTGCACATTTCCGGTAAAAAGATGCACATACGGCAGGCTGTGTAGAGATAGTTGCAAAAGAAAACAGTACACTTACTGTTGTGATGGACAGCCGTGTGGCTCCGGATGCCACAAAAAAGAGGAAGACAGTACCGCAGAAGCATCTTTGGCAGTCCGTGTCAGAATGAAGGTCGAGAGCGGTGCATCTGTAAGATTAATTCAGGTTCAGATGCCGCAGGAGCATGAGACTTTATTAAGTGATATAGGCGGCAATTTAATTGGCGAAGGAGCAAAGGTAGAATATATCCAGTTGTTCCTCGGAAAGGGAAATCTCTATTCCGGATGCCGCATGGATTTGAATGGAAAAGAAAGTAATTTTGCTACAGAGACCGGATATCTTGGCCAGGCACAGCAGATTTTAGACTATAATATGGTAGCCAATCATTTTGGCGAGAAAACCATGAGCTATATTAATTCTGACGGAGCTCTTCGCGGACAGGCACATAAGGTTTTCCGCGGAACCATTGATTTCAAACGTGGTTCCTCCGGCGCAGAAGGACAGGAAGAGGAAAGCGTACTTCTGCTGGGTGATGATGTGGAAAATAAGACCATTCCGCTGATTTTATGTGCACAGGAAGACGTAAAAGGAAATCACGGAGCAACCATTGGAGAATTAGATGAAGATACCATGTTCTATTTTGGAGCAAGAGGTATTGATAAGGAAGCTGCAGAACGTATTGTGACAGGTGCAAAATTGGAGCATATCTGTGATTTGATGAAGGATGAAGCAGCAGAAAAATTGCGAAGGAAGCGCTGGAAGAGGTGATTTAGGATGTACGATTTTAAGAAGGATTTTCCTCTTTTTAAAGACCGGGATGTCATCTATCTTGATAATGCGGCAACCGCACAGAAGCCGGCATGCGTCATTGAAGCGGAAAAGGAATTTTATGAAAAACATAATGCCAATCCGCTGCGTGGATTCTATCCTTTGAGTCTGGAAGCAACCGATGCCTATGAGGCGGCGAGAAAAACAGTTCAGCATTTTATCCATGCTGCATCTGAGACAGAAATTATATTTACCAGAAATACCACAGAGAGCCTGAATTTAGTAGCGTACAGTTATGGCTTAAATAATCTTTGTCCAGAGGACGAAATTGTGGTTTCCATTATGGAACATCACAGCAATATGTTGCCGTGGCAGATGGTGGCAAGACAGACCGGCGCAAAGCTTATTTATCTGGAATGTGAAAAGGACGGTAGTTTAAGCGAAGCAAAGCTAGACGAAGCTTTCTCTGATAAAACAAGACTGGTGGCAATCACACAGGTGTCCAATGTGCTGGGACGTCCAACACCGGTAGAGGAAATTGTGCGAAGAGCAAGAAAGAGCAATGCGGTAGTCGTGCTGGATGCCGCCCAGAGCTCCCCACATATGCCGATTGATGTGCAGAAGCTGGATGTGGATTTTCTGGCATTTTCCGGTCACAAGTTAATGGGACCGATGGGAATCGGTGTTTTATATGGAAAGAAAAAACTTTTAAAGGCAATGCCGCCATTCCTTACCGGAGGAGAAATGATAGATTCTGTAACAAGAGACGGTGCAAAATATGCAGAGCTTCCGCATAAGTTTGAAGCAGGAACCGTCAATGCAGCAGGTGCAGTGGGACTGGCAGCCGCTATTGATTATATTAATAAAATCGGTTTTGAAACCATGCAGGAGCGTGAACTTGCACTTACGAAAAGAGCCTTGGAAGGACTGAAGGCAATTCCAAAGGTTCATGTGCTGGGTTCGGAACTGGCAGAAGAACATACCGGAATCCTGACATTTACCATTGAAGACGTGCATCCACATGATGTCAGTGCAGTATTGGAATCCGACGGTGTGGCTGTCCGTGCAGGACATCATTGTGCACAGCCGCTGTTAGAGTATCTGGGCGTCCGCTCTGCTACAAGAGCAAGCCTGATGTTCTACAATACAGAAGAAGAAGTCGATGCGCTGGTGAAAAGCGTAGCAGGAGTCAGAAGGAGAATGGGATATGGAGAGTAGAAGTTTTTATAATGAAATCCTTACCGAACACAATATTCACCCGGAGTTCAAGCATGACCTTCCGGATGCCGATCTGGTGTTGGAAGGCGTGAATCCAAACTGCGGGGATGACATTTTTTAAAATTAAAATTAGATGGCGATGAAATCGTAGACGGTGCATTTGTAGGAGATGGCTGTGCTATTTCCCAGGCATCTGCCGATATTATGCTGGGCATGATTGTCGGAAAGAAGAAAGAGGAAGCGCTGCATTTAGGAGAATTATTCTTAAAAATGATAAAAGGAGAAGCTTCGGATGAAGAGATTGACGAGCTGGAAGAAGCTTCGGCATTAAAGGATATTTCCCATATGCCTGCAAGAGTAAAGTGCGCTGTATTAGGCTGGCATACATTAGAAGAAATGTTAAATGATGAGGTTTGATATAAAAGAAGTGTGATTCTGATATACGGCAAACTATCTGTGCAGGTCATTCGCCGGCAAGCCTTGTAAGGGCTGTTAGGGGTACTTGGAATTTCCTATATAAATTTAGCAACGCAGGCACAGGGATGTGTCTGCGAGGTGCATTTGAGCATGGATGCGAATATGCACCGGTTGCGGGAAGAAAAAGGCGTATAGTGGAAATTCCAAGTACCACTTTCTGCCCTTATGTGGTCTTGATGCGTAATGATTTGCGCAGATAGATTGCGCAGATCGTTTGCTTTGGAACAGAGTACCAGAATACGCTATTTGCCTAAAATAAGGATTGTTAGAAAAAGAAAGATAGTGTATAATGTTATCGGCAATAAAGCAGGACACAAGAGACGAAAGAGGAGTTGAGCGAGGATACCGATTTGAGAAGAAAAGCTTTGCAGATGGCAGGGATAGGAATATTGTTGTTTGGAATGGTTTGCAGTGGATGTGACAGGAAAGCGCAGGTAAATGCAGAACCGGAAAGCAGCGAGAAAATAGAATATGCAGTGACGGAAACAGAAGAAGTCTCTACAGAGACGAAGAAGCTGGTGATAGAAGATTTGGATGATGCATACGAAGCTCTGCTGGATTCCTGCAGCAAAGAATTTATCGGGGATTATCGGATTGACGAAAGTTTCTTAAACTGGGTTTATGCCAATTACGGAAAAGAAGCAGTATTAAATATTGCACAGGAGTCTCAGGAAGACCAGAATGTAAATGTCTGGTACGAAGAGACCGGAAATTCCATACATGTGCTGTGGCTTCTTTATTGTCAGGATACCGGCATGAATGAAGAGGATTTGCAGCAGGTTTACTGGAAGACATGCAGCTCTGAGGATGAGGTTGTGCTGGATTTTACCGGCGATATTAATTTTGCAGAAGGCTGGGGCACAACGGAACACATGGATGGACAGCCAAATGGAATCAATGACTGCTTTTCCAAAGATTTATTGCAGGAAATGAATAATGCAGACATTATGATGATAAACAATGAGTTCACCTACAGTACAAGAGGGGAACCTTTAGCTGGCAAGGATTATACTTTCCGGGCAGATCCAAAGCGTGTCGACTTGTTAGAAACATTTGGAACAGATATTGTCAGTCTTGCCAATAATCATGTCTATGACTATGGCGAAGCTGCATTGATTGATACCATAGATACACTGGAAGAAGCAGGAATTCCGTATGTAGGAGCAGGAAAAGATTTAAAGGATGCCATGCGTCCGGTATATTTTGTGGCAAATGGAAAGAAAATAGCAATTGTATCAGCTACACAGATTGAACGCTCTTTAAATTATACGAAGAAAGCAACTGAGACGACACCGGGCGTGTTAAAGACCTTAAATCCGGACAAGTTTCTGAAAGTAATAGAAGAAGCAAGAGACAACAGCGATTATGTGATTGCTTTTGTACATTGGGGAACAGAAGGAAATAACTATTTTGGTTCCGACCAGGTGGCTCTTGCAAAACAGTTTGTGGAAGCCGGTGTGGATGTCATTATCGGCGGACATACCCATTGCCTGCAGGGCATGGAATATATGGATGGCGTGCCGATTATCTACAGTCTTGGCAATTTCTGGTTTTCGGCGTCAACATTAGATACCGGCTTATCCCAGGTAATCATCCGGGATGACGGAACTATTGATTTCCGGTTTCTGCCGTGTATACAGAAGAATTACAAGACCTCACTGGTGACAGATGAAAGTGAGAAAAGACGTATTTTTGATTTTATGGAATCCCTTTCCGTGGGAATTACTATAGATGATGATGGTTATGTGACAGCAACGGAGGAATCCGTTTCAATAGAAGATTTTAAAGAAAAGAGGAAAAAACATGAGTAAAAAACCAACCGTATTGATGATTTTAGATGGTTTTGGTCTGAATGACAAAACTGAGGGTAATGCAGTAGCCCAGGCAAACAAGCCAAACATTGATGCACTGATGAAAGATTATCCATGGGTAAAAGGAAATGCCAGCGGACTTGCCGTAGGACTTCCGGACGGACAGATGGGTAACTCCGAGGTAGGACACTTAAATATGGGTGCCGGCAGAATTGTATACCAGGAATTAACCAGAATTACCAAAGAAATCGAAGATGGAGATTTCTTTAAAAACGAAGCATTGCTTGCCGGCATGAAAAATGTAAAAGACAACGGTTCTGCACTTCATTTATATGGATTATTATCCGATGGTGGAGTTCACAGCCACATTACACATTTATTCGGACTTCTGGAAATGGCAAAAAAGAAGAAGGCTTAGACAAAGTATATGTACACTGCTTCTTAGACGGTACCGTGATACAGCACCTACTTCCGGAAAAGGATTTATCGAAGAATTAGAAGCAAAAATCAAAGAAATCGGTGTTGGTGAAATCGCAACCATCAACGGACGTTACTATGCAATGGACCGTGATAACCGTTGGGATCGTGTAGAAAAAGCATATAAAGCAATTACAGAAGGTGTTGGCGAGACAGCAGACAGCGCTGTTGCAGCAATTGATGCATCTTATGCAAAAGACGTAACAGATGAGTTTGTAGTTCCGACTGTAATTATGAAAAATGGTGCTCCAACTGCAACCGTACAGGATAACGATACCATTATCTTCTTCAACTTCCGTCCCGACCGTGCAAGAGAGATCACCAGAGCCTTCTGTGCAGATGAGTTCACCGGATTTGACAGAGGCGCAAGAAAGAACGTAACTTATGTATGTTTCACAGAATACGATGGAACCATTCCAAACAAAACCGTTGCATTCCACAAGGTAGAACTTACCAATACATTTGGACAGTTCCTTGCAGACAATGGCAAGACTCAGGCAAGAATCGCTGAGACTGAGAAATATGCTCATGTAACCTTCTTCTTCAACGGCGGCGTAGAGGAGCCAAACAAAGGCGAAGAAAGAATTCTGGTAAAATCTCCAAAGGTAGCAACCTATGATTTGAAACCGGAAATGAGTGCATACGAAGTATGTGATAAATTAGTAGATGCCATCAAATCTGAAAAATATGATGTAATCATAATCAACTTTGCTAACCCGGATATGGTTGGACATACCGGAGTTCAGGCTGCAGCAATCAAGGCAGTAGAAGCAGTTGATGAGTGCGTTGGCAATGCTGTAGCAGCATTAAAAGAAGTAGACGGACAGATGTTTATCTGTGCAGACCACGGAAATGCAGAGCAGATGATTGACTATGAAACAGGTGAACCATTTACCGCACATACGACGAATCCGGTACCGTTTATTCTGGTCAATGCAGACCCTGCATACGGTTTAAGAGAGGGTGGATGTCTTGCAGATATCGCTCCTACATTAATCGAGCTGATGGGAATGGAACAGCCAGCAGAAATGACAGGAAAATCTTTGTTAATCAAAAAATAAGACCGTAAGGGCGAAATGCAAACTACGAGAAACACGCTTTGCGAGTTTCTCAAGTTATCGCGGTGCTCGTCAAATCTGCATGCAAGCATGCAATTTATCTCGCTGCTCGCGTAAATAAAAAGATTCTGTATCTCAAGTGTAAGGTACAGAATCTTTTGCTATAGATAAGTATTTTCCAACACATATATTAATAATACTTATAAATAGAAAATATTAGACAAAAAAACTAATAAATTTCGCTCATTTTTCTATATGGGGCAAAAGGCGCACTTCGCCCAAATTCATTGACTTTCTAAAAGGCACTGTATTATAATTTTCCAGTAGTGTTTTTTATCATAACAAAAATTTGCGAAAGCATAAAATGGAGGACAAAAGCAGTATGCAGGAATTTAAACCATTTAAAGAAGGAAAAGTAAGAGAAGTATATGATAATGGAGAAAGCCTTATCATTGTTGCAACAGACAGAATTTCAGCATTTGACCATATTTTAAAGAATAAGGTTACCAATAAGGGTGCAATTCTGACACAGATGTCCAAATTCTGGTTCGATTTTACAAAAGATATCGTACCAAACCATATGATTTCTGTAGATGTGAAAGATATGCCGGAATTTTTCCAGAAGGAAAAATTTGACGGAAACAGCATGATGTGCAAGAAGCTTGAGATGCTTCCAATCGAATGTATTGTTCGTGGTTACATCACAGGAAGCGGATGGGCAAGCTACCAGGAGAACGGAACCGTATGTGGAATCAAATTACCGGAAGGACTTGTGGAATCCGATAAATTACCTGAGCCGATTTACACACCAAGTACTAAGGCAGAGATTGGTGACCATGATGAGAATATTTCATTTGAGCAGAGTATTGACGTATTAGAGAAAGCATTCCCGGGCAAGGGGGCTGAGTACGCAGAAAAGATTAAAGAATATACCATCGCACTTTATAAGAAGTGCGCAGAGTATGCTCTGAGCAAGGGAATTATTATTGCAGATACTAAGTTTGAATTTGGTCTTGATGAGAATGGTGAGGTTGTAATCGGTGATGAGATGCTTACACCAGACAGCTCCACGTTTCTGGCCATTAGAAGGATATGAACCGGGACAGGGACAGCCGTCTTATGACAAACAGTTTGTAAGAGACTGGTTAAAAGCAAATCCGGACAGCGATTATCTCCTTCCGGATGAAGTAATTAAGAAGACAATTGAGAAATACGAAGAAGCATTTGAATTACTGACCGGTAAGAAATTTGCTTAAAAAAATATAGTCAGGAGAACCCTATGAATAACAATGAATTAAAGGAAAGCCCATGGGACGGACTGCACGAGGAATGTGGAGTCTTTGGAATGTATGATTTTGATGGACATGATGTGGCATCCACAATCTATTATGGTTTATTTGCATTGCAGCACCGCGGACAGGAGAGCTGTGGTATTGCAGTAAGTGAGACAAACGGACCGAAGGGAAAAGTTACTTCCTATAAAGATATGGGACTGGTAAACGAAGTATTTACCGGAAAACAGTTAGAAGCAATGAAGGGTGATATCGGAGTTGGTCATGTCCGCTATTCCACTGCAGGTTCTTCCACCCGTGAGAATGCACAGCCGCTGGTATTGAATTATGTAAAAGGTACGCTGGCATTGGCACACAACGGAAACCTCATCAATGCGCCGGAGCTTCGAAGAGAACTGGAGTATACCGGTGCTATTTTCCAGACCACCATTGATTCCGAGGTGATTGCTTATCATATTGCCAGAGAGCGTTTGAATTCCAAGACAGCCGAGGAAGCAGTACGCAGAGCCTGCCAGAAGTTAAAAGGAGCTTATGCTCTGGTTGTAGCCAGCCCTCGTAAGTTGATTGGTGCAAGAGACCCATATGGCTTCAAACCCCTTGTGATCGGAAAACGTGACAATGCTTATATCATTACTTCTGAGACCTGTGCCTTGGAGACCATTGATGCAGAGTATGTCAGAGACGTATTGCCGGGAGAAGTGGTAACAATTTCACCGGAAGGCGGTATTCAGTCTGATATGACTATGTGTCTTCCAAAAGAACAGGAAGCACGTTGTATTTTTGAATACATATATTTTGCGAGACCGGACAGCCATATTGACGGGGTCAGCGTTTATGCATCCCGTATCCAGGCAGGACGTTTCCTTGCAATGGATTCACCGGTAGATGCAGACCTGGTAGTAGGAGTACCGGAGTCCGGAAATGCAGCAGCCCAGGGTTATGCCCTGCAGTCCGGAATTCCATATGGAACAGCTTTTTTGTAAAAAATGGCTATGTCGGAAGAACCTTTATCAAGCCAAAACAGAGCAGCAGAGAATCCAGCGTAAGAGTAAAATTAAATGTACTGGCAGAATCAGTCCGTGGCAAGCGTGTCATCATGATAGACGATTCCATTGTGCGAGGAACAACCTCTGACCGTATCGTAAATATGTTAAAAGAAGCCGGTGCCACAGAAGTGCATGTAAGAATCAGTTCCCCGCCATTCTTATGGCCATGTTACTTTGGAACCGATATTCCGGAGCGGGAACAGTTGATTGCCTATAACAGAACCATCGAAGATATCCGGAAGATAATCGGTGCAGATTCTTTGGGATACTTAAAGATAGAGCGTCTGGAGCAGCTGGTAGGAGGACTTCCAATCTGTAAAGGATGCTTTACAGGAAAATATCCGATCGAACCGCCAAAAGAGGACATCCGTGGTGACTATGAGCGATAAAGCAGACTGACACAGCGGTCATCCGGTTGCCGGGCAGAGCATTGTGTAATTTATTTATATTATTTTAAGAAAAAGGAGCACACATATGAGTACCGATAGATACAACAGCCCATTATCAGAGCGTTATGCCAGCAAGGAAATGCAGTATATTTTTTCCCCGGATATGAAATTCCGTACATGGAGAAGACTCTGGATTGCACTGGCAGAAACCGAGAAAGAACTTGGACTTGATATTACACAGGAACAGATTGACGAATTAAAGGCACACAAGGATGACATCAACTATGATGTGGCAAAGGCAAGAGAAAAAGAAGTCCGTCATGATGTTATGTCTCACGTGTATGCATATGGTGTGCAGTGCCCGAAAGCAAAAGGAATCATCCATTTAGGAGCAACCTCCTGCTACGTTGGAGATAATACCGATATCATCATTATGTCAGAGGCATTAAAACTGGTTCGTAAGAAATTAGTAAATGTCATTGCAGAACTGGCAAAATTTGCAGATAAATATAAGAATCAGCCGACACTGGCATTTACCCATTTCCAGCCGGCACAGCCAACTACCGTTGGAAAACGTGCAACACTGTGGTGCCAGGAATTTATTATGGATTTGGAAGACTTAGATTATGTATTAGGCAGCCTGAAACTTTTAGGTTCCAAGGGAACGACAGGAACACAGGCAAGTTTTCAGGAGCTATTTGAGGGAGATCAGGAAACCATCGATAAGATTGATCCGATGATCGCAGCGAAGATGGGATTCAAGGAGTGCTATGCCGTATCCGGACAGACATATTCCAGAAAAGTGGATACCAGAGTTGCAAATATTTTAGCAGGCATTGCAGCAAGTGCACACAAGATGTCCAACGATATCCGTCTGCTGCAGCACTTAAAAGAAGTGGAAGAGCCGTTTGAGAAGAACCAGATCGGTTCCTCCGCGATGGCATATAAGAGAAATCCGATGCGGAGTGAGCGTATTGCATCTCTTTCCCGCTATGTGATGATCGATGCGTTAAATCCGGCGATCACCTCTGCAACCCAGTGGTTTGAGCGTACATTGGATGATTCCGCCAATAAGCGTCTTTCCATTCCGGAAGGATTTCTGGCAATCGACGGAATCTTAGACCTTTGCTTAAATGTAGTAGACGGACTTGTTGTATATGAAAAAGTTATTTACAAACACATGATGAGCGAGCTTCCATTTATGGCAACTGAAAATATTATGATGGATGCTGTAAAAGCTGGTGGTGACCGTCAGGAATTACATGAGAAGATTCGTGTACTTTCCATGGAAGCAGGCAAAAATGTAAAACAGGAGGGTAAAGAGAACAACCTTCTTGAGCTGATTGCAGCAGAACCTGCATTCCATACAACCTTAGAAGAGCTGAAGCAGAATATGGACCCTGCAAAATATGTAGGAAGAGCACCAATTCAGGTAGATGCCTTCTTAAAGAATGTGGTACAGCCGATTTTGGATGACAACAAAGAGATTCTTGGTATGACAGCCGAGATTAACGTATAATCGAATTATTTTGAAAGAATAAAAAATCTTCTTTTGGAGATACTGAACTATTAATTCAGAATATTTTCAAAAGGAGATTTTTTTATGGCTGTAAAAATGACGATTACACGAATTCATGCAAGAATTAGATTCCAGAGGAAATCCCACAATAGAAACAGAAGTAACTGTGGAGACGGAGACAACCGGAAAGAAGTCGACTGCCCGGGCGGCAGCACCTTCCGGAGACAGCACCGGAGAATTTGAAGCCATTGAATTAAGAGACGGCGGCGAGCGTTATGGTGGAAATGGTGTGCAGCAGGCGGTGGAAAATGTAAATACAAGAATTGCAAAAGCACTGATAGGCAGAAACGTATTGCGGCAGGAAAATCTAGATGCACTGATGCTGGAACTGGATGGAACAGAAAACAAAGGAAGTCTTGGTGCCAATGCAATCTTAAGTGTGTCTTTAGCCTGTGCCAAAGCAGCGGCAAAAGCATTGCAGATGCCGCTTTACCGCTATGTGGGCGGCGTAAATGCAGTGACGCTTCCGGTGCCGATGATGAATATTTTAAATGGCGGCGCACATTCCGATAATAATCTGGATGTTCAGGAATTTATGATACTTCCAATTGGAGCCGACAGCTTACCGAAGGAATCCGTTGGTGTGCAGAAGTCTATCATCATTTGAAAAAATTATTAAAGAACCGTGGACTGTCTGTGGCAGTGGGAGATGAAGGCGGTTTTGCCCCAAACATTGCAAATGAGGAGGAAGCCATCCAGCTTATTATGGAAGCCATTACCAAAGCAGGGTACAGCTGCGGCAGAGGCAAGCAGTTTATGATTTCTCTGGATGCAGCCGCCAGTGAATGGAAAGGAAATGCACCGGGAGAATATTATCTGCCGAAATCCGGCAAGCGTTATACCACGGATGAACTGATTGTTCATTGGGAAAAGATGATTCGCCGTTTTCCGATTTATTCCATTGAAGACCCGCTGGATGAAGAGGATTGGGATGGCTGGAAACGTCTGACAGAAAAAGTGGGAGATAAAGTGATTCTGGTAGGCGATGATTTATTTGTTACGAATCCGGTGCGCCTGAATAAAGGAATTTCCATGGGATGCGGTAATGCGATTCTGATTAAGCCAAACCAGATTGGAACGCTCTCAGAAACTATGGAAGCCATCCGCATGGCAAAAGAACATGGTTATGAGACCATCATGTCCCACCGGAGCGGCGAGACCGAGGATACGACCATAGCGGATTTGTCAGTAGGGCTTGGCAGTGATCTGATTAAAACCGGAGCACCGTGCCGTGGCGAGCGGACGGCAAAATATAATCGTCTGATTCGGATCGAAGAATCGTAATAGATTTCAGCAAAATTTCAATACAAATGCGAAATAAGTGGTTGTAATTTGTCCGTGTGTATGATATACTGTCAAAGTTACGAGTATTATAAATCCACAGGAGGTGTCATTCGTGGCAGTTTTAAAAACGGTTTTAACAGTTGTATTTATTATTATATGTATCGCATTGACAGTAATTATTCTTCTTCAGGAAGGTAAGTCCGCAGGACTTGGAGCAATCAGCGGAGCAGCTGATACTTATTGGGGCAAGAATAAAGGTCGTTCTATGGAAGGAATGTTGGTAAAGGTAACCAGAGTACTGGTAATCTTATTCCTGTTAATTTCCATCGTACTGAATATTGGAAGTTTCTAAGAACCAAAGAGCTGTCGTGTGAACGACAGCTTTTTTACAGGAATTGCTTTCCTGTAAAAGTAAAAAAAGCTCCGCGAGAATGCACACTGCGGTGTATAAGGCAGATGCCGCAAGCGACCGCCGCAGGCGAGAGAATGTGACAAGGCACATTCTTTGTTTCATGAGCAGCGAGAAAAAATAGGAAAGAAAAGAATGGATAGAGAAGCACTGGAAAAAAAAAAGAAAGAAAATTGTATATGAGTTTATCTGTGATGACTTATATGTCCCGATGAAAGCCAAAGAGATTGCAATGATTCTGCAGGTATCCAAAGAGCAGCGGGAAGAGCTGCATGCGGTTTTGGATGCTTTGCTGGAAGAAGGCAAGGTAGAGCTGACCCAGAAGGGCAAATATGTAAAGGCTTCCGGAAGATTCTTAACCGGTGTTTATACCGGAAACAGCAGAGGCTTTGGCTTTGTGACGGTAGAGGGTGAAGAGGAAGATATCTATATCCCGGAGGAGAATACCAACGGAGCCATGCATATGGACACCGTATCTGTTGCAGTAAATCCGCAGAAGACCGGAAAACGCCGGGAAGGCAGAATTATAAAAATTATATCCAGAGGTCTGCATCAGATTGTCGGAACTTATCAGAGCAGTAAGAACTTCGGATTTGTGGTACCGGATAACCAGAAGCTGGCACAGGATATTTTTATTCCAATCGAACGCTCCAAAGGAGCAGTAGATGGACACAAAGTTGTCGTTGAGATTACCGATTATGGTAAAAACGGTAAGAAACCGGAGGGAAAAGTTGTTGAAATACTTGGTCATATCAATGACCCGGGAACAGATATTTTATCCATTGTAAGAGGCTTTGACCTGCCGACAGAATTTGCACCGAAGATTATGAAACAGGTGGAAAATGTAGCCAAAGAAGTCAGTGAGGCTGATATGGCAGGCAGGGAAGATTTGCGGGACTGGCAGATGGTGACAATCGATGGAGAAGACTCTAAGGATTTGGATGATGCGGTATCCCTTACTATGGATGGAGAAAATTATATTCTGGGCGTTCACATTGCAGATGTGTCCAATTATGTGCAGGAGCACAGCGCACTGGATGTGGAGGCATTGAACCGCGGAACCAGTGTATATCTCGTTGACCGTGTGATTCCTATGCTGCCCCATGCATTGTCCAATGGAATCTGTTCCCTGAATGCAGGAGAGAACCGGCTGGCATTGAGCTGCATCATGACCATTAACCCGAAGGGCAAGGTCATTGACCATAAAATTGTAGAGTCTGTGGTAAAAATTGACCGCAGAATGACTTATACAGCGGTAAAAGAAATTTTAGAAGACCATAACGAAGAAACAATTGCAATGTATCAGGAACTGGTTCCGATGTTTGAAAAAATGGGAGAGCTGGCAGCACTGCTTCGAGGGAATCGTATGAAGCGCGGATCGATTGATTTTGATTTCCCGGAGACGAAAATCCTTTTGGATAAAAATGGAAGACCATTGGAAATCAAGCCATACGACAGAAATACAGCTACAAAATTAATTGAAGATTTCATGCTGATTGCCAATGAGACGGTGGCGCAGGAATTTTTCTGGCAGGAGATACCATTTCTCTATCGTACCCATGAGACACCGGACGAAGAAAAAATAAGAAAGCTTGCAACATTAATGGAAATTTTGGATATACACTGCATATCAGCCAGGAGGAAATTCATCCGAAGGAATTGCAGAAGCTGTTAGGAAAAATCGAAGGAACACCGGAGGAAGCATTAATCAGCCGGCTGACCCTCCGTTCCATGAAACAGGCAAAATATACCACAGAGAACACCGGACATTTCGGACTGGCAGCAAGCTGTTATTGCCATTTTACATCGCCGATTCGCCGTTATCCTGATTTACAGATACACCGTATCATCAAGGAAACATTGCGGGGCAGGATGAATCATAAGCGGATGGCGCATTACGAAACGATTCTGCCTGAAGTAGCCAAGCATTCCAGCGAAACAGAACGTCGGGCAGATGAGGCAGAGCGTGAGACTGAGAAGCTGAAAAAAGCACAGTATATGGCAGAGCATATCGTGGAGAAGTCTATGAAGGCGTTATTTCCGGGGTGGCATCCTATGGAATGTATGTCGAGCTGCCAAATACGGTAGAGGGTCTTGTGCATGTAACCAGTCTTACCGATGACTACTATCAGTATTTTGAAGACACTTTTGAACTGGTTGGCGAAGTAACGAACCGCCATTATAAGCTGGGACAGAAGGTATATATCCGGGTAATCGGTGTAGATGAGATTGTAAGAACCATCGATTTTGAATTGGCAGAGGCAACAGGAACAGGAGAAATGAAGAATGGGAAAAGAATCGATTAAGATGATTGCCAATAATAAGAAGGCAAGACATGATTATTTCTTGGAAGAACTTTATGAGGCAGGAATCAGCCTGCATGGAACGGAAGTGAAATCTCTCCGTATGGGAAAATGCAGTATCAAGGAGTCTTTCATACACATTGAACATGGGGAAGTCATCATATATGGTATGCATATCAGCCCATATGAAAAGGGAAACATTTTTAACCGTGATCCGCTTCGCCCGAAGAAGCTTCTGATGCACAAAAACGAGATTCGTAAATTAGAGCAGAAGATTAAGGAAAAAGGTTATACCATTGTTCCGGTGGAAGTATATTTCAAGGGAAGTCTGGTAAAAGTCCAGATTGCGCTTGCAAAAGGTAAGAAGCTCTACGACAAGCGGCAGGACATTGCGAAGAAAGACATGCGCCGTGAAGCAGAGCGGGATTTCAAAGTAAGAAATCTTGGTTAATAGGCGGATAAAAATTGTCAGTTAATGGCAATACAAACAGTGGTTATATCTTTGCCTCTTGCAGGAATAGCGGAGGCAGGTTATAATAGAATAAATATATAAGGGGTAGTAAAGGTTTCGACAGGGGTTTTGCAGCTGGAGAAGCGAGTCGCATGGAATGCGTCAAATGGCCCAATTAAATTTAAACGCTGAAGATAATTTAGCATACGCTGCCTAATTGCAGCAGTCTGACCTAGGGCACTCACACTTTAGGATCCAGGCTTCGACGATGTGAGAAACGACACAGGCAAAGCTTTGAACCCGTGGGCGTATCATGAAGCTACTGAAACAGTTACGGTGTTCATACCGGAATTGCAGAGGGAATGTCAAAGTATGAACTACACTCGTAGAAGGACAGGGAATTGGTTTTTGGACACGGGTTCGACTCCCGTCTAGTCCACTAAACGTGAACGTAGGCGAACCCTGACACGTATAATGGAAGAGTTCCAATCAGCAGACAATATGGTTGCTGGTTGGAACTTTTTTACTTTACAGAAAATTGCTTTCCTGTAAAGTAAAAAAACGCTCCGCGAGAATGTGCACTGCGGCGTATAAGGTAGATGTCGCAAGCGACCGCCGCAGGCACATTCTTTGTTCTGATTGTCAGATATTAGTAAGAAGTCACTGGTGACACTTTCTGTAGGTGTTAGAGAAAAGGAATGTTGCTATTATAAAAATGATAGAATATAATAGTTATAATTTAAATATTAGGGGGTACTTTAATGGCAGAGAAAATGGAAATATTAGTTGAAAAGCAAAGACGCGGAGCTAGGAGTAATCAAAAGCTTAAGATACTGTATCTTGCAAAAATTCTTCTGGACAATACAGATGCTAATCATGATATTACATTACAGGAGATTATAGATAAACTGTCTGCAAATAATGTAACGGCAGAACGGAAAAGTTTGTATGATGATATTGCCCGGCTTGATGAATTCGGAATAAAGATAAAAAAGACGCAGTATGGAAAAACATATCATTATCAGGTTGTTAAGCGAGATTTTGAATTGGCAGAATTAAAACTTCTTGTAGATTCTGTTGCAGCGGCGAAGTTTATTACAGAAGAAAAATCAAATGAGTTGATTAAAAAAATAGAACATTTGACGAGTAAACATAATGCCACTATGTTGCAACGTCAGGTATATGTAGCAGGGCGTGTAAAATCAATGAACAATGGAATAATGGAAAATGTCGATGCAATTCATACGGCTATAGCTGAGAATTCAAAGATATCTTTTCAGTACTTTCAGTGGAATGTGAAAAAAGGAGGCGGAGCTTAAGCGGGATGGTAAGAGATATGAAGTCAGTCCATGGGGGTTATCATGGGATGATGAGTATTACTATCTGATTGGATATGATTCAGATGCAGGAATTATTAAGCATTATCGTGTAGATAAAATGCTTAGTATAAAAGTAGAAAATAAAGTTCGTGAAGGCAGATATAAATTCAAAGAACCTGATATGGTAACATATGACAAAAAAGATGTTTAATATGTTTAATGGGGAAGAGCGGAATGTGGAAATTCTGTGCGAAAATAGTTTGGCAGGAGTTATGATAGATCGTTTTGGAAAAGATGTAAGAATAACCAAAGTGGACAATGGACATTTTCAAGTTGTGGTAAAAGTAGCTGCCAGCATGCATTTTGTACATTGGATTATGGCATTGGGTGATGGAGTGAAGATTGTTGCACCGGATAGCTTGGTAGAACAGATACGAGAGGAAATTAATCGATTGGCAAACAAGTATAGTAAATGATAGAACAAAGATTCGATAAAAAATGAAATTCAAGTGGAGATTTATGGACTTGTAATTTGGCATAATAGAATTATCTAACAGAGGGACACGGAGGAATGTTGCAGAGAAAAATTATAAAGGCAATAAAAAAAGACCATCAGGTCTTGATTTAATCTGCACCATGCAGAGTCAAAAGACGATGCCGGATAAACCTTATTTGCACTCGCTTTGTTAATTCTCTTTTATTATAGCATGTAAACAAATATAGTCAACAAAAAAATGATAAAAAATCAGGAGGAAATTTTATGACAGCATTCAAGTATTATTTGGGATTGGATATGGGAACTAATTCTGTGGGTTGGGCAGCAACTGATCCAGAGTACAGATTGTTGAAAGCAAAAGGAAAAGATTTATGGGGAATACGTGAATTTAATGAGGCATCTGGTGCAGTTGAAAGGCGTACACACAGAATAAGCAGAAGGAGAAAACAAAGAGAGCAGGTTAGAATTGGCATTTTAAAAGACTATTTTCATGATGCCATATGTGAAGTGGACCCTAGTTTCTTTCAAAGATTAGAGAATAGTAAATATCATGAGGAAGATAAGGATGTTGAAGTAAGATATAAAAATAATATTTTTAATGATAGCAATTATACGGACAAGGATTATTTTAATGAGTATCCAACCATATATCATTTGAGAAATGAATTAATAAGCAGTACAGAAAAACATGATGTCAGGCTTGTTTTTTTTAGCACTGCTGAATATGTTTAAACACCGTGGTCATTTCTTAAATGCAGGATTAGGTGAAAATAACGGTGAAAGTAATATTGATAATGCGTTTTGAATTAACAGAATTACTTTCAGAATTAACAGAATATCATTTGAGTCAGGATATAGATTGTAAGCAAATAGAAGCAATTTTGTCCCGCAGAGATATGAGCAGAACGCATAAAGCGGAAGAACTTGCAGGGGTATTGCACGTAGATTTAAAGAACAAGCCATATAAGGAATTAATAAGAGGATTATGTGGTTTAAAATTCAATGCATGTGTTGTTTTTCCAGATGTACAGAGTGAAGAAGTGACTAAACTTGATATCTGTCTTTCAGAATCTACTTTTGATGAAAAATCAGATGAAATTGCCAATATAATCGGTGAAGATTATTTTGAAATTATTATGGCTATGAAAGAAATGTTCGATATTGGATCTTTAGCAAGCATTATGAAAGGACATAATTACTTATCACAGGCAAGAGTTGCGTCATATACAAAGCATAAAGAAGATTTGAAACTTTTAAAAGAGGTTATAAAGAAATATTGCGGTAAAAAGGAATATGATAAGTTCTTTAATAGTGATGCAGATGGTTCCTATGCATCATATGTAGGATCTTATAACTCAAAAAATAAGGAAAGAAGAGTTGGAAATAAAAGAACTTCGGAAGAATTGTATAAGGAAATTAAGAAACTTTTGAAAGATGCTCAAAAAGAAGATGAGAATGTACAGAAAATACTTACATCTATTGAAAATGAAACATTTTTACCGAAACAGCTGACAGCATCTAACGGAGTAATTCCAAATCAGGTGCATGCAAGAGAAATGAAGAAAATACTTTCAAATGCAGAAAATTATCTTCCATTTTTAACGGAAAAGGATGAAACAGGGTTGTCGGTATCAGAAAGAATATTAAAACTCTTTACATTTCAAATACCGTATTATGTTGGCCCAACATCAGAAAAAAAAACAGTGGCAAAAATGGAGGAAATGGTTGGGTTGTAAGACGAGAAGATGGACAGGTTTTACCATGGAATATTGATGAGAAGATAGATATGAAAGCGACATCAGAAGCATTTATATCACGGATGGTGCGGCGTTGCACATATATTAGCGGAGAACAGGTATTGCCGAAAGCTTCACTGGAATATCAAAGCTATTGTGTTCTTAATGAAATTAATAATATTAAGATTGATGGGGAGAGAATCTCGGTTGAGTTAAAGCAGGATATATACAAAGCTGTATTTCAAAAAGGGAAAAAAGTAACAAAGAAGCAGTTATGTAAATACTTACATACAAGAGGAATTATTGAAACAGAAGAGCAGGTTACAGGAGTGGATGTTTCAATAAATAATGCATTAACAACATATGGTAAATTCAAACCGATATTTGGTGAGGATATTTCTAAAGACAGTGTTCAGAAAATGATAGAGGATATAGTATTTTGGTGTACGGTCTACGGAGATTCTAAAAAATTCCTGAAAGATAGAATAGAAGAAAAAATATGGAAATAAACTTTCGGAAGAGCAGATTAAAAGAATTTTAGGATTTAAATTCAAAGATTGGGGTAATTTATCAAAGAAATTTTTAGAACTTAATGGAGCAGATACGTCAACAGGGGAATCAATAAGTATTATCAGAGCACTATGGAACAATAATCTGAATTTAATGGAGCTTATAAATAGCAGTTTATATAACTATAAAGAATGTTTGGCAGAGTATCAAAATACAATGCTGAAAACATTATCTGAGATTGAAGCGGAAGATTTGAATGAATATTATTTTTCTGCTCCGGTAAGGAGAATGATCTGGCAGACAATCCTCGTGATTAAAGAGTTGGTTAAAGTATTGGGCTGCGAACCAGAGCGTATATTTGTTGAAATGACAAGAAGACCGGATGAACATAAAACCCGGACTTCAAGCAGACGCAATAAATTTGAAGAATTATATAAAAAAGTAAAAGATGAAACTACTGATTGGATGCAGGTGATTGCTAATGCAGAGGAAGACGGAAAAATCAGAAGTAAAAAAATGTATCTTTACCTCACTCAAAAAGGAAGATGTATGTATACTGGAAAGCATATAGAATTGGATGATTTATTCGATAATAATCTGTATGATATAGACCATATTTATCCAAGGCATTTTGTGAAAGATGATAATATTGATAATAATCTGGTTTTAGTCTGCAAAGAAAAGAATGCGCATAAGAGTGATCATTACCCGATAGAGGAGGAAATCTTTTTATCACAGAAAAAAATGTGGCTGGAGCTTAGAAAATCTGGATTTATTACAGAAGAAAAATATAATCGTCTTATGGATAGAAATCCATTTAGTGATGAACAAAAAGCGGGATTTATTGCAAGACAGCTGGTAGAAACCAGCCAGGGAACAAAAAGGTGTAGCAAATATACTGCGACAACTTTTGCCGGGTAGTAAGATTGTTTATGCAAAGGCGTCAAACGTATCTGAATTTAGGTGTACAAGGGATGATATTCCGAAGAGTCGTCTGGTTAATGATTTCCATCATGCTCATGACGCATATCTTAATATTGTAGTTGGAAATGTATATTATGTGAAATTCACTCAAAATCCGCTTAACTTTATAAAAAAAGATTATGATAAGTATAAAGAAGATTATAATTTGTCAAAAATGTTTGACTGGGACGTAAAACGTAATGGTGAAGTGGCGTGGATTGCACAGAGAAAAGATGGGGCGGCAGGAACAATAACTACCGTAAAGCGGATGTTAAGCAGAAATACGCCGTTGATGACCCGATATAGTTTTGATGGAAAAGGCGGATTGACAAATGAGACTCTTTACAGCGCTAAAAAGGCTAAAGGTGAGGGATATATTCCGTTTAAGTCATCAGATGATAAAATGCAGGATGTTACAAAGTATGGTGGATTTACAAGTGTAACTGGTGCATATTTCTTTTTGGTAGAACATACTGAAAAGAAGAAACGAATCCGGACAATTGAATCAGTGCCGGTGTATTTGGCTCAAAAGATAGAACAGAATCCGGATGAACTTAAAAAATACTGTGAGGAAATATTGGGGCTTATTGATGCAGATATAAGGCTTAAAAAGATTAAAATAGGATCTTTGATAAAACGGAATGGTTATTTCTGTTATATTACCGGAAAAACAGGAAATCGATTAATTGTACGGAATGCAGTAAATCTATGCTTAAAAAATGAGTGGATAAAATATATTTCAAAGCTGGAAAAGGTCAAAGAAAAAGATGCTGTAGATAAGATTATTACAAAAGAAAAGAATGAGGTTTTGTATTCAGAACTTATACAGAAATTTAAACATGGTATTTTCTCAAAAGACCAAATCCTGTTGGGGATAAGCTGGAAAAAGACAGTGAAAAGTTTAACAATTTATCAATTAAAGACCAATGTGCAGTATTGTGTCAAGTACTACGCATGGCGGCTATTTTGGGAAGTGAATGTGATATGACATTATTGGGTGACTCTCCTAATTGTGGAAAAATGTTGATAAGTAAGAAAATTGGAGATGAAGAAATATATCTGATTAATCAATCTGTAACAGGATTGTATGAAAAGAAAATCAATCTCCATACAGTATGAGCTGGCGGACTGTTGTCATCTCAAGCAGTGCAAAGTTAGATTATCAGATGGGCTATCTGATAGTGAGAAATCAGGATGTTGTCAAAATACATATTAGTGAAATTTCTATATTGATGATTGAAACAACATCCGTTTCTCTTACTGCAGCATTACTTTGTGAGTTGACGAAAAAAGAAAATAAAAGTGATATTTTGTGATGAAAAAGAAATCCTTCCTCTGAATTAATTCCATACTACGGAAGCCATGACACGAGTATGAAAGTGCGGAAACAGATTGCGTGGTCAGAGGATATAAAAACATCCGTATGGACGGAAATAGTTACTGAGAAAATCAGAAAACAGGCTGAAAATCTTGAAAGATGGGATAGAACGGAAGCTCAGATGCTTTACGAATATATTACACAGATTGAGTTTGGTGACGCAACGAACAGAGAGGGACATGCAGCAAAAGTTTATTTTAATGCATTGTTTGGCTTGGATTTTACGAGAACCGCTGAAAACAGTATAAATGCTGCATTGAATTATGGCTACAGTTTACTACTTTCTACTTGTGCTAGAGAAACAGCCCTAAATGGATATATTACGCAGATTGGATTATTTCATGATAATATTTTTAATCAATTTAATTTGGCATCTGATTTAATGGAACCATTTCGACCGATAGTGGATAATCTTGTAAAAACGATGCATCCAGATAAGTTTGAACATGATGAAAAAGTTGAAATATTAAAAATGCTGCAAAAAGAGATGATAATAGCCGGACGAAAGGAGTGCGTGAACAATGCAATGAAAATATACTGCCGGAGTATTTTTGATGCATTAAATGAGGGCGATATTTCATTGATTAAGTTCTATAAAGATGAGTTATAGGTATATGAGAATAATGGTTTTATTTGATCTTCCGGTACTAACTGAAAAACAGCGCAGGGATTATAGAGAGTTTAGAAAGTACTTGTTAAAAGCAGGTTTTTTATGATGCAGGAATCGGTGTATTGCAAATTAGTTCAAAATGCAGGAGTAGCAGATGTTGTTCAGGAGAGTATCCGGAAGAATAAACCGGGAGAAGGACTGGTGCAAATATTAAGAGTGACTGAAAAGCAGTTTGCAAAGATGGAATATGTGGTAGGAGAAAATAAGTCTCTGGTATTGGATGCGGACGAAAGGCTGGTGATTTTATGAAGTTAGTAAATACTTTATATAATCTGGAATTTGATTTAATGGAGAATCAGATACTGGTTTTATCAATAGAGAATCATTTGGCGTATAGAAATATTCTGGAAGAATTGTGGAAACAATATAAAGGAGAAACGGGAAATTTTATTTTGTCAGATGGGGATAAGGAACTGAAAATGTCACAGAGGATAGAGTGCATTTATAATATTTTTAATATTAATACCAATGATCGTAAAATTATCTCTAAATTGTATCAGGAACTTACATATCAAAATGACGCACTATTACAAGAAGAAAGCATACGTTTTAAACAGGAATTGATGGAATATTTTGATAAACTCATTTCTACGGTACCATATAATCTAAAATATAATTTTGAAGTTGATTTATCAAGCTTAATGAAAGCGATATCAGTAGAAACGGATGTGGAATGTGACTCGTTACTTGAAAAAATGCTCCAATATATAAAACTCATGAATCAAATATGTGGAATTGATATATTTGTGATTCCGAATTTGAAGTACTATTTTTCAACGGAAGAGACCATGCAATTTTATCAGTTTGCAATGTATAATAAAATTTATATAGTTGTCATAGAACCAATACTATCACCGCATATGGAAGGTGAAAAAAGCTGGATAATTGATGATGATTTATGTATAATTGAATTGTAAGAATTAACACTATATTCGCAATATAGTATAAGCTCGGAGATAACCTTAAAGTAATTTGAGGTTTGAGAGCTTTGTTAATTCAGAAAGATGTAAAACACACAACCGCCATGCAAAAGGTAACTATAGTTTGAGAGCTTTGTTAATTCAGAAAGATGTAAAACATAGGCTTTGCCGCTATACCCCATACCATAGTTTGAGAGCTTTGTTAATTCAGAAAGATGTAAAACAACGGTTAACTGAATGTTCCACAAAACCCGGTTTGAGAGCTTTGTTAATTCAGAAAGATGTAAAACTGCGGTTGATTCTGAGATGGATGGTATAGAGTTTGAGAGCTTTGTTAATTCAGAAAGATGTAAAACCAATCATTCATTTTTAAGTTACGGGAGAGGTTTGAGAGCTTTGTTAATTCAGAAAGATGTAAAACACACAACCGCCATGCAGAACGTTAATATAGTTTGAGAGCTTTGTTAATTCAGAAAGATGTAAAACTGTTTTCACCATGGTCAGCGTTGTTCAATGGTTTGAGAGCTTTGTTAATTCAGAAAGATGTAAAACTAAAAATTGATGACACCACAACCGTAGAAGTTTGAGAGCTTTGTTAATTCAGAAAGATGTAAAACGTACGTCCAAATACTACCGTGTCAAGTAGAGTTTGAGAGCTTTGTTAATTCAGAAAGATGTAAAACAAGTGTTATTGTATATATAGAAACAAGGAGTTTGAGAGCTTTGTTAATTCAGAAAGATGTAAAACAATACAGTCGAAATAGAAACACAATGGCAAGTTTGAGAGCTTTGTTAATTCAGAAAGATGTAAAACTCACAAGTAATAATACACGCACACGCCCCAGTTTGAGAGCTTTGTTAATTCAGAAAGATGTAAAACGGAGTGTTCTTTTGGCATACAAATGACGTCGTTTGAGAGCTTTGTTAATTCAGAAAGATGTAAAACAACATACTTTTCTATGTCCTTTGCAACCTCGTTTGAGAGCTTTGTTAATTCAGAAAGATGTAAAACAACTTCGGTTAAAAGTTTATCATAGTCTTGGTTTGAGAGCTTTGTTAATTCAGAAAGATGTAAAACAGCTAATAATGCAGGTGGTTTTCAAGCAGGGTTTGAGAGCTTTGTTAATTCAGAAAGATGTAAAACTAAACTTTATAATCAGACCTATTGCAAGGGTTTGAGAGCTTTGTTAATTCAGAAAGATGTAAAACTTTTATTTGTGGTAGTTACACGATTTTTAGTTTGAGAGCTTTGTTAATTCAGAAAGATGTAAAACTATTGTTGTTTTAGATTTTACGGTAGAATCGTTTGAGAGCTTTGTTAATTCAGAAAGATGTAAAACCGCAAGCGTGCCTTGCTATGGTCAATCAGCGTTTGAGAGCTTTGTTAATTCAGAAAGATGTAAAACATTGAACGCATACGCTAACACGTCAACATCGTTTGAGAGCTTTGTTAATTCAGAAAGATGTAAAACAAAACATACCCTTGTCACTTATAAGGGTAGTTTGAGAGCTTTGTTAATTCAGAAAGATGTAAAACATTGAACGCATACGCTAACACGTCAACATCGTTTGAGAGCTTTGTTAATTCAGAAAGATGTAAAACACAGCCACAGCAATATAGTTATTCCGATTAGTTTGAGAGCTTTGTTAATTCAGAAAGATGTAAAACTAAAGCTGTGCGCGTCCATATGCAGGGACGTTTGAGAGCTTTGTTAATTCAGAAAGATGTAAAACGAATACCGTCAGCAGAATCTTGAATTTTAGTTTGAGAGCTTTGTTAATTCAGAAAGATGTAAAACGCAGATTCATTTTATATGCACAGGTCTTTAGTTTGAGAGCTTTGTTAATTCAGAAAGATGTAAAACCTGTTCCTCTTAATTGATAATCAATACTTCGTTTGAGAGCTTTGTTAATTCAGAAAGATGTAAAACTTAACAGCACAGGCAGTTGTGGACATTCTGTTTGAGAGCTTTGTTAATTCAGAAAGATGTAAAACTCTGCCCCTGCAATATTCAAATTCTTATTCGTTTGAGAGCTTTGTTAATTCAGAAAGATGTAAAACTGCACCACACAATATAAATATTTGCTATGGTTTGAGAGCTTTGTTAATTCAGAAAGATGTAAAACTTTACTACAATGTAACAACTGACACATTGCGTTTGAGAGCTTTATTGATTTGAAGAGTAATAAAACGAAGTACCTTATAATGCAAATCACCTGATTTGAGAACATTACTATTTGACAAAAAAAAAAATAACGAAAGGTGGTGGTAATAAGTGAGTAATGAACATAAGGCAATTTTTAAAGCTTATCTGCGAAATCTTATGCGACAATTAGAGGCAATGGAAAAGGAATTTGAGAATAATGACATTGAAAATGCTAAAAAATTCTCAGCGATTTAATCCAAGATACAAAAGATAGTATAGAAGATTAGTAATTGAAATTATGTGGAAATGAGAATGGCGAAAGTTGTTCTCATTTTGCGTTTTGTTACATAATTGCTTTTATAAATTAAAATATACACATAATACACATAAAAGTCAGGGAGAACCAGATGACAATAGAATATAAAAGACTTACAGAAAAAGAACTTAACATTTTTATCAATATGAGAATAAATCAGCTAAGAGAAGAAGGAGCAAAAGAGAAAATAGATTTGTTTCCTGCGCTGAAAGAGTACTATACGCGTCATATGAAGGATGGAACATTTGTATCCTGGCTTGCACTTGATGAGGAAAATATTGTTGGAACAAGTGGAATGTCATTCGTAGAAAAACCTCCATACTTTGGATGCCCTAGTGGTAAAATTGGATTACTGTCCAGTATGTTTACGAATCCGGATTATAGAAGAAAGGGGATAGCTAAGGAATTGTTATCCCGTGTTGTAAATGATGCCAGAGAATATGGATGCGGAACAATACAGATTACGGCATCGGATATGGGCGTTAAGTTGTATACAGATTTTGGATTTGTGCACAATGGGAATTTTATGCAGTATAAAATTTAAATAAACATGCCAATATAATTCAGAAAAGAATACAAAATATTAATCTACAGAACCTGCATGGGCAGCTTCTTATGGATGCTTGGCAACAGCAATAAGAGTGGTTTCACAGACTGCTCTTATTTTGAAAAATTTTTGAAAAATTTAAATCTTTTTTTCCAATCCCTCCTGTCTTACTTAATAGAAGGGAGGAAGGACAGATGAAAAACATAATAAAATGGTTTGTGCTGCTGATGCATAAGGATATGCAGAATTTTGAAATGAACGAGGATACGGATTGCTCGGTTCGCAAACAGATTATGAACAGAACAAATCGCAAAAAGGAAGGCGAAAGATTAGGATGAAAATGAGAAAACCTGGATATATTGCACTTGCAGTCCTGATGGCAGCAACACTCACATTAACAGGATGTAGCAATGTGACAGAAGCAAAGGGAAGTCCGACTACGGAAAAAGAAAAAGTAGCAGAGAAAACACCACAGAAGAGGGTAAAAGTTATAGTAGAAAATGCTGCAGAAACAGCTATTGAAACAGTCAGATTGGTGCAGAAGACAGAAGAAACTGAAAATTTAGAACCGGAACTTGGGGCAGAAGAAGATACAGCGGAAGAAAACACAGAGGGAGAAAATGAGACGGGAACAAAGCAAGGAAAGACAGAGGAGACAGACCAGTCAGACAAAAATAAAAGCGGTAAGAAAAAGAATTCAACAGTAGCAGATACAACCGATTCAAATAAGCCGCCACATGACGGAATGATATATGATGTCAATGCAGGAACATGGATTGGATATGCCGGAGGTTCATTCGGATGGTTTTGACAGAAGTGAGTGCCGAAGAGGTGTGGTCTTATGTGAATGCAGAGAGAACAGCAGCAGGCCTCAATGCACTTACCTGGGATGAGGACATATACAATTTTGCATGCCAGAGAGCACAGGCAATTGTATCAGATTTTTCCCATAATGGCTGTGGCAATTATGGAGAAAACATAGCATTAAATTCTGCGGGAAGCGCATATAGAATCCACATGCAGTGGTTTTACTCAACCGGTCATCACAATAACTATATGTTATCTTCCTATGTAAAAGGTGCCTGTGCCATATATGTATATCAGGGTGTCTGGTATGCAGTGGAAAATTTTGCACTGGAAGAAAGTGAAAACAGTGGTGGAACGTTATCCTGCAATGCCTATGGACTGGAGGCAGAAGCAGCTTTAAATGAGTATATTGACAGTCATGACTGGTGAGAAAAGAAGATGGAAATGTGTTTGCGGTGGAAGAGCTGTTTCTGTTAAAATTTTAAGAAATCAGGCGTTAAAGGAAAAACACATGAGAAATAAGGAAGAAAGAAGGAAAAGAAAATGACATATACACAGGCGGTTGAAAAAGCATGTAATGGAGATTCGACGGGATTTGAATTCCTTTATGATACAACAAAAATAATAAATATTATCTGGCTTTAAAATATGTGAAAGATGAAGAGGCAGCAAAAGATGTTTTGCAGGAAGCATACATACGGGCGTGGAAAAATCTGGATAAACTAAAAGAACCGGAAAAATTTGATTCCTGGTTAGCACAGATTGTGGTAAATACAGCAAAAAATGAACTGGAAAAACGCAATCATACACCGCTAGATTTACGCATGGAAAGTGGTGAGGAAGAAGATGCAGAAATCATGGACTAGGCAGTAAGCGTCTGGGAAAATGAGCCGGAATTAGAATATACGAAAGAAGAGACCAGACAGCTGGTGCATGAGCTGATCGATGCATTGTCTGACGAGCAGCGTCTGGTTGTAATTGCCTTTGAATTAGAGGGACTTACCACAAAAGAAATTGCAGAACAGCTGGGCTGCCCGGAAGCTACAGTGAAATCAAGACTGCGTTATGGCAGGAATAATATCAAGACAAAGGCAGAGGAACTGCAGAAGAGGGGATACAAGCTTTACAGTGTTGCACCAATGCCGTTACTGCTGTATCTGTTGAAAAAGGAAATGGTTGTATCTGCGGCAGAGCCATCCACCCAGCTTTTATTAAGTGAATGTAGAAAAAAGTATAGCAAAGAGTACATATGGTGCAGGAAAAACTGCAGCCTCAACAGCGGTAAAAGCCGCAGGCACAGCAAGAAAGATGTCATTTTTGTCAACTGCAGCTGGAAAAGCGGCAATTGGCATCGTGGCAACGGCATCTATAGCAAGTGCAGTGACAGTTGGTGTCATCAGCTACAATAAATCAAATGATAAAAATGCGACCGCACAGGAAAATGTTCCGGCAGTAGAAGAAGTTCCGGTAAATGCAGACCAGCCAATAGATGGCGTGGTTGAGGATACAGAGACAACGGATGCACCAGAGGATGAAAATGGAAGTGAAAAATATGCTGATATTCCGGAATCTGTGCTTCCAAGTTCCGTGCGTAATGATAAAGACTATTTTGAATTCTGGGACGAGCCGGTAAAGGCAACCTGCTGGAGTGACGGTGTCAAGGGAACGATTTATGCAGACTGGGATAAAACACAGATTATCAAAGAAGTTACCTATGATGTAGATGGCTATGAGGATGAACTCCTTATTATTGGCTGTACACTGGATGGCGGTACCCATGCCATTGCAATTTATAACGGACAGTATGTTGTGGTAAATGATGCCATGTGGGATCATTGGTATAATGGAAAGAGTTCTGCTTTTGATTAATACGAAAACTTAAGATTTCGTTAAATTTATGGAACTGATTCTTAAGGTTGTCTGTGAGACATTGACCAACCAATTCCAGTAAGATATATTATGAATTAATGGGCTGTGGAAAAACAGTCCGGATTAAGGAGTATAAGTATATCAAAGTAAGGAGGAACTATGGGCATGGAAAAGCAGAAGGCGAAGACAGGTCCGAAAAAGAAGGTTGGAAAAAAGCAGAGAAGAAAGAGAAAACTGATACTTTTTATTGTAGAAGTATTAGTGATACTCATTTTGCTGGTAGTATTTTATGTAATGAGTAAGCTGAATAAAATCAATAATACCGGTTCCTTAGACGCGAAGAAGCTGAATATTAATATAGACAGCGAGACCCAGGAAGTGTTAGATAATTATACCAATATAGCTATCTTTGGAATTGATAACCGGAGCAGTGGAAATTATGAAAGCGGAAACAGCGACTGTATCATGATTGCCAGTATCAATGATGATACCAAGGAAGTGAAGCTTGTATCCGTATACCGGGATTCCTTTCTGGCAGTAGATGATAAAGACAGCCTGCGGAAACTGAATGCAGCTTATGCCAAGGGAGGACCGACCGGTGCAGTAGCGGCGTTAAATAAGAATCTGGATTTGAATATTACCGAATATGTATCCGTAGACTTCAATGCGGTAATGGAAGTTGTGGATGCATTAGGTGGAATAGAGTTGGATATTACCAAGGAAGAAGCCAGCAATATGCACATCTGGATTGATGAAATGAATGAAGTCATGGGAACCCATGGCAAGCCGGTTTCGGACCGGGCGTGCAGCAGGTCAATGGAATACAGGCACTTGCCTATTGCCGTGACCGAATGAGCGGCGGAGACGATTTCCGCCGGACCGAGCGCCAGCGTATTGTAGTAGGAAAGATTGTAGAAAAAGCAAAGCAGGCAGACATCCTTACTTTAAATGATTTGGTAGACAAGCTGTTTCCGGACATTTCTACCAGCCTTTCTACCACAGAAATATTGGGACTTGCAGCCCATGTCAAAGAGTATGAGCTTGCAGATACCCAGGGCTGGCCATTCCAGTTAGACACCAAGATGATGGAAAAATCCATCGGAGCAGTAGTTGTACCAACGGATTTGGAGACCAATGTAGATTTGCTGCACCGCTATTTATTTGATGTAGAGGATTATGAAACGACAGATAAGGTGAAAGAAATCAGCAAGGCAGTAAGCAACAGGACAGGAAAGACGGCAGCAGATACCACCCGGGATACGAATCCGCTGGTGCAGGATGCGGCTGCTGCTGAAATAACAGAGTAAGAGGAAAATATAACCAAATTTTATAAAAATTTCACAAAAAACAAGAAAAATCCAGTTACCTTTTGTATATTATTATGTTATGATAAAAATATATCAGTAAACATACAATGATTATCAAGGAGGTATTACGAATGCAGAGATTTACATTACCAAGAGATTTATATCACGGCAAAGGTGCATTGGAGGCACTGAAGAACTTTGAAGGAAGGCGCGCAATGATCTGTGTTGGTGGAGGCTCCATGAAACGGTTTGGTTTCCTGGATAAAGCAGAGGCATATCTGAAAGAAGCAGGTATGGAAGTGGAACTGTTTGAAGGAATTGAACCGGATCCATCTGTTGAGACCGTGATGAAGGGTGCTGCCGCTATGGAGAAGTTCAAGCCGGACTGGATTGTAGCAATCGGTGGTGGTTCACCAATTGATGCTGCAAAAGCAATGTGGATTAAATATGAATATCCAGATATCACATTTGAAGATATGTGTAAAGTATTTGGAATTCCGAAATTAAGAAAGAAAGCACATTTCTGTGCAATTTCTTCTACCTCGGGAACAGCAACAGAAGTAACTGCATTTTCTATTATTACGGATTATGAGAAGGGAATCAAATATCCGATTGCGGATTTTGAGATTACACCGGACGTAGCAATCGTTGACCCGGAACTGGCAGAGACCATGCCGCAGAAACTGGTAGCCCACACCGGAATGGATGCGATGACACATGCAATCGAAGCGTATGTTTCAACTGCAAACAGTGATTTTACAGACCCGCTGGCACTCCATGCCATTGAGATGATTCAGCATGATCTGATTGATTCCTATAACGGAGATATGGCAAAACGTGATGCCATGCACAATGCCCAGTGTCTGGCTGGAATGGCATTTTCCAATGCACTGCTTGGAATCGTACATTCTATGGCACATAAGACCGGTGCCGCATTTGCCGACTACGGTGCACATATTATTCATGGCGCAGCTAATGCCATGTATCTGCCGAAGGTTATTGCATTTAATGCAAAGGATGAGACTGCAAAGAAACGTTATGGCGTGATTGCAGATTTTATGAAGCTTGGCGGAGAGACACTGGACGAGAAAGTCGCACTTTTAATCCAGTACCTGCGTAAGATGAATGATGACTTGAATATTCCGCACTGTATTAAGAACTACGGACCGGACAGCTATCCGGCTGAGCAGGGCTTTGTACCGGAAGAAGTATTCTTAGAGAGACTGCCTGAGATTGCAGCCAATGCAATTTTGGATGCCTGCACCGGCTCCAACCCAAGACAGCCAAGCCAGGAAGAAATGGAAAAATTGCTGAAATGCTGTTACTATGACACAGAAGTAGATTTCTAAAAAATAGATTAAAAATGAAGTAAGCCCCGTTTCGATATCGCATTGATATTTGAGACGGGGTTTTTACAGTCTGAAAAATGGTTTTACAAAGGTAATACCCCCACAGCACTGCGGGGGTACAAAGGGGAGTTATGAAAATTTATGAAAAAAGTTTTATCAAATAGAGAGACAAGACATTGGGGGATGAACCTGTTCTCTATTGATATTTGTAGTATACCCGGATTTTGTGAAAAATAATTGTCCAGATTATGAAAAAAGCGTTAAATTCTAAAAAATTTTTTCTGAAAAAATTTCATGAATCTTTATATATCCCCTTGCGTAAAACACAAGATATGGTATACTGTATATGCGTTGAAGAGATTCGACACAAAATCTAGTACAGTTTTGTGCCGATTTTATGCGAATAGACTATTTTTTTATGGGAGAGGATTTCAATGAAAATCATTAAAAGAAGCGGCGCAGAGGCTGTTTTTGACATTTCAAAAATTATTATTGCAATCAATAAAGCGAACCATGAGGTGGTGGAAGCGGAACGATTGACTGCAGACCAGATTAAGGAGATTGCACAATATATAGAGGATTCCTGTAAGGATGCCAACCATGCCCTGAATGTAGAAGATATTCAGGACTTAGTGGAGGATCAGTTAATGGACAAGAGGGCTTTTTCTGTTGCCCGGAAATACATTACTTACCGCTATAAACGTGCCCTGGTACGTAAATCCAACTCTACGGATGAACAGATTTTAAGTCTGATTGAATGTAATAATGAAGAAGTAAAACAGGAGAATTCCAATAAGGATTCAACCGTAAACAGCGTGCAGCGTGACTATATGGCTGGTGAGGTGAGTAAGGATATTACCAGAAGATTCCTTCTCCCGGAGGATATTGTAGCGGCACATGAACAGGGAATTATCCATTTCCATGATGCAGATTATTTTGCACAGCATATGCATAACTGTGATCTGGTAAATTTAGAGGATATGTTACAGAACGGAACCGTTATCAGCGGAACCAGAATTGACAAGCCACATTCTTTCTCTACAGCGTGTAATATTGCAACCCAGATTATTGCTCAGGTGGCAAGCTCCCAGTATGGCGGACAGAGTATTTCACTGGCACATTTAGTACCATTTGTCCAGATCAGCCGTGAGAAAATTCATGCAGAGCTGGTGCAGACATTAAAAGAGAGCGATGTGGAGCTGAGCGAAGAGAAGATTAACAGCATTGTGGAAAGAAGACTTCATGCGGAAATCGAGCGGGGCGTACAGGTTATCCAGTATCAGGTAGTAACCCTGATGACTACCAACGGACAGTCCCCATTCGTAACCGTGTTCATGTATCTGAACGAAGCAAAGAATGAGCAGGAGAAAAAAAAAAGACCTTGCCATGATTATAGAGGAAGTGCTAGACCAGCGTTATCAGGGTGTTAAGAATGAGGATGGCGTATGGATTACACCGGCATTTCCAAAGTTGATTTATGTATTGGAAGAGGATAATATCCATGAGGATTCGGAATACTATTATCTGACCAAGAAAGCAGCAAAATGTACTGCAAAGCGTATGGTTCCGGATTATATTTCTGAGAAGAAAATGAAGGAATTAAAAGATGGCAACTGCTATACCTGTATGGGCTGCCGTTCCTTCCTTACCGTATATCATGATGAAGATGGCAAGCCAAAGTTCTACGGTCGTTTCAATCAAGGCGTGGTAACCTTGAATCTGGTAGATCTGGCATGCTCTTCCGGCGGAGATTTTGAAAAATTCTGGAAGCTATTTGATGAGCGTTTGGATCTTTGCTACTGCATTGATGGCGCGTCATAACCGCCTGAAGGGAACACCTTCTGATGTGGCACCGATTCTCTGGCAGTACGGAGCACTTGCCCGTTTGAAAAAAGGCGAGACCATAGACAAGCTTTTATATGGTGGATATTCTACTATTTCACTGGGTTATGCAGGACTTTGCGAATGTACCAGATATATGACTGGAAAACCACATACCGACCCGGCAGCAACACCATTTGCCTTAAAGGTAATGCAACGGTTAAATGATGCCTGCAAGGAGTGGAAAGAGAAAGAAAATATTGATTTCTCCGTATATGGAACACCGCTTGAGTCCACTACATATAAGTTTGCAAAGTGTCTGCAGAAGCGTTTTGGACTGATTCCGGGAATCACAGATAAGAATTACATCACAAACAGCTATCATGTGCATGTAACCGAAAATATCGATGCATTTACCAAACTGAAATTCGAATCCCAGTTCCAGGCACTTTCACCGGGTGGAGCAATCAGCTATGTGGAAGTTCCGAACATGCAGGATAATCTGGATGCTGTTTTATCTGTAATGAAATTCATCTATGAGAATATCATGTATGCAGAGTTAAATACCAAGAGCGATTACTGCCAGGTATGTGGCTATGATGGTGAGATTCAGATTGTAAAAGATGATGATGGAAAATTAGTATGGGAGTGCCCGCATTGCCACAACCGTGACCAGGATAAGATGAATGTGGCAAGACGTACCTGTGGTTATATTGGTTCCCAGTTCTGGAATCAGGGAAGAACCCAGGAAATCAAGGAGCGTGTACTTCATTTATAAAAAGAAAGTGAAAAGAAAATGCATTATTCAGCGATTAAATATAATGATATTGCGAACGGCACCGGTGTAAGAACGGTGCTGTTTGTATCCGGCTGCCGGAACCACTGTAAAGAGTGTTTTCAGCCGGAAACATGGGACTTTAAAAATGGAGAGGAATTTACAAAAGAAGTAGAAGATGAAATTCTTGCATCTTTGGAATCTCCCTATATCAAGGGACTGACTCTTTTGGGAGGAGACCCTTTTGAACCGGAAAACCAGCATGCACTGCTTCCGTTTATCAAGCGGGTGCGGACGGAACATCCGGAAAAAGACATATGGGCATATACCGGATATGTACTGGATAAGGATTTGGTACCGGAGGGAAGAAGATATACCGAGGATACGAAAGAATTATTATCCTTAATCGATGTGCTGGTGGATGGTCCCTTATGTGGCAGAGCTATATGATATTACATTAAAATTCAAAGGTTCTTCCAATCAGCGTGTCATTGACTGCAGAAAATACAATGAAACAGGAGTCATTGAAGAACTGATGTAAACTGCGTGAAAGATAAAGTAGAATCCGGAAGGATTCTATTTTACTTTATAGCATTTTTATATTAAAATAGAAATAACGTGATTGTTTTAAGGAAAGATATAGGAGAAGAACATGGAAATTAGTAAAGAGCGTAAAGAAGAATTATTAGAGACCCATCTTTTGAATTATGAAATGCCGGATGAACAGGAGCTTGCAAAGCTTACTTTAGAGGAACTGGAATTTCTGATTCGTTCTGCAGAAGTACATCATAAGAAGAAAACCTTTGTGGCAGATAACTTTTTAAAGAAGATAGAAGTGTTTAACAAGATTCTGGCAGATAAAATAAAGGGATGCAAAGAGCTTTACTGCGCATGGGACAAGCATACCGGTTACCCGCGTGTTATGGGGGACGGAAGTGTATTAATCTTTTCAACGAAAGAATTTGCTCAAAGGGCAATAGAACATTATAAAGAGCAGAATGTAGAACTGGAATTAAAAGGAATCAGAGGAGACAAGCAGATGTTCTTCTGGGCAAACCTCCACTGGTGGGGTATGGAAGATCTGATACTGGATGTGGGAAGCTATTCCTGCAGATTAAAAAGAGATGATTTGCTTCCACCACCGGATTTTTCCGAGCTTTCCAAAGCACAGATTCCGGTTGTAAATCCGGCTCTGATTCTTGCAATGGCAAGACACAGACAGATTTTATTTGAAGAAAAGAAAGATGAACAGTGGAAACGTGCGGAGCAGTTCTTATGTGACCGTATGTTAAAAGAGGTAGTCCGCGGGGAATTCTTATGTCCGGTAAAAGTGGTAGAGGACCCGAAGGAAGAAAAGGATGCAGACGGAAAAAGGGAACAGCCCTTCAGTTTGCATTGTTACAGGATAGCAATGGAGCACAGTGGATGCCGGTGTATACAGACTGGCAGAGTTTCCAGAAGATTTATAATGTAAAGGAATGGAAGGGACAGAAAGTCAGTTTTGACCAGCTGATGAAGATTGCAGGAGAGCGAGATTTTGTAATCAATCCGGGCAGTATGGAACTTCGGGTAGAAGAGAACCGGAAGAAAATTATTATAGGTTATTTCAAACGATATAAGAGGCAGGAAGCTGAGATGGCATCTGGCAATCTTGTTGAAAAGAAAACGGGTGTATTTGTTGGTGAGCCAATTGCGGAGGCGGATGAACTGAAACAGATACTCAGTGAATATATGAAGAAACAGAAGAATATTAAGAAAGCATATCTGGTAACGAAGATTGAACGTAAGGATGACATTAGTTATTTGCTGGTTGTAGAGTTTAAGGGTGAGAGAAAGAGCGTCTTTGAAGGAATTGCTGAAGCTGTAAAGCCGTCCCTTGGCTATATGCGTCTTGATATGCATGAAGCAGACGAAAAGGCAATGGAGCTGATTGGTGAGGTTGCACCATTTTATAAAAAGACTTTTCTGGGATTGTAAATTGCAGGAGGAAATATGGAACAAAAAGAATTAGATGGCAAAGTCTGGGAAGTAAGTGGATTCGTATTTGAAAATGAAGAACAGGCAAAATTGGCAAAAAAGGAAGTGGAAGGAATCCAGTACATACATGATAATATGAACATGGATAATCCACAGATGGTACAGGAAATCTACCAGAGAATCATGGCTCAGGAATTGTTCCATACACCGATAGGATATGCCTATCTAAAAGAACTGCAGGATTATCTGAAAGGACTGCCCGGGGTGGATGCATCCGAAATACCAGGTATTCCGGTGAAAGATATGGGCTTAGACCTTGACCATGTAGCTGGCAAAGAAAAATCTGGTGAGCACCAGAATGAAAATGCTGATAAAAATTCAGAGGAACAACAGGAAACGAAATTACAGAAGCGCTGCCGCATCTTACTTTCTGTGAATATTGTGCTGATTATCATTGTTATTGCCATGTTTGCCATCAGCCTTACCAGTGGCAGTACCACAATCTTAAATTATGAGACGAAAATCATTAATAAATATGAAGAGTGGGAACAGGAACTGGATGAAAGAGAAGCGGCACTGGATGCTTTGGAAAAGCAGAATTAAATCGCAGAAGAACACAAATTTGACATATTTATCCGTTAAACTATAGAAAAAAGAAGAGGGAAGCAAATATGGAAAAACGTAAAATTCTGGTGGTAGACGATGAAAGCCGTATGCGTGCTGGTGAGGGATTTCCTGGTAAAACAGAACTTTGAAGTGTTAGAGGCAGGAGACGGAGAAGAAGCCTTAGACGTATTTTATAAAAATAAAGATATTGCATTGATTATTCTGGATGTTATGATGCCGAAGATGAACGGCTGGGATGTATGCCGGGAAATCAGGGAAAGTTCCAAGACACCGATTATCATGCTGACAGCCAAGAGTGAAGAAAGTGATGAACTTTTAGGATTTGAACTTGGTGTGGATGAATATATCAGTAAACCATTCAGCCCGAAGATCCTGGTGGCAAGGGTAGAGGCAATTTTGCGGAGAACCGGCAATTATACGGAAGATGATGTGCTGGAAGTAGGTGGCATTGTAATGGACAAGGCTGCCCACATGGTAACAATTGACGGCAAAAACATTGATTTGAGCTATAAAGAATTTGAGCTTCTGGCATATTTCATGGAGAATAAGGGAATTGCTTTATCCCGTGAGAAAATTCTGAATCATGTATGGAATTATGATTATTTTGGAGATGCCAGAACCATTGATACTCATGTCAAAAAGCTGCGTAGCAAGATGGGCGAAAAAGGGGATTATATCAAGACAATCTGGGGTATGGGCTATAAGCTGGACATTGATGCACCGCAATAGAATGTGATAAGGTGGAAGATATATGGCAAAGAATAAGAAAAAGCAGCATTCCATTACAACGCAGATTACATTGACTATCGTTGGATTAGTGGCCGGCACGGTATTACTGTGCTGGCTTCTTAATGTTACCCTGCTGGAAGGCTATTATACCCGCTATAAACAGGAAGTGCTGGAAAATGGGTTTCAGCAGATTAATGCGGCCAGTGAACAGGGAATCTTAAATACATCAGATTATGATATAGATTTTGAAAAAATCTGTTCCAATGGTAACCTGACGATTTTAATCATTACATCTGATGGTACAGTAGTGCGTTCTTCTACCAATGGTGTGGAAAATCTCAGGATGCAGTTTATGGAAATTATCATGGCAAGTGTGCAGAATGATGATATGCATCTTAATATGAAAGTACTGAAAGCAAACGACAATTATGTCATGGGAGAAAAAGAGGATACCAGGCTGGAATCGGATTATCTGATTCTCTGGGGAACCCTGGCAGATGGTAATCTTTTGCTGGCGAGAACTCCATTGGAAAGTATCAAGGAAAGTGCGCAGGTGTCTAATCGTCTGCTGATGGATGTAGGAGTTGTTGCGGTAATAGTGAGTGGTATTATCATTTTTTTGTTACCCGCCGTATTACTAACCCAATTCTGCGGCTTACAGATATATCCAAGAAAATGGCAGAATTCGACTTTGATGCGAAGTATGAGGTCAAGGGAGATAATGAGATTGAACAGTTGGGCGAGCATATGAATCAGCTATCGGAAATCTTAGAGCGGACCATATCGGAATTAAAGAGTGCCAATAATGAATTGAAGATAGATATCGAAAAGAAGGAACAGATTGACGAGATGAGAAAAGATTTCCTGTCAAATGTTTCCCATGAGTTAAAGACACCGCTGGCACTGATTCAGGGGTATGCAGAAGGCTTACAGGAATGTGTGCAGGACGATCCGGAGAGCAGAAATTTCTATTGTGAGGTCATTACAGATGAAGCAGAGAAGATGAACCGCATGGTAAAGAAACTTCTTACTTTGAATTAGCTGGAATTTGGGAATGATGCTATTGTGATGGAACGGTTTGATATCACCGAACTGATACGTGGAGTAACTGCCAGTAATGCCATTATCTTAGAACAGAAGGGAGCTATTCTGGAATTTGACGAGCAGCCGCTTTTTGTATGGGCGGATGAATTTAAGATAGAAGAAGTTATAACCAATTATCTGAGCAATGCAATCAACCATTTGGAAGGTGAAAACCGGATTAAAATTTCTTATGAATGTAAGCAGGATGTAGTAAGAGTCAGCGTGTTTAATACCGGAAAGCCGATTCCGGAAGAAGACATTGATAATATCTGGATTAAATTCTATAAGGTAGATAAAGCAAGAACCAGAGCTTATGGAGGCAGCGGAATTGGTCTGTCCATTGTAAAAGCAATTATGGATTCCATGCATCAGCAGTGCGGAGTCATTAACCATGAGGATGGTGTGGAATTCTGGATAGAATTAGACACCAGCAATCGCGATGATAACGAGGAAGAATGTGAAATAACTATTGCCTGAAAGCCGGAAAAATGCTAACATAGGAATAGATTGATAAGTTAAGGAGTGCCTATGAGGGACAGAAAGATAAAAACAACGGCATGTGTGCTGTTGGCTGCGTTATTATTAGGTGGATGCGGAGAGCAGCCGATTGAATTAACGGAGCAGGAAGAACAGACAATTGTAGATTATGCAGCACATGTAGTATCAAAGTATAATATAAAGCAGCAGGATGGAATTGTAAGACTATCGAAGAGTGAAGAGACAACAGAGACTGCAGATACCGAGGCTGTGGAACAGCCGGATTCCACTGAGCAGATGCCATCAGAAGGTGGAGATGCAACAGGAACTCCGGAGAATGAGGCATCGGACAACAGTGTGTCCTTAAACGATGCAGTAGCAATACCGGGCATTGATGCGCAGTACACCGGTGCGGAATTTGCAACAGTTTATCAGCAGAATTCATCCTATATGGTAGAGCCGGATGCCGGAAATAAATATCTGGTTTTACATTTTCATTTAGAGAATGCTGGAACGGAAGCAGTAGCTTGTGATATGTTAAGCCGCAAGGTGTCATTCCGCGTGACGTTAAATGACAGCGTGGAAGCTGTTGCACAGGTCACAATTCTGTTAAATGACTTTGGAACATATCAGGGAACTATTGAAGCAGGAAGTGGTACAGATACGGTTTTACTCTTTGAGGTGCCGGAAAGTACACCGGAAGATTTGAGTAAAATCTCTCTGGAAGTAGTCGAAAACACGGTACATAAGACCTGTAATCTATAAAATGGTAAAAATATCTAGAGAATTGTAAAAAACGGTGCATTTTTTATGTGATATTATGTTATAATTTGAAATAGAAATATTCTAAGAAATGACCTTGGGAGGAAAACATAAATGGAGACAAATATTCTGTTAGAAAATGGTACGAACGAACTGGAAGTGCTGGAGTTTACTTTAGGGGATAATCATTACGGAATTAACGTAGCGAAGATTCGTGAGATTTTATCCTATCAGCCGGTAACCCCGGTACCAAATGCACATCCGAGTGTGGAAGGAATCTTTATGCCACGAGATACCATGCTGACGGTAATCAGCCTGAGAAGATGCCTTGGTATGCAGGATGAAGAAGGAAAAGGTTTGTTTATTATCACAAACTTTAATAAATTAAATATTGCATTCCATGTAGATCAGGTTATTGGAATTCATCGTGTCTCCTGGTCAGAGATTATCAAACCGGATGCAACAATTAATGTCCAGGACAAGGGTGTATCAACCGGAGTCATTAAACTGGATGGACAGTTGATTGTTATTCTTGACTTTGAAAAATTATTTCTGATATCAGCCCGGAAACAGGACTTAAGGTATCTGATGTAGAGCAACTGGAAAATCGTAACCGTAATGATTCCCCGATTATGATCGTAGAGGATTCCCCATTATTAAGTAAATTGATTACAGATTGTCTGAAGAAAGCTGGTTATACCAACCTGAATGTCAATATGAACGGACAGGAAGCATGGGATAAGCTTTGTGCTTATGAGAAAGCCGGCAATGTAAAAGATAAAGTACATTGTATTATTACAGATATCGAGATGCCATTGATGGACGGACACCGGTTAACAAAACTGGTAAAAGAGAACGATAACATGCATGATATTCCGGTAATCATTTTCTCTTCCCTGGTAAATGATGAAATGAGAAGAAAAGGTGAATCACTCGGAGCAGACGCCCAATTGACTAAACCGGAGATTGGAAGTCTGGTACAGGCTATCGACAGACTGATTGACCAGACTGGAAAGTAAGGAAAGAACGCAGACAAAGGGGTGTGATGTTACATCACATCCCTTTCCTTTACGCTGTCCGGCATCTGCTGGGAGATGTTGTGGCAGACCCTGTAAGCAGATATACAGGCAACTTAGATACATGGAGGTATAAATTTGAGTAAGAGTGAAGATTATCTGGACGATTTGCTGAATTCAGTTTCAGATGCTAACAGAAGAAATAATAAGAAGGATATCGAGAATCTGATTCAATCAATGAATGAAGAAGCTGCAAAGCCAAGAGAACGGGAGAAAAAGCCGGTGGAAAAGAAGCACGAGGACTACTCCGGCACAGGATTCCAGCGTGAATTTGAACAGGAGCTGGCAACAGGAGAAGCAGATGATTTCCTGCAGGAATTCGAAATGGAATTAGACGAAGAGGCATCAAATCAGGCAGATATTGATGTCAATGAAGACAAGACATCCGATATGGAGGCAGCTTCAGAGCCAATCTCATCAGAGACCACAGACATGGCAACAGATGAGTCTGCAGCGTCAGATATGATGGAAGATGTGAATGATATCATGGATGCGGTCCGGAAGAAGGTTGGAGATTCCGGAGAGGAAGAACACCCGGATACGTCGAAAACACCGGAAGATGATGCTTCCGAGGAAGAAGAGACGCTGGGCTTCTTTGATACGCCGGATGAAGATTCGGCGGCGGAGATACCGGAAGCATCAAAGACAGAATCTGAGGAAGAGGAACCGCTTCTTTCAGAAGATGATGATGCCATTAATCTTATGGATATGTTATCCGGAGATGCTGACTTATCCGATATCGGCGATTTGCTGAAAGCAGATGAAAATGGAGAAGAATTAGAGCATTCAGAAGATGAGGACAGTGAGGTCCAGGATGAATTTGAACGCCTTGGAAGTATCGAAGAATTAAAGGATTTAAAGGAAGCAAAGGAAAAGAGAAAAAAACAGGGATTCTTCAGTAAAATTATGTCCGCTTTATTTGGACCGGATGAAGAAGAGGATGATACAAAGATTGCAGAAGATGACAGCCTTGGCAGCATTTCATCCGAAAATAGAGAAATCTTAAAAGAGATGGATGCAGACGAGGGAGCCGGTAAGAAGGGCAAGAAAGAGAAGAAAAAGAAAGAGAAAAAAGAAAAGAAGGAAAAGGCGCCAAAGGTAAAGAAAGAGAAGCCTCCAAAAGAAATAGACCGTACGCCGCCTCTTCCGAAGAAGCCGGTTATTCTGATTTTTATTATGGCACTTTCCATTCTTATTTTGATTTTACTGGGAAGCTCAATTTACAGTATGGACAGGACATGCAGCAGGCAAAGGATGATTTTGCAAGCGGCTCCTATGTAACAGCATTCCAGACCATAGCTGGTTCTTCTGTAAAGGGAAAAGACGAGAATTTCTATAAGAAGGCACAGGTGCTGGCTTCCATACAGAGAGAATATCAGTCTTATGAGAGTTTAAGCGGAATCAATGAAAACGAGATGGCTTTAGACGCACTGATTCGTGGATATGGCAGATGCGTAGATGGCGCAGACCTGGCTCAGGAATATGAGATAACAGACGAAATGGCAGGACTGAAGAATCAGATTTTGCAGCAGTTATCAGACCATTTTGGTGTATCAGAGGAAAAGGCAGCAGAATTGCATGCGATGACAAAGAGAACAGATTATACAAAGGCAATTCAGGGGATACTTGCAGCAGCAGGACTGGAATAGGAGAACATTATGATAGCAATTATTGACTATGATGCAGGAAACTTAAAGAGTGTGGAAAAAGCATTAGCATATCTGGGTGAGGAAAGCGTAATTACAAGAGATTTTCATACCATTGAACAGGCAGATAAGGTGATTTTACCGGGCGTTGGTTCTTTTGGTGTGGCAATGGATAATCTGAAACGCTATGAACTGGACAAGGTCATCCATGAAGTCTGTGAAAGAAAAGTGCCATTCCTTGGAATCTGCCTCGGACTTCAGTTAATGTTTGAAGGAAGCGAAGAGTCAGAAGGAGTAGAGGGACTTGGGCTTTTAGAGGGAAAAATTGTGCGGATCCCGGATACCTATGGGCTGAAAATTCCGCATATCGGTTGGAATTCCCTGCATTTACAGAATAATGGAAGACTGTTTCAGGATGTGCCGATGGATGCCTATGTATATTTCGTGCATTCTTATTATTTACAGGCAAAGCATGAAGAAATTGTAAAAGCAACTACAGAATATGGAGTCGCTATTCATGCATCTGTGGAGCAGGACAACATCTTTGCCTGCCAGTTCCACCCGGAGAAGAGCAGCTCCGTTGGACTGAAGATACTTAAGAACTTTGCGTCATTACAGGGAGGTGTGAAATAATGTTTACCAAAAGAATTATTCCCTGTCTTGATGTCAATGATGGAAGAGTTGTAAAGGGAATCAATTTTGTTAATCTGATAGATGCCGGAGATCCGGTTGAGGTTGCGGCGGCTTATGATAAAGCCGGAGCAGATGAAGTGGTATTTTTAGATATTACAGCATCTTCGGATAACCGTAATACAGTAGTAGATATGGTAAGACGTGTAGCGGAAAATGTATTTATTCCATTTACCGTAGGCGGAGGAATCCGCTGTGTAGAAGATTTTAAAGTGCTGCTTAGGGAAGGTGCAGACAAGATTTCCATTAATTCTTCTGCAATTAATACACCACAGTTAATCAGTGATGCGGCAGACAAATTCGGAAGTCAGTGTGTGGTCGTTGCAATCGATGCGAGAAGAAGAGAAGATGGAAGCGGCTGGAACATTTATAAAAATGGCGGAAGAATTGATGTAGGTATTGATGCGGTAGAATGGGCAATGAAAGTCGAGAAGCTTGGAGCCGGAGAGATTCTTCTGACCAGTATGGACTGTGATGGCACGAAAGCCGGTTACGATTTGGAACTGACCAGACAGATTGCAGAAAATGTATCTATCCCGGTCATTGCTTCCGGTGGAGCCGGAACGAAAGAACATTTCTATGAAGCGTTGACAGAAGGTAAAGCAGATGCAGCACTGGCAGCATCATTATTCCATTATAAAGAACTTGAAATTATGGACCTTAAGAATTATCTTGCAGGTCGCGGGGTATCAGTAAGGAGATAAAACTATGGCAATGATTACCAATGACTGGCTGGACAGTGTATCTGCCGAGTTTAAAAAGCCATATTACAGAGATTTATATGATTTTGTAAAAAAAGAATACAGCACCCATGTGGTATATCCACCGGCAGATGATATCTTTAATGCCTTGCACTTGACACCGCTTTCAGAAGTAAAGGTGCTGATTTTGGGACAGGATCCATACCATAATGAACATCAGGCACATGGCCTTAGTTTTTCCGTACTGCCGGATCAGAAAGAGATTCCACCATCTTTACAGAACATCTATAAAGAACTACAGGATGACCTTGGCTGCTATATCCCTGACAATGGTTATCTGGAAAAATGGGCAAAGCAGGGTGTATTATTATTGAACACGGTTCTGACCGTCCGTGCACATCAGGCGAACTCCCATCAGGGCAAAGGATGGGAGCATTTTACGGATGCCATTATCCAGGCGGTCAATGCCCAGGATCGACCAGTTGTCTATATGCTGTGGGGCAGACCGGCACAGAGCAAAATTCCGATGCTTACCAATCCGAAGCATCTGATATTAAAAGCACCTCATCCAAGCCCGCTTTCGGCATACCGTGGTTTCTTCGGATGCAAACATTTCTCACAGGCGAATGCATTTTTAGAAGAGCATGGAGTAGCACCGATAGACTGGCAGATTGAGAATTTGTAGGATGGATTTTAATGTTGACTTGATACCAATAATGTTGAATAACAAAGCATTGCAGGATTTAACAGGTTTCTATGTTAATTGGCATGGAATATCTGCAGTTCTTAGCACATATTTTTTCTTGATTACAAAATGTCTTTCCGTTGCTTTGACTGACTATCCGCACTGTCCGTCAAAGACGGATGTTACATAAAAAGTTTATAAGGGGCACTAAGAATTTCGAAACATATTGTGTTTTGCCCGGCAACCGGTGCAAATTCACATCCATGTTCAGATTGCACCTCGCCGGCACATCCTGTGCCGGCGTTGCCGGTTGCTATACGAAATTCTAAGTGCCCCTAATAAATTTTGTCAAACATCCGTCCTTTTGACGAACCGTGCTGATAGTTTGTCAAACATTGGAAAGACACTTTATATTGTAAAAAGAAAAATATGTGTTCTAGAACTGCGGTATTTTATGCCTGACATAGAAACCTGCTAAATCCTGTAATTTATGTTATCAAATATATTGGTATCCAGCCAACATAAAAAATTATTCCTAAAATGAGGAGTGCCCCGACATCTTTCGGATGCCGAGGCTATTATGAAAAAATATATCTAAAAACATGAGTTTCTTTTGATGGTTCTATAGTATGCTATAAATATGACAAAACTATGAACAAACCATAAAAACTTTGTGAAAAGTTACAATAGATGAAAAAATCACATAAAAAGTTGTGAATTTTACACAATATTGCAATCCTGTGCCTAAAATGCTATAATAGCATTAACAATAGGCAGACGTGGGACAAGGATGTTACACATCAGATATCAAAGGAGTGATTATATGATAGGCATTTCAAATTATGATTCGAATTCAATTCACACATTGTTTTACGGATTATCAAATGGAAACAGAACTTCAAACAGCGGTTTGTTAGGGATTAATATTGTTGATTATTCTGCAATTCGTACCGGTTCCTATTTTAAACTGATGAAGGCATATTATGGTGGAAATGATTCTGCCAGCAAGATTGTAGAGACAAACAAGAAGACTTCAACGTCTACTGCAAAGGATGATACTAAGACATTAGCAAAAATTGAAGATGCTGCGGAAGAGTTGAAGGGTGCATCCGATGCTTTACTGGATAAGACCAAGAAGTCTGTATTTAACAAAGTAACAACAACCGATGCAAAGGGTAATACCACAACAGATTATGATAAAGACGCAATTTATAAGAAAGTAAGTGCTCTCGTAGCCAGCTAAAATAACCTGCTGAAGAAATCAGAAGATTCCAATACTAATGGAATTCTCAATGCAGTTTCTTCCATGGTTCGGACTACAGATTCCAATGAAAAGTTACTTTCTAAGGTTGGAATTACCGTTGGTACAGATAACAAACTCAGTATTGATGAGGATACCTTTAAGAAGGCAGATATGTCTTTGGTAAAATCTTTGTTCAATGGAAATGGTTCCTATGGATATCAGGTATCTGCAAAAGCATCTTTAGCAGATTATTATGCAGAACGGGAAGCATCCAAGGGCAATACATATGGTAATACAGGTACATATACCTACAATTATAATACCGGAGAGATTTATAATACGACAACCTAAGTGACCGGTTAATAATTATGATTCGCATAATGACGGTGTAAATGTCAGGTATAAATAATATATGCAAATAGCAAGAAACGTGTGTTACAGGAAAGCAATTTTCGGTAAAGCAAAAAAGCAGGTGTTCCGATTGGAACACCTGCTTTCTATCTTAAAAGCTATTTTTAGTTATCATTCTCGTCTTCTTCACTCATGGAGTAAACCTGACGTTTTCTTGCCATTTCATCACTTTCTAAGTATTCATCGTAAGTGGTAATCTTATCAATGAGTCCGCCATTTGGAAGAAGCTCCATAATGCGGTTGGCAGTGGTCTGTGTGAACTGGTGGTCACGGGAAGCGAAGAGTACAACACCCGGAAATTTAATCAGACCGTTGTTTAATGCGGTAATGGACTCCATGTCTAAGTGGTCGGTAGGCTCATCTAAGATTAAGACATTGGAAGCCTGAATCATCATACGGGAGAGCAGTACACGCACTTTTTCTCCTCCGGAAAGGACTCTCATTTTCTTCATGCCATCTTCACCGGCGAAAAGCATTCTTCCTAAGAAACCACGTACATAAGTAGCATCTTTGATCTCGGAATACTGGGTCAGCCAGTCTGTGATAACAAGGTCAGTATCAAAGATTTCGGTATTGTCCTTCGGAAAATAGGACTGGGAAGTCGTAACACCCCATTTGTAAGTTCCTTCGTCCGGCTCCATCTCACCGGCAAGAATCTTAAAGAGCGTTGTCTTTGCCAGCTCGTTGCTTCCGACAAACGCGACTTTATCATCATGTCCGACGATAAAGGATACATTGTCTAATACTTTTACGCCATCGATAGTTTTGCTTAGCCCCTCTACGGTAAGAACCTCATTACCGATTTCACGCTCCGGACGGAAGTCAATGTAAGGATATTTTCGGCTGGAAGGTTTGATTTCATCCAGCTCGATTTTCTCAAGGGCACGTTTTCTGGAAGTTGCCTGTTTGGATTTGGAAGCATTTGCAGAGAAACGGGAGATGAACTCCTGTAATTCCTTGATCTTTTCTTCCTTTTTCTTATTGGCTTCCTTCATCTGCTTAACAAGAAGCTGGCTGGACTCATACCAGAAATCGTAGTTACCGGCATATAACTGAATCTTGCCATAATCGATATCGGCAATATGAGTACATACCTTATTTAAGAAGTAACGGTCGTGGGATACGACGATTACAGTGTTGTTAAAGTTGATTAAGAATTCTTCCAGCCATGCAATGGCATCTAAGTCTAAGTGGTTGGTCGGCTCGTCTAAGAGCAGAATGTCTGGATTACCGAATAATGCCTGGGCTAAGAGCACCTTAACCTTGGTAGCACCCGGAAGGTCACGCATAGTGGTGTAGTGGTCTTCTGTCGGGATGCCAAGACCGTTTAACAGCATAGCAGCATCGGATTCAGCATTCCAGCCGTCCATTTCCGCAAACTCTGCTTCAAGTTCGCTGGCACGGATGCCGTCCTCATCAGAAAAATCTTCTTTCGCATAAATTGCATCTTTTTCCTTCATAATATCATAGAGACGTTTGTTTCCCATGATAACGGTATCTAAAACGGAGTACTCATCATATTTGAAGTGGTCCTGCTGCAGGAAGGAAAGACGTTGTCCCGGTGTAATAACCACATCGCCGCTGGTGGAGTCTAATTGTCCGGATAAAATCTTTAAGAAAGTAGATTTTCCGGCGCCGTTGGCACCAATCAGACCATAACAGTTTCCTTCAGTGAATTTGATATTGACATCTTCGAATAAGGCTTTTTTTCCGATTCGTAAAGTTACATTGTTTGCACTTATCATAATCAAATCTCCTGACTCTTTGAATTTACGGTGCTTTCATGCTTATGCACCAATTCGTATCATACTAGAAAAACAGCGGAAAAGCAACTAAAACTTCTTATAGAAAAAATTCGTGATTGTTCTTCATTTCGTACAGTCCATAATCTTGATAATCGACAAATAAAATGCTAAAATGTGATTTAGGTCGATAAGACATAAGTTTTTTATTTAAATAAGGAGGAATAATAATGTCCAGAGCAAAACAGTCAATGGACGGTAATACAGCGGCAGCTCACGTAGCTTATGCGTTTACAGATGTTGCAGCTATTTACCCAATTACACCATCCAGTCCAATGGCTGATTCCGTAGACCAGTGGTCTGCAGCAGGACAGGAGAATATTTTTGGCAATCAGGTCAAAGTCGTAGAGATGGAGTCTGAGGCAGGTGCAGCAGGTGCCGTACACGGTTCCCTTGCAGCAGGTGCACTTACAACAACATTTACAGCATCCCAGGGTCTTCTACTTATGATCCCTAACATGTATAAGATCGCAGCTGAGCAGCTTCCTTGTGTATTTGATGTATCTGCTCGTACAGTTGCTACACAGTCTCTGAACATTTTCGGTGATCATAGTGATGTTTATGCATGTCGTCAGACCGGTTTTGCTATGCTGGCCGAGACCAACCCGCAGGAAGTTATGGACTTAAGCCCGGTAGCACATCTTGCTGCAATCGAGGGTAAGGTTCCGTTCATCAACTTCTTCGACGGTTTCCGTACTTCACACGAGATCCAGAAGATCGAAAAATGGGATTATGCAGACTTAAAAGAAATGTGCAACATGGATGCAGTTAAAGCTTTCCGTGAGCATGCTCTTAACCCAGAACACCCGGCTATGCGTGGTTCTCACGAAAACGGAGATGTTTTCTTCCAGCATCGTGAGGCTTGCAACACAGCTTACAATGAGTTACCAGCTGTTGTTAAGAAATACATGGGCAAAATCAACGAAAAACTGGGAACTAACTACGATTTATTCAACTACTATGGTGCAGAAGATGCAGACCGCGTAATCATCGCTATGGGATCTATCTGTGACGTAGCAGAAGAAGTAATTGATTACTTAACAGCTAAAAAGGTGAAAAGGTTGGTTTAGTTAAAGTTCGTTTATACCGTCCATGGGTATCTGCAGCATTCTTAAAAGTTCTTCCTAAGACAGTTAAGAAGGTTGCTGTTCTTGACCGTACAAAGGAGCCTGGAGCATTAGGAGATCCATTATACTTAGACGTAGCAACAACATTACGTGAAGCAGGATTAAACGACGTTGTATTATGCGGCGGCCGTTACGGATTAGGTTCTAAAGATACTCCTCCTTCATCTGTATTTGCTATTTATAAAGAACTTGAAAAAGATGCTCCAAAGAGCCGTTTCACAATTGGTATCGTGGATGATGTTACAAACTTATCTTTACCAGAAGTTAAACCGGCTCCGATCACAGCTGCTCCTGGTACGGTAGAGTGTAAGTTCTGGGGTCTCGGTGGTGATGGTACAGTAGGTGCTAACAAGAACTCTACAAAGATCATCGGTGACCATACAGACAAGTACATTCAGGCATACTTCCAGTATGACTCCAAGAAGACAGGTGGTATTACCATTTCCCACTTAAGATTTGGTGATAACCCAATCAGAAGTCCGTACTACATCAACCAGGCAGACTTCGTTGCATGTCATAACCCGTCTTATGTAGTTAAGGGATTCAAGATGGTTCAGGACGTTAAGCCGGGCGGAATCTTCATGATCAACTGCCAGTGGTCTGATGAAGAATTAGATCATCATATGAATGCAGATGCTAAGAAGTACATCGCAGAGAACAACATTCAGTTATACACAATCAACGCGATCGACAAGGCTATCGAGATCGGTATGGGCAAGCGTACTAACACGATCTTACAGTCCGCATTCTTCAAATTAGCGAACATCATGCCGATCGATCAAGCAGTAGAGTTCATGAAAGCTGCAGCTAAGAAGTCCTACAGCAAGAAGGGCGACGCAGTTGTAGAGATGAACTACAAGGCAATTGATGCCGGTGTAGATGCAGTACATAAGGTAGAGATTCCAGCTTCCTGGTCTAACCCAGAAGCAGATCCAACTCCGAAGGAATTAACCGGACGTCCTGAGACTGTTAAGATGGTAAGAGACTTAATGGAGCCAATCTCCAAGATGGACGGAGACAGCCTTCCGGTATCTGCATTTGCAAAGAATCCGGATGGACAGTTCGAACATGGTGCGGCAGCATATGAGAAGCGTGGTACAGCCGTAACCGTTCCGACATGGAATGCTGAGAAGTGTATCCAGTGTAATCAGTGTGCATTTGTATGTTCCCATGCAACCATTCGTCCGTTCATGTTAGACGAAGACGAAGTAAAAGCTGCTCCAGAGCAGACAAAACTTGCTGATACAAAGCCAAAGGCAAGCGAATACAAATTTACAATGAGCGTATCTCCATTAGACTGTATGGGATGTGGTGAGTGTATCACTGTCTGCCCGGTAGGTGCTATCGAGATGGTTCCGCAGGAGTCTCAGGCGGAAGAGCAGCCGGTATTTGACTACCTGGTAGCAAACGTTGGCAAGAAACCTGGCATGCCAGCTGACAATACTGTAAAAGGTTCTCAGTTCAACCAGCCATTACTTGAGTTCTCCGGATCTTGTGCAGGATGTGCTGAGACATCTTACGCTCGTCTGATCACACAGCTGTTCGGAGAGCATATGTACATCTCTAACGCAACCGGATGTTCATCCATCTGGGGTGGTCCGGCAGCTACAGCTCCATATACGGTAAACAAAGATTCCAAACAGGGACCAGCATGGGCAAACTCCTTATTCGAGGATAACGCTGAGCATGGTCTTGGTATGGAAATCGGTCAGAAGGTACTTCGTGAGCAGGCAATTGCAAGCGCTAAGAAATGTGCTGAGTCTGATAAAGCAAGCGCTGAGTTAAAGGCAGCATTTGACAAGTTCGTTGAGACAAAGAACGATACAAAAGCTAATACACCTGCAACAGAAGCATTAGTTGCTGAGTTAGAGAAGGCAGCAGCAGCCGGATGCCCGGATGCAAAGGCTGCAGTTGAGAAGAAAGATTACCTCGCTAAGAAATCCGTATGGATCTTCGGTGGTGACGGTTGGGCATACGATATCGGTTTCGGTGGTCTGGATCACGTACTTGCTTCCGGTGAGAACGTAAACGTTATGGTATTCGATACCGAAATGTATTCCAACACAGGTGGTCAGGCTTCCAAGGCTTCCAACATCGGTGAGGTATGCCAGTTCGCAGCAGCTGGTAAGGAAATCAGCAAGAAGAGCCTTGCAGAGATCGCTATGAGCTACGGTTATGTATATGTAGCACAGATCGCTCTCGGTGCAAACATGGCTCAGGCTGTCAAGGTTATCGCTGAGGCTGAGGCTTACAACGGACCGTCTCTGATCATCGGTTACGCTCCATGTGAACTGCACGGTATTGCAAAGGGTGGTATGAACCACTGTCAGGATGAGATGAAGAAAGCAGTAGCAGCAGGTTACTGGAACCTCTTCTCCTTCAACCCAGCTCTGAAAGCTGAAGGAAAGAATCCATTCACATTAACATCTAAACCAGGCGATGGAACATATCAGGAGTTCTTGAATAACGAGACACGTTACAGCAGATTAACAAGATCCTTCCCAGAAAGAGCAGAAAGACTGTTCAAGGCTTCCGAGGAAGCTGCAAAGGCTCGTTATGAACATCTGTTAAGATTAGTTGAACTTTACAAATAAGATTAGCTGATTGGACAGAAGAATCTGACGATTAGGTAAAATAAAAGAGATGTAATTTACAGAAGTGTAAGTTACGTCTCTTTTTTTTACTTTATAAGAACGATATCAGATTAAAAATCCTGAAAACGACACAATTTTTGAGAGATTTTGTGGTACTTTTGGTTCATTTTTGATAGAAAGTATTGACTCATTGAAAAAAAGAAAATATAATCTTCAAGACGAAAATTAGTCTGATTATTTCATTTGAAAAAATCAAATCTATATGCCAGAATATGACATAATTCTATACAAAAAATATATATACTTACATTCAACACAAAAGAAAAATCACATGCATGAAAAGACAGGGGAAGGTCATAATAAAGGCAGCAAAAGAATAACAGGGGGTGCAGTTTGTGGCAGATAAGGATTTCCGCAAGCTGAAACGCTGGGAGTTGATTGAAATTATAGAGGGACTCCAGAAGGATTTGCAGGAAACTACAGAAGAAAATGACGGGAATAAGGACAAGAAAATAGAATTAGATGCGGCACTTCAATGTATACAGGCGGAACATGGCCTGCAGAGAGAAGAAGAGACATCTTTTCAGTGCGATTGGAATACTGCTTGTGGTGGCAGCAATTTCAGTATTGATTGCAACAAGATTAGTACCGGTATTGCAGGTTTCTGGTAAGAGCATGGAACCGGCATTAGAGAATGGTGAGCTGGTAGTAATAAAGAAAACCACAAAAATCAAACAGGGAGATATCATAAGCTTTTTACTATCAGAGTAAGATACTTGTGAAAAGAGTCATAGGAACACCAGGTGATTACATAGATATAGACGAAGACGGCAATGTATATGTAAATGGTGAAAAATTAGATGAACCATATGCAATAAAGAAAGATTTAGGGGAATGTGATATTGATTTTCCTTATCAGGTGCCGGAAGGCAAATATTTTGTGATGGGAGACCATCGTTCAGTATCGGTTGACAGCCGGAGTTCAGCCATTGGGTGTGTGGCAGAAGAACAGATAATTGGAAAGGTGGCTTTTCGATTCTGGCCATTGAGTAAAATGGGATTCCTTAAATAGGAGAGATAGGGATATGCAGGAAAATGTAAGAAAACATGTAAAGAAAGCAGAAGAAAAGAGAAAAATCCGCAGAAGAACAAAAATTTTACTGGGGATATGCTGCGTTCTTGTGGCAGTGGGTGTAGTCTGGGGACTGATTCTTCCGGGACTTGCAGCAACAGGAAATAAGGAAACAGAGCAGACGTCAGCCGGAGGCACGATTAGTGAGCGTATTAACTTGAGCGTTTCACAGAAGAGTCCGGATGATGGGAAAAATGGACAGATTCTGTATGCAACCGTGAGTGCAACCAACTCAAATCCGACAGATACAGAGCTGGTACCGGTTCGTATCCGGATTAGTGATTTACCGGAAGGAGTTACATTGACCGGTTTTGAAGAAAGTGATGTTATGCAGGTTACCTATAAAGCGGTCAGTGAAACAACAGAAGAAACACTGGAAGTAAAACTGGTAGAAGAGGATGATGAGACTTACATAGAGTTTGAACCGCCTGCAGGTTCAACCGTTTCCTTCGACTTGCAGTTTAATTCCTTAAATGGAATTATGGAAAAAGATTCCAAGGTAACATTGACACCGGAGATTCCGGATCAGAAAGACAATGATGTGATTTCTGAACCGGCAGAATTGATCTGGCATGGAACGAATCTCTGGCAGGATTTGAAAAAAACTGTCAGTAAGGAAATTATTCCGGTGAATGGAAAGATCAATAAGCTGGAAGGAACATTAGATTATAGAATCACTGCAAACAGTATGAATCCATGTGGCGTTGGTGATACGGGAGCAATCTGGACAGACCATGTAGAGTTGAGCGATGTATTGACATTACCGGATGGAATCAGCTTTCCGGAAGGAACCAAGGTCAGTGAAGATGGTGTTTCCGTTGTGGATAGCAATGGAAATGTGATTTTCCAGTTTACTGATCTTCAGGGAGGAACCGTTACAAGCCTGACATTGGATGGAAAAACCGTTACATATAAGATTAGTGTGCCGAACCAGTATATGACAGATGGTGTGCCAACAAGAGAACAGGAGCATCTGAATGTAAGCGCAAGTCTGGATGTATCAAAATTAGTATTAACAGATAATTACATTACAGTAGCCGCAGAAAAAGTAAAAGAGGATGTAATTACAAATCATGTTGATTTTGAATCTGTTCCTTATAAAGAATATGATCACACAAAATTATCCGCAGATGTAAAGTCAAGACCGGAAATAAAAGAGGACTTTAAAATTGTTAAGACGGCAGATAAGAAAGAAGTAATTGCCGGTGATACCATTAATTATACGATTACGGTAGAAAATACTGGAAACAATCCGATTAAAGGAGAAGCTTCAGATGGAAGCGTTTATAAGGTGACAGATAAACTGCCGGAGCATCTGGTGCTGACTGCGGAGCAGATACAGGCAATCCGGAATCAGGGCGCGGAATATGACGAAGAAACCCGCACAATAAGCTGGGCACCGGGTACATTGAAAGCCGGTGAGAAAGCAGAATTTACATTTGCGGTTAATGTGAAGAGCCAGGAGGAACTGGCAAAATATCCAAACAATACCTCCATTCACAACAAAGCGTCCTATAAAGGCAAAGATTCAACCATTACCGTTATTTATAAGAAACCGGAGCTTACCATTGACAAGAGCAGTGATAAGAAAAATGTAAAAAATGGCGATTTGGTTACTTATACTGTAACTATCGAAAATAAAGAAGACTATCAAACCATTGAACAGATTTTAGAGGATACGCTGCCAAAGGGACTGGTGTTCCAATATATCATAGATAAGAATGGAAATCAGGTAACCGAAAGTGCAACGGACTTCGTGGCAGAGTCATCCAATGCAGTAGGCGGCAGCCGCTATGTAGGGCTTCAGGTGGATGGCAAGAAGCTGACATTTTCTTTGGGCAGACTGAATGCCAAAGAGAAAGTAACGATTAAATATGTATGTAAGGTAGACCTGAATGAATTGCCGGAAGCAGCGGATTATGACCTTGTAAATCATATCACCAGCAACTCATCCGGCGAAAGCACCGGAGAAACCATTGAAGTGGAAAATCCAATTACCGTAGATAAGAAGGTTAATGGCGGGGAAGGTGGAGAAACCTTTAAAGCAGAGGAATTATTTAAATACAGCATAACGATTACAAATGCTGATGGAGATGCCGCATATAAGAAAGGCGGACTGTCATTGACAGATGATATGCCATATCATGTCTTTCCTTCGGATGAATACAAGATTTATAAGGCAAAGCAGGCAGGAACGTTAAATTCCAGATATCCAAAGAATGATGAGGAACTGGTAGAGGCTGGTATCAGCTGGAAAGAGTATGTAGAAAATACATCTGACTGGGGAACTTATTATACAAAGATAAATGGTGAATATGTGCAGATAAAGAGATACTGGATTGGCAAGAGCAATGGAATAAATATCAGTGCACATAAAGGAATCCGTTTAATCTGGAAGATTGGCACCATGTCACCGGGTGAAGTGATTGAAAAAGAATTCAATGCTTACATTTATATGGATGATAAAGAGAATGAACAGACGGGAACCTTTACTTATACCAATAGTGCAACCGTAAACGGAATGAAGGATACAGTAACGGTAAAAGGGGAGCCGGAAGGAAAAAAGAAACTGGATCAGGCAGTGGATGTGCAGAAGAGTGTGTGGGCAATTCTGGATCAGTTCCATCAGTGGAAGACCAGCCAGTTAAAAGATAAGTCCATATTCTCTAAGAGTGTAAATGAAGGAAATTATGTGATTTACAATATTACAGTAACAAATACAGGAGAAGATCCGGTTCATATTGATACATTGGAAGATCATATGGCGGATGGTCTGGAATATGTTGGAATACGTCCGAGCCTGGGATATACGCTTCCGGTTCAGATTGAAAAGAGTTATAGTGAACCAATTAAGTCAAACGACTGGAACATGGCGCAGGTAACCAATATCGATGGCAGAAGTCTGGTAAGGGATGTTACCATTGCAATGACCAATGATGATAAGGAAAATCATATGGTTACCTTTACGATTGGAGCCGAGGGCAAAGGTTATGATTTGCCGGCAGGAAAGAATCTTTCATTCTTTGTGATGTGCAAGGTAAGTAAAGACGTGGAATTAGATGTTCCAATTACCAATACCGTGGATTTATTGGTAGATAAGGATGTGGAATATCGTGAGAATCCGAATGACATTACAATGAGAGGAACCAGGGATGATTCCAGACAGAATAACGGCACATCGGAAGATAAAGGAATTGTAGGAGAAAAGCGTGTTATTTCGTCATCTGTAATGATAACACCAAAGGATGTAATTGTTCGGGAATTACCAAGAAAGCAGTGTCCTATATACCATCTGGTAAAAATGTGGAAGATGCTGTTGAATTGGAAGAGAAGGACAATATACAGCCGAATGTAACGACAAAGTGGCTGTTGGAGTTACGCAACGATGGAACCATTCCAATTTGCGATTATACAATGAAAGATTCTGTTCAGTCTCCGTTCACATATATTGTCGAAAGAAGAGGCAACTAATAAAACCCTTCACCTGGGACTTGACAAAAATGCTTTTGTACTGACCATTTATGATGAGGATGATAATGTACTTCATAAGTATGATTTGTCTGAAGAAGTATGGAAGCTGATACCGGATAATGCGACCCACGAGTTTTCACTGTATCTGGAGGGAAAAGAATATCAGATTCCTGCAGGTGGAAAAGCGGAGTTTACGGTATATACCAGAAATACAGTATATGAGAACAAGATTTATGAAAATACTGCATATCTCCTGCCGGATGATCCGTTTGATGATAACAGTGTAAAAACGGGAGAACTGGTGACGGATGACAGTGGAAAATATATTGGAGTAAAAGCTTCTGATTGCGTTTATGCATTGGGTGATTATGGTTCATTCTCATGGAAAACGGTAGAGGAAACCGGTAATTCAGATAACCGGGGAAGCGGCTATCTTGGACTGGAAGGAAAGAATTACATTTATCTGGATGAAGATGGAAAAGATGTGATTTACACCAACAATATTGAAAATGTCAGCAATAACTCCTTTACACAGATGGTTATTGTAGACAGTATGCCACATATAAATGATACCGGAGTACTGAACCAGAAAGAAAAACGAGGCAGTGAATTCTCTGTTGCATATGCCGAAGGACTGGAACTCTGGGTAACGGAGGAGAGCGGCACAAAACGGCAGCTGGAAGAAGGCGTGGATTATTTTGTGGAATTTTCAAATCTGGTAAGCTTTACTGAAGCTGATATGTCGGGTACTTCAACAGAACAGTGGCATTCCTTCTGGCAGTCAGATGATGTGTCCTTCCGTATAAAGATGGCAGATACCTTTGCATTAAAGAAGGGCTGTATTCTTACCATGAAATATAATGGAGTAGTAGGAGAGAATGCAAACCCGGGTGAGACTGCATGGAACAGCTTCGCATACCAGTATACGGCAGAAGTAAACGGAAATGAAAAAACACTGCGGGCAGAGCCTCCGAAGGTCGGAGTAAAGATTTATAAGAAACCGGTAATTGAGAAAGACGTTCTGGATGCATATGGAAATGAACTTCCATATGATCAGATGAAAACCTTTACTTTTGTATTATATAAAGGTGACTCAACGGATGAAGCTGATTATATTACAGAATTTGCCGTATGCCAGGGTGGATCGGTTGCATTGAAGACCATTACAGACCAGAATGGTAATAAAGCGTTGGAAGATGGTCAGGTCTACACGGTGAAAGAAAAACTGGTAAATGGTTATGAGTTAGTTGGAATAGGTCAGAAGGGTACAGAATTAAGCAAAGAAAATAAATATACCTTTACCTATTATGATAATCTTGATAGTATTTCGATTCAGGTTAAGAATCAGGAATACGGTTATGAGCTTCCGGCAACGGGAGGAACAGGTACTACTGTTTATACTATAGGTGGTGCAGCAATTATGCTTATGTCATCCCTGTTGTATGGATACCGGATGAGACGGAAAAGAGAAAGGGGTGCAGGCATATAAAGCCCCCTTTTGAGGAAATCCGTTTCAGGTATCAAATATATTAAAAGGTCAAAGAAGGAGAAAGAAGATGAAAAAATTGAAAAAACTTTTTGCAGCAATGGTTGCAATGGTTATGGCATTCGCAATGGGTGTTACTGTTTATGCAGCAGACATTACAATTACAAATGGCGCAGCAGGTTCTGAATATGCGGCATACAGATTGCTGAATGCTACAGATGGTGGTGAAGGAAAATTTGCATACACATTAAATGATAAGTATGCAGCAGCATTGAAAGAAGTAACAGGAAAAACAGAAGATAAGGATGTAATTAATTACATTTCAGGATTAGATGCAGATGGTATTCGTGCATTTGCAGATGCAGTATTTGCAAAAATCAAGACATTAGAGCCGGAAGCAAAAACATCCGATGATAAATTTAGCGGTGTTGATCAGGGTTATTACCTGATTGCAGAAACAAAAACAGGTGATGAAGGTGATACCTATTCCCTTGTTATGTTAGACACAGCTGGAAATGACAGCGTAACTGTAACAACAAAGGAAGACAGACCGGAACTTGAAAAGAAAGTAAAAGAGAAAAATGACTCTACCGGTGCAGAGAGTGACTGGCAGGATGCAGCAGATTATGATATCGGAGATAACGTACCATTCCAGTTAACCGGTACGGTAGATGCAAAATATGATAAATATGGAAGTTATTATTATGCATTCCATGATACCATGTCTGACGGACTTACTTTCAATGCAGATTCTGTAACTGTAACAGTGGACGGAACAGTAGTAACAACCGGCTATGAAGTAGTTACAGAAGATTTAGATGATAGCTGCACTTTTGAAGTTCGTTTTGCAGATTTAAAGAATATCAAAGCAGTAAAAGCTGGAAGTAAAGTAGTTGTAAATTACACCGCAAAACTGAATGAAAATGCAGTAATCGGTGAAGGTGGAAACACCAACGTATCCAAACTGGAATACAGCAACAATCCTTATGGGGATGGCACAGGTGTAACTCCGGAAGATAAAGTTATTGTATTTACATATAATTTAATTGCAAATAAGGTAGACGGTAACAATGCTCCTCTTGAGGGTGCAGGATTTACCCTTTACAAATTAGACAGCACTACAGGTGATTATGTTGCAGTTGGAAATGAGATTACAGGAGTAACAACCTTCTATTTCAAAGGTGTAGATGCAGGCCAGTATAAATTGGTTGAGACAACTGTTCCGGCAGGATATAATAAAGCAGATGATCTTGTATTTTCAGTAGAAGCAACCTATGATACAACATCAGATAATCCGGAATTAAAGACATTAGTAGTAAAAGATGCTTCTGGAAAGGTTGTTTCAGAAGGAACAGAAGCAATCTTTACAGCAACTTTAAGAACAGGTGCTGTATCCACGGATGTACAGAACTTAAGTGGAACTGAACTTCCTGCAACCGGTGGTATCGGTACTAAGATTTTCTATACCGTAGGTGCAATTATCATGATTGTAGCAGCTGTATTGTTAATCACAAGAAAACGTACTGCAAAAAACTAGAATTTTAAGATGAACGGCGGTAATTCACCGGGAATTCCCGGTGAACCGCCGGTTTATACACGAACGAGACTGGAAGAAAATTCCCGCTCGCTGGGACTTTGACAGCATTAGGGAGAAATCTATGAAGAGGACATTAAAGAAATTATTTAAGAAAGATAAACTGAATGTAATGTTAGTGTTTGTTTTTATCATAGGTCTCTCCGTGATGCTGTATCCGCCAATTAGTTCTTACTGGAATTCAAAAGTTCAGTCAAGAGCCGTTGCGTCTTATAGTAATGCCGTAAAATCACTGACAGAAGAAGAAAAAGACACAATGTTAAAAAAAGCTGATACCTACAATGAAAAATTAAAGGATGTGAACCGGCCATTTCTGAATTATGCAGAGGCAGGCGATTATAACAGCATTCTTGATATTTCCGGCACCGGCATCATGGGTTATGTTACAATTGAAAAGTTAGGTGTGGAACTCCCGATTTATCATGGAACTTCGGAAGGAGTATTACAGGTTGCAGCAGGCCATTTAGAGGGCAGTAGTTTGCCGGTTGGAGGAGAAGGCACACATAGTGTTCTTTCTGCACACAGAGGACTTCCGTCTGCAAGACTTTTTACAAATCTGGATAAAATGGAAGCAGGAGATACCTTTACCGTTACCGTATTGGATCGTAAACTGACTTATCAGGTGGATCAGATTAAAATTGTAGAACCACAGGAAATTAATGATCTTACAATTGAAGAGGGAAAAGATTATTGTACATTAATGACCTGCACTCCATATGGAATCAATTCTCATCGGCTGCTGGTAAGGGGTGAGCGGATTTCACAGGAGGAAAGCGGTAACTATGTGATGGCAGATGGATATCTTGTCAATACTTCTGCAGTTGCAATTGTAGTTGCGATTATATTACTGTTCTGGATTTTACTGGGACTTTTGATTTGGCAGCGGTTTAGCTGGAAGAGGAAAAAGGAGTAGGGAATGAAACAGAAATGGAAGCAGAAATTACCTGGAATTCTGCTTGGACTGGTTTTCCTGGTTGGACTGGGAATCTTTGCATATCCGACTGTGGCAGATCAATGGAATAAATACCATCAGAGCAGGGCAATTGCCAGTTATGAAGAAACTGTTGCAGATCTGGATGAAGTAGACTATCAGAAGCTCTGGGAGATGGCAGAGGAATATAATTCCCAGATAGGTAATAATACCTTCGATGGGGATGCATTTTCGCAGGAAGAACAGAATATGAGAGAAAGTAAATACTGGTCCGTATTAAATCCGGGAGATAATGGGATTATGGGATATATTTCCATCCCGAAAATAGAACAGAGACTTCCGATTTATCATGGAACTTCGGAGGCAGTATTACAGATTGGCGCAGGTCATATGTCCGGAACCAGTCTTCCGGTTGGTGGTAAGGGAAAACATAGTGTACTGGCAGCACACCGCGGACTGCCAAGTGCGAAACTTTTTACCGATATTGACCAGCTTGTAGAAGGTGATAAATTCTATGTGCATGTACTGGATAAGGTGCTTGCATATGAAGTGGATCAGATTCTGCCGATGGTAGAAAAGGATGATACGGATACTTTGACAGAGGCAATGAAGAATGTCGAAGGGGAAGATTATGTAACACTTTTCACCTGCACCCCATATGGTGTAAACAGCCATAGACTGCTGGTGCGTGGTCACAGTGTCCCGTATAATGGAGAGGATGATGAGAAGGCAATAGCCAATGAATCTATGCTTCAGACGGTGAAAGATTATTATATGTTATATGCAATACTGGCAGTTGCAGCAGCAATTCTGATTACAGTTTTGATAAAGATTATTCGAGATAGAAAAGTTTCAAGAGGTTCTAAGGAGGGTGGAAAATGAAAAAGTTAAAAATAAAGAAAGGGTATATTGCGGGATTACTGACGTTGTTTTTGGCAGCAGCAGGATTACATGTGGCATCTGCATATGCCACCAATGTAATAGATCCGGCAGAACCTTGTACTTTGACTTTATCTGTGCCGAAGGGCGAAGAATATACGGAAGAACTGAATGGGATGGAACTGCATGCTAAAATATATCAGGTAGCGACTGTGGATGCAGCAGGAGAGTACAGCGAAACATCAGAATTTAAATCCCTCTCTTTAAAAGATGCGGTAAATGGAGATGTTACATGGGAAGAGATGACAGCGAAGGCAGCGGAGCTCGCTTCGGATAAAACCCCGGATACAGAATGCACGATTACGGATGGAACAGGAGAGAAAGAACTGAATTCTGGGATATATCTTGTTGTGGTTGAAACTGCATCAACCGGTTTTTATGAGTATAATTTTAATCCAGGTCTGATTGCGTTGCCGGATAATCAGGCATTTCATTCTGCAGGCGCAGAAAACAAATGGATTTACGAGGTTACAGCAAATCTAAAACCGGAACGTTCTCCACGGTATGGAAGTCTTCTTATACAGAAAAATCTTGATAACTATAATGAGACAATGAAAGAGGTAACTTTTGTATTTTCGATAGAAGCAGTAGATGAAAATGGTAATACGGTATACAGTAATGTAGTATCGACCACACATTCATCGGCAGGAACGAAAGCGGCAATTGCAGATCATATTCCGGCAGGTGCAAAAGTTACTGTGACAGAGGTATATAGTGGGGCTGGTTATAGACTGGTAAGTGAGCCACAGCAGACAGCAGAAATCAGTGCGGATGAAATCGTAACAGTGGAGTTTGATAATACATATGACCACGGATTGAATCCGGGCTACGGAGTGACCAATCATTTCGATTATGATGAAGATGAGGGATGGCAGTGGACACAATTACCGGATAATAGTGTAAAGAAAGACTAAAGGAGGCTGGAATATAAGATGATGAAGAAAAAACAAAAGTGTTCTGGCTGACTGCAGCAGCATTGGTATTCCTTACAGGGGCAGCAGTGCCACCGGCAATGGCGTATTTTACAACTTATGTGGAAGCGGAAGGAGGATATTCGATTACACTTGGTAATGAAACTACAATAGAAGAAAAAGTTGAAAATATGGAGAAGCATATCGTACTTACAAATACAGGAGAAAGTGATTGCTTTGTCAGAGTAAAGGTATTCGCAGGAAGTCAGATTACATTAACTATGTCCGGCTCGTCATGGAATCAGGGCGAAGATGGCTATTGGTATTATAGTGATATTGTTCCGGTAAGTGGCAATACAGAAGAACTTTTAGCCCAAATAGCAATACCGGAGGAATATAAAGAGAGTTTTAATGTAGTGGTCGTTCAGGAGTGTACACCGGTTCTCTATGAAGAGGATGGAACACCATATGCAGACTGGAACCGGATTGCAGATACCAGGACAGATATAGGAACTGCAGATGCAAGGGAGGCTGGTGAAGAATGAGCCGATTGAAAAAAGTAATGAAGGGAAGAAAAGGAACCTTTTTATTATTGGGTGCAGCAGTACTTCTTCTGGCAGGAAGTGCGGTTGGAAGTGCGAGAGCAGCACTTACTTACTATAGTGAGAATTATACCGCACAGATGGAAATGTATGATATCGGAGTGACTCTGGTGGAAGAATCTGCCAAGGGTTCTAAGGATATCAGCAGCCGTGATTATGCAGGAAGTGATGATGCCTGGAAGCAAAATCAGGGAGCACTTCTTACAGATATGCTGGATGAGACCGATGGAAAGCTGGTAGCCGGAAGAAATTATAAGGAAGCACTTTCCGTAAAAAAACAGTGGCAATATTGATGAATATGTCCGTGTGAGAATTTATAAGAGCTGGAAGAATGAGGATGGAAGCAAGGAAACAACACTTGCTCCGAGTTTGATTGAATTAAACCTGACCCAGAATGGCTGGATTGTGGATGAAAATGCATCTACGGAGGAGAGAACTGTTCTTTACTGGCCATCGGTATTGAAGGTGGGTGAGAGTACATCGGCATTTTCTGATACTTTAAAGATTGATAATTCCATTACGTCAAAGGTAACGGAGCATACAACGGAGGAAAATGGACTTAAGACCACTACTACAACATTTAATTATGATGGGGTTTCCTTTCATGTAGAGGCAGAAGTGGATGCCGTACAGACACACAATGCGCAGGATGCGATTAAGAGTGCCTGGGGAGTTGATGTTTCTGTTGATTCCAATGGAAATCTGACATTACTGCAGTAAGGAGGAGACTGAGATGAAGAGAAAATGGATTGGTATCATGGCAGCTCTGGCTCTGGTTGCAGCAGCCCCTGTTCAGGTACAGGCAGAAGAGTTTTCCGGCGGTGATGACTGGAACGTAACGTTTGATGGAGAAAAATTAAACAGCACATTTAAAAATGCAGATATTGATGATGCGATATATCAGCTTCAGCCGGGAGATACGGTAAATATCAGACTGGAGTTAAAGAATACCTATGATGGGGATACGCAGTGGTATATGACAAATCAGGTATTACAGAGCCTTGAGGATTCACAGAGTGTGGCTTCCGGAGGAGCGTATTCGTACATACTTTCTTTTACGGCTCCGGATGGAAGTAACCGTATTTTATACAGCAGTGAAAATGTAGGTGGAGATACGGTAGGAGAAAGTGGTGAAGGTCTTCACCAGGCAACCAATGCAATGAAAGATTATTTCTATCTGGATGAGCTCGCGAAAGGTGAAAAAGCAGAGATTGCACTAACCGTAAAGCTGGAAGGTGAGACACAGGGAAATACCTATCAGGATACCCTGGCAAAATTGCAGATGAATTTTGCGGTAGAATTATTATCCAGTGGTTCAACACCATTGTCGAATCATGTCGTTATTAAAACGGGTGATAATAATCAGGTGCTTCTTTTTTCAGCACTTGCTTTGGCGGCAGGACTTGTTTTAGTCGTCCTTTTTGTTGTGAGAGTGAAGAGGACACGAAAAGAAGATGAGGCAGCTGAAAATCGGTTGGAAAAGGAGGAGTAAGGGATGAAGAATAAAATAAAAGAAAGAATGGAACGTATTCTTCACGGAAGTATTTTATTTACAACATTACTTACACTGGCATTTCCGGTACAGGCATGGGCAAAAGTTGGTGGAAATGAAACAGAATATACCTATACAGTAACGTTATGCTCTGGAAATCAGGGATATTTTTCAGATACGAATGGAATTACGGTAGACAATCATATAACAGGTTCTTCTTATCAGATTGAAAAGGAAAGCCAGGGAGAAAAAATAAAAATCAGTGGACTGAAATATGGTGACCGGGTTATGGTTCGGGCACAGTCCTGTATTCAGCTAAAGGAAGATGGAAAATATTATATTGGTGGAATCCGGGAGAGCGGAAGGGATAATAATACTGTTGGAAAATCTGCCTTTGTGGTAGAATCTGATCAGGAGTATGTAGCAGCATATGCAATTGCGGGAAATATGGTAGCATATACTGTGAATTATCAGGATGCCAATGGAAATGCACTTTCAGACAGTGAGACCTTCTATGGTGCAGTGGGTGACCAGCCCGTGGTGGCGTTTAAATATTTTGAAAATTATCGTCCGCAGGCATATAATCTGACGAAAACCTTAAGCAGCAATGAAGCGGAAAACATTTTTACGTTTGTATACACGACGGATACACAGAGTGCGGCAAACAGTGCAAATGCCGGAAGTGATGCAAATGCGGCAAACAATGCAAATGCAGCAGACAATGCGAATGCAGCAAACAATGCAAATGCAGCAAACAATGCGAATGCAGCAGATGATGCCAATGCAGATAATAATCAAGGGGCAGATGGAAATGCAAATATTCCGGATGAAGAGACTCCGCAGGAACTGGTAAATCTTGATGATGAGGAAACTCCGTTAGCAGATATGCAGCAAAAGGATGAGAAGACCAAAAGACCGGCAGGAAATATGCCATTGCTGATTGGTGTAGCATCAGCGGCAGTTGCAGGACTTGTGGCTCTTACTGCTTTTTGCATTACGAAGAAAGAAAATGAATGTCAGAGCAGAGGCATTAACGAATGGGAAAAACAAAAAGAAAAAAGAGGACAATAGCCAGAATCTGTAGTATGATAGGAGTATCTCTTCTGATATTGGTGATTCTGATTTGCATACCATTGACATTACCAAGGCTTACAGGGTTTGATATTTATACAGTTGTAACCGGAAGCATGGAACCGGCGATTCCGGTAGGAAGTCTTATTTATGTCAGGGAAGAAGCACCGGCAGAACTTATGGAAGGTGAAGTTGTGGCATATCGGAGCAATACAGATGCGGGAATTATCATTACCCATCGTGTGGTGAAGAATCAGGTGGTGTCCGGTCAGCTGATTACCAAAGGAGATGCAAATGAAGCGGAGGATATTTCCCCGGTTTCCTATGCACAGGTAATTGGAAAAGTAACCCTGACCATTCCGGTATTAGGAGGGATATTTGCAGCTATGGTAACCTTTTACGGTAAAATTGTAATCGTCTCAGTTGTATTACTGGCGGCAATTTTATTATATATAGGTACGGATAGCAGGAATATACAGGAAAAGGAATAGGTGTGTTGTCATGCAGAGGCAGAAGAGCCGGCACAGTAAGAAATATTACCTGATAATATGGATGACCGCAGGGATATTGCTGATGAGCGGTGCATTGGGAGGCTGTGGCGGAGAGAAGAATTCTCCGGAGCAAAGCAGCAATGATACCGCAAAGGGAAATCGAGATGCGACAGCAGAAGTATTACATCCGGAGGCTTCCGGAGAAGTGGCTTATGGGACAGATCAGATTGCCATTGATGCATCGCATGCATCCGATGGTTATGTGATGCTTAATTATACCGGAACTAATGAAAAAGTGAAATTCCAGATAGAGACACCGGAAGGGGAAGCATATACCTATCTGGTGACAAAGAATGGAACGTATATTGTATATCCGCTGACACAGGGAAGCGGTACTTACCAGTTGACCTTATATGAAGCTGCATCAGTAGAAGAAAATTTGTATGCAACAGCATTTACCCAGAGTATTGATGTTACCATTACGGATGAATTTGTCCCATTTCTGGCACCTAACTGCTATGTGGATTTTGATGAGAATTCCAAGGCGGTAAAGAAAGGGGAAGAACTGGCAGCAGGCTGCGGCAGTGACCTTGATGTAGTAACCAACATTTATCATTATGTAATTGAAAATATTACATATGATGAAGAAAAAGCAGAGAATGTTGCATATGGATATGTGCCGGATGTAGATGAAACACTTTCGTCCGGAAAAGGAATCTGTTTTGATTATGCAGCATTGATGGCAGCGATGCTTCGTTCGCAGAGAATTCCAACCAAACTTCAGGTAGGATATGCGGGTGAGGCTTATCATGCGTGGATCAGCTGTTATGTGGATGAGATAGGCTGGGTAGATAATATGATATCTTTTGACGGAAAGGACTGGTCTCTTATGGACCCGACCCTGGCAGCCAATAATGATGATGATACCGTAAAAGATTATATTGGCGACGGAAGCCGTTATATTATAAAGTACACATATTAAGAGAGGAAGAAAAGTATGGGAAAAAGTAAAAAAGCAGCAAAAGCTGTCAAATCTTGAATGTGCATCTTTTTGCAGCCAGATGACAATGGTTCTGCATGCAGGCTTTCCGGCAGTTGAGGGGGTGTCATTATTACTGGAAGATGCAAAGGATGTGCAGGAAAAGGCAATACTTCAGGTAATGTATGATGAAATGATAAATACAGGACTGTTATATCCGGCACTGGAAAAGACCAGTGTATTTCCGGATTATCTTCTTCAGATGGTTAAGATAGGAGAAGAAACAGGTACACTGGATGATGTTATGAATGGGCTGACTCACCATTACGAGCGTGAGGATGAGATCGAGAAGAGTATTAAAAGCGCACTTACATATCCTTTGATTATGGTTGCTATGATGATAGCTGTAATTGTGATACTTTTAACAAAAGTAATGCCGGTATTTGAACAGGTATTTCGCCAGTTAGGCAGACAGATGACCGGATTTTCCGGTGGCATGCTGGTATTGGGAAAAACAATTTCGAATTATGCAATTGTATTCATTGCAATAGCGGCGGTAATCGTTGGAGTATTTGTTTATTTTGTAAAGAGCAGAAGAGGACGAAGAGCGTTTGCTGGTTTTAGCAGAAAAATGCACTTGTTTCATGGCTTATATGATAAAATCGCAGCATGTCGTTTCGCAGACAGCCTGTATCTGACTTTAAAGAGTGGACAAAATCCGCAAAAAGGACTGGAATTTGCAGACGAATTGATTGCAGATAAGAATTTTTCAAAGAAGATTAAGAAATGCAGCCAGAAAATGGAAGAGGGCGAGGATTTTGCAGCAGCAGTAGGCGGTGCTGGAATATTTGAGGGCTTGTATGAGAGGATGCTGGTGATTTCGGGAAAACCGGAGAGACCGATGAAACATTAGAGACGATAGCAAGACAGTATGAAAGAGAAATTGATCAGAGAATGTCTTCTTATATTGCAATATAGAACCGACACTTGTAATTATTTTGTCTGTTATTATCGGAATGATACTGTTATCCGTGATTCTTCCGTTGATGGGAATTATGGCAGGACTGTAAGAAGGAGATGCATATGGAAGGATTTCGTCGAAAGAGGCTTTTTTTTCATGAAAAAAGGCATTCTGTCTGGGCAAAGATATTATTTACGGTGGCCATTTCCAGTTGTATTATTTTATTGACCTGCCATGGATTGAACCGATTGATGGCGGATAGTAAAGAGGAGGAAAAACGTTCTTTAGAAGAGGCTTTGCAGAGAGAAATCGTGCAGTGTTATGTGCTGGAAGGACATTACCCGGACTGTCTTTCGTATCTGGAAGAACAGTATGGTTTTTCCTATGATAAGGAGCATTTTTTTGTGGACTACCAGCTGCTTGGAGCAAACATTATGCCGGATGTGACAGTAATTGAGCGCAAGAATTAGAGTGAAGAGGGATGAATATGGCAGAGAGTACCGCCAGAAAACATACAATTGATATATTATTTCCATGGGCATTGTTTGGGCTGCTGGCAATCTGCGGACTTCTGGTGCTTATCCTGGCAGCAGATATTTATCAGGATACGACGACTATGGCAGATGAAAATTATGAAAGCAGAACAGTATTGTCTTATCTTACGGAGAAGATTCATCAGAATGATAATGGGACAGTTACTATTGGTTCGGTGGATGGAACAGACAGTCTTATCATCCGTCAGGATTATGATGGAGAAGAATATTGCACCTATATTTTTGAAGAGGATGGCATGTTGAAAGAGCTTTTTGTCCGGTCCGGAACTGCTGTAAGTACAGCGGATGGAAAGGCAGTCATTCCGGTTGAAGATTTTAAGATGGAAGCTTTGGAAAATGGATTATTGCATTTTTCCTGTATGTCGGAAGATGGGAGAAAAATGGATACTGTGGTGGCTGTTGTCGGCAGTGGGCAGGAATAGAGGAAGGCATATGATAGAAGGGCAGGCAAGACGTTCCGGGGTATTTTTACTGGAACTTATGATATCGATTTTATTTTTCTGTATTGCTGCAGCGGTGGGATTGCAGCTATTTGTAAAATCCCATTGCATCAGTGAAGATGCAGGAAATATGAATATGGCAGTACATAAGGCTGCAGCGGCAGCAGAAGTATTCCGCTCCGGAACAGATATGGAAGATTATCTGAAAGAAGAGTATTCTTATTATGAGAAAGAGGATAATACATTTTTGGTATCCTTTGCTGCTGACTGGGAGAATTGTAAGACGAAAGATGCGGAATATACCCTGTGGATTACACTGGGTGAAGCGAAGCAGCGGATGGTCGGTCATTTTGCAGTAAAGCAGAAGGATGGGGAGAAAGATAAGATTATTTATGAAGTGGAACTAAAGAGAGTAATCAGTCAGAGAGAGGCGGCAGAAGATGAGTAAGAGTGCATTATACGAAGAAAAACGCAGACCGCGTATAGCCAGTCCTTTTGGATACTCTTTTTTGTTAGTGGTAGTATTGATTCTGACTTTTTTATTATTCGCAGTGTTGTCATTATCTTCGTCCCTGCGGGATTATAAATACAGTAAACGGGCGGCAGATAAGATGAGTGCCTATTATGAAGCATGTAACAAGGCAAATGATGTCTTAGCAGAGATAGATGCTATTCTGGAAGAATCCGAAAATAAAGAAATGGCGCTGCAGGAAATTTCAGGATTTCCGGAGGTGAAGGACGCAGCTGATACCATAAGCTTTGTGTGCCGGAGACGGACACACAGGAGTTACGTGTAAAGCTTTCTATTACGGAAGAGACGGATGGAGAGACAGGAAAAATGCTGGAATGGAGCATATTAGAATGGAAAGAAACTGCTACTGATGTAAGACAGGAGGAAACAAGGCTTCCGTTGATGGAGCGGCAGAAATAAAGAGATTGGTGGGAAAATTATGGATGTAAAAGAAGTATTACGAAAAGCAGTAGAGGAACACGCATCAGATATATTTATTATAGCCGGACTTCCGATATCATATCGTTCGAATAATGTAATTATAAAAGAAGAGGGAGAGCGGTTGATGCCTCCTGAGACAGAAAATTATTTAGAGCAGATATATGAACTGGCGGACCATCGTGATATTGACCGGTTATTAAAGCATGGGGATGATGATTTCTCCTTTGCGGTGCAGGGACTGTCAAGATTCCGTGTCAGTGCTTATAAGCAAAGAGGCGCATTATCAGCAGTGGTTCGTGTGATTACCTTTGATTTGCCAAAGCCGGAGGACATTGGAATTCCACAGAATATCATTGACCTTGGTCTGCAGCCAAAGGGAATGGTATTAGTAACAGGACCGGCAGGAAGTGGTAAGTCTACCACGTTAGCCTGCATGGTAGATGCACTGAACCGCCGGTGTGCCAAGCATATTATTACGTTAGAGGATCCGATTGAATATCTGCACAGCCATCAGCATGGAATTATCAGCCAGCGTGAGATAAATGTAGATACTGAAAATTATGTAACGATTACGTGCATCCCTGCGTCAGAGTCCGGATGTGATTCTTCTGGGAGAAATGCGTGATTACGAGACGATTGGTGTTGCCATGACGGCAGCAGAGACGGGACATCTTATTATATCCACCTTACATACCATAGGAGCAGCCAATACCATTGACCGTATCATTGATGTATTTCCGGCAAACCAGCAGAGGCAAATTGCAGTTCAGCTGTCCATGGTGCTGCAGGCGATTGTTTCCCAGCAGCTTGTGCCGGATGTGAATGGCAATGTGATCCCGGCATTTGAAATTATGACTGTGACACCGGCAATCCGCAATATGATTCGTGAGAATAAAGTGCCACAGATTGACGGCGTTGTATATTCCTCGAACCGGGAAGATATGATATCCATGGACAGCAGTCTTTTGAAATTGTATCAGGAAGGAAAGATTACAAAAGAGACAGCACTGGTTTATGCATCCAATCCGGAAATGTTACAGAAACGCTTATAAAAAAATAGCTTGACGAGGCATAGAGAACATGATACAATACAACAGTTGTGAATAGGCGATGGTCCTCTGTTGCAAATGAATGCATTAAGAACATCAAAATATACAGGAGGTCACAAAATGAACGCAAGTGAAATTATTAAGAACATTGAAGCAGAGCAGTTAAAGGCAGATGCACCAGAGTTTCGTGTAGGAGATACCGTTAAAGGTTTATGCGAAAATTAAAGAGGGAAACCGTGAAAGAATTCAGGTTTTCGAAGGTGTTGTATTAAAGAAACAGGGCGGAAGCAACCGTGAGACTTTCACAGTTCGTAAATTCTCAAACGGCGTTGGAGTAGAGAAGACATGGCCTTTACATTCTCCAAACGTGGAGAAGATCGAAGTAGTAAGAGCTGGTAAAGTAAGAAGAGCTAAGCTGAATTACTTAAGAGGTCGTATCGGTAAGAAAGCAAAAGTAAAAGAGTTAGTAAAATAAGAATCTGTCAGAGGGACGTGCCAATGTGTATCGTCCCTCTTGTTGTATTTGGCGAGCACCGCGATAACTCGAGAAACTCGCAAAGCGTGTTTCTCGTAGTTACCACGTATTCGTAAGAAGCTGCCAGTGGCAGTTTCTGCAGATATATCGAATGATATTCAGGTAAGAAGGAGAACATAAGATTATGCGTAGAGGCAGCGTTCGTGGTCTGAATTTTGGCAGACGTAGAAAGAAAATAAATGTACCACTGCTGAAGGAAATCGGCACCTGGGTCATTGAGATTGCAATTGTCCTGGTGATTTCATTTGTATTTGTATATTTTATCGGACTTCGGACCACTGTGGTAGGACAGTCCATGAACCCTACGATAGAGAACGGAGAAGAGATTCTGGTTAATCGTTTTGTTTATAAACTGAAGAAACCAAAAGCAAATGATGTTATTGTATTTCTTCCAAATGGAAATGAAAAGTCGCATTATTATGTAAAGCGTGTCATTGGGGTGCCGGGAGATAAGATACAGATAAAGAATGGAGCAGTCTATGTAAATGGAGAGCTGTTTGATGAAAAAGTAGATACAGCTGCCATTGAAGATGCAGGACTGGCATCCGAAGAGATTACGGTAGGGGAAGATGAGTATTTTGTATTGGGAGACAACCGCAACAACAGCGAGGACAGCCGTTATGCCAATATTGGAAATGTAAAACGGGAATATATTATAGGAAAAGCATGGTTCCGGATTTCTCCACTCCGGAAAATCGGTTTTATCAAATAGAAGGACAGTAAGGGAAGAGAGGAAAATAAGATGCAGTTTCAATGGTATCCGGGACATATGACGAAAGCTAAGCGAATGATGCAGGAAGATATCAAACTGATAGATCTGGTAATAGAACTGGTGGATGCAAGAATTCCGTTAAGCAGCAGAAATCCGGATATAGATACCCTGGGAAAAGGAAAAGCCCGTCTGATTTTGTTGAACAAATCTGACCTTGCAGATGAAAGAAAAAATGAAGGCTGGACAGAGTTTTTTAAGAAAAAGGGCTATTATGTAGTACGCATGGATGCCAGAAATAAAGGAAGCATGAAGCAGGTGTCTGCAATTATAGCAGAAGCCTGCAAGGAAAAAAAGACGGAGCGTGATTTACGAAGAGGAATCAAGAACCGTCCGGTGCGGGCTATGGTAGTGGGAATCCCGAATGTCGGAAAATCCACATTTATCAATACCTTTGCAGGAAAAGCCTGCGCAAAGACCGGAAACAAGCCGGGAGTAACAAAAGGAAAACAGTGGATTCGCCTGAATAAGAATGTAGAACTTTTGGATACACCGGGTATTTTATGGCCAAAGTTTGAAGACCAGAGCGTTGGGTTAAGACTGGCACTGATAGGTTCTATCAAAGATGATATTTTAAATATTGATGAACTTTCACTGGAACTGATTCAGATTCTGCGGGAAGAGTATCCGGGTGTATTAAAGGAAAGATATGGAATGGAAGAAGAGGGAACACCGGCAGAGATGTTGGAGAAAATTGCCTTAAACCGTGGCTGTATCAAAAAAGGAAATGAAGTAGATTATGCCAAAGCCGCTGCACTGGTGCTGGATGAATTCCGTACTGGAAAGCTCGGTAAAATTTCACTTGAAAAACCGGAAGTGGAAGCATAAGATAAAAATAAGAATAGGAATCAAAAAGAGTTGGAGCAAGACGGAGATATGAAGGAAGAAGAACACGGCAAAAGAGGAAAGGCGGTAAGGGAAAGTGTCAGTTTCATACTATATCTCATTGTGATTGTGGTACTGACGTTTTTGATGATACGTTATGTTGGACAGCGGACCAGAGTGGATGGTTCGTCCATGGAAAAGACCCTTACCAATGGAGATAATCTGATTGTAGATAAGATATCCTATCGGTTTCATAAACCGGAACGTTTTGATATTATTGTATTTCCGTATCAGTATAAGGAAGACACTTATTTTATCAAACGGATTATCGGAATGCCGGGAGAAACGGTACAGATTACCGATAAGGGAGAGATATTGATTAACGGAGAAGAACTGGTGGAATCTTATGGAAGAGAGGTTATTAAAGATCCGGGACTTGCATCAGACCCGATTACATTAGGTGAGGATGAATATTTTGTGATGGGAGATAACCGCAATTACAGCAAGGACAGCAGGTTCCCGGATGTTGGAAATATCAAGCGGGCGGATATCATAGGAAAAGCATAGCTTAGAATCTATCCATTTGATAAAATTGGATTTATCCGGCATCAGTAATAAAATCGGAAGAGCAGTTAGAGGGTAAAGTGATTATGGCAGAAGAGAAGAAAATCGGAGCAATCAAAGAAGAGTTACAGGCAGCAGAAGACAGTATGCTGCCTGATTTTATAGCAAGATATGAAAAAGATGAACGAAGCGGCGTAAAGAGCCTTGTGGAAAAAGCAGGAAAGCGGATACAGAAGCTTGAGGCAGAGTATGCCCGGATTGAAAATCTGAAAAAGTATGAAAAAGAATATGCGGATGCCGGTTATATCTGCGGTATAGATGAAGTGGGAAGAGGTCCGCTTGCGGGGCCGGTTGTGGCAGGAGCTGTGATTCTGCCGAAGGATTGTGATATATTATATATCAATGATTCCAAGAAACTCAGTGCATCCATGCGTGAAAAACTCTATGATGAAATTATGGAGAAGGCAGTGGCAACAGGAATTGGAATGGCAGGTCCGGGGCGGATTGATGAAATAAATATTTTACAGGCAACTTATGAAGCAATGCGTCAGGCTATAACGAATTTGAAAGTAAAACCCGATATATTATTAAATGATGCGGTGACAATACCGGGAGTAGATATCCGTCAGGTGCCGATTATCAAGGGAGATGCAAAGAGTATTTCTATTGGAGCGGCGAGTATTATGGCAAAGGTAACAAGGGATCGTATGATGGTTGAATATGCGAAAATTATGCCGGAATATGGATTTGCGGATAACAAGGGTTATGGCTCCGCAGCCCATATTGCAGCACTCAAAAAGTATGGACCGACACCGATTCACAGATGAACCTTTATTAAGAATTTTTACAGTGAATAATTCCAAAGAAATTGGCGATGCAGAGTGGAGTGATTGATATGCAGATTTCAGACATGTTAGCACAATACAACAGAAGTTCGGCTACCGGAGCTACAGCAACAGCCCCGCAGCAAGGGGTTCAGCAACTGGTATCAGCCGTACGGGAAATGACGGTAGGAAATGTATTTGAAGGAACCGTAAATGATATCAAAAACGGAACGGTTACGCTTGGACTGGCAAATGGTACCAGACTGTTCAGGCGAGAATAGCAGCAGGCGTACAGTTAGCCGTTGGTCAGGCGATGTTTTTCCAGGTGAAATCCAATGATGGAACTACCGTTGAAATTCGACCTTATACCAATGGAAATCTCAATAATCCGACGTTGTTAAAGGCACTGGATGCAGCAGGCATTCCGGCAGAACCAAGAATGATAGATATGGTCAATTCCATGATGGAAGAGCAGATGTCCATTGGCAGGGAAAGCCTTATGGATATGGCACGCAGTATTTCTGCATATCCGGATGCGGATATTAAGTCACTGGTATTGATGCATAAGCTTGATATTCCGATGTCAGAAGAATTTATCCGGCAGTTTGAAAATTATAAATCTGATCAGGCGGCAATCACTTCACAGTTTGATGATGTCTTGGAAAGCATCGGAAAATTATATCAGAACGAAAATCTTTCCGAGACAGAGGCATTGGAACTGGGAAGCCGAATCTATCAGGTGTTGAAGCAGGATGGTTCTTTGGATATATCTGTAATTGTAAAAGAGGGAGTACAGAAAGGAAGCTGGAGTCCGGTGGAACTTCAGGAAGGAGCCATACTGGAAGGAGCGTCAGAATTTGCTGCCACAGAAATCACAGGAACGGAATTAGCAGAAACTGAAACGATAGCAGGATCCATAGAAGAAACATTAGATGGCGTGCAGTATTATGCCAGGGGCAGTGTCGGCGCATTGTTTACAGAGGGGCAGATGAAGGATTTTTCAAATCTTCTGAAAGAATTTCCACAGCTTGCAGGCAGTAAATTATTTACCGCAGAGGGGACTTTAAACGGAAATCTTTCTACGGGTGCATTTCTAAAAGAACTGCATCAGGCGCTGGATGAGATAATGGGTTTAACCGGAGGTTCTGCAAAGAAACTGTTTTCCAGTAAAGAGTATCAGAAAGTGCTGGAATATGAGGTAAAACAGCAGTGGACACTAAAACCGGAAGAAATCAAAGGGGATGCTGTTAAGCATCTTTATGAGAAGATGGAAAATCAGATGCAGAAGATGCAGGAGCTGGTGCAGGAATCCGGTCAGAGCAATACTTCCCTTGCGAAAGCAGTAAGTAATCTGCAGGGGAATATTGAATTTATGAATCAGATTAATAATGCCTATCATTATGTGCAGATTCCCCTTCGGATGTCAAATCAGAATACCCACGGAGATTTATTTGTCTATACTAATAAGAGTGGTGTGGACAGACCGGATGGCGAACTGAGTGCTTTTTACATCTTGATATGGATAACCTTGGTGCAACGGATGTGTCTGTGCGGATGAAGGATAGAAAGGTGCATACGAATTTTTATCTGGAGGATGAGAAATCCTATGATTTAATCGAAGAACATATGGCTGAGCTGATGCAGCGGCTGCAGGAGAAAGGATATTCCTGTACGGTACAGGTGGAGAACCAGTCCGGAAAGAAAAATCTGGTTGAAGATTTTATGCAGCAGGAGCATCCGTCAGTCGGAATCCTGCATCGGTATTCCTTTGATATGAGGGCGTAATTTATGAAAAATGGAATCTGGCATCCGGCAGACTTTGAAGGAAAAATGCCGGAGAAGAGAAAACAAAAGAAAAAACAGCAGTTGCCATCGCATATGAGCCGGGAGAGAAGGCACCAAAGATACTGGCAACCGGAAAGGGGTATCTTGCGGATAAAATTATTGAGAAAGCCAAAGAGGAAGACGTTCCACTGTATCAGGATAATCAGCTGGCAAATACCTTATCCAGGCTTGAAATTGGAGATATGATTCCGCCGGAATTATATGAAGTAGTGGCAGAGATACTTGTCTTTGTCGATGATATGGATAAGCTGCGCAGTAAATTGGAATAAAAATAGCTGTAACGGCAAACGGGATAGTGGAAATCCAAATAACAGGAATCCAAATAGCAGGTATCCAAATAGTGGAAATCCAAATGGCAGGAATAACAGAAGGGGGAGCAGGGATGGAAAATAAACGCAGCATGGGCAGTGAGTATGAAAAAAAGGCGGCAGAGTATTTAAAGGCATCCGGCTGCAGCATCTGTGAGATGAATTACCGCTGCAGGTTCGGAGAAATTGATATGATTGCAAGAGATGGAAAATATCTTGTTTTTGCAGAAGTAAAATACCGCAGTGATACCGGAAAGGGACTTCCACAGGAAGCGGTAGATTACCGCAAACAAAGGAAAATATCAAGAGTGGCAGATTATTACCTGATGTGTAAACATATGATGGGACTGCCCTGCAGGTTTGATGTGATTGCAATATTAGGAGAGGACATACAGTGGCTGAAGGATGCTTTCCCCTATATAGAGCCTTATTAGTGACAGATGAGACTTGATACAGGAAAAAGAATGCTGGAGAATTGAACCAGTTACAGCATGGAGTTGGAACTGGAAAAATAAGAACAGGAAAAGAAAAATGACAGAATTTCAGATAAAAGAGGATGGACGAACCATGATACCGTCCGTATTTTCCCATGCGGGGAAAAAAAGAATTAGTGTTACTGCAGTATCCACAGTTGCAGGCACTTGATATGGTAAAACACTGCTTTACCACAAGAATGGGTGGAGTAAGTAAGAATGAATTTTCTTCGCTGGATTTAAGCTTTAACCGTGGAGATGACATAGAGGCAGTAAAGGAAAATTTCCGCAGGGTAGCTGAGGCAATGGAAGTTCCGGCAGGGCAGATTGTCTGCTCTGACCAGACCCATACCACCAATGTAAGAAAAGTAACAGCAGAGGATGCAGGAAGCGGACTGACAAAGGAACGGCCGTATCATGATGTGGATGGATTGATTACCGATGTGCCGGGGCTGATGCTTGCAACCTTTTATGCAGACTGTGTGCCGCTTTACTTTGTGGATACAAAGCATAGGGCAATCGGACTGAGCCATTCCGGCTGGAGGGGCACGGTTAACAGAATGGGAAGAGCCACGCTGAAAGCAATGGCAGAAGCATATGGAACAGTACCGAAGGATGTATGGTGTGCGATAGGCCCATCTATCTGCCAGGACTGTTATGAAGTAAGTGAAGATGTGGCACTGGAATTTGAACAGGAGTTTTCCGGTCATGGCAGTGAAATTATGTACCGGAAAGAAAATGGAAAGTATCAGTTAAATCTCTGGAAAGCCAATGAAAGAGTGCTTTTAGATGCGGGAATCCTGCCGGAAAAACTAATCTTGCCGAATGTGTGTACCTGCTGTAACAGTGAACTGTTGTTTTCGCACAGAGCAAGTCATGGAAGAAGAGGAAAACTTGGGGCATTTTTGTGCATTAAATAGAAAAATGTCAAAAAATGAAAAATTTTTTTGTTCACAAAGCAAACATGTGATATAATTAGGATAAATAATTTAGGAGGGCAGAAATATGCAGTTGAATAAGATATTTAATGCAGAAGATATAGAGGTACTTTTTGCACAATGGGAAAACGTAACAGGAGTAAAACCATTACTTCTGGATTCTGATGGAAGTGTAGCAATCGGGGGGAAGGTGAAGCATCTGAATACAGAGATGTGATCAAAGCCGGAATTGAAATTGTTGGATATCTTTCTTATGCGAAGAAGGAAGACGCAGAGGATGAAAACGAAGCTAAAGCTAAGATAGCAGCTCTGACTATCGTTCTGACACAGCTTGCAGCATCTGAAGAGAAGAGAATGGATGAAGAGAAGAAGAATTCTGATATTCATGAGAATGTACAGAAGACCTCAGAATACATCCAGAAGATTAATGATATTACCAAACAGCTGGACAAGATTGAAAAGAACCAGAAGATTCTTGCATTAAACGCTTCTATTGAGGCTGCTCGTGCAGGAGAGGCTGGAAAAGGATTCGCAATTGTTGCAACCAATGTATCTGCACTGGCAACAGACTTTGGTAATAACAACCGCGAAATCAAAGATGAATTACAGAAGTTAAATGAAGTAATTGTAGCAATTGAAAAATGTGAATAATATTTCCTGATGAAAGGAAGACAGGGTAGTGTAAAGAGACGGAATCAGTGTAAACTGGTTCCGCTTTTTTTACGCGAGCAGCATTAAGGAATTATTAATAAAATCATACAGATATTTTTCTTGTGTCTCATCTGCTGGGATGTTATAGTGTGCGTATCAATTGAAGTAATACGGATAATACACCTACGATATTCCAAAAGGAGGAAGCGAAGTGATACAGCTTAATTACAGGGATGCAAAGCCTATTTACGAACAGATTAAAGATGGAATGCGTCATCTTGTGATTTCCAATGCATTGACAGCGGATGAAAAACTGCCATCTGTGCGTGAACTGGCAGCAACACTGGCAATTAATCCGAATACCATCCAGCGGGCGTACCGTGATCTGGAGAAAGAAGGATATGTCTATACCATTTCCGGGAAAGGAACATTCGTGGCTGCCCAGAAGCATGTAAAGGATGCAAGAACAGTGGAATTAAAAGGACATTTTGATGAAATTGTATCAGAATTGCTGTATCTGGCAGTAGAGCCGGAGCAGTTGAAACATCGGATAACGGAACTGGAAGGAGAAGAAGATATTCATGATACGGGTAAATAATGTAGTGAAAACATTTGGGGATTTCCGGGCGTTAGACGGTGTAAACCTGCATGTAAGGGATGGAGCAATTTATGGACTGGTAGGACCGAACGGAGCCGGGAAATCTACGATAATAAGACATATTACCGGAATCTATAAGCCGGATGCCGGCAACATAGAAATAGCCGGGATGCCGGTGTATGAGAATCCTCAGGCAAAGCCAGATTTGCATATATTCCGGATGATCTTTTCTATTTCCAGCAGGCAGATGTCATGGAAATGAAACGCTTTTATAAGGGAATCTATAAGACTTTTGATGAAGATTTGTTTTTCCGGATCCGGGATGCATTTTCCAACATTGATCCGAAGATGACCATTCGGAGAATGTCAAAGGGAATGCAGAAGCAGGCGGCTTTCTGGCTGGCAATCAGCTGCAGACCGGAGCTTATGATTTTAGATGAGCCGGTAGATGGACTAGACCCGGTAATGAGAAGGCAGATCTGGAGCATCATCATGTCTGATGTGGCAGAACATGGAACTACGGTGTTAGTATCTTCCCATAACTTAAGAGAGCTGGAGGATGTCTGCGACCATGTGGGCATTATGCATCATGGAAAAGTAATGCTAGAACGTTCCTTAAGCGAACTACAGGGAAGTGTCTGTAAGATTCAGGTGGCATATCAGGAAAGAATGCCGAAGCTTCCGGCTGATTTTGAAGTGTTACATATGTCCAGTACAGGAAGGGTATATACCATGATTGTAAAAGGCAATCCCAAAGAGGCAAAGCTGCGGTTAGAACAGACTTCGCCGATGCTGATTGATGTGCTGCCTCTGACATTGGAAGAAATTTTTATTTACGAATTAGGAGGTGCGGATTATGCGGTCAAAGACATCTTACTTTAATGAGACGGTATTTTGGAAAAATATTACGCATTTCTGGCCTGTCTGGCTGATTTATACGATATTGCTGCTATGTATGGTTCCTCTGCGGCTGTTAGTGAATTCCGGGATTTCTTATGAAGGTTATTCAGCACAGGAAATTAAAGAAATAAAAATGAATAATTTTATGCAGATTCTGTTTTCGGATGGAAGTGGTGCGCTTATAGCACTCCTTAGTCTGGCAATTGGAATTATTGTAGCAATGGCAGTATTTTATTATCTTTATAATAACAGAAGCTCACATCTGTTTCATTCACTGCCGTTGAAAAGAACGGAACTTTTTATCAGTAATTTCCTGTCAGGAATTTGCATGCTGGTGGTTCCTGTACTATTGGCGTTTATTCTTGGAACAGTATGCTGCATTATGCAGGGAATTACAAGTCTGCAGTATCTGCTGGCGTGGGCACTGATGCTGACGGGAGAGAGCTTTTTCTTCTACAGTATGGCAATTTTCGTTGGCATGTTTAGCGGTCAGTTATTGGCAATGCCGGTATTCACGATTATTCTGAACGTATTATATATAGGATGCCGCTATGTGATTACATGTATGATTAGTACAATTGGCTATGGTATGGCGAATTCTTATGCTGACCGTATGAATAGTATTTTATCACCGGTGATATATCTTTCAAATAAGGTGGGAGTAGAGTATGACTATTTAGAGGACAGGATAGAATACCATATGTTTGGTCTTTCGGTTGTAGGAATCTATGTGCTGGTGGGTGTGGTGCTGATAGTGATATCCTGTCTGCTTTATCAGAAACGTAAACTGGAAACCACGGGAGATGTGCTTACAATTCCGGCAACCCGCCCGGTGTTCCGCTGGGGAATGGCTTTTTGTGTGGCTTTTCTTACTGCAATTCTGCTGAGCGGACTGTTTGGCGTGCTGGTACATACATCACTGGGCAATTTCCTGATGGTTTTATTTACAACATTGATTGCAGGCTTTCTGGCATTTTTCGTTGCGGAAATGATTTTGACGAAGAAACTGCGTGTAGTGACCAAAAAGAGATTGTTAGAATGCGGCGTCATGTTAGGAATTTCCGTCGTATTTCTTCTTTGTATCAAATGGAATGCGTTCGGACTGGAAAATAAAATCCCGGATAAGAAGGAAATTGTCGCAGCAAATATTAACTGCTATTTTGAAATAGAAGAAAATTCAGAAAGCGGAATTGATGAAATTATGAGTATTCATCAGCAGATTATTGATTCGAAGAAGGAATTTCAGGCATATCAGGGCTCGTCTGATTTAGATAAGGCATTGCAGTGGGTAGAGATTGATTATCAGCTTGCAGACGGAAGCATTATGGTGAGAAGCTATGATGTACCGGCTGCTAAAAATTATTATGAAAATGCAGATTCGGTTGTTTCAAGAATCTATGCTATGTCTATGGATCCGGAGAATTATCTCAAGGGGAATCTGATGGTGAATTATGATGACCCGAATAATCATATTATTTCAATGGAGTTTGATACCTATGACCAGAATTTAGAATATGGCAGCATTAATATACCTGATGAGCGGGCGCAGGAAATATATGATGCTTATCTTAAGGACATCCGGGCAGGTCATATTTATCTGAATACAGTAAATGATAACTACTATAAACATACGTATATCAATGGACTGTATCTGCATGTCTATAACAGCCAGGGAATCCAGCTTACCAGAGGGGAACAACGGATGTGGGGAATGGAAAACAGTAAAGATTATTATTTCGATTTGAATTTGAATGATCGTTGTGTATACACGATTAACAAACTGCTGGAGTTACATATCATTGAGTCGGAGGATGAACTGATGACGTTACAGGAAATGGAAGACAGAAGCATGAGTATGGAGCAGGAATAAATGGAAGGGTGGAATAACTGTTGTTATTCTGCCCTTTTTATTGTAAACTAAAGAGGTATTATAATATAGAAAGATTGAGAAAATAATTTATGCATACAAAGAAACATGTCATCAGTGGAGTTAAACCGGACAGCATTGCCATGGAGCTTGAGCTGGAGCCGGGAGATGAGCTAATTTCCATTAATGGCAAAGAAATAGAAGATGTATTTGACTATCAGTTCCTGACAGAGGACGAGTATCTTCTGGTGGTAGTAAGAAAGAATAATGGCGAAGAGTGGGAACTGGAAATTGAAAAAGATTATGATGAAGACCTTGGAATCGAATTTGAAAACGGACTGATGGACGATTACAAATCCTGTTCCAATAAGTGTATGTTCTGTTTTATTGACCAGATGCCGCCGGGCATGCGTGAGACACTTTATTTTAAAGATGATGACTCCAGACTTTCCTTCTTACAGGGGAATTATGTAACGCTGACCAATATGAAGGATAAGGATATTGAACGTATCATATACTACAATCTTGGACCGATTAATGTGTCGGTGCATACCACGAATCCGAAGCTTCGCTGTACCATGTTGCACAACCGTTTCGCTGGAGAAGCCTTAAAGAAAATCAAACGCTTATCAGATGCCGGAATTGAAATGAATGGACAGGTTGTACTCTGCAAGGGCGTCAATGATGGCGAAGAGTTAGAGCGGACCATCCGTGATCTGACAGAATACATTCCAAATATGCAGAGCCTTTCTATTGTACCGGTCGGCCTGACAAAATACCGGGAGGGCTTATATCCTTTGGAAGCTTTTGAAAAAGAGGATGCAGGAAAAGTCTTAGAGCAGATTCACCGCTGGCAGGATTATTGCATGGAGCATTTCGGTACACACTTTGTGCATGGAGGAGACGAGTGGTATCTTCTGGCAGAGCAGCCTCTTCCGTCTGCAGAAAACTATGATGGGTATATCCAGCTGGAAAATGGCGTGGGAATGATTACACTGCTGCGGGATGAATTCCGGGAGGCACTTGCAGCAGAAAAAGGAGATGCCAATCTGAAAAGGACAGTTACGCTGGTAACCGGAAAGCTGGCAGGACCGATTTTGGAGGAACTGACAGGAGAAATGAAGGAGAAGTTTCCAAATGTAAAGATACGGGTCCGCGTGATCCGAAACGATTTCTTCGGAGAACGGATTACCGTTGCAGGACTTCTGACCGGACAGGATATTATCGCACAGCTTAAGGACGAAGATTTGGGAGATGAGATACTGCTGCCATGCAATGTATTGCGTATGGGAGAGGATGTTTTCTTAGATGACATCACATTGACGGAGCTGAAAAGAACTTTACAAGTACAGGCAGATATTGTAAAATCAAGCGGGCAGGATTTGCTGAATGCAGTCCTTGGAAGGAGACAGAATGAGTAAACCAGTAGTAGCTATTGTAGGCAGACCAAACGTAGGAAAATCAACACTTTTTAACGTGTTGGCAGGTGAAAGAATTTCTATCGTACAGGATACCCGGGTGTAACCCGTGACCGTATATATGCCGAAGTATCCTGGCTTGACTATAACTTTACATTAATTGATACCGGCGGTATTGAGCCGGACAGCAGAGATATCATTCTATCACAGATGCGGGAGCAGGCACAGATAGCCATTGATACCGCAGATGTCATTATTTTTATTACGGATGTAAGACAGGGGCTTGTAGATGCAGACCAGAAAGTAGCTGACATGCTGCGCCGTTCCAAGAAGCCAATTATTCTTGCAGTAAATAAAGTAGATGATTTTAAAAAATATATGCCGGATGTTTATGAATTTTATAATCTTGGAATTGGTGATCCGGTTCCGGTATCTGCAGCATCCAGACTGGGGATCGGTGATTTGTTAGATGAAGTGGCAAAGCATTTTACCCAGGAAATGTTAGAAGAAGCAGAAGATGACAGACCGCGTATTGCCATTGTAGGTAAGCCGAACGTAGGTAAGTCATCACTGATTAACAAGCTGACCGGTGAAAACCGTGTGATTGTTTCTGATATTGCCGGAACTACAAGAGATGCCATTGATACCGATATAAAATATAATGGCAGAGAATATGTATTTATTGATACGGCAGGACTCCGGAGAAAGAATAAGATTAAAGAAGAATTAGAGAGATACAGTATCATCCGGGCAGTAACAGCAGTGGAACGTGCAGATGTGGTCATTATTGTAATTGATGCTACAGAAGGCGTAACGGAGCAGGATGCCAAGATCGCAGGTGTTGCCCATGAAAATGGCAAAGGCGTGATCATTGCAGTGAATAAATGGGATGCTATTGTAAAGGATGACAAGACTATTTATAAGCATACAGAGAAGATCCGTCAGATTTTAAGCTTTATGCCATATGCCGAGATTTTATTTATTTCAGCCAAGACCGGACAGCGTACCGGCAGGATTTTTGAGACCATTGATGTAGTGCTTGAAAATAACAGCATGCGTGTGGCGACCGGTGTCTTAAACGAGATCGTGACAGAGGCGGTTGCCATGCAGCAGCCACCAACGGATAAGGGAAAACGCTTAAAATTATATTATATTACACAGGCAGCGGTAAAACCGCCAACTTTTGTTATCTTTGTAAATGACAAGAACCTGATGCATTTTTCCTATACAAGATATCTGGAAAATAAGATTCGGGAAGCATTTGGCTTTTAAGGGTACTTCCCTGAAATTCATTATAAGGGAAAGAAAGGAAGATTAATAAAATGTTATTCGGACGTGTAATATCAGTAGGAATCGGATATTTATGCGGTATGTTTTTATCCGGCTTCTTATATGGAAAGAAAGAAAATGTGGATTTACGTAAGGTGGGCAGTGGAAATGTAGGAACTACCAACACCATGCGTAACCTCGGCGTAAAGGCAGGCATTCTTACCTTGATCGGTGATGTGTGCAAGGTATTTATGGCAATGGTCATTGTATGGCTCATTTTCCGGAACCGTTATCCGGACAGTGTGAAGGTCTTAGAGCTTTATGCTGGTGTGGGCTGCATCTTAGGTCATGATTTTCCGGCTTATATGAAATTTAAAGGCGGAAAGGGAATTGCCTGTACCGGTGGTCTACTGATTGGCTTCTGTCCGCTGGCAGTGCCAATAAGCCTTGGAATTTTTATTCTCGTGGTAGCAATCACACGGTATGTTTCCTTGGGTTCCATACTTGGTGTAATCAGTCTTGAAATACAGATTATCGTATTTGGTACCAGATGGGACTGCTTTCCGTACCGGAGCAGTATCTGACGGAGGTGTATATTGTATTCGGTTTTGTGGCGGGACTGGCAATCATTTTACATCATGCCAACATCGGAAGACTTCTTAAGGGAACCGAGAACAAATTCAGTTTCCATTCAAAGAAACAGGAAGCATAGGAAAGGAAAAAACAAATGTCTGATATCAGTATCATTGGAGCCGGAAGCTGGGGAACTGCTTTATCGGTGGTATTACATAAAAACGGTCATAAGATTACAATCTGGTCTGCACTTGCACCGGAAATTGAAATGTTAAAGGAAAAGCATGAGCAGGCAGAAAAACTTCCGGGCGTTATTTTACCGGATGATATTATGTTCACAACAGATTTAAAAGAAGCAATCGAGGGAAAAGACATGCTCGTCTTAGCAGTGCCTTCTCCATTTACCAGAAGCACAGCAAAAGCAATGAGCCCGTTCGTAGCAGAGGGACAGCTTATTGTCAGCGTGGCAAAGGGAATTGAAGAGAATACGTTAATGACTTTATCTGAAATCATTATGGAAGAGATTCCACAATGTGAGGTGGCGGTTTTATGTGGACCAAGCCATGCGGAAGAAGTAGGAAAAGAAATTCCGACCAGTCTGGTAGCAGGAGCAAAGAAGCGTGCCACAGCAGAACTGGTCCAGAACACCTTTATGAGTGAAGTATTACGTTTATACCAGCCCGGATGTACTGGGGATGGAAATCGGAGCATCCTTAAAGAATGTCATTGCACTGGCAGCAGGTATGGCAGACGGACTTGGTTATGGAGATAATACCAAGGCAGCACTGATTACCCGTGGAATTTCAGAGATGGGAAGACTTGCCCTTGCCATGGGAGCGAAATATGAGACCTTAAGCGGACTGACCGGAATGGGTGATTTAATCGTAACCTGTGCCAGCAAGCACAGCAGAAACCGTCGTGCCGGATATCTGATGGGGCAGGGATATACCATGCAGCAGGCAATGGATGAAGTAAAGATGGTAGTTGAGGGTGTCTATTCTGCCAAAGCAGCAATTGCTTTAGCGAAGAAATATCATGTAGATATGCCGATTATTGAACAGGTCAATGAAGTATTATTTGAAAATAAACCTGCGAAAGATGCAGTAAAAGAACTGATGCTCAGAGATAAAAAGGTAGAGCATGACGACCTGGAATGGCAGTAGGAGAAAAGGAGTTTTTAGCAGAATGGAAAAGATTCGTATCAAATATTTTACAGATAAAATCGAAAAGCTTACATATATCGATGGCAAATCCGACTGGATTGATCTTCGTGCATCCGAAGAAGTCGAAATGAAAGCAGGAGAATTTAAACTGATTCCTCTTGGTGTGGCAATGGAGCTGCCAAAGGGATATGAAGCACACATTATGCCAAGAAGTTCTTCTTATAAGAATTTCGGAATTATTCAGGCAAACAGCTGCGGAATCGTAGACGGTTCCTACTGTGGAGACAATGATATGTGGAGACTGCCTGCAATTGCAATGCGTGATACCGTGATTCATGTTAATGACCGTATCGCACAGTTCCGTATTGTAGAGAATCAGCCGCAGATTCATTTTGAAGAAGTAGAAAGCCTGGGCAACCAGGACAGAGGTGGTTTCGGAAGTACCGGAATCCAGTAAATTATCAAACAGGGGGTAAATCAAATGGAAGAACGTATGGTCAAATTTATTCAAAGGAAAACAACAATCTTGCATTACATGCAATACCGGGGCATTTTGCCACCAGTCATTCGCACATCAATTACTATATTGATGTAACCAGTATGAAAGCCCGCGTGAAAGAGGCAAAAGAAGCTGCAAAAGTGCTTTACCAGAAGACCGGTAATCCATCCTATGTAGATACCGTTGTATGTATGGACAGAACAGAAATGATTGGCGGATTTTTAGCAGAGCGTTTTGAACAGGGAGATTTTATGTCAACCAATCTGCATGAGACTATTTATGTTATTTCTCCGGAGATGAACAGCAGCGGTCAGATGATTTTCCGTGATAATACCAAAAATATGATTACCGGAAAACATATCGTGCTTTTGCTGGATACAACAACAACCGGTGAGACAATCAGAAGATGCTTAGAGTGCATCCGGTATTACGGTGGAATTATTGAAGATGTAGTAGCAATCTTCTCCACTGTTAAGGAAGTAGACGGTCACAGAGTAGAAAGTCTCTTTACCGAGAAAGATGTACCAGGCTATCAGGCATATGAGCAGCATGACTGTCCGTATTGTGCAAAAGGCATGAAGTTAGAGCATGGTAAATGGTTACGGATACTCTAAATTATAAAGAAAAGATAAACATTTTCTAAAGTGAAAACCCATTTCTTTCGTCGGATTGTACAAGAAAGAGATGGGTTTTCGTCACTCTGACGAAGAGATAAAAAAATGCACAGAATATCAGTCAGAACATACAAAAAAAGAAAAATCTTTGTGGAATCCTCGCATAGCCAAAGTGCGCAATATCCTGTATGATAAGGACAGTTAAAAACGAACAAAACATTAGGAGGTTAAACCAATGGCAAGTTTATCATTAAAAAACGTTTGCAAAGTATATCCGAACGGCTTTGAAGCTGTTAAGGATTTCAGCCTTGAAGTAGAAGATAAAGGAATTCATTATCTTCGTAGGACCTTCCGGATGTGGTAAATCTACTACACTTCGTATGATTGCAGGTCTTGAGGAGATTTCTTCCGGAGAATTATACATCGACGGAAAACTCGTTAACGACGTAGAGCCAAAAGACAGAGATATCGCAATGGTATTCCAGAACTACGCTCTGTATCCACACATGACCGTATTTGACAATATGGCATTCGGATTAAAATTAAGAAAAGTTCCGAAGGATGAAATCAAGAGAAAAGTTGAAGAAGCAGCTAAGATCCTTGACCTTGAGAAGTTATTAGACCGTAAGCCGAAGGCTCTCTCCGGTGGACAGAGACAGCGTGTTGCCATGGGACGTGCCATCGTACGTAACCCGAAGGTATTCCTTATGGACGAGCCTTTATCAAACCTGGATGCAAAATTAAGAGTACAGATGCGTTCGAAATTTCCGCTCTGCATCATAGATTAGGCGCTACAATCATCTATGTAACACATGACCAGACAGAGGCTATGACATTAGGAACCAGAATCGTCGTATTAAAAGACGGCGTTATCATGCAGGTAGATTCCCCGCAGAAGTTATACAACGAGCCGAATAACTTATTCGTAGCAGGATTCATCGGATCTCCGCAGATGAACTTCGTAGATGCTAAATGTAATATTGAAGGTGAGAAGGTTTCCCTTACATTTGACAATACAACTGTTGTATTACCACCAGCAAAAGCTAAGAAATTGATCGATGGCGGATACAACGGCAAGACTGTTGTTATGGGTATCAGACCGGAAGATATCGGTGATTCCCAGATTACAATCGAAACCTTCAAAGACAGCATCATTGAGACAGATGTAACCGGATATGAGTTACTTGGTTCTGAAGTATTATTATACTTCGAAGCTGCAGGAGTTCAGATGACAGCTAAGGTTGATTCCAGAACACCGGCTCGTTTAGGCGACCATATCAAACTTGCTATCGATCCTGAGAAGGTTCATGTATTCGACAAAGAGACTGAATTGACAATTACTAACTAATTCGGTACAATCGAACTGAATATAGTGCAATAACCCGGGTGCTATATGCATCCGGGTGTTTTTTTACAGGAAAGTAATTTCCTGTAAAGTAAAAACACGCTCCGCGAGGATGCGCACTGCGGCGTATAAGGTAGATGTCGCAAGCGACCGCCGCAGGCGCGAGAATGTGCCAAGGCACATTCTTTGTTCTCAGTAAAAGTCTTTTCTCACATTATATATAAGTAAGGAGTGCGCAGAATGCTTTCAAATCATAAGCTACAGACAACATTAGAAGAAATCAGTGATATATCCAAAATCGGACTTGCCCTTTATGACGAAAACGGAAAGCAGGTTGCAGCAACATTTCAGATTGAAACAGATATGCATGCAGAGGTTGTGAATTTTGCAGCATCCATGGCAGAAAGCCAGATGTTGTCGGGCTTTCATTTCTTTAAAGTAATTGCAGAACAGGAAGTAGAATATATTCTTCTGGCGCGTTCCACTAATGATGAAGCATATATGGTGGGAAGACTTGCCGTATGCCAGATTCGGAATCTGATTGCCTCCAACCGGGAACAGTCGGATAAGAATAACTTTATGCAGAATATCCTTCTTGGAAATATGCTGGTTGTAGATATGTATAATAAGGCAAAGAAGCTGCATATTGAGCAGGCAAAGCGTCTGGTTTATGTCATAGAAGTGGATGGCAGAAAAGATTCTGTTATTGTAGAAATGGTGAAGAATCTTTTTGCAGACCGCAACCGGGATTTTGTAACAGAGTTAGACGAGCAGAACATTATCCTGATTAAGGATGCAACAGATTTGAAAACAGAAGAGGATGCATTGCATCTGGCGAAAACAATTGTAGACAATCTGCATGCAGAAGCGATGGTGCGTGTCCGGGTGGGTTATGGTAATACGGTAAATACCCTGCAGGATATTGCCAAATCTTATCAGGAAGCCAAGATGGCACTGGAAGTAGGAAGAATCTTTAATGTAGAAGAGGAAACCATTTCCTACGGAAAGCTTGGCATCGGCAGACTGATTTACCAGCTTCCGATGAGCCTTTGCGAAATTTTTATCAAAGAGATTTTTGGTGAGCGGAATATTGATTTAGATGATGAAACGATGGTGACAATCCAGAAATTTTTTGAGAACAGCCTGAATATTTCAGAAACAGCAAGGCAGCTATACATCCACCGGAATACGCTGGTATACCGTTTAGAACGTCTGGAAAAGATGATTGGACTTGATATCCGCAAATTCGAGGATGCCATGACTTTTAAGATTGCCATGATGGTCATTGCACATATGGATTACCAGAATTAGCTGCCAGGTTTTGCGGAACTATGAAAATTTAATTATGTAAATTATATGGGACAGTACCAATCGGTGCTGTCCTTTTTCGAAAAAAAAATTATCATGCGGAAATTGTGTAAAATGAATTGTAAAAATGAGCTTTCAAGACAGAAATTAGTTAAAATGCACAAAAAAGAATTTCTTTTTTAGTTTATTTGCGGATAGCGAAAGTAAAAAAATTAGAATATAATTAATTATCGAAAAACTGCGAAAACGTAATCGGAGGGAAAACGTAATCGCAGGGAAATATAAAATAAAACGATGAAAAGGAGAGGGAAAGATGAGAAAGTTAAAAGAACGCTTTCACAGGAAACATGGCATTGTAAGCCGTATCTTTAGTATGGTACTTGCACTTGCTATGATTGTGACCATGGTTCCGGCAATCGGTGGTGCAACCACTGCATATGCTGCGAGCCCGACAATCCGGTTGTACCTGGACAAACCAAGTACATGGAATACACCGGTTGTCAATGTCTGGGGCTGCCGGTGCTACGGTAGATAACCATGACGCAGGAAATGCCGCCATTTCACAATGGGGGGATCAGGAAAAACCAAAGCTTGCATATGAGGAAAGTTCTGGACTCTATTATGTAGATGTACAGAGCAGTGAGTGGACAGGTTTTCAGTTTGTTGATGCAGGTTCTACTGAGAAGGCTGCACCGGAGATAAAGACAGAAGGAGCTGCAATTGAGCAGATTAAGACTTTTACTTCTGATACAAGCATTTATTGTTTATTGGATGATAATGGAAAATATCAGTGGTATAAGGATGCTTCAAAGAATGAAACATTGATTCCGGAGTCTGTACCAACAGAATGTGATCTGACTATTAATTATAAGAGCACATTAGGCAATGATGTAGCTGCATATATATATCATGAGACCAATAAGCCGGCAGGTGAATGGCCGGGAAAAACCATGACTGCAGCAGAAGGTCATGAAGGCTGGTATACAATGCATCTGACATTAGATAACAGCACAGATTATGATCTCATTTTAAATGATGATGGACATGGAAACCAGTTAGACGGAGTAACACTTTCTACAAAAGGAAAGGCAGAAGCAGAGTACTGGTTCGATGGTTCTTTGTCAGAGACAAAACCTGCTGATTGGAAATATGTAACAACCATTCATTATCTTGCTTCAGGAATGGGAAGCACTATTTACAATCATATGTGGGGAGCAGATGCCTCTGCAACAGGAGCAGGTGTTGGAAAAGAATGGTACCAGGTGGACAGATTTCAGAAAATGCTGACCATTCCGGATGGTATGATGTAGTATATACACAGGATGTAAAACAGAATTTCAGCTGTATTTTTAATAATAACAATGGAGCACAGACGGATAATATTGATGTTTCTGTAACATCAACAAGTACTGAACTCTGGGTTACCGGAACCAAAGGTGGTGGTGATACAACCGTATATAAAACAGCACCGGACAGCTGGGAGGCACCGGTTCCAGACCACACATTTACAATGTATTATTACAATGAAGATTTATCAACAGACACAGACATGGGAAAAGTTGATATGTGGATGTGGAATGCCGGATTAAATGGATCATATGTTTTTGATGAAACAGAATATGATGCTGCAAATAATGTGACATGGTTTAAAAAGACCATTACAGTTGCCGGCAGTAATGTGGGAAAAACAGTAGGATTAAAGGCACGTTATGACATAACACAGGGATGGGATGGCGGCTCTGATACCGCAGACCGTTCTTTTACAATAAGCGGTGATGAGAATGAGGTATTATATTATGTGGATGGTTCAGATCCGGTTCATGAGAAACCGGTAATCGTACCAACGGAAAAGAGATACCTTGTATTGGATTATGAGAATCCAGGATTAAAAGAAAAAGGAATTACACCACAGTTCTATACATGGTCATCAGGATATGCTTCAGCATTAACCGATTTTACATACGTAGGTGGAGATAAATGGACAATAACAATTCCAGCAAAACCATCTTGTACAAAGGTTGATTTTTGTATCGCATTAGATTCAACAGTTGATCCGTGGATTAAAGATGGTGGAGACCATTCCGTTACATTCCCTTCTGACCAGAAGGTTATCTATGCCAGCATGAAAGCCGGCAGTGAGCCGGAAATTGCTATGCCATATAATACTGGCTATGAAGTAGATGCAGAAAATCAACAGGTATCATATTACTATCGTGATGATGCTGCATTTGTAGATGGCACCTTAAAGGATATGACAGTATCTGTTGATGTAGACGGAACAGAGTATCCAATGACATACAATGATACAACAAAGCGTTTTGAGTATGTAAAGAGCGGCTTGACAGATGGTAAAACACATTATCGTTACAAAGCAAATGGAACTTATGTTGTAGATGCATTCAATTCAAACAGTGAAGAGTACAAGAAAGCAGATTACTCATATTTTGAATACTATAAATTAAATGCAACAGTTACAGCAGAAGTTATGAATAAATCCTTTAACTACAATGAAAATGATGTTGTTAAGTTTAAGGTTGAACAGGATAGTTCAGATGCTAAAACATTAGAAGTAGCTAGCGCAAGTATCGATGTTTCTTCCCTTGGCGGAAGCAGTGCAATGCCGATTGAACCGGAATTGCAGGCAGTTACCATTTCTGCTACAACAGATACAACATTAGGAATTAAGACATTACCAATTACTGTAACAGACCAGTACGGTAATAAATTCAGTACATATTTCTTCTGTAGAAAATTTCAAACAGTGCGTTAAATAATACTTACATGACAGGACAGTTTCTTGGAAGTCATGATGAAGATGGATTTAAGCAGAAACTTTTGGATGGTGGAATGAAAGAAGATGCAGCAACTGCAGCATCCATGGTCGCAGCAAGCCTGCAGATTACGGCAAAAGGACAGCCAGTTATTTATTATGGGGAAGAGATTGGCCTGACAGGATTAAATAATTATCCATATCAGACAAATCGTTATGACTTTGACTGGTCAATGGTAAACAAGATAGATGGAAAGGGCAGCGAAAGCTGCCCTTTAGTTTTTTTTAACCCTCTTGGATACATAAAAGAACAAAAGGAATAAATCCAGGCAGAAGATTGACATACTATTCCTAAGGTGTTATTCTTAGTTCCGACTGAATTACTTGGAAATAGGACGAAAATAGCTGATAAAGCAAATTGATAAAGGAGGAAAACCGATGGAATTAATCTATCTGGACAATGCGGCAACAACAAGAACGGACGAGCGGGTAGTGGAGGCAATGCTTCCTTATTTTACCCAGTATTATGGAAATGCATCTACCATTTATGCATTAGGTGAGGAAAGCCGCAAGGCAGTAACAAGGGCCAGAGATATTATTGCAGCAGGAATCGGTGCGAAACCGGAAGAAATATATTTTACGGCAGGTGGAAGTGAATCTGATAACTGGGCACTGAAAGCAACAGCAGAAGCTTATAAAGAAAAAGGAAAACATATCATCACAAGTAAGATCGAACATCATGCGATCCTTCATACATGTGAATGGTTGGAAAGACAGGGCGTTGAGGTAACTTATCTTGATGTGGATGAGAATGGACGTATCAATCCGGCAGATGTAGAAGCTGCAATCCGTCCGGATACCATTTTGATTTCTATTATGTTTGCCAACAATGAAATCGGTACCATCGAGCCGATTGCAGAGATTGGTGCAATTGCCAAGGCACATGGAGTTTTATTCCATACTGATGCAGTACAGGCATTTGGTCAGGAGCCAATCCAGGTAGATGAAATGAATATTGATATGTTAAGCAGCAGTGGCATAAATTAAACGGACCAAAGGGAATCGGTTTCCTCTATATCAGAAAAGGTGTAAAAATCCGCTCCTTTGTACATGGTGGTGCACAGGAGAGAAAGAGAAGAGCCGGAACGGAAAATGTACCGGGAATCGTAGGCTTCGGTAAAGCTGCAGAACTGGCATTTGCTTCCATGGAAGAGCGTACTGCAAGAGAAAGAAAATTGAGAGATTATATGATTTCCCGTTTTGAAAAGGAAATCCCATATGTGAAAATCAATGGAGACAGAGAGCATCGTCTTGCCAATAATGTCAATGCATGCTTCCGTTTTGTGGAGGGAGAATCCATGCTGATTATGTTAGATATGAAGGGGATTTGTGCATCCTCCGGTTCAGCATGTACTTCCGGTTCCTTAGACCCGTCTCATGTATTGCTGGCAATTGGTCTGCCACATGAGATTGCACATGGCTCACTCCGACTGACTTTAGGTGCAGATACCACCAAAGAGCAGATTGACACCACGGTAGACGCAATCAAAGAGATTGTTGTACATTTACGCAGCATGTCACCGTTATACGAAGATTTTGTAAAGAACCAGCAGTAATAGAGAAGAAAAGGAGTAACGATTATGTATAGTGAAAAAGTTATGGATCATTTTCAGAATCCGAGAAATGTAGGGGAAATTGAAAATGCCAGCGGAGTAGGAACAGTAGGAAATGCAAAATGCGGTGATATCATGCGAATCTATCTTGATATTGATGATAATGGTGTGATTCAGGACTGTAAGTTTAAGACCTTTGGCTGTGGTGCTGCAGTTGCAACCAGCAGTATGGCAACAGAACTGGTAAAGGGAAAGACCGTACAGGAAGCATTACTTGTAACCAATAAAGCAGTAATGGAAGCATTAGACGGACTTCCACCGGTTAAAGTGCATTGTTCCCTTCTGGCAGAAGAAGGTATTCATGCTGCACTTTGGGATTATGCTGAGAAGAATGGCATTGTCATTGAAGGCTTAAAGAAGCCGAAGAACGACATCTCTGAGGGTGAAGAAGAGGAAGAATATTAAAAACAACATATCCCTATTGACGTAGTAGGAAAAAAGGAATATACTGTACCCATAGACAAATAGAAATGGAGGTACAGTATGAAGATTTCAACAAAGGGACGTTATGCTGTCCGACTTCTTCTTGATATAGCAATGAATGATGAAGTTGAACCGGTACGTCTTAAAGATGTTGCGGAACGTCAGGATATTTCCATGAAATACTTGGAACAGATTATTTCTACACTGGTACGGGCAGGGTTTGTTAAGAGCATCAGAAATTTTAGGGAGGATATCGTTTATCAAAGACACCGAAGGAATATACGATAGGGATGATATTACGTCAGGTAGAAGGAAGTCTTGCACCGGTATCGTGTCTTGAGGATGAGGTGAACACCTGTGAGCGTCAGTCAGAATGTGTAACACTTCGTATCTGGAAAGAATTAAACGATGCGATTAAGAGTGTAGTAGACAGGTATACGTTAGAGGATTTGATGGAATGGCAGCAGGATATCAGCAGCGATTATGTCATTTAAATGGACGAGGTCGATGTGTACCAATGAAACAAAATATTTTAAATAATTTATTTGAAAAAAGTCTTGACAATTGGTACACATCGTTTTATATTATACTTAATCCATATCAAACAGATAGGAAATATATGAATTTAGGGAAAAGGAGATTATTATCATGGCAAACATTTACAAAGGAACATTAGGACTGATCGGAAATACACCATTAATCGAGGCAGTTAATTTAGAAAAGGCGTATAACTTAGAAGCAAAATTACTTTTCAAACTGGAATATTTCAATCCGGCAGGAAGCGTAAAGGACCGTATCGCAAAAGCAATGATTGAAGATGCAGAAGCAAAAGGACAGTTAAAAGAAGGTTCCGTAATCATCGAGCCAACATCCGGTAACACAGGGATTGGTCTTGCAGCACTTGCGGCAGCCAAGGGGTACCGTATCATTCTTACTATGCCGGAATCCATGAGTGTTGAACGTAGAAACATCTTAAAGGCTTACGGTGCAGAAATTGTTCTGACAGAAGCAAGCAAAGGAATGAAAGGTGCAATTGCAAAAGCGGATGAACTTGCAAAAGAGATTCCAAACAGCTTTATCCCGGGACAGTTTGTAAACCCTGCGAATCCAAAAGTACACAAAGAGACAACAGGACCGGAAATCTGGAAAGATACGGACGGAGCAGTAGACATCTTCGTAGCAGGAGTTGGTACAGGTGGAACCGTAACAGGAACCGGTGAATACTTAAAAGAGCAGAAAGCAGATGTTAAAGTTGTAGCAGTAGAGCCGGCATCTTCACCGGTATTATCCGAAGGTAAGAGTGGAGCACATAAGATTCAAGGTATCGGTGCAGGATTCGTACCGGATGTATTAAACACCAAAGTATATGATGAGGTATTTCCGGTAGAGAACGAAGATGCTTTCCGTGTGGCAAAAGAAATTGCACACAAAGAGGGCGTATTAGTAGGAATTTCTTCCGGAGCAGCAGCTTATGCAGCAATTGAACTGGCAAAGAGACCTGAAAATAAAGGAAAAACAATTGTAGCTTTATTACCGGACAATGGAGACAGATATTATTCAACAGCTTTATTTACAGAGTAATTTGCAGTAGATTAGAAAAAATCTGATGTAACATCAGAGTGACAGAAATAAATAACAGAACGGAGAAAAGAAGATGAGCACAAAGAAAAGCAGAGCAGAACGTAATTTAAAATTTGAAACTTTACAGTTACATGTAGGACAGGAAAATCCAGATCCGGTGACAGATGCAAGAGCAGTACCTATTTATCAGACATCATCCTATGTATTCCGCAACAGCGACCATGCGGAAGCAAGATTTGGTCTTGCAGATGCAGGAAATATTTATGGAAGACTTACGAATCCGACAGAAGATGTATTTGAGAAGAGAATTGCAGCATTAGAGGGTGGAGTTGCAGCGTTGGCAGTAGCATCAGGAGCAGCAGCAATTACTTATACGATTGAAAATCTTGCACAGAATGGTGACCATATTGTAGCTGCAAAGAATATCTATGGTGGTTCTTATAACCTGTTGGAGCATACACTTCCACAGTACGGCATTACAACAACCTTTGTTGAGCCGGAGCCGGAAGCATTTGAAGCAGCAATCAAAGACAATACAAAAGCTTTATATATTGAGACATTAGGAAATCCTAACTCAGACGTAGCTGATATTGAAGCCATCGCAAAAGTAGCACATGCACACAAGATTCCATTAGTCGTAGATAACACTTTTGCAACACCTTATCTGGTTCGCCCGATTGAGCACGGCGCAGATATTGTGGTACATTCTGCTACAAAGTTCATCGGTGGACACGGAACTACCATTGGTGGTGTGATCATCGACAGCGGAAAATTTGACTGGGAGGCAAGTGGAAAATTTGCATCTTTAACTGAGCCAAATCCAAGTTATCATGGCATCAGCTTTACCAAGGCAGTAGGACCGGCAGCATTTGTAACCAAGATTCGTGCAATCTTACTCCGTGATACCGGAGCAACTTTATCTCCGTTCCATGCATTTATCTTCTTACAGGGATTAGAGACATTATCCTTAAGAGTAGAACGTCATGTACAGAATGCATTGAAGGTAGTAGAGTTCTTAAATAACCATCCACAGGTGGAGCGTGTAAATCATCCTGCAGTAAGTACAGATCCAAAGCAGCAGGAATTATATAAGAAATACTTCCCGAACGGTGGCGGTTCTATCTTTACCTTTGAAATCAAAGGTGATGACAGAAAGGCAAAAGATTTCATCGACAATCTGGAAATCTTCTCCTTACTGGCAAATGTTGCAGATGTAAAATCTCTGGTGATTCATCCAGCATCAACCACGCATTCCCAGCTTAGTGCAGAAGAATTAGAAGAGCAGGGAATCAAACCGAATACCATCCGCCTTTCTATCGGAACAGAGCACATCGACGATATCATTGAAGACTTAGATGAAGCTTTCAAGGCAGTAGAGTAAATGACTGAAAGAACTAAAATGAAAAGCATGAGATAAAAGAAGTCTCATATACTTTAGAAAGAGTATATGAGGCTTTTTTTTATGAAAAAATGGAAAAGGATACTGGCAGTGGCGGTAATGCTGGCATTGGTATTTTGCGCAGGCCGTGGGAGTGCAGTGCTGGTAAAAAGCTGGCAGAATGGCGGCTTACTGGGAGTAAATGCAGTGGCATCTACAACAGAGAACTGGGGACTTGGATTTGGTGAATCGGGGACACAGCCAACCGGAAATGCCACACCGGAAGAATTGCGGAAATATAATACATATTTTATTGGTAATGGCGATGATAAGGTGATTTACCTGACCTTTGACTGCGGCTATGAGAATGGAAATACGGAGAAGATACTGGAAGCATTGAAAAAGCATGATGTAAAGGCAACCTTTTTTGTGGTAGGGAATTTCTTAGAGACGAGTCCGGATCTGGTAAAAAAGATGGTGAAAGAAGGATATACGGTAGGAAACCATACTTATCATCATCCGGATATGTCAGAAATTGCAGATGTATCGTCATTTCAAAAGGAAGTTGAAGATGTCAAGTTACTTTATGAAGAGATTACAGACAAGGAGATGGTTAAATTTTACCTACTGCCTCAGGGGAAATACAGTGAATCAAATCTGAAAATGGCAAAAGAATTAGGTTATTATACTTTTTTGGAGTCTTGCCTATGTGGACTGGGATCCGGATAATCAGCCAACAAAAGAAGAGGCCTTTGAAAAACTCACCGGACGTATTCATCCGGGAGCTATAGTGCTGCTGCACAATACTTCAAAGACCAATGGTGAAATATTAGATGAACTACTTACAAAGTGGGAAGAGATGGGGTACCATTTTGGTACTCTGGATGAGTTAATCGCAGGTTCTAATTCTTAGAAAAATGCTCTTTATAGACAGCTTAAGTATTATTATATTTAAAAGAAAGGTGGTGAAGAGTATTTTCCACTGGTAACACTTTCTATTGCTATGATAAGTAATAGGAATTATACCTTTCGAAATATGAGTGAATTTTCAGGTGAACTGGTAAAAAAGAAAAAAGCAGCAAAGCAAACAGAGGGGAACAGTATTCAGAGTTTATAGAATTAGAAAACAAATGTAAATTTCTAAAATTCGAAAAAATCATTAAATAAAACTTGTCTTTTTACTTCTTTTGTATTATACTCTTTGATTGGTAATACCAATCGGAGGATTTAGAAATGAAGTATTTTAGACAGTTTTTTTTAATTCTGGCAATTTCTTTTGCTGGAGAAATTCTGCATATGGTGCTGCCATTACCGGTTCCTGCAAGCATTTACGGACTGGTGTTAATGCTGCTTGCTCTGGTAACGGGTATCGTTAAGATAGAACAGGTGAAGGACACTGCGGTATTCTTAATTGAAATTATGCCGGTGATGTTTATTCCGGCAGCAGTAGGACTTCTGGACTCCTGGAGCGTTCTGCGTCCAACTATTGTGCCGGTGATTGTCATTACAGTACTTACGACGATTATTGTTATGGTCGTGACCGGAAGAGTGACACAGAATGTGATACGAAAGGGAAGGGAGAAAGAAGAAAATGAATAATTTTGCAGGAGATACCCTTTTCTTTGGTGTAGTAATCAGTCTCATTGGATATGAAATCGGAGCACTGTTAAAGCGTAAATTAAAGCTGGCGCTGTTTAATCCACTTTTGATTTCTATTATTTTTGTTATGGTTGTATTAAGTGTAGGCAGGATTGACTATGACAGTTATTATGAAGGAGCAAAGTATTTAAGCTATCTTTTAACCCCGGCAACGGTATGTCTTGCTGTTCCGTTGTATGAGCAGCTGGAATTGTTAAAGAAACATAAAAGTGCCATTGTAGCTGGAATTATATCCGGTGTCATTGCAAGTATGGGAAGTGTGCTTCTTTTTTGCGGTGATATTCCATCTGAATCATGAGGAATATGTAACCCTTCTGCCAAAATCCATTACCACAGCAATTGGAATGGGAGTATCTGAAGAACTTGGAGGAATCGTAACGATTACGGTGGCAGTAATTATCATTACCGGAGTCTTGGGAAATATGATTGCAGAAGTGGTATGCCGTGTATTTCATATAGAAGAGCCGGTGGCAAAGGGACTGGCACTTGGTACTTCCGCCCATGCAATCGGAACCGCCCGTGCCATGGAAATGGGAGAAGTAGAAGGAGCAATGAGCAGTCTTGCCATTGCAGTAGCAGGACTTCTGACGGTAGCAGCAGCAACTGTATTTGCTAATTTTTATTGATGTATCTATGATGCAATAATTTTGCAAGGGATGAAAGGAGATTCAGATGAAGGACAGAGAGTATAAGAGGGTAATGGCATTCGTAAAAGATGGAATACGGAGTGGGGAGTTTCAGGTAGGCAGCAAGCTGCCAACAGAACGTGAAATGGCAGAAACACTTGGTATGTCACGTCCATCTATCCGGGAAGCATTAAAGAGTATGGAGAATATCGGATTGATTGAAAGCCAGCAGGGCTCCGGCAATTATATCTGCTGCAACATGGAAAAAAGCCTTTCAGAAGTAATTAATATGATGCTGCTATTGCAGCAGGTAGATAAGGATGAGCTTGCAGAGGCACGCTGCCTTTTAGAACATGCGATAGGTCTTCTGGCAGCTAAAAATATGAGTAAACAGGATATTGCGGAGTTAAAAGCACTGGCAGAATCTATGCAGAATGCTGACCAGCAGAGAAGCTATGAGATTGACCGGGAGTTCCATCAGAAATTAATATTAGGTTCCGGCAACCGTTTCATGATTACGATTATGCAGGTATTTTCAGAAATTTATAAGGAAAGTATCCGAAAAGGCTGGGAAAATGCAGATGCCGAGAAATTTGAAAAAATGTGGAAGCTTCATGTACAGATTGCAGAAGCAATTGAAACGGGAGACCAGAGAAAAATCGATGCTGCCGTACAGGCACATTATGATATTATTCATAAGTAAAATGATGGTAAAAAAGTCTGGCAGAAAAGAAGGAGCCAAGTTTTTGAGCGAACTTGGCTCCTTCTTTTCTGCCAGACTTTGCGAGCATCGCGATAACTGTGGGAACTTGCAAAGCATGTTTCCCATGGTTACGCGAGTAGCTTAGCGGGCAAGTACTTCTAAGATTTCACCTACATACATGGTGTGAAGGTTGCCATCGGCATACCAGCTGCTTTCGATAGAAGAATCAATAAACTGGTCCGGAGTCATCTTTGTAGCAGATAATTTACGGCAGATAAATACCAGATTTCCTTCGTCAATATAAGGTGTGTCCTTGCAGTAATCAAGATGCATTCTTGCATTTTCAATTTTATTTTCATCACGTCCGGAAACAGCTCCAAGATATTTTAAAGCTCCTTTATTGGACTCATCTAAAAGGTCAGTGAAAATGTCTCTCCATTATCAATAAATTCTTTGGTATAGCGTGTATCTCTTACAAAGATGTAGACAACATTTTTGCCCCAGAGGACACCAACACCGCCCCAGCTTGCAGTCATTGTATTTGCTTTCTTCTCATCACCTGCTGTGATTAACATCCATTCTTTGCCGATTTTAGTAAATGGATTCATTTCCATAAGGTCAATTGGATATGGTTGAAATGTATGCATTATTTTTCCCTCCAGTAAATTCGTAATATGAATTTAGTATAGCATTGTATTTTCATAATTACTATGGATTTGTGGGAAAAAGAATTCCCGAAAAGGTTTAAGTTATGAAATTTATTGATATAATTCTGCAATTCTTGAAACAGCCACATAAATTTCGGAAATACGGTACCAGGTACGGAAATCTACAATTCCGGTAACCGGAAGCCCAAAGATGGACTGGAATTTTTCTACGGCAGCTTTGGTTGCAGAACCATAAATGCCATCCACGGCAATAGTCGGAAGCGCAGGGTAGTTACGTGCAATCCGGTTCAGCTGCTCCTGCAGCATCCGCACCTTATCCCCGGTAGAACCAACCTCAAGGTTGCTGCCCCGGCCAGGAAGCAGGCACACCACTGATTTCATCCGCCGTGTTGATATACATACTGCTGCCGTAATAATAGCGCAGAATTTCAATGGTGGAATACCCCTGGTCGGCTAAGTATTTCGAACCCCACTGAGTCAACCTTTTCCCATTTGCGTATGTAGTACGTCTAAAGCCTTATTTTATGCGGGTTTAGAGGGTGTCGGAGCAGTAGAGATAAATGCTTAATTCTTTCTTCTCACTGTCATAGACAATTTTATCTACAATGGATTTTAGCGCATTGCTTTTGGTGACGGTAGAGACATCCTCACTGGAAAGTATCTCATATACATTCTTAAGCCGGTTACGCATGAGTTCCCTTGTATCTGACTCAGATGGAACAGGAGCAGGGGTTAATTCTTCCAGCCGGCTTTCTATTTCTGCCCGTTCTTTGAAAAGAATGGCTTTATTGTCCCGGTATTCTTCTATGGTATCAATGCCATCCCGGTAAGCCTGCCGGATACGTTCTTCCTTTTTCTCAATGTCATGCAGTCTTTCGGTGAGTATCTCATGGGCGGACTGGGCGGTTGGTTCTTCTGACTTGATGATTTTAAACTGGAGCGGTCGCACACCTTCCATAATTTCTTGCAGACCTTCTAATACAGCCGGTTCTAATTTCCGGGCGGAAATCTGATGGGACACGTTGCATTTCCCCTTTAAATATCCATAGCATTGAAAATTCGTGTAGGTTCGTCCGTATCGTTTATCCTTATGAATGGAAGTGGAGAGAGAGCGTCCGCAGGCGTGGCACTTTACCATGCCGGATAACCAGTGCCGGTGCAGTTCCGGTGGCTTGGCATATTTGGGAGTGTATTCTGCCTTGATACGCTGCTGTGCCTTTTCATACTGTTCCACACTGATAATCGGCTCATGGCTGCCATCTCTTATAATCCATTCGGATTCATCCTTTAATGCCTTGTTATCGTTAGAATGACGGTTCCAGACAGATTTTCCAATATAAGTAGGGTTGCTTAAAATGTAGCCGATACTCCGCCGTTCAAATGGCTTCTTATGTGAGGTAAGATAGCCGAGGTTATTTAAGTGTTTTGCAATTGCAAACATACTGGCACCATCTTCGGTATACATATCGAATATCGTATGTATGATAAGAGCTTCTTCTGGCACAATAACGGGCGTTTCTTTGGCATGCGGTACTTTATAGCCTAAAGGCGGTCGAGCCTGATTTCGCCCTCTTAAAGCGTTCTCCGTCATACCTCGCACAACCTCACCGGACAGACGGATAGAATAATATTCATCCATCCATTCTATGATTCGCTCAATCAATGAACCAAAAGGACCATCCACCAGTGGCTCGGATACGGAAATGACTTCCACATGGTCTTTCCGGAGCATGGATTTATAGACAATGGATTCTTCCTGATTTCTGGCAAATCTCGAATACTTCCATACCAGAATTACATCAAAGGGATGTTCCTTGGATTTGGCATGGGCAATCATATCCTGGAACTGAGGACGTTTCTCCGCCTTACGTCCGGATATGCCATCTTCTTCATAGATATACTGATTGGAGATAATGATATTGTTCTTGGAAGCATAATCTAAGAGCAGCCGCCTTTGAGCGTCCGGGGATAGTTCTTCCTGCTTGCCGGTAGATACCCGGATGTAGAGGGCACCGGTACGCATGGAGGTGTTGTCGGTCATGTTATCACTCCTTTGTTAAGTGTATGAAAAAAGGGTACAAAAATAACAGCCAGCGAGGAACGGGTGTTCCGCTTGCGTAGCTGCTTCCGGAATGATACAATATGCTTGCTTAGGGCTTTCGTATTATTCGGAAGCATGCCGCCTTGCTTGAAAGAGTAGGGCGGTTTTTATTTTCTATTGTTTTAGTCTAAAATATATTGAATTTCTGTCTTTAAATATGGAACAGGAGAGTTTGACTCTCTTACTTTATACACTTTATCTATACGTCTAACATATAATGCACCGGCTTTTTTTCTCGGATTTGTATTCTAAAGCCAGCTTTTTCATTTTGGGAATAGGATAAATCAGCTTTTCCTATTTTTCCATTACACTTATAAAAAATTTGTTGAATACCATAATTCCCATAAAGTTCTGTCATATTAGAAATAAATGCAGAAACGGGGTATTTAGATTGCCTTCCGCTGGGGGTAAAAGGTGCAAATCTTATTTGTGATGGATAATCGTCAAGGAATGGATTAGGATTTTCCTTACACCAAAAAGTTTCTGGAATAAAAGTATTTTGCGTGTATTTTTTCAATGGAAATATTAATGCATTTAATTGTTTTATATGTTCAAGACATATAGATTCATTCTGCTTTGAAAATGGAATATATACATGAGTTACATACATTAATAAGCTATGGTCTATATAAAAAGGCATTCCATTATATTGTTGTATATCAGATAGTGAAAAATTGGTTAAATAAGATTGAACACTATAAGTATATGCATTCTTATTACTATCCGTTTGGTCAATTTTAAACATATTTATTAGTTTATCAAAAAAACATATTTATGTGATCTACCTCTATATAATTTACATTCCCAATAACTGCTTTTTCTTAAAGTCAAATTCTTCCTGTGATATTATGCCAGTATCTAGTAATTCCTTATATTTTTTCAATTCATCTGCAGAATAAAATGAAGCAGTGGAAGGAGTAATCTTCTCATATGATTGTGCTTCATATATAGCATTTTTAATTTTATTTGTTATCTCAATCAACTGAGTAAAGTAGATTGTATCGGTTAGCCCTGTAATAACAACAGTTTCTTTCCGTATAACAGTTCCAGTTTTACTATCGATTGATTGAATAGTAGATAGAGGAATTTCTTTTGAGAATCCAATTCCTAAAGCATTGTGGACAAAAAGTATCTTTTGATCGGTAATGGTAAGTATTCCTACTTTCTTCTGGTTGTTTATATCAATGGGAATAGCAAAATAATATTTTCATTATTTGAAATTCGCTTTTCAGATGCTTTTATAGAACCTTTTACCATTGCTGTTGAAAACTTATTCTTTTTCAAAACTTCTTCAATTGTCATAGTATTATATCCCCCCTATATTAATTTTAAGATAGCCAGATTTGGCTCAAAAATAATAGCGTAGTTATCAATTGTAGTGCATATACCGTATTTACTGCGGTAGCAATCTATAGTTTCCTGCAAAAATTCTGGAGTAACTTCCAGATATTCAGCGGTATCCTCTAAATTACAACAGTGGTGGTTGTAGGCTTCTACAAGTCCCCGGAGACCAACCATTTTATTATAGGCTACTAATCTGCCACGCATTTCCTGCTTACGGTTCTCAACGGTTGACTGGTTGATAATATTACCGACTGCAGTATCGTGGTGTCCTAATTCTTCAGCGAGGACACAAGCCTTTTCTGTACTGGTATCCAGATTCTGATTAAGGGCAATGGATCCATCACAGTAAAGTCCCTTTATTCTATTAGAAAAATTGTAATTCTCGTATACCGGCACATTATTATTATGTGCTTGGTCAAGAATTTCTTCGTATTTTGTCATGTTATCACTCCCTTCCATCCCTTGAATGAAAAACTAAAACCCAACTGAAAATACGTCTAATAGTCAAAATTCTGTTCTGAGGTCAAATAAAGCCCTAATAATGGATGTTCAAATTCAAATATCATGCTATAATTAAGGCATTCCAGATAGCAGGTATATATTTGTTTGCATGATTAACAGACGGCTGGCTACTTGTTATGCAAAAAGTAAATGCGACCCGTCTATTTAATACCTATTGACAAATCGATTACTATCTGCAGCTTCGGTCTAATTACTTTTTAACGAATAAATCTGGCATTAAATGCACTTCATCTGGCGGGATGAGGTGCATTTTTAATAATGACATTAATGCTTTGAAATCTTCATCATCCTCTTCTACGAGCTCGTATGGACTTTTATTTCCAAGTCCAGGACGTTTTACACTATTGATATGATTCATTAATAAAGTCATATCTTCTTGCGCGTATGGGTTTAAGCTTTTTCCTTTTGGCACGGCATAACGAATAAATTCATGATTCTTCTCGATACACCCTTTTTTTGCCATGAAGCCATTGGATCACAGTAATAAAGGCTTGTTCTATAAACTAGTAAGCCATCCTCATCCAGCGTAAGTTCTAACTCATCTACCTTCTTGAATTCGCTGCCGTTGTCAGTCAATATAACCGGAAACAACCGTCTAAAAACATCTATTCCCAATCCTGTCTCGAGATAGTCCAGAACCCTTTTTACGGATTCTGCTTTTCCATCTGGCATCAGGAATAGTAGCATTACGTTGTTCTTTCTAAAGATCATTGTAAGCAAACGCTTTCCAGATTCTCTAACGCCTTTTACAGTATCCATTTCTGTTACTTCATCTTCTGAATATTTGAATTTCATCGCATACTCAAAATCCTCATATGTCCTACACTGTCTATACTCCATTGAGTGAAATCCATTGATATCGTTGTACTTTTTCTTTCGTGGTTTGTAGCCTGTCTTTCTTCTTAAATCTATGTTTTTAATAGATAAGGCACCTTCATCGATATAGTTATAAAGTGTTCTCAAACACACTGGCATTTCATTTTCATGTTCTGCATATATGTGTGTTAAAGGCTGGCCTTTCTTAACAAGTCGAGTCACAAGTTCATCCAATTCTTCCTTCTTTTCATCAGAAAGTCTAACTCCTTGTCGACTCTCCGATCTACGACGAGTTACAGCTGCATCAGCGAATTTCGCACTGTAAATATACTTATCTTTGTTGCAAAGCTTTTTATCCTTACAGTTATTACAAACATACGGAGGCGAATCAAACTTATGGCAAGCAACTGATACATATCTATCGCATACCTTGGTACAATCCACTCCTCTGCAAAGTCTACACTTTGTATTACAGGCTTCTTCATCACAGCCGCACAAATTCCTTACTGTGCATTGTCTTGCCATGCGGCAATCTTTTCCATTCGGGTAATTACCTTTAATGAAGGTTCTGTTTTCTTTAACTTCATGTGCAATAGTAGATGGATGTCTGCGAAGTCTTTTTGCTATTTTTTTGAATGACTCCCCGATGCATATCCCAGTTTCTATTGCTATTCGATCTGACAGGTCCATTTGTCCGCTAGCATTGTAATAATTCATATCTGCTCCTTTCCCAGCAGATAGTAATCGATATAACCAATATATCATGCCTTGGAAAGGGCTGTAGAAAAAGTAAACTAGACCTTTTATAGCCATTTTCAGTTGTCAAAGTACAGGTTTAATTTTTCATTTTAGGACTCCCTTCCATCTCATTATAAACATGAATGTGTCCCATAAAATGGACTTATTTCCTTTTGGATTTTACAAAGGCTGCAAATTTGCTTATTTCGTCCAATTCTTCATCTGTGTATTCATCACCATCAAAGTGAGCTGCAATTGTTTGCGGCTGTGGTTCTGGTTCATCATCTGAAAACAAGTATGATATAGATGTATTTAATGCTTTAGCAAAGGCGGATATTTTAGTCTGTGGTAAATCTACTTTGCCAGCTTCAACTTTAGCAATGGCTGTTTTATCTTTATATCCAACTAAAGCAGCAAGTTCTGCTTGTGACATTTTTTACTTTCGCGTAAGGTTTTTATTTTTAACCCCATGCTTTCTTGTATAGTCATATCAGTCACCAACCTTCCTTCTAAAATGATAATATCATAGAAATGAACTTTATTCAACATTTTTGTAAAAAATAGTTGACAGATATTCAACGTTGAGATATGATAAACAAGGGTTGAACGAAAATCAACCAAGAAAGGAGGAAGAGAGTTGACGGATAGTACTTTGCTTAATGAAGAAATTGTTGATTCTGGAATTACTATAACAGCAATAGCAAGGAAACTGGGAATTACAAGAGAAGGTCTTTATAAGAAAATAAACAATGAGACTGAGTTTAAGGCGTCTGAGATTTTATCTATGCAGAAAATTTTAAATTTGACTAATAAGAAACGAGATTCTATTTTTTTTGCAAACAAAGTTGAATAAAATTCAACCAAACAGAATGACTTGACAAACCTCTGAGCTAACGTTCATCAGGAAACCTCTTTCATTTTGCTATCATTTCAATATCACAAAAGAAAAGAGGTGGCTGAATGGTTCAGACAACAATTCGGATGCCAGAGAAGTTATATTGCCAGATTAAAGAGCAGGCAAAAAAGCGAGGGGTATCGGTAAACAGTTTTATGATTACGATTCTATGTGAGAAAAAAGTGATTCACGCATGAAAGGAGATGATTAGGACGAACAAAGTGGAATTATTAAAAGATTTTAAAACTTGTGAGCTTGTCAAAGAATTGAAAGAGCGGGAAGGTGTTATTGCTCATTGGGCAGAGCCTTATGAGGATAAAGAAGTGAAAATAAATGGTCCTGCCCTTGTGCTTATCATAAAAGATTAACGAAGTTTTCTATATGGATAAACATTTTTGATATGAGCAGCATGATAACTTCCCTTAGATGCAGCATTCATAAGACCGATATATACGGATTCTGGAACACCAGCATAGTCATATAAGCCACCAGAATGGAATTGAATGCGTAAGGTGCTTCCATCATAACCAACTGCACTAAGATTTGATGAATTAACAGGAATCATATTCATGGTTTATTATCTCCCTTCTTATATACTTGGACACGGCAATGTCCTGTAAGGAGATTATATCACAAGCAAATTCCAGAAATGAAGTACAAGCGTAACAACATAAGATGTATTGGAGGTGGTGGAATGAAGACCAATGTTTATATCCGGTTTGGTGATGATGTGAATTACAGAAAGGTCAATACCTTAACGGATGAAGAAAAGAAAATTGCTGGGAATAAGTTAAATCAGCAGGCAGCAGATAGCATTGTAATAGCACCAAAGACCGCATAAGCGGCAGGAAGGACAAGCTATGAAGTATCTTGGAGACATAATTGCAGGAATAGGCTTTGTTGGAATGATATTAGGATTCAGTTCCTACGATACAAATCCGATTATTTGTGGAGCAGTGGGAGTAATTGGAACATTGCTGATATGGATTGGTTATAACGTGGACAAGCAGACCTGCAAGGAGAGTAAAGATGATTGTTACATTAAAAAAGGATGATGCGTCAAAACTTTGGCGAGTTCGCATCATCCTTCGAAAAGGGGATATAAAATATCCATTTCGTGCATTGTAACACAAATTTAGCGAGAAGTAAAGAAAGGTGGTCTTATGTATACCTGTAAGAAGTGTAAGGCAAATGTAGATGCCGGGGAACTGGTTGGCGGTGTGTGTGATGACTGCCGGGAAGAAACAGAAAAACAGGAAAACTATTTTAAGCAGGCATTACGAATTGATGTATCTGGTCAGTTTGTGATGGATTTCAGAAAGGAGCTAGTAAATGCGTAACGGAAACGTAGAAAAAAAAAGAGATTTAGTGTTAATAGATAGTATAGCAGAGACATTAGAGGTATTTAGAGTACAGTTTGCTGCTAAGTCATTATCGATAAGTGTAGAATCGGATGGTTCTTATGATGCGGATATTAAGATAGATGATAATGTGACATATTCCATCAATTCAGATCCGGATGGTAGTTATTTTGGACACTATTACAGAAGGGATAAGAAAGATGCCTGACAATTATGATTTATGGGAACAGCATGACGCAGAGCAGGAAGAGTGGTTACGGAAAAGACCAATGTGTGATTGCTGTGGCGAAAGAATTCAAGATGAAAGTTATCACCAGATAAACGGTGAGCGGATATGTGACCGGTGTCTGGATGGAATGATTGTATTTGTGGAGGATTAAGAAGATGGCATTAAAAACATATGAAGAAATGCGAAAAATAGATGTGACACCATATTGTGAAGAAAGGGATGGCATGATTTATCTGAATTGGGCGAAATGCATAGACCTGTTACATAAGAATGGTGCAAAAAAAGTTTATTGGATTCCAATTCCGGATGAAAAGACGGGAAGTAGTTTAAGAATGACAGACCAGACATTTACTGATAAAAACGGAAATTCTAACAAATGTTATGAAACCAGAATTTTAGTTGTAATTGATGAAAACGAATATGAAATGCAGTCTCCTGTTATGAATGGTTCTAATCCAGTTAAAGACAATTCTATGAGCCAACAGAGAGTATGGAACAGTATGTGCAGGTCTTTCGTAAAATGTGCAATACATACTGGTTTGGGATTCAATCTGTGGCTAAAAGAGGAAATGAAACCATTTAATAATATTATCCCGGAGCAAGAAGAAAAACCAAGTGCAGCACAGATTAAGGTTCTCAAAGACATTGCACTAAAGCATAAACTGAACCTTGACTACTGGATAAAAAATAATGGGAAAACATGGGAGTCTTTATCAGCTAATGACATAGCAAATATGCTTATAGCAATTAAAGAAAAGTATGGTGAAGAATAATGGAGTTTACTGGTCGTGCAGTTGGTGTTGTAAAAGATTATGGTGATTCTGGTAAATTCAAGATTACCTTTGAGGTAAACGAGGACGCAGCCATTAAAGAGCATTACGACAGCATTAAGGATTTGGACAAGTTATCAATTAAAGCGGTGAAATACCGACAGAAGAGAAGCCTTGATGCAAATGCTTATGCATGGGTCCTTATGAGTAAGATTGCAGCAGTACTGAATACCAGTAAGGAAGAAGTCTATGAGGAAATGCTAAGACGATATGGTGTGCTTTATGAAGACGAAGCCGGATACATAACCATTACAGTAAAAAGCACTGTGGACATGAGCCGGATAGAAGGTCACTGGGAAAAGATAAGGGATAATGGTACATTTACCGCTTATGCCATGATAAAAGGTTCCAGTGAGTATGACACCAAGGAAATGTCGGTATTCATAGATGGAGTGGTATCCGAAGCAAAAGAACTGGGAATACAGACAGAAACACCGGAAGAGATAGAGAGGTTAAAGGCATTATGGCAGACAAACGGAAAAGCATCTTAGTAGATTCACTGGATTATTGCTATGAGTGTGGAAAACCACATCCACATAAGCATGAGGTTTTCTTTGGAAAGAACAGAGATGATTCTATTAAATACAACATGATTCTTCCATTGTGTTATGAACACCATGAAGGAAATAGAGGACCGCATCTGTGCCGAAATACAGACCTTGCCTATAAGAGATTGGCGCAGGATGTATTTGAGCATACATACGGCTCAAGAGAGGATTTTATCAGTATCTTTGGAAAATCCTACCTATAGGGTTGAAACACCCGCAAATGCAAAAGAAACCGATTTACTGACATTTTTATTACATATCACAAATTTGTTACTTATTGAGAGCGAAGGCTTTACCTCCTGCTGGCATCAGTGGGAGGGGAAAGGAGTGACAGTGGAATTCACAATTAAATTAAAACCAATTACAAAGAAGAACAGCCAGCAGATTGTTACCGGTAAGAATGGCAGACCATTTATTATTCCATCTGCAGCGTATAAGAAATATGAAAAGGCTTGTAAGCCGTTCATGCCAAAGGTGGTAGCACCAATAGATTATCCGGTTAATGTGAAAGCAGTCTTTTATATGCAGACCAAGCGGAAGGTTGACCTTACCAATTTACATGAAGCATTGCATGACATTCTGGTGAAATATGGTGTGTTGGAAGATGATAATTTTAAAATTATTCAGTCTACGGATGCCAGCAGGGTATCTTATGATAAATGGAATCCAAGAACGGAAGTACAGATAACAAGGGCAGGTGATGATATTGAATGTGATTGATTACATACCGGTAGGGCATAAGAATGCAGTCACAAGGCAGTATCTTATTACAATGACCGGATTCTCAGATAGAACGGTCAGAGAAATGATAGAAAAGGAATGCACCAGTGAGCATCCAATTCTTAATATGCAGGATGGCAAAGGATATTTTCAGCCGGCAGCAGATGAAATGCATCTGGTGAAGTTGTATCTGGCACAGGAGAATCACAGAACGGTGAGGATTCGGAAGAAACTGTCTGAGATTAAGAAATATGCCAGGAGCCAGAATGAAGTGGAGAAAAACCAGATAAGTATATTTGATTGTATGGGCGGTGGTAGTGATGGATAAAAACAGCTTTGTCATGTATACCACATACGCAGAGCATATCAACCTTCTAACAATGGAACAGCGTGGATTGCTGCTCACTGCCATCATGAATTATGATCCGGCGAGCCACTTCCAGACATGGACGGTATGACACGGATGGCATTCAGCTTCATAAAAGTACAGATGGACAGAGACAGTGAAAAGTACCAGGCAACTGTTGAAAAACGCAGAGAATCCGGGAAGTTAGGTGGCAGACCATCCACGAAAGCAAATGGTTTATCGGAAAAAGCAAAAAAAGCAAATGGTTTTTCAGAAAAGCAAACGAAAGCAAAAAAACATGATAATGAATATGATAATGATAATGTTAATGAATTAAAAAGAGTATAGAGAAAAAGGCACTTCGTGCCCCCTACCACACAAGATGTAGCAGCTTACTGCAAAGAGAAAGGAATCACCACTGTTGATGCAGAGCGTTTTGTTGATTTCTATTCTTCAAAGGGTTGGATGGTAGGGAAGAACAAAATGAAAGATTGGAAAGCCGCAGTTCGTAACTGGGGGAGGAAGGATGCAGCCGCCGAACCCAATAATACCAAGGGGAATAAGTTCACGAACTTCGAACAACGTTCGTATGATTACAGAGAGCTTGAAGGGAAGCTGCTGGCGGCTGGAAAGGAGTAGGTTTTGGCAAAATATTATTACAACGTATTCAAAGATGGCGAGCTGGTTATGGAGAAAGTCACCAGTAAGGAGATTTGTAATCAGCTTGGATTTAGAAGACAAAATTTAACAGATTATATTCAACGGCAACTGAAATACAAAGGTGTTTACACATTCAAGAGATATGTTGGAGAAGAATCTGAGAGCAGCTATTATGACCAGTCATTATCAAGATTCACACCTCAGATGCTTCGGGAATGGCGGACAATGAATGCCCGGTATGGAAAGAAGGCTGGCAATGTGTAAATACGAGAAAGGCAAAAAATGTGATAGAGGATGCAGGTACTGGAATACCTGTGCAGGAAGGAGAGTGAAGTAGATGGCAATAAAGCCGATTTTATTCAATGCAGAGATGGTTCGGGCAATTCTGGATGGAAGAAAGACCTGCACAAGACGGCTTGTAAAATTCTTGCCGGGAGAGAATTCGCAATGGACTGGATATATCAAAGACGGATTGATGTTGTACAACGGAAGGAATGAGCCTTGCATCAGAAAGGTGCCGTATCAGCTAGGCGATATCTTATATGTCCGGGAGACATGGTGCGGACTTCCAGTCAATGAAGCAGGTCATATGCGTGGTCATACCATCTATTATTACAAAGCTGATGGAGAACTTCGACCTAAAGGTTGGAGAGGCACTTGGCATCCGTCAATCCACATGCCGAAAGAAGCGGCGAGGATATGGCTTAAGGTTACGAACGTGAGGGTAGAACGGTTGCAGGAGATTGCAGCAGAAAGTGCGTTGGCAGAAGGAGCAGATAAGTATATCCATACAAATGGAGAACTTGATGAAAATATGACAATTACATCGTTTATAGGAATTTGGAATAGCACCATCAAAAAATCCGACCTTGACCGCTATGGTTGGAATGCGAATCCTTATGTATGGGTTATCGAATTTGAACGGTGTGAGAAACCGAAAAAATAAAACGAAAGGAGTGAGAGGTTTGCTGGCCAGCGTATAAAAGAGCTCTTTACTCCAAAAAACAAATGGAATCAGTACAGGAAAGAATGGAACGGCTTGGAACGTATGAGAAGATAGCATCTTTTATGCAGAAGGAAAAACAGCCGTATGAATTTAAAAGAAAATATGCTCAGATAAGAGCAAAGGAATTTGCAACAGAATGTGATGGAAGAGGATTAAATTATCATGTTTCGGTTGGTGGATTGGATAGCATTATTTTATACATATTTCTCCATGAGGTGTGCGGAATAGATGTTCCGGGAGTATCGGCATCCACTTTGGAAGATAAAAGTATACAGAGGGTACATAAGGCTTTAGGAATTATCAATGTACCACCACTGAAAAGGGATGATGGGACTTATTGGACAAAGGCGAAAGTAATACAGGAATTTGGATTTCCGGTCATTTCAAAAGAAGTGGCAGCCAAGGTAGAATTGCTACAAAATCCATCAGCGAAAAATAAAACTGTCCGTCATGCAATTATTACCGGGGAAACCGGAGAATACGGCGGCTGGCAGAAAAATTCTAAGATGCAGCTTAATCAAAGATGGCTAAAGTTGTTCGGCGGCTATGAAAATGAAACCGAAGGCTGTGACTTTCAGAAGCCGGATTTCTTGGTATCAGCGAAATGCTGTTATTATCTCAAAGAAAAAAATTGTGATGATTGGGGTAAAGAACATAACAGCGTACCGTATTTAGGTCTTATGGCATCTGAGGGCGGCAGACGTGCCAAGAGCCTGCGGATGAATGGCTGCAATTATTTTGGAGCATCAACAATAAGGTCAGCACCATTTGCCATATTTGGCAGACAGGATATATTAAAGCTGACATTGGAAATGGATGGTCTTTGGAAAAATGGATTGAAAGAAAAATATTATGAAGTAGGTTTGAAAGAAGGACGGATTACAGAGAAGTTTAAAATGCCGGATTCATTAATACCAGAAATCTATGGAACAATCGAGAAAAAGCCGGACGGAACTCTGTATACTACAAAAGCGCAGCGTACCGGATGCTCGATGTGCGGATTCGGAATCCACATGGAAAAAAGACCACACCGGTTTGATCTGCTCTATGAGAGTAATCCGAAGGAATGGGACTATCTGATGTTCCACATGTGCAGGGACAAAGATGGCAATGATTATGGATGGGCAAAAGTCTTAGACTACATTGGAGTTGGTTGGGATCCGTCCACGGTCGGCGGAAATTGCAAAGGACAGATGAATCTGGATGATTTTATGGATTATTAAATAAAAACTGCAATGGACAATACCATTGCAGAAAGAATGATTATTCTTTTTTAGTCTTATGTTTGGTAGTAAAAGTTATTGTTATGTGAAAAAGTTTATTTCCACATTTTATTTTCTTCATATTTGATTTTTTGAAAATCTTAAAAGAAAATATGTATACAATGGAATTGATATTACTACCAAACAAAGGGTCAAAAATACAATCATATTGTTTTTTCGATCCTCCGGCCAGAGTAAGACATGGCCATTATATAACATTGTTTATGTTAATACAAGACATATTGGAAAGGAGCCGAACCTCCGGTCCGGGGCAACGATATATCGGGTTCCTTTTGAAAAATGACATATAAAGAATTTTTAGAAACAAAGATTGAACTTGCAACAGAAAGCGGATTTATTGTGGATCCGGAAAAAGTCAACAAGGTATTGAAACCGCACCAGAGGGATGCTGTTATATGGGCATTAAAAGGTGGCAGGCGTGCATTGTTTGAATCTTTTGGATTGGGAAAAACAGTGCAGGAAATTGAATTTTGCCATTTGGCAGCAGAGCAGTGTGGTGGAAGAGCACTGATTGTACTGCCACTGGGAGTAAAGCAGGAGTTTACTCGGGATGCCGTGGAGATCCTTGGCTATGAGAAGCCGGAGTACTGCCGGACGATGGAAGAAGTAGAAAAGAGTACAAGCCAGATTGTATTGACAAATTATGAGCGTGTCCGGGATGGAGACATCCGGCCGGAATACTTCGCGGCCACATCCTTGGATGAAGCCAGCGTTTTACGGAGTTTTGGCAGCAAGACCTATCAGACGTTTTTGGATAAATTCAAGAATGTACCGTATAAGCTGGTGGCAACAGCTACACCATCACCAAATAAGTATAAGGAATTGATACATTATGCCGGATATCTGGAAGTGATGGATACCGGACAGGCATTAACAAGATTTTTTCAGAGAGATAGCACAAAAGCAAATAATTTGAAATTATATCCCAATATGGAAGATGAGTTTTGGATGTGGGTTAGCAGTTGGGCACTTTTCATTACAAAACCTTCAGATTTAAATCCAGATTATTCCGATGAAGGATACGATTTACCGCCATTGGATGTAAGGTGGCATGAATTACCGGTTCATTATGGGGATACTGCTGACAGAGACGGACAGATGCAATTATTTCAGGAAGCAGCAGAGGGAAAAGGAAGCTGCAGCAGTAAAAAGGGATAGCATAGATAAGAGAGTTGCAGAGATGGAGCGAATTGTAGAGGAATCTCCGGAAGAACATTTTCTTTTGTGGCATGATTTGGAAAATGAGCGTCACGCAATTAAAAAGCACTTCCAGAAGTCGTAGATATTTATGGTTCTATGGATTATGACATGAGGGAAAAGAAGGTAATTGATTTTGCAAATGGAAAAACAAGGCTGTTTGCTACAAAAAAATCATTGTCCGGATCCGGATGCAACTTTCAGAGATATTGTCACCGGGAGATATTTCTTGGAATTGATTATGAATTTAATGATTTTATCCAGGCAGTTCATAGATGTTATCGTTTCCTACAGAAAGAGCCAGTAGTGATTGACATCATTTATATGGAGAATGAGAGACAGATTAAAGAAGCACTTTTGGAGAAGTGGAAAAACCATAATCATATGGTGGATAAAATGATAGAAATTGTGAAGAAATATGGATTAAATTCGCAAATAAGGCGCAGCGGTTAGAAAGGAAGATGGGTGTGGAAGGCAGCAGAGAAGAAAGAACAGTAAGAGGAAACCATTATGAAGCAGTATATGGTGATTGCGTAGAAGAGACCAGAGCAATGGAAGGTAACAGCGTTGATCTGATACATACCTCTATTCCCTTCGGTAATCATTATGAGTACAGTGCCAATTATAACGACTTCGGACACAATCAGGATACTGAACGATTTTTTGAGCAGATGTGTTATCTGACACCGGAGCTGCTTCGCGTTCTTAAGCCGGGAAGAGTGGCAGCAATCCATGTGAAAGACAGAGTTTTATTTGGAAATGCGACTGGTACCGGAATGCCTACTATCGAACCTTTTCATGCACTTTGCATTGAGCATTATATGAAATATGGCTTCCAGTATTTTGGAATGATTACGGTAGTAACTGATGTGGTTAGGGGGAGAATAACCAGACATACCGCCTTGGATGGACAGAACAGTGCAAGGACGGATCCAAGATGGGAGTAGGCTGTCCGGAATATATCCTGCTTTTCCGTAAGTTGCCTACTGACCGCTCAACGGCTTATGCGGATGTGCCGGTAAAGAAATCGAAAGAAGATTATACACGGGCACAGTGGCAGATAGATGCTCACGGATACTGGAGAAGTTCCGGCAATCATCTGGTAAGCAAAGAAGAATTGAAAGAGTTTCCGGTAGAGAGTCTACAGCAGGTATACAGAGATTATAGCCGTGGTACTGTTTACAATTATGCAGAGCATGTGAAACTTGCCGAGGATTTGGATGAAAATGGAAAGTTACCGGCAACTTTCATGGTGGTAGCCCCAGGCTCTTGGAATCAGTTGGAAGTATGGGATGATATTAACCGGATGCGGACGCTTAACACTACACAGAGCAGGCGGAGGGCGCAGATGCATGTTTGCCCACTGCAGCTTGACATAGTGGAAAGAATCATCAATCGGTACAGCAACGAGGGCGATACAGTGTATGACCCATTTGGTGGACTGATGACAGTGCCAATGACAGCGGTGAAGATGCACCGGTACGGTAAAGGTTGTGAGCTGAATCCAGATTACTTCAGGGATGGTGTGGGGTACCTGCAGGCAGCGGAGAATGAGGTGGACGAGCCTACATTGTTTGATTTTATGCCGGAGGTGATGCCATGATTAACGGAGAACTAATCGTTGACAACTTTGCCGGCGGCGGGGGCGCGTCCACTGGAATAGAGATGGCAACCGGATACAGTGTTGACATTGCCATTAACCATGATCCGGAAGCAATACGGATGCATAAAGCAAACCATCCAAATACAAAGCACTATTGCGAGAATGTGTGGGCAGTAGACCCAGTAAGGGCTTGTGGTGGTCATCCCGTTGCACTTGCATGGTTTTCACCGGATTGTAAGCATTTTTCCAAAGCCAAGGGTGGTAAGCCTAAGGATAAAAATATCAGAGGTCTTGCATGGGTAGCTTGCCGGTGGGCAGGGCTTGTAAGACCGAGGCTGATCACGTTGGAGAACGTGGAAGAGTTCCAGACGTGGGGACCGTTGAACCGGCGGCATCATCCAATCAAGAGTAAACAAGGAAAAACATTTGAAAAATTTGTACAGCAGCTTACTGATTTAGGTTATGAAGTGGAATTCCGGGAACTGGTGGCTGCTGATTATGGAGCACCAACCATGCGAAAGAGATTTTTCATGATTGCCCGGTGTGACGGCAAGCCAATTGTATGGCCGGAGCCGACACATGGACCGGCAGATAGTGAAGAAGTAAAAGCCGGATTATTAAAGCCTTATGTTGGGGCTTGGACACAGATTGAGTTTAGTAAACCGTGTCCAAGTATCTTTGATACTTCAGAAGAGATTAAGGAAAAATATGGCATCCGGGCGGTGAGACCGCTTGCACCAAAGACAATGGAGAGGATTGCCAGAGGACTTAAGAAGTTTGTTATAGATAATGCAGAGCCGTTTGTAGTGCAAGTGAATCACAGCGGTGCAAAATATGATTATTGTAATAGCTTGAATAGACCGCTGGGGACGATTACCGGGAAGCATGGTTTTGGTATAGTGGAGCCTATACTTACACCAATTATTGATAAGGCATATGGTGGAAACTACCAAGGAAGTGGAAGTAATATAAATGAGCCTATAGATACAATTACCACTGTAGACCATAATCGGTTAGTGGTTCCAACGCTTATACAGTACCATTCCGAAACAGCACAGGGAGAAGTCAGAGGGCAGACAATTAAAGACCCAATAATGACCGTTGACAGCTCAAACAGGTATGGACTGGTCACATCGTTTCTGAGCAAGTTTTATAAAACTGGTATAGGACAAGACATACGGGAGCCACTGGGAACGGTAACAGCAAATGCAGGGGGTGGACATTTTGGAGAGGTTAGAGCGTTTCTAATCAAATATTACGGAGATGCGACCGGACAAGATATTGAAAAACCACTTGATACCGTGACAACTAAGGACAGATTTGGCTTGGTGACGATAGAGGGTGTAGATTATCAGATTGTGGATATCGGATTGCGGATGCTGGAACCGCGGGAACTATACGGATGTCAGGGATTCCCGGATGACTATATCATCGATCACGACTATACCGGCAAGACTTATCCGAGAAGCGAGCAGGTGAGAAGATGCGGCAATGCAGTATGTCCACCGATACCGGCAGCACTTGTCAGAGCAAATTTGCCGGAACTGTGTGTGGCGGAACGTATGCCAAATATGAAAATAGAATCAGAGCAGACCGGACAACCCGGTTTGCCTAACCCTTAAGTTTTAAATATAAGTAACAAAACCAAGCAATCATATTGATACCTCCTGATTATATTATATGCAGCATGGTTGAGAATGATTCGCTTGGTGCAGGAAGTGAGGAATAAAATGGAGAGATTAACTGAATATATGGGAAACGGTGAAAATTATGAATCGATAAATCCAATAGATACCCCTTATGAATATGGAAAGGCAAATCTGCAGGCACTGATTAATAAACTTGCTGCCTACGAGGATGCCGAGGAGCAGGGCTTACTGCTGCGGTTGCTGTGCGGAATTGGTGCAGATGTATATATAATTCCTAGCAAAGTCAATTATGAATTAAATATCTTAAATCAGCACCCTGAGAATAACAAAGTTTATCATCAAAAAGTAGCTTCGGTTACTTTTACAGAAAAAGGATGGTATATAGAGTGCGACAAGGATAGGGAATATGGTACAGGTCGAATCCTGCCAGAAAAAAATGTACAAGGAAACCTGGTTTTTATCACAAGAGGAAGCCGAAGCCAAGTTGAAAGAAATGGAGAAAAAATAATGGGATATATCAGAGTTCTGGAAGAAAAGCAAATTGAAGAAAGATGTTCCAACTGTCTGTATTGTGGTTCAAATGGTGTCACATGTGCAAATGCAAATAATAGTGGGAAGCCTATGGTATTTGTTAATGGTGGCAGGGCGTGTAAATGGTATTGGCTGAACCAGAATAAATACAGGAGGATATAAACGATGGAGAATAGATATTTATTCCGTGGCAAGCGGATTGATAACAATGAATGGGAATATGGATTACCGAGTTATGATGAAGATGGCGAGATTGAAGAAATTGAGGTATGGAGTGAAGATGATATTAATTTTTATTCAGTAGACCCAGAAACCATCTGCCAGTGCACCGGAATCAAGGACAAGAACGGCAAGCTTATTTTTGAGAATGATATTTTAGAGGGACACTTGGATGATAAATATCCGGAAGATGTTACCAGAACAAAAGTTATCTGGGATAAAAACGGATGGGTAACAAGTGAACAGGGAGCAGTTGACCGGGAACCTCTTGATGATTTTGATACAGAATACTTTGAGGTTGTTGGGAACGCGATTGACAATTTGGATTTGGTGGAGGGTAGCCATGACGGAGAATGAAGAAAAAGCTGTGAGATTTATTGAAAATATCAAAAATCATGCAATGGTAACTCTTGACCATATTGCAAGAGAAGAGCCGAATGTAAGTCCACTGTTATATAAAGGACGAGAGGAAAAGGCAGATACTATATTGGCAATGGTACAGGAATTGGAACAGTACCGTGCAATCGGTACACTGGAAGAATTAAAAGCAGCTATGAAATATGTTTACCTTGCTAAAAAGCATGGAACAGTCGGACAGGTTATTGAAAATTGTGTGAAATACGAAGAAATCGGCACACCGGAAGAATGCTTGCAGAATAAGGATTTCTTGGATTTCCTTACAGACAAAATGAACCCGAACGATTTTGAAACATATTTTCGGATATACAATGCGCAGGAAGAAAAGGGGTGTGAACAATGAGCGAAAAACTTAAGCCATGCCCGTTCTGTGGTGAAAAAGCAGAATTTCATGTGATTGCAAATTCAGCTTCACATGGGGGGAGCAAGTTTTACTTTTGAAATTGCTTGTTCAGAATGTAAAGTATCTTCACCTAAGCAACATACTGTTGGAGTTGATATGAACAGCACAGGAGCTATTGTGGCACGCCATGACGAAAGAGATATTGCAATAAATGAATGGAATCAAAGAGCAGGTGATACCCCATAGAATTTGTCGATAACACTCGACTTTTGTACCTTGAAAATTGAATACTGGCGGTGGAAATGATATGATTTCTATATATAATAGATTTTAGGGAGTAGATAATAATGCAAAAAGGACGTATAAATGAATTAATTGTTTTATGTGATGAATTAGAAAAATGCGCAGAGAAAAAGTGCATGAATAATGAGATTGTTTGTGCAAAGAGAAAAATAGAAGAATATGCAGGAGAAGACATTAATAAACGACTTAAATTAAAAGCAATGATAAATATTTATGATGAAGATGGAAAAACAGATTTTCTCTGTTTGTTTTCTCTTTGTTAAGTTTTTCTCTTTTTGTATAGCAGGGGTAAATGGTTTAATAAAAAAAACAAGAGTATTCTCTTTATATATTATTGTTCGTAATTATAATAATTGTTTTACTTGTAATATATTTGGTCAACAGTAATAAGACCAATGCTAGGAAGAAGTGGAAAGATTATTTGAAAGTAGTTTTAGATGATATGGAAAGAGAAAAGTAGTGGTTATAGGAATGTAAAAATGATTACTATAAGGAGGTATAGTTTTGGATTGGAATTTGTTCTGGATGGCATTTGGCGCAATTGGAACCACATTTGGCTCACTAATTACTGCAATTGCAGTATTTGTTGCAATAAAACAATATAAGCAACCTTTAGAAAAAAGAATTGTGGTATGCATGAATTCTGCTGTACATGCTAGAGGTGAAAAGGTTATTCCCTTATATTGTTTTTCAATAATGAATAAAGGTATTAGATCTGTTATTATAGATAACATATATATATCGTCTGAAACAAAAGAGGGTATATATGAACGAAGCTCAGTATAAAAGTAGTACATTTGTTCAATTGCAAGTGCAGATTGAACCAGAGAGAAATATGAATGTTTACTTTGTTGAGGAAGAATTTAATACTATTGTGAAACAAGTATAAATGATGAGGTATTAAAAATCAACAAGAAATTGAAAATTATAGTGCAGGATTCCCTTGGAGAAGAATATATTTGCAGAACAAAAGTAAAGATTAAGGAGTTATTGAAGTAGTAATATATTATCATACTGTTTTTGTTAATGATGTAAGAACTTTTATTGTAAAAAACAAGAATTAGTAGTTATAACAAATTGACGAAAATATAAAAATAAGTTATAATTAACTTAGAGCCAAGAGCCGAATATGTAGAGAAATCTATGTATCCGGCTCTTTTTTTTATTGTGAATGAGGTGGAAGAGTGAATATCAATAGCAAGATGAAAAAAGCTTCAGATGGCAATATTACAGAGAGGATTGGCAATTAGTATTAATCGCAGCCAGTTTTATTCAGTAGAGCAGAACCGGTTCATTCCTATGGTATCTCTATCCACAAAGGTATTCCATTATTATGAAAGACTTGGAGAATGGAAAGACCAGACATTTGAAATTATATGGACATCATCACAGGTGGATGCCCTGATGTGTCTATTGGAGATATATAAGGCGGTGGGTAATGGTGACAATAGTAACATATAAGAAAGATACCAGAGAAGTAATATCGGTATGCCCTATAGAAGTAATATCGAACGAAGAAGTGGAACTGGAAGAGCAGGACGGCATTATTGCTGATGGCTATGATTACATCATTTATAACGGTACGGAGCCATTATTTGAGGACATAGATGGAAAGATGCATTTAATGACGGACAGGTTATTATTACCGGCTGATTATTTAGAGGATGAAGGTGGTGAGTAAGTGCAGGATGAATTAACAATTAAACAGAAGGCATTTGCTGATTATTATATTGAGACAGGAAATGCGACCGAAGCTGCAAAGAGGGCAGGTTACTCACAGAGGACAGCTTATAGAACAGGTGCGGATAACCTCAAGAAACCTCACGTAGCGGCTTATATAGCGGAGAGACAGAAACAGATTGATGATGAGCGAATATGTAATATTGCAGAAATACAGAGAATCAGAACATCCATTGCCAGAGGGGAACGTAAAGATGATTTTGGATTCACACCGGAAAACGGAGATATTTTAAAAGCCTGTGCTGACTTGGAAAAGTCTCTAAAAATAAAGGAAGAGCAGGAAGAGATACAAAGGCAGCGAGAAGAAGCATTGAACCGTGGAATATATCATACTGATTTGGATACCATTGCAGATGTGTTTCATCCGGCAGTCAGAGATATGCGGAAGCATGGACATAGAGAATATGTTTTTCCTGGTGGACGTGGTTCTGCGAAATCATCCTGTGGCATGGAAATTCCATACGAAATAATGATGAATAATCCACAAATGCATTGTCTGGTAGTTCGTAAAGTAGCAAATACATTGAGGGATTCTGTATATGCACAGATGGCATGGGGATGTGATAAGCAGGCAGAGAATCCCATGTTTGTAAGGGAAAATTGGGACTTTAAATTATCACCACTGGAAATTACATATAAACCAACAGGACAAAAGGTTTTCTTCCGAGGAGCAGATGACCCGGCAAAGATAAAGTCCATTAAGCCACCGTTTGGATTTATTGGAATATTAATCTTTGAAGAATTAGACCAGTTCAGCGGAGAAGAGGAAGTCCGTAAGATTGAGCAGTCTGCAATCCGTGGTGGTAGTGGTGCATATATAATTAAGATATTTAACCCGCCCAAAAGTGCGAATTGCTGGGTAAATCAGTATGTCGCAACACCTAAGGATTCCATGATGGTTATACGCAGCACATATCTGGATGTTCCACCGGAATGGTTAGGCGAAGATTTCATAGAAGAAGCGGAACATTTGAAAGAAACCAATCCGGAAGCCTATGAGAATGAATATATTGGTAAGGCAAATGGAAGCGGTGGTGCAGTCTTTGAATATCTGGAATTCAGAACAATTACAGATGAAGAAATAGCCACATTTGACAGAATATATCAAGGTGTTGACTGGGGATGGTATCCAGACCATTACGCATTTATAAGGTCTTACTATAACCGGAATACAGAGACTATCTACCTGATTGCAGAGAATTATGTGAATAAACAGAGTAACGAAAAGACTGGAAAGTGGATAAAGAATCATAAATATGATGATTATCCGATTATCTGCGATTCAGCAGAAAAGAAATCTGTAAATGATTATAAGGATATGGGGATTCCGGCAAGGGAAGCAATAAAAGGACCTGGTTCTATTGAATATGGAATGAAGTGGCTGCAGGTAAGGCACATTGTTATAGACAGGGCAAGAACACCGGCAGCTTATGAAGAATTATCAAAATATGAGTATGAAAGAGATAAGGATGGCAATCCGATATCCGGATATCCAGATGCTAATAACCATATCATAGATGCCTTAAGATACAGCTATGAACCAATATGGAGAAAGCGAGGTAGTACAGCATAATGGGATTTTTAAGTATGATAAAAGGATGGTGGAACAGGATGTTTAAGAGTGAAGCTAAGAGTGAATTTGGAACAACTGCAATTATTTCCGGAGCAATGGAAACAGCAATCCGGTATTGGATGGATATTTACAGTGGTAGACCGGACTGGGTAGATCCAGAAGATAATATAAAGACAATTAAGTTTGCAAAATCCATTTGTTCAGAAACAGCAAGGCTTGTCACACTTGCAATAGGAGTAAGTTTTGATGGCAACCGTGGGGACTATATGGAGAACTGGAATAACAGTGCAGTAATGCCACATCTGAGAAAGTGGGTGGAATATGGCTGTGCATTTGGAACAATTGTATTAAAGCCAAATGGAAATGGAGTGGATATTGTTACACCGGCAAATTTTGAAGTTACAGAAGTTGATGGAATGGGAAAGATTACCGGAATGCGTTTTCAGGACAGATATAAGTCCGGTGACAATTGGTATACGAAATTAGAGCAGCATAGTTTCAGAACTGCAAAAGTCAGATATGAAGAGAGCGGAGAATATGAGGATGTTACATTTTATCTGATTCAGAATAGAGCCTATATATCAAATAATGAAGCGGAAATAGGAAAACCAATAGATTTGTCTATGACAAAATGGTCCATGCTGCAGCCGGATGTTACGCTGACAAAGAAAAACGGAGAAAACATTGATTCTATGTTATTTGGTGTGTTTGCAATGCCGAATGCTAATGATTTGGATTTAGACAGTCCTTATGGAATGTCTCTGTTTTCCGAAGCAGTGGAAGAATTAAAAGACCTTGATATTGCATATAGCAGATTTACCGGTGAGATAAAAGATAGCCAGGATATAGAATTGCTTGGCGAAACTATGTTGCAGGAGCCGGGCAGAAAAATAAATGCACCATCTGACATAAAACTTCCGCATCATGTTAAGAGAGTACCGGGCACATCAGAGGATGATTTCTATCAGGCAATCGAAAGACCTCTTAGAAGTTCTGACCGGCAGGTTGGAATCAATCATTTGTTATCAGAGATTGGTTATAAGTGCGGCTATTCGAATGGATACTTTGTTTTAGACCAGAAAACCGGAATGGTAACTGCAACACAGGTAGAAGCAGATGATAGAAGAACAATACAGCTTATTAAGGATATTAGAGATGCCCTTAGAAAATGTTTGAATGACTTGTATTATGCACAATCTGTTTTTGCAGATTTATACAATTTTGCACCGGTAGGAAATTATGTGCCATCCTATGACTTTGGAGATATTACTTATAACGAAGAAGAGGATAGAAAGAGATGGTGGCAGTATGTAACCAATGGCAAGGTACCGTTCTGGATGTACTTAGTGAAATTTGAAGGTTATTCAGAAGAGGATGCCAAGGCTATTGGTGAAGAAATGAAGGCAGATAGTGAATCTAAATTATTTGGAGAAGAATAAGGCAGGGATGTAGTGTGCAATATGATAAAACGGTTGGAAATGTAAATATAAAGGTAAATACCACACGGCTTGACAGAAATACAATGGAAGCACAGAAACTATTGAATATACAGGTTGTCGAAGATTCCAATAATCTTATACCATTTCAACAGGGAGCCTTGAGGGGAAGCGTACGCTATCCTGAGGGACTTTACGGGGGTGTAATATCATGGGGTAAAAAGGATACTCCATATGCACACTATCAGTATGAAGGGGAATTGTATCTTACAAAGGATGGACGTTCATATGCTCAAAAGGGAGAACAGAAATATCCCACCGGTACACCTTTAATACAACATGCAGCAGGCACTACAGACCATTGGTTTGAACATGCAAAGGAGCAGAATCTTAAGCATTGGATTGAATTAGTTCGTAGGACAGTAGGAAAGGGATAGAATGTTAAAACCAGAGTATTTTAATGATAAAGCGGATAGAATGATAGAATTATACCGCCAGTTGGAAGATTATATATTTAAGGATATAGCATACCGGCTTTTGAAATCGCAATCTGTCTCTGGTACTGCCGATAGACTTATCTGGAAGTTGGAGCAGATGGGCGAGAGCCGGGCAGAGATAATGAATAAATTGTCTAAGCTGACCGGCTTAAGTAAAAGAGAACTGAAAGAACTATTGCAGGATGCCGTTATAACTTCATGGAATGATGATTTAAGTAGATTTAATCAGATAGGGATAAATATAGTTAATCCACTGGAAAATCAAGCAGTTATGTCCGTTATGAATGCAGAATATCAGAAGTGCCAGGGGGAACTTGATAATCTGACCAGAACAACAATGAACCAGGCACAGGTAGACTTAACAAGGATGTTAGATGAAGCGGAAATGAGAGTAGCAAGTGGAGTACAGAGTTATTCCAGTGCAGTGTGTGAGATATTAGATAATTATGCAAAAAAGGGCATGGTTGTAGAATATCCGACAGGCACGCACCGTTCCTTAGAAGCGGCAGTTCGTTGTTGCGTGGTGACATCCATGAATCAGACCAGTGCACAAATTACGAATCAATACATATTAGAGGGTGGAATAGAGTATGTACTGGTATCTGCTCATTTAGGAGCCAGAATCCAGCAACCGGGGCAACCATATCTTGCCGGTCATGAGAATTGGCAGGGGAAAGTATATCGGATCCGGGGAAGTGAGCCGGGATATCCGAATCTTTTAGAAATGACCGGATATGATATTGGAGAGAATGGAGCAGGAAAAGTTGTTAATCCTTTAGGTTTACATGGCTATAATTGTAGACATTCGCATCAACCGTGGGACAAGGCTTTAAAGAATCCATATGTTGATGAAAATGGAAAGTCTACGATAGACACGGAAGAAAGCCGTAAGTTGTATCAGAATCAGCAGAAGCAGCGTGCTATGGAGCGGAGCATCAGAGCCACGAAAAGACGATTATTAATGAAACAGCAGGAAATAGATTTAGTTGCTGAAACAGATGTAAAGGAGATACTCCAAAATGATTATGATAAGCTGGCTTATAAATTAAGAGAACAGAATAAGGCATATAATGAATTCTGCACAGAGAATGATTTACAGAAGCAGTCTGACCGGTTAAAGGTTGCAGGCTATAAGCGGGAGCAGGCTGCAAAGGCAAGAGGTAGAGCAAGAGCATTTGAAAATAGAAGTATAAAAAACCGATGGAAAAAGCAAAAAATACAGGCTATACTAAAAGAACAAAGGAAGAGTTTGAACAGATGGCACAACAGATAAAAAGGAAATAACACATTATTCGGATAGACCATCAAAGTGGAGCGGAAAGATTATTGTTAATAATTCATTGATAAATGATGATGCATTAGGAATAAAAGAGTGGTCCTGCAATATTTCGGTTGTAGATACTGTTGATGATGGAGTTATATGGCATGAAATGTTACATTCTTGTTCTGGTAGTTATTATAAGCCAGAAGTATACCGCACAAACGAGTATATCGAAGAGGCAACTGTTGAATGGCTAAAGCAGCAAATATGCAAGGAAAAGAATCTTATAAATGCATGTGCGTATGAAGATAAAACGATTGTTTTACAAGCGTTGAATAATAGATTCTCATTCGGAACAGTGCAGAATTTGCAAAGGAAATATTCAATATTCCACTTCCAGAACGGTATCAATGGCTGGAGAATAGAGTGGATGAATGTTTGAGACAAGCCGGGGCTTCATTTGAAGATTATAACGAGGTTATTGGATTTGTTGAGAGATTGAAAGGTGGTAGAAATGGTTGATATTGAAGGATTATTAAAAGATATAGCGGAATATAATGAAAAGTATACGATTACTGAGAAATCAAGTGAAGCGGATAAGCTGATTGCAAAAATGCATGAGAAAAAACATACAAAGGAAGAATTTTTTTTGATGGAAGAGGAAGTAAGTGCATTTTTAAAAAGTGATGCATCTGAAGCTGATAAGCAGAAAGTACTTGGATATACAGAATCATTATCTATGCTATGTGCTGCAATTAGAGAAGGCAGACTTAATATGGACGATAAATAGTAACAGCCATAACTTGAAATTGATATTTATTGACTTTGCTATAACTAAATGATATAATACACTCAGGTGATGAAATGAAAATAACTTGGTATAGTTGCCCAAGATGTGGGAATCCTCATTTTATGAAATTGCGGGAAGATACTAAGCTAAGAAATTTCCCAGCATACTGTAAGAAGTGTAAAAATGAAATACTGATTACCATAGAGCCTTTGAGCCGCGTAATCAATTCTTAAAAGGAATTGGTTATTCGGCTCATTTTTTTATATGTGCACAGTGGAGCAGCCAGGTAGCTTACCGGAATGCTTTTTCGGTGGTCGCAGGTTCGAATCCTGCCTGTGCAATTGCCAGCTATGGAGTAAATAGCAACTCAATCGTGCCGGACTGACCGGAGCAACAACTTGGAAAGAATGAGGTAAGAATATGTTAAAAGTAATCACAGAACTTGAAAAACTTGGTCTGGAATTGACAGACGAAATGAAAGAATCCATCAAGAAGAACATCGGCGAGGAAGTATATTCCAAGTCAGAACTTGATAAGAAAGTAAAAAAAGTGGAGGAAGAACGTGACCAGTATAAGGGACGTGCAGAGACCGCAGAAGAGACTTTAAAGGGATTCGATGGAAAAGACCTTGAAACCATCACAAAAGAACGTGATGAGTGGAAAGAAAAAGCGGAAACAGCAGCAAATGAATATAAGCAGAAATTGGAAGAAAGGGATTATAAAGATGCAGTAGATGCAGCGGTAAAAGACCTTAAATTCAGTTCCAATAGTGCTAAGAAAGCATTTGTATCTGACCTTATGTCAGACAAGCTGAAAATGAAGAATGGAATGCTTGTGGGATTTAATGATTTTGTGGATGCTTACAAAAAGGAAGATGCGACGGCATTCGTTGATGAGCAGCAGAAACATGATGATGACAATTCCGCTCAGTTCACAGACCACATGACACACCAGCAGCAGGGCACAGAGCCAATTACTGGTGACCCGAACAAAATGGACTTTGCCACTTATAAGAAGTGGAGAGCACAGAACAAATAGGAAAGGATGATTAAATATGCCAAACACAATTTTAACACCGCAGATTATTGCGAATGAAGCATTGATGGTTTTACAGAGTAATCTTACGATGGCAAATCTTGTCCACAGAGATTATTCCGCAGATTTCGTCAAAGTAGGTGACACTATCACCGTTAGAAAACCGGCAACCTTTGTTGCTAAGAACTTCACCGGACAGACAGAAGCACAGGACATTGCAGAAGGTTCCGTACCGGTAACAATGGACAGATTCAGAGATATTACTGTTAATGTTGGTTCAAAAGAAATGACATTAAATATTAAAGACTTCTCTGAACAGGTTATTGCACCGGCTATGCAGGCAATGGCACAGCAGATTGATGCAGATTTGTTAGCAGTAGGTATTTCCAAAGCTAATAAGAAAGCAACTGTATCAGACACACCGGCTATTACGGATATTGCAGGTGTTGGCAAGGCCTTTTAGACATGGCAAAGGCTCCAAGAGCCAACAGAAGATTAGTATTGCCACCAACCATTCTGTATAAGTATAACACTCTGGATAACTTTGCAAAACAGTGTTACAAGGGTGACTCTGTAGCATTACAGGAATCTGAGATTGGAAAGGTATATAGCTGTGAGACTTTTATGTCCCAGAATTGCCCGGAAAATCAGAATGATACACCAGGTACAGTGAAATCTTACAAGGTTGCAGGAACTAAGGATGCAACACAGTTTACAGTATCTGATGGTACCACAGCAGCAAGTACTATTAAGAAAGGTGACCAGTTAATTGTAAATGGCTATCTGTATACTGTAACTGAGGATGTAACACTTGCATCCGGTGCAGGTACCGTGAAAGTAGATCAGAATATTCCGGATAATGTGGCAGCAACAGACGCATTTGTGGTAAACAAGGCTCATGCGCTCGGATTTCACAGAAATGGTCTTGCACTTGTTACTCGTAACCTTGAGTTACCAATGGGTAATAAGAATGCTTATATTGCATCTGCCGATGGTCTTGGAATCAGAGTTGTATTCGATTACGATTCTGATCACAAACAGGACAAAGTTTCTTTCGATATTATTTATGGTATCAAAGAACTGGATGCAGACTTACTGGTTGATTTTGCCTAAGAAGAAAGGGGGATTCCGATATGATAACCACATTTGAATTCTATCAGAAGACATATTATGGGGATTCTATAAAGGAATCCTCTGATTTCGATAAATGGGAATCAAGAGCAGAAGATAAGCTGAGATCTATTACACAGGACAATCTTACAGGTGAAGCATTGGAAAAATTCAACAAACCATTGCAGAAAGCAGCATGTGCAATAGCTGATTTACTTTATGAGATTGATAAGGCTACCAAGACAGCCACAGCAACAGATGAAACCAATGTAAAATCACGTTCAAGCGATGGAGAATCCATCACTTACGGAGATAATAAAACTCTTGTTACCGCAGTATTGAGTGATAAGAGGGCACAGAACCGGCTTATTTATGATACGGCAGTTGAGTATTTAGCCGGAACTGGTCTGTTATATGCGGGGGTGTGAGATGGGAGATATCTTTTATAACAAAACTGTTACCGTATATAACAAAACATCTGATGATTTAATGGGTTCGGAAACCTGGTATGCAACTGTACTTAAGAATGTACGGTTAATTGTTACCAAAGGGGCGAATGTATCAAATAGCGGACTGGATTCAGCAGATTCCGCAAAGTTATATGTCAGATGGGATTTCCTGCCGGAAGACACAAAAAATATCTGCCACCGAAAGCATGGCAGCAGTCTGCAGAAAAAGAAAGTAATTTCACATTCACCGGCGGAGCAGATTTCTTTGTAGAGGGTGATACCTCACAGGAAAATCCATGTGAGGATTTCTTTATCTATATGAAAGAAAAGTATGATAACTGCTTTAAAGTTACGAATGTTGATGATTATAACCTTATACCACATATTGAAGTAGGGGGCGCATAATGGCAGATACGAATAAGAAAGCACTTAGCATAACAGAGCAGGATAATATTGCAGAAGCGGTACTTCGTATCGTTGCGGCATATCCGGATGTTCCGGTAACACAGAATAAGATATGTTTGGATGACCTTAAGGAATCAGAGAGCATAGGAATATTTCCGTTATCCGGGGCAGTTATAACAAAGCAGTATGTTTCCGGCTCGTTTGAAGCACAGTTTCCTTTTTTCAGTATGTTTTAAATGCAGTCCGACTACAAATAAGGCAGTAATTGTTAAGAGACGCAGTCTTGAGGGATTAGCGGAATGGTTAGAAAGTATGGAATATCCGCCACTTTCGGAAGGAAGAACTATCCGGAAGATAGAGAGAACAACGACAACTATCCTATCTGGAAAAGATGAAAGCGGTGCTTCCGTTTTCCAGTGCGGATTCAATTTATTATATTTCAAGAAAGGATGATAGAAAATGGCAGAAGATAGAACAAATATGGTGTCACTTATCGACATTGGTTCTTGGCTTGGTGGAAAATCAGCGAATATTGTAGAGATGGGTGACGGATTTACAGAACTTACAGAAGATTGGGCCCTGATGTAGAGAGTACGCAGTATGTAAATATGAAAGCGAAAGCATCTACATTAGAGGGATATGAATTCTCCATGTCCCCAGAGAGGGAGTATCTGAATGATGACTTCCAGAAAGCTATTGATAATGGATTCAAAACATTCCCAACCGGAAAGGATTGTGAGACGTATTACTTCCGTTTCTACAAATCTGATATTACCGGTGGAAAAGGTGACTGTATCAGAATCCCAGTTATTATTGCACCATCATCCACTGGTGGAGAGGGTGGCGGAATCCTTACCTCTGCAATTCAGATTCAGGGTAATGGTGAAGTAGAATTAGGTGAAATCACTATTACAGAAAGTGGTTACACCTGGGCACCAAAAAGCAAGTGAATAGAAAATATATGGGCAGTCTTTAGGGCTGCCCTTGTTGAAAGGATAATTATGGAGAGATTAGAAAGAGCAACAAACTTATTAGAGATTAGTGTGAATAAGCAGGATGATTTACTGGTATTGGACTGTAATGATATTACTGTTTTTTCTCGTTTCGTACATCTGTATGAGAATATCGATAAGATGTCAGAATCAGCAAAAAAAAAAGAGATGGAAGAGGTAAAACAGAAGTTCAAGGATATCGAGGATGATGTTAATCCGGCTCAGTTAATGGCATATATCAATGTTCATGTAATGACTTCACAGAAAATTATGGAGGAACTGGATAAGGTATTCGGAGAAAACTTCTGCAGAAAGGTATTCCGGGAGAATTACGAACTGAATCCGGATTTTGTACCGGATGAAATTGCCCTTGCAGAACTGGTAGACAGCCTTGTGCCAATCATGGAAAAAGCATACGGAGAACGTATCAAGAGAACACAGAATAAATATAATGCTGGAAAACGTGGAAAGCATACCAAGACGAAGGATGAATTGATTCAGGAGTTTAAGGAAAGTAGACATGAATAATGTGTTACTGGACCCGTTACCAACAGAATGGAACGGATATCCTATAAATTATTGGTTCCAGATTGGAATACAGATATATCTTGTCTTTGAAGATGATGAACTGGAAGATTTTGAAAAGGCAGATGTCATTGCAAATCTTCTTTTTCCGGGTGAAGTTCCGCCGAAAGAGCAGGTGCAGGAATGTTTGGAATGGTTCCTGAATGGCTGGTGTCATGATAGAAGTCCTAAGGAACGTGATAAAAGGCGGCTGATGGATTTTAATAATGACCAGTGGAGAATATATGCTGACTTCCGGCAAATATATGGTATCAATTTGAATGAAGCAGATCTGCATTGGTGGGAATTTATGGGAATGCTTTGGAATATGCCGCAACGACAATCCTCATTTTTACAGGTTGTGGATATTCGCCGGAAGAAACTGAAAAGCAAGATGTCCAAGGAAGAGCGAGAATCTATCCGAAATGCCCAGTACATTTATGGCTTGGAAGAGAAAAAAGAAAAGAAGCGTGTTTATACAGATGCAGAAAAGCAAAAGATTGATGAAGTCGATGCACTGCGAGAGAAAATGAAACGTAAAAAAGAGGAAACCGGTGAAGCACTGGATTTCTTCCGAGAGGGGTGATGCTGAAGCAGTAATTACGATGGTGAAATCAGGATAAATACAAAAATTGATACAAAAGATGCTACAAGCCAGTTGATGTCTTTGCAGAATCGCATGACTAAGACAGCACAAAAGATTGATGCAATCACTCAGAAGATGAAGAGTATGGAAGCACCGACTATAAAAACAGATTCCTTTAAGGCATTAGAAGCTGAACTTGAGAAAGCACAGTCCGAAATGCAGGCATTGATTGCGGAACAGAATCAATGGGAAGCTGCTGGAATCTCTTCTGGAAACGCATGGGATACTTTGAATAATAAGATTGCAGATGCAGAAGAAAAAGTGTTTGGTATATCCGCAAAGATGGATGAAATGAAGAATTCCGGTGATGCATTTACTAACTCTGTGAATACAGATGCTTATCAGAAATTACAGCAGGATCTTCAAAATGCTAATGCTGATATGGCTGTATTAAATAAAAAATCAGAGGAATTGGCTCTTAAGACAAAAGAAACAGGAAATGCGCCGGATGGACTGCTTGGAAAGTTAAAGCAGATGAAAGAAGTGCTTGGTGGTGTTGTTAGCAAAGTTAGTGATGGAGTAAAGAAAGGTGTAAATGGATTAAAGAAGATAAAGAATTCCATAGGCGGTGTACTTTCTAAATTAAAAAATTTACGTGCAGGAGCGAATAAAACTTCCAGTGGATTTTCCAATCTTTTAAAAACCATGCGTCAGATGGTTCTTAGCATGCCGTATTCCAGGCAATGTCAAAGGGTGTGGAATTCCTTAAGAGCGGGTTGCAGAATCTGGCAGTATATTCGAAAGAATACAATAAAAATATGTCTGCACTGGTATCCTCTACCGGAATGCTTAAGAACAGTCTGGCAGTAGCCTTTGCACCGATTATCAGTGCAGTTATTCCATATCTGGTAAAACTGATTGACTGGATAAGTGCGGCTGCTAATGCCGTATCAAGGTTCTTTGCAATCCTCGGTGGGAAAAAGACCTATACACAGGCAATTAAACAGAATAAGAATTATGCTGCATCTTTAAATAATGTAGGAAAATCTGCGGACAATGCAAAAGGAAGTCTTGCTGGGTTTGATGATTTGGATGTGTTACAGAAGAATGATGCATCTGGAAGTGGCGGCGGTTCTTCCTCCGGTGGAGCAGATGGAAGCGGATTTGAGCAGGCGGATGTTGGAGTAGTATCCGACTGGGCGGAGCAGTTCAAGAGTGCTGTTGATAGTGGTGACTGGTATGGTGTAGGTTCCCTTGTAGCACAGAAATTGAATGAAGCATTGTCAGCTATTGACTGGGGATTTATTCAGACACAGGCTGCTAATTTCGCAACTAACCTTGCAAATGGTCTGAACGGATTCGTTTCCGGTCTGGATTGGAATCTTATTGGAACAACAATAGGTAATGGTCTTATGACAGCATTGCTATTTGTCTATACATTCCTTACTACATTCAATTTTGAAGAGTTAGGTACTGGATTGGCAGATGGAATTAATGGTGCGTTTTCAGCAATATCATGGGATTTAATTGGGGACGCTGTTATTCCCGGAATTCAGGGAATGTGTGATATGGTAGTAGCTTTTCTCGATGAGTTGGATATTTTCGACGGTGTTAATTTTGATGGCTTACGGGAAGCATTGGATGGCTTGGGAGAATCATTATCACCTTTTTCGGATACTGTCGGTAGCGGATTGCAGTGGTTCTTAGAGAATGTTTTAATACCGCTTGCCGCATGGACCATATCGGAAGTGTTACCTGGATTTTTAAATGCAGTTGCTGGAGCTGTAGATTTTGTTAATCAAGTAATATCAGATGCACAACCTATGCTGCAGTGGTTTTGGGATAATATATTGGCACCAATTGCTGAATTTACTGGTGGTGTGATAGTCAGTGTATTAGATGGAATCGGAGATGCATTAAGCTGGATAGCAGAAAATGAGGTGGCAATGGCAATTCTTGAAGGATTGGCAATAGCAATAGGTCTTGTAAGTGCTGCACTTGCTATTTATAACGTGGCAACAACGGTATTTACTGCCGTAAGTACTGCTGCTTCTGCGGCAGGGGGTGTTTTGGCAGCAGTTATTACAGCAATAAACTGGCACTTGTGTTAATTACTGCAGCTATTGCAGCAGTAATAGCAATAGGCATTTTGCTTTATAAAAACTGGGATACAGTAAAAGAAAAAGCTGTTGAAATCTGGGGAAGATTAAAGAATTCATCAGCAATGCAATAGAAAAGGTCAAAGAAGTAATTTCCAATGTAATTAATAAAATAAAAGAAACATGGAGCAATATCTGGGGAAAAATCAAGGATACTGCATCAAAAGTGTGGGATGGAATCAAGAGTGCAATAACCGGTACCATTAATGGCATAAAGACAGGCATATCCAATACATTAAATGCAATTAAAAGTGTATGGGATAAGATTTGGGGTGGATTAAAAACCACAGTAACAAATATCTTTGATGCTATCTGGGGTGCAATAAAAGGTGTTATTAATAGCATCCTTGGTGGAATTGAGGGAATGGCAAACGGTGTCATTGGTGGAATTAATACGGTAATCGGAGCACTGAATAATCTTTCCTTTGATGTCCCGGACTGGGTTCCAGTTTTGGGTGGTAAAACATTTGGATTTAATATTACGGAATTGAGCAAGGTAAGTTTGCCAAGACTGGCTAATGGCGGTATTACAACCGGTGCTACACTGGCAGAAATCGGAGAAGCCGGAAGAGAAGCAGTCTTACCATTGGAGAACAATACCGGCTGGATGGATGAACTGGCAGGAAAGCTGGCTTCCAGAATGCCAACATATAACACACCGACAACACTTGTGATGGAAGTAGATGGTAAAGCATTTGCAAAATGTGAATTACCTTATTTTAATGCCGAATCACAGAGAATCGGTGTCAGATTAGTAACAGGATAAGGGGGATAATCAAGTATGGCAGTATATACACAAGGTCTTGTGATTGATGGAATTATATATGATATCCCCTTTGTAAAAATATCCCGGACAATGGACTTCCTGGAAAAATATGCAGAGAGGACAGAAGATGGAGATATCAAAATAGAGACTATCGGTCTTTATAAGAATTATGAAATATCAATTGGTACGATTGAAGATGCAAGCCTGTATGACAGTCTGATAGAGCATATTTCAGACTGTTCCAATCGTTTTCACCACGTATCTTTACCGGATGCATCAAAGCAGTTTGATTTCTACGGCTACTTTTCTTCCATTAAGGATGAGGTTGAGAAGGTGCTTGGCACAGGCGCACAGTATAAAGGGCTGTCTTGGAAAATGACATCCAAGAAACCATATAAGACAGCATAAGGAGGGATTACATTGAGGACAGGCTGTAAAGCAGAAATGAAATTTACTGATGTATCAGCATTAGAAGATGCAACTCCTTCCAGTTCAGAGAATAAATCTTTGGACAATTAAGTAATCTGCAGGCAGAAAGAAAAGTACCGGAATACGGAACCTTGGAATTGAATCAGTTTGTACTTGATGGCAGCAGGCAGATTGTGGAATCCAATCCAGAGAACGTAGCTTTTTGGAGCACCGATATGTCAGGAGCAGATTGCAGCTTTGCAACTGCTCCGACACTTACCGTTGTTTTTGAAAAGGCACATTCATCATCTGGTCTGACATTGTATTTTGGAATGGATTATCCGGAAGAGGTTGAAATTGAGTGGTATACATTGGGCGGAACCAAGTTATTAAGTGAAGTGTTTTATCCGGATGCGCTTGTCTTTACCTGTAATTGTCCGGTACAGAATTATGGCAAGGTCATTATTAAAATAACTAAGACCAGGTATCCACAGTGTTATGCAAGGTTGCAGTACATTCTATATGGACTATACATAGCATGGCAGGATGATTTAATCCAGACTGGGAAAGTTACGGAGGAAGTGGATTTTACATCGGCATCCTTATCCATTAATGAAGCAGAGTTAGAGATTGTGGATGTCAATAATGATTTTGATATTGGAAATGAAAATGGAGCATGGAAATCGGTGCAGAAAACACAGCAGATTACATTAACAGAAATAAAGGACGGTAAAGAAATTCCGGCAGGTACATTCCATATCGATGATTTTTCTTTTAAAAAGAATATCGTGAATTTTAAGATGATTGATAAAATCGGCTTGATGGATAAGTATACCTATTACGATGGTGAAATATACAAGGTACCAGAAAAGCCGGCATCATATTGGAGAGTATATTTGCCAGTGCGGGAATAACAAAGTATTCCATTGAGGAAGAGGTATATAACACCCTTTTAGATGGATATTTAGAGATACAGACCTGCAGGGAAGCTTTGCAGATGGTTTGTTTTGCCTGTGGTGCATTGGCAAGTGACAGCAGGAGTGATTCGGTAAAGGTCTATAAGCCGGATAGATATGTAAAGTATACTGTGGGACCAGACCGGAAGTTCAATGGAAATACTTCCGTATCATTGGATGGCTATGTTTCCGGTGTTTCAATAGAAAGAAGTGTTTATACATTAGAAGATAAGGATAGTGAGATTTACAATGACTATCTTCCGAAAGGATTAAATAGGATCACCTTTTCAGAACCGTATCAGATTGCGTCCATTACAGTAACCGGTGGAACTGCAAAGACCGTGAGAACGAATTATATTGAAGTTCAAATGAGCAAAGCAGGTACATGCACCATAACTGGAAAGAAATACGCTGATGCTAAAGTGGCATATCAGGAAAATGTGACTCACTTGGAAGCCGGGGAATCAGAATCTGTGAAATCATTTGGCACAATAACTTTATATAACCTTAAGAATCTTCCGGATATTGCAAAGCGGTTATTAGATTATTATTCCCTACGAAAAAAGATTGATATGAAGTTTCTTTTGGATTTGGAAGAGGTTGGAAACTGGATAAATGTAACAGATACATCCGGAAATACTTCTACAACACTAATTGAAAGCCAGACGATTGATTTGACTGGTGGCTTTATAGCAACTGCAAGTTGCCGTGGATATTCTGTTGTGGTTACAGAAAATTATTACGCAGGCATAGAACTTTATGCCGGAGGGGGTGGAATTATCTAATGAAATTGAATTTGCTTAATCCATATCAGATTATTAAATCTTTGCAGGAAGAAAATAAGCAGGTAAAAGCAGAGAATGAGCAGCTAAAGAAAGAAATAGCTGACTTAAAGGAAAAAGAGGTGACGGAGTATGCTGCTTTGGATAGAAGCCGTGACAGACCGGTCTCAGAGTGATATTTACTGGGTTCTGGAATTACTGGAAAAGGGATGGAAGAATTTCACTGATTCAGAAAAAAGGGAATGGTATGCTGGTATGAAAGGTACTTTGAATACTTCGGATTTAATACGGATCCAGAATAACATTCAATTGTTGTCCGATGTGCTGGAACTGAATCTTACAGTAAGTGATGTGCCGGAGATTCCTACAGTCACCTTGTTTGATGAAATCAGAGAGAATACTGGAAAAATCAGAAGTGCTTATTGTATTCATTCCACTACACCAACAGTCCCGGAAGAACCGGTAAATACTTTTGAAAAATGGAATGACATCGAAAAGATTTTAAGTGATGTTTATGAAATCCTGCTGAATAACTTCCATTATTATTGTGGAACAGAAATTTATGCAGGTGAATCCAGTGGATTGCTTTTATAGGAGGTAGATTATGGCTTTTAATAAGAAAACATGGAAAGACCGGGTAGCGGAATTTATCAACCGCCGGTTATTAACAAAAGAGGACGGAAGCACAGATTTGGTTACTGTGGCACGAAGTGAGGGGACAATTTCCGTTGAGGGTGATGCCTTTAATGCGGAAACTATGAATGATTTGGAGGACAGAGTAGAGAGTGCAGTTAATGAATTAACTACGAATGTGAATAAGAAGCAGGATGCATCTACTGCAATCACAACATCAAATATAAGTTCGCAGAGTGTCAAGTATGCAACCAGTGCCGGAAGTGCAAATGCAGTAGCGTGGAGTAAAGTAACTGGAAAACCAAGTAGTTATCCACCTAGTTCACATTCTCACAATTACCTTCCAAACAATCCACCCTGCATAGAGATATTTGGACAAGGTGGTGTGCCATTTATTGATTTTCATTATGGTGGAAGTTCGACAGACTATACAAGCCGTTTAATAGATTCAAGTTCAACTTTTAATTATTTAACAAACAGTGGAATTCATCAGTTTTGCAATGGAAATGGTAGCCAAGTTGCAAGGATACAATCGAATGGAACATTTGGAGCATTAAGAGGTGGAACTGCAATAGTAGGAAGTGCAATTTATTGTCAAGCAGACTGGAGTGGAAGTTCTTATGCACCTGTTTATGGTACATCATTTACAAATCCTTCCTCTAAATTAGTAAAGGAAAACGTTGTAGATATGTCAGAAGAGGAAGCAAAGAAGATTCTTCAATTAAAACCGGTAGATTTTGATTACATTGAAGCATACGGTGGTGAAAAAAATCAGCATGGTTTAATTGCCGAAGATACATTAGGTATTATTCCTTCCTGCGTGACGATACCGGAAGACTATTCAGAGAAAGAGTTTGATGCTGAGAAGGGAATTCGAAATAAGGTATTAGCAATTGATTATTCGAAATTGGTTCCATATCTTATTAAGATAGTGCAGATACAGCAGGAAGAAATTGAAAAATTGAAAGAAGCAATGAACAAAGAAGGAGGAAAAGAAAATGAATAACAACACAATCAAAGCAATCATAACAGCAGTAACGGGGTTCTTATCATCCCTGCTCGGTATCTTGTATGTACCGGTATTGTTATTGGTGGCATGCAACATTATTGACTATGCAACAGGTATTTTCGCATCAAAGTATCGTAACCAGAGAGTAGATTCCTATAAGGGATTCCGGGGAATTGCAAAGAAGATTTCCATGTGGCTTCTGGTGGTGGTCGGAGCCATTGTTGACCAGTTACTGAAATATGCCGCTGCCACAATCGGAATCACAATGCCGATAACATTTCTCATAGCGTGCGTAGTAGCAATATGGATTATATGTAATGAAATCATCAGTATATTAGAGAATATCAAGGATATAGGTGCACCGGTTCCACCGTTTTTACTCCCATTGTTGAAAAATCTGAAATCGCAGGTGGAAGAGGTTGCAAAGACAGAAGAGAAGGAGGAAGAATAAGATGAAAATTGGATTAAATGCAGGACATACACTTTCTGGAGCAGGAAGTGGAACAATTGGAGTTATTTCAGAGAGCACAGAAACAAGAAGAGTCTGTAACAGATTGACAGAGCTTCTTACAACAGCGGGGGTGCAGGTGGTACCATGCACAGTAGATTCCGCATCAACACAGGCAGCATATTTACAGAAAGTAGTAGCAATGGCAAATGCAACTGATTTGGATTATTTTATTAGTATTCATCTTAACAATGATGCTGCAAGAGCAGGACATGGAGTAGAGGCTTATACATACAAGGGCAGACAGTATCCTGATGCTGTAGAGGTATGTGAACACATTGCAGCACTTGGATTTACGAACCGTGGCGTAAAAGCTGGAAGTGGATTATATGTTATCCGTAAAACAAAGGCAAAGGCAATGCTCATTGAGGTGTGCTTTGTGAATAATCCGGATGCAGCACTGTATGAACAGAAGTTTGAAGAGGTATGCAGAGCAATCGCATACGCTTTATCTGATTATGTAGCGGCTGAATCGAAGCCAGTTGCACCGGTGGAACTGCCAGAGAAGAAAAAGTATGTGAAAGTGCTGGTGGATAATTTGGCGGTCAGAAAAACATTAAGCTGGGATAGTAGTGCTGTTTCTGGAAGAGTGGCAAAGAATGAAGTCTTTACAATCGCAGAAGGACCTATTAAAGTAGGTGGCGGAAGCATGTATAAGCTTATTTCCGGGTTATACATTACGGCAGCAGGCAAGTATGTATCAGTCTATGAAAAGTAGAGAGTTTGGCACACAAAAAGTGGCTGAATCAGCAGTAAATACGGCATCTTTTAGGCGCAAAAAGCATCAAAATTTTACTACATACGCAAAACCAAAAAGGGCATCCAGTTCGGGCAGCTTACCCGCTGCCCGTCACAGTACTGGGTCAGAATCGGCTGGCGGACATTCGGGCGGGAAAGATAGCTATTAAACATCTCATCGACGATATTGGAAATATTGGAAAAAATATTTCTGCCGTAGACAAATTTGTGGTCAAAGGCGGTGGAAGAAGTAATGGTAAAATCATAGCCCTTGTTCCGGTACCACTCCGTATACACCCGGTTCAGGGTAAAGGACATAATCGCTAAAATATTTGCACGGAGAGCAGCATCCGGCCAGGTAGCATAGATTTCGCTGGAGGCAACATTTTTGATGTAATCCCGGTAACGGACATAGTAGTCGTTGGCGGAAGAATCACTTGGCGGGCCGTCATGGACAATGACATATTCCGGGATGACAACACGGCTTAAGACAATCTCGCCGCTTTCAGTCATCGGCTTGATTTCATCCTCTGGGATTTTCGGCGGAAAATTCCCATAGAGAGTGTTGGCTGTTATAACAATATTTCGTTCCAGTGGATTTTCCACGGTGGCAGTTTCCATCCGGACATTTTGGATGGAAGTTTTATCCGGCAGAACGGAGATACCGGAAATATTGATGGGACGGTAGCCGGACGCATTTACCTGAATGGTATATTCCGAGTAAGGCTGGAATTCAGAAGGCTCCATACTATATTCTAAGGGGGGAGCCGGCAGTTCAACTGCTGCAGTCTGACCGGAAATGTCAGTTGATAGTTCTTCAATAATTTCAGTAGGATTTCCCGTATAGGAGAGACGGATGGAGGCATCTTTAATGGGGAAAAAGCCACGCTCTGTGGTGACATCAGTCTGCAGTTGTCCTCTGTCCGTGGCTTTTTGCATATAAGAAAGGTTTGACATATGGAAACCTCATGATATTTATTCCATAAAGTATATGCCGGAAAGCGGGAAAACGTGTTATACTGTTGCAGAATGAATGGAGAGAAAACATGATAAATTATAAAATGATATTGCAATACGATGGCAGCAGATACAGCGGATGGCAGGTTCAGGGAAATACAGAGCAGACCATTCAGGGAAAGCTGCAGTCGGTATTGGAGAAAATGACAGGAGAAGAAATAGAGATACATGGCTCCGGAAGAACGGATGCGGGCGTGCATGCCATGGGACAGGTGGCAAATTTTAAACTTCAGAGCGCATATGAACCGGAAGAGATAAAGCGGTACTGTAACCAGTATCTGCCGGAGGATATTGTGGTATTAGAGGTATCCGAAGTACCGCTTCGGTTTCACAGCAGATTAAACGCAGTAAAAAGACTTATTGCTACCGCATTTTCTTAGGGGAGAAGCCGGATGTATTCCGGAGAAAATATGTAACACCGGTGGCAGAAAACCTGAATATTAACAAAATGAAGGCAGCGGCGGAAGTGCTGCTTGGAACCCACGATTTTACTTCTTTTTGCGGCAACCGTCATTTCAAAAAATCGGCAGTACGGACGATTTATGAGATTCGGATAGAAGAGAAAAGGATGAACTTGACATTTCTTTTACCGGAAATGGATTTTTACAGAACATGGTGCGAATCCTTACCGGAACACTGTTAGAAGTTGGAACGGGAAAGCGGGAAGTTCGTGAGATGAAAGAAATATTAGAGGGCAGAAACCGCAGTCTGGCAGGACCAGTGGCAGCAGCAAAGGGACTGGTGCTCATAAATGTGGAATATGAATAGATAAGGCAGAGAAAGCTTCATGGAGAAATGGATTGAAATCAGAAAAGGCGGCAATTTCATGGAAATGGCAAAGAAATATGGAATTGACCCACTGATTGCCCGGATTATAAGAAACCGGGATATAATAGACGAAAAAGAAATTACAGAATATTTGTATGGTGGAAAAGAGGCATTACATAATCCTCATTTATTAAAGGATGTGGATAAAGCTGCAGAAATTATTGCAGAGGGTATTGCAGAGAAAAAGGCCATGCGTATCATTGGTGATTATGATATTGATGGTGTCAATGCAACCTATATTTTATTAGATGGAATCCGCCGGTGCGGTGGCAATGTGGATGCTGCAATCCCGGACCGGATGAAAGATGGTTATGGAATCAATGAGCATTTAATCGAGCAGGCATTGTCCGATGGAAAAGAACTTTTGATTACCTGTGACAATGGAATTGCTGCAATCAACGAGATTAATTTTGCAAAGGAAAAGGGAATGACCGTTGTGGTAACAGACCACCATGAGATTCCTTATCGTAATACAGAACAAGGAAAGGAATTTCTACGGAGCAATGCGGATGCCATTGTAAATCCCAAGCAGGCGGATTGTCCGTATCCCTGCAAAGGAATCTGCGGAGCAGTAGTGGCGTGGAAGCTGGTGCAGGTGCTTTATGAGAGAATGGATATTCCGGTGGAAGAAGCGGATATTTTTATTGAAAATGCAGGCTTTGCAACGGTGGGGGATGTCATGGACTTAACCGGAGAAAACCGTATTTTGGTAAAGCTTGGGTTAAAAGCGTTAGAGCATACGAAGAATCCCGGAATGAAAGCGTTGATTGCAAAAAACAAGCTTTCTGACAAGCCGTTGAGTGCATATCATATCGGCTTTGTATTGGGCATGTATCAATGCCAGCGGCAGACTGGATACGGCAAAACGTTCCCTGGAGCTGCTGCTTGAGCGGGATGAAGTAAAGGCTTCTGCACTGGCAGGCGAATTGGTGGAGCTTAACGAAAGCCGGAAATATATGACACAGCAGGAGACACAGAAGGCATTGGAACAGATTGAAAAGGAAAGGCCGGGAAAAAGATAAAGTATTAGTGGTTTACCTGCCGGAATGCCATGAGAGTCTTGCGGGAATCATTGCCGGAAGAATCCGGGAAACCTATCAGAGACCGGTATTTGTACTGACCAGAGGAGAAGAAGGAGTCAAAGGCTCCGGTCGTTCCATCGAAGCCTATTCCATGTTTGATAAAATGACGGAAGTGGCGGAGCTGTTTACAAAATACGGCGGACATCCTATGGCAGCAGGACTTTCCATGCGGGAAGAAGATATTGATAAATTGCGGGAACAGCTTAATCAGAAGGCAGAACTTTCTGAAGAAGATATGGCAGAGGTGGTAAGGCTGGATGCGGTGCTTCCAATGTCCTATTTTACGGTAGATACCATCCGGCAGTTAAGTGTGCTGGAGCCTTGCGGAAAGTCCAATACCAAACCGGTATTTGCAGACCGTAATATTAAGGTTACGAGAGCCAGTATAGTGGGCGTAAACCGGAATGTGTTAAAACTTCATTTGTTGGATTCAAAGGGGAATCCGGTGGCAGGAGTCTATTTTGGAGAAGTGGAAAAATTTCTTACATTTCTCAGTGAAAAGTTTGGCAGTGAAGAAGTGGATGCAGCTATGCATGGAAAAGAAAACAGCATACAGTTTGCAGCCGTTTATGAGCCGGCAGTGGACACTTACAGTGGAAGAGAAAGTGTACAGGCAATAATACGGCGTTTTAGGTAAAACTTTAGGGATTTAAGAAAAATTTAATAGAGTATTATGGTTTTTGCAGGACGCTTCGGTTGTAAAAAGTGCAGAATCATTGTAAAATATAAGGGATTTATAACATACAGGGGGTATATTATATGACGAAAGAGGAAGTGTTTTCTTTCCCTTCCGCAGATGGGCGAACCACAGTTCATGCAGTACGGTGGACTCCGGAAGATGGAAAGTATCGTGCGGTTTTACAGATAACACATGGTATGGTGGAATATATTGAGCGCTACCGGGCTTTTGCAGAATTTTTAAATGACAATGGTTTTCTGGTGGTAGGTCATGATCATATCGGACACGGCGAATCCGTTGTATCTAAGGATGAATGGGGATTTTTTGCAGAGCATCCCAGCGATACGGTGGTTGCCGATATGCATACACTCCGGGAGATAACACAGAAAGAGCATCCGGGTGTGCCATATTTTATGTTAGGACACAGCATGGGTTCGTATATGCTTCGGAAATATCTGGCGATACATGGAGAGGGGCTTACCGGTGCTATAATTATGGGAACCGGCTGTATTCCGGACAATACCACAAAGCTTGCCATGTTTATTGCAAAGCTGCAGGCAGCATTTTTCGGCTGGCATCATAGAAGTAAATTATTACAGAAATTATCTTATGATAAATACTATCATCAGTTTGACCTGACAGGAAAAGATGCTTCCAATAGCTGGCTGACCAAGGATGAAGAAATAGTAAAAACCTATTATGCAGACCCGAAATGCACGTTTGTATTTACAGTAAATGCTTATATGGGACTGTTTGAGGCAGTTCTATTTGACAACCAGCAGGAAAATATTGAAGCAGTTCCAAAGAGTCTTCCGTTATTCTTTGTGTCGGGAGCAATGGATCCGGTGGGAGGCTGCGGCAGCGGCGTAAAGAAGGTATATAATAAATTTGACGCAGCCGGCAAAGAGGATATTACCTGGAAATTATATGACAACGACCGTCACGAAATCTTAAATGAGACAGACCGTGATGTTGTATATCATGATATTCGGGCATGGATGAATGTTCACCTTGCCTGAAAAAGGAGGAAAAAATGAAAAAACATATCAAAAAAATAATGGGAATGGGATTGGCATGTATGCTGTTTCTTGGAGTGCCATTTCAGGCATCCGCAGCAGAAGTGACCGGTACCTTATCGACAGAGACATCCGGGGAAGATGGTGCGGCAGACGGAGCGGATAACAGTTCCGATGCAGCAGCAAATCCGGACAGTGGAGCAGACAGCAGCACGCCGGATGCCGGAGCAGCTGCAGATAACCCGGCAGCAGCCAATGACAAAGCAGATGACAATGTTGTAATCAAGGAAAACGACAAACCGTATCTGGCATTGGGCGCAGACTTATCCGAAGACCAGAAGAACACTGTTTTAAGCCTGATGGGAATTGACCCGGCACAGCTTGGTAACTATGACGTAGTAACAGTAAGCAACTCTGAGGAGCATCAGTATCTGGACGCTTATATTCCATCTTCCCAGATTGGAAGCAAGTCCTGGTCCTCCGTTGTGATTGTAAAGAAGGAGAAAGGAAATGGAATCAACATTTCCACAAAGAATATTTCTTATTGTACCGTTGGTATGTATAAAAATGCACTGGTAACAGCAGGGATTGAAGATGCAGATATCATTGTAGCAGGACCGAAAAATATTTCCGGAACCGCTGCGTTGGTTGGCGTATTTAAAGCATATCAGGAAATGACAGGTAAAGAGCTTCCACAGGAAAATGTGGATACCGCATTAAATGAGCTGGTATTAACCGGACAGCTTGAAAGCAGCACCGGAGCAGATGCTGAGTCGGTAGAAGGTCTGGTAGCATACTTAAAACAGCAGATTGCAGAGAATGGCCTCACCGATGATGACAGCATTCGCAAAGCCATTGATGAAGCTGCAGATAAATTTGATGTGACACTGACCGAAGACCAGAAAGCACAGTTATTAGAGCTTTTGAAGAAAATCGGTGATCTGGACCTTGATGTGGACAGTCTTGTAAATCAGGCAAAATCCATTTATGATAAGATTGAAAACCTTGGTGCAGATGGAATCTTTGATAAGATTGGAAGCTTCTTCTCAAATCTGTTTTCATCTATTGCAGATTTCTTTAAGAATCTGTTTAGTTAAGACGGAATCTGTCATTGGCAGTTCAAAACAACTACTGAGATATTCTTGGTAGTTGTTTTTGCTTTGCAGGAAATTGTTTTCCTGTAAAGTAAAAAACGCTCCGCAGATAGAAATAAGAAAACACATGTTTGCCAAAAAAATCTCCATGTGTTATACTAGCCGCAGGGCTTCTTTTGAAGCAGTTTTTAGAAAGAAAGGAATGGAACAATGGCGAAACAGGAAACATATGATGCAAGCAGTATTTCCGTACTGGAAGGACTGGAAGCTGTCCGGAAGAGACCGGGAATGTATATTGGAAGCGTCTCAAGAAAAGGATTGAACCATTTAATATATGAAATCGTGGATAACTCGGTAGATGAGCATCTTGCTGGTGTATGTGATACCATCCGTGTTACATTAGAGACAGATGGTTCCTGTACCGTAGAAGATAACGGACGGGGAGTGCCGGTTGGAATGCATAAGAAGGGCGTATCGGCAGCCCGTGTGGTATTTTCTACTCTGCATGCCGGTGGAAAGTTTGATAATGTAGCATATAAGACCAGCGGTGGTCTTCATGGAGTAGGTTCCTCCGTTGTAAATGCACTTTCTACTTATATGGATGTAGAGATAAGCAGAGATGGTTATGTGCATCATGACCGCTATGAGCGTGGCGTGCCAACGGTAGAGCTGGTAAACGGACTGCTGCCGACAATTGGAAAGACGAAAAAGACCGGAACAAAGATTAATTTCCTGCCGGACCCGGAAATCTTTGAAAAGACAAGATTTAAAGAGGATGAAGTAAAGAGCCGTCTCCATGAGACAGCATATTTAAATCCTGCTTTAACTATTATTTATGAAGATAGACGTGGGGAAGAAGTAGAACATATTGAATATCATGAGCCGGATGGAATCATTGGATTTGTAAAAGAGATGAATCAGAATAATGAATGTCTCCATGATGTCATTTATTATAAAGGAGAATCTGAGGGCATTTCTGTTGAAGTGGCATTCCAGTATACAACAGAATTCCATGAGAATGTGCTGGGCTTCTGTAATAATATTTACAATGCAGAGGGCGGAACCCATCTGACCGGTTTTAAGACAACCTTTACCCAGGTGATTAATTCCTATGCAAGAGAGCTTGGCATCTTAAAAGAAAAGGATGCAAACTTTACCGGAACAGACGTAAGAAATGGAATGACTGCCGTTATTTCTGTGAAACATCCGGACCCAAGATTTGAGGGGCAGACGAAAACCAAGCTTGATAACCAGGATGCGGCAAGAGCCACCGGAAAAGTAACCAATGATGAAATTCAGATGTACTTTGACCGTAACCTGGATACTTTAAAGGCAATTATCGGATGTGCAGAAAAAGCAGCAAAAATCCGTAAGACAGAAGAGAAAGCGAAAACCAATCTTTTAACCAAGCAGAAATTCTCCTTTGATTCCAATGGAAAACTGGTAAACTGCGAAAGCCGTGATGCCTCCAAATGTGAAATCTTTATCGTGGAGGGAGATTCTGCGGGTGGTTCTGCTAAGACTGCAAGAAACCGGATGTTTCAGGCAATTCTTCCGATTCGTGGAAAGATATTAAATGTAGAGAAAGCAAGTATTGATAAAGTATTGGCTAATGCAGAGATAAAAACCATGATTTATGCATTTGGCTGCGGATTTTCCGAAGGATATGGAAATGACTTCGATATCAGCAAGCTTCGTTATGATAAGATAATTATCATGGCAGATGCGGATGTGGATGGAGCACATATTTCAACGCTGCTTCTGACTTTGTTTTACCGGTTTATGCCGGAACTGATTTATGAAGGACATGTCTATATTGCGATGCCGCCTTTGTATAAAGCGATGCCAACTAAGGGAGAAGAGGAATATCTTTATGATGATGCAGCCCTTGCCCGCTATCGTAAGACACACAAAGGCTCCTTTACCTTGCAGCGTTACAAAGGTCTTGGAGAAATGGACGCACAGCAGCTTTGGGAGACAACCTTAAATCCGGAAACAAGGATGTTAAAACAGGTAGAAATCGAAGATGCCAGAATGGCATCGGATGTAACAGAGATGCTGATGGGAACGGATGTACCGCCGCGTCGTAAATTCATCTATGATAATGCAAAGGATGCAGAACTTGACATATAAATTTCTATGAATCCGTAAGGAATTGCTGACGGCATATTTTTATGGATGCACGGGAAATGATAGAAGCAGAAAATCAGGAAGGAATTGGATAGATTATGGAAACGAAAGAACAGATTATCCGCACCGAGTATTCGGAAGTAATGCAGAAATCTTATATCGATTATGCCATGAGCGTTATTATCGCAAGAGCATTGCCGGATGTCAGAGATGGTCTGAAGCCGGTACAGCGAAGAACACTCTATGATATGCACGAACTTGGCATCCGTTATGATAAACCTTACCGTAAATGTGCCCGTATTGTAGGAGATACCATGGGTAAATATCATCCTCACGGAGACAGCTCCATTTATGATGCACTGGTGGTAATGGTACCAGGAATTTAAGAAGGGACTGCCACTGGTAGATGGTCATGGTAACTTTGGTTCCATCGAGGGAGATGGAGCGGCTGCAATGCGATATACCGAGGCGCGTCTGCAGAAGATTACCCAGGAAGCGTATCTGGCAGATTTAGATAAAGATGTAGTAGATTTTGTGCCAAACTTTGACGAGACAGAAAAAGAACCGGAAGTACTTCCGGTAAAGGTGCCGAACCTTTTGGTAAACGGAGCAGAGGGTATTGCCGTTGGTATGGCAACCAGCGTTCCACCGCATAATTTTGGCGAAGTTATTGATGGTGTCAAAGCATATATGAAGAATCCGGATATTACAACGGAAGAAATGATGAAATATATCAAGGGACCGGATTTCCCGACCGGTGGAATTGTGACCAACCAGGACGAAGTGCTTTCCCTTTATGAGACTGGAATCGGTAAGATTAAAGTTCGTGGAAAAGTAGAAATTGAAGCAGTAAAAGGCGGAAAAGAGCGCCTGATTATTACGGAAATTCCATACACCATGATTGGAGCCAATATTGGAAAATTCTTAAATGATGTCTACAGTCTGGTGGAGACCAAGAAGACAAATGATATTGTGGATATTTCCAATCAGTCATCCAAGGAGGGAATCCGCATTGTTATCGAACTTCGAAAAGGAGCAGATGCACAGAATCTTTGCAATCTCCTTTATAAGAAGACAAAATTAGAAGATACTTTTGGTGTCAATATGCTGGCAGCACCAGACGGAAGACCGGAGACTCTGGGACTGGTTCCGATTATCCGCCACCATGTAAAGTTCCAGTATGAGCTTGCTACCAGAAAATATAAGACATTACTGGCAAAAGAACTGGATAAGAAAGAGATTCAGGAAGGCTTAATCCGTGCCTGCGATGTTATTGATTTAATTATTGAAATCTTAAGAGGAAGCCGTAATATCAAGGATGCGAAAAACTGCCTGATGAACGGTGTAACAGAAAATATTAAATTCAAGACAAAAGAATCCGAAAAGAAAGCTTCAAAGTTAAACTTTACAGAACGTCAGGCAACAGCAATTTTAGAGATGCGCCTCTATAAGCTGATTGGTCTGGAAGTGGAAGCATTGATGGATGAGCATAATACCACATTAAAGAATATCGCAGAATACGAAGATATTCTTACCAAACCGCAGTACAATGGCGAAGGTAATTATGAAGGAATTAAATGGTCTTAAGAAAAACTATTCCAGAGAACGCCGTACCCGTATCGACAATGTGGAAGCTGCTGTTTATGAAGAAAAGAAGATGGAAGAGATGGAAGTGGTCTTCTTGATGGATCGTTTTGGCTATGCGAAAACCATTGATGTGGCGGCTTATGAGCGTAACAAAGAAGCAGCAGACAGTGAGAACCGTTATGTACTTCATTGTATGAATACTGGAAAAATCTGCATCTTTACCAATATCGGACAGATGCATCTGCTGAAGGTAGTCGATTTGCCGTTTGGAAAATTCCGTGACAAGGGACAGCCGATTGATAATGTAAGTAATTATGACAGCTCTAAAGAGCAGTTGATTTATATCACGGATCTGGCAGCACTGTGTACGCAGAAGCTTTTATTTGGAACTAAGACAGCCATGTTAAAACAGGTGGATGGAAAAGAATTTGACGTAGCAAAACGTACCACAGCTGCCACGAAGCTTGCAGATGATGATGCAGTTATATTCGTAGCACCGGTAGAAGAAAATATGACTATTGTTATGCAGTCGGCAAAGGACATGTTCCTTAGAATCGCAGCAGATACGATTCCGGAGAAGAAGAAGGGGGCGATCGGAGTCTGCGGAATGAAGCTTGCAGCAGGGGATGAACTGACCAACATCTATGCACTGGGTGAGGAAGAACCGCCAGTGGTCATGGTAAAAGATAAAGAAATTGCATTGAACCGGCTTCATATTGGAAACCGTGCAACCAAAGGAGTAAAGAAATAAATTGACATATCAGCAGGCACTTGCATTTGTAGAAGAAACAAAAAATATGGCAGTATATTAGGACTGGACAGTATCCGGGCACTGATGAAAGAATTGGGCGATGTGCAGGAAGACTTATCTATTATTCACATTGCAGGAACTAACGGAAAAGGTTCCGTTGGAGCAATGCTTCAGGCAGTATTGGAAGAAGCCGGCTTAAAGGTAGGCAGATATAGTTCCCCGGCAGTCTTTTCCTATCGGGAAATCTGGCAGATAAACGGAAAAGCAGTTTCCGAAGAAGCATACGCTGCCTTGATGGAAAAAGTAAAGACAGCCTGTCTTACACTGACAGAAAAAGGACTTCCGCATCCGACTTCCTTTGAGGTAGAGACTGCCGCAGCGTTTTTATATTTTAAAGAAGAAGCCTGTGATGTGGTGTTATTGGAAACCGGCATGGGGGGAAGAGAGGATGCAACCAATCTGATTACCCATCCCATTTGCAGTGTCATTACTTCTATCAGCATGGATCATATGCAGTTCCTGGGAAATACGTTATCAGAGATTGCATCTGCAAAGGCTGGAATCATAAAAGAGAACTGCCCGGTGGTATCTGCCTGGCAGGAAGATGCTGTGAGAGAGGTTCTTGTCAAGGAGGCAGAGCAGCTTAAAGCACAGCTGTACCAGCCGAAGAAGGATGCCATAAGAAATCTTTTGTATGATATGAATGGAATGCAGTTTGATTATGTAAGAGAAGATAATTCACAGTGGAAGATAAGACTCCCGTTGACCGGTGCCTATCAGGCAGCCAATGCAGCCTGTGCGCTTAAAGTAATAGAAGTATTGAAAGAGAAAACATTTCCGCAGCTTACCTTATCTGTGATACAAAATGGCTTTCAGAAGGTCTGCTGGAATGGGCGTTTTGAACGTGTTTTAGAGGAACCATTATGCATTCTGGATGGTGCCCATAATGAAGGCGCAGCACTGCAACTTGCAAAAACGCTGGAAAACTGTTTTACAAATCGTAAGATAACCTATATAATAGGGGTGCTTGCTGATAAGGCGCATGAGAAGATTTTAAAGATAATGCGTCCTTATTCGGAAACTGTATATGCGGTAACGCCGCATAATGGCAGGGCACTTCCGGCAGAGAAACTGGCGGAGGAAGCGAAGGCAGCAGGCTATCAAACAGTAATAACAGAACCTTTGATTGAAGATGCGGTAAGACATGCAATTGCTGAGAGCTCGAGAGAAGATGTGGTGCTGATATTTGGCTCCCTGTCATATCTTGCAGAGGCAAGGCAGGCTGTCATACAGTATCGGGAAGGACAGAAGAATGATAGATAAAGAGAAAGTGGAAGCAGGTGTACGGCTGATCTTAGAAGGCATTGGCGAAGATGTGAACCGGGAGGGCTTACTTGAGACTCCGGATCGTATTGCACGGATGTATGAAGAAATCTTTGGCGGAATGGACATGGATGCCGCAGAGCCTTTAAAGAAAAGATTTCATGCCAGCAATAATGAGATGGTAGTAGAAAAGGATATTACTTTTTATTCTACCTGTGAACATCATATGCTTCCATTTTATGGAAAAGCCCACGTTGCTTATATTCCAAATGGAGAAGTAGTCGGCATCAGCAAGCTGGCAAGAACCGTGGAAATCTATGCAAGACGGCTTCAGATTCAGGAGCAGCTTACCGCACAGGTGGCAGATGCACTGATGGAGCAGTTAAAGCCGAAGGGTGTCATGGTCATGATCGAAGCAGAGCATATGTGTATGACGATGCGTGGTATTAAGAAGCCGGGTAGCAGGACGGTTACTTATGTGACCCGTGGAATCTTTAATGAGGATGAGCGTCTGGTAAATAAATTTTTCCAGATGGTGCGTTAGATATGGTGATGAAATGGAATATGTAGCGAGACTTTTGCATCAGGAGCAATACCGGAAAACCGTAAAGAAAATTGCCCGTCTGGAAGCGGACAGAATCTATTGCAGACATAATATGGAACACTTTATGGATGTGGCACGTCTGGCACAGATTCGCAATTTAAAGGAGCAGCTTGGTTTGGATGAAGAGATGATATATCTTTATGCCCTGCTTCATGATATTGGTCGTATGAAAGAATATGAACAGGGAATCTCTCATGCAGCGGCATCTGCCGAATTTGCAGGAGAGATTTTTGCAACTATAGGCTATCCGAAGGAAAAAGGAGATATCATCTGCCAGGCAATTCTGGCTCACCGCAGGGAGGCCTGCGGTGAGCTGCACGGGGAGAAATTATGGCAGACAGCATTTACACAACTTATGAAATGGGCGGATAAGGCATCCCGTATGTGCTTTGCCTGTGAAGCAGCAGACAGCTGCAAGTGGAGTGAAGAAGAGAAAAATAAACCGGAGACCTGGTTTTAAACTGTCAGGCATCCGTAAGAAACTGCAGGTAGCAGGTTCTACAGGCAGCATAAAAAGGAGAAGAAAAATGAGAATAGGAAATCGGACATTTGACACAGCAAATCATACTTATGTAATGGGAATCTTAAATGTAACACCGGATTCTTTTTCGGATGGGGAAGTTATAACCGGTTAGACCTTGCATTAAAGCATGTAGAAGAAATGATGGCACAGGGGCAGATATCATCGATGTGGGTGGAGAATCCACAAGACCGGGTTATACAAAGATTTCTGATGAAGAAGAAATTGAGCGTACTGTTCCGGTGGTAGAAGCAATTGTAAGCCGTTTTGATGTGCCGGTTTCCGTAGATACCTATAAAAGTAAGGTGGCAGAGGCTAACCTTGCGGCAGGAGCACATCTTTTAAATGACATCTGGGGACTGAAAGCAGATGATAAAATGGCTGGCGTGATTGCAAAATATGATGCCGCGTGCTGTCTGATGCACAACCGCAACGAAGCAGATTATAAGAACTTTATGGAAGATATGAAAAATGATTTACGGGAAACATTACGTCTTGCAAAGGAAGCGGGGATTCGTGAAGATGGTATTATGACAGACCCGGGTGTAGGATTTGGCAAGACTTATGAGAATAATTTAGAAGCTATCCGATGCGTGGGAGAACTGAATGAACTGGGCTATCCGGTGCTGCTTGGCACATCCCGGAAGTCGGTAATCGGTCTGACGCTGGATGTTCCGGCAAAGGAACGCGATACAGCCACAGCAGTAACCAGTGCTTATGCCGTATGGGCACATTGCGGATTTGTCCGCGTACACAATGTGCGTGCTAATGCAGAGGCAATTAAGATGGCAGAAGCAATCAGGGATGGAGGATTACATGGATAAGATTATCATAGAAAATCTTGAACTATTTGCAAATCATGGAGTGTTTCCGGAGGAGACAAAGCTTGGACAGAAGTTTCTAATCAATATGGAACTTTATTTACCAACCAGAAAAGCAGGATATTCGGATGATTTGATAGAATCGGTAAATTATGGAGAAGTCAGCCATTTTGTAACAGAATTTCTGACGACACATACCTATAAGCTGATTGAAGCTGCAGCAGAGCAGACAGCACGGGCAGTGTTATTGCATTTTTCGTTGATTCAGAAATTAAAATTTTCCATACATAAACCATGGGCACCGGTGGGACTGCCTTTATCAGATGTGGCAGTGGAAATAGAACGGGGCTGGCATAAGGTATATCTTGCCTTTGGTTCCAATATGGGCGACCGGAGAAAATATATTGAAGATGCCATTGAAGAACTGCGGAACTTAGAAGACTGCAAGGATAGGAAAGGTATCTGATATCCTCGAGACAGAACCTTATGGCGGCGTGGCAGAAGGCGCATTTTTCAATGGATGTCTGGAACTTCATACCTTGTATACACCGGAAGAATTATTGGAGAAGCTTCATGCCATAGAAGCTCATGGCAACCGGGAGCGTAAGATGCGCTGGGGCTCAAGAACGATAGACCTTGATATTTTATTTTATGATGATGAAGTGATATCTACCCCGGAACTTACGATTCCGCATATTGATATGGCAAACCGCCTGTTTGTGTTAGAACCGCTGTGTGAAATCGCACCGTATCTCTGGCATCCGGTGTTAAAAAAGACGGTGCTTCAGATGAAACAGGAACTGAAGGGCAGAAAAGACATTGTTTTATTTGATTTAGATGGAACCATTACCAACTCCAAGGAAGGAATAACAAAGTGTGCCCAGTATGCCCTAAAGGCATATGGTATTGATGAACCGGATGCAGATAAGCTTGAATTCTTTATCGGACCGCCACTTAAAAAATACTTTTATGGAACATTATGGCATGGATGAAGAGACCGCAGTAGCGGCAGTAGCCAAGTACCGGGAACGCTATCATCCAACAGGTATCTTTGAATGCAGCCTTTTGATGGCGTTGAGGATGCTTTGAAATCTCTCAAGCGAAAAGGCTATCGTATTGGACTGGCATCCAGCAAGCCGGAAGAATCCTGCCGGCGTATTTTGGAGCATTTCCACATCCTCTCCTATTTTGATGAAGTGGTGGGAGCCACAATGGATGGCAGAATAGACAGCAAATATGAGGTGCTGCAGGAAACGATAAAGCGGATGCATATTTATGATACCACCGAAGCAGTATTGATTGGAGATACCAGATTTGATGTGTCAGGAGCCAAAGAAGCACATATGGACTGCATCGGTATCACTTATGGATTCGGAACGAAAGAAGAGTTGCAGGAGGCTGGAGCAAAGGCAATCTGTGACAGTATCGAGGAGGCGGCAGAATATATTGAAAGATTATAAGCTACTTCGCATCTGGGAAGTGATTTATCCCATCGGTATTTATTTTGTAGTAACAAATGTTGTGATGTTTGTGTTAAATCTCATGCATACAATGACCAATGAAAATTATATGATTTATCAGATTATTGCAACGGTGATAGCATTTCCCTTTATCTATGCTTTCTATCGGAAAGAGGATGGCGGGAAAATGGCAAATCTGCCACGAACCATTTTATTTGCAGCAGCCGCAGGCTTATTTGGCGTAGTGTTAAATAATCTTATCGGATATACCGGCTTAAAAGAAACATCGCAGAGCTATCAGGAAGTAAGTGCTGCTTTTTACGGCAGTACTCTGGCATTAGAAATCCTTGGAACCTGTATCATAATTCCGTTCTTAGAGGAACTTCTTTACCGTGGCATCGTTTACCAGCGTTTGAAAGCGTTTTTGGGAGTGAAGACGGCAATTGTATTATCGGCAGTAATATTTGGAGCCATGCATTTTAATCTGGTGCAGTTCCTTTATGCCACAGCGGTAGGACTCTTGCTGGCAGTCATCATGGAGCAGGAAGGGCTTGGCGCAGCCATGGCAGCCCATATGGTAACGAATCTGGTATCGGTACTTCGAAGCGAGACAAAGCTGTTTCATTTCATGGATGCATCCATGACGGGAAGCGTCATATGCACCGTGGTGGAGAGCGTGCTGATTGTGGTGTTATTGGTGCTGGCTTTCCGTGGTGGAAAAGAGAAGTAAAGAGCAGATACACTCAAAACCTTCTCAAGAAAACCCAGTACAACTGAGAAACAATTCAGACACAATTTAAAATAGCAGGCAAATTCAAAAGGCTTATGAAAAAATATTTTCAACAAAGAACACGTTGAATTGTTTTGATAAGCCTTTTTATATGTAAAAAACTGATAAATATAAATACAATAAAAGAATATAAAATGAATTGTCTAATAATCAGACAATAGCAAGAAAAAAACTATTGCAAAGTATATTATGCCGGGTGTAAACTTAGTTCAGAAAATAAAAGCACTTTAAAGCAGCAGAGTGCAGGTAACAAAGTAAGACAGAAAATAAAGAGAAAGCAGAAAGGGAACGATTATGACAGAACAGTGGAATGAAAGTACAGCAGTAGCACAGGGTATGTATAATCCAGATTTTGAACATGATAACTGCGGTATCGGAGCTGTGGTAAACATCAAAGGTATCAAATCCCATGCGACGGTAGAAAATGCTTTAAAAATCGTAGAGAACTTAAAGCACAGAGCCGGTAAGGATGCGGAAGGCAAGACCGGTGACGGTGTCGGTATTCTGCTTCAGATATCACACAAATTTTTCTCCAAGGTAGCAAAGGAATCAGATATTGAACTTGGTGGAGAAAGAGATTACGGCATCGGAATGTTTTTCTTCCCGCAGGAAGAGCTAAAGCGCAATCAGGCAAAGAAAATGTTTGAGGTAATTGTCGAAAAGGAAGGAATGAAATTCTTAGGATGGAGAAAAGTTCCGACTGACCCGGATAAACTGGGACAGAAAGCAGTAGACTGTATGCCATATATCATGCAGGGATTTGTAAAACGTCCAGCTGAAGTAGCCAAGGGACTTGATTTTGACCGCCGGCTGTATGTGGCAAGACGGGTATTCGAGCAGTCCAATGATGACACTTATGTAGTATCCCTTTCCAGCCGAACCATCGTATATAAGGGAATGTTCTTAGTAGAGCAGCTGCGTCAGTTCTTCTCAGATCTGCAGGATAAAGATTATGAATCTGCAATTGCAACCGTACATTCCCGTTTCTCTACGAACACAAATCCAAGCTGGGAGAGAGCGCATCCAAACCGTTTTATCGTACATAACGGTGAGATTAATACCATCAAAGGTAATGCAGATAAGATGCTTGCCCGTGAAGAGACCATGGAGTCCGAAGAACTGAAAGGGGAACTGCAGAAAGTCCTTCCGGTTATTAATTCCGAAGGTTCTGACTCAGCAATGTTAGATAATACTTTAGAGTTCCTGGTAATGAGTGGAATGGATCTTCCACTTGCAGTTATGATTATGATTCCGGAGCCATGGGCAAACAACGATACGATTTCCCAGGAGAAGAGAGATTTCTATCAGTACTATGCAACAATGATGGAGCCTTGGGATGGACCAGCCTCCATTCTCTTCTCAGATGGAGATATTATGGGAGCAGTTCTTGACCGTAATGGATTAAGACCTTCCAGATATTATATTACCGATGATGACCAGCTGATTCTTTCTTCCGAGGTCGGAGTACTTGATATTGATCCGACCAAGATTGTTGTAAAAGAAAGACTTCGTCCGGGAAAAATGCTTTTAGTGGATACCATCCAGGGAAGAGTCATCAATGATGATGAATTAAAAGAGTATTACGCAAGCAAACAGCCTTATGGTGAATGGCTTGACCGTAACCTGATTAAACTGGAGGATTTAAAGATTCCAAATCAGCGTGTTCCGGAATATACCAAAGAAGAGCGTCAGAGAATGCAGAAAGCATTCGGTTATACTTACGAATCACTGCGTGAAGCAATCCTTCCGATGGCATTAAACGGAGGAGAAGGAACTTCTGCAATGGGTATTGATACTCCGCTGGCAGCACTGGCAGGAGACCATCAGCCACTGTTTAATTATTTCAAACAGTTATTTGCACAGGTAACAAACCCTCCTATTGATTCCATTCGTGAGAAAGTGGTTACATCCACTACCGTATATATCGGAGAAGATGGTAACCTGCTGGAAGAAAAAGCCATTAACTGTCAGGTGTTAAAAGTCAATAATCCGATTCTTACCAATACAGATCTGATGAAAATTAAAAATATGAAAGTAGAAGGCTTCAAGGTTGTGGTTCTTCCTACTACATATTATAAGAATACAAGCCTGGAAAAAGCATTGGATCATCTTTTTGTAGAGGCAGACCGTGCATACCGTGACGGTGCCAATATCCTGATCCTTTCCGACCGTGGCATTGATGAGAACCATGTGGCAATCCCATCCCTTCTGGCGGTATCCGGTTTGCAGCAGCATTTAGTAAAGACGAAAAAGAGAACAGCAGTTGCCATGATCCTTGAATCCGGTGAACCAAGAGAAGTACATCATTTTGCGACACTGTTAGGTTATGGTGCCTGTGCGATCAACCCATATCTGGCACAGGATACCGTAAAACAGCTGGTGGATGAGCATATGTTAGACAAAGATTACTATGCAGCAATCGATGATTACAATCAGGCAATTATCAGTGGTATCGTAAAAATTGCTTCCAAAATGGGTATTTCAACCATTCAGTCTTATCAGGGTTCAAAAATCTTTGAGGCAATCGGAATTGATTCAGAGGTCATTGATAAATATTTCACGAACACAGTCAGCCGTATCGGTGGAATTACACTGGAAGACATTGCAAAAGATGTAGATACTCTGCATTCTGCAGCCTATGATCCATTGGGATTAGAGACAGACCTTACTTTAGACAGCAAGGGACGTCACAAGATGAGAAGTGGCGCAGACAGCCATCTTTACAATCCGGCAACCATCCATCTTCTGCAGGAATCAACCAAACGTGGAGATTACAATCTGTTCAAACAGTACACAGAGCTTGTGAACAGCGAAGAGCGTGATGCAAATATTCGTGGACTGATGGATTTCAATTTCCCGAAAAAAGGGATTCCGATCGAAGAAGTAGAAAGCGTGGAATCCATTGTCACAAGATTTAAGACAGGTGCCATGTCCTACGGTTCTATTTCCCAGGAAGCACATGAGACACTGGCTATTGCCATGAACCATCTCCATGGAAAATCCAATACCGGTGAGGGTGGAGAAGATCCGGACCGTATCGCAAGTAAACATACAAGCTTAGACAGATGTTCTGCAATCAAGCAGGTAGCTTCCGGTCGTTTCGGTGTAACAAGCCGTTACCTTGTAAGTGCACAGGAAATCCAGATTAAGATGGCACAGGGAGCAAAACCGGGTGAAGGTGGACATCTTCCCGGCAGGAAAAGTATATCCTTGGATTGCAAAGACAAGACTTTCCACACCGGGTGTATCCTTAATTTCACCGCCACCTCATCATGATATCTACTCCATCGAGGATTTGGAGCAGTTGATTTACGATTTGAAGAATGCCAACCGTGATGCAAGAATTTCCGTAAAATTAGTATCTGAGGCAGGTGTCGGAACTGTAGCAGCCGGCGTAGCAAAAGCCGGAGCACAGTTCATCCTGATCTCCGGTTATGACGGAGGTACCGGAGCAGCACCAAGAAGTTCTATCCATAATGCAGGACTTCCTTGGGAGCTGGGACTTGCAGAGACACATCAGACCCTGATTATGAACGGACTGCGAAATAAAGTCAGAATCGAGACAGACGGTAAGCTGATGAGCGGCCGTGATGTAGCAATTGCTGCATTGCTTGGAGCAGAAGAGTACGGATTTGCAACTGCACCGCTGGTAACCATGGGATGCGTCATGATGCGTGTATGTAATCTGGATACCTGTCCTGCAGGAATTGCAACCCAGAATCCGGAGCTTCGTAAACGTTTCGCAGGAAAACCGGAGTATGTTGAGAACTTCATGCGCTTTATTGCAGAAGAATTAAGAGAAATCATGGCAGAAGTTAGGCTGCCGTACCATTGATGAAATGGTAGGAAGAAGTGACCTTCTCCGGGTAAGAGAGGATTTGACAGACCGGGAAAAAGAAATCGACCTTTCCAAGATTTTGAATAACCCGTTTGCAGGACCAAAGGAGAAAGTTACATTTGATCCAAAACATGTATACGATTTCGAACTGGAGAAGACCAAGGACGAAACTGTAGCTGTTAAAACAGCTTTTTCTGCACTGGATAAGAAACAGAAGAGAAGCATTGATGTAGAAGTAAGCAATACCGACCGTTCCTTTGGTACCATCTTTGGGTCCGAGATCACAAAGAAATATCAGGATACTTTAGAGGAAGATACCTTCATTGTAAAATGTAAGGGAGCCGGCGGACAGAGCTTTGGAGCATTTATACCAAAAGGACTGACCTTAGAACTGATAGGAGATTCCAACGATTACTTCGGAAAAGGACTTTCTGGTGGAACTGGTTGTCTACGCTCCGGCAGGTGTGAAATATAAAAGGATGAAAACATCATCATTGGTAACGTAGCACTTTATGGAGCTACCAGTGGAAAGGCCTTCATCAACGGTGTGGCAGGAGAACGTTTCTGTGTCAGTAACTCCGGTGCATCTGCTGTTGTTGAGGGTGTCGGCGATCATGGATGTGAGTATATGACGGGTGGCCGTGTCGTTATCCTTGGTAAGACCGGTAAGAACTTTGCCGCAGGTATGAGCGGCGGTATCGCTTATGTATTAGATGAGGATAACGATCTCTACACAAAGATGAATAAAGAAATGGTATTTTCCGAAGAAGTGTCAAACAAATATGATGTCATGGAATTAAAGGACATGATCAAGGAACACGTGGCATTGACCAATTCGGAAAAAGGTAAGGAAATTCTGGATAATTTCAGCGAGTATCTGCCGAAGTTTAAGAAAGTCATACCGTATGACTATAACCGTATGCTTATGGCGATTGTTCAGATGGAGGAGAAAGGTCTTTCTTCCGAACAGGCACAGATTGAGGCTTTTTATGCAAATACAAGAAATTAAGGAGGGACGACGCAAAATGGGAAAGCCAACAGGATTTATGGAATATGACAGAGAGAATGCAGCAGCGGTTGCTCCAAAGGAGCGTATCAAGAACTTTAATGAGTTCCATATACCTCTCTCAAAAGAGAAACAAAGAGTACAGGCAGCACGTTGTATGAACTGCGGCGTGCCGTTCTGCCAGGCGGGAATGAATATCATGGGGATGACCACCGGATGTCCGCTGCACAATCTGGTTCCGGAGTGGAATGACCTTTTGTATACCAACAACTGGGAGCAGGCATATAACCGTCTGACCAAGACCAACAATTTCCCGGAGTTTACCTCCCGGGTATGTCCGGCACTCTGTGAAGCAGCCTGTACCTGTGGACACTGGGAAGATCCGGTAACCTGTAAGGCAAATGAGCATGGAATCATTGAGAATGCCTATGAAAAAGGATATGCTGCAGCAAAACCACCGAGAGTCCGTACCGGAAAGAAAATTGCAGTCATCGGTTCAGGGCCTGCGGGACTTGCAGCAGCAGACCAGTTGAATAAAAGAGGTCATTCCGTTACCGTATTTGAAAGAGATGACCGTGTCGGTGGACTTTTGATGTATGGAATCCCGAATATGAAGCTGGAAAAATGGGTTATTGACCGTAAGATTAATATAATGAAAGAAGAGGGTGTCGAGTTTATTACCAATGCCAATGTTGGAAAAGACATCAAGCCGGCAAAACTCTTAAAAGAATATGACCGTGTCATCTTAGCCTGTGGAGCAAAGAATCCAAGAGACATCAAAGCACCGGGCAGAAAGAGCAAAGGCATTTACTTTGCAGTAGATTTCTTAAAGGCAACTACCAAGAGCCTTTTAGATTCCGAGCTTAAAGATAACAAATATATTTCTGCCAAAGGGAAAGAAAGTAGTTATCATCGGTGGTGGAGATACCGGAAATGACTGTGTCGGAACTTCTATCCGTCACGGCGCAGCCAGTGTCATCCAGCTTGAAATGATGCCAAAAGCACCGGATGAGCGTGCAGAGAACAACCCATGGCCGGAGTGGCCAAGAGTCTGCAAGACAGACTACGGTCAGGAAGAAGCAATTGCCATGTTCGGTTCCGACCCTCGTATTTACCAGACAACCGTAAAAGAGTTCTTAAAAGACAAGAACGGTAAGCTCTGCGGATTAAAAAAACCGTAAAATTAGAGGGCAAAAAGGATGAAAAGACCGGACGGATGCAGATGGTGGAAGTACCGGGCTCTGAAAGCAAGTTAGATTGTGATCTGGTTCTGATTGCAGCAGGCTTCCTTGGAACAGAAGATTACATTGCCAAAGCGTTCGGCGTAGACTTAAATGCCAGAACCAATGTGGCAACAGACGCCGGTCATTACAAGACCAACGTGGAAAATGTCTTTACAGCAGGTGATATGCATCGTGGACAGTCCCTTGTCGTATGGGCGATCCGTGAAGGAAGAGAAGCAGCCCGTGAAGTAGACGAAAGTCTGATGGGATATTCTTATCTTTCCGTACAGTAATGAAAATTACAATATAATGATAGAAGAAAGTCGTCTGACTATGGTGCACCGGAGGGTGAGCTGTGGCAGACGGCTTTTTTCGTGGTTGACACATTCTGCTTTTTGGGGCATAAAATAACCCTTGTGACAAAAAAGAGCGAGAAGAAAACAGCGAAAGGATATAAAGAGAATGAGCAGGAAAGCAGTATTTTTTGATATTGATGGAACATTGTGGGACGAGCATTTTGTGATACCGGAGAGCACAAAGGAAGCAATCCGGAAGCTGCGGGAAAATGGACATCTGGCATTTCTCTGCAGCGGAAGAACCAGAGCATTTATTCAGGATGAAAGATTGCTGGCACTGGGATTCGACGGAATTGTGGCAGGCTGCGGTACCTGGATAGAGATGGATGGAAAAACACTTTTTTATAAAAAATTAGAACAGGAATTGATAGAGGATACCATACATATATTAAAAGAGTATGGAATTCCTACGGTATATGAGGGAAGCCAGAATTTGTATATGGATCTGGAAGAATTTGAAGAAGACCCTTATGGCTTGAGACTAAAAGAGACATTGGGAGAGGATTTGCTGCCGGTAACGGGAAATGAAGCAATTATGGAAATCAGTAAGTTTTCCTGCTCCACACCGGATGATGCTTATCTTAAGGTACTTTCCCATCTGGAAGAGAATTTCACACCGCTGGTGCATGATGCGGCATGCGCAGAGTTTGTTCCAAAAGGATTTTCCAAAGCGTCCGGCATCGAAAAAACCTGTGAGCTTCTTGGTATTGAGAAAGAAGATACCTATGCATTTGGAGACAGTATCAATGATGTGGAAATGTTAAAGCATGTGCAGCATGGAATTGCCATGGGAAATGGTACCAAAGCAGCAAAAGAAGCAGCGGATTATATCACAGCACCATTGCACGAAGACGGCATTTATAAGGGATTGGAGCATTTTGGACTGATTTCATAAACAAATCTAAAAAAAGTATTAAATCGTTACAAATTGAAGAAAGTGAGAAAACGAGAGAAAAAACGAGATATTAAGAGTAAATATAAGAAAACAAGAGAAAAATAAAAATGGTCAGGCTTGCGAAAAAAGAGACGCAGAAACTATTATATGACTATCAGTTAGCACTCGGTTTGAATGAGTGCTAATAAAAAAAAGAAAGAAAACAAAGAGACCGAATCAAGGAGGCAATGAATCATGAAATTAGTACCATTAACAGACAGAGTTGTATTAAAACAGTTAAAAGCAGAGGAAAAAACCAAATCCGGAATTATTTTAACAAGTGCTGCACAGGAGAAGCCGCAGGAGGCAGAGGTAATCGCCGTAGGTCCTGGCGGAATGGTAGACGGCAAGGAAGTTACCATGCAGGTAAAGACCGGGCAGAAGGTCATCTATTCCAAATATGCAGGAACAGAAGTAAAGTTAGATGGCGAAGAATACATCATCGTAAGACAGAATGATATTCTTGCAGTAGTAGAATAATCGAATTGATAATTGGTAAATAAAACAAATAATAAAATAGGAAAATAGAAGAAAGAGGTAAGAAATTATGGCAAAGGAAATTAAATATGGAACAGAAGCCAGAACAGCATTAGAGGCTGGAGTTGATAAACTGGCAAATACAGTCAGAGTAACAATCGGACCAAAAGGAAGAAACGTTGTACTGGATAAATCATATGGCGCTCCATTAATTACAAACGATGGTGTTACAATTGCAAAAGAGATCGAATTAGAAGATGCATTTGAAAATATGGGAGCACAGCTTGTAAAAGAAGTTGCAACAAAGACAAATGACGTTGCTGGTGATGGTACTACAACAGCAACCGTTCTTGCACAGGCAATGATTCAGGAAGGAATGAAGAACTTAGAGGCTGGTGCAAACCCAATCGTTTTAAGACGTGGTATGAAGAAAGCAACGGAAAAGCAGTTGAAACAATCGCAGCAATGTCTTCTAAAGTAACCGGAAAAGACCAGATTGCAAAAGTTGCATCTATTTCCGCAGGTGATGAAAGCGTTGGCAACATGGTAGCAGACGCAATGGAAAAAGTTTCCAATGATGGTGTTATTACCATTGAAGAGAGCAAGACCATGCAGACAGAGCTTGATCTGGTAGAAGGTATGCAGTTCGACCGTGGATATGTATCCGCATATATGTGCACCGATATGGATAAAATGGAAGCGGTTCTGGATGATCCGTATATCTTAATCACAGATAAGAAGATCAGCAACATTCAGGAGATCCTTCCGGTATTAGAGCAGATCGTACAGTCCGGTGCAAGACTTTTGATCATCGCAGAAGATATCGAGGGTGAAGCTTTAACTACATTGATTGTAAATAAACTGCGTGGAACATTTAACGTAGTAGCAGTAAAAGCTCCAGGATATGGCGACAGAAGAAAAGCAATGCTTCAGGATATTGCAATCTTAACAGGTGGTCAGGTCATTTCAGAAGAAGTTGGCCTGGAATTAAAAGATGCTACTATGGCACATGCTTGGTCGTGCAAAATCTGTTAAGGTTAAGAAAGAGAACACCGTTATCGTTGATGGTGAAGGAAATAAAGAAGAAATCCAGGCAAGAATCTCACAGATCCGTGGACAGATTGAAGAAACAAAATCCGAGTTTGATAAAGAAAAATTACAGGAACGTCTTGCAAAATTAGCTGGCGGTGTTGCTGTCATCCGTGTAGGTGCATCCACTGAGACAGAGATGAAAGAAGCAAAGCTTCGTCTGGAAGATGCTTTAGCAGCTACCAGAGCAGCAGTAGAAGAAGGTATTATCGCAGGAGGCGGATCTGCATATATCCACGCATCCAAAGAAGTTGCGAAATTAGCAGATACATTAGAGGGTGATGAGAGAACCGGTGCAAAGGTTATCTTAAAGGCATTGGAAGCTCCGCTGTACTACATTTCCGCAAATGCAGGTCTAGAAGGCGCAGTTATCATTAATAAAGTAAAAGAGTCCGCACCTGGTATCGGATTTAATGCAGCAACAGAAGAATATGTAGATATGGTAGAAGCTGGTATCCTTGATCCGGTTAAGGTTACAAGAAGTGCATTACAGAACGCAACATCTGTAGCATCTACATTACTTACAACGGAATCTGTTGTAGCAAATATCAAAGAAGATGCTCCTGCAATGCCGGCAGGAAACCCAGGTATGGGAATGATGTAATAAGAAAATAAAATATATTACTGAAAAGTAAGGATAGAGAGCTCCTGGCTGCGGATAATGCAGTCAGGAGTTTTACTATGCAGTTTTTTCCCTGATGTTAGTTTTTTGGGGCAGTTGTTTTGATTTGCAAAATATGTTACAATTATTTCATTGTGTAACATGAAGTCTGAATAGCAAGGAGGAAGAAAAATGGGAAGGGTAGTTATTCTTACAGACAGTTCCAGTGGAATTCGTCAGGCAGAAGCGCAGCAGTTAGGGATTAGCGTATTACCAATGCCTTTTTTTTATAAATGGTGAAACACTGTTTGAGGATATCAATCTGACACAGGATACATTTTATGAGCATCTGACAGATGGAGCAGAGATTTCAACATCCATGCCGGCAGTAGGAGACCTTACAGACCGTTGGGATGAGCTTTTAAAAGAATATGATGAAATAGTATACATTCCTTTATCCAGTGGATTGAGCAGTTCCTGTGAGACAGCAACAGCATTATCTTCAGATGAAGAGTATGAGGGCAAGGTTTTGTAGTAAACAATCAGAGAATTTCTGTAACACAGAAACAGTCCGTATTTGATGCAATCAGGCTGGCAGAGAGTGGCAAGAGCGGAAAAGAGATTAAAGATATTTTAGAGGATGCAAAATTCCAGTCCAGCATTTATATCATGGTAGATACCCTTTACTATCTGAAAAAGGTGGAAGAATTACACCGGCAGCAGCAGCACTGGGAACATTGTTGAAATTAAAACCGGTATTACAGATTCAGGGTGAAAAGCTGGATGCTTTTGCAAAAGCCAGAACGGTAAAGCAGGCAAAAAGCATTATGATAAAAGCAGTAAAAGATGACTATGCATCCCGCTTTAAGGAGTGTCAGGATGAGATGCAGCTTTGTATTGCATACACTGGAGATATAAGTGCAGCGATGGAATTCCACAAAGAAGTGGAAGCAGAATTTGGGATTACAGACATTATGATGGATCCGCTTTCTTTAAATGTATCCTGCCATATTGGACCGGGAGCATTAGCACTTGCCTGTGCAAGAAAATTATAAGATTTAAAGTGCAAATTCTCGGTAAAATTGATTGACCAACCACAAAATATTGTGTAAAATTGAAATAGTTTAACTCGTTAATGCATAAAAGCAAGTAACATATCCTGGTAAAACCAAGGAGGAAAATGAAAATGGCATTTTGTGGAAATTGTGGCACACAAGTGGGTGATGATGCAGATTTTTGCCCGAATTGTGGCCAGAAATTAAAAGGGGAGATGGAACAGCCGGCAGAGCAGGCAGCACCGGTACAGGAACAGCCGGCAGAGCATGAAACACCGGTACAGGAACAGCCGGCAGAGCAGGAAACACCGGTACAGGAACAGCCGGCAGAACAGGCAGCACCGGTACAGGGACAGCCGCAGCAGGGACAGTTCCAGGGACAGCCGCAGCAGGGACAGTTCCAGAGTCAGCCGCAGCAGGGACAGTTCCAGAGTCAGCCGCAGCAGGGACAGTTCCAGGGACAGCCGCAGCAGGGACAGTTCCAGGGACAGCCGCAGCAGGGACAGTTCCAGGGACGACCACAGCAGGGACAGTTCCAGGGACAGCCGCAGCAGGGACAGTTCCAGGGAAGACCACAGCAGGGACAGTTCCAGGGACAGCCGCAGCAGGGACAGTTCCAGGGAAGACCACAGCAGGGACAATTCCAGGGACAGCCACAGCAGGCACGCCCGCCTAAGAAACCATTTAAGATGACGAAACAGTTATGGGCATTGCTTATTGCAGTCATTGCAGTTGTAGTAGTTGCAATTGTTGCACTTGTGGTAGTGAAGAATCAGAAAAAGAAAGTAAATATCAACGATTATATTTCTGTAGAGTATAACGGATATGAAACAGCAGGAACAGCATATGTTGATTTCGACGAGACCGGATTCAGTGAAGCTGTTATCAAGGCACAGGGAAAGAAACTTAAAAATGTAAAATCTCTTGATGACCTTGACTGGAGTGACCTCACAGATTTGATGGGAAGTAGTAACTGGGATTTGATTGACAGTATTACTTTTGATGTGAAACCGGATTCAGACCTGTCAAATGGTGATGTGGTAACCGTTACTGCTTCATGGAATGAAGATTATGAGAAAAAAGCAGGGGTTAAAATTCTTTCCAAAGAACAGGAATTTACAGTAGAAGGACTGGAAGAAGTAAAAGAAGTTGATCCGTTTGAAGATATCGAGGTAACCTTCTCAGGAACACCACCTTATGTATATCCAAACTGGACCAATAATTCAGATGATGATTACTTACGTTATCTGTGGTTCAATTTTGAAGATTATGACAGCCTTGATGTTGGTGATACCGTAACTTTAACAGTTGATGAGTCAGAAGAGAATGCATTGGCAAATGGTTACAAATTCACACAGACATCAAAAGAATATATTGTATCCGGAGTAGATTCTTATGTAACATCTGCTGCAGATATTTCAGCAGACAATCTGGATTCCATGAAAAATGAAGCAACAGATGTGTTAGATGCATATTTTGCAAATAACAATTCCTATATTGGAAATTCCGGATTCAGCTATGAAGGTTCTTATTATCTGGTTGCAAAGAACAGTGATACATGGGGTGATACAAACGTCCTTTATCTGGTATTTTCAACAACTGTAACCAGTGCAGAAAATGCATTTGAGCCGACTGTAGTATACTTCCCGGTAAAATATACAAATATTATGGCATTATCCGATGGAAGCCAGAGCTTTAATACATATGGTGATATCGAAGGATATACTGATTTAGAGTATGATGACGGCTGGTACAATGTTGATGGTTATACAGATGGAGCACAGATGTTTAACGATCTGGTTGTAACTCAGAAGGTTGATTATACTTACGAAGTAACTGATAATTTAACTCAGTTTGGAAACTAAAGGAGAAGGAAATGAATTCTGGAAATGATTTTACAAAGCACATTCATGTGAAAAATATTATTCGTCTGTTATCTATTTTATTAATGGTATTTTTCTTTGTGCCATCATTCATGGTATCCTGTGCAGGATATGGAAATATTAAAATTAGTGCTTTTAAAGCTATGACAGGTATTAAAATCGAAGGCGAAAGTGTATCTGATCCAAAAGTAATCTGCATTATAATGCTGCTGCTTCCAATCGCTATGCTGGCTCTCTGGTGCTTAAAGAGCGTATTAAAAGACAAAATTGCTGCAATCGCATCCGGAAGCTGTGCAGTTGTTGACTTTATTTTCTGGATTGCACTTTGCGTCGGAGTAAATAAGGAAGCAACAGATAATTACTGTACAGCGAAAGTTACAGCCGGATTTATATTTAATATCTTATTTATTCTGGCAATTGTAGTGTTGGATCTGTTGATTATTATCAACGTACTTCAGGCTGAGAAGCCATTAATCAGACAGAAAATGATGAACGGATATCAGGGAATGCCACAGCAGAATATGTATGGAAATGTACCACCACAGCAGGGACAGTTCCAGGGACAGCCAATGCAGCCACAGCAGCAGGGACAGTTCCAGAGCCAGCCAGTGCAGCCACAGCAGCAGGGACAGTTCCAGAGCCAGCCAGTGCAGCAGCAGGGACAGTTCCAGAGCCAGCCAGTACAACCGCAGCAGCCAGTACAGCCACAGCAGCCAGTACAGCCGGTATGCAGTAAATGTGGTGCTCCGCTTGTAGCTGGAAATAAGTTCTGTACCAAGTGCGGAAATCCGGTTGCATAAACTGGAATATGAAATAAGTAGAAGCCCCATCGTCTGATTATTCAGAGGATGGGGCTTTTTCTGCGTGCTGCAGCATTGCAGGCTCAGGATTTTATACAGCCTGACTGCGGAGCTGTTTCTTTTTCCGGTTCTTCCAAACAAGATAGGAAATCATAAGTGGTACACCGGCACCAATCCATGCTACCGGACTTGCCAGACGGACTGACCAGTATCCATATGGATTTAAAAGGAGCCATACGACACCGACACGGCAAATCATTTCAAAGATACCGCTGACCATAGGCATGATACCTTTTCCAAGTCCCTGCAAAGAAGTACGATAAAGGTAAATAAGAGCAAGAAAGAAGAAAAAGCAGCTGATGGTATTTAAGTACTGTGTGGCATAACTGTAAATGGCTTCCGTCGGTTCGCTTAAGAAAAGGGAAACAATGGAACTAAAATACAGTACAGATGAATGCAGCAATTGCAACAGTTCCAAGGGCGATTCCAAAGGCCTTCTTCATGCCATCGAAGATGCGGTCATATTTTCCGGCACCTAAGTTCTGACCACAGTAAGTAGACATTGTGGTTCCAAGAGCCGGCATTGGCTGGGTAGAAATCTGTTCTACCTTGGATGCAGCAGTAAAGGCTGCAACAGCACTGGAACCAAATACATTTACTGCAGACTGAAGAATCATGGAACCAACAGCTATCAGAGAGTAGTTCAAAGCCATCGGGATACCAAGTCCCATCATCTGGGCGGTTGTCACGCGGTCGATGTAGTAATCACTTTTTCTGGTGCGGAGAATCGTGAATTTACGGTACATATAAATAAGACAGAGAACAGCGGAAATACCCTGTGAGATTACGGTGGCATATGCAGCACCTGCAACATTTAATTTTAAAGTTACAATACAGAATAAATCCAGCACAATATTAAGAGCGGAGGAAAACAGCAGGAAGTATAATGGAGTCTTGCTGTCACCAACACCTCTTAAAATTCCGGAAACAACATTGTACATCATACTGGTAATGATACCCCAGAAGATAACCCGGATATAAGAGTCTGCCATATCAAGAATATTATCCGGTGTGTTCATAAAGATTAAAAGCTCACGGGAAGTAGTAACAGTCAATGCGGTAAGAATCACGGAAATGATTATGGTTAAGAGGAAGGATAAAGCAACAATATGCTTTAAACGGCTTTCATCCTTTGCACCGAAAGCCTGTGATACCATAACACCGAATCCCTGGGCAAGTCCGGATGCAAAACCAAGCACCAGAAACATAATAGAACCGGTTGCACCTACAGCAGCCAGGGCATCTTCTCCTAAAAACTGTCCTACAATGATGGTATCTACCATGTTGTAGAACTGCTGGAACAGATTCCCGAACAATACAGGAAGTGAGAAGAGAAGGATTAATTTCAGTGGATTTCCGATTGTCATATCTTTCGTCATAATTATAAGCTCCTTTCAAAAAAAAATTTTGCAGAAATATTCTGCACTATATGAAAAAAATACTATATTCTTAGGAAACGGGATTAGTATACATTGGTAAAATAAAAATGACAATGTAAAAATCAATCTAATTATGGTATAATTCGCTCATGAATACGAATTTAGAATATTACAAATTTTTTTTTATTATGTAGGAAAACTTCACAGTATTACATTGGCAGCAGAAGAACTGAATGTTTCACAGCCGGCAGTGTCCCAGGCAATCCGTAATTTGGAGCGGGAGCTGGGAACCACCCTTTTCATGCGGACATCCAGAGGGGTGCGTCTGACTGCAGAGGGGCAGACACTTTACGGCTATGTGCAGCGGGGCTATGAGACCATCCGGGAAGGCGAACGCAAATTCCTTGAAATGCAGGAGCTGACCAGCGGAGAAGTATGTATCGGAGCCAGCGATATGACACTGCAGTTTTATCTGCTTTCTTATCTGGAACAGTTTCATGAGCAGTATCCGAAAATCAGGATTACAGTTACCAATGCACCGACACCGGAGACACTGAAATATCTGCAGAGCGGCAGAATCGATTTTGGGGTAGTCAGCACGCCTATGGAGACAACGAAGAATATGCATGTGATTCCGGTGCGTGAGATAGAAGATGTCTTTGTGGCAGGACGAAAATTTGAATATTTAAAGGGCGGTAAATTAAGCTATAAAGAATTGGAACATCTGCCGGTTATGTGCCTGGAGGGAAATACCTCTACCAGAAAATATGTAGAGGAATTTCTGCTGGGAGAAGGCGTTGTGATTCATCCGGAGATAGAACTTGCCACCAGCGATATGCTGATCCAGTTTGCAAAAAGGAGCCTTGGCATAGCAAATGTGGTCAGGGACTTTGCCCAGGAAGAAATTGAAAAGGGGGAACTGTTTCAGATTATATTTAATAAGAAGATTCCTGCCAGACAGTTCTGTATTGTTTCGGATGTCAGGGTTCCGTTGACTGCGGCAGCAGAAAAATTATTGGAATTATTACAACATAAGTAAAACTTATATCGAGCATAAGGAATATTGACTTTACTTATAATATCTGATTCGGTATAATCAGAAAGTAAGAAGCAGAGAACTGGTTTTTACACCGGTTCTTTTTTTTACTTTACAGGAAATAGCTTTCCTGTAAAGTAAAAAACGCTCCGCGAGTAGCTCGTAAAGCGTGTTTCTCATAGTTACGCGAGCAGCGAGAAGAACATATTTCTTATTATAAGGAGGAAATAAAAATGGTTACAGCAGTAGTTGGTGCAAACTGGGGAGATGAAGGTAAGGGTAAGATTACTGATATGCTCGCACAGGATTCTGATATTATTATCCGTTTTCAGGGTGGTGCCAATGCAGGCCATACTATCGTAAATGATTACGGAAAATTTGCATTACATACCCTTCCATCAGGAGTGTTCTACGGACATACCACAAGTATTATCGGAAATGGTGTTGCACTTGATATCCCGAAGCTTTTCAATGAGATGAAGTCTATTACAGACCGTAATGTACCGGCACCTAAGCTTTTTGTTTCTGATCGTGCACAGATTGTTATGCCTTATCATATTCTTTTTGATGAATATGAAGAGGAGCGTCTTGGCAAGAAATCATTCGGTTCTACCAAGTCAGGTATTGCTCCGTTCTATTCAGATAAATATGCAAAAATCGGTTTCCAGGTAAGTGAACTTTTCGATGAAGATACTTTAACAGAAAAGGTAGACCGTATCTGTGAAATGAAAAATATTATGTTAGAGCATATGTACCACAAACCATTACTGGACAAGGCAGAGCTGTTAAATACATTACATGAGTACCGTGATATGGTAGCTCCATATGTATGTGATGTTTCTTTATATCTTGATAAGGCAATCAAAGAAGGAAAGACCGTTCTCTTAGAAGGACAGCTTGGAACATTAAAAGATCCGGATCACGGAATCTATCCAATGGTTACCTCATCATCCACGCTAGCAGCTTACGGAGCAATCGGGGCAGGAATTCCACCATATGAGATTAAGAAAATTGTTACTGTATGTAAAGCATATTCTTCTGCTGTTGGTGCAGGCGCATTCGTCAGCGAAATCTTTGGCGAAGAAGCAGATGAATTAAGAAAACGCGGTGGAGACGGCGGAGAATTCGGCGCAACCACAGGACGTCCAAGACGTATGGGATGGTTCGACTGTGTAGCCAGCAAATATGGCTGCCGTCTGCAGGGAACAACCGATGTAGCATTTACCGTACTTGATGTTTTAGGATATTTAGATGAGATTCCGGTTTGCGTAGGATATGAAATCGACGGAGAAGTAACCACAGACTTCCCTGTAACCACAAAGCTTGAAAAAGCAAAACCTGTATTAAAGAAACTTCCGGGCTGGAAGACAGATATCCGTGGAATTAAGAAATACGAAGACCTTCCGGAAAACTGCCGTAAATATGTAGAATTCATTGAAGAACAGATTGGATATCCGATTACCATGGTTTCTAACGGACCGGGAAGAAATGATATCATTTATCGTTAAGAATAAAGGCAGATTGTGATGATAAAAATGTAATCTTTGACGTAGGAAATGTACTGGTAGACTTTCGCTGGGAAGAAGTATTTCATAAGCTCGGTTTTGAGGGGGAAACTTTTGAATGTGTGGCGGATGCTACCGTCCGTTCCGTAACCTGGAATGAATTTGACCGGGGAGCAAAGCCGGATGAAGAGATTATTGCTGCATGCATCAAGGAAGCACCGGATTATGAAAGAGAAATAAGACTCTTTTATGACCATGTAGGAGAGACGATTCATACTTATCCATATACGGTGCGGTGGATACGAAGCCTTGAGAAAAATGGATATCATACCTATATATTATCTAATTTTCCAAAGAGCACTTATGAAAAAGCAACAGAAGAACTTTCTTTTGAAAAGGAGACTACCGGAGCAATCTTTTCCTATCAGGTGAAGTGCATCAAGCCGGAAGCGGAAATTTATAAGCTATTGCTGGACAGATACCATTTAGTGCCACAGGAATGTGTATTCATAGACGACCGTCCGGAAAACATAGAGACGGCAGAAAAGCTTGGCATTACAGGCATACAGTTTCAGAATCAGCAGCAGGCAAAAAAGAAGGCTTTTGGAACTTGGTGTCGTATCCGGCAGTTAATAAGTAAAGATTATGTAAAAAAGAATAATTGTCTATTCGTTTCTTGCATTTCAATAGCGAAATGCTTATAATGAGCGTAAGCAGACGGGTAGCAACGCAACTGGCAGGAGTTACTCCTGCCAGTTTTTTTACAGTTACGCAGTAAGCAGGGAGAATACAATGAGGATAACAGGTTTAAAGAAAAAGCTGATAAGTCTCATAGTGGCTGTTATTATGACGGTTTCAGGAATGTATGTTGAAAATATCAACATAGATTCTTCCTTTGCATATGAAGATACTGCGAACCAGAATTTCACACAGGTAGCACATTTATCCAGACCATCAGAGAGCTGTACCGAAGAACTTTTGGGAACTCGGGAGACCGGCAGGATTGCAGCGGGATACCGCAGACTGTCGGAGAAAAACAGCGATTTGGAAGGAGCAGCATTATCACTGGAAGCAGTATTGCCTGAAAATCAGGCAAAAGACGGCTGGAACTTTGAATTACGGAAATCAAAGGATGTTTTGGACAGCAGGCGTGTCATTATAGGCTATATCCATCATCAGGATGGAGCGAAGGGCTGACTATCACAAGTTAGAAGCAATTTACCTGTGCGCAGAGGAGCATAGGTTTCTTTGCGTACAATATCAGGTCATAACTGTGATAGGAGGATAATAAAATATGGCACAGGATATTGTAGTAGCGCTTATGGGCGTTATGGCAGCGGCAGCAGTTGCTGCATGCTGGTGGTATGAGCATCATGGCAGAGAAGATGAGACTTCTTCTAAAGAGGAACAGGAAAAGACGAAAGAAGTATAAAGGAATAAAAAGAAGATAGAGGGCTTGTAGCAGGAAAGGACAGAATATGAGAAAGACAAAAATTATATGTACATTAGGACCGGCAACAAAGGATGATGAAGTATTAAAACAGTTAATGGAAAATGGAATGGACGTGGCGAGAATTAACTTTTCCCACGGCTCACAGGCAGAACATAAAGTAACCATGGATCGTGTAAAAAGATGCGTAAGGAACTGGGCAGACCGGTTGGAATTCTCCTTGATACCAGTGGACCGGAAATTCGGATTGGACAGCTGGAGGGCGGCAGAGCAGAGCTGCTTCCGGGAGATACCTTTAAGCTTACTACTAATGATATTATGGGAAATAAAGAGCGGGTCTCTATTACTTACAAAAATCTGGTACATGATGTCAAAGCCGGAACCAGAATTCTGATTGATGATGGACTGATTGAAATGCTGGTAACCAATGTGACAGAAACTGAGATTACCTGTAAAGTAGAAAATGGTGGTGTGATTTCAGACCGCAAAGGAATTAATGTACCGAATGTAAATCTGTCCATGCCTTATATCAGCCCGAAAGACCGCTCCGATATTCTATTTGGAATTGAGCAGGGTGTAGATTTTATTGCAGCATCTTTTGTACGCTGTGCAGATGATGTGCTGCAGTTACGGAAAATTATGGCAGAGCAGGGCTGCAATGACATTAAGATTATCTCTAAAATCGAAAACCGTCAGGGTGTAGATAATATTGATGAGATTCTGGCAGTGTCAGATGGCATTATGGTTGCCAGAGGAGACATGGGAGTGGAGATTCCGATTCGTGAAGTTCCGGCAATTCAGAAGAAAATTATAAAAAAGGTTTACCATGCAGAAAAGGTTGTTATTACGGCAACCCAGATGCTGGATTCCATGATGAAGAATCCACGCCCGACCAGAGCGGAAGCAACAGATGTTGCCAATGCTATTTATGATGGAACCAGTGCAATTATGCTGTCTGGTGAGACTGCTGCCGGGAAATATCCGGTGGAGGCATTAAAAACCATGACAGAGATTGCGGAATATACAGAAAATGATATTGATTATGAGAAACGTTTCCGCCAGCTGGAGAAGATTGACAATCCGGATGTAACCGATGCCATTTCCCATGCAACCTGTATGACTGCCATTGACATCAATGCGGCAGCAATTGTTACGGTAACCAAATCCGGCAAGACTGCCCGCATGATTTCAAGATATCGTCCGAAATGTGCAATTATCGGCTGTACCCCATCGGAAAAGAGTTATTATCAGATGAATCTTTCCTGGGGCGTAACACCACTTATGATACAGGAAGAGACGGATACAGAAGCATTGTTTAATAATGCAATGGAATCCGCAGAACAGCATGGATATGTACAGCATGGAGATCTGGCGGTTATTACAGCTGGAATTCCATTGGGTATTTCCGGTACCACCAATCTGATTCGTGTAGTAGTTACGGGACACTTAAAGAAATAGGAGCGCAGATGGTATGAATGAACAACCAAAATTAGCAGTGCTGATTGATGCAGAAAATGTATCCAATAAATATGTGAAACTAATTATGGATGAGGTCAGCAATTACGGGGTGGCTACTTATAAGCGGGTTTATGGAGATTATTCGAATCCGAGCGTATCTGCATGGATGAAAAATATGCAGGAGTATGCTCTGACACCGGAATTGCAGTGCAATTATACTGCGGGAAAAAGTGCTTCAGATTCGGCATTGATTATAGATGCCATGGATATTCTTTATTCCGGCAAAGTCAGCGGTTTCTGCCTGGTGTCGTCAGACAGTGATTTTACCAAACTTGCCATGCGCTTAAAGGAAGCCGGTATGATGGTAATCGGAATGGGAGAGGAGAAGACACCGAAGTCCTTTGTAAATGCCTGCGAGAATTTCAAGTATCTTGATTTACTTTATAATAAGGAAGAAGCAGAGGAAAAACAGCGCACAGCTACCACAAGAAGAAATACGAATGCATCTTCGGAAAAGGATGCCGGGGACAATGACAACCTTCCGAAGCTTTCAGATATTGAAAAGGAGGTAATCTCCATTATCCGGAGCAATGCAGAGGAAAATGGATGGATTAATATTTCTGAGCTTGGAATCAATCTGAGCAAACGTATTCCGGGCTTTGACCCACGAAATTACCAGTGCAGTAAACTTTCTACCTTCTTAAAGAAGTTTAGGAGCATTGAATTAAACCCGATTGAGAATCCACACAATAAGCTGTTGAAGGTTGTGTATGCAAAAAAATAAAAGAGTAGCGGGAAGAAAAATAGAAGCAGAATATGCCGAAGAATTTGCAAAAGTACTCGATTCTTAAGCAGTAAAAAGTTGTAACCCAACTGTAACCCAAAACTGGCTACAAACAAAAAACAGGAAGCCTTGAATTATCAGGCTTCCCACTTTACTATCTAATGCGGAAGATGGGACTTGAACCCACACAAGCGCAATGCTTACAAGATCCTTAGTCTTGCTCGTCTGCCAGTTCCGACACTTCCGCATACCGTATGAACTTACGTCTCATGACGACTTGTAAATAGTAACAAATTCCGGGACAATTGTCAATGCCTATTTTTAACTTTTTTCGATTTTTGTCAATTTTATATATTTTTTCAAAAAAAGGGAAAAAATTAAAAATAGGGGTTGACTTATTACCGTTGAAACGGTAAAATATCATTTGTTCGCAGGAGTGGCGGAATTGGCAGACGCGCAGGCTTCAGGTGCCTGTGGTAGCAATATCGTGTGGGTTCAAGTCCCATCTCCTGCATGAAAAAAGCCTTGATGATATCAAGGCTTTTTTTTTACTTTGCAGGAAATTGCTTTCCTGTAAAGTAAAAAACGTTCCGCGAGGATGCACACTGCGGCGTATAAGGTAGATGTCGCAAGCCACCGCTGCAGGTGCGAGGATGCGCTAAGGCACATTCTTTGTTCTATTGTAAAGTATCTGTAAGAAGCTGCCGGTGGCAGACTTTGCAACTCTGAAATTTCTTGACGAATCGTAAAAAGGAGCGTATAACAAATATCCGGAAAAATGAAAAGCGAGTGTAATAGAAGAAAAAGCAGGGTGTCAAGAAAAATACTTGACACCCTGCTTGCTTTATAGTATGATAGCTAAGGTCGCAAGGAGTGAGAGCATGGAAGAAAAAGTAGAACAGGCTTATTTATATGATTTTTATGGAGAGCTGCTCAATGAACATCAGAGAAGAATCTACGAAGATTTCGTGTTCAATGATTTATCTTTAGGCGAGATAGCTTCCTGCGAGGGCATCAGCCGCCAGGGTGTACATGACCTGATTAAGCGGTGCAATAAGATGCTGGAAGGCTATGAAGAGAAGCTTCATCTGGTAAAGAAGTTCTTAGAGACGAAGCAGAAGGTAGAAGAGATTAACAAATTAGCGGAAAGCTTCCGGGCAGGACGCAAGGATACAGTAATTGATGAAATAGAGAGAATTTCGGGAGAAATATTGGAGGAACTGTAATATGGCATTTGACAGTCTTTCACAGAAACTTCAAAATGTATTTAAGAATCTTCGCAGTAAGGGAAGGCTTACGGAAGATGATGTGAAGGCAGCACTGAAAGAAGTAAAGATGGCTCTGCTTGAAGCAGATGTTAACTTTAAGGTAGTAAAACAGTTTACCAAAGCGGTGCAGGAGCGTGCAATTGGTTCCGATGTAATGAACGGACTAAATCCGGGTCAGATGGTAATTAAAATTGTAAATGACGAGCTGGTTAAGCTGATGGGTTCCGAGACAACGGAGATAGCACTTCGTCCGGGACAGCAGATTACCGTTATTATGATGGTAGGTCTTCAGGGAGCTGGTAAAACCACCACAACCGCTAAGATTGCAGGTAAGTTAAAGCAGAAGGGCAAGAAACCACTGCTGGTAGCCTGTGATGTGTATCGCCCGGCTGCTATTGAGCAGTTGAAAATCAATGGAGAGAAGCAGGAAGTTGAAGTATTCTCCATGGGCGATAAGAATAAGCCGGTAAATATTGCGAAAGCGGCAGTTGAGCATGCAGCAAAGAATGGCAATCAGGTTGTAATCTTAGATACCGCCGGACGTCTTCATGTAGATGAAGATATGATGGATGAGTTGATTGAGATAAAAGAATGTCGATGTGGCACAGACCATTTTGGTTGTAGATGCCATGACCGGACAGGATGCCGTAAATGTGGCAGGAACGTTCGATGAGAAGATTGGAATTGACGGAGTCGTGCTGACAAAGTTAGACGGTGATACCCGGGGTGGAGCAGCATTATCTATCCGTGCAGTAACCGGAAAGCCGATCCTTTATGTTGGTATGGGTGAGAAACTTTCCGATTTGGAACAGTTCTATCCGGATCGTATGGCAAGCAGAATTCTTGGCATGGGCGATGTGCTTACACTCATTGAAAAAGCACAGAGTGAGATTGATATAGATGAAGAAAAAGCCAAAGACATGCAGCAGCGTCTGAAGAAAGCAGACTTTACCTTTGATGATTATCTGCTTTCCATGGAACAGATGAAGAAAATGGGCGGTCTTGGTAATATTCTTGGAATGCTGCCGGGACTGGGCGGCGGAAAGATGCCGGATATTGATGAAGGTGAAGCTGAGAAAAATATGGCACGTACAACAGCCATCATCTATTCCATGACAAAGAAGGAAAGAAGTAATCCTTCACTTTTGAATCCGAGCCGTAAGCACCGGATTGCAAAAGGTGCAGGGGTAGATATTAGTGAAGTAAACCGTCTGGTAAAGCAGTTTGAACAGGCGAAGAAAATGATGAAACAGATGCCTGGACTTATGGGCGGACGTGGACGCGGTGGTAAAATGGGAAAATTCAAGTTTCCTTTTTAACATATAAGCATTTGCTTAGGATAGCATAATTCAAGGAGGTGAAACAGTAATGGCAGTAAAGATTAGATTAAGAAGATTAGGACAGAAAAAGGCTCCTTTCTATAGAATCGTAGTTGCAGATTCCCGTTCCCCAAGAGATGGAAAATGCATCGAAGAGATTGGAACATATGATCCAACGAAAGATCCAAGCGAGTACCATGTAAATGAAGAACTGGCTAAGAAATGGTTAGCAAACGGCGCACAGCCAACAGAAACCGTAAACCGTATCTTCAAAGCAACCGGTATCGTAAAATAGTGAGGTGTACCTATGAAAGAATTAGTAGAAGTAATTGCGAAATCACTCGTCGATTATCCGGATCAGGTCGTCGTAACAGAGACAGAGAATGAGAAAGCCATCGTGCTTGAACTGCGCGTTGCGCAGTCCGACATGGGCAAGGTAATCGGCAAACAGGGACGCATTGCCAAGGCAATCCGTTCTGTTGTGAAGGCAGCAGCCTCAAAAGAAAACAAAAAGTAATCGTTGATATTATGTAATAATATCGATGACATAAAAGGAAGCAGCAGAGTAATCTGTTGCTTCCTTTTTATCTATATGCTAATAATTATGCACAGGAATTCGTTCCTGTGCACTTTTCCATCTTGTCCCATTGTGCGACATATGTTAAAATACAAAAAAGCATACATTAATACAATCGAAATAGCAAATTCTATTATTCAAATCTTGTTTCATTTTGAACATGACATTTCTGTATCTATCTATGCTTTTATTCACTAATTAATCAAAAAAGCAGGAGAGGTACAGCAGTGGATTTTGTAGCAATGGTTCTCCTGCCACATACAAGGAGGACTTGCCTATGACAAGAGAAACAAATGAAAACACACCGGTAGCAAACCGTAAATTCAAGGACACTATTTTTCGCATGCTATTTTCGGAAAAGGAAGCTTTGCTGTCACTTTATAATGCGGTTAATAGCAGTAATTATACGGATGCAGATGCACTGGAAATTGTAACTTTAGAAAATGCTATTTATATGGGAATGAAGAATGATCTGGCGTTTATTATTGATACGAATCTTTATCTATATGAACATCAATCCACAATAAATCCGAACATTCCGCTTCGGGATTTATTTTATATTGCAGCAGAATACCAGAGGCTTGTAGATAAGAAATCCCTATATTCTTCTGCATTACAGAAAATTCCCAATCCCCATTTTATTGTATTTTATAACGGAAGCATGCCGATAGAGGATTGTTGTACCAGCCGGCTGTCAGATGCGTTTTATCATGTAACGGACAAACCATCTTTGGAGCTTGTTGTTACCACATTTAATGTGAATGCGGGGCACAACACGGAGTTAATGTCCCAGTGCCGGATATTGAGGGAATATTCCATTTATGTCGCAAAAGTCCGTGCACTTACGGAACAGATGCCAGTAGATGCTGCTGTACAAAAAGCAGTTGCAGAATGCATCCATGAAAATATTCTGGCAGATTTCCTTAGGAAAAATCAGGCGGAGGTAATTGCTATGAGTATATTTGAATATGACAAAGAGGAAGAGGAAAAGAAATTAAGGAAAGCAGAATTTGAGGCAGGAGTCGAGCATGGAATAGAGCAGAGTTTAGTTTCACTTGTAATAAAGAAAATGAAAAAAGGAAAATCTGTAGAAGAAATTGCGGATATGCTAGAAGAAACTCCGGAAAAAATTCAAAATATATATGAACTGGCAAGAAATATGGAACCAGACTATGATGTAGAGAAAATCTGTGGACAATTGTCAAGATAAAAAGATAAAACAGTAAGTTTTTTCTAGGGAAAATAAAGAAAAGCAGTTATATAGTTTCATAAAAAGTGCACAGGAATTCGTTCCTGTGCACTTTTTAACAATTTTACTTATGCGCGAAAACCGTAGTCGGTATACATTTCTTCGCAATATTTGCAGCGATAGGTTTCTTCATTTTCATCTGTGAGCAGGAAAATCTGGTCTAATTCCTGTTCGATGGAAGTGATGCAGCGTGGGTTCTTGCAACGGATTACATTTTTTACCTGCTTTGGAAGGTGCAGTTCTTTTTCTCAACGATTTTATCGCCTTTGATAATATTTACGGTAATATTGTGGTCGATAAAACCTAAGATATCTAAGTCTAAGGCATCAATCGGGCATTCTACTTTGATGATGTCCTTTTTTCCCATTTTATTGCTTTTGGCATTTTTGATAATAGCAACGGTACAGTCTAACTTGTCCAGCTTTAAATTATGATAGATAGAGGCTCATGCCGGCTTTGATATGGTCTAGTACGAAACCCTCGTGAATTCCACTGATATTTAACATATTGATTACCTCCATTTTAATAGTGTAAGAATCAGAGCCATTCGCACATAGACACCGTACTGTGCCTGACGGAAATAAGCAGCTCTTGGGTCATCATCTACTTCTACGGATATTTCATTGACACGAGGAAGCGGATGAAGAACATACATATCGTCCTTGGCAAGTTTCATTTTTTCCTTGTCTAATATGTAATAGTTTTTCAGACGGACATAATCTTCTTCATTGAAGAAACGTTCTTTCTGTACTCGTGTCATATAGAGGATATCCAGTTTTGGCATTGCATCATCCAGTCTTGTTACTTCTTCAAACGGAATATTATTTTTTACCAGAACGTCTTCGCGGATATAGTCCGGAATTTTAAGTTCTTCCGGAGAAATAAGAACGAAGCGGATTCCGGGATAACGAATCAGTGCATTAATCAGAGAGTGAACAGTCCGTGCCGAATTTTAAATCACCGCATAAACCGATTGTCATATTGTCTAATTTTCCTTTTAAAGAACGAATGGTTAATAAATCAGTTAATGTCTGGGTTGGATGTTGATGACCGCCATCACCGGCGTTGATTACTGGAATAGAAGATTTCTGGGAAGCTACGAGAGGTGCCCCTTCCTTTGGATGACGCATGGCACATATATCTGCGTAACAGGAAATAATACGAATTGTATCGGAAACGCTTTCGCCTTTTGCTGCGGATGAACTATCGGCACTGGAAAAACCAAGAACACTGCCTCCAAGATTTAACATGGCAGCTTCAAAAGAAAGACGGGTTCTGGTACTTGGTTCATAAAAACAGGTTGCAAGCTTTTTGCCATCACATGCATGTGCATATTTTTGTGGATTTTTTTCAATATCACCTGCTAAATCCAGCAGTTGATCCAGCTCCTCTACGGATAAATCGAGGGGACTCATTAAGTGTCGCATAAGATTCCTCCTGTATGATGTTTTTAGTAATGTCATCTAGGCATTTTTACTATCATATAATAATAAAATATAAAATTCAAGACAAAATATAAAGACGCAATATTCTGAAATTTGAAAAAATTTTTCAGTATATGATAAAGTAGGGTATCATAAGGTGATGCAAAGAGAAGGAGAGCAAAAATGATTGAGGAAAGAAACGATATGCAGATGGACTTTGATGAGGATGCCCAGTACACAGAACGCAAGAGAATACTCTTTTTCGGTCTGCCATGGACCTTTACCAAATATAACATCAAACCAAGTGTAATTACTGTAGATGCAGGCTTATTCAAAATTGAAGAGAATGACTGCTATATGTATAAGGTACAGGATGTAAAATTAACGGCAACTTTGCTGGAGCGGATGTTCGGACTTGGAACTGTAATCTGTTATACCGGAGATGTTACTACACCGGAGCTTCGGCTGACACATATCAAACATTCCAGGGAAGTAAAAATTACATCTTAAAAGCATCCGAAATTGCAAGAATGAAACGCCGTACTTTAAATACGTTAGATATTGGAGCTGGCGCAGATATTGATGATTTAGACTCATAAGCGTAACAGGACATTGCAGGATTCAGGCATCGCACGGACTTAATAAAGAAGTTCCGTGCGATGCTGTTTTATGCAGGAAAGGGGATTTAAGATTTTCTCCGGGGAACAGTGGTAACACGTTCAAATAGGAGACCTGCCATCATCCAGAGAGGCGCATAGTCTAAGCGGATGACACCGTTGATATTGGTTTTGGCATTGCTGTAATCCCATGGACAGATGCCCTTTCTCTTTAAGAAGGTTCCGGTCAGATACTCACAGACAAAGATACCGGCAGAGTAAATGGAACCCCGGAAGATGGCAGGCAGCTTATGAATGTGCTTATAAACAGGCGGAATAACCGCCGCCATGCCATAAATCGGGAACATCCAGATAGAAGTATGCCCCGTCAGTTTAAAATTGTTATTGCGGATAGAATCAAGGGAGGTAAAGATAATTTCCATGCACCAGCCCGTGAGTCCGCATATCATAAAATTATTCTTTATCATAAGAAAAGTATTTCCTTTGAATTTAGAAAAATACTATGAAATTATGAAACAGGGATGGAATGCAACTGGTAATTTTTTTGTGTGTGAAATAACTGGGTGTTCACGAAAGGACGAATGTATGATAAGACCTGTTAGAAGCACTTGGAATTCTGTATAAAAACAGGCAACGCTGACACATGGATGTGGCAGCGAAGCGCATATGAACATGGATGTGAATTTGCGCTGGTTGCCGGAACAAATCATAACAATATCAGAATTCTTAGTGCTTCTTGCAGGTCATTATGTTGCATTCGGATTTCGTGAACACCCAGTTATTTCGATTACACAATAAATACATTCGCAGCATCTCCTGCTTCGTAATTTCATAAAATATCTGTAAGAAATTATGAAATCTTTCATAAATAAAAAGTGGAAAACTTGTAAAAACCCACCCGGTAGCATATAATGATAAAAGTGTATTTTTAAGGATACGTCTATGGCATATCTTAAGGATTTACTAAAGCAGGTTACATATATTTGTACACGGGGAACAATGGATTGTAAGGTGACACATATCTGCCATGATTCCAGACAGGTGGTCAGAGGAAGCATGTTTATCTGCCTTGCGGGAAGCAGGGAAGACGGGCATGATTATCTTGCTCAGGCAATTCGTAAAGGAGCAGCAGTGTGTGTAGTATCAAAGCATGTCTGGGTGGAAGGTGATGTGACAGTCATCCGGGTACGCAATACCAGTGAAGCCATGGCATGGATAGCCAGAAATTATTATGGTGCACCGGCAGAAGCCATGCAGATGATAGGAATTACCGGAACAAAAGGAAAGACCACGACTGCCTGTATGCTGTATCAGATGTTAAAGGAAGCCGGGGTAAAATGCGGACTGATCGGAACTCTTGGCGTACGAAGAAGCGATGGATTAAAAAGCCAGGCAGCAATACGACACCGGATGCTCTGGTATTACAGAAGGAACTGCGGGAAATGGCGGATGCAGGATGCAGTTGTTGTGTGATGGAAGTATCCTCCCAGGGACTGAAGCATTACCGGGTGGAAGGAATCACCTTTGCCATTGGAATTTATACTAATCTGTCCATGGACCATATCGGACCGGGAGAGCATCGGAGTTTTCGGGAGTATGCCTGCTGTAAAAACGGCTTTTTGAGCGTAGCCGGATGATTTGTATCAATGCAGATGATAAATATCATGGTTTTATGACAGCGAATCTTGAGGCTCCGGTATATACTTATGGAATCGAACAACCCTGCGATGTAAAAGCGGAGCATATCATATATGAAAGAAGCAGTCGTGGATTAAATGTCACATATCAGACAACCGGGTGGATAAAGGATGAAATCGTATTAAAAATGCCCGGAACTGCCAATGTATATAATTCCCTTGCTGCCATGGAAGCAGCACATCTCCTTGGAATTTCCCCGGAGACGATAAGGAAAACCTTAAGAAATGTTTCAGTAAAAGGAAGAATTGAAGAAGTAAGAATTTCAGATAAATTTGATGTAGTCATTGATTATGCCCATAATGCGGCAAGTCTGGAATCCCTGATAAAGACATTGAGGCAGTATCAGCCCAAGCGTCTGGTATTATTGTTTGGCTGCGGTGGAAACCGTTCTCCGCTGCGGAGGTTTCAGATGGGTGAGACAGCCGGAAGACTTTCGGATGTCACGATATTAACATCGGATAATCCAAGATATGAAAAGCCGGAGGCAATCCTTTCTGACATCGAACAGGGAATGAAGAGAACGAAAGGAAAGTATAAAATTATCCCGGATAGAAGAGAAGCCATTTCTTATGCTATTTCCCAGGCACAGGAGGGCGATTTGATTGTAGTGGCAGGAAAAGGGCATGAAGAGTATCAGGAGATAGAAGGACATTTTTATCCGATGAACGAACGGGAAATGATAGAGAACAGTATATGAGGTGAATCTATGGCAAAATATGCCAATATCATAATTGATATTTCTCATGAAAAATTAGATAAAACTTTTCAGTATCGGATTCCACCGGAAATAAAGGATGAGATAACGGAAGGAATGCAGGTCATTGTTCCCTTTGGAAACCGGACGATAAAGGGCTACGTGTTAGAACTGACAGATAAAGCAGAATTTGACACGACAAAATTAAAGGACATTAAAGCTGTTGATAACAATGCCATGCAAATCGAATCACAGTTCATTGCCTTGGCAGCATGGATGCGTAAAAATTATGGCGGAACCATGAACCAGGCATTAAAGACAGTGATTCCGATTAAAAGAGAAAGCAAAGGAAAAAAAGAGCCGTCTGGTGCGTCTTGTACTTCCTTTTAACGAGGCGGCAAGCCTTTTGGAAGAATTGAAAAGAAAGCACAGAACTGCAAGGGCAAGACTGTTAGAAGCACTGTTAGAAGAAACTGTCTTAAGTTATGATGTAATAACCAAAAAGCTTCATATTACGGCAGATGTCATCAAAGCAATGATGCAGCAGGGCGTTATAACGGTAGAAGAAGTGCGGACTTACCGTAACCCTGTCCGTACACAGGAGATGGGAGCCTATACCCTGACCTTAAATGCAATGCAGCAAAAAAAAGTGGTGGATGCAGTGATAGAAAATGCCAGGACAGAAAAGAAGCCGTGCCTCATTCACGGAGTGACCGGAAGCGGTAAGACAGAAGTCTACATGGAGCTGATTGCAGAAGCTGCCGGCAGGGGAAAGCAGTCCATCGTATTAATTCCGGAGATTGCACTGACCTATCAGACGGTGATGCGGTTTTACCATAGGTTTGGCGACCGGGTTTCCATTATGAATTCGAAACTGTCACCGGGAGAGCGTTCCGACCAGTTTGAACGGGCAAAAAAAGGTGAAATTGATGTTATGATTGGCCCTCGTTCTGCTTTGTTCACACCTTTTTCAAATCTTGGGTATATTATAATAGATGAAGAGCATGAGGGCACTTATAAAAGTGAGACGATACCAAGGTATCATGCAAGGGAAACCGCAATAGAGCGGGCGAGAATGTCCGGTGCCACCGTGATTTTAGGCTCGGCGACCCCTTCCATAGAAAGCTTTTATCATGCGAAAAAGGGTGATTATTTACTCCTTTCCATGGATAAGCGGGTGAAGGAAAAGCCACTGCCGCAATGTGAAATTGTGGACTTAAGAGAAGAATTAAAGGCAAGAAACTTTTCGATTTTAAGCAGAAGCCTTCATAAAAAAATAGAGCAGCGGTTATTGCGGAAAGAACAGGTTATGCTATTTATTAACCGCAGGGGAATGGCAGGCTTTGTATCCTGCCGTGCCTGTGGTCATGTAATGAAATGTCCCCACTGTGATGTGTCATTGCATGCACATAATAATGGAAAACTGATATGTCACTATTGTGGTTATGAGCAAAATCATGTTAAGATATGTCCGAACTGTGGTTCAAAATATATCAGTGGTTTTAAAGCCGGAACCCAGAAAATTGAGGAACTGGTAAAAAAAAAGAATTTCCTAAGGCAAGGATTCTTCGGATGGATTTTGATACCACAAGAAGCAAAGACAGCTATGAGAAAATCCTCTCCGCATTTGCCAATCAGGAAGCAGATATCCTGATTGGAACCCAGATGATTGTAAAAGGACATGATTTTCCAAATGTAACATTAGTAGGAGTGCTGGCGGCAGACTTATCTCTTTATGTATCCGATTATCATGCCGCTGAGAGAACCTTTCAGCTTCTGACCCAGGCAGCCGGAAGGGCAGGACGAGGTGAGAAACCGGGAGAGGTCATTATCCAGACTTATAATCCGGAGCACTATAGCGTCATCTGTGCAAAGAATCAGGATTATAACCAGTTCTATGAAGAGGAAATTTTCTACCGGCAGGCAATGCGTTATCCGCCGGTATGGCATATGCTGGTTGTGCTTTGTGCATCAAAAGAAGAAGCAGAAGCCTATGCATGTGCAAAAGAGCTTGCAGATACCATGGAAAAAGTGCAGGCTGATAAAAAGCTTCAGATGATTGGACCAGCAGATGCAGCAGTAGCCAAGGTAAATGACATTTATAAAAAAGTACTTTATTTCAAACACCCGGATTATGGTGTGTTGATTCAGATAAAAGATAAAGTAGAACAGCTTATGGAAGAAAAACAGGGAGTAAAAAATATATCGGTGCAATTTGATTTTGACCCGGTAAATGGCTTTTAGAGAAAGGAATTTAAGGAGGAAGCAAAAATGGCATTAAGACAGATTCGGACCGTAGGAGATCCGGTATTGACAAAGACCTGTAAAGAAATTAAAGAGATAACACCAAAGATTTTAGAACTGGCAGATGATATGTTAGAAACCATGTATGAAGCCAATGGTGTGGGACTTGCTGCACCGCAGGTTGGAATCTTAAAGAGAATGGTAGTTATTGATATCGGAGATCCCGATTCTTATGATTAATCCTGAGATTATCGAGACTTCCGGAACCCAGACTGGAGATGAAGGCTGCTTAAGTCTTCCGGGCAAGGCAGGAACAGTTACAAGACCAAATTATGTAAAAGCCCGTGCATTTAATGAAGATGGTGATGAATATGAGATTGAGGGAACAGAGCTTTTAGCAAGAGCAATCTGTCATGAATTAGACCATCTGGATGGACATATGTATATGGAAAAAGTAGAGGGCGAGCTTCATGACGTAGTCTATGAGGAGGGCTAGAAATGAAAGTAATATTTATGGGAACACCGGATTTTGCGGTGGGTACATTAGAGGCAATTGTGGCAGCAGGCCATGAAGTAGTGCTTGCGGTAACACAGCCGGATAAACCCAAGGGAAGAGGAAAGAGCATGCAGTATCCTCCGGTAAAGGAAGCTGCAATCGCCTATGGAATTGAAGTGTATCAGCCGGAGCGGGTACGTCGCCTAGAATGCATAGAATATCTGGCAAAATATCAGCCGGACATCATTGTGGTAGCAGCCTTTGGACAGATACTTCCAAAAGAAATTTTAGAGATGCCAAAATATGGCTGTATCAATGTCCATGCATCCCTGCTTCCAAAATACCGTGGGGCTGCACCAATCCAGTGGGCAGTAATCAATGGAGAGAAGGCTTCCGGCGTAACGATTATGCGTATGGATGAAGGGACCTGGATACCGGAGATATGATAGCATCTGTGGCTGTGGAACTGGATGCACAGGAGACCGGTGGCAGCCTTTTTGATAAATTGCAGGATGCTGGGGCACGATTATGTGTAGAAACCATGAAATCCATTGAAGATGGTACAGCAGTGTATACACCACAGGATAATGAGATTGCAACGCATACCAAAATGATTCAGAAGTCATTGGGAAAGATTAACTGGTCTTTATCTGCAGTGCAGATTGAGAGGCTGATTCGTGGACTGAATCCATGGTACCGAGTGCCTATACTTACCTTTCCGGTAAGACATTGAAAATCTGGAAGGCAACGGTACATCCGGGCAATACGGATGCTGCACCGGGAACAGTGGTAAAGGCAGACAAACAGAGCCTTGTCATACAGACAGGCGTTGACCGTCTTTCGCTGGAAGAAGTGCAGTTAGAAGGAAAAAAGCGTATGCCGGTTGCTGATTTCTTACGTGGATTTACAATTGAAAACGGAACGGTGCTTGGAACAAAACAGCAATAAAAAAGGAGGAATTCATATGCCATATTATTATTGGTGGGACCCGACTTATTTCTTAGTAATTATTGGTGCAGTAATCTGCCTTCTGGCATCTGCCCATGTAAACAATACGTTTAAAAATATTCAAAATACCGCAGTATGTCCGGAATGACAGGTGCACAGGCGGCACAGAGAATCTTAAATGCAGCAGGCATTTATGATGTGGAAATCCGCCATATTTCCGGAAAGCTTACCGACCATTATGACCCGAGAAATAAGACCTTAAGTCTTTCAGACAGTGTCTATGGTTCGACATCTGTTGCAGCGGTTGGTGTAGCAGCCCATGAGTGTGGACATGCTATCCAGCATCAGAAGAATTATGCACCGCTTACCATTCGTGGTGCCATTGTTCCGGTAGCCAATATCGGTTCTACACTGGCATGGCCGCTGATTCTGATTGGATTATTTATCAGCAGCCGTAGTGGTCAGGCATTGATTACAGCAGGAATCATCTGCTTTTCACTGGCAGTATTATTTCAGATTGTAACACTTCCGGTAGAATTTAATGCATCGAGAAGAGCAGTAAGAATCCTTGGAGAGACAGGAATCTTAGGAGAACAGGAACTGGGCTATACGAGAAAAGTTTTAGGAGCTGCAGCGTTAACTTATGTAGCGGGAGCAGCTTCAGCGATTCTTCAGTTACTGCGTCTGATTTTATTATTTGGAGGACGACGGGATGACTGATTCGGTGAACAGCCGGGAACTGGTGCTTGCAATTTTGCTGGCGGTAACAAAGGATGGCATATACAGTCATGTGGCGATTTCTGATGTACTGACCAAATATCAGTATCTTGAGAAACAGGAGCGCAGCTTTATTACCAGAGTCAGCGAGGGCACATTGGAGCGCATGCTGGAACTTGATTATATTATCAATCAGTTTTCCAGTGTGAAGGTGAAAAAAATGAAGCCGGTAATCCGTTGTATTATCCGGAGTGCCGTCTATGAAATGAAATATATGGACAGTGTTCCGGTATCGGCTTCCTGCAACGAAGCAGTAAAGCTTGCAAAAAAAAAGGCTTTGGAAAGCTTTCCGGATTTGTCAATGGAGTGCTTCGGAATATCGGAAGAAATCTTGATAAGATTGCATACCCGGATAAGAAAAAAGCTTATAAACAGTATTTATCCGTAACCTGTTCCATCCCGGAATGGATGATTACGCTCTGGGAGAAAAATTATTCTCTGGAACGGATTGAAAAGATAGCAGAAGCATTTTTGAAAGAAGAACCACTGACCATAAGATGTAATCTTACGAAGATTACACCAGAAAGCTTGATGAAGCGTTTAAAAAATCGTGGTATGGAAGTGAACATAGATGAAAAACTTCCTTATGCATTGCATGTAAGAGGTGTGGATTATCTTGGCAGCATTCCGGAATTTGCGGAAGGACTTTTTTATGTGCAGGATTTAAGCTCCATGAAGGTGGCTGAGGCGGCAGAGGTAAAAGAAAATGATACTGTCATTGATGTGTGCGGAGCACCCGGTGGAAAGAGTATACATATTGCACAGCTGCTTTCCGGCAGTGGAAGGGTCATCACCAGGGATGTCAGTGAGTATAAAGTCTCTTTGATAGAAGAGAATATCAGACGTCATCAGGTGACCAATATGACAGCCGAGCAGTGGGATGCCCGTGTATCAGATAAAGGCAGTATCGGCAAAGCAGATGTAGTTATTGCCGATTTACCATGTTCCGGACTGGGTGTGCTCCGGAAGAAACCGGACATCAAATACCGGATGCAGCCGGAAGATATCAAGTCACTGATCGCATTACAGCGGGAGATTTTATCCACGGTTCATCAGTATGTGAAGCCGGGTGGCAGAATGATTTACAGTACCTGCACCATTGATGCGGGAGAGAATGAAGAAAATGTTGCGTGGTTTACGGCAAATCATAAAGAATTTGAAGTAGAAAGCATGGAACAGATTCTGCCGGATGAATTAGGCAGTGACGGATTTTTCATTGCCAGATTAAGGAAACAGAATGTATGATAGAAAAAGTTGATGTAAAATCCTTGAATTTAAAAGAATTAGAAGAATTTCTTTTGTCTCTGGGAGAGAAGAAATTCCGGGCAAAGCAGATATATGAATGGATGCACATCCATCATGTCACCTCCTTTGATGAAATGACAAATCTTTCGAAGAATTTAAGGGAGACATTAAAAGAGAAAGCAGACCTTATAGTATTAGAAGAAGAACTGGTACAGATTTCGAAGATTGACGGAACGAGAAAGTACTTATTTGCATTGGCAGATGGGAATATGATAGAAAGTGTGCTGATGAAATATAAGCATGGCAATTCCGTCTGTATTTCATCCCAGGTGGGATGCCGGATGGGATGCAGTTTCTGTGCATCAACACTGGACGGACTGGTGCGTAATCTGACACCATCGGAAATCTTAGAGCAGATATACCGGATTCAGGAGAGCATCGGAGAACGTATTTCCAATGTGGTAGTCATGGGAAGCGGAGAACCTATGGATAATTATGATAATATTGTAAAATTCATTGAACTGCTGACAGACGAGCATGGACTTCATATCAGCCAGAGAAATATTACAGCATCTACCTGTGGACTGGTGCCACGGATGAAGCAGCTCGCTGATTTGAAGCTTCAGATTACACTGGCACTTTCCCTGCATGCATCCTCACAGGAAAAGAGGAAAGAGCTGATGCCGGTTGCCAACAGTTATGAGCTTTCCGAGGTCTTAGATGCCTGCAGATATTATTTTGACAAGACAGGACGAAGGATCACTTTCGAATACAGTCTGGTGGGCGGTGTGAATGATACGGATGAGGATGCAGAGCGGCTGGTTAAGCTGGTTTCCGGCATGAACTGCCACATTAATCTGATTCCGGTAAATCCCATTAAAGAGCGGGATTATGTGCAGTCAGACCATGAGGAAATCCTCAAATTTAAAAATAAACTTGAAAAAAACGGAATTAATGTTACTATTAGAAGGGAAATGGGCAGAGATATTGATGGTGCCTGTGGACAGTTAAGAAAGAAATTTTTAGAAAGGTAGGTGGACTATCATGAAGACTTTTTCAATTACAGATATCGGACAAAAGCGCAGCTCCAATCAGGACTATGTCTTTTCCTCTGAGCAGCCGATTGGTAATCTGCCAAATCTTTTCATTGTTGCAGATGGAATGGGAGGACATAAAGCGGGAGATTATGCTTCCAGATATACGGTAGAGACATTGGAGAAGCTGATTCGTGAGTCGACATTGTCAGAGCCGGCTGCAATTATTGAGTCTGCAGTAAAGCAGGCAAATACCATGCTGTTAGGGGAAGCGAATAACCATGAGGAAATGAAGGGAATGGGAACTACTCTGGTAATTTGTACCATTCATGACAACGTGCTTACGGTTGCCAATGTGGGAGACAGCAGACTATATGTAGTAAATCAGGAAATCAGACAGATTACGAAAGACCATTCGCTGGTAGAAGAAATGGTGCGGATGGGTGAGATGGACAAAGAAACAGCCCGGAATCACCGTGATAAAAAAAACATTATTACAAGGGCAATCGGAGCAGTCCCGGAAGTGGATGTGGATTTCTTTGAGATTAATCTGGATCCGGAAGATGAAATACTTATGTGTACCGATGGATTAACCAACATGGTAGAGGATGCAGATATCAGAAATATTATGCTCAGTCAGCGTGATATTGCAGAACAAGCAGAAAGACTGGTAAAGACTGCCAATGAAAATGGCGGTAAAGACAACATTACAGTAATTGTAATAAAACCATTTTCGGATGAGGTGAAGATATGTTAACAGAGGGAATGTTTATCGCAGAACGTTATGAAATTATTGGAAAAATAGGCGCAGGCGGAATGTCTGATGTTTATAAGGCAAAGGATCATGTCTTAGGACGTTTTTGGCAATTAAGGTTTTAAAGCAGGAATTCAGTGAAGATGTTAATTTTGTGACAAAGTTCCGTACCGAGGCACAGTCAGCAGCAGGATTAGAGCATCCAAACATCGTAAATATCTATGATGTCGGAAGCGAAAACGGCATGCATTATATTGTCATGGAGTATGTGGATGGAATCACATTAAAGACATATATTGAGAAGAAAGGCAAACTGACTTACAAAGAAGCAGTCAGCATTGCCATTCAGGTAGGCAGAGGTATTGAGGCTGCACACAATAAGAATATTGTGCACCGTGACATCAAGCCACAGAATATTATTATTTCCACAGAAGGAAAAGTAAAGGTAACCGATTTTGGAATTGCCCGTGCAGCAACTTCCAACACCATTAATTCGGATGTGATGGGTTCTGTCCATTATTCTTCCCCGGAGCAGGCAAGAAACGGTTTTGTGGATGGCAAGAGTGATATTTATTCTCTTGGAATTGTCATGTATGAGATGGTAACCGGAAGAGTGCCGTTTGAGGGAGATACTACGGTTGCGGTAGCAATCCAGCATTTGCAGGAAGAAATGGTTCCACCAACTGCGTATACACCGGACCTTCCAATCAGCTTAGAGAAGATTATTTTAAAATGTACACAGAAGAACCCGGACCGCCGTTATGAGAATATGGGCGAACTGTTGATTGATTTAAAGAAATGTCTGATTAGTCCGAATGAAGATTTTGTTACCATGGTTCCACTTGGCAGCAATGATAAGACAAGAGTCATCGGACAGGATGAATTAGAGCAGATCCGGGAAGGCTCCGGAAAAGTTTCCTATGATGAAGAGGAAGAAGCAGGAGAGGAAGAAGAACCGGATGAGGATGAATTAACAGAGGATGAGGAGAAGGAGAATGGAATTCTCAATCCGAAGATGGAAAAAGCAGTTACTATTATGGGAATTGTCGCTGCAGTTATCATCGTAGGAATCGTCATTTGCCTGGTTGGTAATATCCTTGGAATTTTCCGATTTGGCGGCAACAAGAAAAATGATACCGAGACAGAGATTGCAACAGAAACCGAAACAGACACCGAAGATAAAATCGAAATGATTGATTTGCGTGGTCTTACTTTTGAAGAAGCACAGAATGAAATCAAAGATAAGAAGCTTGATATCAAGTTAGAAGAAGGCGAGGAGATTTCCTCTGATGATTATGAGGAAGGACAGATTGCCGAGCAGAGTGTGAAGAAGGGTGAATCTGTAAAGGCTGGCGATACCGTTACTGTCCGTATCAGCAGCGGAGCAGGAGATGTTCCGATTCCTGACGTAGCCGGTTATAAGTCTTCGGAAGCACAGAAAAAATTAGAGGATATGGGCTTTAAGGTAAGCACGGATTATGATTACAGCGATACCGTACAGCAGGATTATGTTATCAAGACTACACCAGATATCGGAACCAATGCGAAGAAGGGTGATACCATTACCCTGATTTTAAGCCGTGGTATTGAAAGCGTGCAGGTACCGGATGTCAGAGGACACTCAGAAACTGATGCGAAAAATGAATTAACCGGTGCAGGCTTAAATGTTACAACTAAGACCGATTACAGCGATGATGTGGCAGAAGGTCAGGTTATCAGCCAGGATCCGGTAAATGGCAAGTTTGTTGACCGGGGAACAACAGTTACCCTGACCATCAGTTTAGGAAAGAAGACAACATATTATTCTTATAAGAGCGATACATTAGCAGTACCGCAGGATGGTAAGAATTACATTGGCGGAACCGTTACACTGAAAGGTTCTGATGGAAGTACCCTCTGGACAACAACCTTCGAGGGAACAACACCTGGTTCTGTGAATGTAGATAATATTAAAAATATGAGCAGCGGTACCCTTGAGGTTGACTGGACGTATACCAACGAAGATGGTACAACAGGAACCAATGTGGTATCGACCTCTGTAAACTTTACTGAAAAATAAGGATGCACATGCAGGGAAAAATAGTCAAAGGAATTTCCGGATTCTACTACGTTCATGTAGTGGAATCCGGAATTTATGAATGTAAGGCAAAAGGAATATTCCGCCAGCAGAAGATGAAACCACTGGTGGGAGATGATGTAGAGATTGATATTATTTCAGAAGAGAAGAAGACCGGAAATGTCGCAGCAATTCTTCCAAGAAAAAATGCACTGATTCGTCCGGCAGTTGCCAATGTAGACCAGGCTCTTTTGATTTTCGCAGCGGCAAGTCCCAATCCCAATTTTAATCTTTTAGACCGTTTTCTGGTAATGATGGGACGGCAGGATGTTCCGGTAATCCTTTGTTTTAATAAGTGTGATTTGATTACGGAGGAACAGCAGCAGGAGATTGCATCTATTTATGAAGCAAGCGGCTGCAAGATACTCTTTGTCAGTGCAAAAAGGAACTGGGACTGAAAGAACTTCAGGAAATATTAGAAGGAAAGACTACAACGGTAGCAGGACCTTCCGGAGTGGGAAAATCTTCACTTATTAATCTTTTAGCACCGGAAGCCTGTATGGAGACCGGTGAAATCAGTAAGAAGATAGAGCGCGGCCGGCATACCACAAGACATGCAGAACTGATTCAGCTTAAGGGCGATGGTTATATCATGGATACACCGGGATTTAGTTCTCTTTATCTTCCGGAAATGGAGAAGGAAGAATTGCAGGATTGTTATCCGGAGTTTGCAGCCTTTGAACCGTATTGCAGATTTCAGGGCTGTTCCCATATCAGTGAGCCGGACTGCGGAGTCAAAGAAGCTTTATCAGAAGGAAAGATTCATCCGGTGCGTTATGAGAATTACTGCCAGCTCTATGGAGAATTAAAGGACAGAAAGAAGTATTAAATAATTAGAGTATCGAAAGAGAAGAGAAAATAGGATATCGAAAATAAAGTACAGCCAAATAAGATACGAAAGAAATATCAGATACAGAAAGGAATCAGACGATGAATTGTTTATCCCCATCTATTTTATCAGCAGATTTTAGTAAATTAGAGAAGAGATTAAGACGGTAGATGAAGCCGGGGCGCAGTACATTCATATCGATGTAATGGATGGGAGCTTTGTGCCAAGCATTTCTTTTGGAATGCCGGTAATCCGCTCCATTCGAAAATGTACCGATAAAATATTTGATGTTCATCTGATGATTGATGAGCCAATCCGTTATATTGATGAGCTGGTAGACTGCGGAGCTGATTTGATTACGGTGCATGCAGAAAGCTGTAAGCATTTAGATCGGACCATTGAAGCCATTAAGGAACGTGGCATCATTGCAGGAGTAGCATTAAATCCTGCTACACCATTAACTACCATTGAACATATTTTAGAAAAAGTGGATATGGTATTAATCATGACAGTAAATCCGGGCTTTGGCGGACAGAAGCTGATTCCTTATACTATCGATAAAGTGCGTCAGTTAAAGAAAATGGTGCAGGAGCGGAAGCTGAAGCTTGATATTGAAGTAGATGGCGGCGTAAACCTTTCCAATGTTGAAACATTGATGGATGCAGGAGCAAATATTATTGTTGCCGGAAGCGCAGTTTTTGGTGGAGATGCGGAAGAGAACACCAGATGTTTCTTAAATCTCATTAATGGTGGTAAATAAGATGAATACATTGATTATCAATGGCGGAACCATAGAGGATGCATTTGCATTAAGTTATATAGAGCGGGTAAAACCGGATTGTATCTTAGCAGCAGACCGTGGCATGGAATTCTGTTACCGCAATCAGATAAAACCGGATGTCATATTAGGAGATTATGATTCGGCAGATAAAACCATATTGGAAGCATTTCGACGGCAAAGCGGCATTGAGTGGCACCAGTATCAGCCGGAGAAGGATTATACCGATTCTGAAATTGCCATCGGAAAAGCCATGGAACGGAATAGCAGCGAAATCCATATATTAGGTGGCACCGGCACAAGGCTTGACCATGTGTTAGGTAATATACAGCTTTTGATGCAGCCGCTGGCAAAAGACATTCCATGCTTTCTCATAGATTCCCATAACCGGATTCGTCTGTTGAAAGAGCGCGCGGTTCTTCGAAAGAGTCAGCAGTTCGGAAGGTATGTATCCTTACTTCCTCTTACAACAGAAGTAACCGGAGTAACATTGACCGGAATGAAATATCCGCTGCAGGATGCAGCATTTACCAGTGATAATACATTGGGCGTCAGCAATGAAATTGTAGAGGACGAAGCGGTGATAGATTTAAAAAACGGAATATTGATTATGATTGAATCAAGAGACTGATTTTTATGAGACTGAATTCTGTAGGACGGAAAGAGGTCTCTTTTTGTTTGACAGAATAGCGGCACAGTCTGTCCGCCACCAATACATTATAAAGTCTGCTAGGAGCACTTGGAATTTCGTCCGACAACAGGCAACGCTGGCACAGGGAAGTGCCAGCGAGGCGCATTTGAAAAAGGATGTGAATATGCGCCGGTTGCCGGAACTGATGAAAGATGCTATCGAAATTCTTAGTGCTCCGGCAGGCTTTATGCTTGTATTGGAGCGGATAGACTGTGCCATTATTCTTTTAACGGAAAGACCGTTTCTATCTTGACAAATCAAAAAAATATAGTACAATACAATTCATAGTAAATAAATAGGAAAAGGATGAAAAGGAAAAATGAACAGAAGTGTAAGAACAAAAATAACAGCACTCGGTCTTTGCGTAACATTAATGTTTACAGCACTGACAGGATGTGGAAATAAGGATGCAAAGGAGACCTTAAGCACGGAGCAGCAGTCTGTGACAGAGGTAATTGAGAGTACAGAAAATGTGACAGAAGCAGGAAATGAAGTGACAGAGGGAGCCAGTGAAGAGAATCCGGTTACTTTTACGGATGCACTGGGAAGAGATGTAACCGTAACTTCCCATGACCGTGTGGCAGCCATGATTGGAAGCTTTGCAGATGTCTGGTTATTATCCGGTGGTGAACTGGTGGCAACAGCCAATGACTCCTGGGAGTCATTAGACCTTGACTTAGGAGATGATGTGGTAAATCTTGGAAGTATTCAGGAGCCAAATACAGAAGCATTGCTTGCCGCACAGCCGGATCTTGTAATTGCAAGCACCAATACTACTTCTAATGTGGAGATGGAAAATATGCTGACAGAAGCAGGCGTTACAGTAGCATATTTTGATGTATCTGATTTTGACGCATATCTTCAGATGTTAGACATTTGTACAGATATTACCGGAAGAAAAGATTTATATGAGAAAAACGGACTTGAGGTTCAGAAACAGATTGAAGAAATCAAGGCAAGGGTAGATGATTCCCATCCAAGCGTATTATTTTTACGTGCAGCAGCAAGTGGTGTAAAAGCCAAAGGAAGTGAAGGCAGCGTAGGTGGTGAGCTGTTAAAGGATTTGGGATGTGTGAATATTGCAGACAGCGACAGCGGATTATTGGATAATCTGAGCCTTGAAGCAATCGTAACCGCAGATCCAGATTATATTTTCGTGACTACACAGGGAACCGATACAGATGCGGCACTGGAAAATGTGCAGGAAACATTAATTGACAGTCCGGTATGGAGCAGTCTTACTGCAGTGAAAGAGAATCACTATTATGTACTGGATAAACGGCTTTACAACCTGAAACCAAATGCCCGCTGGGGAGAAGCGTATAAAGAACTGGCAGACATTTTATATCCGGAAAACTAAGACGCAGAAACTTAAGTGACAGAGTATAGGCAATAAAGGAGAAGGGATGGGATATTTTCCATTTTTTTGTGGAACTAAAAGGAAAAAGAGGACTGATTGTCGGTGGCGGTATTGTAGCAGAACGCAAGGTAAGAAAGCTGCTGCCTTATGAACCGGAGCTTCTGGTTGTTGCACCAAAGATTGATGATGGAATCTGGAAACTTTCCGAAGAAATAAAAGAGAAAAGAAAAAAGAACGAAGATACGTCGGAACTTATTTTATCCGAGCGGGATTTTGAAACTACAAATCTGGAAAAAATGGATTTTGTTATTGCGGCAACCTCGGATGAAACATTGAATGCAAGGATTGCAAAGCTTTGTGAAGAGAGGAATATTCTGGTAAATGTTGTAGATGATAAGGAAAAATGTGGATTCCTGTTCCCGTCACTGATTCGGGAAGGAAAGCTCAGTATCGGCATTTCTACCGAAGGAGCAAGTCCAAGAGTAGCAACCACGTTCCGTGCCCAGTTAAGCGCAGACATCCCGGAGCGGATGGAAGAAATCTTGGATTATCTTGAAAAGATTCGTCCTTTTGCAAAAATGGCAATCGAAGATGACAAAAGAGAGCTGCTTTTCTGCTGGATTTAGCGGATGTGTGTATGGAAAAAGGACGTCCCCTGACAGAAACTGAATGTGAAATTTTACTGGAAAATTATCAAAGCAAAACCCTAAAAGAAGCATTTGCAGATAAAGAGGCACTTTCGGATAAGGAGGCACAATCCGGAAAAGAAGCTTGTCCGGTCAGGAAAGTATCCCCAGGAAAGGTGGTTCTGGTGGGAGCCGGTTGTCTGTCCTATGAATACATAACACTGCGCGGCATGCAGGAAATCAGAAAAGCACAGGTGCTGATTTATGATGCGTTAATTGATACAAGGCTTCTTGATTTTACCATTGAAAACTGTGAAAAAATCTGTGTAGGAAAACGCAGTGGCAGACACAGCATGAAGCAGGAAGAGATTAATATGCTGCTGATAGAGAAGGCAAAAGAAGGTGCGCATGTTGTAAGGTTAAAAGGCGGTGACCCATTTGTCTTTGGCAGAGGAAATGAAGAAGTAGACGCACTGACGGAGGAAGGCATTGAAACAGAAGTAATTCCCGGCATTTCCTCCTGCATTGCAGTGCCGGAACTTGCCGGAATTCCGGTGACGGAGCGGAAGGTCAGCCGGAGCTTTCATGTAATGACCGGGCATTTTGCCGGAGATGAGGAATCATTAAAAGATGAGATTCACAAAATGGCTGCCATGGATGGAACCTGTGTCTTTCTGATGGGATACACAAGACTTGCGGAGATTGTAAGAGAATTACAAAACGGCGGTGCAGCGGCAGAGACACCGGTAGCAGTAATTCATGGAACTTCTGATGGAAGCAGCCGGACAGCCTATGGAACACTTCTTACCATCGAAAAAGAAGTGCAGGAGAAACAGATTCCAATGCCGGCAGTGATTGTGGTAGGAGATACCATCCGTTTACCGGAGTAAGAAAAAAAAAAAATTCAGGACTTTTCGGAAAAACGAGGTCCTGAAAAAATTTCTTACATTTCCTATTGACCATATATGAATTATAGGGTATTATGGTAAATAGTTACAGGAAAGGAGAAAAAGGAAATGGCGAAAATAGCACAATCTCTGACAGAATTAGTTGGTAATACACCAATACTGGAACTGAAAAATTACGAAGAAGCAAAGCATCTTCCGGCACACCTTTTAGCAAAGCTTGAGTATTTTAATCCATTGGGCAGCGTAAAAGACCGTGTGGCAGAAGCAATGATAGAACAGGGAATAAAAGACGGGCTGATTAATGGCAAGACCGTTATTATAGAGCCGACCAGTGGCAATACCGGAATCGGTCTTGCATTTGTATGTGCGGCAAAGGGACTGCATCTGATTCTGACGATGCCGGATACGATGAGTGTGGAGCGAAGAAAGATTGTAACAGCACTGGGGGCAGAAGTGGTACTGACCCAGGGACGGCTTGGCATGAGGGGCGCAATTGAGAAGGCAGCCCAGTTAAAAGAAGAATATGGAAATGCATTTATTCCACAACAGTTTGAAAATCCGGTCAATCCAAAATCCATGAGCTTACTACCGCAGAGGAAATCTGGCGGGATACAGATGGCAGGATAGATATTTTTGTAGCTTCTGTAGGAACCGGTGGAACACTGACCGGAACAGCAAGAGGCTTAAAGGCAAAGAAAGCAGACATTAAGATTGTGGCAGTAGTAGAACCGGCAACTTCCGCCGTTCTTTCCGGAAAAGAACCGGGACCACATAAGATACAGGGAATCGGCGCAGGATTTATTCCGAAGGTTATGGATTTGTCACTGGTTGATGAGATTATTCCGGTAGATAATGATGTGGCATTTGATACAACAAGAGAAGTGGCAAAGACGGATGGACTCTGATTGGAATCTCGTCCGGTGCAGTCTTACATGCAGCAGAAGAACTGGCAGGCAGACCGGATAATAAAGATAAAAATATTGTTATCTTAATGCCGGACAGCGGAGAGCGGTATTTATCCACCTCTTTATTCGAATTATAAAATCAATGAAAAGAGATAGAAAGGAAATGTTGGGTGACATGCAAAAGAGCAGAAAACAGCAGGGAAAGAAAACTACATATCGTTACCGCATCACTGCACTTTTACTTGCGGTCATGATGTTGCTGCTCAGTGGATGTGGCAGACAAAAGAGTGATGTCATTACCATAACCAATGTTTCCTATGACCCGACCAGAGAGTTTTATGAAGCATATAATAAAATGTTCATACAGCATTATGAAGCAGAAACCGGCAAAAAAAGTGGAAGTCATCCAGTCTCATGGAGGCTCCGGCATGCAGGCACGTTCCGTAGTGGAAGGTTGTAATGCGGATGTGGTGACACTGGCACTGGCACATGACATTTCGTTGATAGAGGATACCGGATTGATTAATGAGGGCTGGATGGATCAGTTCCCGGATGAATCCGCACCATATACTTCAACCATTGTCTTTCTGGTACGAAAGGGAAATGAGAGAAATATCAAAGACTGGGATGATTTGATTCAACCGGGTGTTGAAGTAATCACGCCGGACCCGAAGAGTAGCGGCGGTGCATGCTGGAACTTTCTGGCAGCATTAAGCTATGCAAGGGAAAAGGATTATAGTGAAGCAGAACAAAAGGAATTCTTAAAAGAACTTTATGCCAACGTTTCCGTGATGGATTCCGGAGCAAGAGGTTCCACAACCACCTTTGTGGAAAATGGAAAAGGCGATGTTCTGATTGCATGGGAAAATGAAGCCATGACAGTACTTAAGAATTATCCGGGAGAATATGAACTGATTTCTCCGACGGTCAGTATCTTAGCACAGCCCAGTGTGGCAGTGGTAGATGATAATGTAGATTTCAATGGAACAAGAGATGTGGCAGAAGCATATTTATCTTATTTATATGAAGATGATGCACAGAGGCTCGCCGCAGAGAATGGTTACCGTCCATCCAATCAGGAAATTTTAAAGGAATATGAAGATACCTTTGATCTGACGATGACACTTTGGAGTATTGATGATTTTGGTGACTGGGATCAGGCATACAAAGATTATTTTGATGATGATGCCTGGTTCGATGAGATATATAACTACTAGAAGAAGAGGCAAGTATGAAAAGACGATTCCGTAAAAATAAAAAAATCAGAGTCATACCGGGATTTCATTTAACGCTTGGAATTACAGTTACAATGCTTTCACTTATTGTGCTGATTCCACTGGCATCCGTAATGGTATATTCCTTAAAGTTATCTCCGTCAGAATTTTTCGGACTTCTGACCAAGTCAAATGTATTATATGCATTTGCCACCAGCATCGGATGTTCTTTCTTAGCAGCATGTATCAATGTGGTATTTGGTGTGATATTAGCCTGGATGCTGACCCGGTATGATTTTCCGGGAAAACGGATTTTAGATGGATTTATTGAACTTCCATTTGCACTGCCTACTGCAGTTGCGGGTATTACTTTATCAAAGATGTATGCCGACACCGGAATCATTGGAAAGCCGTTAGCAGCTCTTGGAATAAAAGTAGCATATACCCATGTGGGACTGGTCATTGCACTGGTGTTTGTGGGAATTCCGTTTGTCATCCGTGCTGTACAGCCGGTACTCGAAAAACTTGACGGACAGTATGAAGAAGCAGCTTATATTCTTGGAGCAACACCTTCGAAAACATTTTTTCAAAGTAATCTTCATCTGAGATGAAACCGGCAATTTTAACCGGAGTTGGACTGGCATTTGCCAGAGGGGTAGGAGAATATGGAAGTGTTATGATATACATATCCGGCAACAGTGCCAAGGAGCATACACAGGTAATTTCCTATGTCATTATGCAGAAATTAAATTATATTGATTATGCCTCTGCAACAGCAATTGCACTGGTTATGTTAATCATATCATTCCTTATTTTATTTGCGGTAAATATCATTCAGATGAAGTCCAGGCACAACGCACGAATCAGTTATAGAAGGAGAAAAGTATGAACGAGCTTGAAAAACTGGAAAAAAGAAAAAAACGTACGCGTCATATTTTGATTACAGTCAGTGTACTGTTCCTGTTCCTGATGCTGGTTCTTCCGCCATTGCTTTCTGCATCATTCAAGTTCCTTAAAAGAAGGATTTGCCTTTTACATGCAGTCCATCCGACAGATTATATGTGAGTGCTTTAAAGGTAACTCTGATTGCAACAGTGGCATTGCGGTGGTGATTAACACATTCTTTGGATTATGTGTTTCATGGCTTTTAACCAAGTTTTCCTTCCGAGGAAAACAGGTGCTGGCAACCTTAATCGATATTCCGTTTTCCATTTCACCGGTTATCGTGGGACTGGCATTTTTGATGACATTTGGAAGACTGGGCTGGACATATCCATTTATCCGGGCAATCAACCAGTTCTTTGGAACGAATATCAGAATCGCTTTTGCAATTCCGGGCGTTATTTTAGCAACGGTATTTGTAACATTCCCTTATGTATCAAGGGAAGTGATTCCGGTTTTAAATGTACAGGGCAAGGACGAAGAGGAAGCAGCAGCCCTGATGGGAGCCGGCGGACTGAAAATTTTTTAAGATTACATTCCCACATATGAAATGGGGACTGATCTACGGATCATCCTCTGTACGGCGCGAGCACTGGGAGAGTTCGGTGCGGTGAATGCGCTCTCGAAGACACGAGGCGAGACATTCACCCTGCCGCTTGAGATCGATGCCCTGTATATGTCGGGCACGAAGACCTCGATCACCGCGGCATTTGCGGTATCTTCGATTCTTGTGATCTTAGCAATCATCTTACTGATCGCAAGAAATATTATCGAGCATAGAGGAAAAGAGAAGGAGCCGAAAGGAACAAGGTAGAAACTATGTATGTGGAAATGAAAAATATCTATAAAAAATATGGTGATTTCCTTGCATCGGACAATGTGAGCTTCGGCGTCGAGAAAGGAAAGCTGGTCGCTCTGCTTGGACCATCCGGAAGCGGAAAGACAACACTTCTTCGGATGATCGCAGGACTGGAGAATCCAAATGAAGGTGATATATTTATTGACGGCAAACGCGTCAATGATATCCCGGCGTCAAAACGTGGAATCGGATTCGTATTTCAAAGCTATGCGTTGTTCCGGTATATGACAGTATATGAAAATGTAGCATTTGGATTGGAACTTCAGAAGATGCCGAAGAAACAGATCAAGGAGCGTGTGACCGAGCTGTTATCGCTGACCGGACTTGCCGGCATGGAGAAGCGGTATCCGAATCAGTTATCCGGTGGACAGCGGCAGCGAGTGGCATTCGCCAGAGCGTTAGCTCCGAATCCACAGGTACTGTTGTTGGACGAACCATTTGCAGCGATTGATGCGAAGGTGCGGACCGAGCTTCGGACATGGTTAAAAGAGATGGTCACAAAGCTTGGTATCACGAGTATCTTCGTCACACACGATCAGGATGAGGCGGTCGAGGTTGCGGATGAGATTATCATTACGAACCACGGCGTGGTTGAGCAGATGGGAACGCCGTTAGAGATCTATAAATCCCCGGACACCCCGTTTGTGGCACAGTTTATCGGACGGTCATCGGTGGTGGAAGATTACGACCGGCTGAAAGGATTTGAACGAATCCCACATGCAGACAAGGCGGTTATCCGGCCGGAGTTTGTGAAGATCTCGAAGAGCGGAAAGCTCGATCAGTATATCAGTGCTGCGGAGCTTGGGACGGTCAAGGAAGTGATCTTCAAGGGAAACCGCATGGATGTGGTTGTGGATATCAACGGAATTGAGTTAACCGGTGAGCGGTCACTCGAAAAAGATCTCGTATCCGTCGGAGAGACGGTACATGTACTGATCTACCGGTTATATGTATTTGATGAAGAAAAGACATATTTGTTAGAGAATAAAGAGATGCAGGAGCAGGATGTATTCTACATCTAGTGCAAAGGAAAATTGGAAGGGAGTCGCTTATGAATATCGAGAACACAGAGCTTCTTCATACGGACGTGCTGATCATCGGTGGTGGAACCGCCGGATGCTATGCGGCACTTACCGTAAGGGAGAATTCCGATTACAAGATCATCATAGCGGAAAAGGCGAACATTAAGCGGAGCGGTTGTTTAGCCGCCGGTGTCAATGCAATCAATGCCTATATCGTGAAGGGCAGAAAGCCGGAAGAATATGTGGAGTATGCGAAGAAGGACGCGGACAATATCGTACGGGAGGATCTGCTGCTCACGATGTCCGAGGGCTTGAACCGTGTGACGGCGAAGATGGAACAGCTTGGACTGGTCATCTTAAAGGATGAGAATGGAGAGTACGTCGCCAGAGGTAACCGGAACATCAAGATCAATGGTGAGAACATGAAACCGCTTCTCGCATCGGCAGTGGAAGCACTTCCGGATGTCACGATCTTAAACCGGGTGAATATCACCGATTACCTGATCGAAGATAACGAGATCAAGGGTGCGATCGGATTTTCCATCGAGGAACAGAAAGTCTATGTGATCCGGGCGAAGAAAGTGCTCTGCGCAACCGGTGGTGCGGCAGGTCTGTACCGGCCGAACAATCCGGGCTTTTCGAGACATAAGATGTGGTATCCGCCGTTTAATACCGGAGCGGGATTCGCAATGGGAATCCTCGGCGGCGCCGAGATGACAACGTTCGAGATGCGGTTTATCGCCCTTCGCTGTAAGGACACGATTGCACCGACCGGAACGATCGCCCAGGGCGTTGGCGCGAAACAGGTCAATGCACTCGGCGAGGTCTATGAGACAAAATACGGATTGACAACTTCCGAGCGTGTGTATGGCACGGTGATGGAGAATCTGCAGGGCAGAGGTCCTTGCTATCTCCGTACAGAAGGTATTTCAGAAGAACAGAACGAATCCCTCAAGAAGGCATATCTGAACATGGCGCCGAGCCAGACACTGAAATGGCTCGAATCCGGAAAGAAGCCGAGTGAGCAGAATGTTGAGATCGAAGGAACCGAACCGTATATCGTAGGCGGACATACCGCGAGCGGTTACTGGGTTGACACGAACCGTCAGACGACGATCAACGGACTATATGCAGCCGGGGATGTGGCAGGTGGGTGTCCACAGAAATATGTGACAGGCGCGATGGTCGAAGGTGAGATCGCAGCGAAGCATATCGTGCAGATGCTCGATGAGCAGGCGGGCGCATCGGAAGAGAGATCCGTAGATGCGGCACTCGATGCAAAGCTTCAGACGGTTGTGGATGATAAGATTACCGAATACATCCATTACCTGAACAATCCTTCCGGGATGTTCACGACAGAGGCGCTTGAGGAAGCGATGCAGAAGGTCATGGATAATTATGCGGGAGGAATCTCCACCCATTACCAGTTCAACGCGAAGCAGTTAGAGCTGGCAAAGCAGAAGATCAAGCAGCTGCAGGAGCTTCTGCCAGATGTGAAGGCGGACGACATGCACGAGCTGATGTTTGTCTATGAGCTGCGGGAGCGATTGGTTGTATGCTTATCCGTGATCGCACATCTCGAAGCAAGAAAAGAGACACGCTGGCACAGCTTCGCAGAGAATCTGGATTATCCGGAGAAGAGCGATGCGTGGTTAAAATATGTAAACTCCAGATACGAGGACGGCGAGATTAAAATCATCTTCCGTGACTTAGTAGGAAGGGAGGACGTCTATGAGCATCTTTATTGATAAAGAAAAATGTAAGAAATGTGGTAAATGTGCAGCCGTCTGTCCGGGCAGCCTGATCGGCAAAAATCCGGATGGAACCGCATGCATGCGCTACCCGAAAGACTGCTGGGGCTGTTCTTCGTGCATCAAGGAATGCAAGTTCGGGGCGATCGCCTTATACCTTGGCGCAGACATTGGCGGCATGGGAAGTAAGATGACCGTGAATGCAGAGGACGGCAAGCTTTATTGGAACATCGAGAAACGGGACGGCACGACCGAACAGGTTGTGATCAACCAGAAAGAATCGAACAAGTATTAGATCGAAAGGAAGGTACAAGAGGATGGGACAGTTATCACATCTGGATGAATTGGAAGCAGAAGCGATTTACATTATCAGAGAAGTGGCAGCCGAGTGTGAGAAGCCGGTTATGCTTTATTCCATCGGAAAGGACAGCTCCGTCATGCTGCATCTGGCGATGAAAGCATTTTACCCGGAGAAGCCGCCATTTCCGTTCCTGCATGTCAACACGACATGGAAGTTCAAGGAGATGATTGAGTTCCGTGATTACATGGCGAAGAAGCTTGGCATTGAGATGATCGAGTATATCAATGAGGAAGGCGTAAAGCAGGGCATCAATCCGTTCGATCACGGCAGTGCTTACACAGACATCATGAAGACACAGGCGTTGAAGCAGGCACTCGACAAATACGGATTTACCGCAGCATTTGGTGGTGGCAGAAGAGACGAGGAAAAATCAAGAGCGAAAGAGCGTATCTTCTCCTTTAGAAATGAGCATCACGCATGGGACCCGAAGAACCAGAGACCGGAGATGTGGAAGCTTTACAATTCCAAGATCAAAAAAGAAAGAGGAAGTCCGGGTATTCCCGCTCTCGAACTGGACAGAGAAAGACATCTGGCAGTATATCAAGCGTGAGAACATTGAGATTCCATCACTGTATTTTGCAAAGGTAAGACCGGTCGTATACCGGGATGGAAATATCATCATGGTAGATGATGATCGTATGAAGCTTCTGCCGGGCGAGAAGATTGAGTACAAGAGCGTGCGTTTCCGTACCCTTGGATGTTACCCGCTGACTGGTGGATGCGAGTCAACCGCAGATACACTGGATGCAATTATAGAGGAAACACTTTCAGCAGTTTCTTCCGAGCGTACAACGCGTGTCATCGACAACGAGGCAGCTGGAAGCATGGAACGAAGAAAACGGGAGGGATATTTCTAAGATGAGCGGATTATTAAAATTTATCACTTGCGGTAGTGTGGATGATGGAAAATCTACATTGATCGGACATATCTTATATGATTCCAAGCTGCTTTACGCAGATCAGGAAAAGGCACTTGAATTAGACAGTAAGGTCGGAAGCCGCGGCGGTGCGATCGATTACTCCCTTCTGTTGGACGGACTGATGGCAGAGCGTGAGCAGGGTATCACGATCGACGTTGCCTACCGGTATTTCACAACAGACAAGCGAAGCTTTATCGTGGCAGATACACCGGGACATGAAGAGTACACAAGAAACATGGCAGTTGGAGCATCCTTTGCAGACCTTGCCGTAATCTTGGTGGATGCAAAGCAGGGCGTGCTTGTCCAGACAAGACGGCATGCAAGAATCTGTGCATTGATGGGTATCCGGTACTTTGTATTTGCAGTTAATAAGATGGACCTTGTCGGTTACGATGAGACACGTTTCCGTGAGATCGAGAAGCAGATCGAGGAGCTTACAAAAGAGCTTTCACTTCCAAATGTAACGATCATTCCGGTTTCCGCAACCGAGGGCGATAACGTTACAACAAAGTCAGAAAATATTCCTTGGTACACAGGCAAGGCATTGCTTCCGTATCTCGAGGATATTGATATTGCAGAGGATGACAGTGAGCAGGGCTTTTATATGCCGGTACAGCGTGTGTGCCGTCCGGATCATACATTCCGTGGATTCCAGGGACAGGTCGAACATGGAAGCATTCATGTAGGTGATGAGATCACAACACTTCCAAGCAACGAGACAGCGAAGGTAAAGAGCGTTTACATCGGTGACAAGGACAGCGAATCCGCAGCGAAGGGACAGCCGGTTACCATCCAGCTTGATCGAGAGGTGGACGTATCGAGAGGCTGTGTTCTCTCAGTTGCATCCGGTGCGAAGGTTGCTTCTTCGATTACTGCAACGCTTCTGTGGATGGATGATGAGGAGTCAATCCTAAGACTAACTGCTTTGTGTGTATGTAAACGAAAAAGCAGTTTTGACATTGCAGAGAACTGCCCCTTCGTTTACACCATTTTCGATTTGACCTAATTGAACAAAGTGAGCGTCCGGGTAGCCGCAACCTATGGACTTTCAATTCTTTGTTCCTGTCCATGATTATATATGATTCTCGGTATGAAAGCTACAACATTTTATAAAAAACAGGCAAATGGGCATGACGATAAAACCTCAGAAACTGAGGCTTTTGAAAGTATTAGATGTTGCTCTTTAGCAGCGCAGTGGCATTCTCATCTGTGGCTTTCCGAGATGCCCACCACATGCCTTACACACACAAACTTTGATGCCATAAAGATGTTCCAATATTTCAGGCATTTCCATGTCACGAAGCTTTGAAAGATACTTCTTACATCCAAGTAAATTTCTGCAAAGGGTGAGCTTCTGGCTTTTAGTACGGGAACATAGCAGTCCGTAGTGCCTGATGCGGACAAAACGCCGTGGTGGTACATGCATGAGAAACCGCCGGACAAACTCTACACCCGAAATAGTCAGTTCCTTCCACTGTCCCTCATTACGGTAATCCTTTACTAAGAATGTAACGGTATCATCATCCATACGGACGATGCGGTGATTGCTGACGGCAATGCGATGAGTATACTTACCAAGGTATTTAATTACTGTTTGAGCACCATTGAATGTCTTTTTACAATGAGGAATCCAGTCCATACCATAACAGGAATCTAAAAGCTCCTTGAACGTATAATGGTTGCGAAATTTTTCTGCAGTACCATGAAATACCAGCTTATCCTCTTTCCACAGCCTCTTTAGTTCCTCCAGATATTTTCCGCGGAACATTTTGGAGATGACCCGGATGGGAAGAAAGAAATTTTCACCATTGTCCTTCCACTGGTTGTTGGAAGCCAGTCCTCCCCCCAGCAGGATGGTATGAATGTGGGGATGAAAGTTCATTTCAGAACCCCATGTATGTAAAATGCAGATGTATCCCACCTTTGCGCCGAGACGTTTTGGGTCGGCAGTCAGTTCGCTGATTGTGGAAGAAGCTGCATGGTATAAGGCATCATAAAGAAGTCTCTGGTTGCTGTAAATGACAGGGTTTAAAATATCAGGAACCGTAAAACCAGATGGAAATAAGGAGCATCAAGGACATCCTCTCTGCGTGCATCCATCCACATTTCTTTCGGAACAGCCTGACACATTGGGCAGCAACGGTTACGGCAGGAATTGTAATGAATCTGTACGAAGCCACAATCCTCACATACACATACATTTGCACCATAGGCACCGGTCTTGCAGTTCATGATGTTATGTGCAACCTTTGCCTGTACAGGGGAAGGTGAATATTGATCAAGGTATGCCGGATAAAAACGAAGGAAAATATCCTGTACGGTAGGTTTATCCATTGGCTGTACCATCCTTTCTGTCAAAAGGACTGCGGATGCCCATAATGGATTTGTTGCTGACATGAAGATAAACTTCTGTGGATTTCGGATCGCGGTGTCCAAGCAATGCCTGAATATTCCGCTGTTCCACTCCCTGCTCCATAAGGTGGGTGGCAAAACTGTGACGGAGGCAGTGAGGAGTAACACCGGATAACCCGGCAGCCGATGCAGAACGTCGGATAACCTGTTCCAGTGTACTTACGGTAAGATACTGCCCTGTAAACTGATTCGGAAACAGAATGCCCTTTGGTCTGCCTTTCCGGAACCAGTATTCCGTAAGAAGTGCAAGGTTTCTTTCAGACAGAATGGTATAACGGTCCATCCGGTTCTTGGTATCCCGGACATGAATCTGCATGTTTGTGCGGGAAATATCATCATAATGAAGATGAATCACTTCCGAGACACGCATTCCGGAAGAATACATTGTGGCGAACATGGCTTTATATTTCAGGTCATCCGTAGCATCAAGAAGCCGGTCAATTTCATCAGTAGAAAGTACGGTTGGGAGTTTGTGCTCTATTATCATGCGTGGAACAGTGATATCATCCCACAGAACGTGAAGTACATTCCGATAGAAAAAACGGATGGCTGAATTATAAAGGTTGAGGGTGGTCGCTTTCAGACCATTGTCCTTCTTGGCAAGAAGAAAGTCCCTGACATCCTGACAGGTAAGCTCTTCCGGGTGCTTTTCCATGTAATTAAGGAAATAAGAAACATAGTTTTTGTAGCAGTTAATGGAACGCTCTTTAAGGTTACGGATTTTTCCAGCTTCCTCAAGCTGTAGTAAATATTTTTCGTACATAATAATTCCTCCATGTAAAGTCAGTAATTTCGGGTATCACTGCTTACATGGAGGTGCATTGGAATAATAAAACCGCTTGCTAAAAGAACGGTTAGGTGTTAATCTTTTCATAGGCAGTGGGAATGTCGATCCTGTTTGATTGTTGGTTGTGGTGACTTAACAATACTACTATTAGGACTTGGTTTCCACTGCTTTTTATTTAGGAAAAGAAAAACTGCGTCACATTCCACGCATGATAATAGAGCACAAACTCCCAACCGTACTTTCTACTGATGAAATTGACCGGCTTCTTGATGCTACGGATGACCTGAAATATAAAGCCATGTTCGCAACAATGTATTCTTCCGGATTACGTGTATCAGAGGTTGTTCATCTTCATTATGATGACATTTCCCGCACAAACATGCAGATTCATGTCCGGGATACCAAGAACCGGATGGACCGTTATACCATTCTGTCTGAAAGAAACCTTGCACTTCTTACGGAATACTGGTTCCGGAAAGGCAGACCAAAGGGCATTCTGTTTCCGAATCAGTTTACAGGGCAGTATCTTACCGTAAGTACACTGGAACAGGTTATCCGACGTTCTGCATCGGCTGCCGGGTTATCCGGTGTTACTCCTCACTGCCTCCGTCACAGTTTTGCCACCCACCTTATGGAGCAGGGAGTGGAACAGCGGAATATTCAGGCATTGCTTGGACACCGCGATCCGAAATCCACAGAAGTTTATCTTCATGTCAGCAACAAATCCATTATGGGCATCCGCAGTCCTTTTGACAGAAAGGATGGTACAGCCAATGGATAAGCCCACAGTACAGGATATTTTTCATCGTTTTTATCCGGCATACCTTGATCAATATTCACCTTCCCCTGTACAGGCAAAGGTTGCACATAACATCATGAACTGCAAGACCGGTGCCTATGGTGCAAATGTATGTGTATGTGAGGATTGTGGCTTCGTACAGATTCATTACAATTCCTGCCGTAACCGTTGCTGCCCCATGTGTCAGGCTGTTCCGAAAGAAATGTGGATGGATGCACGCAGAGAGGATGTCCTTGATGCTCCTTATTTCCATCTGGTTTTTACGGTTCCTGATATTTTAAACCCTGTCATTTACAGCAACCAGAGACTTCTTTATGATGCCTTATACCATGCAGCTTCTTCCACAATCAGCGAACTGACTGCCGACCCAAAACGTCTCGGCGCAAAGGTGGGATACATCTGCATTTTACATACATGGGGTTCTGAAATGAACTTTCATCCCCACATTCATACCATCCTGCTGGGGGAGGACTGGCTTCCAACAACCAGTGGAAGGACAATGGTGAAAATTTCTTTCTTCCCATCCGGGTCATCTCCAAAATGTTCCGCGGAAAATATCGTCTATGATAATTTGAAATTTTGGCATATCCTTACTATCCATAAGCATAGCATTAAAATCTTTTTTATCTTCATTTGCCATTTGTGCCACCTCCTACTTTAAGGATAGTCTGTTTCTTATTTCCATGCAATGAGGCTGTTTGAAAATTATTAACACTTTCAAATTTGTCGCTTTCTTCATATCCATATTATAACAGTTCCATATATCCGCCACAATAAAAATCAGCATACCCTTAGCATTTATGGAACAAAAATACACACTTTTTCTTTCTTCCTCTTGATTACCCACCACAGAAAAGAAAAAGCCCTGTCAAGAGCCTTGCCACCATTGGTGGTGCTTTGCACTCTTTACTGGGCTTTTTGTTTGCTGTATCTTTCATGCAAGAAAATTAAAGACCTCTGTTCCATTTCTCCTTTAGATAATCTTCATAGTCCGTTTCATCAAAATCTAACTGTGGCGAAGTGTCGGGAATGTTATTTCTGCTGTCTATATCCGCAAGTTGACGGAATATCCAGTCATCATAAGGGTCATGGTATTTATATTCTTTGGGCTGTTCTCTGTATCGGTCTAACCCTCGCATTTCCTTATGTACTTTCATCATGCGTTCCATTTTTTGACGCTGTATCAACTGCTTGATTTCCATAAGTTCTTCCAACTCCGTAACCTCATTGGTAATGTAGTTATGGATATACTGTATGAGTTTATATTCCATGTAAAATCTGCATTCTTTTTCATCATTGAAAAATTCATTTTCAGACAGATAATCTAAGGAAACATTGAAGTCCTGTTCCCGTTTGATAATATCCATGATATATGGCTCGGTGTGGTCAATATACTTCCATTCTCCCGATAATAATTCATTGGGCGTTACTCCCAGCACGTCCATTATCTTCTCCAGTGTATCAAAGGTAGGATAATTCACACCTCGTTCAATCTTGGAAAGGCTCTGCATATTGATACCGATTTTATCCGCAAGTTCCTGTTGTTTCATTCCTCTGTGTTTTCTTATGGTCTGTATATTCTCTCCTAAGAAACTGATTTTCTTTTCATAATGCTCCATAACTTAGTATAATCGCTCCTTTCGTTGCTTTTCTTGGTGTTTATAAGCATATCATACTTAATCTGTATCTAAAAGTCAATAAAAACTTCTTGACAAGTAATTCTAATGGAGTTATTATCGTATCAGACAGAGTGATTAAGCACGCTAGGGTCAATCACACGCTTGAGTAAGCATATAAAAGATGTATTTTCACTTTGATAGCATGAATAAGCATGGACTATCAGACCGAAAATAAGGTTTCTGACTGGGGCTGTTCCGTTTAGCCACGAGCCTTACAAGGCTCGTGAGCGTTAAGAACGGATCAGACACAGGAAGAAAGGGAACGCCTTTAGGCGTTCGTAAAGGGCGTATATGTAACACCGCCCTGCGCATACATGTCATAGTACCTAGAAACTGTGATAAATAAAGGACAAAACACGATTTTTACCCCGCAAAAAACGGGGCATACGAAAGGAGCAATGCACTATAACTACACACAAAAATTTATCCGTTAAGATTGATTACATCAGCATTGTATTTGATACGGCAACCGCCGAAGATGTAATCATGCACATTTTAGGTTTACCGACTGACATTTTCAATGTTTATCCGGCAAGCGTTAAATTCAAGACTTATCAAGCACGCTGGCAGATTGGAGATATTTATGTATCGGGGGACGCAAGAAAGACAGAGGATAACCCACAAGGGCTAGGCTGTTATCTTGTTATGACTGGCAGAGGTTGTGATGATATTTTCCGTATTCTCGACAGTAGGAATTATACCTTTGGGGATATGTTCCGACGCTGTGAGCGAAGATACGGACTGGATAACTTCCATTTCACAAGACTTGATATTGCCATTGATGATAAGAACGAAAAGCCATTCTTTACCATAGAGCAGATAAAGAAGAAATGCGAAAAAGAGGAATTTATTTCTAATAGTGAGGGCTACCACTTTGATGAAAGCAAGTTTGACGATTTCGACACCGCAAAGACTGTTTATATCGGTGCTGGTAAATCGGGATTGTCCTACCGCTTTTATGACAAGGATAAGGAAGTCTGTTCAAAACATAATAAGACACTTGAGGAAGTCGGCAGTTGGAAACGGACAGAAATGCAACTGCGTGATGATAAGGCTCATGTTTTTGCCATGACATTCAAAGACAGACCGTTGGAACTGGGGAACTGGCTTTCGGGCTATTGGCAAACAACCTACGCTTTGTCGTGCCAAACAGAAACGAAAGTAATAAAAGCAGGTGGAAAACGTGTCGGTTTTGGGAACGCTTTTTAGGGGCTGTGGAAGTCTTGAAACTGCAAGTACCGAAACTACATAATTCTCTTGAGGAAACACAGCAATGGCTTACAGAGGGTGGCGTGATTTCCGCTGTCAAAAGTTTTTACTTCTTGGAAGAACATGACGCATTAGGTGGACTGGAAAAAGTGGGAACTATGCTTGATAAGGCAAGATACAGCACTTCCCTTTCCAGTAAACTGACCGCCCACTTACAGAGGATAAACCGCACCGACCTTATCCCCTATATCCAGTATGACACGAAACATGGGAAAGGGGGTATCTGATGAATAACAACGATATTCCCGTATGGGAAAAATACACCCTTACCATTGAAGAAGCGTCTAAGTATTTCCGTATCGGAGAAAACAAGTTAAGACGCTTGGCAGAGGAAAACAAGGACGCTGGCTGGCTCATTATGAATGGCAACCGCATACAGATTAAACGCCGACAGTTTGAAAAGGTCATTGATAAATTGGACGCAATCTAATGCAAATGAGCCTTGTATGTGTTATGATGAACACAAGTCATATCAAGGCTCTTTCCAACAAGGAAAGGAGCAGACACCATGAAAGAAAAAAGACGGGATAGCAAAGGACGTATCCTGCATACTGGAGAGAGCCAACGAACAGACGGAAAATACTTATATAAATATGTAGACGCATTTGGAAACACAAAATATGTGTATGCTTGGAGATTGACACCCACAGACCCGACACCAAAGGGAAAACGGGAAAAACCCTCACTTCGTGAACTGGAACAGCAGATAAGACGGGATATTGAGGACGGTATCGACAGCACAGGCAAGAAAATGACGCTTTGCCAACTCTATGCCAAACAGAACGCACAGAGGGCAAATGTGAAGAAAAGCACACAAAAACAACGGGAACAGCTCATGCGGTTATTGAAAGAGGATAAGTTAGGTGCTAGGAGCATTGATATAATAAAACCCTCTGACGCTAAGGAATGGGCGTTACGCATGAAAGACAAAGGCTTTTCCTACAATACCATTAACAACCATAAACGCTCGTTAAAAGCGTCATTCTATATCGCCATACAAGACGATTGTGTAAGGAAAAATCCCTTTGATTTCAAGTTAAGTGAAGTCCTAGAAAATGATACCAAAGAGAAAGTGGCATTGACAGAGGAGCAAGAACAAGCCCTACTCTCATTCATCAAGACGGACAATGTGTATCACAAGTATTATGATGATGTGCTGATACTGTTAAAGACTGGACTTCGTATCTCGGAACTGTGCGGACTGACAGTAGCCGATATTGATTTCAAGAATGAAGTTGTGATTATCGACCACCAGTTATTAAAGAGCAAGGAACAAGGCTACTACATTGAAACGCCTAAAACAAAAAGCGGAACAAGGCAAGTGCCATTAAGCAAGGAAACGATACAAGCATTTCAACGGGTTATGAAGAAACGCCCAAAGGCAGAACCATTTGTGATAGACGGACGGAGCAATTTCCTATTTGTCAATCATAAGGGCAAGCCAAAAGTTGCGATTGATTACAACGCCTTATTTGTCCGTATGGTAAAGAAATACAACAAGCACCACAAGGATAATCCCTTGCCACATATCACACCGCATACGCTACGTCATACGTTCTGCACAAGACTGGCAAGCAAGAACATGAACCCGAAAGATTTACAGTATATCATGGGACATTCAAACATCAGTATCACAATGAACTGGTACGCTCATGCGTCCATAGATACTGCAAAATCAGAGGTTCAGCGTCTAATCGCATAAGAAGTATTTACCACGATTTTAACCACGCTTGATAGCGAAAATATAAGAAGATAGACCTAGATATGTGAGGTTTACCACAAAAGCAAAATGCCCGTAGAGCCGATCAAAGTGGCATCTTTTGGGATTGAAAATGAAAGTCGGATAGATGAAAAAATATGCCCATCCGGATTATGGGGTATGATTATGCCGTGTATCGGGTGCAGATTGACCGTGAGGAAGAACGAAAATATCCGGCAATTACAATTGTTTTAAATTTCAGTGATACAGAATGGAAAAGTCCGAATGCGCTATTTGACATTTTAGATGTTTCTCCGGAACTAAGACCTTATGTAAATGATTATAAAATATTTGTTTTTAATATTGCATTTTTGCCGGAGAAAATCCGAAAAGCGTTTAAAAGTGATTTTAAAATTGTAGCAGATTTTTTTGCGGAGAAACGTCTCGGAAGATATAATCCTAAGGAACATCCGGAGGCAATCTGCCATGTAGAAGCGGTTTTGAATCTGCTTCGGGTGTTTACAAATGATAAAACCTATGTCAAAATAGAGAAAACAGTAGCAGAACGTGTGAAAGCAGGAGAGGTGATTACAATGTGTACATTTGCAGAAGAGATGACCAATAAAGGAATAGAAATTGGCGAGGCGCAGGGCATTAAAATAGGCGAAGCCCGTGGAATTGCCAGAGAAAAAATCAGTGTTGCAAGAAACCTTTTAGATCTCCTGACAGATGATGTGATCGCAGAAAAGGTCGGTCTGGAGCTTGCTACGGTGAAAGAACTTAGAGAAGAAACAAAGTAGAGGCATAAGAAATGGATAAAATAGCAGCACCAACTCCGGAACAGTTAAAAAAGCAGGAAGCGTTAAAACAATATTTTGAAAAATTAGGCAGCGTGGCAGTTGCATTCTCAAGTGGTGTGGATTCCACCTATCTTTTGAAAGTGGCGCATGATGTATTGGGAGAGCGGGCAATTGCAGTAACTGCGTCCTCCTGTTCATTTCCAAAGAGAGAGTTAGGGGAAGCAGAAGCATTTTGCCGGAAAGAAAATATAAGACATTTTATTACAGAATCGGAAGAACTTGAAATCGAAGGATTTGCACAGAATCCTAAGAACCGCTGTTATCTTTGCAAGCATGAATTATTTGAAAAGATATTAAAGATTGCAGAAGAACAGAAAATTGCCTATGTGGCGGAAGGCTCTAACCTTGATGATAACGGAGATTATCGTCCGGGATTAAAAGCAGTGGCAGAGCTTGGAATAAAAAGTCCGCTCAGAGACTGTGGTTTTACCAAGCAGGATATCCGTGTCCTTTCGAAGGCGTTGAATCTTCCAACCTGGAAAAAGCAGTCCTTTGCCTGTCTGTCATCCCGGTTTGTCTATGGAGAGACCATATCCGAAGAGAAACTTACAATGGTGGATAAAGCGGAACAATTATTACTGGATTTAGGTTTTCATCAGGTGAGGGTAAGAATTCATGGAATGATGGCAAGAATTGAGATTGAGCCGGAAGAATTTTCGAAGCTGATGGAAAAGGAGAACCGGGAGAGAATTGTAAAAACTTTCCGGGAATATGGATTTACCTATGTAACCTTAGACCTTTGCGGTTACCGGATGGGAAGTATGAATGAAACATTGGAAAAGTAAGGAACTTACTCAAAGAAGTAGTAAGTTCCTTCCGCATCAGAGAACGTCTTAAGTGAAGTATGAAATACTTTATTTAAGACGTTTTTTTGTACGCATTCATCCGGAGTGCCCTGAAAGCAGATGGTACCGGATTCCATGACGATAAGTTTGTCTGAAATAGTAAGTGCCTTGGCAAGGTCGTGCAGCACCAGAAGAATTGTTTTTCCCTGTGCCTTTAAGATTGGAAGCATCCGGTAGAAATTATTCTGGCTTACCAAGTCTAAGAAGGTAGTCGGTTCATCCAAAATAATCGTATCGCAGTTCTGGGCTAAAGTCATGGCAAAGAAGACACGCTGTCTTATTCCACCGGAAAGAGTGTCAGTTGCAACGTTGCGGTAATCTGTAATATGGGTAAATTCCATGGCATCTTCCACCAGTCTGCGGTCTTCTTCGGTGAGGCGTCTCGAAAAACCAAGATATGGAAAGCGTCCATGCTCCACTAAGGTATGAACCGGAAGAGCAGGAATCACTTCACGAATCTGTGGAAGAAATGCAATTTTCCTGGCACGAAGGTGTCCATTCATATGATAAATATCTTCGCCATCTAATGTGATAGAGCCGTTAAAAAGCTGGCTGGATTTATTTAATACGGAAATCAGCGTTGTTTTGCCACAGCCATTTTATTTTCTACGATGGTTGTGATGCTGCCGGTAGGAATTTCAACGGACAGATTTTTAATCAGAGGCACCTTGTGGTAGCCAATGGAAACGGAATCAAATTTAAGCATGGACTCTGCGTCCTCCTTTCTTTCCTAATAAAAGATATAAGAAAAACGGTCCGCCTACAAAAGAAAGAATAATGCCGGCAGGAAGCTCATATGGTGCTGCAATAACACGACCAAGGGTGTCGCAGAAGAGGACGAAACTTGCACCTAAGAGAACACAAAGGGGAACTAAAAGCCGCATATCATTGCCGAAGAGCCGTCTTGCAATATGAGGAACAATCAGTCCGACGAAGCTTAAAAGTCCTGCATAACTTACCACACAGCCTGCCAGTATACTGGAAAGCATCAACAGCAGAAAACGGAGCAGCGATACCGGAATGCCAAGGGAGCGGGCAACATCCTCTCCAAGACTCAGAACATTCATGTGGCTTCCGAAAAAGCAGGAGATGATAACCGCAATGACAATGGCAATGCCGGGAGCAAAAAGCGTTTTGGTGGTGATATCAGAAAGAGAACCAATCATAAAGGTAGTGAGGTTTAAAGTGATATCATCACTTAATAATTTTACCGTATTAATTCCGGCACTTAAAAAGAAGAAACGGTAATGCCGGCAAGAATGATGGTAGTACGTTTGCTGTCTGCCATATATGCCAGAGCAAAAATAAGAAGTGTCGTAAGGAAAGCTCCGGTAAAAGCAAAAATGGCATTATGGGCTGCACGACCATGGAAGATAGCAAGTCCAATCATAACGGCAAATCCGGCTCCGGAATTGACACCAATGGTATTCGGGCTGGCAAGGGAATTATTCATAACAGTCTGTAAGATAACTCCGGCGCAGGATAAACCCATGCCGGCAGCAATGGCGCCAAACATCCGTGGAATTCTGATATGAAAAAGTAAGAGACCTGTGACAGAAGTCCGGTCATTTTGAATCAGGCAGGATAAAATCTCTTTCGGATTTAATAAAACGCTGCCGAAAAAAAGACTTGCTGACATCATAAGAAGCAGCAGGAAAAACATTCCGGCAAAAGATAAAATGATTTTTTTTTTTCTCGTGTACATAGGAAATCCTTTCCGTTATTCCAGAAATATGTATTGTGTTTCCTGAAAAGTATTGTTGCAAGAACCCCCCTATTTATGCGGCTTGCGTGAATAAAATAACATATTCTGAGAGAAATAACAATGCTCTGATAAATTAGTATTGACAAATTAGAAAAATATAGTAAAATATAATTCATACAAAACCAATAGGAATAATCGTAAATAGAATTCCTAAGGCAGTTCAAAGTATTTAGTGCACAATAAGACGTGCAGGAATTGGAGCGTAAGATGAAGTTTAATACCGCATTATTACATGGAGATTTTCAGGGAGAACCGAATACAGGTGCAACAACAACTCCGGTTTATCAATCCAGTGCATTTGCACATGAGTCGGCAGAGAAGTTAGAAAAGATTTTTCATAATCAGGCACCGGGATATTCCTATACGAGAATCAGTAATCCTACGGTAGATGCATTTGAAAAAAGAGTAACGGCGTTAGAGGGTGGCGTAGCAAGCGTTGCCTGTGCATCAGGAATGGCAGCACTCTACAATGCATTTTGTAATATCCTTCGTTCCGGCGATGAAATCGTATCCAGTGCCAGTCTCTATGGCGGCAGCATTGATTTATTCCGTGACTTAGAGGCATTTGGTATCACAACACATTATGTGGAAAACAATGACCTGGCTGCATTTGAAGCAAAGACCAATGAACATACCCGTCTTTACTTTGCAGAGACCATTGGTAATCCAAGACTTGATGTGACAGATATTACGGCACTTGCAAATCTGGCACATGAGCATCAGGTACCGCTCATTATAGATAATACGGTTGCTACTGCATTCTTAGTGAAGCCGCTTTCCCTAGGAGCGGATATTGTAATGAATTCTTCCTCTAAATACATCAATGGTCACAGCAATTCCATCAGCGGAATTATTACGGACAGCGGCAGATTTAAGTGGGATGTGGAAAAATATCCGGGCATGGCAGACTTTAAGAAGTTTGGACCATTTGCCTATACTGCCAAGCTTCGGAATGGACTGTTCCGCAACACAGGAGCCTGTCTGTCTCCGCAGAATGCATTTTATAACTGCATCGGGTTAGAGACACTGGGAATCCGGATGGAGCGTATCTGTGACAATGCAGCAGAACTGGCAAGGTTTTTTGTAAGAGAATATTCGGATGTAACAGTCAATTATCCGGGATTGGAGAGCAGTCCATGGCATGAAATCGCAAAGAAACAGTTTAAGGACCGTTTTGGTGGAATCTTAACCATACGGACCGGAAGCAAGAAACGGGCATTTGAAATAATCAATGCATTAAAGCTTCCGCTGATTATTTCCAATATCGGAGATACGAAAACATTAGTGATTCATCCGGAATCTACATTAAATGTACACAGTACCCCGGAAGAAAAAAGAGACGCCGGAGTATTCGAGGATCTGATCCGTATCAGTGTGGGAATTGAAGATATTGAAGATTTAATCGAAGACTTCAGACAGGCAATGGATCAGAGCAAACCAGAGAAAAGCGAAGAGTAAATGGAGGAAGCAGACAATGGCAAAAATTGATTATGCGGCATTGAAAAAAGGCGGATTTATGCGCCAGAAACAGAAAGGATTCTTTTCTTTAAGAATTCAGGTAGTTGGAGGAAACCTGACAGCAGAAAATATTAAAGCAGTAGCAGATGTGGCAGAAAAATATGGAAAAGGCTATGTTCATATGACTTCCAGACAGGGCATTGAGATTCCATTTATTAACTTTGAAGATATAGAAGAGGTTCGTGCAAAGTTAGCAGACGGTGGTGTAAAACCTGGTGTATGTGGACCGAGAGTCCGTACCGTTACCGCATGTCAGGGTTCTGAAATCTGCCCAAGCGGATGTATCGATACCTACAGCCTGGCAAAGAAATTAGATGAGCATTACTTCGGAAGAGAGCTTCCTCATAAATTTAAATTCGGTGTTACCGGATGTCAGAACAACTGTCTGAAGGCAGAAGAAAATGATATCGGTGTATAAAGGTGGTATGGACGTAACCTGGGTAGAAGATAAATGTATCAATTGTGGTGTCTGCGAAAAGGCATGCCGTGAAGATGCTATCAAATGTACCGGAACAGAAGTTACCATTGATTATGATAAATGTACCAACTGCGGCCGTTGTGTAAAATCCTGCCCGACAGATGCATGGGAAGGAAAGAGCGGATATATTGTATCCTTTGGTGGATTATTTGGAAACCATATTTACAAAGGAGAACAGTTACTTCCGCTGATTACCGATGAAGAGACATTATTCCGTGTGACTGATGCAGCCATTGGATTCTTTGAAGAGCATGCAAATCCGGGTGAGCGTTTCCGTTTACTTTTACAGCGTGTAGGAGAAGATGAATTCCGCAAAGTAATCCGCAATGCATTTGAAGAAAAATAAAGTTGCCGGAAGCAGCAGAAAAAGAAAGACAAAATCGGAATGAAAATTCAAAATAAAAAATTATTATACGAGGAGATATAAGATGGAAATCGAAGGAATCAGAATTGATGACACAGTAGATATTACCGATAAAGTGTGCCCGCTTACTTTTTGTAAAGGCAAAGGTTGCAATGGATGAGTTAGAGGATGGCGAAGTCATTGCAATCCGTATGAATGACGGCGAGCCGGTACAGAACGTACCACGCAGTATTAAAGAAGAAGGACATCAGATTTTAAAACTGGTTAATAACGAAGATGGAACCTATAACCTCATTGTAAAGAAGGTTGAGGACTAAACATCTGGAAGGGAGAAAAAAATGGCAGAACGCGTAACAAAAGACACTTTTGAAGAAAAAGTATTGAAGAGCAGCCTTCCGGTGCTGATTGATTTTACTCAGACAGTTGTGTTCCGTGCAAGAAAATGTCACCGGTCATTGGTGCTATCGCAGACGAACAGGCAGAAAAATTAAATGTTTATAAAGTAAATACCAACTTTGATTCAGAACTGGCAGAAAAATACAGTGTAATGTCTGTACCAACCATTGTACTCTTCAAGGATGGCGAAGAAATTGCCCGTAAGAGTGGTGCAGAGAAAAAAGCGGTACTTGAGGAGTGGATTACCCAGTCCCTTGACAAATAAAAAATAAAGAAAAGTGAGAGGAAGGAAATTATGCAGATTACAGTAGCAGGCGAAAAGAAAGAAGTAAAAGACGGATTAACACTTCCGGAATTAATTGAGCAGGAAAATGTAGAGACACCGGAATATGTAACCGTATCCATTAACGATGAATTTATAGAAACAGAAGCAAAGGCAACAACCGTTCTTAAGGATGGTGATAATGTAGAATTCCTTTACTTCATGGGAGGTGGAAGCTATGGCTTTAACAGATGAGCAGATAGAACGTTATTCACGTCATATCATTTTAAAAGAAGTTGGTGCTAAGGGACAGAAAAAGCTTCTGAATGCCAAGGTTCTGATCATCGGAGCCGGCGGACTTGGAGCACCAGCAGCCCTTTACTTAGCAGCAGCAGGTGTGGGAACAATAGGGATCGCGGATGCGGATGAGGTAGATCTTAGTAATCTTCAGAGACAGATAATACATCAGACAGCAGATGTAGGCAAAGCAAAGGTTAAATCAGCTAAAGAGACAATGAACGCTATGAACCCGGATGTAGAAGTCCGTACATATCGTGAATTCATTACCAGTGAAAATATCATGGACATCATTGCAGATTATGATTTCATCATTGATGGAACCGATAACTTCCCGGCAAAATTCTTAATCAACGATGCCTGTGTAATGGCGAAGAAGCCATTTTCCCATGCAGGTATCATCCGTTTCAAGGGTCAGCTCATGACCTATGTTCCGGGAGAAGGACCATGCTATCGTTGTGTATTCAAGAATCCACCACCAAAGGATGCAGTTCCAACCTGTAAGCAGGCTGGCGTCATCGGTGCGATGGGAGGTGTCATCGGAAGCTTACAGGCGATGGAAGCAATCAAATACATCCTTGGAGTAGGAGATCTGCTGACCGGTCAGTTATTGACCTATGATGCAATTAAGCAGGAATTCCACAAGATTAAGCTTCCTTGGAATGGCAAGGGATGTGCCGTTTGTGGAGAACATCCGACCATAACAGAGCTGATTGATTATGAACAGGCAGAGTGTACAGATAAATAAATGTATCAGTAAATAAATGTTATCAGATACATAACCCATGAAACATAGAAAGAGGATAGCATGATTTCATTAAAAAAGCAGATTATGAAAAAATACTGGCACATGCCAAAAGCTGTGTACCAGAAGAGGCTTGCGGACTGATTGCAGGAACCAAAGACGGAGAGGATAAGGTGGTAGAAAAGGTATATCTGTTGACCAATATCGACCATTCCAATGAGCATTTCACACTGGATCCGAAAGAGCAGTTAGCAGCCGTAAAGGATATGCGTGCCAATGGTCTCATGCCTTTAGGCAACTGGCACTCCCATCCGGAATCTCCTTCAAGACCATCCGAAGAAGATAAGCGTCTTGCATATGACAGTAAAGCAAGCTATATGATTCTTTCTCTGATGGAACCGGAACAGCCGGTACTCAATTCATTTCATATTGAAGGCGACGAATCAACAAAGGAAGATCTGGTAATATGTTAGATGTAGGTATCATTGGAAGCGGTCCGGCGGGTTTAAGTGCGGCAATCTATGCTAAGCGGGCAAACCTCGATGCGGTTGTACTGGAAAAAGAATATCTTGGAACCGGACAGATTGCATACAGCAGCCGGGTAGATAATTACCCGGGACTGCCGGGCAAAGACGGTTATTCTCTGGGAGAGGCATTCTTAGAGCATGCCGAAGGACTTGGAGTAACCATTGAAGAGGCAGAGGTTACAGCCATTACCAAAAAAGAGCAAAGCTTTGTCATTTCCTGTGAAGATGGAAAGAACATAGAAGCGAAAACCGTAGTCTATGCGGCAGGCTGTCAGAACCGCAGATTAGGGGTGCCGGGAGAAGAAAAGCTGCTGGCAAAAGGAGTTTCTTTTTGTGCAGTCTGTGACGGTGCCTTTTATAAGGGAAAGAAAGCCGCAGTCATCGGTGGTGGAGATACCGCATTGGATGATGCATTGTATTTATCCGATATCTGCGAACAGGTATATCTCATTCACCGGAGAGCAGAATTCCGTGGAGCAGAGAAGACAAAAAAGAAATTAGAAGAGCTTTCCAATGTAACGATACTTACCAATACGAGAGTACAGGAAATCACCGGGGAAGATAAAGTAGATGGTATTATTTTAGATAACGGTGGGACAATAGCTGTAGATGGTGTTTTTGAAGCGGTTGGAATGATTCCAAATACGGAATTATTAAAGAGCCTTGACGTTCTCGATGAGAAAGGCTATGTGATTGCAGGAGAAGACTGCAGCAGCAGTCTTGCGGGACTGTTCGTGGCAGGAGATGTGCGGACGAAAAGCCTGCGTCAGGTAGTCACAGCAGTTGCAGATGGTGCAGTGGCAATTCAGTCTGCAACCGGATATATCAAAGGAATGGAATAGAAAGAAGGAAACGTGTGTGAAAGGAATAGTGGACAGTGCTTTGGAACTGATTGGAAAGACGCCGATGCTCTATCTTCATAATTATATGAAAGAGGCAGGTGTAGAGGATGCGGCAATCATTGCCAAGCTGGAATATTTTAATCCGGCAGGTTCGGTAAAAGACAGAGTGGCACTTGCCATGATTGAAGATGCAGAGAGAAAGGGAAAATTAAAACCGGGAGCTACGATTATCGAGCCAACTTCCGGTAATACGGGAATCGGACTTGCTTCTGTGGCGGCTGCAAAAGGGTATCATGCAATTTTAACATTGCCGGAAACCATGACGGTAGAGCGTCGGAATCTTCTGCAGGCGTATGGAGCACAGATTGTACTGACCTCCGGGTATAAGGGAATGAAGGGTGCAATCGAAAAAGCAGAAGAACTTCATAAAGAGATTCCAGGTTCAATTATTTTAGGACAGTTTGAAAATCCGGCAAATCCAAAAGCCCATGAAGAAACCACAGGACCGGAAATCTGGGAACAGACAGAAGGCAGCGTTGATATTTTTGTGGCAGGAGTCGGAACCGGTGGAACCATAACCGGAGTTGGAAAATATCTGAAAAAGCAGAAGAAGTCCGTACACATTGTTGCAGTAGAACCTGCAACCAGTCCGGTTCTTTCCCAGGGAAAAGTCGGTCCTCATAAAATTCAGGGTATTGGCGCCGGATTTATTCCGGACACACTGGATACTTCTGTTTACGATGAGATTATTCCAATCAAAAATGATGATGCCTTTGAAGAAGGAAGAGCATTTGCCCGCAGCGAGGGAATTCTTGTGGGAATCAGTGCAGGAGCTGCATTAAAGGCAGCTGTTGAGCTGGCAAAAAGGAAAGAAAATAAAGGAAAGAACATTGTGGTTTTGCTTCCGGATTCCGGGGACCGCTATTTATCTACTCCTTTATTTGCAAAATAAAATCAGTGGAAAAGCATCAGGCATTCCGCTATAATATGGTAAAAGAGTCAAAAGACTTTTACGAAAGGAAAAGAAGTATGTTCTATTTTCTTGTGTCGGTAAATATTATAGCGCTTATCCTGATGCTTTTTATGCTGGCAATCTGCCTTCGTAAAAAGCTCTCCAAAGCACAGCTTGCATTTATTATTTATGATATTTTTACCATGCTGTTTGTGGTGGGAGTTCATCTGGAACTGGTGCATTCGGATACCGTTGGTGAGGCACTTACCGGGCTGTGCATCCAGTATGTTGGACAGGCAGGATTTTTAATGGCATTTCTCTGGTTTGCATCGGAGTTTGGAAGGCTTAAAATTCCTAAATTTATTTATTTTATTCAGGCGGTTGTAAATGCAATTGTGCTGGTGGCAGTATTTACTGCAGAATACCATCCGTATTTTTATAAAACGATGCGGATTTTAAAAGATGGTATGTATAACCGGATGGAAGTAACAGACGGGATTATCTGGGTGATTCATTATATCCATCTTGCAGTCGTTATACTGGCAGTATTTATTTTGTGTATCATGCGTTACAGGGAGAGTTCGCCGATTCATAAGAAACGGATTCTCTATATGATAGCAGGTGTGGGAACTTTTGCACTGGAATTAATCTTAAAGGGTCTGGGTGTATTTGGCAGTTATAATCCGGTAGTCATTGCCATGACAACTATGATGTTCTGCATGATGATGGCAATGATTCATTATGGATATTTTGGTTCTCAGCAGGCTGCGGTGGATAATGCATTTAATCATGGAAAAGAAGGCTTGATTATCCTGGATGCAGAAAATAAAATTATCTCCGTCAACCAGCGAATAAAAGAACTTTTCCCGGAAATAAAGGTAGGAAGTGCCGCAAGCAGACAAAAAGAAATCCTGCAGGCACTGACGAACCGGAAAAGACTATTGCATAAAAATGACCGCATCTATGAACTTCGTATGGAAGATATTGTGGAAAATGGTGAGAAGGACGGCTGCATGCTCTGGTTTATCGACCAGACAGAAACCTTGGAAATGATGCAGAGACTTCGGAGTGCGGACGAAGCCAAGACCAGATTTTTAATGAAAGTGAGCCATGAGCTGCGGACTCCGATGAATACGATACTTGGTATGAATGAAGTGATTGCGGAAGAGACATCAGAAGAGAAAATCCGCGGATATACCAGAGAAATTGCATCTGCCGGTGACAGTATGATTGCACTGATAGAAGAAGTGTTAGATGCTTCCCGGTTAGAAAGTGGTACGCTTCAGATAAAGAAGGATGCATTTGCTTTAGAAGAGGTTATCCATGACGCAGCAGCCCAGATGAGACCACAGGCAGAGAAGAAATTTTTAAACTTTCGGCTGCGGATGGAAGAACCATTATTAAAACCGGGAAAACATTTCTATGGAGACAAGGCACATATCCGTCAGATTATCATAAATCTTCTGGAAAATGCGGTGAAATACACAGATGAAGGCTTTGTGGAGCTGGGTGTAGAAAAAGCAGCAGAAAATGGAGATACCTTTTTGAAGATAACTGTGGCAGACAGTGGAATTGGAATAGGAAAAGAAGAGCAGGATAAAATCTTTGAAAGCTTTGAACGGGGCAATGCGGCAGGAACAGCAGGAAAGACGGAATCGGTCTCGGACTGGATATTGCCAAACAGCTGGCAGAGGCTATGGGTGGAAGCCTCAGTCTGATTAGTGAAGTGGCAAAGGGAAGTACTTTTACTGTCCGGATTCCATGGGTAGAAGTATCGGAAAAACATCATTTTACAAAGCAGAGTGAGAAAAGTATGAATGCGGATTACAGCAGCTTTACCATTCTTGCGGTAGATGATAATGAGCAGAATCTGATGGTATTAGAACATCTTTTACATAAGACAAAGGTTAAAATGGAAACCGTGATGGATGGAAATACTGCCATTCAAAAATGTGAAGAGAAAACATATGATTTACTTCTTTTAGACCATATGATGCCAAAGCCGGATGGCATAGAGACGCTGCACCTCATCCGTGCAGATGAGAAAGGACGAAATCATTATACGCAGGCAGTGGCATTTACCGCTAATGCAACAGCTGGTGCAAAAGAACTGTACAAAAACGAAGGATTTGCAGAGTATATTACCAAGCCGGTAAAACCGGGTACACTGGAGATTATGCTGCAGAAATATCTTAGGGATTATCTGCCGGAAGAAAATATGGTTTTCAAGGAAACATGGATGATACAAAGATAACAAAGCTAAGAGGCTTATTACATTATCTTGAGAAGAATGGAATTGCAGCAGAGGAAGGCTTATCCTATGCGGATGGAGATGAACAGTTCTATAAAGAATTGTTAGGTATCTTTGCAAAAGAAAAAGAGAAGAAGCAGCATCATTTAGAGAAAGCGTTCCAAACTCTTAAGGTAAATCATGTAGTAACAATGAAAGAAACTGCAGAAACTATCATAGATTCAGAAGTTGCAACAGATACAGAAATGATGAACGAATTATGGAAAACATTCGTAACCCAGTCCCATGGATTAAAGGGTGAAGCCTGGGGCATCGGAGCCAGAACGCTTGGAGATTTCTTTTACCAGCTGGAGTGTGCCGGAAAAGAAAAAAACATCGAAAAGATAGAGCATTTTTATCCGAAAGCCATGGAAGAGTGGCAGCAGGTAGTAGATGCTATTCAAAGAGTATTATAAAAAGATAACCGGAAGCCGGATAAAAGAAGCTGGTCTTTTCACTGGCTGCCGTAATGGTGGTAAGACTATAGTGTGTTTGTAGAGACAGACCTCAACAAAAAAGCAAGTGCTATTGAAAAGAACAAGAGGGAATCCAAAGAACAGCTTGAAAAGGGCAATTTTTCTGTCCGGAATCTTGCAGAGGTATCTGTGGATGAATAAAGTTTTCACCGATAATAGACGGAAACCATGAACTTTAAATTTTGATGGTTTCAAAATAATAAGACTTATGATATAATAATAGGCTGTATTAAGCTCCTTTTGCCAACATGGCAGAAAAGAGTTTGATACAGCTTAAAAATTTGCATGAAAAATTATTTAGTAAAATAACATAGAAAGGCGAAAATCCCGATAAATCAAGGGTTTTCGGACAGGTAAATCGTAAAATGAAACTAGGAATCGTTGGTCTCCCGAATGTTGGTAAAAGTACCTTATTTAATTCTCTGACGAAAGCAGGGGCAGAATCAGCAAACTATCCATTCTGTACCATTGACCCGAATGTGGGAATCGTACCGTACCGGATAACCGTCTGAAGGTGTTAGGCGAGATGTATCAGTCAAAAAAAGTAACACCGGCAGTCATTGAATTTGTAGATATTGCAGGACTTGTAAAGGGAGCGAGCAAAGGAGAGGGACTTGGAAACCAGTTCCTTGCAAACATCCGTGAGGTAGATGCGATCGTTCATGTTGTACGTTGTTTTGAAGATACCAACGTAGTCCATGTAGACGGAAGCATTGACCCGGTTCGTGATATTGAGACCATTAATTTAGAACTTATCTTTTCTGATATTGAAATCTTAGAGAGAAGAATTGCAAAAGTTACCAAGCAGGCAAGAATGGACAAGACACTTGCAAAAGAAGAGGCACTTTTGAAATCCTTAAAGGCACATCTGGAAGAAGGAAAGATGGCAAAGACTTATCCGTTGAGTGATGATGAGGACGAGCAGGCATGGTTTGCATCTTATAATTTATTAACTGCAAAACCGGTTATCTATGCAGCAAATGTAAGTGAGGATGACCTTGCAGATGATGGCGCAAACAATCCACATGTTGCAAGAGTAAGAGAACAGGCAGCCGCAGAAAACAGTGAAGTATTTGTTATCTGTGCACAGATTGAGCAGGAAATTGCAGAATTAGATGATGATGAAAAAGCAATGTTCTTAGAGGAACTTGGTTTAAAAGAATCCGGTCTTGAGAAACTGATTGCAGCAAGCTATAAATTGTTAGGACTTATCAGCTACCTTACATCAGGAGAAGATGAGACAAGAGCATGGACTATTACCAAAGGAACCAAGGCACCGCAGGCGGCAGGAAAGATTCATACCGACTTCGAGCGTGGATTTATACGTGCAGAGGTGGTATCCTATGACCATCTGATTGAGTGTGGAAGCATGACAGCAGCAAAAGAAAAGGGACTGGTAAGATTGGAAGGAAAAGATTACGTTGTTCAGGATGGCGATATTATTTTATTCCGTTTCAACGTATAAGGAACCTTTTGAGAAATCCGGCATAGTATAAATAGAAGAAAAGGCACAGTGGGGCAGGCACATGATACGCTATTGTGAATTGTGTGAAAAGCAGGTGATTAATATTGCAGACTGTTGCTGCCTGGGAAATGTGGTGGATTTGGAACTGGATGAGTGCAATGGAAGAATCTGTGCACTGGTTGTGGCTGCGCCGGGAAAATTTTTCTGTATTTTTTGTCCGGCATGCGAATATATTATTCCATGGAAACGTGTTGTGCGGATTGGACCGGATATTATTCTGGTAGATGTCTGTGTAGAAGATGTGAAAAGTTAGTTGACATAAGAATACGAGAAAGTTATACTAAAAATAGTACGACCAATATTTGTAAAAGCTGATATCAGCAGTTCTTTATGAACGTTTGGTGATGGAAAAACGGTATTATTTACGCAAAATTCACAAAGCGTGTTTTGCGTAGCTTTTAGAATAGGAGAAAAAGATGAAGTGCCCATTTTGCAGCAGTGAAAATACGAGGGTCATCGACTCAAGACCGGCGGATGATAATAACTCGATTCGCCGCCGCAGATTATGTGATGAATGTGGAAAGCGCTTTACAACTTATGAAAAAGTTGAGACAATTCCATTGATTGTAATAAAAAGGATAACTGCAGAGAGCAGTATGACCGTTCCAAGATTGAAGCAGGTGTACTTCGTGCCTGCCATAAGAGACCGGTATCCGTGGAGCAGATAACCAGACTGGTTGATGAAGTGGAGACAGAGATTTTTAATCGGGAAGAAAAGGAAATCCCAAGTACTGTAATTGGTGAGATTCTGATGGATAAGATTAAAGATTTAGATGCAGTGGCGTATGTTCGTTTTGCCTCTGTATATCGTGAATTTAAGGATGTAAATACCTTTATGAATGAGTTAAAGAAAATGCTGGATAAATAAAAGAAAATCTTTATGGAGAAAAGGGTTGATTTTTGTTGAATTTATCCGATAAAATTAGTAGCAGATAATTATGATGTGAGGAACGTGATCGTTATGAATATTTCAGGAATTCGTCCCCATGCGGGATTTTACGATTACAAAAGCATACAGAATATCCGGAATGCAGTAGAAGATACACCGGTTGTTAAGACGGCAGCAGATGCCAGTGCATCTGAACAGCAGCAGAAGGATACCTTAGAGACTCCGGTACGAAGAGAACAGGATTTTGGGGCAGCAGATTATGCAGCACAGTACCAGCCGGATCGTACCTATGAGATGAAAGGTTCTGAAAGTGATATACATAGCCTGGATGTTGAAAAGGCATTATCCGATATGCACAAAGATCAGGTACTGCAGCAGTATCAGTTTTTTGTGGGAGAGAATATTGAACAGAGCGGAATCCGGCAGATTACTGCAACGGATACTGCAAAAGTGCGAAATGTAGAAAACTTTAATTTATAAGAGCAATTTTGATTATAAAAAGTAAGAGACCGTTAGAAGGTAAGATTCCTAAGAATTCTTAAGAATCTTACCTTTTTACTTGCGGCAGTTATGCTTCTTTTGTATAATTAAATTCAGGCTTGCCTGAAGAACGGGAAGTATAAGAGAAAGAGGATAGGATATGAAGAAAGTGCAGGAAGACTGGAAGGAAGAAATGCTGCAGGTAGGTGTACTTACCAATACACATGGTGTGCGTGGCGAAGTGAAGGTATATCCGACAACAGATGATGTCATGCGTTTTAAAAAGCTGAAGCAGGTATTTTTGGATACTGAAAAGAACCGATGGAGCTTCAGGTTACACAGGCGCGCTTCTTTAAAAATCTGGTAATATTAAAATTCAAAGAATTTGATAATATAAATGATGTAGAGAAGTATAAGAGCAGAGGGCTTTATGTAACAAGGGAAAATGCTGTAAAGCTGGCTCCGAATGAATATTTCGTGGCTGATTTGATTGGCTTAAAGGCAGTCGGAGATGACGGAGAAGATTTAGGTGAAGTAAAGGATGTACTTCAGACCGGTGCAAATGACATTTATGTATTACATAAAGATGGGGAAGATGATATTTTACTTCCGGCAATTAAGGATTGTGTAAAAATGTCAATATAGAGGAAGGCACCATTACGGTACACCTTTTAAATGGGCTTCGTGATATTAATAAGAAGTAGGTAGCAAAATGAATTTTCATATATTAACATTATTTCCGGATATGGTAGAACGGGGACTGAATACCAGTATCATCGGAAGAGCAGTTGGCAAAGGACTTTTAAATATAGAAACAATTAACATCCGGGATTATACGTTAGACCGTCATAAAAAAGTGGATGATTATCCCTATGGGGGCGGGGCAGGCATGGTGATGCAGGCACAGCCGATCTATGATGCGTGGCAGGCAGTGGCGCAGAAGATTGGAAGAAAGCCAAGAACAGTATATCTTACACCTCAGGGCAATACGTTTCAGCAGGAAATGGCAAAGGATTATGCGAAGGAAGAAGACCTGGTATTGCTTTGTGGGCATTATGAGGGCATCGATGAACGTGTGTTAGAAGAAATTGTGACGGATTATGTGTCGATTGGAGATTATGTGCTGACAGGAGGAGAACTTCCGGCAATGGTCATGGTGGATGCGATATCCCGTATGGTGCCTGGCGTACTGGCAAATGATGAATCCGGAACCACAGAATCCTTTGAAGGAAATTTATTGGAATATCCGCAGTATAGCAGACCGGAAGACTGGATGGGAAAGAAAGTTCCAGCTATTTTACTTTCCGGAGACCATGCAAAGGTAGAAGCATGGAGGAGAGAACAATCCATTAAAAGAACCATGGAACGAAGACCAGATTTGCTGGCAGATGCAGATTTGACAGCAAAGGAGAAAGCAATGGTTGAGCATTTGCTGGACAAATCACAGGGTAAATGCTAGAATGTGTCTAGCAGTAATAGGAATGGAAGAGATTCCGCAGGAGGAAGACGGTAGTGAAAAGCTTTTTTTGATGTGCTGAAAACGATGTTTTACCGTAAAAATGCGAAGAGTTATGGGACGCCGGACCGGAGCAGAAAAGAGCCGGTGACACAACAGAAGGTACAGATAAGAAATACAGAGACCAGAAAGGCAGCCCCTTCGTTAAAAGAAAACGAACAGCATAACAGGTCAGAGAGGACAAACAGTAAGGTGGATAAAGGAATGGATAAGGAAGATTTCTTATTAAAGCAGATTGATGAATTCCGTGAGAAAGCAAAACAGCTTCAGGCTTTGCTTGTTACAAAAGAAGACAAAGTGCAGGAATTACAGAATATCGTAGATGAAAGAGAAGAAAAAGCAAAAGAACTGCAGCATGTTTTAAATGCACGTAAATCAGAAGCAGATGTTCTTCTTACCGGAGTACACGGTCAGATGGAAGAAATGATTAACCGTGTAGAAGAAAAATTGAATGCACTGTCTGAAAAGATTGCAGCAGACGTAAGTGATTCCACCGGAAGAACCGCAGAACAGACTGCACAGATGCAGGCATCTTTACAGGAAATTTCCCAGCAGTTAGACAGCATGAAACTGGAACTGGCTGAGAAAATACATACCGAAGATGTAAAGTGCTACCGCAATATGCAGGACTTAATTAAAGAGCTTACCGTTAAGTTAGAGGAAAATGATACTTTAGAGAAGGGCTTGAATACCGTAAAAGGTTATGCAAAATGCTTAACCTGGTTTTCTGTTATCAATTTTGTAGTATTGGTGGCATTTATTCTTTATTCTCTTGGAGTATTTAATCTTTAAGCAGTAGTTAAAACGAGGAATTATATGACACAGGGAAAGAGAAAGACATGGGTAATTGGACATAAGAATCCGGACACAGATTCTATTTGTGCGGCGATTGCCTATGCAGATTTAAAAAATCAAACAGAGGACGGTATTTTTATACCGAAAAGAGCAGGACATATGAACGAAGAGACGAAGTATGTCCTAAAATTTTTTGATGTACCGGAACCGGAACTGGTAACAGATGTCGGTGCACAGATTAAGGATATTGAATATCGTAGAACGGAGGGTGTCAGCAGTCACATTTCATTAAACGGGCATGGGAGCTGATGAAGAATTTAGATGTCGTGTCATTGCCGATTACTGACAATGAGAACAATCTGCAGGGAATGATTGTTACCAGTGATATTGCAAAATCCTATATGGATGTATTGGACAACCGGATTCTTGCAACTGCCCGGACGCAGTATAAGAATATTGTTGAAACTTTAAATGGAACTCTTGTAACAGGAAATGAGCATGGTTACTTCGTAAAAGGTAAGGTTGTTGTTGCGGCTACTACACCGGATATGATGGAGCAGTATATTGAAGATGACGATATGGTTATCTTAGGAGACCGTTATGAATCACAGTTCTGTGCATTGGAAATGAATGCAAGCTGTGTGATTGTCTGTTCCGGAGCGAAGATTACAAAGACCATTGTGCAGCTTGCAGAAGAGAAAGACTGTATGCTTATCAGCACACCATATGACACATTTACCGTGGCGCGTTTGATTAATCAGAGTATGCCGATTAAATATATTATGAAAAAGGAGCATCTGATTACATTCGAATTAGAGGATTATGTGGATGATGTGAAAGAGACCATGTCTAAAGTGCGTCATCGTGATTTTCCGGTACTGGATGAGAATGGAAAATATGTCGGTATGTTTTCCAGACGAAATCTTTTAAATTTACAGAAAAACAGGTGATCCTTGTTGACCATAATGAAAAATCCCAGGCAGTAGATGGAATCGAAGATGCAGAAATCTTAGAAATTATTGACCATCACCGTCTGGGCAGCCTTGAGACGATTGCTCCGGTATTTTTCCGGAACCAGCCATTGGGCTGTACTTCAACGATTATTTATCAGATGTATCAGGAAAAGGGAGCAATCATTGATAAAAAGACAGCCGGAATTCTTTTGGCAGCAATTATTTCAGATACCTTGATGTTCCGTTCACCGACCTGTACACAGATGGACCGGGCAGCAGCAGAAGCACTGGCGAAGATTGCAGAAGTAGATATTGAAGAGCTGGTACCAAGAAGATGTTTGAAGCCGGCAGTGATTTTAAGAAAAAGACAACAGAAGAACTGTTTTATCAGGATTTTAAAACCTTCCATACCGATGAATTTGATTTTGGTGTAGCACAGCTTAGTGCCATGAGTGACGTGCAGCTTGGCATGGCGAAGAAGAAGCTGCAGCCATATCTGGAAATTGCATTGGGAGAGCAGAAACTGGATGCCGTATTTGTGATGCTGACGGACATTCTGGATGAGAATTCGGAAGTAATCTATGCCGGAGCACAGGCAGGCAGCCTTTTAAAGGAGTGCTTTGGAGAGCCGGATGAATCAGGCAGCTTTTACTTAAAGGGAGTAGTATCCCGTAAGAAACAGATGATTCCGGCATTAATGGCAGGATTGCAGCAAGCGTAAATGCTTACGGCAGGATGACAGCAGGTATAAATGCCCATATCAGAGACAGAAATAAGATAACAACTTATACAGGAGAATTGAAATGGCGAAAGAAACATGGAAGCCGGGTAATATGTTATATCCGGTTCCAGCAGTGATGGTAAGCTGCCAGAGACCGACAGAAAAACCGAATATTATTACGGTAGCATGGGCAGGAACGGTATGTACGAATCCGCCAATGCTTTCCATATCTGTCCGTCCGGAACGATATTCCCATGGAATAATCGCGGAAACCGGCGAATTTGTTGTAAATCTTGTGACGAAGGATCTGGTCTGTGCCACGGATTATTGTGGCGTAAAATCCGGCCGTGACGTTGACAAGTTTGATGCCATGCATCTGACACCACTGAACCTTCCGCAGGTATCGGCACCGGGAATTGCAGAAAGTCCGGTAAACATTGCCTGCAAGGTAAGCCGGATATTACATCTTGGAAGCCATGATATGTTTCTGGCAGATGTAGTAGGCGTTACCGTTGATGATTCCTATATGAATGAAAAAGGTAAATTCGAACTGAATCAGAGCGGGCTGGTGACTTATTCCCATGGAGAATATTTTCTGCTGGGTAAGAAGCTTGGAAGCTTTGGTTACAGCGTAAAGAAGCAGAAGCCTTCAAAGAATGGCAGAAAGAAGAAAGCGAAGTAAAAGAGCGAAATAAAAAAGAATAAAATAAAAAGGACAAAATAACTGAAAATATAAGAAATTATAGAAAGCGGAACAGAGAGAAAAATCTTCTCGTTGTTCCGCTTTTTGAATAACATTTATTTTAGATATTTATTTTAAAAGTAAATCCATCAGACAGGCAAATACATCATCTGCCTGATTCTGCCAGTTGGTGCAGATGGCTTCCGCCTGTTCCTTTGTCTGGACAGTTAAAGTAAAATCAAGGCGGGTACGGCCTTTTTCCCGGAGCTGGCATCGCACACCGTATTCCTGTTCCGGTGTTTTGTAATAATCGGATAGATATGCATTTTCTGTTTTAATGGCAAGCTTATTTGCCTGAAAATAAGCAGCAATATCTTCCTCGATAGAAGGGGATATTTTGTCATGAAAAAAATGCAGCGTTTCTTTTCCGGCAGGAGTAATGATATACCGTGTACTGTTGTGGGTGTTTTCCGTACGGACAAGCCCGGAATCCATCAGGTCATGAATGACCTGCTGAATCGTAAAGTAGTCGGTATATTCCCTGTCTAAAAAGAAATCTGAAATCTGCGCATTGGACAATGGAAAATCAATATGTTCAAGCATGTGCAGAATAATTAATTTATATAAAGTAGCTGGTTCAGCCATAAAATCACCTCTTAGTTGCTAAGCGTCCCTGGTAAGTATTCCGCTCTTTTAAGCGGCGGTGAATCTGATTTAAAACAGTCCGTTTTCCGGTGCTCCACATCGGCGCAATCAGTAAATCCTTCGGACCATCGCCGGTAATCCGGTGAATCACCATTTCCGGCGGCAGAAGCTCCAGACAGTCAATAATCATTTCACAGTATTCATCCATGGAAAATACCGGAAAATGCGTCTTTTCATAATAAGCGGCTAAATCGGTGCCGGATAATACATGAAGCAGCTGTAGCTTGATTCCCCAGACCGGGAGATTTGCAATTGCCTGAACGGAAGCAGACATCATTTCTCTGGTTTCGTGGGGCAGTCCTAAAATCAGATGAACAATCACCTTGATAGAAAGGGCGTGAAGGGCGAAGAGACTTTTTTGAAAAGTCTCATAAGTAAAAAGCCGCTTCGTGTAAACTCTCTGGTGTCATCATGGATTGTCTGTAAACCAAGTTCCACCCAGACGGTTTTCTTTTCATTGATTTCGGCAAGCAGTGAAAGAATCTCAGGCTGCAGACAGTCAGGCACTCTTGTGGCAATGGAAATAATAACCACATCCGGGTCATTTACTGCCTGCATATAAAGATCCCGCAGGTGTTCCACAGAACCATAAGTATTCGTGAATGCCTGAAAATATGCAATGAATTTGTTGCAGTTCCTTTTTGCTCTCAGAATCCTTTTTTCAGTTTCTAACTGCTCTGTGATCGAAAGTGTGGGAGAGGCGGCGAAATCTCCGGAACCACCGGCAGAGCAGAAAATACAGCCTCTGGTATCTAAGCGTCCGTCACGGTTGGGACAACTGAGTCCGGCATTTAATGCAATCCGGTATACCTTTTCGTGATAGGTATTTTTTAAATAGTAGTCCAGAGAGTGGTAGCGCTTCTCCCCCACAGTGAAATCGTGTCGTTTTTCATTAGCGGATGTGTGATTTGACTGCATGGCTTACCACTTCGGCAACACGCGGGTCAAATGCTTCCGGCATAATAAAGTCTTCATTTAATTCCTCATCAGATACTAACCCTGCAATTGCTTTTGCAGCAGCAAGCTTCATTTCTTCTGTAATCTGGGAAGCGTGTCCTTCTAAAGCACCTTTGAAGATTCCCGGGAAAGCAACGACGTTGTTTACCTGATTCGGGAAATCACTTCTTCCGGTTCCGACCACTTTAGCACCAGCAGCTTTGGCAAGGTCTGGCATGATTTCCGGAGTAGGATTTGCCATGGCAAAAAGAATGGCATCTTTATTCATGGATGCAACCATTTCCTGAGTCACGATATTCGGTGCGGAAACACCAACGAAGATATCAGCACCCTTTAAAGCATCGGCAAGGGAACCGGATTCATTGGAAAGGTTGGTAACTTCGGTCATTTTTTTCTGCATCCAGTTTAAGTCAGGATAATCTTTGCCGATGATTCCCATGCGGTCACACATAATAACATTTTTAAAGCCGTAAGTCAGTAACAGTTTGGTGATGGCAACACCGGCAGAACCGGCACCATTGACAACTACCCGGCAGTCTTCTTTTTTCTTTTCCGGTTACTTTTAATGCGTTGATGATTCCGGCAAGAACAACAATAGCAGTACCATGCTGGTCGTCATGGAAGACCGGAATATCAAGCATTTCCTTTAAACGCTCTTCAATCTCAAAACAACGTGGTGCGGAAATATCCTCTAAGTTGATCCCGCCGAATCCCGGAGCAATATTTTTAACAGTTTTTATAATTTCTTCGGTATCCTGTGTGTCAAGGCAGATTGGAACAGCGTTGACATTTCCGAATTCTTTAAACAGTACACATTTTCCTTCCATAACCGGCATGGCTGCGTACGGTCCGATGTTTCCAAGACCAAGAACAGCACTTCCGTCTGATACAACGGCAACGGTGTTGGCTTTCATGGTATAGGTATAAGCTTCTTCTTTATTTTCTGCGATGATACGGCAAGGAGCCGCAACACCAGGTGTGTATGCGATAGATAAATCTTCCCGGGTCTTTACCGGTGTCTTGGAGATGGTTTCTAATTTTCCATTCCATTTTTTATGCATTTCAATTGCTTTTTCGTTGGTATCCATAGTTCGTCTCCTTTTCTTAGCCATTGATTACTTCCGTCTAGTATCATATCATTAAAAAATTTTTAAAGCAAGAAAAAAGGACTTCCTATTTGAAAGAAACTGTTGTATAATACGAAAAGACGAATCTTACGTTCCAATTAGTTTTTTATTTCAAAAGAAATCCCAATTATTTAGCAGATAATCAAATAAGCAAGAGGTAAGGAGAATAGAATGAGAGAGAAGTATGAAAGTCTTTCTGCAGCAGTGTTGCGTGAACTGGCGAAAGCAAGGGGAATGAAAGGAATTTCTACCTTAAAGAAAGCTGAATTAGTAGAAGCTATGCTGGCGGAAGATGAAAAGGAAGCAAAGGTGCAGGAAGCAAAGAAAGAAGCAGAAGGTACAACAGAAACTACGGAGCAGGTAGCAGAAACCAGAACTTATCGCGCAGAACGTCCGCACCGGGAAAATGCAGCGAGGGGACATGAGGGCGAGATGCGTCGAAGCACAGTAAGACATACACCGGATGAGCATATTTCGGAAAAAGATGAAACGGAGCGTGTGGCAGAAGAAAACAAGGACTTAGACAGCGGTGTGAAGGCACATGGAATTCTTGAAGTTATGCCGGATGGATATGGATTTATCCGTTGTGAGAATTATCTGCCGGGAGATGGAGATGTCTATGTTTCTCCATCCCAGATTCGGAAATTCAATCTGAAAACCGGAGATATTGTGACCGGAAATACCAGAATTAAGACACAGGCTGAGAAATTCTCCGCATTATTATACATTACTTCTATTAATGACCTGCATCCATCAGAGGCTGTAAAGCGGAAGAATTTTGAAGATTTAACTCCGATTTTTCCGGATGAGAGAATCCGGCATTGAGACAAGCCATAGTGCAATGGCAATGCGAATTGTAGATTTAGTATCTCCGATTGGTAAGGGACAGCGTGGAATGATTGTTTCCCCACCAAAGGCAGGTAAGACTACATTATTAAAAGGTGTGGCACAGGCAGTAAAGCAGAATAATCCGGAGATGCATCTGATTATCTTATTAATTGATGAGCGTCCGGAGGAAGTTACCGATATCAAGGAAGCGATTGAAGGGGATAATGTAGAAGTTATTTATTCTACATTTGACGAATTACCGGAACATCATAAGAGAGTATCTGAGATGGTCATTGAGCGTGCAAAACGTCTGGTAGAACATAAGAAGGATGTTATGATTCTCTTAGACAGTATTACAAGACTTGCAAGAGCATATAACCTTACAGTTCCGCCAAGCGGAAGAACCTTATCCGGTGGTCTTGACCCGGCGGCTCTCCATATGCCCAAAAGATTTCTTTGGCGCAGCCCGTAATATGCGCGAGGGAGGAAGCCTGACGATTCTGGCAACCGCACTGGTAGATACCGGAAGCAAGATGGACGATGTTGTTTACGAGGAATTCAAGGGAACCGGTAATATGGAACTGGTGCTTGACCGTAAGTTATCTGAGAAACGTGTATTCCCTGCAATTGACATTGTAAAATCCGGTACAAGAAGAGAAGACCTCTTACTGACACAGGAAGAGCAGGAGGCTGTATTTATTATGCGTAAGGCAATCAATGGCATGCGTACCGATGAAGCGGTTGAGAGCATCTTGAATATGTTTGTCCGGACGAAAAACAACCGGGAATATATCCAGACTGTAAAAAGACAAAATTTTTAAAAACACTTGCATAACAGCTTTTCCTATGCTACAATGAATAAGCTGTTTATTCGGAAACTAAACAGTATCGCACTTAAATTAGACAAATGTCGTAATTGCGAAGCAATTCATATATGAGAGGTGAGAGACATGAGAGAAGGAATCCATCCAGATTATTATCAGGCAACTGTTACATGTAACTGTGGTAACACATTCGTAACTGGTTCAACCAAAGAGGATATTCACGTTGAAATTTGTTCCAAATGCCATCCATTCTATACTGGACAGCAGAAAGCTAACCAGGCTCGTGGACGTATTGATAAGTTCAATAAGAAATACGGCATGAAATAGAAATTGCACAATGTGACTGAAAGATAAGGTTGAGGTTTCTAATCTCAACCTTTTTTTTTAGAAACAGGAAGAGAGGTCACACATGAAATATTCGGGAATCGGTGGACAGGCAGTTTTAGAAGGCGTAATGATGAAAAATAAGGAAAAGTACGCCGTGGCAGTCCGGAAGCCGGATGGAGAGATTACCGTTGATACCAAAGAGTATTATGGACTGATTAAAAACAAGACATTGCGGAACATTCCAATTTTACGTGGAGTGTTAAGTTTTGTGGAGTCTTTGACACTTGGAATATCAACGCTTACATATTCCGCATCTTTCTTTGAAGAGGATGAGGAAGATACCAAAGCAAAAAAGAAAGAATTATCAAAAGAGGCAGCAGAGACAAAAAAAGAAAAAGCAGAAATGGGTATTACTGTTGCATTTTCCTTTGTACTTGCCATTGGAATCTTTATGATTCTGCCATATTATCTTTCTTTGATTTTTCAGAAATTTATTACATCCCATGTGGCACTGGCGCTGATTGAAGGTATCATCCGAATGATGATTTTTTTGGCATATATTGCTTCAATTTCCTTAATGAAGGATATCCAGCGTGTATTCATGTATCATGGAGCAGAGCACAAATGCATTAACTGCATTGAACATGGAATGGAGCTGAATGTAGAAAACGTGAGAAAGAGTTCCAGACTGCATAAGCGGTGTGGTACAAGTTTTCTCCTGTTTGTAATGATTATCAGTATTATTTTCTTTGCATTTATTGATGTAAAGAGCCGGATTTTGAAGGTAGTGCTTCGTTTGCTGCTGATACCGGTGATTGCTGGTGTGTCATATGAGTTTATCCGGCTTGCCGGAAAAAGTGATAATCCGGTAGTGAATTTCTTAAGTAAACCAGGATTATGGTTACAGAAGCTCACTACAAGAGAACCGGACGATTCTATGATTGAGGTTGGTATTGCTTCCGTGGAAGCAGTATTTGACTGGAAAAAATATTTGAGCGAAATGTAAAAGAAAAGGGCGTAATATATGACTTATAGAGAGGCAGTGGAATTTGGTACAAAGTGTCTTACAGATGCAGGAGTGCCGGATGCCGCACTGGATGCATGGTATCTTTTACAGATGGTATGCAAGATTGAGCGCAGTTACTACTACGTTCACGGGGAAGAAGATATTACACAGGATGCTCAGAAGGAATATGAGATTGCAGTACAAAAACGTGCCGAACATATTCCGTTACAGTATATTATTGGAGAACAGGAATTTATGGGGCTTCGATTCAAAGTAAATTCCAATGTTCTGATACCGCGGCAGGATACCGAGACTTTAGTGGAGCAGGTATTGAACATTGTAAAGCCGGGGATGAAAGTATTAGACCTTTGTACAGGGTCTGGTTGTGTATTGATTAGTGTGTTGAAAAATGCACCGGAACTTACCGGTATGGGAAGCGACATTTCCAAAACAGCTTTATTGGTAGCGAAGGAAAACGCAAAGTTGCATGAAGTGGATGCCGAGTGGGTACGGAGTGATTTATTTGATAATATAACAGAGACCTTTGATGTCATTATGGCAAATCCACCATATATCCCGACAGGAGAGATTCTGTCACTGATGCCGGAGGTACGGGATTTTGAGCCGGAAAACGCATTAGATGGCGGAGCGGATGGCTTGATTTTTATCGGAAGATTGCCGGACAGGTAAAGGATTATTTGAATCCTGGCGGATATGTTTACATGGAAATCGGATATGACCAGGGAGAAGCTGTCTCAGAGCTGATGCGTAACGCAGGATTTACAGAAGTTGAAGTAATCAAAGACCTTGCACGAAATGACCGTGTGGTAAAAGGGAAAGGAAATTAAAATGTTTGATCGTTTAGAGGATTTATTGATTCGTTATGAAGAGTTGATGAGTGAGTTAAGTGAACCGGATGTGGCAAATAATCCGGAGCGTTTTCGCAAGCTGATGAAGGAGCAGAGCGATTTAACTCCTATCGTGGAAGCTTATAAAGAATATAAACAGTGTAAGCAGAATATTGAAGATTCTCTTGCTATGCTGGACGAAGAAACAGATGAAGAAATGAAGGAGCTTGCAAAGGAAGAGTTAAATGATTCCAAAGCAAGAGTAGAAGAATTAGAGCAGAAACTAAAAATTCTTCTTCTTCCAAAAGACCCGAATGATGACAAGAACGTTATTGTGGAAATCCGTGCCGGTGCCGGCGGAGATGAAGCTGCTTTATTTGCAGCTGAGATTTATCGTATGTATGTCCATTACGCTGAAAGCAGACGCTGGAAAGTAGAGACAATGGAGTGCGAAGAAATCGGAATTGGTGGAATGAAGAGTGTTACTTTCATGATTACAGGACAGGGTGCTTATTCTGTGATGAAATACGAGTCCGGCGTTCACCGTGTACAGCGTGTGCCTGAGACAGAGTCCGGCGGACGTATCCACACTTCAACTATCACGGTAGCGGTTATGCCGGAGGCAGAGGAAGTGGATGTAGAGATCGATGAAAAAGATGTCCGTATTGATGTTATGCGTGCTTCCGGAAACGGTGGACAGTGTGTCAATACCACGGACTCCGCGGTACGTCTGACCCATTATCCGACCGGTATCGTGATCTACAGCCAGACAGAAAAATCCCAGCTCCAGAATAAGGAGAAGGCATTTGCCCTTTTGCGTGCAAAACTTTACGATATGGAGTGCCAGAAGGCTCACGATGCAGAGGCAGAAGCCAGAAGAAGCCAGATCGGTACTGGTGACCGTGCCGAGAAGATCCGTACCTACAACTTCCCACAGGGTCGTGTGACAGACCACCGTATCAACCTGACCTTGTACAAACTTGATAAGATTATGAACGGGGATATCCAGGAAATCTTAGATGCGCTGATTGCAGCAGACCAGGCAGTAAAATTGGCAAAGATGAATGAGAATTAATAAGAATTAGTAAGAATTAAGAAAAGCGGTCTTTTGATTAGGTCAAAGGATTGCTTTTTTTTTACTTTACAGGAAATTGCTTTCCTGTAAAGTAAAAAACGCTTCGCGAGGATGCGTACTGCGGCGTATAAGGTAGATGTCGCAAGCGACCGCCGCAGGTGTGAGAATGTGCCAAGGTACATTCTTTGTTGTGGGTATTAGGATACTTTGGAGAGTCAAGTATTAGAGTCTATAAGAAAAACAAGAATGGAAGAGTAAATAGAGATCTCCCTTTTTACAAAAGTGTGTCTGATGCATATTAACTCATAATTATACGAAATACCACACTTTTATTTATTTTCTATTCATTTCCGGCTAATGGGTATTCATTTTTGCTCTAAGTTGTCGTGCAATTTATTAGAATGGAATTTTTGAAAGAGCCAGCACCTTGAATGGGCTGTCTCTTTCAATGTCACCTGTAATTGACAAACTGGAATTTACTTGTTTTTTTCTTCTCTTTGCTGCGTCTCACTAATGCGATAAATAGTTCAATAACTCCGCCACATAGCCATATGATACCTAACGCAATATTTTCTGCCCAGAACCAAAACGGTGACATAACAATCCATGTAATCGCTAAAATAAAAATTCCCCTACTGCTCATGATTTTCCTCCTGAAACTCCGATTTGTATAACAGTAGTCTAACACATGTTGTTTAAAAATACTACAGCCAAGCCAATGTCTGTAATTTGCCCTAAAATTTCATTTTATGGAATTTGGACTACTTGATTTTCTAATTGCATACGCAATTCGTGAAATGTATCATTATACTGTCTTGATATCAGACACACAAATGTAAATAGGGACATAGAAATTAAAAATTAAAAATTTCACTTTACGTGATAATTAAATTGAAAAAAGACATAATTATGGCATAATTAGACCATGAATAGGAGGTGTACATTATGCCGCAAATAATTCCAATTAAAGATTTGAAGAATACGTCTGAGATATCTGATATGTGTCATAAGACAGAGGAGCCGATTTATGTTACGAAAAATGGTTATGGAGATATGGTAATTATGAGCATGGAGATTTATGAGGCAACCATGAAACAAATTGCTATGTATAGAGATATCGAGATATCTGAAAAACAGATTGAGGCAGGACAGATAAAGGATGCCAGAACAGCACTTAGAGAAAAGAGGGCAAAGTATGGTTTATAAATTAAATGTTACAGAGCATGCTGATGAATTACTTGATAAGCTTGTGTATCATTTGATTTATCGATTAAAAAATGACCAGGCAGCGAAGCATCTGTTGGATAGTATATCTTTTAAATATAAGAATAATTAATGTAGATTGCACAATTATATAAAAAGTATTTGTTTGGGGATTACAACTAAAGAGATATTTGTTTTATGAGAGTAATCAGGTGTCAAGATTAGTAAAGATGAATGAGAATTAATAAGAATTAGTAGGAATTAAGAAAAAAGCGGTCTTTTGATTAGATTAAAGGACCGCTTTTTTCGACCGAGTAAATAATTAAGGGAAACGTGATATAAAACGGCAAATATAAGATAGTAGAACAAAGAGGAGAAAGTAAAGGAAATTGTGAGTTCCTATTAACTCCTTGCACTTCCCCTTCATCTACGGTATAATCGTAAAGTCCGTGTGCAACCAATCGCATGCGGGGATAAGAATGAATATATTGTGTTATGGATAGAGTGAAGGAGCAGGAAATGAAGAAGAAAATATGGGCGGCAGCTTTGATTTGCATTGTCGTATTAGGAATGCTGGATGGATGCGGACCAAAGGAGAAAGATGCAGACAGGGAAGCAGCAGGAAATATAGAAACAGAAGCAGTGGAAGGGATCCATGCCACAGAGACGGAGACAGAGGCACAGGGAAATCTTAAGGAAGATACCTGGTATGTTTCATCCGGTATGTATCAGCACAAAATGGAAACCGAAGAGAATACCGCTGTGATAAAAATGTCAATGTATACAATATGGCAGGAACCATGGATGGTGAGACCTTTGTGCAGGCATCTGATTTTGCCAATCATTTAAATCAGGCGGAGTATGAGATAAGCTGGAATCGTACTGAGGCAGACGAAGAAGGAAATACAGTTTATACGGTTACTTTATCTGCAAAGATTCCATGGAATGGCATACAGACGGATGCAGAAGCTTATATCGAATATGAGGACATCAGCCTTGTGGATGCGACTACCGGAATGGTGCTGCCGCAGCATGTAGCTGCAACAGACAGTTCCATGGCTATGATGGCAGAAGTGGCTTGTGCCGGCACAACATATCAGGTGGCAGCCACAGAAGATACAGAGACAACATTTGGTGACTGGACGGTAGAGGATGGCAGTGAGTATCCGATGGTGACTTACTATGAAATAAAAGAGACTTATAAAGTAACAGCACCGGCAGAATATAAGGGACTGCTGTTCGTATTACAGACACAGCGTACCGCAGAAGAATATGAAAATGGAATTGTAAAGGGTCTTGGAACAGATGAAGCACATACATTTGATGGCACAATCAATGATGGAAGTGTGGCAATTGAGTTAGACCGGGATTATGAGTATATCAATGCAGAATAGAAACTGAGCAAAGTGGGCAAAGCTTACTTTGTATCAGCATGAAACAGAATCGTCGAAAGGTGGTTCTGTTTTTCCACGTTTAAAGGAGCATACAATGGATTATAGCAGATTAGAAAAAGGAATTATGGATTTCATACAGGAAGAGCAGGTAAAACTTGGATACCGGAAAGAAAAAATCCGGTTATATTATCCTTTGAGTTCATTAAAGCATTTTCTGGGAGAAGAAGTGAGCGGAAAATCAACGGAAGAATTGGAAAAAAAGAATTTTATGAAGCAGCAGGAATACGGCTTGGCAGAGTAGAAATCAGCAGAAACAAGGACCGCTTTTGTTTTGTAGTGCCGGAAGAAGGTGCAGAATATGTGCATGAAAAAGAAGTGGAAATTCTTTTATTAAAAAGCTGGTGGCTCTGCTGCAGACACATCCTTGCACCATAGAGGACATTCATAAGCTGTTCTTAGAAACCGGCGAGAAGATACATTTTGAGAAAATTGAGACAGAGGATTTTGACTATCTCATTTATTTTGAAAGCGGAGAGGATTCCTATTATTATTGCTTTAAGGACGAAGGCTGCCATATCATCTATCATCGTTTTATGCCGGAGGATTACCGGGATTTGTTTTCTGACAACATAGAGTAAGCGAGGAAAAAGATGCAAAAGAAAATAAACAGAGTAATTGCAGTATACAATCATTTCTTTGGAAAATATCGTTACGAATCCTAAGCTTGTCCTAGCCATTCGAAGGGAAAAATGGTAAAATAGAACTAATGATGTAAGTTAAGAAAAGAAGAAAATTTACAGAAATAAAAGATAGTAAGAGGAAGAAGAATGGCAGCAAAGTTTTATGCAGTCCGAAAAGGAAAGAAACCGGGTATTTATATGAGTTGGGATATATGTAAGCAGCAGACCGATGGTTTTCCGGGAGCAGAGTTTAAAAGCTTTCCAACAAGGGAAGCGGCAGAAGAATATATCGGTCAGAAGCAGCAGACAGTAGAAAAAGAGCCGGAAAATTATGCCTTTGTGGATGGTTCCTATAATATTGCAACTAAGGTATACGGATATGGCGGATTTCTGATGGCAGATGGGAAAAAAGAAGTACTGCAGGGTTCAGGCTCGGAAGAAGAAATGGCTTCCATGCGTAATGTGGCAGGAGAAGTATTAGGAAGTATGGCTGCCATTGAGAAGGCAGTGGAGCTTGGACTGGCAGAGCTTACGATATATTATGACTATATGGGCATTGAAATGTGGGCAACAGGAGTATGGAAACGGAATAAGAAAGGAACCATTGCTTATTATGACTATATTCAGAGCATAAAGGATAAAATTACGCTTCATTTTGTAAAAGTGAAAGGACATTCCGGGGTAGAAGGAAATGAAGAAGCAGACCGGCTGGCAAAAGAGGCAGTCGGAATTGAAATATAGTATCTGCAGATGAGTGGATACGGGGATAAAAAGGAGAAAAGAAATGGTTTCATTAAAGGACGTGGCGAAACGTTGCGGTGTCTCAACGGCAACAGTAAGTAAAGCGTTGAATGGACATAGTGATATTGGGGAGAAGACCAGGATACGGATTAAAGAAGCAGCACAGGAGATGGGATATTTTCCGAATGCGGCAGCAAGGGCATTAAAGACGAACCGTTCTTATAACTTAGGAGTACTTTTTAAAGAGGAGGCCGGAAGAGGGCTTACCCATGAATATTTCTCAGGCATCTTAAATGGATTTAAAGAAAAGGCGGAAGAATTAGGCTATGATATCACTTTTATTAATAATGAGCATGTGAATCATAAGATGTCATATCTTGAACACTGTAAATACCGGAATTTTGACGGAGTTGGAATTGTGTGTGCCAGGTTTGAGGAACCGGAGGTACAGGAACTTTTGCAGAGTAATATTCCGATTGTTACTGTGGATTATGTATATTACAACTGCACGGTTGTTTCTTCTAATAATGTAAAAGGGATGAATGAACTGGTACGTTATATTTATTCCAAGGGACACCGGAAAATTGCATACATTTATGGGGAAAAACATTCGGCTGTTACCAGAGACCGTCTGACCAGCTTTTTCCAGACAATGGAGAGCTTTAATCTGAATGTTCCGGATGACTACTTAAAGGAAGGAGAATATTTAGATACCAGGCTTGTGGCAAAGGCAACCAGGGAACTTTTAAATCTGCCTGACCCGCCGACCTGTATTCTCTACCCGGATGATACAGCATTAATTGGTGGGATTAATGTAATTGATGAAATGGGACTAAAAGTACCGGATGATATTTCTATTGCAGGTTTTGATGGAACGAAAGTATCCCAGATGATGAGCCCAAAGATTACAACCATACGGCAGAATACCAGAAAGATTGGGGAAGAGGTACCGTAAAACGTCTGGTACAGAGAATCGAGCAGCCTAAGACAACGCTGGTGGAGCGTGTGATTATCAATGGAGAACTTTTGGTAGGAGAATCAGTAGGAGGAATCTGATATGGCACTGCAATTTGTGCTGGGCAGTGCTGGAAGCGGAAAGTCAGGCTATGTATTCCGCAAAACAGTCCAAGAAGCTCAGAAGAATTTAAAGAAAAATTATTATGTAGTAGTACCGGAACAGTTCACGATGCAGACGCAGCGTGAACTTGTTCGGTTACAGGAAAAAAACAGTATTATGAATATAGATGTGGTCAGCTTCCAGCGACTGGCATATCGTATTTTCGATGAATTAGGAAAGACGAATATGGCAGTTTTAGAAGAGACCGGGAAAAACCTTGTATTGCGTAAGGTTGCCGAAGAGCAGATGGATGATTTATGCGTCATGCAGGGAAATATGAAAAAGATGGGATATATCAGTGAAGTGAAGTCCCTGATATCAGAGCTGACACAGTATAATATCGATCCGGATACTTTGGAAACATTTATTGAAGAGCAGAATATGCCACCGGCATTTTCCTATAAACTGCAGGATATCCTGACCATGTACCGGGGCTTTCGAAGTGCAATTTCCGGGATGTATATTACTGCTGAAGAAGTTTTAGAAGCCTTCTGTGATATGGCAGAGGAATCAAAGCTTTTACAGGATGCCGTGCTGGTTTTCGATGGATTTACCGGATTTACACCGATTCAGAATAACGTGCTGTACCGCCTGATGGGAATTGTATCAGATATATATGTGACCGTAACCATTGATCCGGCAGAGGATATTTATTCCTATCATGATATGCAGGAGCTGTTTGCCATGAGTAAGAAGACTGTAACCAGCCTAATGAAAATGGCGGAAGAGAAGCATTTTGAAGTAACAGAGCCGGTGGTATTAAAGAATCCCAAAGCTGACCGGTTCCGGGAGGCACCGGTACTACGGTTCTTAGAGCAGAATCTGTTCCGTACCAGACATCATAGCTACGAAAAGAAGGATGAGAAAGAAATCAAAGAAGGCATAGAGATTTTATCCCTGCCAAATCCAAGAAGAGAACTGCAGTATGCAGCAGAAGAGATTGCAAGGCTGGTGCATACCGGAGCATACCGCTACCGGGATTTTGCCATTATTTCCGGTGCCATAGAAGAGTATGGAAGCTATGTGCCGCAGATTATGGAGGAGTTTGGCATTCCGTTTTTCTTAGATACAACGAAAAATATTTTACTGCATCCATTTTTGGAATTTGTCCGGTCTCTTTTGCAGGTAATCGAGGACAATTTTTCAGAGGAATCAATGTTCCGTTATCTGCGCTGTGGATTATCACAAATCAGTGAGGATGAGATTGACCTGCTGGAAAATTATGTACTGGCAGCAGGCATCCGTGGAAAGAAAAAATGGGAGGCAAGATTTATTTATACCACCCATGAGGTTACGGAAGAAGATTTAGAAGCATTAAATGAACTCCGGATCCGTGTAATGGAGCCATTTTTGGAATTGACGGCTGTATTTCGTAAAAAAGGTGCTACCGTACGGGAATGCACGACAGCACTCTATCAGTTTATTGTGTCCTTACAGATAGAGCAGCAGTTAAAATACCGGGAGAATCAGTATAAAGAGGCAAAGGACTTAGCCAAGGCAAAGGAATATGCACAGATTTATCGCATCGTAATGGATATTTTGGATAAGATGGCAACGCTTCTGGGTGATGAAGTCATGGACATATCCGAATATGCCAAGGTCTTAGAGGCTGGCTTTGAAGCAGCCAAAATAGGCGTGATTCCGGGTGGCTATGACTGCGTGATGATTGGTGATATCGAAAGAACCCGTCTTGACGATATAAAAGTATTGTTTATCGTGGGAGTCAATGATGGTATTGTGCCAAAATCCGATAATCGTGGCGGCATCATTTCCCAGCTGGAAAGAGAAGAACTTGCGAAAAATCATATGGAACTGGCTCCTACAGCAAGGGAACGTGTTTTTATCCAGCGTTTTTACCTTTATCTTGCAGTGACAAAGCCATCGAAAAAACTTTATCTTACCTATGCAAGGGTAGGCAGTGATGGAAGTGCAAAGCGCCCGTCCTATTTTATTCATATGATTGAGGGACTGTTCCCGGGGTTAAAAGCAGAGCTGATAACGGGAGAACAGGTTGATGAAACACTGGTAACACCGGAGAGCAGCATGGCATTTCTGTTAGAGGGACTGTATCAGGAAGATGCCGGGTGGAATGATGAGAAGGAAGTACTCTGGCAGGCTTTGCTGCACTGGTATGAAAAGGAACCGGCATATCGGGAGCAGGTAAAAGCTATTCTTGATGCAGCAGAGCTTAAATATCATGCAGAGCCAATCAGCCGGGCTGTGGCAAAGGCTCTTTATGGAAATGAGTTAAAGAACAGTGTTACGCGGTTGGAACAGTATGCAGCCTGTGCCTGTGCCCATTTCCTGACTTATGGACTGCGTTTACAGGAACGGGAACTCTTTGAATTCCGTATGGCGGATATGGGAAATATCTATCATCAGGCATTGGAAAATTATGGCCGGTATCTGAAAGAATCATCCTATAGCTGGTTTGATATTACAGAAGAAGCACAAAAACAGCTTATGGAGCGGGCAATGGAAGAAGCAATTGCTTCCAGTGGAAATGCAGCCATGGCAGATACAGCGGCAAACCGTTATCAGGTAGCAAAGATGAAAAAGATTTTTGCACGGACCATCTGGGCACTGACCAGCCAGATCCGTCAGGGAAAATTTGAACCATCGCAGTTTGAGGTGGGATTTTCCTATACGGATGATTTAAATGCAGTGAATTTTAAACTCAGTGAAGAAGAGCATATGCGGCTCCAGGGAAGAATTGACCGTATTGATACTTATGAAGACAAAGATAAGTTATATGTAAAGATTATTGATTATAAATCCGGTAATACCGGTTTTGAACTGCTATCTCTGTATCATGGACTGAAGCTTCAGCTTGTGGTTTATATGAATGCAGCAATGGAATTATTTGCAAAGCAAAATCCGGCAAAAAAGAGGTAGTGCCGGCAGGTATGTTCTACTATCATATTGATGATCCGATGGTGGAAGGAACCGGTAGTGAATCTGAAGAAGAGATTCGAAGAAAGATATTGGAAAATTTACGTCTGGATGGAGTGGTAAATACAGAGGATGATATTTACCGTGCCATGGATGTGGAACTTTCCGGTAAATCCAATGTCCTTCCGATTTCTGTAAATAAGGACGGAACGGTGCGAAAGAGCGATAAGGCTATGGATAAGGAAGAATTTAGGCTGATTGCGGATTATGCCAACTATCGGATTGCAGAAGCTGGAAATGCTATTTTAAAGGGAAATACAGAGGTGAATCCGTATCTTTTAAAGAACCGGAGCAGCTGTGATTATTGTCCATATGCTGCGGTCTGTGGATTTGATAAAAAATTCCGGGATATGAAGTAAGGCGGTTGGAAGAATTATCTTCCGAGGAAATCTATGAACGCATGAAGGAGGTTTTTTAAGAAATGGGAATGACATGGACAAAAGAACAGCAGCAGGTCATTGATTTAAGAAACCGTAATATCTTAGTGTCTGCGGCAGCAGGTTCCGGAAAGACAGCCGTACTGGTAGAGAGAATCAAAGAGCTGGTATTGGATAAGAAGCATCCGGTAGACATTGACCATCTTCTGGTGGTAACTTTTACCAATGCGGCGGCAGCCCAGATGAAAGAGCGTGTAGCAAAAGCCTTGGAAAAGGCATTGCAGGAGAATCCTTCCGATGTGAGATTACAGCAGCAGGCTGCACTGGTGCAGAATGCGCAGATTACTACCATAGACAGTTTCTGCCTTTATGTGCTTCGGAATCATTTTCATGAAATCGGTCTGGAGCCGAATTTCCGTATTGGAGATGAAGGCGAGTTAAAGCTTCTTCGGGAAGATGTAATGACCGGATTGTTTGAACAGTGTTATGAAGAAAAAATCCGGGGTTTTTGCATCTCATTTCCTGTTATGGAACCAGTAGAAGTGATGCACCGGTGCGGGATATGATTTTTAAACTTTATTCCTATGCACAGAGTTATCCATGGCGAAGCAGTGGCTTCGGGAAGCGTTAAGCTGTTATGAGATAAAAACAGAGCAGGAATTAGAGCAGGCGCCTTTTATTGAAATGACGGTAGAATATGGGAAGCAGATGGTAAAGGGCTATTTAGAGCAGGCAGAGCATTATCATGAACTTTGTCAGGATGTCGATAATTTTATATGTATAGGAAGCCTGTGAGCAGGATGTAGAGCTGATGGAGAAATTGCTTTCCTGCAGTACTTATCAGAATTTTTATGAAGAATTAGGAAAATGTAAATTTGCAACATTAGGAAGAGCAAAGGATTATATCGGAAGTCCGGAAAAGCAGGAGCAGGTAAAGACAGAACGTAAGAAGCTTAAGGATGGAATCGGAAAGTTAAAAAGTGACTGCTTTGCCCTTACTTTTCGGGAAATCTTAGAGCAGCTCACTCTGGTGCAGCCATCAGCAGAAGCGTTAGCTGAAGTGACGGAGCGTTTTATCGATGCTTTCGCAGAAAGAAAGCAGGATAAGAATCTGGTGGATTTCTCAGACCTTGAGCATTTTGCATTAGAGATATTGGTAGAGGAAGAGACCGGGAAACCAACGGAGACTGCAAAGGAATTTCAAAATGCCTATGAAGAAATTATGATTGATGAGTATCAGGACAGCAACTATGTGCAGGAGACGATTCTCCGGGCAATTTCAAGAGAAGTGGTCGGACAGAATAATCTTTTTATGGTAGGAGATGTAAAACAGAGTATTTACCGTTTTCGTCTGGCGAGACCGGAGCTTTTCATGGAAAAGTTTGATACTTATGAGACAACAGATGCACCCTGCCAGCGGATTGATCTGCATAAGAACTTCCGAAGCAGAGATACGGTGCTTGCTTTTTACCAATGATATTTTCTATCAGATTATGAAACGGAATCTTGGCGGTGTGGATTATACCGATGAGGCGGCATTGTATTGTGGTGCAGATTATCCGGCGGGCGAGAAAGAGGATGCTTTTGACAGTGAGATTCTTCTTACAACTACACAGGAACTGGAAGAGGGAACAAAACAGCAGATTTCAAAACAGGAACTGGAAGCAAAATTAATTGCAGACCGGATTCGGAAGATGGTAGGCAAAGAAGAGGTGGTAGACGAAGAAACCGGAGAATTCCGGAAAGTCCGCTATGGCGATATTGTAATTTTACTGCGTAGTTTAAGTGAATGGGCGGACCTTTTTGCAGAGGTTTTAAATGCCAATGGAATTCCGGCACATACGGTTTCAAGAACCGGATATTTTTCCACATTAGAAATCAGGACGGTATTAAATTATCTTAGGATATTAGATAATCCAAGACAGGATATTCCGCTGGCAGCAGTATTAAAATCCCCAATAGCAGGTCTTTCCGATGAGCAGCTTGCAAGACTCCGGTTACTGGCAGAGGACAAGCCGTATCATCAGTGTGTAAAGATGTTTTTGGAAGCGGAAGAAGAGCTGACAGAAAAAGAATCAACAGCGGATGAAGACATGCGGGCAAAATTAAAACGTTTTTCCGAAACATATAAAAACTTCGTAGACAGACCATGGATATACCAATGCACGAACTGCTACAGAAGGTATTGAAGGAAACGGATATGCCAGATATGCATCGGCATTGCCGGCGGGCAGACAGAGACTTGCAAATCTTCATATGCTGTCAGAGAAAGCTATTGCCTATGAGAAAACCAGTTATCGCGGACTTTATCATTTTATAAGATACATTGATGAGCTGCAGAAGTATGATGTGGACTTTGGGGAAGCAGAACTTGTGGGTGAAAATGAAGATGCAGTAAATATAATGAGTATACATAAGAGTAAGGGACTGGAATTTCCGGTCTGCTTTGTCAGTGGAATGGGCAAATCCTTTAATAAGCAGGATAGCCGCAGCAAGATGATTCTGCATCCGAACCTTGGCGTTGGACTTGATATTATTGAGGAAGACCGGCGGATAAAAGTACCTGCATTTTTTAAGAAGGTAATTGCAAGGCAGACAGAATTAGAAAGTCTCGGTGAGGAGCTTCGTGTCTTATATGTGGCATTTACAAGAGCCAAAGAAAAATTGATTATAACGGGCTGCATCAAGGATGAAGAAATGCTGCAGCAGATAAGAGAAATTTATTGCGGAAGTAACCGAAAAGCACTTAATTTTAAGGAGCGGGCAGAAGCAAAGACCTTCTTGGAGTGGATTCTTCCGGCGGCAGCCGCCAGTGGCAGCTGGGACAAGGTTTCCTATGTGACACCATGGAGCATGTTAGAGGACGAGGCGGCGCATCAGATAACAGAGCATGTGTCATTGAGGCAGCGTGTGCAGCAGGCGGAGGAAGTTTCGGATACTCTGTATGAAAAGATAAAGGAACAATTATCCTATCAGTATCCGCACCCGGATGCCATTCATCTGGTGACAAAATATTCTGTATCGGAATTAAAACACCGGGCAATGAGGGAGCTTGCAGCAAAGGAAGAAGAGGATGTTACACCGAAATTCTTAGAAGAAGTATCTACCCCATATGTCCCGGCATTTATGGAAGGAAAAGCAGAAGTAAATCAGGGAGCACTGCGTGGAACAGCAATGCATCGTCTGATGGAATGCTATGATTTTACGAAAATGCCGGATCGTTCCGATGAATTTGCAGAGAATATAAAAAAGCAGTTGACAGGACTGGTACAAATGGGTAAAGTATCTGAGGATATGCAAAAATTAATCCGTATACCATCCGTGGAATTATTCTTAAAATCGAAGCTTGCACCCCGTATGAAAGCAGCTGCAATGCGGGATGATTTGTTCCGCGAGAAGCCGTTTGTCATGGGAAATCATGAGATGGAAGAAGAGATGGTTTTAATCCAGGGAATCATAGATGTTTTCTGGGTGGAAGAAGATGGAATCGTACTGCTTGATTATAAGACAGACCGGGTAGATAGTGCCACAAGGCTGCGGGATATGTATAAAGAACAGCTGGATTTATATGCAGAAGCGTTAGAACGGATATTTCGGCTGCCGGTGAAGGAGAAGTATCTTTATTCCTTCCGGCTGAATCAGGCAATTGAAGTATAAGGTGTCATAAGCGATGAAGGAGAAAAAGTTTGTATAGGAAAGGCTTTTGTTTGAAGGCATTTGCTTGCCCATTGAAATACCGAAGTTCTAAGGCATATGTTTTCCTTTTTTCTATAAATACAGTCTTCCAATGTTTGACAGACACATTGCACGGTTCGCTGCCTGCGGATACATGAATAGGCTTGTTAGGGGCACTTAGAATTTCGTCTGCAACCAGGCAACGCTGGTACAGGGATGTACCAGCGAGGCACAGATGAACACGGATGTGAATTTGTGCCGGTTGCCAGACGAAGTTCATATATTAGCCGAAATTCTTAGTGCCCCTTACAGGCGTATGCGGTATCCGCAGACAACGGACAGTGCGACGTGTCTGTCCAAGCAACGGAAAGACAGTTTATCATCAAGGAAAACATACGCCTAAGAACTACTGGTATTTCAATGAAAAAAGCAAATGTTCTCCAAACAAAACCTTTTCCGGTAAACTTTTTCATCCACTCACTTATAATATACTGGAACACAAGGAGAAAAAACGTGAAAATAATTTTAGCATCAGCTTCCCCACGAAGAAAAGAACTTTTAGAGCAGCTTGGACTTACCTTTCTGGTATTTCCGGCACAGGGAGAAGAAAAGCAGGTGGGAGATACGCCTTCTGAGATTGTCATGAATCTGGCGAAGCAGAAAGCGGGAGAGATTTATGAGAAGATGATAGAAGCCAAAGTAGGAGAACAGGACAGTCTGGTAATCGGAGCAGATACCGTCGTGGTAAAGGATGGCAAAGTGCTGGGTAAACCGAAGAACCGGGAGGATGCATTTACAATATTAAAAGGACTTTCCGGAAGTATCCATGAAGTTTATACCGGAGTTTCGCTCTGGATGCGGGAGGATGGAAAGAAAGTACAATACAGTTTTTATGAATGTACGAAAGTAACCATGTATCCGGTTACAGATGAGGAACTGAACCGTTATATAGATACCGGGGAACCGATGGATAAAGCAGGTGCATATGGAATTCAGGGAAAAGCAGCTGCATTTATCGAAAAAATCGAAGGTGATTACAACAATGTAGTAGGTCTGCCGATTGCCCGGATTTATCAGGAATTAAAACAATTAGGTATTGATGTGTATAAATTTTCTTAAAACAGGAGGAAAGAATAAATGGAATACGATGAGGTATGTCTGAATTACTTTTTGGAGCATCAGTCACAGTTATTTGATGAAAATGTGGCAGACAGTTTAGAAGAGGCAGAAGCGTTTTTAGAGGACTGTATGGCGGTTATCTGTGACAGCATCAAAGAAGTAAAACAGTTCTTAGACGAAAGCGGTGCGGATGTATCCGGAATGAGTAATCATGAAATTGAAGAAGCAGAAGAAGTATTTTCACTGCCAGATGGCAGATATCTGGTGGTAGAAGCGTAAACGAAAGGGGTATTAAATATGAGCAATAACTATGATGTAATCATTATCGGTGCAGGTCCGTCCGGAATTTTCTGCGCCTATGAACTAAAGGAAAAAAGACCGGATTTAAAGGTCCTCATGATAGAAAAGGGAAGAAGCATTGAGAAACGCCAGTGTCCGAAGCGTAAGACAAAGGTCTGTGTAGGATGTCAGCCGTGTTCAATTACAACAGGATTTGCCGGAGCAGGTGCATTCTCTGATGGTAAATTATCATTATCACCGGATGTAGGTGGCAATCTGCCGGAAATCTTAGGATATGAAGAAGCATTATCCTTAATTAAAGAATCGGATGATATTTATCTGAAATTCGGTGCAGATACAAAAGTTTACGGTGTGGATAAAGAAAAAGAAATCCGCGAGATCCGTAGAAAAGCAATCAAAGCCAACTTAAAATTAATCGAGTGTCCGATTCGTCATCTTGGAACAGAAGAAGGATATAAGATTTATGCACGTCTGCAGAAGCATTTGTTAGACCTTGGTGTGGAGATTCTCTTTAATACCATGGTAGCAGATATTCTGGTAGAAGATAATGCCGTAACCGGTGTTGTAACAGAAAAGGGAGATACATATTATGCGAAAGAAATCATTTCCGCAGTAGGACGTGAAGGCGCAGACTGGTTCTCACATATCTGTAAGAAAAAAGAGATTGAAACAAAGGTAGGTACGGTTGATATCGGTGTCCGTGTGGAAGTGCGTGATGAGGTTATGGATTTCTTAAATACAAACCTTTATGAAGCAAAACTGGTTTATCATACACCAACATTTGACGATAAAGTGCGTACTTTCTGTACCAATCCATCCGGGGAAGTAGCAACCGAATATTATGATGACGGACTTGCGGTTGTAAATGGACATGCTTACAAGTCGAAAGATATGAAAACAAATAATACCAACTTTGCATTGCTGGTATCCAAGAACTTTACCAAGCCATTTAAGACTCCGATTGAGTACGGTAAACAGATTGCACAGCTTTCCAATATGCTCTGTGCCGGAAAAATCTTAGTACAGACTTTTGGAGATTTTAAACGTGGAAGAAGAACAACCGAGGAGCGTCTGGCAAGAAACAATCTGATTCCAACCTTAAAGGATGCAGTGCCGGGAGATTTATCACTGGTATTCCCACATCGTATTATGGTAGATATCGAAGAAATGTTAGAGGCATTGGATAAGGTTACACCTGGTATTGCCAGTGATGAAACATTACTTTATGGTGTAGAAGTAAAATTCTATTCCAATAAAGTTGTTGTCAGCAAAGATTTTGAAACCAGCATTAAAGGTCTGCGTGCCATCGGTGATGGTGCAAGCGTAACCAGAGGATTACAGCAGGCATCTGCAAACGGAATCAGCGTGGCAAGAAGTATATTAAAGAGTCTTGAAGCATAAAAACATACCAAAGAATTGGTTTTCGAATAAGAAAAGGAAGAAAATTCATGGGACGAAAGAGTAAAATTGCCGCAGTGGTCTTAAGCATTTCCGTATTGCTTGGTGGATGCAGTCTTGGGAAAACGGACATTGTATTTACAACAGGATTATCCTCCAATGAAGTTTTTAAAATAGAGCATGAAAAGGTATCGTTGGCAGAAGCCAAGGTATATCTTTGTAACTACCAGAATCTATATGGAAATGTCTATGGAATCGATTTGTGGGAACAGCAGTATCAGACCGATGATTTAGAGCAGTATGTGAAGGACGTTACATTATCGGAAATGACCAGGGTAATCTGTATGGACCAGCTGGCAGAGCAGAAGGAAATTACTTTAAGTAAAGAAGAAAAGACCAATCTGAAGCTGGCTGCAAAAGAATATTATGAGTCATTGAATGAAGAGGAAAAAAGTTATATGGATGTCAGTGAGGCAACCATAGAGAAGCTCTATGAGAATTATGCACTGGCAAGCAAGGTGTATACATCTTTAACAACTGGTGTCAATGAGGAAGTCAGTGATGATGAAGCAAGGGTCATGGAAGCACAGCAGATTTATGTAAAGGATCAGAGCCGTGCAGGAGAGGTGGCATCCAGACTGGCAAATGGAGAGGATTTCCGGACAGTAGCAGCAGATTATAATGAGGCTGCCCAGATTGATATTACCTTTGGAAGAGATGAGATGCCAAAGGAAGTAGAGGATATTGCATTTAACTTAAATGATGATGAAATATCAGGAAGCATTGCGACAGAGGATGGTTATTATTTTATCAAGTGCATCAATAAATTCAATCAGGAGCTGACGGATGCAAATAAAGTTAAGATTGTTAAAAAACGTGAGAAAGAAGCATTTAATGACGAATATGACGCTTTTGTGGCAGACTTATCCTCAAGCCTCAATGAAAAAGTCTGGGATGAACTGGAACTTAAAACAGACGGAACCATAACCACCAACAGTTTTTTTGAAGTGCTGGATAAGTATTACCAGTTAGAAGAGTAGAACAATAGTAGAAAAAATCTACAGAATCTGCCGCTGGCAACTATAAAAGGGAATCTGATGAAAATCAGATTCCCTTTTGGGTAGTTCTTCTTGAACTTTTATTTTGCCAGCAGCATCATGATATCGTTGCTACGCTGGATGAATTTTGTCATAGCATCTACGGATAATGGCTGGTTGCTTAAAACAGCTAAATCGTAAAGCTGCTGACAGAACATTGGTACATGCTCGGAATCTTTGTGATTTAAGATGTACTGGACCAGAGGATGACTGGTATTTAAGGTCAGTGTCTGGTCTGCCGCAAACATGGAAGTATCCATACCGCCCATGCCGCCCATAGCGTACATCTTCATCATATCCTGCATACGTCTGCCTTCCTCGGAGAGAGTAATAACAGAAGCAATGTCGGCATTTTTCAGTTTGGCAGCTTTAATCGTAAGCTTATCATTCTTTAAAGTATCCTTGAATACTTTGGACAGTGTTTCTTCAGTCTCTTTAGTCTCTTCAGCATTTTCTTCTTTCAGGGAATCGGTAAGGTCTGCATCGATTCGCATGAATTTGAATTTCTCATTACGCTGCTCTAACTGGGAGATGAAGGAGGTATCGATGTTGTGGTCTAAGATCACAGCGTCCATTCCCTGCTCCTTGAAGAGCTTGATGTACTGTCCCTGCTGAACCGGATCGGTAACATAGTAAATCGGTTTTCTTTCATCCTTTTCTTCTGAGTCAGAAGCAGTATCAGCGGTCTTATCAGCATCAGAAGCATTGTCAGAAGCGGTATCTTCGGTACTTCCTTCCGTATTTTCATCTGCTTTTTCGTCTTCTTTCAGAAGCTCCGGAAGAGTAAGGTACTTATCATCTAAGTTCTTAAAGAGAATGTAATCATTCATCTTGTCACAGAACTTGGTATCTTTTAAGCAGCCGAATTTGATAAATGGGCTGATGTCATCCCAGTATTTTTCATAGTTTTCTCTTTCGGTCTTGCACATACCGATTAATTTATCTGCAACTTTTTTGCTGATGTAATCGGAAATCTTCTTTACAAAGCCATCGTTCTGCAGAGCACTACGGGAAACATTAAGCGGAAGGTCAGGACAGTCAATCACGCCCTTTAAGAGCATTAAGAATTCAGGAATAACTTCTTTGATGTTATCTGCAATGAACACCTGATTGTTATATAACTTAATGGTTCCCTCAATAGAATCGTATTCTGTATTGATCTGAGGGAAGTATAAGATTCCTTTTAAGTTGAACGGGTAATCCATGTTTAGGTGGATCCAGAACAGAGGCTCTTTATAATCCATAAATACTTTCCGGTAGAAAGCTTTGTATTCTTCATCAGTACATTCGCTCGGAGTCTTAGTCCACAATGGGTTGGTATCGTTCAATGGAACCGGACGTTTTAAAATCTTAAGCTTTTCGGTTCTTGGAGATACTTCTACGACTTCTTTTTCGCCATTTTCATTTTCTTTTTCCTCTGTCTTTGCTTCTTCTACGATTGTTTCAATGACAGTATCGGTATCTAATTTATCTTCCGGTTGGATGGTCTCATACTGTGGCTCGGCATTTGCCTTGGTCAGATAGATTGGTACCGGCATGAAAGAGCAGTACTTCTCAATGACTTCTCTTGCACGATACTCGTTGGCAAATTCCAAAGAATCTTCATTTAAGAAAAGAGTAATTTTGGTGCCGACTTCGGTACGGTCACTGTCTTTCATATCAAATTCTGTACCGCCATCGCATTCCCAGTGAACAGCAGTAGCACCATCTTTATAAGAAAGGGTATCAATGTGAACCTCATCTGCAACCATGAAAGCGGAATAGAAGCCCAGTCCGAAATGACCGATGATCTGGTCTTCGTTGGCTTTATCTTTGTATTTCTCCAGAAAATCGGTGGCTCCGGAAAAGGCGATCTGGTTGATATATTCATCCACTTCGTCGGCAGTCATACCGAGACCGTTATCGATGAAGGTCAGGGTTTTCTCCTCCGGGTTGACAATAACGTGGATTTCAGGCTTATAATCAGCAGGAAGGGAATATTCTCCCATCATGTCTAATTTTTTTAATTTGGTAATGGCATCACAACCGTTGGAGATCAACTCACGATAGAAAATGTCGTGGTCAGAATATAACCATTTCTTGATAATAGGAAAAATGTTATCGCTGCTAATTGATAAATTTCCATGTTTATTACTCATTTAAAACACTCCTTTTCTTTCTCTATATAATTTCTTGTTTTATTTTGTAGTGTCAGACTACAAATCCTAATAGAAATATTATACTTTGCAAATTTAAAAGTCAATAGAAAATTAGCACTCTTTAAAAAGAGTGCTAACAAAAATCCGCAACACCAGTATTTATTGGACGTTGCGGATTTCTTAAAAGTTTATAAACTTTCTTTTTAATCATTTTTTCATTCAGATTTAACAGCTTTATCTGGGCTTAAATTGCTTTCCTTGCAGATATAAATAGGCCGTTTTTTGACCTCCATATAAGTGCGGGAAAGGTAGGAACCTAAGATTCCGATGCACAGAAGCTGGATACCTCCAATAAAGATAACGATACATGCCATGGACGGCCAGCCGAAAGCGGAGCCACCGAATAAAAGCTGCCTTACAATAATAAAGATAATGGCAAGGAAGGAAATGATACACATAAACATTCCGGTAAAGGATGCAAGCTTCAACGGAGCTGTAGAGAAGGATATCATTCCGTCCAAGGAGTAGCGGACCAGCTGGAAGAAAGACCATTTGGTTTCTCCGGCAATCCGCTCTGTATTTTCAAATTCAATCCATTTGGTACGGAAACCGACCCAGCCAAATAACCCCTTGGAAAAGCGGTTGTATTCATTTAATTCTAACAATGCATCAACAAAAGGACGGTTCATCAACCGGAAATCTCTGGCACCATCTACGATATCTGTATCGGACATTTTGCGGATAAGCTTATAGAACATCCGGGCAAAGAAAGAGCGGACAGGCGGTTCTCCTTTGCGGTTTACCCGTCGTGTGGCAACCGAATCATAGCCTTCTTCCAGGATGGCATGAAGCATCGAAGGAAGCAGGGAAGGCGGATCCTGTAAATCTGCATCCATAATGGCAGTATAATCACTGGTTGAATTTTTCAGACCGGCATAAATAGCCGCTTCTTTTCCAAAATTACGGGAAAAGGAAATATAATATACACTGCTATCGGAAGAAGCAAGCTTTTTTAGGATGGCAAGGGTATTGTCCGTTGAGCCATCATTGATAAACAGCAGCTTAAGAGAAATCTCTGTAAGCTGTTGTCTGATTTTTGAGATCTCTTCGTAAAAATACGGAAGTGCTTCTTCTTCGTTATAGCAGGGTACAATAATCGTCATTGTTTGCATAAAAGAATCAATCCTTTGCAAGGTTCTTGTTGGCAGTAGAGAGCATCAGTTTGATACGGTTCAACTGGTTTACTTCACTGGCACCTGGGTCATAGTCGATAGCCACGATGTTAGAAAGAGGGTACTGGTGACGCAGCTTCTTGATAACACCTTTACCAACCACATGGTTTGGCAGACAGGCAAATGGCTGTGTACATACGATATTATTGGTCCCGGTATGAATCAGCTCTAACATTTCGCCGGTTAAGAACCAGCCTTCACCGGTCTGGTTACCCTGGGATACAATCTCAGAAGCATATTTTGCCAGTGTTTCAATGTGGGCAGGCGGATCAAAGTGTTCACTCTTTTCAAATTCGTCACGGGCAGCGGAACGGAGCCATTCGAAGAATTTGATACCGAGGTTTGAGACTCTTGCGGATTTCCGGCTCATGCCAAGGTGTTCTGCTTTAAAGTTCTGGTTATAGAAGCAGTAGAGCAGGAAGTCGGTAAGGTCAGGAACAACAGCTTCAGCACCTTCGGACTCCAGTAAGTCTACCAGATAATTATTTGCGGCTGGAAGGAATTTAACCAGAATCTCACCAACGACACCAACCTTAGGTTTCTTAATGTCTTTCATCGGAAGACGGTCGAAGTCACGGATGATTTCACGGCACATCTTTTTGTATTTCCGGTGGGAGACAAAGCCCTTCCTGGAAATAAATGCAATGACGCGTTCTTTCCATTTCTCATAAAGTGCATTGGCAGAACCAGGTACTTCCTCATAAGGTCTGGTGCGGTAGAGACAGCGCATGAAAATATCGCCAAACTCCAGGGCATAAAGACCGTGCTGGATAAGCTGTGGTGTGAACTTAAAGCCAGGGTTTTTCTCTAAGCCGCTTAAGTTGATGGAAATAACCGGAACGTCTTTATAACCAGCTTTTTCCAAGGCACGGCGGATGAATCCGATATAGTTGCTGGCACGACATCCACCACCGGTCTGTGAGATTAAAATTGCAGTCTTTGTCATGTCATATTTTCCGGACATAACAGCACTCATAATCTGACCGACAACGATAAGAGATGGATAGCAGGCATCGTTATTTACATATTTTAATCCTACATCTACAGAGTCACGGTTATCATTGTCAAGTACAACCAGATGATATCCGGCAGCCTGGAAAGCAGGCTCTAAGAGTTCGAAATGAATCGGTGACATCTGCGGACAGAGAATTGTGTAACTGTCACGCATCTCTTCGGTAAATACTACACGGTTAAAGTTAGCGGGAACGATGGTACGTTTTTCCTGACGTTTTTTTTCTTTGACACGGATAGCAGCAAGAAGAGAACGGATACGGATTCTTGCGGCACCTAAGTTATTTACCTCATCGATTTTCAGGCAGGTATAAATCTTGCCTGATTTGCTTAAAATGTCATTGACGCAGTCTGTTGTAACGGCATCTAATCCACAACCGAAGGAATTCAACTGGATTAAATCAAGATTATCCTGTGTCTTTACATAGTTTGCAGCAGCATACAGTCTGGAGTGGTACATCCACTGGTCCATAACAATAAGCGGACGCTCTACTTCATGGAGATGTGCTACGGAATCCTCTGTAAGTACAGCTAGACCATAGGAATTAATCAGTTCCGGAATACCATGGTTGATTTCCGGATCCACATGATATGGACGGCCGGCAAGTACAATACCACGTTTTCCAGTCTCTTTTAAATATGCTAAAGTTTCTTCTCCTTTGTGCTTGATATCCTCTCTGGCATTGGAAAGCTCCTGCCATGCAGTTTTCGCGGCAGCTTTGATTTCTTCTGCCGGAATGGAGAACTCTTCGGTAAAGGTATGTACTAACTGCTCGGTCAGAACGTCAAGGTTGGTAAATGCCATAAACGGATTTAAGAAACGAACCTGACCTGAAGTAATTTCATCTACATTATTCTTGATATTTTCGGCATAGGATGTAACAATCGGGCAGTTGTAGTGATTGTTAGAATCCGGGAATTCATTTCTTTCATAAGGAATACATGGGTAGAAAATGAAATCTACCTGATGCTGAATCAGCCAGGATACATGACCGTGGGCAAGTCTTGGCCGGATAACATTCGGACTCGCTTGGAATGGAATCAATACCCAGCTCGTAAATCTTTCTGGTTGACTGTGGAGAGAGTACTACTTCAAATTTTAAAGCTGCAAAGAAGGTTGCCCAGAATGGGTAATTCTCATACATATTTAATACTCTCGGAAGTCCTACGGTTCCGCGGGTGGCTTCTTCTTTCTTCAGTGGAGGATAAGCAAAAAGCCGTTCATTCTTATATTCAAAAAGATTAGGGATATTTTCCTTGTTCTTTTCTTTTCCAAGACCTTTCTCACAGCGGTTACCGGTAATATAAGAACGGTTGCCGCTGAAACGGTTGATGGTTAAAAGGCAGTGGTTGGTACAGCCTTTACAGCGGGTCAGTTTGGTATCAAAGGTCAGTGCATTGATTTCATCAATGGAAAGCATGGAAGTCTGGTAACCTTCCTCATGACGCTCCCTTGCAATTAAAGCAGCACCAAAAGCACCCATGATTCCTGCAATATCAGGTCTTACTGCTTCACAGCCGGAAATTTTTTCAAAACTCCGGAGTACCGCATCATTGTAGAAGGTTCCACCCTGAACTACGATATGCTCACCTAAATCCTTTGCATCGGAAAGCTTGATAACCTTGAAAAGAGCATTCTTGATAACGGAATAAGCAAGTCCGGCGGAAATATCTGCAACGCTTGCACCCTCTTTCTGCGCCTGTTTTACTTTGGAGTTCATAAATACGGTACAACGGGTTCCAAGGTCAATCGGGTTTTCAGCAAATAAAGCTTCTTTGGCAAAATCCTGCACACTGTAATTTAATGATTTTGCAAAAGTCTCGATAAAGGAACCGCATCCGGAAGAGCAGGCTTCATTTAACTGAACACTGTCAACGGTCTGGTTCTTAATCTTGATGCATTTCATATCCTGACCACCGATGTCTAAGATACAGTCTACATCCGGGTCAAAGAATGCCGCTGCATAGTAGTGGGCAACGGTTTCTACCTCACCGTCATCCAACATAAGGGCAGCTTTTAATAAAGCCTCTCCATAACCGGTGGAGCAGGAGTGTACAATATGTGCATCCGCCGGTAATAAGGAATAGATTTCCTTGATGGATTTGATTGCAGTAGCCAGAGGACTTCCATTGTTGCTGCTATAGAAAGAATAGAGAAGAGAACCGTCTTCTCCTGCCAGTGCAATTTTGGTTGTGGTGGAACCGGCATCAATTCCAAGATAGCAGTTTCCTTTGTAAGTAGAAAGGTCCGCTGTCTTTACATTGTGTCCGTTATGACGGGCAGTAAAGGCGTCATAGTCAGCCTGGGTTGCAAAAAGAGGCTCCATACGGGCTACTTCAAATTCCATTTTAATATCAGAAGACAATTTGTCTAAAATATCGGATAAATCGTAAGTGACATCTTCTTTATAATTTAATGCAGAACCAATGGCTGCAAACAGATGGGAATTTTCCGGTGCAATAATGTGTTCATCATCCAGTTTTAAGGTGCGGATGAAAGCTTCCTTTAATTCAGAAAGAAAGTGCAGTGGTCCACCTAAGAAAGCAACGTGACCACGGATTGGTTTTCCACAGGCAAGACCACTGATGGTCTGGTTTACGACTGCCTGGAAAATAGAAGCAGATAAGTCCTCTCTGGTAGCACCTTCATTAATCAATGGCTGGATATCGGTTTTTGCAAATACACCGCAGCGGGCAGCGATCGGGTAGATGGCATCATAATTTTTAGCATACTCATTCAGACCGGATGCATCTGTCTGGATCAAAGATGCCATCTGGTCGATAAAGGAACCGGTACCACCGGCACAGATACCATTCATACGCTGCTCCACATTACCGCCTTCAAAATAGATGATCTTGGCATCCTCACCGCCAAGCTCGATCGCAACATCAGTCTGTGGCGCATAGTCCTGTAAGGCAGTAGATACGGAAATAACCTCCTGCACAAACGGAATGCCAAGATGTTTGGCAAGGGTAAGTCCGCCGGAACCGGTAATCATCGGTGCCAGCTTTAAATTCCCAAGCTTATCAAATGCCTTTTTAATAAATCCGTTAAGGTTTCACGGATATTGGCAAAATGTCTTTCGTAGTCTGCAAACAGCAGCTCGTTATTTTTTCCAAGAACAGCAATTTTAACGGTTGTGGAACCGATGTCTATTCCCAGTTTGTTAAGATTTTTGTTTTCCATAATAATCACCCTGTATTAGTCTGTTACTTCATATTAATAATGTGTTTCATAAATTCCAAAACAAAATCCATTATACGACAGTATTTTTCAAAAAACAATTCCTAATAAAAGAATTTATGGATTGTTTAGAAATAGTGGGGAATCTGAAATTTTTATGAAGAAATCCCAGTGTCGTTGACAAATCTTTGGGGATACTTCTATAATAGTAGACAGATTGCAATAAACTAATTTATGAAATATGAGGTGTAATATGAATTTTTTGAATAAAATGGAGCGCAAAATTGGAAAATACGCAATCCCGAATCTGATGATTTATCTGATTGCAGCATATTGCATCGGATTTGTGATTTATACAGTAAATCCGAACTTTATGTTGATGCTGACCTTAAGCCCTTATCATATTCTGCATGGACAGGTGTGGAGACTGATTACCTGGATTCTGATGCCGACAGATACCAGAGTATTCTCACTGCTGATTATGGCGCTTCTTTATTATCAGCTTGGTTCTGCACTGGAACGGAGCTGGGGCACGTTCCGTTTTAATGTTTATATTTTCGGCGGAATGTTATTTACCGTAATCGGAGCGTTTATTTTATATGGAATATATGCAGCAGCCGGAACAGGAAGCTTAGAAACAATTTCATTGATTTCAAGCCTTACTTTCACTACGAATTATATCAATCTGACCATATTCCTTGCCTTTGCGGTCATGTATCCGGAAATGCAGATTTTACTGTTCTTTATTATTCCGGTAAAAATGAAGTGGATGGCAGTGGTATACGCAGTATTGATTGCAATTAATCTGATTTTTTAACCAGCTGGGGCGGAAGAATTGCTATCATTATGTCTATTTTAAACTTCCTGATTTTTTTCTTCCTGTCTACCAGAAATTACAGAAGGGTATCCCCGAAGGAAATTCACCGGAAGCAGGTATTTAAGGCTCAGATGCGGGAGCCGAGGAGAGGCAGCATGGTGACAAAGCATAAATGTGCAGTCTGTGGAAGAACCGAGCTGGATGATCCAAACCTGGAATTCCGTTTCTGCTCCAAGTGCGAGGGCAATTACGAATACTGTCAGGATCATCTGTTTACACATCAGCATATTAAGCACAGCTAGAAAAGGAAAACGCGACCGGACAACATTTTGACGGAACTCCAAAAATCGTTATTGATTTAGCGGACGTTTGACTTTATAATAGATATATTAGTGAAGAAACGAACCCAGGAGGAAGACAAAATGGAAAACGAAGCTGTCTCCAAGAATTTTATTGAGCAGATTATCGACAAAGATTTAGCAGAAGGACATTGCAAAACGGTGCATACCAGATTTCCACCGGAGCCAAATGGCTATCTGCATATCGGTCATGCGAAATCTATTCTTTTAAACTATGGTCTTGCACAGGAATATAACGGCAAGTTCAACATGCGTTTTGACGATACAAACCCGACCAAAGAGCGAAGCGAATTCGTAGAGTCAATCAAAGAGGATATTAAATGGCTGGGTGCGGATTGGGGCGACAGATTGTTTTTCGCATCCAATTATTTTGACCAGATGTATGAAGCAGCTGTAAAGCTGATTAAGAAAGGCAAGGCATATGTTTCTGACTTAAGCGCAGAAGAGATGCGCGAGTACCGCGGAACCTTAAAGGAGCCGGGAAAAGAAGATCCGTCAGCCGGTAGAAGTGTAGAAGAGAACTTAGAACTGTTTGAAGCAATGAAAGATGGCAGGTATGCAGACGGTGAGAAGGTTTTGCGTGCGAAAATTGATATGGCATCTCCGAATATCAATATGCGTGACCCGGTCATCTACCGTGTGGCACATATGACGCACCACAGAACCGGTGACACCTGGTGCATCTACCCGATGTATGATTTTGCACATCCGATTGAGGATGCCATTGAAGGAATCACCCATTCTATCTGTACGCTGGAATTCGAAGACCACAGACCTTTATATGACTGGGTTGTCCGTGAGTTAGAATATGAGAATCCACCAAAGCAGATTGAGTTTGCAAAACTATATCTTACCAATGTGGTAACAGGTAAGCGTTATATTAAGAAGCTGGTAGAGGAGCATATTGTAGATGGATGGGATGACCCGCGTCTGGTATCCATTGCCGCTTTGAGAAGAAGAGGCTTTACACCGGAGTCTATTAAAATGTTTGTAGAGCTGTGCGGCGTTTCCAAGGCAAACAGTTCTGTAGATTATGCAATGTTAGAATATTGTATCCGTGAGGATTTGAAATTAAAACGTTCCCGCGTGATGGCAGTATTAGATCCAATTAAGGTTATTATTGACAATTATCCGGAAGATCAGATTGAATACTTTGATGTGGTCAATAATATGGAAAATGAAGCTCTAGGCAGCCGTAAGGTTCCGTTTGCAAGAGAACTTTACATTGACAGAGAAGATTTCATGGAAGAACCGCCGAGAAAATATTTCCGTATGTTCCCGGGCAACGAAGTGCGTCTGATGCATGCATATTTTGTAAAATGCACCGGCTGTGTCAAGGACGAGAACGGAAAAGTGACAGAGATTCACTGTACCTATGACCCGGAATCCAGAGGCGGCAACAGCCCGGATGGAAGAAAGGTAAAAGGAACCATTCACTGGGTAGCAGCACCAACCGCAGTGAAAGCAGAAGTAAGATTATACGAGAATATTGTGGACGAAGAGTTGGGCGTATATAACGAAGACGGAAGCCTGAACTTAAATCCGAATTCTCTTACCGTATTAAAAGAGTGCTATGTAGAGCCAGGTCTTGCAGATGCAAAAGGATATGACAGCTTCCAGTTTGTACGACAGGGATATTTCTGTGTAGACGCGAAAGATTCAAAAGAAGATGCACTGGTATTTAACCGCATCGTTTCACTAAAGAGTTCTTATAAACTGCCAGCTCAGCAGTAGAGCGGAGGAATAGATATGAATTTATTTTCTGGATTGGAAAAATTCGGAATAAAGGCAACTGACAGTACAGACCTTTATGCCGATGAGAAAGCAGCAGAAAAGAAAACAAAAGAAAAAGTAGAAACAGCCGTAGTACAGCCAAAGGAAGAGGATTTCCTTTTAGATAAGACCGTGCGCTGCCCGGTATGTGATAAAGAATTTAAGACGAAAATGGTAAAAGCCGGTAAGGTGAAGCGATTGGAGCCGGATGCAGATTTGAGACCGAGACAGCAGTATGTGGATTCTTTGAAATATGATGTGGCATCCTGCCCGAATTGCGGATATACTTCACTGAATCGTTATTTTGAACATATTACCATGGGTCAGATTAAATTGATTAAGGAACAGATTAGCCGGAATTTTCATCCGCAGGCACCATCTGACGATGCAACATGGGATTATGATAAGGCAATTGAAATGCATAAGTTATCCCTGTTTAATTCGATGGTAAAGAAAGCGAGAACCAGTGAAAAAGCATATAACTGTCTGATTCTTGCATGGTTGCTTCGCACCAAAGCAGAGGAATTAGAGACTGCCGGTAAAAAAGAAGAGGCAGCAGCCTGCAGACAGGAAGAGGAATCTTTCTATAAAGAGGCCTATGATGGCATGATGAAGGCAGTAAGTACAGAGATGTTCCCGATTTGTGGAATGGATCAGAGTACTATGGATTATCTTCTTGCAAATATGGCATTCCATTATAAGCAGTATGATGTAACATCAAAATGCTTAAGCCGTGTTTTGAGTTCCGCAAGTGCAAATCGTAAGATTAAGGATAAATCCTTGGAATTAAAAGAAATTATTTTAAAAGAGCTTAAGAAAAACCGATAGGTGGATAACGGGATGAAGGAATTATGGATTGATTTACAGCCGGATTCTCCACACGCACTTTATGAGCAGATTTACGAATATATTCGTAAGGATATAGCAGACGGTAAGATTTCCCCGGGGGAAAAATTACCGTCTACTCGTTTTATGGCCAAAAATCTGCAAATCAGCAGGAGTACCGTGGAACTGGCATATGAACAGCTTACAGCAGAGGGGTATATTGAACCAAAACCCTGTGCAGGCTATTTTGTATGCGATATCAGCATGCTGTATCAGCTGAGCCGTGGACAGGAAAAGCCAGAAGAGGGAAGACTCATGGAGCGGCAGAAAAAGCAGTATGAAATCAGTTTTTCTCCATATGAGATTGACCGGAAGCATTTTCCCTATGGAATATGGTATCGGATGCATAAGAGTGTAGTGCCGGAGGATAACCCGGATTTATTGCTTTCGGGAAATCCGAAGGGAGAACTGAATCTTAGAACGGCAATCAGCCGCTATCTCTATCAGGCGAGAGGGGTAGTCTGCGATGAAAAACAGATTCTTCTTGGTGCCGGTAATGAGTATCTTCTGTTATTGTTAGCTCAGATTATGGGGCGGGATAAGAAAGTGGCAATGGAGAATTATACTTATTTGCAGGCATATTATACTTTCTGTAATATGGGATATCGGGTGCTGGCAGAAGAAATTGATGAAGATGGAATTTGTATGGAGGCTATCCGGAAAGAAAATCCGGATATGGTTTATGTCATGCCATCCCATCAGTTCCCGTTGGGAAATGTCATGCCGCTGCGAAGAAGGCTGGAACTTTAACAGTGGGCATCTGAAGGAGAAGAACGTTATATCATAGAAGATGACCACGATAGTGAGTTTCGTTATAAAGGAAAGCCGATTCCGGCTTTGTGGGGAAATGATACCGGAGAACATGTGATTTATATAGGAACTTTTTCAAAAAGTATTGCACCATCTCTTCGAATCAGTTTTATGGTACTGCCCCATTCCCTGATGGAGCGGTACCACAGTTCCTGTGGTTTCTATGCCTGTACGGTGCCGCGGAACAGTCAGGAAGTATTGTGCCATTTTATGGAAGAAGGGCATTTTGAACGGCATCTGAACCGTATGCGTAATAACTATAAGAATAAGCATGATACTTTTATGCGTCTTTTAAAGCAGGAAGACTGGGTCTGCCGCATTTACGGTGATAATGCCGGCCTGCATGTATTGGTAGAACTGGAAGTGAAGTGGAAGGAAGAAGAGGTGGTAGAGCAGGCGAGAGAGCAGCATATTGAAATTCATGGACTGGGTGAATATGTGATTCAAAAGCCAAAGGAAAAGAAAGTTCCGACACTGGTGCTTGGATATGGATTACATATCGGCGGCTGTCGAATGTAATGTCTTTCTCTTTTGTGTTATGTTAGAAAATACTATTTCTGGTTATTTTTCTCTAATTCCTGCATTCTCATTGCACGAACTTTTAATGGAAGTCCAAATAAAGTGATGAATCCTTCCGCATCGTGATGGTCATACTGATCACCGGTTGTGAAACTTGCCAGAGACTCACTGTAGAGAGAGTATGGAGAAGTTGTTCCGGCTTTGATGATGTTGCCTTTGTAAAGTTTGAATTTAACCTCACCGGTAACATATTTCTGTGTGGACTCAACAAATGCCTGGATAGCTTCACGGAGAGGTGTGTACCATTTTCCTTCGTAAACAATCTGAGCCATACGATTGCCCATATCTTTTTTAACATCCATAGTAGCACGGTCTAATACGAGTTCCTCTAACTGACGATGTGCTTCCATCAGGATCGTTCCGCCAGGAGTCTCATATACACCACGAGATTTCATACCAACGACACGGTTTTCTACGATATCGATGATGCCGACACCGTGCTTTCCACCGAGACGGTTTAATTCACGGATGATATCGGAAACTTTCATTTTCTTTCCGTTAACAGAAGTAGGAACACCCTTTTCAAAAGTCATGGTTACATATTCGCCTTCATCCGGTGCTTTTTCCGGGCTTACGCCAAGAACGAGAAGGTGGTCATAATTTGGCTCGTTTGCAGGATCTTCTAACTCAAGACCTTCGTGGCTGATGTGCCATAAGTTACGGTCACGGCTGTAGCTCTGGTCGGTAGAGAAAGGAAGATGAATGCCATGAGCCTTGCAGTATTCAATCTCAGCTTCACGGGAGTCCATGTTCCATTTATCGTCACGCCATGGAGCAATGATCTTTAAATCAGGAGCCAGAGCTTTGATACCAAGTTCAAAACGGATCTGGTCGTTACCTTTACCGGTAGCACCGTGGCAGATAGCAACAGCATTTTCTTTTCGTGCAATTTCAACTAATTTCTTGGCAATACCAGGACGAGCCATAGAAGTTCCTAAGAGATATTTGTTCTCATATACGGCACCTGCCTGTACACATGGTACAATGTAGTCATCACAGAATTCATCTGTAATATCTTCAATATATAATTTGGTTGCACCGGATAATTTTGCTCTTTCATCAAGACCATCCAGCTCTTCGCCCTGTCCGCAGTCGATGCAGCAGCAGATAACTTCATAATCAAAATTTTCTTTTAACCATGGGATAATGGCTGTGGTATCAAGACCACCGGAGTACGCTAAAATAACTTTTTTTTCTTTCATAATAATAGGTATCCTTTCTTCAGATGTTTTTTAACTAGGACTAATATACAACAAAAAATTAAATACGCAAGCGAAAAAATATACATAATATACTTATAAAAATGCATAATTATATACAAAGGGTACATATTTATGTATAAAAACCGGATAATATATTAACAAAAGAAGACTTATAGAATCACAAATTAACTGAAAAAGCGTGAAAACAGAAAATAATACTTGCATAATGTATAAAACGAATGTATAATTATGCACTGTAAATGGCATGCAAATTTCGTGTGTGTCATAATCTTAAGAAGAAAGAAGATGTAAAAATGGTTAAAGCAGGAATTATTGGAGCAACCGGATATGCAGGAGCAGAACTGGTAAGGATTCTTATGGGACATCCTTCCGTAGAGATTAAGTGGTATGGCTCCAGAAGTTATATAGATAAGAAGTATGCAGATGTTTACCGTAATATGTTTGAAATCGTAGAGGATACCTGCCTCGATGATAATATAGAAGAGCTGGCAAAGCAGGTGGATGTTATCTTTACAGCAACACCGCAGGGTTTCCTTGGCTCTGTATTGAATGAGAAGATTTTATCCGAGACAAAGGTAATTGATTTGAGCGCAGATTACCGTATTAAAGATGTGGCTACTTATGAAAAATGGTATAAAATTGAGCATAAGAGTCCACAGTTTATTGAAGAAGCCGTTTACGGACTTTGCGAAATCAATCGTGAAAAGGTGAAAAATGCAAGACTGGTAGCCAATCCGGGATGCTATACCACCTGTTCTATTTTAACCGCATATCCGTTGGTAAAAGAGGGACTGATTGATGCCAATACATTGATTGTAGATGCAAAGAGCGGTACTTCCGGTGCAGGACGTGGAGCAAAGGTCAATAATCTGTTCTGTGAAGTAAATGAAAATATGAAGGCATATGGCGTGGCAACCCACAGACACACACCGGAAATTGAAGAACAGTTAGGTTATGCAGCCGGAAAAGAGATTACCATCAGTTTTACACCACATCTTGTTCCGATGAACCGTGGTATCTTAGCAACAGAGTACGCATCACTGGTAAAGAAAGCAGACGGAAGTTATCCAACCAAAGAAGAGATTCGTGCAGCTTATGAAAAATATTATAAGAACGAGAAATTCGTCAGGGTATTAGAGGATGGTGTGTGCCCGGAAACCAAATGGGTAGAAGGAAGCAACTATGTAGACGTGAACTTTGTAGTAGATGAGCGTACCGGAAGAGTGATTATGATGGGTGCGCTGGATAATCTGGTAAAAGGAGCAGCCGGTCAGGCGGTTCAGAATATGAATTTATTATTTGGATTAAAGGAATCGGAAGGTCTCGAACTGGTACCGATGTTCCCGTAAGCAGGAGAGAATATGGCAGAAGCTACATATATATTAAGAACAATGAAAGAAGACGATTTTAATGAAGTCCATGCACTCTGGATGAGCATTCACGGATTTGGCATCCGGAGCATTGATGATTCGGAAGAAAATGTGAAACGTTTTATCCGAAGAAATCCGGACACCAGTATCGTGGCATGTATGGATGGAAAAATCGTAGGAGCTATTCTTTGCGGACAGGATGGAAGAAGAGGATGCTTTTATCATGTATGCGTCCATGAGGATTACCGGAAACATGGTATTGGAAAAGCAATGGCAATGATGGCAATGGAAGCATTGAAAAAAGAAGGCATCAACAAAGTAAATCTGGTGGCATTTACCAGTAATGAGCTGGGCAATGGATTCTGGAAGAATATGGGCTGGACATTCCGGAAGGATATGAATTATTATGAATTTGATTTGAATCCGGAAAATGTAACTGTATTTAATCCATAAATAAATTTGGAAAGCAGACAGCTTAAGATAAAAGACAGAGGAAAGCAGGACAGGAGGCATATTATGAAAAAAGTAGAAGGCGGCGTTACCGCAGCAAAAGGTTTTCAGGCTGCATCCACAGCAGCAGGTATTAAGTATAAAGACAGAACAGATATGGCAATGATTTATTCCACAGAGCCATGTGTAGTTGCCGGAACATTTACCACGAATGTCGTAAAGGCAGCACCGGTAAAATGGGATAAGGACATTGTAAAGAACAGTGCATTTGCACAGGCAGTTGTAGTAAATGCCGGAATTGCCAATGCATGTACCGGAACAGAAGGATTAGGATATTGCAAAGATACCGCAAAGAAAACTTCAGAGTTAATGGATATTCCGGAGGAGGCAGTTCTTGTGGCATCCACAGGAGTAATTGGAAAACAGCTTCCGATTGACCGTATCTGTGCCGGTGTGGAACAGATGAGTAAAAAATTAAGTGGTGATTTAACTAGTGGGCATAACGCAGCACTTGCTATTATGACAACAGATACCCATGAGAAAGAGGCTGCAGTGGAGGTAGAGCTTTCCGGTAAGAAGGTTACCATCGGTGGAATGTGTAAAGGCTCGGGCATGATTCATCCGAATATGTGTACTATGTTAAGCTTTATCACAACAGATGCGGCAATTTCAAAAGAAATGTTGCAGGAAGCACTGAGCAGTACCGTAGCAGATACTTATAACATGATTTCCGTAGATGGAGATACTTCCACCAACGACACCTGCCTGGTACTGGCAAATGGTCTTGCAGGCAATGAAAAAATCAAAGAGAAGAATGAAGATTACGAAACATTCTGTGAAGCACTTTATTATGTCAATGAAGCACTGGCTAAGATGATGGCAGGAGATGGCGAAGGCGCAACTGCTTTATTTGAAGTAAAAGTAGTGCATGCGGCATCCAAAGAGGATGCGGTTATCTTAAGCAAATCTGTAGTAACATCAAGCCTTACCAAGGCTGCAATCTTTGGACATGATGCTAACTGGGGAAGAATCCTATGTGCATTGGGCTATTCCGGCGTGGAATTTGATCCGGAGCAGGTTGACCTTTACTTTGAAAGTGCAGCCGGCAAGCTGATGATTATCAAAGATGGTGTTGCCGTAGATTATTCCGAGGAAGAGGCAACTAAGATTTTATCTGAAAAAGAAGTAACTGCCATTGCAGATATGAAGATGGGTGAAGCCTGTGCAACAGCATGGGGCTGTGATTTGACCTATGATTATATTAAAATAAATGCAGATTATCGTTCTTAAAAAAAGATTTTAAAACATACTTTTTAGAAAAGGAAAGAGGATTGGACAGATGGAAGAAAACAGTATGCAGGAAATATTGAAAAAAGCTGAGGTATTAATTGAGGCATTGCCATATATCCAGCGTTTCAACCGTAAGATTATTGTAGTAAAATATGGCGGAAGTGCAATGGTAGATGAAGAGTTAAAGCAGAGCGTTATCCAGGATGTAACTCTGTTAAAACTAGTTGGTTTCAAACCGATCATTGTCCATGGCGGTGGCAAGGAGATCAGCAAGTGGGTTGGCAAAGTAGGCATGGAACCGGAATTTATCAACGGACTGCGTAAGACGGATGCGCCTACCATGGAGATTGCAGAGATGGTTCTTGGAAAAGTCAATAAATCACTGGTTCAGATGGTAGAAAAGCTTGGCGTGAACGCAGTAGGTATCAGCGGTAAAGATGGTGGACTGCTGAAGGTAAATAAGAAATTATCCAATGGACAGGATATCGGGTATGTGGGTGAAGTTAAGGAAGTAAATCCAAAGATTTTATATGATCTTCTCGAAAAAGATTTCCTGCCGATTATCTGCCCGGTAGGTCTTGATGATAATTATGATACTTACAATATCAATGCGGACGATGCAGCGTGTGCAATTGCCCGTGCCGTACAGGCAGAAAAACTTGCATTCCTTACAGATATTGAAGGTGTATACAAAGATCCGGATGATAAATCTACACTGATTTCCGAACTTAAGATTTCAGATGCACACAAGCTGATTGAAGATGGTTATATTGGCGGCGGAATGCTTCCAAAATTAAATAACTGTATTGATGCGATCGAAAACGGAGTTTCCAGAGTGCATATTTTAGATGGTAGAATTGCACATTGTCTGTTACTGGAAATCTTTACAAACAGAGGAATCGGAACTGCAATCTTAGGGGATAAGGAGACTAAGTATTATCATGAATAAACAGGAATATATGGATTGTGAAGATAAAGCGTTATTACATACTTATAATCGTTTCCCGCTGGTATTAGATCATGGTGAGGGCGTATATCTTTATGATACCGATGGAAAGAAGTATCTTGATTTTGCGGCAGGTATTGCAGTAGAAGCGTTAGGATACAGCAATGAAGCGTATAAGCAGGCATTAAAAGACCAGATTGATAAAATTACACATACTTCAAATCTTTATTATAATGTCCCGATTATGGAAGCTGCAGAAAAATTCTTAAAAGTTTCCAAAATGGACAGGGTTTTCTTCACCAACAGTGGAGCAGAAGCCATTGAGGGAGCAATTAAGGCAGCAAAAAAATATGCCTATACCAGAGATGGTCATGCAGACCATGAGATTATAGCCATGAACCATTCCTTCCATGGAAGAACCCTGGGTGCATTATCCGTAACCGGAAATGCCCATTACAGAGAACCGTTTGAGCCACTCTGCGGTGGTGTGAAATTTGCAGATTTTAATGATATTGAAAGTGTAAAAGCTCAGGTAACAGAAAAAACATGTGCCATTATTTTGAAACCGTGCAGGAGAGGGTGGAATTTATCCGGCAGAGGAATCCTTTATGAAAGAGATTTCAGCACTCTGCAAAGAGAAAGATATTCTTCTTATTTTAGATGAAATCCAGTGTGGCATGGGACGTACCGGAGAAATGTTTGCATGGCAGCATTATGGAATCAAACCGGATATTATGACCAGTGCCAAGGCATTGGGCTGTGGAGTGCCAGTAGGAGCTTTTGCCATGACAGAACGTGTGGCAGAGAAATCCTTGGCACCGGGTGACCATGGAACCACATATGGAGGTAATCCGTTTGTCGGAGCAGCGGTCAGTAAGGTAATGGACTTATTTGAAGAATTAAAGCTTACAGACCATGTAAAAGAAATCGCAGTTTATCTGGAAAGCGAACTGGATAAGCTGGTAGAAGAATATGATTTTATTACAGCCCGCCGTGGTATGGGACTGATGCAGGGGCTTGTAAGCACAAAACCAGTTGGAACTATCGCAGCAGAAGCATTAAAAGAAGGTTTAATTATTATAACAGCCGGCGCAGATGTAATCCGTATGGTGCCGCCACTTGTGATTGAAAAAGAGCATGTGGATGAAATGATAACGAAACTGAAAAACGTACTGGATCGTATGTAGGCAGGGTATATGAAAAAAAGAAAACAAAGGAAATCATAGAAACAACAACGCTGGCAGTGGGAGTTATCCTGCTGTCAGCGGCTGCTTTTTACAGCAGCAAAGAAACAGGGAAAACAGAGTTAAAAACAGACAGAAAAGAGCAGATAACATCTGAGCAGGAAACAAAAGAAGCATATGAAGCAGCACAAAAGGAGCTATCCTTTTGGTACAGCGATGCAGACTGCAGGAATTATTTTGAACAGTGTGCAGTGGATTATTATGCCAAAACCGGTATCGCAGTGGGGATCCGTTATGTAGATGAGGAATCTTATCTTGAACAGATTTATGATGCAACGATGACGGAAGAAGACTATCCGGATTTGTATCTTGTCTGGAATGATGCAAAAGACAAGGCGTATTTATATGGTGTTGCAACGGAAGAAGAATACCCATTGTTTTTTGATACACTGGTGATGGTATATCAGAAAGAGAATTTCCCGGAAGCACCGGAGAGTATTTCGGAAATTTTAGACTATGGACAGAATAACCTTTTAGGAGAAGGTGTAGGAAATCTGCTGGAATGGAATGTGGCAGATGGATTTTATGATTATCCATTTGTGGGGACTGAAGTGGAATGGAATGAGACGGACTATACCCTTTTGACGACATATGGAGAAAAATATAATGATGAATTAACTTTCTTTTAAAAGCCTTTCAGAAACTGTGGGAATTGATACGGATGAAATTGACAGAACTCAGGTGGTGGAGAATTTTAATCAGGGAGCATCTTTGTGTGCAATCATTGATTCTGATGATTTAAATAAGATGACAGCAGAAAATTATGGCGTTTGCGGGCTGCCGATGTTAGACGATACCACACCGATGCAGGGGTTGCCAGAACGGGGATTCTTTTGGTAAATGAATTTTCAGGGGAAAAAGATATGGCGGCTGATTTTGCTGCTTTTATAGAAAAAGAAGAAGTGGATGTCCTGCATGCAATGACTGGTCATATTTCTACAGATGAAGGTGCCAGCCGGGATGAAGCAGAACAGGCAGCTTTTATGCAGTATCAGAACAGCCAGCTGGTACCGGATGCTGCAAATGCAGGTGAGTTCTGGTCAGAATTTACAAGGCAGATGAAGGCATTGTGGAATGGTGGAAGCCTGCCGCAGGAATAATTTGAAAATACTACTTGTATAAAGGGCAAATTTTCGTTAAAATAGAAAACAGTAAGCATTAGGGGACTTTCTTGCATAACAGAATTTATGTAAGGGAGTGATACGGATGAAAAAAGTCGGGTTATTAGCTCTGGCTTTATATTGTGGGATTATATATACGGCATGTGGAAAAGAAGATACCGTATATTTTGAGCCGGATACGCAAATGGAGAGTGAAGAGGTTACAGAAGCTGTCTTATGCCCGCCGGCTTCTTGTTATGTATATGTCTGCGGTGAGGTAGTGCACCCGGGGGTATATGAAGTGGCAGAGGGAGCCAGGGTCTGCGATGTATTAGAACTGGCAGGAGGCTTAAAGGATGCTGCAGCAAAAGAGGCACTCAATCAGGCAGAACTGGTTGTTGACGGACAGATGATAAAGGTGCCGGATCAGGAAACTTACCTTTGCAGCAGACAGGGAGTGCTGATTCGGCAGCAGAGCCGGAGGATGGCAGAATTAATCTGAATACTGCATCAAAGGAACAGCTTATGACACTTTCCGGAATTGGAGAATCAAAAGCTGAGACAATTATTTCTTACCGGGAAAAAAATGGCGCATTTCAGACTATTGAAGATTTAATGAATATTCCCGGAATTAAAAATGGCGTTTTTGAAAAAATAAAAGATAATATAAGGGTTAACTGAGGTGTAAAATGGCAAAAAAAGTTCTGGTTGTGGACGACGAAAAATTAATAGTGAAAGGAATCCGTTTTTCATTGGAACAGGATGGAATGGAAGTAACCTGTGCGTATGATGGTGAAGAGGCACTGCGTCTGGCACAGGAGAATAAGTTTGATATGATTTTACTGGATATCATGCTTCCGAAGATGGATGGATTTGAAGTGTGTCAGGCAATCCGGGAGTTTTCTAATATGCCAATCGTCATGCTGACAGCAAAAGGCGATGATATGGATAAAATCTTAGGACTGGAATATGGTGCAGATGATTATATCACCAAGCCGTTTAATATTCTTGAGGTGAAAGCCAGAATCAAAGCAATTATGCGAAGAACTGCTGCCAGTGAACCGAAGGAAGAAAATTCCAAAGTGATAGAGAGCGGCGATTTAAAATTAGACTGTGAGAGCCGCAGACTGTTTGTCCAGGGAAGAGAGATTAATCTGACAGCCAAGGAATTTGACTTGTTAGAGCTTCTTGTTATGAATCCGAATAAGGTATACAGCCGTGAGAATCTGCTGAATCTTGTATGGGGTTATGAATATCCGGGGGATGTCAGAACGGTGGATGTGCATGTGCGTAGACTGCGTGAGAAGATTGAACCGAATCCGAGTGAGCCAAAATATGTGCATACGAAATGGGGTGTAGGTTATTTCTATCAGAAATAACAGTGATAAGCAGAGGATGAAGGTACAGACTTATGAATAGAAAAAAAGGTATTCGTAATTTTTTGAAAAGCATGAAATTCCGGCTGATTTGTCTTTTTATGCTGATCGGTATTTTGACCGGAATTTTAATCTGGACCGGGATTTTAACTGCTTATGAGAAACATGCAGTTTCTAACCGGAGTGTAGATGTAATTGGTCAGGCAAAGATTCTTGCAAACCAGATGGTATCCACAGATTATATCAATGGAGCGGAGTCGGAAAGCATCACTTCACAGTTGCAGCAGATGTCACGTATTTATGATGGACGAATTCTTCTGATAGATTCTTCTTTTCATATTATAAAAGATACTTATGATCTGGATACCGATAAAACAATTATTTCAGAAGAAGTCATAAAGTCATTCCGCGGTGAGGATTCTATGAATTATGATGTGGATAATCATTATGTGGAAATGACTATTCCGCTGACTACAGATAACGTAGAGTCAGGGGAGAAGAGTATTATCGGAGTGCTTCTTATCAGTGTTTCGACAGATAGTATTCTTGCCAATCTGGAATATATGAGAAATGCTGCATTAGTGCTTCAGATTTTCGGGGCAGTTTTACTGTTTGCAGTCAGCGTATTTTTATCCGTTCGTCTGACAAACCCGTTGAAGAATATGGCATCCTCTATTGCTGAGATTCAGAATGGATATGGAACCAGTGATGGGGAGCTGATGATTAAGGATTATTCTGAAACAGTTCAGATTTCGGAAAAATTTAATAAACTTTATAGCAGAATGAAGATGCTGGATGACTCCAGACAGGAATTTGTGTCCAATGTGTCCCATGAGCTGAAAACACCGCTTACTTCTATGAAGGTACTGGCAGACTCACTGAATGGACAGGAAGATGTTCCTGTAGAACTGTATCGTGAATTTATGTTAGACATTGGAAATGAAATTGAACGTGAAAATAAAATTATCAATGATTTGCTCTCGCTGGTGAAGATGGACAAGTCTGCATCAGATTTGAATATCACGTCAGTTAACATCAATGAGATGCTGGATTTGATTTTAAAGAGATTAAAACCGATTGCGGAAAAACAGCATGTAGATCTGGTGTTGGAAAGCTTCCGGCCTGTTACAGCGGAAATTGATGAGGTAAAGCTGACGCTTGCCATTACCAATTTGGTGGAAAATGCAATCAAATACAATAAGGAAGACGGATGGGTACATGTCTCTTTGAATGCCGATCACCAGTATTTTTATCTGAAAGTCGAGGATTGGGGTATCGGTATTCCGGAGGACTCCTTAGAGCATATTTATGAACGTTTTTACCGCGTGGACAAGTCCCACTCAGAGAGATCGGTGGAACCGGACTTGGACTTGCCATTACAAGAAATGCAATATTAATGCACCGTGGTGCAATTAAGGTATTTAGTACAGAGGGTGAGGGAACGCTCTTTACTGTGCGGATTCCGCTGAATTACATTGCCTAGGAGGTCTGGCATGAAGAAAATTGCAGGATGGCTGAGTTTTATCCTTCTGGTATCGCTGTTCACAGGGTGTGGCAGACAGGAGACAGATGACCCGGCGTATCATATTTATTATCTGAATAAAGAAAAAACAAAAGTGGTAGAGCAGCCATATGATTTAAAAGAGGGCAAGACAGAGGACATGATAGCCACTCTTTTAGATGCGTTGTGCACCAATACGGATAGCGTGGAGTATCAGAAACCGGTTCCTGGTGATGTTACAATTACAGACTGGTCACTGGAAAGCAATCAGCTGTTCCTTTACTTTAATGATAATTATTCCAAAATGCAGTCTACAGATGAGGTGTTGTGCCGGGCAGCAGTGGTAAAGACACTGGTACAGCTTCCGGATGTAAAATATGTATCTTTTTATGTGGGAGATGCACCGTTGGCAGACAGCCGGGATAATGTAATCGGACTGATGACAGAAGAAAGCTTTGTTGAGAATCCGGGAAAACAGATTAATTCCATTCAGACAACAACATTACATTTATATTATGCAAATGCTGATGGAAACGGACTGGTAGAATGCGAAAAAGAAGTACAGTACAGCAGTAACATTTCCATGGAAAAACTGATTATGGAGAATCTTTTAAAGGGACCGGATGATAAGAATTTGAAAGCACCACTTCCGGAAGGAACAAATCTTGTCAATGTTACGACAACCAATGGAATCTGCTATGTTACATTAGATGAGGCGTTCCTGAATCAGAATTATGAAATACAGGAGCCAATTGTCATTTATTCTATTGTAGACTCTTTATCAGAGATTTCAACCATCAGTAAGGTGCAGATTTCTGTAAATGGAAAGACCAGCGGTGTTTACCGGGATAGTTTTGCATTAGACCAGCTTTATGAACAGAACCTTGACTATGTGGTAAGTGCAGATGAGAACGAGACGGTATCTACAGAAGCACAAATAGAAGAGACACCTTAGGAGAAGGTCTTAAGAAGAAGTATCTTATAAGTAACATATTAAGAAGAAACATCTTAGAAAAATATTTAGGAGGGGTTATATCGAAATTATAAAACGCCCCTTATGCTATGGAACGATATTGTTCCTGTGTGGTATTATTGTCTGCCTGTCTGTTCCGACGGTCATAAAAGTTATCCTTATCAGCTTTGTGGCAGGGTGTCAGATGTATCTGCTGTATGCCCTGCGGCAAAGAAAACGGAGGGTATACCGGTTTACAGCAGTACTTGGAATAGGATTTTTTCTGCTGGGAATTGCAAGAATCTGGTATATGCAGCAGCAAAGCTATACCATTGAGATGATTTTAAAAGAGCAGGAGACCAGCCTTTCTGTAGAAACAGATGCTTCCGGAGGCTGGCAGACGGAAAATGAAAAGACAATTTTACAGGGAAGATAGAGAAAAAAAAAGAACGAAAAAACAATCAGACAAGATTATATCTTAATCATGTTTTCTTACGGATTGGAGATAAAACCTATAAAACCAATTCTGTCCTGGTTCGACTGAAGCAAGAACCATCTGACCAATCGTGTCGTATTGGAACAACCATTGTATTAGAAGGAAATATCCGACAACTGAATCGCGCTGCCAATGATGGTAATTATGATGAATTTCAATATTATCACAGTCTGAATATGGATTATCATTTTGATGCCGAAAGGATTTGTGGGGAATATGGAAGAGAAGATGTACTGGCAGAGAAATTATTTATGATAAAAGAAAAATTAAAAGAAAATTATATAAATAATTTATCGGAAAGAAATGCTGGGATTCTTGGAACAATGCTTTTAGGAGATAAAGAACTTTTGGAAAAGGAAGTTTCAACAGTCTTTCAACAGGCAGGAGCCAGCCATGTGCTGGTAATCAGTGGAATGCATATTTCCTGCATTGGACTGTTCTGTTATGGACTTCTTAGAAAAAAAAGGAAATTCTCTTTGTGCCTGTACGGCAGCAGTTGTATTTTTGTTCTGTTATGTGAAAATGACCGGGATGGGAATATCTGCTATCCGGGCATGGATTATGTTTGCACTTCTTATGGCAGCCAAGCTGTCCGGGCGAAGCTATGATAGCAGAACCGCTCTTTCTGTGGCAGTGCTGGTGCTTTTATGGAAAAACCCGTATCTGGTTGAAAATGCAGGACTCCAGTTTTCGGTAGCTGCAATTCTTGGTGTGGTAGTAGTGGCAAAATGTATTGGACAGTTGTTTCCGAGGGAGCAAAAACAGCAAACACAGGAACGGAAAACAGGCGATAAGGCGGCAAATAAAATACGGGAAAAATGGAAACGGCAAATCCGGCAGAACTTTTTAGTTTCGCTTTCCGTTCAACTTACAACACTTCCACTGGTGGCATACTATTATTATGAAGTGCCGGTCTATGCTTTGATTCTGAATCTATTGATAGTTTCTTTGTTAAGTGTAGTTTTAATAAATGGAATAACTGCAACATTGCTCATGTGTATGAAAAAAATTGTTGTAGGAAGGCTGTTTGCGGGACCGGTAATCATGATGTTGGAATTATTGCTGGACGGAATTTATGTTGGAGTCAGCTGGTGCAGCCGGCTCCCGGGAGCTACGAAGATAGTAGGACAGTGGCCGATACAGCGCATTATATTCTATTATCTGATGCTTGCAGCCACCTGCTTGCTGATAAAAAACCGGACAAAGAAAAGCGGAAACAGAGATGGGAATAGAAATACAAATATACTCCTTAGAAAGTTTCCGATTGTTTTGATTGGAAGCGTGCTGTTACTTCTGGTTCTTCGTCCGGTAAAGAGTAATCATCTTATGGCAGTTCTTGATGTGGGGCAGGGAGATGGCATCTATGTACGACTGGGGAAGATACCAATCTTTTTCTGGATGGCGGAAGCACTGATGTGTCTAAGGTGGGAACGTATCGGATTTTGCCATTTCTAAAAAGCAATGGAATCACGAAGATAGATTATTGGTTTATAAGCCATTATGACGAAGACCATGTGAACGGATTGTTAGAAGTTCTTGAGACGGAGTATTCTGTTGAAAATATTATATTGCCTGGAAAACAGCCGGATGTAAAGAATTATCAGAGCATATGTGCACTGGCAGAGCGGAGAAACATTCCCATCTTATATATGAAAGAAGGAGATTGCATAAGAAGTGGCGAGGATACCATAAGCTGCCTCCTTCCGGACGGAGAGTATCAGGCAGAGGATGAGAATGGAAAATCCATGATATTGCTCTATCAGACAAAATATATTTCGGGATATTTACCGGAGATGCCGGAGAAGCAGAAGAAAATTGGCTCTTAGAAAAGCAGCGGTTGTCGAAAGTAGATTTTCTTAAAGTAGGACATCATGGCTCAAAGTATTCCTCGACAGAAAATTTTAAAAGCACTTTCGCCGGAACTGGCATTGATTTCCTGTGGGGAAAACAACCGATATGGACACCCTCATCAGGAGACTATAAATCGATTAAAAGAAGCTTCGGCAGAAATTTTTGATACGATGGAAGGCGGTCAGATTTCGCTGGAAGAGGAAAAGGGAAGGATCACAATTCGCAGCTTTCGGTAAGTATACTTTGATAAAGAAGTAAAAATATAGTATAATATCCTTTATGAAAACAATAGATAATGACATTAAAATGGGACAATTAAAAAACGTATATCTTTTATATGGAACGGAAGACTATCTGAAAAGGCAGTATCGTGATAAGCTAAAACATGCACTGGTAGAGCCGGATGATACGATGAATTTTTCTGCATATGAGGGAAAGGATATTAATCCAAAGGAACTGATTGATTTATCGGAGACACTGCCATTCTTTAAAGAAAAGCGTATGATTCTGGTGGAAAACAGTGGCTTCTTTAAAAACAGCTGTGATGACCTGGCAGAATATATGAGCCAGGTGCCGGAATCCACCTGCTTTGTTTTTGTGGAAGAAGAAGTGGATAAGCGTTCCAAATTATTTAAAGCGGCATCCAGGGCTGGAAGTGCCGTAGAATTTGAGACCCCGAAGGAAGATATGCTGATCCGCTGGATACTGGGCAGAATCCAGCGGGAAGGGAAGAAAATTACCCAGTCCGTGATGCAGCTTTTCCTGTCAAAGACCGGTTCCGATATGGAAAATATTGATAAGGAATTAGAAAAGCTTATCTGTTATACATTGGATAAGACAGAGATTTCTGCGGCAGATGTAGAGGCAATCTGTACCGGACAGACGGAAAATAAAATCTTTGAAATGATTGATGCCATCTCTGCCAAGAATCAGAAGAAGGCTTTGGACTTATATTACGATTTACTGGCATTAAAGGAAGCACCCATGCGGATTTTATTCCTGATTGCAAGACAGTTCCAGAATCTGCTTTTGATAAAAAGCATGTCAGCAAAAGGATATCCTGCTGTCAGTATTGCAAAGACTGCAGGGATGCCAAGCTTTGCAGTGCAGAAGAACCTTCGGCAGGCAGGAGCTTTTAAAATAAATCAGTTAAAGGAAGCAATAGAAGACTGCGGACAGGCAGAAGAGGATGTCAAGACGGGAAGAATGGCAGACCAGTTAGCCGTAGAACTTCTGATTGTAAAATACAGTGCATAAAAAAGAACGTTTCGAATGACGGTACGAAACGTTCTTTTTTTATAATCGTTTATAATCTATGCTCTTCCGGCAATTATGCCATTTTGTTCACAGCTTTGTTTAAGCGTGAAATCTTTCTGGAAGAAGTGTTCTTGTGATAAACACCCTTAGTAGCAGCTTTGTTGATTTCAGATGTTGCAGCAACTAATGCAGCAGCAGCAGCCTCTTTATCGTTTGCAGCGATTGCAGCGTCTACTTTCTTAATAGATGTTTTAACTTTTGATCTAATAGCTTTGTTTCTATCAGCTTTGGTCTGATTTACAAGAATTCTTTTCTTAGCAGATTTAATGTTAGCCAACCTGTACACCTCCAATATGATTGTTTTATTGTTTTTGGTTGTTTCATTAAAGCCGGACACGGACGTTCTAATGCAAACATACCATGTTAGTTTATCCCACATATTTGCATCTGTCAATACATATTTGGAGAAAAAATGTAAAAAATAATAAAGAAAATTTATTTGGAAAAATTGTTTACAGGAAGTGAAGCTATGTTTCAGATAAGAACAGACCTCGCATTAGAGACGAGAGAAAAATTTGATGAAGATCATATTGAAGTAAAGGGAGTACGGGTGGATGAGGAGAGAATTTCACCGGAAATCATGATTACAAGAGTATTCATTGACACAGAAAACGGAGCAAAGGCAATGAAAAAACCGAAGGGAACCTATATTACCATTGAGGCTTCGGACATGATGGAAGAAGATGAGGATTATCACAGAGAAGTGTCCGGGCAGCTGGCAAAAGTGATTGAAACCATGCTGCCGGGGAAAAAAGAAGAACTCAAGATATTGGTAGTGGGTCTTGGTAACCGGGAAGTGACACCGGATGCATTAGGACCTTATGTAGTAGATAATATGATGATTACCAGGCACATTATCAAGGAATATGGACAATATGCCTTTGGAAATAAGGCGACGAGCCAGATAAGCGGAATTGTGCCGGGCGTAATGGCACAGACCGGTATGGAATCAGGAGAGATTGTCCGTGGAGTCATTGAAGAGACGAAACCGGATATTGTAATTGTGGTGGATGCACTGGCGGCCCGCAGCGTGAAGCGTCTGAACCGTACCATTCAGATTACGGATACCGGAATCAATCCCGGTTCCGGTGTGGGCAATCACAGGCACGCCATTAATAAAGAAAGCATGGGAATTCCGGTAATTGCCATAGGAATTCCTACCGTAGTAGATGCTGCAACGATAGTTTCGGATACCATGAGTGACTTAATCGGAGCCATGCGGAGTCAGCGCAGCTAGAAAGTGTGGGAAATGGGCTGGCAGGTCTGGATGAAATTGAAAAGCATGAGCTGGCAAGAGAACTTTTATCTCCACATTTGAATGCAATGTTTGTAACCCCAAAAGATATTGATGAAGCGGTAAAAAGGCTGAGCTATACCATATCAGAGGGACTGAATCTGGCATTCTCCCGGTTCTAAAGGGACAGAAGCTGCATAGAATATAGTGTTTGCTATGGCAGAACAGGAGGTGCTGGCAGCATGAGAGTCTATGGGCAAAGATATCAGGGAAAAACGGAACTGGTCAGGAAACGAAAAAAATGGTACAGGCAGTCTGCTATTGCACTTTTTCTGTTGTATGCATTTTTTCTTATGGTGAAAGCGGGAACCGGAAGGGAAACACTGGCAAAACGTTTTTTTTCCTATATACAGAATGAGATATCCATGTCCATGACCAGACAGTATATTCCGACTGTTGCCTATATGGCAGAGGGCAGGCAGGAACAGACACTGAGTGATTTTTTGCTGGAAAAAGTGACAGACCAGATACCACTTATCGGATATGCAGATACCATAAGGACTTATGAAACGACAATTGAGAGCAGCCTTTCAGAAGAAGAGATTGTTGCACTGGAAGGAAAGGATGAAGCGGAAGTAGAGGCCAGGCAGATGGCGGAGGCAGCCAGCAGAGAGAATCAGGACTGCATAGTGGCAGAAATGGAGCAGGAAAATGCGCAGGCAGGAGCAGATGCGGCAGCAGAAGCGGCAGAGCAGCCGGCAGCCCCGGATAATACAGCAGTCAGCTCTCAGCCGTTGGTGGAGATTCCAAGAGAAAAATTAAATGATTTTGATTATCTGATTCAGAATTTTTATCAGGTGGACAATACAACAACCATCAATAGCAGTCAGTTAAATGCAGAAGAATTGTTAAGTATGGATTTAACCATAAAAACGCCGGCAGACCAGCCGCAGATTTTGATTTATCATACCCATTCCCAGGAAATGTTTGCAGATTCCGACCCAAATGATGTAATGACGGGCGTTATGGGAACAGGGGAATATCTTACCAGCCTGTTACAGGAAAAATATGGATTTCAGGTCATGCATCATATGGGACAGTATGATGTGGGAGACAGAGATCACGCCTATGCCAATGCGGAGGGGCCCATTGAGCAGCTGTTAGCAGAGAATCCGAGCATAGAAGTGGTAATAGATTTACATCGTGATGCAGTGGATAAGCATATGGTGCGGGAGGTAAACGGGTGCAGATGGCACCGATTATGTTCTTTAACGGACTGAGTCGGACAAAAGCGTTAGGAGATATTTCTTATCTCAATAATCCAAACCTTACCGGGAATCTTGCTTTTTCCCTGCAGATGCAGATTGCAGCGGCAGAGTATTATCCGAATCTTACCCGCCCGATTTATTTAAAAGGATACCGGTATAATATGCATTTTAAAGAGAAATATCTTTTGATTGAAATGGGTTCCTATACTAACACGCAGGAGGAGGCACGCAATGCCATGATTCCACTGGCAGACCTTTTGAACAGAGTGCTGCATGGAGAAAATTAGAAAAATATTTCGTAATGAAAATGTAATAACTTTTTGGGAAAAACACATTGAAATCACTTGCATTTCTTATATAATAGAAGAGATGCGTAAAATAAAACGAAAGATATGGAGTTATCATGGAATTTTCAAGCTTAGAATTTTTATTTCGGTTTTTGCCGATTTTTCTTATTATATATTATCTGGTACCGGTAAAGTATAAAAATCCGGTACTTTTCTTTGGCAGTCTGGTATTCTATGCCATGGGAAGCTGGAAGGATGCACTTCTTTTACTGTTTTCCATGAGTCTGAACTATATTCTGGTATTACTGATGGATCATATAAGAAGGAAGAGCAGCAGAAATACCATGCTTGTGATTTTGCTTTGCTATAATATCGGATTATTGTGTATATTTAAGTATACAAGATTGTCGCTTCCGCTTGGAATCAGCTTTTATACTTTTACCATGCTTTCCTATGTGCTGGATGTTTATAAGAAGAAAACAGCAGCGTTGAGGGATTATCTGGAGTATGGAACTTATATCCTTTTGTTCCCAAAGCTGATATCCGGACCGATTGCCCAGTTTGCCAATATGGCAGGGCAGTTAAAGAAACATCCAATCCGTCTGGAGAAAATCGAACATGGTCTGACTCTTTTTATCATAGGATTGGGATATAAAGTAATTATTGCAAATCATCTGGCAATTCTCTGGCGTGATATTCAGGGCATTGGCTTTGAGAGTATTTCCACACCGTTAGCGTGGATGGGAGCATTCGGTTATTCTGCACAGTTATTCTTTGATTTCCAGGGATATTCCCTGATGGCAATCGGAATCGGAGAGATGCTTGGATTTGATTTGCCGAAGAACTTTGACCATCCGTATCGTTCCAGGACAGTGTCTGAGTTTTACCGCCGGTGGCACATTACACTGGGAAGATGGTTCCGTGATTATTTATATATTCCGTTGGGAGGCAACCGGAAGGGAAATGCGTGGACATTTTTCAATCTGCTGATTGTCTGGGTTGTAACCGGAATGTGGCATGGTTCTACCATTAATTTTCCATTATGGGGCTTGATTTTATTTGTATTTATTGCGTTGGAACGATTTGTAATCAGAAATTTTTTGGAGAAACATGGATGGCTGGCACACCTTTACATCTGGTTTGTAATCCCCCTGACCTGGGTCGTGTTTGCAATTACGAAGTTATCTGATTTGAAAGTATATTTTGCAAGACTGTTCCCGTTCTTTGGAACCGGAATCGCAGTCAATGCAGGCGATTATCTGAAATACGGCAGAACCTATGGAGTGTTTTTCCTATTGGCATTCGTGGTATCACTTCCTTTTATGGATAAGATATTAAAAAATGCTGGAAGAAGTGGTGGATGAAAGCAATTTTGTTTGTTGTATTATGGATTTGTATTTATCAGATTGCAAATGGACTGAACAATCCGTTTATGTATTTTAGTTTTTAATGGGAGGCTGCCATGAAGAAATGGAAGAAATGTCCGCTTCTTATTGTTACGGCAATCAGTATGCTGCTGGTAAGCGGTGTCGCCTTAGCCGGAACAAAGGGCGCATATAAAGAATATAATAAGGACTGGTACCGAAGGTTCCGGCGGTGGCTGGAATGATGCAGGCATCCAAAGAGGGCATTCTGCCATGGGATAAGGCAGAACCGGAGGAGGATTTGGAAAGCGTATATGCTGACAAAGAGGAGCCGGCAACGGAAGAAGCAACAGAAGCAGTTGCAGATACGGAGGCAGAAGAGGATAAGACTTATACTTTTACCGATGTAACCCAGGATTATTTTGATGATGCAGTATTTATCGGAGATTCCAGAACCGTTGGCTTAAGAGACTATGGCGGCTGGGATAATGCAACTTATTATGCCAGTATCGGACTTACGGTCTATGATATGTTTGATACGCCGATTGTCGAGGAAAACGGCGCGAAGATTACCGTTGAAGAAGCATTAAGCGAGCATCAGTTTGGTAAAGTCTATCTGATGATTGGAATCAACGAAATGGGAACCGGTACAGTAGACAGCTTTATGAAAGCATATGAAGAAGCTGTCAATCATATCCGGGAATTACAGCCGGATGCACTGATTTTCTTACAGGGCATTATGTATGTAAAACAGGAAAAGTCAGAGACCGACCCGATTTTTAACAATCCGGCAATCAAAGAACGGAATGACAGAATTGCAATGCTTGCAAATAATCACGATATATTTTATATTGATGTAAATGAAGTAGTGACTGACGAAACAGGAAATCTGAATCCGGAATATACTTATGATGAGATTCACCTGCTGGGAAAATATTATTCCCTGTGGACGGATTTCCTTTTGAAACATGGAATAAAGAAGGAGTAAATATATGTCAATCGACCAGACTAAGATTCGAAATTTTTGTATTATTGCCCATATTGACCACGGTAAATCAACCCTTGCAGACCGTATTATCGAAATGACAGGGCTTCTGACCAGCCGCGAAATGCAGGCGCAGGTTTTAGATAATATGGATTTGGAGCGGGAACGTGGAATTACAATTAAGTCCCAGGCAGTCCGTATTATATATCATGCCAAAGATGGACAAGACTACTTGTTCCATCTTATTGATACACCAGGCCATGTCGACTTTACATATGAAGTATCAAGAAGTCTTGCTGCCTGTGAGGGAGCGGTACTTGTCGTGGATGCGGCACAGGGAATCGAAGCACAGACACTTGCAAACGTATATTTGGCATTAGACCATGATCTGGAAGTGATTCCAGTCATTAATAAAATTGATTTGCCGAGTGCAAGGCCGGAAGAAGTAGTAGAAGAAATTGAAGATGTGATTGGAATTGAGGCACAGGATGCACCAAGGATTTCTGCCAAAACAGGGTTGAATGTGGAAGAAGTATTAGAGCAGATTGTGCATAAATTACCGGCACCAAAAGGGGACGCCAAAGCGCCTCTTCAGGCGTTGATTTTTGATTCTGTGTATGATGCTTATAAAGGTGTTATTGTATTCTGCAGAATCCGGGAAGGTTCCGTAAAACCGGGGACAACCATCCGCATGATGGCAACCGGAGCAGAAGCAGATGTAGTAGAAGTAGGATATTTCGGAGCCGGACAGTTCATTCCATGTGATGAGTTAGAAGCCGGAATGGTAGGTTATATTACTGCCAGCCTTAAGAATGTGAAAGAAACCCGTGTGGGTGATACCATAACAGAAGCAAAGCGTCCTTGTGATGCACCATTGCCGGGATATAAGAAAGTTAATCCGATGGTATACTGTGGATTATATCCAACAGATGGAGCCAAATATCCGGATCTTCGTGACGCTTTGGAAAAATTACAGTTAAATGATGCAGCCTTACAGTTTGAACCGGAGACTTCCATTGCATTGGGCTTTGGTTTCCGCTGTGGTTTCTTGGGACTGCTTCATTTGGAGGTAATTCAGGAGCGGTTAGAGAGAGAATTTAATCTTGATTTAGTAACGACAGCACCAGGCGTTGTATACCGGGTACATAAGACTGATGGTACCATGATAGAATTGACAAACCCATCCAATCTTCCGGATCCATCCGAAATCGAATATATGGAAGAGCCGATGGTTGCAGCAGAAATTATGGTGACATCCGAATATGTAGGTGCCATTATGGATTTGTGCCAGGAACGCCGTGGTATCTATAAGAGTATGGAATATATTGAGCAGACCCGTGCAGTTATTAAATATGACCTTCCGTTAAATGAAATTATTTATGATTTCTTTGATGCATTGAAATCCCGTTCCAAAGGTTATGCATCGTTTGACTATGAGTTAAAGGGGTATGAGCAGTCAGAGCTTGTCAAGCTGGATATCCTGATCAATAAAGAAGAAGTCGATGCACTTTCCTTTATCCTGCACAAGGATACTGCTTATGAGCGTGGCAGAAAGATGTGTGAGAAATTAAAAGAGGAAATTCCAAGACAGTTCTTTGAGATCCCAATTCAGGCAGCCATCGGAAGCAAGGTAATTGCCCGTGAGACAGTAAAAGCAATGCGAAAAGATGTGCTGGCAAAATGTTACGGTGGTGATATTTCCCGTAAGAAGAAACTTCTGGAGAAGCAGAAGGAAGGTAAGAAGCGTATGCGTCAGGTCGGAAACGTAGAGATTCCACAGAAGGCGTTTATGAGTGTACTGAAGTTAGATGAGAAATAGATGACAGGAGAACATAGATGGAACTTTATGTGCATATTCCTTTTTGTGTAAGAAAAAATGTGAATATTGTGATTTCTTATCAGCACCTGCGGACGAGCGGTTACAAAACCGCTACGTGGGTGCTCTTTTGCATGAAATCAGATATTACGGACAGGCAATGGGACGTCCGGCTCTTTCTACTATATATATAGGTGGCGGAACACCGTCTCTTTTAGCACCGGAATATATCGTACTTCTTTTAAAACAGATTCAGGTAAGCTTTGAGGTGGAAGCAGATGCAGAGATTACCATAGAATGTAATCCCGGAACTTTAAATGAGGAAAAACTTCTTACCTATAAAGAAGCAGGCATTAACCGTCTCAGCATAGGGTTACAGTCTGCCTTTGATGATGAATTAAAGATATTAGGAAGAATCCATACTTACCGGCAGTTCTTGGAGAATTATGAATGTGCCAGAAGATGTGGCTTTGAAAATATCAACGTTGATTTGATGAGTGCCCTGCCTTATCAGAGTACGGAGAAATTTGTCACCAGCTTAAAGCGTGTCATAGCATTAAAACCGGAGCATATTTCAGCCTATTCCCTGATTATCGAAAAGGGAACACCATTTTATGAAAAATACAAATTCGAGGCAGTGCTCCGGGAAGCCGGAAAGCCGACAGAGCATCTGCCATCTGAAGAGACAGAGTATGAAATTTATAAAAAGACTCAGGAGATTCTTGCAGAGGCAGGTTATGAGCATTATGAAGTATCCAATTATGCAAAGCAGGGGAAAGAGGCAAGGCATAATATCGGATACTGGAAGCGGGTACCGTATCTTGGGGTAGGACTTGGGGCAGCTTCCCTGATTGGAGAAGTACGCTACAGTAATATAAGAGAGATTGAAGCGTATATCAAAGCATGCGGTAATATTTCGGTGAAGGAAATAGATGGAGTACCGGCATTGAATCTCCATGAGAGTGCAGATGCAATCAGCCGCCATGCCCAGATGGAAGAATTCATGTTTTAGGCCTGCGTATGTTAAAGGGAGTTACAAGAACAGAATTCAAAGAGACTTTCGGCGTGGAAATAGAAGCAGTATATCGCGAAGTCTTAAACCAGCTTCAGGAAGAGGACTTAATCGAGAAAAAGCCGGTGTAATAAAGCTCAGCGACCACGGCATGGACATCAGTAACTATGTACTCGCCCAGTTTTTACTGGATTAAGTAGTGCGGTGTTGAACAGCATTGAATCAGAACAAATCTAAAGAAACTATAAAATTATAAAATGCTGTTGACAAAAAAAAAAAGAATGGTGCTATCTTAAGTACATAGAAATTAGCACTCTTTCAAGTTGAGTGCTAACAACAAAAAGAAAAAGCAGTACAAAAAGCTTTTTCAAATACCTATAAAAGTTTCATTTTCAGGAGAACGTGAATGAACGAGAACGAATTAGATGAAAGAAAAACAAAAATCTTAAATGCAATCATTCGCAACTATCTGGAAACAGGTGAGCCGGTTGGTTCAAGAACCATTTCAAAGTATACGGATTTGAACTTAAGTTCCGCAACAATCCGGAATGAGATGTCGGACTTGGAAGAGATGGGATATATTTTGCAGCCACATACATCGGCAGGAAGGATTCCATCCGATAAGGGATATCGCTTCTATGTAGATAATCTGATTGCAGAGAAGGACAAAGAAGTATCCGATATGAAAGAGTTCGTAATTGAACATACGGAGAAGATGGAACAGGTATTGCAGCAGGTGGCAAAGTTGTTGGCGAACAACACGAATTACACCACCATGATAACAGCACCGCAGTATCACCACAACAGCTTGAAGTTCATCCAGTTATCCAATGTGGATGATGAACATATTCTGGCAGTTGTCGTATTGGAAGGCAATCTTGTGAAAAATAAGATGATTCCGATAGAAGAGCCGATAGACAATGAGCATATGTTAAAACTTAACATGCTTTTGAATACACATTTAAATGGATTGTCATTAGATCAGATTAATCTGGGCACCATAGCAGTGTTGAAAGAGAAAGCCGGTATCCATTCCAAAGTCATCAGTGATGTATTGGATGCAGTAGCAGAAGCAATCAGCGAAGACGAGGATTTGGAGATATATACCAGCGGTGCAACGAATATCTTAAAATATCCGGAGTTATCGGATTCGCAGAAAGCAGGAGAGCTTTTAGATGCGTTAGAAGAGAAGAAACAGTTAGTAAGTCTGGTGACGGATAACCTCAGCAATGAGGAGAACGGCATACAGGTTTATATAGGAGATGAATCTCCAATTCAGACCATGAAGGACTGCAGTGTGGTAACAGCTACCTATGAACTTGGTAAAGGCGTGAAGGGAACGATAGGAATTATCGGACCTAAGCGTATGGATTATGAGAATGTAATGGATAACCTGAAAAATTTGAAATCACAACTAGAAGGCATATTTGATAAGCCGAAGAAAGAATAGCATAGAAAGGTGGTAAGGAATGGCAGAAGAAAAGAAAAAAGAAGTGCTTGAGGAAGTATTAGAAGACTTAGAAAGCAGAGGATGCCGAAAAAAACAGGAAGAAGCACAGAATACCGCCTCAGAAGAAAAAGAAGTTGAGGCAGAAGAAAAAAACGGAAGATACCGAATCTGAACCGGAAGAAAGTAGAGAAAGAAGATGAGGAGAAAAAGAAAGGTATCTTTAAAAAAAGAAAGACAAGAAAGATAAAAAAGACGAACAGATTGAAGATTTAAACGACCGTCTGAAACGTCAGATGGCAGAGTTTGATAATTTCCGTAAACGTACGGAAAAAGAAAAGCGCAGATGTATGACATGGGAGCCAGAACAATCATTGAGAAGATTCTCCCGGTTATCGACAATTTTGAAAGAGGGCTTGCAGCTGTACCGGAAGAAGACAAAAACAATGGCTTTTCGTAGAAGGTATGGATAAGATTTATAAGCAGATGATGACAGTGCTGACATGCCATTGGTGTAACACCGATTGAAGCAGCTCGGTCAGGAGTTTGACCCGAATCTCCATAATGCAATGCAGGTGTAATGCATGTGGAAGATGAAGAACTCGGTGAGAATGTAGTAGCCGAGGAGTTACAGAAAGGTTACAAGTACAAAGAAAATGTAATCAGACATTCAGCATGGATGGTCATAAAAGCAAAACTAGCGAATTAAGCATAATTTTAGGAGGATAAGAACATGAGTAAAATTATCGGAATTGATTTAGGAACAACAAACAGCTGTGTAGCAGTGATGGAAGGTGGAAAACCTACCGTTATCGCCAACCAGGAAGGTGCAAGAACAACACCGTCTATCGTAGCATTTACGAAGACCGGTGAGAGACTCGTCGGTGAGCCGGCAAAGCGTCAGGCAGTCACCAACGCAGAGAAGACAATCTCTTCCATTAAGAGACATATGGGAACCGATTACAAGGTAGCAATCGATGACAAACAGTATTCTCCGCAGCAGATTTCCGCAATGATCTTACAGAAATTAAAGGCAGATGCAGAAGGATACCTTGGAGAAAAAGTAACAGAAGCTGTTATTACCGTTCCTGCATATTTCAACGATGCACAGCGTCAGGCAACCAAGGATGCCGGCAAGATCGCAGGCCTGGATGTAAAGCGTATCATCAACGAGCCTACAGCAGCAGCATTAGCATATGGTCTTGACAATGAAAAAGAGCAGAAGATCATGGTATACGACTTAGGTGGTGGTACATTCGATGTATCTATCATCGAGATCGGTGACGGTGTCATCGAAGTATTGGCTACCAACGGTGATACACACCTAGGCGGTGATGATTTTGATAACAAGATCATTCAGTGGATGCTCGATGAGTTTAAGAAGGCAGAGGGTGTTGATCTTTCTACTGACAAGATGGCATTACAGAGATTAAAAGAAGCTGCCGAGAAAGCAAAGAAAGAGCTTTCCTCCGCAACAACTACAAACATCAACCTTCCATTCATCACCGCTACTGCTGAGGGACCTAAACATTTTGATATGAACCTAAGCCGTGCAAAATTCGATGAATTAACACACGATCTCGTAGAGAGGACTGCAGTACCCGTACAGAACGCTATGAAGGATGCAGGTCTTACCAATGCAGATTTAGGTCAGGTTCTTCTAGTTGGTGGTTCTACAAGAATCCCGGCAGTACAGGATAAGGTAAAACAGCTCACAGGTAAAGAGCCGAGCAAGTCCTTAAACCCGGATGAGTGTGTTGCACTCGGTGCATCTATTCAGGGTGGTAAACTTGCAGGTGATGCAGGTGCAGGTGAGATCCTCCTACTGGATGTTACTCCACTGTCACTGTCCATCGAGACAATGGGTGGTATCGCAACAAGATTGATTGAGAGAAATACTACCATTCCTACAAAGAAGAGCCAGATCTTCTCAACAGCAGCAGACAACCAGACCGCAGTAGATATCAACGTTGTACAGGGTGAGCGTCAGTTTGCAAAAGATAACAAGTCCCTAGGACAGTTCCGTTTAGACGGAATCCCGCCGGCACGTCGTGGTGTACCGCAGATCGAAGTAACATTTGATATTGATGCAAACGGTATCGTAAATGTATCTGCAAAAGATTTAGGAACCGGAAAAGAACAGCATATTACAATTACTGCCGGATCTAACATGTCCGATGATGAAATCGATAAGGCTGTCAAAGAAGCAGCTGAGTTCGAAGCACAGGATAAGAAGAGAAAAGAAGCAATCGATGCAAGAAATGATGCAGATTCCTTCGTATTCCAGACACAGCAGGCATTGGACCAGGTTGGAAATAACCTTGATGCGGCAGATAAATCTGCAGTAGAGGCTGACTTAAATGCACTGAAAGCTTTAGTAGATGCAAATCCACAGGCTGAAAACATGACAGATGATCAGGTTGCAGAGATGAAAGCAGCAAAAGAGAAACTGACAGAGAGTGCACAGAAAGTATTTGCTAAGATGTATGAGAACGCTCAGGCAGCTCAGGGAGCCGCTGGTGCAGGTCCTGATATGGGAGCAGGTGCAGCCGGTGGAGCAGCTGCAGGTTCCGCAGATGATGATGTGGTAGATGCTGATTACAAAGAAGTATAATTCTACAGATAAAGCTTTAGTAGAAAGGGTTGGCAGTTTTACTGTCAACCCTTACAAACGGTAAAGAAGGAACAGATTATGGCAGAACAGAAAAGAGATTATTATGAAGTCCTCGGCGTCGAAAAAAATGCCGATGATGCAGCAATAAAAAAAGCATATCGTGTCCTTGCCAAAAAATATCATCCTGATATGAACCCGGGGGATAAAGAGGCTGAAAAGAAATTTAAGGAGGCGTCCGAGGCATATGCAGTACTTAGTGATCCTGAAAAGAGAAAACAGTATGACCAGTTTGGCCATGCAGCCTTTTTGATGGAGGTGCCGGCGGAGCAGGCGGATTCGATTTCTCCGGCATGGATATGGGAGACATTTTTGGAAGCTTTGGAGACATTTTCGGAGATTTCTTTTGGCGGCGGAAGACGCAGCAGCAGCAGCAACGGACCGATGAAGGGAGCCAATGTACATGCCAGTGTCAGAATTACATTTGAAGAGGCAGCATTTGGCTGTGAGAAAGAAATTGATTTAGTATTAAAGGATGAATGTAAGACCTGTCATGGTACAGGAGCGAAGCCGGGAACCAGTCCGGAGACCTGTAGCAAATGTCAGGGAAAAGGAAAAGTGGTATATACCCAGCAGTCCTTATTTGGTATGGTACAGAATGTACAGACCTGTCCGGAATGTAACGGAAGCGGTAAAATTGTTCGTGACAAATGTCCGGACTGTCGTGGAACCGGCTACATTGCCAGCAAGAAGAAGATTAAGGTCAGCATTCCTGCCGGAATTGATAACGGTCAGAGTGTAAGAATCCGTGAAAAAGGTGAGCCGGGTGTAAATGGCGGACCGAGAGGAGATCTTCTGGTAGAAGTAGTAGTATCCCGCCATCCAATCCTTCAGAGACAGGGCATGGATGTATATTCAACAGCACCAATCAGTTTTGCACAGGCAGCACTTGGTGGAGAAGTAAGAATTACAACCATCGACGGCGATGTGGTCTACGAAGTAAAACCTGGTACACAGACCGACACCAGAATCCGTCTGAAAGGAAAAAGGAATCCCATCCCTGCGTAACAAGGCAGTCCGTGGTGACCAGTATGTTACACTTGTGGTTCAGGTTCCGACCGGATTAAATGAAGCTGCAAAAGAGGCACTGCGCCAGTTTGATGCAGAGACCGGTAATTCATTAAAGACACAGAATGGTGCGGCAGGCACGAAAAAGAAAAAGGGATTTATGGGAAAAATTAAAGAGTCCTTCGATGATTTATAAAAATGATAAAGCTGTTTCCTGAAAAAGGGAGGCAGCTTTTTTTACGCGAGTAGCGAGAAAAATCGCATGCTTGCATGCAGATTTGGCGAGCACCGCGATAACTCGAGAAACTCGCAAAGCGTGTTTCTCGTAGTTGCGTATTGTGATAACTCTGGAAACCTGCAAAAGTGAGTTTCTCGTTGTTGCATTTTGTGACAACATATTGTATACTATTCCTGATTCATAAGTTTTTTGTAACCATATGTTGATTTAGGCAACCGTTTATGAGACAAGGAGAGAGATTTATGAAGCAGCATAACAGCGCTGTGATTAAGAAGGATGCAGCACAGTTTGAAAAATGGTGTTTTCAGCAGACTGTGGAACTGGAACATACAAGGAGAGAACTGGAAAATTCCAAACGCGAGATGGAACGCCATCAGAGGGAGTTAGAATTCCAGAAGCGGAAATTCGAGATGGAGAAGAATCTTGAACAGGAGCGGATGAGCGGGAGCGGGAACAGCATCTTTTTGACATGAAGTGGAAAATATTAGAAAGTGAACTTCAGAAACTTGCTGCCGAAAAGCAGAAAATGGAGCGTCAGAGAGACTTTTACAGCAGAGTACATGAATTTGAACAGGAGAATAGAAGCCAATCATCCAATGTGGTGAAGGGAGAAATGTTCTTTATGGGCGTAGGCAATGAAAAATCATTGCGGAAGCGTTATAAGGATTTGATTAAAATATATCATCCGGATAATCTCAATGGAGACACCGGTACCATTCAGGAAATTAACCGGGAATATCAGGTACTGATGCAGAAACTGGAAGTAAAATATCAGTAATAAGATTGCAATAATAGCACAGCAATGACATAGCAATAAACAGGAAAATCAGCGGGCAGAAGAAATATGTTCCGCTGTTTTTGTGTTACCAGACATGCGTAGGCGTCGCTATGTATCTAAAGAAGCTGTCTGCTGGTTACCGTTGATTCCCTTACAGTTGCGAAAAATAAAAAGCTATGTTAAGATTAAAATGTTTGCTTTTTATAATAGAAGGTTAAGATAAGAACAGGAGCAGAAACTATGAAATGGGATAAATATACAATAGATACAACAACAGAAGCTGAGGATTTTATCAGCATGATGTTATCAGAAAATGGCATTGAAGGAATTGAAATCGAAGACAATGTACCATTGACGAAAGAAGAAACAGGAGAAATGTCTATTGATTTTCCGCCGGAGCTTCCACCAGACGAAGGTAAAAGCAAAGTCAGCTTTTATTTAGAGGCAGGCGAAGACCATACCGAGACTTTAAAGGCAGTCCGCATTGGTTTAGAGCAGTTAAGAAGCATGGTAGAAATCGGAAGCGGAGATATTACCTCCAGCCAGACCGAGGATATCGACTGGATTAATAACTGGAAACAGTTTTTTCAGTCTTTTTATATCGATGATATTTTGATCAAACCGACCTGGGAGGAATTAAAAGAAGAGGATAAAAATAAATTCTTAATCGAGATTGACCCGGGTATTTCCTTTGGAACCGGAAAACATGAGACAACACAGCTTTGTATCCGTCAGCTCCGTAAATATTTAAAAAGAGGGCGAGCGTGTTCTGGATGTAGGATGCGGCAGCGGAATCTTATCCATTGCAGCATTAAAGCTTGGTGCAGGCAGCGTAGTGGGCACGGATGTGGATGGAGATTGTATCACATCAACTCATGAAAATATGACAGTCAATCATCTGGCAGAAAATTCAGGTGAATTTTATGTTGGAAACCTGATTGACGATAAAGCATTTCAGGAAAAGATTGGCACAGGTTATGATCTGGTCGTAGCGAATATTTTAGCGGATATTATTATTCCGATGGCACCGGCACTTTATCAGTGTGCGAAAGAGCAGGGAGTGCTTATTACTTCCGGAATTATTGATTTTAAAGAAAACGAAGTAAAAGAAGCTTTAGAGCAGGCAGGCTTTGAAATCTTAGAAGTCAACCATCAGGGCGAATGGGTCAATGTAACTGCACGGAAAAATCAGAGGTAAAATAGATGCATCAGTTTTTTTTGTTGAAAAAGCCAGGTGGGCAAAGAATATGTTACCATAACCGGAAGCGACGTAAATCATATCCGGAATGTACTGCGTATGAAAATCGGAGAGACGATTCGCATCAGTGACCGGGAAGGTGGCAATTATTTTTGTAAGATTGCAGAAACCGGAGAAAATTTCGTGCAGGCAGACATAGTATCTGTGGACGAAGAAGGAACCGAGCTTCCGTCTAAAATCTATTTATTTCAGGCACTGCCGAAGGGAGATCGGATGGAAACGGTGATTGAAAAGGCAGTAGAACTTGGTGTCTATGAAATCATTCCGGTAGCCATGAAATACTGTGTGGTAAAGCTGGAAGGAAAAAAGGCAGCACAACGGGTACAAAATGGCAGGCGCAGGCAGAGACTGCAGCAAAACAGTCAAAGCGCAGTATCATTCCAAAGATTCATGAAGTAGTATCTTTCAAGGAAGCCTTAAAGCTGGCAGAAAACTGTGATATCCGCTTAGTGCCTTATGAAAATGAAAATGGCATGGAAGGAACCAGGACAGTATTAGAGCAAATCGAACCGGGGAAGAGTATCAGCATTATGATAGGACCGGAAGGCGGATTTGCAGAGGAAGAGATTGCAAAAGCAAGAGAGACCATGCAGTCCATTTCCTTAGGAAGAAGAATACTTCGGACAGATACAGCAGGTATCTGCATGATGTCCATGCTGATGCTGCAATTAGAGAGCCGTATATAACGAAAAACAGTAAGAAAGTGTAGAAAAGTATGGAAGCATATCTGGATAATTCTGCGACCACCCGCTGCAGTGACCGGGCGTGTCAGTTAATGGTAGACCTTCTGACGAAGGATTATGGCAATCCATCTTCCCTTCATATGAAAGGAATTGAGGCAGAACGATTTGTTGAGACTGCAAAGAAGAAAATAGCAAAAACATTAAGAGTATCAGAAAAAGAAATCATCTTTACATCCGGTGGAACGGAGTCAAATAACCTTGCGATTATCGGTGCTGCAATGGCAAACCGCAGAGCGGGAAATCATATTATAACCACATCCATTGAACATGCATCCGTAGAGAATCCAATGGAATTCTTAAAGGAGCAGGGCTTTGACATTACTTATCTTTCTGTGGATGAGAATGGAATTATTTCACTGGAAGAATTAGAAGAAGCAGTAACGGAACAGACCATTCTTGTTTCCATGATGCAGGTAAATAATGAAATCGGAGCCATCGAGCCGGTTGCAGAAGCTGCAGAGCTTATTAAGAAAAAAGAATCCGGATACACTGATTCATGTAGATGCAATCCAGTCTTATGGAAAAATGTATATCTATCCAAAGAAGCTTGGCATAGACATGCTTTCCGTCAGCGGACATAAGATTCACGGTCCAAAGGGAAGCGGATTCCTCTGGGTGAAGGAAAAGACGAAATTAAAGCCGCTGATATTAGGCGGTGGACAGCAGAAGGAAATGCGTTCCGGAACGGAAAATGTACCGGCAATTGCAGGTCTTGGAGAAGCAGCAGAAGAAATCTATGAGAATCTCGATGAAAAGAGAGCGCATCTTTACGGATTAAAGCAGCGTTTTATCGACGGAATCGAAAAGCTGGAAGGAACCCATGTAAATGGAAAGACCGGAGAGGATTCAGCACCACATATCGTCAGCGTCAGCTTTGAAGGAATCCGAAGTGAAGTATTATTACATTCACTGGAAGACAGGGGGATTTATGTATCTTCCGGTTCTGCCTGTTCTTCCAATAATCATGCAGGCAAACATAAGGGAAGCAAGACCCTTAGAAACATTCATTTAAAGGAAAATCTTCTGGATTCCACACTGCGTTTTTCCTTCAGTGTGCATACAACGGAAGAAGAGATTGATTACGCATTAGAAGTACTGGGAGAGCTGCTTCCGGTATTGAAGAAATATACAAGACATTAAAAGAGAAAGGAAATCATATGTATAAATCATTTCTGGTAAAATATGGAGAAATCGGAGTAAAGGGAAAGAACCGCTACATTTTTTGAAAATATGTTAATGGAGCAGATCCGTCATGCGTTAAAGACAGCAGAGGGCGAGTTTGAAGTAACCAAAGAGCAGGGAAGAATCTATGTCAATGTAGTATCCGATGACTATGATTATGACGAGACCGTAGAAGCATTAAGCCGTGTATTTGGTATTGTAGGATTCTGTCCATTACTTCAGGTAGAGGATGAAGGCTTCGATAAATTAGCGGAGACAGTGGTAGATTATCTGGGTAAAGAATATCCGGAAAAGAACTTTACCTTTAAAGTAAATGCAAGGAGAGCAAGAAAGAATTATCCTCTTGATTCCATGGAAATCAATGCTGAACTGGGTGAAAAAATCTTAGATGCGTTCCCGGAGAGCAAGGTAGATGTGCATAACCCGGAGGTTATGGTCTGCATTGAAATCAGAAGCCTTATCAATATTTATTCCAAAGAAATTCCGGGACCGGGTGGAATGCCGGTTGGAACCAACGGAAAAGCAATGTTATTATTATCCGGCGGAATCGACAGTCCGGTGGCAGGCTACATGATTGCAAAACGTGGAGTAGCGTTGGACGCAACTTATTTTCATGCGCCGCCATATACTTCAGAACGTGCAAAACAGAAGGTAGTGGATCTGGCAAAACTGGTAGCAAGATACAGCGGACCTATCAATCTTCATGTAGTGAATTTTACCGATATCCAGCTTTATATTTATGAGAAATGTCCGCATGAGGAACTGACGATTATCATGCGCCGCTACATGATGAAGCTGGCGGAGCATTTTGCAAAAGAGAACAAGTGTTTAGGACTGATCACCGGAGAGAGTATCGGTCAGGTGGCAAGCCAGACCATGCAGTCATTAGCGGCAACCAATGAAGTATGTACCATGCCGGTATACCGCCCATTGATTGGATTTGACAAGCAGGAAATCGTAGAAGTGTCAGAAAAGATTGATACCTATGAGACATCAATCCAGCCGTTTGAAGACTGCTGTACTATTTTCGTGGCAAAGCATCCGGTTACCAAACCGAACATTGAATACATCAAGAAATCTGAAACAAAGTTAGAAGAGAAGATTGATGAACTGATGCAGACTGCAATTGATACGGTAGAAGTGATTCACGTAGAGGCAGAGTAGTGCGCATCCTTGCGGAGCGTTTTTTACTTTACAGGAAAGCAATTTCCTGTAAAAAGTAAAAAAGGGATTGCTTTCGCAATCCCCTCAATTCATTTACATCAATTCAATTATACAAGATAAGGTTTTAATGCTTCCATAATCTCATCCAGATTAGACTCTGCATGAATTGCTAAGTCGATTGGTTTGGATAAATCTAAGCTGAAGATACCCATGATAGATTTAGCATCGATAACGTATCTTCCAGAGATTAAGTCGAAATCAAATTCGAACTGTGTGATTGCGTTTACGAAGGATTTCACCTTATCGATTGAGTTTAATGAAATTTGAACTGTTTTCATAGTAAGACCTCCTTGGTTGCTATAAATACTTTTTCTTAATAGTAACTTCTTTGGAGGTAAAAGTCAACTAGAAGTGAGGAAAAAATCGAATGAAAAAAGCAGCATTGCACAATTTGGGATGCAAGGTGAACGCATATGAGACGGAGGCTATGCAGCAGTTATTAGAACAGGCAGGTTATGAGATTGTTCCTTTTACGGAACAGGCGGATGTCTATGTGATTAACACCTGTTCGGTAACCAACATGGCAGACCGGAAATCCCGCCAGATGCTTCATAAAGCAAAAAAAGAAAATCCGGACAGTATCGTTGTCGCTGCCGGCTGTTATGTCCAGACTTCATCGGAAGAAGCAGCAAGGGATTTATCCGTGGATATCATTATCGGAAATGACAAGAAACATGAACTGGTGGAGCTTATTGAAAACTGTATGAACCAGAAGAAAAATGCAAACGAAGAAACCGAAGGAGTGGATGACTGGAAGGAAAATATCTGCGATATTAATGAAAAAGGCAGAGCATATGAAGCACTGTCTATCAGCCGGACGGAAGAACATACCAGAGCTTTCTTAAAGGTGCAGGATGGCTGCAACCAGTTCTGCACATATTGTATTATTCCATATGCGAGAGGTAGAATCAGAAGCCGTAAGGCAGAAGAGGTTGTGCATGAAGTGGAGACACTTGCAGCAAATGGCTGTAAGGAAGTAGTACTGACCGGAATCCATTTAAGTTCCTATGGATTAGACCATGGAGATAATCTTTTACATCTGATTCAGGAAGTGCATAAAGTAGAAGGTATCCGCCGGATTCGTCTGGGTTCCTTGGAGCCTGGAATCATCGATGAGAATTTTGTGAAAGAGCTGGCAAAATTAGAAAAAATCTGTCCGCATTTTCACCTGTCCCTGCAGAGCGGATGTGATGCAACCTTAAAGCGGATGAACCGGAAATATGATACAGCCGCTTATGAAGCAGGCTGTAAGCTGATTCGGAAATATTTTACCCATCCGGCAATTACCACAGATGTTATCGTAGGATTCCCGGGAGAAACGGAGGAAGAATTTGAGGCAACGAAGGAATTCTTAGAGCGGATTCATTTTATGAGATGCATATTTTCAAGTATTCCAAGCGCAAAGGTACGAAGGCAGCAGTGATGCCGGATCAGGTGCCAGAACAGGTGAAGACAGAACGCAGTAAGGTGCTTTTGGCACTGGCACAGGAAATGTCAGAAGAATTCCGGGAGTATTATGTTGGCAGACCGGAAGAAATATTATTAGAAGAAACCGATGAAATCGCAGGAAATGTATATTTTACCGGATATACCAAAGAATATGTAAAGATAGCAGTGCCGGAGGCAGAAGGGGAAGAAAATATTTTGGTGAAAGGTGTAGTGACCGGACGGATTTCAGCGGATGTATACCGGATGGAAAATATTGAAAAAGCAGAGTAGAATTATCGGGAAAAGATAAGTGTATGAGAAGTGTATTTTAATAATGGTTGAATTTTGCAGTACTTTATATTAGAATAGATTTAGCGATGCTTTTTCATTAGGAAGAACAAAAGAGCAAAATAAGGGCGTGACAAATATGCAGGAGATCAATAACACACAATATTTTAAAGTGGAAAAAGGACCGGAAATCAGGGTACATGATGTACTTAAGATTGTATACGAGGCATTATCCGAGAAAGGGTACAATCCGGTGAATCAGATTGTTGGATATATTATGTCGGGAGATCCTACTTATATCACCAGTCATAATAATGCAAGAAGCCTGATCATGAAAGTAGAACGTGACGAACTTGTAGAAGAGATATTAAAGGAATATATCCATACAAATTCATGGAAGTAGGAGGCAGTTGATGCGGATAATCGGTCTTGACTTCGGTTCTAAAACCGTTGGAGTTGCCGTTAGCGATGAACTGCTTATTACTGCACAGGGAATTGAGATTGTGCGCAGAAAATCAGAAAATAAGCTGCGTCAGACATTGGCACGTATTGAAGAATTAATCAAAGAATATAACGTGGAGAAAATTGTTCTCGGCTTTCCGAAAAATATGAATAATAGTGAAGGCGAGCGTTGTGAAAAAACCTTAGAATTTAAAGAAATGTTAGAAAGGCGTACCGGACTTACAGTAGAGCTGTGGGACGAACGCCTTACTACTGTTGCGGCGGATAATCTTATGATGGAAGCCGGAATCCGAAGAGAGAATCGCAAACAGTATGTGGATGAGATCGCGGCATCCTTTATTTTACAGGGATACCTTGACTATCTGCAGAATGAAAAGAATCAGGAGTAAATATGGAAAAAGTAAATTTTACAGACCCGGATACCAATGAGTCAGCAGAATTTTATGTATTAGAGCAGACAACCATACGGGGAATCAATTACCTTCTTGTCACAGTAGACGAAGAGGGTGATTCGGATGCATTTATTTTAAAAGAAACACAGAATGAAGATGATCACAATACCATCTATGAAATGGTGGAAGATGATAAAGAGTTAGAAGCACTTGCAAAAAATTTTCGCAGAATTAATGGAAGATGTAGACATTGAATTCTAGGAGAACTTATGTAATTGCGGACAAATGCAATGAGCGCGAAAAGAAAGAATTTATGGAGGTAATATTTTGAAAAAAGAAGCAAATTCAAAATTGAAAATCATTCCATTAGGCGGATTAGAGCAGATTGGAATGAACATAACTGCCTTTGAATATGAGGACAGTATTATTGTTGTGGACTGCGGTTTATCATTCCCGGAGGATGACATGTTTGGTGTAGACCTTGTTATCCCGGATGTGACTTATTTAAAAGATAATATTGACAAAGTAAAGGGATTTTTTATTACCCATGGTCACGAAGACCATATCGGAGCAATCCCTTATATTTTAAAAGAAGTCAATGTGCCGATTTATGCAACCAAGCTTACGATTGCAATTATCGAACACAAGTTAGAAGAGCATAATATGCTCAAGAAAGTAAAAACGTAAGGTCGTAAAATACGGACAGCATATCAATCTCGGCTGCTTCCGTGTGGAATTTATCCGTACCAACCATAGTATTCAGGATGCGGCAGCTCTTGCCATTTATTCACCGGCAGGAACAGTTGTCCACACCGGAGACTTTAAAGTGGATTATACACCGGTATATGGTGATGCTATCGATTTACAGCGTTTTGGTGAGATTGGTAAGAAGGGTGTACTGGCATTGATGTGTGACTCCACCAATGCAGAACGTCCTGGCTTTACCATGTCGGAGCGTACCGTAGGAAAGACCTTTGATAATATTTTTGCTGACCATAAGAACACACGAATCATCATTGCTACTTTTGCGTCCAATGTAGACCGTGTACAGCAGATCATCAACTCTGCCTAAAAATACGGAAGAAAAGTTGTTGTTGAAGGACGAAGCATGGTGAATATCATTACGATTGCGTCTGAACTGGGATACCTTACCATCCCGGAGCAGACCCTGATTGATATTGAACAGCTGAAGAATTATCCGGATGAGCAGACGGTTATCATTACAACAGGAAGCCAGGGAGAATCCATGGCGGCATTATCCCGTATGGCATCCGGCATGCATCGTAAGATAACAATTAAACCAAAGGATACCATTATTTTTAGTTCCAACCCGATTCCGGGTAATGAAAAAGCAGTGTCCGGTGTCATTAATGAACTGACCATGAAAGGTGCAAAGGTTATTTTCCAGGATGTACATGTATCCGGTCATGCCTGTCAGGAGGATATCAAGCTGATTTACTCACTGGTAAAACCGAAATATGCAATTCCGGTTCATGGAGAATACCGTCATTTGGTTGCCCAGGCTAAGATTGCAGAAGAACTTGGCATTGATAAAGAAAATATTTTCCTCTTGTCTTCCGGTGATGTATTAGAACTGGATGAGGAAAGCGCAGCAGTTACCGGACATGTACAGGTAGGGGATGTCATGGTAGACGGACTGGGTGTTGGAGACGTTGGAAATATCGTTCTGCGTGACCGCCAGCATTTAGCAGAAGATGGAATCATTATTGTTGTAATGACATTGGAAAGTGGCTCCGGAATGGTGCTGGCAGGACCGGACATCGTATCCAGAGGATTTGTCTATGTACGTGGGGCAGAAAGCCTGATGGAGGAAGCTCGTCATGTATTAGAGGGAACCATGGAACACTGCATGGATAAGAATATTACAGACTGGAGCAAGATTAAGACAGAAATCAAAGATGCTTTAGGTGATTTTGTCTGGAAAGAGACAAAGCGCAGACCGATGATTATTCCAATTATTATGGAAGTTTAATGTGGGTGGATGAACATGAGCGTAGTAGAAGATAAGGTAACAGAACTTGTAAATGCAATTCAGGATACCAATGAATATAAGCGTTATCAGGAAGCAAAGAATAAGCTGCATGCGAATCCGGAATTAGAGCAGATTGTATTTGCATTCCGCCAGAAGAATTACCAGATTCAGAACAGTAAAAATGTGGATCTGTTCTGGGAAGGAAGTAGACCATCTGGAGCGGGAAAATATAGATATCCGCAAGAATCCGGTTGCAGAAGAATTTATGACAGCAGAGCTTGCATTCTGCCGTCTGCTGCAGAAAATTAATTTCAGACTGGTTGGCGGCCTGAATTTTGAAGTAGGTTTTGTAAACGAAAGATAATGGAGAGGTTGTGCGATGAGTGCCAGTAAGATTGTGATGAAAATTGTCCGAATCAGTTTTTCTGTTCTTGTTGTTGTACTGGTGATTTTTGTACTTTTTAAGGCAGGAAGCTATGCATATGATTTCGGATATCGCGTGTATACAGAGCAGCCGGTGTCATCCGGTGATGGCAAGGATATTGTGGTTCAGATAGAGGCTGGAATGTCCGGTAGTGATATTGGAAGTATGTTAGAGGAGAAAGGACTTATCCGTGATGCCAGGCTTTTTGCAGTGCAGTTAAAGCTTTCTGCGTATTCTAAAAAAATCAAACCGGGAATATATACGCTGAATACTTCCATGACAGCGAAAGAAATGATGGAAGCCATGTCACCGGTTTCGGAAAAAGATACAGAGGGTACAACGTGATAGTAGAGGAACGATTAGTAACGTATATCAATTCCTTAGACAGTGGAAATACACCGCTTTTAGAGGAAATTGAGGCAGAGGCAAAGAAGAATTATGTGCCGGTTATCCGTAAGGAAATGCAGAGCTTTTTAAAATCCATGCTGGCATTAAAGCGGAGCGAATTTTGGAAGTGGGAACTGCAGTAGGATTTTCTGCACTTCTGATGGAAGAATATAATCCGGTGCCATGCCTGATTACAACCATAGAAAATTACGAGAAAAGAATTCCTATTGCACAGGCAAATTTCAAACGTGCCGGAAAAGAGAAAGAAATCACACTGATTCCGGGAGATGCCACAGAGGTGTTAAAGACGTTAGAAGATCCTTATGATTTTCTTTTTATGGATGCAGCAAAGGGACAGTATATCAATTTCCTGCCGGATATTCTTCGGCTGATGAAGTCTGGTGCATTACTGGTATCTGACAATGTGCTGCAGGAGGGAGATATTATCGAATCCCATTATGCAGTAACCAGAAGAAACCGGACCATTCATAAGAGAATGCGGGAATATCTTTATGAACTGACACACAATGACAGTCTTACCACATCGGTGCTTCCGATTGGAGACGGTGTTACCATTAGCATTAAAAATAGATGATACAGATTGAAATATTAGGAGAAATAAATCAATGAGACCGGTAGAATTACTGATTCCAGCCAGCAGTCTGGAAGTATTAAAAATTGCAGTCATTTATGGAGCGGATGCCGTATATATCGGCGGAGAAGTATTTGGACTTCGTGCGAAGGCAAAAACTTTTCCATGGAGGATATGGCAGAGGGCATCCAGTTTGCCCATGAGCATGGTGTAAAAGTTTATGTAACAGCAAATATACTGGCTCACAATGGGGATTTGGAAGGTGTAAGAGAGTACTTTACCCAGTTAAAGGAAATCAAGCCGGATGCCCTGATTATTTCCGACCCGGGTATTTATACCATTGCAAAAGAAATCTGCCCGGAAATCGAGCGTCATATCAGTACCCAGGCCAATAATACCAACTATGGAACGTATCAGTTCTGGTGGAACCAGGGCGCAAAGCGTGTGGTAACAGCCAGAGAGCTTTCTTTAAATGAGATTGCTGAGATTCGCAAAAATATTCCGGATGAAATGGAAATCGAGACATTTGTGCATGGAGCAATGTGCATTTCCTATTCCGGAAGATGCCTGCTCAGCAATTATTTTACCGGACGAGATGCCAATCAGGGTGCCTGTACCCATCCATGCCGTTGGAAATATGCCGTTGTAGAGGAAAAACGTCCGGGAGAGTATCTGCCGGTCTATGAAAATGAACGTGGAACTTATATTTTTAACTCCAAGGATTTGTGCATGATTGAGCACATCCCGGAACTGATTGAGGCAGGTATTGATTCCTTTAAGATAGAAGGACGTATGAAGACAGCACTGTATGTTGCTACTGTAGCACGTACTTACCGGAAAGCCATTGATGATTATCTTACCTCACCGGAGAAATATAAAGAAAATATGGACTGGTATTTAGAACAGATTTCTAACTGTACTTATCGCCAGTTTACCACCGGCTTTTTCTTTGGAAAGCCTTCGGAAGAGAGCCAGATTTACGATAATAACACTTATATCAAAGAGTATACCTACCTTGGAATTGTAGGAGAACGCAACGAAGAGGGATTATATCGAATTGAACAGAGAAATAAATTCTCCGTAGGGGAACAGATTGAAGTCATGAAACCGGATGGAAGAAATATTCCGGTTACCGTAAAACGGATTGTGGACGAAAATGGAAATGAAATGGAATCAGCACCACATCCAAAACAGGTGCTTTACATTGATTTAGGACAGGAACTGGAGATGTATGATATTTTACGCAGACAGGAGGAATGACCTATGGAAGAAAAGTATGTTGTTTATGTCGGAACGTATACCCATGAGAACAGTATCGGAATCCATTTATATGATTTGGATGCAAAAAGCGGAGAAATGAAGGAACGGAAAGTGGTTCCCATCAATAATCCTTCCGATTTACTGGTATCGAAGGATGGCAGATTCTTATATTCCATCGCAGATGAAGGCGTGGAAGCATTTCACATTCTGCCGGACGGAGACCTTGAGCCAATGAACAAGCAGTGGATTGGCGGTATGCGTGGCTGTTATGTGGAAGTGGACAGTAAGAACCGTTATCTTTTCGTAGGCGGTCATCATGATGGCAGAGTGACTATGATGAAGTTGGAAGAAGACGGCAGCATCGGAGAAATCGCAGACGGTATTTTTCATAAGGGAATAGGACGGACCATTGCAGAGCGAAGCTCCAAGCCACATGTAGACTGCGTGAAGCTGACACCGGACGAGAAGTTCTTGTGTGCAGTGGATAATGGATTAGATCATGTAAAGATTTACCGGATTGACTATGAGAATGGCAGGATGAAGCTTGCAGATATCATCCGTTGTCCGTTGGAATCTGCACCGCATATGATTCGCTTCAGCCGTGATGGAAGATTTGCTTATATTCTCTATGAGCTGTTGAATCAGATAGAGGTATTTTCCTATACGTTAGAAAATGACCAGCCGCATTTCGAGAAGGTTCAGACCATTACAACGACCACACCGAAGGAAGCTGATGTCTGTGCTGCATCCGGTCTGGAAGTGACAATGGATGGTGAATATTTATTCTGCAGTAATGCAGGTGCAAACTCCGTATCGATTTATGAAATTGATAAAGAGAGCGGATGTCTTACCATGATGTGTAATTCGAAAATCAGTGGTGATTATCCGAAAATGATTGGTATCTGTCCGGACAGAATGCATTTCATGAGCCTTAATAATGAGACCAATGAGATTACCATGTTTAAGGTAGATTATGAGAAGAAATACATTCTGATGGAAGAGAAGCCGATTCCGGTAGACAAGCCGAATTGTATTTATATCCATAAACTAAGTTAAAAGCGAACTGCAGGAAACATGCTTTAACCAGGCATTTTTCGGTATTCATGTAAAAAGGGTAAAAAAGATGTCGTTTGTTAAAAAAATAACAGACGACATCTTTCTTTTTTGGAAAAATTATGATAGAATAACACGGTTGAAGCCTACCGGTCCGGAGGCTATCAATGGAAGTGCTTTTGGCCGCAAAGCCTTAAAATGCGGAGAAAAAAGAAAATAGAAAAAGAAAATTCAAGAAAAGAGGAAGAGACTATGAGTGAAAAAAAAACGTAGCTTTTACCAGGGACAGAAGTATCCCAAAATCTTATGAGCTGGTTCTGACAGCTTTATTTACCGCCATTATTGTCGTAATGGCATTTACCCCGTTAGGATTTATTCCTTTAGTAGTAATTAATGCAACGATTATCCATATACCGGTTATTTTAGGTGCAATTTTCTGCGGACCGAAAAAAGGTGCCTTTTGGGATTTGTATTTGGATTAACCAGTTTTATTAAAAATACATTGATGCCAACTTCAATGTCAGCATTTGTATTTTCACCGATACTGGCAAGCAGCATCGATGGCGCAGCAGGAGTGGTAAAGAGTACCATTATCTGTTTTGTACCACGAATTTTAGTAGGTATCATCCCATATTTCGTATATCGTGGAATTGTAAAATTAACCACATCCAGCCATGCAAAGGCTGCAAAGGTAATCAGTAATCTTGTAATCAGTGTACTTTTACTGGTTGGTATCCATGCGTTCTTTGCTAAAATGCTGATAACAGATTCGAAGGAAATGATTGGCTGGATATCAGGTGCAGCTGCAGCAGTTATTTATTTTATTGTAGTGGAATTGACCGGAAGAAAGAAGGATGGTAGATTCTTGGGCTATGTCTATGCCGGCGTGACCGGTGCATTGACCAATACACTGCTTGTAATGCCGATGATTTATATTTTCTATAAAGAGGCATATGCCAATGCATTGAGTATTGAACCGGGCGCAGTTATGGGTGTAATCCTTGGCGTTATCAGCTTTAATGGAATTATAGAAGCAATTGTAGCAGCCGTTCTGGTAGCCGCAATTGGAATGGTATTGAATAAAGTACACAGGAGGTAATTCATATGTTAAAGGGCAGGAATATATTACTGGCAGTGACAGGCAGTATTGCAGCATATAAAGCGGCTTCGCTTGCCAGTATGCTGGTAAAGCAGCACGCAGATGTGCATGTAATTATGACGAAAAATGCAGAGCAGTTTATATCACCGGTTACCTTTGAGACACTGACCGGAAATAAGGTAATTGACGATACCTTTGACCGCAACAGCGGATATCATGTGGCACATATTGCCATGGCACAGGAAGCAGATGTGGTGATGATTGCTCCGGCTTCTGCAAATGTCATTGCAAAGCTGGCACACGGAATTGCAGATGATATGCTCACTTCTACCATGTTAGCCTGTGAGGCTCCGATATATCTTGCCCCGGCAATGAATACACATATGTTTGACAATCCGGTAACACAGGATAATCTTAAGAAGCTAAGAGAATATGGTTATCACATCATTGAGCCGTCCTCAGGCTATCTTGCCTGTGGTGATACCGGAAGGGGAAAACTTCCGGAACCGGAAGAACTGTTAGAATATATTCTGCAGGAAGCTGCCTGTGAGAAAGACCTGACAGGAAAGAAAGTTCTCATCACAGCAGGAGCCACCCAGGAGGCAATTGACCCGGTACGTTATGTGACCAACCATTCCACTGGAAAAATGGGTTATGCACTGGCAAAGAATGCGGCAAGAAGAGGGGCAGAGGTAACACTGGTCACCGGACCGACCAGCCTTGAAAAGCCTTTTTTTGTAAATACAATTCCGGTGGTTACGGCAGAAGAGATGTATCAGGCTGTTACAGATGCATTTGCAGAACAGGATATTGTAGTCATGGCTGCAGCAGTAGCAGACTACCGTCCAAAGACCGTTGCGGATGAGAAAATCAAAAAGGCCGATGGCGGACTGGCGTTGGAAATGGAACGCACGAAAGATATTTTAGGAACAGTTTCTGCCCGGAAGGAAAACCAGTTCCTGTGTGGATTTTCCATGGAGACACAGCATCTGAAAGAAAATTCCAAAGCCAAGTTAGAAAAGAAGAAGCTTGATATGATTGTTGCCAATAATCTTAAGACAGCGGGAGCCGGATTTGGTACCGATACCAATGTGGTAACTTTGATTACAGAATCAGAAGAAAAAGAGCTTCCGATTATGTCGAAGGATGAAGTGGCTTCAGTTATCTTTGATGAGATTCTAAGCAAAATGCAGGCGTAGAAAATAATAATAATCCCTGTCAGCAGAAGGTCACCTGAGTTTGTGACTTGTAGCAGACAGGGATTTTTATTTCTGATAGAAGCCTTTATTTCTTGTAGAAATCTTTGATTCCATCCATCCGGGCACTCATGTTAGAAAGCATGGCATCGAAAATAGTAATGGCAGCCATGCTTTCGACAACCACAACAGCTCTTGGAACGATAATCGGATCGTGACGTCCCTTGATATTGATTTCGATTTCCTCGCCGTTTTTATTTATGGTCTTCTGGGTGGAAGCAACGGAAGGAGTCGGCTTGATGGCAGCACGGAATACAATCGGCGAGCCATCACTCATGCCGCCTAAGATACCGCCGGCGTGGTTGGTTTCTTTTGTGACAGAACCGTTTTCATCCGTTACAAAGGCATCGTTGTTGGTAAGTCCGGTAGCAGCAGCAACTGCAAATCCATCACCGATTTCAAAGCCTTTTACAGCACCAATGGAGAAAATTGCTTTGGCTAAATTTGCATCGATTTTTTCGAATACCGGGTCACCGATTCCGGCAGGAACACCGGTAATAACACATTCGATAATACCGCCGGCAGAGTTCTGTATGGCTTTGCATTCTTCCAGATAGGAAGCGGCTTTTGCAGCAGCATCTGCATCCGGCATATAGAGCGGATTCTTCGTAATTTCTGCAGCATCAAATCTGGTTTCGTCAATGGTGATGGGACCGATGCTCTTACTGTAGGTGAGAATCTCAATGCCAAGTTCCTTTAAAATTTTTGCGGCAACCGCACCGGCAGCCACACGTCCGATAGTCTCACGACCGGAAGAACGTCCGCCACCACGGTAATCCCGGAAACCGTATTTGGCATCAAAGGTAAAGTCAGCATGTCCCGGACGATAGTAGGAAGCAATTTCACGGTAGTCTTTGGAATGCTGGTTTTCATTTACCACAATCAGTGAGATTGGAGTTCCGGTGGTTCTGCCTTCAAAGACACCGGAAAGAATATGTACTGCATCATCCTCTTTTCGCGGGGTAGAGAAAGCAGATTGTCCAGGTTTACGCCGGTTTAAATAGGTCTGTATATCTTCTTCACAAAGGGAAAGTCCGGCAGGACAGCCGTCAATTACGACACCGATTCCTGTTCCGTGTGATTCTCCCCAGGTTGTAATTTTAAAGTTAGTTCCAATAGTTGAGCCTGCCATAGCATCCTCCTGATTTGTTTTTGTAAAAAGTCAGACTCTATTATAGAAGATTTTTCAGATACTGGCAATCCCACAGTTGCAAAAAAAGTGCGAAAACAAGGTATGCTAGGATAGTATTTGTAAAAAGAACAGAAACAGGAGATTATATGTACGAATTATTAAAACAGGATGGAAGAGCAAAGAGGGGCATTTTTCATACCGTACATGGTGTCATCCAGACTCCGGTATTTATGAATGTAGGGACGGTTGCCGCCATCAAGGGAGCTGTTTCTACCGAAGACTTAGAGCAGATTAAGACACAGGTGGAACTGTCCAATACCTATCATCTGCATGTGCGTCCGGGAGATAAATTAATCAAAGAGCTGGGCGGACTGCACAAGTTCATGGTGTGGGATAAACCAATCCTTACCGATTCTGGCGGATTTCAGGTGTTTTCACTGGCAGGACTCCGTAAAATCAAAGAAGAGGGCGTATATTTTAATTCTCACATTGATGGAAAGAAAATATTCATGGGGCCGGAGGAAAGCATGCAGATCCAGTCCAATCTTGCCTCCACTATCGCCATGGCCTTTGATGAATGTGCACCGGCACTGGCTGACCGTGGATATGTAGAGGCATCCGTAGCCAGAACAACCCGCTGGCTGGCACGCTGTAAGGCTGAAATGACAAGACTGAATGGGTTGGAAGATACGATTAATAAAGAGCAGCTGTTGTTTGGAATTAACCAGGGAGCAATTTTTTCGGATATCCGGACGGACCATGCAAAGCGAATCAGTGAATTGGATTTAGATGGTTATGCAGTTGGCGGACTTGCAGTAGGAGAGACCCACGAAGAGATGTATGATATCTTAGACCAGACCGTTCCATATCTGCCACTTGAGAAACCAACCTATCTTATGGGTGTCGGAACTCCGGCAAATATTTTAGAAGCAGTAGACCGGGGCGTGGATTTCTTTGACTGTGTATATCCGACCCGTAATGCCGCCACGGACATCTTTATACCAATCAGGGAAAGATTAACCTTTTCAATAAGAAATATGAAAAGGATATGCGTCCAATCGAAGAGGGCTGTCAGTGTCCGACCTGCCGCCGTTACAGCAGAGCCTATGTCCGCCATTTGTTAAAGGCAAAGGAAATGCTTGGCATGCGCCTTTGCGTACTGCACAATCTTTATTTCTACAATACCATGATGGAAGAAATCAGAGACGCCATCGATGCCGGCAGCTACAAGTCATACAAAGAGGAAAAACTCTATGGTATGAACCAGATAAACCGGGAAAAAGAGGCGCAAATCTAAAAAAAGAATGAAATATCGGGAAAATACTTGTGAAACGCAGTTTTTTTGTGTACAATGTTTTTCATGAACTTAAGTTGTAATTCAGGAGGAAAAGAAATGTCTATTTTAGCATCACAGCAGGCACAGGCCTGGGGAAGCATTATTATGTGGGTAGTAATTATGGTTGTATTTGTATACTTCTTCATGATTCGTCCACAGAAGAAAGAAGCAAAGAAGAAAGAGCAGATGATGTCAGAGTTGGCAGTAGGTGATACCGTACTGACAACCAGCGGTTTCTACGGAATCGTAATTGACGTATCTGAAGATGATACTGTTATCGTTGAGTTTGGCAGCAACAAAAACTGCCGTATCCCAATGCAGAAAGCAGCAATTGCCGCAATCGAAAAACCGGAAGAAGCAGTAGAAGCAAAAGAAACCAAAGAGAAGAAATAAGATAAGACCTTAGAAAATCCGTGGAGTGTGCGAGATGTACAAGCCACGGATTTTTTGTATACAAGGAACAGACAGTTGCCTGAAAAAATGCAGGTATGTTATAATAGAATAAAATTGCAACAAATAGAAATTGTTATAAATTCATAGAAAATGAGGTGAGAATGATGTCATACAGCATGAAAGAATTGTTAGATAAATATATAGCAGAAATTAAAAAATATATGGAACACATTTGCAGGAAGTGATTTTGTATGGCTCATACGCCAGAGGATTTTAATGAAGATTCAGATATTGATATCATGATATTGCTTGACATAACAGATATGGAAATGAAGCAATATCAGCATCAGTTATCTTATGCGACATTCGATTTTAATATGGATAATGACCTGGATATTAAGCCGATAACAAAGAATGATGAACATTTCCGCAAATGGAGTGAAGCATATCCGTTTTATGAGAATGTAAGGAAAGAGGGAGTAAGGTTATATGAGAATATTCAAGAAAAAATCCACACCATTGCCCTATGATAAAATGAACAAGAAGCCTATTATAAAAGCCAGCATCTGCAATGGAGAACAGGTGGCAGGCTTTAAAGATATCCATACAGGAAAGATAGAAGAAATAATGCTGATAAAAAATGAGGCAGACCTTGATACTTTCCGGAAAATGTATGGAATTGAGGGAAAAATAGAAAAGGAATATTAAGCAAGGCATAATAGAAATTCAAGAACAGAAAGTAAAGGAGCATAACCATGCAGACAGACATTAACGCAGCATATTTTAAAAGCATCATTGACCAGGACCGTTGTTCCGTTGTGATATGTAATTTAAAGCACGAATAGTCTATATGTAGAGCGGTACATCGACAAAGGTGTATCGCTCTATTTTGAAAAGAAAGAGTTTAAAAAACAACAATACTGTTTAAAAACAAACTATTTAAACAAAAAATAAACTTGAATTAAAATGTTAATTGAGATATTATAGTAAATAATCAAAGAAAAATGAGGTTAATCATTTATGGATGTATATTATGAACTGTTAAAAAGCCGGTATTTACATTAAATGATGTGAATCAGTTTTATCAGAATATGGAATCAGCCTGTTCAGCAGTTCGACGGTTGTTGAATAAGGGGCGCATTGTTCGGATAAAAAGAATATGTACACTTGTATAAGTGGAGAAACAGATAGTCCTGTTGCAAACAAGTACCAGATAGGATGTGCTATTACGGAATCATCATATATATCGCATCATACAGCAATGGAATATTATGGCATGGGTGACCAGGTGTATTATGATATATATGTTTCGTCTAAAACACCATTTAAAGAGTTTGAATTTGACGGCTATAATTATTGCTATATTGCCTCGAAGTGTGATATCGGTATTGAAGAGATTATGTACAGTGGTGGTATACGGGTGACAACTAAGGAGAGGACAGTTGTTGACAGTATAAAAGATATGGACAAAATAGCCGGCATTGAGGAGGTAATAGCAGATATAGAAGCAGTGACATACTTACAGGAAAAACGTTTGTTACAGTATCTGCAAGCGTATCATAATCAGTTCCTGTATCAAAAGACAGGGTACCTGCTTTTGGCGTATCAAAATAAACTCGGATTAAGTGATGATTTTTTTGAATTTTGCAGGGGAAAAATCGGGAAAAGTAAGCGATATCTGACGAAGGAAATGACGGGTGGAAAATATGATAACAGTTGGAAGCTGGTTGTTCCAAATGATATATATGGCATGAAAAATGCGGTGTTAGATGATAGCATATAATAAGATTGAATTAGAAAAAGCGGCAAAACAGGCAGGATTTGTCAGAGATACATTTGGAAAAGTGCTACGGTTGAAAGAAGTTTTGAAATATATTAACAGTGATGCGTATTTAAGGGAGCATTTAGCGTTAAAAGGCGGTACTGCAATTAATATGACAATATTCAATCTGCCACGTTTGTCAGTAGATATTGATTTAGATTTTACTCGAACTTATCCAAAGATGATACGCAGATGCATAGAAAACAGATTACGGAACAATTGTGTGAATATATGGAAGAATCAGGGTATTACCGGTCTGAATCATCAAGATATAGCCATAGTTTAGATGCATTTTTGTTTTTGTATCAAAATGCAGGCGGAAATAGGGATAATATCAAGGTGGAAATCAATTATTCCTTGCGGTCACATTTGTTTGAACCGACAAAACGGAGGATTGTGACGGATATGTTTCAGGAAGATGTGATGATTCGAACATTACATCCGATGGAAATTTTTGCTGCCAAGGCAAATGCATTAATGAGCAGGGCTGCAGCGAGGGACTTATATGATTTCAATAATATGATAACATATGGTCTATTTGGAAAAGAGGAAGAAATTCTTCTACGAAAATGTATTATATTTTATGCTTCAGTATCAGCAGAAGTAATTAACAGGAATTTTGACACATCTGCAATTGATGGCTTGAATTTTACGAAAATCAGGAGAGATTTGTTTCCGGTTTTGAGGAAGAAAGATAATTTTAATCTGGAAGAGAGAAAGAAGAAGACAAAAACATATATACAGGAACTTATGATGTTGACACCAGAAGAAAGAGAATATTTAGAGGCATTTGAAAGAAAAGAGTATAGACCAGAGTTGTTGTTTGATGATAAAATAATTTTAGATAATATTTGTAGTCATCCTATGGCAATATGGAAAATGAAAGAACAGAAGGAAAAGGAGCATAACCATGCAGACAGACATTAACGCAGCATATTTTAAAAGCATCATTGACCAGGACCGTTGTTCTGTTGTGATATGTAATTTAAAGCATGAAATTATTTATATGAATCCAACTGCCGTAAAAAGCTATGAGAAATGGGGCGGTGAAAGCCTTGTTGGAAGAAGCCTTTTAAACTGCCATAATGAAGAATCGCAAAAACGCATCCAGCAGGTAATCGATTGGTTCGCAGCAGATGAAAGCCACAATCTCATCTATACATCCCATAATGAGAAGCAGAATAAAGATGTGTATATGGTTGCTTTAAGGGATGCCGAAGAAAAGCTGATTGGCTACTATGAGAAGCACGAATTCAGAAATGCGGAAACCATGGAAAAATATGATTTGTGGTAAAATGGAATATAGGAAAATGAGATAGTTTCATATCATAAATAGAGCGGTACATCGACAAAGGTGTATCGCTCTATTTAAATTCAATAATATCATTTGGAGTACAGCCTATAATGGTGCAGAGCTTTTCTAAGGTGAGTACAGTAATATTTTGTTGTGTTTTAATCCATCCAGAGTTTTATTATCAATGCCCATCTTTAGAAACTGGTATTGGGATATCTTTTTGGACTTCATAGTATTCCACAAGGGAGCATAGCTAATAATGGCATATCATTCCTTTCTGTCTGGCATCAATTTGATTATAGAAAAGTATTGTGAAAATCGACATTGTGGAGATTTCCACAATATGAGCAGATAACAGGAAAGCCTATACTATAAGATGCAGGCAGAAAAGTAGCAGAAAACAAAAGAAAATAAAAGTACAGGAGTGATGAAAATGAAAAAGAAAACAAAGATAATACTGGCTTGCATCGCAGCGTGTATTATAGTGGCAGCAGTAGCGGTCGTGATTAAGGTGAACCTTGATAAGCAGGCAAAGAACAAGAGCCTTACGGAGGGAGAGACAGCAATTGAAACATATTTGCAATCCTTTGATGAGGAAAATGAAGAAGGAAAAAAAGCAGAGATTTATACATCCTTTCAATCAGATGAGAAGATTACTTCCGTGATAGAAAAATACTTCCAGAACAAAGAAACGAAAAAGGAAGACTGGTATCAGAATTATTCAAAAGCGAATAAGAAAATGTATCAATATTTCGTGGATTATTTTAATGATTTAATCAGTACGGAAAGTGATAACTTTGGGAATGATAAAAGTATTGCAGCATGCGATAACGTGATAGAGAATCTTAATCATATCAGTGATACACTGGAGCAGGATACGATCATCAAATCGGACGATAAGGATAGCATAAAGGATACTCTGTCCGAAGTGATGGGGCGTGTAAATGATGAAATAAATTCCATTGTGGACAATTATAATGCGACCTATGAATCCTATGTAATCAGTGACGTTGAAAACGCTTCAAAAGATGATTTAAATACTGCTATCACAAATATGAACACTTTAAAGGATGAATTAACCAATTTAGGTACCGATCATTTTACAGATATTATTTCTAATATTGATAGTGATGTTGAAGCCTATACAAATAAAGTATCAGAAATTGAAGAAGCAGAAAAGAAAGCAGCTGAAGAAGCTGAAAAGAAGAAAAAAGAAGCAGCTGCAGCAAATAATAATTCAAATAGTAGTAACAACTCTTCAAGTAATAATTCCTCTTCTTCTGGTACATCATCTAAAAGTGGTTTAAGTCAGAGCTCTTGGAGTATCACTGGCAACTGCTGGGATGACTCAGAAGGTCAAAATGTTATTTATAACGCACCTCAAGTAGTTTATGATGCTTATAATGCAGGTAAAAGTTATATATGGTATGCTCAAGATGGTAAATGTGCGTGGAGTATAGAATATGATCCTAATTGTTATATTTGTGATAGATATGGAAATATTTTATATACAAATTAATTAATTTTTAATAGAAGGAGAAAATATTATGAAATTTTATGTTGGTGGAAATAAAATAGCTGGTAAAAATAATAATTCTATTTTTGGGTGGAGTGCTGTCTGTAAAGATGGCATTCTGGTTGAAAATGGTAATAAGGAGCTACCGATGGCAGGTTCTGCAGGTCGAAAATAGTTGTGTTAATGGCACAGATATAAAATAATAAATACAAAGGAGACAGAGTGATGGAATTTACAGAACAGGAGAAAAAAGTATTAGCAGATAAGTATGAGACATTCAAGGAAGAAATAGAACTTGCTATGATACAGAATTGTATTGTGGAATGCGAATTGTACTCTCTTCTGGCGGAAATTATCCGGGGACGAAGAGTGGGGAGAAAATTTCTTTAAGGGATGTTAGTGTTAGAAGAAAGACAAAATTATCCATGTGGTTACATGGAGCAGCTGGTTTTCCGGATTTTGTTGTATTGGAAAGGGAAAAAAGCCGGAATGCAAGAAGGTATGGATGTGTAGAAATAAAATGTCCAGGTAAAAGCAATATATTGAGAATAACAAAGCAGGTTAAAGGGCATATCATATCGTATGGGAGAGTAATTTATACAAATGGATTACAATGGAAATTTTATAGAGTAGATAAAGAACCGGTAAAGGTAATTGTTTTAGGGCGTATAGACCCTCATAATCAGGATTCCGTAATATGGGAGCCGGTAGATAACTGGTATGAATTGATGAGCTTTTTAGAGGACTGGGATTGGAAATCATAAGATAGGGTTGTCATAGAACAAAATGCAAAAGACAGGCATATTACACGACAATAGATAGCAGTGTGATATGCCTTTTCTAATTCCCTAGAAGTTACTGTCATTCCATCCCCAGTCTTCGGTTGGGAAGTAAGCAACATAGATTCGTTTCTTCGGAATACCAAGTTCTTCTTCTAAGAGCGTGCAGACTTTTCTTGTCATAAGATTCATCTGCGGCTTGGTCGGATAACCGTAGCATTTCACTTCTACATAAGCAATATCTTTGGTGCTTCCTAGAAAGCAAAGAGAAGCATTCCCCTCGAATCCGGTCATCACCCAGTTCTCACCTTTGCCGAGACAGTCTCTGGTGATGATGCAGAGCTCCTTGGACAGGGCATCTTTTTTGCAATATCTAAAGTAGCAGTAGTTTTCATGTTAATAAATGGCATTTGAAAATCCTCCTTGCAAATTGATAAGTTAATTGGTTCATTATATGGGTATGAGTAAAAGCACTATGATTCACCTGAACATGGATGTGAATCTGCACCGGTTGCCGTACGATGTCAAGCATACTAGGAAAATGCCTGATGCCTCTTACCGGTTTGCTTTGCATCCGCATCCGATGAATCATAGAGTATTCCTCAACTCCTATAAAATACCTACCTCAAGTCTACTGTACCAATCCCATTCTGACAAGAAAAAGATTTGTATAATAACAACAAATCATATCAAGAGAATAGAATATAACCACAGTTTATAAATACTATGAGAAACTATAATGGTAAAATTTATTGAATTCTTCGGATAAATAAGCTATGATATAGGATAATGAGCATTACCATAATCAGTAGTTATGAAATTGGGATGCATGCAATAGGAAAAGAAAGAAGGATTTACCCATGAATTATAATGTTGGAGTAATTGCCGGTGACGGAATCGGACCGGAAATTGTAAGCGAAGCAAGAAAGGTGTTAGATGCCATTGGAGCAAAATTCGGACACACCTTTACATATGACGAGATACTGATGGGCGGTTGTTCTATCGATGCAACCGGTGTACCGCTGACCGATGATGCCATTGCACATGCAAAAGCGGCAGATGCAGTTCTGATGGGTTCCATCGGAGGAAATACAGCAACATCCCCTTGGTACAAATTAGAGCCATCCCTTCGCCCGGAAGCAGGTCTTTTGAAATTAAGAAAAGCATTGAACCTGTTTGCCAACTTAAGACCGGCATATTTATATGAAGAATTAAAAGCCGCATGCCCGCTTCGGGACGACATCATCGGGGACGGATTTGACATGATGATTATGCGGGAGCTGACCGGCGGACTGTATTTCGGAGCGCGCAAGACCGAGGAAGTGGACGGTGTGATGACAGCAACCGATACGCTGACATACAATGAAAATGAAATCCGCAGAATTGCAAAACGTGGATTTGACATTGCCATGAAACGCCGCAGGAAAGTAACCAGCGTGGATAAGGCTAATGTATTGGATTCTTCGAGACTGTGGAGAAAGATCGTCGAGGAGGTGGCGCAGGATTACCCGGAAGTGACCTATGAGCATATGCTCGTGGACAACTGTGCGATGCAGCTGGTAAAAGACCCGAAGCAGTTCGACGTGATCTTAACAGAGAATATGTTCGGAGATATCCTGTCCGATGAGGCAAGTATGGTGACCGGTTCCATCGGAATGTTAGCCAGTGCCAGCTTGAACGATACAAAGTTCGGTCTGTACGAGCCCAGCCACGGTTCTGCACCGGATATCGCAGGAAAAGATATTGCAAATCCAATTGCAACCATTTTAAGTGCAGCGATGATGTTAAGATATTCCTTTGATCTCGATAAAGAAGCAGATGCCATTGAAAATGTCGTAAAGAAGGTATTAAAGGCAGGCTATCGTACCATTGACATTATGCCACAGGAAGAAGCAAAGAAAGCAACCGTAACCCAGGTAGGAACAGCCAGAATGGGTGACTTAATCGTAGAGAATCTGTAAGAGATAAGAAATTTTCAGACAGAACAATAAAAAAAGAGAGGAAGAATAAAGATGAAGAGTGATAATGTAAAAGCCGGAATGCAGCAGGCTCCGCACAGAAGTCTTTTTAACGCGCTGGGCTTTACCGAAGAAGAAATGAAAAAACCAATGGTTGGTATCGTAAGCTCTTATAATGAAATCGTACCGGGTCATATGAACCTGGATAAAATTGTAAATGCCGTAAAAATGGGCGTTGCAGAAGCAGGCGGAGTACCGGTTGTATTTCCTGCCATTGCTGTATGTGACGGTATTGCTATGGGACATACTGGAATGAAGTATTCCTTAGTAACAAGAGAGTTAATCGCAGATTCCACCGAGTGTATGGCATTAGCACATCAGTTTGATGCACTGGTCATGGTGCCAAACTGTGATAAAAACGTACCGGGACTTTTGATGGCAGCAGCAAGAATCAATGTCCCTACCGTATTTGTTTCCGGTGGTCCGATGTTAGCAGGTCATGTAAAGGGACGTAAGAGAAGTTTATCTTCCATGTTTGAGGCAGTAGGTTCCTATGCAGCAGGTACAATGACAGAGGAAGAAGTAAGGGAGTACGAAGAGAAAGTATGTCCTACCTGCGGTTCCTGTTCCGGTATGTACACCGCGAACTCCATGAACTGTCTGACCGAGGCACTTGGTATGGGTTTACGTGGAAACGGAACTATTCCTGCCGTATATTCCGAGCGTATCAAATTAGCAAAACATGCCGGAATGGCAGTTATGGATATGTATCGGAAAGATATTCGTCCAAGAGATATTATGACAAAGGATGCTATTTTAAATGCACTGACCGTAGATATGGCGTTAGGCTGCTCTACCAACAGCATGCTCCATCTTCCGGCAATCGCCCATGAAGTGGGATTTGATTTTGATATTGCATTTGCCAATCCGATCAGCGAGAAGACACCGAACCTGTGCCACCTGGCACCGGCAGGACCGACTTATATGGAAGATTTAAATGAAGCCGGCGGTGTCTATGCGGTCATGAAAGAATTAGCAGATGCAGGACTTTTACATACAGACTGTATGACCGTAACCGGTAAGACCGTAGGCGAGAATATCAAAGATGCAGTCAATAAGAATCCGGAAGTTATCCGTCCGCTGGACAATCCATACAGTAAGACCGGCGGATTAGCAGTCTTAAAAGGAAATCTTGCACCGGACGGCGGTGTTGTAAAACGTTCTGCCGTAGCAGAAGAGATGATGGTACATGAAGGTCCGGCAAGAGTATTTGACTGTGAAGAAGATGCTATTGCTGCGATCAAAGGCGGAAAGATTGTTGCAGGTGATGTTGTTGTGATCCGTTATGAAGGACCAAAAGGCGGTCCGGGAATGAGAGAAATGTTAAATCCGACTTCTGCAATTGCAGGAATGGGACTAGGTTCTTCCGTAGCACTGATCACAGACGGACGTTTTTCCGGTGCGAGCCGTGGAGCATCCATCGGACATGTTTCACCGGAGGCAGCAGTTGGCGGACCAATCGCATTGGTAGAAGAAGGCGACATCATTAAGATTAACATTCCGGAAATGAAGTTAGAGCTTGCAGTATCCGATGAAGAACTGGCAGCCCGTAAAGCAAAATGGCAGCCAAGAGAGCCTAAAGTTACCAGCGGTTATCTTGCACGTTATGCATCCATGGTTACCTCAGGAAACCGCGGTGCAATTTTACAGATTCCAGGTACCGGGGAAGAAAAATAAGAACCGGTAATCTGTAAATATACAGCAGAAAGATAAGTTGGAAAGAGAGGAAATTTCAATGCTCTTAACAGGTGCTGAAATTGTAATAGAATGTTTGAAAGAACAGGGCGTGGATACCATATTTGGATATCCGGGCGGAGCAATCTTAAATGTGTATGATGAACTGTATAAGCATCAGAATGAGATCCGTCATGTTTTAACTTCACATGAGCAGGGTGCGTCCCATGCAGCGGACGGTTATGCGAGAAGTACGGGAAAAGTTGGGGTGTGCTTTGCCACCAGCGGACCGGGTGCAACTAATCTGGTAACCGGAATCGCAACTGCATATATGGATTCAGTTCCTATGGTTGCAATTACATGTAATGTCAATGTGCCGCTTCTCGGCAAAGACAGTTTCAGGAAATTGATATCGCAGGAATTACCATGCCGATTACCAAGCACAACTTTATTGTAAAAGATGTCAATGATCTGGCAGATACCATCCGCCGGGCATTCCGCATTGCAAAAAAAAGGAAGACCGGGTCCTGTTCTTGTGGATATTCCAAAGGATGTCACTGCAAATAAGGCAGAATATAAAGCACAGCGTATTGAACCGGTACTGCGTGTGACAGAAACCATCCGGGAGGAAGATTTAGAAGAAGCAGCAGCTTTGATTCAGAAAGCGAAAAAACCATATATCTTTGTGGGCGGCGGTGCCGTGATTTCCGACTGTTCGGATGAATTGAGAGAATTTGTGGATAAGGTGGATGCACCGGTATGCGATACCCTGATGGGAAAAGGTGCATTTAACGGAACGGATGAACGTTATACCGGAATGCTTGGAATGCATGGAACCAAGACTTCCAATCTTGGAGTCAGCGAGTGCGATCTTCTGATTGCAGTAGGTGTCCGTTTCTCAGACCGTGTGCTTGGAAATGCTAAGAAATTTGCCTATCATGCAAAAAAAAATCTTACAGTTTGATGTGGATGCAGCAGAGATTAATAAAAATATCATGGTAACAAACAGCGTGATTGGTGATTTAAAGAAGATTCTTGCAAGAATCAATCCGATGTTATCTCCGATGGAGCATAAAGAGTGGATGGAGCACATCATGGAATACAAGAAAGAATATCCATTGAGCTACCATCCGGAAGGATTAAGCGGTCCGTTCGTAATCGAAGAAATCTATCGTCAGACCAATGGAGATGCCATCATGGTAACAGAGGTCGGACAGCATCAGATGTGGGCGGCGCAGTATTATAAATACAAAGAGCCGAGAACTCTTCTTACTTCCGGCGGCCTTGGAACCATGGGTTATGGACTGGGGGCGGCAATCGGTGCGCAGATAGCAAATCCGGATAAACAGGTTATCAATATTGCCGGTGACGGATGCTTCCGTATGAATATGAATGAGATCGCAACAGCAGTCCGTCAGAAGCTTCCGTTAATCGAAGTTATCATCAACAACCAGGTGCTGGGCATGGTAAGACAGTGGCAGACACTTTTTTATGAGAAGCATTATTCTGCAACTGTTTTAGACGATGGAGTAGATTTTGTGAAGCTGGCAGAAGCCATGGGAGCAACGGGATATCGTGCAACCAGTCAGGCAGAATTTGTCGATATTTTGAAAAAAGCACTTGCAAGTAGTACACCAGTTGTTATAGACTGTATAATTGATAGTGATGATAAGGTGTGGCCAATGGTAGCACCGGGGGCAGCTATATCTGAGGTGTTTACCGAGGAAGATTTAAAATAATAAGCCATTACATACAGAAAGATATGTGTAAGAAGTGAGGAGGAATTAGAAAATGAGCAGAGTATATAATTTTTCTGCAGGTCCGGCAGTATTACCGGAAGAAGTTTTACAGGAAGCAGCAGATGAGATGCTAGACTACAGAGGAAGCGGAATGTCCGTAATGGAGATGAGTCATCGTTCCAAAGTATATGACAACATCATCAAAGAGGCAGAAGCTGATTTAAGAGACTTAATGAATATCCCGGATAATTACAAGGTATTATTCTTACAGGGTGGAGCTTCCCAGCAGTTTGCAGCAGTTCCTATGAACCTGATGAAGAATAAGAAAGCCGGATACATTGTCACAGGACAGTGGGCAAAGAAGGCTTATCAGGAAGCAAAAATGTATGGGGATGCAGTAGAAGTAGCATCTTCTGCAGATAACCTTCTCTTATATTCCGGATTGTTCCGATCTGGATATTCCGGATGATCTGGATTACGTTTATATCTGTGAGAACAACACCATTTACGGAACCAAGTTCAAAGAACTTCCAAATACCAAAGGACATACACTTGTTGCAGACGTATCTTCCTGCTTTTTATCAGAACCGGTTGATGTAACCAAATACGGAGTAATCTACGGCGGCGTTCAGAAGAACGTTGGACCGGCAGGTGTTGTAATCGTAATCATTCGTGAAGACTTAATTACAGATGATGTTCTTCCGGGAACACCTACCATGTTAAAATACAAGACTCAGGCAGATGCAGATTCACTTTACAACACACCACCATGCTACGGCATTTATATCTGTGGCAAAGTATTCAAATGGCTCAAGAAGATGGGCGGACTTGAAGTTATGAAGCAGAGAAATGAAGAAAAAGCAAAGATACTTTACGATTTCTTAGATGAGAGTAAGTTATTCAAGGGAACTGTAGTTCCAAAAGACCGTTCTCTTATGAACGTACCATTCGTTACCGGTGATGCTGACTTAGATGCAAAATTCGTCAAAGAAGCAACCGAAGCCGGTTTTGTAAACTTAAAGGGACACAGAACCGTTGGCGGTATGCGTGCATCCATTTACAATGCAATGCCAAAAGAGGGTGTTGAGAAGCTGGTGGCATTTATGAAGAAGTTTGAGGAGGAGAACGCATAATGTTTAACTATACATGTTTAAATCCTATCGCTGGGGTAGGCTTAGACCTTTTATCAGATGAATATAACAAAGTAGATGATATCAAAGATGCACAGGCAGTCTTAGTAAGAAGTGCAGCAATGCATGATATGGAACTTCCAAAGACTTTAGAAGTTGTTGCAAGAGCAGGTGCAGGTGTAAATAATATCCCATTGGATAAATGTGCAGAAGCAGGTATCGTAGTATTCAATACACCGGGTGCAAACGCAAATGGTGTAAAGGAACTGGTATTTGCAGGAATGTTATTGGCAGCCCGTGACGTAGTCGGTGGAATCGAATGGGTAAAAGGCGAGGAAGGCAATGTAGATGTTGCAAAACTTGCTGAGAAACAGAAGAAGAACTTTGCCGGAAGCGAAATTGCAGGAAAGAAGCTTGGCGTTATCGGACTTGGTGCCATTGGTGTTAAAGTAGCAAATGCTGCAACACATCTTGGAATGGAAGTATACGGATATGACCCATACATTTCTGTAAATGCTGCATGGAGCTTATCACGCAATGTAAATCATGTAAATGCTGTAGAAGAAATTTACAAGAACTGTGATTATATCACAATTCATGTTCCGCTTTTAGATTCTACCAAGAAAATGATTAATGCAGAAGCAATTGCAATGATGAAACCTACCACTGTAGTATTGAACTTTGCAAGAGACTTACTGGTTGATGAAGAGGCAATGGTAGCAGCATTAGAGGAAGGAAAGATTGCAAAATATGTCAGCGACTTCCCAAATCCAACCACAGTTGGAAAGAAAGGTCTGTATCGTAACTCCTCATATCGGAGCATCTACCGAAGAATCCGAAGATAACTGTGCAGTAATGGCAGTAAAAGAGATTCGTGATTTCTTAGAGAATGGAAATATTACACATTCTGTAAACTATCCGGACTGCAATATGGGCGAGTGCAAGAGTGCAGGAAGACTGTTACTGTTACACCGTAACGTAAAGGGAATGATCAGCAGCTATACTTCTATTTTAGGAGATGCAAATATCAACATTTCTGATATGACCAATAAGAGCCGTGGTGATTATGCATGTACACTGCTTGATGTAGATGCACCTGTTACCAAAGAAGTAGAAGAGAAACTTCAGACCTTAGATGGTGTATTAAAGGTTCGTATTGTAAAATAATAAATGCAGGTGAGAAAAAGATAATATATGGACTGCCCGGTTACGCCGCGACAGTCCATTTCTCTTACGCAGGAAACTCACAGAGCGTGTTTTTTCGCAATTACGCAGGAAGGAGAAAACAATGGCAGATATCAGACCATTTTTATGTATCAGACCAAGAGAGGATGAGGCGGCAGAGATTGCAGCACTTCCGTATGATGTATATAACAGAGAGGAAGCAAAGAAAGCGGTAGAAGGACACGACAAAAGCTTTCTTCGCATTGACCGTGCCGAGACACAGTTTGATGATTCCGTAGACACTTATGCACCGGAGGTATATAAGAAAGCCCATGACATGCTCTGGGATATGGTGGCAGAAGGTGATTTCGTAAAAGAAGAGAAGCCGTGCTATTATATTTATGAACTGACCATGGACGGAAGGGTGCAGACCGGTATTACAGCCTGTGCTTCGATTGATGATTATCAGAATCAGGTCATTAAAAAACATGAGAATACCAGAGCAGATAAAGAGCAGGACAGAATCAACCATGTAAATATCTGTGATGCACAGACCGGACCGATTTTCTTAGCATACCGTTCCAATGATGCCATCAATGCAGTGGTAGAGAAGGTAAAGAAGACAGCTCCTCTTTATGATTTTGTGGCAGAGGATGGAATCGGACATCGTGTATACAGAATTGCAGAGGCAGAAGATATTGCGGCTATCGAGGAAGCATTTGCAAAGATAAAAGAAATCTATATCGCAGACGGTCATCATCGTGCAGCATCCGCAGTAAAGGTAGGGCTGATGCGGAGAGCAGAGCATCCGGATTATGACGGAACTGAGGAATTTAACTATTTCTTATCCGTATTATTCCCGGATGACCAGCTTATGATTATGGATTATAACCGTGTAGTAAAAGACTTAAATGGAATGACAGAAGAGGAATTCCTTGGAAAGATGAACGACCTGTTTGAAGTGGGCACGCCACAGAAGGAAGCGGTTCATCCAACGGAAAAAGGAAGTTTCAGCATGTACCTTGGGGATAACTGGTATGCCTGCCGGATGAAAGAAGCGGATTTAAGCAGTGACCCGGTAGATGGGCTGGGCGTATCAATTTTACAGAATGTGTTACTGCATCCGGTACTTGGCATTGAAGACCCGAAGACCGATAAGCGGATTGATTTCGTAGGTGGAATCCGTGGACTGGAGGAATTGGAGCGCAGAGTACATAGTGACTGTAAAGTGGCATTTGCCATGTATCCGACCAGCATCGGAGAACTGTTTGCAGTAGCAGATGCCGGAAGACTGATGCCGCCGAAATCCACCTGGTTTGAGCCAAAACTTCGTAGTGGATTATTTATTCATGCACTTTCATAATAACTTTCATAAATAACTGGAGGATATTAAAATGGGATTTTATCTGACCGCATTAGAAGCCAGCACAGAGGGCATTACAGCGGAAGAAGTCAGCGATGCTATCGAACAGATGAAGAAGCCGGGCGTGGTACGTACTTACCTGGAGGGGCTGGTGCCGGATTTACTGGCGTTTCTCTTTCAGGTGGTGATTGCCTGCGTGGTATATGCCATTGGCGTAAAGTTAATCAAACTTTTCCGGAAACTCGTCCGGAAATGGCTGGATAAAAGGATGCTGACAAGGGTGTAAAACAGTTTATGGATGCACTGGTCAAGTGCATTGGATATTTCTTCTTGATTGTAATCATTCTTTCCCTCTTTGGAATTGCAACCACATCTGTAATGGCAATTGCAGGTTCTGCCGGACTGACGGTAGGCCTGGCACTGCAGGGAAGCTTATCCAACTTTGCCGGCGGCGTATTAATACTGATGTTAAAACCGTTTAAAGTGGGGGATTATATTGTAGAAGACAGCCATGGCAACGAAGGAACGGTAACAGAGATTTCGATTTTCTACACCAAGTTAAAGAGTGTTGACAATAAGATTATCGTAATTCCAAATGGAATCTTAGCCAACAGCAGCCTTACCAATGTAACCTACAGTGAGAAACGCAGGATTGACCTGGAAGTAGGGGTGTCCTATTCGGCGGATTTAAAGAAGACGAAGGCTGTGATAGAGCAGTTGCTTCTTTCCGAAGAACGCCGGCTTAAGGACGAGGCGGTGCAGGTCTTTGTATCGGAATTGGGAGACAGCAGTGTTACCATTGGTGCAAGAGTGTGGGTGCCGACTGATTTATACTGGGATATCCGCTGGGCACTGACTGAGGAGATGAAAAATGCTCTGGATGAAAATGGAATCGAAATTCCGTTCCCGCAGCTTGATGTCAACGTAAAGAATCCGGTATAAAATCGGGTAAAAAAGTGAAAAAGTTTGACAAATATTGGAAAATATGCTACTGTTAGCCATGTAGTCGTGCACAATTTTGTGCAACTTTTTAGATTTATTGTGTATTAGGAGGAAAAAGAAATGCAGGGAACTGTAAAATGGTTTAACGCAAAGAAGGGTTATGGATTTATCTCAGATGTAGAAGGAAATGATGTATTCGTTCATTTCTCCGCATTGAATATGGATGGATTCAAAGAGCTTAAAGATGGAGAAGCAGTTGAATTTGAGGTAGTAGAAGGAGAAAAAGGACCTCAGGCAGCTAACGTAGTTCGCTTAGGTTAATTCGTATAGAGTTGAATATGAAATAAGCGCAGAGCAGGAAGATGGATATCCGTCTTCCTGTTTTTAGGTTTATCAGGTGTAAATGTAAAAAAAATGTGTTATACTGATAAAGACTGTGAGTCAGATTATGAGAACATGGAGGATAAAACATTTGAATTTAGCAGCGTTAACAGCATATGAATTAATCAAAGAAGAAAATCTGACAGACATCCATGCAAAGGGATATCTGCTTCGACATAAAAAGAGTGGAGCTAAAATCAGCCTTATTTCCAATGATGATGAAAATAAGGTCTTTTATATTGGATTCCGTACTCCGGTAGAGGACAGCACCGGCGTACCACATATCATTGAGCATACGGTATTGTGCGGTTCGGACAAGTTCCCGGTGAAGGACCCGTTTGTGGAACTGGTGAAGGGTTCTTTGAATACCTTTTTAAACGCCATGACTTATCCGGATAAAACCGTCTATCCGGTGGCAAGTTGCAACGATAAGGATTTTGCAAACCTGATGGATGTCTATTTAGATGCGGTATTCCATCCGAATATCTATAAATATGAAGAGATTTTTAAACAGGAAGGCTGGCACTATGAATTAGAGGATAAAGATGCGCCGGTTACCATCAATGGAGTGGTATACAATGAGATGAAGGGTGCATTTTCTTCTCCGGAGGGTGTTTTAGACCGTGTAGTATTAAATTCCCTGTTCCCGGATACCACATATAGTAATGAGTCCGGCGGTGACCCGGAAGTAATTCCGGAGCTTACTTATGAACAGTACCTTGATTTTCACCGGAAATTCTATCATCCATGCAATTCCTATATCTACCTCTATGGAGATATGGACATGGACGAAAAACTGGAATTTCTCGATAAGGAATATTTAAGCCATTATGATAAAATCGAAGTGGATTCCGTAATTCAGCTGCAGGCTCCGTTTACAAAGCCGGTAACCATCAGCAAGCCATATTCCATTGCATCTTCCGAAAGCTTGGAGGATAATGCTTATCTTTCCTATAATGTGGCAATCGGAACGAATCTTGAGAGTGAACTGACTCTGGCATTTGAAGTCTTAGAATATGCATTGTTAAATGCACCTGGAGCACCGTTGAAGCAGGCACTTATTGATGCGGGAATCGGAAAAGATATCATGGGCGGATTCGATAACAGCACCTTACAGCCAATCTTTTTCTGTGGTGGCAAAGAATGCCAATAAAGAAGACGAAGAGAAGTTTGTAGGAATTATCGAAGATACCTTAAAGAAAATCGTCAAAGACGGTCTTAATAGAAAATCCCTGTTAGCAGGAATCAACAGTGAAGAATTCAAATTCCGTGAAGCAGATTACGGTAATTTCCCGAAGGGATTAATCTATGGATTATCCTGTATGGATAGCTGGCTTTATGATGATGACGAACCATTCTTATATCTTAAAATATTAGATGTATTTACGGCATTGAAACAAAAGATTGAAACAGGATATTTTGAAGAACTGATTCAGAAATATCTTTTGGATAACAGCCATAAATCCTATGTGTCCATTGAGCCGGAAAAAGGCTTAAATGCCAAGCTGGAAAAAGAATTAGAAGAGAAGCTGGCAGCTTATAAGAAGAGCTTATCAGAAGAAGAGATTGATAAGTTAGTAGAGGATACAAAGCATTTAAAACAGTATCAGGAAGAACCGTCACCAAAGGAAGACCTGATGAAGATTCCGATGTTAAAACGGCAGGACATGAAGCGTGAAGCGCAGCCGCTGGTATATGAAAAGGTAAGCTGCAATGGCATCGAAACCATTCATACCAACATTTATTCCAATGGCATACATTATCTGAACCTGATGTTTGATATCAGTGATATTACAGAAGAAGAACTGCCATACCTTGGTGTGTTAAAAGCTGTACTTGGTTATATGGATACAGAGCATTATAACTATGCAGACTTAGCAAATGAGATTAATCTTATGACCGGCGGTATTTCATCCCAGATTAATATTTATGCGGATACCAAGAAAAAAGACAGTTTCCATGCAAAATACGAAGTCCGTTCCAAGATTCTTTATCAGAATTTAGAAGAGGGTCTGAGACTCCTTTCTGAGATTCTGATGCGTACACAGATTACAGATGAAAAACGTCTCTATGAGATTTTAGCACGCATCAAATCCAGACTGCAGATGTCTTTAAGCTCTGCCGGACATTCGGTATCTGCCATGCGTGCAATGTCTTATTTCTCACCGGTAGCCCGATTTAATGACCTGGTTGGCGGAATTGCATTGTACCGGACGATTGCAGAATTAGAAGAACACTTTGACGAGAAGAAGCAGTTCTTAATGGATAAATTAAGAAGCCTTGCAGAGAAAATCTTTGTGAAGAACAGACTGTTGATTTCTTTGACGGCAGACACAGAAGGATATCAGCTGTTAGAAGAAAAATTCCCGCAGTTCTTAACCGTTTTACCGGATGGAGAGAAAGAAGGGGAGGCAGTTGCCTTCCAGTGTGAGAAAAAGAATGAAGGCTTCTTAGATGCTTCCAAGGTACAGTATGTATCCAGAGCCGGAAATTATTTATCGAAAGGATATTCCTATACCGGAGCACTTCGTATTTTAAAAGTAATTTTAAGCTATGATTACCTTTGGATTAATGTCCGGGTAAAGGGTGGTGCATATGGTTGCATGAGCGGATTTATGCGGAACGGAGATGCATATTTCACTTCTTACCGTGACCCGAACCTTAAGAGCACCAATGAGATTTACGAAGGTATCCCGGCATATTTAAGAGCTTTTGATGCAGATGAACGTGATATGACAAAATATATCATCGGAACAGTAAGTGATATGGATACCCCGTTGAATCCGGCTGCCAAGGGCATGCGTTCCGTATGTGCTTATCTTACCAATATTTCTTATGAGGAATTACAGCGTGAGAGAAATGAAGTTTTAGATGCACAGCCGGAAAATATCAAAAATCTCGCAGTGCTTATTGAAGCGGTACTCGCACAGGATGCCTTGTGTGTCATCGGTGCAGAGGAAAATGTAGAAGCAGAAAAAGATATGTTCTTAGAAGTAAAGAATCTTTATTAAAAGCTGTGGGTAATAGTCCCGCAGCATACATAAAGGAGTAAGTATGACGGAAAATTTTAAATCAGGCTTTGTAACACTGATCGGGAGTACCGAATGTAGGAAAGTCCACCTTGATGAATCATCTGATAGGACAGAAGATTGCAATTACATCCAATAAACCGCAGACTACCAGAAACCGTATCCAGACTATTTATACGGATGAAAACAGAGGACAGATTATTTTTGTGGATACACCTGGTATCCATAAGGCAAAGAATAAGCTGGGCGAATTTATGGTAAATGTGGCAGAACACACATTAAATGAAGTGGATGTCATTTTATGGCTGGTGGAACCGAGTGATTTTATCGGCGCAGGAGAGCAGCATATTATTGAAAAAGTTAAAAACTGTAAAGACACCGGTTATTCTGGTTATCAATAAATTAGATACCTTGGATAAAAGGATAAAATGCTGGAGCACATTGACACTTATCGTAAAGTTTATGACTTTGCGGAAATCGTACCGGCATCTGCACTGCGGGGAGAAAATACGGATGTTATCATTGATTTGATTTTTAAATATCTGCCGTATGGCCCGATGTTCTATGATGAAGATACCATCACTGACCAGCCGGAGCGTCAGATCGTAGCAGAGGTCATCCGTGAAAAAGCGTTGCATGCACTAAACGAAGAGATTCCGCATGGAATTGCCGTTTCTATTGACCAGATGAAGAAACGCAAAGGCAGGAAAATGTTTGATATTGATGCGACGATCATCTGCGAACGGGATTCCCACAAGGGAATTATTATCGGAAAGCAGGGTGCAATGCTAAAAAAGATTGGTACCAATGCCAGATATGAGATTGAACACCTCTTAGATGCCAAGGTTAATTTGAAACTTTGGGTAAAAGTGAAAAAAGACTGGCGTGACAGCGATTATATGATTAAGAACTTCGGATACCGGGAAGAGGAATTCTAAATATTGACAGTATTATCTTAAGTGCTTCTGGAAAACCTAATTTCATACAAGTATGAAGAAAGGGCAGGAAGGAAGCATATGGTAAGAGCAAGCTGGAATCATTTTACTTTGACCGGAAGAGTAGATGATTATCTTAAGTTTAAGGAACAGGAAAAAGAGGAACAGGATGGATTGGGCAGCCTGAAAGAGAAAGTAAGAGGTGAACAGGACCGTGGGCACAAACGTGATGGTTACGGGTATGGTGCTTACCGCAATGCCAATCAGTGAATATGACAAACGAATTACGATACTGACCCTGGAGAGGGGAAAGATTACGGCGTTTGCCAGAGGTGCAAGAAGACCGAACAGTACACTGCTGGCAGCCTGCAATCCCTTTTCCTTCGGACAGTTTGAAGTCTATGAGGGCCGTACCTCCTACAATGTGGTGCGGGCAGAAATTAAAAATTATTTTACCAAACTCACCACAGACTTGAATGATACATACTATGGATTTTATTTTCTTGAGATGGCAGAATATTATGCCCAGGAAAACAGTGATGACCGGGAAATGTTAAAGCTGCTTTACCAGTCCTTAAAAGCACTTGGAAAGAAGAATTTTGATAACCGGCTGGTCCGTGTGATTTATGAATTGAAAATGATGGTGCTAAATGGAGTATATCCGAATCTTTTTTCCTGCCAGAAATGTGGGAGAAAGGAACCGATGCAGTTTTTCAGTGTGCAGCGTGCCGGACTTCTTTGTGATTCCTGCAGCGAAACAGAGCATGGCAGACGGTTAGATGCATCTACCATTTATACGATGCAGTATATTATTACCACGGAATCAGCAAAGACTTTTTCATTTTGCAGTATCAGAAAAAGTGTTGTTTGAACTGATTCGGACGGTGAAGGAATTTCGGGAAAAATATGCACCCCATACATTTAAATCAGAGCAATTTTTAGAAGGGCTTTTCTGATTTATGGGAGAAGCCGGGCATTTGCCTGAGGTAACGCTTGAAATACCAAACCGAAAATAGTATAATTGTTGAGATTATGAGATACAGGGATTTGGAGGTTCGTATGAAGAAGAAGATAAGTGCACTCCTTGTAATGCTGTTAGCCTATGGAATATTTGGCGGCTGCGGTGCTACAAAAGATGCAGATACCACAACGCTCTTTCCGGATAATGAGGAAAAAGGGTGGAATCACAGAAGTTGCAGTAGGCGACTTTGACAAAGACAATTATGATGAGAATGAGTTAGAACAGTATGTAAAGGATTCCATCAAAGAATATGAAAACAATGATGGAGCCGGGACAGTAAAATTAAAAAATCTTTCCGTAAAAGACGGAGTCGCAAAGCTTGGTATGCATTACAGTGACAGCACAGCATATTCTGCATTTGTGGGAGATACCGTATTTACCGGAACGGTGGTACAGGCAATTGCTGCCGGATATGATTTTAATACAGATTTTGTAGCGGTAACAGATGGAGCTACCGGAGATGATAAATAGAATGCGAGGAAGAATTTTATGGAAAAGACAATGGAAAAGATAGTAGCTTTAGCAAAAGCAAGAGGATTCGTGTATCCCGGTTCAGAGATCTATGGAGGACTTGCAAATACATGGGATTACGGTAATCTTGGTGTAGAATTAAAGAATAACGTAAAAAAAGCCTGGTGGCAGAAATTTGTAATGGAAAATCCATATAATGTCGGCGTAGACTGCGCGATTTGATGAACCCCCAGACCTGGGTAGCTTCCGGACATCTGGGAGGATTCTCCGATCCGCTTATGGATTGTAAGGAGTGTCATGAACGTTTCCGTGCAGATAAGCTTATTGAAGATTATGCAGAAGAGCATGGCATTACATTAGACGGACTTCCGTAGATGGCTGGAGTCAGGAAGAAATGATGAATTCTTCATCAAAGATAACAGTGTTCCATGTCCTTCCTGCGGAAAGCATAACTTTACAGATATCCGTCAGTTTAATCTGATGTTTAAGACTTTCCAGGGAGTTACGGAAGATGCAAAAAATACGGTATATTTAAGACCGGAGACCGCACAGGGTATTTTCGTTAACTTCAAAAACGTTCAGAGAACTTCTCGTAAGAAAGTGCCTTTCGGCATTGCACAGATTGGTAAGTCTTTCCGTAATGAGATTACACCTGGGAACTTCACATTCCGTACGAGAGAGTTTGAGCAGATGGAGCTGGAATTTTTCTGCGAGCCTGGAACCGACCTGGAGTGGTTCCAGTACTGGAGAGGGTTCTGCCGTGACTGGCTGTTAGCCTGGGCATTAAGGATGACGAATTACGTCTTCGTGACCATGATCCTGCAGAACTTGCATTTTACAGTAAAGCAACTACCGACTTTGAATTCTTATTCCCATTTGGCTGGGGGAGAGCTCTGGGGGATCGCCGACAGAACCGACTACGATCTGACACAGCATCAGAACGTGTCCGGTCAGGATATGTGGTACTTTGATGATACCAAGAATGAAAAATACATTCCATATGTTATCGAACCGTCTCTTGGAGCAGACCGTGTGGTATTTGCATTCCTATGTGCTGCTTATGACGAAGAGAACATCGGAACAGAGGAGAAACCGGATATGAGAACCGTGTTCCATTTCCATCCGGCACTGGCTCCGGTTAAGATTGGAGTGCTTCCGCTTTCCAAGAAGTTAAACGAAGGTGCAGAAGAAAGATTTTCACCCAGCTTTCCAAGAAATACAACTGCGAATTTGATGACAGAGGAAACATTGGTAAGAGCTATCGTCGTCAGGACGAGATCGGAACTCCTTTCTGCGTAACTTACGATTTTGAATCCGAGACAGACGGATGCGTTACCGTACGTGATCGTGATTCCATGGAGCAGGAGCGTATCAAAATCGATGAGCTGGATGCATATTTTGAGAAAAAAAATTTCACTTTCTAAATCAAACACCTGATTTTTAACAAAACAGATGGTGTGGTCTGATTTGAAAAAATGGTTGCGAAACTATAAAATTATGATAAAATGAATATGTGCGCTTTGGACAAGTATACGCGCATAGGTGAATTGTGATATCAATTGTTGTTGAAAACAGACGATGTTATTCGTTTTTCAATTTATACAATAAACAAATTTATTAGGAGGAATTCAAAATGGCAAACAAATGGGTTTACATGTTCACTGAAGGTAACATGACCATGCGTAACCTTCTCGGTGGTAAGGGAGCCAACCTTGCCGAGATGACAGCTATCGGTCTTCCAGTACCACAGGGATTCACAATTACAACAGAGGCTTGTACGCAGTATTACGAGGATGGCCGTAAGATCAACGACGAGATCATGGCGCAGGCTATGGATGGCGTTAAGAAGATGGAGGAGATCAACGGCAAGAAATTCGGTGATCTGGAGAATCCGTTACTGGTATCAGTTCGTTCAGGTGCAACGTGCTTCTATGCCGGGTATGATGGACACAATCCTTAACCTTGGACTGAATGATGAAGTAGTAGCAGCAATGATCGCAGGAAACCCGGATCCTGCATTCGAGCGTTTCGTATATGACTCTTACAGACGTTTTATTCAGATGTTCTCTGACGTTGTAATGGAAGTTGGTAAGAAATACTTCGAGCAGCTCATCGATAAGATGAAAGCTGACAGAGGAGTTAAGTTTGACGTTGACCTTACAGCCGCTGACTTAAAGGAATTAGCAGAGCAGTTCAAGGCTGAGTACAAGAATCAGTTAGGAACAGAGTTCCCATCAGATCCAGTAGAGCAGTTAAAGCTTGCAATCGAAGCTGTATTCCGTTCCTGGGACAACCCGCGTGCTAACGTATACAGTCGTGACAACGATATCCCGTATTCCTGGGGTACTGCAGTTAACGTAATGCCAATGGTATTCGGTAACTTAAACAACGAGTCCGGTACAGGTGTTGCCTTCACTCGTGATCCTGCTACTGGCGAGAACAAGCTTATGGGTGAGTTCTTGATCAATGCACAGGGCGAGGACGTTGTTGCCGGTGTCCGTACTCCTATGCCGATCGCTCAGATGGAGCAGGAGTTCCCGGAGGCATACGCTGAATTCTTTAAGGTATGCGAGACTCTTGAGAACCATTACCATGATATGCAGGATATGGAGTTCACTGTAGAGAACAAGAAGCTCTACATGTTACAGTGCCGTAACGGTAAGAGAACAGCTCCGGCTTTTAAGATCGCTTGCGATTTCGTAGATGAGGGACACAAGACAGAAGAAGAGAAGCAGTAGCAATGATTGATCCTCGTAACTTCGATACACTGCTTCATCCGCAGTTCGATGCTGCTGCACTTAAAATCTGCAACTCCACTTGGAAAGGGTTTAGGAGCATCTCCTGGAGCTGCTTGCGGTAAGGTTGTATTTACAGCTGAAGATGCTGAAGCTGGGCTGAAAGAGGAGAGAAAGTTGTACTTGTACGTCTTGAGACATCTCCGGAGGACATCACTGGTATGAAAGCTTCTCAGGGTATCCTGACCGTTCGTGGCGGTATGACATCTCACGCTGCCGTAGTTGCTCGTGGTATGGGTACCTGCTGTGTATCCGGATGCGGCGACATCGCTATGGACGAGGAGAATAAGAAATTTACTCTGGCCGGAAAAGAGTTCCATGAGGGAGATTGCATCTCTATCGATGGTACAACTGGTAACATCTACGATGGCGAAATCAAGACTGTTGACGCTACCATCGCAGGCGAGTTCGGCCGTGTTATGGCTTGGGCTGACAAATACAGAACATTAAAAGTTCGTACCAATGCAGATACACCGGCAGACGCTAAGAAAGCTCGTGAGCTTGGAGCTGAGGGTATCGGACTTTGCCGTACAGAGCATATGTTCTTCGAGGAAGACAGAATTGCTGCATTCCGTGAGATGATTTGCTCTGACACTGTGGAGGAAAGAGAAGCAGCCCTTGACAAGATTCTTCCGTATCAGCAGTCTGACTTCAAAGCTCTTTATGAAGCACTGGAGGGTAACCCTGTAACCATCCGTTTCCTAGATCCGCCTCTTCATGAGTTCGTTCCGACAGAGGAAGCTGACATCAAGAAATTAGCAGATGCTCAGGGCAAAACTGTTGAGCAGATTAAGACAATCATCGCATGGACTCCATGAGTTCAACCCAATGATGGGTCACAGAGGATGCCGTCTTGCAGTTACTTATCCAGAGATTGCAAAGATGCAGACAAAAGCTGTTATCCGTGCAGCAATTGAAGTACAGAAAGAGCATGCAGATTGGAATGTAACCTGAAATCATGATTCCACTAGTATGTGAGGTTGAAGGAGCTTAAGTACGTTAAGAAAGTAGTTGTTGAGACAGCTGATGCTGAGATCGCTGCTGCTGGTGTAGATCTTAAGTATGAGGTTGGTACAATGATCGAGATCCCGAGAGCAGCTCTTACAGCCGATGAAATCGCTACGGAGGCTGACTTCTTCTGCTTCGGTACAAACGATCTTACTCAGATGACATTCGGATTCTCTAGAGATGATGCAGGTAAGTTCTTAGATGCTTACTATGATGCTAAGATCTTCGAGAGCGATCCATTTGCTAAGCTTGACCAGACAGGTGTTGGTAAGCTAATGGATATGGCAATCAAGCTTGGTAAGCCGGTAAATCCTAAGCTTCACATCGGTATCTGTGGAGAGCACGGTGGAGATCCTTCATCCGTTGAGTTCTGCCACAAGATTGGTCTTATTTGTATTATAATACATAATACAAAAAAGAAAACTGACATATCAAAGAAAAAGGAAGAAAGAATATTCGGAAAGAGAATATCAAAAAATCAGAAAGGAGGGACCTTGGGTGGTTATATCCATAAATGAAGCGTCGGAAGTGCCAATTTATCAGCAGATTCGAAATCAGATTGTACTTGGAATATCCGATGGAAGATTAAAGCCGGGAGAGCAGCTTCCCACTGTACGTGCATTGGCCGGAGAAATCGGAATCAATTCCATGACGGTGAATAAAGCCTATGCACTTTTAAAGCAGGAAGGTTATATTTATACAGACCGGCGGAATGGAGCCCATGTGCGGAAGGAATTTTCCGAAGCAAAGGAATTATCGGAGAAATCCAAAGAACTATTGCAGCAGATTATTTCCGAAGCCAAAATCTGTGGTATGACACAGGAAGAATTCTTAAAGATATGTGAGAATATGTATAAGGGGTGAGAAAAATGTTTCTTAATATTATATTTTTTGCAACAATGTATCCTGTTTTATTTATCATATGCATTGTATTTGCATTACAGAATTCCTATAAAGATGGCATGCTTTTTGCTGTAAATATGAAACGTGAATGGGTAGAGGATGAGAATGTAAAAGCAATCCAGAAGCACTTTAAAAAAGAAATGATATGGTATAGTCTTATTCTTGCAATTATTCCGTTTAGCTGCCTTTTTATTCCATACTTTTCCATACAGATGACAATCTGGATGGTGTGGCTGATTGGAGCAATTATTTTGCTGACACTGCCAACCATATTTGCCAATAACCGTCTGAAACAATGGAAACTGAAAATGGGCTACTATGAAGAGCAGTCAGCAGAACGATATGTGGAATTAAAAAATGCAGGAACTGTCCATTGTATGCATTTTCTGCCGTTTTTTGTACCGCTTGCCATAGGGACAGTAGCTGCGATTGCGGTTATTCCTTTTGCTAAGGTGATGGGAATCTCCTGTCTCATTGGTGCCGCAAGTGGATATATTTTTCTGCTGGTAGCAATCTGGACGGACCGGCAGCCGGTACAGGTAATAAGCAGCAACAGCGATATCAACATTAATTATACCAGAGCCAAGAAAAGAATCTGGAAGAACATGTGGCTGTGTGCAATCTGGCTGAATACAGCATTAATCCTGTTTTTAATTCTGGTATCTTTTATGCAAAAGCAGGTGGGAATGATTTACCTTGCAGGCATGATTGTATTTATAATTCTTCTGGCGGCTATGTGCATTCCGTGCCATTGTGATATTAGGAAGAGTAGAAAAGGCATATGAAGATAAACATGATTTAAATGGAGGAATCGAAGACGACAGAAACTGGATTGGCGGCATGCTTTACTATAATCCAAAAGATCCGCATACAATCGTGGATAAGAGAGTTGGAATCGGAACTACAGTGAATATGGCATCCAAAGCCGGAAAAGGCACGATATTGTTTATTATAATAGCATTACTGATGCTTCCACTTGTCTGTGTATGGGTGATTGCAGAAGAATTTACACCGATTCATTTGGAAATTGAAAATCAGTCCCTTTGTGAGAACAGATTCGTACAGATTATGAGATATCACTGGATGACCTGGATGATGTGGAAATACTGACAGAGCTGCCAAACTGGTCAAGGGTAAATGGAACCGGCATGGAAACCTTGGAAAAAGGAACCTTTAAGATCAGTGGTGAAGGGGAATGCCAGGTATTTTTAAATCCACAGAATAAAAAGTTCCTGTATTTTACTGCAAATGGAAAAAATTACTATATGAGTGGTATTGACGATACAGAGACAGAAGAGATTTATCAGGAAATTTTGAATCAAAAATAGGGTGATAGGATAAAACTACAGGAAACACGCTTTGCAATCTACTTGTGCAAATGAAAATATTTGACTTGTAACATAAAAAGAGTTACAATTTAAATATATAAAGGAGATGGAACTTTGAGAGAGTATTTAGAACAAATAATGCATCAAAGTATCACGGAACGTCCTTATGACTCTGTGGAGAAATTACCATTGGGATGCAGAAATGCATTTGAATTAACAATCATAGAAATTCAAAACCAGGAAATTCTTTTAGCAACACCGGTAGATACGATGAATCTGACAGAACTTCGAAAAATGCGAATTCAACTGGAGCGGTATACAGGGTATCGATGTGTGTTCTATTTAAAAAAGCAAATTGGTATTCAATTCCTAAAATGGTGGAAGAGGGAATTCCTTTTATATGGGAAAATCATCAGATTTATCTACCGTTTATGGGAATGCTTTTGAAAAATAATGAGCAGAGAACACCAAAGAACTGTTCTGTTATTTCATTTTTGACGCAGAAAATGTTACTGAAAGCCTTATATGAAAATTGGCAGGATGTATCTGCGGTACGGGCAGCGGAGAAATTGGAAGTGTCCAGAATGTCAATAACCAGATGCTTTGATGAAATTGATGCTTTGGGAATGCCTTTTTAAAAATAAATGGAAGATCAAGACGTTTCTTTGCCAGAAATGATAAGAAAGTAATGTGGGAGGAGATACGTCCGTTTTTGCGAAATCCTATTATACATGAATTCAGACCAGAAAGAAAACCTGATGCAGATATGGTTTTAAGTGGCATATCTGCCTTGGCAGAGTACTCCATGTTGGGAGAGGATAACTATGTCACATATGCTATAAGTAAAGCTCAGGTTGGAGCGTTGGGATTAAAATCTATTCGGGAAATCCCAAAGAATGAAGAACCAGTCTGTATAGTGCAGGAAATGGGATATATTTTGCCCTTCGAGAAGGGCAATGTGATAGATCCACTTTCATTGACACTGATACTGTCCGAAGAGGAAATGAAAGATCCTCGTGTAGAAAGTTCGGTAAATGAAATGTTGGAGGAATTTGTATGGTAAAAGGAATCGATATTTTTCAAGAGTATTTTAACGAATATACAGATCAGTATGTGCTTATTGGTGGGGCAGCATGCAGTGTGTCTTTTGAAGAACAGGATATCAATTTTGGACGAACAACAAAAGATCTCGATATTGTTCTGATTGTGGAGGCACAAACAAAAGAATTTGGAGAACGTTTCTGGAAATTTATCAAAGACGGAAAATATAGAATCAGGGCAAAAAGTAATGGGGAACCACAGTTCTATAGATTTGCTAAGCCAGAAGATGAACGATTTCCTAAGATGATAGAATTATTTTCAAGAACTAATTATCTGTTACAGGAGGAGAATGGACTGACCCCAATTCATATTGACGATTCGGTCTCAAGTCTTTCTGCTATACTCTTAAATGATGCTTACTATCAGGCATTAATGGATGGAAGAGAAATTATGAGAGGAATCTCTGTGTTAAAGCCGGAATGGATTATCCCATTTAAGGCAAAAGCATGGCTGGACCTAAGAGAGAAAAAAGATGTGGATTCATCGGATATAAAAAACATCGAAATGATATCATTCGAATTGTATCTGATATGGTTTTACAGAAATGTATTCTTCCGGACGAAGTGCGAAAGGATATGGAGAAATTTATAGAGCAGTTTGATGTTACGGAGAGTGAATTGAAGAATTTAAAAATTCGTGGAACAAAACCAGAAGACATCAAGCGGGTATTGCAAACTACATATCTGGATTAAGTTATGAATGATGGAAGGACATCTATATATTAGAAAAACAAAAACGGCCTGCCTTACCGGGCACTCTGAATTATCAGAAGTGCCGGATAGGGCAGGCTGTTTTGCCAGAAGCTTATTTTTTTCTTCGGATATGTACTTCCGGAATAGCGACATTATCAAAACTGACGCTGGAAGCATGTTCGTCCTTGGAGGAGTTCTGTTCCTCGGCTGTATGAGTAGTGGCATCAGAAGCAGCTTTGTGTACTTCCGGAATGGCAACATTATCATAAGTCAGATCATAATTTTTCTTTTCACGTTCTTTTCTTGCATTCTTGATTTTATTTTTAAAATGAAACATAAGGTGCTCCTTTATTTACAAAATATTAATAAAAAAGGTAATTACAAGGCTGTTGATAAAATCCGCAAACAGACTTCCCACCAGTGGAATCAGGAGATACGCTTTTACGGAAGGTACATAGCGGTCACAGATGGCCTGCATGTTTGCCATGGCGTTTGGTGTGGCACCCATACCAAAACCACAGGTTCCGGCAACCAGTACGGCAGCATCGTAATCCCGCCCCATAATATTGAACTCAATAAAGTAAGTAAATACAGCAATCAGAATGACCTGTGAGCTTAATAAAATGATAAGCGGAAGTGCCAGAGAAGCCAGTTCCCATAATTTTAAAGTAATCATAGCCATACCAAGAAATAATGACAGGGAAATACCACCCAGGTCATTAATTTCTCCCATATGGATCGTGGCATTGCCATGGGAGTATTCCACAATATTACGAATCAGTGCGGCTGCTAACATGGCACCAATATAAATTGGAAAAGTCAGTCCTGTTTTTGTCAGAAAATAGGAGAAAATAGTACCAAGTCCAATGGCAAGGATAAGCTGGAAAACAGCGGAAGCATACATGTTGGTATGGCGTTCGTGTTTTTCATCTTCCACTAAGAGGCTGTCATCTTCGGAAGCAACAGTAGCAAGAAGATTTTTCTTTTCTACAAGACGTTTTCCTAAAGGACCGCCAATCAGGCTTCCTGTAATCAGACCGAAGGTAGCAGCAGCCGTACAGATGGTAGTGGCACCATGGATATTGAAATCCTCCAGTACCGGTCCAAAAGCACCTGCTGTACCATGTCCGCCCACCATTGGAATGGAACCGGTACACATACCGATTAATGGATTTAATCCTAATAGTTTGGATAATCCAACGGCAAGAAAGTTCTGGGTAATAATAAGGGCAATGACCAGTCCTAAAAATACTGCCATGGATTTCCCACCACTTTTTAAGACTTTTAAGTTAGCCTGAAATCCTACGGAAGTAAAGAAAAATACCATGCAGACTTCGCGAAAAATATCATCGAATGAAAATTCTGCCACTCCGGTACTGTAACAGATACAGGTGAAAATCGCAAAGAGCAGACCGCCGATTACGGGTGCCGGAATACAGAATTTTTCCAGAAAATGTATTTTCTTTCGTAAAAAACTCCCCAGCATGAGTACCAGTACAGCGACAGCTAAGGTCTGGTACATATCTAAATGTATATTCATAGTGTTCCTTTCTGGTTTTGTGTGTCGTTTTCGGAAGAAAGTGTAATGCCCTGTTTCTCATAATAGGCAACAGCTCCCGGATGGAATGGAATCGGTATGCCATCAGTAGCATAAGTTTCATCTAATTGCAGGTTTAAAGAAGTTGCATACTGTAAATCCTCCGCATGGGAAAAAAGCCATTTCGTTAAGTGTTCTACCGTATCGGAAGAGAGCCTGTCGGAAGCAAGGAGAACCGCTTTGACACCAAGGGTATGGATATCTTCCGTCTGTCCGGTGTAAGTATTGGCAGGAATGGTATATTCACTATAGGATGGATAAGCAGACAGCAATTTATTCCTGCATTTCTCATCAATATCCAAAAGACGGATATCACATTCTTTGGCTAATTCTTCGATTACAGTTGTCTGGATACCGGCAGTACAGAAAAATGCATCGATTTTTCCATTGATAAGCTGGTCAGCAGCATCGGTATAATCGAGGTTTACTGTTTTCACCAGCTCAGTGGTAAGTCCGCTCATGGTCAGAATCTGGTTAGCGTTCTGTTCAGTACCGGAATCCTCCGCACCGATGCTGACGGTTTTGCCCTGTAAATCATCCAGCGTCTGAATATTGGAGTCTGCACGGATGACAATCTGACAGGCTTCCGTATAAAGCCCGGCAATAGCGGAATATCCCTGACAAGGCTCTCCCTCAAAAATTCCACTGCCTTCATAGGCGGAGGCAATCAGGTCAGACTGGGCTAATCCAAGTTCGATATATCCACCGGAGAGCAGCCTTAGATTGGCAGCAGAGCCTGCGGTTGTCTTAACTTCAAACTGATAGGTATCATCCTCCGAGGAGGCAAGCCCGGTAAAGGTATTGGCAAAGGTATAGTAGATTCCACCTATGTCAGCGGCACCAAAGCGGATGGTTTTCTGATAACCACTGCATCCACTCACAAAAAGCAGCGCAAGACATAGAAGAAGACGGAATGGTTTTTTCATATATACAATCCTTTCTTTTTAAAATTTAATCCCAGTAAAGTATTTTACAATAATTATTTCAGAAAAGGAAGAGCGAAAAATTAGTGAGAAAAATATCGTTAATCCTATATTTTTTTAGAAAAAAAGAGATTATAATGTGATGGAATAAAATGAAGGAGGAAGGATTTATGCAGAAAATAACAGTAAAAGTAGATGGTATGCAGTGTGGAATGTGTGAGGCACATGTAAATGATGCAGTGCGGGCAGCATTTCCGGTAAAGAAAGTAACTTCATCCCACAGTAAAAAAAGAGACCGTAATTATTACCGATACCGATATTCCGGAGGGAAAAATCAAAGAAGTGATTAAAAACAGTGGATACGATGCGTTAGAAGTAACAAAAGAACCATATGAGAAGAAGGGATTATTTTCAGCACTCCGCAAGTAAACAGAATATCTTAAGAAAAATAATATATATATTATCGGCATAGTATGTTAAAATGAGGAATCGGAAATAATAGGAAAAGAGGACAACGAAATGTTATTGGATTTTGTAGAAATGCTGAAGGTTATTTTTCTTGGAATTGTAGAAGGAATTACAGAATGGCTTCCAATCAGCAGCACAGGACATATGCTTTTAGTGGATGAATTTATCAGGCTTGATATGACAGATTCATTCAAAGAGATGTTTTTCGTGGTGATACAGTTGGGAGCTATTCTTGCGGTAGTGCTTTTGTTCTGGAAGAAAATGTTCCCGTTCCAGTTTAAAGACAAGACACAGCCGGTCGTCCGGAAAGATATTTTTTCTTTATGGTTTAAGGTTGTAGCTGCCTGCATACCGGGAGCTGTGGTAACGCTTTTGTTTGATGATTATGTGGATGCACATTTTCATACACCGCTTGTGATTGCTGCTGCATTGATTTTCTATGGTTTTGCGTTTATTCTGATTGAAAACTGGAATAAAAAGCGGAAAGTAAGAGTGGAAAGCTTAAATGATATTACTTATCAGACAGCATTTCTTATCGGACTTTTTCAGGTACTTGCAATTATTCCGGGAACCTCCGTTCCGGTGCAACCATTATCGGAGCACTTTTAATCGGAGTATCCCGTGTGGCTGCGGCAGAGTTTACATTTTTCCTGGCTGTGCCGGTTATGTTTGGCTGGAGCCTGATCAAACTTATTAAGTTTGGCATTGCGTTTTCTGCTCAGGAACTTTGTGTCTTAGGCTTAGGCTGCGTGGTAGCATTTGCGGTATCTGTAGTAGTCATCCGTTTCCTGATGGGCTATATCAAAAAACACGATTTTAAAGTATTTGGCTGGTACCGGATTATTCTTGGAGCCATTGTTTTAGGCTATTTTGCACTATAGGAACCGGTTAAGAAAATGAGAGATTCTTCCGATATAAAGAATGGAACAGATTGTTTTAAGCAAAAGGATTTGCTTATAGATATTTTCAAGGAGGAATTTTTATGAACACAAACGCAGTAAATCAGGTGGCAGAAAACGTTTCTGGTTATACGGAATCGGAAAAGAGCAGCAAAGTCTCCGGAAAAACCATTGGAGAGCCAAAGCTTTCGGATAAGGCGAAAGAGTATTATGAGAAGCTGAAAAAGAAATTTAGCACGATGGATTTCATTCTGGTATCCAAGGATATGAAAGAGACAGCAAAAGCCAATGCAGGACAGTATGCCAATGCCAACAAAATGGTGGTTCTAATTGATGAAGAGAAGATTGAGCGGATGGCAGAAGACGAGTCTTACCGGAAACAGTACGAGGGAATCATAGCCAATGCATCCAGTCAGCTTGCAACCATGCAGAGTCGGTTTGCGAATGGACAGAGTGGTGTGAAGGCATATGGCATTCAGGTAAATGATGGCGGCAATGCATCATTTTTGCAGTTGTAGATAAGTCTTTAGCTCTTCAGAAGAAACGTATCGAAAAGAAACAGGAAGAAAACCGTGCAGAACGTAAGAAAGCTCAGAAGGAAGCTTATGAGAAACGTCTGAATAAGTCGGATGAGGATGCTGCTTCTGTTAAGAAATCGGACAAGACTGACAGCACGGATAAAACTGGTAAGAGTGAAGATCTGGTAACGGTTACTGCCGGTTCGCTGGAAGAACTGGAAAAGAAAATCCAGGATATGTTATATGACAGCATGAGCGATTATGTATTTACACCACAGGAAAAACAGGTTGGCTGGAATGTAGATTTTCGTGGATAATAAATAAAAGGCAGGATACAATATGGAAAAGAGCCCCTATCTATTGCACTCCGGGCAGTCCTGACTTTCTTAATCCACTGGAAAATCAAAGTGGAGAAAAAGGACTGCCTGGAGTAGAGGTACGGTTCGTATGCTGACGTTCCGGAAGGGAATGGATAAACTGGCGTGGTGTCGTTCCATAGCGTTTTTAAATTCCCGGTAGAAGTAGGAAAGGCTGCTGAAACCGGCAGTCATGGCGGCATCTGTAATGGAAAGCTCCTGCTGTTCTAAGAGGTCGGCAGCCTTTTGCAGGCGCAGGCTCTTGATATAATCTAAGCATGACATTCCGACATATTTCTTAAAAAGCGCATGAAATGGTATTCGCTGAAATAGCAGGAGGATGCCAGGCTTTCAATAGAAATATTTTCGGTATAATGTAATCCGATATATTCTAAGACACCCTTAATCTTCTGGGTATGTTCGCTTTGAAGCTGTGGCTGCTCAGAACTTTTGCTACAGTACGGAAGTAGAAGGGTAAGAAGTTTTAACAGCAGGGATTTTAACATCAGTTCATATCCCGGCTGGGCAGCGGAATAACAGCTGCTGATTTCATAGAACAATGCGAGGGCATCCGGGTAGACCGGTGCTCTTTTACTATATGAAAAGGGGGAATCAGCTGCTGCTTGGCAAGGGGCATCAGATATCGCATGGCACAGATATCTGCAGAGGATGCACCAAGGAAATCAAGGTGAAAGACATATGTTTCCGAATGCATATGCCCGGCAGGTAATATGGCAATGGAATGCAGAGCCAGTGGAGGAATGAAAACGAAATCTCCAGGCATAGCCTGAAAGCTTTCAAGGTCAACCTGATACGTACAGACACCGCTGGTAATCAGGGTAAATTCAGCCTCTTCATGCCAGTGTGGCGTAACAATGGGATACCGTTCCTGCAACGTAGTAAGATATTTCTTTAATGGAAAAATTCGTTCACCATGAACGGCCTTTTCTTTTTGTTCCAGAGGGAGTTGTTTTTTATCTTTCATGGGAATCTCCTTTTAATGTTGTTTATTTAAACAGCATTTATCCTGATTTTTTATACAAACAAAATGAAAGAAATGGAATTTTGGATGCAGACGGTGGAAGGTAGGTCTGATGCAAAACAGCGCATTTCTAAAATACATTTTTTCTTTCTATGATAAAAACAGTCTTTCCAATGTTTGACAAGATATCTGTACCGTTCGCCGAAGTATGGATGCATGATAAGGATTGTTAGGCGCACTTAGAATTTCATACAGCAATAGCCAACGCTGGCACAGGGACGTGCCGGCGAGGCGCATATGAACATGGATGTGAATTTGCGCCGGTTGGCAGATAAAATAATATTAATACTGAAATTCTTAGTGCGCCTTACTATCTTTATGCAGCATCCACACTCGACGGACGGTGCAGATATCCTCGTCAAAGCAAGCGGAAAGACAGTTTATAATCAAGAAAAATGTATCTAAGAAATGCTGCTATTTTGTATCCTATAACCTACCTTCCACCGTCTGCATCTGAAATCCATAATCATATCGTTAATTTTGTTTTACATAAAAGAGCAGGATTGTGCAATAAAAACGCAAATATCACGGAAGAAACTTCCTGAAACTTCGTATATAATAACAGTATCATACAAAGAACGAAGTGTAAATACAGGAATAATGGAAATATGGAGGATGAGAACATGAAGAAAAAATGGTGGCACGATAAAGTGGCATATCAGATTTATCCGAAGAGCTTTCAGGACAGCAACGGGGACGGAATCGGTGATTTGAGAGGAATCATATCCAGACTGGATTATTTAAAGGAACTGGGTATCGATATCGTATGGCTTTCACCGATTTATAAATCTCCCTTTGTAGACCAGGGATATGATATTTCAGATTATTATAATATTGCTGAAGAATTCGGAACCATGGAAGAGTTTGATGAGCTGCTTGCGGAAGCAAAGAAACGTGATATGTATATCGTAATGGATCTGGTGGTGAACCACTGTTCCGACCAGCATGAATGGTTCAAAAAGGCGCTGGCAGATCCGGATGGGGAATATGCGGATTACTTCTACTTTGTGAAGGGAAAAGATGGCAAGGCTCCAAGTAATTACCGTTCCTATTTTGGCGGAAGCACCTGGGAGAAGGTGCCAAATAGTGATAAATACTATCTTCATATGTTTGCCAAAGAGCAGCCGGATTTAAACTGGGAGAATCCGGTAGTGCGTCAGAAAATCTATGAAATGGTGAACTGGTGGTTAGACAAAGGCGTGGCAGGATTCCGTATAGATGCAATTATCAATATCAAGAAAGATATTAACTTCCCGTCCTTTGAGCCGGATGGACCGGATGGACTTGCAACCTGTATCAAGATGGTGGAAGCAGTAAATGGAGTAGGAGATTTCTTAGAGGAATTAAAGCATGAGACCTTTGAGAAGCACGATGCCTTTACAGTAGGAGAAGTCTTTAATATGAAGGAAGATGAACTCTTGGAATTTATCGGAGAGGATGGACATTTCTCTACGATGTTTGATTTCAGCGCCCATGTGCTTACTTTTTTGGGGAGCATGGCTGGTACGACCAGAAACCATTACGTTTTGAGGAATGGCGGAAAGTAATTTTCGATTCCCAGCAGGAATTACAGGGAAAATGCTTTAAGGCAAACATTATTGAAAATCATGATGAGCCAAGAGGAGCAACCCATTATCTGCCGGAGCATGCCAGAAATGATGCAGGAAAGAAGATGCTTGGAACCGTATCCGTTCTTTTGCGTGGAATTCCATTTATCTATCAGGGACAGGAAATCGGGATGACCAACTGCAAACGAAATGATATTTCAGAATATGATGACATCAGCACCATCGACCAGTATCAGGAGGCGTTGCGTGCAGGACTCAGTGAAGAAGAAGCCTTGAAATGCTGCTATGAGAACAGCCGTGATAATGCCAGAACACCAATGCAGTGGTCCAATGGAAAAAATGGCGGATTTACCGATGGAACTCCATGGCTTGCCATGAATCCGAATTACATGGAAATCAATGTAGCAGCCCAGGAACATAAGGCAGATTCTGTATTGGCTTATTATAGGAAATTAATTGCACTGCGTAAGGCAAAAGAATACAAAGATACTTTCACTTATGGTATTTTTAAACCAAAATATGAAAATGTAGATGACATATTTGCTTTTGAACGGGTAAATGAAGAAAGCGGTCAGAAGCTTTTGATTCTTGCAAACTTTGGAACAGAAGAGCATACCATCACATTAGAGCAAAGAATTGCGAAGGTATTGTTAACCAATGAAGGCCGCCAGGAAGCAATCAATGCTGAGGCAGCCTTAAATGGAACAATTACATTAGACAGCTGTGAAACTGTTGTCTTAGAATTAGAAAAGTAAACTTTAGAAAGAAATTTGATCTGGAAATTTAATCCATAATCTCGCCATCAACAGAGATGGTAACAACCTGCCATGGAATCATTTTCCCACTTTGCTTTAAGGCATTCTGGACAGCCATTACAATGCCGCCGCAGCACGGAACCTCCATGCGCACAATACTGATCTCTCTGATATTGTTATTGCGGATAATTTCAGTAAGCTTTTCACTGTAATCCACATCATCCAGTTTGGGACATCCAATCAGGGTGATGTGGTTTTTATGAATTTTTCATGGAAATTGCCATAGGCAAAAGCTGTACAGTCTGCAGCAATCAGCAGTCTTGCATTGTCAAAATACGGAGCATTTGTAGGTGCTAATTTAATCTGAACCGGCCACTGGGTAAGCTGGCTTTCCGGTGCGTTTCCTGCTGTGACTGCGTTGGATGCAGTACCGGATGCGGTATTAGAGCCTGCAGAAGTATTTTCCGTGTTTTTACGCTGCATGGAGCGCATCCGGCTGCCCGGACATCCGCTGAAAACCGGAGCTGCGTGATTGGCTGAAACTGCAGGTTTTACCGAAGCCGCTTCACGGTTCTTTAAGTGCTCTTTTACAGCGGCTTCGTCATAGGCAGCGGCTTCTCTCTGTACAAAGGTAATAGCACCGGTAGGACATGCCGGAAGACAGTCACCTAACCCATCGCAGTAATCCTCCCTTAAAAGCTGGGCTTTTCCATCGACCATGCCGATGGCACCTTCGTGGCAGGCGGATGCACATAAACCGCATCCATTACATTTTTCTTTATCAATATGAATTATTTACGAATCATTTTAGATTCCTCCTCGTTGATTTTGTATGGTCAGTATACTATAATAGCAATAAATAATCGGTTGGAAAAACAACGGAGGTTGTAAAATGAAAAAATTTCCTGTAGAAATGAAAAAGTCACCTTTTTTTGAAGGAATTGAGGATTCAGAAGAGGAGAAAGTCTTAAAGGGATTAGATGCCCATGAGATGACTTATGATAAAGAAAATTATATTCTGCACTGCGGAGAGCAGGTAAAAGAAATGGGAATGCTGGTTTCTGGTGGACTTTTGATTGTACAGGAGGATTTCTGGGGAAACCGGAATCTGGTTGCAAAGATAGGTCCTGGGGATGTTTTTGCAGAGACCTTTGCCTGTATGCAGAGGCGGAATATTAATGTAAATGTGATTGCAGAAGAGGCAGCAAATGTGCTGTGGCTGAACGTTCAGAATATATTGGATGCAGATGGAGAAACGGAAGGCTGGAAGCTGGTTCTGCTTCGGAATTTATTAGAGAATATGGCAGAAAAGAATCTTCGCTTTAATGAAAAATTAACCCATATGGGAAAACGCAATACCAGGGAAAAGTTATTGTCCTATCTGTCGGCAGAGGCACAGAAGCATGGAACATCAGAGTTTGATATTCCATTTTCCAGACAGCAGTTAGCAGATTATCTTTCTGTGGAACGAAGTGCGATGTCAACGGAACTTGGAAAATTAAGAGATGAGGGAATGCTTTCTTTCCGGAAGAATCATTTTGCCTGAACAGAGATGCATATTTATAATAGAAGAAAATGCACTCTTGAGAAATTGTACTGAATTCAAAACTTGGTTTTTATTTAAAAAAAGAGGGTACAATAATATGCAGTTAAAATAATATATAGAGAGTAGAGGAGAGAAAGATATGTTTGGTTTTGGACAGTTGATTGAAGTATTAAAGAAAGATCCAAAGAAAATTGTTTTTACAGAGGGAAATGACCCAAGTATTTTAGAGGCAGCATCCCGTCTGCTGGCAAGTAATTTTTAAGCCCGATTCTGGTTGGAAATGAGGCTGAGATTCAGAAAGCAGCAGAGGAGAGCGGATTTAATATTCGCGGAGCCAAGATTATCGATCCATTACATTTTGAAAAATTTGATGAGATGGTTACCATGTTCTGTGAATTAAGAAAGAGCAAAGGCGTAACACCGGAGCAGGCAAAAGGAGTTCTTTCACAGGCTAATTATTTCGGAACCATGTTAGTAAAAATGGGATATGCTGATGCACTGTTAGGTGGAGCAACCTATTCTACAGCAGATACTGTTCGACCGGCGTTACAGTTAATTAAGACAAAACCGGGTAACAGCATTGTATCATCCTGCTTTATTCTGGTACGTCCTTCTGCAACTGGCGAGAATGAAGTACTGGCAATGGCTGACTGTGCAATCAACATTCATCCGACAGAAGATGAACTGGTTGAAATTGCCGGAGAAGCAGCAGAGTGTGCAAAGATATTCGGTGTAGATCCAAGGGTAGCATTCTAAGCTATTCTACATTAGGCTCCGGAAAGGGCGAGGATGTAGATAAGATGCGTAATGCGGCAAACAAGACAAGAGAAAAATATCCGGAGCTTCCAATCGAAGGAGAACTTCAGTTTGATGCAGCTGTATCTCCAAGAGTTGCACGTACCAAATGTCCGGAATCCAAAGTGGCAGGACATGCAAACACCTTTATTTTCCCGGACATCAACGCCGGAAATATCGGTTACAAGATTGCACAGCGTCTTGGTAATTTCGAGGCATATGGTCCGATCCTGCTTGGCTTAAATGCACCAATCAATGACTTATCCCGCGGATGTAATGCATCAGAAGTATATTCCATGGCAATTATTACAGCTGCATTAGCTTAAACTGTTAGAATGAAAAGGTGACGGTATGCATAACGAATTAACACAAAGTGATATCAAGAAGATGGAAGAAGAAATTGAATATCGGAAATTAGTGGTACGAAAGAATGCAATCCGTGCTGTACAGGAAGCAAGAACAGGGTGACTTAAGTGAAAACTTCGAGTATTATGCTGCCAAGAAAGATAAGAATAAAAACGAAAGCAGAATTCGTTATTTAGAGCGCATGATTCGTACTGCAGTCGTGGTATCAGATGATTCTAAGGAAGACGAGGCAGGTATCAATAATACGGTGACGGTTTATATTGAAGAAGATGATATGGAAGAATCCTTCAAATTGGTGACTACCATGCGTGGAAATTCGTTGAAAGGATTAATCAGTATCGAATCTCCTATGGGGAAAGCAGTGCTTTGGCCATAAGGTAGGAGACCGTGTCAGTGTGAAGTTAAATGACGATTACAGTTATGATGTTATAATCCGTAAAATTGAAAATACCGGAGAAGAGAACGAGAAAATCCGAAGCTTCTAAAAGATAATAAGAATAAGAATAAGAACCGGAAAACGGTTTAAAAAGGCGAGAAGAGGTCTGTAAAAGGTGATACTTTTGCAGGCTTTTTTGTATATTTTGCACAAATGTGAAATGAATTTTTGTGAATGGAAATGACGGAACGTGATTGACTATGACTGGTTTTGAACGTATAATAAAACCATAGAAAGCAGAAAATAGGAATGGGAGGGATGATATGCTGACAGAGGAAAGATATGGAAAAATCCTTTCCCTGCTGGAAGAACAGGGTAGTGTTAAAGTGACTGAGCTGATGCAGCTTTTCGATGCTTCGAATCAACGGTACGAAGAGATTTGAATACTTTAGACGAAAATGGAAAGCTTTTGAAGGTTCATGGCGGTGCAATTTTAAGAGGAACAGTTTTTCATACACAGGATGATGATGTGCTACTTCGAAGAAACATGCATCGTGATGAGAAGGCAGCCATAGCGAAGTATGCAGCATCCTTAATTACAGCAGATGATTTTATTTATCTGGATGCAGGAACCACAACAGACAGCATGATTGATTTTATGGATGTGAAGCCATCCTGTGTGGTAACCAACGCAGTAGCCCATGCAAAACGGCTCTCTGAACTGGGATGTGAGGTTTATATCATCGGCGGAGAGTTCAAGGCATCCACAGAAGCTGTGGTAGGTGCTGAAGCAGTGGAGTCCTTGGATAAATATAACTTTACAAAAGGTTTCTTCGGAACTAATGGAATTAATGTAGAAAAAGGATATACCACACCGGATGTGAAAGAGGCTATGGTAAAGAAGAAAGCAATGGCAAATTGCAGACAGTGTTATATCCTGGGAGATAAGAGTAAATTTGCACAGATATCCAGTGTGACATTTGCACCATTTGCTTCAGCAGATGTGATTACAACAGGTCTTACCTTAGAGTCTTATCGGAAGTATAAAAATATAAAGGAGGTGGAAGAATGATTTATACCGTAACTTTTAATCCGTCACTGGATTATGTGGTGGATGTAAAAAACTTCAAAACCGGTCAGGTAAATCGGACGGAACAGGAGAAAATGTTCCCGGGAGGAAAGGGAATCAACGTATCCATCGTACTGAATCATCTGGGATTAAAGAGTACCGCATGGGGCTTTTTAGCTGGTTTTACCGGAGAAGAAATCAGCAAGCGTCTGGATGAAGAGGGGGTAAATACCGATTTCATTCAGGTAGAGAAAGGAATATCAAGAATTAATGTGAAGCTTCGATCCACAGAAGAAACAGAAATCAATACCAGGGACCGATGATCCGCAGCACAGATATCGAGAAGCTTTATGCCAAATTAGATACCTTAAAAACCGGAGATGTGCTGGTACTGGCAGGAAGCATACCGGATGTTATGCCACAGTCCATATATATGGATATCATGAAATACCTGGAAGGAAGGGATGTCATGATTGCTGTAGATGCAACCAGAGAACTTCTGGCAAATGTACTTCCGCTTCATCCATTCCTGATTAAACCGAATAATCATGAATTAGGACAGTTATTTGGTGTGACAATCAGCAGCAAAGAGGATGTAAAGAAATACGCAGCGAAGCTGCAGGAGCAGGGTGCAAGAAATGTACTTGTTTCCATGGCAGGTGACGGGGCTGTGCTTTTGACAGAAGAGGGAAAAGCTTTTGAGAGCGAAGCTCCGAAGGGTAAAGTAAAGAATTCCGTAGGAGCAGGAGACTCCATGGTGGCAGGTTTCCTTGCAGGATATTTAAAGAATAAGGATTATGCGCAGGCGTTTAAGATGGGAGTCTGTGCCGGAAGTGCCAGTGCATTTTCCGAGGAGCTTGCAACGAAAGAAGAAGTAGAACAATTATTAAAGAATCATGCATTTCCATTTTAAGAAAAAGGAGGAAGATATATGAGAATCAGAGATTTGCTGGCACCGGAAAGCATTCAGTTGAATGGCTCAGCAACCGGAAAGGAAGATGTATTAAACCAGATGGTTTCCCTGATGGTAATGAGTGGAAAAATAGCAGATGAAGAGACTTACCGGAAAGGAGTCTTTGCAAGAGAGGAAGAGAGTACCACAGGAATTGGAGAGGGCATTGCAATTCCTCATTGCAAATCAGCAGCCGTAAAGAAACCGGGATTAAGTGCAATGGTATTAAAGGATGGGGTAGATTTTGATGCATTAGATGGAGAGAAGGTTCATTTAATCTTCTTAATTGCAGCACCGGATACAGAAGATAATGTACATCTCGACGTATTAAGCCGTCTGTCTGTTCTTCTGATGGATGAGAATTTCACCAACGGATTAAAACAGGCTGCTTCGGTTGAAGAATTCTTAAAAGTCATTGATGAAGCAGAGTCTGAGAAGGAAGAAAAGGAAGAACAGAAGGAAACAGAAATAAAGGAACCGGAAGTAAATCAGAAAAAGATTCTTGCAGTAACCGGATGTCCGACTGGAATTGCCCATACATACATGGCAGCAGAAAGTCTGGAAAAGAAGGCAGCAGAATTAGGTTGCTTTATTAAGGTGGAAACAAGAGGCTCCGGCGGAGCAAAAAATGTGCTTACTGCAAAAGAAATTGAAGAAGCAGACTGCATTATTGTTGCAGCCGATACCAAAGTCCCGATGGATCGTTTTGCGGGAAAACCGGTTATCATCTGTCAGGTTTCCGATGGAATCAGTAAAGCAGATAAATTAATACAGCGCGCTATGGCAAAGGATGCACCAATTTATAAAGGCAGCGGTGAAGCATCAGAAAATGAAAGCATGGGCGGAGAAAGCTTTGGACACAAAGTTTACAAGCATCTGATGAACGGTGTTTCCCATATGCTTCCATTTGTTGTCGGTGGTGGTATTATGATTGCCATTGCATTCTTAATCGACAGCTTTGGTGTAGACCTTGCATCACTTCCTACGGATGAGCGTGCTAATTTTGGTACAATTCTTCCGGCAGCAGCATTCTTTAAGTCCATTGGAGGACTGGCATTTGGCTTTATGCTTCCCGTACTGGCTGGCTATATTGCCATGAGTATTGCAGACCGTCCTGGACTGGTAGTAGGTTTCGTTGGAGGAGCAATTGCAGCAAATGGAAAATCAGGTTTCCTGGGAGCCTTAGTAGCCGGATTGCCGCAGGTCTTATCATCCAGTTATTAAAGAAAATCTTTGATAAACTGCCAAAAAAGGCCTGGATGGATTGAAACCGGTTCTACTGTATCCGCTGCTTGGTGTACTGTTGATAGGAGCATTGATGACCTTTGTTATCGAACCGCCGGTTGGAGCATTAAATACTGCAATTAATACCGGACTGGCACATATGAATGGCGTAAGCTCTGTATTACTGGGAGCATTGGTAGCAGGAATGATGGCTGTGGATATGGGCGGCCCTGTAAATAAAGCAGCATATGTATTTGGAACTGCATCCATTGCCGCTGGAAACTATAATATTATGGCAGCCGTTATGATTGGCGGTATGGTACCACCAATTGCCATTGCACTTGGAACCTTATTTTTCAAAAATAAATTTACCGCAGAAGAAAGAAAAGCCGGACCGACAAACTTTATCATGGGCTTATCCTTTATCACAGAAGGCGCAATTCCATTTGCAGCAGCGGATCCGCTGCGCGTGATTCCAGCCTGTGTGGTAGGTTCTGCAATTGCAGGAGCAATGTCTATGGCATTTAACTGTACACTTCGTGCACCACACGGTGGAATCTTCGTATTCTTGGTAATGGGTAATGCAATCTGGTATCTTTTATCATTGATTGTAGGTTCAGCAGTATCTTGTCTACTTTTGGGATTGTTAAAAAGAAGATTGTATGATATAATAAGTGATGTACTCACGAATAGTGAGCATAAGCGAGTCAACATACTTGCAAATTAAAACTATGGTATAAAAAACGGGAAAAATATAACTTTTTAGGAGGAAGAACATGAAGGAATTTACTTACACAATCACAGATGAACAGGGAATCCATGCAAGACCGGCAGGGATACTGGTAAAGGAAGCTGCAGGATTTGCAAGTGCAATTACAATCGAAAAGATGGTAAGAAAGTAGATGCGAAGAGAATCCTTGGCGTTATGGGTCTGGGTGCTAAGAAAGGTGCAGAAATCACACTTCGTGCTGAAGGGGAAGATGAAGATGCAGCAATTGAAAAATTAAGTGCGTTCTTACAGGAGAATCTGTAAAGTCAGGAAGAATATTTAAGCTGAAGTGCATTTCGGAAAAGGTGTTCACAGCGATGAAAAGGGACCTGTCACTTAGGATAAGTGGCAGGTCCCTTTTTATGATGATTTGTATTATTTTAAAATTCCTTAGTTATTTGAGATAAATGTTAATTCATCAGAGGAATAGAATGTCTCATAAGAATCATAATCACGTACTTCAAATTTAATAGAAGCATTGGTTACATCATCAATAGATGTAATATCATCATTTGCTTCAATTGACATAAAGGTACCGGTTCCAGGAAGAAGATATCCATATCCGTAATCATCCTGCATAAAGTCATTGATTGAGAAATCATCGGATTCAGCAACACAGGTTTTATCTGTAGTGTTTTCAATATAGAATACAAATACAAGTGTATCATCCCAACCGGTTGTTGTGCCGACATAATATGCATTGATGCCATTAGAGGAATCTAATGCAACTGCACCCGGAACAGAGGAAATAGAGAATGGAGTATAGGAATCGGAAAGATTGATATCCTGTACAACACCATCATCAATCAAAGTATCATAAGTATCAGAATCATAGAAGCTTACCTGAAGTTTAATATTATCAATGCTGTCAAAACCGGTTAAAGTGAAATCATCAGTAGAACAGCTAAGTTCTTCGTTGCTTTTTTTACCGGCAGCGATGTCACCTGAAATATAACCATACATGGTTACACCATTGATTGCACAATAATCAACACTGATTCCAAGGTCGTTAGAAGTATTGTTTTCAACAGTAACTTTAATTTCCGGAATTACAGAATCATCATAGTAGCTGTATACAATACTGGTAGCTGTAATGGTAACATCATTAGCTGAGTATAATACAACATTATCTAAAGGAACTTCTTTGTCATCGCCATAGCTGTAATCACTGTCATCATAGTCATCACTATCATCTGAATCGGAATCAAAATCAAAGTCATCAAGATCAGATGTGATACCACTGTTGTCAAAAAGTTCTTTTCCGGCATTGCTTAAGGTTTTAGAAACATTGATAACTGCATATACAATAACACCGATAGAAAAGATGGTTGCCAGAATGGAAATGATTAATCCGGCAATTGCTGCACCACGAAGGTCACGGTTCTTACCCATTCCAAGAATGGAAAGAATGATAGCAGCGATACCAAGAATGATTCCGATAATTGGAACAAACCATCCGAAAGGTAAAGCAGCGATACCAAGAATCAGACCAAGGACACCAAAAACACAGGATTTTTTCGGTGCATCACCATTGAGATTGTAGGAAGGTGCTGCATTGTAGCTGTTTCCATTATAGGTGTTTCCATTGTTAAATGCCTGCTGTCCGTAATCTGGCTGATTGTAAGCCGACTGATTATAAGCGTTCTGATTAAAGCTGTTTGGATTATAATCGGTCTGGTTGAATGCCTGCTGCTGATTTGCATTTGATGCATCATAGGTCTGAGGACCATTTTCCGGCTGGTTGTAAGTCTGCTGCTCAGGAGCCGGCTGACCATAGTTCATCTGAGCATTGTTGTCTGGGTTTGGAGTTCCGGCAGGTTCATTCCCGGAAAAACCATTTGGATTGTCGTTTACATTTTCACCATTTAAATTATACATAACTTTCTCCTTTTCCTATATTATGTGAATGGTTGCACTCTATTAAGGTATCATATTAAAGTCAGCTTGACAATGTTTTTCTTTTTTTGCATGATTTTGCAAAAAAAATAGAAAAAAATTTTATAAAAATACATTGACATCATCGCTTTACAGTGATAAACTAAGCTCAATTAATGAACTGAATAAATAAAATCAGTGAGCAAAAGTAGTACGGTAAATGATTTCTTTACAGAGAGCCGGCGTTGGTGGAAGCCGGTAAGATAGTTTATTCGGAATGGATTTGTCAGATGCAAAGTGAACAATAGTAGCGGATGCCGTTTTCCCACGTTACAGGGACGAGGATATCGAAGGAGACTTCTGTATCCAAGAGGTTATGTTTGAATTAGTGGCGGATATTTTCTAATTGAAAATATCCGCTTTTTAATTACTTACAGGTAAAAAGCAGACATAGCGAAGATGGGTGGCACCACGCGATAAGCGTCCCTGACTGGAAAAGAACATTTTCCGGTCAGGGACTTTTTCTTTGCACGAGCAGCATTTATAAAGCCGGTTTATAGGAGGATGATTATGGTAAGAAACAGAAAAGTATTCAAAAAACAGTGAGCATTGTCAATGAAAAATCAACAGACATGTACGAAAGTCTGGTAGGAGATAAAAAGGCTTCCTGTTAGAAAGTTACGATAAGAATTATGACCGCTATACTTTCTTTGGAATGGAGCCGGAAGAAATTGTAACATCAAGAGGAAATGCACTGGTGATTACAAAAGCAGATGGCACAGAGGAAGTAAGAGAAGGAAATCCGCTGGAGCGTCTGAAAGAATACTACAGTGAATTTCATATCGAAAAAGAAGACGAAGAGCTGTCCTTCTCCGGTGGACTGGTTGGAAATCTTGGATATGATTTTGTAAGATATTCTGAAGTGCTTCCGGACAATAACCCGGATGAAATCGGAATCGAAACCATACAGATGATGTTAATGACTTCTTTCCTTATGGTAGACCATGTAGCAGAAACACTGACCGCTGTCGTATTAGAAGAGCCTTCGGAAGAAGGACGAGAGCAGGCAATGGAAAAGGCAGGGCAGATGATAAAGAAAGCCATGGAGAAGAAGGAATGCAAACGGAACTTCTACCATGATGGAAAAATCATTAAGAAGTCGGACAGCATCGAAGAATATGGCGAAAAGGTAGAGAAAATCAAACATTATATCAGAGAAAGTATGTGTTCCAGACCGTATTGTCACAGCGCTGGACGATTGAAACCAGACAGACCGGTTTTGAATTATATAAGGAATTAAGAGAATTAAATCCTTCTCCGTATCTTTATTATTTTAATTACGGAACCTTTGAAGTAATCGGAAGTTCACCTGAGATGATTGTAAAGAAGCAGGAAAATAAAGTGTTCACCTGTCCGATTGCAGGAACCCGGAAGAGAGGAAAAGATGAAGCAGAAGACAAACGGCTGCGGGATGAACTACTTTCCGATGAAAAGAGCGGGCAGAACATGTTATGTTAGTAGACCTTGCAAGAAATGATATGGGAAGAATCAGTGAATTTGGAACCGTAAAGGTAACACAGTTTATGGAAGTACAGAATTATTCCCATGTAATGCATATTGTTTCCCAGGTAGAGGGACGCAAGAAAGGAGAATCCCATCCATTAGATTTGGTGGCATCCTTCCTTCCGGCAGGAACCTTAAGCGGAGCACCAAAGATTCGGGCTATGGAAATCATTGATGAATTAGAAAGTGTACGAAGAGGCTTATATGGTGGAGCAACCGGTTATATTGATTTCGGTGGAGACATGGATTTTTGTATTACAATCCGGACCATGGTAAAGAAAGGAAATGAGGTATACCTTCAGGCGGGAGCCGGAATCGTAGCAGATTCCGTACCGGAAAATGAATATTATGAATGCTGCAATAAAGTAATGGCATTGGCAAAGACTTTGGTTGAGGAGGAGAACTTATGATACTGCTGATTGATAACTACGATTCCTTTACTTATAATCTGTATCAGTATATAGGAACTTTTACGAAGGATATTATCGTAAAACGAAATGACAAGATTACAATAGAAGAAATCCGCACCATGAACCCGGAACGCATCATTCTTTCTCCGGGACCAAAAGCACCGAAAGATGCCGGCATCTGTATGGATGTGGTGAAGGAATTTTATAAGACAATTCCAATCCTTGGCATCTGCTTAGGACATCAGTGTATCGGGGAAACCTTTGGCGGCGTAGTGAGCTATGCAAAGGAATTATATCATGGAAAACAGTCCCTGATTGCCCATGACGGCACAGGAATCTTTCAGGGAATTGAAAGCCCGATTCAGGTGGCAAGATATCATTCCCTGGCTGTTCAGAAAGATAGTCTTCCGGAGTGCCTTGTGGTAACGGCGGAGACAGAGGATGGCGAAATCATGGCAATGCGCCATAAAGATTATCCGGTAGCTGGATTACAGTTCCATCCGGAATCCATTTATACACAGCATGGGAAGCGTATGATAGAGAATTTCTTAAACGGGAGGATATAGAACATGATATTAGATGAAATTGTTGCAGATAAAAGAGAGCAGCTTTTTCGGGATAAGCAGAAAACAGATCTGACAGTGATGCGGACATTAGCGGAAGAGAAGTTAAGAGAAGAGGCGGCAAAGAAAGAAAAGATAAGAAGCTTTTATCAGAATCTTGCCAAAGATGGACTTTCCATTATCGGAGAATTTAAAAATGCATCCCCAAGCCTTGGAAAGATAGAAAGCAGGATTACATTGGAAGAGCGGATGGAAGATTATACCGCTTCTGTGGATGCGGTATCCTGCCTGACAGAAGAGAAGCATTTCCTTGGAAATACTGATTATTTCCGGAAAGTAAGAAATCTGACTCCGCTTCCAATGTTACGGAAGGATTTCATGATTGAAGAATATCAGTTTTATGAAGCAAAAGCCATTGATGCAGATGCAGTATTACTGATAGCAGCAATCTTAGATGACAAGGAAATGTATGACTTTTATCAGCTGGCAAAGGAATTAAAGTTAGATGTACTGGTGGAAACCCATGATGAATGGGAAATGGAGCGGGCATTGAAGCTGGATGCAGACATCATTGGAATCAACAACCGAAATCTTAAGGATTTTACGATTTCACTGGAACGAACCAAAACACTTTCTAAGATGGTGCCAAAGGATAAACTTTTAATTGCAGAAAGCGGAATTGTAAGAGATGATGATGTGGCATATCTTGCAGATTGCGGTGTCAGTGGATTTTTAATTGGAAGAGCATTTATGGAACATGAAAATCCAAAGGCACTGGCAGCCCACTGGAAACAGGTTTATAAGGAAGCCGCAAAGTAAGGAGAAATGGCATGGCAAAGATTAAGATTTGTGGCATCACAAGAGAATCTGAGACAGAAGTGCTGAACCAGATGCAGGTAGATTATGCAGGCTTTGTGTTCTTTGAAAAAAGCAAACGAAACGTTTCAATAGAGCAGGCAAAAGAAATTAAGAAACATTTGAAGCCTTCTATTAAAACTGTAGCAGTTACCGTAAATCCGGCACTGGATTTGATAGATGAAATCATAGAAGCAGGTTTTGATATTCTGCAGATTCATAAGATGCAGGAATTTCCTGAAAATCTTAAAATTCCGGTCTGGGTAGCATGTCAGGTGCGAAGCAGGGAAGAAGCGGAAGAAATAAATGTTCCGGATGGTATTTCCGGCATTTTATTAGACGCACCGGAATTTGGCAGTGGAAAGACTTTTTCCTGGCAGGATTTTCCAATGAAAAAAAAAGAAGGGAATGGCAGGAAAGAAGGATACCATTTATTTTAGCCGGCGGCTTAAGCAGTGAAAATGTAGAAGAAGGTATCCGGTTATTTGAACCTGATGTAGTAGATGTCAGTTCTTCGGTAGAAGGAGAACATGGAAAAGATCATAAAAAGTAGAAGCATTTGTAAGAAAGGTGAGAGAACATGAATAAGAAGAGTTATTATGGAGCATTTGGTGGACAGTATGTAGCAGAATCATTGATGAATACTTTAAAAGAGTTGGATGATGCTTTTGAAAAGTATACAAAGGATGAAGAATTTTTAAAGGAAGTGGACTATTATCTTAAACAATATGTAGGAAGAGAGACACCACTTTATTTTGCCAGCCGTCTGAGTGAGGCATATGGAACAAAGATTTATTTAAAAGAGAGGATTTAAACCATACCGGAGCCCATAAGATTAACAACGTAATCGGTCAGATTCTTCTGGCAAAGAGAATGGGAAAAACCAAGGTAATCGCAGAAACGGGAGCCGGTCAGCATGGTGTGGCAACTGCAACCGGAGCAGCTCTTTTTAATATGGAGTGTACCGTATATATGGGAGCAGAGGATATGAAACGTCAGTCGCTGAATGTAATGCGTATGGAAATGCTGGGAGCTAAAGTAGTGCCGGTTACATCCGGAAGTAATACCTTAAAGGATGCTACGAATGAGGCAATTCGTACCTGGGCAAAAACCGCAGAGGATACCTTTTATGTAATCGGTTCCGCTGTTGGACCGTATCCTTATCCGAAGATGGTAAAATATTTCCAGAGCGTCATCAGCAAAGAAGCAAAGAAACAGATTTTAGAGCAGGAAGGAAGACTGCCGGATGTGGTTATGGCATGTGTTGGCGGAGGTTCTAATTCTATCGGAATGTTTGCAGATTTTATTGAAGAAAAGGATGTAAAACTGATTGGTGTAGAAGCTGCCGGAAAGGGAATTGAGACAGGGGAGCATGCCAGTGCCATGGCATTGGGCGAGCCTGGCGTATTACATGGTATGCGTTCCTATTTATTACAGGATGAGGATGGAAATGTGCAGCTTGCCCATTCCATTTCCGCAGGACTGGATTATCCGGGTGTTGGACCGGAGCATGCCTATCTTAAGGACAGCGGCAGAGCAGAATATGTTGCAATCAAGGATGATGAAGCCATGGATGCATTAATGGAGCTTTGTAAATTAGAGGGTATCATACCGGCAATCGAAAGTGCCCATGCAGTGGCATATGCAAAGAAGCAGGCGAAGAAAATGAAACCGGATGATATTATGGTGGTTTGTCTTTCCGGAAGAGGCGACAAGGATGTAAATACAATTGCAGATTATCTTGCAGGAAAGGGTTATTTAAACTAGGAGGTGCAGCATGAACAGAATCGAAGAAAAATTAGCACAGTTAAAAGAACAGAACAAAAAGCATTTATTACATATATGACAGCAGGAATGCCGGACTTTGATAAAATGCAGGAGATTATCCGCACACAGGAGCAGGCGGGAACAGACATCATCGAGCTTGGAATTCCATTTTCAGACCCTGTAGCAGACGGCCCGGTTATTCAGGATGCTTCCTATCATGCCATCTTAAAAGGTGTGAATTTAAAGAAAGTATTAGAAGCCATGAAAAAGCTTCGCAGTGCAAAAATTGAGATTCCAATCGTATTTATGATGTATTACAATACTATACTTCACTATGGTGTGGAAGCCTTTGTGAATGCATGTATCGAAAGTGGAGTAGACGGACTGATTATTCCGGATCTGCCATTAGAGGAACAGGATGAGATAAAGGAATTTTTGCAGAAGGAAAATGCACCGATTCTTATCCAGCTGGTATCTCCGGTTTCGAAAGACAGAATCCCTGAGATTTTAAAGGATGCAAGAGGATTTGTTTACTGCGTATCTTCCATGGGTGTAACCGGACAGGAAGCAACCTTCCATAAGAGTGTAATTGATTATCTTGGCAGTGTAAAAGAAGTATCAAAGATTCCTGTTATGATGGGCTTTGGTATCCGTACGGCAGAGGATGTTGCACCGATGAAAAAATTATCGACGGAGCAATTGTAGGCTCACATTTCATCAGACTGATGGAAGAAAATGATTATGATTTACAGGCAATTGGAACTTATTGTGGCTCATTTAAAAAAGAACTGAATCAGTAAAGGAGGAATTTACGATGAAAGAATATATTGAACTGGTTGCAGAAGGAAAAGATTTAACAGAAGAACAGGCAAAAGCAGCAATGGAAATCTTATTAAGCGGGGAAGCATCCCAGGCACAGATTGGTGCTTTTTTAATGGGACTTCGTATGAAAGGTGAGACCTTAGATGAATTAACCGGGTTTGCAGGAGTACTCCGGGATAAGGCAGATACTATTTCACCGAAGGTTTCTAATTATGTGGATCTGGTTGGAACCGGTGGAGACTGTACTTATACTTTTAATGTGTCTACCACTTCTGCATTTGTCGTTGCAGCAGCCGGGCTTCCGGTGGCAAAACATGGCAATCGTTCCATTTCTTCTAAAAGTGGTGCCGGAGATGTATTAGAGGCACTGGGCGTAAATATTATGGCAGAGCCTGCAAAAGTAGAAGCCTGCGTGGAGAAAGCCGGAATCGGATTTATGTTTGCACAGCTCTTTAACAAATCCATGAAATATGTAGGTCAGGCAAGAAAGGAAATGGGTGTGCGTACTGTGTTCAATATTTTAGGACCTCTTGCCAATCCTTCCAGAGCAAAAAATATGGTGGTAGGTGTTTATGATGCAGCCCTGACAGAAAAAATTGCCCTTGCCATGAGCAGGCTTGGCGTTGAACGTGCCTTTGTAGTAAGCGGCAAAGACAATATGGATGAAATCACAACAACAACCGAGACCGTAATATCTGAAATCAAGGATGGAAAAGTAAATACATTTACCATAACACCGGAGCAGTTTGGTTTAAAACGTGCTTCTTTAGAAGAACTGCGTGGTGGTGATGGAACAGAAAACGCCGTTATCACAAAGAAAATTCTCTCCGGAGAAGAAAAAGGCGCAAAACGCGACATCGTATTACTGAATGCCGGTGCAACCCTGTATGTTGGTGGAGTAGCATCCACTATTGAAGATGGAATCACCCTTGCAAAAGAAGCAATCGACAGTGGAAAAGCAGCAGGGAAGTTAGCGGAGCTGGTGAAGGTATCAAACGAAGCGTAGAAGAAACAAAACACTGAAAAAACGGAATGAGTAACAGAAACAAAAAACTTCGGAAATCGAAGTGATGTAAAGTACATAGTATTGTTGATTGTCAACCCTATGTAAAATACAAGTTGACAATTGGACGGCGCATACCCTATAATACCCTATGGATAAAAATCTATAGGGTATTTTTGATGGGTGATTGAAAAATAAATATAGTATTCTTTTTAAATTTTGCATATTCAAAGGATATTGGCTTTTGATGGATATGAAATGCCGGAAGTTCTTAGGTGCATGTTTTTCTTGCATAGAAACTGTCTTTCCGTTGCTTTAACCGGATATCGGAACTGTCCGTTGGGTACGGATGCTGTATGATACCTGTAAGGGGCACTAAGAATTTCGGATAAAATATCACAATATCCGGCAACCGGTGCAAATTCGCATCCGTGCTCATATGCACCTCGCTGGCACGTCCATGTGCCAGCGTTGCCTGAAACAGACGAAATTCTAAGTGCTCCTAACAGTTACATAAATGCATCCGCACTTCAACGAACAGTTCTGATATCCTGTTAAACATTGGAAAGACGGTTTTAATAAAAAAAAGAAAAACATGCATCTTAGAACTTCGGTATTTCAGAGCAGAAAAGCCAATATCCTTTGAATAGTTAAATTTACTGAAAATATATTTATTTTTCAATCACCCAATAACAACAAACGTTAGGAGAAAATTATGCAGAACACAACAACAGAAAAAAGAAAAATCACAACCCAGCAGATGGCACTGGTAGCAATCATGACAGCACTGACCTGTATCCTGGCACTATTTTCATTGCCGATTGGTCCGGTGCCAATTTCCCTTACCAATCTGGTTATTTACTTCTCATTGTATTTACTGGGTTGGAAGCTTGGAACGTTAAGCTACGTCATTTACCTTCTGATTGGACTGGTTGGTGTACCGGTATTTTCAGGATTTACCGCAGGACCGGCGAAACTTTTTGGTCCAACCGGTGGATATTTAATCGGATTTATTCCAATGGCAATCATTGCCGGTATTGTAATTGATAAATATACTGAGAAATGGCTCTTATGTCTGCTGGCAATGATTGTTGGAACGATTGTCTGCTATGCATTAGGAACAGCATGGCTTGCTTATGAAGCAAAGATGGACATGATGGCAGCATTATGGGCTGGTGTAATTCCTTTTATTCCTGGTGACCTGGTGAAAATGGCGCTGGCAATTTTAATTGCACCAAAAATCAGAGCTCAGGTATGCAGGGCAAGATAATTTTTCATAGTCTTTAGAGCAGTTTTTTCCAGTCGGCTGACCTGAGCCTGGGAGATACCAATCTCATCAGCTACCTCCATTTGGGTTTTGCCTTCAAAGAACCGTAGCTTAACGATATGATTTTCTCTGTCGTTGAGCCGGTTCATTGCATCGGAGAGGGCAAGCCCTTCCACCCAGTTATCTTCTTTATTCTTTTTATCACTAATCTGATCCATCACATAGAGTGTATCACCACCATCCGTATAGACCGGGTCATAAAGACTGACCGGACTTTGAATGGCATCTAGGGCATAGACGACTTCTTCTTTGGTAAGTCCGGCTTCTTTTGAAATTTCCTGTAAAGTAGGCTCCTGCATGGAATTTTTCATCAGGATTTCTTTGGCATGAATGGCTTTATAGGCAGTATCCCGCAGGGAACGGCTGACACGGATGCTGTTGTTATCCCGCAGATAGCGGCGGATTTCGCCAATAATCATAGGGACGGCATAGGTGGAAAATTTTACCCCCAGTGTATCATCAAAATTGTCAATGGACTTAATCAGTCCGATACATCCAATCTGAAAGAGGTCATCAATATTTTCCTGATTTCCGGAAAAACGTTTAATCACACTTAAGACCAGACGAAGATTTCCTTTGATATATGTTTCCCTTGCAGTCATATCCCCCTGTTTGATTCTGGCAAATAGAGCAGCCTTTTCTTCTTCCTTTAGGATTGGAAGCTTTGCGGTATTTACGCCGCAGATTTCAACTTTGTAGACGGACATGATGCGTACCTCCGGGTTAAAATGTTTTTGCAGCCATTGGCTGATACAGAAAGGATGTCCTTATTTACATAAAAATATGCCGGAAACAATAAAAATTTAATAATTTTTCATCTTGAAAAACGAATGGGTGAAAGCTATGATATACATAAAAAAAAAATGGAAGTGGAATAATATGCAGGATGCAATAGATAAGAGAAATGAAAGAGAGCGAATTGCTCATAGTATTGTGAAACGCTGGAATGTTCATTACATGTCGGAAGAAGAGATTTTAGCCGCACGCAAGAAACAGCAGGATGAACAGCAGGCACAGGAGATTCTTGATCGTCTTGCAAGAGTGGCTGCAGAGGAAGAAGAAAAAAAAGCAGCGTGAGATTGATGCGGCAGTAAGGCAGAAGATTGAGGAAGAAAGAGCACGTTTACAGAAAGAAGAAGCAGATGAAACGATTTCAGATGATAAGTTATCTGCTATTTTAGGAGAAAAGAGTCCTGAACGAAAAGAAACACCGCAGGCAGCGGAAGTGTCACAGGAGGTGGAAACACCGCAGGTGGTGGAGAAACAGACAGACAGTGGAGAACAAGTGTCTGAGGTCATAGAAGCGACCGTTGAAACAGAACAGGAATAAGTCGGGTTCTAACGGACAATATCTCATTCATATATTGTAATAAGAAGTGAAACTGGAGCATAAGTATGGATGATGCCTTGCTGTTACAGAAGTATCATGGATTAGGAAATGATTATCTTGTACTTGACCCGAATAAGAATAAGATACATTTATTGGAACGTCATATTGTAAAGCTGTGCAGAAGAAATATTGGCGCAGGAGCTGATGGCATTTTATATGGACCGATATGGCAGGATGAGAAGCTTTATGTAAAGATATTTAACCCGGATGGAAGTGAAGCAGAGCGCAGCGGAAATGGTGTTCGGATTTTTGCAAAATATTTATTAGATGCCGGATATATCAGACACAGACCGTTTAGCCTTTATACCAAGGCAGGCGAAGTAAGGATTGATTTTTTAAATGAAGACGGAAGTCTTATGAAAGTAAATATGGGAATACCACAATTTACCGGAGGGGTACTTGCTTATGTAGGTACGCCTCCGGAAATTATAAACAGGCCTCTGGTTTTTCATGCCATCCTTACCGGGCAACCTGTGTTTCCATGGGAAATCCGAACTGCGTGATTCATTTAGATGAAATCAGTAAAGAAAAGGCAATGGAATTAGGACCTTATGTGGAAAATGCATCTTATTTTCCAAACCGGATTAATATGCAGCTTTGTAAAGTAATGGATAGAGGTCATATCCGGGTGGAAATCTATGAGCGGGGGGAGCCGGATATACCTTAGCTTCCGGAACCGGAGCCTGTGCAGCAGCGGTAGCATCCCATAAGCTGGGACTGGTGGATGACAGAATTGAAGTCACGATGCCGGGTGGGCAGTTACTGATAGAAATCGGAGAGGATGGCAGCGTGTTCCTTACCGGAGAGGTGCAGAAAATCGGAACAATTCTGATGGCAGAACACTTTCTGGCGTAGTTGACAACTGCTTGCCTTTGAGTATAAAATGGAAAAATAGAATGCTCAGAAAGGAACATGAGAAAGAATGAGAAAGATACTGGATTTAATAACAGATGAGATGGTGAAAGCATTTGAAGCAGCCGGACTTGATGCAAAATATGCAAAAGTAACTGTTTCAAACAGACCGGACTTATGTGAATATCAGTGCAACGGCGCTATGGCTGCTGCAAAAGAATATAAGAAAGCACCGATTATGATTGCGGAGGAAGTAGTAGCACAGCTTAAGGATAACACAATGTTTGAATCCGTAGAAGCTGTAAAACCTGGCTTCCTTAACTTAAAGCTGAATAATGAATTTGTGGCTTCCTATATCAGTAAGATGCAGGAGGATACAGAGCGTTTAGGCTGTGATAAGGTGGAAAATCCAAAGACCATCATGATCGACTATGGCGGACCAAACGTTGCAAAACCACTTCATGTAGGACATTTACGTTCCGCTATTATCGGTGAAAGCATCAAACGTATTGGTAAATTCATGGGACACAATATGATTGGTGATGTGCATCTGGGTGACTGGGGTCTTCAGATGGGACTGATTATTACTGAGTTAAAGCTCCGTAAACCGGAACTTTGCTATTTTGATGAAAATTATGAGGGAGAATATCCGGTTGAGCCTCCATTTACCATTTCCGAGCTGGAAGAAATTTATCCGACAGCCAGCGGAAAATCCAAAGAGGATGCAGCTTATAAAGAAGCTGCCATGCAGGCAACCTACGAACTGCAGCATGGCAGAAGAGGGTATCAGGCACTGCTTTCCCATATTTTAAATGTATCTGTAACGGATTTAAAGAAGAATTATGCTAATTTAAATGTATCTTTTGAATTATGGAAGGGTGAGTCTGACGCACAGCCATATATCCCGGATATGGTGCAGAAGATGAAGGATGACGGATTTGCCTACATCAGCGACGGTGCGCTTGTCGTAGATGTCAAGGAAGAGACTGATACGAAAGAGATCCCGCCATGTATGATTTTAAAATCCGATGGGGCTTCTCTTTATAACACAACAGACCTTGCAACGATTGTATGGCGTATGAAGGACTACCATCCGGATGAGCTGATCTATGTGGTGGATAAGCGCCAGGAACTCTATTTTACGCAGGTGTTCCGCTGTGCCAGAAAGACACATCTTGTGGATGATGATACAGAGCTTCAGTTTTTAGGTTTTGGTACCATGAATGGAAAAGACGGAAAACCATTTAAGACCAGAGAGGGTGGTGTCATGCGGTTAGAGACACTGCTTTCCAGCATCAATGATGAGATGTACCGCAAGATTACAGAGAACCGTACGGTAGAAGAAGCGGAAGCAAAGGCAACCGCAAAAGTAGTTGCACTTTCAGCAGTAAAATACGGAGACCTTTCCAATCAGGCTTCCAAGGATTATATTTTTGATATCGACCGTTTTACTTCATTTGAAGGAAACACAGGCCCATATATTCTTTATACGATTGTCCGGATCAAATCCATTCTGAACAAATATAAAGAAGCAGGAAAAGAAGCAGGAACAGCAGCAATTCTTCCGGCACATTCCGAAAGCGAGAAGGCATTGATGTTAGAGCTGACCCGTTTCAATGCCATGATGGAAAATGCCTACGAAGAGACAGCACCACATAAGGTATGTTCTTATATCTATGACCTGGCAAATGCATTGAATCATTTTTATCATGAGACAAAGATTATGGCAGAAGAAGACGAGGCAGTGCAGGCTTCCTATGTTCGTTTATTAACACTGACCAGGCGGACATTAGAGGTTTGTATCGATGTATTAGGTTTCTCTGCACCAGACAGAATGTAAAGGAAAATATATGATTGACAATAGAATGGGTGCCATCTTTGATTTAGATGGCACTCTTTTAGACTCCATGGGAGTATGGCGGAAAATTGATGAGGATTTTCTTGGCAAAAGAGGATTTATTGTGCCGGATGATTATCTGGTAGCAATTACTTCAAAGAACTTTGATGCGGCAGCAGAATATACCAAAGAGCGTTTTAATCTGCCGGAGTCCGAAGAAGAGATTATCAAAGAATGGTTTGATATGGCGATTGAAGCTTATACCAATGAAGTAAAGTTGAAAGCCGGTGTTATAGATTACCTGAAGCAATTAAAGGCAGAAGGAATTAAGATTGCAGCAGCAACTTCTTCCGATGAGAGGCTGTTTCGTCCCTGTCTTACCCATTGCGGCATCATGAAATATTTTGATGCATTTACAGTGACACAGGAAGTGAGACGGGGAAAGGGATTCCCGGATGTGTACCAGCTTGCAGCAGAAAAGCTTTCTTTGAAACCGGAGCAGTGTGTGGTATATGAAGATATTTTAAAAGGTGTGGAAGGTGCAAAGATGGATGATTTCTATGTGGTAGGTGTGGAAGATATCCATTCCTCCTATGAGAAAAATGAAATCATGCAGCTATCTGACCGCTATATCCTAAGCTTTGAAGAATTATTAGATTAATTCCGTTACACAAAAAACACAGTTTGATCGCATTTTTATCACAAAATCATCGTCTTTTTAACACAACTTTCTCATAAACTTTCTGAGGTGAGATGTTATAAGGAGGAAGAGACGTGATAGAGATTACTCATTTGACGAAAAAATACGGGACGCATGTAGCAGTAGATGATTTGAATCTTACCATTGAGCCGGGAAGAATATATGGCTTCTTAGGACCAAATGGTGCAGGCAAATCAACTACAATGAACATGATTACCGGATATCTGGGGGCAACAGAGGGAACCATTAAAATCAATGGATTTGATATTTTGGCACAGCCGGAGGATGCAAAGAAATGTATTGGCTATTTGCCGGAGCTGCCACCTTTATACATGGATATGACGGTGGAAGAATATCTTTTGTTTGCAGCAGAACTTAAGAAGATTCCAAAGGAGAAACGGAAACTCTATGTAGAAGATGCCATGGCAACCACAAAGATTACTGATATGAGAGGCAGACTGATTAAAAATCTGTCCAAAGGATACCGGCAGAGAGTCGGACTGGCGCAGGCAGTCTTAGGTTATCCGGAAGTTATTATATTAGATGAGCCTACAGTAGGCTTAGACCCGAAACAGATTATTGAAATCCGTGATCTGATTCAGAGTCTTGGAAAGAAGCATACTGTAATTTTAAGTTCCCATATTCTTTCGGAAGTCCGGGCAGTATGTGATTACATATTTATTATTTCCCATGGAAAATTAGTTGCATCGGAAGAAACAGAAGAACTGGTAGAGCGGATGTCCGGTGGACAGGTAATAGAGCTTAAGTTAAAAGCTGAAGAAGAAAAAGTAAAAGAAGTTTTTGCAGATGCAGAACATATTACTGCAGTAGAAACGAAAGAACTGCCGGAGGATGGAGTTACTGAGGTGACTGTAACGGCAGAAAAAAATAAAGATGTCAGAGAAGAGATTTTTCATATTTGTGCAGAAAGTGATATGCCGATTTTGGAAATGATAAACGGTGGTAAATCGCTGGAAGATATCTTTCTTGAACTTACATCAAAGGAGGAAGAATAATGCGTGCAATATGGAAAAGAGAATTAAAATCTTATTTTCAGACGGTGACCGGATGGCTTTTTATTGCAGCAACACTGGCACTGTTTGGCCTTTATTTTTATGTATACAATATGTATTATGGTTCGACAGATATCAGCAGTACTTTATCAGCAGTAACGTTTCTGTTTCTGGTTACTGTGCCGATTCTTACGATGCGTACCCTGGCAGAGGAGCGGAAGAATAAGACAGACCAGCTGATTTTAACTTCGCCGGTATCAGTAGAAAAAGTGGTTCTGGCAAAATATCTCGCCACCGGAACCGTATTTACCATCAGTGTAGCGGTTATGTGTCTGGCACCGTTAATTATGTCAGCATATGGAAACGTTGCTTTTTGCAAAGAGCTATGTGGGAGTACTGGGTTTCTGGTTATATGGTATGACCTGTATTGCCATTGGAACCTTTGTATCTTCACTGACAGAAAGTATTGTAATTTCTGCAGTATTAACCTTTGTATTTCTCTTTGTGGGATATCTGATGACCGGAATTACCAATCTGATTTCACAGAATGGAAATATTATTACAAAGATTTTAGGCTGTTATGATTTGACAAAACACATGGATATGCTGATGCAGGGAATTCTTGATGTATCCGGCATTGTATATTATATTTCCATGATTATCCTGTTTTTGTTCCTGACGGTACAGTCCATACAGAAGCGTCGCTGGAGTATGAGCAGTAAGAAATTAAAGCTTGGCGTATTCAGTTCTGCCATGGTTGTGATCGGAATCGTGTTTACAGTCGCAGTAAACCTTGTAGTAAATGCATTGCCATCTTCCATTACATCTATTGATTTGACAGCACAGAAGATGTATTCCATTTCTGATGATACAAAAGAGATTCTTCATAATCTGGATGAGGATGTCACAATTTATGTTCTGGAAGCGGAAGGAAATATGGATGATACTCTTGCAACGACATTAAAGCGTTATGAAGGCGAATCTTCCCATATTTCGGTAGAATATAAAGACCCCTCCGTTTATCCGAATTTTTACCGGGATTATACGGATGATACATCTATCACCAGAAAGAGTCTGATTGTAGAAAGCAGTAAACGTTCCAAAGTAATTAATTACAGCAATATTTATGAGACCAGTATAGATTACAGTACTTATAGCAGCCAGACTACAGGTTATGATGGAGAGGGACAGCTTACCAGTGCCATTTCCTATGTCACATCGGATGAAATGCCGGTTATGTACGAACTGCAGGGACATGGTGAGACAGCATTGAACGGTAATTTTAAAGATGCTATTGAGAAAGCAAATGTCACTTTAAACAGCCTCAACCTGATGCAGGCAGACAGCATTCCGGAAGATGCACAGGCACTTATTATCAATGGGCCGACCTCTGATTTTTCATCCGATGATGCGTCAAAAGTAATTGATTATATCAATAAAGGTGGAAAACTTTTTGTAACGCTATCTTATACAGATGCTGATATGAGTAATTTTTATTCGGTTTTAAATGAGTTTGGCATTACTGCAGTAGACGGAATGGTGATGGAGAGCAATACCGGTTCTTATTATCAGGCACCATATTATCTTTTGCCAAATGTAGAAAGCAGTGCGCTGACTTCCGGTGTGGATGGCTATGTATTTACACCGTATGCAGTAGGTCTTACCTATAATACCGATACCGAAAATGTAACCTATACACCTTTACTTACCACTTCGGATGCAGCGTACAGTAAGACAGATGCTACAAGCTCCTTAGAGCAGACGGAGGATGATATTGCAGGACCGTTTACGGTAGGATTAAAGGCGGAAAAAACCATGGATGATACAAGCACAGATATTCTTGTATATTCTTCCATGAGTATGTTTACGGATGATGCAGACAGTATGGTATCCGGAAATAATTTATCCGTATTTTCAAAATCCATTGCAAGCTATATTCCGGAAGACAGCAGTTCAGCAGTTGTGATTCCGGTCAAAGAATATGACAGCGGTACCCTGACCGTACCGGCTTCGGTTGTCATTGCATCAGCTGTAATCGGCATTGCAGTAATTCCGTTATTGCTTCTTGTAATCGGTATCGTAATCTGGATGAGAAGGAGAAAGAAGTAATGAAGAAACAGAAAAAAACAGTTGATTGCTTTATGCATCCTGCTTCTTATCTGTATTGTTGCATGGGTTAGCCTGACGAAGTGGAATAAAAGCCAGGAACAGAAAAAACAGGAAGAGGAAGAAGCATCCAAAGTTATGGTGACAGACATCGCAACAGAAGACGTAAAAGCATTTTCTTATCAGTATAATAATGAGACACTGTCTTTTGTAAAAGAAGATGACACCTGGTATTATGAGGCAGATAAAAGCATTGCATTAGACCAGGATGCCGTGGAAACATTGGTTACCACCGCAGCACAGTTTACAGCAGACCAGGAAATCAGGGATTATGAGGACTTGTCAGAGTATGGACTTGAAACGCCGTCAAATACCATTACACTGACGACAGGGGATGGAACAACAACACTTCTGATTGGAAATAAAAATGACATGCTGAGCCAGTATTATGTAAAGACGGATCAGTCTGACAGTATTTATCTGGCAGGAAGTGCAGTATATACCACTTATCAGAAAGGAATCGCGGATTTGACTGCAGCAGAAAGCACAACCGAAATTGCGGAATAAAAGGATTGACAAGTAAAATATCCATTGGTAAAATATATGAGAAAGTGTGGAAGAGAAATAGTAATCATTGGAAGCCTTCAGAGAGAAAACGGCAGGTGAGAGTTTTTGACGGAAGATGATGAACCAGTCTTGGAGCTGCATATCCAAGCAGAAGTGAAGGTATGTCGGGTTCTCCCGTTACAGAGAGAAGGCATAAGAAGATGTGCCGGAGTGCAGGAGCAGCCCTGAATTTAGGTGGTACCACGGATGAAACATTCGCCCTAAGCTAAATCATAGCTTAGGGCTTTTATATTGCTTTAAGCAGATGAGTTGCAAGAATAGAAAAAGGAGATAAGAAAATGAAACTGGAAAAATTAGTTGGTGACCGGTTTAAAGAGAGACCGGCAGATTGTGTGATTGACAGTCATGCACTTATGGTAAAAGGTGGATACATCAAATATGTGGCAAATGGTATCTATTCTTCATTCCTGCCATTAAAGAGAATTACACGTAAGATTGAGCAGATTCTTCGTGAAGAGATGGACAAGGTAGACGGACAGGAAGTACAGTTCCCGGTTGTTATGCCTGCATCTATCTGGGAAGAATCCGGAAGATATGAAAGCATCGGAGACGAGCTGCTTCGTTTCACAGACAGAAACGGTGCCAAGATGGTACTTGGCATGACCCACGAAGAAGCAGCCGTGCAGCTGGTTCGTGAGTATGCACAGAGCTATACCAAATATCCTTTTATGATTTATCAGATTCAGACCAAATTCCGTGATGAAGCAAGACCTCGTGCCGGATTAATCCGTGTAAGAGAGTTTACCATGAAGGATGCATATTCCTTCCATACCAGCCAGGAAGATTTGGAGCAGTATTATCAGAGAGTACACAAGGCATATGAGCGTATTTTTGAAAGAGCCGGTATTCCGGAAGTGGTATCCGTTGCATCTGATTCCGGTATGATGGGCGGAAGCCTTTCCCATGAGTTCATGCTTCTTACTCCGATTGGAGAAGATTCCATTGTACTTTGTGATGATTGTGGATACAAAGCAAATATGGAAGCTGCAGAAAATATTTCTGACATTCCAAGAGCCGCAGAATCAGCAGAGCTGGAAAAGGTTCATACACCAAATATCCATACCATTGAAGATATCTGTGAATTCTTTGGCGATAAGACAAACAACTCCTGTAAAGCAGTTGTTTATCAGAAAAATTCAGATGACAGCTATGTGGTTGTATTTATCCGTGGCGATCTGGAAATCAATGAGACCAAGCTTGTTAATTATCTTGGTGATCAGATTCATGCTGCTGTTATTACAGAAGAGTGCGGATTAAATGCAGGCTATATCGGACCAGTTGGCTTACATATCAATGCACCACATGTGGTTTTATATGATAAGTCTCTGGAAGGAAGAAATAACTTATCCTGCGGAGCAAATGAAGAGGAATACCACTTTAAAGGACTTGATATGGAGCGAGATGTAAAAAGACGCAGAATATCATGATTTTGCTAAGGTATACGAAGGCGGAATCTGCCCGAAATGTGGTAAGAAGACCGTCCGTATTTCTAAAGGTATTGAAGTGGGAAATATCTTCCAGCTCGGAACCAAATATACCAAGTCCATGAAGATGACTTATGTAGATAAAGATGGTGAGAGACAGACTCCAATCATGGGCTGCTATGGAATCGGTGTCGGAAGACTTGCTGCTGCTGTATGTGAAGCCCATCATGATGAGTATGGTCCAATCTGGCCAAAGGAAATTGCTCCATGGCAGGTCCACCTTTGTGCAGTAAGACCGGACAATGAAGAAGTAAAGGCTTTTGCTGATGATTTATATGAGAAAATGCAGAATGCCGGTATTGAAGTTATCTATGATGACCGTACCGTAAGCGCCGGCGTTATGTTTGCAGATGCAGACCTTCTTGGAATTCCACTTCGTGTTATCGTAAGCCCAAGAAATATGAAACAGGGAATCGTAGAAGTGACATCCCGTGATAAGACCTTAAAGGAACAGGTTCCGGTAGAAAACGTATTTGAAGAGATTCAGAAATACTTATAAGAAGAGATTAAAAATAGCATATAGTGAATGATATGAGACGAACTGCTGCCGGTTGGAAAACAATCAGCAGAAGTTCTTTTTATGCGAGTAGCGAAAAATCTGCATGCAGGCATGCGATTTGGCGAGCACCGCGATAACTCGAGAAACTCGCAAAGCGTGTTTCTCGTAGTTAGTGCGTCTGTTTATTAATATAGCTTGTCTTAAATTTTGAATACATAATCTTCTGGCTGCGGTACAGTCCGTAATAGCCGGAGAGCATATAGCTGAATGCAATCGCAAGAAGCAGGAACGGCATTGCAGCGAAACCGAACATTTCAAAGCTGATCAGCAAAGAAGTAATCGGGCTGTTGGTAACACCACAGAAAATGGCGGCCATACCGATGGCGGCACTTAAGGTTGGGGAGAAACCGGTCAACGTTCCAAAGAGACAGCCGAAGCTTGCACCGATAAAGAAAGTAGGAACAATTTCGCCACCTTTAAAGCCGGCACCAAGGGTCAGGGCGGTAAAAATGATTTTTAAAAGAAAAGCTTCCGGAGCCACTGTGCCGTCAAAACATTTGGAAATAATATTAACGCCGGTTCCATTGTAATCCTGATTACCTACCAGAAGGGTGAGGAGAATAATGATGCAGCCGCCTGCCGCAGCACGAAGGTAAGGATTTTTGATAAATTTACGGTAAATGGCTTCACTGTAATGTAAGGAAATACAGAACAGGATACTGACCAATGCACATAAAACGGCAAGAACCGTTACGGTAACTGCAGAAGAAATTCCAAATTCGGAATGTCTAAAATGGCAAAGGACGGCGGCGCAATCTGAAAGTGTAATGCCAGACCATGTGCTACTAAAGCAGAGATAACACATGGCACTAATGCAGAATAGTGCATGATGCCGACACTGACTACTTCCAACGGAAAAATAGCGGCAGCCATCGGTGTTCGAATAAGGCGGAAAAAGCAGCACTCATGCCGCACATAATCATAATATGTTTATCTTTTTCATCAAAACGGAAAAGTCTTCCGAGAGAATTTCCGATGCTTCCGCCAAGTTGAAGTGCTGCACCTTCCCGGCGGCAGAACCACCAAAGAGGTGTGTGATTAAGGTGGAGATAAAAATAAGCGGAGCCATACGCAGTGGAATTTCATCCCCGGAATGGATGGCGGAAAGCACCAGGTTGGTTCCAGTATCCTTTTCATCATGGAGAAGATGATAGAGCAGTACAATCACGATTCCACCCAGCGGAAAAAAGAAGATGAGCCATGGATAAGCAGTTCTTGTATCGGTGACCCATGTCATGCCAAAGTAAAAGGCAATTCCCACCATACCGATGAGAAGACCGGACAGAATAGAAAAAATAATCCATTTTATGGCGGTACGCAGACGGCGCAGATTGTGTTTGATTTTATGTATCACAAGTTCTTTGGTAACTGGTTCATTCATGATGTAGTAACTCCTTTTTTATATAAAGTAAATATTATAAGCAGAAATTGTTTGTATTTTTTGAAAAATATATATTCTATAAGAAATAGTAGCATTCTGGAAATAAATTTACAAGATGAATGAAGAGATAAATGAAGAGAATTTTATTTGCAAAAAATAACCGGGGTGACTATAATAAGTGAAGGCTTTCTATAAAATCTGGAAATTACAGGCAATGGAGGAAGAAAGATGGAATCAGAAATCAGGATACGCCGGCAGATGATAGAGATTGGAAAAAAGAATTTATCAGAGCGGAATGGTAGCTGCCAATGATGGTAATCTTTCTGTGCGTATATCAGAGAATGAAATTTTGTGTACGCTAACCGGAATATCCAAAGGATATATGACGGAAGAATGTTTATGTAAGATAAATCTGCAGGGAGAAGTCTTATCCTGTCAGGATGGGTTCCGCCCGTCTTCTGAAATGAAGATGCATTTGAAAGTATATGAAAAACGTCCGGATGTAAGAGCAGTTGTACATGCACATCCGCCATATGCCACAACCTTTGCGATTGGCGGTCAGGCATTAAATCGTGCAATCATATCAGAATCCATTGTAAGTCTTGGCTGTGTGCCGGTGGCAGAATATGGGCTGCCGTCTACGCAGGAAATACCGGATGCCATTGCACCATATCTTGACTATTTTGATGCGTTGCTCTTAGCACATCATGGGGCACTGACTTATGGAAAGGACCTGACGGAAGCTTATTACCGGATGGAGTCGGTAGAATTATATGCAAGACTTCTTTACCAGAGTAAAATGATGGAAATGGACAGGGAGCTGGATGCAGATACGGTACATAAATTATGTCTGATGCGGGAAAAGGCAGGAATGAAGAATCCGGAAACAGTCTGTGGCAGTAAGAAATTATTATTTGAAAGCTGCCGTGAGTGTATCCGCAGGAAAAATCTTTTGCCAGATGGATAGAAAAGAAAACGTTTGGCAGAAGGCAGCATTTTATAAGCCGGAAAAAGTTATTACAGAGAATAGCAGGAAACAGAAAAAGGAGATTAGAAGATGACAATAGAAGAAAGAGTAAAATTAGCAGAAGAAAAACACCACAGCGGATATAACTGTGCACAGGCAGTATTATGCAGTTACAGTGATAAGCTGGGTATTGATGAAGAAACTTTATTCCGTCTGTCGGAAGGATTTGGCGCAGGGATGGCAGATATGCAGGGAACCTGTGGTGCAGCAACCGGAATGTATATGATTGCAGGAGCACTGGGAAGCTCGGGAGCAATTGAAAAGGGCATGACCAAAGGCAGAACATATCAGACGGTAAAGGGACTGACAGCAGCATTTGATGAAAAAACGGCTCTCATATCTGTAAAGAATTGAAAGGAATTGAAACCGGAAAGGTTTTGCGGAGCTGCGATGGCTGTATTGAAGATGCAGTCCGTATTGCAGAGCGCTTGTTTTCATAGAAAAACACAATTTCATGGTAAAAGTGCACAAAAATGGAATGCCAAAATTATATAAGTGTACAAAATGTTAAAAACCCCATTGCTATTTTTGAGTAATGGGGTTATATTATATATAGCCACTGAAAACGTTACCGAGAACGTAACCAACTAGGTTTCAGACAAGTCGGTATACAGATTGGGAAAGAGGTTTTCAGGAAGGATAGCATATTATATTTTAGGAGGATGTACTATGAAAAGAAAATTAGTATCTCTTATGTTAGTTGTATCTATGACAGCAGCTATGGTTGCTGGATGTGGAAGCGACGACAAGAAAACAGCTGACAATAATGCAGCAGGAACAGAGAAGACAGATGACAGCAAAGAAGCAGCAAGTGGTTCTGTTTACTACTTGAACTTCAAACCAGAACAGGATCAGCAGTGGCAGGATCTTGCAAAAGCTTATACAGATGAGACTGGTGTTCCAGTTGAAGTTGTTACAGCAGCATCTGGTACATATGAAGAGACTTTAAAGTCTGAGATAGCTAAATCTGATGCACCTACACTTTTCCAGGTAAACGGACCAGTTGGTCTTGCAGCATGGAAAGATTACTGCGCAGACTTATCAGGAACAGATGTTTATTCACATGTTAAGAGTGATGACTTTGTACTGAAAGATGGAGACGAAGTAAAAGGTATCGCATATGTACTTGAGACTTATGGTCTTATTTACAACAAAACCGTATTAAACGCATATTGCGGAATGGACGGAGCTAAAGTTTCTTCTATCGATGAAATCAACAGCTTCGCAAAATTAAAAGAAGTAGCAGATGATATTCAGTCAAGACTTGCAGAAGTAAGTGAAGCAGCTGGTCCTGAATATGACCTTAAGGGTGCATTTACTTCAGCTGGAATGGATTCTTCCTCTGACTGGAGATTCAAGACACACCTTGCAAATCTTCCAATCTACTATGAATACAAAGCAGATGGAATCGATTCTACAGATGCTATCAAAGGAACTTACCTTGATAACTACAAACAGATCTGGGATTTATACACAACAGATTCTACTTGCGAAGGCTCTATGTTAGCAAGCAAGACTGGTGATGATGCAGTAGCTGAAATTGGCTTAGGCGAAGCTGTATTCTATCAGAATGGTACATGGGCATACAATGATATTATCAATGCTGGTGTATTAACAGATGATGACCTTGGAATGATGCCTATCTACATCGGAGTTGATGGAGAAGAGAATCAGGGACTTTGTACAGGATCTGAGAACTACTGGTGTATTAATGCTAATGCTTCTGAAGAAAACATCAAAGCAACAGAAGATTTCTTGAACTGGGTTATTACAAGTGACACAGGACGTGACATTGTTGCTAACCAGATGGGCTTCACAACACCATTTGATACATTTGATGATGGATATCAGGCAAGCAATGCATTAATGGATGCAGTTAACCAGTCCATTGCAGATGGTAAGAATTCTGTAGCTTGGTGCTTTACAACAATGCCTTCTGAGGCTTGGAAAGATGGCGTAGGTTCTGCATTAACAGCTTATGCTGCTGGAACAGGTTCCTGGGATGATGTTGTAACTGCATTCGTTGATGGCTGGGCTTCTGAGTACGCAGCAGCAAACGAGTAAGACTTATCACATATAATCAGAACAATATGTGAAAAAAAGGGCGGGCGGATATCGCCTGCCCTTTATACGAAAAGGGAAAGGAAAAATATTATGAACAAATCAATTAAGAAATATTTTCCTGTTTTTGCACTCCCGACTTTAGTGGCATTTACAATCGGTTTTATAATTCCTTTTGCTATGGGTATCTATCTTTCTTTTTGTAAATTCACAACTGTTACGGATGCAAAGTTTGTAGGACTATCTAATTATACCAAAATCTTTGGAGATGAGACATTTGTTCACTCGTTATGGTATACAGCACTCTTTACAATTGTTTCCGTGCTTGCCATTAACTTTTTTGCATTCGTAATTGCGATGCTTTTAACAAAGGGAATTAGGGGAACAAATATTTTCCGTACCGTTTTCTTCATGCCGAACCTGATCGGTGGTATCGTACTTGGATATATCTGGCAGTTGATTTTCAATGGTATTCTCGCAAATTACAGCAGAACATTGGCATATAATGAAAAATATGGTTTCTGGGGATTGGTTATCCTCATGTGCTGGCAGCAAATCGGCTATATGATGATCATTTATATCGCGGGTATCCAGAATATTCCTGGAGATTTGATTGAAGCTGCAGAAATCGATGGGGCAACTTCCTGGCAGGTACTTAAAAATGTAACCTTACCGATGGTAATGCCATCCATTACCGTATGTACATTTTTAACACTGACCAACGGATTTAAATTATTCGACCAGAACTTAGCATTGACAGCAGGTGAACCTGCAAAGAAATCACAGCTTTTAGCATTGAACATCTATGATACTTTCTATGGTAGAAACGGATGGGAAGGCGTTGGTCAGGCAAAAGCAGTTGTATTCTTTATCCTGGTAGCAATAATTGCACTTGGACAGAACTATCTGACCAGACGTAAGGAGGTGCAGCAGTAATGAGTAATGTAAGAAAAGCAAAACATGGCTGGATTTTTACCATTATATTTACTATTTTAAGTGTACTGTGGGTACTTCCGATTGTAATCGTATTTATGAACTCCTTTAAATTAAAGGCATATATTAACCGCTTCCCGTTCCAGTTAGGACCGTTTAAAATGACTGACGGATGGGACAGATTTGTTGCCGGAGTGCAGAAGGCATTTGTTGGATTAACCAACTATGCAGAAGGTATCCGCAAGATTAACTTCTTTAATGCGTTTGGAACATCATTATTTATCACAATATGTTCTGTTGCGGTAATTATTCTCTGCACATCTATGTGTGCATGGTATATCATCCGCGTGAATGATAAGTTTTCAAAAGGTTTATATTGCCTTTGCCTGTTTTCCATGATCGTACCTTTCCAGATGGTAATGTTTACATTATCCAAGCTGTCAAATATGTTACATCTTGGAAATCCGGTTGGAATCATTTTAGTATATCTTGGATATGGAGCAGGACTTGCGGTATTTATGTTCACCGGCTTCGTAAAGAGCATTCCGCTTGAAATCGAAGAAGCGGCAATGATTGATGGATGCAGCCCGATTCAGACATATTTCCAGGTTGTATTCCCGATTTTAAAGCCTACTGCAATTACAGTTGCAATTCTTCAGGTAATGTGGATCTGGAATGATTATCTTCTTCCATATCTGGTACTTGATATCAGAAAATGGAAAACGATTCCGATTGCAATTCAGTATTTGAAAGGTGGATATGGCTCTATTGACTGGGGCGCAATGATGGCTATGCTGGTACTGGCAATTCTTCCAATTATCATTTTCTATGGAATCTGTCAGAAATATATTATCGAAGGCGTTGTTGCAGGAGCTGTAAAAGGTTAAGCATTTATATAATAAGTATTTCGCTATAGATATAGTGTAAAGGCAGGACAAAACATGACAATAAAAGATATTGCAAAAGAATCCGGGTATTCAGTAAGTACTGTGTCAAGGGTTCTGAATAACAGGGATGATGTGAGTCCGGAAGCAGAAAAGAAGATTCGGCGGATTGTTGCAGAACACAATTTTGTTCCAAATGGAAATGCGAAGCATTTGAAACAGATTGCGTCTAAAACCATCTGCGTACTGATAAAAGGTACGTCGAATATGGTTTTTTCAGGGATAGCAGAAGAAATCCAGACGATTGTAAATAAGACCAGTTATACATTGAATATGATATATCTGGATGAAGAAGAAAATGAAGTAGAACAGGCAATTATTCAGTGTCGTGAAAGAAAACCTCTGGGGATTTTATTCCTCGGAGGTAATCCTGCATTTTTTTTAGGGAAAAGTTTCATGAAGTAAAAGTTCCATCGGTATTAGTGTCTACTGCAGGAAAAGATCTTGGCTTTCCGAACCTGTCCAGTGTAGCAACAGATGATGTGGAAGCGGCAAAATGTGCCATGAATTATCTGGTGAATCAGGGACATGTTCATATTGGAGTAATTGGAGGAAATTTAAGTTCTTCTTATGTCAGTGAACAGCGTTATATCGGGTGCGAGAAATGTTTTGGTGAAAAGGGAAGAATATTTGATTACGATAAATATTTTGTGAAAGCAAGATTTGACTTTGGAAGTGCGTATCGGGCTACGGAAAAACTTTTGGAGAAGGCAAAGGATATGACTGCTATATTTGCGATGAGTGATGTCATGGCAATTGGAGCGATTCGTGCGATACGTGACAGAGGTCTTCTGGTACCGGATGATATTTCCGTTGTGGGGTTTGACGGAATACCAATGGCGGATTACTATAATCCAAAGCTGACCACTGTAAGACAGCGGTACCAGACGATGGCACAACGCAGTCTTGAAATACTATTTCGTACAATTGACTTGAAAACCAAGGCAGTACATGAAATAATACCTTTTGAACTTGCACTGGGGAAAGTGTTCGTGAGATAGGAAAATAATCTAGTTTGCAGGAGGAATTTAATTATGAGAACAAGTGGGATATTAATGCATATATCTTCACTTCCGTCACCATACGGAATTGGTACAATGGGAAAGGAAGCCAGAAAATTTGTAGACTTTTTGGATAAATCAGGACAGACTTACTGGCAGATATTACCGATATGCCCAACCAGTTATGGAGATTCTCCATATCAGTCATTTTCAAGCTTTGCGGGGAACCCATATTTTATTGACTTAGATTATCTTTGTAAGGATAAGTTACTGACAAAAAAGGAATGTTTAAGCTATGAATGGGGAGAAAATCCGGAATTTGTAGAGTATGGAACACTTTATGAAAACCGTTTTCCTTTATTGAAAAAAGCATATCAGCGCTTTAAAAAGCATTACCGGATGATTTTGCGGACTTTTGTGAGAAAAACAGTGACTGGTTAGAGGACTATGCACTGTTTATGGCATTGAAGGATGCAAATGGCGGGGTTGCATGGTTTGAATGGAAGAAAGATTTAAAACTCCGTAAACCATCAGCAATTGAAAATGCGAAAGAAGAATTTGCAGATGCTGTTGAATTCTGGAAAATGTTGCAGTATCTGTTCTTCAAACAGTGGACAGAGCTGAAAGCATATGCCAATGAAAAAGGTATTCAGATTATCGGTGATGTACCTATTTATGTTGCTGGTGACAGTGCAGATGTATGGGCAAATCCGGGACAGTTCTATTTAGATGAGAACCTGGATCCGATTGATGTATCCGGATGTCCTCCAGATGCATTCTCTGCTGATGGACAGTTATGGGGAAACCCGTTATTCCGTTGGGATGCTATGAAGAAGGATGGTTATACCTGGTGGACAAAACGTATCAAAGCAATGTCTGAATTGTATGATGTTGTTCGTATTGACCACTTCAGAGGTTTTGATTCATATTACGCAATTCCTGCAAAGGATAAGACAGCAAGAAATGGAGAGTGGAGAGAAGGTCCTGGTATGGACCTGTTCAATGCTCTGGAAAAGAAACTTGGCAGATTAAATATTATTGTAGAAGATTTGGGTTATTTAACACCGTCCGTAAAACAGTTGTTAAAGGATACCGGTTTCCCTGGAATGAAGTTAATCCAGTTTGCTTTCGACAGCAGAGAAGAGAGTGATTACCTTCCACATACATATCAAAAGAATTGTGTTGTTTATACGGGAACTCATGATAATGATACCATTATGGGATGGTTCAAGACGGCTCCAAAGGAAAGTGTTAAATATGCCAAAGAATATTTAAGATTAAACAAAGAAGAAGGATATAACTGGGGCACCATGAAAGCTGTATGGGGCTGTGTTGGTGATATGGCTATTGTTCCGATGCAGGATATTCTTGGAATTGGCAGTGAAGGACGTATGAATACACCATCTACACTTGGCATGAACTGGAAATGGCGTGCAGTAGATGGACAGATTACTTCGGCACTTGCAAAGAAAGTCTGCAAAAATATGGAAATCTACTGTAGAAAGAGAAAAACAAAAGAAGAGCTGGAAGCTTTAGAAACAGCAGAATAAAATGTATCATTTTATAGTAAACAATACCTCGGGAGGCGGCAGGTCCAAACGGGTCTGGGAGGAACTGCAGAATTACCTTCTGGAGCATGAAATAAGGTATAAAGCACATTTTACAGAGTATGAGGGTCATGCGAAGAAGCTTGCAGACCGTGTATGTGATATTGATAGAGAAAAAGTGTATCTTATTGTGGTCGGTGGTGATGGTACGTTAAATGAAGTACTGAACGGGATGCATGATTTTGAAAAAATCCGGTTTGGATACATACCGACCGGCTCCGGGAATGATTTCGCAAGAGGTATGAAAATCAATGGAACACCTACAGAAAATTTAGAGCGGATACTTCAGGCGGAAGAGACAACGCCGATTGACTTAGGCTGTGTCAGCTGGGTGGAAGAAGGACAGAAGGAACAGAAGATTTTTGCAATTAGTTCCGGTCTTGGACTGGATGCGGATGTATGTAAACAGGCACTGCATTCCGGATTAAAGAAAGCATTAAATAGACTGGGACTTGGTTCATTAACCTACGTCTGTCTTACGATAAAATCCCTGTTTACCATGCCGACAGCAGAGGCGAAGATAGTATTTGATGATGAAGTGGAAGAGCCGATTTCCCGGATGATTTTTATTGCTGGAATGAATCAGTATTGTGAAGGCGGTGGAGTGCCGATGGCTCCGGAGGCCGTGGCTACGGACGGAGAATTTTCAGTCTGCTGTGGTTATGGAGTGGCAAGGTGGCGCACCTTTTTCCTGCTGCCATTTCTGGTAAAGGGAAAACATACAGGATTTAAGTGCTTTGATATCCATAACTGCAGAAAATTCAGCGTGGATTTGGAAAAACCAATGGTATTGCATGCTGACGGAGAATATTGCGGGGATGTGACACACGCAGAGTTTAGATGTCTTTCAGGAAAACTGAATATTTTGTTATAATGGTGACTTCCTCCTGCATATACATATAACAGTATAGGCAGGAGGAATTTATATGGAAAATTTTAATACAGGCACTTATGATATGTATAAAGATATCAGTGCAAGGACAAATGGGGAAATTTACATAGGTGTGATTGGAGCTGTGCGGACCGGAAAGTCATCTTTTATCAAACGTTTCATGGAGCTGATGGTACTTCCGTTTATGGAGGATGAAAACAGCCGCCAGCGTGCGGTGGATGAAATGCCACAGGCGCCCAGGAGAAAAACCATTATGACAACAGAGCCGAAGTTTATTCCAAAAGATGCTGCAAAAATCCGGCTGGGCGAAGATACCGAAGTAAAAAGTGAGGCTGATTGACTGTGTGGGTTATATGGTAGAGGGTGCCACCGGACATCTGGAAAATGGCGTGGAGCGAATGGTAAAGACGCCTTGGTTTGAAGAGGAAATTCCTTTTACAAAGGCGGCGGAGGTCGGGACCAGAAAGGTTATTAATGACCATGCAACCATTGGAATTGTAGTAACTGCAGATGGCAGTTTCACAGATATCCCGCGGGAGAATTATGTGAAAGGTGAGGAAGAAACCATAAAAGAGCTGCAGAGAATCGGAAAACCCTTTGTTATGGTACTGAATTCCGTAAAACCATACAGCGAGGAAACGGCACAACTGGCAAAAGAATTAGAAGAAAAATATGAAGTCAGTGTATTTCCACTGAATTGTGAGCAGCTTCGAAAAGAAGATGTCTATGCAGTGCTGAAGGGTATCCTCTATGAATTCCCGGTTGTGAAGATGAATTTCTTTCTTCCGAAATGGGTAGAAATGTTGGAAATGAGTCATCCAATCAAAGAAAATGTGGTTGCAAATGCTGGGGAAATGCTGTCGGAAGTAACACTGATAAAAGATTTGATGGATTACAAGATGGCTCCGGAGGGAGATTACATTTCCAATATGATGATGCAGGCAGTGAATCTGGAAAATGGCACAGCAGATATCCGGCTGGATATTGCAGATCAGTATTATTATGAAAATATCAGTGAACTGACCGGAACAGAAGTGACCGGGGAATACCAGCTTATTTCCATGATAAAGGAGCTTTCTGAGAAACGTAAGGAATATGAGAAAGTAGCGGATGCGGTACAATCGGTAGAAATGAAAGGATATGGAGTGGTGAGTCCGAAGCTTTCAGATATTAAAATGGATGATCCGGTGCTGATTAAACATGGTAATAAATTCGGCGTGAAAATTAAGGCAGTAGCACCGTCTGTTCATATGATCCGGGCAAATATTGAAACGGAGATTGCACCGATTGTAGGAAGTGAAGAGCAGGCAAACGACCTGATTCATTATATCAAAGAGGGACAGAGCACAGAAGATGGAGTCTGGGGAACCAGTATTTTTGGAAAATCCATTGGAGAACTGATGGAAGACGGTATCCGCAGCAAGATTGGCATGATGGATGATGAAAGCCAGATGAAGCTGCAGGATACCATGCAGAAAGTTGTAAATGATAATAATGGCGGATTAGTCTGTATTATTATTTAAGGATGCAAGCCGGTAATCCCGGGGTGATATTCCTTTCAGCTTGTGGAACGTCTTGGAAAAATGCAGCCCATTGTCAAAGCCTACGGAATTAGCTACAGCAGTAATGGATAGGCTGGAGTGTTCTAAGAGATAGCATGCCTGTTTTAAACGAAACTGGGTCAGATAATTTTTCGGCGACTGACCCAGTATGGTTTCAAAGGAGCGGTACAGATGGCTCCGGCTTACGCCTACATAATCAGCAATATCTTCTACGCGGATCGGGTAGGAATAGTTGGCGGAAATATAGGCAATTCCTTTCTGGACATAGTTGCTGGAACTGTTATACTGTTCATTATTGCTGGCATGTTTCATAAAAAAAGAGCCAGCGTCTGATAGAGTCGTCCGGTCATTTCTACAGAATCCATGAAATCATTCCCGCGGGCTTCATAGATACCGAGAAGGTGTTCCCGGATGGATTCGGAAAGCGGCGTCTGGTGAATCAGTGGAAAGTCTCTGGAAAAATCTGTGGCATTCAAAATAATGGCAGCGTCACTGCCATTAAAGCCTACCCAGGCATATTCCCACGGGTCTTTTTCGTCTGCATAATAGGTGATTTCGGTCTGAGGGTAGACAAGGAAGGTATCTCCGGTGGAAAGGGCATAAACTTTACCACCAACAGAATAATATCCTTTGCCGGATAGAATGTGATGAATCAGATAATGGTCACGGATTCCCGGTCCCCACTGGTAAAGTGGTTCACATTTCTGGAAACCGACATTATAGACGGAAAGGGAAACCAGTTCTTTTTTATTTACTTTATAAGAATTCTTATATTTGGGGTCCATCGTATGCCTCCCTTCTGGAATTTGCAGATAGAATATAGATATATTATAGAGGCTGTCCTTTGCAGATGCAACAAAAATACATATTGTTTATACAATAGATACTGTTCAAATACAGGAATATAAGGTATACTCTTATTTGTAAGGAACACGAAAATACATATTTTAGTACAAAGGAGTGGAGAATATGTCTATTTTAGTTACAGGTGGAGCAGGTTATATCGGAAGTCATACCTGCGTGGAATTACAGCAGGCAGGCTATGACGTAGTAGTGCTGGATAATTTATCCAATGCCAGCGAAAAATCATTGGAGCGTGTAAAAGCGCTTACTGGAAAAGAAGTTACATTTTACCGTGGAGATATCTTAGACAGAGATATCTTAAATAAAATCTTTGAAAATGAGAAGATTGACAGCTGTATTAATTTTGCAGGACTGAAGGCTGTCGGAGAGTCTGTGGCAAAGCCTTGGGAGTATTACAATAACAACATTGCAGGAACTTTAACACTGGTTGATGTGATGCGTCAGAACGGATGCAAGAATATTATTTTCTCATCATCCGCAACCGTATACGGTGATCCGGCAGAGATCCCGATCACAGAGAAATGCCCGAAAGGACAGTGTACCAATCCATATGGCTGGACGAAATCCATGTTAGAGCAGATTCTTATGGATATGCAGAAAGCTGATCCGGAATGGAATGTTATCTTATTAAGATATTTTAACCCAATCGGAGCACATCCAAGCGGAACCATGGGGGAGAATCCAAATGGCATTCCAAACAACCTGATGCCATACATTACCCAGGTGGCAGTTGGAAAGTTAAAAGAGCTCGGTGTATTCGGAAACGATTATGATACTCCGGACGGAACCGGCGTGCGTGATTACATTCACGTTGTTGATCTGGCAAACGGACATGTAAAGGCATTAAAGAAGATTGAGGAAAATGCCGGCTTAAGTATTTACAACCTTGGTACCGGACACGGCTACAGCGTGCTTGATATCGTAAAGAATTTTGAGGAAGCAACAGGCGTAAAGATTCCTTATTCCATTAAGCCACGTCGTGCCGGCGACATTGCGACCTGTTATTGCGACCCTTCAAAGGCAGAGCGGGAGCTTGGCTGGAAAGCAGAGTTTGGTATTCGTGAAATGTGTGCGGATTCCTGGAGATGGCAGAAGAACAATCCGAATGGATATGAGGACTAGAAAGAAGCTGAAGAAAAAATTGCAAAAAAATTAAAAAAAAGTGCTTGCAATTTAGAGGGCGTCGTGTTATAGTATCACTTGTCCGGTTCGTTGGTCAAGCGGTTAAGACGCCGCCCTCTCACGGCGGAAACAGGGGTTCGATTCCCCTATGAACTGCTCACTATTAATAATTTAATAGCCCAACCCTATAAATGCTGAAAGCCAGATAATGGTTTTACAGCATTTTTTATTTACGCGAGTAGCGAGAAAAATCGCATGCTTGCATGCATATTTGGCAAGCACTGCGATAACTCGAGAAACTCGCAAAGTTTGTATCTCGTAGTTGTTCTAAAAAGCCTTAAAAATACATTGCTAAAAGTGCGAGGTATACACATTTACATTTACTTCCGTTTTATGATTATGGTTCCGTAGATGAAACAAAGCTGGATACACCGCAGTTTAACTGGGGATATGATCCGGTCAACTACAACGTACCGGAAGGCTCTTATTCCACGGATCCATATCATGGAGAAGTCCGGGTGAAAGAAGCTAAAGAAATGGTAAAGACATTACATGATAACGATATCAGTGTCGTTATGGACGTGGTTTACAATCATGTATACAATGCAGGAGAATTCTGTTTTAACGTAATTGTGCCGGAGTATTTCTCAAGAGTAAATGATAATGGGACTTATTCTAATGGTTCCGGCTGTGGAAATGACACAGCATCCGAGCGTTCCATGGTGAAGAAATATATTGTGGACTCTGTGAAATACTGGGCAGATGAATATCATATTGATGGCTTCCGTTTTGACCTGGTAGGACTTTTGGATACGGAAACCATGAACGAGGTAATCGAGGAAGTGCACAAAGACCACCCGGATGTTATCTTCTACGGAGAAGGATGGTCGATGCAGACAAGCCTTACCAAAGAAGGATATTCCATGACAACACAGACCAATTCCACAGAAGTACCGGAAATGGCTTTTTTCAGTGATACTTTAAGAGATTTGTTAAAAGGAAATACATTTTCAACGACAGAAAAAGGTTTTGTATCCGGAGCAAATGGCAAAGAGAAGACCTTACAAAAATGCTTATGGGATTATCACCGGAATGGTGTACTACACCTTCCCAGTCCATTAACTACGCATCCTGTCACGATAATCTTTCCCTGATGGATCGTATTATCCGTTCTACTCCGGAAGCTTCCGTGGAGGAGCGAATCCGCATGAACAATCTTGCAGCAGCCATTTATATGACGGCAGAGGGTGTTCCGTTTATGCAGGCAGGAGAAGAATTCTTAAGAAGCAAAGAGAAAGCAGATGGTGGTCTAGATGAAAACAGCTATGCCTCACCAGATTCGGTAAACAGCTTAAAATGGAGCAATCTGGAAGATGAACAGTATCAGAATGTTTACCAGTATTATAAAGGACTGATTGCATTCCGTAAGGCACATCCGGTGCTTCGCCTTGAAAATGCAGAGGATGTAAAAGCACATGTGACTCCGGTAGAAGATTTAGATGCTAATGTAGTAGCGTTTGCAATTACCGGTGATGTTGACGGAGAGACAGCAGATGGAATGTATGTGATCTTCAATGCCAATAATGAGAAAAAAGAAGTAACTCTTCCGGAAGGAAACTGGAATGTATGCATTAATGATACCTTAGCAGGAACAGATACGATTGAAACAATTTCTGGAACAGCAGAAGTAGCTCCGGTTTCTGCATTGATTTTAGTAAAAGGTGATGGAAACGGCAGCACAGCTGTAGCATCTGCAGGAACATTACCAGCATGGATGGCATATGTATTTACAATTCTGGTTGCCGTAGTGATTGGAGCATGTTCTGTCTGGTCACAGAAAAAGGCAGGAAAAGCCGGCAGAAAGTAGATAATTTGGAAATAAAATCTTGCAATTTAAGAAAATAGTGCTATAATAATACAGTACATGATGATTTAGGCTTTGAGAGTGGGCGTTGCGTCCACTCTCAATTCATGTTTAGAACAAAATTTAGACAGATGGAAAGGTGGTTACATGTCCAGAAAAGAAATTTATGAACAGAAGACAGAAAGCTTCATTCAGCCAATCGTTGATAAGTATCATTTTGAACTGGTAGATGTGGAATATGTCAAGGAAGGTTCCGACTGGTACTTACGGGCTTACATTGATAAGGAAGGCGGAATTACCGTCAATGACTGTGAAATGGTAGCACGGGAAATGAATGAGATTCTGGATCGGGAAGATTATGTGGAAGACTCTTATATTTTTGAAGTGAGTTCGCCGGGACTTGGCAGACCGTTGAAAAAGAAAAGGACTATGTCCGTTCTATGGGAAAAGAAGTAGAGATACGTCTGTATCGTGCCATAGACCATGAAAAGGAATTTTGTGGAGTCTTAAGTGCATATGATGAGAATACCGTAACAATTGAAGACGAATCTTATGGACAGAAGGTATTTGATAAGAAGGATATTGCATTAATCCGTCTTGCCATCGATTTTTAATCATTAACATAGCATACAACTTAGAAAATAAGTATATAGGAGGATAAAGAAATGAATAACGAGTTGTTGGAAGCATTGACAATACTGGAACAGGAAAAAAATATCAGCAAAGAGACTTTACTTGAGGCAATTGAGAATTCTCTGCTGACTGCATGCAAAAACCATTTTGGAAAGGCAGATAATGTTAAAGTAAATATTGACCCGGAAACATGCGAGTTCCATGTGCTTGCTGAGAAGACCGTAGTGGAAAAAGTAGAAGATGATGTAACAGAAATCAGCCTTGCAAATGCACGCATGATTGATTCTGAGTACAATCTTGGTGATGTGGTAAATGTAGAAGTTAAATCCAAAGAATTTGGACGTATTGCAACACAGAATGCAAAGAACGTAATTTTACAGAAGATTCGTGAGGAAGAAAGAAAAGCAATTTACAGCGAATATTACAGCATGGAAAAAGACGTTGTAACCGGAATTGTACAGAGATATGTTGGAAAAAATATTTCCATTAATCTTGGTAAAGCAGATGCCATTCTTACTGAAAATGAGCAGGTAAAGGGGGAGAGGTATTCAAACCGACCGAACGTATCAAGGTATATATCCTGGAAGTAAAATCTACACCAAAGGGACCAAAGATTATGGTTTCAAGAACCCATCCGGAATTAGTAAAACGTCTGTTTGAATCAGAAGTTACTGAAGTAAAAGATGGTATTGTAGAAATTAAGAGCATTGCCCGAGAAGCAGGAAGCAGAACCAAGATTGCCGTCTATTCCAATGATCCGGATGTGGATCCGGTAGGAGCATGTGTAGGTATGAACGGAGCCAGGGTAAATGCTATCGTAAGTGAATTACGCGGTGAGAAAATTGATATCATTAACTGGAATGAGAATCCTGCTATGTTAATCGAGAACGCATTAAGCCCAGCAAAAGTTATTTCCGTAATCGCAGATGGCGAAGAGAAGAGCGCAAAGGTTGTTGTACCGGATTATCAGTTATCCTTAGCAATTGGAAAAGAAGGACAGAATGCAAGACTTGCTGCAAGACTGACCGGATTCAAGATTGATATCAAGAGTGAGACACAGGCAAGAGAGTCCGGTGAATTTATGGATTATGAAAATGATTACGAGGACTATGATGAGGAGTATGAAGAAGGTTATGAAGAAGGTTATGAAGAAGAAAACACAGGAGATGGTGAGTTCATAGATGGCAACGAATAAGAAGATTCCTATGCGGAAATGTGTAGGATGCCAGGAAATGAAAAGCAAGAAAGAATTGATTCGGATTATTCATACGCCGGAAGATGAACTTGTAGTGGACTCCACTGGAAGGAAGAATGGAAGAGGCGCATATATCTGTCCGAATATGGATTGCTTTTTGGCAGCAAAAAAGACAAAGGGCTTGGAAAGATCTTTGAAAATGGCGATTCCGGAAGAAATATATGAGGAGTTGCAAAAGGAGATGCACAATATTGAAACAAGATAAGGTGTTATCCATGCTTGGACTTTCTGCCAAGGCAGGAAATGTTGCAAGCGGAGAATTTTCAACAGAGAAAGCGGTAAAAGAAGGAAAGGCTCATCTGGTCATTGTCGCAGGAGATGCTTCAGATAATACGAAGAAACATTTCCGTGATATGTGCAGCTTTTATGAAGTGCCATTTTATGCTTATGCTGATAAGGAGAGTCTCGGACATCATATTGGAAAAGAATTTCGGGCATCATTGGCAGTTACCAACGAAGGTCTTGCCAAAGCCGTCATAAAGCAATTGAAACTGTTAACAACTGAATAACGGAGGTAGTTATATATGTCAAAACTCAGAGTATATGAACTCGCAAAAGAATTAAATATAAAGCCGCAGGATGTTTTGGATTCCTTACAAGGAACCCAGTATGAAGTAAAGACATCCAGCAATAGTATAGATGAAGATGCACAGAAGCTGGTGCGTTCTAAAGTAAACGGAGCAGCAAAACCAGCAGCAGAGAAAAAGCCGGCAGCAGAGACAAAGCCGGCAGGTGAAGCAAAAGCTGCAACAGAAGCAAAGCCAGCAGGTGAAACAAAAGCTGCAGGCGAGGCAAAATCAACAGAGGCACCGGCTCGACCGAAGAAGAAAAAAGCAAGTATTTCTGCTGTATTTAACCCACAGAACAGCAAGACCAATCCGGGAAGCAGACGTCAGGCTTATCACACCAATGCCAAGACAGGAGAAGCAAGAAGACCGGCACCGGCTGCAAGACCAGCTCAGCCTGCAAAACCGGCAGCACCAAAGCCTGCTGAGGTAAAAGCTGCAGAAGTTAAGCCGGCAGAGGTAAAAGCAACAGAAGTTAAGGCTGCAGAAGTAAAACCAGCAGAAACGAAAACTGCAGAAGTAAAGACTACGGAAACAAAAAACTGTTCAGGAGAAACCGGTAGTGAAAACAGAAGAGAAGAAGACGGAGACAAGAAACTTTAACAATAACCGTCAACAGGGAGACAGACCGTATAATAACAACCGCCCGCAGGGAGACAGACCGTATAATAACAACCGCCCACAGGGAGACAGACCGTATAATAACCGTCAGCAGGGAGACAGACCGTACAATAACAACCGCCCGCAGGGGGGCAGACCATATAATAACCGTCAGCAGGGAGACAGACCGTACAACAATAACCGCCCACAGGGAGACAGACCGTACAATAACAACCGCCCGCAGGGAGACAGACCGTACAACAATAACCGCCCACAGGGAGACAGACCATACAATAATAACCGTTCACAAGGCGACAGAAATGGAAGAGGCGGAAGAAATGGTGGAAGATTCGATCAGGAATTAAACCGTTTCAATAAAGAAGCTATCCAGGCAGGACCGGATGATTTAAGAAAAGAAAGCCGTGAAAACCGTGACCGTGACAATACCCGTAAGAAACAGGTGCAGGAGCACGATAAGTTAGGAAGCAAGAAACAGGAAAGATATGTAAATCTTGAGAAAAACGGCGGTAAGAAGAAACGTCCTGCACAGCCGAAACCAAAGGAAGAAGATACCATCCGCAGCGTATCCCTGCCGGAGCGTATGACGATTAAGGAACTGGCAGATAAGATGAAGGTTCAGGCTTCTGAAATCATCAGAAGCTCTTTATGAAGGGACAGATGGTTACCGTAAACCAGGAAATCGACTATGACAGTGCAGAAGAAATTGCACTGGAATTTAACTGTATTGCAGAGCCGGAAGAAAAGGTAGACGTAATTGCAGAGCTCTTAAAAAAGAGGATGAAGAAAGAGAAGAAGATTTAGTTCCAAGACCACCTGTTGTCTGTGTAATGGGTCACGTTGACCATGGTAAAACATCCCTTCTGGATGCAATCCGTAATACACATGTAACAGACCGTGAGGCTGGTGGTATCACACAGCATATCGGAGCCTATGTGGTAAGTATCAATGGACAGAAGATTACCTTCTTAGATACACCGGGACATGAAGCATTTACCGCAATGCGTCTGCGTGGAGCAAAATCTACCGACATCGCAATTCTTGTAGTTGCAGCAGATGATGGTGTCATGCCGCAGACTGTAGAAGCAATTAACCATGCTAAAGCAGCCGGAATTGAAATCGTAGTAGCAATCAATAAGATTGATAAGCCAAATGCCAATATCGACCGAGTAAAACAGGAGTTATCCGAATACGAACTGATTCCGGAAGACTGGGGTGGAAGCACCATTTTTGTACCGGTATCTGCTCATACACAGGAAGGTATTGACCAGTTATTGGAAATGTTATTATTAACAGCAGAAGTCAGCGAGTTAAAGGCAAATCCAAAACGTAAAGCCCGTGGTGTTATCATTGAGGCACAGCTGGATAAAGGAAGAGGAGCTGTAGCAACTGTTTTAGTACAGAAGGGAACCCTTACAGTTGGTGAGCCGATTGCCTGTGGTAGTGCATATGGTAAAGTACGTGCCATGATTGACGATAAGGGAAGAAGAGTAAAAGAAGCCGGACCATCCATGCCGGTAGAGATTTTAGGACTTTCCAGTGTACCGGATGCAGGAGAAACATTCGTAGCATGTGACAGTGAAAAGATGCAAGAAACTTTGCAGAGACATATATTTCCGAAGGAAAGGCAAAACTGTTAGAGGAGACCCGTTCCAGGATGTCTTTAGATGACCTGTTCTCACAGATTCAGTCCGGAGATGTAAAAGAGCTGGATATCATCGTAAAAGCAGACGTACAGGGTTCTGTAGAAGCAGTAAAACAGAGCCTTGTAAAACTTTCCAACGACGAAGTTGTGGTTAAGATTATCCATGGTGGTGTTGGTGCAATCAACGAATCTGATGTTACTTTAGCATCTGCATCTAACGCAATCATCATTGGATTTAACGTAAGACCGGACCCTACAGCAAAGGTTACTGCTGAAAATGAAGGTGTAGATATCCGTCTTTATAAAGTTATCTATAACGCAATTGAAGATATCGAAGCAGCGATCAAGGGTATGTTAGATCCTGTTTACAGAGAAAAAGTAATCGGTCATGTAGAAGTACGTCAGATTTTCAAAGCATCCGGTGTTGGTAACATTGCAGGTTCTTATGTATTGGATGGTAACTTCGAGCGTGGATGTAAAGTCCGTATTACCCGTGAGGGAACACAGATCTTTGAAGGAAATCTTGCGTCACTGAAGAGATTCAAAGACGACGTAAAAGAGGTTAAGGCCGGATACGAGTGCGGTCTCGTATTTGAAGGATTTAATGATATTGCAGAACTGGATCAGGTAGAGGCATATAAGATGGTAGAGGTTGCCAGATAATCTGATAGAAGGACAGGAAAATTATGCAAAAAAATAGTATGAAAAATATGCGGATAAATGGAGAAGTTCAAAGAGAACTCTCCAACATTATCCGGAGTGAAGTAAAAGACCCGCGTATTGCGCCGATGACCAGTGTGGTCGCCGTAGAAGTGGCACCGGATTTAAAAACCTGTAAGGCGTATATCAGTGTATTCGGAGACGAAGAAGCTCAGAATAATACAATCAAAGGTCTTAATAGTGCAGAAGGGTATATTCGTCATGCCCTAGCAAAAAGTATCAATTTAAGAAATACTCCGGAGATTCGGTTTATCCTGGATCAGTCCATTGAGTATGGTGTAAACATGTCAAAGAAAATTGATGAGGTGATTGGACAGGAAGAGTCCTAAGCCTCATCCGAAGAGAAAGAGAGCAGGTGTTGCCAATGAAATTAGAGGAACAGCTTTATGATGTGAAGCGTGTAGCAATAGCCGGTCATGTAAAACCTGACGGAGACTGTGTAGGTTCCACGTTAGCAGTATATAACTATATCAGAAAATATCATCCGGAAATGGAAGTGGAACTCCATCTGGAACCGATTCCAAACATTTTCAAATTCCTTGCAAATGCAGATAAAATTGACAGCTCTTATATAGAAAAAGAGCCATACGATTTATTTATTGCATTGGACTGCGGCGATGAGAAACGACTGGGAAATGCAGTGAAATATTTTCATGCAGCAAAACGCACCTTCTGTGTTGACCATCATATCAGCAATCAGAACTTTGCAGATGCAAACTACATTTTCCCGGAGGCAAGTTCAACCTGTGAGCTTGTATATGAGCTCATAGATAAAGAGAAGATTACAAAGGAAATTGCAGAATGTATTTATGTGGGAATTGTGCATGATACCGGTGTGTTCCAGTATTCCTGTACTTCCGCAAAGACCATGAACATTGCCGGCAGGCTGATGGAAATGGGAATTGATTTCAGCCGTATCGTGGATAAGACTTATTATGAGAAAACTTACGAGCAGAACCGGATTTTGGGTCAGGCATTGGTGGACAGCCAGCTCTTTTTAGATGGAAAATGCATTGCATCTATCGTAACCAAAGAAGAAATGGAAAAATACCAGGTTCTTCCGAAACATTTAGAAGGAATCGTACAGCAGCTTCGTGCTACCAAAGATGTGGAAGCTGCAATCTTTCTTTACGAAAATGAGGATGGAAGCTTTAAAGCAAGCATGCGTTCCAGTGGTAAGGTAGATGTGGCAGTTATTATGATGTCCTATGGTGGAGGCGGCCATATACGGGCAGCCGGAGCAACCATAGAAGGCAATGCTAAAGAGATTCTTGAGGGAATCGTAAAGGACGTTGAAAAACAGCTTTTGAAATAGACAGGATAACGTATGGACGGAATTATTAATGTGAGAAAAGAAAAAGGATTTACGTCCTTTGACGTAGTTGCAAAGCTGCGTGGAATTTTAAAAATGAAAAAGATTGGACATACAGGTACGCTTGATCCGGATGCGGAGGGCGTACTTCCTGTATGTATAGGAAAAGCAACCAGAGTCTGTGACCTTTTAACTGATAAGGACAAGGTATACGAGGCAGTCATGCTTTTGGGAAAAGAAACGGATACCCAGGATATGACAGGAACCATATTAAAGGAATCCGAGGTAAATCTTTCCATAGAAGAAGTAAAGCAGTGTATTGAAAGCTTTGTGGGAGAATATGCACAGATTCCGCCGATGTATTCTGCACTGAAGGTCAATGGAAAGAAATTATGTGACTTAGCAAGAAACGGTGTGGAAGTAGAACGCAAGGCAAGGAAGGTTCAGATATTAGATATTGCAATTTTATCAATCGACTTGCCGCGAGTGACCATGCGGGTGCACTGTTCCAAAGGAACTTATATCCGGACATTGTGCCATGACATCGGAGAAAAATTAGGTTGTGGAGCCTGTATGGAGTACCTGGTACGGACAAGAGTTTCAGATTTTCAAATAGAAGATGCAAAAACACTGCAGGAAATTGAGACAATAATGAAAAGTGGTAAGATAGAAGAGATTTTATATCCCATTGATACCGTATTTAAAAATCTGCCACAGATTCACAGCCGCAAAGATAGTACTGCACTTTTATATAATGGAAATAAGCTGCCGCTGCCCGTGATAGCAGAGGCAGAGACGATAGAGCATACGCTTGCTTCTTTTTATAAAGAAGATGACTGCAAAAAAGTCAGAGTGTATGACAATGCAAATCATTTTGTTGGAATATATGAATACCGTACAGCGGACAGGCTGTTTAAGCCGGTAAAACTTTTCTTTACACAGCAATGAGAAGGAAAAAAGACATTTAAGCAGGTATAAAAAATGAAGTATATACATGGAACAACAGAATTTCATATTGAAGAAGAATGCGTGCTTTCCCTTGGCAAATTTGACGGTCTGCACAGAGGACATGAGACTTTATTAGAACATATGATGGAGCAGAAGAATAAAGGCTGTGCAACGGTACTGTTTACCTTTGCCATTCCGCCGAGACCGGGCAGGATAAATGAAGTCCAGAAGGTGCTTACGACGAATGAAGAGAAGGTTGCAATCTGTGAAGAGCAGGGCATTGATTATCTGATTGAATATCCTTTTACCAAAGAAGTCATGACCATGGAACCGGAAGCATTTATTGAAATGCTGGCTTCTTCCATGAAAATCCGTGGCATTGTGGTTGGAACAGATTTTCATTTCGGACATAACCGCCGCGGAGATTACCATCTGCTGGAAATATATGCGAAGAAGCTGCATTATGAACTTAAGGTAATAGATAAGGTTCAGTATGAGAATCGGGATATCAGCAGTACCTTTATCCGGGAAGAAGTAGAAAAGGGCAATATGGAAAAAGTAAAATACCTTCTTGGCTATGATTATTTTGTGGAAGGTGTTGTAATACATGGCAGAGAAATGGGCGCGAAGGTACTTGGAATCCCGACCATAAATATCATACCGCCGGAAAACAAACTGCTTCCGCCGTTTGGCGTCTATGTTTGTGATGTTGTAGTAGGGGATAAGACGTATCATGGAATCGCAGATGTGGGATGTAAGCCGACTATCGAAGGGGTTAATCCGGTGGCAGTGGAAACCAATATTTTTGATTTTAATGAGAATCTCTATGGAAAGAAAGTGCGTGTCTGTTTCCGGAGCAGAGAGCGCAGCGAGATGAAGTTTGAATCCTTAGAGGCTTTAAAGCAACAGCTCGAACAGGATATTGCCTATGGCAGATTTTATGTACAGCAGCATTAAATATATGAATTTCGTAAAATTTCGAACAATTGTTACATAATTGTTACATATTTATGTTGACATTATGAAATCACGTTGCTATAATCTTAAAATATGGAGAAGCATATTGATTCGAACAGATGCGGAAATGCAGGGTGCATTTTGCATCGTTACAATGTCAGGAGGCATATTTTTATGAAGAACAATAGAAAGTGGAAGACAACAGCATTTATTCTTACCTGTGGACTTACAGTGGCGCTTGAGGGGTGGCGCAGCTGCACAGACATCAGCAGGTTCCGGCTTAAATGCAGGAATATTTGCTACAATGGATTCCTATTATAATACAGATATTGTTGTTTCAGCAACCAATACTGTTACAACGATGGAAGGACAGTCTGAGGATGCTGCATCAACCGATACAACGGTACCTGCAGATACAGCAGCAACCGATACAGCGGTACCTGCAGATACAACAATCTGTGGATATACCAATCTTGGTATTGCACAGGTTGACAGCAGTTTAAATGTAAGGGAACAGCCGGATACCAATTCTGATATCGTAGGAAAGATGCAGAACGATGCCGGATGTGAAATATTAGAGGACGATGGCGAGTGGCTTAAAATTGAATCTGGTCAGGTAACCGGATATGTAAAAGCAGAATATATCATTACCGGAGAGGCAGCTGTAGCAAAAGCCCAGGAAGTAATGAAGACCATTGCAACCGTTACAACACAGACTTTAAATGTACGTGCTGAGATGAATACCGATTGTACCAAACTGGCATTGATGCCGGAAGGAGAAGAATTAGAGGTTTTAAATCAGTATGATGGCTGGGTGGAAGTAGACTTAGATGGTGATGTAGGATATGCAAGCACTGACTATGTAGAGATTTCACAGCAGCTGCCAAAGGCACAGACCATGACAGAATTAAAATATGGTCAGGGTGTTTCAGATACAAGAGTATCACTGGTGGCTTATGCAACACAGTTTGTCGGTAATCCATATGTATGGGGCGGAACCAGCCTTACCAGAGGAGCGGACTGTTCCGGATTCGTATTATCCGTATATGCAAATTATGGCGTATATCTGCCACACTCATCCAGAGCACAGGCAGGATGCGGAACCAGAATCAGTGCATCCGAAGCACAGCCGGGAGATTTGTTCTTCTATGGTAGCGGTAAGGGCATCAACCATGTGGCAATCTATATCGGAAATGGTCAGATTGTTCATGCAAGTTCACCTTCTACCGGAATCAAGATTTCCAATGCATATTATCGTTCACCAGTATGTGTTGTCCGTGTATTAGGAAACTAGATAAGGAAACTAAAAGAATTTTGTTTACAAATAATAAGTAGTATGTTATATTTGTTAGGTATGATTTAGCCGATATTCGGTAGATGGACACTCCGACCTTTTGCTGATTATCAGGCGATAAGAAAATATAAGGAGGAAACGTAAATGTTATCAAAAGAAAGAAAAGAAGCAATCATCGCAGAATATGGTAAAACTGCTACAGACACAGGTTCACCAGAGGTACAGGTTGCACTTTTAACAGCCAGAATCAATGAGCTGAATGCACTTAAAAGTAAATCAGAAGGATCATCATTCCAGAAGAGGTCTTTTAAAGATGGTTGGTCAGAGACGTGGTTTACTTGCTTACTTAAAGAAAGTAGATATCGAGAGATATCGTGCTTTAATCGAGCGTTTAGGTTTGAGAAAGTAATTTCTTGTAAAAGGAAACCGTATAGAATAGAGCGGAGTTGTCCGCTCTATTTTTCGGTTGCCAGGCTTCCACAGGTTGCCGGATATCCGTAAGGAACTGCAAGTACAGAGGCTTATGGATGACAATGTAAGAACGGCAGAAGGACGATTCCGAGACCACTGATTAGTGCAATTACAGATTGTGTTAATCAGTAGTTTCGGTCGATACACCTCGGATGGCTGCAAACAGCACCATTTCGGAACTTCTGCCATAATAAGCAGGAATATCCTGTATACAAAAAAGGAGAAATGATATGTACCAGAGTTATTCAATGGAACTTGCCGGAAGAACTCTTACGGTTGATATTAACCGTGTGGGTAAGCAGGCAAATGGATGTGCATTCATGCACTACGGTGATACCACTGTATTATCTACTGCAACAGCATCTGAAAAGCCAAGAGACGGAATCGATTTTTCCCTCTTAGCGTAGAGTTCGAAGAGAAATCTTATGCAGTAGGAAAAATCCCTGGCGGATTTAATAAGAGAGAAGGAAAAGCATCTGAGAATGCAATCTTAACATCCCGTGTGATCGACAGACCGATGCGTCCGCTTTTCCCAAAGGATTACCGTAATGATGTTACCTTAAACAATATGGTTATGAGCGTAGACCCGGCCTGCAGACCGGAAATCGTAGCAATGCTTGGTTCAGCAATTGCAACCTGCATTTCCGACATCCCATTTGACGGCCCATGTGCTATGACACAGGTCGGAATGAAAGATGGTGAATTTGTAATCAATCCATCCCAGGAAGTTTGGGACAATGGTGATTTACAGTTGACGGTTGCTTCTACCAGAGAGAAAGTCATCATGATTGAGGCCGGTGCCAATGAGATTCCGGAAGATAAAATGATTGAAGCAATTTACATGGCACACGACATCAACCAGACCATTAATGATTTCATTATGAAACTGGTAAACGAAGTTGGTAAACCAAAACATGAATATACAAGCTGTGCAATTCCAGAGGAAATGTTTGCAGCTATGCGTGAGATTGTTACACCGGATGAGATGGAAGTAGCAGTATTCTCTGACGATAAACAGACCAGAGAAGAAAATATCCGTAAATAACAGAGAAAATGGAAGAGGCATTTGCAGATAACGAAGAGTGGCTTCCATTAGTTGGTGAGGCTGTATATCAGTACCAGAAGAAGACTGTCCGCAAGATGATCTTAAAAGACCACAAACGTCCGGATGGAAGAGCAATCAACCAGATTCGTCCGCTGGCATCTGAGGTTGATATTATTCCTAGAGTACATGGTTCTGCCATGTTTACCCGTGGACAGACACAGATCTGCGATGTTGTAACATTAGCTCCATTATCTGAAGTTCAGAAAATCGATGGATTAGATGAGAATATTACAACCAAGAGATATATGCACCATTACAATTTCCCATCCTACTCTGTTGGAGAAACAAAACCTTCCAGAGGACCGGGACGTCGTGAAATCGGACATGGAGCATTAGCAGAGAGAGCATTACTTCCGGTACTTCCTTCTGAAGAGGAGTTCCCATATGCGATCCGTGCCGTATCCGAGACATTTGAGTCCAATGGATCTACTTCCATGGCATCTACCTGTGCGTCCTGTATGTCACTGATGGCTGCAGGTGTTCCGATTAAAAAGATGGTTGCAGGTATTTCCTGTGGTCTTGTGACCGGTGAGACAGATGATGATTATATCGTACTAACAGATATCCAGGGACTTGAGGATTTCTTCGGAGATATGGATTTCAAGGTAACCGGTACACATGATGGTATCACTGCAATCCAGATGGATATCAAGATTCACGGATTAACAAGACCTATCGTAGAAGAAGCAATCAGAAGAACCAGGGAAGCAAGACTTTATATCATGGACGAAGTTATGTCCAAAGCAATTGCTGAACCAAGAAAAGAAGTTGGACAGTATGCTCCAAAGATTCTTCAGGTTCAGATTGACCCGGCTAAGATTGGTGATGTAGTAGGTCAGAAGGGCAAGACAATCAACGAGATTATCGACCGCACCGGTGTTAAGATTGACATCAATGATGAAGGTGCAGTAAGCATCTGTGGTACCGATAAAGCAATGCTTGAGAAAGCTGCTGACATGATCCGTATCATTACAACTGATTTTGAAGAAGGTCAGATTTTCACTGGTAAAGTAGTAAGCATCAAGGAGTTTGGTGCTTTCATCGAATTTGCACCGGGCAAAGAGGGAATGGTTCACATTTCCAAGATTGCAAAAGAGAGAATCGAACATGTAGAAGATGTTCTGACTCTTGGTGATACAGTAACCTGTATCTGCATGGGCAAAGACAGAATGGGAAGAATCAGCTTCTCCATCAAGGATGTTCCTGCTCAGAACTAATTGCAGATTCGTGGCATGTGATTTTTCAATACTCACATAAATAAAATAAGGCGTATGCTTTTGCGGATGAAAATCCACAAGGGTATACGCCTTTTTACGTAAGCAGCGAAGAAAAAGTCTGGCAGAAAAAAAAAGAGCCGGGTTTGCTGAGTAAACTTCTTTTCGGGTATCCGGAAAGCTCTGCCGGTGGTCAAAAATGCTGCACTGCATATATTATAAGAAAACATAAAATGGTGCAGTATGGAACGGGTCAGACAGATTACAAGGGTGAATGAAGCTCATAAACTAGGATATATTGGAAATAATGTCACTGTAGCCGTGATGGATACAGGAATTGGAACTCATATTGATTTTGGACAAAGAATCAGAGGATTTCGTGATTATGTAGGTGATAAGAAGATACTTTATGATGATAATGGTCATGGAACCCATGTTTCAGGAATTATTGCAGGTTCCGGTTTTGCTTCTCATGGACGTTACCGGGGATGGCACCGGGAGCAGCGATATATGCGATAAAAGTATTAGACCGTATGGGAAAGGGAAATACCAGACTGGTGGTAGCTGCATTAAAATGGCTGATTGCAAATTATGAGAAAATGAATATCAGAATCTTAAATATTTCCGTAGGAATGCTTGCTTGGCCAGAAGGGAAGAACAGGAGGAATTGTTAGCAGCAATTGAAGCAGTCTGGGATGCAGGAATCGTAGTGGTTGCTGCTGCAGGAAATAACGGGCCAAAGGATAAGAGTATTACGATACCGGGGCTATGCCGGAAGATTATAACGGTAGGCAGCAGTGATGATGAGGAAGGAGAAGTAAAAAATCTGGGTTTGATGCGTGGGTATAGTGGGAGAGGTCCGACGGAAGCCTGCATTATGAAACCGGAAGTAGTGGCTCCTGGAACAGCGATTGTCAGCTGTAAGCGGATGGGAAATGGTTATGAGATGAAAAGTGGGACCTCTATGGCAACACCGGTGGTGGCGGGGGCGGTCGCGGTGCTTTTAAGCCGTTATTCAAATCTAAAACCGGCAGAAGTAAAACTGCGGCTTTATGAGACGAGTGTAGATACCGGAAAATCCAAGCATGCACAGGGCTGGGGAGGCTGGATGTCATGCAGCTGATTCGATAAAATAAAAGAACATGGAAGAGATAAAAAGCGGAGAGAAAGAGACAGAGGGAAAGGAATACGCCGGACATTTGATTTCTGGGAGAAAATGCGGTAAAATGAAGAATACGCATAAAATAAGGGGTAGAAAAGAAAGAGGAGGGGAATAAGGTGAAGAAAATAGTTAAAGTTTTAATCAGCAGACTTTTTATCACAGTTTTACTTATTTTACTTCAGTTTGGATATTTATTTTATCTGCTGCTGGAAGTTGGTAAAATGTCTACTTACATCAACCTGATTCTCAATATACTTGCATTTATCGTAGCTTTATTCGTTGTAAATCGAAGAATGAATCCGGCATACCGGCTGGCATGGGTATTTATTATTCTGATGTTTCCGTTGCTCGGATTGTTGCTGTACGTGGTATTTGGAAGACCGGAACTCACCAGAAAGGCAAGAGAGAAAATGAACCGTGTAAATGAGGAAGTAGAACCGCTTCTTACAGAAGATAGAGCGTGCAGAGAACGGCTGGCAGAAGAAGATCCGGTTGCCGCTGGACAGTCTGCATATATCAGTGACTGGGCGCATTTTCCGGTTTATGAACATACAGCAACAAATTATTATCCGTCCGGAGAAGAAATGTTTCCGGTTATGTTAGAAGAAATCCGGAAAGCGAAAAAGTTTGTTTTTCTGGAATATTTTATTTTAGATGATGGAAAGATGTTCCGGGAGCTGATTCAGCTTTTGAAGGAAAAAGTGGAAGAGGGCGTAGAAGTACGTCTGATTTATGATGATGTTGGCTGCATTACGACACTGCCGAATCATTTCTATAAGGAATTGCAGAAAATCGGAATTAAATGTGCGGCGTTTAATCCGTTGCGGGCGAGACTGGCTGTCATTATGAATAACCGTGACCACAGAAAAATCCTCGTTATTGATGGAAATGTTGCATTTACTGGCGGAATTAATATTGCAGATGAATATATCAATGAAATTGAGCGGTTTGGATACTGGAAGGATACCGGAATCCGTATGAAAGGTGCAGCGGTATGGAGCTTTACCTGTATGTTTCTTGAAATGTGGAATTATATAATAAATTCCACGGAGGATTATGAGAAGTTCCGGCCGGATGCAGACTATGTGGCAAAGATTCCGTCCGTTGGATATGTGCAGCCGTATAGTGATACACCGTTAGATCACGAAAATACCGGCGAGAATGTATACATGAACATTATTAATTCAGCACAGAAGTATGTCTACATTTTCACCCCGTATCTGATTATTGACCATGAAATGCTGGTAAGCCTTCAGAATGCGGCAAAACGTGGTGTGGATGTGCGGATTGTAACACCTGGAATTCCGGATAAGAAATTTGTTTATCTTCTGACACAGGCAGATTATGGTGTTCTTATTGAAAGTGGTGTAAAGATTTATCAGTATACACCGGGATTTATTCATGCAAAGAGTTTTGTCTGTGATGATAAAATTGCTACCGTAGGCAGTATCAATCTGGATTACCGCAGTATGTATCTGCATTTTGAATGCGGAGTCTGGTGCTATAAGACCGAGGCAGTGCTGCAGTTAAAAGAAGATGCACTTGCGGTAATCGGACAGTCACAGCAGATTGATCTGGAATTCTGCAAACACAGATTTGTAGGAGTACGGATGATACAGACCTGTCTGCGTCTGCTGCCCCGCTTTTGTAGAAAAGGTTTTACAGGGAGAAGAAATAAGTAAGCGTCTTACGAAAATAATCCTGATAGGTAGCTTTTGGAATCGTAGTATCATATAAGACCCGGATGGAGCCGATTTCTTTTTCATTTAATGTATAGTAAAGTGTGCCGGCTTCTTTTCCCTGTGTTACCGGAGCTTTTATTTCTTCTGGAAGAGAAAGCTTTTTTTCAATAAGATTTAAGTCATTTCCGGCAGTATCAAGATATGAAAAGGTTCCTTCATAGGAAAGACTGACCTTTTTATCGGTGCCACCCCGTACTGATAATTCCGGCAGAGCAGGCGGTGTGGTATCCTGATAGAGCCGGCATACGGAAAAACCATAGTCTAAAAGGGCGGACGCATCAGAAAAACGCACTTTATAATCCGGTGCAGCCATAATGACTGCGATGAGTTTAATGTTATCTTTTTCAGCAGTGGCTGAGACACAGTACTTGGCAAGACCGGTGGAACCGGTTTTTAATCCGGTGGCATAGGCGTATTGTTTGATGAGCTTATTGGTGTTGGTTAGACCAAATTCGGAAGACCCTTTTTTCGTGACATGGGTTATGTTCTCCATCCAGATGGTGGAATAATTATGTATCTGCGGATATTTTGTAATTAATTCCCGGGACATTAGAGCAACATCATAGCACTGGTCATATGATTGTCAACGTCAAGACCGCAGCAGTTAACAAAGTTGGTATCCTTCATACCAAGTCCGGCAGCCCGCTCATTCATCTGGGCAACGAAGGCATCTTCCGAACCGGCAATGAATTCTGCCATGGCAACGCAGGCGTCATTGGCACTGGCAACACTGATACACTTTATCATGGTATCAACGGTCTGGGTTTCACCCGGCTCTAAGAAGACCTGGGAACCGCCCATGCTTGCAGCATGTTCCGAAACTGTGACAACATCATCCAGGGAAATTTTTTGTGCGTCCAGAGCATCGAAAATCAGAATCAGCGTCATGATTTTCGTAATGCTGGCAGGATGCAGGATGGAATGAGCATCTTTTTCATAGATGATGGTTCCGGTAGATGCTTCCATTAAAAGAGCGCTGGGAGCGGACAATGTGACTGGGGCAGATGCATCGGAAGCAGCATCCGGATTGGAAGCATCTGGCATGGAAGCATCAGGGGATGGATTGTCGGATTCTGCAGGAGTTTCGTTTTCTGCAAGAACAGAAAATTGTGATGCTATTGGTAAAAGTAGGGGCTGAGAAGAGACAGGCTTATGAAAATGGAAAGAATGGTATGCATAAGAATACCTCCGGTATGTTCTATTACATTTTAATAGAGAAGAGAAAGAAATATGCAGATAAAGCATGGTTTATTTTGTTGACGCAAAGAGGTGAAAGATGTTATTAAAAATCATTATTGTAATAGCATGTGTAATTTTAGTTTACATAATCTGGCAGTGGCAGGAATAAAAAAATTTGCAAGAACGGATTATGAGATAAAAAGTGGTAAAGTGCAAAGAGAATATAAGGCAGCAGTACTGGCAGATTTGCATGGTTTTCAGTATGGAAAAGACAACATCCGGCTTTTAGATGCAATTAGAAGTGGACAGCCGGATCTGATTCTGATTCCAGGAGATATGGTGGTTAGCAGGAAAAGTGACACCTATGAGACAGCGTTAAAGATATTGGAAGAGCTGTGCAGGATTGCACCGGTTTATTATTCTTACGGAAATCATGAATCCCGTGCCCACATAAGAAAAAGTGAGTATCAGGAGAAATTTTTCGCTTTTGAAAATAAGGTAAAAGAGCTTGGCATCCATGTACTGCATAATGAAACAGAAGCTTTTGGAGAACTGGCGGTTACCGGGCTTGAAATTCCATTGTCCTGTTATAAAAAAGGAGTGGATGTGCCACTTCCACAGGATTATCTTGAGAAAACGCTTCCGGAGCAGACGGAAGATACATTTCAGGTGCTGTTAGCACACAATCCAAGATACGCGAAGGAATATGCAGACTGGGGAGCGGATTTGACTTTTTGCGGACATAATCATGGAGGACTGATACGGATTCCGGGCGTTGGAAGCCTGATTTCTCCACAGTTTCAGTGGTTCCCGAAATATGATGCAGGAGCCTTTGATTTTGAGGGAAAGAAAGTAATCGTAAGCCGGGGACTTGGAACCCATACCTTTCATATCAGAATCTTTAACCGGGCGGAACTTGTGTTTATGGTTATAAAACCACAAGATATTGCTTGATTTGTGGTATAAAGTTGTGAAAAACACTAAATCTTGTGAAAACACTTGCGTTTTTTTCTTAGATACAGTTAAAATAGATGTGCTAGGAAAGAATGGAGAGATTTTGAAATGGAATTAACAGTAAAGCTGCAGGTGTTCGAAGGACCGTTAGATTTGCTCCTTCATCTGCTGGATAAGAATAAAGTAAATATCTATGATATCCCGATTGTGGAGATTACGAATCAGTATATGGAATATATCCGGGAAATGAAGAGGCAGGATTTAAATGTTATGAGTGAGTTCTTAGTTATGGCAGCTACACTGATTGATATTAAATCAAAGATGCTTCTTCCGGCAAAAGAGACAGAAGAAGAGGAAGCAGAAGACCCGAGAGCAGAACTGGTAGAACAGCTTTTGGAATACAAGATGTACAAATGTATCTCCTATGAATTAAAAGACCGTCAGATGGATGCGGAAAAGGTGATGTTTAAGGAGCCGACGATTCCGGACGAGGTAGCTGCCTATGAAGAGCCGGTGGATTTAGAGGAACTGATGGCAGATGTCACATTGAAGAAATTGAATGATATTTTCAAATCCATCATGCGTAAGCAGGAAGATAAGATTGACCCGGTTCGTTCCAAATTTGGCAAGATTGAGAAAGAAGAAGTATCACTGTCCGATAAAATGGTATATTTAGAGCAGTATGCAATGACACATCCGCATTTCAGCTTCCGCAGTCTTTTAGAAGCACAGTGTGGCAAGATGGAGATTATCGTGACCTTCCTTGCAGTGCTTGAGTTGATGAAGATGGGCAAGATAACCATTTATCAGGATAAAATATTTGATGATATCAGAATAGAGTCCAAGGTTGCAGCCTAGGCTCTTATTATATGAGGGTAGTAATGGAAGAAAAGAATTATGAAGCAATTATAGAAGCAATTTTATTTACCATGGGGGAATCGGTAGAATTGGATAAAATTGCTAATGCAATTGAATTAGACAAACAGGAAACCAAAAGAAAATAGAAGCACTCCGGCAGAAATATGAGCAGGAAGAAAGAGGCATCCAGATTATCGAACTGGACGGCGCTTATCAGATGTGTACGAAGAATGAAATGTATGAATATCTGATTCGGATTGCAAAACAGCCAAAGAAGCGTGTTCTTACAGACGTACTGTTAGAGACCTTATCCATCATTGCTTATAAGCAGCCGATCACCAAGGCGGAGATTGAAAAAATCCGTGGCGTATCCTGCGACCATGCAGTAAGCAAACTGGTGGAATATAATCTGGTCAATGAAGTGGGAAGATTGGATGCTCCGGGCAGACCGATGCTATTTGGCACAACAGAGGAATTCTTACGGAGCTTTGGTGTGCATTCCATCGATGAACTCCCGGTGCTGAATGAAGACCAGGTGGAAGAATTCAAGCATCAGGCTGAACAGGAAGCAGAAATGAAGCTTGAAGTATAGCAACAGGGAATGTAGTAAGCGGAAGTATAATCATAGAAAGAAATGAATAGAATGCAGAGAAAATGTATTTCGGAGCGGTCATGAAAAAAGAGACGGTGGAAGAAAATGATAGCATTATCTCTGCTTTTTATATTTTTTAGTTCCAATCATATTCCGGCAGAACCGCTGCCACAGGATAATCCGGATGAAACACAGGAAGAAAATGAAATAGAAATCGAAGAACCAAAGAATTTGTACGCGCTGTCTGCATGCTTAATGGATGCGGATTCAGGGCGTATTTTGTTTGGAAAAGAAGAGGATGTGCGCCGGGCAAATGCCAGTACGACAAAGATTATGACATTGATTGTAACCTTAGAGCATGCAGATTTAAATAACGTGGTTACATTTTCTGATTATGCAGCCTCCCAGCCGGATGTGCAGCTGAATGGAGCAAGTGGGGAACAGTTTTTATTAAAAGACCTTTGTTTCTCTCTGATGTTAGAATCCCACAATGATTCGGCAGTGGCAATTGCGGAACATGTGGCAGGAAGTGTGGAGGCATTTGCTGGCTTGATGAATGAGAAGGCGGCGGAGCTTGGCTGCATGGATACCTATTTCATTACGCCAAACGGACTGGATAAGGAAGATGAAAACGGATTCCATGGAACGACAGCAGCCGACCTTGCCCGGATTATGAGCTATTGCATCAATGAGTCTCCCATGAAAGAGACTTTTCTTGAAATTACGCAGACACCGTCTTATTCCTTTTCTAATATAGAAGGAACACGAAACTACAGCTGCAATAATCACAACCGTTTCCTTACGATGATGGACGGAGCAATCAGTGGTAAAACCGGTTTTACGGGCAATGCCGGATACTGTTATGTGGGAGCATTGCGGCGGGATGACCGTACCTATGTGGTGGCACTTTTGGGCTGCGGCTGGTACCAAACAATAAGAACTATAAATGGGCAGATACAAAACAGCTGATGCAGTATGGAATCGATTCTTTTGAAAAGGTAAATCTTCTGGAGTTGGAAATCCCCAAGGAAGCAGAATGTCCCTTGAGATAAGTGGGGCAAAGACAGAAGACTATAGCAGAATTAAGATGACAGAGGTTCAGAACAGGACAGAGGAAAAACAGATAGAAAATATACTGCTTCGTAAGGATGAATCCATTGAATTTAAATTGAGAGAAAGCAGAGACTTGAGGCTCCGGTGGAAGCAGGAACTACTGTTGGAACCCTTAAGTATATACTGAACGGGCAGGTGGTGAGAGAGAAAAACTTGTCTTAAAAGACAGTGTTACGGCATGGGATTACCGCTACAGCTGCCTCAGAATGGTTGACCTTTTTTCTTTATAAAGTCAGAAAATCAGCTATAAAATGCGATATGTAAAATCTGTGAAAAAATTAACAATTTGCTATTGAAAAGTTTTGGTCAATGTACTACAATTACCCTAGCGAAAAATTTTATTTTTCTAAAATAGATGGAGGACTAAGAGATGAGCAACAGAAGTAATAACTTAGCAGAACAGAGAATTTGCCGTTTGCTGGATGAAAACAGCTTTATGGAAATCGGTTCTCTGGTAACCGCAAGAAATACGGATTTTAATCTGGCAGATGAAGCTACGCCATCAGATGGTGTCATTACCGGACATGGTCTGATTGATGGTAATCTGGTATTTGTATACAGCCAGGATGCTTCCGTGTTAAATGGAACAATTGGCGAGATGCACGCAAAGAAAATTGCAGCTGTTTATGACATGGCAATGAAGATGGGTGCACCGGTAATCGGACTTTTGGATTGTGCCGGAGTTCGTCTTCAGGAATCAGTAGATGCTTTGAATGCATTAGGAATGATTTATGAAAAACAGGTTATGGCATCCGGAGTAATTCCACAGATTTGTGCTGTATTTGGCAACTGTGGCGGCGGACTTACCGTAGTACCTGGATTATGTGATTTTGCATATATGGAAGCTGATAAAGCAAAAATGTTTGTAAATGCACCAAACGCAATCGAAGGAAATTACGTTGGAAAATGTGATACTTCTTCTGCAGATTTCCAGAGCACAGAGACCGGCGTCATTGATATGGCAGGTTCTGAAGAAGAAATCTTTGCACAGATTCGTGAACTGGTCTGCATGCTTCCGGCAGATAACACAGAGAATGGTTATATGGAAGACTGTGAAGATGATTTGAACCGTGCATGCGAAAATGTAGATACCATGAAAGGCGATCCTCGTTTCGTATTAAGCGAGATTTCTGATAATCATAATTTCTTAGAGACAAAGAAGGATTATGCAAAGAGCATGGTAACCGGATTTATCCAGTTGAACGGACTGACTGTCGGTGCTGTTGCTAACTGCACAGAAGAATATGATGAAGAAGGAAAGAAAGTCTCAGAGCATGATGCAGCACTTTGTGCAAAAGGCTGTGAAAAAGCTTCTGAATTCATCCAGTTCTGTGATGCATTTGATATTCCTGTATTATCTCTTACCAATGTGGCTGGATTTACAGCAACAAAATGCAGCGAAAGAAGACTTGCAAAAGCTCTGGCTAAACTTACATATGCATTTGCAAATGCTACCGTTCCTAAGGTTAGCCTGCTTACCGGTAATGCTTACGGAAGTGCAGCAGTAATGATGAACTCCAAAGCAATCGGTGCTGACCTTGTATACGCATGGCCGGATGTTAAGACCGGTATGATGGATGCACGTCTTGCAGCAGAGATTATGTATGCAGATGCTGATGCGGACAAGCTTGCAGAGAAAGCAAAAGAATATGAGGCATTACAGTCTAATGTTGTAACTGCAGCTAAGAGAGGATATGTAGACTTGATTATTGAGCCTGCTGATACCAGAAAATATCTTGTAGCAGCTTTTGAAATGCTGTTTACAAAACGTATGGATACTCCATATAAGAAACATGGAACAAAATAGAAAGGTGAATCTTATGAAGAAAAAATTGTGGATGCTTGTATGTGTTTTCGTGCTTGCATTTTCTATAACGGTACCTGTGGTAAGACAGATCAGACTTCAATAACATTCAATGGAGGCACCTATGACCAGTGGAAGGATACAGTACAGCAGACAGTACAGCAGATAACTACTGTGTCAGAAGCTGATATTGATAAAGCTCTTTCTTCCGTTTCAGAGAAGAGCGATGCAGTAAACTACAACTTCTATAGCAGTTGGAAAGAAGCTGTTGCTGACGAAGGAGACTTCCAGGGATTTGGTGACTTTACCATGACAGAGTCAAATAAGACAATGGTAATGGAACAGATATTGAATTATACCAACCGTGATTTGAGTTTTACTGTTGTATTTGATACAACTACAGACACACCGGAACTTACCAGTATGACATTTGACAAGGTATATTCACTTGGCGAGAAAATGGGCAAAGCCGGAATGAATACACTTATGGGCATGGGTACCGTATTTGTAATCTTAATTTTAATCAGTATTATTATTTATGCATTCCGCATTATTCCTTATTTACAGAATAAGAAAAAGAATGCGGCTGATGCAACTGCTGCAAAAGAAGATAAAGTAGTAGAACAGATTGCTCAGAAAGAAGAGTTGGTTCAGGATGATTTGGAACTTGTTGCAGTTATCTCTGCTGCAATTGCGGCAGCAACAGGAAGTTCTACAGATGGATTTGTAGTACGTTCCATTAAGAGAAGATAGTTTGAAGAATAATTAGGAGGATATAAAGATGAAAAGCTATACAATTACAGTAAATGGAAATGTTTATGATGTTACCGTAGAAGAGAACGGAGCATCTGCACCTGTAGCTGCACCAAGAAAGGCAGCAGCAGCTCCTGCAGCAAAAGCAGCAGCACCTAAGGCAGCAGCCGGAGCAGGAAGCATTAAGATTGAAGCCGGAGCAGCCGGAAAAGTATTCAAGATTGAGGCTCAGCCTGGAACAGCAGTAAAGAAAGGTGATGCAGTTCTGATTCTTGAAATTATGAAAATGGAGACTCCTGTTGTTGCACCGGAAGACGGAACAGTTGCAAGCATCGAAGTTGCAGTTGGTGACAGCGTAGAAGCAGGAGCATTACTTGCTACAATGAACAACTAGGAGGAAAATTATGTTAAGTTATGTTGGAGACACAATGAGTAACCTCCTGCATCAGACCGCTTTCTTTAACCTGACCTGGGGTAACTACCTTATGATTGTAATTGCCTGCGTATTCTTATATCTGGCAATCAAGAAAGGTTATGAACCTCTTCTTCTGGTTCCGATTGCATTTGGTATGCTTCTGGTTAACATTTATCCGGACATTATTGCAAGTCCGGAAGAGACCAGCAATGGTGTCGGTGGTTTACTTTATTATTTCTATACTCTGGATGAGTGGTCAATCTTACCGTCTCTGATTTTCCTTGGAGTCGGTGCTATGACAGATTTCGGCCCGCTGATCGCAAACCCGATCAGTTTCCTGCTTGGAGCTGCAGCTCAGTTCGGTATTTTCGGAGCGTACTTCCTTGCAATCATGATGGGCTTTAATGACAAGGGAGCAGCAGCCGTATCTATTATCGGTGGAGCAGATGGTCCGACCTCTATCTTCCTTGCCGGTAAATTAGGACAGGCTGCATTGATGGGACCGATTGCGGTAGCTGCATATTCCTATATGTCTCTGGTTCCGATTATTCAGCCGCCAATTATGAAACTGTTTACAACAAAGAAAGAACGTGCAATCAAGATGGAGAACCTTCGTCCGGTATCCAAACTGGAGAAGATTTTGTTCCCAATCGTAGTTACTACAATTGTATGTCTGATTCTTCCGACAACCGCTCCGTTGGTTGGTATGCTTATGCTTGGTAACCTCTTCCGTGAGTCTGGTGTAGTCAGACAGCTTACAGATACAGCATCCAATGCTTTGATGTACATCGTAGTTATCCTTCTTGGTACTTCCGTAGGTGCATCTACGAGTGCGGAGGCATTCTTAAATACAACGACATTAAAGATCGTTGCACTTGGACTGATTGCATTTATGTTTGGTACAGCAGCCGGTGTCCTCTTCGGAAAACTGCTTTGCTGGATTACAAAAGGTAAGATTAATCCATTGATTGGTTCTGCCGGTGTATCCGCAGTACCTATGGCTGCTCGTGTATCTCAGAAGGTTGGAGCAGAAGAGGATCCAACGAACTTTTTACTTATGCATGCAATGGGACCAAACGTTGCCGGAGTTATCGGTACAGCAGTAGCTGCCGGTGTATTTATGGCAATCTTTGGAATATAGGAGGATAGAAATGTCAGAAGAAATGAAAAAACCTTTAAAAATTACAGAGACTGTCCTGCGTGATGCACACCAGTCTCTGATTGCGACAAGAATGACAACCGAGCAGATGCTTCCGATCATCGATAAAATGGATAAAGTCGGATATCATGCAGTAGAATGCTGGGGAGGTGCTACATTTGATGCATCCCTGCGTTTCTTGAAGGAAGACCCATGGGAGAGACTTCGTAAATTAAGAGACGGATTTAAGAACACCAAGCTTCAGATGCTGTTTCGTGGACAGAACATCTTAGGATATCGTCCGTATGCGGATGATGTAGTAGAGTATTTCGTACAGAAATCGATCGCAAACGGTATTGATATCATTCGTATTTTCGACTGCTTAAATGATATCCGTAACTTACAGACAGCCGTTACCGCATGTAACAAAGAGAAAGGTCATGCACAGGTTGCACTTTCCTATACCTTAGGTGATGCTTATACCTTAGATTACTGGATGGATATGGCGAAGAAAGTAGAAGATATGGGAGCTGATTCCTTATGTATCAAGGATATGGCAGGACTTTTAGTTCCGACGAAGGCAACCGAGCTGATTCAGGCTCTGAAATCTTCGACCAGCCTTCCAATCGAACTCCATACACACTATACTTCCGGTGTCGCTTCCATGACTTATATGAAGGCTGTAGAGGCAGGATGTGACATCATTGATACTGCAATGTCTCCATTTGCACTGGGAACATCCCAGCCGGCAACAGAGGTTATGGTAGAGGCATTCAAGGGCACAGAGTTCGATACCGGTCTTGACCAGAACAAACTGGCTGAAATTGCTGACTACTTCCGTCCGATGAGAGAAGAAGCGTTAGAGAGCGGACTGATGAACCCGAAAGTTTTCGGCGTAAACATCAAGACTCTGTTATATCAGGTACCGGGTGGTATGTTATCTAACTTACTCTCCCAGTTAAAAGAGCAGGGTAAAGAAGATAAATACGAAGAAGTGCTTGCAGAAGTACCTCGCGTTCGTAAAGACCTTGGTGAGCCACCACTTGTAACACCATCTTCACAGATTGTTGGTACACAGGCTGTATTCAACGTATTAATGGGCGAGCGTTACAAAGTTGCCACCAAGGAGACAAAAGACGTTCTACTTGGAAAGTACGGTCAGACAGTAAAACCGTTCAATCCGGAGGTTGTGGATAAGGTTCTCGGTGCTGACAAAGATAAGGCAATTACCTGCCGTCCGGCAGACTTACTTGAGCCTGAATTAGATAAGATTGAAGCTGAGATGAAACAGTGGAAACAGCAGGATGAGGACGTACTGACCTACGCTCTGTTCCCACAGGTTGCAACCGAATTCTTCAAATACCGTCAGGCACAGCAGACGAAAGTTGATACAACAATTGCAGATACAAAGAACGGAGCATATCCGGTATAGGGTACCTTGCTATCTATAGCAGTAAAGAGGCGGCTACAGACAAATATGTCTGTAGCTGTTTTCCTTTTGATGGGTATAATGGAATATCAGAATTACATAAAAATTCTATGGACAAGAGGACAAAAGATTGCTATGATGAAGTCATGATTTGTCATGGGGTAGACAATTTTAATTGCAAAGCATTTGAAAATATTGTGGCAGTTCTTTCACGGTATTTGGAGAGGGAAAAGGTGAAGGACAATGAAACTGTATGAATTGGGGACAGGGGAGCCGGTGCAGGTGCTGGTGAAAGTGGAGAATGCTTCAGCAGAATATGATAGTACAGTTGCTTTTGGAAAAGAAGGCATTTTATTAATTGAGCCAATACGTTATGATGGAAAAATTATTAATTTTTCCGGAGATAAGGTGCATATCAGTGTAATTTATATGGAAGATGGAATCAAACCGCTGATATGGGAGGGGTGCAGAATGCAGACCGTCCAGGCAGGAAAAGAAAAATATCATGCAATTGTATGCAAGCGTGATGGAATAAAATGGAACCGCAGACAGGCGTACCGCCAGTATCTGGGACTGGATGGAATGTTGTCCATTGACAGTACAAGAGCAAATCGTTCTGTGGTTGTGAAGGATATCAGTGCTACCGGAGTGTCATTTGTGGGGATGCCGGATATGAATTATCTTACGATGGGACCGTTTCATTTGACGTTTGAAGATAAAGCAAGCAGGCTTAAAGTGCAGTTATCTGGTATGGCTGTTCGTCAGGAGCCGGTAGATGAAACGAAAGTGATTGTAGGATGTACGGTAAAGCAGGCAAATCTCGACTTGGGACTTATGTCGCCTCCAAGCAGAAGCAGGAAATTGCCAGACGACATGGAAACTGACGAAAATCCTGCAAAAAATGTTAAAACGACATAAAAAATGCAAAATATTTGTAGAATCGAGAAGAAGGAACTATGAATGGGAATACCAATGATTTGACCAGTCGAATCAACGAATGTTATGGAAGTTTAAGCAAAGGACAGAAAATATTAGCAACCTATATTACGGATAATTATGATAAGGCGGTATTTCTTACGGCAGCAAAAATGGGACAGGTAGTAGGTGTGAGCGAATCGACTGTAGTACGATTTGCTACACATTTAGGCTATAAGGGTTATCCGGAATTTCAAAAGGCTTTAGAGGAGATGGTTCGGAATAAGCTCAACTCCATTCAGCGTATGGAAGTGACTTATGGAAGAATCAGCCAGTCGCATATATTAGAAACGGTATTGCAGTCGGATCAGGAGAAAATTAAGGATACCTTGGAACATATTGATGAACATGTTTTGAACTGGCAGTAGATACCATTATCAAAGCAAAACATATTTATATTGTTGGAATACGAAGCTGCGCTCCACTGGCAGCTTTTATGGCGTTTTACTTTAATCTGATGTTTGAAAATGTGACATTGCTTCAGACCAATAATTCCAGTGAATTATTTGAACAGATGGTGCGAATCAGTAAGGATGATGTCATTATCGGAATCAGCTTTCCAAGATATTCCATGCGTACCTTAAAGGCAATGGAATTTGCAAATAACCGGAATGCAAAAGTAATTACATTGACAGACAGTGTACATTCGCCGATGAATCTGTATTCCTCCTGCAATCTGATTGCAAGAAGTGATATGGCATCTATTGTGGATTCTCTGGTGGCGCCACTTAGTGTTATCAACGCACTGATTGTTGCTCTGTGTATGAAGAAGCAGGGCGAGGTTGCCAAGACATTGGAGACCCTGGAGGATATCTGGAATGAATACCAGGTATATGAAAATGATGAAATTAATTATATTGATGATAAAATCAAAATGAGATATGCCAAATTAGGAGATGCAGATGAGTAAGGTACTTGTAATCGGTGGTGGACCGGCGGGCTGTTTTGCAGCAATTGCTGCGGCAGAGCAGGGACATCAGGTCGTATTGTTAGAACGCAATGAGAAAATCGGGAAAAAATTATTCATTACCGGAAAAGGAAGATGTAACCTTACTAATGCATGTGATACGGAAGAACTATTTTCAAACATTCCAAGGAATTCCAAGTTCTTATACAGCGCAATCTATTCTTATGACAATTTCCGGGTCATGGATTTCTTTTGAACAGAATGGAACACCGGTAAAGGTGGAACGGGGAAACCGCGTATTTCCGGTATCAGACCATTCATCGGATGTTATTGCAGCCTTAAAACGCTCCCTGGATGCACATAAAGTAAATATTATGTATCATACAGCGGTAGAAAAGCTTATGGTATCGGAGAATTGTGTACATGGAGTAATTACTGCAGAGGAAAGAAAATGCCGGCAGATGCAGTAGTTATTGCAACAGGCGGCTGTTCTTATGCATCTACCGGTTCTACCGGGGATGGTTATCGTTTCGCAGAAGCCTGCGGACATACCATAAAAACCTGCAGTCCATCACTTGTGCCTTTTAACGCAGAAGAGGAATATGTCAAAAGAATTGCAGGGGCTATCGTTGAAAAATGTAAAGGCGAGCATTTATCAGGGCAAAAAGCTTTTGTATGAAGCTTTTGGAGAAATGTTATTTACCCATTTTGGCGTAAGTGGACCTCTGATGTTAAGCGCCAGCAGTGTGGTAAATGATGCGGTAAGAAAACAGCCGTTGCAATTATACATTGACTGGAAACCCGCACTTTCAGAAGAACAGTTAGATCACAGAATTTTAAGGGACTTTGAAGAGGCAAAGAACCGGCAGGTGATTCATGGAATTGAAAAATTATATCCGTCCAAATTCCTGCCGATTATTTTAAGACTTGCTAAGATTCCAGCAGAAAAGCGTGTCAATGAAGTAACCAAAGAGGAACGGCAGCGACTGGTGGACTTGACAAAGAAGTTCCCGGTTACACTGACTGGTTTACGGGGCTTTTCGGAAGCCATTATTACAAAGGGTGGTGTTTCCGTAAAAGAAGTAAATCCATCGACCATGGAATCAAAATTAACAAAGCATCTTTATTTTGCCGGAGAGGTATTGGATTTGGATGCATTTACCGGCGGCTTTAATCTGCAGATTGCGTGGTCTACCGGATATCTGGCAGGAAGCAGCACTGGAAATGAATAAAGAGAATAAAAAACAGAAAAATCGGAGGATGAGAAATGAGCTTTAATATAGCAATCGACGGACCGGCAGGAGCCGGAAAAAGCACTATAGCAAAACAGCTTGCAAAGGAACTTTCTTTTATATATGTAGATACAGGAGCCATGTATCGGAGTATGGCATTGTATTTTATGAGAAATGACATTGCAAAGGAAGATGAGGCAGCAATTTCAGATGCCTGTAAAACCGTGGAAGTATCTATTGCCTATGAGAACGGAGAACAGCAGGTGCTTTTAAACGGTGAGAATGTCAGCAAAGAAATCCGGAAAGAAGAAGTTGGAAAAATGGCATCTGCCACCAGTGTTTATAAGGAAGTCCGCACAAAACTGGTTGAATTACAGCAGAAGCTTGCAGCAGATAAAGATGTTATCATGGATGGAAGAGATATCGGAACCTGTGTGCTTGCCAAATGCCCAGGTAAAGATTTATCTTACTGCAAGTGTTGAAACAAGAGCCGAGAGAAGATATCAGGAATTGCTGGAAAAAGGTGCTGCCTGTGACTTGGAAGTGATTAAAAAAGATATTGCGGACCGTGATTATCAGGATATGCATCGGGAGATTTCACCATTAAAGCAGGCGGAAGATGCCATTCTTGTAGATTCTTCGGATATGGGAATTGAAGAAGTGGTAGAAACCATCAAAAATATTTATAGGGAAAAATGTTAATATGAAAAATGTCAGAGTCGCAAAAAGTGCAGGTTTCTGCTTTGGCGTAAAGCGTGCAGTAGATATGGTTTATGCACAGCTTGAAACAAACGATGGAATAAAAGACCCGATTTATACTTACGGACCGATTATTCATAATGAAGAAGTGGTAAAGGATTTAGAGGCAAAGGGCGTAACCGTAATCCATGATATTTCAGAAATAGAAGAATCAGAAAAAGGAACCATCGTCATCCGTTCCCATGGTGTAGGCGAAAAAATATATCAGACATTAGAAAATGCCGGTTACCATATCGTGGATGCCACCTGTCCTTTTGTAAAGAAGATACATCGTCATGTACGGGAATATGGAGATGCCGGTTATCATGTTGTAATTATCGGAAATGCCAGCCATCCGGAGGTAGAAGGAATCCGTGGATGGGGAAATGAAGAGGAAATTACGGTAATTGGAACGAGGGAAGCAGCAGAAAATTTCCGGGTTTCAGCAGGAAAAAAGGTATGTATTGTATCACAAACGACATTTAATTACAATAAATTTCAAGAATTAGTTGAAATTATAAATAGAAAAAGGTTATGATATAATTGTTTTAAATACAATCTGCAATGCCACGGAAGACGGCAGACCCAGTCGAGGGCTTTGGCAAAAGAAGTTGAAGCGATGATTGTGGTTGGTGGTGAAGAGCAGTTCCAACACGCAGAAGCTATTTGAAATATGTAAAAACGAATGCAAAAATACTTACTATATACAAACACTAGATGACTTGGATCCGGCAGTATTTCGGACCATTGATAACGTAGGTATTACCGCAGGGGCTTCCACCCCAAACAATATTATTGAGGAGGTTCAAAAGAATGTCAGAAATGAGCTTTGAACAAATGCTGGAAGAATCATTTAAAACAATAAGAAATGGAGAGGTAGTCGAAGGTACCGTTATCGATGTGAAACCTGATGAGATCGTTCTTAATATCGGTTACAAGGCAGACGGTATCATTACTCGTAATGAATACACAAACGAAGCAAACGTAGACCTTACCACATTGGTATCCGTCGGCGACACCATGGAAGCAAAGGTTTTAAAGGTAAATGATGGAGAAGGACAGGTACTTCTTACTTACAAACGTCTTGCTGCTGAAAAAGGAAGCAAGCGTTTAGAGGAAGCATTCAACAATCAGGAAGTGCTTACCGCAAAGGTTACACAGGTATTATCCGGTGGTTTAAGTGTTGTAGTTGACGAACAAGAGTATTCATCCCTGCAAGCCTTGTATCCGATACTTACGAGAAAGATTTATCTAAGTATGAAGGACAGGAAATTTCATTTGTAATCACTGAGTTCAACCCAAGAAAGAGAAGAATCATCGGTGACCGTAAGCAGCTTTTAGTAGCAGAGAAAGCTGAAAAACAGAAAGAACTCATGGAGAGAATCCATGTTGGTGATGTTGTAGAAGGTACAGTAAAGAACGTAACAGACTTTGGCGCATTCATCGACCTTGGTGGAGCAGACGGACTGTTACATATTTCTGAAATGTCCTGGGGACGTGTTGAAAGTCCTAAGAAAGTATTCAAAGTTGGCGATACTGTAAAAGTATTCATCAAAGATATCAATGAGAGTAAGATTGCACTGAGTATGAAATTTGAGGATCAGAATCCTTGGAACAACGCTGCTGAGAAATATGCAGTAGGCAATGTTGTAAAAGGTGTTGTTGCAAGAATGACAGACTTTGGTGCATTCGTAGAATTAGATCCGGGCGTAGATGCATTACTTCATGTATCCCAGATTTCTAAAGAGCATGTAGAGAAACCTTCTGATGTATTAAAAGTAGGTCAGAAAGTAGAAGCTAAAGTAGTTGACTTTAATGAAGAAGACAAGAAAATCAGCTTAAGCATGAAAGCGCTTCTGCCAGAAGAGGAAGCTGATACAGAAGAAGTTCCTACAGAAGAATAATAAGGTAGGAGGTAGCATATATGTTTGAAGGCTATGAAAAGTTTAAAAAAGATATATATGCAATGACCACGATTGACTTAAATGCTTACAAAGAGAAGCAGATGCGTCGTAGGATTGACAGCCTTTTGGTAAAGAATAAGGCTCAGTCCTATGATGAGTATGTACATCTGCTTCATACAGATAAAGAGAAGTTTGACCAGTTTATTAATTTCCTGACTATTAATGTTTCGGAATTTTACCGGAACCCGGAACAGTGGAAGTTTTTGGACGAAGAGGTTTTCCCGGCACTTATAAAACAGTTTGGCAGCAATTTGAAAATCTGGAGTGCAGCGTGTTCTACCGGAGATGAGCCATACTCTCTTGTAATGGCTTTATCAAAGCATGTTCCGCTGAACCAGATACATATAATTGCTACTGATATTGATAAACAGGTACTTGAGAAAGCGAGAGTTGGACTTTATAACGAAAAGAGCATTGCTTCTGTGCCGGATGATTTGAAGCGTAAGTATTTTACACAGGTAGGAAAATCCTATAAGATTTCCGATGAAATCAAAAAGCATGTAGAATTTCGGGAACATAATCTTTTGCGGGATCCATATCCATCAGGTTGTCATTTGATTGTCTGCAGAAATGTAGTAATTTATTTTACAGAAGAAGCAAAAGACGAGATTTATCGCAAGTTCTATGATTCTTTGGCAAAAGATGGAATGTTATTTATCGGAAGTACAGAACAGATTATGAATTATCGTGAGTTGAATTTAAAAAGGCATCAGTCATTTTTCTTTCAGAAATAATAATGACATAGTAAAGACCTCATTCTCAAAATTGGGAAAAAGAGGTCTTTTTTACAGGAAATTGCTTTCCTGTAAAGTAAAAAACGCTCCGCGAGGATGCACACTACGGCGTATAATGTAGGTATCACTTAATTTTCTTGTTTTTTATAGCTTCTAACAAGTGGTTTACATAACTTTTGATAAGTTCCGGCGATGAAAGAAATTTTTCCGTAAGTTCAAAGTAAGATATTTTTTCCTTATAGTCGTGTTTAAAAGAAGGAGAAATAAGCTCTTCGTACTGTGGAAGAAAGCTTCACTCATGCCGGGTATAGCAGGTGGTAGCGGTAGCCTGTCTGCGGTGTTCTTTATCGACATATGATGCTACACTTTTGTGCATTGCAGTATCTTCAGCCGGAAGATAATAATAATCCTTATAATTTGGAAAGAAATATTTCAGGGCATCCTCTTCTAAACGGACGGAGAGGGTGCATTTTTTTGCCCTTTGCATAGAAATAAACAGAACCCATGCGGCAGGAAATATGCTTTGGAAATGGAAATTCCGGCTCAATAGAAAGAATCAGTTCTTTCTTTTCCTGTTGCTTATAATTTGTATATTCAGAAACAGAAGCACTGCAGGATAAATACTGTCCGTAAAACAGATGGACATAGGATAAGACGGGAAGTAATGCAGGCATATCCAGAACATCTTCGTAGTTGTGGAGCAGAAGAATCTCCAATTTATCCGGACGTGGTTCCTTGGTATACGAATGATAGATCTCAATCAATTCACCGCCGGAATATAGTCATCCCTGCCAATGCCAAGAAAAGCTTCGATGGTCTTCTGCTTGTAATTTGGCAGCTGGAGAATATGCTTTATCTGGGAAATGGATTTGAAAATATCCACATAAGTAAAATCAGCAAAGTGCTCGTTACATTCATAAGTATTGCATTTTGCTTTCAGATAAGGAATATCAAAGCCGATTCCATTGAAAGTGATAATTGTATCAAAACCGTCTAATAGCAAAAGAAACTGCTCAAGTACTTCTTTTTCTTCTTCCGGTGTTTCGGCAAAAAACTGTTTGATATAAAGCATCTGTTCTATGTGATAGGCACATCCAATCAGATAAAGACTGGTATGAGCCGGGGAAAATCCGGTAGTTTCGATATCGAAAAAGACAGAGGAAGCAGTGAATATTTCCTCATCTAAATTCGAAGCCGGACTATATGGAATTTCATGTACAATTGTTTTCATATCTGTCCTCCTGTTATTTTTTATTATACACGATGTATGGGAAAAAAGTAATCATTCCTTGTTTAAAATCGACAAAAATATTGAGAAAAAATCTTTTTAGTGTGTCAAAAAATTCTAATTTGTGTTATAATACATTTTATGTTAAACGCATTGCATATGCAGTGCAATACTATCATAGAAAGAGGGGCACATAAGATGGGTTTAATGACATTTAAAGGTGGCGTCCATCCTTTCGAAGGAAAGGATTTATCAAAAGATAAGCCAATACGTGAATTATTACCCAAAGGTGAACTGGTATATCCGTTATCGCAGCATATTGGAGCACCGGCAACACCAATCGTAGCGGTAGGAGATTCCGTTTTGAAAGGGCAGAAGATAGCAGAAGCAGGCGGCTTCGTATCTGCACCAATCCATGCGTCCGTATCCGGAACTGTTAAGAAAATTGAGCCAAGAAGAGTTCCAACAGGTGATATGGTGAACTCCATTGTAATTGAAAGCGATGGTGAATTTAAGGAGGTAGAGTATCAGGCAGTAGAAGACGTCAGTGCTCTTTCCAAAGAAGAAATTATTAACCGTATAAAAGAAGCGGGAGTTGTTGGTATGGGTGGAGCAGGATTCCCAACCCACGTAAAATTATCTCCGAAGGAACCGGAAAAAATCGACTATATTATTGCCAACTGTGCAGAGTGTGAACCATATCTGACATCTGATTACCGCATCATGTTAGACCACACGGAAGAACTGGTAGAAGGCATGCGTATTATTCTCAGTATGTTTGAACATGCCAAGGGTGTATTTGCAGTCGAGAATAATAAACCGGATTGTATCGCAAAATTATTAGAATTAACGAAAGATGAGCCTCGTATGGAGGTCGCACCTCTTATGACAAAATACCCACAGGGTGGTGAGCGTCAGCTCATTTATGCAGTAACCAAACGTGCAATTAATTCCAAGATGCTTCCGGCAGATGCAGGATGTATCGTGGATAATGTTGCAAACCATGGTTGCCGTATACCATGCAGTAAAGGAAGGAAAACCTGTTACAAGCAGAATCTTTACAGTTACCGGTGATGCAGTAGAAGATCCGGGTAACTTTGAGTTCTTAATCGGAACCAGTTTCCAGGAACTTTTAGATGCTGCCGGTGGATTTAAAGAGCAGCCGGAGAAAATTATTTCCGGTGGACCAATGATGGGCTTTTCCATGTTCGGATTAGATGTGCCGACAACCAAGACTACCTCAGCACTCCTTTGTATGACCAAAGATGAAGTGGCAGAAACAGATGCAGATGCAACAGCATGCATCAATTGTGGTAGTTGCGTAGAAGTATGTCCGGAACAGATTGTTCCATCCAGATTATCTAAATTCTCAGAGCATGGAGATATGGCAGGATTTGAAAAATGGCATGGTCTTGAGTGCGTGGAATGTGGAAGCTGCAGTTTTATCTGCCCGGCAAAACGTCCGTTAGCACAGCTTATTAAGACAATGAAAAAACAGGTTCTTGCTGAAAAGAAAAAATAAATAACAAAGAAAGAGGTGGACTATTGTGAGTGAGTTATATCATGTATCATCATCACCACATGTACGAGCCAAAGATACAACAAGCAGAATCATGCTTTATGTAATTATAGCTCTGCTTCCAACAAGTATATTTGGTATTGTTAATTTTGGATATAAAGCAGCAGTATTGATTTTGGTATCTGTTGCAAGCTGTATTGCATCAGAGTGGATTTTCAATCTGATTGTACATAAGAAGAATACCGTCAGTGATTTAAGTGCGGTAGTTACCGGACTGTTACTTGCATTAAACCTGCCGGCATCCCTTCCATGGTGGGAGGCTGTAATCGGCGGTGTGTTTGCCATCGTCATTGTTAAGATGATGTTTGGCGGACTGGGACAAAACTTCATGAACCCGGCACTGGGTGGAAGATGTTTTCTGCTGATTGCTTTTGCCGCAGACATGACAAACTTTACCGTAGATGGATATTCTGGAGCAACTCCACTGGCTCTGATCAGAGAACAGGGCGTTGGAGCTGTTAATACCATGAATATGTTAATTGGTAAGACCGCCGGAACCATCGGAGAGACATCCGCTATTGCTATCTTAATTGGAGCAATGTTCTTAATCCTGATGGGTGTCATTACACTTCGGATTCCGGGAACCTATATCATTACATTTGTAATATTTATCAGCTTGTTTGGCGGACATGGCTTTGACATCGACTATATCGTTGCTGAGCTTTGTGGTGGTGGATTAATGCTTGGTGCATTCTTTATGGCAACCGACTATGTAACATCACCGATCACACCGAAGGGACAGATTTTATATGGAATTCTTTTAGGTATTCTTACCGGATTATTCCGTATCTTTGGAGCAAACGCAGAAGGTGTATCCTTTGCAATTATTTTAAGCAACCTTCTGGTTCCAATGATTGAAAGGATTACAATTCCAAAGGCCTTTTGGACAGGTAAAGGAGGCAAAGCAGCATGAATAAGAAGATTGTACATGACGCGTTGATTTTAACCGTATTTACCGTAGTAATCGGATTTATTCTTGGACTGGTATATGAGATTACCAAGGATCCGATTGCAAAGGCAGAAGAGGCAACTGCACAGGCTGCATACAAAGCAGTGTTTGAAGATGCAGATTCTTTTTCCACCTATGATTTTGATGCAGAAGCCGCAGCCAGCCTGTTAGAGCAGAATGGTTACAGTGATGAAATCAATGGTGTGCAGGAAGCATTAGATAAAGATGGCAATGTATTAGGCTATGTGATTACTGTAACAGCTAAAGACGGAAGCCAGGGTAATATCACATTTTCTGTTGGCATAAAGAATGATGGAACCGTAAACGGCTATTCCGTTACCAGTATGTCAGAGACACCTGGACTTGGAGACAAGGCAAAGACAGAAGACTTCTCCAAACAGTATAAGAATAAGAATGTAGACAGCTTTACCGTTGTGAAACAGGCACCATCTGCTGATAACGAGATTGAAGCAATTTCCGGTGCAACCATTACATCAAAAGCAATGACCAATGGTGTGAATGCCTGCCTTACATACTTCCAGAATGAATTGGAAGGAGGCGCTGAATAATGAATAAGTATTTAGAACGCGTATATAACGGAATCATCAAAGAAAATCCTACCTTTGTACTGATGCTTGGTATGTGTCCGACACTGGCAGTAACAACATCAGCAATGAATGCACTGGGAATGGGATTATCTACAACAGTGGTATTGATTTTCTCTAACCTGTTGATTTCCTTATTCCGTAAAGCAATTCCAAATGGTGTCAGAATGCCGGCATACATTGTTATCGTTGCATCTTTGGTAACCATTGTAGAATTTATTATGAAGGCTTATACACCGGCACTGGCTAAACAGCTTGGTGTATATATCCCTCTTATTGTTGTTAACTGTATTATCCTTGGACGAGCAGAAAGCTATGCATCTAAAAATCCACCTGTATTGTCTATCTTAGACGGTGTTGGTATGGGACTTGGATTTACCTTCGGATTAACCTGTATCGGTATTGTCCGTGAGATTTTAGGCGCAGGACAGTTGTTTGGATTCCAGATTCTTTCACTGAAATGGTATACACCAATCAATATCTTTGTTATGGCACCGGGAGCATTCCTCGTACTGGCATTCTTAGTTGCTTTAATGAGTATTGTTCGTCAGAAGATGGAAGCAAAAGGCAAACCACTGGCAGAGCCTGCCGGCTGTATCAGTGGAGACTGTGCCGGATGCAGCATGTCTGCAACCTGCAGCGAAAAAAAGAGAAGAAAGCTGCAGATGCAGAGGAAAAAAGTGAATAGGGGGAATATGACAGATGCAGACATTATTATTGATTGCAATTGGTTCAGCCATTGTAAATAACGTAGTATTAAGCCAGTTCCTTGGTATCTGTCCGTTTTTAGGCGTTTCCAAGAAAACAGAGACCGCTGCCGGAATGGGTGGAGCCGTTATTTTTGTCATAACGATATCCTCCTTTGTTACCTCATTGATTTATAAGTTTATACTGATTCCGACGGGGAACACAGTATTTACAGACGATTGTATTTATCCTTGTAATCGCAGCGCTGGTACAGTTTGTAGAAATGTTCTTAAAGAAATCCATGCCTGCTCTTTATAAGAGCCTTGGAGTGTATCTTCCTTTGATTACAACCAACTGTGCAGTATTAGGTGTAGCACTTACCAACGTAACCAAAGAGTATGGTATTTTGGAGAGCGTGGTAAACGGTTTTGCAACCGCATTTGGATTCTTTATTGCTATTACAATTATGGCAGGAATTCGTGAAAAAATTGAATATAATGATATCCCGAAGCCGTTTCAGGGTACTGCAATCGTATTGATTTCCGCATGTCTGATGTCAATCGCATTCATGGGATTCTCAGGAATGATTTAGGAGGAAAGAAAAGATGAGTGTACAGGCAATTATTATTGCAGCCGTTATTGTAGGCGGCGTAGGACTTTTTTATTGGATTTTTCCTTGGTATTTCCGGAGAAAAGTTCAAGGTAGAGGTAGATGAAAAAGAGGAAGCAATCTTAGGTGTGCTTCCGGGAAATAACTGTGGTGGCTGTGGATATGCCGGATGTTCCGGTCTGGCAGCTGCTATTGTAAAAGGTGATGCCCCGGTCAATGGATGTCCTGTTGGTGGTGCGCCGGTTGCAGCAAAAGTCGGTGAAATCATGGGTGTTGCTGCAGAAGAAGGCACAAAGCAGGTTGCTTTTGTAAAATGTGCAGGAACCTGTGAAAAAGCCGGTCATGATTATGAATATACCGGAGTAGAAGATTGTGCTGCTATGGCATTTATTCCGGGCGGCGGAGCAAAAGAGCTGTAGCTATGGCTGCCTTGGCTTTGGAAACTGTGTAAAGGCATGTCCGTTTGATGCGATCCATATCGTAGACGGAATTGCAAAGGTGGATAAGGAAGTTTGTAAAGCATGTGGAAAATGTATTGCAGCCTGTCCAAAGCATTTGATAGAGCTGGTTCCATATGAAGCAAAGCATCTGGTACAGTGCAGTTCCAAGGATAAAGGCAAAGACGTTATGAAAGCCTGCTCCGTAGGTTGTATTGGCTGTCATCTCTGTGAGAAGAACTGTCCAAATGATGCTGTTCATGTCGTAGATAATGTGGCTTATATCGACCAGGAGAAATGTACCGGATGTGGCATTTGTGCCGAGAAATGTCGAAGAAGATTATTTTATAATCGTTTCTGTGATAGAAAGAACGGGATTGTCATTGATTTGGCAGTCCCGTTTTGCGTAGTTGATGTTATATGAGGATTGGATATGAGAAAATTTAGAGAAAAGTATATTGGAAATAAAGATTTTTATAAAATGGTTCTGCTGGTAGCTATTCCAATTATGATACAGAATGCCATCACTAACTTTGTGAGTCTTTTGGACAATATCATGGTAGGACTGGTTGGAACGGAGCAGATGTCCGGTGTCGCAATTATCAATCAGTTGATGCTGGTTTACAATATCTGTATTTTTGGAGCAGTATCCGGTGCAGGCATTTTTGGGGCACAGTTTTATGGAAAAGGGGACCATAAAGGAGTGCGGGATGCCTTCCGTTTTAAAATTGTAGCCTGTGGTTTCTTAGCAATCATATGGATGCTGATATTGGGTTTTGCAAATGAACCGTTAATTCGGCTGTTTTTGCATGAAGGAGGAAGCACGGGAGATATTGAAGCTACATTATTGTATGCAAAACAGTATTTACAGACGGTAATGCCATCCATGGTTCCTTTTGCATTGATTCAGGCATATGCCCAGACATTACGTGAAACAGGAGAAACGGTTCTTCCGATGAAAGCCGGAATTGCTTCTGTAGCAGTGAATCTGATGTTTGACTATGTATTAATATTTGGTGCATTTGGACTGCCTGCATTAGGAGTAAGAGGTGCAGCGGCAGCAACCGTATTGGCAAGAGTTGTGGAATGCATTATTGTTGTCTTGTGGACCCATGCGAGAGCAGATAAGAATCATTTTATTGTAGGAGCTTACCGTGATTTTAAAATACCGGGAACACTGGTACGACAGATTATCATAAAAGGAACGCCATTGCTTTTAAATGAGACTTTATGGGCTGGAGGAATGGCAGTCCTGATGCAGTGTTATTCCACAAGAGGTCTTGCTGTTGTAGCTGGATTTAATATATCAAATACAGTAGCCAATCTTTTTAATGTTGTATTTATTGCGTTGGGAAGTGCGATATCCATCATTGTAGGACAGCAGCTTGGTGCTGGTAAATTGGAAGAGGCGGTGGATACGGACCGCAAGATGATTGTATTTTCTGTATTTTGTTGTTTTGTTATAGGAGCCTGCATGTTTGCGATTGCTCCGTTCTTTCCAAGAATATACAATACGACAGAAGAAGTACGTGGACTAGCAAAACAATTTATCCGGATTGCATCAGCCTGCATGCCGTTATATGGATTTATGCATGCAACCTATTTCACACTGCGTTCCGGTGGCAGGACAGTCATTACCTTTCTTTTTTGACAGTGTCTATATCTGGGTGGTAGATATTCCACTGGCATTTGTGTTAACCAGATTTACAGGAGTTCCGATTGTATCTATTTATTTATCCTGTCAGTTGATAGAGATTATAAAATGCATCATCGGATATGTTATGGTAAAGAAGAAAATCTGGGTCAACAATATGGTTATGGAGCAGCAATAGGATTATGTTTACATTTCATGAAATGGAATATTGCTGCCGATGCCGGAAGTGGTATGAAGTTCGTAATCGTCGGTGATAAAAATGGCTTCCGTGTCATCCAAGGATTCTATCAGCTTCATGCCGTCCTCTAATCCTAAAGCAAAACAGGTGGTGGAAAGTCCGTCACCATCTACGGATTTCGGACAGATAATGGTGACACCCAGCAGGTTATTGTCATAAGGATAACCGGTTTTCGGATTTAAAATGTGGTGATAGAAGTTATTACCCACATAGAAATAACGTTCATAAACACCGGAACTTACTACCGTTTCATCAGAGACTTCAACACTGGCAATGGCAGTGCCGTCATCGGAAAATGGTTTCTGGATACCGATATTATAGTTGCTTCCATCTGGTTTATCACCCAGCGTAAGGACATTGCCTCCAAGGTTAATCATGCCGGAGGTAATGTCTTTTTCATTTAAATAATCTTTCATTTTATCAGCAATATAACCTTTGGCAATGCCTCCCAAGTCAATCATGGCATCCGGATTGGAAAGACTAACTTCGTTTCCATCAATAACAATCGCATGATAGTCGATGGTGGAAAGTGTGGCTTCAATATCAGATTCAGATGGAACCGTACCGCTGTTATTTGGAAAGTCCCAGAGGGAAGACAATTTACCAATGGTGATATCGAACTGTCCCAGGCTTAAATCACCATAATAAATACCTTTTGTAATAATTCAATCGTATCATCATCCACAGTAACCGGTGTGCCACCAGCATTGTTTATTTTACTGATATCGCTGTCTGCGATGGTATTGCTGAAAAGGTTCTCATAATGGGAAGCAAGCTTGAAGCAGTCATCAATATAAGAAGCATTTTCTTCCCCATATAGTGTAATGGTAATGACTGTATTAAAATAAAAATCAGATTTGGAAACGGGTTCTTTGCTGCGTCCGCATCCCACGAAGGAGAAGGAGCAGAAGAAGAGAAAGAAAGCAAGTAAACTGCAGGTTAATTTATAAGAAAATATCGTCTTTTTTGTTTTCATCATGTATACTCCGGTTCTTTTAAAATCATATAGCACAAGCATAGCACAAGGAAGATAAAATTTACAGATGATTTTTTTTGAAAGGTATGATAAAGTATAAAATGTATGCATATGAATAAAAATTATAACCGGCATTCAGATAGTGAATATGCCGTAGATGATTAAGAGGCGGAAAAATGGATACACAGTTGCGTGAAACATTAAAGAATAAGAAGCGTGTAATTGTAAAAATCGGTTCTTCATCTCTTTTACATGAAGAGACCGGAAAATTAAATCTTTTAAAACTGGAACGTTTGGTAAGAGAATTGTGTGATATTAAGAATCAGGGCATGGATGTATGTCTGGTCAGCTCCGGGGCTATTGCAGTAGGAAGACAGTCCATGGGATTCAAAGAAAGACCGGAGAAAATAGCTGTAAAACAGGCATGTGCGGCAGTGGGACAGGCGAGACTTATGATGACTTATCAAAAGCTTTTTTCAGAGTACCACCAGAATGTGGGACAGGTTCTTATGACAAAAAAACTATGGTTGATAACGTGTCGAGAAAAAATGCCCAGAATACTTTTGAAGAATTGTTTGAAATGGGAATTATACCAATTGTAAATGAAAATGATACCGTATCTACTTATGAGATGCAGTTTGGTGATAACGATTCCCTGTCGGCTATTGTAGCCTCATTGGTAGGAGCAGATTTGTTGATTCTTTTATCTGATATTGACGGGTTGTATACGGATGATCCGAGAAAGAATCCAAAAGCAGAATTGATACCGGTAGTAGAAAAAATTGATAATCGGATTGAAAACATGGCAGGAGATACAGTAGGTAGTGATGTTGGTACTGGTGGAATGACCACCAAATTAACGGCAGCAAGGATTGCAACCTTATCCGGAGCAGATATGATTATTGCCAATGCAAAGGATGTGGGAGTTCTGCATCAGATTTTCGAAGGAAAACAGGTGGGAACCTTTTTCAAAGCCAATAAAAATGATGATTTCTATATTGCAGATTATGTAGAAGAAAGCATGGAGTAAAAAAGATGATTGAAAATATAATAGCAAGAATCAATGAATTATATCATAAATCCCAGAAAGAAGGACTGACACCGGAAGAAAAGGAAGAACAGGCAGCACTTCGCAAGGAATACATAGCAAGTGTAAAGCGGAATCTGAAGGGACAGTTAGATAATATTGATATGGTAAATGCAGATGGAACGGTAACCAATCTGGGAGAAAAATATGGAAACAAAGGCAAGCATCAGAACTAAGTATAAGACACTGCGAAATGCAATGCCGGAGAATATTGTAAGAGAAGAATCCCAAAGATTTGTCAGAATATCAGTACCTGGGAAATCTTTCAGAAAGCACAAAATTGTTTCTTTTATTATCCCCTTGGGAAAGAAGCTTCTTTATTGCCTTTTTTAAAGAAAGTATTCAAAAAAAGAGCAGCTTTTCCCAGGGTGCGTGGAGAAGAAATGGACTTTTGTGAAGTCAATAGTACAGATGATTTTCAGGAAGGGTATTTTCATGTGATGGAGCCAAAGGATGAGATACCGGCGATGGATTTAGCAGAACTTGAGCAGGAGAAAACAATTGTATTCACACCGGGACTGGTCTTTGATATTAACGGTGGAAGAAGCGGATATGGTAAGGGCTTTTATGATCGTTTTTTCAGAAATATAAGAAAGTAATCCGGGTTGGGATTGCACTTTCCTGTCAGTTGGCTGGGCAGGTGCCCATGGAGACCCATGATATTCCGATGGATTATCTTGTAACACCGGAGAAGATTTATAAAGTAACGGATAACAGAGACGAAAATAAGTAGCTGGAGGAAAATATGGAATTACAGGAATTAGGTAAGAGAGCAAAAGCAGCAGAAGTCATCATGCGGAATATGGGCATGAAAGAAAAAAGAAAAGATTTTGCTTGAAGTTGCAGAACATTTAGTAGAAGATACCGATGCTATTTTAGCAGCAAACCAGAAGGATATGGATGCAGGAAGAGAAGCCGGAATGCATCAGGGACTTTTAGACCGTCTGATGTTAAATAAAGAGCGTATTGCACAGATGGCAGAAGGAATCCGCCAGGTAGCAGAATTAGAAGATCCGGTAGGAGAAGTCCTTTCCATGAAACAGCGCCCGAATGGACTTATGATTGGAAAGAAACGTGTACCATTAGGTGTCATTGGAATTATTTATGAATCACGTCCAAATGTAACAGCAGATGCCTTTGCTTTGTGCTTTAAAACTGGAAATACCGTGATTTTAAAAGGTGGAAGTGATGCCATTCATTCCAATATGGCAATCGTAAAGAGCATCAATGAAACTTTAAGTAATAACCAGCTGCCGGAAGGAGTGCTTTCTTTAATCGAAGATACCAGCCGGGAAACTGCTACTGCATTTATGAAAATGAAGGAATATGTGGATGTGCTGATCCCAAGAGGTGGCTCCGGACTGATTCGTGCTGTGGTAGCCAATGCTACAATTCCGGTGATTGAGACCGGTACCGGTAACTGCCACATTTATGTGGATGAAACTGCAGACCTTGATATGGCGGTGAATATCATTAATAATGCCAAAACACTGCGCATCGGTGTATGCAATGCCTGTGAATCTTTAGTGCTGCATGAGAGCATCGTAGATGAACTGATGCCACGCCTTTCTGCAAAATTATCCGAAAGCCATGTAGAAATCCGTGGGGATGAGCGAGTTCAGAAAGCTACAAAAGATGCAGTGGCTGCAACAGAAAAAGACTGGGGCACCGAATATTTGGATTATATTATTTCTGCAAAGACAGTTTCAGATATTGATGAAGCCATTGCACATATCAATAAATATAATACCGGACATTCGGAAGCAATCATTACCAATAATTATGAGCATGCGCAGAAGTTCTTAAATGAGATTGATGCTGCGGCTGTTTATGTAAATGCATCCACACGTTTTACCGACGGATTTGAGTTTGGCTTTGGGGCAGAAATCGGAATCAGTACCCAGAAGCTGCATGCCAGAGGACCGATGGGCTTAGAAGCACTGACGACCACCAAATATATCATTTATGGGGATGGCCAGATCAGAGAGTAATAAGAAAAATATTAAGAAAACAGGAAAAGAAATGAGAGAGATAGAAAAGATAAATCACACCGGTGAAGTTCCGGTAATGGAACCGCAGAGACAATTTTATTTTATGGACCTTGCAAAGCAGTATGTGACGCAGATTTCCAGGAAGAAAGGCAGACCGCTCACCTTTCATGTGACAACTTTTGGGTGCCAGATGAATGCCAGAGATTCCGAAAAGTTATGTGGAATTTTAGAGACCGTAGGTTTGAAGAGACCGATTCCGAGGAAGCAGATTTTGTCATTTATAATACCTGTACCGTACGTGAAAATGCCAACAATAAGGTTTACGGACGTCTGGGATATTTAAGCGGTTTTAAGAAAAAGAATAAAGATATGATGATTGCATTATGCGGCTGTATGATGCAGGAACCGGAGGTTGTGGAAAAATTAAAACAGAGCTATCGTTTTGTAGACCTGGTTTTTGGAACCCATAATATCTTTAAATTTGCAGAACTTCTGGTACGCTGCTTTGAAGAGCAGAAAATGGTGATTGACATCTGGGATGATACGAAAGAAATTGTAGAAGAACTTCCGGTAGAACGGAAATACAGCTTTAAGTCCGGTGTTAATATTATGTTTGGCTGCAATAATTTCTGCAGCTACTGTATTGTGCCATATGTAAGAGGAAGAGAACGCAGCAGAAAACCGCAGGATATCATAAGAGAAATTGAAAAATTGGTAGCAGATGGTGTAGTAGAGGTTATGCTCTTAGGACAGAATGTCAATTCCTATGGAAAGAACTTAGATACACCAGTGACCTTTGCACAGCTCTTACAGGAAGTAGAAAAGATTGAAGGTCTGGAAAGAATCCGGTTCATGACATCCCATCCAAAGGATTTATCCGATGAACTGATTGAAGTAATGAAGAATTCTAAAAAAATCTGCAGACATCTTCATCTGCCGCTTCAGTCCGGCAGCAGCAGAGTGTTAAAAGAAATGAACCGTCACTATGACAAGGAGCATTATCTTGCACTGGTTGAAAAAATCAAAAAAGCAATGCCGGATCTGGCAATTACAACAGATATTATTGTAGGATTTCCGGGAGAAACTGAAGAAGATTTCTTAGAGACCATGGATGTGGTAAGACAGGTAGAGTATGACAGCGCGTTTACTTTTATTTATTCAAAACGTACCGGAACGCCTGCTGCCAAAATGGAAAATCAGATTCCGGAAGATGTGATAAAAGACCGTTTTGACCGGCTGTTAAAACTGGTACAGGATATTTCCGCAAAGAAAGCCGGAGCATTAACCGGAAGCGTGCAGGATGTATTAGTCGAAGAATTAGATGAACAGCAGGAAAGGCCTTGTAACCGGAAGATTATCCAATAACTCAGTGGTACATCTGCCGGGTGATGTATCCATGATTGGAACTATCGTACCGGTACATTTAAAAGAATGCAAAGGCTTTTATTATATGGGAGAGGTTGCAGAGTAAATGAACCGTCGTTTTGGAAAAAATGATATCCTGTTGCTGGGAATGCTTGCAGTAGTTATTTTAGTTTTCTATGTAGGAATGACCTCTGCATTACAAAGCGGTGACAGTATTATCATTACGGTAAATGGCAGCGAATATGGCAGATATTCCCTGACAGAAAATAAAGAGATTCCAATTAAAATAGATGGAAAAGTTACCAATATCGTAACGATTGAAAATGGGACTGCCTATATGTTTGAGGCGGACTGCCCGGATCAGTTGTGTATGCATCAGAACGCAATTTCCAAAGATAAAGAATCCATTATCTGTCTGCCAAACCGGGTTGTAGTAACCGTAGAAAGTGAGCAGAAAAATACATTGGATGATGTGGCAGGGTAGGTGAAAGCATGAAGAAAAGTGTAGCATATCTTGGCGTGTTTTTGGCACTGCCATGATATTAAGTTATGTGGAAGCAATATTGCCCTTTGCCATTGGAATACCGGGAGTAAAGCTTGGACTTGCCAACCTTGTTACGGTGCTGATGCTGTATCTGATTGGCTGGAGAGAGGCTCTTTGTGTATCGGTGCTTCGTATTGTGCTTACCGGAATTTTATTTGGAAATTTGGTCAGCATCTGTTATGGACTTGCCGGCGGATTATTAAGCTTTGTACTTATGTTTATTCTGATTCGGATGAACTGTTTTCATGTAGTTACGGTCAGTATCTGTGGCGGAATCATACATAATATGGGACAACTTATCGTAGCAGGATTTCTGGTAAGCTCATACTATGTCATTTACTATATGCCGGTTTTATTGATTGCAGGCTTTGTGACAGGTGCCCTGATTGGAATTGTGGCAAAGGAAGTAGGAGGAAGATTATGTATTCATATATCAAAGGCGAATTATCCGAAATAGTGGCAGAGAATCATATTGTCGTTGAAAATGGCGGAATCGGCTATAATATTTATATTCCGGGACAGGTATTATCTCTGCTACCGGGAGTTGGCGAAGAAGTAAAAATCTATACTTATCTTTGTGTCAGAGAGGATGCATTTATTTTATATGGCTTTCTTACCAGAGATGATTTGAATGTATTTAAATTGCTGATTGGTGTATCCGGAATCGGACCAAAGGGTGCACTGGCAATTCTTTCTGTCATGTCAACGGATGATTTGCGTTTTGCAGTATTGTCTGATGATGCAAAAGCAATTGCAAAAGCTCCGGGTGTTGGAAATAAGACGGCACAGCGGTTGATTATAGAATTAAAAGACAAGCTTAGTTTAGAGGATGCCTTTGAACAGAAATTAAGCCATACACAGGAAGCTGTTTCTGGTAACGGCTTAAAAGGAATCCGCAATGAAGCAGTAGAGGCACTGGTTTCACTGGGTTATTCTTCCACAGAGGCTTTGAAGGTTCTTCGTGATATTGAAATTACGGAAGACAGTTCGGTAGAAGATATTTTAAAACTGGCTTTGAAGCAGATGGCATTCTTATAAGAGGAGCAGAAAATGGAAAAACGTGTAATTTCAACGCAGATGCAGGATGAAGATATCAAAATCGAAAAAACACTGCGTCCGATGACCTTGGATGAATATATTGGTCAGGAGAAAGCAAAAGCAAATCTTAAAGTGTATATAGAGGCTGCAAAACAGCGTGGAGAGTCCTTAGACCATGTATTGTTTTATGGTCCTCCGGGACTTGGTAAGACTACTCTTGCCGGCATTATTGCCAATGAAATGGGCGTACATATGAAAGTCACTTCCGGTCCGGCAATTGGAAAGCCGGGAGAAATGGCAGCTATTTTGAGTAATCTTGCAGAAGGTGACATTTTATTTGTAGATGAGATTCATCGTCTGAACCGGCAGGTAGAGGAAGTATTATATCCTGCCATGGAGGATTATGTCATTGACATTATGGTGGGAAAAGGCGCAACTGCCCGTTCAATCCGCCTTGATTTACCGCATTTTACGCTGGTTGGTGCCACTACCAGGCCGGACTTTATCGGCACCCTTAAGAGACCGCTTTGGAGTGGTACATCATCTGGAATTTTATAATGTGGAGGAACTTAAGACAATTATTGTCCATTCTGCAAAAAAAGTTAGAGGTAAAGATTGATGAGGAAGGTGCAATCGAATTGGCACGCCGTTCCAGAGGAACGCCGCGTCTTGCCAACCGCCTTTTAAAGAGGGTGCGTGATTTTGCACAGGTGCAGTACAATGGTGAAATTACCAAAGAAGTAGCATCCTTTGCACTGGATTTACTGGAAGTAGACAAGATGGGTTTAGACCAGAATGACAGAAACATTTTGCTTACGATTATTGAAAAATTCCAGGGTGCCCGGTAGGGCTGGATACCCTTGCGGCAGCGATTGGGGAAGATGCCGGAACCATAGAGGATGTTTATGAACCATATCTTGTAAAGAATGGATTTATCAACCGGACACCAAAGGGAAGGGTCGCAACAGAATTTGCATATCATCACTTTGGAATAGAGGGCTAAGAAAATAGTTGTTTTTCGACAGATTTATAGCTATAATATGCTATATGTAGTAGTCAGAGAATATTTTTAGGCAGATACGCAGAGAGGAAATGAAAATGGCAGCAAAAATAATACAGAAGTGATTATTGATGGAAAAGTATATACTTTAAGCGGATATGAGAGTCAGGAGTATTTACAGAAGGTAGCAACTTATATCAATGATAAGATTGCAGAATTTAAAATGCTGGATGAATATAAGAGAATTCCAAGTGATATGCGTTCCACATTGCTGGCATTGAACATTGCAGATGATTACTTCAAAGCGAAAAATCAGGTTGAAAAATTAGAGCAGGATTTAGAGGTAAAAGACCGTGAAATCTATGATTTAAAGCATGAACTGATTTCCAACCAGATCCGCATGGAAAGTGATGCCAAATCTTTAAAGGATCTGGAAAAAGAAAATAAAGAGCTTCTTTTAAATAAGACCAGATTAGAAGCAACCTTAGAAGATGCTTTACTTGGTAAAGTAGATAAACTTGAAAAACCAGAAAAAACTGAAAAACCAGAGGAGAAGAAAGCAGACCATACGGAAGAAAAGAAAGAGGAAAAGCCTTCCGGAAAGAAAGCGTAATAGAGAATAAAAACTATGAAAGGGGGCAGACATTTATCTGTCCCTTTTGTTGCCATAGGAGATGAGGAAAGATGAAAGAGTTAGAACTTTTAGCACCGGCAGGTTCCTTGAAAACATTAAAGGCAGTCATTCATGCCGGAGCAGATGCCGTATATCTTGGCGGAAGTATGTTCGGTGCAAGAGCATATGCCAATAATTTTAACGAAGAAGAATTATTAGAAGCAATCCGTTTCGGACATATTCATGGACGCAAAATTATTCTTGCGGTGAATACCCTGTTAAAAGAATATGAATTAGGACAGCTCTATGATTATCTGCACCCTTATTATGAAGCGGGATTAGATGCTGTCATCGTGCAGGATATGGGCGTTATGGAGTTTATCAAAACTCATTTTCCAAATCTTCCGATACATACCAGTACCCAGATGACCATTACCAATGTAGAGGGAGCCAGGCTTTTAAAGGAACAGGGCGTTGAGCGTGTGGTGACAGCAAGAGAAATGTCCTTAGAAGAAATTCAAAGAATCCATGATGAAGTAGGCGTGGAACTGGAAAGCTTTATTCATGGCGCATTGTGTTACTGTTATTCCGGACAGTGCCTTTTCAGTAGTATCATCGGCGGAAGAAGCGGAAACCGTGGCAGATGTGCACAGCCATGCCGCCTTTCCTATGAAGTATTGCAGGGAGAAAAAGTCTTACCGGACATCATGCAATACCGATTTTGAGCCTTAAGGATATGTGTACACTGCCATTTTTGTATGAACTGGCAGACCATGGGGTATATTCCTTTAAGATAGAAGGACGGATGAAGACACCGGAGTATGCTGCCGGTGTAGTAAGTATTTACCGGAAATATATGGATTCCTATCTGGATGGAAACCGCATTCCGGTGGAGAAGAAGGATATCAGGGCACTTTTAGAACTTGGAAACCGAGGTGGCTTTACCAACGGATATTACTATCATCATAATGACAGTGATATGCTAAGCGGAGAGAGTGCTTCCCATAATAAGAGCGAAGGTGTTCTTCAGGATAACATCCGTAGAGAATATGTAGACACCGAATTAAAAGAAAAGATTAAAGGAAAGTTAATATTAAATAAAGAATGCCCTGCTAAGATAGAAGTGCAATATGGAAAAATAAAAGTTTCTTATCAGGGAGATATGGTTCTTGTAGCGCAGAATCGTCCGTTGACGAAAGAAGTTGTAACAGAAAAGATTACAAAGACCGGAAATACACCATTTGTTTTTGAAAATCTTGAAGTTACAATGGATGATGATATTTTTATGCCGGTAAACCAGTTGAACCAGCTGCGAAGAGGTGCGTTGGAAGCATTAGAAGAAGCGTTGTTGAAACCTTATGAAAGAACGCTTCCAGAATTGGTGGAAACTTCTTCCGCTGAAACAGATAGGCAGACAACAGGAAATGCCATAAAAGAAAAGCAGATTTCCGGACAGTCATTATCACAGACTTCTGGACAACAATCCGCCGATTCATCCACAGAAGTCCGGGTACTGATTGAAGACGCAGAACAGCTTCCGGCAGTATTAAAAGCCGATTTCGTGGATACGGTTTATCTTGATTGTATGTTGTATACAAGAGAAAATCTGCTCCGCAAGTTAAGTGAGGATATAGACAGGGTACATGCATCCGGTAAGAAAGCATTTTATGTATTCCCGTTTATTTTCCGGCAGCAGACCAGTCTTTTTATGAAAAAATCATGCCGGAGCTAAAAAGCTTCCATTAAATGGTATTATGGTGCGGAGCATTGATGAGATTGCGTTTATAAAGGAATGGGGCAATGAAAACTGGCAGATGGTATCCGACAGTAATTTATATACCTATTCCAATGAAGCGGCAGAATATTTTTATCGTCTTGGAATGATACAGGATACAATTCCGGTGGAATTGAACCGGAAGGAGATTTTAAGAAGAGAAAACAGCCGGTCTGAAATGATTATCTATGGCAGACTTCCACTTATGATAACGGCACAGTGTATTCATAAGAACACGTTAGGCTGTATGCATCAGCACAAGGTGCTGAACTTAAAAGACCGTTATTCTGTACATTTTCCGGTGAAAAATTTCTGCTCGGAATGTTATAACGTAATTTATAATTCGCTTCCGGTCTGTCTCTTTAAGGAAGACGTAACCGTGAAAAAGATTGCACCGGCAGCCTTGAGGCTTTCCTTTACGACAGAAACTGAAGAAGAGACAGAACAGATTTTAACAATTTATGGCGACATTTATAAAAATGGTGGCATTTTGGGGCAGATGCCAATGGAATGCACCAATGGACATTTTAAACGAGGCGTAGAATAAAGCAGAGGTATTTATGGTTCATTTGATTGTGGAATTATCAAAATATGCACTGATTATTCTGTTTTCCGTGTATACATATGAATGCTTTGCGGTATTCCGGAATATATCAGAACGAAAACAGGAAAAGAAATTTAAACGGCAGGCAAGGATTTTGTATGCGATTCATTTTACGGCATATTTAGTTATATTTGCGGTGACAGAGGATGCATATACTTTTATTTTTTATCTGGCACAGATAATTCTTCTTGTTGTGGTACGGAATGTGTACAAATTATGTTATCCGAAGGCTTCAAGACTTTTGGTTAATAATATGTGTATGCTTATGATTATCGGGTTTATTATACTGACCCGCCTGAATTTTGGACATGCTATCAAGCAGTTTGCGATTGCATCGGTATCCTGTGTGATTTCCCTTGTGATTCCGGTGATGATACGGAGGATGGGATTTTTCCGGAATCTCACCTGGATTTATGCGGCAATCGGTATTGTGGGACTTGGTATTGTATGTATCGCAGGAAGCACCAGCTATGGAGCAAAGATTTCCTTTACCATAGCAGGAATTACGGTACAGCCGTCTGAATTTATTAAGATTCTTTTTGTGTTTTTTGTGGCTGCCATGTATCATAAATCAACGGAATTCCGTCAGGTGGTAATTACCACTTTGATTGCAGCACTGCATGTATTGATTCTGGTATTATCCCGGGATTTAGGTGGCGCATTGATTTTCTTTGTGGCTTATATGGCAATGCTTTATGTGGCAACGAGAAAACCACTCTATTTTGCCGGTGGACTGCTGGCGGGAAGTGTAGCGGCAGTAATTGCCTATAAATTATTTAATCATGTCAGAGTCCGTGTGGTGGCATGGAAAACACCACTAAAAGTAATTGACAAAGAGGGCTATCAGATCTGCCAGTCGCTTTTTGCAATCGGGACCGGAGGCTTTTTCGGTCTGGGGTTATATCAGGGCATGCCAAATAAAATTCCGGTAGTAGAGCAGGATTTTATTTTTGCAGCAATTTCAGAAGAACTGGGTGGAATGTTTGCTCTGTGTCTGATTCTGGTCTGTGTAAGCTGTTTCCTGATGTTTTTAAATATTGCCATGCAGTTAAAGGATTCCTTTTATAAGCTGGTGGCACTTGGACTCGGAACGATTTACGGATTTCAGGTATTCTTAACCATTGGCGGAGTAACAAAATTTATTCCATCCACCGGAGTAACCCTTCCGTTAGTCAGCTATGGAGGAAGCTCCATGTTAAGTACATTGATTATATTTGGCATTATTCAGGGATTATATATTTTGCGGGAAGACGAAGGAGTGTCACATAATGAAAAAGGAGAATATAAATCAGCAAAAAAGAAAGCAAAATCGGGATTCGAAACAGAAGTCAGGGACCTCAGTTAGTAAGAATAAAGAATTTGCATTGATTACTTATCTTTTCCTTGCTATCTTTATCTGCCTGATGGGATATATGGTATATTTTCAGATGGTAAAAAGCGAAGATTTTATCAATAGTCCATATAATAGCAGACAGGATACTTTTGCAGACCGTGTGGTCAGAGGAAAGATTATGTCAGCAGATGGCAAAGTTTTGGTCCGAGACCGTAGTGGATGCTGCTGGTAATGAAACCCGGAAATATCCTTATGGTAATATGTATGCGCATGTGGTCGGTTTTTCCACCAATGGAAAGTCAGGTATTGAATCCAATATGAACTTTAATCTTTTACGTTCCCATTCTTTTGTATTAGAGCGTATGTTTAACGAGATTAAAGATGAAAAAAGCATGGGAGACAATGTGGTTACCACGTTGGATTCCACTTTGCAGGAAACTGCATATCAGGCATTGGGTAATTATGATGGTGCAGTTGTTGTGATGGAGCCTTCCACCGGAAAAGTGCTTGCCATGGTGTCCAAACCGGATTTTGACCCGAATACTATTGCGGCAGACTGGGATTCCATTATTTCAGAAGATAATAATAACTCGGTTCTTTTAAACCGGGCGACCCAGGGATTATATCCGCCTGGCTCTACTTTTAAAATAATTACAACTTTAGAATATATCCGGGAAAATCCGGATTATGAGAATTACAGCTATAGCTGTAACGGAAGTATTACAGAGAATGATTTTACAATACACTGTTATAATAATGCCGTGCATGGAACGCAGGATTTGAAGCAGTCCTTTGCAAATTCCTGTAATTCATCTTATGCCAATATCGGATTATCTTTGGACACAGATTCTCTTTCGGATCTTTGTTCAGATCTGATGTTTGATAAGACACTGCCGGGAAACTTTGAAACAAGTAAAAGTCAGTCTAAATTAACAGATGAATCCCCGGAAAGTATGAAAATGCAGACGGCAATCGGACAGGGAGAGACGCTGGTAACACCACTCCAAATGTTATTGATTACCAGTGCAATTGCCAAAGATGGAATTCTGATGACACCTTATGTGGTAGACCATACGGAAAATGAAAATGGTATAGAAGTAAAGAAATATGAGCCGGCTGCAAGCAAGCAGCTTCTTTCGGAAAAAGAAGCAAAGACCATGCAGGAATTTATGGCAGGTGTAGTTGCAGATGGTACTGCATCCAAGTTAAATGGGCAGAGTTATACTGCATACGGCAAGACTGGCTCCGCAGAGTTTAATAACAATAAGGGAGAAAGCCATTCCTGGTTTGTTGGATATGCACACCGGGAGGATAAGGAAGATATTGCAGTTGTTGTAATTGCAGAAGGTGCAGGTGCAGGCAGTACCGTTGCAGTTCCAGCAGCAAAACAGGTTTTTGATGTATATTACAGATAAATGAAAGCAGATAGGATGACATGCTGCGTCAGGAATCATCCGGGACTTCTGAAATGGATTGTGGCATCCTTATGAAAAAAGGGGTATACTGTTTGTTAAACAAAAGGTAGTGACCACATCAGGAGGAATTGCAATGATTGAAGCAACAAGCTGTGGTGGTGTGGTAATCTTTCGGGGTAAGGTGCTTGTCCTTTATAAGAATTATAAGAATAAGTACGAAGGCTGGGTGCTTCCAAAGGGAACAGTAGAACCCGGGGAAGAATTCAAAGATACCGCAGCAAGAGAGGTATTGGAGGAAACGGGCGTAGATGCATCCATAATCAAATATGTCGGGAAGAGCCAGTATAGCTTTACTGTGCCAGAAGATACGGTGGAGAAACAGGTACATTGGTATCTGATGATGGCAGACAGTTATTACAGTAAGCCACAACGTGAAGAGTTCTTTGTAGATTCCGGATATTATAAATATCATGAAGCCTATCATCTTTTAAAATTTGCCAATGAGAAGCAGATTTTGGAAAAAGCTTATAATGAATATCTGGATTTGAAAAAGTGTAATCTGTGGGGAACCCACAAATATTATTAGAGCAGCCATCTGACTGCTTTTTTAAATCAGATATGAGGTGTAGCATGCATTGGTATTCTAATTTATATCTGGGAGAAAGGCTGAAAAATCAGGAAGCAAAGGTAAAAAGCAGAGTGGAGCGGAATGTGCCACAGCCGTCGCTTTATCTTCTGACCCTTCCGTCAAATGAAGAGAATCTTCTGGATATAATACCGGCAACAGATTTATTACAAAAGGCATATCCGAAGAAAGAACTTTTTATTATCGGTCTGGAAAAAGGATATGACGCAGCATTAGAGATGTCAGCAGCAATTGTGAATGATATTTATCATAAAACAGGAACATTTGAAGTGCGTAAATTTGTACTGAAACAGCAGACTCGTAAAAATACTGAAATGGAGACATGAGGATGACAGTGCTGTTATCTATTTTGAAAATCCTGGGCATAATATTATTATGCATATTAGGTTTACTGGTTTTACTTATTATGCTTTTGCTGTTTGCTCCGGTATCTTACCGGATTCGTGGAGAGACAAGGCAGGGACAGACTACGTTAAAAGTGCATGGAGCATGGTGTCTTATGGCTTTGCGTTTTTCCTTTCTGATGGAGCAGGGAAAGCAGCTTGCAGTTTTAAAGATTTTTGGCATAAAAGCATGGAAGTATCCATCGGATGAAAAATCCAAAAAGAAATTAGAGAAAAGAAAGTAAAGAAAAAGAAAGTAAAGAAAAAGCCGAAAAAGAAATCCGGGGAAAAATCCCATAAGGAACCGGAAAAAGACTTAGTGCAGAAACGTCAGAAGCCGGAAGAACAAACAGCACCGGCGATTGAAAAAAGATAGATGTAACGGGGCTGGAAGAACAGAATCCACCGGCTGAAGTACAAGAAGAACAGACGGAAAAACAGTATGAACAGAAACACCATAAGAAGACATATAAGAAAAAGTTTGTTTCCGTATTTGGTAAAATCAGCAAGACAATACGCTCGATAGTAGAAAAGATAAAAGCAATTCCGCAGAAATTTAAAAATATCGGCAGTAAAATAAAAAAAGTGAATCAGTGGATACAGGATGAGCAGAATAGAAGTGCCGTCCGTTTTGTCCTGGGTGCTGTAATAGGGCTGTTAAAAAATACGGACCAAAGCATATGAAGGCAGATGTTGCTTATGGTATGGAAGATCCGGCAGCCACAGGACAGGTTTTAGCAGTGCTCAGCGTATTACCATTTTTATATTATGATAAGGTATCTATTATGCCGGATTTTGAGGCAGAACGTTTTTATATCGAAGGCAGCTGGGATATAAGGGGACGGATACAGGTGATTCATTTATTAAAGGCTGCAATTCAAATCTGGAGAAATCCGGATGTGAAACACTTTATAAAGCAATTTTAACAGAATCAATATGAAGTAGAATCAGGAGGAATTATTATGTCAGACAGTAATAACACATTTCGCAATACGGTAGAATCTTTATTCAAAGGAATGGACAGCTTCATTACAACCAAGACGGTTGTAGGAGATGCCATTCATATCGGAGATACCATCATTCTTCCATTAGTGGATGTATCCTTTGGTGTAGGCGCAGGTGCATTTTCCCAGGAGAAGAAGAACAACGGAGCAGGAGGAATGGGTGGAAAGATTACACCGAGTGCAGTTCTTGTCATTCAGAATGGCACCACCAAGCTTGTAAATATTAAGAATCAGGATGGAGTGACCAAGATTCTTGATATGGTACCAGATTTCGTAAATAAGTTTGCATCCAGGGGAAAGAAGGATGAGGCAGCAACTGCAAAGTTAGATGAAGAATCCAAGAAAGCAGCAGAGTCTGAGATGAATGAAATTTTATCTGATGCAGTAAATAAGGATGAAGAATAAGAACAGTATAGAATAGTAACAGAAGAACGTACAGCGTGCTAAGTGAAAAAAGAAGGGCATATACTATAATGGTATATGTCTTTTTGATTGGAGAAAAAACATGAAACGCTTGATGGGGTATTCCTTTTTCATGGTGGGATTTGGTATGTTTTTTATGTTTATTATTCCAAGTGACGTGATTGGGATTATTATTATATTGATATTGCTGTTGATAGGGTATAATCTTTTCTGCTGTAAGTAATAGGAAAGCAATTTCCTGTAAAAGAACAAAGAATGTGCCAAGGCACATTCTCGCGCCTGCGGCGGTCGCTTGCGACAACTACCTTATACGCCGCAGTGTGCATCCTCGCGGAGCGTTTTTACTTTACAGGAAAGCAATTTCCTGTAAAAAAAAAAGGACTGTCCATAAGGACAGTCCAGATAGAAAAATGCTAATTAAGCTCTTTCAACGGATCCGGATCTTAAACAGGAAGTACATACGTACATTCTTTTTGGAGTTCCGTTTACTTTACATTTTACAGATTTGATGTTTGATTTCCACATTCTATTAGATTTTCTATGAGAATGGCTCACATTGTTACCGAAATGAGCGCCTTTTCCACAAACTGCACATTTTGCCATGATAGCACCTCCTTTAAATTCTTCACTAAGCCTGTTATGACACAAGCTCACAACAAAGCTATCTTAACAGAAATACAGACAGAATGCAAGAAAAAAATTGCATTTTTTGAAAATAAAGAAAAATACTGTTTCTTTTTTTCAGAAAAAGAGGTTATAATATAGTTCATGTTATGTATATACTGGCGGAAATGCGAGAAGATTAATTTTAATTGGAGGTTATAGAATGACAGGTAAAATGGAAAACGAATTAGGTAAAGTCGTAATTGATAATGAAGTAATTGCAACCTATGCCGGTTCTGTTGCAGTTGAGTGCTTTGGCATTGTGGGAATGGCTGCAGTTAATATGAAAGATGGTCCTGGTTAAATTATTAAAAGAGATTATCTGACACATGGTATAAATGTGGATGTGGATGAAAATAATAAAATTACAATTGATTTCCATGTAATTGTTGCCTATGGCGTAAGTATTGAGACAGTAGCAGACAATCTGATTCATACGGTAAAATATAAAGTGGAAGAGTTTACCGGAATGCAGATTAAGAAAGTCAACATTTTAGTTGAAGGCGTCAGAGTGATTGATTAAGGAGGAACTGTTGAAGTGGAAGTAAGTACAATAAACGCTGCGGTATTTGCTAAAATGTTTTGGCCGGAGCAAAGAATCTCGAAGCAAAAAAAAGAGTGGATTAACGAACTGAATGTATTTCCTGTGCCGGATGGGGATACCGGAACCAATATGTCTATGACAATTATGTCAGCAGCAAAGGCAGTAAGCGAGCTTGAAAATCCGACCATGAAGGAACTTGCAAAGGCAATTTCCTCGGGTTCATTAAGAGGAGCAAGAGGAAACTCAGGAGTTATCCTTTCCCAGTTATTCCGTGGATTTACCAAGGTGATTGCAGAATATGATGAGCTTGATGTAGTGATTCTGACAGAAGCTATGCAGAAGGCTGTTGAGACTGCATATAAGGCAGTCATGAAACCGAAGGAAGGAACAATCCTTACTGTTGCTAAGGGGGCAGCCAACAAAGCATTAGAACTTTGTGATGATACCGATGATATTGTATTCTTTGTAGAAGAAGTTATTAAAGAAGCAGACCATGTGTTGAGCAAGACACCGGATATGCTTCCTGTCTTAAAACAGGCAGGCGTAGTAGATTCCGGCGGACAGGGACTGGTTCAGGTATTAAAGGGTGGTTATGATTCCCTGATTGGCAAAGAAATTGATTACAGCATTGAAGGTTCTGCAGCATCTGCAGGTGTTATGAAGATTACTGCTGAGACAGAAGCTGATATTAAATTTGGTTATTGTACCGAATTTATCATTGTATTAAATCAGCCATTAACAGAGAAGCAGGAGCATGAATATAAAAACTTCTTAGAGTCCATTGGTGATTCTATCGTTGTTGTGGCAGATGATGAGATTGTGAAAACCCATGTACATACGAATGACCCTGGTCTTGCCCTTCAGGAAGCATTGAAACATGGTTCATTAAGCAAAATCAAGATTGATAATATGCGTGAAGAACATCAGGAAAAATTAATCAAGGATGCTGAGAAACTCGCAAAAGAGCAGAAAGAGGAAGAAACCAAAGAAGAAAAGACAGAGGGACCAAGAAAGAAATGGGCTTCATTTCCGTATCCATTGGTGCCGGTGTCAATGAAATCTTCAAAGGACTTGGCGTGGATTATATCATCGAAGGTGGTCAGACCATGAACCCAAGTACCGAGGATATGTTAAATGCCATCGACCATGTGAATGCAGATAACATCTTTATTCTTCCGAATAATAAGAATATTGTACTGGCTGCAAATCAGGCAGCATCTTTAGTAGAAGATAAGAAGATTATTGTTATTCCAACCAAGACAATTCCACAGGGAATTACAGCACTGATTAACTTTATTCCGGATCAGTCGGCAGAGGAAAATGCAGAGCGTATGACCGAGGAATTAGAAAATGTAAAGACCGGTCAGGTAACTTATGCAGTCCGTGATACCGTAATCGATGACAAAGAGATTAAACAGGGCGATTATATGGGAATTGGCGACAAGAGCATCCTTGCTGTTGGTAAGGATATCAAGAGCACTACAGAAGATATGGTTGCTGAGATGATAGATGAAGAATCTGCGATTATCTGTATCTATTATGGTGAAGAAGTAACAGAAGAAGATGCCAATGCATTGGGTGCTGCTTTAGAAGAAAAGTATCCGGAGGTAGAAGTGGAGATTCACTTTGGCGGACAGCCAATTTACTATTATGTAATATCAGTAGAGTAACAGGAGTGTTTATGGACAGAAATGCACCCATTCAGGAATTGAATGGAGTTGGACCAAAAACTGAAAAAATATTGCAAAAACTTGGAGTATATACCGTTGGGGATATACTCCTTGCTTTTCCAAGGGATTATAAGCGGATGCCGGAGCCAGAGCATATCAGTGTGACCGAGCCGGAGAAAGTCTATGCTTTTCATGTACGGCTTTGTTCTTCGCCGGTAACGAGAAATACCAGAGCCATGCAGATATCTACTGCACAGTTTAGCGATGGAACAGGGAAAGTAGAGGCGGTCTGGTTTCGGATGCCCTATATCTGTAATCAGCTGAACCGGGAACCGGAAGTAATATTATATGGAAAGCTGACCTTAAAAAATAAGAAATATGTCATGGAACAGCCGGCAGTGTGGAAGCCGGATGAATACAGGAAAATGCAGATATCCCTGCAACCGGTATATCCTCTGACTAGGGGAATATCCAGCAAGCAGTTTGGTAAACTTGTACGTACAGCCCTTGACAGTGTAAAAGAAGATGGTGAATATATTCCGGAAGAAATCTTAGCCCGCCATCAGTTTATGGGATTGAGAGAGGCATTGGAAAAAGTGCATTTTCCAACAGATTTAGAAGAACTGACCGGAGCAAGAAAACGTCTTGCTTTTGACGAATTTTTCTTATTTCTGCTACAGATACAGCGGTTTAAGGAACATCATGAGCAGACGCCGAATGGATTTCCGGTAGTAAGGGATGAATTTATTGAAGTGGTGGCAGAACAGCTTCCGTTTCCACTGACAAATGCCCAGAAGAAAACACTGGAAGATCTGGAAAAAGATATATACAGTCCTTATGCCATGAACCGCCTGATTCAGGGAGATGTAGGCTCCGGTAAGACCATTCTTGCATTCCTAATTATGGCAAAATTTGCTCATGAAGGTTATCAGACTGCTATTATGGCACCAACTGAGGTTCTGGCAAGACAACATTATGACACTTTTCAGAAATGGATTGCCATGTTTGAACTGGACTTTCCTGTTATTCTTCTTACTGGTTCGTTGACCACAAAGGAAAAACGTGAAGCATATGCGAGAATGGAAACAGAACAGAATGCCATGATAATTGGAACCCATGCATTGATACAGGAAAAGGCACTTTATCAGAAGCTGGCGCTAGTGGTAACGGACGAGCAGCACCGCTTTGGAGTAAGGCAGCGGGAGACACTGGCAGATAAGAGCAGCCGGCTGCCACATGTACTGGTTATGAGTGCTACTCCGATTCCGAGAACCCTTGCAATAATTCTTTACGGAGATCTGGACATCTCGGTAGTAGATGAGCTTCCGGCAGAACGTCTTCCGGTCAAAAATTGTGTCGTTGGACCGAAAATGCGGGAGAAATCCTGGAATTTTATTTTAGATGAAGTTCAAAAAGGACATCAGGCATATATTATCTGTCCTCTGGTAGAAGCCAATGAGGAATTGGAATTGCAGGATGTTACTTCATATGTAAAGAAATTAGAACAATATTATGGAGACAGAATCAGCGTAGGATTACTTCATGGAAAAATGCGCCCGGCAGAGAAGAATAAAGTAATGGAAGCCTTTGTCACTGGTGAAATCCAGGTTCTGGTTTCTACAACGGTAGTGGAAGTAGGTGTGAATGTGCCGAATGCCACTGTTATGATGATTGAGGATGCACAGCGTTTCGGGCTGGCACAGCTCCATCAGCTGCGGGGACGTGTCGGAAGAGGAAATGCACAATCCTATTGTATTCTTATGAATTCTTCCAATGGAAAGAATGCCAAAGAGAGATTGAATATTCTGGCGGGCTCTAATGATGGATTCTATATTGCCAGTGAAGATTTGAAAATGCGTGGACCAGGAGATTTCTTCGGGGTACGTCAGAGTGGTTTGATGGAATTTAAAATTGCTGATGTCTTTTCGGATGCAGATATGCTTTCTATTGCATCCGAAGAAGCAAAAGAATATGTCGAAAAGTGCAACTTAAACGATTGCGAAAAAGACATGAGACTTGAAACAACACTGAAAAATGCGTACAAAATGACAGAATACAACACAAATATTTAGAAAGTTTCGAAAAATTAAGGAACAATTTGTGAAAAGTTTACGAAAATTAACGCAAAATCCCTCGTTTTTATTGCTAAATTGCCTAAATGTTGATACAATAAGTACAAAATTACAATTTAGTGAAAGCGGGGGATATATTTTTATGGCTAAGAAGAAAAAAGGGAAGAAAATTAGCACGAAAATGTTAAGTGCAATGCTCCCGGTACTGATTCTTGGTATGGCTGTATTAGGGGCAGTCAGTGTATTTTCCAGTAAGCAGATTATTGACGATGAGATTGGGAAGGAAATGACGCTGAGTCTGGAAAACGAGAAGACAGAGGTAGAGTCACAGATGCAGTCTGCGGCAAGCCTTGCAAAACATATGGCTGGAATTGTTGGGATTACTTATGAAAATGAGGAACTGCTGGCATATGTTAATTTCTTAAATACCATGATTTATGAGGAGGATTTTATTTATGGTGCCGGAATTTATTTTGCACCGAATAAGTATGACTCAAACAGCGTTTTGTAGGACCTTATGTATATAAGGATGGAGATACGCCGATTCTGACTTATGACAGGAGCCAGTCCTCTTATGATTATGTAAGCAGGGATTTCTACAAGATTGTTTCGAATGGTGAAACAGAACCAAAGTTTACAAAGGCATATCATGATGAGGTTTTAGACTGTGATATGGTAAACTGTTCTGCACCGATATATAATGCAGATGGAACTTATATGGGATGCGTAACAGTTGATATTACGCTGGATGAGATTCAGAATCTGGTCAGCCAGATGTCAGTAGGAAAAACAGGAAAAGCATTTCTGATTTCGTCGGATGGAACCTATCTTTATACACAGGATTCCGGTAAAATCATGAATGAAAAAATAATGGATTCTAAAAATAGTTCTCTTGCTAAAGTAGGAACAAAAATGTTAGATTCTGATAGTGGAAAAGCCTGCTTTACAGAAGGGATTACCGGATATACGGTATATTATGAGACAATTCCGGATCTGGACTGGAAGCTTGGAATTGCGATTGAAAATTCAGAACTGAATGCACCGGCTATCAGCCTTGGGATTAAGTTGGCAATCATTGCGGCAGTGATTCTTATTATCATGATACTTGTGATTTTATCACAGGTAAAATCAGTTTCAAACAGATTAATAGGTTAAGAACTTTGCTGTACAGCTGGCAGAGGGTAACTTTAAAGTACAGTCTCTGGAAACCAGACGCAGTGATGAACTGGGAGCAATGGGACAGTCTTTAAATGAAATGTATGGAAATAATAAGGACATGATTTCAAAAATCAGTGGTCATGCAAAACTTCTGAGTGATTCCAGCATTGAACTGAAGCGTTCGGTAGAGGAATTAAAGAAGGATTATGAGATGATAGAGTCACTGATGAATCAGGTTAATTCCGATATGACTTCCTCCAGCGCAGCGACGGAAGAAGTAAGTGCTGCAGTAGAGGAAGTGAATTCCTCTGTTAATATGCTGGCTTCTGAGACAGAAAAGAGTCTGGAGCTGGCTGGAGAAATTAAGAAGCGTGCAAATGGAATTGAAGATACCAGCCGCAATGCTTATGAACTTGCCAATAAGCTTGCAGCGCAGAACAGAGCTGGTCTGGAGGAGAGTATTAAGAATGCAGATGTTGTAAAATCCATTGGTGCATTGGCAGAAGTGATTTCTGAAATCGCAGATCAGATTAACTTACTGTCCTTAAATGCTTCCATTGAGGCCTTGCCCGGGCAGGAGAACAGGGAAAGGGATTTGCAGTTGTTGCCGGAGAAATTGGCAATCTGGCAGGTGAGACTACAGCTGCAGTTAATAAGATTAAAGAAACAATTGGCGAAGTAGAACATGCCTTTAGCGGAATTGTGGAACAGTCACAGTCTATGTTAAACTTCGTGACAGATACGGTTGCACCGGACTACGATACTTTTGTCAATGTAGCACAGCAGTATGGAGATGATGCCCAGGCAATCGAAAAATTTTCCAATGATATTGCCCAGATGGCAGTAAACATCGAGACAATCATTCATGAAGTCAGCCAGGCAGTATCCAGTGTAGCGGAATCTTCCCAGAATACAGTGGATAATAGTGGACAGATTATGCAGTCTGTAAATTCAGTATCTGCAGTTGTTGGAGAAGTGTCTGAAATGTCTTCCAGCAGGAAAAGATTGCCGGAGAATTAAAAGAGGTTGTCGGAAAATTCGTATTGTAATAAGTGTTACTGCATGCGTCATGATAGAAAAATGATATAGAAAGAAAAGGGAGAACCTGAGAAAGGGGCTGTTCACCGATTCCGGTGGACAGCCTCTTTTTGACATCTAAGCCGGCAATGAAAAAGATGTGTTAACGATCAGCCATCTGCTTTTCCTGCGCCTCAATCATTTTTTTGACCATATATCCGCCTACGGAACCATTCTGACGGGAAGTTAAATCCCCATTATATCCCTCAGACAGTGGTACACCTAACTCACTTGCAACTTCGAATTTGAAACGGTTTAATGCACTTTGTGCTTCTGGAACAGAAGATTTTTTCGAACGATTAGACATAGTAAATTTCCTCCTTAGCATTTGTATATAACCGAATGGTTACAATACTATTATCTACCGATAAAAAGGATAATACTAATAAATATTCACTTTTTTGGAATAATCTTGAAAAAGCTCTTGACACATACAAGTATAATTGTATACAATTATTCAAGAATATTTGTGAATCAAAAGGAGTGTGTTCCATGAGAGAAGTCGTTATGAATGAAAAAACTAATCTATTACAGTTGGAAGAGCATTTTTATCAGCTTGTAGATGTTGAGGAACCAAATACATTCCGCAATCCTTTTTCCATATGAGGAAATTCCGAAAATTGCATTTAATGACAGAATCGTTCCGCATAATATGCCGGAGGATATCTGGATTACTGATACAACATTCCGTGATGGTCAGCAGTCAAGAGCACCATATACCACAGAACAGATTGTAACCATCTATGATTACTTACATAAATTAGGCGGACCAAAGGGTAAAATTCGTCAGAGTGAGTTCTTCTTATATAGCAAGAAGGATCGTGATGCCGTATATAAATGCTTAGAGCGTGGTTATAAATTCCCGGAAGTCACCAGCTGGATCCGTGCCAGCAAACAGGATTTCCAGTTAGTCAAAGATATCGGACTTCGTGAGACAGGTATTCTGGTAAGCTGTTCCGATTATCATATTTTCTATAAAATGAAAATGACCAGAAGCGAAGTTATGAATCTTTACTTAAGTGTGATTCGTGAATGCTTAGAGACTGGAATTAGTCCAAGATGGCATTTAGAGGATATCACCCGTTCAGATATTTACGGATTTGTTATTCCATTTTGCTTAGAGCTTATGAAGTTAATGAAAGAATACAATATTCCGATCAAGATCCGTGCCTGTGATACGATGGGTTATGGTGTCAATTTCCCTGGCGCAGTGATTCCGCGGAGCGTACCGGGAATCATTTATGGACTTACCACACATGCAGGAGTTCCTTCTGAATTGATTGAATGGCATGGACATAACGACTTTTATAAGGCAGTTAACAATTCCACCACAGCATGGCTTTACGGAGCATCCGGCGTAAACTGTTCCTTATTTGGTATTGGTGAGAGAACCGGTAACACACCTCTGGAAGCAATGGTATTTGAATATGCGCAGTTAAAGGGTACCCTGGATGGAATGGATACCAGAGTTATCACAGAACTGGCAGAATATTATGAGAAGGAATTGAATTATAAGGTTCCAAGCCGTACACCGTTTGTTGGAAGTAATTTTAACGTTACAAGAGCAGGTATCCATGCAGACGGACTTTTGAAAAATGAAGAAATTTATAACATTTTTGATACCGAAAAATTCTTAAATCGTCCGGCACTGGTATCTGTTTCCAATACATCAGGACTTGCTGGAATTGCACACTGGATTAATACCTATTACCGTCTCAGTGGTGACCGTAAAGTAGATAAGAATTCGGAACTGGTAAAGACCATCAAACAGTGGGTAGACGAGCAGTATGATGAGGGACGTGTAACTGTAATTACAGATAACGAACTTGTAGTACAGATAACTGACTGTTGTAAAAAACTCGGAATTGTATTATAAATTAAGGAGGCTTTATCGTGGGTGAAGAAGGATATTCTTTAAGCGGAAGAGTATTTCATACGATTCGTGAAAATATTTTATCCGGAAAATACAAGTGCGATGAAGAATTGAAAGAAAAAACCCTGGGTGATGAACTTGGTGTCAGCCGTACGCCGGTAAGAGAAGCCTTAAGGCAGCTTGAACTGGAAGGTCTTGTCAGAATCATTCCAAACCGCGGAGCATTCGTAGAGGGAATTACGAAAGAAGACGTAAAAGATATCTATGAAATCCGTGCACGGCTGGAGGGACTTTGCACAAAGTGGGCGGCAGACAGAATTACCAAGGAGCAGATAGCGGAACTGGAAGAAAACATTTTTCTGGTGGAATTTCATGCTAAGAAGGAAAATTATGCACAGATATTGGAGCTGGATAATAAGTTTCATGAGGTGCTTTATGAAGCTTCCGGAAGCAAAATGTTAAAGCATGAATTGTCTGCATTTCATCATTATGTGGAAAGAGTTCGAAAAATCACTTTGTCAATGCCGGATCGTGTGGTAAAATCAAATGATGAACATAAAAAGATTGTAGAAGCATTGAAACAGCACAATGCAAAAGAAGCAGAACTGCTTGCAACAAGTCATATGTTAAATACTATTGAAAATATGGATAATTATGGCTGGGACAATCTGCTGAAATAGTAAATGGAGGATAGAAAGATGGACAAAATTAAAATGACTACCCCTTTGGTTGAAATGGACGGAGACGAAATGACAAGAATCCTTTGGAAAATAATTAAGGATGAACTGTTATTACCATTTATTGATTTGAACACAGAATATTATGACCTGGGTCTCGAACATCGTAATGAAACGGATGACCAGGTAACTGTAGATTCTGCAAATGCAACAAAGAAATACGGTGTTGCAGTAAAATGCGCTACCATTACACCAAATGCAGCACGTATGACGGAGTACAACTTAAAGGAAATGTGGAAGAGTCCGAATGGAACTATCCGTGCAATGTTAGATGGAACAGTATTCCGTGCACCAATCGTTGTAAAGGGAATTGAGCCATGTGTTAAGAACTGGAAGAAACCGATTACCATTGCAAGACATGCTTACGGTGATGTCTACAAGGCTTCTGAAATGAAGATTCCGGGACCGGGCAAATGCGAACTGGTCTACACGGCGGAGGACGGAACTGAGACAAGAGAGCTGATCCACAATTTTACCGGTGCGGGCGTGGTGCAGGGACAGCATAACTTAAATGATTCTATCGAAAGCTTTGCAAGAAGCTGCTTTAGCTATGCACTTTCTACCAGACAGGATTTATGGTTTGCAACCAAGGATACCATTTCCAAAAAATATGACCATACTTTCAAAGATATTTTCCAGGAAATCTTTGATGCAGAATATAAAGAAAAATTCGAAGAGGCAGGAATTACCTATTTCTATACACTAATCGATGATGCGGTAGCCCGTGTGATGAAAGCAGAGGGCGGCTTTATCTGGGCATGTAAGAACTATGATGGAGATGTTATGAGTGATATGGTATCATCTGCATTTGGTTCCCTTGCCATGATGACTTCCGTACTGGTATCACCGGCAGGATATTATGAATATGAAGCTGCACACGGAACAGTTCAGCGTCACTATTATAAACATCTCAAGGGAGAAGAAACATCCACCAACTCCGTAGCAACTATTTTTGCATGGACGGGAGCACTCCGTAAGAGAGGTGAATTAGATGGCAACCAGGAGTTAAGCACATTTGCCGATAAACTGGAAAAAGCCTGTGTAGATACGATTGAATCCGGAAAGATGACCAAAGACCTTGCACTGATTACTACAATTGAAAATCCGACTGTATTAAACAGTGAAGATTTTATCAAGGCAATCCGTGCTACATTAGAGAAAATGTTATAAATTTTATACTCCGGGAGGGTAGAATAGTGTGCCGTCCCGGAATTTTCAGCTATAAAAAGCCCTTGTAAAGAATGCTTTACTTATGGGGTGAAGAGAAAAAGTGAGGAGACTTCCATGATTTTAGCCTGTCAGAATATCAGTAAATCCTTTGGGACAGACACCATAATACAGAATGTTTCTTTTCATGTAGAAGATAATGAGAAAACAGCAATTGTCGGCATCAATGGTGCCGGCAAGTCTACGTTATTGAAAATTATAGTGGGAGAGCTGGCACCGGACAGTGGCGAGGTAACCGTTGCAAAAGGAAAAACCATCGGTTATCTTGCCCAGTATCAGGATAAAGACAGCAACGAGACCATTTATAATGAAGTGCTTCATGCCTGCGATGCATTAATCGAAAAAGAAGAAAAGCTTCGTAAAATGGAAGAAGACATGCAGCATGTAAGCGCAGATGAATTAGAAAAATATATGGAGCAGTATAACCGTTTCAGCCATCCCTTTGAATTAGAGGGCGGACTGACTTTTCGCAGTGAGATAAACGGTGTGTTAAAGGGACTTGGTTTTTCGGAAAATGATTTCGGAAAGAAAATGTCAGAGTTATCCGGAGGACAGAAGACCAGAGTGGCATTAGGCAGACTTCTGGTAACCAAGCCTGACATTATCATGCTCGACGAGCCGACCAACCACCTTGATATGGCATCGATTGCATGGCTTGAAAACTATCTTTTGAATTATAAAGGAGCCGTAATTATCGTAGCCCATGACCGTTATTTCTTAGACCGGATTGTTACGAAGGTAGTGGAAATATCCCGCCATACGGCAACGGTATTTCCGGGAAATTATACCACATATGCGAGGCAGAAGGAAATACAGCGGGAAAGTCTTTTGCGACAGTATTATAACCAGCAGCGGGAAATCAAGCACCAGGAAGAAGTAATATCCAAGTTAAAATCCTTTAACCGGGAAAAGTCCATTAAGCGTGCGGAAAGCCGTGAGAAGGCATTGGATAAAATAGAACGTATTGAGAAGCCAATCGATGAAAAAACAGATATGCATATTACATTGGAGCCGGAAATTACCAGTGGAAATGATGTACTTTCGGTGAAAGGACTTTCAAAATCTTATGAGCATAAACTGTTTTCAAACATTGATTTTCAGATTAAGCGAGGGGAAAAAGTTGCCTTAATCGGAAATAACGATACCGGGAAAACCACCATTTTAAAGATTATCAATGGAATTGTAGACGCAGATGCCGGGGAGATAAAGCTTGGAAGCAATGTGGAAATCGGATATTACGATCAGGAGCATCAGAATTTAGACCCGGATAAGACGTTATTTGATGAAATTGCAGATGCTTATCCGAATCTGAAGGCAACGAAGATTCGAAATGTGTTAGCGGCATTTTTATTTACGGATGATGATGTGTTTAAGCGGATTCGTGATATCAGTGGTGGAGAAAGAGGTCGTGTTTCACTGGCAAAACTGATGTTATCCAATGCAAACTTCTTAATTTTAGACGAGCCGACCAACCACCTTGATATTATGTCAAAGGAAATTTTAGAGTCAGCCATCAATTCCTATACCGGAACGGTGCTTTATGTATCCCATGACCGTTATTTTATTAATAAAACTGCCAGCAGAATTCTTGATTTAAAGAATGAAACAATTCTAAATTATATTGGAAATTACGATTATTATCTGGAGAAAAAGGAAGTTCAGGAGTTAGCGGCGTTTGGCACAGCTACACAGGATCGTGCAGGCAATTCAGCAGAAAAAGGAAATGTCATTGTTTCCGATGGAACTGGAGAAAAAATGGAACAGAGCAGATATCCAGCGGAGGAAAACAGAAGTTAAGCTGGGAAGAAATGAAGAAACAGCAGGCAGCAAAACGTAAGCTGGAAAACGAATTAAAGCGTACAGAAGATGAAATTGCTAAGAGAGAGGCAAAGATAGAAGCATTAAATGATGAACTATCAAAGCCGGAGGTAGCATCAAATTCCTATGAATTAAACAAAATCCATGAGGAGCAGATGCAGGAAGAGGCAGCTCTGGAAGAACTCTATGGAAAATGGGAAGAATTAAGTTTACAGAAAGATTGTTAAAGTTGTAACACATTGACATCCTTTCGGCAAGAAACTATAATTATTGTAGGGTATTGAGAGCAGGAGGAACTGGCAGAATGAGCAAAGAAATATCACAGGCAGTAATTCGTAGAATGCCAAGATATTACCGATATCTGGGGAACTTTTAGATGAAGGGGTAGAACGTATTTCATCGAATGAACTGAGTGCAAGAATGAAAGTGACCGCATCGCAGATCAGACAGGATTTAAATAATTTTGGTGGTTTTGGACAGCAGGGATATGGGTACAATGTACAATTTCTGTATGAAGAAATCGGAAAGATTATGGGATTAAATGAACAGCATAATATTATTATTATTGGAGCTGGTAACTTAGGACAGGCACTTGCCAATTATGTGAAGTTTGAAAAACTCGGCTTCGTCATAGTAGGATTGTTTGACGTGAATCCGGAGTTATGCGGAAAATCCATTCGTGGCAATAAAATCGAAATGATTGATAAACTGGAAGAATTTGTAAAGACACATAAGGTAGATATTGCTACACTGACTATGCCGAAAGAAAAGGCAGATGCTGTGGCAAACCAGCTGGTAAGCCTTGGTGTACATGCAATCTGGAATTTTGCCCATGTGGATCTGGAAGTGTTGGATGAAAATGTTGTAGTGGAAAATGTACATTTATCAGACAGCCTGATGCAGTTATCCTATAATATGACAAAGAACAAAAGGGAAAAGGAAACGCTGGAATAGAGGTGTTTTGCATGAAAGATGACAAGGAATTTCTGGAAGCATTAGAAAGCAGAAAAGTACCAATACTTGTATTGGATCAGAAATGGCACAGGCTTTTTGCTTTAAGCGGAAAAACCAGTTAAATCAAGCAGCTGGAAGAAAAGGTAAATCAGTTGTTAGAACAGCAGGGAAAGCTTAATAATGATTTGAAAGAACTGAAAAAGACAAAGAATCGGTTGATGAAAAGCATTGTTGTCAACATGGAAGGAACTCATGAGGAAAATGAGGGGGATATTTCTTCCAGAAAATTAGATGAAGACAAGAGACTGATTGATGAAGTCAATGTCAAAATGGAAGAAATTGAGGATGAATTAATTGAACTTCCACGAAATATAAATAGTGCAAATCAGGAACTTATGTTAGAAAGCATGCGTTACTGCTATGAGAGACTAAGACAGAACAGCAAAGAAGCAGATGAAATTACGGCCTGGATTGATAAGGTAAGGGTAGAACTTAAGAAAAATATCATCAAAAAACAGAACCGTGAAATCAACAACCGGCAGATTTATTCTTATATGCATGATATTTTTGGTGTGGATATTTTAAATATATTTGATCTGCGGCAGGAAGATGAAGACCGTCTGCAGGGAAAAAAAAGCGGTGGAAAATGCGGACGAAAGGAATTAATTTATGGAATATCTTGTAAATTCCCGGGAAATGAAAACATGTGATACCAATACAATTGAACATTTTAAAGTGCCATCCATGGTTCTGATGGAGCGGGCAGCACTTTCTGCGATAGAAGTAATACAGGAAAAAGAAATTTCATGTAACCGCGTGCTGGTAGTGTGTGGAACTGGAAATAACGGCGGCGATGGTATGGCAATTGCAAGATTGTTATACTTATCCCACATTCCGGTTGAAGTATATCTCTATGGAAATAAAACACATTTTTCAAAGCAGGCAAAAGAACAGTATGAAATCCTGGCATCATATGGTGTACCATTTATTGATGAAATAGAGGATGCAAATTCCTACAGCCTGATTATTGATGCGTTATTTGGCATAGGATTATCACGAAAATTAGATGAAGAACTGGTGCACTTGATGGAACGGCTAAACCAGAGCAGTGCTCACCGGCTGGCAGTGGATATACCATCCGGTATCTCGGCAGATAATGGAGCTGTATTAGGTGGAGCATTCAAAGCAGATGATACTGTAACCTTTGCTTACTGCAAGACCGGAATGGTGTTATTTCCTGGTGCAGAATACTGCGGAAATATTACGGTTAAGGATATCGGAATTGGAGAAGAAAGCTGGTTAGATAAAAGACCTGCAGCTTATGCAATCACAAAGGAAGATTTAAATTTTTTAAATAATCGTGCTGCTGATTCGAACAAGGGAACCTTTGGAAAAGTCCTTCTGGTTGCCGGAAGCGTGAATATGGCAGGTGCGGCGGTTCTTGCAGCAAAGGCAGCTTATCGCAGTGGCTGTGGTCTGGTGAGAATATATACACCGGAAGAAAACCGTATTATCTTACAGACAGCAGTGCCGGAGGCAATTCTTACTACCTATTCTGCAAAAAAGGCTGATACACAGCAACTGATAGAATGTCTGTCCTGGGCAGATGTTATTATTTTAGGACCTGGAATTGGCAAAAGTGATGTGGCACACAGTATTGTAAAGACGGTACTTAAGAATGCGGCAGTACCAATGGTAGTAGATGCCGATGCATTAAATATCATAGCAGAGCAGACCGAACAGCTTCTTCGCCCGCATACAGAACTGGTATTAACGCCACATCTGGGGGAAATGTCCCGGTTAAAACAGCTTGCCGTTTCCTATATCAAAGAAAATATTGAGCAGGTTGCGGAAGATTTCGCAAGGGAATATAATGTAATCTGTGTTTTGAAAGACAGCAGAACGGTAACGGCAATTCCTTATGGGAAAACATTTATTAACCGGAACGGTAACAGCGGAATGGCTACTGCGGGAAGTGGTGATGTACTGAGCGGAATTATTGGAAGTCTGATGGCGCAGGGCTTATCTGCAGAGCAGGCGGCACCGCTTGGGGTATATGTACATGCGGCGGCAGCAGATGAACGGAGCAAAACAGTTTCAAAGCATGGACTGACTGCAGGCGAAATTATAAACGGATTATCCGATGTGTTGTCATAATAATAATTTGAGGTGAATGAAATGAAAAGATATAGCAGGGTATATGCCAGCGTGAATCTGGATGCGGCATTGAGAATATGGAGGCAATGCACCGGCTTTTAAAGAAAGATACCAGCATGTTTGCGGTAATTAAAACAGATGGATACGGACATGGTGCAACGGAACTTGCCCGTGTATTAGAACCGCTTCCGTATCTCCATGGCTTCTGTGTGCCACAGTGGAAGAAGGCGTAATTTTAAGAAATCATGGAATTAAGAAGCCGATTCTGATTCTTGGTTTTGCATTCCCGGATGAATATGATATTATTGTAGAACAGAAATTAGAGCCTGCCGTATTTACGTATGATATGGCAGTTGCACTTTCTGAAGCTGCAACAAAGAAAAATCAGGATGTGGCAATTCACATTGCAGTGGATACTGGAATGAGCCGGATTGGTTATCAGGTGGAAAAAGAAAATGCAGGAGAGATAGCGCAAATCAGTAAGCTGCCACATATAATAATGGAGGGATTTTTACCCACTTTGCAAGGGCAGATGAAAAAGACAAAACGGGTGCCCATAAGCAGCTTGAACTGTTTCAGAAAATGATTGCAATGTGCAAAGAAGAAGGCGTTATTTTCCATCATGCACACTGTTCAAACAGTGCAGGAATCATTGATTTGCCGGAAGCAAATATGGACATTGTAAGAGCGGGAATTACATTATACGGACTCTGGCCATCGGATGAAGTGCAAAAAGACAGACTGCCAATGCACCCGTTAATGGAATTAAAGAGTCATGTTTCTTATGTAAAGACACTGCCGGCTGGAAGGGAAATCAGCTATGGTGGAACCTATACCACAACCAGAGAGACGAAGGTGGCAACGATTCCGGTCGGTTATGGAGACGGTTATCCGAGAACTTTATCTAACAAAGGTTCTGTACTGATTCAGGGAAAAAGAGTACCGATTCTTGGCAGAGTCTGCATGGATCAGTTTATGGTAGATGTTACTGATGTGCCGGATGTTGTCGTTGGAACAGAGGTAACACTTCTTGGCAGAGACGGCGATGAAATCATTACAGCGGAAGAAATCGGGGATTTATCCGGCAGATTCAATTATGAATTTGTCTGCTGTCTTGGCAAACGTATTCCAAGAATCTATTTCGAAAACAACAAAGAAGTAGAACAGAAAGATTATTTTCAGGATTAGAACAGTATACACTCGATAAAATTGGTAATACTTTCAGTAAAACCTATTCTATGGAGTGTATATTATGATTATCAGACGAGGAGATATCTATTATGCGGATTTAAGACCGGTAGTAGGCTCGGAACAGGGCGGAATCAGACCGGTTCTGATTATACAGAATGATGTAGGAAACCGGCACAGTCCTACGGTTATCTGTGCCGCAATCACATCACAGATGAATAAAGCGAAGCTGCCCACCCATGTGGAGCTGTCCTGTCATGAATATGACATTGTAAAAGATTCGGTTATTTTATTGGAACAGCTTCGTACCATTGACAAGACACGATTAAAAGATAAGGTGTGTCATCTGGATGGAAAAATTCTGTCGAAAATCGACAAAGCACTGAAGATTAGTCTGGAATTATATACATAACTTGACTATTTTTGCCTAAAATGTTATATTTTTCAGAAATATGTATAAAAGAGAGTATTCAAAAATGGATGACGGCGGGAGTCCGAATACAGGATTTTTTAAAAAAAATTTTTCATAAACTTCCATTCAAAGATTCCGAGGATGTAACAGAGGAAGAAATTATTTCCATGGTAAATGAAGGCCATGAGCAGGGAGTCCTTCGGGAAAATGAAGCGGAGATGATACATAATATCTTTGAATTTGGTGATAAAGAAGCCGGTGATATTATGACACACCGTAAAAATATTTCTGCACTGGATGGAAATGACATTTTTGAAGATGTAATCACTCTGGTGATAGACAGCCATTATTCGAGAATGCCGGTATACTCTGATACCATAGACAATATTATCGGAGTATTACATATCAAAGAGACCTTATCCTACAGCAGACAACCGGAGCTTTTAAAGAAGCCGATTAAGGAAATTGACGGGTTAATCCGTCCGGTGGATTTCATACCGGAGACACGCAACATCAATGCATTGTTTCAGGAGATGCAGTCGGCAAAAAAGAGCATATGGTAATTGTTGTGGATGAATATGGTCAGACAGCCGGACTGGTCACCATGGAGGATATCTTAGAGGAAATCGTCGGAAATATTTTAGATGAACATGATGAGGAAGATACCTATATAGAGAAGAAACCGGACGGAACATTTGTAATGAATGGAATGACACCGTTAGAGGAAGTAGGTGAAGCACTGAATCTTGATTTTGAAGATGAGGATTATGACACCTTAAATGGTCTTCTGATTTCTCTTATTGATAAAATTCCATCGGAGCACGAAGTCTTTGAAGTAAAATACAAAGGCTATATTTTCGAAGTACTTTCCGTGGAAGATAAGATGATAAAATATGTACATGTTGTTCCAGAAAGGTCAGAATCTGCCGAGTCTGACACTGCGACTTGTCAGCAGGATGAAAAAATGGTAGAATAATACACGAAATACGGATAGAAAAGAGGATTTATTATGTCAGGACATTCCAAGTTTGCCAATATCAAACATAAGAAAGAGAAAAATGATGCGGCAAAAGGAAAAATATTTACAATTATAGGACGTGAAATTGCAATTGCGGTAAAAGAGGGTGGAGCAGACCCTGCTAACAACAGTAAATTAAGAGACGTAATTGCAAAAGCAAAGGCGAATAATATGCCAAACGATACCATCGAGCGTGGTATTAAAAAAGCAGCCGGAGACGGTGATTCCGTAAATTATGTACAGGTTACTTATGAAGGATACGGTCCAAGCGGAACTGCAATTATTGTAGACGCATTAACCGATAACAAGAACCGTACCGCTGCAAATGTAAGGAATGCATTTACAAAGGGACAGGGAAATATCGGAACACAGGGCTGTGTATCTTACCTTTTTGACCAGAAGGGTCAGATTATCATTGCCAAGGAAGACTGCGATATGGATGCAGACGATTTGATGATGATGGCATTAGATGCCGGAGCAGAGGATTTTTCGGAAGAAGAAGACAGCTTTGAAGTAATTACAGCACCGGATGATTTCAGTGCAGTACGTGAAGCTTTGGAAGCAGAAAATATTCCAATGGCAAGTGCTGAGGTTACCATGATTCCTCAGACTTATGTTTCTTTAACAGACGAGAAAGATATTACCAATATCCAGAGAATCCTAGATCTTCTGGATGAAGATGAGGATGTTCAGGAAGTATATCATAACTGGGAGGAATAAAACTGATACCTGCATTTATCAGAGACAATGATAGATAGATGCAGGTATTTTCTAATAATATATTACATATGGTATAAAGGAGAAGAAAAGATGGAAGAGAATTATCAGATTGAGACAAAATGTATTCAGTCCGGCTGGAAACCAACCAAGGGGGAACCGAGAGTATTACCGATCTATCAGAGTACAACTTTTAAATATGATACCAGTGAGCAGATGGGAAGACTGTTTGATTTAGAGGACAGCGGATATTTTTATACAAGACTTCAGAATCCGACCAATGATGCAGTAGCCGCAAAGATCGCAGATCTGGAAGGCGGTGTTGCTGCAATGCTGACTTCTTCCGGTCAGGCAGCAAACTTCTACGCAGTATTTAATATCTGTGAGGCAGGAGACCATATTGTGGCATCCAGCTCCTTATATGGTGGAACCTTTAATCTGCTGGGAACCACACTTAAGAAACAGGGAATTTCCTGTACCTTTGTGGATCCGGATGCATCGGAAGAAGAGCTTTCAGCGGCATTTTTACCAAATACCAAGGCGGTGATTGCGGAGACCTTATCTAATCCATCCCTTGTAGTACTTGATATTGAAAAGTTTGCACATGTTGCCCATGCACATGGGGTACCACTTATCGTAGATAATACATTTGCAACACCGATTAACTGCAGACCTTTTGAATGGGGAGCAGATATCGTAACTCATTCTACTACCAAGTATATGGACGGACATGCCATGGCAGTGGGTGGATGTATCGTTGACAGTGGTAATTTTGATTGGGAGAAATATAAGGATAAATATCCGGGACTGACACAGCCGGATGAATCTTATCATGGAATTGTATACACTCAGAAATTTGGTAAGCTGGCTTATATTGAAAAAGCAACAGCACAGCTTATGCGTGATCTTGGTTCCATTCCATCCCCAATGAATTCCTTCTTACTGAATGTCGGGCTGGAAACTTTACATTTAAGAGTGCCAAGACATTGTGAAAATGCCCAGAAGGTAGCAGAATATTTAAATGCAAATGATAAAGTGGCATGGGTAGATTATCCGGGCTTAAGGGATAACAAATATCATGCACTGGCAGAAAAATATATGCCAAATGGCACCTGTGGTGTTATTGCATTTGGATTAAAGGGTGGTAGGGAAGTATCCGTATCCTTTATGGATCATCTGAAATTAGCTGCAATTGTAACACATGTAGCAGATTCCAGAACCTGTGTCCTGCATCCTGCCAGCCATACACATCGTCAGATGACAGATGAGCAGTTAATTGAAGCAGGTGTAGCACCGGATTTAATCCGGCTTTCCGTTGGAACGGAAAATGTAAAAAGACATCATTGCAGATCTGGAACAGGCATTGGAGAATGTTTAAGCAGAAAGGGGTAGCAAAATGAAGAAAATTCTATTTGCAGCATCAGAATGTGTACCATTTATTAAAACCGGAGGACTTGCGGACGTGTGTGGTGCACTGCCAAAGGAATTTGACCCTCAGTATTGGGATATTCGTGTGGTAATTCCAAACTATAGTTGTATACCGGAACATTTCCGGAGCCAGTTTGAATATGTAACACATTTTTACATGGGAACAGGTTCTTATATCCCAAGCAAATATGTGGGCGTATTAAAATATGAACTAGATGGAATTACATATTACTTTATCGATAATAAAGAGTATTTTGATTGTTTTTCACCTTATGGAAATATCAGACAGGATATCGAAAAATTCTGTTTCTTTGATAAGGCAGTATTATCTATGCTTCCTGTTATCGGCTTCCAGCCGGATATTATCCATTGTCATGACTGGGAAACAGGTCTCATTCCGGTATATCTGAAAAATGAGTTTCAGGGAGATATGTTCTTCTGGGGTATGAAATCTGTTATGACTATTCATAACTTAAAATTCCAGGGTGTATGGGATATTAAGACCATGCGGGGTTAACCGGACTTCCGGCATCACTTTTTACACCGGATAAGCTGGAATATAAGAAAGATGCTAATATGTTAAAGGGTGGTCTGGTTTATGCAGACTACATTACCACAGTCAGTGATTCTTATGCCAATGAGATTCAGACAGAAAATTATGGGGAAGGTTTAAATGGTCTGCTTTCCGCCCGTCATTATGATATGCAGGGAATTGTAAACGGTATCGATTATCAGGTTTACAACCCGGCAACAGATAATAAGATTTACTGTAACTATGATGCTGAGTCATTCCGCAAGAAGAAAGTCAATAACAAGCTGAAATTGCAGGAAGACTTAGGACTGACCGTAGATAAGAAGAAATATATGATTGGTCTTATTTCGCGTCTGACAGACCAGAAGGGTTTAGATTTGATTAACTTCGTTATCGACCGTATCGTAGATGACTTTACACAGCTTGTAGTAATTGGAACCGGTGAAGGCCAGTATGAGAACATGTTCCGTTATTATGCATGGAAATATCCGGATCGTGTGTCTGCAAATATCTGTTACTCCGATGACCTGGCACATAAGTTATATGCATCTGCTGATGCCTTCTTAATGCCATCCCGCTTCGAGCCATGTGGACTGACACAGCTTATTTCATTCCGCTACGGAACAGTGCCAATCGTCCGCGAGACTGGTGGATTAAAAGATACTGTTGTTCCATATAATGAATATGAGAATACCGGAGACGGATTCTCATTCAGTAATTACAATGGAGAGGAAATGCTTTCTGTCATTAATTATTCCAAACACATTTTCTTTGACAAGAAGAAACAGTGGAACCAGATTATTGACCGTGGCATGGCAAAAGACTTCTCCTGGAAGAGCTCCAAGTGCCGTTATGAGAACCTTTACAATTATTTAAAGGGCTGGCGGTATAAAAAAAGAATATCATGTAGATAATAAGACAGACAGTGTAAAACTGCCTGTCTTATTTTTTTCGCGAGTAGCGAGAAATAATCCAGACAGAAAGAAGGGAGCATCTGATATGGAGCAGAAAGAAAACAAAGTGCTGCCAAAGAAAAAAGTCCCAAATGTGGAATTGAAAAATGAAGAAATCAAAAATGCAGAATTACAAAATACAGAATCAAAACTAGAAAAAACAGAAAACAAAGAACGGAAAAAAGATGAATCGAAAAAAGGAACAGTTAGATGAACAAGAACTGATCAGGGAATCCGGGCAGATTTCCTTATCTGACAGCCGATGGCATCAGAAGATTCATTTATTATCGGTGATTGGTGAGATTGAAGGTCATGAATGTCTTTCTTCCAATACCAAGACAACGAAATATGAGCATGTACTGCCGAAGCTTGCAGAAATAGAAGATTCTGACCAGGTGGATGGTGTTCTTGTGCTTTTGAATACAGTAGGCGGTGATGTGGAATCCGGACTTGCCATTGCAGAAATGCTATCTTCCTTAAGTAAACCGACAGTGTCCCTTGTCTTAGGCGGAAGTCATTCCATTGGTGTGCCGCTGGCGGTTTCAACGGACTATTCTTTTATTGTGCCATCGGGAACCATGGTCATCCATCCGGTGCGTATGAGCGGGACAGTAATCGGAGCACCGCCAACTTATGATTATTTCCAGCAGATGCAGAATCGGATTATTCATTTTATAGCATCTCACAGCAGAGCGGATGAGAAAAGATTAGAGCAGCTCATGATGAATACCACCATGCTGACAAAGGATCTGGGAACCATTCTTGTAGGAGCGGATGCAGTAAAAGAAGGACTGATTGACGAAGTGGGGGAATCGACCAGGCACTTCATAAATTGCATGAGATTATAAGAGAACAGAAAAACGAATGCCTGTAATGACAAACGCATCAAAATATGGTATACTAATGCACAGTGTTGATAATTTTATACAAGTAACTGTAGTGAGAGATACCAAGGAGGCAGCTATGTCATTATTACAGTCTGTTTTATTAGGTCTGATACAGGGATTAACCGAATTTCTGCCGGTAAGCAGTTCTGGTCATCTGGCAATATTTAAACAGTTTTTTCAAATAGAAACCGGCGGAATGTTTTTGATATTCTGCTTCACATCGGAACGCTGATTGCCGTATTTATTGTATATTATAAGGATATATTCCGCATGATTAAAGAAGGCTTTGCCATTATTGGTGATTCTTTTGGAAATGTGGCAACCTTTTTTAAACGTGTGATAACAAAAGAAGATTTACCATACCGTAAAATCGTGCATAATAGTTACCGGAAATTTGTGATGCTTGTCATTGTTTCCACGATTCCAACCGGAATTATTGGAATTGCAGCGAAAGATCTGGTGTCTGCGGCAGAGCAGATTTTACTGGTTCCTGGAATCTGCCTGATTATTACGGCAGTGCTTTTATTTATTGCAGACCGGATTCCGGATGGCGGCAAGACACCAAAGCAGGTAACTTATACCAATGCATTTTTAATCGGTATCAGTCAGGGAATCGCAACCATGCCGGGCTTATCGCGGTCAGGAACCACAATCACAGCATGTCTTTCTACCGGAATGACCCGCAAATTTGCGGTAAAATATTCTTTTATCATGTCTATTCCGGCAATACTTGGAGCACTGGTAGTAGAGATTAAGGATGTTGAATTTGCAGCATTACAGTCTGCAGATATTTTAAATTACATAGTTGGAACGCTGGTGGCAGCGGTAGTCGGTTATATCTGCATTAAGACCATGCTGGTAGTAGTGCGCAAAAAAGAAATTCACGATATTTTCCATCTACTGTCTCATAATGGGACTGGTATCAATTGGAGGATATTTTTATATGTAAACGGGAGATTGAAATGGCAACTGGAACTAGAAAAAGACAACTCAGAAGAAGAAAACAACGGGAACAACAGCATCAAAGGCAAGAAAACAGCGGGAACAGCAGGAATCCTTCCGGAATGAAGTGATTCTTTGGATTACACTGGCAGTCTGTATTGTTTTGCTGCTTGCCAATTTTGGAATCGGCGGAAAAATCGGAAGCGGAGTCAGTTCCTTTTTCTTTGGTATATTTGGATTAATGGCATATGTATTCCCAATCTGTCTCTTTTTAGCAGTGGTGTTCGCAGTGTCTAACCGGGAAAATAAAGTAGCAGCAGTCAAAATTGTAGCGGCGGTATTATTTGTATCCTTTTTATGCCTGTTTGTGCAGATGGTAACAGACAGCAGCAAGGAAGCCGGAGCAATATCTGCGTTCCAATATGGCTTTGACAATAAAGCCGGTGGCGGTATTATCGGCGGATTATTAGAACAGCTTTTGTGTCCGAATTTTGGTGTGCCGGGTACTTATGTCATTGATATTATTGTTTTGATAATATCGCTGGTGCTGATTACAGAACGCTCTATTATGAAGGGTATGCAAAAAGGTGGAAAAGTCATTTACGATTCAGCGAAGGATGATGCAATCCGTCGTATGGATGCTGCAAAGGAACGCCGGGAAGAGCGGGAGAAAGAAAGAGAAAAAGAGCAGGCAAGACGACGGATGGAAAAGAAGGTAAGCGGTGTAGCATTGGATACCAAATTACCATCCCCGGATAAAAAGAAAGTCAAATCAGATGATATTAATGAAATTACTTTGAGTGATATCGAAGATATGCCGGTGGTACAGGAAGAAAATAAAGTTGTGCTTACGGCAACCAACGGCAGCCAGAAAATGGAACAGCCGGTAATTCATACGATGAATGAGCCGGTGGCAACGATACACAGAGCAGAGGTAAAACCGGTAGAACCGATCATTCAGCCTGCATCTGAACCTGTGTTTGAGCCGGAAGCAATTGCAGAGCCAAAGGCAGAAAGCAATCTGCCAAAAGAACCGGTGCATCCTGTAATGGAAGAAGAAAAGCCAAGGAAGAATAAGAAGCAGGACAAGATGGAAATCGAAGATGAAGTGGCGGCTGTAGAAGAATCTATCGTAAAACAGGAAAATTCCGGTGGCAGATATGTATTCCCTCCGGTGAATCTACTGAAAAAGGGAAGTGCAGGTGCTTCCGGTGATACCAGAGATTATCTCAATCAGACAGCAGCAAAATTAAAAGAGACCTTAAAGAATTTTGGAATTAATATTACAATTACGGCTATCAACTGCGGACCAGCAGTAACGAGATATAATTCCAGCCGGAAATGGGTGTAAAGGTCAGCAAAATCGTAAATTTGTCCGATGATATCAAGATGAATCTTGCGGCGGCGGATATCCGGATTGAAGCACCGATTCCGGGTAAAGCAGCCATTGGTATCGAGGTGCCGAATAAAGAAAGTATTCCGGTTATGTTCCGTGATCTGGTAGAGTCAGAGGAATTTCATGCCAATAAATCACCGATTGCTTTTGCAGCCGGAAAAGATATTGCCGGAAAAGTCATGATTGCGGACATTGCAAAGATGCCGCATCTCTTGATTGCAGGAGCTACCGGTTCCGGTAAATCTGTCTGTATCAATACAATTATTATGAGTATTTTGTACCGGGCAGATCCGGAGGATGTAAAGCTTATCATGATTGACCCGAAGGTGGTTGAATTAAGTGTATACAATGGAATCCCGCATCTGTTCATTCCGGTTGTGACAGATCCGAAAAAAGCATCGGGGGCCTTGCATTGGGCAGTATCGGAAATGACCGACCGTTATCAGAAATTTGCAGAGTACGGAGTGCGTGATCTGAAGGGCTATAACCAGAAAATAGAAGGAATCAAAGATATTGATGACCCAGATAAGCCAAAGAAGATGCCGCAGATTGTGATTATCGTGGACGAGCTGGCGGATCTGATGATGGTTGCACCGGGGGATGTGGAAGATGCTATCTGCCGGTTGGCGCAGCTTGCAAGAGCCGCAGGAATCCATCTTGTCATTGCAACACAGCGTCCTTCCGTAAATGTCATTACCGGACTGATTAAAGCAAATATGCCATCCCGAATCGCATTTTCTGTAACGTCCGGTGTGGATTCAAGAACCATTCTTGATATGAACGGTGCGGAAAAGCTTTTAGGAAAAGGCGATATGCTTTATTATCCGCAGGGCTTACAGAAACCGCTTCGTGTACAGGGTGCGTTTGTATCCGATAAAGAGGTATCAGATGTGGTTGAATTCTTAAAGGAACACAATGAGGGGGAAGGCTACAGTAGTGATATTGAAGAGCGAATGAACAATATTTCTGTATCCGCAAGCACTGGTGCTGATGCGGCATCTGGTGATGGAAATGACAGAGATGCTTATTTCTTGGATGCTGCAAAGCTTTTGATTGATAAAGATAAAGGTTCCATCGGAATGATTCAGCGTTATTTTAAAGTCGGTTTTAACCGGGCGGCGAGAATTATGGATCAGCTGGAAGAAGCTGGTGTAGTAGGACCGGATGAAGGAACCAAGCCGCGACAGGTGTTAATGTCTCCGGAACAGCTGGAAACATTTATTGAAGAGGGTAATTAAGAAAGATTTATAGAATACAATCCATGAGGAGGAAATGAAGATGAAGTCAGATATTGAAATTGCACAGGAAGCAGAACTGGTACATATTAAGGAAGTGGCTGAGAAGCTCGGAATAAACGAGGATGAGCTGGAATTTTACGGAAAATACAAAGCAAAGATTTCCGATGAATTATGGGAGTCTGTAAAAGACAGGGAAGATGGCAAACTGGTTCTTGTAACAGCTATTAACCCGACACCTGCCGGCGAAGGAAAGACCACAACAAGTATCGGACTTGGTGAGGCGATGGCTTTACTTGGTAAAAAGCGGTACTTGCACTTCGTGAGCCGTCTTTAGGACCGTGCTTTAGAATCAAAGGTGGAGCTGCAGGTGGTGGATATGCGCAGGTAGTTCCGATGGAAGATTTAAATCTGCATTTTACCGGAGATTTCCATGCGATCACTTCCGCAAATAATCTGTTAGCAGCACTTTTAGATAATCATATCCAGCAGGGCAACCAGCTTGGAATTGACCCACGTCAGGTAGTATGGAAACGTTGTATGGATATGAATGACCGTGCGCTTCGTAACATTGTAATCGGTCTTGGAAGCAAGATGGATGGTATGGTACGTGAAGACCATTTCATCATTACAGTGGCATCTGAAATTATGGCTGTTTTATGTCTGGCGGACAATATGGAAGATTTGAAACGCCGTCTGGGCAGAATCATAGTTGCCTATTCCTTTGACGGAAATCCGATTACGGCAGATGATTTACATGCAACCGGTTCCATGGCAGCACTCTTAAAAGATGCCATCAAACCAAATCTGATTCAGACATTAGAGCACAATCCGGCCATTGTTCATGGTGGACCATTTGCAAATATTGCTCATGGATGCAACAGTGTCCGCGCTACAAAGACAGCTTTAAAATTAGGTGATATTGCAATTACAGAGGCCGGTTTTGGTGCTGACCTTGGTGCTGAGAAGTTCTATGATATCAAGTGCCGTAAGGCGGGACTTACTCCTGATGCAGTGGTACTGGTAGCAACCATCCGCGCATTGAAATACAACGGTGGCGTTCCAAAGGCAGACCTTGCAAAAGAAGATTTGGAAAGCTTAAAGAAGGGAATTGTAAACTTAGAGAAACATATCGAGAACCTTCAAAAATTTGGTGTACCGGTAGTAGTTACCTTAAACTCCTTTGTAACCGATACCAAAGAAGAAATTGCATTTGTAGAGAACTTCTGCAAGGAAAGAAACTGTGAATTCGCATTATCTGAAGTATGGGAAAAAGGTGGCGAAGGCGGAATCGAACTTGCAAAGAAAGTACTGGATACTTTAGATCATAAAGAAGCACATTTCAAACCTCTGTATGAGGATGAGATGTCTCTTATGGATAAGATTAAGACGATTGCAACTGAGATTTATGGAGCAGATGATGTAACTTACAGTAAGGCTGCATTAAAAGAATTAAAACATATTGAAGAAATGGGAATGGGCAATTTCCCTGTATGTATGGCAAAGACCCAGTATTCTCTTTCTGATGATGCATCAAAGCTTGGCAGACCGACTGGCTTTACCGTAAATGTCCGTGAAGTATATGTATCTGCCGGAGCAGGCTTTGTAGTAGCTATTACCGGCTCTATTATGACCATGCCTGGACTTCCGAAAGTACCGGCTGCAAATAATATTGATGTAACTAATGACGGCGTAATTACAGGATTATTTTAGGAGGTATCATGGCATTATTAATTGATGGAAAAGAATTTCTGCTGAAATAAAGGATGAATTAAAAGAAGAAGTAGCACAGTTAAAGGAACAGGGAATCACAGGAGCACTTGCTGTAATCCAGGTGGGAAATGACCCTGCATCCAGTGTATATGTCAGAAACAAAAAGCGTGCCTGCGAATATATTGGGATAGATTCTCTTTCTTACGAGCTTCCGGAAGAGACTTCCCAGGATAAATTACTGGCTTTAATCGATAAATTGAATAAAGAAGAACATGTAAAAGGCATTCTGGTACAGCTTCCATTGCCAGAGGGCATTGATGAGGATGCGGTAATCCGTGCCATTTCTCCGAAGAAGGATGTAGATGGTTTCCATCCGGAAAATGTCGGCGTATTGATGATTGGACAGAAAGGATATATTTCCTGCACACCTGCCGGAATCATCCAGCTTCTGAAGCGTTCGGAGATTGATATTGAGGGAAAACACTGTGTTATCGTTGGAAGAAGCAATATTGTTGGAAAACCGATGGCAATCTTAATGCTACGTGAGAATGCAACTGTTACAGTAACGCATTCAAAAACCCGTAATTTAAAGGAAATCTGTAAAGAGGCAGATATCCTGATCGTTGCAATTGGGAAAAAAAGAATTTATTGATGCATCCTATGTAAAAGATGGTGCAGTTGTCATTGATGTAGGAATTCATCGCGATGAGAACAATAAACTTTCCGGTGATGTAAAATTTGATGAAGTAGAGCAGCTTTGTAGTGCGATTACACCGGTTCCGGGTGGAGTCGGACCAATGACCATTGCAATGTTAATGAACAATTGTGTGGAAGCTATGAGACATGAATAGGAGAAGGCTATGAAGTGTGCAAATTGTGGAGCAGAAATAAAATTAGGCTGTGTGTACTGTTCTGTATGTGGAAAAGAAGCACAGATTGTTCCGGATTATAATGTGGAAGAGGATATTTTAAAAGAATTATTAGAAGAAGACGATAAACCGAATAAGAATACCTCTTCCAACGGAAAGAAGAAAAAATCATTGAAAAACAGCCAGAAGAAAAAAGAAAGAGGCAGAACAGAAAAAGAAACAGAAAAGACTTCTGATTACAGTATCAGTTCTGATTGCTATTGCAATCATTGGTGTTATCATTGTTCTTCTGGTGCAGAACAGCCATAAGAAATCTTTTGATTATCAGTATCAGAAGGGAATCAGTTACACGGAAGAGAAGAATTATACCAAGGCATTGACCTATTTTGAACAGGCTGAGAAATTGCAGCCGGATAATGTGGATGTATTACTCCGGATGGCTGATTTGTACCGTCTCCGAAAAGATGAAACATCAGAAGAAGCGTATTTGTTACAGATACTTACCCTTGATAAGAACAATGAAGAAGCATATCAGATGCTGATTGCCTTATATGATAAGCAAAAGGAATATGATAAACTACAGGATTTATATGAACAATCAGACTCTGATAAAATAAAAGCGCTGTTTGATAATTATGAAGTAAAGGCTCCGGAGTTTTCGGAAGAAGCCGGGGAATACAATGATACGATTGAAATTGAACTGATGGCAGACTCAGACTGTACCATTTATTATACGTTAAATGGTGATTCTCCGATTGAAAAGGGAATGGAATATACAGAACCGATTTCTTTAGAGGATGAGAAAGAATATACCATCAAAGCAGTAGCAAAGGACGCAAGAGGCTTTTATAGTGAGATTGCAGAAGCAGATTATGAAATTACTTTTGAAGCTCCGGATTCTGCTAATGTACCACCTGCTGCCGGAACATATTATGATGCGCAGAGCATCAGTATACAGGTTCCCGCCGGTTCCACTGCTTACTATACCTGGGATGGCTCAACACCAACACAGGATTCTGATGTATACAGTGAACCACTTGAAATGCCACAGGGCAATAATGTGTTGTCTATTCTTGTGGTAGATGACCATGGACTGGCAAGCCCGGTGATAAGATATAATTATATTTATCTGCCGGAATAAGCTATGGCGGATTAAAAATCCCCGGAACGAAGGCAGATAAGAATGTTTATCAATTAGCTGCCTTCGTTCCGGGGATTTTAAAAATTAGTCTTCTTTTACAAATTCAATGACACCCTTGTCAAGTCTGGATACTCTTGCTAAAGAATAAACATCGATGCCCTGTTCCTCTAATTTTTCACGACCAGGCTGGAATGCTTTTTCAATTAAGACACTGACACCTGCGATAGTGGCATGTGCTTTACGGATTAGGCGGATAGCACCGGTAGCAGCTTCGCCGTTGGCAAGGAAATCATCCACGATAAGAATGTGGTCATTTTCGCTGATGTATTTTGCGGAAATGGTTAATTCATAGCTGGTTCCTATGGTATAAGAAGTTACAACAGTCTGATATAAATCATGATTTAAAATTTTAGAAGGCTGTTTCTTTAAAATAACAAGTGGAACGCCTAATGCTTCTGCAGCCATAAGAGCCGGAGCAATACCGGAGCTTTCGATGGTAGCAATACGTGTGATACCTTTTCCTTTATAATGTTCTGCAATATCTTTGCCCATTTTCTTCATTAATTCAGGATCCACCTGATGATTGATAAAGCTGTCAACCTTTAAAATGTTTTCGCTTTCTGCAATTCCTTCTGCAAGAATTTTGTCTTCTAATAATTTCATTTTGTTACTCCTTTGATTGTATTATATTTAAGCAGAAATCTGCTGTTTATTCATTGTTGTCTGAATAGTAAGCGGCATAAATCTTTTCTAAGATATGTTCTTCATAATCCTCCGGCAGACCGGCAAATTTAGCATGAAGAAGTGCGGCAATTTTGTCGGAACGGATAAAGTAACGCTGCTCCATGGAAGGCTCGCTGTCAGCACCACTGACATGATCGATTTCTTCTGCAGTATAGTTTGAAGAGAACCATTCCATAATTTCGCTGGTGCGTCTGCTTTCCATATCTGCATCCGCAGACATCTGGTTGATTTTACGGAAATGTGTAATTCCGATTCCAAGAAAAATAACAAACAGAACAGACATTACAACAATCATAATAACACGCATATAATCAGCCATTGGTAATTTGATGATGTCCAGAGCAAAAAGAATGACAAAAATCAGACCGGCAATTCCAACTCCAAGGAATGTATAAGCGGTAGAACGATTATCTTCCAGCTGGGCATCTTTCTCCTTGTATACCATGTTATGTACCTGACCTTTCGTTATAATAATACTATTATAAGTGATTTTATCCGACGATACAATAACCTTGTCTGTATTTCTGAAATAAGGTATACTGCAAGTATGAAGATAACAATATTATGCGTAGGAAAAATCAAAGAAAAATATTTCAGGGATGCCATTGCCGAGTACGAAAAAAGACTGGGCAGATACTGTAAGCTTGAAATTGTGGAAGTGGCAGATGAGAAAACACCGGATGGAGCATCCGAGGCAGAGGAACAGCAGATTCGTCGTAAAGAGGGGGAACGTCTTTTAAAATATTTAGAGGGAAAGAACTGCTACGTCATTGCCCTTGCAATCAACGGAAAAATGCTGGATTCTGTTGCTTTATCGGAAAAAGTCAGTGACTTGATGGTAAAGGGCAACAGCCATATCGTTCTTGTGATTGGAGGCTCCCTTGGAATTGCGGATGAAGTATTAAAACGTGCAGATGAAAAAATAAGCTTTTCGAAGATGACATTTCCGCACCAGCTGATGCGTGTTATTTTATTGGAGCAGTTATACCGGAGCTATCGGATTATCAATCATGAACCGTATCACAAATAAGCAACCGTATCATAAATAGAAGAAACGGATAAAAGGAGGAGATTTTATGAGGATGTACGACCTCATTTTAAAGAAAAAGGAAGGAGCTGCTTTAAGCAAAGAAGAAATCCAGTGGATGATAAATGCATTTACAACCGGTGAAATTCCGGATTATCAGATGTCAGCCATGCTGATGGCAATCTGTTTTCAGGGAATGAATCACGATGAGACACTGGCATTAACACTTGCTATGCGGGATAGCGGCGATGTGCTTGATTTATCCGGTATTAAAGGCGTAAAGGTGGATAAACACAGCACCGGTGGTGTAGGAGATAAGACCTCTCTGATTCTGACACCAATCATTGCTGCACTGGGTGTTCCGGTAGCAAAAATGTCCGGAAGAGGATTGGGTCATACCGGCGGAACCATTGATAAGTTAGAATGCTTTGAAGGATTCAGCACATCCATATCAGAAGAAGCCTTTTTAAAGCAGGTATCAGAGGTTGGCGTTGCAATTGCGGGACAGACTGCTAATCTTGCACCAGCAGATAAGAAGCTGTATGCACTCCGGGATGTCACTGCTACGGTAGCGGAGAAATCCTTAATTGCCAGCAGCATTATGAGTAAGAAATTAGCCAGCGGGTCGGATGCCATTGTCCTTGACGTAAAGACCGGAAACGGTGCATTCATGCAGACTGTGGAAAAGGCAGAGGAACTTGCCCGGATTATGGTGGCTATCGGAAATGGTGCAGGAAAGAAAACTTACGCGGTTATTACAGATATGTCACAGCCTCTTGGCAATACAGTAGGCAATATTGTGGAAGTGCAGGAAGCCATTGAAGCATTGAATGGAAAAGGGCCAAAGGATCTGATGGATGTTGTCTATGCATTAGGGTATCTTATGTTAAAGGCTGCCGGTGTAGCAGAAGATGAAAAAGAAGCAAGAACAAGGATGGAGAAAGTCATTGCAAGCGGAAAGGCACTGGATAAATTTGCAGACTTTGTAGAAGCACAGGGTGGCAGAAAGGAACAGGTTTATCATCCGCAGTTATTGGCAAAAGCAACAATTACAGAGACCATCACCGCACCGGAAGATGGATATGTAGAAGCTTTAAATGCTATGGCAATTGGAACTGCCTGCATGAGCCTTGGCGGCGGCAGAGCGACAAAGGAGAGTCAGATTGATTTAACTGCCGGTATCCGCCTTAAGAAAAAAAATAGGAGACAGCGTAAAAAAGGAGAATGTCTGGCCGAATTATATGGTAATGATGCAGCAAAATGCAACGATGCAAAGGAACTGGTTCAAAATGCATTTCTTTTCAGTAAAGAGCCACTGGATGCACCGGAAACAGTTTTAAAATATATTACCGCATAGAAAAGAAAAAAACTCATATAGTTATATATGAGGAAAAACAATAAGAAAGAGTTAAAAAAAGATTTTAAAAATCATATGGTGGAATCCTTAGAACTGCCGAAAGACTTAGTCTACCGGGCAGCAATTGTAACCGTTATGGGTAACAGGGAACTGCTGTTGGAAAATTATAAGGGAATCTTAGAATACGAGAAAGAATATATCAGGATTCAGGCGAAAAGCTGCCGGATTCTTGTTCGTGGGAAAAATCTCAACATTTCCTATTATACGAATGAAGAGATGAAAATAACAGGAATCATCCAAAGTATTGAGTATGAATAGAGGTTTTCTATGACAACACTTTCCCTGCTTAAATATATAGGCGGTTACCTTGAGGTAGTCTTAAGTGGTTATGCTCCGGAACGATTTTTAAATCTGTGTGGCAATCACAATATTTTAATCTGGAATCTTCGAAAAGAGGAAGATGTTTATCGCTTTTTATCAGCATTCGTGCATTTTGGAGTATCCGTCCGTTTGTAAGCAAGACCGGATGCAGGATTCGGATTCTGCGCAAAATAGGATTTCCGTTCTGGATGAACCGTTACCGGAAACGAAAATGCTTCCTGATGGGAGTAATTCTCGCAGCTGGTCTGGTGTGGTTTTTATCACGATTTATCTGGAATGTGGAGGTAGATGGTAATTCATCTGTTACGACAGAAACCGTTTTAACATTTCTTGATGAGGAGGATTGTGGTTATGGAGACCGGATTCGTACAATTGACTGCGAACAGTTAGAACGGGATCTGCGGGCACAGTTTCCGGAAATCATCTGGGCATCGGTACAGATTTACGGAACGAAAATGACGGTATTAATCAAGGAAAATCTGGTACAGCAGGAAGCAATGGAAGAATTGCCGTATGAAGCTTCAGACCTGATAGCAGAAGAGGATGCGACAGTGGAATCCATTATTACAAGAAATGGAACCCCACTAGTAAAGAACGGCGATGCAGTAAAGGCAGGAGATATATTAGTAAGTGGCAGGATTGATTTGACCAATGACAGCGGGGAACGGTATGCCTATGAATATTGCAATGCAGATGCGGATATATATCTACTGACGGAATATCCCTACCATGATAAATTTTCCCTTGCCCACGAAGAAAAAAAAGAATGACCGGTGCAGAAAAGAAACGGTATTCCATTGATTTCTTTGGAAAAGTAATAACACTTCCGGCATTAAGCGGTGAATTTGAATGTGCAGACAAAACCACGGATTATAAGCAGCTTTGCCTCCATGGGGACTTTTATCTGCCACTTGGAATCTATTCTAGTACTTTAAAAGAGTATCGGACAGAACAGGCAATTTATACGAAAGAGCAGGCGGAAGCGGTTGCTACAGAAAATTTTAATATTTATTTGTCACATTTAGCAGAAAAAAATATTCAAATTTTAGAAAAAAATGTTATTATAGATATGGACGATAAAAACTGTATCATGGAAGGAATCATCAAAGTGCGCACAAAAGCTGCTTTAAGGCACGAAACGGAACAGCTTACAGCACCTGATACAGAAGACACAGAGGAAGGGCTAGTATTAAATGAGCTTGAATGAAACAAGAATTGATATACCGGCAGAGCATGTTTCCAATATTTTCGGACAATTTGACCATAATATAAAATTGATTGAACGGACCTTAAATGTTACGGTAGTGCCCCGCAATGAAGGAATCAAAGTCATTGGAGATACCGCAAATGTAGAGGGTGCATGCAAGGTGTTTGCAGAACTTTTACAACTGGCAGAGAGAGGAAACATGATTGATGAGCAGAAGGTTGCATATACACTTTCTCTTTTGGGAGAACATAAAGAAGGCTCGTTGGTAGAAATCGATAAGGACTGCATCTGCCATACGATAAACGGCAAACCGGTGAAACCAAAGACTTTTAGGCCAGAAGGCTTATGTGGATGCCATCCGTAAGCAGATGATTGTATTTGGAATCGGCCTGCCGGAACCGGAAAGACTTATCTTGCAATGGCGATGGCAATTACTGCATTTAAGAATGAAGAAGTAAATCGTATTATTTTAACCCGTCCTGCAATTGAAGCGTGAGAAATTCGGATTTCTTCCGGGAGATCTGCAGAGCAAAGTAGATCCGTATCTGCGCCCTTTATACGATGCCCTGTATCAGATTATGGGAGCAGAAAGCTTTCAGCGGAATATGGAAAAGGGGCTTATTGAGGTCGCACCATTGGCTTATATGATGAGGCCGTACCTTAGATAATGCATTTATTATCTTGGATGAGGCACAGAATACTACACCGGCACAGATGAAGATGTTTTTAACACGTATTGGATTTGGCTCCAAGGTTGTGGTGACCGGAGATGCTACCCAGAAGGATCTGGCTCCGGGAACGAAGTCGGGACTGGATGTGGCATTACGTGTACTTCGCAATGTAGATGAGATATCCGTCTGCAAATTGACCAGCGCTGACGTAGTAAGACATCCTTTGGTACAGAAGATTGTAAAAGCCTATGATGATTATGAATCAAAAGCAAATAAAAGAACGAAAAGAGTAACGAAAAATGAAGGAAGATAGATTTTCACCCAAAAGAATGATTCGTATGCTGGGAATCCTTATTTCCGTTGCGATTTATTCTGTTTTTCTGGCAATAATCTGCAAGTTTACCATAGACCGTGTACTGGTGCTTGTTTTTATAAATGCTTTATATCTGCCATTGCTGATTGCAGTGATTGAAATGGAACGTATCAGAGGGCATCTGAACCGGAATGAAAAAAGTGATTTTCATCAGCTGTTTCTTTGCTTTCTTGCAGCAGCAGCCTGTTATGTGGGTTTCTTTTTTATGCCGGCATATATGGCACCGGTCATGATTCCGGTCATGATTCTTTCCTGCGGCGGAAATGAGCTGATTGGTATTTTAGGCGGAATTTATTTTAATACACTGCTTTGCATGTGTTCCAGTGGCAGTTTTTATGAATATGCGGCATATACTATGCTGACGGTACTTTCCGGAATTCTGCTTATGGTAATCAGCCAGAAAAAATATAAAATTTATGGATGCATCATGACCGTTGCATTGTCGTTTGCTGTTCCGAGTATCTTCTATTATATCAGCAGCTTTGAAATCAATTATCATCAGTACTTATCCGCAGGATGCAGCATGATACTGACTGCAGTTTTTTCGTACTTTTTTGCAGACAGGCTGTATTATTATACGAAGCATGAAAAAGAACGTACTTTAGCTGAAATTATTGCAGAAAATTTTCCGCTGGTACAGGAGATTAAAAACTATTCGGAAATTGATTATGCACATGCCCGTAAAGTTTCGAGTGTGGCAGAAGAATGTGCAAAGGAGCTTGGGGCAGATGATAAAACGGTAGCTGCGGCAGGATTTTACTACCGGATTGGCAAGCTGGAGGGAGAACCGTTTGTAGAAAATGGAGTTCGTCTTGCTGAGATTAACTGTTTCCCGAAAAACGTGGTTAAGATTCTAAGTGAATACAATGGTGAATTAAATGCTATCAGTTCCATAGAGTCCGCAATCGTACATATTGTGGACAGTATTGTTACCAAATTTGAACTTTTGGACAAGGAAACCGTGAAGAACAGCTGGAATCATGATATTATTATTTATCAGACATTAAACGAAAAATCGGCTGCCGGATTATATGATGAAGCGAATCTTGGCATGAACCAGTTTATTAAAATCAGAGAGTTTTTAACGAAAGGAGCGGATTTATTTTGAGCCTTGCGATAGAAAAAGAAGCGGAGGTTACCTTCGATTTTGATTATGAAACACTTGCAAAAGATGTAATATCGTTTACAATGGAACATGAGCATTTTCCTTTTGAAGCAGAAATCAGCCTTACGCTGACAGATAACGAAGGTATCTGGAAGGTTAATAAAGAGTTCCGGGAGATAGATCGCCCGACGGACGTTTTATCCTTTCCAATGTTAGAATATGATGTACCGGGAGATTTTTCCCAGATAGAGAATCAGACGGAGGATTGCTTTAATCCGGATACAGGGGAAATTCTGCTGGGGGATATTATTATTTCTGTGGACAAGGTCAGGGAACAGGCAGAGGAATATGGTCACAGCATGCAAAGAGAATTTGCATTTCTGATTGTACATAGTATGTTGCATCTGTTTGGTTACGACCACATGGAAGAGCAGGAAGCTGCAGTGATGGAAGGAAAGCAGCGCGAGATTTTAGAATGCTTAAATATTTTAAGATAAAAATGGAGGAACATCATGAAAAAGAGATTAAGTATTGTTTTATGCATGACACTGATGGCAACCAGTCTTTTAGCTGGATGTAAAAAAAAGAGGAAGCTCCGGAACCGAAAGAAACCGTTTCTGAAGCAGAGGAAACCGAAACCGAAACCGGCAAAGATGGTATGGCAAGAAGTTACCTGACCGGTGAATGGATTGATGCAGATTTAGCAAAGAAGAAACCGGTTGCAATCATGATTGGAAATACCAATGATGCATTGCCACAGTATGGGCTGTCGCAGGCAGACGTACTTTACGAAGCTCCTGCTGAAGGCGGAATTACCCGTCTGATGCCAATTTTCCAGGATTACTCCGGATTAGACAAGATTGGTTCTGTAAGAAGCTGTCGTCACTACTATGCATATTATGCAATGGAATTTGATGCAATTTATGTTCATTACGGACAGGCAATTTACGCAACTGAGCTGTTAGAGAGTGGTAAAGTTGAGGACTTAAACGGTTTAGAGGGTGCCATTGATTCTGCTACTTTCTATCGTGACAAGTCAAGAAAGGCTCCCCACAATGCATTTGTAAGCACAGATGGTCTTGATGCCGGAATTGAATTAAAAGGTTATGATACCGAGCTGCCTTCCGATTATGAAGGACATTATCAGTTTAATGAAGATGATGAAAAAGAAATTGAACTTACAGACGGAGCAGATGCAGCAGTGGTTCAGCCGGGATATTATATAAACAATCCTTGGTTTGTATATAACAGTGAAGATGGTTTATACTATCGTTTCCAGTATAAAAAAGAGCATATGGATGAAAATACAGGCACACAGCTTGCTTTTTAAGAACATTCTGCTTCAGTACTGCGATTATACCAAGTTAGATGATGCACACGGTTATCTGGATGTTGAGAGCACTGGTGAAGGAACCGGAAAATATATTACTAACGGTAAAGTAATTGATGTGACATGGAAGAAAGCAAGCGAAAACGAGCCAACCAGATACTATGACGCTTCCGGAAATGAAATCACATTAAACCAGGGTAAAACCATGGTATGTGTATTGTTAAATGATATGGAGAAGAAATTAAATATCTATGCAACAGAAGATGAGTTTACACCACCTTCCGCAAAATCATTATTTCAAAAATTACTTGAGGTAAATTTATGAGTTCAGGAAAAAAGAGTGACTCCAACTTTTTAGTACAGGGTTCCATTCTTGCAATTGCCTCTATAGTCAGCAGGATAATCGGTCTGCTCTATCGTATCCCGATGACCAATATCATTGGAGATACCGGTAACAGTTATTACAGTGCAGCCTTTGAAATTTATAATATCCTGCTGATTATTTCTGCAACAGCCTGCCATTGGCGGTATCCAAGCTGGTATCTGCCCGTGTCTCGAAGGGGCAAAGAAAAAATGCATATCGAATTGTAAAAGGGGCCCTGCTTTTTTAGCAACCGGTACCGGACTTACTGCAAGTTTGATTCTTTTCTTTGGTGCGTCATTCTTCACAAACATGCTGAATACGCCCCTTAGTATTTTTGCATTGAAGGTTCTGGCACCGACGATACTGGTAGTTGCTGTATTAGGAGTCTTACGTGGATTTTTCCAGGGACTTGGTACCATGATGCCGAGTGCCATTTCACAGATTATCGAACAGATTGTCAATGCGATTGTCAGTATTGCAGCTGCCTATATCCTCTATGGATATGGGGCAAGAATCGGAGCAGTGCTTGGAAATAAAGAAAAGTATGGCTCTGCTTACGGTGCTGCAGGCGGAACACTGGGTACCAATATGGGAGCAGTATTTGCGCTTTTATTCCTTGGAATGTTGTTTCTGGCATACAAACGTATTTTTAAACGACAGATGCGCCGGGATACCAGCAGCAAAACAGAATCCTATCAGAATGTCTTTCGTGTACTGATTATGACCATTGTTCCGGTACTTTTAAGTACCACAATTTATAATATCAGTGCAATTTTAGATCAGGGTATCTATAAGAACGTAGCGGAATTACAAGGCTATAAGCCGGATGATATTGATGTCTGGTGGGGAATCTTCTCCGGAAAATATAAGACTATTATCAATATTCCGATTTCCATTGCTTCTGCGATGGCGGCTTCCTGCGTACCAAATCTTACCGGTGCGTATGCAAGAAAGGACAGAGAGTCCGTACGAAGCCAGATTAACATTGCAATCCGCTTTATTATGGTAATTGCATTCCCTTGTACCATTGGAATTGCAGTGCTGTCAGGACCGATATTAAAGCTGCTTCATCTTTATGGCAGTACAGGAACTACCGCAGCAACCATGTTGACAACGGGAGCAGTGGCAATTTTATTCTATTCCCTTTCTACATTATCCAATGGACTGTTACAGGGAATTAACCGGATGAGAGAGCCTGTTAAAAATGCGGCTATCGCATTGGGACTGCATCTGATTGCACTATTAGTGATGATGTTTGGTTTACATCTTGGTATTTATGCAGTGGTATATTCGAATGCTTTATTTGCATTCTTTATGTGCCTCTTTAACGCAATGTCTTTACGGAAATACAGTGGTTATCGTCAGGAAGTTGTGAAAACTTTCTTAATCCCGGTGGCAGCTTCTGCCATTATGGGTGTTGTAGTCTTTGGCGTTTACAAAGGTATTTTTGCTGTTATTAAGGTAAATGCCATTGCAGCTATACTTGCGATTGTAATCGGAGCTGTTGTATACGGTGCAATGCTTTTATTATTAAAAGGCTTAAGTGAGGAAGAATTAAAGAAATTCCCGAAGGGACACCTTTTTGTCCGTATTGCCAAGAAATTACATTTATTATAAAAATGCAATAAAAGGGCAAAACATAGAATTCTTGAAAAAATTGTATAAAAAGAAAAAATCTGCGCATACTGTTTGTGGTGATGAATATGAAAAACACAAAACGTATGCGCACTTTTTTTCCTTGGAGCACTGGTATTATCTATCTCTGCATGGATTGGTGGAAGACAGTATTATCTGAAACTGAATGAAAAAGAACAGGAAAAATAATAGAGATTCAGGAAGCTGAGACGGAGCAATTCGAGGATAGCGTGGAAAGTGCAAACATTCAGAATAAAAAGCATTTGTTATCCGGGAAGAGGACGGATACCTGAATGTCTATTTCGGCGAAGAGGATGCCTTATACATGTATACTGGAATTGCGTATCAGGGACTGCCGGAAGAATTGAAAAAAGAAATCAGCAATGGAAAAACCTTTGATACACTGGAAGATTTATACCGTTTCTTAGAAAGCTATTCCAGTTAAAAAGTTGATTGTTTCAGACTGTTATGATACAATCTAAAAGGCTGAATAGGTCTGATTGCATAGCAGTCCAAAAGAAATAGAGAGAAGAGTAAATAACTGGCATGAGTAAGCATACAGAACGCATAGGTGTCGTTGTAGTCGGTGGAGGTGCTGCCGGATTGGTGGCAGCCATTATGGCGGCACGAAACGGTGCAAAAGTTCTTATTTTAGAGCACAACGAAGTACCTGGTAAGAAGATTTTAGCAACCGGAAACGGTAAATGTAATTATACAAATAAAGTGCAGGGTGTGGACAAATATTACGGACAGAACCCTGCTTTTGTTGCACCCGTATTTGAGCAGTTTGGACTGGAAGAGACACTGCAGTTCTTTAAAGAACTTGGCATATATCCAAAGGAGCGTAACGGCGGATATTATCCTCAGAGTGAGCAGGCAACTGCAATCAGGGATGTGTTGCTGATGGAATTAAAGAAACAGAACGTTGGAGTGGTCTGTGGCTGTGGCATAAGAGGCATAGAAAAAGACTGCAAAGGGCTTCACTTTTCATACCAAGGGCGGTGATTTTTGCAACAAAATGCATAATGGCAACCGGTGGTAAGACCTTAAAGAAAAGTGGCAGTGACGGAAGCGGTTTCCTATATCTTGAAAGTCTGGGACATCATATCATAGATTTAGTACCGGGGCTTATCGGATTGAAGGGAAAACAGTCATTTTTTGCTGATATTGCAGGAATTCGTGCAGATGTAAAGGTCGATTTATACATAGAAAGCACGCATGTATGCAGCGAACAGGGAGAATTGCAGCTTACGAATTATGGAATATCCGGCATTCCGGTATTTCAGCTTTCAAGAATTGCCACAAGAGCGTTATCAGAACAGAAAAAAGTCTATGCGACACTTAATTTTGTGCCATTCTGGGAGAAAGAACAGTGCTTAACCTATTTCAAGGAAAGATTTAAGAAAGCAAATGAAAAACACATCGGGGAAGCCTTAATCGGCTTTTTTCCCGGAAAAATTAATTCCGGTATTATTAGAAGAGTCACATATAAAAGCTGCAAAATATGCGAACCGGCTGCAGACAGAAGAATTAGAGAGATTTATAGATACGGTGCAGGGGCTCCGGGTGGATATTACTGACTGGAATACCTTTGATACGGCACAGGTGACTGCCGGTGGCGTAGACACTGATGAAATAGATGCAGAAACCATGGAGTCAAAGCTTTGTCCGGGACTTTATTTTGCCGGAGAAATGGTGGATATTGACGGTATCTGCGGTGGTTATAATTTGCAATGGGCATGGAGCAGCGGCGCAGTAGCCGGGATACATGTGGCAAGGGAGTTATCATGATACGAGTAAATCAGTTAAAGCTTCCGATTGAACATTCGGAAGAGATGTTAAGAAGACAGATTATCAAAACACTTCATCTAAAAAATGAAAAGGATTTGATTCGTTATCAGATTCGAAAGCAATCCATTGATGCAAGAAAGAAAAATGAACTTTCCTTTGTATACACAGTGGATGTGGAATTGAAGCAGGAAGGTATGATTTTACATAAGAATAAAAATTCCAATATCAGTAAAGCAAAGGATATACATTATCATTTCCCGGATGCCGGAGAGAAACAGCTGTCCCACAGACCGGTTATTGTAGGAAGCGGTCCGGCAGGAATGTTCTGTGCCTATGAACTGGCAAAGCATGGCTATTGTCCAATTATTTTGGAGCGTGGAAGCAGTGTGGAAGAGCGAACCGCTGAAGTAGAACGGTTCTGGAAGGACGGCATCTTAAATCCAAAGACGAATGTACAGTTTGGAGAAGGCGGAGCAGGTACTTTTTCCGATGGGAAATTAAATACGCTGGTAAAAGATGTGGCAGGAAGAAACCGGGAAGTGTTAGAAATCTTTGTGAAAATGGGCGCTCCGGAAGAAATTTTATATATAAATAAGCCTCATATCGGAACTGATATTTTAAAAACAGTCGTAAAAAACATCCGGCTGGAAATTGAACGAATGGGTGGAACTTACTGCTTTTTTTCAGCCAGCTTACAGACATTACGCTGAATGGGAAGAAAGATAAAGTAGAAGCCATCCGGATTAACGGAGAAAAGGAAGTAGCAACAGACGTTCTGGTGCTGGCAATCGGACATTCCGCTAGAGATACTTTCCCAATGTTACAGGAAGCGGGACTTATGATGGAAGCCAAAGCATTTGCGGTGGGATTTCGTGTAGAGCATCCGCAGGCGATGATTGATGCATGCCAGTATAACGGACATAAAAATGCCCTGCTGCCTGCTGCATCCTATAAGCTGACCGCAAATCTTGAGAATCACCGCGGAGTATATTCTTTCTGTATGTGTCCGGGTGGTTATGTAGTAAATGCTTCTTCGGAGGAAGGTATGCTGGCAGTCAATGGCATGAGCTATCATGCAAGAGCCGGGCAGAATGCCAACAGTGCCATTATCATATCGGTTCGACCGGATGATTTTGAAGGGGATGGACCGTTAGCTGGAATTGAGTTTCAACGGAAATTGGAAAAAAATGCCTATCGCATTGGAAACGGAGCAATTCCGCAGCAGCTTTACGGAGATTTTAAAGAGAATCGCATATCTACAGGATATGGGGCTTTTGAAAGTACCACAAAGGGTGCACATACATTTGCAAATCTCAGGGAAATTTTTCCGAAAGAATTAGCAGCATCTTTTCAGGCAGGAATGGAGCTCTTTCCGAAATACATTCCGGACTATAACAGGGAGGATGCCATTTTATCCGGCGTGGAGAGCCGAACTTCCTCTCCGGTGCGGATTACAAGGGATGAATCCTTTGAAAGTAATATTGCAGGCATTTACCCTTGCGGAGAAGGTGCCGGTTATGCCGGCGGTATTATGTCAGCAGCCATGGACGGATTGAAAGTAGCGGAAGCAATTGCAGGAAAATATGCAAGACTTAAAATAGATTAAAACAACAGGTGTTTTGAAATAGAAAAGGAGATACAGAACATTGACGGAATATACACCAATGATGCAGCATTATTTAAAAACACATGAAGAATACAAGGACTGTATTTTATTTTATAGTCTGGGTGACTTTTATGAAATGTTTTTGATGATGCAAAGGTTGTATCAAAAGAATTAGAGCTTACCTTAACCGGAAAGAGCTGTGGTGCAGAGGAACGGGCACCCATGTGCGGAATCCCATATCATGCAGCAGAAACTTATCTGACCAGACTGGTGAAAAAAGGTTATAAGGTTGCTATCTGTGAGCAGGTGGAAGACCCGAAGCTTGCCAAGGGAATGGTAAAGCGTGAAGTAACAAGAGTTGTAACGCCGGGAACTACCTTAAATGCACAGGCACTGGATGAAACGAAAAATAATTATATCATGTGCATCGCATATATCGGTGACCATTATGGTATTTCTTCTGCAGATATTACCACCGGAGATTACTATGTGACAGAAGTGGATTCGGAACGGAAATTATTGGACGAAGTCAATAAATACCAGCCGACAGAAATCATCTGTAATGAAGCATTTTATATCAGCGGAATTGATATCGATGATATGAAAAACCGTATGGGAATCGTAATTTATTCTCTGGATGCATGGTATTTTTTCTGATGAGACAGCACAGATGACTTTAAAGGATCATTTTAAAGTCAGGGATTTAGAAGGACTTGGTCTTGCAGATTATGACAGCGGCGTCGTTGCAGCCGGTGCATTATTAAAATACCTTTACGAGACACAGAAAACAACCCTTTCCAATCTGGTGGCAATTCATCCGTATTCCACCGGAAAATACATGATTATTGACAGTTCTACCAGACGAAACTTAGAACTGGTTGAAACCCTCCGGGAAAAGCAAAAGCGTGGTTCTCTCCTTTGGGTATTGGATAAGACCAGGACAGCCATGGGAGCAAGAACCTTAAGAAGCTTTGTGGAACAGCCATTAATTGAGCGTACGGAAATAGAAGAACGTTATGATGCCATTGACGAATTTAATACCAATGCCATCACAAGAGAAGAAATCCGGGAATATTTAAATCCGATCTACGATCTGGAGCGTCTGATTACGCGTGTTACTTATCAGACCGCAAATCCAAGGGATTTGATTGCATTTCGCAATTCCATACATATGCTGCCACCGATTAAGACACTGATGAGTGATTTTCAGTCACCACTTTTAAAACGTTTATATGAGCAGATGGATACGTTGGATGAATTATACGAATTAATCGAACGCTCCATTGCGGAAGAACCGCCACTTACCCTTCATGACGGCGGCATTTTAAAAGAGGGTTATAACGAAGAGGTGGACCGCCTGCGGAAAGCCAAGACAGATGGAAAGAGCTGGCTTGCTGATTTGGAGGCAAAAGAGCGGGAGAAAACCGGAATCAAGAATCTGAAAATCAAATATAACAAAGTATTTGGCTATTATCTTGAAGTAACCAATTCCTTTAAAGACCTGGTGCCGGACTATTTCACCAGAAAGCAGACTCTGGCAAATGCTGAGCGTTTTATCACACCGGAATTAAAAGAATTAGAGGATGTTATCCTAGGTGCGGAAGACAAGCTGATTGTCTTAGAATATGAACTGTTCGGGAAGTCCGCCAGAAGGTGGCGGATGAAGTGGTCCGTATCCAGAAGACCGCCAAAGCAGTGGCACAGATTGATGTATTTGCATCTCTTGCAACGGTAGCGGATCAGAATAATTACTGCCGTCCGAAATTAAACGAAAAAGGTCTTATCGACATCAAAGACGGCAGACATCCAGTAGTAGAACGGATGATTCAGAATGAAATGTTTGTGGCAAATGATACTTATCTTGATAATGGCAGCAACCGTGTGTCCATTATTACCGGTCCGAATATGGCAGGAAAGTCTACCTATATGCGACAGAGTGCGTTGATCGTACTGATGGCTCAAATCGGAAGCTTTGTTCCGGCAAAATCAGCCAAAATTGGAATTGTAGACCGTATTTTTACCAGAGTAGGGGCTTCTGATGACCTCGCCAGCGGACAGAGTACCTTTATGGTTGAAATGTCAGAAGTGGCAAACATATTACGGAATGCCACTTCCAACAGTCTTTTGATTTTAGATGAAATCGGACGAGGAACAAGTACTTTTGATGGATTGAGTATTGCCTGGGCAGTGGTAGAGCATATCAGTAATCCAAGGCTTCTTGGCGCAAAGACATTATTTGCAACCCATTATCATGAACTGACAGAGCTGGAAGGCAAATTAAACAACGTCAACAATTACTGCGTGGCGGTAAAGGAAAAGGGCGATGACATTGTATTTCTCCGCAAAATCGTAAAGGGCGGCGCGGACAAGAGTTACGGTATCCAGGTGGCAAAGCTTGCCGGCGTGCCGGATAATGTCATTGAACGTGCCAAAGAAATTGTAGAAGAATTAAGTAATAATGATATTACGGAAATCGTTCAGAACATCAGTGCGGAGGGAGGCAGTAAACGCAGCAAACCGAAGTTAGACGAGGTGGATTTAGAACAGATATCACTGCTTGATACCATGGACAACGATACGATATTAAACGAATTAAAAGAACTGGATTTGGGTCAGATGACACCAATCGAAGCAATGAATAAGTTATACGAATTACAGAATAAAGTGAAAAACAGATGGTAAAGGAGGTGGATGGCGTTATGCCACAGATTGCACTGTTAAGTCAGGAAACAATTGATAAAATTGCGGCAGGAGAAGTCATCGAACGACCAAGCTCGGTGGTAAAGGAGTTAGTGGAAAATGCGATAGATGCAGGTTCCAGTGCAGTAACGGTTGAAATCAAAGAAGGTGGGATATCCTTTATCCGTATTTCGGACAATGGTTGCGGAATCGAAAGGGAACAGATTCCTTTGGCATTTTTGCGTCATTCCACCAGTAAGATTAAATCCGTAGAAGATTTGTTTACCGTTACATCCTTAGGGTTCCGAGGTGAAGCATTATCAAGTATCGCAGCAGTAAGTCAGGTGGAACTCATTACAAAGACAAACGGTGATTTTACCGGATCCCGTTATCTCATTGAAGGCTCAAAGGAAGTCTCTTTAGAAGAAATCGGTGCGCCGGATGGAACCACTTTTATTGTACGGAATCTTTTTTTATAATACACCGGCAAGAAAGAAATTCTTAAAATCCGCCCAGACAGAAGGCACCTATATTCATGAACTGATGCAGCGGATGATTTTATCCCATCCAGACGTAGCTTTCAAATTTATCATGAATAATCAGGTAAAACTGCAGTCATCCGGAAATGGAAATATCAAGGATATTATCTACCATTTATACGGAAGGGATATTACAAAAGCGCTGCTTCCGATTGCACATGAAAGCGAGCTTTTTAAAGTCAGTGGATTTATTGGAAAGCCGATGATTTCCAGAGGAAACCGGGGCTACGAATTATATTTTGTCAATGGCAGATTTATCCGGAGCCAGATTTTATCCAAAGCTATAGAGGATGCCTTTAAACCGTTTCTGATGCAGCATCAGTATCCCTTTACGGTACTTTATTTTGAGATTGACAGCAGTCTTTTGGATGTAAATGTGCATCCCACCAAGATGGAACTTCGTTTTTCCAACCAGCAGGAACTGTACAGGGAAGTGCAGAGTATTTTATCGGCATCGCTAGTGCACCGTGATATTATACCGGAAGTTCCGGTGGATACACCAAAGAAAAACGAGATGGAAGTTCCTAAGATAGAGAAGGTAATGCCGGAGCCATTTGAGCAGAAACGTTTGGAAGAAATCCGGAAGGCAGTACGAAAAGACAGTCCTTACGAAATAAAATATCCTGTCAGCAGACCAATGGGAACCGGGTCAGTCAGCTCTGCGGCACAGGAAAAGCTTCTTACTACGATAAAATCGATGCAGCCGGAGCAGACACCTGAAGCGGATATTAAGAATCAGCCAGAACAACCAGAAGAACAGATTCTGACACAACCGGAAGGAATCCGGAAAGAGCCGCTTCCAGAACAATCGAAAAAAGAAACGGAAAAAGAACTGGCAAAAGAAGCCTATGTCCTCCGGGAGGAAGAAACCTACGGAGCAAAGCCGGAAGGAAGCTATGAACAGGGTTCTTTCTTAAAAGAAGAGGAGATGGCAAAGCAGAAGATTATCGGACAGCTTTTTGATACCTACTGGCTGGTAGAATATAATGACAGACTGTTTATTGTAGACCAGCATGCTGCCCATGAGAAAGTCATGTATGAAAAATTAAAAAAGCAGTTTGAGAAGAAAGAGTTTACTTCTCAGGCTATCAGCCCGCCGATTGTCATAACATTATCCATGCGTGAGGCAGAAGTACTGGAGCGATTCAAAGAACAGTTTACGAAGCTAGGTTTCGAAATTGAGCACTTTGGTGGTGCAGAATACAGTATCTGCGGAGTTCCGGGTAATCTTTACCGGCTGAATACCAGGGATGTATTGATTGACATGTTAGACGAGCTTACCGATGGCATATCCGAGCGGGCAACGACGGATGTTATTTTAGACAAAATCGCATCCATGTCCTGCAAAGCTGCAGTAAAGGGAAGCCAGCGACTGAGCCTGCCGGAAATGGAACAGCTTATGAAGGATTTGATGAAGCTTGATAATCCATATAATTGTCCACATGGAAGACCAACGATTATTGCCATGTCAAAATATGAAATCGAGAAAAAATTCAAGCGGATTGTGTAGGAAAAGATGATGAAGAAACCAATTGTAGTACTGACAGGTCCTACTGCGGTAGGAAAAACAGAATTATCCATTCAGCTTGCAAAGGTCATTGGCGGAGAGATTATCTCCGCCGATTCCATGCAGGTGTATAAATATATGGATGTAGGTTCCGCAAAAAATCACACCGGAAGAAATGGATGGTGTACGTCATTATCTGGTGGATGAATTAGAGCCTTTCGATGAATTTCATGTGGTAAAATTTCAGGAATATGCCCAAAAATATTTAAATGAAATATATGCCAACGGAAAGATTCCGATTATTGCCGGTGGCACCGGATTTTATATCCAGGCGCTGTTAAATGATATTGATTTTACGGAACAGGAAAGTGACAGTGCATACCGGAAAGAGTTGGAAGCGCTGGCAGAAGAACATGGCAATCAGTATCTTCATGACCGGTTAAAGGAAGTGGACCCGGAATCTGCCGAAGCCATCCATCCGAATAACAGAAAACGCGTCATCCGTGCGTTGGAATTCTATCAGGAGACCGGTAGAAAGATTTCTGAGCATAATGCAAAAGAGCAGATGCGGACTTCACCTTATAATTTTGCCTATTTTGTATTAAATGATGAGCGCAGCCACTTATACAAAAGAATCGATGCCAGAGTAGATAAAATGATAGAAGATGGACTGGAAGCAGAAGTCCGCCGCTTAAAGGAAATGGGCTGCACCAAAGATATGGTGGCAATGCAGGGAATTGGCTATAAAGAAATGTTATCCTATCTTGATGGCAGTTATTCTTTGGAAGAAGCAGTTTATATTATCAAGCGGGAAACAAGACATTTCGCAAAACGGCAGATTACATGGTTTAAACGGGAACGGGATGTCATCTGGCTTAACAAAAATGAGTTTGATTATAAAAATGAGGCAATTCTTGCATACATGATAAAGATACTTAAGGAAAAAGCTATTATTTCTTAAGTTTTTATTCATACAAAAAGAAAGAGAACATTATATGATAGACTTGCTGTAGTTTAGGAAGGAATTGCAGCCGGAAAGACGAGGAAAATGATGAGAGAAGAAATGATTGAAAAGAAATATGAAGAAATGGGTATCAGCAAAGAAGTATACCGTTTTGGGAAAAAGATAGAGGATGAATTAAAAGAACGTTTTGCAGCAATTGATGCAACAGCAGAATATAATCAGATGAAAGTAATTGATGCCATGCAGAAAAACAGAGTTTCCGCAGAATGCTTTGCCATGTCCAATGGATATGGATATAACGATCTGGGAAGAGATACACTGGAAAAAGTATACGCAAGCTGTTTCCATGGAGAAGATGCTCTGGTCCGTCCGCAGATTACCTGCGGAACCCATGCACTGGCACTGGCATTGATGTCAAATTTAAGACCGGGGACGAATTATTATCACCGGTAGGAAAACCGTACGATACCTTAGAGGAAGTTATCGGTATCCGACCATCCAAAGGCTCACTGGCAGAATATGGCATTACTTATCGCCAGGTAGATTTACTTTCCGATGGCAGCTTTGATTTTGAGAATATCAAAAAAGCAATCAATGAGAAAACACATCTTGTGACCATTCAGCGTTCCAAGGGGTACCAGACCAGACCTACCTTATCCGTAGAGCGGATTGGAGAACTGATTTCCTTTATCAAATCCATAAAACCGGACGTTATCTGTATGGTAGATAACTGCTACGGTGAATTTGTAGAAGAAAGAGAGCCACTGGATGTAGGAGCAGACATGATTGTAGGTTCCTTGATTAAGAATCCGGGGGCGGACTTGCTCCTATCGGCGGATAGATTGCTGGAAAGAAAGAATGTGTGGAAAATGCAGCATACCGCCTTACTTCTCCGGGACTCGGCAAAGAAGTGGGTGCTTCCTTAAATGTAATTTCTTCTTTCTATCAGGGACTGTTTCAGGCACCGGTAGTTACAGCAGGTGCATTAAAGGGTGCAATTTTTGCTGCAAATATCTACGAAAGACTGGGCTTTGCCGTTGTACCGAATGGCACAGAGAGCCGTCACGATATTATTCAGGCAGTTACCTTAAACAGCCCGGAAGGTCTGATTGCATTCTGCAAAGGAATTCAGGCTGCAGCGCCGGTGGACAGCTATGTAACACCGGAGCCATGGGCAATGCCGGGCTATGACAGTGATGTCATTATGGCTGCCGGGGCATTTGTACAGGGTTCCTCCATTGAATTAAGTGCCGATGGTCCATTAAGAGAGCCGTATGCCGTATATTTTCAGGGTGGACTGACCTGGTATCATGCAAAACTTGGAATCCTGATGTCTTTACAAAAACTTTATGAACAGAAACTTGTTAATGAAGATATGATGTGTTAATATAAAGTATATGCCTTTTGGAAGAAATGGGTTACCGGTGAGAGTAGAAAGAGGTTATAATATGACAGCAAAAAATCTGCCAGTCTCCGAACAGCCCTATGAAAAGTGCTTGAAATCCGGGGCGGCATCCCTATCGGATGCAGAGCTTTTAGCGGTAATTATCCGCTGTGGCACAAATGGAAGTTCTTCAACAGAAGTAGCAAAGCATGTATTGAGCAAACGCACCGGAAATCTTTTAGGGCTTTATCAGATGAGTCTTAAGGAATTACAGGAGGTTCCGGGTATCGGGAAAGTAAAAGCAATCCAGTTAAAGTGTATTGCAGAGCTTTCAAAACGGATTGCACAGACCGGACGCCAGCAGGCAGTTGTAATGCAGAATGCTTTTTCCGTAGCAGACTATTATATGGAGCAGCTTCGGCATGAAGAAAAAGAACATCTGATGCTTTGCATGTTTGATACGAAGTGTCATCTGATTGCAGATTCCATTCTTTCAATTGGCACAGTAAATGCCTCACTGATTTCCCCGAGGGAGATTTTCTTGAAAGCATTTGAATATCATGCAGTACATATGATTTTAGTGCATAATCATCCCAGCGGAAATCCGCTACCAAGCAGGCAGGACATTGAAGTTACCAGAAAGATAGTGGAAGGCGGCAGGCTTCTTGGAATTGAGCTTGCTGATCATATTATTATTGGTGATAAAAAATATTTTAGTTTTAAAGAACAGGAAATGCTATGATTTCCGGAGGGAGAAAGAAATGTCGAATAACATTTATGGAATTGATCTTGGAACCTCTAATATGAAGGTATATTGCAAGGCAACTGGGAAAATACTAAATGAAAAAAAATACGATTGCCATCATAAATAAGAATCAGATGTATGCTTATGGTCATGCAGCGTATGCAATGTATGAGAAGGCACCGGAGCAGATTCAGGTTTCTTTTCCGATTATCTGTGGTGTTATTGCAGATTTTAATAATATGCAGACCATGATACAGGAATTTTTAGAAAAACACGCAAAGGGCAAGACCCGTGGTGCAGAATTTATCGTTGCGGTACCAACAGATATTACGGAAGTTGAGAAAAAGCTTTCTTTGATATCTTTTATAAGAGCAAAATGAAACCGAAGTCTGTCCTTTTATGTGAGAAGCCATTGGCTGATGCTGTTGGTTTGGGACTTGATGTCAATGAGCCGACCGGAGCCATGATTGTAGATATCGGAGCAGATACCACAGAAATTTCAGTAATTTCCCTGGGTGGACTTGTATTAAGTGACTTACTGCATTTTGGTGGAAACCGCATTGATGACTCCATCAGCAGTTATATCAAAAAGAACTTTAATCTTGTGATCGGGCGCAAAACTGCTAAGACTTTAAAAAGAAGAACTTGGTTCCGGTACACCTGGCATGGAAAAGAGTATGGTTATAGTTGCCGTGACGTAGTCAGTGGTCTGCCGATTGAGATGGAGATTACTGCAGAAGTCATTTATGCTGCAATTAAGGATAATCTTAATTCTATCTGTAACTCTATTAAAATGATTTTGGAGAAGACTCCGCCTGAACTTGCAAAAGATATTATTCATTCCGGTATTTATATTACCGGTGGCGGTTCTAAAATACATAATCTGGATAAATTATTTACTGAGATTACCAATATAAAGGTAAATTCCTGCGAGAATCCGGAAGAATGTGCAGTTCGCGGATTGAATAAGATTGTTTCAGATGAAAAATATAAACATTTAGGATTCAGTATGAAGTCCAAAATATATAAATAGAGGCATAAAATGAGACGTAGACCAAAACATCAAATTCCAACAAAGTATATATTATTGTCCATGACCGCATTATGTATTCTGGCAATGTATGTCAGTTTTTCATTGAATCTTGGTGGCGGACCGTTGAATTCGATTGCCGGTGCAATTTTTGAACCAATGCAGAAGGGAATCAATTATGCTGGTACATGGCTTTCTGACAAGGCAGATAATTTAAAAAATCTGAATGACGTCATGGAAGAAGAAAACGAACAGTTGAAGGGACAGGTAGAAGAACTGACCAACGAATTAAACACCATTAAATTAGAACAGTATGAACTGGATAATTTAAGGGAACTGTTAGCTTTAGACCAGCAGTATTCGGATTACAAGAAAACCGGAGCAAATGTTATCGGAAAGGATCCAGGCAACTGGTTTTCTGTCTTCACCATTGACAAAGGCTCCAAAGATGGAATTGAAGTAGATATGAATGTTATTGCCGGAAACGGACTGGTAGGAATTGTTATAGATGTAGGACCGCATTATGCAAAGGTGCGTTCTGTGATTGATGATTCTGCCAAGGTATACGGCATGATATTAAATACGTCAGATAACTGTATCATAAATGGTAATCTTCAGAGTATGAATGAAGACCAGGTAATCGAGTTCTCCGGATTAAACGACAGTGAGAACAAGGTTCAGATAGGAGATCAGATTGTAACTTCCAATGTCAGTGACAAATATCTGCAGGGCATTCTGGTTGGATATGTCAGCAGTATTTCGGAAGATTCCACCACCTGACCAAATCAGGAACCATTACTCCGGCAGTTGACTTTGAACATCTTCAGCAGGTTTTGGTTATACTTGACAAAAAGGAAACGGGGTCTGATTGATGAGAAGAAAAATCACCGTTACATTAATTATTATTGTATGCTTTTTATTGCAAAGCACATTATTTAAGGCGTTATCCTTTGCGTCTATTTCCCCGAATCTTTTGATTGTGGTCTGTGCATCTTTTGGATTTATGCGCGGAAGAAAAGAAGGGATATTTATCGGTTTCTTCAGTGGACTGCTGATAGATATCTTTTTGGGGAGATGATTGGATTTTATGCCCTTTTATATATGTATGCAGGCTTCTTAAACGGATGCTTTAAGAAGATGTTTTACCCGGACGATATTAAGCTTCCAATGCTTTTAATTGCCGGAAGTGATTTATCTTATAATCTGTTTATCTACTTTTTCCGGTTTTTATTCCGCAAGCAGTTTGCAATTGGATATTATATGTTACACATTATCATACCGGAACTTGTATACACGCTTTTGATTTCTGTGGTTTTATATTTCATTATTTTGAAAATTAACCAGCGGTTAGAGCGTATTGAAAAAAGGAGTGCAGCGAAATTTGTTTGATACACTGAAAGAAATACTTCATAAAGTTGCAAAATCAAGAATATTTGTACTCTGCGTTGTCATGATTCTTTTGTCATCGACTCTGATAGGCAGACTATTTTACCTTCAGATTATCAAAGGTGAAGAGTATCAGGATAATTACAGTTTAAAAATCCAGAAACCACGTATCTTAAATGGTTCCCGTGGCAATATTTATGACCGTAATGGTAATCTTTTAGCCTACAACGAACTGGCAAACAGCGTAACCATTGAGGATAATGGTTCTTATGACAAGACTTCAGAAAAGAATGAGGCTCTTAATACAGAACTTTACAATATTATCAAAGAGCTGGATAAAAACGGCGATGTCATTGAAAATGATTTTGAAATCGGACTGGATGATGACGGAAACTATTATTATACGGTAGAGGGAACCACATTAAAGCGTTTCCTTGCTGACACTTATGGACATTCTTCTGCGGATGATTTAGCCTATAATAAGAAGCTGAAATATAACGAAGCAGAAGCAACCCCAAAGCAGGTAATGGATTACCTTTGCAGATCCAGCAAACAGAATGGCTATGATTTATCAGAAGATGATTATGCCAGAGAAGACTTATACCGGATTGTGGTATTGCGTTGTGCCATTGCAGAAAACAGCTATCAGAAATACATTTCCACAACCATTGCCCAAAATGTTAGTGATGAAACCGTAGCATATATTACAGAAAATATGAATGCATTGCAGGGTGTGGATATCTCAGAAGATACCATCCGAAAATATGTAGACAGCGAGTATTTTTCCCATATTATCGGATATACCGGAAAGATTTCCCAGGAAGAATATGATGAATTATCTGCTGATAATGATGAGTATTCTTTAAATGATGTCATTGGAAAATCCGGAATTGAGCAGGTTATGGACGAAACACTGCAGGGTAAAAAGGGCAGTGAAACCGTTTATGTAGACAGCCTTGGAAAAGTAATGGAGACAACCGAGCGGATTGAGCCACAGGCCGGAAATGATGTTTACCTTTCTATTGATAAAGATTTGCAGGAAGCGGTTTATAATCTTTTGGAACAGGAAATTGCCGGAATTTTATATTCTAAAATTGTGAATATCAAAGAATATAATACCGCAGCCGGAACAGCGTCCGATATTCTGATTCCAATTGATGATGTGTATTTTGCATTGATTAATAATAATGTATTGGATTTAAACCACTTTAGTGCTGAAGATGCTTCCGATGTGGAAAAACAGATTTTCAGTGCCTTTGGAAGTAAACAGCAAACGGTATTATCCCAGGTGGAAAGCAGCCTTAGCAGTTCAGCAGCAACTCCAGTGGATGAGTTGCCTGAGGAAATGCAGGATTATATGACCTATATTCCGAAAATGCTGGTCAATAATAAAATTTTGCTTACAGATTCCATTGACAAATCGGATGAAACCTATAAAAATTATGCAGGTAATAAAATCAGTGTAAATGAATATTTAAATTATGCCATCAGCCAGAAATGGATTGATATCACGAAATTTTCCGTAGACGAGAAGTATTCTGATTCTTCCGAAATCTATGATGCACTGGTCAGCTATATTGTAGAAGAACTGGCATCAGATAAGGGATTTTCAAAGATTATGTATAAGTACATGATTCACGATGACCTGATTAATGGAACGCAGCTTTGTCTTGCACTTTTTGACCAAAAAGTGTTAAACTATGATGACACGGCAGTAAGCGGGTTACAGTCCGGCAGCATCAGTGCCTTTAATTTTATAAAAGAAAAGGTGAAGAATCTTGAGATTACACCGGCACAGCTTGCACTGGATCCTTGTTCCGGCTCCTGTGTCATTACAGATGTAAAGACCGGCAAACTGTTAGCCTGTGTTACTTATCCGGGCTATGATACCAACCGTCTGGCAAATACAGTAGACAGTAATTATTATAATTTGCTGTATCAGGATTTATCAAATCCGTTCTATAATAATGCAACACAGCAGACGACAGCACCTGGTTCTACCTTTAAGATGGTTACTGCATCAGCAGGACTTACTGAGGGTATTATTTCACCTGGTACAACTATTTTGGATAAAGGACAGTTTGAAGAAGTGGCAAATGGACCAAAATGTTGGATTTATCCAAGCAGTCACGGTTCCATCAATGTTTCAGAGGCATTAAGAGATTCCTGTAACTATTTCTTTTATAAAGTTGGTTACGATTTAAGTATGGTAAATGGAACTTATAATGAAGACCATGGTGTGGAAATGATTAATAAATACTCATCCATGTATGGTCTTGATTCTAAAACCGGAATTGAAATTGCAGAAAGTAAACCGAAGCAGACCACAGAGTTCCCGATTACTTCTGCAATCGGACAGAGTAACAACAGTTTTACTACGGTACAGTTATCCCGTTACGTAACCGCAGTTGCAAACAGTGGAACCGTATATAATTATACCCTGTTAAAACAGGTTACAGATTCCGATGGTAATGTATTAGAAACCTATGAACCGACCGTAAAGAACACGATAGACAACATTTCAGAGAGTACCTGGGATGCCATTCATTCCGGTATGAAGATGGTGGTAGAAACCCATGAGCAGTTTGATGGACTTACTGTGGATTCTGCCGGTAAAACGGGTACCGCACAGCAGGTACCAACCAGACCAAACCATGCGTTATATGTAGGATATGCACCATATAATGATCCTGAGATTTCCATTGCAACCCGTATTGCATACGGATATACATCAGCCAATACTGCAGAACTTGCTGCATCAGTATATAAATATTATTTCCATTTGGAGGATACATCTACCTTGTTAGATGGTCAGGCAGAAGATGTTGGAGCTGCTGCCAATGCCTTTAATGATTAAATGTCAGGAGGGAAGTATATGTCGCAACCAGTTGTTTTAAAGAGTAATCCCCATGGAATCAATCTGATTTTAGATGATAGAATTCCATTTCAGGAGCTATTAGACGAGATACTTCATAAATTTAAAGAATCCGACAAATTCTTTAAAAATGCCAGAATTGCCTTGTCTTTTGAGGGCAGGGAATTAAGTCAGGAAGAAGAACTTGCAATCGTTGATTTGATCAGTCGAAATACCAGCATTGATGTGGTATGTATTTTAGATAATAATTCCCTGCGGGATGAAATCTGTGCCCGAAAGATTCAGGAATTTGATGAAAGCCAGTCTGGAAGAACCGGTGAATTCTATAAGGGAACACTGCGAAGTGGACAGGTCATTGAATGTAAGACAAGCATTGTTGTACTTGGCGATGTGAACCCAGGTGCAAAAATTATTGCAAAAGGAAATATTGTGGTATTAGGCTCGCTTCGTGGCAATGCCTATGCTGGAGCGGCAGGAGATGAGCATACCTTTGTAGCTGCCCTTGATATGGACCCGGTACAGATTAAAATAGGTAATGTAATTGGAAGAAGCTCTGACCGCGGACCACTGAGTGCCATTAAGAACCGGCGGAAGACTTTAGAACCGCAGGTAGCTGTTGTTATGGATGATTCCATACTAATCGAACCGATTACAAGTGGATTATTAATGAATATATAAGATTTAGGAGGAAGAATAAATCATGAGCGAAGTAATTGTTATAACATCAGGAAAAGGCGGTGTGGGCAAGACAACAACGACAGCAAATGTAGGAACAGGTCTTGCACAGTTGAATAAAAAGGTAGTAATGATCGATACTGATATCGGTCTTCGTAACCTAGACGTGGTTATGGGACTGGAAAATCGTATTGTATATAATCTGGTTGATGTTGTGGAAGGAAACTGTCGTTTAAAACAGGCATTAATCAAAGATAAGAAATATCCGAACCTTTTCTTATTACCGTCTGCCCAGACCAGAGATAAAACCTCTGTTACACCGGAGCAGATGCAGAAATTAGTAGAAGAATTAAGAGAAGAATTTGATTACATATTAATGGACTGCCCAGCAGGAATCGAACAAGGATTTAAGAATGCGATCGCAGCAGCAGACCGTGCACTGATCGTTACAACACCAGAGGTATCTGCAATCCGTGATGCAGACCGTATCATTGGTCTTTTAGAGGCAAATGAGATTAAGAAAATCGAGTTAATCGTAAATCGACTGCGTATGGATATGGTAAAACGTGGCGATATGATGTCCATTGAAGATGTTCATGAGATTCTTGCTATCGATTTAATCGGTGCAGTTCCGGATGACGAACAGATTGTAATCTCAACCAACCAGGGTGAGCCGTTAGTAGGCTCTGACAGCCTTGCCGGACAGGCATATTTAAATATCTGTAAACGTATCATGGGAGAAGAAGTACCGCTTCTTGACTTAGAGTCTAAAAATGGCGTATGGTCTAAATTCGTAAGTTTATTTAAGAAAAACTAGGGGATAATAATTATGGGATTCATGGATTTTTTAAGAAAAAGAATTCCGGTAATGTAGCGAAAGACCGTCTGAAATTATTGTTGATTTCAGACCGTGCTGACTGCTCACCGGATGTAATGGAAAATATCAAAAACGATATTATCCAGGTAATATCAAAGTATATGGAAATTGATACAGATGGTCTTGATATTCAGATTACCCAGACCGAATCAGATGGTAACAACGGAACTGTTCCGGCATTGTTTGCAAATATTCCGATTAAGGATTTGAAGCATTCCGGAAAATAACTGACTTCAGATTGGATGTAGTGATTTATGTTAAAACAATACCGCTTAAGAGACTACCGTTTCCGACTGGTATTTTATGTGGTGGCACTGACCATCATTGGAATTATGGTAGTTGGCAGTGCAAAGCCTTCCGTACAGAATAAGCAGATTGCAGGATTAATCTTAGGTCTGATTGTAATGGTTGGTATATCGCTGATTGATTACAATTTTATATTGAAATTCAGTTGGATATTCTATTTTGTTAACGTGGCTTTATTGGCAGCTATCTTTGTCATTGGAGAAAAGACAAAAGGAGCGCGCCGCTGGCTGAAGCTTGGAATCCGCTTTCAGCCTTCCGAATTAGGCAAAATCCTGTTAGTTTTGTTTTTGCCTATTATCTAAGCAAAAATAAAGATAAACTGAATAATATCCGGACGCTGTTTTGCACGCTGGTATTGGCAGCAGTACCGCTTCTTCTGATTTTTAAGGAGCCGGATCTTTCTACCACAATTGTTACAGCATTAATTTTTGCATCCCTCTTGTTTATTGCCGGATTAAGTTATAAAATAGTAATGGGTGTGCTGGCAGTGGCGGTTCCGTCACTGGTTGTGGTCTTAACGCTGGTATTACAGCCAGGGCAGAAACTTTTGACAGGAAATCAGGCACTTCGTATTTTAGGCTGGCTGGAACCCGATAAATATCCTAACATTGCATATCAGCAGCAGAACTCGATTATGGCAGTGGGCTCCGGACAACTCTGGGGCAAGGGACTTAATAATACGAATATTGTTTCTGTTAAAAACGGTAACTTTATATCAGAACCACAGACAGACTTTTTTTTTCTATAGTAGGTGAAGAGATGGGCTTTATCGGCAGTGTTATTATTATCGTATTACTGTTTCTTATTACCATAGAATGTCTGTTGGTTGCAAGACGTGCAAAAAGACATGGCAGCCGGTTGATTGCCAGCGGAATTGCTGCATTGATTGGCTTCAGAGTTTTGTAAATATATGCGTTGTCACAGGCTTGATGCCAAACACCGGACTTCCACTTCCTTTTGTAAGCTATGGATTAACATCGTTAGTCACGCTGTTTGCGGGAATTGGTCTGGTACTGAATGTAGGGCTTCAGCCTAGAAAATATGGACAGGGGGACTAAACGAATGAATATCGGTTTGATTGCACACGACGCGAAGAAAAAGCTTATGCAGAATTTTTGTATTGCATACCGGGGAATTCTTTGTAAAAATGAATTTTGCAACGGGAACTACCGGAAGACTAATTGAGGAAGTAGCAAATCTGAATGTCCACAAATATCTCGCAGGTCATTTAGGCGGTGCACAGCAGCTTGGTGCACAGATTGAGCATAACGAGATTGACCTTGTGATTTTCCTGCGTGATCCATTATCACAGAAGTCACATGAGCCGGATGTAAACAGTGTAGTTCGTTTATGCGATATACACAATATTCCGCTGGCAACAAATCTTGCTACTGCAGAGCTTTTGATTAAATCATTAGACAGAGGAGACCTTGAGTGGCGTGAAATGTATAAATAAACGTGTACTGGCAGGTCTGCTTGTTGTATGTGTGTTCGTATCTGTAACGGGTTGTGGGAAAGCCAAAAGCGTTGTAGAGAATGGCTATCCGGTATATGGAGAAAGCAGCAGCGTAAATGTGCTATCCGGTGCAGAGGATACGGTCAGCTCTTATTTTGGTGCCAATTTATGTGTTGGCGGAACTGAAAATATCGGGCAGGAATCCGTAGAACATAACAGTGTGGCAGAGAGGCCGCCGGAGTATTTAACACGGCAACTAATACAATTACATATGCCCAGAATATATATGAGCGGATGTATCCGGCCAGTACAACAAAGATACTGACCGCTTATCTTGCTATCAAATATGGAAATCTCAGTGATGTGGTAACAATCAGTGACAATGCCGTAAATCTGGCATCTGATTCTTCTAAATGCGGATTGCAGGCGGGAGACCAGATGACTTTACAGGATTTACTTTATGGTCTGATGCTGCGAAGCGGAAATGATGCAGCCATTGCAATTGCAGAACATATTTCCGGTTCCGTAGAAAGCTTTTGTGGATTTGATGAATCAGGAAGCACAGCAACTTGGTGCAACCGGTTCTCATTTTATGAATCCAAATGGACTGCCGGATGAGAATCATTATACAACCGTTTATGATTTGTATCTGATTTTCCAAAAGGCATTACAGGACGAGACCTTTTACCAGCTGATTACCAGCTCCTATACCACCAATTATACAGCGGCAGATGGCAGTGCTAAGACCCAGGACTGGAGCAGTACCAATCAGTATAAAACCGGTGAATCCAAATTACCGGATGGATTTACACTGGTGGGCGGGAAGACAGGAACCACCGGGGACGCAGGATTCTGTCTTGTGTTACTTACGGATAATGCCGGTGGACAACCGGTGATATCCATTGTATTAAAGGCAGACTGTAAATCCAATCTGTATCTTATGATGAATGAAATACTTGCCGGATGTGGTAACTAGGCATTGTATAAAGCAGCAACATATTATATAATGAATTTATATAGTTCTTCATTGAAGAAAATAATGTCTGGGAGGAAATGCGATGATTGAAATAATTGCAGGAGAAAAGGGTAAAGGAAAGACAAAAGTATTACTGGATAAGGTAAACGAAGCTGTAAAAACAGTCGGTGGCAACATTGTATATCTGGATAAGAGCCAGAAACATATGTATGAACTGGACAATAAAGTCAGACTTGTCAATGTTGCAGATTTTCCAATATCCAATTGTGATGAGTTTTTAGGTTTTATATGTGGTATCGTTTCATCTGATCATGATTTACATGAGATGTATCTGGATAGTTTTCTTACGATTTCCGGTATGAAGGACGAAGAATTTACTCATGCTATTGAAAAACTTGATGTCATCAGTGAGAAGTATAAAGTTAAATTTATTTTAAGTATTTCTATGGATGCTTCAAAACTTCCAGAATGTGCAAAAGCAAAAGTAGTTGCAGCACTTTAAAAATGCCTGAATTGGCAGTAAAAGCGGTGTCTTAAGTCCTTAAAATGCTTAAGACACCTTTTTTACTAAGCCTGTTCGATAGAGCGGATTCGTCCGTAGGCAGAAAGCAGATAAAGACCGCTGATTCCGACAAGTGCATAGATAATGCGGGAAAGCTAGCTCATATTACCAAACAGAAATGCCACCAGGTCAAATCGGAAGAATCCGATGAGTCCCCAGTTGATGGCTCCAATGATTACAAGTGTTAGTAATGTATAATCTAATCCATTTTTTGAACTCATAGCCAAAGTCCTCCTTTACTATGTAGTATGGTGCAAAGTGGATGACATTATACATCAGTTTCTATTTATTCTTTATAAAGGCGGAACAATTGTGGCTGAAAAAAAAAGATTGTAAAGTATCGAAAACCATTTCATTTAAATATAGAGATTGTCATTTTGTCATTATTCTTGTATATATTTTTTTTATGTATTTTCTTATTTCACTGAAAAACACATTGGAATATATGAAGTGACCCAGGGTACAATTGCCGAGAATAATACTTATACCGGATTGATTGTAAGGTCAGAAAGTGTTTATACTTCCGACTATAGTGGTACCTTTAATTATTACATTGCAGACAATGCCCAGGCTGGCTGGAACAATATTATCTGTTCTGTGGATGAGACAGGCTCTGTCAGTGATCAGTTGGCTGCTGCAGCTGCTTCAGATACCAGGGCTTGACAGTGATTATTTTAAAAATCTGAAGTCCAATGTATCACAGTTTACCCAGTCCTATGATTCATTGTCTTTTTATCATGTATATGATTTTAAAGAAAATGTAAGCTCCCAGGTCATGGAATCGGTAAATATGAGCGCATTATCCGATTTGACAGCATCCGGGGCAACGGCAAGTGATACCTTCCATATCAGTTATGCCCAGACTCCGGGGCTGATTGCTTATTATACCGATGGCTATGAAAATATCACGACAGATAATTTTACGGCAGATGATATTCAGCCGCTGGATTATAAGAAGACAACCATTAAAAATAACAGTACGATTGCTGCAGGTGACCCGATTTATAAGCAGATTACCAGTGAAAACTGGAATATCATTCTTCCGGTCCAGAAAGCAACCTATGACCGGTTAACAGACAGCAATGTTATTGAAATCAAATTTAAAAAAGACAATACGAGCTGCTGGGCGAATTATGAATTAAAAGCCCAGGGGAATGATTATTATGTGATATTATCTCTGCATAATAACATGGTTCGCTTTGCAGGAGACCGTTTTACCGATGTGGAATTACTGCTGACAGAGCGGAGTGGACTTAAGATTCCAAATTCTTCCATCACGGAAAAGGCGTTCTATACTGTTCCGAAGGAATATTTTACCCGTGGAGGCGATTCTAACTCCTTAGGCTTATATGTAAGGGACAGTAAGACCAATGCTGTTAATTTCATTGCAACAGCTATTTTCCAGGAATCGAAACGGATTATTATATTGACGAAGAAGAAATTACTGCAGGCAGTATCATTCAAAAGCCGGATTCCAACGATACTTTTGAGGTGCAGGCGCAGTCCACACTTCAGGGTGTATACAATGTCAACAAGGGATATGCTGTATTCAAGCAGATTGATATTTTGTATCAGAATGAAGAATATACCATTGTAAAGGCTGGAACAGATTTTGGAATCTCCATTTATGATCACATTGCATTAGAGGGCGATTGTTTCCGAGGATGATTTGATTAATTAATATTGTTAAAAAAGTAACATTATCATAAAATGATATCATGAGATTAAGAGGTGTATAAAATGCTGAAAGAAAACTTAAAAGAAGTGCAGGAAAATATTTTAAAGGCATGTGAAAAGTCCGGAAGGAATCCGGAAGATGTAACATTGATTGCTGTCAGCAAGACCAAGCCGGTACCAATGCTGCAGGAAATTTACGATGAAAACATCCGTGACTTTGGGGAAAATAAAGTGCAGGAGCTGGTAGAAAAATATGATGAGCTTCCACAGGATATCAAATGGCATATGATTGGTCATTTACAGAGAAATAAAGTGAAATATATCGTTGATAAGGTCTGCCTGATTCATTCTGTAGATTCTTACCGTCTCGCTGAAGAAATTAATATTCAGGCAAAGAAGAAAAATATCACAGTTCCGATTCTTGTGGAAGTCAATATTGCTGAAGAAAGCAGCAAATTTGGTGTTCATGCAGAGGATGCCATTGCACTGGTAGAACAGATTGCACAGCTTGAAAATGTACGGATAAAAGGACTTATGACCATTGCTCCGTTTGTAGAAAATCCAGAAGATAACCGTCAATATTTTCGAAATATCCGCCAATTATCTGTTGACATAGCCGCAAAAAACATTGATAATGTATCTATGAATGTCCTGTCCATGGGTATGACAGGAGATTATATGGTTGCCATTGAGGAAGGTGCTACAATGGTTCGTGTCGGTACCGGAATTTTTGGTGAAAGAAATTATAATAAATAAGTAGTTAGGAGAATGAACAATGGGTCTTTTTGATAAATTTATGGATGTTATGCGTTTGAACTCAGATGATGACGACGATGATTTCTATGATGACGATTATTATGATGATGAGGAAGAAGAAAAGCCAAAGAAAAAGCTTTTCCATAAGCATGAGGAAGAGGATGACGATTTCGATGAGCCTGTTGTAAAGGAGAAACCAAAAGCAGTCAGCAAGATTACTCCAATGCGCAGCAGCCGGAAGCAGAATGGTAATATGGCAGTCTGTGTGATTAAGCCAACCTCTTTTGAGGATGCAAGAGAGATTACTGAGACTCTTCTTATGAACCGTACCGTTGTATTGAATGTAGAGGGTCTGGATGTTGAGATTGCCCAGAGAATTATTGACTTTACCTCTGGTTCCTGTTATGCAATCAATGGAAATTTGCAGAAGATATCCAATTATATCTTTATTATTACACCGGAATCTGTTGATATTTCAGGTGACTTCCAGGAGATTTTAGACAGCTTCTCCGGTTCGTCCATTCAGACAGATTTTCGTTAATAGTATTACAATCAAAATATATGATGTGATATAGCTATGATGCAGGATGAACAATTAATAAAAAAACGCTTCCTGGACTTGTTCCAGCAGGCACAACGCAAGGGGATTGTCTGTTTCAGCGATTTTCTTACCCTGAATGAACAGAATATCTTAAATAGCTGCGCCGGATCATTGGGAATTACCTATGAATTATCGGGCGGCTGTTTTTATGCAGAGCGTCAGATAGCAGCTTTTCTTCCTGATGCTCTTTATTATGAATGGAGTTATCCGATTAAATGTATTGAAATTGCACCGGCTTATCCGAAATTTGCAGATACAATTTCCCACCGGGATGTATTGGGAGCATTGATGAATCTTGGCATTGCAAGAGAGAAGCTTGGAGACATTCTGATAAAGGATAATAAGGCTTACCTTTTTGTAAAAAGGGAAATTGCCGATTACATAGCCGAGGAACTTCAACAGGTATGTCATACTATAGTACATTGTGTTTTAGAAGAACCATCAGCTATGGCAGTGGAGCCAGAATTAAAAGAATTCGAAAAAATTGTGGCATCGAATCGCTTAGATAGTGTGATAGCTGCCATGAGCGGAAAATCAAGAAGCCAGTCGGTTGTGCTGATACAATCCGGTAAAATTTTTATCAATGGTGCAGCGTGTTTACATAACACATACTTATGTAAACAAAATGATGTGATTTCCATCCGCGGCACCGGAAAATTTATTTTTGATGGGGAAATTGGCACCACAAAGAAAAGTAAGATGAAAATCCGTTTCCGGCAGTATGTTTGATTAATGAAGAAATCCACTTCCGGCAGCATGTTTGATTAATGATGAAAATCCACTTCCAGCAGTATGTTTCATAAAAAGACGAAAGGCGATAGATTTATGAATAAGAAGATCATGTATATAGTTACTATATTGAGTACAGCAGTATTACTTTTTCTCGACCAGATAGTAAAATATTTAGCCGTGCTTCATCTCAAAGGACAGGCTGCGATTCCAATTATTAAGAACGTTTTTGAATTGCAGTATCTTGAAAATCAAGGGGCAGCCTTTGGTATTATGCAGGGAAAGAAAACTCTTTTTGTAATTGGGACATTGATTTTCCTTGTAATAGTGGTAATTCTTTATCATAATATTCCACTGACGAAAAGATTTACACCAATCCACATTGTTGCTGTACTGATTGTTGCCGGTGCTATTGGAAATATGATTGACCGTGTTGTACACCAGTATGTCATTGACTTCTTTTATTTTAAGCTGATTAATTTCCCGATTTTTAATGTTGCAGATATTTATGTGGTAGTAGCATGTATTCTCTTTATTCTGCTGATGCTGTTTTATTATAAGGAAGAGGAATTAGGTCAGATTTTCCCATTTATGAAAAGCAAAAAAGCGGAAGAGTAGGGGGAATTTCTTTTATGCATAATGAAACTTTTGAAGTTACGGATGAATATGAAGAGGAACGTCTGGATAAGTTTCTGGCTGCTATCTACCCGGAACAGTCCAGAAGTTTCTTTCAGAAATTGATAAAGGATGGTTTGGTATCAGTTAATGATGTGCCGCAATCAAAAGCAAATTATCGGATGCATATAGAAGATATGGTTTCTGTGACCATACCAGATGCGGTAAAGACAACAATTTTACCAGAAGCTATTCCATTAGACATCTTATATGAAGATGATGATGTAATTATCGTTAATAAACCCAAAGATATGGTTGTACATCCATGTCCCGGACATTACAGCGGAACCCTTGTAAATGCAATCATGCACCATTGCAGGGAAAATCTTTCCGGAATCAATGGTGAAATCCGGCCGGGCATCGTTCATCGAATTGATAAGGATACCACCGGTTCACTGATTATCTGCAAAAATGACCAGAGCCATCGTCTGATTGCAGAACAGATTAAAGTGCATTCCGTTAACCGGCTTTATCGCGGCATTGTAAAGGGATTGTAAAAGAAGATTCCGGCACCATTGAAGGTGCAATCGGCCGTCATCCAAAAGACCGTAAGAAAATGGCAATGAATGAACGAAATGGGAAACCGGCAATTACCCATTACCGTGTTATAGAGCGTCTAAAAGATGCAACTTATATGGAATTCAAACTGGAAACGGGACGTACGCATCAGATTCGTGTTCACATGGCAAGTATTGGTCATCCCTTACTGGGCGATACCGTATATGGCAGTCTGAAGAATCCATATCATCTGCAAGGACAGACCCTTCATGCTTATATCATTGGATTTGTGCATCCGACAACCGGAGAATATGTTGAGTTTAAAGCACCGATTCCGGAATATTTTGAAGAACTTTTAAATAAATTGAGGAAGAATTAGTTCGGGAATCTTCTTCAATTTTTTTTGCTTTCTCCGGTATTATTTTCGGTAATATTTAGTGTTTGGCTGTGTTTAATTTTAAAAAATCTTATTTATTTTCAGAAAATACTAGGAATAGTGCACTAAATATGTTATAATTCATCTATCAAGTTATATATTTTGCATAAAGAGGTGATTGCTATGGGAAATAATGTTGTTATAACCATCGGACGTGAATTTGGAAGTGGCGGAAGAGAAATTGGCAAGAAAGTTGCAGATCGTCTCGGCATAAAGTTTTATGATAAAGAGCTTTTACAGGAAGCTGCAAAAGAAAGCGGTTTCTGCCGTGAAATTTTTGAAAATCAGGACGAAAAGCCGACGAACAGTTTCTTATATTCTTTAGTTATGGATACATATTCCATAAATGGCTATTCATCCGCACCGTTTTTAGATATGCCCTTAAATCATAAAGTATTTTTAGCACAGTTTGAAACCATTAAGAAAATTGCTGAAAAAGAATCCTGTGTCATTGTTGGACGCTGCGCCGACTATGCACTGGCAGAAAATCCAAACTGCATCAATGTATTTATTCATGCTGACAAGGAATTCCGGACAAAACGTGTAGCTGCTGAATTGCAGGTAAATGAATCCAAAGCAAAGGATGCAATCCAGAAAAAGGACAAACAGCGTGCCAGCTACTACAATTACTATACCAGCAAGAAATGGGGCGACTCAAGAAGCTATCATCTGACCTTAGACAGCAGCGCTCTTGGCATTGATAAATGTGTAGAAATGATTTTACAGTATCGTGCATTATATCTTATGAAATAAGAACCAAAAAGCGCATGAACTTTTAAAGTATTTCAAAAGAAACTTTAGAGTTCATGCACTTTTTATTTTTCATTCATATTTTTTCCTCATTTGCTATAAAGCAGAACTGCCAAAGGGGGATAAAAAGCTCTGAAACAGCCATAAGGGAATGCCTGCATAGGTCAAAGGTATTTATGCGTGCGTCAGTGCTAACCGGCTTAAAATGGAGTATCTATTCGCAAAACATGAGTTTTGCGAATAGATACTTCACTACCACTATATATACCATATTAACGCACAAAGCAGACTTTATATCAAGTCTTTTGAATCTAATATAATTGTAAATGGACCGTCATTCAGCAAAGTTATCTTCATATCGGCTCCAAAGGAACCAGTTTGTACATCTGGAACTTCGTCACGACATTTTCCAATGATATATTCATATAATTCATTGGCTTTTTCTGGATTACCTGCATTTACAAAGGACGGTCGATTTCCCTTACGGCAATCTGCATATAATGTAAATTGTGAAACTAACAAAAGGGATCCATTTACATCCTTTAGACTTAAATTTGTCTTGCCATTCTCATCTGCAAAAATCCTTAATCCCAATAGCTTTTTAACTAATTTATCTGCAATTTCTTCATTATCATCCTCCGCGATTCCGATTAATACCAGGTAGCCATTCTGAATGGAACCAATAATTTTCTGTTCAACTTCAACTTTGGCATGTGTAACGCGCTGTATTACGAATTTCATTCATCTAATTCCTTTCTTTACATATTCTTATCCTATTATATATGTAAGGACATGGATTTTCCAGTAATTTTCATGTATAATGTATTCGTAAAACACAATTATTACAAAAATTTGGAGGTTATTGATGAAACTTCAAAAATTATATAGTTATCCCAGAAAGGCGATTGATGATTTTCAGATGATTAAAGAAAATGATTCTATTGCGGTTGGTATTTCTGGTGGAAAAGACAGTCTTACTCTTTTATATGCGCTGGCTGGTTTACGTAAATTTTATTCAAAACACTACTCTCTTACTGCTGTAACTGTCGATTTAGGTTATCCAGATTTCAAACTGATGTCAATTAAAGAACTATGTCAGGAACTGGATGTACCATATCATATTATTTCCACAGAAATCGGTGCAATTATTAAGGAACAGAATATAAAGAACAGTCCATGCTCTCTTTGTGCAAAGCTTCGTAAAGGAGCATTGAATCAGGCGGTCATTGAGCTTGGCTGCAACAAAGTTGCTTATGCGCATCATAAGGATGATATCATAGAAACGATGCTGCTTTCTCTTATGTTTGAAGGAAGATTTTATGCATTTCCACCGGTTACACATCTCGACCGTAGTAATCTTGATGTTATCCGGCCGTTGATGTATGTTCCGGAAGTCGATGTAATTGGTTTTAAAAATCATTACAATCTTCCTGTTGTTAAAAATCCATGTACATTTGATGGAAAAACAAAGCGTCAATATGCCAAGGATTTATTACAACAGCTTAATAAAGATCATCCTGGTGTAAAGAACCGCTTATTTACAGCAATTTTAAATGGAAACATTCCAGACTGGAGACAATTATCCAATGAATGAAAAGGCATATTATGAATCAGTAAATACAAAAAATGAATTAAAGTTACGTGAACTTCAGAAGGAGCTGCCACCCTTCTGTCGTGAATTTTTTATTGGAATGAAAGCTTCTGTTTCATCACGGACACTACTGGCATATGCATACGATTTAGGTATATTTTTTGATTTTATACATCAGAATAATCCCATTTGTGCGAAAAAGCCGGTAAATGAATTCACTATCGATTTGTTAGACCAGATTTCGCCTATGGATATTGAGGAATATCTTGATTATTTAAGGGTTTATGAAAAAGATGGTGTTGCGCATACCAATGATGAAAGAGGCATTTCACGTAAACTGGCAAGCTTACGAAGCTTTTATAATTACTATTTCTGTAAAGAAATGATAACAAAAAATCCTGCACAGCTTGTCCGGATGCCAAAAAACACGAAAAACCATAACGAGACTTGATGTAGATGAAGTTGCTATGCTGTTAGATGAAGTTGAATCTGGTGAAAAATTAACCGAACGCCAGCAAAAGTTTCATGAACAGACCAAATGTCGTGACCTTGCAATTATGACATTGCTTTTAGGAACAGGAATCCGTGTTTCTGAATGTGTGGGACTTGATATCACAGATGTAGACTTTCGTAACAACGGAATCAAAGTACATCGAAAAGGTGGTGCAGAAGTCGTTGTATACTTCGGTGATGAGGTTCGCACTGCTCTTTTGAATTATCTGGAAGAAAGAAATACCATTGAAGCTGTGGAAGGAAGCACCAATGCCCTCTTCCTTTCCCTGCAGAAGAAACGAATCGGTGTCCGGGCAGTAGAAAATCTGGTAAAAAAATACTCGAAATTAATTACCACGATGAAGAATATTACACCGCATAAACTGAGAAGTACCTATGGAACGTCACTATATCGCGAAACAGGCGATATTTACCTGGTGGCTGATGTCTTAGGCCATAAAGATGTAAATACCACGAAAAAGCATTATGCGGTACCTTAGAGGATGAACGTCGAAGAACTGCTCCAAAATATATTCATTTGCGGGATGAATAAAAATAAGCATTCTTATCATTATATTATAATTAATATTTTATAAGAAAAACAGTTTCCCTTCCGGTATTATAAAAGTAGAAATATATTTATAATCACCAGAAGGGAAACTGTTTTAATATAAGATAATAAAAGGAATCTTATAAAATACTTGATATCTTATCCTGAATCCGCTGTTTTACTAATTCGGCAATTTCTTTGGATTTCATATCTTTATACTCTTCGTAATAAATCGGCTCCAAATAATGAACCTGTGTAGTAATCGGCCACAGATAAAAACTGTTAAAGACTTTGTAGGAATCAATCAGCGCAATTGGTACAATTGGTACATGTGCTTTGATTGCAGATTTAAAACTACCCGCTTTGAAATCACAGACACGATTACGGTTATTGAATTCGTAACCACCTTCCGGAAAAAGAATGTATTTCTTTCCGTTCTTTACATCTTCTGAAACTTCGGTAATAATTTTCAAAGCCTGACGGACATTATCTTTTATTAAACGCTTACCCTGAAGTAAGTCAACAAATTCACTTACCAGGATGGTATGGGATTTTGCTTCGTCCATAACAAGGGAACATGGTTCCTTATGAGTGCTTATGATACCAAGAGCATCATATTTACCCTGATGATTCGGATACATAACATATCCACCTTCTTTTGAAGATTCTCTTCGCCATAGGCTACAGTCTTGATTTTACCGGAACGCTTCATTAAATAAATGACATGACGAACCAGTTTATATCGTTCTTCTTCCGAATATTTTTCCGGATGATCTGCCCACTTTCTCATTTTCGGTATAATATATGGGGCTCGAAAAAGATTCATTAGAATAACATATATAAAACGTAACATTTTCTAACTCCTTGATATTTTAATCTTGTACTATGCGTAAAATAATACATAACTATTATACCACATTCCAAAAATTCGACAACTATTCTTTCTTTTCTGATAAATTTTTATTTTAAATTTCTTAGCATATTATGCTGCAATCACTTTAAGGACTGCTTCTGCCAGCTTCTGATGTCCCTCTTCATTTAAATGTTCTCTATCAGCACTGCTTGGTGCTGCAATATCAGATGCAGCGAGAAAATCGCAATTGTATTTTAGGGCAATTCTTTGATAAACGGATTTTAATTTTTTAGATACTTCAACAGATTTTTGATTAAATTCAGGATCAAACTCCGGCTCCCAAACTCCTTCACCTAATTGGATTGGAGAAATTAACAAAATACGGGTATCTGAATCAATTTTCCGAATCTGTTTTAATAATTGTTCTATTCCAAGTCCAATTACTTCTGCTGATGCATTATATAAGCTTTTGCAGTCATTCGTTCCTAACATAAGAACAACCCGGTCAATTGGAGCGTGGCTTTCTAACAGTGTCGGAAGTAAGGCAACCCCTTCCGTCCCTCTCTTAGCTCATCTTCAAAGACGGTGGTTCTACCGCATAAACCTTCTTCTATAATACGATAACCTTTTTCATATAAATGTTGTTCTAAAAGACCTGTCCATCTGGTATCACGTCCGTATCTCTCTTTTGTGCCAGGAATTAAACCGTAAGTATTTGAATCGCCAAAGCATAATATTTCTTTCATAGTAAACCTCCGTTTGTCTAAAATAATGTAATTTGATATATGTAGTTGAAAATAATACTTTTTCTAATTTCCTACTATATTAATATGGTTACTATGAAAAGTCAATATAAAATTAAAAATAATATTTAAAATAGCATTAAAACAAAATCTCTTCTTGCATATCTTATTTATCCAGAAAGGTATCTAATTTATCTAAAAGCGGTCTGTGTTCTGTCATATCTGAAATCCTATTTAAATTCACTGGAAGAATAAGAAACAGTAAGGTACTCTCCCACATGGATGGTATCACTGGTCAACTGGTTCATATCTTTTACTTCTTCGATATAGGATGCATAATCGGCGTCATCACCGGCATATTGCTGGGCAATAGTCCAGAGAGTATCCCCTTTCTGTACTTCAATGCTGGTATAATATTTATAGGTATTTACCTCATTGGAAGCTTTGCTCTGTGAAGAAGCAAGCAGGTTGCTTCCTAAAATAACACCAAGGATGGTTAAAAGCACTGCCAGAAAAGAAATAATAAGATATCTTTGAATCTGGCACACATATGCTCTGTTTCTTCTTCCGTTTGCACGCATTGCCATCATACGATTCGATGTATACTGAGCTCCATCCATATCTCTGCGTCTGTTGTCTATTTTATTTCCCCTTCCGTAGTATTTTTTATATTCGTTGTATCCATATACTCTATTATCACGATTCATTGTTCTGTCTCCTTTCGAACATCTGTTGCGAACATTTGTTTATATATGCATTATATATGGGGAACATTCGTTTGTCAAGAAGAAAAGCGAACAAATTTTCGGAATATGTGTTTGCTTTTTTCTGTGAACATATGTTAGACTTAGAATATAAAAAGGAGGTAATGAGATGGCATACGGAAAAATCAGTTCAAAACAAAAGGAAATTCTTGAATATATTAAACAGGAAATTTTAAATAAAGGATACCCACCTGCTGTTCGTGAAATTTGTGAAGCAGTTAATCTAAAATCTACTTCTTCTGTACATTCTCATCTGGAAACTCTTGAGAAGAATGGATATATCAGACGTGACCCTACGAAGCCAAGAGCAATTGAGATCATTGATGACAGCTTTAATTTAACCAGACGTGAGGTTGTTAATGTTCCTATGGTAGGAAGTGTTGCTGCAGGACAGCCGATTCTTGCAGTAGAAAATATTACCAGCTATTTTCCTATTCCGGCAGAGTTTATGCCAAATGCAGAAAGCTTTATGCTTCGAGTTAAGGGAGAAAGTATGATTAATGCAGGTATTTTCGACGGGGATAATGTTCTTGTAAAGCGTCAGTCTACTGCATCTAATGGTGATATTGTGGTTGCTCTTGTAGATGATTCTGCAACGGTTAAGACCTTTTATAAGGAGGATGGTTATTATCGTCTGCAGCCAGAAAATGATTCCATGGATCCAATTATTGTGAAAGAATGTTCTATTCTCGGAAAGGTATTCGGCGTATTCCGTTTCCTGGCTTAGTAATAATTTCAGGCTTATTAAGTAAGTATATTTTAGAAAGAAGGCGCTACCATACAGACTGTGTTTGTACGATAGTGCCTTCCTGATATGAACATCTTATTATATAACTTTTTATATATCCCTTTTCATAATATACTTCTTAACTATATATTTCTTAAAGTTCTTCCGGGTCAATATCTTTTCCATCTCTCCAGATGCGCTCTAAATCGTAGAAGAGACGATCTTCTTTTGAGAAGATATGAACGATAATATCACTGTAGTCCATCAGAATCCAGCTGGAACGCTGATTTCCTTCAATCTGTTTTGCATGATAACCGGCTTTATATAACTGTTCATCTACGCTGTCCTGCATAGCCTGTAACTGGTTGGCATTGCTTCCACTGGCGATAATAAAATAATCTGCGATAACAGATATTTCACTGATATCAATAATACGGATATCTTCTGCCTTCTTTTCCGATAAAGCCTGATATGCAAGTTTCGCCATTTCTTTCGACTGTTTATTCATGAGAACCTCCTGTATAGTAATGATATGTTTCAAGTGTCATTGGATCGATATTTTTATCATTTTTACTGCCATTGAGATAATGAATGGTATCACATAAAATCATTTTCAGTGCTTCATCTAAATCTTCAAAGGCTGTTTTTCTGATTTCTTTTAGGTTTGCTGCTTTATCTCGTTTTGGTTCGATATAATCAGCAATAAATACGATTTTATCCAGTGTATTCATTGCCGGTGCCCCGGTGGTATGAACAGAAATTGCATGAAGAATCTCTTCGTCCTCTACTTCATATAATACTCTGGCAAGAAATGCACCGACTTTAGCATGAAGTAAAAAAGGATTATCCTTTTCCACCTGCGTGACAGGAATGTTATTCTTCACACAGATTTTTAATTTCTTTTCGTTTGGAATACATTTGGCACAATCGTGAAGCAGACCTGCAAGCTGAGCCTTTTCCATATCATAACCATTTGCCATGGCAAGACAGGCTGAAGTATACATGACCCCTAAAGTATGCTCGTAACGGTCTTTATCCAATTCCTTTTTTAATGTTTTTTTATCTTATTTAATCTTTCGTTCATTGGTGTCTGACCTTCATCCTCCTGATATAAACACTGATGGGCAATATATTCTTCCACTTCCGGTGTGACAAGATAACGTATCGGTTCCCCTTTTGCTACCCGCTCCCGGATATTATGAGAAGAAACGGAAACATTTGGTGTGATAATCGGCCTTATATCTGCCTCATAGAGCCGCTTTAACTCTGCAGCCTTATTCTTTATCCGGTTCATATCCAAATCGTCTCTGATGGCAACTAAAAGCGTTGCAAGACGGCAAATTTCTGCCGGCTCCATCCATTTATCCAGATAATCAAGGGAATCTGCTCCCATAATGAAATAGAGTTCCCAGTCCGGATAGGTCCGATGAAGCTCCTGCAGCGTCAGATACGTATAACTGGTGCGGGCTGCATTAATCTCCATGGCCGAAAAATAAAAATCCGGATTATTTTTAATCGACAGGCGAATCATTTCCAGCCGGTGGGCAGACTGTTCAATCTCTTTATCATCCTTATGAGGCGAATGTCCCGTTGGAATAAAAAGAATCTGGTCTAAATGATATTGTGTTACCGCATTCTGTGCAATAATCAGATGCCCGATATGAATCGGATCAAAGGTTCCGCCAATAATTCCAATACGCACTTTCTTCAATCTTCTACCACCCTTCCAAGGTATAAAAGCTTTCGTTTATAACAATTCAATCTTTGGATGTTTCTTTGATTTACGGTAAAGAACGATTTTTTACCAGTTACCGCAACCACCTGTGCATGCGTACGCTCTGCAATTATTTCGCCTAATTCGCGAGGATCATCTGCACAGTTTTTTAATACAGAAATCTTGATCAATTCCCGTTTTTCAATAGCATCATCTACTGCTGAAATAATTTCTGGTGTAAGAGATGCCTTTCCAATCTGGAAAATTGGATTTATCGTACTTGCCATTCCTCTTAAATGGGAACGCTGCTTACTCGTTAATTCCATAATGATTTACTCCTTATAATAATCGAATTCAAGTCCATACATACGGACTGTATCACCTTCCTGAATACCCTTTGCCTCTAATTCCTTTAAGATACCCTGTTCTTTTAAGAATTTCTGGAAGAAAAGGAAACCTTTCTCAGAATCAATATTGGTGTAACCCAGCATTTTATCAATCTTAGGACCTTCTACAACATAAGCACCATCTTCCGGATCAACCTCAATGGTATAAGGTTCACCCTCTAATGCTCTCGAATCCGGGAAGAATTCCTGCTCATAGATAACCGGTGTATCGTCCATTTCATCTAAAAGACTCTTCACATAAAACATTAACTCACGTACACCCTGACGGCTGACCGCAGAAATTGGAAATACTTTAATGCCGGATGGTTCAAAGGTTTCTTTTAATTTCTCAATTATTTCATTATTGCCTTCATAAATAGCATCAATTTTATTGGCTGCAATAACCTGAGGTTTCTTTAACAATTCAGGGTTAAAGGATTCCAGCTCCTGATTGATGGCGTGAATATCTGCAATCGGATCTCTGCCTTCTGTTCCGGCAGCATCCACGACATGAATGATAACCTTGGTTCGCTCTATATGCTTTAAGAATTCATGTCCAAGGTACCGATTCCTTCGGATGCCCCTTCAATCAGCCCCGGAATATCAGCCATGACAAATCCGGCACCTTCGCCTAAATCAACGACACCAAGAATCGGATTTAAAGTTGTAAAATGATAATTTGCAATCTTTGGTGTTGCATTGGTGGAACTGGATAATAAAGTTGATTTTCCCACATTTGGGAAGCCGACTAAACCAACGTCAGCAATTACTTTAAGTTCCAGTCGAACTTCAAGTTCCAATGCTTCCTGCCCCGGCTGTGCATATTTCGGTGCCTGCATGGAAGAGGTTGCAAAATGCTGATTGCCAAGTCCACCCTTTCCACCGGTTAAAATAATCTGTCTTTTATTCTCACCGGACATATCTGCAATTACCTTATCGGTAGTTGCATCACGGATAATGGTTCCGGCAGGAACATGGATGACAAGGTCTTCACCCTTTTTTCCGTGGCAGTTTCGTTTTTTTCCTTCTTCTCCGTTTTCTGCAGCCCATTTGTGTTTATGACGGAAATCATTTAATGTATTCATGCTGTCATCTACTTCAAAGATGATATCTCCGCCTTTTCCACCATCGCCACCGTCCGGTCCGCCGTTTGGCACATATTTTTCACGGCGGAAAGAGACATGTCCATCTCCGCCTTTTCCTGATTTTATGATAATTTTTGCTCGGTCTGCAAACATAATTTTTTACCTCATTATTGATTGTGATTAAATATCAGTTACTGTAATCAAATGATAACTTTAATTGTTTCTAAATTACTTCAAGTTAAAATATAGTTTCCTATAAGTGAAAATAGACCCGGCGCTTTCGTGTCGGGTCTATCATGCATCTTATTCGTTTGTTGCTACTGGATAAACAGAAGCCTGCTTCTTGTCTCTTCCTTTTCTTTCAAATCTAAGAACACCGTCTGTTAATGCGAATAATGTATCATCACCGCCGATGCCTACATTAACGCCCGGATGAATCTTTGTTCCGCGCTGTCTGTATAAAATGTTGCCGGCTTTTACAAACTGACCGTCTGCTCTTTTTGCACCTAATCTCTTGGATTCGGAATCTCTACCGTTCTTTGTAGAACCAACTCCCTTTTTATGAGCAAAAAACTGAAGGTTCATATTAATCATGGTCTACACCTCCTTGAAGTTTAAAATGATAATCATTTCATTTCCATAATTGTTTTGTATTCCCTGTAAGCCTAAAACCATTGTGTCCAAAAGTAACTTTGCATCATGTCCTGCCGGCTGCTCAAAAGATACGGAAATCAATCCGGTCTCTTCATCCTGATTGGTCTTGAACTGTTCTTTTGTGAACATTCCAAGGGCATTGATTGTATTAATCACAAGAACCGAAATTCCTGCACATACAATATCCTCTCCGGCATCTGCATATTCAGCATGTCCGACACAGGAAAAAGCAAGATACTCTTGTTTCTGGTTTCGAAAAATCGTTATCTTTGTCATAACAATTTCCTATCGATTACGCATTAATTTTTTCGATTTTAACCTGTGTAAACGCCTGTCTGTGACCGTTCTTCTTGTGATAGCCGGTCTTTCTCTTGTACTTGTAAACAATAACTTTCTTCGCTCTGCCTTCTTTCACTACAGAAGCTTCTACAGTTGCGTTAGCTGCGTCTGCACCAACTTTTAATCCGTTGTCAGATACTGCTAAAACCTGATCAAAAGTAACTTTCTCACCAGCTTCTTCACCAAGCTTTTCAATGGTAATGATATCGCCTTCGGATACTTTGTACTGTTTACCACCTGTTGCTATAATTGCGTACATATGGCACCTCCTATTATCATTACTCGCCAGTTGTGGTGCTATCCTTACGATAGACTTATACCTCACTGTGCGGCATACTATTGAATCATAGCACACGAATTGCGATTCGTCAACTATTTAACGCTATAATTTTAATTATTTTTCAGGTACTTTCCGGGTATTGTATTCAGATATTTCTTTGCATATCTTGATAGATACCTTGATGTGGCTTTTGCAGCTACTATCATCTTAGCTGAGCCACCTGCTCTAAAAAGGGTCTTACGCTCCTTCTTCCGGGTCAGTTCCACTAAGCCAAGCTTTGTAATATCCACAAGTCGTACCGGAACCGGATCTTCTTTTAAAGATAACCGGAACTTTGCTCTTCTTTTGCCATATTGATGAAATCCACAATGACAATTCCTGAAATATTACGCAGTCGGAGCTGTCTTGAAATCTCTGCTGCAGCTTCTAAATTAATCTTATAATAATATTCTTCTGCATTTTTACCGGAAGTATTCTTTCCACTGTTTACATCGATAACTGTCAGAGCTTCCGTTGGCTGAATGATAAGATAAGCACCGGACTTCATCCAGACCCGTTCCGATATTGCACGCTGTATCTGCGTCTCAAAGGAATAAAGGGTTCCTAATGAAATGGCATCATTTTCATAGAACCGTATCTTAGATAAAATATCAGGATTTCCGGCATAAAGCTGTTGAAGCTCTTCAAAGATCTTCTTTTCATCCGTAATAATTTCGCCAAGTTCTTCCTGATAAAGGTGATTAATGGCATTTTCATAAAATTTCTTTGGCAGCATCAGAATGCTGTAACAGGTACGGAAATAAAAAGTTGCAGCTAACTTCTGATAGTCAGATAAAGTTTCCGGTATTCTGTTTCCAATTCTTCCGGAGAAGCTCCTGCCGCATTGGTTCTTACGATAAGACTATGTGGCTTTCTTTTTCTTCCTGTCCGGCATTCTGCCATGTATCGGTAACTGCTTCTTTTTCAAAAAGCCGCATCTGCTCGAAAAGCTGTACCTGACTGCTTAACCTTTCTTTTTCATCCGCACTTAATTTAGAAGAAATGGCAAGGGGACGTTTTTCATTTGTCAGGACAAAATATTTTCCGGTAAGGGAAAGCTTAGTATCTGCAATGGGATACTTGGTCTTGATCGCCTCTTTGGTAATCTGCACCACAAGTTCATCCCCTTCGGTCAGCTTTCCGCTTCTGCACTGCTTCGAAAACCAGGCATCTTTTATATGTGCTGTTTCCAGATAACAGGTTACTCCCTTTGCAATGTCCACAAAAGCGGCATCTAAGTTCGCGGCAATCTTTTTTACCCTGGCAATACAAATTATTCCCGGTACAACCTGATTTTCTTCGGATAACGGATGAAATGCAATTTCCCTAAACTTGTCCTTTTCATCTAACAGTGCTGTAAAATAGGAGTCGCCTACATAATGCTGCCTTGTAATGATAAATTTATTCAAGAATGTCATCTCCCATTTCATCCAATGCAATCAGAGTGCCGTCTTCTTTTCGGGCATATACGTCCACACGATGAATCTGAAACTGCATTTCGTTATAAGGAAGTTCCAGATACCGGTAAAAGGCTTCTAACAAAAGCTCTGGTTTTACATTATCTACGCTTCCTGTAGATACTTTAAGATAAAAGAATGGACAGCCATCTGCTTCCTCAACCTGAAAATCATATACCAGCTGCTTTAAGTCCATGACTTTTTCGTTTCTTTTTTTCGTCTTTTTCGTAACCAGAATCTCCGGAGCATCTTCATAAAATGCTTTTACTTTACCTTTCAGTTCATCCAAAGTGAATGGACAATTTCCTTTATCCTTATAAAATACGTTATAGTCCGCTGCTGCAACAATGGACATCGCTGTTTTTGCATGCTCCGGCAGCATCCGGTAAGATACAATTTCAACACCTTCCACCATGGTATCATTTAAAGCCTTAACGGATTCAATTGAATTTCTGGTAGAATGTACTTCAATATCGAGATATTCTCCATCACTGGTGATTCCAACTCCCAGCGGTGCCGCAAAAGACATAATCTGATGCGGGGAAAATCCCTCGGAATATGCAATATCAATCTCAGCACGACGCATTGCTTTCTGGAAATAACGCATCATATCAAGGTGTCCGATAAATTTCATTACACCATATTTTCGAAATTTAATTCTTATTTTCAAAGCAGACACCTCCCTTAAACTGAGCAGCTCCACAGCCCTGACACTGCATCCGGCAGTTTGGAGTCACTTCTTCTTTTCTGGCACGTTCCCATTCGCGGATTAAGAACTTTTTCGAAACGCCATCATCAATAAAATCCCATGGAAAAATTTCATCCAGAGGACGTTCCCGCATGGTATAGAAATCGGTATCAATGCCACATTCCGCAAAAAGCCTCTACCCAGCGGTTATTATCAAAAAATTCCGTCCAGGCATCAAAGATACCACCTTTTTCATAAACCTTAAGCAAGGCAGGGGCAATCCGGCGGTCACCTCTTGCAAGAATACCCTCTAATACAGTAACATCTGCTTCATGCCAGTTATACTTGATGCTCTTGCGGTTTAACTGTTCTTTTACAGCATCATTTACCACCTTGGCTCTGCCAAGATAGCTGTCCTTATCATACATTCTCGCCCACTGGAATGGGGTAAATGGTTTCGGTACAAAGAAAGAGGTACTGATCGTAATCTGACATTTTCCATTCCGCTCTTCCTTTGGAATCTCATAATAACGGACTGCAATTTTATTGGCAAGTTCTGCTATGGCACGCATATCATCTTCCGTCTCGGTCGGAAGTCCTAGCATGAAATAAAGCTTTACTTTATTCCAGCCGCCTTCAAACGCCATTCCGGCACCATTTAAAATCACCTCTTCCGTCAGTCCTTTATTAATAACATTACGAAGACGCTGGGAACCGGCTTCCGGTGCAAAGGTAAGGCTGCTCTTTCTGATATCCTGCACTTTTCCCATAACATCTAAGGAAAATGCATCGATACGAAGAGATGGCAGAGAAATATTTACGCCTTTATCCTTAAAGTTATCAATCAGGAAATTAACCAGTTCTTCCAGTTGCGAATAATCACTGGAGCTTAAAGAACTTAAAGAAATCTCTTCATGTCCTGTATTCTTTAACATTTCGTAAGCATAATGTTTTAAGACTTCTACATCTTTTTCACGGAGCGGACGATAGATCATACCCGCCTGACAAAAACGGCAGCCGCGGATACAGCCACGCTGAATCTCTAATACGACACGATCCTGGGTTGCTTTAATAAAAGGAACAACCGGTTTCTCCGGGTAAACAGAATGGGACATATCCATCTGAATCTGTTTTTTACCGTTGCCGGCACATCCTCATATTTTGGTGTAAAGGATGCAATCGTTCCATCTTCTTTATAAGCCACCCCATACATGGAAGGCACATAGATTCCAGGAATAGACGCTGCACGGCGTAAGAATTCCTTTCTGCTGACCTTTTCTTTCCTGCACTGCTTATACAGCGTAAATAATTCCGTATAAGAAATTTCGCCTTCTCCGATATAGAACAAATCAAAGAAATCTGCAATCGGCTCCGGATTATAGCTGCAAGGACCGCCACCGATTACAATCGGGTCATCTTCTTTTCGCTCAGAAGACAGCATGGCTATCTGGGATAAATCAAGAATCTGTAAAATATTGGTATAACACATCTCATACTGGATGGTAATACCAAGGAAATCAAAATCCTTAATCGGCTCCTGACTTTCCAGTGCAAATAAAGGAATATTTTTTCTTTCATAATCTTGTGTAAATCCGGCCACGGAGAATAAACCCGTTCGCAGTATACATCATCCCGTTTATTAAACATATCATATAAAATCTGAATGCCCAGGTGAGACATTCCGATTTCATAGACATCCGGAAAGCACATTGCAAAACGGATGTCAACATCCTTCGGATTCTTCTTTACCATGTTCAGCTCGTTTCCGATATAACGGCCGGTTTATCAATTGTTAAAAGTATTTCATCACTTAATGCTAAAGTGTTCATCTGGTACCTCAATCATTCTTAAATATCATAATCCGATTTTGAAAAAAATAACGCTTATTTATTTTTTGTAAAATCCGAAATCATCATAACATACTTTTGCAGTTTTGTATAATCATAGTTTTCTTCTAATTGCCGGTACATCCATTTGGTATCTTTTTCACCGGCAGTTCCCGGAAAAGGAAGCTTTCCTTTATCACATAAAACAAACACCACAAAAGGCAAATACAAAGCAGCCATTTTACTTTCCAAATGGCTGCTTTTCCTGTGTTTATTAACTCCTCGTCCGTGTCTTTCCGTGATTCCGAAAAAGAATTTCTGGCACGAAGAATATATTCCCGTCTGTTTGCAATATAATCCTGTTCCAAATAAATCGCACCTTTCTGCATATCATCGCCTGATTGTTGTTCTGCTGTAATCTATGCAGAAAGTGCAGGAACTATGTATGTTATCTCTGGGCAAGTTCCTGGGTAACATCCTCCCATGTTACGCCTTTTTCTACCATCAATACCATTGCATGATAAAGGAAATCTGAAATTTCATAAATAATCTCTTCCGGTTCCGGATTCTTTGCGGCAATGACAATCTCGGTTGCTTCTTCGCCGACCTTCTTTAAAATCTTATCAATCCCCTTATCAAAAAGGTAGTTGGTATAAGAGCCTTCCTTTGGATGAATCTTACGATCCGCAATAATGGAGTAGACATCCTCAAATACCTGAAGCGGATTTTTCTCAGCATATTCTTTCTTGACAATTTCATTAAAGAAGCAGCTTGGTGCTCCGGTATGACATGCCACGCCAATCTGGGATACCTTTGCAAGAATGGTATCAAAGTCACAGTCTGCCGTTAAAGATTTCACATACTGGATATGACCACTGGTCTCACCCTTCATCCACAACGCCTTACGGCTGCGGCTGTAATAAGTCATCTTTCCGCTGGAAATGGTGGTATTGAACGCTTCTTCATTCATATAATCTACCATAAGTACTTCATCGGTACGGTAATCCTGTACTACAACAGGTACCATTCCATCCGAATTCAATTTGAAATCACTCCATTTTAATGCCGGAGCAAAATTGTCCATACGGATTCCGCTGGCTGCAAATTCAGTCTTTAATTTCATGATATCTGTCCTGGTATCATTAATAAATGCACCACAGATTCCTCTGACATTTTCACGTTTTAATACATCCACCAGTGCATCCTTGTCATAATTATCATACTGAACGACATATGGCAGATTTGTAATATTTTCTACTCCGTCCATCATGGATGGATCAAGAACAATCATTTCATGGAAATATTCATCCAGTTCATCTTTGTGTTTGAATAGGAAATCAATATTCTTTACAGAAACTATCATACGGTCTTTTCCGAATCGTTTTGCACCTTCCTCCGCCAAAGACATGCTGACAGATTTGGCACCATTTAAAACAACCTGTTTACATCCGGCATAGATAAATTTCTTAATGTCTTCCAGACGGTTGATATTTCCACCTGCATAAATCGGAATCTCTACAGTACGGAAAATATCTTTTACCGTATGAATATTTTTCTCATGCTCTTCATCACCGGTTGATAAGTCATAGATTAAAATCTTATCAATTCCACTGTCATTATAAAGCTTGGTAAGTTCTTTTAAATCTCCTGCAGAACTAAGGTCACTCGGGCTCTTTACTGCCTCTCCGTTTTTCAGATAAATGGTTGCTACTATATTCTTGTGTTTCATATGCTCACCTATAAACTGCCTTTCGTTGATAATATGTCGGTAATACGCGGGTCAATGATGGTTGCCTCATCCAATGCCTTTGCAAATGCTTTAAACATGGCTTCAATCATATGATGGTTATTTCCGCCTGTAATGACCTTAAGATGTAAATTCATTCCGGCGCTATAGGAAATGGCATAAAAGAATTCTTTTACCATTTCGGTATCCATATAACCTACGCGGTCTGTGGTAAATTCTGCATCAAAGGATAGATACGGTCTTCCTGATAAATCCACCGCACAAAGCACCAGTGTCTCATCCATGGGAAGCATACAGCTTCCAAAACGTTTGATACCCTTTTTTGTCACCGACTGCTTTTTTAATGGCATTGCCAAGGACGATTCCGGTATCTTCAATGGTATGATGACAGTCCACCACCAGATCTCCGGTCACTTTGACATTTAAATCAAATAATCCATGTCTTGCAAAGCCATCTAACATATGGTCGAAAAATCCAATTCCGGTATCTACCTTTGCATCCCCTCTGCCGTCCAAATCAAAGGAAAGGTAAATATCTGTTTCTTTTGTTTTTCTTGTATATTCTGCAATACGTCTTTGTTCCATGAAACAAACCTCCGTTTAGTTTTCGTCTTCAAATCTTACTTTAACGGAATTTGCATGTGCCGTCAACTGTTCGCACTCTGCAAACTGGGCAATATCTTTATATACTTCCTCTAAGGCTTCTCTGGAATAGGAAATAATGCTGGATTTCTTAATAAAATCATCTACGGATAATGCAGAGAAGAATTTTGCGGTTCCATTGGTTGGAAGAACGTGGTTTGGTCCTGCAAAATAATCACCAAGCGGTTCACTGCTGTATTCACCGATGAAAATTGCTCCGGCATTTCTTACCTTGGTCATAACTTCAAATGGATTCTTTGTTACAATTTCCATATGTTCGGATGCAATTTCATTTACTGCAGCAATGGCTTCCTCCATATTATCTGCAATTAAAATATATCCATAGTTATCTAAGGATTTCTGGATGATTTCTTTTCTGGAAAGCTGTGCAGTAAATTTTGCCGCTTCCTCAGAAACACGCTCTGCCAGTTCACGGCTTGTGGTAATCAGAATAGCGGAAGCCATCTCGTCATGCTCTGCCTGTGATAACAGGTCTGCGGCAACAAAACGCGGATTGGCGGTCTCATCTGCTAAGACTAAGATCTCACTCGGTCCTGCGATGGAGTCAATGCTGACATAACCGAATACGGCTTTTTTTGCTAAAGCTACATAAATATTTCCAGGTGCCAACAATTTTATCTACTTTAGGGATGCTTTCGGTTCCAAAAGCAAGTGCTGCGATTGCCTGTGCACCACCCACTTTATAAATGCGGTCTACACCGGCTTCTTTTGCGGCAACTAAGGTAGAAGGATTTACCTTACCATCTTTTCCAGGCGGTGTTGTCATAATAATTTCATCAACTCCGGCAACCTTTGGCCGGAACAATATTCATCAGAACCGATGACGGATATACTGCTTTACCACCCGGAACATATACACCAACACGTTCCAATGCTGTTACTTTCTGACCTAAGATAATACCTTTATCCTGGCTGTCAAACCAGCTGTTCTGACGCTGTTTTTCATGATAGGTGCGGATATTTACAAGAGATTTCCGGATGACTTCAAGGAGCTTCGGATCTACTGCATCATAAGCCTCCTTAATCTCTTCTTCTGTTACTAAAATATTATCTTTATTAATCGTTGCGCCATCAAATCTCGCTGTATAGTCAAATAATGCAGCATCTCTGTTGGCACGTACCGTTTCAATGATTTCCTGTACGCTGGCTTCAAATTTGCCGTAGCTGTTGGGGCTTCTCTTTAAAAGATTCTCTAATATATTACCCTTTGTCTCTTCTGTCAACTCTAAAATACGCATGTTTATGCCTCCTTTAATACCGATTTTAAATCTGTAATTAATTTCGTAATCCGCTCATGTTCCATTTTCATACTAACCTGATTTACGACCATCCGGGCAGAAAGCGGACAAACTTCTTCTAATACTTCAAGTCCGTTTTCACGTAAGGTTGAGCCTGTCTCTACAATATCACATATTACCTCAGCAAGTCCAACAATCGGGGCAAGTTCGATGGAACCGTTTAATTTGATAATTTCTACGGTCTGATGTTTTTTATTGTAAAAATAGTCTTTTGCAATGTGTGGGTACTTGGTTGCCACACGGATCAGTTCGTGGTGCTGTAATAATTCTTTGGATTCTTTGGGACCGCAGACACACATTCTGCATTTTCCAAAGCCCAAATCCAATACTTCATAAATATTTCTTGCTTCCTCTAAAATTGTATCTTTCCCGACAACACCGATGTCCGCGGCGCCGTATTCTACATAAGTGGGCACATCCGGTCCCTTGGCAAGGAAAAAACGAAGCTTTAATTCTTCATTGACAAAAATAAGTTTTCTGGTATCCTTATCTTTCATTTCTTCACAGGTAATGCCGATTTTTTCAAAAGTCTCTAAGGTTTTATTTGCCAGTCTTCCCTTACCTAATGCAAAGGTTAAATATCTCATATCTTCCATTTCTATTCTCCATCATAAATGTCAGTTCTGCAATCTGATTTCGCAATGCATATGCTTCATAATCTGCTTTTGATTTATCCATCGCCCAGGCAATCAGTTCCACATTGCAGTCCTTTGCCCTCAGTGCAATGGCTTTCTTTACTGCTTCCCTGCGGTATTCCGGTTTGTATACAATCAGCTGATTGTCATGTTTTACGGTAATCTCAATTTTCTGTCTTGAAATTGCTGCCATTAACTGGTCTACTACAATCGCAAATCCAATGGAAGCTGCATCTTTTCCAAAATAAGTAAGAAGCTTGTCATAACGGCCACCCTTTACAATCGGTTCACCGCTTCCATAAGTATAACCGGAAAAAATTACTCCGGTATAATAATGATAGCTGCTTAACATACCAAATTCATAGGTCACATATTTGTCTACGTCATATACTTTAAGCACCGCATCTAAGTCTTCCAATCTGCGTATTGCTTTATAAACCTTTGGATAATCAGCCGCATAGGTCTTTGCTTCTTCAAAGGAAGCTGCATTATCATAAATGGTTCCAAGCATTCCGAATAATTCTTTTAAATTCTGATTCATGGAACAGTCGGAAATCTCTTCTTCCACGCCAAAGAAATTCTTATTAGCAATCAGTTCCCGGATAACTTCTTCCTGTTCTTCGGAAAGCCCTGCCGCTTCCATTAAGCCACGGAAGAATTCCACATGTCCCACACTAATCTGGAAATTCTTTAAACCACTGCTCTTTAATGCATCAATTGCCATAGCAATCATCTCTGCATCGCCATCTACGGTATCATCGCCGATTAACTCTGCACCAAGCTGGGTAGATTCCTTTAATCTTCCCTGATAGCTATGGTTATTGATAAAGGTATTTCCCATATAAGAAAGGCGGATTGGCATATCCTCATCCATAAAATATTTTGCGGCAGACCGTGCAATAGATGGTGTAATATCCGGTCTTAATACAAGGGTATTTCCTTCCCGATCAAAAAATTTATATAATTCGTTGGATGGAATGGTTCCAACTTCTTTTCCAAATATATCGAAAAATTCAAAGGTTGGTGTCTGAATACTGTGGTATCCGTGTCGTTTTAAAGCCTTATGCAGCCGATCCTGCAGCTCTAATTTTTTTTCACACTCTTCATTATAAATATCCCGGACACCCTCTGGTGTATGTAACAATTGATTTTTCATATAAACCTCCAGTTTTTCTCAAAACACTTTAGTGTGCTACCATGCTACCACGGTGAATTGCTTTTCCTAGTATATATTACCTGGAAATAATTGTCAATCCCTTAGCTCCAAATCTTTTTTCAAGCCTTCCAGATAAGGAACCAGGATTCCTGACTTCTTTGGCAGGAAAAATTCCGGATTTAATTCTTCTAACCGGAAGCTCTTCCGTCCGCCATTCTGGGCTCTCTCCCAGAATTCATAAAGCTGTCGGAATGGCATATAGTAAAATTCATCCCGTTGGGTATAAAATATCAGAATAAAGGAAATACCCTGCTGATTTTCAAAATCCTGCATAAACTGAATCTGGTGAGCATGCACATTGGCAAGAGGAAACGTATCGGTGTGACATTCCTTGGCATCAAAGCAGACCGGAATGCCCTGTACGACACCGATATAGTCTACGGTACTTTTCTGGTCAAAATAGGCAAGGGTAATATGTCTTGTTTCTTTATCAATATTAATTGGTGTAATCGGTGTCGGAATTTTCTGTATCATTGCTAAATTATGCTCTGCATATTTTTCATTGGTCCGGTTGATAAATTCCTCTAACGTAGAACCTCTTAATCCTCTGGAATTCCAAGTTGGCATCAGAGTATACTTCCTTTCTTTTCTTCCGGCAGTGTGTAATAAATTTTATGTTCTTCGAGAATCCTTATTTTCTGATTCTTTACTTCTAATATATTTACACTGCAGTTTGGCTGGTGGCTGTTCCAGAAATCCTTGATTTCAAGTCCTTTTATGTATGCAAGAAATGCGCGGATGATTCCACCATGACAGCAGATGAGCACACGCTTCATTTTTTCTTCCAGCGGAAAAATTTCATGCTTTAAAAAGTCTTCCACCCGGGCAAGTAACGCTTCGTAGCTTTCGCCCTGTTCCGTGGCACGATACTGTTCCGGCGCATGAAATAAAGCATCAATATTTTTAAGGCCGGATTCCAGCTGAGATCAGCAAGCTTCTGCCCTTCCCCTTCTCCGAAGTTCATTTCACGGATACGTTCATCATAGGAAAGAGGGGTATCCGTTCCTCGCAGAATAATCTCTGCCGTCTGTCTGGCACGAATTAACGGACTGCAATAACAGTAGTCAAAAGTCAGTCCTTCTTTTTCGAATCCCTCTTTGGTCTTTTCGGCTAATTCCAGTCCGAATTCATTTAATGGAATGTCAAGGGTTCCCTGTATCAGTCCTTTTTATTGTAATCGGTTTCTCCATGCCGCATCAGATATACTTTCATCTTACTTATTCATCCTTCCTGTAACATCCGCAGTCTTTCATTAAAATAATTACTGCTCTGCGGCATTCTGATTTGCATAACAAACAGCCTTATTAAAATCATCCGGTGGAGCTGCTTCTACACATCTGCCATCTGCAAATATCATCCGGTAAGCATGTAAAAGCTGATGTTTTACGCCGGTGCGTTCCCGGTAAAAATGATTGATTTTTTCATTACCATATTTGCTGTCTCCGATAATCGGATGACCAATGGATGCTAAATGGGCACGGATCTGATGGCTGCGTCCGGTAATCAGATGCACCTGCAGCAGTGTGACATCCTGATATACTTCCAGTGGCTCATACTCGGTTTCGATACAGAGTGCATCCGCTGTTTTTTCCTTTGAAATAAATACCCGATTCTGCCTTTCATCCTTCATAAGATAACCCTTTAAATGCTGCGGTGCTGTAATGCATCCGGCTACCAGGCAGAGATAATATTTCTTTACGGTTCTTTTTTCAATGTCTCGGATAAATCCTGCAATCCCTTTAACGTCTTTCCGGCTGTCAGAAGTCCTGAAGTATTGCGGTCAAGACGGTTGCAGACGGACGGACGGAAGGTCCGCAAATCCGTTTCCTTAAGAGCTCTGCTTTGAAGAAGATATCCGATAATATATTCGTTGGCAGAAATATCGGATGGCTGTGCCTTCTGTGACAGCATTCCTGCAGGTTTATTGATGATTAAAATATCTTCATCTTCATAAACGATATCCAGTGCTGTGGTTGGAAAACTTTCTTTTACCTCTGCTCCTGCAAACTTATCATAAGTTTCATCTGCTAAAAACAGCTTTACCTCATCTCTGGCATTCAGTTTTTCGGAGCCATCTGCCTTTTTTCCATTTAATACAATATTCTTTTTCCGAAGCATTTTATAGACAAAGCTTGACGGTGCTTCTTTTAAAAGCTTTTTTAAATATTTATCAAAACGTTGTCCTGCTTCATTTTCTTTAATGATAAATGTTTTCATAGCATATCCTTACTATTTCTTTTTTATGAACGGTTCGAATCGTATGCTTCTTCTTCGTATTCTGACTGGAAATCTTTCCCGAAAATTTTTCTGTATTTCTGGAACTTCCAGCTTTATATTTTGTCTGATTTTGATTCGGTGTCCGCTTCGTCTTTTTCTTACCCGAAAATTCTTCTTTTGCAAGCTTTCTTGGACGGATGAGGCAATGGGCATCAAAGCCGATTAAATCCGTCCGGTTCGTCTTAACTAACGCTTCATGCACCAAATCATAATTTTTCGGGTTGCGATACTGGATCAGTGCACGCTGCATGGCTTTTTCATGCGGATTGGTTGCCACATATACAGGTTCCATGGTCCGCGGGTCTAAACCCGTATAGTACATACAGGTCGATATGGTGGATGGGGTCGGATAGAAATCCTGCACCTGCTGAGGCATATAACCTAAATCTCTTAAATACTCAGCCAAATCTACTGCCTCCTGCAGGGTCGAACCCGGATGGGAGGACATCAGATATGGTACCAGATACTGTTTTAATCCTAACCGTTCATTCATATCATGATACTTGCGGACAAATTCATTATAAACGGAAACCGGAGGTTTTCCCATTTTCTGTAATACCGGGTCTGAAATATGCTCCGGTGCCACCTTTAGCTGTCCGCTGACATGATATTTACAAAGTTCTTCCAGAAAATTATTTTTCGTATCACATAAAAGATAGTCAAAACGGATACCGGAACGGACAAATACTTTTTTCACGCCTTTGATATTCCGTAATTTACGAAGAAGACTGATATAATCGCTATGGTCAGCAACAAGATTTTTACATGGTGTCGGGAACAGACATTGCCGGTTCTTGCAAACACCCTTTGTGAGCTGCTTCGTACATGCCGGTGCCCTGAAATTAGCAGTCGGACCACCTACATCATGGATATATCCTTTAAAATCCTTATCCTGTGTCATCTTCTTTGCTTCTGCAAGAATGGATTCATGACTTCTGGTCTGAATAATTCTGCCCTGATGAAAAGTTAAAGCACAAAAGCTGCAGCCACCAAAGCAGCCACGGTTACTGACCAGTGAAAATTTTACTTCTTCAATAGCCGGTACACCACCATCCTTTTCATAGATTGGATGATAGGTTCTCATATATGGAAGTGCGTAGATATCATCCATTTCCATCTGGGTCAATGGCTTTGCCGGAGGGTTCTGTACGACAAACATTTTCTCATCATAGGTTTCATAAATTCTTCTTGCCGTAAAAGGGTCTGTATTCTGATACTGCAGGTAAAAGCTCTTGGCATACGCTGTCTTGCCTTCTTTGATTTTATTAAAAGACGGCAATTCCAAGGCATCATAAATATCTTCTTTATTTCTGGTCTTAAAAACAGTTCCATCGATATAAGTAATATCCTTTACCGCAAGACCGGAAGCTAATGCATCTGCAATTTCAACAATGCTGTGCTCGCCCATTCCATAAGAAATCAAATCAGCACCGGAGTCCAAAAGAATGGAACGTTTTACCTTATTGGACCAGTAATCATAATGCCCCAGTCTTCTAAGGCTCGCTTCAATACCGCCAATAATAATTGGATTATGCTTATAGGTCTGACGGATCAGATTGCAGTAACTTACCACTGCATAATCCGGGCGTTTTCCCATAACACCACCCGGTGAAAATGCATCATGGGCACGTCTCTTTTCGATACGGAATAATGGTTTACCATGGAATCCATATTACCTCCGGAAACCAAAAAACCAAGCCGTGGCTCTCCCAATATGGTTACGCTTTCCTTATCCCGGTAATCCGGCTGTGCAATGATACCCACGGTATAACCATGTGCCTGCAATATTCTGCTGATAATAGCATGTCCAAAGGAAGGATGGTCTACATATGCATCTCCGCATACATAGACGAAATCCAGCTGCTTTATCCCTGCTTCTTCCATGTCTTTTCTTGAAATTGGTAAAAACCATTCTGCATCCTCTTATCCTTCCTTTAATGCCTGTAATTCTGACTCCGTCAATGGGCGATACGCTCCTGTTGCCAGAGTTTCATCCAGCTTTAAGCTTCCCATGGAAAGCCGTTTTAAATAAATGACCTTTTTTCCTGTTTTTTCAAACATCCGCTTAATCTGATGATATTTTCCTTCGGTAATAGTAACTTCAATTTCTGATTCTGAATCACTTTTTAAAATCACAAGTTCAGCAGGCTTTGTAAGGTTTTTCTCTCCGATATCAAGACCCTTCCGAAAAGCCGTAACATCTTCAGCAGTCACTTTTCCTTCTATTCTGGCATAATAAGTTTTTGCCACATGTTTCTTCGGAGATAAAAGCTCATGAGCCAGTGCACCGTCATTGGTGATAAGGAGCAGTCCTTCCGTATCCTTATCCAGTCTGCCTACCGGAAACAAATCTTTTCTTACAGCATCTTCTATGAAAGAAACTACAGTTGGAAAATGCTTATCTTCCGTGGCACTGACACAGCCGGCAGGCTTATTTAGCATATAATATTCCCACTGGGAATAATTAACCTTTTCGCCTTCGAGTTAACAACATCCTTTTCCGGTGAAATCTTATATTCCGGACGTTTGATGATTTCTCCATTTACGGTAACACGTCCCTTAGAAATATAGGTTTTCACCTGGCTTCTGCTTCCTTTACCCATTTCTGTTAAAAATTTATCTAATCTCAAATCTTTCATTCTGATACGTTCCTTTACTACTCTGATTTGGCAGACACCGCGATAACTCAAGAAGCTCGCAAAGCGTGTTTCTTATAATTCAAATCCTAATTTAAATCTTAATATTGATAATGTAATATTTTCTTCTCCTGATAGAGATATTGCAGGATGGAATAAGAATTTACACTAAACTCCTGTTTATTTTCATCATTTAAATAAATTCCAAAATGAAGATGCACATCAAAATTACCGGCGGTTCCTTCTGTCTTAGAATATCCGGTATCTCCCATAAATGCAATCAGCTCTCCGGCATGAACCTCGTCTCCGATAGAAAATCCTTCTGCATAATCCGACAGATGTGCATAGTAGAAATATGCTCCATGGGGACTCCGGATTCCGATACGATACCCCCAAGTTCCAGCCAGCCCATCTGCTCTATGGTTCCATCGCAGACACTGATTACCGGGTAATTTCCCCGTTCATTGATATCTGCCATAATATCACAGCCTTCATGTCCTCTGTCTCCACCATAAGTGCGGCTCTGCATCCAGGTGTCTCCAAAAGTTACTTTTTTCTCTTCGTCCCAGATGGTATCCGGAACCGGAAAATAGACAATGTCAGACCAGATACTGTCTAAATAGGCTTCCTGCTTTTCAATTTCTTCTTTATGAAAATACAGCAATCTTTTGTATACATTTTTCAGCTCGTTTTTTTCTGTTAAATCTGAAGCATAATATGCCAGAAGATACCGGGTAAATGTCATATCGTCCTGAGCCTCACCATCTTCAGACTCATATTCCCTGAATTTTAACACCGTTTCCGGAGAGACTTCCTGATTCCGAAGTTTCTGAAAGAACTCCTGTGGTTCAAATGCTATATAAAAGGCTGCCCGCTTTTGAATCTGCTGTAATAGGCTGCAGTCTATGACCAACAGCAAAAAAAAAAGAGAATAATGACACAAATTTTCTTCTTCATAATAATCCGCATAAAAGTTATTTTATACAATATATTGAACTATGAAAAAAACTATTTCTCTTCTGATTCTTTTTTTGTGCTTAATATTATTATTTGTGCATCCCATGCTTACGGTATCAGCCGCAGCAAATGGTACCTTATGCTCTGGTATCAGAATATTCTGCCTGCATTGCTTCCTTTTGCCATTCTATCCAATATTCTGATTTCATCCGGGGTTTTTATCATATTTCAGGAATCCTCTATCCATTCATCCATCTCCTGATTCCCTGCAGCAGAAATGCCTGTTTTCCACTTCTGTCAGGGTTTCTATTTGGTTTTCCTATGGGAAGCCGTATCTGTGCCCAGATGTTAGAAGAAAATCAATTGTCGAGGGATGAGGCTGTCATTCTCTTTGCCATCTGCAATAATATCAGTCCCATGTTCATTGCAAGCTATATTGTTCACGATACACTCCGGCAGGACGGTCTTTTATTACCGACACTTGGGATTCTCTATCTGCCGCCCCTGATTCTATGCCGCATTCTCTATGCTTTTCAGTGTAATAATCTAAGGCAAAAAGAAACGGCACCACGATTAAAATTAAACTTTTCAATCATAGATGCCGGTATCATGAACGGTTTTGAAATTCTTTGTAAACTCGGTGGATATATCATGCTCTTTTCGATTCTCTTAGAACAGATTACCTTTTATGTGCCACAAAAGCTCTTGCAATTACCACTTTGTATTCCATTAGAAGTTACAAATGGAATCCGGCAGATTTCCGAAGAAACTTTCTCGCCGCAGCTTGGTTATGCGTTGATTTTAAGTCTTACCGCTTTTGGCGGATTATGTGGCTTCGCCCAGACCTATTCCATGGTTGCAAGCCAGAAGCTTTCCATGAAATATTATCTGCTGGTTCGAATCAGTCTTGCATTCTGTGCTTTCCTTCTGGGGTACATGATATATCCGGCAGGATAAATATATATTACTCTTCCGGAATCTCATTTGCCGGTGCTTCCTGTGTGGCAGGCTCTGCTGCTGTTTCCTGTTTTGCCTGTTCGGAAGAAGCATCTTCTTCCTCTGGAAGCAGTTCATTCCGGTTTGCCGTCACAACATCCAGACAACCCTGAAGGGTATGAATCAGATTATCATATCTTGCCTGTGAACCTTCAATGGCATGACTTAAAATTTCTTCAATATTCTTAAGACTGCTGTCCGTATACTGAATTGCACCCATACGGATATTGTTGGCGTCATTCGTTGCATTATCGAGAATCTCCTGTGCCTGCTTGGTTGCAATCATGACCACTTCATTCGCCTGCGCATATGCCTGCTGCATGATCTGGTGTTCACTGACAAGCTCGCTGGTCTGTACCTGCGCCTGCGCAATGATCGCATCTGCCTTTGCCTGGGCATCTGCCAGAATTGCTTCCTTATTGCTTATGATCTTCTGATAACGCTTGATTTCTTCCGGCGTTTTCATTTTTAATTCCGTCAGAAGTTCTTCTAACTCATCCTTATTAACAACAATTTTTGTACTGGATAATGGCTGATATTTGCAATTATCAATATATTCTTCGATTTCTTCTATGATTTGTTCCATTCTGCTACTCATCGTCCACACTCCTTATTTTTTGATATTATATTTATCATAAATCCGCTCTATAAACTGTGGTGGGACAAAATGAGAAATATCGCCACCATAAGAAGCATATTCCTTTACAATTGTAGAGCTGAGATAGGAATATTTTACATTCGTTGTAAGAAATACCGTATCTATCTTTGGATTTACACGATGGTTCGACTGTGCAATCTGAAGTTCATATTCAAAGTCCGTTACCGCACGCAATCCTCTGACGATAATAGTTGCATCAATTTTTTCCATAAAGTCAACTAAAAGACCGTCAAAAGAAGCAACTGTTACATTCGGCATATCTTTTGTTATCTCTTTTAACATACTAACACGTTCATCTAAAGAAAACAACGAGTTTTTTGCACTATTATTTAAAACTCCCACAACCAGCTCGTCCACTATTTTCGAAGCACGTTCAATCATGTCAACATGACCATTTGTGACCGGGTCAAAGCTGCCCGGATAGATTGCTTTTTTCATCATAGGTTATTCCTTTCTGGATATAAAGGCATGTAAATTTGTCTTATATTTTTTGCATTTATCAAGTGTAAAACCAAGCTCCTCAAGATACTCAAAACCAGTCTTTAGGGACGCTTCTACAATAATTACCGTATCTTCATCTACCAGGGTCGATTTAGAAAGCAGCATCAGCACATCCTTTTCCAGTTCCTGATTGTAAGGCGGATCCATGAAAATAATCTGGAATGTCCCTTTTCCTTCCAGACTCCGGATAGCTGCCATAACATCCATCTGCATTAAACGACACTGGTCATTAAATTGGGTAAAGTTAATATTATCCTGTATACATGCTGCTGCTTTTTTTCCCACTTTCCACAAAAACAGCTTCTTTCGCTCCACGGCTGACAGCTTCCAATCCAATCTGTCCGCTTCCTGCAAACAAATCTAAGAACCGGCAGTCTGCAATCTCGTATTGCAGCATATTAAAAAGTGTTTCTTTAATACGGTCTGTTGTCGGTCTTGTGTCTATGCCTTCAATTGTTTTCAATGGAAGGCTTCTTCCTTTTCCGGCTATTATTCTCATTAAAATCCCTCTTTTATCAGTAAATCATCCAGTTCCTGCAATGCCGTCTCCACCGCATGCATACGCACTTCACTACGGTCTCCGGAAAATACATAACGCATAACTTTCACAAAATCATTTATTTTATAACCAATGTATACCAGTCCTACCGGGAACTTTTCACTTCCACCGCCGGGACCTGCAATACCGGTTACTGAGATTCCGACATTCGTACCTGCAACTTTTGTTACACCACGAACCATTTCTTCTGCTACTTCTTTACTTACTGCAGTGTGTTTCTGCAAGGTCTCTTCCGATACACCTAGTACTTTATGCTTTACCGCATCCGAGTAAGTGATATAAGATTCTTCCAGCACATCCGAAGCACCCGGCACATTAATCAAAGTTGCGGCTACAAGTCCTCCGGTACAGGATTCTGCGGCAGCAATGGATAAATGATTCTCCGCCAGCCGTTTTACAATTTTATCTTCCAGGTTTTCCTGTCTTTTTTCCATGGGAATCCTCTTTATTTCTGTTCTTTTAAAACAGCTCTGTTTTTCCAGAGATAATCAATTAGAGATACAACCGTTAATACCAGTGCAATATAAGTAAGTACGGTTCCTAATAACTGGAAGTAACAGTTATCAAAATTAAGAATCAATACAATGACCATAAGCATCTGGAATGTGGTCTTAAATTTGCCCCAGTAGCTGGCTGCAATTACAACGCCGTTATCAGCTGCTACCAGACGGAAACCACTGATGATAAACTCACGGCTGATAATTACGATTACAATCCATGCTGCAAGCTGTCCGGTCTGAATCAGACAGATCATTGCGGTACATACCAGAAGTTTATCTGCCAGCGGGTCCATAAATTTGCCGAAATTTGTCACAAGATTGTACTTTCTTGCAATTTTACCATCCAGAAGATCGGTAAGACTTGCCACAATAAAGATTGCTGCAGCAATATAATTTGCATAACCCGGACAAATCGGTGCCAACATAAACACTACAAAAAACGGAATCAAAATTACACGCATAATGGTTAATTTGTTTGGTAAATTCATAACAATTCTCCTATCAAATCATATTAATAAGCTACGGTTACTTTTACTTTGGCAAAGTCTCCGGTCATTAAGGTTTCCTCTGTATTTACAAAAATATATCCGTCAATAGATGGCGCATCACGGTAGGTTCTTCCTACATAAGCATTCTCATCCGCAACTTTTCCTTCGATAAAAGCATAAAGTTCACGGTCAACCATATCTTCATTTTTCTCAAAAATAATTTCTTCCTGAAGCTCCATGACTTCCTGTTGCCACAGCTTCTTCGTCTCTTCCGGAATCTGATTTTCCATCTCAGCTGCTTTCGTTCCTTCTTCCGGAGAATAGGTAAATGCGCCCAGACGGTCAAATTTCATTTCCTGTACGAATTCCAACAGTTCTTTATGCTGCTCTTCTGTCTCTCCCGGGAAGCCACAGATTAAAGTGGTCCGGAGCGTAATATCCGGAATTTCTTTCCGCAGATGATGAATAATACGAACCAGATCATCCTTATTGGTCTTTCTTCCCATTCTCTTTAATACATCTGAATTTGCATGCTGAATCGGAATATCCAGATAATGGCAGACTTTATCATTTCGTTTGATTGCTTCAATCAGTTCATCATCAATTTCTTCCGGATAACAGTAAAGAATACGAATCCAGTACAATCCCGGAATCTTGTTTAATTCATCTAAAAGCCGGTGCAGGGATTTTTTTCCATAGAGGTCAATTCCGTAAAGAGTGGTCTCCTGGGCTACCAGAATCAATTCCTTTACACCGCCCTCTACCAGTTCTCTGGCTGTTGCTACCAGTTCTTCTATCGGAATACTGCGGTAGTTACCTCTGATATATGGAATGATGCAGTAAGTACAGTGCTTGTTACAGCCTTCTGCAATTTTTAAATGGGCATAATGACCACCGGTAGTAACACATCGTTTGGTATGCAAGGTCGGAAGTCCTTCCAGTGAATTTAAATTGGTATAATGTTTTCCTGCCATAACTTCTTTCACAGCAGAAACAATATTATCATAGGAATTGGTTCCAAGAATTGCATCTACTTCCGGTATTTCTTCCTCAATCTCACTCCGGTAACGCTGGGCAAGGCACCCGGTTACAATCAATGCCTTTGCATGTCCGGTTTTCTTATATTCTGCCATTTCAAGTATTGTGTTAATACTCTCTTCTTTGGCATCATTGATAAAACAACAGGTATTAATTACTATCACATCTGCCTGCGTTTCATCATCAATAATGGTATATCCGGCATCACGGATCATACCAAGCATATATTCTGAATCTACCAGGTTCTTATCACACCCCAGCGATACAAAGAAAATATTCATTCATTCCTCCGTAACAGGAAAGAGTCCTGTATATATTTTTCTCTTACATGACGAAAGGGTTACCAAACCATGTTGGCAACCCCGCTATGCTACTCGTTATCTTCTGAAACAGCATCTTCTCCCATGATTTTTACCTTTCCGGTATAAAGCTCTTCTACTGCGATAGAAAGCGGTTTCTTTCCTTTGGCATTTTCAACCAATGGTTCATCTCCACCGATAATCTGTCTTGCTCTCTTTGCAGTAGCAATTACAATAGAATATCTGCTGTTTACGACCGGTTCTTCTCCGATTTCAACGTCGTTATTTACGACCTTCATTAACTCAACATAAGATGGATGTATCATAATTTATTCTCCTTTCGAAAAGCACTTCAGCTCTTCTCTGATTTTATTGATGAAATTTATATTACGTGATGCACAATCATGCTCGTTCTCAATGATGCTATGGATATTCTCCACACATGCAGGGACGGTATCGTTCACCACAATGTAATCATACTGATTCATAAACTCTGCTTCCTGGGATGCTCTGTTTAATCTTGCATTGATGGTTGCCATATCTTCAGTTCCACGGTTCACCAGGCGGTTCTTTAATTCATCCGCATCCGGTGGTGTTACAAAGATTAAGATAGTGTCCGGAAAACGTTTCTTTACGTCAAGTGCTCCCTGAATCTCTATCTCAAGAATTACATCTTTTCCAGCCTCTAACTGTTCATCTACATAGGCTTTTGGTGTACCATAATAATTTCCTACATAACAGGCATGCTCAATTAACGCATTGTCTGCTATCATCTGTTCAAATTCTTCTCTGGTACGAAAGAAATAATCAACACCATCCACTTCTCCGGGTCTCGGATTTCTCGTGGTAGCTGAAACAGATAATGCATACGTATCCTTGTACTCCGCCATCAGAGCTTTCATCACAGTGCCTTTGCCGGCACCGGAGAAACCGGATACTACGGTTAATATACCTTTTCTTTTCATTTGCTATTCCTCACTCAGTTTATTTCCACTAATCTCGTTAAATCTGCCAGTCAGTGTATCCGGCTGTAATGCAGAAAGAACGATATATCCGGCATTTGTAATAATCACTGCACGGGTACGTCTTCCCTGGGTTGCATCCACCACGCACTCTTCTTCTTTGGCTTTCTGAATCATGCGCTTGGCAGGTGCAGAATCCGGCTGAATCACAGCAACAATCTTATCTGTATTTACTACATTTCCAAATCCAATATTCATAAGTGCTGCCATTTTTCACCATTCCATTCTTACTACAGGGTTTACGGAAATCATTTATTCAATATTCTGAATCTGTTCGCGGACTTTTTCAATATCCGTTTTCAGATTAATACCGGTATCTGAAATTGCAAGATCACTTGCCTTGGAAAGAATCGTATTTGCTTCCCGGTTCATCTCCTGGGCAATAAAGTCAAGCTTCCTTCCAACGGTTCCACCGCCTGTTAAGGCAGTTTTCATCGCTTCGATATGGCTCTTTAAGCGGGCAGTCTCTTCATCCACACATATTTTATCAGCAAATATTGTAACCTCCGTTGCAATTCTTGCATCATCCATCTGCTTATCTTCTAAGATTTCTTTTACCTTGGTTTCTAATCGCTCACGGTATTCTTTCATAACGATTGGAGAACGCTCCTCAATAAAATCCACATAACCAATCATTTCATCTAATTTATTCAGAAGGTCTGTTTTTAAATTCTCGCCTTCTTTTTCTCTGGTTTCAACAAATGCCTCACATGCATTACGCAATGTCTTCTCAAGAAGTGCCCAAAGTTCTTCTTCGTCATTATCCTGTTCTTCCATTATAAAAACATCCGGATAACGTGACAATGTGCTGACACGGATATCATTTTCCAGCTGGAAATGCTCTGCCATCTGCTGTAAATATTTTAAATATTCGCCAGCAAGTTCTTCGTTGTATTTCAGTGAGAAGTTGGCTTCGTTGAAATCTTCACAGGTAATGAAGATATCTACTTTTCCACGCTGTATGTATTCTTTGATTAAGTTACGCACGGCACTTTCAAAGAAACTTAATTTTTAGGAAGCTTAACATTTACATCCAGATAGCGGTGATTTACTGATTTAATCTCTACCGTTATCTTACGGTTGTCTTCCTCTATCTCACACCTGCCGAAGCCGGTCATACTTTTAATCATAGCTGCCTCCTAATGCATAGATATATGTATTATAGTAGAATTTTCTTTATTAGTCAAATTCAAAATGCCGTATTTATTGAAATTTTAGAAAGATTTCTTTATAATAAAATCCTGTAAAAGAATCTATTCTTTCCAAAGGAGGTCATATTATATGGCACTAGACGGAATTACCGTAGCTGCACTTACTGCAGAATTAAATCAGACAATTTTAAATGGACGAATCAGCAAAATAGCCCAGCCTGAGGCGGACGAGCTGCTGCTTACCATAAAGGCACCATCCGGCCAGTACCGGCTTTCTTTAAGTGCCAGTGCTTCCCTGCCTTATCTCTATCTTACAGCTCAGAATAAAGTCAGTCCCATGACTGCACCGAATTTCTGCATGGTATTACGAAAACATATTGCCAACGGCCGGATTATTGCCATCAGTCAGCCCGGATTAGAACGAATCATCCGGATTACGGTCGAGCATTTGGATGAAATGGGTGACCTGAAAAAGAAAAACCTGATTATAGAATTAATGGGGAAATACAGCAATATTATTTTCTGTGATGAAAACGAACGCATCATTGACAGCATCAAACGGGTTCCATCCCAGATGAGTTCCGTCCGTGAAGTTCTGCCGGGAAGAGAATATTTTATCCCGGAGACCCAGGACAAGCGGAATCCCCTTGATTGTTCCTATGAACAGTTCTGTGAAAAGGCGTCTTCTCTTCCACTACCACTTGCCAAAGCACTTACTTCTGCTTTTACCGGAATCAGTGGACAGGTTGCAGCAGAAATCTGTTACCGTGCTTCTTTAGATGCAGATACACCGATTAATACCTTAGAAGAAGACGCACTGCTGCACCTTTATCATAATTTCAGCTGGCTGATGGAGGATGTCGGAAACGCCAACTTCAAGCCATGCATTCTTTATAAAGGAGAAGAACCGGCAGAATATGCTGCCATCTTACCAACCCGCTATGAACATACGGAAGGCTATCACATTGAACCGGCAGATTCTATTTCCGCCGTATTAGAACAATTTTATGCCAGCCGCAGCCTCTACACCCGTATGCGTCAGAAATCTGTGGATTTGCGTAAAATTGTATCCACTCACTTAGAGCGAAGCAGCAAAAAACTGGATTTACAGTTAAAACAGTTAAAAGATACGGAAAAACGTGATAAATTTAAAGTATACGGCGAATTATTAAATACCTACGGCTATCAGGTTACTGAAGGAGCCAAATCAGTAGAGGTGCCAAATTACTATACCGGTGAAATGCTTACCATTCCTCTGGATGAAACACTTTCTCCACTGGACAATGCAAAAAATATTTTGCCCGGTACAATAAATTAAAGCGTACCTTTGAAGCATTAAATACCCAGACCGAAGAAACCAAGGCAGAGATGGCACATTTACAGACCATTCAGGCTGCGCTTGCCATTGCAGAATCCGAAGATGACCTTGCCCAGATCCGGGACGAGCTGGAAACCTATGGCTATATCCGCAGGAAAATGAACGGTAAGAAAAAACAGAAATCCAAAAGTAAACCATTCCATTATCGTTCCAGTGATGGCTTTGATATTTATGTTGGAAAAAATAATTTTCAGAATGACGAACTTACTTTCAAGGTTGCCAACGGAAATGACTGGTGGTTCCACGCCAAAGGAATGCCCGGCTCCCATGTTATTGTAAAAACCGAAGGCAGGGAGCTTCCGGATCGAACTTTCGAAGAAGCCGGCAGACTGGCAGGCTACTATTCTTCCGGCCGGGATAACGAAAAAATTGAAATCGATTATTTACAGCGCAAAAATGTAAAGAAACCAAACGGTGCTGTTGCCGGTTATGTCATTTACTATACGAATTATTCCCTGACCATTCACCCTGATATCTCCGGCATCGAAAAAATTTCAGAATAATTTAGTCACACATTTTTACTTTCTCCATATTATGAAGTGTAAGATAAATTTTGGAGGATTTGAAAATGAGTGATTTAGCTGCTACTGGCTGCGGATGTGGATGTAACGAAGGAAATAACTGCTGTTCTTTAATCTGGATTATCCTGTTACTCTCCTGCTGTGGCAACAATGGATTTGGAGGATGTGGCAATGGATGCGGCAACGACAGCTGTATCTGGATTATTTTACTGTTGCTCTTCTGCGGCGGCTGTGGTGACAGCTTCGGATTTAACAACAACGGTTGTGGATGCTAATTCATCTGCAAAGCGGGCCTCTCAACGAGGTCCTTTTTTATTCTATAGGAAACACCGCGTTACATTAAAGTGTTAAAGTTACGTTTCCTATAGAATAAAAAGCCCTCCGGGCAGGATCGCACTGCGGCGGAAAGGAATTGTGTCGCAGATGCGACCCGCCGCAGGCGGAGAATCCTGCAAGCAGGATTCTTTCTTGTGTCATATCTTTGACCGCCTTTTTCCGGTGCGGTCCGCTTCTTCTTTTCCGCTTCCTTTTTCTTCATACATTCTTCATCTATTTCATATACTTCATTTCCATCAATGATTAATTTTCCCATGCTGGTATCAAATCCTTTCCGTTTTCTATAAAAAAGTTCTACATTTTATTATATGCATCAAAGTTATATTTTCCGCTGTTCCATCATAATTTAAAAGAAAAAGGATTATTTTATGGATTCTGAGTATAAACCAACCTTCTTTGACTCGCAGTTACAAACCCACCAGTTACAGATTATGAAAACCATGATTCCATATCTTTCCGCCGGTCAGCAGCGTCCCTTTGCGCTTCTCATCAAATATATGGAACTACAAAAACAGCCCAGCTTTTTTCCAATGATGCTCTTACCATTCAGGAAGTCAGCAACCAGTCTCCACAGGAGCGGATGTTTCAGATGCTTACCGATATCAGCGAACAGTGTACACCCAGTGAGAAAGAAAATATTGAAAACTTTTTAAATATGTATCAGATGCTGTCTGCTTATGATACCCTGTTTTCCTGATTTCCTGTATCAGAAGTTATTTTTTACAAAATTACGGTTCATCACTTTATCATTTGTTATTTTATGGTTCCCTGTCAACTTGTTAAGAACGGAGGATTTTATGAATTTAGACTTTTTAAAAGGCAATCCTGCCTTAAATGATATTTCACCGGAAAAGCTGCAGTTTCTTATGGATTTTGCTTCTAATAATGCTGATACAAAGGATGCCAAATCCATGGCTTCCACGGTCATGAATGCTGCCAACAATGCCAAGCAGAACGGCATGACATTTTCGAATACTGAAACAACTTTATTAATTGAATTATTAAAGCAGAATATGTCCGAAGCAGAACGTGTAAAAACGGATAAAATGCTGCAGATGATGCAGATGTTACAGAAAAAGAAAAAATAGTCTCTTATAACACAAGCGAGGATATGCAAAATGCACATCCTCGTTTGTGAAATATTTATTATGATTTTATCATTGCTTATTTCATTACAATATTAATGATTTTACCCGGTACATATATCTCTTTGATTACATTGCCGGTAAGCTTATCTGCAATTGCAGCTTTTCCTGCAGCAAGTGCATCCTCTTTGGAAGCATCTTTTGCAATGCTGACAACACCCTTTGTCTTACCGTTAATCTGTACTGCAATTTCAACTTCATCATCTTCCATTGCATCTTTATCATACTCCGGCCATCTTTCTGCAAATACGGAAGTATCATGACCAAGCTCGCTCCACAGTTCTTCTGCAATATGTGGTGCAAACGGCAAGAAGAAGCACATAAGTTTCAAGTGTCTTCTTATCTACGCCGCCCTTCTTGGAAAGGTCGATCAGTTTATTATTGTATTCCATGAATCCTGAAATTACAGTATTTAAGCTGAAGCTTTCCAGTCTCTGGGTGATATCATATACCAGTTTATGACGAATCTTAACCAGTTCTTTGGTCTCAGCAACATCTGCATCCTTCTGGCTCATTACAAGATTCCAGAATCTGGTGATGAAACGGTATACACCATCAATTCCACGATCATCCCACTCAGAATCCAATTCCGGTGGTCCAACAAACAGCTCATATAATCTTAAGGAGTCACATCCGTAGTCCCTTACAAGATCATCTGGAGATACGACATTTCCTTTGGATTTACTCATCTTGATACCGTTCTTACCAGTAATCATACCCTGGTTAAAGAGCTTCTTGAATGGCTCATCAAAGTCGATTACCCCGATATCATATAAGAATTTGGTATAGAAACGGGAATACAGAAGATGAAGAACAGCATGCTCTACACCACCGATATACATATCAACCGGAAGATATTTATCTGCTTTCTCGCGGCTTACTAATTCATCTTTGTTCTTGTTATCTACATAACGTAAGAAATACCAGGAAGAACCTGCCCACTGAGGCATGGTATTTGTCTCACGTTTTGCAGGAGCACCACAGCATGGGCATGTGGTATTTACCCACTCCGTAATATCTGCCAACGGTGATTCTCCGGTACCTGTCGGCTGATAAGATTCAACCTCCGGTAACAGTAATGGAAGCTCTTCTTCCGGAACCGGAACTGCTCCACAATCCGGACAATGTACGATTGGGATCGGCTCGCCCCAGTAACGCTGGCGGGAGAATACCCAGTCTCTTAATTTATAGTTGGTTGTCTTCTTACCAAAGCCCATCTTTTCAATCATTTCCGGAGCTTCTTTCTTAAGAACGGATGACTCCATTCCATTCCAGTCACCAGAATTAATCATAATACCTTTTGCTTCGGTATAAGCTTCGGTCATATTTTCAATTTCCTTACCATCTTTGGCAATAACCTGGATGATTGGAATATTGAATTTCTTTGCAAACTCAAAGTCACGGTCATCATGAGCAGGTACACACATGATAGCACCTGTACCATAATCAGCAAGTACATAGTCAGAAAGCCAGATTGGAAGCTTCTCGCCGTTCAGCGGATTGATCGCATAAGTACCTGTAAATACACCGGTCTTTTCTTTATCCTGCAAACGATCTACAGAAGATTTCAGGGATGACTGATAGATATAATCCTCTACTGCAGCTCTTGTCTCATCAGTTGCAAGCTCTTTTGCAAGAGCATGCTCCGGTGCAAGTACCATGAATGTTGCTCCATGAAGAGTATCCGGTCTTGTGGTATAAACAGTAATCTCTTTATCGCTTCCATCCACCTTAAAGTTGACTTCTGCTCCATTACTCTTACCAATCCAGTCAGTCTGCATTTTCTTAACCTTTTCCGGCCAGTCAAGTTTATCAAGGTCTGCAAGAAGACGGTCAGCATATTTGGTAATCTTAAGCATCCACTGCTTTAAGTTCTTCTTGGTAACATCAGCACCACAACGCTCACATTTACCATTTACAACTTCTTCATTGGCAAGACCAGTCTTACAGGATGGACACCAGTTAATTGGCATCTCTTTTTCATAAGCAAGTCCCGCTTTAAACATTTTTACAAAAATCCACTGTGTCCATTTATAAAAATCAGGATCCGTGGTATTCACTTCCATATCCCAGTCATAGATTGCAGCAATTTCCTGAATCTGACGTTTGATATTCCTGATATTTTCAGCGGTAGATTTTTCCGGATGAACACCCATCTTAATTGCGTAGTTCTCTGCCGGAAGACCAAATGCATCCCATCCCATCGGGTGAATGACATAATATCCATGCATAAGCTTATAGCGGCTCCATACATCAGATATTACATAGCCTCTCCAGTGACCTACATGGAGTCCGTTTCCGGATGGGTATGGAAACATATCCAGACAGTAATATTTCGGCTTCTTGCCATCATTTACGTTAATTGGCTTATCTTCCCAGACTTTACGCCATTTCTGCTCTACCGCTCTGTGATTATACGGTACTGTTGTTTGTGACATCTTCAATTCCTCCTAATTTAAACAGCTTTCGTCCATAAAATAAGGACATGCTGATAGAATGCCTTTTAGAGACTTATACTCATAAAATTCTATCACATGCCCTCAATTTGTCAAGGAAAAATGGTATTTGTATCAATTGTAAGAATCCGGTCTATCGGACAAATGCTCTTCCCTTTTCCGTCTGTGCCTTCAAAATATTTCGAGCTTGCCGATTCAAACAACACATAGATATTGCCGTCTGCATAATTAATTTCTTCGGAACATGGTGGCATTTCTACCTTAAGTTCCGGTGTCCGCGGCTTTGTATCCATTACATCTACATTCTGGTAAATCTTTAAATAGGATGAATTGCTTCTTCCATAGGATGTGCTTAAATACACTCTGTCCTGTTCATCAAAAGCAATTCCCTGCACCTTTTCCGGTATCTGGTAGCGCTGCTGTTCCATCAGTTCTCCATCCTGATATTTATAAGAAATCATAATGGATTTGAATAAGGCATTGTGTGTTGCTACCCAGAGAATTCCATCATGCCAGGTAATGCAGGATGGCATATTCGCTACACGGTATTCTTCAAACATTCCGGTGGCATCCACAAAAATCTTCGGTTTGGACTCTGCAATCTTTTTTATATAACTGTAACTAAGCCGCTCCAAAGATCTCGTGTCCGAATGGCAGATCCAGACATTTCTTCCATCGTAGGTAAGTCCTCCAAGATGGCTGTTCTTTTTCATGCCAAGAGTAACCATATATTCTCCGGTCTCTTTGTCAAAGATATAAAGGGCTCCAAGGCTTTCCGAATCATCCGTATTATATGCCGTAATCATATAATAATCTTCGGTAATACAGATACCCTGCGGACACTGGTTGTCCGTGGATGTCATATTCTGTGCATAATCCTGTTCCCTGGTGGATGGCATTCCCGGAATATTTACATCATAGGCAAAGCTGAATCCACAATCCTTTAACATCCGGTCATTTCCGCTCATCTGTGATGCCGTGGAATATGGATACATTTCCACGCTGTAAGAAGAATCAATCTTCTTGGTCCATTTTGCGTATAAAGATACGTCTCCGAAATTATCAATGTTTATCTCTGTAATCTTATTCTGATAACTGCTTTCGGTATACCAGCCAGCGAAATTATATCCCGGTTTTTCCGGTATATCAAGGGTTAGAGGAAGTTCTTCTATAATATAGTTATAAGTCAAATCAGAAGAAGGGATTCCACCATTTAAGTAATAGGTGATATCATAATCTTCCTTTAATACATTGGCATCTTCCGGCTCCATGCTGTAATAAAGAGAGGTAGTGATTGGCAGAGAACGAAGTGCTTTTGCTTCTGAAAACTGCGAATTATCGAAAAACAGCGCAATAATCAAAACAATTGCAAAAAAGTTCTTTTCTTTCCCATGTCACCACCACCTCTCTTTCGTCATCCGTTTGTCTTAACAGATATTTTTTCTCATTACACTTATCTCACTACACTATTTATCCTCTTCTGAAGCAAGCTTGGATGCCCGTTCTTCCATCTGTACCCTTGCGACTTCCTCCGGTGCCTGTTCGTATCTGGCAAACTGGTAGGAGAAATCTCCGCTTCCCTGTGTCATGGAACGAAGTCTTGTGCCATAACCATATAATTCAATATAAGGAATATCCGCTAAAATCTCGGTGGTTCCTTTGTTATCCGGTGTCATGCCAAGAACTCTTGCCCGCTTCTTATTTAAATCTCCCATTACATCTCCGGTATAAACGTCTGGTAATGTAATCTTAAGGCTGGCAATCGGTTCTAAAAGCACCGGCTTTGCTTCTAAGATTCCTTTCTTTAAGGCTTCTCTTGCAGCAACCTTAAATGCCATTTCCGAAGAATCTACTGCATGATAGGAACCGTCATAAAGCACTGCCTTGATACCAAGTACCGGATATGCCGCCAAAGGTCCTTTCTGCACGCCCTCCTGAAGTCCTTTTTCTACTGCAGGGAAGAAATTCTTCGGAACCGCTCCGCCAACCACTTCCTGCGAGAACTCATAGGCTTCCTCAAGATTTCCCGATGGTGAAAAACGCATCTTTACATGTCCATACTGGCCATGTCCACCAGACTGTTTCTTATATTTATATTCCACATCTGAGGTTCCTCGGATGGTTTCACGGAATGCAACCTTCGGACGGCTCAGTTCAATCTCTACTTTATACTTATTCTTTAAGGTTTCTACCAGAACCTCCAACTGCTGTTCCCCGATACCATAAATCAGTGTCTGGTGATTAGCACTGTCATTTACTGTCTTAATGGTTAAGTCTTCCTGCATGATTTTCTGCAGTGCCTGGGAAATTTTATCTTCATCACCTTTATTCTTTGCTTTATATCTCATGCCGGTATATGGCTCTGAAATACTTGTCCGGATAAAGAGTATCGGATTGGCTCTTGTAGACAGGGAATCGGTTGTCATAGCTCCGGAAAGCTTTGCTAATGCTCCGATATCTCCGGCATGAAGCTCCGGTACTTCCTGTGGTTTGCTGCCGCACATTACATAGAGCTTTCCAATCCTGCCTTCTGTATCCCGATGATGATTAAAAAGTAAATCATCGGTTTTTAACACACCGGAATTTACTTTTATCAGAGAATATTTTCCAATAAACGGGTCTACAATTGTTTTAAAAATATATGCTGATTTTGGCTTTGAGAAATCATAATCTGCGGAATATACTTCATTGCTCTTGGCATTAATTCCGGTACAGGAACGTTTATCCGGGCTTGGGAAGTATTTTATAATGTCATCTAACAAGGTATACATACCCTGTGCAAGAATGCTGGAACCCATGGAAACCGGAACCATGCTGGCATCCGCCACATTAACGCGAAGTGCCTGACGTATTTCGTTTTCTGAGAATTCATCACCATTAAAATACCGCTCCATGAATTCTTCACTGGTCTCGGCTACGGCTTCCATCAGGGCATCGGTACAGATTCCAAGGTTATTCTGGCTGTATTCCGGAATCTCACATTCTACTACTTCACCATTATCATTCCATCTCTGGGCACTCTTACGAACCACATTGATATATCCTACAAATTTCTCGTTTTCACGAATCGGCAGATGGAATGGTGCAATCCGCTTGCCATATAACTGCTGTAAATCTTCTACTACCTGCCGGAAGCTTGCATTATCAATATCCATCTCCGTTACAAATATCATTCTCGGAAGATTGTATTTCTCGCAGATTTCCCATGCTTTCTTCGTACCAACTTCAATTCCGTTCTTGCCTGATACAACGATGATCGCTGCATCTGCGGCACTGACTGCTTCTTCCACTTCACCGACAAAGTCAAAATATCCCGGAGTATCTAAGAAATTAATCTTGGTATTATCCCAGATAACCGGAACAACCGAAGTATGGATGGAAAACTGTCTTTTGATTTCTTCTTTATCAAAATCACTGATAGTATTTCCATCACTGATTTTTCCCATACGATTTGTAATGCCGGATAAATATGCCATTGCTTCTACCAGACTGGTCTTTCCCGCTCCACCATGTCCTAAAAGCACGACGTTTCTGATTCTGTCCGTTGTAAATACTTCCATATATCATTCCTCCTGTACTATAGATTTATGTATATATTTTACTAAATCAAGTTATTTTCTTCAACTATATTATGTATTATACACAACATTTATGAATGAATTGTAAATGTGCAGTAAACATTTTGCACTATTTTTGATCATTTTATTGTGAAATTTTATATTTTCGCACGTTAAACTTTAACACTTTAAAGTATTGACATTATATTCTGATTCCGTTATAGTATACATGCACCACCGGAGAGATACGGTTGCATTCCGTTTCTTCTCATATTATAATAGTCCGGTCAGGTGACATTTTTTTAAGTGAGGATTATAAATTATGATTATTGTGATGAAACCATCCGCTCTTCCACAGGATGTAGATAAAATTGTAGATGCAGTGGAAAAAGAAGGCTTAAAAACACATCTTTCGCATGGGGAAGAAGTTACAATCATCGGAGTTGTCGGTGATAAAACCAAATTAGATATTCAGCGCATTGAAGCCAGCCCTGAAGTAGAAAAGGTAGTTCCGATTACCGAAAGCTACAAGCTTGCCAATAAGAAGTTCCACCCACAGCCAACCAGTTTCAAGGTTAAGGATACCGTAATCGGTCCTGATACCATGACAATTATGGCTGGTCCTTGTGCCGTCGAAACAGAAGAACAGCTTCTTTGCATTGCCCGTGCAGTCAAGAAGGCAGGAGCAACCATTCTTCGTGGTGGTGCTTACAAGCCTCGTACTTCCCCATACTCTTTCCAGGGTCTCGAGGAAGAAGGTTTAAAATATATGAAGACCGCTTCGGATGAAACAGGTCTTGCAACCATTTGTGAAGTAACCAGCGCACATGCCGTAGAATCTGCTGTAAAATATGTCAGCATGCTTCAGGTCGGTGCCAGAAATATGCAGAACTTCGAATTATTAAAAGAAGTTGGCCGTGCCGGTCTTCCTGTCTTATTAAAGAGAGGTCTGTCTGCTACGATTGATGAATGGCTGAATGCAGCAGAATATATTATTTCTTCCGGAAGTCCAAACGTTGCATTATGTGAACGTGGTATCCGTACCTTTGAGACTTCCACCAGAAACACTTTGGATTTAAGTGCAGTATGTGTCTTAAAGGAACGTACCCATCTTCCGGTCATCGTTGACCCAAGCCATGCAACCGGTGTCCGCTCTTTCGTTGAGCCGCTTGCTAAAGCCGGTATTGCCTGCGGTGCCGATGGTCTGATGATTGAAGTACATAATGACCCTGCACATGCACTTTCCGATGGTCCGCAGTCTCTGAACTTCGAACAGTTCGATTCTGTTATGGAACATATCAAACCATATATTTCCTTAAGCGGAAGGAGCTTAATGTAACATGGACTTTAAGAAAATCGGTTTTATTGGTCTTGGTCTTATCGGCGGTTCGATGGCTAAGACCATAAAACGCATTTACCCGGAAACAGAACTGATTGCCACATCCGGTCATCTTTCTACCATAACTGCAGCTTTTGAGGACCATACTATTTCCAATGATACACTGCTTGCAATGAAAGATTTCTCCGACTGTGATATTATCTTTCTCTGCTGTCCGGTACAGAAAAATATTGAATACATAAAAGAATTAAAGCCCTTTTTGAAAAAGGGCTGTATTCTTTCTGATGTAGGAAGTGTCAAGGGGATATTCACGAAAGCATTACCGCCCTTGAGTTAGAATCCTTTTTTATTGGCGGACATCCTATGGCAGGTTCTGAAAAGACCGGCTATCAGGCTGCAACCGCCTATTTATTGGAAAATGCTTATTATATTTTAACCCCGACTGCAAAAACTGATACCACAGTGCTTCATGCGTTCCGGGATTATATTGCATCCTTAGGCTCAGTTCCTATGATTATGGATGCGAAAACCCATGACCATGCAACCGCTTCTATCAGTCATCTGCCGCATATTATTGCAGCAAGTCTTGTGAATCTGATTCGTGAAACCGATGATGAAAATGAGACGATGAAGACGATTGCAGCAGGCGGATTTAAAGATATTACAAGAATTGCATCCTCTTCTCCTGTAATGTGGCAGCATATCTGTGCCTCTAACCGGGAGCAGATTTTAACACTCATTGACCGCTATACGGAAGAATTAAATACCATGCGTAGTCTGATTGCAGAAAAAAAAAAGAAAAGGAAATCTATGATTTCTTCTCTCATGCCAAGGATTACCGGGATTCTATCACCATTACTTCTTCCGGTCCATTGCGTAAAGTCTTTGAATGTTATTGTGATCTGATTGATGAAGCCGGTGGAATTGCAACCATTGCTACGATTCTTGCCAGCAACAATATCAGTATTAAAAATATTGGAATTATCCATAACCGTGAATTTGAAAACGGTGTACTTCGTATTGAATTATATGAAGAAAAAGCACTTAACTGTGCCATTGCACTGCTTCGCAAATATCATTATACGGTTTATGAGAGATAAGTTTTTGATTGATTTTTCAGAAGAATTTAAGATACATCCAGAAAGGATTTTATTATGCAGATCAAAAAAGCCCATGCCTTACATGGAGAAATAAATATTCCGGGAGACAAATCCATTTCCCATCGTGCAATTATGTTTGGTTCGCTTTCCAACGGCACAACCGAAATCACCAATTTCTTAGAGGGTGCCGACTGTCTTTCTACGATTTCCTGCTTTCAGGAAATGGGCATTAAAATTGAGCAGAAAAAAAACTGTGTACTTGTCCATGGAAAAGGATTACACGGTCTAAAGGAGCCACAGCATATCTTAGACGCGGGGAACAGCGGAACTACTACCCGGCTGATTTCTGGTATCTTAGCCGGTAATCCATTTGTCAGCCAGTTAGATGGGGATAATTCCCTTCGCACCCGTCCCATGAAGCGTATCATGGAACCGCTTCGTCTCATGCAGGCAGATATCGAAAGTTTAAAGGATAACAACTGTGTTCCTTTAAAAATAACCGGACATGAATTACATGCCATTGATTATACTTCAAAGGTCGCATCTGCCCAGGTAAAATCCTGTATACTTTTAGCCGGCTTATATGCAGACGGAATTACCAGCGTAACGGAACCGGTACTCTCCCGCAACCACACAGAACTAATGCTTCGCTCTTTCGGTGCTAAAGTCACCTCCGAAGGAACAACTGCATCCATTGCACCGGATCCTGTTTTAAACGGACAGAAAGTGGAAGTTCCTGGAGATATTTCTTCGGCAGCCTATTTTATTGCGGCAGCGTTACTTACTCCTGGTTCCGAAATCTTAATCCGCAATGTTGGAGTCAATCCCACAAGAGACGGCATCTTAAAAGTTGCCAAAGCAATGGGCGGCTCCATCGAACGGCTGAATCCAAGAACCGCATCCGGTGAGCCGGTCTGCGACCTTCTGGTAAAAGGCAGTTCACTTCATGGTACCGTGGTGAAAGGGGAACTCATCCCGACTTTAATCGATGAAATCCCTGTGATTGCTGTTATGGCAGCCTTTGCAGAAGGAATCACCATTATCCGGGATGCTGCAGAACTTAAGGTAAAGGAAACCGACCGTATTCTTACGGTAACAGAAAACTTAAAGTTATTAGGCTGTGATGTTACCCCAACGGATGATGGCATGATTATTCACGGCGGAAATACCTTACACTCCGCAGCCATTGATGCAGGACTTGATCACCGGATTGCTATGAGCTTTGCCATTGCTGCGTTAAATATTGATGGTGGTATCGAATTAGAGCATTCCGAAATTGCGGAAGTTTCATATCCTGATTTCTACAAAGATTTAGAGAAATTATCTACGTAAATCATATGTCAGATTATAAATCCACTTAAAAAAGCACCAAATCTGCTACAGGCAGTTTTGAAAACATTAAACCGCTTTCAGCCCTTTATTTTCAAGGGTTAAAAGCGGTTTTCATCAACACATTTTATTCTGTAACTCAGTTTTTCTTTTTAGACATCATTGAAAATCTGATAAATATCAATTTTTAATGCATCGGTATCTGACATTCCAACAAATACACAGCCATATTTATAGGTTCCGTCCCCCTTCGGGTCACATCTGACAATCTCAAGTACCGCATCAATGACCTCTTTCGTCCAGATCTGAATCTTGGTATCATAGTAGGTTCCAACTTTCAAATTCTGGTCAGAAACAAATCCGATTCCGGAACGTGAAATATCAGTAACTACCACATGAATAAATTTTAAAGTAGTAATATCATCCTGATCCAGACGTTCCAGCTGAACAGATACATCTAAATCCAATCGTTTATGTTTTCTTCTCTCGTCCATAGTCCTCTCCTTCTATCAAGATTAAAGCTAATAAAATTATTTTATCCTATATTTCGAATTCTGACAATAAGAAATTATTTTATCAGCATAGCATCCCCAAAACTAAAGAAACGGTATTTTTCTTCTACTGCTTTCTTATAGGCAGCCAGAATATGTTCCCTGCCTGCCAGCGCAGACACCAACATCACAAGTGTGGATTCCGGCAGGTGGAAGTTTGTAATCAGAGCATCTATAACCTTAAACTGATAGCCCGGATAGATAAAGATTTCTGTCCATCCGCTCTTTTCCCGTAAAGTGCCATCTTCTTCTGCTGCAGACTCTAAAGTTCTTGTACTGGTGGTTCCCACGGCAACTACCCGGTGGCCATTTGCTTTGGCACGATTGATTTTATCGGCTTCCGACTGTTCGATCCGGTAGAATTCCGAATGCATATGGTGCTCTTCGATGGTATCTACTTTTACCGGACGGAAAGTGCCAAGTCCCACATGAAGGGTAACTTCTGCTATATCTATGCCCATATCACGAATCTGCTGTAATAATTCCGGTGTAAAATGCAGTCCCGCAGTCGGTGCAGCGGCAGAACCATCATATTTTGCATATACCGTCTGATAGCGGTTTTTATCCTTTAACTCATGCGTAATATAAGGCGGCAATGGCATCTGACCAAGCTGGTCTAAAATCTCTTCAAAGATTCCATCATAGTGAAACTGAATCAGCCGGTTACCATCTTCTACGACCTCTAAGACTTCTCCGGTCAAAGTCCCTCTCCAAAAGAAATCTTAACACCAGGCTTACATTTCTTTCCCGGTTTTACCAGTGTTTCCCAGATATCATTTTCTTTTCTCTTTAAAAGAAGAATCTCTATTTTGGCTTCCGTTCCTCTTTGACCCCAAACAGTCTTGCCGGAATTACCTTGGTATTATTTAACACAAGACAGTCTCCCGGCTGCAGATAATCTACTACATCACGGAATATTTTATGTTCAATGTCTCCTGTTTTCTTATCTAAGACCATGAGTCTGGAACTGGAACGATCCTCCAGAGGATCCTGCGCAATCAGTTCCTCCGGTAAATCGTAATCAAAATCTTTTACATCCATGTTTCTTTCCTCTATTTCTAAGCTCTCAGTTCAATCTTCATTGCTTCTAATGCTTTTACAATGCGGTTCATTGCTCCGCTTAAATCTGCTTCCTCTAAGTTCTTATCCTTTGCACGGAAGGTCAGTGAATAAGCAATAGATTTATAACCCGGTTTAATCTGGGCTCCTTCATAAATATCGAACAGTGTGTAGCTCTCTAAGTAAGCGCCGCCCTTGCTATCGAATACTTTTTCGATATCTCCTGCAAGAATCTCTTTTGGAACAACCATACTGATATCACGGGTTGCTGCCGGGAATTTGGCAATACCTTCGTATTTACGGTCAAAGGTTGTTTCATCCATAATAGATGGCATATCAATCACTGCAACGTATACCCTGTCTTTGATATTGTAATTAGCAGCTACAATCGGATGAACCTCTCCTAAGTAACCAACTACTTTACCATCATATACAATGTTTGCCTGACGACCCGGATGCAGATAAGGTCTTCCGGACTTTGGATCATATTCAGCTTTCTTCGTCATTCCAACTTTATAGAAGAATTCTTCTACCACGCCCTTCATGGTAAAGAAATCACCTTCACCATACATACCAAAAGGGTAAACTGCATTCTCTCGTCCGGAAGTTCAGTTACCGGTACACTCTTTGGCAGATAAATGTTTCCTAATTCATAGAGACGTACATCTTTATTTCTTCTGTTATAGTTGGTTGATAAAGATGTCAGCATTCCATTTAAGGATGTGGTACGCATAATACTGAAATCCTCTCCCAGCGGATTGGAGATTGTTACGGTCTGGCGTAATGGTGAATCTTCCGGAAGTAATAATTTATCAAATACCTTCGGACTTTCGAAAGAATATGTCATGCTCTGGGAGAAGCCGCAGAACTCTGCAATTTCCCTTGCAATTTCTTCGATTCTTAATTTATAGGATAACATTCCGGTAGTAGCTTCTCCGCTTGGCAGGGTTGTTGGAATGTTTGCATAACCAAAGAATCTTGCTACCTCTTCTGCAAGGTCTGCATCACACTCTAAGTCCTGTCTCCAGGATGGAACTAATACTTCATTGGTTTCTTTATCATAACCTAATTCCAGACGTTTAAAATAGGAAAGCATTTCTTCCGGCTTAATATCGGTTCCTAATAATTTATTGTATTTCTCCGGTTCAAAAGGAATCCGTCTGCCTTCTTTCTTATTCTCGTAAATATCAATGGCTCCGCCAACTACTTCACCAGCGCCTAATTCTTCGATTAACTGGCAGGCTCTGTTCATAGCTTCCATAGCAAGGTTCGGATCCAGACCTTTTTCAAATTTGGAAGACGCATCGGTACGAAGCCCGATTTTCTTACCGGAAAGGCGGATATTGGTTCCATCGAAGCAGGCTGCTTCAAACAGCATGGTTTTTACATCGTCTGTAATCATGGAGTTCTCACCACCCATAGATACCTGCAATACCGATTGCTTTCCTGCCATCACAAATCATCAGAACGTTTTCATCCAAAGTACGCTCCTGACCATCCAAAGTTGTAAACAATTCGCCTTTTCCGGCACGTCTTACAACAATCTCTTTTCCCTCGATGGTATCCCAGTCATAGGCATGCATCGGCTGTCCGTATTCTTCCATAACATAGTTGGTAATATCCACAATGTTATTGATTGGACGGATTCCCTGTGCGGCAAGTCTGCGCTGCATCCACTCCGGTGACGGTGCGATCTTAATATTTTTTACTACACGGGCGGTATAACGAGGACATAATTCTTTGTCTACTACATTTACTTTAACATAGTCATTGACATCCTCATTATTTCCGGTCTCAGTTACAACCGGCGGTACAAATTCTTTCTTAAAGGTTGCTGCTGCTTCTCTGGCAATTCCAAGGATTGAGAAACAGTCTACACGGTTGTTTGTAATCTCATATTCCACAATAGTATCGTCAAAGGCCTAATGCTTTAATTGCATCATCACCCGGTTTTACCTCATCCTCTGCGAAGATGTAGATACCATATTCCGGAGCTTCCGGATACATATCACGGGTAGAACCAAGTTCTTCAATGGAGCACATCATTCCATTGGACTCAATTCCTCTTAATTTACCTTTTTTAATTTTGATGCCGCCTTCTGTCATCTTTCCATCATGTCCACCGGCAACACGTCCGCCATCTAATACAACCGGAACTTTATCTCCTTCTTTTACATTCGGAGCACCGGTTACAATCTGGATGTCCTCACCTGTTCCCACATCTACCTGACAGATGATTAACTTATCAGCATCCGGATGCGGCTCGATTTTCTTAATCTGTCCAACAACGATTTTCTCTAAATCGGCATCCATTTTCTTGTAAAATTCTACTTTTGAACCGGACAGAATCATTGCATCGGTATATTCCTGTGCATCTACATTAAGTCCCGGAACCAAAGCTTCTATCCATTTTAATGATGTATTCATATTGTTTCTCCTTCTATCAACTCTCTACTGTGTTCTTTTCTTTCCGACTACAGGAAACATGTCCCTTCAACTTCCCTGTTCATTAAAACTGTCTTAAGAAACGGTCATCATTCTCATATAACAGACGCATATCATCAATTTCATATTTCAATAAAGCAATACGCTCAAGACCAACTCCGAATGCAAATCCGGAATATTCTTCCGGATCAATACCGCTCATACGAAGCACCCTCGGATGTACCATTCCACAGCCTAAAATCTCGATCCAGCCCTCACCTTTGCAGAAACGGCAGCCTTTTCCACCGCATTTAAAGCAGGAAACATCCATTTCCGCCGATGGTTCCGTAAATGGAAAATGATGCGGACGGAATTTTACTTTGGTTTCCGGTCCGAACAGACGGGCTGCAAACTCCTGCAGCGTTCCCTTTAAATCTGCAAATGTAATATTCTTATCGATTACCATTCCCTCAATCTGGTGGAAGGACGGTGAATGGGTTGCATCCACTTCGTCAGAACGGAACACTCTTCCCGGTGCGATCATACGGATCGGAAGCTTGCCTTCTTCCATGACACGCACCTGTACCGGTGAAGTCTGGGTACGAAGCACGATTTTATCATTAATATAGAACGTATCCTGCTCGTCTTTTGCAGGATGATTTGCAGGAATATTTAACGCTTCAAAGTTATAATAATCATATTCTACTTCCGGTCCTTCTACAACTTCATATCCCATACCGATGAAGATACGCTCTACTTCTTCCAGTGCAATCGTATTCGGATGACGATGGCCGACACGGTTCTTTTTAGCCGGAAGTGTAACATCAATTACTTCATGTTTTAATTTCAGTTCCATCTGGGCAGCTTCTAATTTCTGCTTTGTCTCATCCAATTTCTTTTCAATAGCTTCCCTGGTCTCGTTTACCATCTGTCCGACCTTCGGTCTGTCTTCTGGTGCAACGTCTTTCATACCTTTTAATACAGCGGTAAGTTCACCTTTCTTTCCGAGAAATGCAACTCTGACATCATTCAGTTTGCCAAGTTCGCCGGATGATTCAATCTGATGAATTGCCTCTTCCCTGATTTTCTGCAGCTTTTCTTTCATAATAATATCTCCTTCTATCATTTTATTTCATTCATAAATAAACTACGAGAAACACGCTTTGCGAATTTTTCACGTAAAAAAAGACGCGAAGCATTTTCTTCCCATAGGGACGAAATTACTCCGCGGTACCACCCTGATTTCTAAATCATTAGACACTTATAAATACTTAACGCGTATCACGTCACAGACTACTAACATTCACCTGTGCAGCTTCCGTGCGAAATTCAATTACTGCCTTACCTTAAGGAAACTTTCAGCCGATGATTTCCTCTCTCTTAAAAAGTACAATAACCTACTGAACACTTTCATTGCCTTTTACTTTTTCACTAAATGTTATAATACCACAGGGTTTCTAAAACTTCAAGTTATTTTTTATCCCGTTTCCGCTCCTTCTTCTGCTGTATGAATCCTGCAATATATTCGTCGAATACCACATTGAATTCCGCACATAACATCAGGATATACATGCAAAAATACATCCATAACATAATTAATACCAATGTAGTCAGGCTTCCATACATGGAAAATCCATTAAAATAATTCACATAGATAGATAATCCGGCAGAAAACACACACCAGGCAATGGCACAAAGTACTGCACCCGGAAGCTGGGAACGAAAGGTTGCCTTACGGTTTGGTATCAATGTAAAAATCACTACAAAGAGAATGACTAACACCAGTATCATAATAAGGCTTCCACGTTCAAATATGAAGCTTACAATATGTGTCATTATCGGAATATGCTTCACCAGAAGATGTTCTAATGATTTGCCAAATACCAGTAATACCAGCGAGACTACAATAGCAATGACAAATACAATGGTATAAATAACCGCCCAGAAACGGAGTACAAACCAATTTCTTGTCTCCACAATATCATTTACCACATTCAACCCATTTGCCATATACTGCACACCCTTGGCTGCCGACCACACTGCTGCGATGGCTGCAATCGATACGATTCCAAAGGATTTGGTATAGACTTCATTGATAATATTTACCAGGAACGGTGCAATATATTCAGGCATTGTTTCATTTACAATCTGTAAAATCATCCCTTCCGTTACCGGCGTGTACTGCAAAAGGGAACTGAATACCATAAGAAACGGGATGCTGGATAAGAGGATAAAAATGCCGCCTGCGCTGCAAATGCATTGATATTATCCCGTTTACATTTATCTAAAAATGATTTTACATTTCCAATCAGTTTCCAGAGCAAACTTATGCACCCCCTTCTTCCTTCGTCATATTTTGTGGCTGATATAACTCAGTCAGTTCTGTATCCTGATAAAAATAATTTAATATCCTTTTATAATCAAAGCCCTGCCCGCAAAGCTTTTGTGCCCCATTCTGGCTCATGCCAATGCCATGACCGTAACCACCGCCAAGGACTGCATAAGTTCCATCCCCTTTTGCCTGTATACTGATATAAGCACTGGGCAGAATACTCATTTCCACACTGCTTCCATCCAAAAGGTTAATATTCGTAATACCACAGCCCAAAATTGCACGCATATTATATTCGGACTGTACGCTGACTGCACCATTCTGGAAATCAAGTTCCAGTTCTAAAATAACACCACTCTGATTGCGTTTTACCACCTTTATTGCCTGCAATGAGCCAAAGTTGCTGCAACTGTCTGTTTTTTCCGTCTTAGATGCATCTTTATAATAACTAATAGCCTCCGGCTGGTGCTCTTTTCTATCGGCTATCGTATGAAGCAATGTCTCATCTTTTCCCTGGAAATCAAGCACAGTATTCCAACGGAAATATTTCAAATCCGATTCATAGCAGGCACTGTCTACGTTACTGATATAATCCAAGAAGCTTTTTTCATCCGATAAATCAATGGGATTTTCTTCACTGCGCACCCAGACGCCCTGCAAATAACCATAAGCATCTTTATCAAGATTCCAGGCTTCGTAATCTCCGGTATGGCATAGGATGTGGAATAATAATAAGTCTCTATAATATCCCCTTTATAAGAAAGTACCTGACCTTTCGTCTCATCTACTGCAGCTACCGTTTCCGGCGTCTGATTCTGCTTATTATACACCTGAAAATTCACACTGTCATCTACATGTGCTCCATAAGCTTCATATTTATTGTGCATCATCTGGATATAAGCATAGCTTCTGGCACAGACAGCCTGTGCTTTTAAGGCTTCCATTCCATAAGAAGATGGAACCTCACTTGGGATAACGCCCTTTACATAGGATTCTAAATCCACTACATTTACCACTGTATATCCTTCCGGATACATACGAAGCTCCATGCTGCCTGCATAAGCCGGAGATATGCGATTGCCCTGATTGTCAGTAAAATAGAATGGCGATGTGCCATCCTCTGCGACTAATGAAACAGACGATGTTGTCAGTATATTGGCATAACAGGATGCTGTAATCACGCTTCCTGCTTCTAATACAGTTTCCGTTTCTCCATAATAAAGATGCACCGGCACATCCGATACCAATGATACATCAGAACGGAACATATTATCATTGTCTAATAACAAAACACGGATGTTTTCTATTTTAGCAGGCTCTGTCAAAAGAATGGCGCAGATCTGTTTTTCTGCCACTACAAATGTAATTTCCATGTTTTCCAGCATCAGTGCATCCATGGAGACTTCCCGGATTCCATCATAAGTTGCATATATTTTCATGGCTTCATCTATCGCAACTTGTCAATATCCCTTAATCTCCATTGCGGTATCTGTTTTTGATATCAGCTTTCCGGTAATGGTATCTTCCTTCCGGCTGATTTTATGTATCTTTTTTTCACTGAACGAAATATCTGCTACGACATTTGATAATTCTTCATTGGTATCAACCGGCAGCTGGTATTCTGTTCCCTGATAAAGAAATGTAAGATTTCCTTCTATATTTGAAATGAGATAGGCATTTTTCAATGCCACATCTTCTTTATCCTTTGCGGCGACCCCGATTACTTTATCCTCCAACAGATAAACACCATAACTGTGAAGCTTCTGATACCACTTTGGATTGGATGTAATGGTATAAGTGCCATCCTGTGTGGTAAGCTGCTTTTTTTCTTTTTCAATACAAGAATGTCCTTTTTTAAGACAGACGTATCGGTATCAAGATAACTTAAAATTTCATCATATATAGCAAACCAGGCTGCCCGGTCAATGTTTTTTTCGAATCATCCAAAGGAATATATTCTTTTAAATGAAGCAATTCCAGAATGCCACTTACATCATCATAGGTAAGTGTTCCCTGTTGCGGCAGTTTTTCAGCCCATTCGTCCTTGGAATAATAAGTAAACTGCAGCAGGGAGGGAATCTCATTCCGATAAACACATTGTTCGGAATATCTATTTTTCTCCCCTTTTGTATCCGTTATCAGAACTACCAGTATAAGAACCAGAAGTGCTCCACAAAACAGCAACAGATAATTACTTTTTTTACTTTTCACTTTTCGCATAATAACTCCTTTATTGCCTGTTGCAGAAAAGAAGCTGCTTTTCAGCAGCTTCTTTTTCTCTTTTGTATTTTCGGTTCTTTTGTAAACATGCTTCTTTGGTATACTATATGTTTATCTTCCGTACCTTATGATTCTTTTGTACACAAAGATTCTTTCGTCTATTCATACCTTATCTTTAGCAAATATACCCAAAATGCCGTTTCCTAGTATTTTGACTCCTAGCAAAGCTAGGTGGGTAACCTCAACCAATACTCTGCCTTCCACTGCAAACGGAGCCTGACATCCTATTGGAAATATTGGAATCCCGTTTAAAGTAAATGTAGGTTCAAAATAACAGGCGTGTCGAACATCCCAGGCATAAAACTATCTGCTTTTTGTAATTGTTATTATACTCTAATATGTGTCGTTTTTCAATGTAAAATTCCTGTCAAATTGTGGAACAATTTATGATTGCAGATCTTTTGGCGAAAAAGATGCCGGAAATAGTTCTTCTAATTTCATGACTTTAATGCCTCCAGCTCCATCTTCCATAATTACCTCAAACGTGCTTCCATCTACAAACTCTGTCAGTACCTGCCGGCAGACACCACAAGGTGTAAGAGGTTCTTCCCTGTCACCCACTACAGCAATTGCCAGAAAATCTTTTTTCCCTTCCGATACCGCCTTAAAGACTGCTGTCCGCTCCGCACAGTTCGTGGGCGTAAAGGCTGCATTTTCGATATTACATCCGGTATAGATACTGCCATCCTTACAATAAAGGGCTGCACCTACATGAAAATTGGAATACGGTGCATAGGAATATTTTTGGCTTCTTTTGCCGCTTCTAATAATTGTCTTTTGTCCGTCTCCATGACACTCACCTTTTCTAAATTATTTCTGTTTTACAATTTTTTCATTATCTTATCATTCTTCATTGCTCTTAATATCTGCGATCCCAGAATATCAACGGCAGAACTTGTGCCAAGCCGTGAACAGCCTGCCTTAATATAATTTTCCATATCTTCTTTGGTACGGATTCCTCCGGCCGCCTTAATCTTAACCTCTGCTCCAATGTGTTCTTTCATTAATAATACATCTTCCATGGTAGCACCTGCCGTTCCAAATCCGGTGGATGTCTTGATAAAATCTGCTCCGGCATTGGTTACCGCATGGCACATGGCAATCTTTTTTCTTCTTTTGTAAGATAACAGGTTTCGATAATAACCTTTAAGATTTTATCTCCTGTTGCCTCTTTTAAAAGACGGATTTCCTCTTCTACTTTATGATATGCCCCATTCTTTACATCGCAGATATTAATTACCATATCAATTTCTTCTGCGCCGTCTTCCAATGCTTTCTTTGTCTCTGCCAGCTTTCCTTCAGTATTCGCATATCCTAAGGGGAATCCTACTACGGTACAGATATTGATTTTGTCTCCGTAAGTTTCTTTTACCCGGCTGATGTAACAGCTTGGGATACAGACTGATGCGGTATGGTATTTTATTGCTTCTTCACATAATTTTTCTATGTCCTTCCATGTGGTAAAGGCTTTTAACGCAGTATGATCCACATAACGATATAATTCTTCTTTTTCCATTTTGTGCCTCCGGTATTTTTTCTTAATTGTAATATATATTCTGTAATTTATCCAGCAAAAAACGTTTTATCAGAGAACATTTTTACATTAGTACCATCTTCCTATAATTCTAAATTTTTTAGAAAACAATTTTAAACTTTCTTTAAAATTTACGCTTTTTTTTCTTGTTTTCTACAACCGAAATATGATAACATATTAAAATAATTAAAAGAGGAGGAACAATATGACAGGACGTTTTTATGAAATCACACCGGAAATAATGGAACTTGCGAATAAATGCTCCGCATCATCCATCATTCCTTCTGAATTATATACGAAATATAATGTTAACCGTGGTCTTCGTGATTTAAACGGAAAGGGTGTTCTGGTAGGACTTACACACATTTCTGATGTATGCTCTACCAAGCTGGTAAATGGAGAATACATTCCAGCTGAGGGCGAACTTTATTACCGTGGCTATAACGTAAAAGATTTAGTAAAAGGAATTGCACCGGACAGCCATTTTGGATTTGAAGAATGTGCTTATCTTCTGATGTTTGGTGAGCTTCCAACCAAAGAACAGTTGAAAAACTTCTGTGGACTGCTTTCTGAATACCGTACACTTCCAACCAGCTTTGTACGTGATATTATTATGAAAGCTCCAAGCAAAGATATGATGAATACACTGGCACGAAGTGTGCTTACACTTTATTCCTATGATGACCGTGCCGATGATATTTCACTTCCTAATGTATTGAGACAGTGTTTGCAGCTTATCAGCTTATTCCCACTGCTTTCTGTATATGGCTATCAGGCTTACAGCCATTATCATGATGGTGCCAGCCTTTATATTCATACCCCACAACCGGAATTATCTACTGCAGAAACAATTCTTCATATTCTGCGGTACCGGACAGTAAATATGCCCCATTAGAGGCAAAGCTTTTAGATATTGCATTAATCTTACATATGGAGCATGGTGGCGGAAATAACTCTACTTTTACTACCCATCTGGTATCTTCTTCCGGAACCGATACTTATTCTGTTATTGCAGCATCCCTTGGTTCCCTGAAGGGGCCGAAACATGGTGGTGCCAATATAAAAGTGGTTCAGATGTTTGAAGATATGAAACGCACTGTAAAAGACTGGACAGACGAAGACGAAGTAGGTAAATATCTTACTGCACTTCTTCATAAAAAGCTTTTGACCATGCCGGTCTTATCTATGGAATGGGTCATGCAGTATATTCTCTTTCCGACCCAAGAGCAGTCATCTTCCGCGGTTTTGTGGAAAAGCTTTCCCAGGAAAAGGGATATGAAAAAGAATTTGCACTCTATTCTTTAGTAGAGCACCTTGCACCTGAAATCATCGCCAAAGAACGTAAAATCTATAAAGGTGTAAGTCCAAACGTAGACTTCTTCAGCGGATTTGTTTATCATATGCTTGACCTTCCCTTAGAACTCTATACACCAATTTTTGCAATTGCAAGAATTGCCGGCTGGAGCGCCCACCGCTTAGAGGAGCTTTCCCAGAATGGAAAAATTATGCGTCCTGCATATCGTAACATCGGTGAACGTAAAGAATATGTTCCGATTGACAAACGTTAAACCGCAAGATTCTGTCACCTGCAGCTTCTTATGGAATGCCTAGACACAAAAAACTGTAGTTCTTATCCGGTATCTTTTCCAGATATAAACTACAGTTTTTTATAAATTATTATAAATAAATATTTTTTATAAATACTTCTCTCTGGCATTCTTTAATGTACTGACCAAAAACAGACAGGATAACACCAGCAGCAGAAGGATTCCTGATTTAATAATAATCGGCAGTTTAAAGATGGTCTCACCCAATGCCGTCACAATGCCATATACTAATGCCAGTGCTCCGCAAAGAAGCATTTTCGGTGTTACTTCTTCTCTTATCTTCTCCGGATGTTTACATTTCTTTAATTCCTCCGGCGTTGCCAAAAGGCTGCTTGTCTTTCCGGTACTTTTCATCCATATGCCATTCATAAGAACATAGACACCTACCAGTGCTACCACAACATCTACTACTAAATTCCAGTTTACTTTCATAATATGTAACCTCTTTTACTCTTTTTTTTTTCCTGATTCTGATTTATCTTACCACACTTTACATTGCTATGTGAACATATTTATCATATAACTTTCTATTTTTATTTGTTTTTTATGCAAAACCACGAATTTTATCGAAAAAGCCATTGAAACTTTAGTTCAACTATTGTAGTATATTAATATGTTCTAATTATTCTAGTTGTATTTGGAGGGATTATATATGAAATTAGACGAAGCAAAAATCCTGATTGGAGATGACTCCATTCTGGCGAGAAAACAGTTGAAAGACATTATTGCGCAGTATGGTGGTACAACTTTTGTTGAGGCAGCAAATGGTCAGGAAGCAATTGACAAATTCAAATCCGATAAACCTGATATCGTTTTTCTTGATATTGTTATGCCAGTAAAAGATGGTATTGCTGCTGTAAAAGAAATTAGAGAATCTGACCCGAAAGCGGTTATTATTATCGTATCTTCTGTTGGTACACAGGCTCAGTTAAAGAATGCAATTGAAGCCGGTGCAAAGGATTTTATCCAGAAACCGTTGAATGTTGAACAGATTGAGCGGGTACTGAAGAATTATTTTGAAGGGAGATAATTATGTATACACAGTTTTTTGGTAATTTTCTTTTAAGCAAAAGTGCTGTTCCTGCGGATAAGCTGGTAGATGCATTAGAGAGGCAGTCCTCTTCCTATCTGAAATTAGGTACTCTGGCAATTCATGCCGGATTATTAAATGCTTCCCAGGTTGACGCTATTATATGCCGTCAGACCCATGAAGATAAGAAATTTGGTGAAATTGCAATCGAAGGCGGATATCTTACAAAGGAACAGGTTGACAAATTACTCTCCTCGCAGAAACCAGACTACCTGCTTTTAGGTCAGATTTTGATTGAAGACGGACTGCTTACCAACAGTCAGTTTGAGGAATTACTTGCAGAATATCAGGCAAGTAATGAAATTGATGATTTAAATGTTGCTAACGAACAGAATGATATGGTTGAAAAGCTGATTCATAAATTCTTCCATTTTGATAATTCTGATATGTCAGGAAAGATTGTTGCATACCTTAATCTTCTCTTTAATGATATCGTCCGTTTCATCGGAAAGGATTTTACACCATTAAATCCACTGATGAAATCCGAGTATATGACCAACTATTGTGTTACCCAGAAAGATGAAGGTTTACTTTCTTTCAATTCTGGTATAGACATGAGTAAATCTGTTGCAATTGCTTTTGCATCCCGTTATGCCAAAGAAGAATTCCATGAATTCGATGAGTATGTAAAAGCCTCTATCGAAGATTTCTTAAATCTTCACAATGGATTATTTAATGTAAATATGTCTAATGAATTTTCCCTGAATTAAACTTATGTCCTCCGGAAGTTCATGAGGAAGAAACACTTACAAATGCCACTAAGATTTATGCATTTCCAATTATTTTCCCATTTGGAACCATTCACTTCCTGATGGAAATCTAATCTTAAACCTTTACATTTTATTTACATAAACGAAACCCTGTCAGATTTCTCTGACAGGGTTTTGTTACCTTATATCCATAAGAAACTGCCGGTAGCAGATTCTCTATGTTTTACATAAGCATTTAGATATTTAAAAATGCTTTTACCGTCTTAGGCATATCTTCTACATCGCATTCTGTCTTATGAAGTACTTCTGCACTGCGGATGTCTTCAATTGCCTGTGGAACTTTTACATTTGCAATCTTGCTTAACTCATCTACCAGTTCAAAATCAGTCATGGAATCATATTTTTCTTTATCAATGGCATCCATTACGCTTCTGGTAAACTTGAACGGGCTTGCTGTTGATGCAATAACAGTCTTGGTATTATCACCGGTCTCTTTTACATATTTGTGGTATACACCGGTTGCTACAGCAGTATGTGTATCAATCACATAGCCGGTCTTCTCATAGAGGTCACGGATTACTTCTGCTGTTTCTTCCTCTGTGGTGTAATTGCCATAGAAGTCAGCAAGCTGGGCACGCATCTCATCGGTAATCATATATTTGCCCTCTTCTGTTAATGCACGCATGAATTCAGCATTTTTCTCTGCATCATTTCCGGCAATACGGTAAATCAGACGCTCTAAGTTACTGGAAATCAGAATATCCATGGATGGAGAAGAAGTTAGTACAAATTCACGGTTTCTGTCATAGGTTCCGGTTGAGAAGAAGTCAAATAATACTTTGTTCTCATTGGAAGCACAGATTAATTTTGCAATCGGAAGTCCTAAGTTCTTTGCATAGAAAGCTGCTAAGATATTTCCGAAGTTACCGGTTGGAACTACAACATTAATCTTCTCATCTTTTGCAATTGCACCATTTGCATATAATTTTGCATAAGCATATACATAATAAACAATCTGAGGAACAAGACGTGCCGATATTAATAGAGTTAGCAGAGGAAAACTGATATCCGGCTTTGTCCATCAATTCTGCCAGTTCTTTATCGGAAAACATCTTCTTCACACCGGTCTGTGCCTGGTCAAAGTTACCATGAATACCAACTACATGTGTATTTGCCCCTTTCTGGGTCACCATCTGCTTCTCCTGAATCGGGCTGACACCGTTCTTTGGATAGAATACAATAATCTTAGTACCAGGAACGTCTGCAAATCCTGCTAAAGCAGCTTTTCCGGTATCACCGGAAGTTGCTGTTAAAATAACAATTTCATTCTTTACATGATTTTTCTTTGCAGCAGTTGTCATAAGGTAAGGCAGAATGGATAATGCCATATCCTTAAATGCTATCGTAGCTCCATGAAAAAGCTCCAGATAATATGCACCGTCTGCATCTACTAACGGAGCAATCTCTTCTGTATCAAATTTAGAATCATACGCACTATTGATACAATCTTTTAACTCATCTTCTGTAAAATCCGTAAAGAAACGGCTCATGACTTCATAAGCAGTCTCCTGATAACTCATCTTTGCCAGGGTATCCATATCAACGTCAAGCTTTGGTAATGAATCCGGCACAAATAAACCACCGTCTCCTGCAAGACCCTTTAAAATTGCCTGTGAAGCTGTTGCCTTTTCATCTGAGTTTCTTGTACTTGTGTAAATCAAATCCATTTTTTGTCCCTCTTTTGCTCTCTGCATAAAATTTGTTCTGTCTTTCATTATATAAGAACCTGCAGTTTACTGTCAATAACTTATCCCAGAATAATTCCATGTATTCCCACTATCTATGGATTCAAAAAAAGAATTCCATCGTTTTCACCCATAGCAGATATTACTTTTATTATAAGTTTTCCATCTTTCTGCTGTGGCATCTTGCAATAATCATAGTCTGATATGGAAAATCCATACTCTGCTGCCGTGTCCGGAAGTTCTGTCACTTCATCCATGGAAAGCTCAATCATGGAAAATGTTTTCCCGCCATCCTGTGTCAGATAAAGTGTGGAATAATCACCTGACGCTCCGGCCAATCCGATAACGCCCAGATTTTCATTATAGAATTCTATTCCTTCTGCCACACCAATATTTCCATCAAACGGATCTGCATTTTGCTGATTCCAGCTCTGCCCGCCGTCCTTTGTCATTTCAAGCTCATAAAACCGGCTGCCGGTAGCTGCATCCGCCACCAACAGACGATAACCGGTATTGTCATCTAAAAAAAAGTACACGCTTCCATCTTCCCTGTTTTCTGTCCATGGTGTAGCCTCTTCTCCTTCTTCGTCCTCACTGCCAGATATAGTACTATTATCTTTATTCCCGTTTTTATCTCCTGTGGCATCACCGGAGCTGTTTTTGGCTTTCTCAATCTGTTCCTGCCGGTTTTGCTGGGCTAACACTGCAGCACTGGTATATTTTGGATTTATGATATAAGTTATAATTTCACCTGTATTTTCTTCGCCATCAGTAGAAAATGTAACTGCAAAACCTGTAACTTCTCCTCCATATTCCAACTGGCTTAAAATTGAATTTTCATTTGTATCTGCATTTCCATCTATATCTTCATTTTCATCTATATCTGCACTTTCTGCATTTATCACCTGCAGGCTATCTGCACTGGTAAAAGCTCTTTTCCCCGAATAACTTATTCCAAAGGTATGGCTCTTTGTTTCTTCTGCCCAGCTATCTACCCGTTCTTTCACCTTTATATTTCCCAATAGTTCAAAAAGCGGTGTCAGGTACATATCTTCTTCATAATCTGTCTTGGCATAATTATTGATGTAAACTGTCATTTTGCTGCTTTTCTTCCGGTTATAGTCCACAAGATAGGTTCTGGTTTCTCCATCCTCATCCTCCCCATAGAAAAATGTATCTATTGTAGCAATTTCTCCGGTAGCATAGAAAGTCACATTAAAATGGTTCACCAGATAAATTTTCTTAGGAAGCCCGATTTCATTATCCAGATCCTCCAATATCCCTGCCACACTGTCATCAAAGAAATTATCATGCTTTAATGTTATCTTTACTTCATCACTTTTTTGAAACCGTTCGGATGTCTTGAAAAAATATAACCCTCCAAGGCATACCAGTAACAGAATCATCCCTGCTTTTAGCCAGTTTTTTAATTGATATTTCTTTCTTGTATTTTCCCGCTTCAACAAATTGCTCCTTTCCACCTGCAATCATATCACTATTCCAATAACGCCGCCAAATATTCCTGATATTTCCACGAATTTTTATATCCTTGTAATTTCCAATATATATTGGTATCATAGCATATTTTTTATTTTAAAAGTTTGATATTTTCTTAAGATATTTTCCTGTTTTCATGCTTTCCTAAAAATGTTATACTCAAAGTGATGCTTACCGTAAGAACTCGCCACCGGCAGCTTCTTACAGATGATTTGTAACTAAGAATTTTAGAAATGTGAGGATTTACCATGCTTTCCGGTGCTTTTTCAGCCAAAACCAAAGACGGGACCATCTACTACCGTTCCAGTCTTACCTATAAAAGAAAACATATCAGTCTTGGAAGCTTTCCAACGGAGGAAGAAGCCCATCTTGCCTATAAAGAGGGGACTTCTCTACTTTCTGAGTCCGAAATCACACTGGAAAATTATACCGCATATATTAAACTTTTAGATTTTGCCAAAGCCATTACACTTTTAAATTTCCGTGATAACGGCGTCTATATCAAGAATCCGATTTATCTGAAGCAGAATTATTTTCTCTATTTTCTCGCACCACAGACGGAATATAAATTTGATATTGATGATTTATTCTTTTATTCCAGCCACAAGATTATGCAGCGTGGTGGCGGCTTTTTGTAAATGAATACGGCATGCAGACCGGGATTCTCTCCCGCTATGGAGTCCGTAATCATGCGGTACTGGATGTAGATTACACTTTCGCCAATGGTAACCCCTTCGATTACAGCTACGCCAATATTATTGTCATTAACCGCTACCGTGGAGTTGTACAAACAGAGCACAATGGACTCCTCCGTTATCAGGCTTTTATCCATATCAATGGCAATTATTCCATTGGTACTTATTCTTCCGAAGAAAAAGCTGCCATTGCCTACAACAAAGCTGTTGATCTGGCAAAGGCAGCCGGTATTCATAAGAATTTTGAAGAAAACTATATTACAGAGCTATCCGCTAGAGAATATGCAGAAATTTATACGAATCTTAAAATCTCTCCAAAATATATCAATTATCTTTCTACACTTTCTGCTATTTCTGATTGATATAATTAACCAGCCCTTCGCAGTCGATAATCTTCTGCATAAATGGTGGAGATGCCTGTCCCTGGAAACTCTTTCCAGTGGTCTTGTCGGTAATGACACCAGTATCAAAATTTACCTCTACCTCATCTCCTGCTTTGATTTCCAAAGCTGCTTCCTTACATTCAATAATCGGAAGTCCGATATTGATTGCATTACGATAGAAAATACGTGCAAAAGTCTCTGCTATGACGCAGCTTACACCAGCGGCTTTAATTGCAATTGGTGCATGTTCTCTGGATGAACCGCATCCAAAGTTCTTCTCCGCTACAATAATATCTCCTGCTGATACTTTATTTACAAATTCCTTATCAATATCTTCCATACAATGTAAGGCAAGTTCCTTAGGGTCGGAAGAATTCAGATATCTTGCCGGTATAATAACATCCGTGTCTACGTTGTCACCGAATTTAAATACTTTTCCTTCTGCTGCTTTCATGTTCTAATCCTCCTATACTTCTTCCGGGCTGGAAATCTTTCCTGTAATTGCACTTGCTGCTGCAACTGCCGGGCTTGCCAGATAAATTTCCGAATCCACATGTCCCATACGTCCCACAAAGTTACGGTTGGTTGTAGATACGCATCTTTCATTCTCAGCAAGGATTCCCATATAGCCACCAAGGCAAGGTCCGCAGGTCGGTGTGCTGACAATAGCACCTGCTTCAATAAAGGTTCTGATATATCCGGCTTCCATAGCATCCAGATAAATCTGCTGGGTTGCAGGAATTACGATTACACGTAAACCTTTCTTCACTTTCTTTCCTTTCAGGATAGAAGCTGCAATCTTAAGGTCATCTAATCTTCCATTCGTACAGGAACCGATTACTACCTGATCAATAGTAATGTCTCCTACCTCGTCAATGGTCTTTGTATTTTCCGGAAGATGTGGAAATGCTACGGTTGGGCGAAGTGTACTAAGGTCAATGGTATACTCCTCATCATATACAGCATCCTCATCTGCTTCATATACTTTATAAGGGCGCTTGGAATGCTCTTTCATATATGCTTCTGCTTTCTCGTCTACCGGGAAGATTCCGTTCTTTCCGCCGGCTTCAATTGCCATATTTGCAATGGTAAAACGGTCATCCATGGAAAGATACCGGATACCATCACCTACGAATTCCATAGACTTATATAATGCTCCATCCACACCAATCATTCCGATGATATGTAAAATAACATCTTTACCGCTAATCCATGGTGCTGGTTTTCCTGTGATGTTGAATTTAATCGCGGATGGTACTTTAAACCATGCTTTTCCGGTTGCCATTCCTGCCGCCATATCAGTACTTCCAACACCGGTGGAAAATGCTCCCAATGCGCCATAAGTACAGGTATGGGAATCTGCTCCGATAATAACATCTCCTGCAACAGTCAGTCCTTTTTCCGGAAGAAGTGCATGTTCGATACCCATTTCTCCTACATCAAAGTAGTTGGTGATTTCGTTTTTGCATGCAAACTCTCTGACGCATTTACAATGCTGTGCAGATTTGATGTCTTTATTTGGTACAAAGTGGTCCATAACCAGTGCGATTTTATCCTTATGGAACACTCCGTCTACTTTCATTTTCTCTATCTCATGGATAGCCACCGGTGAAGTGATATCATTTCCCAATACCAAGTCTAAATCTGCTTCAATCAACTGGCCAGCCTGAACAGAATCAAGTCCCGCATGTGCCGCAAGAATCTTCTGTGTCATTGTCATTCCCATTTGAAATTCCTCCTGAAATTAAATCATTTTTTCTATACTGTTGCTATTATAGCACAGCTAGTGGTATAATGGAAATACATATTAAACATATTTATTATGATTTTTAGTTATAAACACGGAGGAATCTATAAATGTTGCAGAGTTTATCCAGTTACCGTATTTTCTATACCGTAGCAAAAACACAGAATATATCAAAGGCAGCCAAAGAGCTTTATATCAGCCAGCCTGCCATCAGTAAATCCATACAGAAACTAGAGGAAAGCCTGGGCTGCGAACTCTTCCGCCGAAGTTCCCGCGGCGTATTGCTGACCGAAGAAGGCGAACTACTTTTTACTCATGTCAGTTCCGCTTTCGAAACTCTGACTTTAGGGGAAGATAAATTAAAGAACTCCTTAGAACTTGGTGTCGCCACTTAAAAATCGGTGTCAGTTCCACGCTCTGCAAATACATGCTTTTGCCTTATTTAAAGGATTTCACAAAACGTTATCCGCATATTAATATTTCTATCGTATGCCAGTCTACCAACGAATCCTTACAGATGTTAGAAGAAAACAAAATTGATATTGGTCTAATTGCAAGGCCGGAAAACCAGAAGACTTTAAATTTCAGCAATGTGGCTGAAATTGAAGATATTTTTGTTGCAACGGAAGCTTACTTAAACGTATTGAATGCAAGGGGCATTTCTTCCGATGCAATCTTACAGCATTCTACACTGATGCTTCTTGATAAGCACAACATGACCCGTCAGTATATTGATGATTATTTACAGGAAAATAAAATCGAGACCAGAGATTTAATCGAAGTCTCTACGATGGACCTCTTAATTGACTTTGCAAAAACCAACCTGGGTGTTGCCTGCGTCATCCGCCAATTTGTCCAGAACGAACTTGCAAATAAAGATTATTAGAGATTCCACTTGGTTTTCCAATTCACAAGCGTGAAATTGGCTTTGCTTATAAAAACACCTTAAAGCCTTCGAAATCCTTGGAATTATTTATTGATTTCTACCAGAATTTTCATCCGGGCGAATAAGATGCATCACTGTCAGTTTCTTACAAATGCCTGTCAGCTACGAGAAACATACTTTGAGCGTTTCTCACGGAGCGTTTTTACTTTACAGGAAAGCAATTTCCTGTAACTACGAGAAACACGCTTTGCGAGTTTCTCGAGTTATCGCGGTGCTCGCCAAATCCGCATGCAAGCATGCGATTTTTCTCGCTACTCGCGTAAAAAAAGCTGCCGCAATTGCGACAGCTTTTTATCATCTTTTGAAGTATCAGATTAGTTGTTAACCAGCTTATCTTCTTCGTTGTTCCAGCTGTATAACTTACGGATCTCCGCACCAACCTTCTCTGATGGATGCTCAGAAGCAAGCTTTCTCATAGCCTTGAAGTGAACCTGAGATCCAGCCGGAGACATATCCAGTAAGAAGTCTTTTGCGAATGTACCATCCTGAATATCAGAAAGGATCTGCTTCATAGCCTTCTTTGTCTCAGCTGTAACAATCTTTGGACCGGTTATGTAGTCACCGTACTCTGCTGTATTAGAGATTGAATATCTCATTCCTGCGAAACCTGACTGGTAAATCAAATCTACGATTAACTTCATCTCATGGATACATTCGAAGTATGCGTTTCTCGGGTCATAACCAGCCTCGCAAAGTGTCTCGAAACCAGCCTGCATAAGTGCACAAACACCGCCACAAAGTACAGCCTGCTCACCGAAGAGGTCTGTCTCTGTCTCTGTACGGAATGTTGTCTCAAGAAGACCGGCTCTTGCTCCACCAATACCAAGACCATATGCTAATGCCATATCTAATGCTTTTCCTGTTGCATCCTGCTCTACAGCTACAAGACAAGGAGTTCCCTTACCTGCCTGATATTCGGAACGTACTGTATGTCCAGGTGCCTTTGGAGCGATCATTGTAACATCAACATCCTTTGGTGGCTTGATGCATCCGAAATGAATGTTAAATCCGTGTGCGAACATTAACATGTTTCCTGGCTCAAGGTTTGGCTCGATATCTTTCTTGTACATATCTGCCTGTAACTCGTCGTTGATAAGAATCATAATTATATCAGCCTGCTTTGCAGCCTCAGCGGCTGTGTATACTTTAAATCCCTGTTTTTCAGCTTTAGCCCAGGATTTGCTACCATTGTAAAGTCCAATAATGACATCACAGCCTGATTCCTTTAAGTTTAATGCATGTGCATGTCCCTGGCTACCGTAACCAATGATGGCGATTTTCTTACCATCCAGTAAGGAAAGGTTACAATCTTCCTGATAAAAAATTTTTGCTGCCATTTTTTCAGCCTCCTGTTTTAATGATTAATCTAAATATGTAACATCGGCAGACCCTCTGGTCAAACCTGTGATACCGGTTCTAGCGAGCTCTAATATCTCATAGCCCTGTAACAGATCCATAAATGCATCTAATTTATCCTGATGCCCTGTCAGTTCAATTACCATGGAATCGTTGGTGACATCAACCACCTTGCCATGGAAAATATTGGTAACGCTTAAGATTGCCTGACGCTCTGTATCCTTCGCTTTAATCTTAACCAGAATCAGTTCTCTGGTCACTGATGTACCCGGTTCTAATTTTTAATATTCCGTACATCTTCAAGCTTTGCAAGCTGCTTTTCAATCTGCTCTAAAATCTGCTCGTCACCACTTGCTACTATAGTTATTCTGGTATATCTTGGATCTGCAGTTACACCAGATGAAAAACTATCAATGTTATATCCTCTCCGGCTGAAAAGTCCTGAGATATGACTTAATACGCCTGAGGTATTCTCTACTAAAATAGATAATGCCTGTTTTCTCATGTGAAAACCATCCTTTTTCTTTCATTCACATTACAGTTATTCTAGCATATCAGTTCTGTTTGTCAATACTAAAATGGCTTAAAGTAATAATATTTTTTTGTACAATAACCTATGGTTATATCATTAATAACAATAACATAAAACTACAAGAAACACATTTTGCAATTTGGCGGGCTGCCTGCATAAATTACGGCTGTGAATCCCTGTATTTCCGGATAATATCAATTGTCTTCTGATAATCCATTCTGACTTTCCTAAATTGCTGCAGCATCTCTTCTCCGTATATTTTATAGCGGAGCTGTTCGCACAGAATTATGCTTGATTTGCTCAGCCGTCCCAACCCGAGCGTCATGGTCTCTCCCTTTAAGGTATGTACCAGATCAAAGGCTTTCTCATAATCCCTTTCCTGTAAAGCTTCATCAATCCGCTGTACTTCATCGCTTTCTAAGAATTTTATCAAAAAACGGTGTACCAGCTCTTCCTTCCGGAGTCTGCGCATGACCTCTGCATAATCTCCCTCCAGTTCCTTGTAGCATTGCTCTAAATCCATACTCATATTCCCTTTCTGTTGATTTTCTCATAGCATTATAGTACACCACCGTTTTTTCTTTTTCAAGCAATTCTTCCTTATTGTCTGGTGTTTCCATCCGGCATGTTTCCACCCGGCATATTTCCACCCGGTGCATTTCCGCCCGGCATGTTTTCGCCAGATGAATTTCCACCCGGTGGATTTCCACCGGACATACCTCCGCCCATGCTGCCCATATCTGAAATTGTCAAATCTTAAGCATCGGTGAGTGTTGCATCATCTGCTGTCTGTCCTTCTTCCATTCGATATCTCCGTCTAATATCCGCATCACATCATAAATGGTAAGTATCGCTGATTCTTTTGCACAAAGCCCGTTTATCTTGCTTTTCTTCTCCCGGATTGGAAGAACTACTTTAAAATCAATCTCCTGATTTTTCGTCACTTCGGCTGTAATACTTCGCCATGAGCATTTGCAATTACTCTTGCCACAGAAAGTCCAATTCCGTAACCACCTTTTTTCTGGGTTCGTGCTGTATCAGCCCGGTAAAAACGGTCAAACAGTTTTTCAAGATTTCCCTCCGGCTGCACCGGCGGTTCATTCTGTTGCTTTACACTTTGTTGTGGTTCTTCCGAGAGCATAATAAGTGTCCTGGTTATTTCTTTTCTTGCATATTCCAATGTCTCTTCTCCATCATATACCGTATCAACCTGGTACTTATGAAATACAAGAATATCTGTAACAGCTTCTGCCATGTTTTCTTCGTCTTCTGCATAGAGTAACTTCATAAAAACATCCTCCTTGTTGCATAACCTGCCAGGCATACCATAACTAGCTTCTTACAAGCATTTTGGAACTATAGAAAACACATTTTGCAGGAAAGCAATTTCCTGTAAAATAAAAAAGCCAGGATAAAATCCTGACTATATTTTCGGGGAGTACCTCCCGAACTCCGAAGAACCTGAGAGGCATGAGTTATGAAAAATTATATTAGCTTAATAGCTAGTACTTTTACACTATATCTTATAAAAATATGTTTGTCAAGTGTTTCCCTACAATTTTTCTTAGGGACTTACTTGGGTATATTTCCGGTATATTTCCATTTGAATTTCTACAGTTTTTGATATATTTTTTCTACGTCATAATCCGGCGCCATAGTTGCTGCAATTTCATATATCTTCCTGATATTTTCCGGCTCTTCTTCCAGCATATCAGATGTTTCTTCTACGGAGTTGCCTTTTTGCAGTTTCTTGATTACCTGACGAATTAGTTGCAGTTTTTCGCCCTGCTCCAATTTATTTTCCAGTTCTTTTTCAATTTCATCTTTCATTAATTCACGCAATGCTTCACACATCTCATTTTTCCTCCTTAACAGACTATATACCTGCTTATTTGCATTTACACTTACTTGAAGTACCGAATCAATATTGCTCCGTTCATTCTTACTTTCCAAATAATGTATGAATTGAAATAGGACAACTTGACGGATTATCCAAATACTCTTGTGCATAGGAAAATACCGCATTTTCAGATCCACTTCCTGTTATCTTACCAACATAGATCTGCTCTCCCTGCTGTTCAATAAATACATGAAAATCTCTCATTTTATTTGCCTCGCTTTTCCATACACAAATCCATACCTAAAAGATTTACAATCTCAATCGCCTTCCAATCTCACACGTTTCCTTTCCTCTTTCCAGATCAGATATAAAGCTGACACTAAATCCTGTAAATTCAGCGATATAAGCCTGTGTATATCCCAATTCTTTTCTGCGTGTACGTAATTCGTTTCCAAAAGCTTCTGCATCTGCTATTTTCATAACGCCTCCTTGTCGCATAGTCGAACGGCTTATTTTAATTTTCCGCAAGCAAAAAAGGTCGAACGGCTTATTTTTGATATATTTATCATATACTAAGCCGTTCGGCTATGTCAATACCAGATGTGATATTTCATTCCTTCATATTTCACAGTAAGCTCAATCAATACCGTTTTACGAACCTTGAGACTCACCAATTTAAGTGCAGGAAAGCTGTTCATGCACAATCCTCGAAACATGCTGCATCGTACGCGAGCTTACATATGAACCATCTTCACGCTTGCATACAAAATTTACTTCATGCTCTGTACAAGTCTCACCTATTCTGTTTTGCGGAAGAACTGTGTTTCTTCTTAATACTTCATCCGTCACCTTAAAATCTGAATAATAATGTGAATACTACTCGTCATAATATTTACATATGGCGACTTGAGGGCAGCGTGCAGCTATTTTTACACCAAATCCAGAAAATGAGTAAAAAAAAGAGACCCATACCAAAAATGATATGAGTCTCCAAAAAGCCTATAAAATCAAGCTTTCTATTTAGAATTTACCAGCCTTTGCTGCTTCCTCAACAGAAACAGCAACTGCTACGGTAGCACCTACCATTGGGTTATTACCCACGAAATTCTTCCGTTTAATAATATATTTCACTATGTCATTTAATGTTCAGTAATGATTTCAAATTAGCCTATTACACGCTATTACCTAAATATTATTATGCTTACCAATATTATTTTTTGAAATATGTTATTTTCTACAATGTTGTCCTGTCGTTGACTTTGCCTGATTCTGACATTATCACACCACACATAACATCAAGTGTCTAACACGTTTTTATTATATCATCACCATCTTTTTTTACAATACTAACGCTTATGAAATATACTAATAAAAAACAAGGTCAGTCTTTCCACACCATGATGATTCCAAGACTGACCTTAATGTCACTAATCCATATTCTGTTGCAATTCTTTTATGTTGTCCAAATCAGACAAATCCATTCCTTCATATCTCTCAACAAAATCTATCAATGTTGATTTACGAACCTTTAGACTACCTAACCGAAGTGCAGGTAATAGTTTTCTGTTAATCAGCTCATATACCAGATGCACATCCACCCCTAATACCGCTGCCGTCTCACGCACATTGTACAAAAAGCTTTTCGTCTTTTAAATCCTTTTTATCCATTTTACACCATCCCTCCTAAATATGTTCCTAAAATCGTATTTGCATCAGTTTTGTAAAAATTAATAAATCTAAAAAGCATCTGAATACTCATTCCCTTTGAGCCTTCCTCAATTCGTGCATAATGACATAAACTCATATCCATTTCCTCAGCCGCCTTCATCTGTGTCATTTTTCTTTTTTTCACGTAAATCTCTTATACTATTTCCAATCACATATGGTTCAAATTTAGTTCTGCTCACTTCTGCCACCTCCATCAATTAACATCCATACTCCTCTGCATGTGATATTTTTCTCTTACTCATAATAAATTATCTCCTTTACGATTTCGTATTGGAGAGTTTTGGCGCCTCCACTCTCGTGACGTGCTCTCTCAAGCACATGTTTATTGTATATTGTCATGGATGAATTACCGACCGTGTTTACGCGACAATTTTGTCGTGTTAACACGACATTTGCATCTGCTTCTAATATACTTAAATATTTTTTTACAGATAGGACTTCCGTTCGAAGCCAAAAAAGAATCCATGCCTTTCCCGCATGAATTCATTTATCGTTCCTTACGCATCCTTATATTCTATTTTTAATGGTGTATGTGTCTCAAATATCTTTGCAAAATCAATTTCCGGATTAAACATTGTATAATGGTGTTCTTTAAACTGTAATACATAATTTGGCTGTCTCATAGATTCTGCCATATGGTATAATCCTCCCCTTTTTACTTTATCATAAAATATCTGTCATATATAAAGTCTGCTATAATTAATCCAATTATTTGTCGTATAATTTATCAACCTCGGCTTCATACACCGATTCAGTGTGAGTATCAAACAGCACCCATTCCACCAAATCGAAGCTGTCCGGAGTATCTTGCAAGAACCTGTTTACTGTATGTACCGCAATCTTTGCCGCTAACTCTACCGGAAAACTATATACTCCCGTTGATATGGAAGGAAATGCAATAGACCTGATTCCATTATCCATTGCCAGCTTCATAGAATTAAAATAACAGTTAGCAAGAAGCTCCTCTTCTCTATCCCTGCCACCATTCCATATCGGTCCTACAGTATGTATCACATAATCACATGGCAGATTATAGGCTTTTGTTATCTTTGCTTCTCCAGTCTCACATCCGTGAAGTGTCCTGCACTCTACCAAAAGCTCCGGTCCTGCTGCTCTATGAATCGCACCATCTACACCGCCTCCGCCAAGAAGAGAGTTATTTGCTGCATTTACGATTGCCTGCACATCTGTTACTTTTGTTATGTCACCTTTTATCGTTTTAATCAAATACATTTTCTTCTCCTTTATCTTCAACAATTAATGCTAAATAATATGCAAATGGAATCAATATTTTCTGCTGTACAGAACTCTCATCATACACAATTATCTTCTTTTGAATAGCATTTAAATCTGTGAAATACGCTAAATACAGACTGAACAATTCCCAATATGTTTGATCCCAAATCAAAGCCTTTTCTTCACTCGCTTTTTATAATACGTGGAAAAACATAATTTGTAGAAATCATTTTTATAGTTAATCCATAATTATTACAAACAGATTATATCACCCTATCTATATGATCTGCTGTATATTCAGAACCATTATCACGTACAATACTATTTTCATATATAAAATCATCAATTGTCATTCATATCACTTTTTCTAAACTCATCAATTATAAGGTCATCACAACTAATTGAATCATTTTTTATTTGTGCTTTTTATTTCCGCTACCAGTTCTTCATACTTACGTTCGTCAATAATATATTTCCGTTTAATCAGTATATAAGCAGCTCCTATAGAAATTACCGGAACAGCTACAATTCCAAGACGCAATATAAATCTTTGTCCGGCATCTGCTGTCTGAATAAATTTATCTGCCTGTACAATTACATTTTCCGAAGTAAGTTCTCCTGTACCAGCTTTTATTTCTAATCCGGATATTTTCTGACTGATTGCATAAATATTGCTTATAATCAGTATTAACGCAACAACCGCCTGATCAACTGCACTTGCCAGCTTTGTTGCAAAAGATCTTACTGCTGAGATAATACTGTCATGTCGTTCATGAAACCGGACTTCATCATACTCTATGGTATTATTTAACATGACAATCATCGTCATATTGAATGCCCCCTGCGAAAAGAAGATTAGAAAACCGATGATATTCAGTAAAACAACACTTTTTGGTACAATGTAGCCTACACTCATAAAAAGCATATACCCAATGACTGTAATGATGGTAGCTGCAGTTATAATCTGATTTCGTGTGAATTTTGAGGAAAGCCACGCAAAAGATGCCTCTGATATCAGCGTTCCTAATCCATACATAATTGTAAACCAAAATACAAGACTGCCACCTACAGAATATCCAAATTCAAAATAAAAGAAATTCATTCCAATCATAATCAGAAGAGCATTTCCGATTTGGAATAATAAACATGCAATTCCAATCACTATCAACTGATCATTTCTCAGGAATATATGAAACATATCTTTTAATGACAGTGTTCTCTTCTTTTCCGGTCGTTTTCTCTCTTTTACTCCAAACACTGTAAGCAGCTGGAAACCAATAAAACAAAAAGCAATCACAATCGCAGCCGTCCGATATGCCATAATCGCATTTCCAGCTACCATATCAGGGAGCAGACCTGCAACAGAAAACTGTCCGATACAGATAAAAATTCCCTGTACGGTTACCAGCCAGTTCCGTTCTCCCGGATCTGATGTAAGACTCGGCAGCATTCCCCAATAGGCAATATCATTCATTGTGTAAGTCATTCCCCATAAAAGATATCCCACTCCAAAAAATGCAACAAATCCCCATCCTTCCGGCCTTACTGTAAACAAGCAGATAATTATCAGGCTGTTTAAAATTACTCCTATAAAAATCCAAGGTTTAAATTTTCCGGCTTTCAAATGCGAATTTTCAATAATAATTCCCATCATTGGATCATTAATGGCATCCCACAGCAGACACACTACCATAATTGCTGATATTACTGCATATTGGGCAACTGTCAGTTTCATCGTATATTGAATATATGTAAGAAGAAACATAGAGACAAGTGCATACGCCATATCTCTTCCGGTTGCTCCTATACAATAGCTCCATTTTGTGCGCTTATCCAATTTATTGTTTTCCATATACGACTCCCCCTCTCCCTATTTCTTCAGCAGTCTTTTAAAAGCTTGCAAATATTTTTTATTAGCATTGTAAACTAACATATCGATTAACTTCGGAGTTGCAATTCCACCACTGGTTGCAATCAGTCCTTCCAGATTTCCTTCTTCGACTCCCATTTTTACCATTTTAAAGGCCGGGTCCCGCTCTGATTTTCCCCGAAGTATAATCTTAAGTCCGATATGTACGACTCCACGAACAAATTTTCCAAACATTGAGACATTTACCACATCCTGATAGGAATCGTAAACCGTATACTCTCCACGCTTTTTTTCTTTGTCATGTTTCGGTTCACCGCCTAATAGCTGATAAAATTGTTCTGCACTGATTTCCATTCCATGTGGCTGCTCTCTAAAATAATCCGGAAACAGTTCTCTTTCATTTCTAAAATAACTATTTCCTACTACTTCCATATTCGCCTTTAATTGCAAATCATGTACCGATGCTCCGATACAGATCTGATATTTGCCGCTTAACATGGAAAAGGCTTTTTCTCTACATCATAGACGGAAAAACTTCTTTCATCCAGCTCCAGTATAACTTCTTTTTCTTCTCCCGGATGCAGATATATTTTTGAAATCCCTTTAGTTCTATATGGCTTCTGATAACATCTGATTCAATCGGGCAGATATATAACTGTGCTATTTCTGCTCCACTCACTTTTCCGATATTTTTAATTTTAAAACGAATTTGTTTCTTTCCACCACTATATACTTCCGGTACATTCAATTCCGAATAGGAAAAAGAAGTATAGGAAAGTCCATAACCAAACGGATATTTTACCGGAACATGGAATGTCTCATAGTAACGATAACCTACAAAAAATGCTTTCCCTGTATTCTACATCATCATTCGGAGGTGCAAAATATCTCCATGCCGGAGTATCTTTTTCTGAAAACGGAATTGTCTCTGCCAATTTACCGGATGGATTTACCTCTCCACTGATTAAGTCAGCAACAGATTCCCCCTACAGCCTGTCCGCCGAGGTACATGTGAAGAATTGCTCCTACATTCTTTTCAAAACTAAAATCCATAGGCGCACCACCGAAACTAATTGCTGCAATATGATCTTTTCCGACAGTTTCTGCAATTTCAGCCAACAGCTCTTCCTGATTTTGAGGGATTTTAAGATTTTTCCTGTCGTATCCTTCTCCTTCGTAAGATTCGGTAAGACCGATAAAATATAGAATCACACAATCCTTTTTTCTATATTCCTGTTTCAGTTTTTCTATCGTATCCTGTAGTTGCTTTTCTCCGAATTCTTCCTTTTCATTCTGATATCCCTGTATATAAGTTACCTGATATCCTTTTTCACGTATTGCTTCAATCGCATTTGTCATCTTCGTCGGCTGGATATGACTGCTCCCACCTCCCTGAATCGCATCTGCCTGGCAAGCTCTCCAATAATGATTACTTTCTTCTCTTTTCCAATTGGCAAAACACTATTATTTTTCAAAAGCACTGCACTTTCATTTTCTAGTTTACGTGCCACCTGATTCTGTTCTTCCATATCTACCTTATAATTTTCTTCTATATTTTTATGAAGTGATACAAAATTCCGCAGAACATTCTTAGTCCAGTTATCCAGTTCCTGATCCGTAATCCGGCCATCCTTATACGCTTCTTTTAACACATCTGTGTGGAAGCCTTTCGGATCTGGCATTTCCAGTGTCAGACCATTTTTCATACAGCTTACAATATCATTTGCTGCTCCCCAATCCGACACCACACCACCTTGATATTTCCATTCTTTTCTCAGAACATCTGTCAGTAAGTATTTATTTCTTGCTCCAAATTCGCCATTAATCCTGTTGTATGAAGCCATTACAGAAGTCGGTTTTGCTTTTTTCACAACTTCTTCAAAAGCCGACAGATATATTTCCCTAAGAGTTCTTTCATCAATCTGGCTATTGGATGTCATTCGTCTTGTTTCCTGTGAATTAACAGCATAATGCTTTAAGCTCGTACCTATTCCAAGACTCTGTACACCTTCGATATATCCCGTTGCCAGCTTTCCTGTCAAATACGGATCTTCACTGAAATATTCAAAATTTCTTCCGCATAAAAGGAGAACGCTTGATATTGATTCCGCAGCCTAGCACAATGGATATCTGCTCTTTTTTTGCTTCTTTCGCAATCGCTTCACCCATCTTTTTAACAATAGCAGGATTCCAACTGCAGGCTATTGCACTTGCAGTTGGAAAACAGGTTGCTGGCTTACTGGTTTCAATATCCCCAACCTTTTCCTGCTCCAGTTTTCGAATCCCATGTGGTCCGTCTGTCATCATAATAGAGGGGATTTTCCCATTACAGTCATAAGTATGCCAGTCAACAGCACCGCCTAAAAAGCCGGATTTTTTCATCTATTGTTAACTGTCACATATTTTATCAATGTTCATCGCTTTTCCTCTCTTTTAATCTCTTAATTGCATTTTATCTATTTCCGGCATATAATTATATTGATTTATCGTGTTTTATGTCAATTTATCGTGTTTTTGACAGGAGGAATTACCTATGTATAAAATGAAGTCAGACATCAATTTTTCACTCACACATGAAATGTTGGAAAATGCAGAAAATGAACGGATACATACATCTTATGCACAGGAAAAAGCAATTCTCGAATGTGTTTCAAACGGAGATATTCACGCATTGGAGAATACCTATTATTCTCTCCCAACAACTGTTTACGGAAAGATGACCTCTTCCAATTCCAAATTAAAATTACTTTTTTATGCAAGTATTGCTAATACAACTTTAGTTACCAGATATGCCATCGAAGGAAGACTTAATGAGGAAACTGCTTTTTCCTTAATGATGTATATAGACGAAAAATGGAACAATGTACCGATGTTGACGCTTTAATGAAATTAAATGAACAGATGGCTATTGAATTTACGCTTCGTGTTGCTGAAGCAAAAAAAGACGAAAAAACTACTATTCACCAGCTATTTCTCGCATCATTGATTATATCTATCATGGTAAAAATAAAACTTTAACCTTAAATCAACTGGCATCTTTAGTTAATTTAACACCTAAATATCTGTCTGCCCTGTTCCATAAAGAAACCGGACAGATACTGTTTTTATCCATAAAGTTCTTATTGAAAAGGCACAGAATTTACTGGCACATTCCGACTATTGTACTTTTTCAAAGTTATTTTATTTCTATTCAAGAGTGGTATTTTTTGCATCTATTCTGTTGGGAACATCGCTGCTTCCAGCTTATTCATCTCTGTATCCGAAAGACCATATTTTCCTGAGTTATCTTTTTCCACGGATACGTTTACAGTAACAGCTTTTCCATATCTGTTCTTTTCAAGACTCTTCTGGACACTTTCCGTTAATACAGCTGCAAAGACTTCCGGATCATTTCCATCCAATCCCTGCTTTATTTTTTCATTGCTTACCTCTGTAGAGCTTTGTTGCAATGTCTGAAATACATTGGATGGTTCAACTTGTACACTTACTGTATAGACTCCATCCTCTTCTTTCACATCTTGTACTTTGTATTTTGCCAGTTTCTTTACTTCTGTCAGTTTTTCCGCATAATCAGCAATTCCTTTATCCGTAATGTTATCGGAATCATCAAATTGCTGTTGGATACTCTCATTAAAATCCTCTTCGATTTCTTTCTTGGCATCTTTTTCCGAGATTTCTAACAGATTCGCATAGTCCTTATATTCTCCATGATAGTATGCATCAAGAGAACTTTGGGCGTAAGATTTGGCATCGAAGTCTGGTTGTTTAGAGCACGCACTAATCCCAATACTTAACATTATCGTTCCCAAAATCATTAGATACTTTTGTAAGTTTTTCATCCTGTTATCCTCATACTTTTACTTTACAAAAAAAATCCACAAATTTTCCGGCCTTTGATGGTAGTTTAAATTTATATTCTTGTCCTTCATACTTGAAAGAAAACTTTCCACCAAATAATCCGGCTTTTCCTTGGATATTTTTCATATTTGGAATATAAATTTTTGCCCATCGTTCATCATACGAATTATCAATGTTAGCATGATAAATATATAATATATTTTCATTTATACTTAGCAATGCTAAACCTCTGATACTTCATATTGTCTCTTCTAATTTTCCAAGTAAATCATTCATTCATTGGCTTATTACAACAACTGTTCCAACTAATTCCTCTACTTCATTTCTAAACAGGATGAAAGTCGAATTTTAAGAAATGGCACTATATAACTCTATATAGCACCATTATCTCTTAAAAATTTCTTATACATCTCTTCAATTTTCTTCAAATCTTCATGGTGCAAATCACCTATTTTAAAAATAAAACTGTCTTTTTGTAAGAAGTGTTACTTTTGATACTCTTGCAGTAGAAGCCAATCTTAAACCAGCTTCCTCCCAATAAATAATTGGTGTATCATAAGGATCTTCTTTCCTTGCTTTGTGTTTGGTGATTTTAACTGATAATACACCAAGAATATTTTCATCAAGTACAACAACTGGTCTATTTATTGATTTGCTTTCATCTTCCTCTAAAGGAAATTCCACAAACCACACTTCACCTTTGTTCACTATTTAACACCTTTCTCCTTTTTCATTTGCTCAAACATATCATCCCATTCAGATTCATCATTCCATTCGTCAGCAGATGATATGACAGCTTTGCCTTCTTTATTATAATTTGTGTTCTGCATTGCTAACTTATATGCTTGTAATCCATAAATTCCAGTATTCATATCAGGCTTAAATGGTAATGCTTGCTCCCTTACTGCCTGTTTCGCAGCCATAGTAAAGAAAGTAGTCATATCAAGTCCAAGACTAGACATAAGTTCTTGCAATTGAGCCTTTAACGTTTCATCAATTCTCATTGTTACATTTGTATTTGCCATATATATCACTCCTTTCTTAATATTATTATATTCTCCATTTTTGCCTTTGTCAATACAATGTATTAACATTGCACATGAAAGTTAAAATTACTTGGCATTTTTAATCGAACATTTTCAGTTCTGGCATATATTTCTGTATTCAGCCTGCATTACGTCTACTATTGTGGATTCGAAGAATCTGTCTGAATATGGCTCATAAAATAATGTCTTCGGTATTGGTTCGTCGATATAGGTGTTGCATTCACAAATGGTTGGTCACTCGATTAGTGATATAACGGAATCGGTCTATACGGTTCGTCAAATGGCTTTGGAAAAACAATCAGAGTGCATACGTCCCATAGTATCTGTCATACCATAGGAAGCAGGACCTGCTGCCATGTTGTCCGGGTGAAGGGTACGGCCTGTACCACCGCCGGATGCAACGGAAAAGTATTTCTTACCCTGCTCGATACATTCTTTCTTGTATGTACCTGCAACCGGATGCTGGAAACGTGTCGGGTTCGTAGAGTTACCGGTGATGGAAACACCTACGTTCTCGTGATGCATGATTGCAACACCTTCCTGAACGTCATCTGCACCGTAGCACTTTACAGTAGCGCGAAGTCCGTTGGAGTATGCCTTCTCGTATACAATGTTTAATTTTGCTGCCTTGTAGTCATACTTTGTCTCAACGAATGTGAATCCATTGATACGGGAGATGATCTGTGCTGCGTCTTTTCCAAGACCGTTTAAGATAACGCGTAAAGGTTTCTGACGTACTTTGTTTGCCTTCTCGGCAATACCGATCGCACCCTCTGCTGCTGCGAAAGATTCATGACCTGCCAGGAAGCAGAAGCACTCGGTCTCTTCCTCTAATAACATCTTACCAAGGTTACCATGGCCAAGACCTACTTTTCTGTGGTCAGCAACAGAACCCGGGATACAGAATGCCTGGAGTCCCTCGCCGATTGCTGCAGCAGCATCAGCAGCCTTTGTGCAGCCTTTCTTGATTGCGATCGCAGCACCTACTGTGTAAGCCCAGCAAGCGTTCTCAAAACAGATCGGCTGAATCTTCTTCACCTGATCGTAAACATTCAAACCAGCATCTTTGGTAATCTTCTCTGCCTCTTCGATGGAGCTGATACCATAGCTGTTTAATACAGCGTTGATCTGGTCAATTCTTCTTTCATATCCTTCAAATAATGCCATTTTCGTCCGTCTCCTTTCCTACTCTTCTCTCGGGTCGATGATTTTAACAGCATCTGCTACACGGCCGTACTGGCCTTTGCTTTTTCCCATGCAGTGTTAGGGTCATCACCTTTTTTGATAAAGTCTGTCATTTTTCCAAGAGAAACGAACTGATATCCGATAACTTCGTTGTTCTCGTCAAGAGCGATGCCTGTTACATAACCTTCAGCCATCTCTAAGTAACGAACACCTTTCTCCTTTGTTGCGTACATAGTACCAACCTGGGAACGAAGTCCTTTTCCTAAATCTTCCAGACCAGCACCTACAGCAAGTCCGTCATCAGAGAATGCACTCTGTGTACGTCCATATACGATCTGTAAGAAAAGTTCTCTCATAGCTGTGTTGATAGCATCACAAACTAAGTCTGTATTTAAAGCTTCCAGAATTGTCTTACCCTGTAAAACCTCTGCTGCCATAGCTGCAGAATGAGTCATACCGGAGCATCCGATGGTCTCAACTAATGCCTCTTCGATCACACCATTCTTCACATTCAGGGAAAGCTTGCAGGCACCCTGCTGAGGTGCACACCAGCCGACACCGTGTGTAAAGCCTGAAATATCTTCAATTTTTTTGGAATGAACCCACTTGCCTTCTTCCGGAATCGGAGCTGGTTCATGTTTTGCGCCCTTTGCGACTGGGCACATGTTTTCAACTTCCTTAGTGTAAATCATTTTAAGACTCCTTTCGATATGAAATATATATCATGTTAAACTTTGTTATACATTTAACACACCGCCCTCATTTTCTCACATTTTTTTACATTAGTCCAGTCTTTTTTACAGGAAATGCCCCTTAATTTTCTCAATTTGTTAATCTAATGCCTCCATCCTCTCAAATGCAAAGGATGCTCCGATTGCTCCAACCAGTGTCAGCAGGAATATAACGACTATCATCATAATAAATCCTGCAGTCACAGAAATGAACGCTCCCGTTGCTACTGCCACAATGATTCCGACACATAATACCAGTCCCTGGAACAGCATCCGAAGAATCGTTCTGCCCAGTTCTCCAAACATTTTCCCTATCACGACATCTGCCAGCATATTCATATAAAGCTTATTAGCATTCAGGCACATATATAAAATGACGGTCAAAATCATGTAAGACACCGGAAGTCCCATTACGATACTGCCCGGCAGCGTAATCAGAAGTCCGTCAATCAGCGCACGGATATGCTCCATTTTGGTGGCATACCACATTTTCTTAAAATTGCTGTCCGGAATCAGATAGGTGTATGGATTTGCCAGTTCCTTCGACCACTTCGTCTTATAACCGCTGAAAATAAAGATAACATAGGCAATGACGCCCGGAATTACAAACATTTTAAAAGGCTGGCTGGAAATTTTATTATAATAAGAAACAACCGCAATTGCCACACCTATAACCAGAAACAGCACCGAATTCCAGCCAAAGATAAAGAAACGGTTTTTACGGTATTCTAATACCTGCCGGTAGAAAATTGCTTTAGCGTAAGTTCCCTTATAAGCCATCTTTACATTCCGCAAATACTTTTTCTTGCCATTTCCCACTACGACCTCGCCCTTTTTCGAGCGTTTCATCCGGTCATCATAATCTTCTGCAAATTTTGCAGCATCTTCATAGAATTCTCCGGTACACTTCATCTTTTTCGCATAAAGTACCAGCAAAACAGTACTGATTAAAAGAAGTACGGTTGCCACCACATTGATTCCTGCAGGGCCTATGATAATAAGCTGAATCAATGCAATTTCCCAGCCTATAATCGGAATCAGCTGTACCACCGGAAGCTGGATTAAGTCCACAAACACAGATAACTGCATGCCTTTCACCGAAACAAAGTAGATTACCACCAGTGCAAAAGCTGCCATTACTCCATACATAATATAAGTAAGTACGGTAAAGAACTGTTTAGGAAGTGTTTCATTTCCATAGCAGATAATCATTAACGCTCCCTCTAAAATATTTTCCAGTACACCAGCATAAAGGAAATATAAAATCATCTTATATGGTGTAACACCAAATACACCAATTCAAGTACAAGTACAAATAGTTCAACAATAAAATTGGTTAAGAACTGCTTCATTCCGGCATGAAGAATAACTTTCTTCGGTTCTTCCGGTGCAGCAAATACAAAATGTACTTCTGACGGGCGGAACAACAGTCCTTTTCTCTTGATATAGGAAATCAGATTTGCCGGAACAATCATAACCATCAGTACGGATAAAACAGTTGCGATTCCTTCCGGGCTGTTTAATCCGAAATCGACAGACATGGAACCAAGTCCATACAATATCAATGCTGCATATAAAACAACAAATACCAGTGCAAGAAAAGTCCGTGGCCGTTTCAGGCTCCGCTTCACTTTATTCTTAATGGTCTGGAAAAAAACAAAGGAAAGACTACTCATGTTCTTCACCACCAGTCTTTGGTTCTGTCACTTCAAAGAATAGTTCTTCTATGTCTTTATCCGCAATTTCTTTTTTGTTAAATGTTGCTATAATTTTTCCTTGTTCCATTACAAACATCACATCCCACAAATCTTTTACCATTTCAAGCATATGTGTACTGATAAGAATGGTACAGCCTTTCTCTTTTAACTCAAGCACAACTTCTTTCAGTTCTTTTATGGCTGCCGGGTCAAGTCCAACCATTGGCTCATCCAACATAACAACCTTTGGATGAATAGCAAGTGCACAACAAATACTGACCTTCTGCATCATTCCTTTGGACAATTCATTTCCCAGCTTCTCCTGTTTATCCAGAAGTTCAAAACGTGTCAGCAGTGCATCTATTTCTTCCTCTGTAATGTCACTGTTATATGCCCGCTTCACATATTCGATATGCTCCCGCACCGTCAGTGCTTCAAACATTGCCGGAATCTCCGGTACATAGCCAAATATTTTCTTCGCTTCCAGGCTTCTTGCCTTCATTCCATTAATACCAACACCGCCTTCATAACGAAGGAGTCCTGCAATACTCTTTATAATGGTTGATTTTCCGGCACCATTTGGTCCAAGCAGGATACCGACCTGACCATCCTGCACCATAAAGCTGACATGGTCCACTGCTACATTCTTTCCATATTTCTTAGTAAGCTCTTGTACTTCTAACATTTTCACCCTCCAAAATTCACGAGAAACACTCTTTGTAAGCTTCCCGTATATACTGCGAGAAACACTCTTTTCAAAGTTCTCGTCCAACTAAAAGCAGCCATATGTATTACTTAATTAATACAGTAATGCATATAGCTGTTTTTGTCAACCATTCATTTCTTAATTTTCTATTGTCATTTTCTGCAAGCAGCTACCGCAGGTAACTTCCGCGGGTAAATTTCCATCCGTTTAGCCTTCTGCTTTACTTACAATTTCATTCTTATTCTTATAAATAGAATGCGCCGGAACTACTCCACGTACCGGGGAAAGCGGATAAATATTGGTATGTGGTCCGATGACCGTTCCCGGATTCAATACGGAATTACAGCCGACCTCTACAAAATCTCCTAACATGGCACCGAATTTCTTGCGTCCAGTTTCCATCTTCTCATCAGCAGATTTTACTACCACCAGTGTCTTATCGGATTTTACATTGGATGTGATGGAACCTGCTCCCATGTGTGACTTGTATCCTAAAATAGAATCTCCCACATAATTATAGTGTGGTACCTGCACGGAATTAAAAAGAATAACATTCTTTAACTCGGTAGAATTGCCTACCACCGTTCCTTTTCCGACAATTGCATTGCCACGAATGAATGCACAGTGTCGTATTTCAGCATTTTCATCAATAATTAAAGGACCATTTAAACATGCTGTCGGTGCCACGGTAGCGGATTTTGCCACCCAGATATCCTCACCCTTCTGTTCATAAACATCCGGATTCAATGTTTTTCCCAGTTCTTTGATATAATCTCCGATTCCGGCAAGTGCCTCCCACGGATAAGTAAATTGTACAAGATAATCCTTTGCGATTGTCTCCTCTAATGTATACATATTACTGATTTTGCACTGTTCCATCTTTCTCTTCCTCTCTTTCTTCTTCCGGTTTCCGGTCAAAATCAAAACGGATTTCATCCTCTTCAAACTTCAGACAGGTATCAAATACATTTCCTGCTTTCGAAGTAAATCCGGTTATTTTTTTAGCGGTATATCCTTTTGTAAAAAGCTCTTCTAATACTTCTTCGGCCAGTTCCACCTTTGCTACATAACGGTTCACCCGGAATCCGCAGTCACATTCATAGTACCACTGGCTTTTCTTTAACAATGCCCCACACTTTGGACATTTTACTTTTGTCTCTTCCGGTTTCGGACGCTCCGGAAAGTCAAATTCAATGCGTCCATCCTCGGTAAGCTTCAATGGTGCATCAAATTTCTTGCCATTCTTAGACTTAAATCCTGTTATAATTTCTGTCTTTCCAGTTAGTAAAAGTGCTTTCACCTGAGTTTCCTTTAATTTTACACCAGCTATTTTACCGATTGAGAAACGGCAGCTGTCCTCTTTGTTTCTGTCATAATTGGCACAGCCATAGCCAAATGGCGTCTGCACAATATCACCCTGACACAGTGGACATTTTACATCTTTTACCTTCTTTGCTTCCACATGCTCAAAATCAAATTTCAGGACTTTCTTTCCATTCTCATCTTCTCCAAGCATCAGGCAGGCATCAAATTTCTTCTTATTCTTTGAAGTAAATCCACGAATCGTTCCGGTTCTTCCATTGGTCAGAAGCTCCTTCACCTGGGCGGTGTTTAAATCTTTCCCGGCTATTTTGCCAATGGCAAACCGGCAGCCAGACTCATCTTCCGCTTTATAATTGGCACAGCCATAACCAAATGGCTTTATTTCTATTGCTCCGCCACACAACGGACAGCTTACGCCCTCTATGGTCTCCGGTTCATTCTGTGAAAAATCAAAGGTTATATTCGGTTTTCCTTCTTCATCCTTTGTCATCACAAGGCAGGCAGAAAACTTCTTCTTATTCTTCGAAGTAAATCCCTTTAAGACTCCGGTTCTGCCTTCGCTTAATAACTGCTTTACTTCTTCATCGTTAAGCTCTCTTCCGGCGATGGAACCAATAGCAAAACGGCAGCCACTGCCATCTTTATTATAATTTGAGCAACCATAACCAAAAGGTGTAGTCTCAATCTCACCGCCACAGACCGGACAGGTTGCTCCGATTTTAACCTTTGCCTTCATATCTTTGGCATTGCTGCCAGCCAATGCCGGATCTGCCCGGCAATCTGGCTGGTGAGATTCTCATTTATCATGGAAACGGTTTCTTTCCGGATAAATTCTTCTAACTTCTCCCGGTAATCTTCCATAGGAACAGTTCCTGGGTAATGCCATCCAAGCCCTTTTCCCAGGAAGCTGTCATCTTCGGGTTCAAAAGTGCCGGAACGGTCATGCTCACCACTTCAAATACCATCTCGCCTAAGGCTTCCGGCGTCAGCACCTGTGTTTTCTTATTCAAAGCAAGATAGCCGATACGCACCAGCTTCTTGATGATTTCTGCCCTTGTAGCAGAGGTTCCAATTCGGAGCCTTTAATCTGTTCTCTTAATTCCTCTTCCTCGATTAACTGTCCCGCATTTTCCATGGCAAGCACCATGGAGCCTGAAGTATAACGCTTTGGCGGAGAAGTCTTCCCCTCTTTTACCAGAAATTCTTTTTACTTCTGCGGTATCTCCTTCTTTGAGACTATCTGCAAGTTTTAGTAATGCTGCGCTGTTCTTCGGATTGTTTTTCTTCTCCGTCTCCATCTTCCTTTTCCCGTTTTTCTTTGGTATCCGGTCTTCCGGCAATTTCAAGATATCCGGGAACCTTTAATACTTTTGCTCCGGCAAAGAAAGATTCCTTTTCAATTCCGATGGTCAGCTTTACCGTCTGATACTGTGCCGGCGGATAGAAAATACTTAAAAAACGCCGCACAATCAGCTCGTAGACCCGCTTCTGCAATTCCGTCAGCGACTTATATTCATTGACCTGTCCGGTTGGAATAATAGCATAATGGTCTGTAATCTTACTGTCATCGGTATAACTGCTCTTTCCGATATTTTTATATAAACCATGCTCCACAATATTTTGCACAAAAGGAGCAACCGGCTCAAAGGAACGGAGTCCTCTGATATTCTTACTGATTTCTTTTGCAACGGCGGATGATAATACTCTGGCATCTGTTCTCGGATAAGTAGTCAGCTTTCTTTCATATAAGTCCTGCGCTACCTGCAGCGTCTCGTCCGGGCTGATTTTAAATCGTTTTGAACACTCTGCCTGAAGCTCCGCCAGGTTAAATAAAAGCGGTGCACGTTTCTTTGAAATTCCTTTTTCTACTGTCTTTACAATCGCTGTTTTATTAGTTAAATCTTCAATTAATTTTTCTGCATGTACTTTTTCTTTGAATCCATTCTCTTTATAAAGCAACGGAGATGCATAATAAGAAGAACCTTCTACCGCTTTCCATTCACCTTCTATCTCTGCATCAAAGAAATTTCCCACCACCCGGTAAAATGGTGTCTCTACAAAATTACGGATTTCCCGCCCCCGGATTAAAACCATGCCAAGTACACAGGTCATGACACGGTACCAACTGCAATTGCAGTATAGGACTTGGTTCCTGCAGCATCATTTAAAAGATTTCCATATTTTACCGACATTACACGGGAAAAATTAATGCCCATGGCATAATCTTCAATGGTACGCATAATACCGGAATTAGCAAGATTATCATAATCCGACATTGGTCTTGCTTCAGCAATTCCTCTTTTAATTTCTTCCTCCGTCTGCGAATCTATCCATACCCGCAGCTCTTTCATACCTTCACGGACTCCACCGAACCGCCGGATATTTTCCTCAATCGTCTGTCCTTCTTTTCCGGCATCTCCTGCCCAGTAAACGGTATCGATATCTTCCCGATGTAAAAGCTTATGTACGATGTCATACTGTTTGCTTACAGATGGTATGACATTATATTTATAATCTTTCGGAAGAAATGGAAGGTCTTCTAACTTCCACTTCTTATATTTTATATCATATTCTTCCGGATATACCATTTCCACCAGATGACCAACACACCAGGTAATGGCATAGTGACTGTCTTCGATATATCCGTCATTTCTGCCGGATACGCCAAGAATTCGTGCAAATTCCCGGGCAACACTTGGTTTCTCCGTGATAATTAACGACTTACCCAACCGTTATTTCCTCCAATTTCTGTGCCTTTTCTATTATTATGTCTTTTTATCATTTTGACTTTTTATCATTTTTTGACTTTTCCGGCACTTTATAATTCCTTCATATCGATCAGGACAAATCTTTTATCTTCTTCTGCCATCTGCTTTAAATCCTCTGCAAATTCCTGTGCGGAAAACATATAAAGATATTTTGCAGAAATTTTTGCCTGCTTCAGATTATCAAGCAATGCTTCACCTGCCGTGCGGGTCATATAAGGCTCTGACCAGTTACAGATTCCGACAATGCTCTCACGGACACTGTTCTGGGCGACAATATCGATATTGCCCTTCTTTCCAACCCAGGTTCCAATCCGGTGAATGTCAATCGGAAGTTTACCAATACGATTTAATAAAGTCAGATATTCCCGGCAGACCTTGACAAAATAACGGTTCATATAGTCATCTAAATCTTTTTCAATATAAGTATCATAAAATTCTTCCGGTGCCATCATATATAAGTCCGATAAATGTGGATAGACAAAACGGAACCAGAAATTCACATAAGTATTGGCAATGCGGTAAACACCCTTTTTCGTATTCTCCCAGCCACCGGTATCAAAGGAAACCACCTTTTCTACCACATCAAATGCCATCAGGTTCTTCATGTAGACACTGATTTTTGCTCTGGAGAAGCCTGTCTTTAAAAAGAGGTCATTCAGCTTATTATTTCCAGAAGCCAATGCTGCAAGTATTGTATTATATACAGAAAGTTCTCTTAATTCAATGCTGATATAATTTTCTGCCTCATGGAACAGGAAGCCATCCGGAGACAAAATATGCCGACAGACATTTTCCTTAATACTCTTTTTGGAGTTCCAGCGCGCAAGATAACCCGGCACACCTCCAATAATTCCATAGACCTGCACTGCCTGACTGGTTCCATATTCTGGGAAATGTCGAACCACATCAAGAAATGTCGCATCCTCCATGCGGATGGCTGCGTCTACCTTCTTTAAGTATTCACCATATATTTTTCTCTGCAGTCTTCCTCTACCCATACCAGTGAAGAGCTGGTCAGAATAATCATAACAGGACCCGGATATAATTTCTTTGCTTTCAGTTTCAGAATGCTGTTCATAAAGCCGACATCTTTTCTGGCAATATACTGGAATTCATCAATGACAACCACAAGCTTGGTCGGGTCTCCACTCTTGATGCGGTTAAAGAATTCATCATAACTATAGCGTGTCAGACGAATCCCGTATTTTGCTTCCACTTCCTGCCCCATCTGTAAAACCTGTTCCCTTTCGGATGCCTGTCTGGCGCGATAGTAAAAAAACTTTTTCTCCTTACAGAATTCTTTTATTAACTGCTCTTTCTGGCAGTTATCTCTTCCATATAAAAGAACAATCTGATTGCCGGACTGTCCATATACCTCTTCTAATTTCTTTAATTCGGATGTCTGAATCATCATTAGTAATATCCTCCAGAATTTCTAATTTTAAGAAGTCACTCTAACAGAAATAATATCACATTTTAATTTTTCTATCAACGCCAAAACGATAAAAAAGAATGTGCCTTGGCACATTCTTTTTTCTGTCTTCATTTTGTTACATATTTTGCTGCTTATTTTGCAGTAATGTAACCCTGTGCTTTTAAAAGTTCTGCACAAAGAACAGCTCCACCAGCCGCACCACGTACGGTATTGTGGGATAATCCTACGAATTTCCAGTCATATACGGTGTCCTCACGAAGACGTCCAACACTGATTCCCATACCGTTTTCATAGTTAACATCCATAGAAACCTGTGGTCTGTTGTCCTCTTCAAGATACTGGATAAACTGTTTCGGAGCACTTGGAAGTTCTAATTCCTGTGGAAGTCCCTTGAACTCTACTAATGCTTTGATCAGCTGCTCTTTGGTCGGCTGTTTACGGAATTTTACGAATACGGCTGCTGTATGTCCGTTCAATACCGGCACACGGATGCACTGGCAGGTAATGACCGGGCTTTCCGCCGGTACGATCACACCGTCTTTGATCTCGCCCCAGATACGAAGCGGCTCTTTTTCGGACTTTTCTTCTTCGCCACCGATGTATGGAATAATGTTGCCTTCCATCTCCGGCCAGTCTTTAAAGGTTTTTCCTGCACCGGAAATTGCCTGATAAGTAGTGGCAACTACTTCATACGGCTCAAACTCTTTCCATGCAGTCAGAACCGGTGCATAACTCTGGATGGAGCAGTTTGGCTTTACTGCTACGAATCCTCTCTTGGTTCCCAGTCTCTTGCGCTGGAATTCGATTACTTTCATATGTTCCGGATTGATTTCCGGTACTACCATAGGAACATCCGGTGTCCATCTGTGTGCACTGTTGTTGGAAACAACCGGTGTCTCTGTTTTAGCATATGCTTCTTCAATTGCTTTGATCTCATCCTTGGTCATATCTACCGCACTGAATACGAAATCAACCTGTGCGGCTACTTTTTCTACTTCATTTACATTCATTACTACAATATCTTTACAGCTTCCGGCATTGGAGTATCCATTTTCCAACGATCTCCTACTGCCTGCTGCATAAGGTCTTTCCTGCACTTCTTGGGCTTGCTGCAATCGTGGTAACCTCAAACCATGGATGATTCTCCAGCAAGAGAGATAAATCTCTGTCCTACCATACCTGTTCCACCAAGAATACCAACTTTTAATTTGCTGCTCATTTCTTTTTCTCCTCACGTTTTTATGTTCGTCTATCGCGAACAGTTGTCTTTCTGATAAATATACTATCCTAAATTTATACAAAAATTCAATTCACAATTTATCAAAAATTACTAAGTGAATTGCATTTTCTTCTTATACATATGTACCAATTTTTTAAAATAAGCTACTTATTTTCTACGCCTCTTCCGGCAGATTCAACTCATCCTGCCAGTCCTTTGACAGATATTCCTTATGCAATGCAATGACTTTTTTCCATTGCGTCTTTACCAGGCGCACCAACAGTCAGACGTTTATTGACACAGGTTTCCATGGAAATTGCATCATAAATATCTTCTTCAAATACCGGACAGATTGCCTTTAACTCATCCAATGACATATCATCAATGGCAATCTTCTTATCCAGACAATAAAGCACGATTCTTCCTACAATACCGTGGGCATCACGGAAAGGTACGCCATGATTTACCAGATAATCGGCTGCATCTGTCGCATTGGTAAATCCCTTGTTGGCACTGTCATGCATTTTTTCTTTATTGAATTTCATAGTTGCGAGCATACCGTTAAAGAGGGCAAGACAGCCTTTTACCGTATCCATCGCATCAAAGGAAAGCTCTTTATCCTCCTGCATATCTTTATTATATGCTAGCGGGATTCCTTTCATGGTTGTGAGCAGTGACACCAATGCACCATAGACACGTCCGGTCTTGCCACGGACTAATTCCGCAATATCCGGATTTTTCTTCTGTGGCATAATACTGCTTCCGGTGCTGTAAGCATCATCGATCTCTACAAACTGATATTCATTTGAATTCCAGATAATGACTTCTTCGCTGAAACGGCTCAAATGCATCATAATCGTTGATAATGCAGATAAAAATTCGATTAAGTAGTCACGGTCTGATACGCCATCCATACTGTTTAAGGTTGGTCCATAGAAACCAAGTAATTCTGCGGTATATTCACGGTCTAATGGATAAGTAGTTCCTGCCAGGGCACCGGAACCTAACGGACAGTAATTCATTCTCTGAAAAATATCCTGCAGGCGGAGTCTGTCACGGCGGAACATCTCAAAATAAGCTCCCATGTGATGCGCGAGCGTGATCGGCTGTGCCTTCTGCAAATGTGTAAAACCAGGCATTATGGTCTCCGTATTTTCTTCCATAATCTTAAGAATGGTCTCAAGAAGTTCTTTTACCAGCTTGTCAGTATGCAATACTTCCTGTCTGGTATAAAGACGCATGTCCAGTGCAACCTGATCATTTCTGCTTCGTCCGGTATGCAGTTTCTTTCCGGTATCTCCCAGACGGTCAATAAGGTTTGCTTCCACAAAACTGTGAATGTCTTCGTATTCATCGGAAATAATAAGCTTTCCTTCTTCTACTTCTTTTAAGATTTCTTTTAAACAGTCTACAATATCCTGCATTTCTTTCTCTGTTAAAATGCCCTGTTTTCCAAGCATACGCACATGTGCAATGGAACCCTCAATATCCTGCTTGTAAAATTTCTGATCAAACGAAATGGATGCATTAAAATTGTAAACCAGCTGGTCTGTCTCTTTCGTAAATCTTCCGCCCCATAACTGTGCCACTCTTTTATCCTCTCTTTCCATACGGATGTCCGTACTTATTCTAAACTAAAATCCATAACTAACTTCTGAAAGTATACCTTATTTTTCATAAAATGACAACCAGAAGAAATCACTCCTGTACTGTCTGCTCACTTTCCTGCGCCGCACGTTCTCTTTTCTGTTCTTCCCGCTCCCGCTTCGAAAATACACAGCCACAATAATCCTGCCGGTACATGCCATACTCTGCCGAAATTACGGTAGAACGCTTATAGCCATCCCGTTTCTTAAAATCCGAATATAAATAGGGAATGCCATATTCTTCAGCCAGCCTTCCGCCAATCTCATTTAACTTTACAGCATTCTTCATGGGACTGATAGACAGCGTTGTCGTAAAATAATCACAATTTAATTTTTTCGCATACTCTGCCGCTTCCCGCAGTCTTAATTCATAGCAGCGGAAACACCGTTCGCCACCCTCCCGGATATTTTCATAACCTTTTACTGTTTCATAAAAACGCTCCGGTTCAAAGTTTCCTTCCACATAGGTGACAGGATATTTCGTTGGAAATTCTTTAATAAAGCGTTTCTGCTCCGCTGCTCTGTGATAATATTCATCCTCCGGATAAATATTGGGATTATAATACAGCACCGTAATATAAAAATAGTTGGAAAGATACTCTAATACATAAGAACTGCATGGTGCACAGCAGCTATGAAGCAAAAGTTTCGGAACTTCTCCTTTTTCTTCTAATCCGGCAATCATTTCATCTAATATTTTCTGGTAATTTTCTTTCATCGTATTTACCTTTCCCATTCAAAATTTCTGTCGATTCTGTTCCTATTATAATCTATCCTTTTCTTCTGTCAATCCGGGTGACCAATCTCATTTTTTCACATATATTATCCTATAAACTTCTATCAGGTGAATACCATGTGCTCCATCCTTGAATTGTCCAATATAGATTATATTTATCATACAAAAGACGGCGAAACCAAGGCTCTGTCCAATATCAGTTTTACTTTATCCAATGGAGAATTTGTTGCTATTGTAGGTCCCAGTGGATGTGGCAAATCAACACTTTTATCCCTTATCTGTGGTCTTCTTGTCCCATCCGGCGGCAGCATTTCCTTCATGGGTCACCCCCTGCAGTCAAAGGATATTTTAAATATGGGATACATGCTCCAGAAAGACCATCTCTTAGAGTGGCGTACCATCGCATCCAATGTCCAATTAGGGCTGGAAATCCAGCACAAAATGACACCAGAAAAATCTTGCTTATGCCAGCCGGCTGTTAGAAACTTATGGACTTGCCGATTTTGCTGCAAAACGTCCTTCTGAGCTTTCCGGCGGCATGCGGCAGCGGGCTGCCCTGATTCGGACCCTGGTACTTCGCCCGGAGCTGCTTCTCTTAGATGAACCCTTCTCGGCATTAGATTATCAGACCCGCCTTAATGTCAGCAATGACATCGGTACCATTCTGCGGCAGGAACATAAAACCGCCATTCTTGTAACCCATGATTTATCCGAAGCAATTTCCATGGGAGACCGTGTTATTGTCTTAAGCCACCGGTACCGGGCACAATCCGCTCCATTATACCCATATCTTTTGATCCTGGTCTTACGCCTTTAGAAAAACGGAATGACAGCCATTTTAAATCCTATTTTAACTTAATATGGAAGGAATTTAATCAAAATGAATAACCCATCCTCTGCACAGCTTATGTACTTACGGCAATGCCGCAGGCATCAGCTTAAAATAAAAATCTTTCGCGTTCTGATTCTTGTTGTCTTTTTATTGCAATGGGAGCTTTGTGCCAGATATGGAAAAATCGACCCCTTTATTTTCAGCAGTCCCACCAGACTTATCATCTGCTTCTACCAGATGATTACCAGTCAGAAGCTCCTTTATCACATTGGAATCACCCTGTTTGAAACCTTAAGCAGCTTTTTTCTTTGTTATTATTTTAACATTACTGATTGCTGCAATCCTCTGGTTTTCCAAAACCTTATCCGAAACCTTAGAGCCTTATCTTGTGGTTTTAAATTCCCTGCCAAAATCTGCGCTGGCTCCGCTGCTGATTGTATGGCTGGGAGGCAATTACAAGACCATTATCATCACCGGTATGTCCGTAGCTATCTTTGGCTCTATTCTGAGTCTTTACACTGCTTTTTGTGATATGGATAAAGAAAAGATTCTTCTGATAAAGACATTAGGCGGCACCCGTAATGATGTTATGTTTAAAATTATGCTGCCGGGCTGTATTCCCACCCTGCTTTCTATTATGAAAGTCAACATCGGTCTTTGTCTGGTTGGTGTTATCATCGGTGAATTTATTGCAGCAAAAAAAGGCTTAGGCTATCTTATTATTTATGGCAGCCAGGTTTTTAAATTAGACTGGGTCATCTTATCGATTCTGATTCTCTGTCTCATTGCCATGCTGCTCTATCAGCTGATTGGAAGTTTTGAGAAGCTCTGCTTAAAGAGGAACTAAAGAAAGGCGGTATGAATTGCACCTGCTCTTCATACTGCCTTTCTCTTTCTTACTTTACAGGAAATTGCTTATGAATTTTTATGCTTCTTCGATTTCTTCAAAGTCACAGTAATCTGCTCCTGCTTCAGAAGCAAACTTAAAACTTACTTTCTCGCCCTGATATTCCACGGTAAAATCACCTTCCATATCAAGGAAAGAATGTGCCTGGGCTATATTATCCAAGAATTCTGCCATATCTGCCGGAAAGTCTTTAGCATCTGCCTCTACGCTGCACTCTTCTTCTAAGATTTCCTGCTCCACAAAGAGACGCAGGGTAAAATCATCCAAATCACTTTCATCATCAAAGTCTACACCCTGAAAATAATGATTGCCGCAATTTTTAAATAAGTTCTTTACATAAGAGGTACTGGATAAAATTCTCGACTGGGATACATCCTCTGCCTCAAGATAAATATGATAGGTTATCTTCACCTGATTTTCTGCCATGGTATCTTACCTTCCTTCTTCTGCCTTGATCTGCTCTAAGAACAGCATTTCTAATTTATAATCCCGGTCCGGTTCTAACTTTTCCATATTCTTCTTTGGAATGAAGCCGCCAGCCATTGCCGGATGTCCGCCACCGTTTCCATAATCTGCTAATGCCTTTGCTACAACTCTTCCGGCATCTACATGATTGAATGCACTCCGGACAGAAAACTTAATGCCATCAGAACGGATTGCATAAATCACGGAAATATTAAATACATCAAGAGATAAAATAAAGTCTGAAATAATTGCAATCAGCGCATCCGGACAATCAAACGGAATCGATGCAAATCCCACATCATCATAAATGTGGATATTATCAATTGCCGCACCATATGCCTTTAAATCAGAAAACTCCATTACATTTACATACATGGATTTTAACTCTTCCACATCTGCCATTGGATAGATGTATGCAAACATATCCACATCAAGCTTTGTTGTACCACGGACAAAGTCATCCGTATCCATCTTGATGCCATATGCCAGTGCTGCCGCCACATCCCGGCTCATTGGTGTATTGGTAAGATAAAAATACTCTGCAATCATTGTGGCACAGGCTCCTACACGGCGCACATCTTTATAAGCATATTCACAGGCAATTACTGTCGGATGATGGTCAATACATGCCACCTCATCGCCGATAAAATCGGTCAGATTCGCATTATATTTCTGGGAGTCTACGGTAACAATATAGTCCTCTTTCTTCATATCATCCAAATCTTCTTTAGACAAAATATCAATATGAAATGTATCAAACATCTTTCTTGTACTCAGGCGTTCAATCTTGCCATCATAACAGATATCTGCTTTAATCCCATGGTAATTTAAAAAATGCTGTAAGCCAAAGGCACTGGCAATCGCATCCGGATCTGGAAAATTATGTGTCTGAATATAAGTTCTGTGTCCTCTTAATAACTCTACTAATTGTAAAGGGATCCATGTTTTATCTCCTGGTATGATTTCTTCTTATTTTAATATAGAAAGCGGATTATTTTCCTTCTGGAATTTTAAGGCAAACAAAGCCCCATAGCATAAAATTCCAATCAGCATAAATATCACTTTACCGGAAATTATTCCAACGACAATCTCTGCTGCTGCAACAATTCCATGCAGCCAGACAGGAAGGTTATGCAGACATGCAGCAAGTCCCGCTTCAATCAACACTACAATACATACGCTCACTACCGGCATCTTCCATACCAGTATACCCAGTACAATTTCCAATACGGCAAAAACCACAAATACACATAACATAATCAGCGCGCTGTTTTCCTTTAATTCTGCAATCGTAAACTGACTGTTCTTCTTTGCATAATTTTTCTTTGCGCTGTTGATTTTCTTCTTCATATTCTTCTTACTGTCCTCAGTTTTCTTTCCCCTGAAACAAATTCCTTCACTTCCATGAAAAAACTTCCTCCTTGTAATGATTTCCCTTTTCATAAGCCGGTTCATCTTTCTCCGGGTCTTACACATCTACGCCCATTATACCAAGTAACCATTGAAAGAACAACTTTTTTAAAAAACATTGCAAATTTATTTTTTCTATATATAATATTATAGTATGATTTTAATAAATAAAGGGTTGTCTGAGAAAAATATTTTATTTCGCATATAACCAGATTATTCTGCTTCCGTGGCTCAGTTGGTAGAGCGGCGCATTCGTAATGCGTAGGTCAGGGGTTCGAGTCCCCTCGGGAGCTTTTTTTGTTGTCTAAAAATAATCTAAAAATAGTATTGACATTTCTCTTTCAATTTCTCATAATACTCCTTAGTGAGTTTATTATTATTAAACTTCAAATACATTATTAGCTTCATTTTGTAAAAACTATGTAAAATCACTTTTCATGGAAAGGAAGTACAAAATGGATATTGGAAATAAAATCAAGGAGTTGCGGATTCTCTACGGTCTCACCCAGCAGGAACTGGCTGACCGTCTGGAATTATCCAAAGGATTTATCTCCCAGTTAGAGCGTAATCTTACATCTCCTTCCGTGGGTACACTTTTAGATATTATCCAGTGTCTCGGCACTACGCCGGCAGAATTTTTTGCAGATGATGAACCTGCACAGCTTGTCTTTAAAAATGAAGATTATTTTGAAAAAGAAGATGCGGAACACAGGAGCTTAATCGAATGGATGGTTCCCGGTGCCCAGAAAGATATGATGGAACCGGTACGGCTGACGCTGAAGCCCGGCGGCACATCAGACATCTATCTTCCACATGAGGGAGAAGAATTCGGCTATGTACTTAAGGGCTCCATTAAAATCATATATGGTACCCGCACTTATACTGCAAGACAGGGGGAGTCTTTTTATCTTAAGTCCAATAAAAAGCACCATATCGAAAATACCGGCAGGAAAGATGCCGTTCTTATCTGGGTTACAAACCCGCCAAGTTTTTAGGAGGTTATGATGGGCAAGAAATTAATACAATTAGAAAATATTACCAAAACTTATGACGGAAATATGATTTTGGATGACTTAAATCTTTATGTAAAGGAAAACGAATTTTAACACTGCTGGGACCTTCCGGCTGTGGAAAGACTACTACCCTGCGTCTTATCGGTGGTTTTGAGACACCGGACACCGGACGTATTATTTTTGATGGAAAAGATATTACTTCTCTTCCGCCAAATGAGCGTAAATTAAATACCGTATTCCAGAAATACGCACTTTTTACCCATATGAGCATTGCAGATAATATTGCTTTTGGTTTAAAAATCAGTAAAAAAAGCAAGGCTTATATTCAGGATAAAATCAAATATGCCTTAAAGCTTGTAAACTTAGACGGTTATGAAAACCGCAGCATTGATTCCTTAAGCGGTGGCCAGCAGCAGCGTATCGCCATTGCCCGTGCTATTGTAAATGAACCAAAGGTGCTCCTTTTAGACGAGCCTCTGGGTGCACTGGATCTGAAACTGCGTCAGGACATGCAGTACGAACTGATCCGTCTGAAAAATGAACTTGGAATTACTTTTATCTATGTTACCCACGACCAGGAAGAAGCCCTTACCATGTCAGACACCATTGCTGTCATGAATCAGGGCTATATCCAGCAGATTGGTACTCCGGAAGATATTTATAATGAGCCGGAAAATGCATTCGTTGCCGACTTTATCGGAGACAGCAATATCATTGACGGTGTCATGATTGAGGATAAATTAGTCAGCTTCTTAGGCATCAAGCACGAATGTGTCGACACCGGTTTTGGTAATAATAAACCGGTAGACGTAGTCATCCGCCCGGAAGATATTGATATTGTAGAAGCCGGCACCGGTTTTATGGATGGTGATATTACTTCTGTTATCTTCGAGGGTGTCCACTATGAAATCGAAATTATGGCCGGCGGCTATGAATGGCTGGTTCACACCACCAAATATTTTGAAACCGGAAGCCATGTAGGAATGAAGGTAATTCCTTTCAATATCCAGATTATGCATAAACCGGAATCCAGTGACGAAAAGGCGGTGGAACTCGATGCATAATACCAAAAAGACTTTTAGCCGGACCTTATCTGGTCTGGATTATTGGATTTACTGTACTTCCGATTCTGATGATATTATATTACGCATTCACCAACAGTGACGGTGGTTTTACCTGGGCAAATATTGCTGCAATTGCAGACCCGGTACATATAAAAGCACTCCTGCTTTCCTTGAAGCTTGGTATCTTATGTACGGTTGTCTGTCTCCTGCTCTCCTACCCGCTTGCCATGATATTAAACAGTCTTCATATCAAGCATCAGAGCTTTGTGGTATTTATCTTCGTCCTGCCAATGTGGATGAATTTTATGCTTCGTATTTTAGCATGGCAGATGTTGCTTTCCAATAATGGAATTATCAATGGATTCCTTTCCATTTTTGGCATCCCGAAGCTTCATATGTTAAATACACAGGGAGCCGTTGTATTTGGCATGATTTATGATTTTCTTCCATTTATGATTTTGCCGATTTACAATTCCATAGTACGTATCCGTAAAGGAAACAATAGATGCGGCAAGGGATTTAGGTGCCAACAGTTTTATCACCTTCTTCCGTATCATTCTGCCGCTTACTGTGCCTGGAATTGTCAGTGGAATTATTATGGTATTCGTACCGGCACTTACCTCCTTTGTTATTACAGACCTTTTAGGCGGAGGTAAAGTACTTCTCATTGGAAATGTTATTGAGCAGTCCTTCATGCAGGGTTCCTACTGGAATTTAGGTTCCGGACTTTCCATTGTACTTATGCTTTTTGTATTAATCAGTATGGCATTCATGAATCGTGCCGGTGAATCAGGAGGGCATGCAGTATGGTAAAGAAAAGTTTATCAAGAATTTATCTTGCAATTATTTTCCTGTTTCTGTATCTTCCGATTGGAGTTCTGATTGTACTTTCCTTCAACAACTCCCTCTCCCGTGTAAAATGGGGCGGATTTACGACAGAATGGTATCGCAATCTTGTTTCTGACCCGACTATTATGAATGCCTTTTATACCACGATTCTGATTACCGTTGCATCTTCTGTGATTGCTACAATAATCGGAACCATGGCAGCAATCGGAATCAGTGCCATGCGGAAAAGGAACCGTCAGATTATGCTTGGTGCAACTAACATTCCACTTCTGAATGCAGATATTGTAACCGGTATTTCCCTGATGCTGCTTTTTGTCCGCTTTACAGCGCTTGGAACATCAACCGTATTGATTGCACATATTACCTTTGACATTCCATATGTCATTTTAAATGTACTGCCTAAGCTTGATCCAACACCTCCTCCCATACCTATGAGGCTGCCAGAGACTTAGGCGCAACACCACTTTATGCATTTTTCAAAATTGTATGGCCGGATATCAAGCCTGGTGTATTCTCCGGTTTTCTGATGGCTGTGACAATGTCCTTAGACGATTTTTCCATCACCTACTTTACCAAAGGAGCCGGGGTCAACACATTGTCTACCATGATTTATACCCAGCTGCGTAAAGGTATTATTCCGGAAATGTATGCACTGTCTACGATTTTATTCTTCCTTGCTCTGGTGCTTCTTCTGATTATGAATTACCGCAGTGTCAAGGATGCGAAAGGAAGGTCTTAAGAAATGAAGAAATTCTTATTTTCATTTATGCTTATTGCTGGTCTCCTTACTCTTTCCGGCTGTGGACAGAAAGAGGATGAAAATGCACTTGTTATTTTAAATTATGGAAAATATATAGAGCCGGATGTTATCCAGCAATTTGAAAAAGAAACCGGTATTACCATCAAATACGAAGAATATGAAAGTCCGGAGGAAATGTATACCAAATATAAGGCGGGTTCCATCAAATACGATTTAATCTGTACCTCCGACTATATGATCCAGAAGCTTATCAATGAAGGTGAAGTCTTAGAAATGGATTATGATAATATTCCACTTTACGAAAACATCGACCCGACCTATGTGGAATTTAAGGCTGCTTTGACCCTAGGAAACGAAATACACACTACCTTATTTCTTCGGCACACTGGGTATTCTCTACAATAAAACCATGGTAGATGAAGCTGATATGGACAGCTGGAATGTTCTCTGGGATCCGAAATATAAGGGACAGATTATCATGGAAAATTCCGTCCGTGATACCTTCGTTCCTGCACTCCGGCTTTTGGACTATTCCATCAATACTACGGATGAAGATGAATTAAACGAAGCACTTTCCATGCTTTGTGACCAGAAAGATTTAGTCTACTCCTATCTGGTAGATTCTTCTGCCGATGAAATGATTGCCGGAAATGCTGCAATGGCTCTTATTTATTCCGGAGAGGCTGCCTATGCACAGGATTATAATGATGATCTTGATTATGTGGTTCCGAAAGAAGGTTCTAATATGTGGATGGACTCCTGGTTCATTCCTAAAACCTGCCAGCATAAGGATGCTGCAGAACAGTTTTTAAATTATCTCTGTCGTGAAGATATCGGTATGGAAAAACTTTGACTATGTCTGGTATGCTACACCAAACACCGCTGTTTATGACGAACTGGATGAAGAGGTTCAGGAAAGTACTACTATTTTTTCTGATCAGGAAACTTTAGAAAACTGTGAAATTTTTAACAGTCTTGATGTCCCGGCTACAGAAACTTATGACTATCTCTGGAAGAAATTAAAATCTTACTAAAATATTCTGGTCTCTAAAAGATTAGAAAATTTTTAGAAAAATTTCATATTACCTTTCTTGTTATTCAAGACACAAGATGATATATTGAAAGTCCATTGGAATAATCCATGGACTTTCTTTTCTATTTATTCATTTTTACCATTTCTAACCAGGAGGTCTTTATGACATATCAACAATTTCTTACTGAAATCCAGTTACAAATTCATTCTCTGTTTGATACAGATGTTACGATTCAGCTGCATAAAATCCAAAAAAATAATGGCGTTACTTTGGATGGACTCACTATTCTGCAAAAGGGCTGCAACATTTCTCCCACTATTTATCTCAATGATTATTACAAAGAATATCAGGCAGGAAAAAGCATACATAACATTATTTTACATATCCGGGAAATTTACCGGGCTTACCGTCCCAGCAGCTCTGTCGATGTAGCATTCTTTACTAATTTTGAAAATGTACGGCACCGCATCCTCTTTAAACTGATTCACTATCAGAAAAATGAGGAACTCCTTAAAGAAATCCCTCATTTTCGTTATCTTGATTTTGCAGTTGTTTTCTATTGTCTTTTATCTAGCTCAAGTCAGGGAAACGCCACTATTCTGATTCGTTCCACTCATCTTTCCTACTGGAACGTCTCCGCAGATGCGTTATATTCTTATGCCTTAGAGAATACGCCGGCACAGCTTCCTGCTGATTTTGAACCATTAATGCCATTACTCAATAAGCTTATGCCAATGCCCTTTCCTGCAGATAGCATGGAAGAAGAATCCGAAACACCGCTTTATGTATTAACCAATAAAGCCAGACTCTATGGTGCTTCCTGCATTCTCTATCCAAATCTTTTAGATTCCATTGCAGATAAGCTTACATGTGACTTCTATCTGATTCCAAGCAGTATCCATGAATTTCTGATTCTTCCTGTTCTGCCCGGAACCTGTATACAGGATTTAAATGCTATGATTCATGAAGTAAATTCCACTCAGGTTGAGGAAGAAGAAATCTTATCCGATCACGCTTATTTCTATTCCCGTTCTGAAAAGCTTCTTACTTCTATGCCAGAAGAAAGGACTACAATCTAGCATATAATTTTTCATATTCCTTTGCAGAACTGGACCAGGAGAAATTCTGCTCCATGCCACGTCTTGCGATATCCAGCCACCCGGTCCGGTTCTCATGGAATACCTGATATGCATAAAAAAGACTGTCACGCATTTCATGAGCATTATAATTGGAAAAAGTAAAACCTGTTCCGGTATGCTGATACTCATTATATGGCTCTACGGTATCCTTTAAGCCACCGGTCTCGCGAACCACCGGTACTGTTCCATAACGAAGACTCATCAACTGGCTCAGACCACAGGGTTCAAATAAAGATGGCATCAAAAAAGCATCTGATGCTGCATAAATTCTATGTGCTGCTTCTTCGGAATACATAATATTTGCCTTCAGTCTGTCCGGATACCTGCTCTCATAATAACGGAACATATTCTCATAACGTTCCTCTCCGGTTCCTAAGGCAACAATCTCAAATTTACCGGAAGAAAGCAGTTCATCCATCATATAATCTACCAGTGCAAATCCCTTCTGCTCTGTCATTCTTGAAACAATTCCAACTAACATCACATCATCCGAATACGGAAGATTCATATCCTTTAAAAGTGCCTGCTTGTTTTTCCGCTTACCCTCTTCTAAATCATTGGCATCATATAAATAAGCAATCTTTGGATCCGCTTTCGGATTATATTCATTATAATCGATTCCATTAATAATACCGCTTAATTTATAGCTGTTACTGCGAATGAGACCATCAAGCCTTCGCCACCATCCGGAGTTGTTATCTCATAAGCATATGTAGGACTTACCGTTGTTACAGCATCTGCATATACAATACCACCCTTCAGATAATTTCCCTCTCCATACGACTCTAATTTGTCCGGTGTAAAAAGAGCATCCGGCAATCCGGTAATATCTTTTACTGCCTTTAGATTCCAGCGCCCCTGGAACTGTAGATTGTGTATCGTAAATACCGTTTTCATATTCTGGTAAAATACATTTTTCTTATAGATATTCTCCAGATATACCGGAACCAGTCCCGTCTGCCAGTCATGGCAATGAATAATATCCGGCTGGTAATTCATATGCGGCAATGCTTCTAATACTGCCTTTGAGAAAAATGCAAATTTTTCTACATCTTCGTAAATATTATTATATGGTCTTTCTCCCACAAAATAGAATTCATTATCAATAAAATAATACTGGATTCCATCTTCCTTTGCCTCCAGTATTCCTACATATTGTTTTCGCCAGCCCAAATCTACATAAAAATGCAATATATGATGCATTTTCTTACGCATATCCTCACGGATACACATATACTTCGGCAGCATGACACTGACTTCATATTCGTTTTTTGAAAAATATTTTGGCAGTGAACCTGCAACGTCTGCAAGGCCGCCTGTTTTGATAAATGGAACTGCCTCTGATGTAACAAATAATACCCGCTTCATTTCTGTTACCCCCAAATCTGATACCCTTTTTACAAATACGCAGTGCATCTTTCGCTGCGCTTTCTTTCGCAGTGCATCTTCGAAAGCCTACGGCTTTCTCGATGTACGGGCATTCGCCCTATTTACGCTCACACTCGCAAATCCGCTGTGCTTTCTTTCGCAGTGCATCTTCGAAAACCCTTGGTTTTCTCGATGTACGGGCATTCGCCCTATCAGCCAACAGAAATACGCGATACTTTGTGCAAGCACAGTATCGCGCATTTCTGTCGGCTGCACTGCTCATTGCTTACGCTCATTATACCACGTTATGGGGGAGCAGAAAATACCTAAACTGTCTGATTCAGATACTATATTTTGCTGCCGTTTTGTAGAAACCACCCTTTTAATACGCTTTATATTCCAGGCGGATTCTGTCTGCAATCAGTGCTATAAATTCTGAATTCGTCGGTTTACCTTTTCCATTGTTTATCGTATACCCAAACAGCTCATCAATCGTGTCCATTTTGCCACGGCTCCATGCCACCTCTATTGCGTGGCGGATAGCACGTTCTACGCGGCTGGCTGTTGTCTGATATTTTTTGCGATTGTCGGATAAAGTATTTTTGTAATGGAATTAAGCATTTCAATATCATTTACCGACATAATAATTGCTTCACGCAAATACTGATATCCTTTGATATGTGCCGGAACTCCTATTTCATGTATAATATTTGTCACTTTACTTTCCAGATCCTCTGGCTTTGCCGAAGGCTTTTTCTCATATGCTCCGACTTTTTTGATTCCGCAGCATTTATTCCCCGGAGCACTCTTGTACTTTTTATCCGATTGATAATCATATCATTATCGAAGGGCTTCATAATGTAATAATCCGCCCCCAGATTAAATGCATCTTCTGTAATCCGGTCCTGTCCTACCGCACTGATAATAATAAAACTAGGACATTTTCTTATGGATTTATCTTTTTTTACTTTTTCTAACAGTGCAAGTCCGTCAAGTTTTGGCATAACTATATCCAATAAAACAACATCCGGCTGTTTATGTTTGATAATCTCATATGCTTCGACCCCGTTCTTTGCCGTACCAACCACCTGCAAATCCTTATCGCTGGCTACGATTTCATCTAAAAGCTGTACCATTCTCTCGTTATCATCTGCAATTGCTACATTTAATTTTTCCATTTCAAACCTCCTGCCGTTTCCACTCTTTTGTACAAAGATGAAACTACTTGTATTTAAACACAACTTTTCTGTCGTTTCAAGCTAAAGCGTTCATCTTATTTCGACATCAACATTGCCCGGAAGACAACGGCTGCCTTCTTCCCCTTATACATTTTGTATCATAATTATATCCTGACATAAATTATGTCGAAACATGTCGTTAAATTATAAACTGTTTTTTCTTATGGATTCGACGTTTTCTCTATCTCTAACATATCCTCAATAAAAATACCATACCCCTTCTTTGCATCATCGACGAACACATGGGTAACTGCACCTATCAGCCTTCCGTTCTGAATCACCGGGCTGCCGCTCATTCCCTGTACAATACCTCCGGTGCTCTCTAACAGTGCCGCATCCTCTACTTCAAATAAAATACTTTTGTTCTCCTTATTCTTCCGATAATTAACTTCCGTAATTCTTATCTTATAATGCGCTATCGTTCCGTCGATATCACTGATAATTTCTGCTTCTCCAGGTTCAATATCCTGCTTATAACCAACCGGATAAGCTACGGCATTTTCCAGCAAATTATTTTTTTTCATGTAATGTTCCATAGATTCCTCGTTCGCAGTTCTCCTCAATATCTCCCATACAATATTTTTCTTCATAATTAATGACTCCTGATAATTCACCCGGTTTACCGGATTCTCCTTTACGATTCCCACCAGTCTGCTGTTATAAAGTTTTCCCGTCCCCACTTCCAGCATACTTCCGGTATCCATGTCTGTTACCGCATGTCCCAGTGCCCCATAGCTTCCATCCTGGCTGATATAGGTAAGTGTTCCGATTCCTGCCAGATCATCCCTTACCCAGACTCTAATTTATACGTTTCTTCTTTTGACAATTTCGGCTGTATATATAATTCTAATGTTTCTCCATTTCGACGTAGCCGAAGCACTAAAGATTTTCCTTCACATTTATCGACAGCATCCATTAACGCCTCCTTATTTTCAAGCTTTTTTCCATCTACTGCACAAATATAATCTCCACTCTTTAAAACATTCTGTGCCGGTGCATACAGTACTCCATCCATCCCTTCAAAATTTCCCGTTCCGATGACAAAGATGCCATCCGTCTGCACATAAATACCAATATTTTCCCCGCTGGCATAAACCTCCTGTTCCGCTACAATATCTGCCTGCACCTCTTTTATTGGTATAATTCCAAAAAGCTTCGCTCGTAAAACAACCGTATCTGAAGCCATATCTATTTCATTTCTTTCGGCACCGGCCTTTGTCCATGCTGCTTTGCAGCTGCTGATTTTCCATTACAGATGTATCGATAAATCTCTTTCCGGAATCCCGGCATTCGAAGGTCACCGGCATGGAAATGTCCAGTTTACTTAAATCACCATCGATAAGTTTTACTTCATCCGGAACCATATTTAACATAAGCTGGTAAGCAAATACCAGCCAGACAATCACTATAATCTGCCATATATTTTTTTATGCTTTTTCTTATTAATCTCATCCGCATTATATTTTCCTCACTACAGGCATAATAACTACAGGAAACTCTCTTTACAGCTTTCCCGCGTAAAATAAAAACAGGATATTCATTGAATATCCTGTTTTTATTATGTGTATTATTGTTTGATTCAATCGTTTATTTTTTAGCATTTTGTGCCAGGTTAAGCATTTCTCTTGCACTTTCCAATACGGTGTCTGTAATCCTCACTCCACCAAGCATTCTTGCTAATTCAGTTACCTGCTCATCCTCGGTGAGTCTTCGTATGGTAGAAATGGTTGTCTCATTTTCTACGGATTTTTCAATACTGAAATGGGCATCTGCCATTGCAGCAATCTGCGGCAGATGTGTGATGCAGATTACCTGATGATGTTCTGCAATCATATGCATTTTTTCGGAAACCTTCTGCGCCGTCCTTCCGCTGATTCCTGTATCAATTTCGTCAAAAATCAAGGTTTCTATTTCATCATTTTTAGCAAGCACTGTTTTTAATGCCAGCATAATTCTTGATAATTCTCCACCGGATGCTACGCTGCCAAGTGGTTTTAATGGCTCTCCCGGGTTGGTTGCAATGACAAATTCCACTTCATCAAAGCCATCTGCTCCAAAAGTCTCTTTCTGCTCAAATTTCATTTCAAAACGAACATCTAAGAAGTTCAAATCTACTAACTGCTCCCTGATTTTTTCTGCCAGTTCCTTCGCATATTTTTTGCGGATTGCAGATGCTTTTTCTGACTGCTTCTGCAATGTTTCTTTTAATGCATTTTCCTGTTGCATAAGCTTCTTATGATATATATCATAATTCTGCAGCTTCTCTGCTTTTTTTCCTTTTTTTCCTCTAAGGATGCTAAAATTTCATCTATCGTATGACCGTATTTTGCCTTCAGATGGTTGATTTCATCCAGACGCTGCTCTGTCCCGGCAAAAGTCTCATAATCAAATTCAGCCTCATCCATATAGTCCGCAATTTCCCGGTTCAAATCATTCAAAAGATTATCAATTTCCAAAAGTTCATCTGCCATCCCACGAATTGCATCATCATAATCTGCCACAGATAACAATTCTCTATGAGCTCTTCCGGTAAGCTCCGATGCACTGCCGTCTTCCATGCTGAGTAATCCATGGGCTGCATGAATTGCTTCCATAATTTTCTTTCCGTTCAGAAGCTTCCGGTATTTTGTTTCTAAAACTTCATCTTCGCCAGCTGTTAATGCAGCTTCTTCAATTTCATGGATTTCATATTCTAAAAGAGATAATTCCCGCATCCGGCTCTCTTCATCCAGAGAAGCTTCTTCTAACTCTTTCGTAACTTCACGGTACTTTTTATAAGTTTCTTTCAACTCACTTTTGATGTCCGACAGTTCATTTCTTGCATAATCATCAAGGATTTCTAAATGCTTCTGTTTCTTAAGCAGCGACTGGTGTTCATGCTGTCCATGAATATCAATCAGCAACGCAGAAACTGCTTTCATCTTTGATGCCGGAACACTTTCCCCATTGATTTTGGCGATGCTTCTTCCTCCGGAAATCTTTCTGCTTAAAATCAGCATATCATCCTCCGGATAAACATCAAGCCCGGAAAGTGCTTTCTTTAAAGCATCTGATTCTACATCAAAAATCAGCTCCACAAAGGCATTCTCCTCATTATCCCTTAACATCTCTTTGGATACCTTTTCTCCCAGAGCCAGATTAATGGAACCAATGATAATTGATTTTCCGGCTCCTGTCTCTCCGGTCAGGATATTTAACCCTTTTTCAAAATCGACTTCCGCCTCATCAATGAGTGCCAGGTTCTTAACATGCAGGTTTCTTAACATATTTTCTCCTTCTACTCTCTCTCGTCTTTCACTCTAATCTTCCATAATCCGGCGAAGACGTCCCATTAACGCCGTGGTATCCTCTACGGTACGGACAGCGCACATAATTGTATCATCTCCAGCAATGCTTCCTACTATTTCATGGCAATCCATGGCATCCAATGCTGCCGCAACTGCCATTGCCATTCCGGATACCGTCTTGATGACAAGAATATTCTGTGCCATATCCATAGATACAAAACCATCCCGGAATACACGGACATACTTTTCTGTCATGTCTTCCTTATTTTCAGATAAAGCTACATATTTCTGACGGCCATTGCTCAATGCTACCTTAGTCAGTTTTAACTCTCTGATATCCCGTGAAACCGTTGCCTGTGTCACATGATATCCTTCCTGCTCCAACTTTGCTGATAATTCTTCCTGTGTGCCTATCTCATTCTTCTGAATTAATTCCAGAATCTTTGCATGTCGTCCTATCTTCATTACAGTCCCTCCTGTTATGTATAATTCTGCATCTTTTTCCGCAAAATTTCAAGGAAACTAATCTTACTCAAACGAATAATCCCTACGGATTCTTCTGCCTTATGCACTACAATCTTGTCACCAACCTTAAGTTCCACTCCGGAATCTCCATCGAAGCTCACTTCCACCTGCTCATCCCGCTGGCTTCTCCGCATGCCTACTTCAATGGTAATTTCATCTTCCGGTCCGATTACAATGCTCTTGGAATTCAACGTATGTGCATTGATTGGTGTCAACAGCAAAAGGTTGGCTTTCGGGTCCACAATAGGCACCTGCCGACATACTGTAACCGGTGGAACCGGTTGGTGTTGCCACAATGATTCCATCCGCCTTAAAATTATAGAGATACTCTCCATTTACATAAGCATTCAGATTCACAATCTGAAGTGCTCCCGTACGATGGATGACCACATCATTTAACGCAACCCTCTGAATCTTCTCTCCGCCACTTTGTACGGTATAGCCATCTAAAAGCATTCTCTGCTCTATGGTATAACGGTCAGCCATCAATTCATCAATTGCCGGGAATATCGTATTCTCTTCTACCTCACAAAGATATCCAAGCTTTCCTAAATTAATTCCCAGCAGCGGAATATTTTTCTTTACCAGATTGCGTGCCGCACGAATTAATGTTCCATCTCCACCAATAACAAGCACCGCCTCGGTTTCTGTTGGAATTTCTTTTTCCACTGCTTCCGCTTTTTCTTCCTCAAAGCTGGCAAAATAATCACAGGTTCCACCCTTACGTCTGATGTAATCTATAATCTGATTGGTAAAAATAAGTTCACTGTCTTTTTGTGCGTTTACAATTATGAAAAAATGCTTCATATATCTAGGACAATGATGTATGTGCCGCCTCTACGATGGCATCCACATCAATGGTCTCCTCCTTCTTGCTCTCGCTGTTTTTCTCAATATATACCAGATATTCAATATTTCCCTCCGGCCCCTTAATCGGTGAATAGGAAAGATTATGAACAGAAAATCCATTTTCCAACGCAAAATCAATTACCTTATGGATGACTTCTTCATGGACCTTCGGATCACGGACAACGCCTTTTTTCCCGACCTTTTCTCGGCCGGCCTCAAACTGAGGCTTGATCAGACAGACCATTCTTCCACCGTCCCGCAGCAGCTCCCTTGCCGGTACCAGCACCTTGGTAAGAGAAATAAAAGATACATCAACGGATGCAAAATCAAGGACATCTGCAATATCTTCCGGCGTTACATAACGGATATTGGTTTTCTCCATGCAGACAACCCTTGGGTCATTTCTTAATTTCCAGTCAAGCTGTCCATATCCTACATCTACAGAATATACTTTCACTGCACCATTTTGCAACATACAGTCAGTAAATCCGCCGGTGGATGCGCCGATATCCATGCAGACCATTCCCTCTAAAGAAATATCAAATTCCTTCATTGCTTTCTCTAACTTCAGTCCACCACGGCTGACATATTTTAATGTATTTCCCCGGACTTCAATCTCTGCCTCTGTATCAAAATTTGTTCCTGCTTTATCCTCTCTCTGTCCATCCACAAAGACATTTCCTTCCATAATCATAGTCTTTGCTTTTTCCCTGATTCTGCCAGTCCCTTCTGTACCAAAAAAGAACATCCAATCTTTCTTTCATCGTTCTTACTGTGCCTTTCTGTCTATAATCTTACCGATAATTCCATCTGCATCAATTCCTGTTTCTTTGCGGAGAAGTTCTACATTTCCATGCTCTACATACACATCCGGTATTGCAATATTTAAAACCTCCATGGAACCATCTCCATTTGTATTCATAAATTCCAATACATGCTCTCCAAAGCCTCCGGATTGCACATTTTCTTCCAGCGTAACCAGAAGCTTATGATTCTTCTGCAGCTTAAGAAGCAGTTCTTCATCAAAAGGCTTCACAAATCTTGCATTGACAAGAGAGCAGGAATAACCTTTTTCTTTTAATTGTTCCCTTACGGTAAGTGCTGTCTTTACCATGCTTCCTACTGCCAAAAGTAAAATTTCACTTTCTTCATAAAGAACTTCTGCCTTACCATATTCTAACGGTGCCCGATATTCCTTTAATTCATCAAAGGCTTCGCCTCTCGGATATCGTACTGCAATCGGTCCGGAAAAATCCACGGCATATTTTATCATATCTGATAATTCCCACTTGTTCTTAGGTGCTAAAATTGTCATATTCGGCAGACAGGAAAGATAAGATAAATCAAAGATTCCCTGATGAGTCTCTCCATCACTGCCCACAAGTCCTGCACGGTCAATGGCAAATACTACATGCAATTCCTGTATACAGACATCATGCAGAATCTGGTCATATGCTCTTTGCAGGAAAGAAGAATAAACCGCTACAATCGGCTTTAAACCGGCTGCTGCCAATCCTGCAGCAAAAGTCACTGCATGTTCTTCTGCAATTCCCACATCAAAGAAACGTTCCGGGAACATATTCCGGAATCTTTTTAGTCCGGTTCCATCAGCCATTGCCGCTGTAATGGCAACCACTTTTTCATCCCGGTCGCCCAATTTACGCATAACCGTAGAAAAATATCGGTATAATTGGCTTTTACCCGTTTCACAAGAGGCAGTCCTGTCTCAACATCAAAGGCTTCCGTTCCATGAAAACGTGCCGGATGGCGTTCTGCCGGAAGGTATCCTTTTCCTTTTTCCGTAATCACATGTACCAGAACCGGTCCTTCCACCTTAGAGGCTTCTTTGAATAATTTCACCATGGCAGGAATATTATGACCATCTACCGGTCCTAAATAAAGGATTCCCATATTTTCAAAGAGCATGCCCGGAATCACAAGCTGCTTGATTCCATTTTTAGTCTTACGGATTTTCTCAACAATACGTTCTCCATATTTCGGAATGCTGTTCAGGGAATTCGTAATACCATTCTTTAATCCCTGATAAGATTCTGCGGTACGAAGTCCGCTTAAATATCTGGATACACCGCCGACATTTTCCGATATAGACATCTTATTGTCATTTAAAACAATAATCAGATTTGACTTTAATTTGGATGCATTATTCAATGCCTCATAAGCCATTCCACCGGTCAATGCACCATCTCCGATAACAGAGATGACTTTATACTTTTCTCCGGTAATCTCCCTTGCCATTGCATAGCCTAATCCTGCGGATATGGAAGTCGAACTGTGTCCCGTATCAAAGCAGTCGCAATCACTTTCATGACGTTTGGGGAATCCGCTCATGCCGCCGTATTTTCTCAGTTCATCAAAACCGGCTTTTCTTCCTGTCAGTAATTTATGGGTATAAGACTGATGTCCTACATCCCAGATAATTTTATCCTCTGGTAAATCAAAAGCAAGATGCAGTGCCATGGTAAGCTCTACCACGCCAAGATTGGAGGCAAGGTGCCCACCGGTTTTTGATATTTTATCAATCAAAAAAGAGCGGATTTCCTCTGCCAGAATCGGAAGTTCGTTTTTATTTATCCTTTTTATATCGTTTTCATGCTCAATCTTTTCCAGCACCATGTATCTTTACTCCTTTGGTTTCTGAAGTTCTTATTTCTCCCTATGAATCAGATATTCCACCAGATGAATCAGAAATTCATTTTTTACCACCAGTGATTCTAATAAATTCACTGCATGTTTTGAATATCGTTTCACATCTTCCTGTGCTTTTTTTAATCCCTCATATGTAACATAAGTTGCCTTTTCGTTTTTGGCATCACTGCCAACCGGTTTTCCAAGCACTTCCTGATTACCGGTAACATCTAAAATATCATCCTGTATCTGGAATGCCAGACCAATCTCTGATGCCGCCTCTTCGATAATCTTCTGCTCGCTTTTCGTGGCTCCTGCAAGAATTGCACCAATTAACATAGATGCTTCAATCAAAGCACTGGTCTTTAATTTATAAATAAAATCTAACTGGTCTCTGGTGACAGACTGCGTTTGATCCGTTTCAACATCTACGGTCTGTCCCCCTACCATGCCATAAATTCCAGCTTTCTGTGATAATACAAGCAATGCCTTTGCCACATTAGGCGTCTGTTCCGTCTGTAATGCTGTCAATGCTGTCTCATAGGCAAAATTCAAAAGACCATCCCCGGCAAGAATTGCCATAGCTTCTCCATAGACAATATGCGTTGTCTTTCTTCCGCGTCTGTATTCATCATTATCCATTGCCGGCAGATCATCATGAATTAAAGAATAAGTATGAATCATCTCAATGGCTGCCATGAATGGCTCAATTACCTCTGATTTTCCACCAAACATGCGGTAAGTTTCCAACATCAGCATTGGTCTTAACCGCTTTCCTCCTGCAAGAAAACTATAATTCATGGCTTCAATTACCTGCTTCTGATAGCCTTCTTCCTCTGAAGATATTTTTTATAATATTATCAATCTGTTCTGTCCGCTTTGTAAGCTCTGCTGTCATATCCATTAAAATTCCTCCAGCATTCCTTGTTCATTCAGCACTAACATTTTCTTTTCAATCGAATCTATCCTCTCACTGCAGTGTTTCAGCTTCTTCATGCCCTGCTCATAACAGACAAAGGATTCATCCAGAGAAATGTCTTCCTCCATATGTGCAATCAACTGCTCCACTTCTGCAAATAAATCCTCTAAATTCTCATTTTCTTTTTTTCCCATTATATTATCTGTCTCATTTTCATTGATTGTATGATCTGTCATCTTCCGATTTCCTCCTGGCATATGATTTCTTCTACTCTTGCCTTAACAGTTCCGTCTTTTACACTGATCTGCAATTGTTCTCCTTTCGAAACCTGTGAAACACTTTTTAAACCATTCTGCCGGCTGTCAGAAACATATGCATATCCCTGTCCCAATCGTTTCAATGGCGAAATATCATCGAAATGCTGGGCTAACATCCGAAGTCGTGCCCTATTCTTATCTAACTGCTGTGTCATGCCATGCTCTAAGCGAAGCTGCAATTCCTCCAGATACTGTTTTTGACTGTTCAGACGATATACAGGACTCTGTTGCATTAATCTTGCCTTCAGTGTCTCCATGCGTCCCTGTATCACAGCAATTTTACTCTTCATGCTGCGCATCAGATGTACCCGGTCAGTCCGTATCCGCTGTAACATCTGATTCCTGTCATATACCGCAAGTTCTGCTGCTGCAGACGGAGTCGGTGCCCGCAAGTCTGCCACATAATCCGCAATGGTGTAATCCACTTCATGTCCCACTGCAGAAATAACCGGTGTTTCACATTCAAAAATTGCCCTTGCAACAATTTCTTCGTTGAATGCCCAAAAAACCACTACAGAGCCACCACCACGCCCCACAATGATAATGTCCAAATGCATGGCATCCAATGCAAGAATCCCATTTACAATGCTTTCTTTGGCACCCTCACCCTGTACCAGTGCCGGATATAGAATAAGCTGCACATAAGGATTCCTTCTTCCTGCGATATTGCGGATATCCTGTATTGCAGCTCCGGTAGGTGCTGTAACAATTCCAATACGTCCGGCATACTGCGGAATCGGTTTTTTTATACTCTTCCGCAAACATCCCCATATCCTCAAGTTCCTGTTTCAATTGAAGAAATCTGGCATATAAATCCCCTGCACCGGCAAGTGTAATTTCTTTTGCATATATCTGATATCTGCCGTCCCGTTCAAATACTTCAATAGAACCTGTTACCTCGACTTTGTCGCCATCCTTCATACGAAAGGATAACCCACCCCGGTTACCGGCAAACATAATTGCACTGATGGCACTATTATTTTCCTTTAAAGTAAAATAAATATGACCGGAGGAATGATATTTACAATTCGATACCTCACCCTTCACACATACCTGATGCAGGACAAAATCCTGGGCAAACATATTCCTGATGTATCGGTTAATCTGGGTTACCCCATATACTTTCTTCATCATGCGATTTTTGCCAATACTCCGTTGATAAATGCCGGTGAATCATCTGTTCCATATTTTTTTGCCAGTTCTACTGCTTCATTGATGGCTACTCCGGTTGGAATATCCTCTTCATATTTTATCTCATATACAGCAAGACGAATCAGGGTCAGATCAACTTTGCCCATACGGGTTGTTTTCCAGCCTTTGGATGATTCATTGATAATCTTATCGATTTCCTCTAAAACAGCAATAATCTTATTAAATTTATCTTCAATATAGCGCTCATCCGGCTTCTCAATCGGTTCATTCTCTTCGATAAACAGATTCATCTGCTCTTCGTATTCCTTCTCACTATAAAATTCCACACGGAATAACATTTTAAATACCTGTTCTCTGATTTTTCTCCTGCTCATGTTGTATCCTTTCAATATTGGTCTTCCATGTAACTATAAAAAGAATGCTTTAACAGCATTCTTTATTATACTACACTGCGGTTATCACAAAAGTATTATTTCGTATTTTTCATGTCAACCGTAGCAATTCTGACATTAACAATTGCTACGGATAATCCTGTCATAGTCTCAATTGCAGATTTTACCTTCTCCTGTACTTTCTCAGATACTTCTGGAATAGAATAGCCATAAGAAATATTTAAAGCTACTTCTACGCTGACTGTTTTCTCTGCCACTTCTACCTTAACACCCTTAGATAAATTCTTCATTCCAAGTTTGCTCACCAGTTCATTGGTAATATTACCAGCCATGGATGCAACTCCGTCTACTTCTGTTGCTGCAAGTCCTGCAATGATAGCAACGACCTCATCTGCCACATGTACTTCCCCAAGGTTATCTTCTTTTATTTTAACAACTTTTCTATTATCTGCCATCGTTTTGCCTCCTACAAAAATATTATGTGGTTATTATATCAGATAATTCATTTTTTGAAAACCTTTCCGCATAATATTGTGCATTTTCCCTGCGTAAAAGTTCTAAGAAATCTCTGTCCGGAATCGGCTTGGAATAAAAATATCCCTGCAGATAATCACAGTGCTGTTCTGTCAGATAATCTACATATTCCTGGTTTTTACTCCTTCTACCACAATCTCAAGCCCAAGTTCTTTAATCATGCGGATAGTATTACGCAATGCAATCATTGCCTTTTCATTTTTAAATGCTTCCCACAGAATGGTTTTATCAATTTTTACGATACGGAATGGAAACCGGAACAGATAATCCGTATTGGAATATCCCGAGCCATAATCATCCAACGAAAACTCAATGCCCTGCTTATGCAGTATCTTGATATTGTTTTCCAACATATCACTATGGGCTGCCGCTGTCTCAGTAATCTCAAGATTGATCTGGGCTGGTGCTACATGATACTTCTTCATTATTTCCGTCAACCGCTCGGCAAGATTTTCCTGCATACACTGCACCACAGACAGATTTATTTCTATATACTGTAAGCCATAGTCTGTAAGCTGCTTTTCCTGGATAAAACGACAGACTGTCTCAAATACAAATTCTCCAATCTGCATAATCATTCCGCTCTTTTCTGCAATTGGAATAAATTCTTCCGGAGAAATGTAGCCCATACTCTGATCTTTCAGCCGGACCAGTGCTTCCGCAGATACGATTCTGTTTTCTGTCACCGAATAAATCGGCTGGTAAAAGACTTCAAAACCTTTATGGTCTACTGCATCATTCAAAAGTTTCCGGATACGAAGTTCCCTCTTTGCCGGTCAATATCCATCTCAGCAGTCTTTAATACTACATTTCCATTTTCAGATGATAATGAACGCATATACTGGATATAGTCAATTAATCCATTCAGATTATTCGCATCACGCGGACACACAATACTGCTGATATGAATCCGGAATTTTGTCTCTACACTGCCGGAATGCCATGGCTGTTCAAACCGGTCCAGAATCTGCCGGATCAGTAAGGAAGAATCAATATCCTTCTTCTTCCGGTCTAACGCCAGCACATATACGCTCTGTGAAAACTGGTAAATACGGGAATTGTCGATAAGCTTACGAAAAAATGCCACCATTTCCTTCAGGAATTCATTAACAGAATCATTTCCCAATGTCTGCCGCATCACCTTTAAATTATGCACTTTAATGACAAGCATCGGAAAACGCTCACTTCCTAACAGGCGTTCCTCTGACTCTTTTAAAAATGCCCTCCGGTTCATAATTTCAAGCTCCGGCACCGTATATTCCTGTGGCCTTTCCGAAGAAATCAGATATAAAAGTACGCACATTGCCATTCCAAAAAACTGAAACCGGAAACCCGGAAATGCAATATGAAGCACCAGTGTAAACACACTTACAACTGCAAATACAGTCGTAGAGAATAATACTTCAAAGCTGAGCCGTTTTCGGAAACGAACCAGAAACACTTCCCCATCAGATAAAAATAAATCATACAAAGGTAGAATAACATAATTCCATTCTGTCTCTGATAGCTGCCATCCGTTCCCACTTTAAACAGATATGGTATAAATAACTGTACTACCAGCAATGCGATTACAATCCAGGTACCGGTACAAACAACCATCCCTTTTCCTTCCGGATAAAGCGTTCCACTCTTCCTGTCAGGCACAGAATATACAAAAGATATGCTGCCGCTGCCACAACCTGTCCTAAAATACAGATATAGAGCAGGACTGTAGTTCCTGTTTTTCCGAAAGTAATTTCCTTCCAGAACAGTAAAAAGTCGCTGGTAGACACGACAAGCAGAGCATACAACATTACGCGGTATACCCTGCTTTGAAAATTGTCACTATATTTTCTTAAATGATACGCAACTAATGCAGTCAGAAGAACAAATGCAGCCGCAATATCGTAGTATACTAAATGCTCCATTCTTATCCCTCACACTCTGCATAAATATTATCTGAAAGATATTTTACATCACTGAACGGTTCCTGCTCTGTTGTTTCTTCTGCCATTCCTGCCGCCTTTATCTTCGTCAGTTTGTCGATAAAAATCCACAGCCTTCTTTGACTCTTCGAAAGTATATAACGCCGCCGGGGAATTCCATTCCCTGATATAAACCTTGTTGTAGTCAATATAAGCAATCATGGCAAAATCGCCGTCTTCCGGGTTTAGAAATGTCTTCTGCATGGATGCATGCATATCACAGCCACGGATGATTTTATCCTCTTTGTTTTTCTTCTGCCCGGTTACAGCTTTTGCAGACTTCTCTCCGTATTCCGTTTTATTTCCGGATGCCTTCTTTTTCTTCTGGTCTTCTTCCACCATCCGGTCTATGGCATCTGCTGCACGATTCATTGCTTCGAAAATATCAAGTTGTCCCTCTACACCTTTTTTCTCCGTTTTCATTGTGCCCCCTGTATTTTCTTAAGCCTTTTTCCAAAAAGAAATCTGCTTATTTTCCCACAATTTTTCTGGTATTGATATAATCATATGGTGTCTGCTGATACACATAATAATTCAGCCAGTTTGCATATAACATATTACCGTGTGAACGCCACTGCAGTAATGGTTTTGCATTGATATCATTGTCCGGATAATAATTCTCCGGCATGGCAATATCCATCCCTTTCTGCAGATCACGCTTATATTCCTCATCCAATGTATAACGGTCATATTCCGGATGTCCCATTACAAAAATTTTGCGTCCCTCATTGGCAATTGCCAGAAATACACCTGCTTTTTCTGATTCTGCAAGAATGGTAATATCCTTTACTTTCTCAATATCCTCTTTACGGATTCCGGAATGTCTCGAATGCGGTGCCATAAAGCGGTCATCAAATCCCCTTACCAGTGGTACTTTGCGGTTCTTTACCTGATGTTCGAAAATTCCAAACATTTTCTCATCCAGCATATATTTTGGGATACCATAGTGATAATAGAGGGCAGCCTGTGCGCCCCAGCATAAATGCAGGGTTGATGTTACGTGGGTCTTAGACCACTCCATAATATCACAGACTTCCTTCCAGTAATCCACCTCTTCGTATTCCATGGTTTCTACCGGTGCACCGGTTATAATCAGTCCGTCCAGATTCTCATCCCAGATTTCATCCATTGTCTGATAAAAATGATTCAGATGACTCATGGATGTATTCTTTGATTCATGGGATGATACCGTTAAAAAGGTAACATCAACCTGTAATGGTGTATTTGCAAGTGAACGCAGCAATTGCAGTTCCGTTTCTTCTTTTAATGGCATCAGATTCAGTATTCCAATCCGGATTGGGCGGATATCCTGATGTTCTGCTCTTCCCTCATCCATAACAAACACATTTTCCCGTTCCAGAATCTCTCTGGACGGTAAATCGCTCATTATCTTAATCGGCATATTATCTAACCTCTTTTCATCATATACACATATCTCATCTCATAATACCTTAATTTTACGAATACTTCAATATGCAATTCACTTTCCGAAACGTTCCACAAACATATCTTCAGAAATAATCGGAATGCCAAGACTCTTTGCTTTCTGATTCTTTGATGATGTGGATTCAATATCATTATTCACAAGATAATCTGTCTTCTTAGAAACACTGCCGGTAACAGAGCCGTTCTGGCTCTCCACATACTCTTTAAATTCGGTACGGTTTTTAAACTGATGGACATCACCGGTAATGACAAAGGTAAGTCCTTCACAGGTTCCTCCCTCTGTCACCTTCGGCTCTACTTCCGCAATGTTTAATATTTCTTCTAATGCAGCTACCGTATGACGGTTTTGATTCTGTCTGTACCAGTCCAGCATGGAAGTCGAACGCTCCGGTCCGATTCCGTCAATATCCTCAAATCCTTCCCCTGCATGCAGTTTCTGAAAGAAACCTCCTGTGCCAAGGGCAGCAATCATTTTCTTTCCTGCATCGGTGCCAATCTGCGGAATGCATAGTGCATAAATAAAATGTACCGGATCAACATTTTTGCTCTTTTCAATTGCCTGCAGCATATTGTTACAGGATTTCTCGCCAAATCCGTCTAAAGAGCGGATTTCATCCGCATGATTTTTTAGTGTATAAATATCTTCAAAATAATGGATATATCCTAAGTTCATAAACTTTAGCATGGTCTGTATGGACAATCCGTCAATGTCCATGCCGGGCTTGCTGACAAAGCGGCTGAATTTTTTTACATGCTTTGCGGTACAGTCCGGATTCGTACAATGTAAAGTCTTTGTTCCGCTGTGTTCACTGATTCTGATTTCCGTTCTGGCATGGCATACCGGACAGAATTCCGGAATCGTAAAAGTTCCTTCCTTTTTCTTTACGCCGATACATTTTGGAATAATCTTATTTGCTTTAATAATATCAAGTGTTGTCTTCCCATCTTCTCCGATTCCAAGACGTTCCATTTCACTGATATTACAAAGGGAGGCTCGGCTTACGGTGGTTCCCTCCAGTGCAACCGGCTCAAATACTGCTACCGGAGAAATGGTAGATGCCGCACAGGACCACTCTACATATTTTAATGTGGTCTCCGCAGAGACATCCTGCCATTTAAACGCATAACCGGCTCTTGACGCATGATGCCCGGTAACACTACCCGTCTGGGCATAATCATTATCTTCGTAACAGATAACCAGTCCATCTACCGGAATGTCCATTTCACCATCTTCTACCTTCTTTGTCCAGCGTTCTACAACTTTCTCCAACCCTTTCGCATCGGTCAATTCATGTGCTACTGTCGTAAATCCAAGCTTCTCAAGATAATCCATCCGTTCTCCCCAGGATGACATTGTTTCATCCAGATGCACCAGTGTAAATGCATAAAAATGAATATGGCGTTCCTTTACTTTATCAAGATTGCTCTTATCCAGACCTAAAGTGCCGGATGCAAGATTTCTCGGATTGGCATATTTTCCATCATCATCTTCAATGGTATCATTGATTAATTCAAAATCTGTATAGGTAATAGCCGCCTCGCCACGGACTACCAGATGTCCCTTATATTTTACAGTCTTTGGAATCCCTTCAATGGCATCCTTCATAAATGTGATATTGCTGCCGACGGTTCCATTTCCTCTTGTTAAAATCTTAACAAGTTTTCCGTTATCATAAGTTACTACCAATGTTAATCCATCCAGTTTCCAGGATAACCAGACTGGTCTTTCTCCCGCCCACACCTGTAAATCAGAAATCCGTTTCGTCTTGGCAAGGGAAAGTGCCGGATATTCATGCGCTTCCCGTTCACCATTGCTTTCCTCAAATCCGGCATTCTGTGTCGGACTTTCCGGCAGAATATATCCTGTTTTTTCTTCTAACCGGGTCAGTTCGTCAAACATGCCATCCCATTCATAGTTTGACATAATTTCATCCTGTCCATTGTAATATGCTTCGGACGCCTCATTTAACGTTTTTACCAGTTCCTCGATTCTCTTCTTCTCATCCATGGATATGCTCCTTACCCTCAATCTATTTTGGCATTACTGTTGTATTGCTGGAATTTAAAATGCGCCGGTTCAGCTCAGTCCACTCTTCCGCCGTTACTCTGCGGTACTTTCCTTTTTTGAGACTGCCCAGTTCTATATTCATAATGCGGACTCTCTTTAATTTTACTACTTTATATCCGCAATACTCACACATCCGGCGGATCTGCCGGTTATACCCCTGAGTTAATATGATTCGGAATTTACGCACATCCAGTTTTTCTACTGCACATGGTCTTGTAACCACACCAAGTTCTTCCAGTGGAACTCCCCGGACATTTTCTTTAAAAATGTCTCCGTTATGTCATGATTTACGGTAACTTCATATTCCTTTTCATGCATATTCCCGGCACGCATCATCTTATTTACAATATCCCCATTATTTGTCAATAATATAAGTCCCTGGGAATCTTTATCCAGTCTTCCTACCGGATAAATACGTTTCGGATAATGAATATAATCAACAATATTATCTTTTTCGTCTTTTGCAGCAGTGCAGACAATACCCACCGGCTTATTAAATGCAAGAAGAATCATTTCCTCTTCTTTTTTTATTTCTTTTCCATCTACGCGCACTCGCTGTCCCGGCATCACCTTACAGCCAACAGAAAGAACTTTTCCATCTACCGTAATGCGTCCCTGCTCAATCAGACGGTCAGCTTCTCTCCGGGAACAATATCCTGCTTCACTTAAAAATTTATTGATTCTGACTCCGTTTTCTTCCATCGATATTTTCACCCTGTGTAAATTTTCTCGCTGCCCGCGGAACAAAGAATGTGCCAAGGCACATTCTTGTGCCTGCGGCAGTCGCTTGCAACATCTACCTTATACGCCGCAGTGCGCATCCTCGCGGGCGTTTTTACTTTACAGGAAAGCAATTTCCTGTAAAGTAAAATAACGGAGGTCCTAAGACCTCCATCTGTTTATTATTTTAAGAACTCTGTCTTAACATATCCTTCTTTATCTTTCCAGGTGACTTTTGTCCACCCTTCTGCATAGCTCATCTGAACAGTAACAGAATCTCCTGCGTAAGCAACTCCAACCTTGGATGCGGTCTCACTCATAGAGGAACGGATATTAACCGTATTGGTTAATGTAATCTTAGTGCCCGCTGCGATTCCGCTGGTGTCTGCCGCCGGCTCCTGTGCCGGTGCTTCTGTTGAAACATAGTCACTCTTTACATATGCCGGTGTACCATTGTAATCAATGCTGCTCCATCCATCTTCTGTCGTACCGGTTCTTGTCAGTGCAGTTCCCTTTTCAACTGTTCCAAGTAATGCTCCGGACTCATTCGGTTCCTGTCTGACATTTACTTTATCCAGTGTATATACCGTCTCCGTTGTCACTTCCGGCTCAGCTGGTGTCTCTGGTTCCACCGGTGCCTCTGGTTCCGCCGGTGTCTCTGGTTCCGCCGGTGTCTCCTCTATTGCCGGCTGCTGCTGTGCCTGTGCCTGTGCGATTGCTGTTGCCCATGCATTATATGCATCAGCAACTGTAACCGTTACCATATTAGAAAGATTTTCATCTGAAGCAATTGCTTTTTCATAATTTGCCTGTACTTCTGCCTGTAATGCAATGACATCTTCCTGTGTTTCAAAACTACTGATTAAGTTTTCCACATTATTATCGGTCGGCTGTTCTTTATAATGACGGTTAAAGCTGCTGTATAAGTTATCAATATAAAGTGCTCCCTGCTCATTCTTCTTTACATAAAAGAACTCCATACCAGGTGCTGTAGTATCTACTCCTGCGAATTTCAAATCCAGCGTTACACAGACAAGATAAGAATCTGCTTCTAATCCTGACTTGGTATAACATTTGATATTCTGATAACTCTCTGCATACTGCGACATCATGGTAATCAGGCTCTGTTCATTCTCGGAAACAGGTGTTGCATAGGTCTGTAATGTTGCCAGATCACCTGCCGCATATGCATTGTAATAATTCTGCATCAGGGTATTGATTTCCGGAACGGCATCTACCTGAAAGCTCTCTGATTCGGTACTCTGTTCCGTAGAAAGCCCATTATCTTTATCTTTATTTCCACTGCTGAATTTTATCATTACTACTGCCAATACAACAAATAATATTACTGCAGTAAAATATTTCCAGTTCTTCTGAAAGAAACTACTTATATCATTCTTTGATATCTTACTCATTTTTTCTTTGATTTCTGACGCTTTCATATCTGTCCTCCTAACCTTACCCATAACCCCCAAAAAAGCATGCTTTGTGAGCTGCCCATGTAAATAATGAAAAACGTTTCTTATAAGTTTTGCGGGACATAAATCCCGCAAAAAAATGTGTTAATATAAATTATAAAATGCACCCGGCGGGAATCGAACCCGCATTGCCGGAGTCGGAGTCCGGTGTTCTATCCATTAGACTACGGTTGCAGCTTATTTATACTAACACATCTATATAAAAAATCAAAGGTTTTATTTAAGAAGCTTCTTCAAACTGGGAATTATAAAGCTGTGCATAGAAACCATTCTTCTGTAACAGTTCTTCATGATTTCCCTGTTCAATAATATCACCATCTTTCATAACGAGAATCAAATCAGCATCACATGGTAGACAGACGATGGGCAATAATAAAACTTGTTCTTCCTTTCATCAGGTTATCCATAGCCTTCTGGATTCTGTGCTCTGTTCTGGTATCAACAGAAGAAGTTGCTTCATCTAAAATCAATACCCGGTTGTCTGCTAAAATGGCACGGGCTATGGTAAGCAACTGTTTCTGTCCCTGGGATACATTGCTGGCGTCCTCATTTAATTCCATCTGATAACCACCCGGCAGCGTCTGGATGAAATGATGGGCATGTGCCGCTTTTTTTGCTGCGGCGATGACCTCCTCATCTGTTGCATCCAGCCGGCCGTAACGGATATTTTCCATAATGGTTCCCTGAAACAGCCAGGTATCCTGAAGCACCATGCCGAAGGCATCTCTTAGCTCCCGGCGGTTATAGTTTCTGATATCGTTACCATCTAATCTGATGCTTCCACTGTTTACATCATAAAAACGCATCAGAAGTTTGACCATAGTGGTCTTTCCGGCGCCTGTCGGTCCGACAATGGCAATCTTTTGTCCCGGTTCTACCTTTGCTGAGAAATCATTAATGATAATCTGATCCGGATTGTATCCGAAATGCACATGGGAGAATTCTACTTCTCCACGAACATCCTTTAATTCCACTGCATTTTCTGTGGTCTGGTCTTCTTCCTCTTCACCTAAGAATTCAAAAACACGTTCCGAAGCTGCGGTCATGGACTGTACCTGGTTGATGACCTGTGCAATCTGCTGAATCGGCTGTGTAAAGTTCTTTACATACTGGATAAATGCCTGAATATCACCAATTCCGATTGTTCCGTTAATTGCAAGCATTCCACCGGAAATTGCCACACCTGCATAGCCAAGGTTACCGACAAATACCATAACCGGCTGCATCATTCCGGATAAAAACTGGGATTTCCAGGCAGACTCATATAATACATGGTTTGTATCATTAAACCGTTTTATGGTTTCCTTTTCTTTATTAAATGCCTGGATAACTAAATGTCCGGAATAAGTCTCTTCCACCTGTCCATTAATATGTCCCAAGTACTCCTGCTGAGTACGGAAATATTTCTGTGAAAATTTTGCAATTGCCGAAACCATCAACGCTGAAATCGGAAGAATTACTAATGCAATCAGTGTCATCAGTGGTGAAATAGAAAGCATCATCACAAGCACTCCGATAATGGTTGCCACGCTGGTAATAATCTGTGTCACACTCTGGTTTAAGCTCTGTCCCAAAGTATCCACATCATTGGTAATACGGGAAAGAACTTCCCCATAAGTTCTGCTTTCAAAATATTTCATCGGCATACGGTTGATTTTTTTTTCAGAAATCTCTTTACGCATACGATAGCAGATTTTCTGTGTGATTCCAGTCATAATAAACCCCTGAAAAAAGCTGAATACCGCACTGATAATATATAAGCCAAGAGTAAATAATAATATCTTTCCAATCAGTGTAAAATCAATTCCGCCGGTTCCTGCTACTTTATTCATCAGACCGTCTGCCAATGCCGTAGTAGCTTTACCCATTACCTTTGGTCCTAATACAGAAAATACGGTAGAACAGATTGCAAGTATCATAACTGCAACAATTCCAATTTTATATTTTCCAATATAAGAAAGAAGTTTCCGGAAAGAGCCCTTAAAATCTTTTGCTTTTTCACCCGGCATCATTCCACCGCCCATTGGTCCTCTCGGACCTCTACGACGTGGTGCACGATAACTTTGCTCATTACTCATGTTATTTTTCCTCCTTTCCCTCTTCTAATCCCAATTCCTTTGCGGATAACTGTGACTGTGCAATCTGCTGATATACTTCACAATCCCGTAATAATTCTTCATGAGTACCTTTTCCGACAATCTTACCTTCATCCAATACAAGAATCTGGTCGGCATGTAAAATGGTACTGATTCGCTGTGCCACGATAATTACACTGCTTTCTTTTGTTTTTGACTCCAATGCTTTACGCAGTGCCGCATCGGTCTTCATATCAAGTGCAGAGAAACTGTCATCAAAGATATAAACATTCGGATTCTTTGCGATTGCTCTGGCGATGGATAATCTCTGTTTCTGTCCACCGGAAACATTCGTTCCACCCTGTGCAATCCCGCTGTCATATTTTTCCGGCTTTTCATTAATAAATTCTGTTGCCTGTGCAATCTCTGCAGCCTCTGTCATTTCTGCTTCCGTAGCTTCCGGTCTGCCAAATTTCAGATTGGATGCAATGGTTCCTGAAAACAGAATTCCCTTCTGTGGTACGAATCCGATTTCATCTCTTAATTCAGCTAAGCTTAAATTCCGGATATCCACACCATCTAAGGTAATCTTACCGGCTGTTACATCATAGAATCTCGGAATCAGATTAACCAGCGTAGACTTTCCACATCCGGTACTTCCGATAATTGCAGTGGTCTTTCCCGGCTCTGCTGTAAAATCAATATCTTCCAGTACATCTTCATCCGCACCCGGATAACGGAAGTTTACATGATGGAATTCCACTTTTCCGGTATGTTTTTCAATTGTTTCTTTTTCTGCCTTTTCTATAATAGAAGAATTTGTAGTAATAACTTCATCAATCCGGTCTGCTGCAACACCGGCACGCGGCAGCATAATAGACATCATGGTAAGCATCAGGAATGCCATAACAATCTGCATGGTATAAGTAATAAATGCGGTCATTGCTCCTACCTGAAGCTGTCCGGCATCAATACGATGTGCCGATACCCAGACAATCAGTATGGTTACTCCATACATAATAAACATCATTCCCGGCATCATAAATGTCATAACACGGTTGGTAAACAACTGCGTCTTTGTCAGATTGCGGTTGGCCTCATCAAACCGCTCTTCTTCCTTTTTTCTCTTCCAAAAGCGCGGATTACGGAAAGTCCCGTAAGAATCTCTCTGGATACTAAGTTCAGGGCATCCACTAACTTCTGCATTATTTTGAACTTCGGAAGTGTAATGGACATCAACACCATAACCAGTCCGGAAATTACCAGTACTGCCATTACGATAATCCATTCCATATGTGCTCCGGTCTTTAATACTTTATAAATTCCACCAATTCCGATGATTGGTGCATATATAAAAGCATTCGAAGCATAATTGCTGTTACAAACTGAATCTGCTGAATATCATTGGTGCTTCTTGTAATTAAGGAAGCGGTAGAGAATTTATCCATCTCAGTATTGGAAAAGCCTACTACCTTACCAAAGATTTTCTCTCTTAAGTCTCTTCCGACTCCTGCGCCGACTCTGGATGCAAGATATCCGACTACCACTGCAACTGCCAGCATGAGTAATGACATAGCTGCCATCTTTCCACCCTCTGACCAGAGATAATTCTTCTGGATATGCTCCACATCAAGTCCTGCCTTTTCGTCACAGGATGTTGCATATGCTGTTCCCATGGCATGTAAGGTACTGCTTCCCACAGAATCTATCATATTTTCCATATATTCTCTGGACTGTGCTATACCATCCTGCGTCATTGCACCGCTTGCAATCAGCTGCTTCATCATCGGACGCATATCCACATAAGTTACCATTTCGCCATCATCATTTTCCGCTTCATATGTGGTCAGTTCCATCTGCATCATCTGTCCGATTTCTTCAATGGACATCTCATCTAAGCTTTCTTTGGTAATCTGGTTCTGCGGATTCTGCTCCAATGCTTCCGCAATCGTATTCTTAAAATCCGTTTCACTCATATTTGCCATACGGTAAGTCAGTACGATTGGTGTCAGTAGTTCATCATCCAATGTTTCTAATGTCTCTTTATCCGCAGTACATACATAAGTATCGTCTTTTTTTTCATAGACCGCTTCAAAAGTATCCTTTTCACCATCTGTCATAAAAAGTTCTGCCAGCTGATATTCTTCCTCCGGCATCTTTTCCGGCAAAATATGTTTGATTCCCTTATTCTGGATTCCTACATCAATGATATCGGATGTATATTGTGGCAACGACAAATCGCAATAAGCCTGCACTCCAAGGAGGAGAAATATTACCACGATGATATGCCAGTACGGGAGCATATTTTAAATAGTTTCCGCATCTTTCCTGTTCCTTCCTTTTCTATATTATTTATAAAATATTTCTATTTTAATTGCTGTTTCAACTGTCTTCTCTTTTCAATCTCAAGCTCTGCTATCTGCTCTAATTTATTCAGATAGCCAATCAGCCGGTTCATATCTTCTTCTCCCATTTTCTCCGTAACCGACTTTAATAATTCACTCAAAATCCGGTTGCATTCATTTAAAACCTCTTTTCCTTCCTCAGTTACTCTCACATAAACATTCCGCCGGTCACCCTCACACACCATACGTTCGACATAATTTTTCTCTTCCAGGGAACGAAGTGTCCGGGACACCGCCGGTGCTGCCACACGCATATAACGTACCACTTCCGATACCGTAACCTTTGCATCTATCGATTTGCTATCCGGCTCTTTGGCATCTGTCTCTTTTGTAGCCATCTCTTTTTCTTTGCGGCAATGCTCGATGGTCTTTAAGGTTCCCATTTCCACGGATGAGACCCCCGGCAGAATTGATGAGATTTTCAAACGATGAAAACGATTAAATATGGAAAATATTTCATTTCCACAACCCTGCATCATTTTCACCTCCCTTTCTTTACATTTTATATCCTCTATTTGTTTAACATTGTTAACTATTAACATGTGAAAACAATAATAGCACCATGATTAAGATAGGTCAATTAAAAAGTATAAAATTATTATTAAATCATATCATTGACAGTTAAAAAACGAATCTTATAATATAAAAAAAGCAAGTTTTTTTTACTAAAGGAGACTAAAAATATGAGTTTTAATTTTTTAAACCAATTACCAAGTCCGGAAGAAATCAAAAAAGAGTATCCGCTTCCGGAGAAACTGGCACAGATAAAAAAAGAACGGGATGCTGCAATTCGTAAAGTCTTAACCGGCGAAGATAACCGTTTCTTAGTTATCATCGGACCTTGTTCCGCTGACAGCGAAGAACCTGTCTGCGACTACGTCAGCCGCCTGACCAAAATTGCAGAAGATGTCAAAGACCGTCTGATTATTATCCCTCGTGTCTACACCAATAAGCCAAGAACAACCGGCGAAGGCTATAAAGGTATTGCTACCCAGCCTGACCCTGAGAAAGCTCCTGATATGGTTGCCGGACTGATTGCAATGCGTAAGCTGCACATCCGTACCATTGAAGAAAGCGGTCTCACCTGTGCAGACGAAATGCTTTACCCGGAAAACTGGGGATATGTAGAAGACCTGCTCTCCTACGTTGCGATCGGAGCACGTTCGGTAGAAGATCAGCAGCATCGTCTGACAGTCAGTGGTTTTGATGTTGCATCCGGAATGAAGAACCCGACCAGTGGCGACTTCTCCGTTATGCTCAATTCTGTATACGCTGCACAGCATCCACATCATTTCGTTTATCGCGGATATGAAGTAGAGACTCCTGGTAACGACTTAACTCACGTTGTTCTCCGTGGTGCTGTAAGCAAACATGGTAACAGCACACAGAACTACCACTACGAAGATATTATGCGTCTGATTGAAATGTATAATGAACGTGACCTTAAGAATCCAGCTGCTATCGTAGATGCAAACCACTCTAACTCCAATAAAAAATACTTCGAGCAGATCCGTATCGTCAAAGAAGTGATGCATAACCGCCAGCTCTCCCCTGAAATTCACAAGATGATTAAGGGTGTTATGATTGAAAGCTACATTGAACCGGGCAATCAGAAAATCGGCGAACACATCTATGGTAAATCCATTACTGACCCATGCTTAGGCTGGGAAGATTCCGCTCGTCTTATCTATGACATTGCAGAAATGAATAAATAATAATTTCATCTACAGGAGCGTTTTTTACTTTACAGGAAAGCAATTTCCTGTAAAGTAAAAAAAGGGGCAGCCATTTTTAAGAAATGACTGCTCCCTTTTTCTATTTATGCAAGTAGTAAGAAACTCGCAAAGCGTGTTTCCCGTAGTTTCTTCTTTATCCTCTCGGATGTGCCTTGGCATATACTTCACGGATTCTGCTCTGTTTCATCTGTGCATAGATTTGCGTGGTAGAAATATCTGCATGTCCTAACATTTCCTGAACCGCTTTCAAATCTGCCCCATTGCTTACCAGATGAGCTGCAAAAGAATGACGCAGCATATGCGGTGTTATCTCTGTCTCAATTCCGGCTTTCTTTCCATAGGCTTTAATTAATTTCCAGAAACCCTGACGGCTCATTTCTTTGCCGGAACAGTTGGTGAAAAGATATTCACTGCCCTCTTCACTGACAAGATATGATCTTCCCTCTTCCAGATAATGCTGCAGAGCCTCTTTTGCAGCTTCTCCAAAAGGAATAATTCTTTCTTTATGAGCATCTCTGCAGGTAACATATTCCAGTTTCAAATTAATATCACTTAACTTCAAAGAAATCAATTCAGAGACACGGATTCCCGTCGCATAAAGCAATTCTAACATCGCATGGTCCCTTAATTCCTTCGGTGTATTTCCGTTTGGCTGGTCTAAAAGCCGGCTGGTTTCTTCCATAGAAAGAATAACCGGAGCTTTCTTCTCTAACTTGGGTGCCTTTAATCCATCCGTCACATTTTGGTTTACATAATTCTGTACCACAAGATACTGAAAAAAGGCTTTCATGGATGCAAGTCCTCTGGAAATCGTTGCCGGTTTCTTTCCTTCCTGCTCCTGCTTTTCCATATATATTTTTAAGTGTTCCTGTCTGACATCCTCAACAGAAAGCACACCTTCAGAATACAGAAATTCCTTCATTTTGCGCAAATCCGTCTCATAAGAAACCGCTGTATTTTTCGATATTTTCTTTACTTCCTGAAGATACTTCATAAAAGCATCTATTTCCTGTGTCATAACTGTAACCACCTAACTCTTTTTCTCTCATGCCCTTCTATTCTTTTCCAAAAGGCAGGTACAATCCCTATTATAATGATTCTAATTTGGAAAAGCAATTCATATTTTCGTCTGTTTTTTGCTGATTTACATAAATCTACCACATGTATCTTATTTCTATTTTTCTACCCACAATATGTTGTAAAAATTTCGTAAAATTTTTTATATTTTTTTCAACACGAAGTGCACCATACCTGGATTCAGATATGCCTCTGTTAAAAATCCGATAAAGAACAATAATAATATAATCCCCCACAAAAGAATCCATTCCCCAAGCTTTCCATGTTCCTTTCCGCACTGGTACTTTTCTTCTAACTTTAATAACAGCAGGTATCCGGACACATAGAAAATAAATTGTGGGCATAACGCAATCATCATAAGCCAGATGGCACCTGCGCCAATATTGCTGATTGCCATCACGCACAGAAAGCCAAAAGAAAAGCCGCTCCATATCAGAAATATACTATTCACAACCCGGTACCACGGTGTCATTCCAAAAAAATTAATGCAAGGACAACCGGTGCTCTTGCTGATAGTACATAAATAAAATAATCATGTTTTTCTATCGTAATATATTTTAACTGCTGTATGAAATAATCATTTAATATGCCATATTGCTGCAGACGGCTTCTTCCATACAGATTGGCAGCTATAATGCCAATCACAAAACAGCCTAAAAATAACACCTCTAACAGATGAAGATGCTTTTCTCTTCTTATCCCCGATACTCTTTCCATGTATTCACTTGTCTTAATTTTCTTATTTCATATTATTCCGGTAACGGTAACAATATGCCAAGATACCAGCTACGGTTTTACTGTCCTGGATTACTCCGGCATAAATTTTTTCTAATAATTCTTCCGGTTCATATGCCCTTACTTCAATAAATTCTTCCGGATCAAGATGCTGTTTGCCCGGTTTTAAATCCGTTGCCAGATATACATCAATAAACTCATTACAGAAAGCTACGGTCGTCTTTAAAGAAAGCATCTTTTCGATATGACCACACTGAAAGCCTGTTTCTTCCTCTAATTCCCGCATGGCACTTATTTTCGTATCCTCTGTCAGGGAATCCCTGCATCCTGCCGGCAGTTCAATAGTATAACGGTCTAATGCATTCCGATACTGGCGTACCATTAAGATTCTGCCCTCCGGTGTAACCGGCACAACTGCCGCCGCTCCTTTTCTGTGTTCCACATAATCCCAGTATGCAATATTTCCATCCGGTGTCTCGATGGTGTCTGAATAAACATCCACGATTGCGCCCTGATATTTTAACTCCCTGTTAACTCTTCTGATTCTTTTTTCTTCCTGATGATTCTGTCCCATTGTATTCTCCTTTTTCTTACAGATTTTTCCTCATTACTTGTTTTTTCTTGCAAAAAAATAAGTGTCCAAAAAGCTTTCACTCTTCGGACACTTATTTCCTGCTTATTTTGCGTAATCAACTACACGTGATTCACGAATTACGTTTACCTTAATCTGACCCGGATATTCCAGTTCAGATTCAATCTGCTTTGAAATATCACGGGCAAGCAATACCATTTCAGCATCACTTATCTGTTCAGGAACTACCATTACCCGAATCTCTCTACCCGCCTGAATAGCAAAAGATTTATCTACACCCTTAAAATTGTTTGTAATATCTTCTAACTGTTTTAATCTGGTTGTATATGTTTCCATTGTCTCGCGTCTTGCACCTGGTCTTGCTGCGCTAATTGTATCGGCTGCCTGTACCAGACAAGCAATCAATGACTCTGGCTCTACATCGCCATGGTGTGCCTCTACCGCATTGATAATAAGCGGAGATTCTTTGTACTTTCTACACAAATCCACACCAATCTGAATATGTGAGCCTTCTACTTCGTGGTCTACTGATTTACCAATATCATGCAGGAGTCCTGCACGTTTTGCCAATCTTACGTCTACACCAACTTCAGCCGCAAGTAAGCCACAAAGCTGTGCTACTTCAATAGAATGCTTTAATGCATTCTGTCCATAACTGGTCCTGAATTTCATTCGGCCTAATAATTTCACAAGTTCGGGATGAATGCCATGTACACCTACTTCTAAAGTGGCAGCTTCACCCTCTTCACGAATCATGGTTTCAACTTCTTTTTGCGCTTTCTCTACCATTTCTTCAATTCTAGCCGGATGAATACGTCCATCTACAATCAATTTTTCCAAAGCAATGCGGGCAACTTCTCTTCGTATTGGATCAAATCCGGAAAGGATAACTGCTTCCGGTGTATCATCGATAATTAAATCTACACCAGTCAGTGTTTCTAACGTACGGATATTTCTTCCTTCACGTCCGATGATTCTTCCCTTCATCTCATCGTTCGGAAGCTGTACGACAGAGATTGTAGTCTCTGCTACATGGTCAGCAGCACATTTCTGAATTGCCGTAACCACATATTCCCTTGCTTTCTTACCGGCTTCTTCCTTTGCCTGATTTTCCATTTCTTTGATCAATTTTGCAGTATCAAGTTTTACATCTTCTTCAACAGTTTTTAAAAGGTATTCTTTTGCCTGTTCGGAGGTAAGTCCTGAGATTCTTTCTAGTTCCCTGTACACGCTCTTCATGAAGCTTTGTAATTTCAGCTTTCTGTTTGTTCAGCTCTTCTTCTTTTGCTGCAAAACCTGCTTCGCGCTTCTCAATGGTTTCCAGTTTCTTATCCAGATTGGATTCCTTCTGTTCCACTCTGCGCTCGTTTCTCTGAATTTCGTTTCTTCTTTCCTTGATTTCCTTGTCCAATTCGTTCTTCGTACGAATCGACTCTTCTTTAATCTCAAGCAAAGATTCTCTCTTCTTCGTCTCAGCGGTCTTCACAGCTTCATCTATTATCTCACGTGCTTTATCTTCTGCACTGCCAATCTTTGAAGCAGTCTGCTTTTTCTGGTATGCATTTGCAACAAACCAGGTGATAGCACATGTGACAATAAATGTAATTACAACAGCTATAATTACTGCCTGCACAGGAGCACCTCCTTTATTCAATTTTCATTGTTCATATAACATAAATATTCATTCATCTGTCATAAATAACAATAAATAAATTTTATACTTTTTCTAATATTATGTCAAGTAGTCCGGACATTTCATTACACGTAAAATGTCTTCACTTTTATATCCTCTCCGCATCAGATATCCATACTGTTTCTGCATTTCCTTTGTATCCGGCTGCTCCGGATTATAATGTCTCTTTTTAATATTTCAGCAATTTTTTCTGTATCATTATTTTCATAGATTTCTTCTAAAATAACCTGCTCTGTAATTTCTTTGGGAACTCCCTTCTGCATCAGTTCCTGCTGTAGCCGGCGGCGGCTCTTACTGCCCTGTCGGTAACTGATATAATTTCTTGCATAGCGCATGTCATCAATATAATGATATTTCTTCACATACTCTATGGCATCAAGAATCAGTTCTTCCGGATATTCACTCTCAGCCAGTTTCCGGTAAAGCCCCTGTTCTGTCCGGTCCATCTTTCTAAAAGTGCAAGTGCCCGTTTTTTCACCCGCTTACCTACTACTTCATAAAAGAGTTCCTGATACAGTGCCTCGTCTACGGTCTGCCCTTCTGTAATCTGTAGCGGTGCACCTCACCTTTATATAATACAAGGTGTGTACCATCATCCATACACACCTTATATTTGTTTTTCTTATATTCTGTTATCCCTGAAACAATTCTGTCCATTACTCTGCATCAAGAACTTCCGGTCCATTTGCAGCTGGAGTCTCTGTTTCTTCTTCACTCTTATCCACTGCATAATGAGCTCTTACTTTTTCTTCGATTTCCTGGCAGACCTGTGGATTCTCTTTCAGATAAGTCTTGGCATTTTCACGACCCTGGCCAATCTTATCTCCATTATATGCATACCATGCACCGGACTTATTTACAATACCAAGTTCAGAAGCCAGATCAAGGATATCTCCTTCTTTTGAAATTCCTTTTCCGAACATAATATCAAATTCTGCCTCTTTAAATGGCGGTGCCACCTTATTCTTCACAACCTTAATTCTTGTATGGTTACCGATAATTTCTCCACCCTGTTTTAAGGATTCAATTCGACGTACATCAAGACGTACAGAAGCATAGAATTTCAATGCGTGGCCACCTGTTGTTGTTTCCGGATTACCAAACATAACTCCAACCTTTTCACGCAACTGGTTAATAAAGATTACAATACAGTTGGAACGGTTGATTGCTGCAGTCAGCTTACGAAGCGCCTGTGACATCAGACGTGCCTGTAAACCTACATGTGAGTCACCCATCTCACCTTCGATCTCCGCCTTCGGTACAAGTGCGGCAACCGAGTCAACGATCACAATATCCACAGCACCGGATCTCACCATAGTCTCTGTAATCTCAAGTGCCTGTTCTCCGTTATCCGGTTGTGAAATATAAAGATTATCAATATCTACTCCGATATTCTTCGCATATACCGGGTCTAATGCATGCTCCGCATCAATAAATCCGGCGATGCCGCCTCTCTTCTGTACCTCTGCCACCGCATGCAGTGCAACCGTCGTCTTACCACTGGACTCCGGTCCGTAGATCTCAACGACTCTTCCCTTAGGAAGTCCGCCTAATCCCAAAGCAATATCAAGACTTAATGCTCCTGTCGGAACAGTCTCCACATTCATCCGGTTGCTCTCATCCCCCAGTTTCATAACAGAACCTTTTCCGTACTGCTTCTCAATCTGGGATATAGCAGCATCCAGTGCCTTTAATTTATCTTCTTTACTGCTGTCTCTTCTCGTATCTTTTACATCTCTCGCCATGTCAATTCTCCTTCATGCGAACTTATGTTCGTTTTCTGATATTATAGTAGTATACTTTCTTCCAAATGTCAACTGCATTTTTAGAAAATATTTTTTCTGTCCCTATACATTCTGTAAAGTGGGTATACCCGGCAGAATAGCCAAATATTTTATAGACTGTAAATATTCTCATGTAAAAAAAAGACTTCTTTCTGAAGTCTCTCATGGAAAGGTATCCTTATCTTAACATAATAAGATTCCGGTTACAAATTAATTTTCTATAAACAATGGAAACCTCTGGCAATCGTTCCATCTTTTTAATCATGATATTCATCCATACCAAGAATCAGGAAAATCTGTTCTAAGTACTTCTCACCAGACCGTTCTCCATAAATGATATGATTGATATACTGCGGACTGCACCCAACCGATGTTGCAAGTTCTTCCTGACTCATCTCAAGTTCTACCAGCCTGCGCTTTATTTCTTTCCCCATTGGAGTAATCTGCCGTTTTGTCTTTGCCATAAAAGTCTCCCCTTTTCTTCTTTATCATTTGTGTTTATATAAAAAATGATGTATAATATGAAAATAATTTCACAAATTACATTATAATTCATAAATATGAATTTGTCAATTCATATTTGCGTATTTTATTTTATTTTTTATTTTCCATACAATATTATTTAATACCTGATAAAGGAGTACACTATGACAATCAGCCAACGTATCTTTGCATTATTACGGGAAAAGAAGCTTTCACAAAAAGAATTATCGGAATACACCGGAATCTCTCCCGCTGCTATCAGCAGCTGGAAATCCAAGGGTACAAATCCTTCTTCTGATAAAATTGTAAAAATAAGTGAATTTTTAGATGTTGATGTATACTATCTTCTGACCGGTGAATACCAGCCGGCTTCCAACCTTCAGATTGCAGAAGAATCAGAATATCATGCTTTCCCATCCGACCCGGATGAACATTTACTGCTCCAGCTTTTCCATAAACTTTCTCCGATGGACAAAGGACGCATCATCGGTCAGTTAGAACAGAAACTTGCTGAAAAATAACTTCTATATTTTTTATATGCAATGATATATTTTTATAGCAATATGAATCAGGCATTTATTACGCATCTATAAAAATTGTATGATAAAATCCGGACAGTATATTAAGATATACCATCCGGATTTTCTTATCAGCTACAATCATAAAGCTAAAAGCCTTAATACTTCGTCTTTATCCTGCACGCCGATGCTCTTTCCCTCAAAAACACCTTTTTTCATTACAACCAGGGTCGGAATGCTCATAATCTGATATTTTAAAGCCAGTGCTGCTTCTTCATCCACATTCACTTTTCCAACCTTTACCTGTCCCTCTAATTCATCCGCCAGTTCTTCTACAACCGGAGACATCATTTTACACGGTCCGCACCAGTCTGCCCAGAAATCCAAAAGTACCGGTTTATCTGACTTTAATACTTCTTCTTCAAAATTGTCGTTTGTAATCTTTACTACCATTTCGTTATCCTCCTTTACTTTTATAGAAAAGCTTCCATTTTTTCTTTTTTAAGTATGTCTCTTCTTAATTTTGTTTATACCCGCTTAATTTTTACCGAATTCCGATAATACCAGACCATCATTCCGGTCAAGAGTCATGCCGACACTCCATGCATTGACAAACAACAGCAATGGATTGCCCTTAAGGTCACGGATTTTCTTCATATCGGAAGTTCCGGTAAGCTTGTCCATATCAATATCTTTATTTTCAATCCAGCGGATATGCTCATATGGAAGATTCTCCAAGCGAATTTCCACATTGTATTCATTTTCCAGACGGTATTTTAATACATCAAACTGCAGTACACCGACTACGCCTACGATAATCTCTTCCATACCACCCTGATATTCCTGGAAAATCTGGATTGCGCCCTCCTGTGCGATCTGCATGACACCTTTGACGAACTGTTTTCGCTTCATGCTGTCTAACAGACGGACTCTTGCAAAATGTTCCGGTGCAAAAGTCGGTATTCCTTCGAATTCGAAGTTGTCTTTCGCAGTGGTTAAAGTATCACCGATGGAAAAGATACCCGGGTCAAACACACCGATAATATCTCCGGCATATGCTTCTTCTATAATCTTTCTCTCCTGTGCCATCAACTGCTGCGGCTGGGAAAGACGGATTGCTTTTCCACCCTGGATATGTTTTACTTCCATGCCGGCTTCAAACTTTCCGGAACAGATTCGCATAAATGCAATACGGTCACGATGATTCTTATTCATATTTGCCTGGATTTTAAATACAAACGCAGAGAAATCGGAACCAAACGGATCAATCAGCCCCTTGTCCGAATTTCTCGGAAGCGGGGATGTAGTCATGGAAAGGAAATGCTTTAAGAAAGTTTCTACACCAAAGTTCGTTAAAGCAGAACCAAAGAATACCGGTGACAGTTCTCCCCTGGACACAAGATCCATATCGAATTCTGCACTTGCACCATCTAACAATTCAATTTCTTCATCCAATTTATCCCGGTATTCCTGCCCGATTTCTGTTGTCAATGCCGGATCATTAATATCAAAATCTTTTTCTTCACCTTCCTTGGTTCCCTTCAAGGTATCAGAGAACAGCATGACTTTTTTTCGTATTCCGGTCATAAACTCCCTTAAAATTCTTTCCGGAACCAATCGGCCAGTTTACCGGACAGGTTGGGATTCCAAGTTCTTTTTCGATTTCATCTAAAAGATCAAAAATATCTCTTGCCTCACGGTCCATCTTGTTGATAAATGTAAAAATCGGGATATGGCGCATTACGCAGACCTTGAACAGTTTTCTGGTCTGTGCCTCCACACCCTTGGAACCATCGATTACCATAACTGCAGAATCTGCTGCCATCAGTGTACGGTAAGTATCCTCCGAGAAGTCCTGATGTCCCGGTGTATCCAGAATGTTAATACAGCAACCGCCATACTCAAACTGTAGTACAGAAGAAGTAACGGAAATACCTCTCTCTTTCTCAATATCCATCCAGTCAGATACTGCATGTTTCGCTGTTGCTTTTCCTTTACGGAACCTGCCTGGTTAATAGCTCCTCCATACAGAAGAAATTTCTCTGTCAGGGTTGTCTTACCGGCATCCGGATGGGAAATAATCGCAAATGTTCTTCGTTTCTCTATCTCTTTTCTAAAATCAGCCAAAATGGGACCTCCTATAATTCCAGCGGCTCACCCGCACATTTTTGCTTTATGTCGAAGTAAGATAATATGGTTGCGGCAATGTCTGCAAAGCTGCCTCTTGTGCCATAGTTCTTACCCGGAGTAATATGCGCTCCATACATAAGAAGTGGTGTATACTCTCTGGAATGGTCAGTAGAAGGTGTACTCGGATCACATCCGTGGTCGGCTGTAATCATTAAAATATCATCCTCCCGTAACTTTGCCAAAAGCTCCGGCAGCCGCTCATCAAAGTGTGTCAGTGCTTTTGCATAACCATCTACATCATTCCTATGTCCATACAACATATCATAGTCTACCAAATTTGTAAAACATAATCCAGTAAAATCTTTGTCCATATAGGCTGATGTTTTGTCAATTCCATCATCATTTCCGTTTGTTCGTACAAAATCTGTAATTCCGCGTTCTGCAAAAATATCTATGATTTTTCCAACAGACAGCACTGTTTTCCCACTTTCCGTCAGCTGATCCAACATGGTAACTGCCGGCGGTTCTAAGGAAAAGTCATGTCTTCCTGCAGTACGGGTAAAATTCCCCGGCTCTCCGATAAACGGTCTTGCGATGACTCTTCCCACTCCGTTTTTCCCAGTCAGCATATTTCTTGCAATCTGGCAATCCCGGTACAGTTCTTCAATCGGCACTACCTCTTCATGGGCTGCGATCTGAAAAACCGAATCTGCGGAAGTATATACGATCAGATTTCCAGTTTCCATATGCTCTTTTCCATAATCCCGGATAACATCCGTGCCGGAATATGGGCGGTTGCAAAGTACCCCTCGTCCGGTTTTCTGCTCAAATTCTTCTATGATTTCCTGTGGAAATCCATTTGGAAATGTTGGCAGTGGATGACTGGATATCACGCCTGCAATCTCCCAGTGTCCGATGGTTGTGTCTTTTCCTTTGGACACCTCTGTCAGTCTGGCAAATGCACCTTTCGGATTTGCTTCTTTTCCTCCAATGTGGACTCCGTCAATATTAAAATAGCCCAGTGAGCGCATATTTGGCATGGAGAAATACGGACTTCGTGAAGCTGCAAGTAAGGTATTGCTTCCTTCATCATGATACTCTGCCGCATCCGGCATTTCCCGATTCCAACGCTGTCTAATACAATTAAAAATACTCTCTTCATAGGTATTCCCTCTCTTCTCATGGTTCTGTCGTTTCTTTTTCTTATGCTATTATTATACTAATTTCAGCCCCGTTTTCAAGTATCTAAGGGCGGGGCTGCTTCCCTTAATTTGTCTGTTCTGTTGTGTCTGAATTTTCGGTGGTTTCTGTTGCCGGATTCTCCTGTGCAGTATTTTTCTGAATTGGTGTGATAATGATATTTTCTGCCTCAATGCCGGCTTTTCTCTTTACAATATCCTCTATTTGGGCACGTTTGGCATCTGTTACTTCTCCCATATCAAGTACCACATCTGCTGTATTATCAGTAATGCTGACAACTACATCCGTAAATCCTTTTGCCTCTAACAACATCTCGGCTGCATTTTCCCGTTCTGCAATATCCGTCATTGCCACCATCTGATTTAAGGCATCCTGCTTTGCAGCTTCATCTATATTTGTATTATTGATAATTTCCAGCAAAGTCTCTTTGTTTTTAGAACGTACCTGTTCCCGCCCAGTTTCATTTCTGACGCATAATCCATGCTGCTGCTTGCCATGACGGCTTCGCCCGGGTTCTCAAGGCTCTCTTCAACCACACCGTCTGCCGCTGATACAGCTTCACTACTGTTATCTTCCGTATCGGTAAAAATATCTGCTTCCGCTAAGTCATCCTCTGCCGATATCTCATAAGATAAATCTGCCGTATCCGCAGAAGCCTCCATTGCCACTTTTTCATCTTTGCCATTCTTGTCGGTAAAACTTAAGTAACCAGCCACTGCTATCATCAATGCCAATGCGGTTATAATGAGTTGATTTTTCTTAAATACTTTCTTCATTTACTGTCCTCCAGTCCGCTCATTTTTACTATTTTTATTCTATGTGCTTCTACCTGAAATAATGCCAAAACCGCCTCGGAAATATTCTGTTTCACCTTCTGGTTATCACCACCGGATGCCACAATTAAAATTCCCTCCACTTTGGGAAGAAGCTCCTTAGAAACAAAGGGTGTATTTCCGGCATCTGCTTCCTCATATACCGTACTTTCCTGTAGCTGCTGTTCCTTTGTGCTTCTTACTCCACCAGTGCTGTCACTTTCCTCTAAAGAATTTTCAGAAGTATTTTTATCCTTTTCCACCACCTGCGTCCCACTGTCCTGATAAGTAATCATCACCTTTACATCTCCGGCTCCGTCAATTTTTTCTAAAATATCTTCTAATTTCCGCTCTATTTCATCCTTAGATGCCTCCATGGTATTATTTTCCTTTGAAATATTTTCTTTTGATTTCTCTGCCTGTTTTTTTTTCTTTTGTATCTGTGGGCAATGCGATAATCAGAATCAATATGCCTGCCAGGACTAAAATCAGCCAATCTGACCGTTTTAGTTTCTTTTCTTTTATCTTTTGCATAAAATCCTGCATTTTCATCGTCTCACCTCTTCTATCTGAATCTGCGTCTTATCAACCAGATAATTTTCACATACAAATTTTTCTAATTCTGCATACTCCTGACTTGTATGCTCCTTTTTCTCCTCTGTTTCTTTTATCTCAATTGCCGGTATCTCAATATCCGAAACATGGACGGAACTGTTTTTTTTCAATGTTATCCCCAGACTTTTCCATACCGATTGTAATATGTTCTATTTTATAAACCTCATTTAACGTTACCTTACTGTATGCCACCGCATAGCCCTTTTGTCTTAACGTATCCTCTACCTGTCCACTGCAGGCTTCTTCATATTGCAAACGATAATCTGCAGTCTCTGCACTGCTTATGGCATTTACATTTTGTACATTTTCAAGTTCCTGAAAGAACTGTGCCTGTTCCATATTCTGTATCAGCGTATCCTCATCAATTAACCTAGAAGCAATGGGTGCCATTACCGCCAGCAGAATCAGAATCCTAAGAAAGAAATGCACATATTTTTCATAAGTTTTATTCTGCACCAGATACAGCAGCACATGCCCAATCAGAAAAAGGACCAGAATTCCCTTCATCCAGTTTAAAATTGCATCCATTTTATATTGCTCCCTCTTCCCCTTCTTATTTCTCTTCTTTCCTTCATCCCATAAGGAATCCGGATACCGCAGTAATCATGGCAATCGTCACAAGAAAAAGAACCAGTGAAGTAAGTAAAATCCTTGTAAGCAGCTGGCAGCCCAGACAAATGCCGTTCATGCTTCCTGCGATCCTCTTATCCGATACCGGTTCGGTTACTGCCGCTGTCACTTTATACATAAGACTCAGCAAAAACATTTTGCATAGTGGAAACATCACCAGCAAAAGTAAAATCAATACCCCGGCTGTTCCGACACTGTTCTTAATGACCATACCCGCTCCAAGCATCAGTTCACTGACTGCTCCTGTAATATTTCCCATTCCCGGTATCATTCCAAGTGTCTTTGTAACGGTACTCATTTTCAAGCGGTCAATGGCCGGAACCACCATGGTCTGTACCACATTCAGACCAATGGTTGCTGCAATCGCACATTTTAAACACCAGCGGATAATTTCTTCCATCAGTTCACACATTCTGCTAAAACGCTCTCCTTCTATCATATAATTCATAAATTCCATCATGATAAAGAGTTTCGTCATTGGCACCAGACAGGCAAGCATTCCCCACTGAACAATATAAACCACGATAAAAGCAATCTGGTAAAATCCTGCCGCTGTAAAATTTGCCATGGAAAATGCCAGAGACATGCCAAATACTGGAATCAGCATATTCATAAAATCTACAATCTGATTCATTGCCGTTACCACAATATCACTCATCATCTGATAGGACTGCAGCAGCAGGACTGTCATCTCCATATAAATCAGGAAAAAGCAGACCTCCGATATATAAGTATTATGAAAAATATCGGAGAAATTTTTAAGAAATGCACAGCTGATTGCCAACAAAAGAACGGTTACCAGTATTGCCTTATTATCCTGCAATTCTCCCCACAGAATCCTTCCCACTGCCTGCGTCAGCTTTTGTCCGTCACAGGAAAAGTTTCCGGTTGCAAGCTCTTTGATCAGTTCATAGAAACTAATCTCTTCTGTAGCATCCTGTTCCTTTAAATACTGCTCAATCTCTGATAAATCCAGCTGTTCAATAAAATCATCCGTATAATCCTTATCCGTCTCTGCCCCGCTGTCATCCGATTCCGCCGATACCGAAGAAGCATTTACAATCCCTGCAGGTATAAGCCAGAGCATGAAAAATAAGGTGAAACATCCTGCCACTCTTACAGGCATCTTAAACGCATTTTTTAATGGTTGTCTCTTCATAAAAAAGCCCCTAACGTTTCAATAAATCCCATCAGCACCGGCATACTGATTAAAAGAATCGACAGCTTGGCAAAAATTTCAATTTGTCCGGCAATTGCCTGATACCCGGATTCTCTGCAAATATCTGTTGCAAATTCTGCTACATAAGTAATTCCAATCATTTTTAAAATCATGGCAAGATACCTTCCATCTACCGGAATCAGCTCCACCACACTATTGATGTAAGACAATACAAGCTCCAATTTTCCTATCAGAAAGATAAAGATGCAAATACATGCCACAATGCTGATTAAAATGCTGTATTCGCTTTTGTAATTTTTGATAAAAGAGCAAGGAAAACCGCAGTGATTCCCAGTAATCCAACCTGAATAATATCCATATTTCTCCTCTACAACGAAAATAGTGACTTCATCGTTTCAAACAAATCATATATGTATGGAACAATCCAGAACAGCACAATCAAAAGTCCTGCCAGACTGGTTAAAAATGCATGTTCTTCCCGCCCACTGTGCTTTAGCACCTGGCTGATTACCGTCACCAAAATACCGACTGCCGCAATTTTAAATATCAGGTTTACGCTCATCTTCTCCTCCATTAAACCAGAATCAGCACCAGAAATATTCCTGCGGTAGCACACAGGTACATGCTGACTTTTATCCTCTCTCGCATCTCTGTCTGTTCCCTTTGAATTAAAATATTGATTCTCTCTATCAGTAGCTCTGCCTCTTTTTTTCAAACATTCCTCCGCTTCCCTGTTCCAAAAGCCTTCCGCTCTCTAAAAACAGCTGTCCTTCCTCTTTTGTAAATATTTCCCGGTTCTCCCAGACCTTCCATGCCTCCTTCCAGCAGCTTTTCGGGCTGCTGTTTTCATACTGCATCAGTTCCTTATGAACCTGCATAAAAAAGGGCTGGAAGACTTCCGGTGCATGATGCCCCAATTCTGCAATAATATCCGGCAGCGGCTTCTTTAAGCTTTGCATATCTCCCTGTATTTTGAGCATACATTCCCGCCAGTCTAAAAGCCCTTCATAATGACGCTTTATCTGCCGCATTCTGTCATACCCAATTCCAACTGTTCCAAAAAGTATCAGCACTGCTCCTATCAATCGGACCATATTTTTTCCCATGTCCCATCATAAATCATAAAATGTCTTCTTCCCTCATCATCCTTTTTAAGATGACATACCGCTCAAAAATCTTTTGTTCCACCCATTTTCTAAGCTGTTCCTTTTGTTGTAATTCCAATATATCTGCTGCGTGGATGGTTCCAAGAATACTGCAGCCACAATGCGATACTTCATCCACTGCCTGAAAATCTTCCATGGAACCAAGTTCATCCACTGCAATTACATCCGGCGACATGGAACGAAGAAGCATCCGCATTCCCACAGCCTTTTTACACCGATCTATCACATCTGTCCGTATGCCAAGATTATTCTGCGGAATTCCACGGCAGCAGGCTGCTATCTCAGAGCGCTCATCTACCACCCCTACCTTAAAATGTATTCTGCTTGTCTCATCTCCGGAAATCAGGCGAATACAGTCCCGGAGCAGGGTAGTCTTTCCAATCCCAACGGAAGATACGAAAAGCGTATTCCTCACGCTCTGTTCCGTTCGGATAAAGGGAAGAATATCCTTTGCACATCCAATCTTCTGATGTGCAATTCTTATGTTCAATGATCCGACATAAGCAAGCTGCTCCACCTTTTCTCCCTCCATCCGGACCTGTCCGGTTACTCCGACTCTATGCCCCCCTTCTAAGGTCAGGAATCCACTCTTTAACTCTTCTTCATAGGCATAAATGGAATACCTGCTTAAAAAAGTCAGCATCGCAGAAATATCACTTTCCTTTATGTAATAACTTCCTTCCGCCTCCACACTTAATCTGCCACTTAGCTTATCTAAAAAATATTCCTTTCTCCCATCCCAGAGAATCATCGGCTGGTTTATACGGATGCGTATTTCCTCTGTCTCCTTTAATTTATCTTTATTTGCAAGCAGCATTTTCCGAAGCTCTGCTGGGAAAATCTGAAGTACCTGTTCTAACATTGTTTCCGGATTTACTCCTTTCTTTCGGTCTATCAATATATTCTTTCTAGTATTCATTAACCCGGCGTCATGGTTCCTCAAAAGGAATGCCACATAAAAGTTGTAAGCGGCACTAAGAATTTTAATTAAGATATTGTTTTTCCCGGCAACCGGCGCAAATTCACATCCATGTTCAGGTTGCGCCTCGCTGTCACATCCATGTGCCAGCGTTGCCTGGTGCCCACTGAAATTCCAAGTGCCGCTTACAGCTTTCATCAGGCATCCATACTTCGAGGAACCATGCCGCCTTTTTTCCAAATCATAGAAAAACCTTTTCCATATCTTCCAGACTTTTTCTCGCGTAACTACGAGAAACACGCGTAAAAAAAGAATGCGCCCTGGCACATTCTCGCGCCTGCGGCGGTCGCTTGCGACATCTACCTTATACGCCGCAGTGCGCATCCTCGCGGAGCATTTTTTACTTTACAGGAAAGCAATTTCCTGTAAAGTAAAAAAGTCGCAAGGATTTCTCCTCACGACTAATATATGACTTGTCTTATAAAATATGCTCTAAAATTTGTTTTCCTCCTACAAAACCTGCCACCGGCAGTTTCTTACGAATGCTTGGCAACCCATAAGCTTGGCAATAGAACAGAGAATATGCCTTGGCACATTCTCGCGCCTGCGGCGGTCGCTTGCGACATCTACCTTATACGCCGCAGTGTGCATCCTCGCGGAGCGTTTTTTACTTTACAGGAAAGCAATTTCCTGTAAAGTAAAAAAGTGAAAGCTGCCACAAATGTGACAGCTTTCTATCTTATTAGTTGTACTTACGTTTTCTTGCAGCTTCCGACTTTTTCTTACGTTTAACACTTGGTTTCTCGTAATGCTCTCTTTTACGGATTTCCTGCTGGATACCAGCTTTCGCACAGTTTCTTTTGAATCTGCGTAAAGCGCTATCTAACGTCTCGTTTTCTTTTACGATTACATTTGACATTGTCTCACACCTAACCTCCCTCCAGTTGCGTATTGTGCATATTCAACTGTTTGGGTAATTTTATTGCACTACCAAAGATTATAGCATAATTTTCCCGTACGTCAACCGTTTTTTGCTGTTTTTCCAATTTTCCGGAAAATATTTTTAATTCAGTATATTTTATGCTAACTGCTGTGCAAGAACAGTCTTTGCTTCTGTCAAAGCATCTTTGATGCCAGCCGGATTCTTACCACCAGCCTGAGCCATATTTGGATCGGCCACCGCCGCCTCCGCCAACCTTCGCAACAATTCCCTTGATGAGGTTACCGGCATGTGCACCCTTGCGCATTGCTTCCTCAGTTGCCATTGCAACAAGATTTACTTTGCCATCACAATCAGAAGCTAATACGATAACACCTTCGCCAAGCTTCTCTTTGAGCTGGTCTCCTAAGTCTCTTAAACCATTCATATCTACACCGGAAACGCTGGTTGCTAAAAGTTTCACACCAGCTACTTCCTCCACCTGATTCATAACATCGCCTAATGCATCCTTTGCCGCTTTGCTCTTTAAGGATTCATTTTCAGACTGTAATGCTTTTACTTCGCCTAATACATGATTTACACGCTCAACAAGATTTGCAGGTGTCGCTTTTAATAATTTTGCAGCCTCTTTTAAGATTTCTTCTAACTGGTCATAATATTCAAATACACCTTTGGATGTCAGGGCTTCAATTCTTCTGACACCAGCCTGGATTCCAGCCTCGGAAACAATCTTAAATGCCTGGACTGCACTTGTATTGCTTACATGGGTACCACCGCAAAGCTCGGTAGAAAAATCTCCCATTTTTACAACACGGACGGTATCACCGTATTTCTCACCAAATAATGCCATTGCACCGGTCTTCTTTGCATCCTCTAAAGACATTACTTCTGTTATAACAGGAAGTGCTTCTGCAATTTTCTGGTTTACAATGTCTTCCACTTTGGTAATCTCATCTGCTGTCATTGCAGAGAAATGTGTAAAGTCAAATCTTAATCTGTGCTCGTCTACATAAGAACCGGACTGCTGTACATGGGTACCAAGTACTTCTCTTAAAGCTTCCTGAAGAAGATGTGTTGCACTGTGGTTCTTTCCGATTGCAAGTCTTCTGTCTGCATCAATGGAAAGTTCTACTTCATCACCGGTCTTAATCATTCCCTTGGTAACTTTACCAATATGTCCGACTTTGCCGCCAAGCATCTTTACGGTATCTTCTACTTCAAAGACAAAGCTTCCGTCCTTGCTGCTGATAACACCGGTATCTGCTACCTGTCCACCCATTGTTGCATAGAATGGAGTCTGCTCTACGAAAATAGTTCCAATCTCACCATCGGATAAAGCTTCTGTGATTTCAGTCTCGGTAGTCATTACTGTAATCCTGGAAGTATAAGTATTGTTCTCATATCCGACAAATTCAGTTGTAATACCTGGGTCGATGGATTCATATACGGTAACATCTGCACCCATGTAGTTGGTTACTTTTCTTGCTTTTCTTGCTTTCTCTCTCTGTTCTTCCATTGCAGCCTTAAATCCGGCTTCATCAATGGTAAATCCTTTTTCTTCTAAGATTTCCTGGGTCAGGTCAAGAGGGAATCCGTAAGTATCGTAAAGCTTGAAAGCATCCGCTCCGGATAATTCTTTCTTTCCTTTTTTTCCAGCTTGTCCTGCATCTCTGCTAAGATAGCAAGTCCCTGATCAATTGTTTTATTGAATTTTTCTTCTTCCTGGGATAATACCTTGAAGATGAAATCTTTCTTCTCTTCTAATTCCGGATAACCATCCTTGCTCTCATGAATAACAGTATCACTGAGTTTTGCTAAGAACAGTCCGTCAATTCCAAGTAATCTGCCATGTCTTGCAGCGCGCCGAATCAGTCTTCTTAAAACATAACCTCTTCCCTCGTTACTTGGCATAATTCCGTCAGATACCATAAAGGTTACAGACCGGATATGGTCTGTAATCAGACGGATGGACACATCATCGAGCGCATCCTGCTGATAAGACTTTCCTGATAATTCACAAATCTTATCACGGATTGCCTTCATCGTATCAATATCAAATACGGAATCCACATCCTGTACTACGACTGCAAGACGCTCTAATCCCATACCGGTATCAATATTCTTCTGGGAAAGTTCAGTATAACCACCCTTGCCATCACCCTCAAACTGGGTAAATACGTTGTTCCATACTTCCATGAAACGGTCACAGTCACATCCTACTTTACAGTCCGGACTGCCACAGCCGTATTTTTCTCCACGGTCATAATAAATCTCAGAACACGGACCGCAAGGACCAGCACCGTGCTCCCAGAAATTATCACACTCTCCGGTTTCCGGATCACGGTAAAATCTTGTGATTCTCTCTGCCGGAACTCCGACTTCTTTTGTCCAGATATCGAATGCTTCATCATCTTCTCCATAAATAGAAGGATACAGACGCTCCGGGTCAAGCTCTAACACTTTTGTTAAGAATTCCCAGGACCATGCGATCGCTTCATGCTTGAAATAATCTCCAAAGGAGAAGTTACCAAGCATCTCAAAGAACGTCAGATGTCTTGCTGTCTTTCCAACATTTTCAATATCGCCTGTACGGACACATTTCTGGCAGGTAGTCACTCGTCTTCTCGGTGGGATCTCCTGTCCGGTAAAATATGGCTTTAACGGTGCCATACCTGCATTGATAAGCAGAAGACTCTTATCATTATGTGGTACTAAAGAAAAGCTCTTCATTGCCAGATGTCCTTTGCTCTCAAAGAATTCAAGATACATTCTTCTTAAGTCATTTACTCCGTATTTCTTCACAATAATTCCTCCAAAAACTATTTTTCTTCCTTTTTATCTTCATGTAATGCCAGTTCCTTTGCATCTTTCCGTTTCCGCAGTGCAATACCTGTAAACACACCGAGAACTGCAATTGCAACCAGAATCACAAAAATAACTACATACTGTAAAAAACTGCCTCCAAATGCGAGAAATTTATCCATACATTCTTCCTCCTGATTTTAACTACGGGAACCACTTTTACCGATTTCCCGTGTAACGAAATTGTTTCCTTCCCTAAGCAGGAAACGTATTAAGTATAGACCAATTAATGGCATAATTCAAGAATTTCATTTGAGATTGTCCATATCAAATACCTGATTTTCTTTTTCGATATCCATGATTCGGTCCGTATACAAATGATTATCACATTTTTGCTTGTATTTTTCAATGGCAGAATAATCCTGCCACATATGCATCGGGAATACATAATCAGCTTCCACATTTTTCATAAAATAAGCCAAACCAAGGTCAGTATACGCACCAAGTCTCGGGTCTAAAACCACAAATGCCACATTAATATGCTCACCTTCTAACTTGCGTATCTGGTGTCTATAGTCCCGCTCCATCTTGCCATTAATCAGCTCTCCCACATGTTCCATCTTCCAGTTATGAAGGTCTCCTGCATGATAAATGGTCTTGCCACAGGTCTTTACCAGAAACGCCACACCGGCATCCGTGGAACGAAGGGTTTTTACCTTCACTTTTCCGATTTCATATTTCTTATCCGGAATAACATATTCGATACATTTCTTTGCCCGCTCCGAAATACCGTGTTTTTTCATAAAATTCGGACTCATTTTTGTATCTTTTGACAAAATAAAATGAATGTCTTCATAATCCTCTGCCAGTTTTAAAATATTCATATCAAAGTGGTCCTGATGCTTATGGCTTGCAAAGAAATAAATGGATTTGTCTTTGTCAAATACCGGAAGCACTCCGGTAAAAGTATAACCGGTTACACGGTTTCCTTCAAAATAATCAAATATCAAAACCACATCTTCCATTTCCACCACAAAACAGCTATGATGCACAAATATTACTTTCATATCGTTCCTCTCATTTCATTCTGCCAATAATTTCATTTGCTTTCCGGTATATTTCTTCCGGTTCAAATCCAATCTGAAATGTGTTATCTTCATAAAGAATTTGTCCATTTACCATGGTAAGCTTTACATTCTGTTTGCTGCCGCTGTATACAATATTCCTGACGAGATTATGTTCCGGCTGCATATTCGGCTGTTTTAAATCAAGCATGATTAAATCTGCTTTCTTTCCCTCTGCCAGACTATCGCATTCATTTAATCCCATGGCTGCAGCTCCTCCTGTCGTTGCCATATAAAGTACTTCTTCCGCACCAACACAGGCTGCATCCTTTTCTCTGACCTTTGCCAGACCGGTAGTTAAAAACATTTCCCGGAACATATCAAGGCAGTTGTTACTTGCCGGGTACCATCTGTTCCGATAGCAAGATTAATTCCCTCTTTTATAAAGCGGTCAATCGGTGCGATTCCGCTTGCCAGCTTCAGATTCGATGCAGGATTCGTTACTGCCGTAAGATTTCTCTTTCGAAAAATTTCAAAATCCTCATCTTCAAAATATACACAGTGATAACCACCGCCGCCATATTGAAACATTCCAAGCTCTTCCATCAGTCGGGTCGGTGTCATTCCATAACGCTCCTTACACTGTTCTACTTCAAGTGCAGTCTCGGAATTATGGAAATATACCGGTGCATGCAGCTTTTCGGATAATGCTGCCACCTGTTTTAAGTGCTCTTTTGAGGTGGTATATTCCGCATGAAATCCCGGCACATAACCGGTTAAGTCACTCATTTCATTGACTTTATGATAAATTTCTTCCATCTCTTCAATGGAGCTTGTAAAATCATTGAAGCTGCTGACCTGCATGGTCCGGAATCCACAGTCTATGGAAGCCTTTGCAATCGTCTCCGGAAAGAAATACATATCAAAATTTGAAGTGATGCCACTGGTCAGATATTCCATGATGCCTAGTATGCTGAGCCAGTATATATCATCTGCCGTAAGCAGTGCCTCTTTCGGAAATACCTGCTTTGTCAGCCAGTCCTGTAATGGCAGGTCATCCGCATAGGAACGTAAAAATGTCATAGCCGTATGGGTATGGGCATTTTAAATCCCGGCAGCAGCAGGTTTTTCTCTGCGTCAATTTCCCTGTCCCAAAGAATCATTCCTGCCGGCTCTTTTTCAAAAACACGTTCCGTATCAAAGGCCATCCCCGATATAGATAATCTCATCCTTCTTTACCCACAATTCCCCGGTTATCACCTGAAAAGAATGTCCCTCTGACGGCGCTAAGATTCTGGCATTGTAAAAACGTATATTCATACGCAATCCCCTCCTTATCTTCTACCTTCTCCTGATAGATATCTGCCTCTTATATTTAATTTCTATAGCTGCCTCCCTCGCTATACCATTTTCTTACAGAAATGTTTTCATACCGGTAATAGAATCGGTCACCAGCTTTTTAAACAATGGTGCAACACGATCTGCTGTCTCCTGAACTTCACGGTGTGTCAGTGAAAATGGTGAAATTCCTGCCGCGAGATTTGAAATACAGGAAATACCGCAGATTTTCATCCCCATATGATTTGCTGCAATGGCTTCACAGGCTGTACTCATGCCTACCGCATCTGCCCCCAGTACACGACACATGGAAATCTCCTGTGGTGTTTCAAAATTCGGTCCTGATAACTGCAGGTAAGTGCCTTCCCGAAGCGGAATATCTGCTTCAATGGCAGCTTTTCGGATTATTTTCTGTAAATCCTCATCATAGATATGGCTCATATCCGGGAACCTTTCCCCAGTTCATCGATATTTGCCCCGATTAAAGGAGATGGTACAAAGCAGCCAATCTGCCCGGTAATCATCATCAAATCTCCGGCTTTCATTCCCTGCTGTATTCCCCCTGCAGCATTGGTAAGAAAGAGTACCTTTGCTCCCATCATTTTCATTAATCTTGTTGGCAGCACAACATCCTGCATGGAATAACCTTCGTAATAATGCACACGTCCCTGCATACATACTACCGGCACATCCCCTACATAACCGAATACAAAGCGCCCCTTATGTCCCGGTACCGTTGATACCGGAAACCCTTCGATATCGTGATAATCAAGCACTGCTTCCACCTTCATATTTGTGTCAGCATAATCTCCTAATCCAGAGCCTAAAATCAATGCCGCCTGTGGTTTAAAATCAATCTTATCTTCAAAACATGCATAACATTTTAAAAGCTTTTTCATATACTTCGTTCATGCTCCTCACTCCTTTTAACAATTATACCTTCCTATGTATTAAAAATCAAATAAAGAAAGCTGGTTCGATTCCGGCAAGTCCCCGAATAATCCAAGGTCTCCCATCAGATCAATTACGGTCTTACTAACTTTGGTCCGTTGCCTGAAATCATCCTTGGATAGAAATGGACCATCCTTGGCAGCCTCTACCACTGCCTCTGCCGCCTTCTCGCCAAGACCATCTATCGTACTTAAGGCAGGCATCAGTTTGCCATCAATAATCTGGAAACGGGATGCCTGGGCTTTATATAAATCAATGGTCCAGAACTCATAGCCTCTTGCATACATTTCCTGCACAATACGCATATCCTTATAGGTATCCTGCTCCTTCTTCGATAGTGAATCCTTTCGTTTCTCATAATCACGCATGAAGTAATTCAGCTTATCCTTTCCCTGACACATAAGCTCATAACTGAATCCGGTTGCACGGATGGAAAAGTATGCTGCATAATATGCCAGCGGATAAAATACCTTACAGTAAGCAATACGCCATGCCATCATAACGTATGCCGCCGCATGGGCCTTCGGGAACATGTATTCGATCTTCTGACAGGACCAGATATACCAGTCTGGCACGCCGTGGGATGTCATCTCTTCTTCCCACTCTGGTTTTAATCCCTTTCCCCTTACGGACAGACTCCATAATGGTAAAGGATTCCTCACTGTCAAGTCCCATACTGATCAGATAAATCATGATATCATCACGCGTACAGATTGCCGTGGAAATCGTTGCTTTTCCCTCTTCGATCAGGGTCTGTGCATTTCCTAACCACACATCCGTACCGTGTGACAGACCTGCAATTCGAATCAGATGGGAAAAGGACTGCGGGTCTGCGTCAATTAACATCTGCATCGCAAAATCTGTTCCAAACTCTGGTATTCCAAGTGCACCAAGTGTACAGTTTGTCAACATATCCGGTGTAATACTCAGTGCACTGGTATTCTTAAATAAGGACATGACGGACTTATCATCCAGCGGAATCTTCTGTGCATCAATTCCGGTTAAGTCCTCAAGCATACGGATCATGGTCGGATCGTCGTGTCCGAGAATATCAAGCTTTAATAAGTTGTGATCAATCGAATGGTAATCAAAGTGTGTCGTAATAATATCGGTTGTCATATCATTAGCAGGATGCTGAATCGGTGTAAAGGAATAAATCTCTTCCCCCACCGGCAATACTACGATACCTCCCGGATGCTGTCCGGTGGTCCGGTGGATTCCCACGCAGCCCTGCACAATCCGGTCTATCTCACAATTTCTCTTATGCACACCATGCTCTTCATAATAATTCTTTACATAACCGAATGCGGTCTTATCTGCTAGGGTTCCAATCGTTCCGGCACGGAATGTCTGTCCCGCACCGAAAATTACTTCTGTATATTTATGGGATTTACTCTGATAATCACCGGAGAAATTCAGGTCGATATCCGGCTCCTTATTTCCCTTAAATCCCAAGAAGGTCTCAAATGGGATATCAAAACCGGCTTTCACTAACGGCTTGCCACAGTTCGGACACCGCTTATCCGGCATGTCACAACCGGACTGTCCGCCATATTTCTTTACTTCCGGCGAATCAAAATCACTGTAATGACAGTGGGCACAGTAATAATGCGGTGCCAGCGGATTGACCTCCGTGATACCGGACATGGTCGCTGCGAACGAAGATCCGACCGAACCACGGGATCCAACAAGATAGCCGTCCTCATTGGACTTCCACACAAGTTTCTGTGCAATGATATACATTACGGCATAGCCGTTTCCGATGATGGATTTTAACTCCCGCTCCAATCGCTCCGATACGATTTCCGGCAAATCCTCTCCATACATCTCATGTGCCTTGTTATAGCAGATATCACGCAGCATCTGGTCTGAATTCTCGATCACCGGCGGACATTTATCCGGACGCACCGGAGAAATGCGCTCGCACATATCTGCAATCATATTGGTATTATCGATAACGACTTCTTTCGCTTTCTCACTGCCTAAATAGCTGAATTCCTCCAACATTTCTTCTGTGGTACGAAGATATAGCGGCGCCTGATCATCGGCATCCTTAAATCCCTTGCCCGCCATGATAATACGGCGGTATACCTCATCCTCCGGGTCCAGAAAATGTACATCACAGGTTGCCACAACCGGCTTATGGAATTCTTCTCCTAATTTTACAATCCGGCGGTTAATGTCCTTTAATTCATCCATGGTGGAAATCGGTGCTTTTTCATCTTTTATCATAAATGCATTATTTCCAAGAGGCTGGATTTCAAGATAATCATAAAACTTCACCAGACGAATAATCTCTTCCTGCGGCCGTCCCTGTAAAATTGCCTGATAAAGTTCTCCCGCCTCACAGGCAGAACCAATCAGTAAGCCTTCCTTGTGTTTTAAGTATTCGCTCTTTGGAATTCTCGCCCTCTGATGGAAATAATCAAGGTGGGATAAGGATATCAGCTTATAGAGATTCACACGACCCAGATCATTCGTTGCAAGAATAATAGCATGATGGGTCGGCATCTTCATAACGGTCTCTTTGCTGACATGTCCCTCGGCATTTAATTCATCCAGTGTATTGATGCCACGGTCAGCAAGCATTTTTACAAACTTTTCGAATATTTCAGCGGTACATGCTGCATCGTCTACCGCACGGTGATGATTCTCCAGCGAAATATTTAATGCCCTTTGCTACGGTATCCAGCTTAAAACGGTTCAGATTCGGCAGCAACATTCGTGCCATGGCAACGGTATCTGCAATGGTAAAATCATAAGGAATGCTTAAACGGTCACAGTTATATTTGATAAAACTCATATCAAAATCAGCATTGTGTGCTACCATAACAGCACCATCACAAAAGGCTAAGAACTCCGGCATAACTTCTGCAATCACCGGTGCCGTAATTACCATATCATCTTTGATTCCGGTCAGATTTTCAATGTGGAACGGAATCGGCACTTCCGGATTAACAAAAGTGGAAAAACGCTCGGTTATATTCCCCTTTTCTACTTTTACCGCACCAATTTCAATAATTTTATTTACCAGCGGTGAAAATCCGGTGGTCTCTATATCGAATACCACATAGGTATCCTGCAGGGACTGATTCTTTGAATTTTCTACAATGTCCTTTAAGTCATCCACAAGATAAGCTTCCACACCATAGATAATCTTAAAGTCCGGGTCATCCGGCAGTGCATGGTTTGCAATCGGGAATGCCTGGACATTTCCATGATCGGTAATCGCCAGTGCCTTATGTCCCCACTTATATGCCCTTTTTACCAGATCTCCTACATCAGTAACACCATCCATGTCACTCATCTTGGTATGGCAATGAAGCTCTACTCTCTTTAACGGGCTGTTGTCCATTCTTATTGTAGTAAAATCAGGGATTTTCTTAATTCCGACAATGGAGCCGATGGTCAGCTCACTGTCAAATTTATCAATGGTCGTTACACCTTTAATTTTAAGAAATGCTCCCTTTTTCAAATCTCCCATCAGTTCCGGTAGATTCTCATTTTTGTAAAGATTTTAAGCACAATGGAATCCGTAAAATCCGTTACTGACATAATGATAATTGTCTTTTCACCACGGATTTCTCTTGTATCTAATGTCATTATCTGTCCACGGATGACAACTTCTCCCATTTCACCTACGATGGTCTCAATCGGAATTGCATCCTCTTCAAAATCACTGGCCATAAATAACATCCGGATTGTCTGATTTTTTAACAAAATCTCTTCTCTGGAAGGAAGATTTTCCCTTGAAATCCTTTCCGCCGGAAAAGTTATTCTTTCCAGCAGCAGGCACTGCTCCTGTGCCTTCTGCACCGGTGGTCTGATTTTTTCCTGGACAGCAGGAACTTTTTCTGTCTTCGCTGCTTCTGCATTCCGCTGTACTTCTGCCTCTTTTATTGCAGGCTGTTCCATGCCATCCGTATTCTGCGTTCTTGCTGCTGCAGTACGTGCCACGATATGGGCAACCTCTGTTTCAATCTGGCTGTCTGCGCTCTTTAAATAATTTATTTTCTGCCGGTTTCTCATACTGTGACTCAATCATTAATTTTAATCCACAACGTTCGCAGATGATTTTTTCTAAGATATCAATCAGTTCATTGCTCCGCTCTGTGGCAACAATAGTATCCTCTAAAGTAAGAATCATATGGTCTTCCCGGTCAAATTCCATTTCGCTGCAGCGCATCAGATTATAGAGCAATACGCTGTAATTGCGAATCTCTTCTAAAATACTCTCCCGGTATACCGCCATCAGTTTTTCCGGTGTATACTGGCTGGATAAATTAAATTTTTCTATGATTTTAACAGCTACCTCCTTGTGCGGAAATAGCTGTTGTCTGATTTCTTGTTCAATATGATAGATTTCCGGTTTTGGAATTAGCCTTGTACTCTCTAAATAAATCCGCAGTGCATTCTGTGCGGAATTCGATGCCACTTTTGTAATCTCTGTTTCTTTCAAAAGTGCACTCATCTCTCCGGTAATCTTTAATGTTGGAAAAACTTCAAAAAACAGTTTTGCCATAATTTTTCCTACTCCTTGTTCCAGTTCAAAAGTTCCTTTCTCAATTCACTTAAGAGCTGATTCTCCGGTACTTTACGGTCTATCTGACCATGCTTTATAATTAGTCCTTCTCCCACACCGCCGGCAATCCCGATATCGGCTTCCTTTGCCTCTCCCGGTCCGTTTACCACACAGCCCATAACAGCAACCTTGATGTCTAAAGGAATGTCCGCTACCATATTCTCTACCTGATTTGCCAGTTCGATTAAGTTGATTCTTGTTCTTCCACAGGTTGGACATGACACAACTTCTATGCCACCTTTGCGAAGCCCTAAAGTTCTTAAAATCAGTTTTGCGGATTTGATCTCTTCTACCGGATCTCCGGTTAATGAAACACGGATGGTATCTCCGATTCCCTGATTTAAAATCAGTCCCAGTCCAATGGAGGATTTAATATTTCCACTGATAATCGTTCCTGCCTCTGTAATTCCCACATGCAGTGGATGATCGGTTTGCTCAGCAATCAGTTCATGTGCTTTTACACACATCATAACGTCCGATGATTTGATGCTGATCACAAGATTATCATATCCCATCTCTTCAATCAGTTTCACTTTATCCAAAGCACTTTCTACAATGCCTTCTGCGGTAACACCATGATATTTTTCTACTAAATCCTTTTCCAGTGAACCGCTGTTGACTCCCACACGGATTGGAATATTTCTTTCCTTTGCTACGTCTACCACAGCCTGCACACGCTCTTTGCCTCCGATGTTGCCCGGATTGATTCTGATTTTATCTGCTCCATGCTCCATGGCAGCAATAGCCAGCCGGTAATCAAAATGAATATCTGCAACCAGTGGTATTGCTATCTGCTTCTTAATCTCAGTCAATGCTTCTGCGGCTTCCATTGTCGGCACCGCACAGCGGATGATATCACAGCCTGCCGCTGCCAGACGGTTAATCTGCTCTACGGTTGCTTTTACATCCTCTGTCTTTGTATTGGTCATTGACTGTATCAGGATTGGATTTTTTCCACCGATGATACGGTCTCCTATTTTACCACTTTCGTATCTTTTCGTTCCATGATTGCTTTTCCTCCTGTGCAGGATTATTTAAAATAATTTTCGAATATCATTAAACATGACAAGCACCATCAATGCCAGAAGCAGCATCAGTCCGACAAAATGAACCATACCCTCTTTGTCCGGATCCACCCGTTTCTTTCTGACGGCTTCTATAATCAGAAATACCAGTCTTCCTCCGTCTAATGCCGGTAATGGAAGCAGGTTCATAATTCCAAGATTGGCAGTCAGCATTATGGAATAATTAATTAATGTCAATACCACCGATAGCGTTCCCGCTGACTTGCTCTCGTCATAAGTATCACCAATATTCTTTACAATACCTACCGGTCCCGAAAGTTCATTGACACTGACTCTTCCGGTCACTAACATCTTCAAGCTGTCCATGGTAACTTCTATCCAGTATTTCACTTCATATACGCTATATTTTATAGTCTCAAAAATATTACCCCGCTCACGCATGGTATTTCCATAGATTCCAAAGAGATTTCTTCCTGCTTCTTCATTATATTTCGGGCTGATGGTACAGGTATATTCCTCTCCATCTCTTTCATAGGTCACTTCCAGATTCTCATTGGAATGAAACAGCGTGTAAACACTTACTTCACGATAAATATGAATGTTCTTTCCATTGATTTCTTTAATGATATCTCCAGCCTGAAGTCCTGCTTCCTCTGCCGGATATCCTTCCATAACACCTTTTACCTCCGGCCGGTCAAATCCGGCTGTCCCGATAACAATCAGTGCCAGAAGGAATGCCAAAATAAAGTTAAAAACCGGTCCTGCCGCTACAACTGCTATTCTCGCCCATACGGACTTGCTGTTAAAGGAGCCTTCACTTTCCGACTCTCCGTCTTCGCCTTCCATCATACATGCTCCACCAAAAGGCAGCAGTTTTATGGAATATTTTGTCTCTCCCTTTGTAATTCCAAATAGCGTTGGTCCAAGTCCCAGACAAAATTCATTTACTTTGATTTTATTTTTTTCTTTGCCAGCAAAAAATGTCCCAGTTCATGAAAAATAATAATAAAACTGAACATTAAGATTGCAATGATTATTTTCAATCTACCACCTGCTCTCTATATACTCATACGCGGCCTGCTCTGTTGCAAGGATTTCTTCTACGGACGGACTGGCAATATAGGTACACTGCTCCATACACGCCTGTGCGATTTCCGGAATCTCTAAGAAACGAATCTTTCCGTCTAAGAACATTGCTACCGCTCTCTCATTTGCTGCATTAAAAGCAGTCGGAATGTTACCGCCCTTTCTGCAGGCTTCATAAGCCAGCTTCAATCCATAAAAAGTCTCCATATCCGGCTCTTCCAATGTAATTGCCTTCATTTTCCAGAAATCAAGCCGGTCTCCACTTAAAGTGTAACCGGTTCGGATAATACAGGGCATACTGGATTGGAAGCCGCATATCTGCTGTTCCAAGCTGTGCAATGACTGCACCGTCTTCATACTCTACCATAGAATGTATGATACTCTGTGGTTGTACTACAACCTGAATCTGGTCTGCATTTACATCAAACAGCCATTTTGCTTCAATGACTTCAAGTCCCTTATTTATCATGGTTGCGGAATCAATAGTGATTTTACGTCCCATGCTCCAGTTCGGATGTTTCAGGGCGTCTTCCACTTTTACCTGTTCTAATTCCGCCCGCTTCTTTCCACGGAATGGTCCGCCGGAAGCTGTCAAAAGTATTTTTGCAATTTTATTGTCTCCGGCTCCCTGCAGAGACTGAAAGATTGCACTGTGTTCACTGTCCACTGGAAGGATTTTCACATTACATTCCTTTGCCAGCGGCATAATAATATGTCCTGCGGTAACTAAAGTCTCCTTATTAGCTAGTGCAATGTCCTTTCCTGCTTTCATAGCGGCTATGGTCGGACGGATACCAAGCATACCCACAATGGCAGTTACAAGAATCTCTGCTTTCTCTTCCGTTGCTACTTCTAAAAGTCCTTCCATCCCGGAAGCCACCTTTACCTTCAAATCTGCAACCCTTGTCCGAAGCTCAATCGCGTCCTCTTCTGCCCATACAGCAACCAAAGCCGGATGAAACTCCCGGATCTGTTCTTCTAATTTTGCAATATTATGTCCTGCCGCAAGTGCAGTTACTTCAATATCTCCATGTTCTCTTACAACAGAAAGTGTCTGGGTTCCAATGGAACCAGTGGAACCTAAAATTGCAATCTTCTTCATGCTTCCTCCTACTTGCCAATCAGATATAATGCAAGATAATAAATAATTGGCGCTGTAAATATTACCCTGTCAAAACGATCTAAGATTCCACCATGGCCAGGAATCAGTCTGCCATAATCTTTAATGTCATAATTACGTTTGATTGCAGATGCAGTCAGGTCTCCAATCATAGATATGATTGCCCCAATCGCACAAATCATGCAAAGCATAATGATATCACGGTTGGTGCTTCCCATAGAGCCCTGGAAAACAAAGCAATAAATCAGGGTTAATAATGCTGCTCCCACTACTCCGCCAACAGCTCCTTCCCAGGATTTCTTCGGAGAAAGCACCGGTGCCATCTTGTGTTTTCCAATCAGCACACCCACACAATATGCACAGGTATCGCAGCCCCAGGAGCATAAGAAAATTAACCATACAATATAAGCTCCACCCGGTAGCATTCTGGTCTGATATACATAAGAAAGCATCACCGATACATAAAATACACCAAAAAATGCTGCTAACATCTGCTCGGTATGATATTTCGGATAAGAAAATACATAAACAAACATCAGCACTACCAAAAGTGCGATGACAAATAACATCATATCCGGAATAAACTGAAATTTCAGATTGCAATAATATACAATCGTTGCCAGTCCGCCGACTACACCGGCACAGCTTTTTTCAATTTTAAACACACGATACAGTTCATATAATCCAATCAAAGAAATAATTCCGGTTACTGCCAGCAGCAAATCATTTCCGGTAATAATGAATACCAGTGCCAGAATTACCAGCACGATTCCACTTAATAATCTTGTCTTAAACATATTACTCCTCCTCTATCTTTCCATATCTCCGGTCTCTTCCGCTGTAATCCTCTACTGCTTTACGCAGTTCTTCCGGTGTAAAGTCCGGCCATGGAACTTCTGTAAAATATAACTCACTATAAGCAAACTGCCACAGCAAGAAGTTGGAAAGCCGCTGTTCTCCACTGGTGCGGATCATAAGATCAGGATCCGGGATATCTTTCGTATCAAGATAGGATGCATATTTCTCTTCGGTAATCTCCTCTGCCGAAATACCATCCTGCCACATTTTCTTCATTCCACGGATCATTTCATCTCTTGCTCCATAATTAATGGCAATCTGTAAATTCAGTCCCGTATTATGGGCAGATTCTCTTTCCAATACAGCAATCTGCTGCTGGAATTTATCATCCAGCCGGCTGGTATCTCCGATTACACGGACTCTCATATTATTCTTGTCCGCTGTCTTTATACAGTTCTTAAGATAACTGCTCAAAAGCTTCATCAAAGCATCTACTTCATTCTGTGGACGGTTCCAGTTCTCTGTGGAAAATGCATACATGGTTACATATTCTATACCCAGATCATGCGCTGCTTTACAGATAACTTCAACATTCTTTGCCCCCATGGTATGTCCATAGTTTCTTGGCATTCCTCTTTTCTTTGCCCATCGTCCGTTTCCATCCAGAATAATTGCAACATGTTTTGGAATCTTCATCTTTGTTCTCCTTTTTACAGATGTTTACAACATAAAAGGGGACACGGCAATCGCGCTATGTCCCCATATGTGTCGTACATGGATAAGATTATACCGTAAGGATTTCTTTTGTCTTTTCCTCTACTGCACCATCAATTTTTGCAATATATTTATCCGTAATTTTCTGAGTATCGTTTTCTAATTCTTTTAATTCATCCTCAGATACTTCATTTGCTTTGTTCTGTTTCTTGAATGCATCATTGGCATCCCTTCTGATATTACGGATTGCCACCTTGGCATTCTCACCTTTTTTTCTTAATATCCTTTGCCAGTTCTTTTTACGTCTTTCCTCGGTAAGCTCCGGGAATACAAGACGGATTAGCTTTACCATCGTTGGTTGGATTTAAGCCTAAATCAGATGTTAAAATTGCTTTTTCAATCTCTTTTACAAGAGATGCTTCCCAAGGCTGGATCTGAATCATTCTTGGCTCCGGAACATTGATATTTGCCACCTGCTGTAACGGGGTCGGTGTTCCATAATAATCTACAGTAATTCTGTCTAAGATATGCGGATTCGCTCTTCCTGCCCGGATAGTTGCATATTCTTCCACAAGATTCTCGTATGATTTCTGCATCTTTTCTCTTCATATGGGTTTAATCTGCTATCCATAAATAATCTCCTTTATTATACAGTCACTTTCGTGCCGTTAAATTTTCCGCTCATTGCATTTACAATGCTGTCCGGCTCATTTAATCCGAATACATACATTGGCATTTTATTTTCCATACACATAATAGATGCGGTTAAATCTACTACTGCAAGCTTCTTATCAATCACTTCCTGAATGGATACCTCATCATATTTCTTTGCTGCCGGATTTACCTTCGGGTCACTGTCATAGACACCGTCAATGGCTTTTGCCAGGAAAATGCCCTCTGCATCCATTTCAATGGCACGGAGTACAATTCCGGTATCTGTTGAAAAATAAGGATGTCCTGTTCCACCTGCAAAAAATACTACCATTCCTTTTTCAAAATATTTATTGGCACGGTCTTTTGAGAAAAGTTTGGTCATGCTTCCACACTCAAACGGAGTCAGAATCTGTGTCATCATTCCAACAGAACGGAAGATTTCAGATACATAAATACAGTTCATAATCGTTGCAAGCATACCAATCTGGTCTGCTTTGGTACGGTCGATAGTCTCGCTGGAACGTCCTCTCCAGAAATTACCGCCACCAATTACGATTCCAACCTGGCATCCGCCATCTACAATCTGTTTTACCTGGCGGGCAACTTCTGTTACGGTCGGCTCATCAAAACCTGTTTTCTTTTCTCCTGCAAGTGCTTCTCCGCTTAACTTTAAAAATACTCTCTTCATTATTTATTCTCTCCAAAAAGACTTTCCACATCAATATCAGCATAGCACTGGGAACAGAAACCTTCGATAACTGCACCATTGTTAATCTGAACAGAACGGGATTTGATGTTACCCATAACAACTGCAGAAGTATCTACAACTACAGGTCCCTGAACATCGATATCGCCCTTGATTGCTCCTGCGATAACTGCAGAGCTTGCGGTAATATTTCCAATAATGACAGACCCAAGTCCGATTTTAACAGTTCCGGTGCTTACTACTTCACCTTCTACTTTTGCAGCATCAGCGAAGAATTCAGCAGAATTGCTGTTTCCATTGATAGTTCCGGTAACAACCAGCTTGCCATTACACTGAACATCACCATTAATATTTCCACGGATATCTAAAGAACCAGTAGATGCCATATTACCGGTAATGGATGTTCCTTCTGTGATTACAGATACTTCATCTGAAACTTCATCTGATGTCTGAACCGGAGCAAAATGTGCCGGAGTTGCCGGCTGTACCGGTGTTACTGTCTCTTCTGGCATTGTCATGGTTTCATTTGCTGTTGTCTCACTCATTTTACTTTCCTCCTGAATATGTAAATCTTCTTTTTCTTCTGCAGCTGGTGTCTCTACTTTTGTTTCTGTTTCCTGTGCCGGTGCTTCCCTCTCTACCGGAGCATTGGCATCCTTGGTAACCTTTTCTAAAAGTCCGTCCAATTTGGATAATTCAGACTCCACATCCAGTTCATCTTCCAATGTATTGACTACTACATCGTTATCCTGCTCTGCTGCCTCTGTTGTGTCTTCACCCGGTACCAGTTCGTTTACTGCCTGCGATAAATCCTCTTTAAAATCTTTAAAAAAGCTCATTCTTAAAAACCTCCATTTTTTCTATTGAACACTGTCTGCACTAATATGCTGTATTACAGTTGTATCCTCAGTAATCGGAAGTAACTCTACTCCCTGTGCCTGTAGTGCCTCAATCATCGGACCTAAGGCTTCCACCGTTGTCTCCTTCGTATTTGCATCATGAAGTAACACAACCGATGTTTTATATTTTACCACATCTTCTAACACATTATCTACCAGCTCATCCGCTGTATATGCCTGTGATGTCGCATCACCACTGGTTACATTCCAGTCAAAATAAGTAACATCCTGATCATTCAGATATTTTATAAACTCTTTCATATCTGTATTACTGACCTGATTACTGCTTCCTCCCGGAAAACGATAATAATGGCAATCCTCTCCCGTTATATCATAAAGATAATTTTGTATTTTGGTAAAATCATCCTCAAAATTTTCAAGCGAATCGTAAATCACACTGTATTTATGGGAATAAGAATGCATTCCCAGTGTGTGCCCCTCATTTACAATTCTTTTATACATCTCCTGGGACTCTTCATCTTCTTTTCCTACAACAAAAAATGTTGCTTTCACATTATACTGCGCCAATGTATCAAGAATAGCTGCCGTATTGGAACTTGGTCCATCATCAAAGGTAAGATATACTTTAAGCTGATCTCCCGGCTGTGCCTTGTTGCTTTCATCCTCTGCCACCAATGGCTGGACAATCGAACTGTCTGCATTCTGATCCTGATATTCTGTGTCTGTCTGTAATTCCGTTCCAGTAGACATTTCTCCTTTCGACTGGTTCTCGTCCTGCTGTACCTGTCCGGAAACAATACCGCTTGATACCAGCCTGTCTATCTGGTTCTGTAAAGAAATTACCCGGCACAACAATACCACGCACAAAATAATCGATATCAGCATCCAAACGAAGATAGATGTTATAATCCCCGTCTTCATGCGATTAATGCGATTTCGCCTTTCCCGCTGTTCCTTTAACCCCTTCGTGGTCTTCTCTTCCATGTAGTGACCTCCCGGTCATAAAATCTCTTTTCTATTGTAACACACTTTAACAAAATATCACTATAAAAAATAATTTTAATTGAATTACTTCTTGAGATTTTTCTTTCTTTTTGTCAGAAAATTCCCCTGCAGAAATCACTCTACAGGGGAATTTTATATACTTTTACAATTTGTGCTAAGCTTTTGCTTAGTTTCCTGCTATCTGAGCAGCACCTTCTGCAGCAAAGTCTTCATTTTTCTTCTCCAAACCTTCACCTGTTTCGAAACGTACAAACTTCTTAACAGATACAGGAGCACCAACTTCTTTGGAAACCTGCTCTAAGTATTTTCCAACTGTCTGTTTTCCGTCTTCAGCTTTTACATATACCTGGTCTAACAGACAGATTTCCTTCAGCTCTTTGTTGATACGGCCAGCGATCATTCCTTTGATAACCTTTTCCGGTTTCTGAGATTCTTTCGGGTCGTTCATGATCTGCGCAAGGAGGATTTCTTTCTCATGTGCGATGTAATCAGCACTTACCTCGTCTCTGGAAACATATTTTGGATTTAAAGCTGCTATCTGCATTGCAATGTTGGTTAATGCTTCTTTTACTGCATCATTTACAACAGTTGTGTCTGCATCAACGATAACGCCGATTCTTCCGCCGCCGTGTACATACGGTACAACACAGCCATGCTCAGCTACAACCTTCTCAAATCTGCGGATCTTTAAGTTCTCGCCGATCACTGCAACCTTCTCTACTAATGCATCTTTTACTGTCTTGCTTTCATCTGCATTCCATTTTTCTTCCATGAAAGCATCCATGTCTGCTGCATCGGAATTCACTGCCTGTGTTGCAACAGCCTTAACAAACTCCTGGAATGTTGCATTCTTTGCAACGAAGTCTGTCTCAGAGTTTACCTCAACAACCGCTGCTGTCTTATCATCTTTTACTACAACAGTACAAAGGCCTTCTGCTGCGATTCTTCCAGCTTTCTTCTCAGCTTTTGCCTGTCCGTTTTTTCTTAAGTACTCAACAGCCTCGTCCATATTTCCGTCTGTCTCGCCTAAAGCTTTTTTACAATCCATCATTCCTGCGCCTGTTAATTCACGCAGTTCTTTTACCATAGCCGCTGTAATAGCCATCTTCATTTTCCTCCATTTATTTTTTTCTAAAGGTAAGGACAGGCAATTACTGTCTGTCCTGTTTTATACACACGTTGTGTGTTTCTTATCGTTTAAAATACTGTTCTTATGCCTCTACAGCTTCTTCTGCATCCTCTGCAGCTTCAGTGTCAACATCAACAGTTCCCTGATTTGCTTCAATAACAGCGTCTGCCATCTTAGAAACGATTAATTTTACTGCTCGGATAGCATCATCGTTACCCGGAATTACATAATCTAATTCATCTGGATCACAGTTTGTATCAGCGATACCGATAAGTGGAATTCCTAATGAATGAGCTTCCTGTACGCAGATTCTCTCTTTCTTAGGATCTACGATAAAGATAGCATCTGGAATTTTCTTCATTTCCTTGATTCCGCCTAAGTTCTTCTGTAATTTATCTAATTCTTTCTTTAAGTTAATAACTTCCTTCTTAGGAAGAACATCAAATGTTCCATCTTCCTCCATTGCTTCGATTTCTTTCAGTCTTGCAATACGGCTCTGGATAGTTTTGAAGTTTGTAAGCATACCACCTAACCATCTCTCATTTACATAGAACTGCCCGCAGCGCTCTGCTTCGGTCTTGATAGCATCCTGTGCCTGCTTCTTGGTACCTACGAAAAGAATAGTACCACCATCAGCAGCGATATCTGCCATAGCCTTGTAAGCCTCATCTACTTTTCCTACAGATTTCTGTAAGTCGATGATGTAGATGCCGTTTCTCTCGGTGTAGATGTACGGAGCCATTTTAGGGTTCCATCTTCTTGTCTGATGTCCGAAGTGAACACCTGCTTCAAGTAACTGTTTCATTGAAATAACCTCATTTTTTTTCCTCCATTTGGTTATTCTTCCATATACTTCTTATTATCAGACAACCTTGCGGCACCAATCTGACAATCGGTATATGTGTAAATTTATCGCAACGCATGGATTATATCATACTCAGCCATGCTATGCAACCTTTTTTAATGATGAATCGTTTTATCCGTAAGTATTCCGGCAATTTCTTCATAGCCAGCCCCTTCCGGAATCGTTACGGTTCCGGGCAGGACAAAATTGGCATAATTATTATCTACCATATATTTATTAAATGCTTCTGCATTGTCCACAAGACCTTCTTCCTGCAGACGCTGCGAAACCGCATTAGAAGAATCTCCTACTTCTACGGTAAATTCCTTCTGTACCATATTGGTTCCATCCTGAGATGGTGGTACGGCATCCGCTCCATCTGTTCCCACATCCTGCGATATCTCCCCTGAATCAGTTGTTCCCGGCTGTATATCTGTCTGTTCTGTATTAAAGCCGCCTTCCGTGCTCTTTGGAATCTCATCTTCTGTTTCTGTAGCTTTTGGTATGGTGTCCTTTCCGGTATCTTCCATTACCATTCCAAGTTCTTTTGCCCTTGCAATGATTTCATCATCTGAAAGGTCATTTTTCTTCATTGCAAATGATACGGATAAGATAATCGTGCTTATCAGAATACCAATTCCCAAGCCTCTCAGATAATACTTAAACTTCACTTGTATCTACTCCTTTATACAATCCTACAACCAATCTCACTTCACCCTGTCCAAAAGGCCCAGTTCCTTTGCTATCTCTACATACGATTTTCCCTGACTGTATAAGGCAAGGATTTTTTCGTTATGATTAGTCTGCTCCGGCTGTTCTTCCATTTCTCCGGTTGCCGGTTCCGTTTCTGTCTCCACCGGTTCCTCTGTGACTTTTACTTCTTCCGTTTCTTTAACTACAGACTCTTTCGCCTCTTCTAAGCTCTCACCGATTTCGGCTGACATCTCGCCAATTTGTCCTGCAAGCTTTGTCAGTTCTGTGTGCTTGTCATTTAGCATGCTGTATAAAAACATAATCTCATTATGGGTCTGATTCATCTTCTCCATAACGGTATCCGAATATTCACCGATTGCCAGCATTTTTTCATTGGTCTCTTTGTCCAGTGCCCGCTCCACCTTATCTGTGGAATCTTCAATTGCATGGTCAATCTGGTCTTCTATCGCAGCTTCTGCATCTTTTAACTTGTTTTCCAGTATTTTTTTATCTCATTCTGACTCAGTTCCGCAATACGGTCTAATTCTGCACCGGATAGCTTTTCTGTTACCATAAAGCTTCCTATCATCATAACCAGACCAGCCAGAATCAGGATGATTTCCACGCCTGTCATCTGTCAGATACACTCCTTTTTATATTTTAACATCAAAGCCTCCAATTGCACCTTTGATAACCACACGGTCTTCTTTCTGTTTCTTTTTCCGTTGTTCCTGCCGCTGGTACTGCCCCTTTCCCTCTTCCTTTGCATCAAAACGATGTTCTTCCATCTGGGAATCATCTTTCCTGGTCACCTGCTCTGATTGGCGGTATTCTTCTCTTTGCACCTCTATCTGGATGTTCTGCTGATCTACCATTGGTTTCATATCCTGATGTTGTTTCAGTGTTCCGACATCCTGCGTTCTTTGAATGACTCCATTCATATCTACCGGACGAATCGACATATCCATGCACCTCCAGCCTGTCTCAACCATACTTCATTACATGTTTGAGATTTTTACTTCACCCTCGTCCTTATAAAGCTGGCAGAAACTTCTGTCATCCTTTACAATAAGGCTTACATCGGTAATATTTACAATTACTCCCGCATACAGTGTCTTTGATACTTTCACCCTTGCATTGCTACTGCCATTTAATATACTCTGCAGCCTTTCGTATTCATGCTCTAATGGTGTACGCTGAGCTTCCTTCTCCTTAAAAGCACGCATAAGCTGTTCAATATACTGGATTTTTCCCTGATCCAGTTTTTCTTTATTCTTAAGCTTCTCTCCATAGGTAGTAAGAATCGTCCGAATCTGTTCAATGGTCTTATTCAGCTGAAGCAGTTCTTCCTGCACTTTCACATAACGTTCTTTCTTTTCCGGATCCACACCAACTTCAATACGTGTTCCTGCTCCAAGGCTGGAACCAATGGTCTGGGCTTCTACCAGACTGCCCGCCCGGATAACACCACCTGTTATGAATCCGTTCTTACCACTTACGCGAACCTCTGTTGCTGCTGATACCTTACTATGTAAAATAGAATCTGTTTCAACATAACCTCCGGAAATGATGGTTGCATTTTCAATAAACTTGCAGATAACATTTCCCTGTGCCCGAAGTATTCCTTTGGTCATTCCATGAATTCCACGTTTTACAATAATCTGACCACCCGCCTGTATCAGTGCATCTTCTACCACGCCTTCTACTACTATATCACCTTTTGCAATAATTGAAAAACCACCCTTTACATTACCTCTTACGGTAACGTTTCCCGGATAATCAATATTACCGGTGGAATTATCCACGTCTGCCGGGACTTCATAGACATCTGATACAAATACTTTTACCATTTACCAGACTTGCATGTCCGGGTACTTCAGAGTACAGTTCTGTTTTGTCTTCCGATACCCGGATATTATTTCCATATTCTAACTGAAGGGAGCGTACCTGTTTTGGTTTAATTTCCCTTCCCTGCACATCATATCCTTTGATTCCACGATCTTCTGGAAATAATTTTGCCAGAAGGTCGCCTTCATTGATATGGCTGATTACATTCAGTTCACGGTAATCTACCGAACCATCTTCATTCTTCTTCGGCTTTAAATCAACATCTGTATTAAAATAATATTCAATTCTGGCATCCTGACCATCTACCGGTTTTTTTCCTTTTGCCAGCACAAAATCGGTACAGTATGCCCTATCCTGGAAAAATTTCAAAATTTCATCCTGATCAACCCCTGCTTTGACACCTTTTGCAGTTAAATCCCTTAAGATTTCCTGCACATTCATATTCGTGCCGCCTGCAGCCGGATAAAATCTGCATACTGCCTCCATGGCATCTGCTGATACTGTTACGGACATCTCTTCATTTATCTGAATCGGATAAATATCTCCGACCATAATCTCAGTCATCTCATTGCTGTTAATTGCTGCAACCAGTTCCTTTAAATTATAATCCGGGCAGCCATGCCTTTCCAGATACTCTGTCAGTTCACCAATTTCAATAACATTTCCTTCCAGAGCTGCCGGGAAAAGCTTAATATAAGTTGCATGTTCCTTTATCACAAATTGAAAATAAGCATTTGCCTGTCCCATAGCTTCCCTCCTTTTAACTTTCTTCAACCAATATATCCATATAACTTCCCATTTTCTTTTTCATCTTTGCCAGAGCTCTGGTATGAAGCTGGGATATTCTTGATTCAGATACTTCAAGAATACTGCTGATTTCCTTCAAGGTAAGTTCTTCATAATAATAAAGTTCAATTACCCTGCGTTCCTTTTCCGTCAAGGTCTCAAGGCTTTGTGCCAAAACTTCTTTCAGTTCGCTTTCTGCCACCACATCTTCCGGTTGTGCAAAATGGGAATTTTTTGTCGCATCCATCGCAGGCTCTGTTCCCTGCTCCACAAACTCATTTAAAGAAACAACATTGGTAACTTTTAACTGGGACTGCCAGTTCAGGTATTCATCCTCTGATACCCCAAGTTCGCTTGCAATCTCTTCATCCAATGCCGTCTTTCCTGTCTTCATTTCTATATTTTTTATTGCTTCGTCAATCTTTTTCTGTTTTTGGCGAACAGCCCTCGGTATCCAGTCCATTTTACGAATCTGGTCTAATATTGCCCCACGGATTCGAAGGCTTGCATATGTCTCAAATTTAACATCCTTGCTTCGGTCAAATTTATCAATTGCATCAATCAGTCCAAAGATTCCATAGCTGACCAAATCTTCATATTCTACATTATATCCAAGATACATACTCAATCTGCCCGCTACTAATTTAACTAACGGAGCATATTCTATGATAATCTGTTCCCGTATTTCAGATACTGGATTTTTTTCTGATAGCTTTCCCACAGTTTTTCTCTGTCCACTGTTTTCATGCCATAGCCTCCGGTTTCTTATAATTACTCTTCTTTCGCTCTTTTCTCTTCCTCTTTTTCTGACTTTTCTGATGTATCTTCTTTTTTCTCATCAGCAGACTCTTCTGCATCACCATCTGCTTTTTTCTTCTGTACTGCTTTCTTCATCCTTTGCAGCTTTAAAATTCTTTTCCAAGATATAAGCTGCAATGCCCCCAAGCAGATAGAATATAATCAGTACCAGCAATAATGTCTTTGTAAAGGCAAGCAATTCCATTTTCTGAAAAATTGCCACAATACAGGTAATAAATCCTGCGGTCAACATTACGATTGCAGGAATCGGTTTTGTCTTCATCTTTACATCCTCAATCTAAATAATTTTCAATTCTTTTCCAACAGACTTAATATAGAATTCTCCGGTATCGCAATGCAATTCTACGGTATCGGCCATAATTCAGCCCGGTATCCTCTGCCAGAAGCGGAATACCAAGCTCCTTCAGTTTCTGTCTGGAAGCTTCTGCATTTCTTGCTCCAATATTTCCCACTTCAGAGTTACCACTTACCTCGAACATTCTGGCTCCACCTGCAATCTTTGCTACAAGCCTGCTCTTTGCCGCCCCTGCTTCTGTCATCCGGCGAACCAGCTCTACAATTCCTGTATCTGCGAATTTCGCTATATTCGAATTATTTTTCATTTTTGTACTGTCTGGCAGCATAATATGTGCAAGTCCGCCAATCTTTGTAACCGGGTCTAGCAATGCTATTCCTATACAGGAACCCAGTCCTAATGTGGTAATTGTATCCGGAGCCTTGCAAATATTTAAGTCTGCCATACCAACTTTTATTACTTCACCCATTGATACCCTTCTCCTTATAAGGTAATTCCCAGAGATTTCAGAATCTTCTCATAAGACTCAAGGTCAGGTAACAGAATAAAATATCCTTCTATCATCACTTCATCTCCGAATTCTGTCGTAATCATAAGTGCATTGTCTCCAATTTTACCAAACTGTATTGCCGGAACACTTAAAATAGCTCCCGCCATATCAATTGCAATATAAGGAACCGATGGTGCAATAGTAAGCTGTGTCATGGCAGAAAGCGCGTTCAGATAAGAACCGGCAATGATATTTCCTATTTCTTTTAATGCAGACATATCCATCTCATCAAAATCTTCCGCATAATCTGCCGGACGTCCCATTAGTTTATTTACCAGATAATGTGCAGAATCAAGTTTCATAAGAAACATCATGCTGCCGGTAATATCATCTGTTACTTCCAGATAGATTCCTACGATTGACTCATCTTCCGGGCAAATTGCAGAACCCAGTTCCTGAAAGGTCAGTAATTCAACTCTTGGTACATCCATATTAATCCGGATATTCAACATATTTGCCATTGCAGTTGTTGCATTCGGCACCAATATTTCCAATTTCTTTTAAGACATCCACATACATGTCATTTACCTGGTTCAAAGTATAATCCGCCAATTTTATCCTCCTGCTGTCATTTCAAGATATAGAATATAGTGAGGCATTTGCCTCACTATATCTATAACAATTACGCATTTTTTCTTTTTCTTCTATAATAGAATGAATATCCAGAAGGGAAATTAATTCATCTCCGTTTTTACCGATTCCATCGATAAAAGATACCTTGGCATTCTTCATATCGCCACTCACTTTATCAATTTCATTGGTTCCTAATGTAACAACTTCTTTTACTTCATCCACGATTATTCCCAGTGCACTCTGCTGTTCAATTTTTAAAATTATAATACGGCTGGCATTGGTAAATACATCTTCTTCCAGTTCCATACGGATTCTGAGACTCATAACCGGTACGATTTCTCCACGAAGATTGATAATTCCTTTAAAGAAATTCTGTACTCTAGGTACTCTTGTAATCTTCTGCATACGCACAATATTGTCTACATAACTGATATCGATTCCGTACTGCTCATTTCCGATTTTTACAACAATATACTGTTTTCTGATATTTTCTACTGTTTCAAGTTGCTCTGCCACTCTGCACACCCCCTGTTAAATCAATGTATTTGCCTCTAGGATTAATGCGACTTCGCCATCACCCAGAACTGTTGCACCGCTGATTGTCTTATTATTATTAATATACTTACCAAGTGATTTAATTACGATTTCCTGCTGTCCAAGAAGATTGTCTACAACAAGTCCTGCATAACGTTCGCCTTTTCTTACGATAACAACAGTAAGGCTTTCTACTTCTTCATCCTTCGGTGGAATATCAAGTATCTGATCCAGCCGGATGATTGGAATAACAGAACCACGTAAATTAATTACTTCCTTGGATTCTACATATTTAATATCTTCAACCGGAATATCCTCGATAGTCTGAATTGCGCCTAACGCAATTGCATATTTTTCATCGCGGATTTCTACCATCAACGCCTGAATGATTGCCAGTGTAAGTGGCAGTCTTACTACGAATTTGGTTCCAACGCCAAGTTTGCTCTTTACCTCAACATCTCCGCCTAATGCTTCAATATTGGATTTTACAACGTCTAATCCTACACCTCGTCCGGAAATATCTGAAATTTGTTTTGCCATAGAGAAACTTGGCATAAACAGGAAGTCGATGATTTCTTTCTGGCTCAGCTTTTCTGCCTGTTCCGGTGTTACCAGACCACGCTCTACTGCTTTTGCTTTAACCTTCTCGGTATCAATTCCGTTACCATCATCACTTACTTCAATGATTACATTATTTCCTTCCTGGAATGCATTCAGATTAATGGTTCCTGTTTCTGGCTTACCGCGTTCCTTACGAACTTCTGCACTCTCAAGACCATGGTCAGCAGAGTTACGAAGCAGATGCTGCAGCGGGTCACCGATCTGATCGACTACGGTACGGTCAAGTTCTGTATCTTCACCTGTCATGTACAATTCCATCTTCTTGTCCAGCTTTCTGGAAAGATCACGGATCATACGCGGGAATTTGTTTACAACGCTCTCAATTGGAACCATCCGCACTTTCATAACCGATTCATGAAGACTGGTTGTAATTCTTTCCAGATATTCAATCTGCTCATGGAAGGACTGGTTCTGGAAATTGCCTCCTTCCTGGGAGCCAATGGATACCAGACTGTTCTTTGCGATGATCAGCTCGCTGACCTGATTCATCAGTGCATCTAATTTTTCAATATCTACACGGATCGTACGGTTTGTAACCGGTTTGCCTGCCGGTTTTGACTTAGTCTGTGCCGGTTTATTCTCTTTATGTACTGCCTGCTCTGCCGGCTTTGCTTCTGATGTATTTGCTGGAAGATTTTCCTGTACATTTTCCTCATGGAATAGGGTTGCCGTCTTCACTTCTTCACCAACGGCATCCGCAATTTCAGATACATTTTTAACTGCTTTTAAAATATCATCTAATGCAGCATTGGATGATAAGAACAAACTGAAGTCCAGTTCAAAACGTTCATCCTCAATATCCTGGGAGCTTGGACTGTAAACAACAATCTGTCCAAACTCTTCTACTGCTTTAAATACAAGGAATGCTCTTGCCGCTTTCAAAAGGCAGTCTTTCTGTACTTCTACTGTAATTCCGTAAATTTTGTTTCCACTTTCTTCAGCTGCTTTTAACGCATCTTTATCTTTGGAAGAAAATTCTACGCTTAAGTATTTCTTTTTACCATCACCGTTTTCCGGTTCTTCTGCTTTCTTTTCTTCTTTTTTCTCTTCCTTTGCAGGTGCGGCTGCTCCGCCGTTCTCTGCATTCTCTAAGAATTTGTTCAAAGCTGTAATCAGTGCTTCGTTGTCTTCTGTACCTTCATCTGATGTACTCTTGATCGTATCGAGGTAACTTTCAATTGCATCCAGACACTGGAAAAGAATATCAATCATTTCACTGGTGACTTTTACTTTCTCACTGCGGACCTCCTGGAACACATTCTCCATGTCATGTGTCAGGCGCTGCATTCTCTTAAAGCCCATGGTTCCAGCCATTCCCTTTAAGGAGTGTGCTGCACGGAAAATCTCATTAATGGTATCTTTGTTTTCCGGCTCCTTTTCCAAAGTCATAATGCAATCATTCAGGCTCTGGATATGCTCACTTGTCTCATCAATAAAAATCTCTAAATACTGGCTTACATCCATCATTACTTTACCCCCACATTCTTTAGAATTGTGTCCGCAACACTTTCTAATGGTACTATTTCATCAACAAGTCCTGTCTCTGCAATTGCCTTTGGCATTCCATATACCACAGATGTTTCTTCATCCTGAGCAATTACGTATACATTTTTTTCTTTCTGGAGTTCTGAAATTCCCTTTGTTCCATCAGCACCCATTCCGGTAAGAACTACACAGGTAATTTCATCATAGCCGCTGTCCATCAAAGACTCATACATCAGATTGGCACATGGTCTTAATCCACCAATTGCCGGTGCATCACTTAAAACAATACAGTGCGTTCCATCTGCTAACCGCTGTACCAGTAAATGTTTTCCTCCCGGTGCCACATAAACATGTCCTTTTTCCAAGACATCACCTTCGTTTGCCTCTTTCACATCCAGCGGGCTGAGTTCATTCAGCCGGTCTGCCATGGATTTTGTAAAACCAGCCGGCATATGCTGAACCACAAGAACCGGTGCATCCATATTGGATTTCAGCAATGGAATTACACTCTGTAAAGATTTTGGACCGCCTGTGGAACATGCAATTGCAACAATCTTGCTCCGGGCTGCATCCTTCGTTCTAATCTTCCGGACAGCTGCCGGTTTTACCACATTCGTAATTACTTTTTTCTGATACGTCTGTGTGCTTCCTGCTGCAGTTATTGTTGCAAGAACTTTTATCAGTTTTTCCCGGAAACGCTGTCCCTTTGTCTCTATCAGATTATTTGGTTTCTCGATAAAGTCAATTGCACCACGTTCCATTGCCTTGAGTGTAACTTCAGCTCCATCTGTCGTTAATGTACTGACCATTACTACTGTTGCTTTTATATTTTCTTTTTTGTAATCTTTCAAGTAGTTCCAGTCCGTTCATTCTTGGCATATTTACATCTAAAACAACTGCGTCATATGCTTTCTGACACAATTTTTCATATGCTTCCAAACCATCTCTGCATGTATCCGTTGCCTGAAAACCACTATCTGAATTAATTATATCACAGATAACTCTTCTCATGAGTGCTGAGTCATCAACAACCAGAATATTCTTTTTCATTCTATTAATTTAACCCTATCCTTTTCCTCTCTGTCTTGCTTTTCTTTCTTCTGCAAAAATATACCTGATAATTTCTTCCCTTATTTTATCATCACGAATAATAAATTTCAGTCGGTTTTCATACATATTATCACGATTTAACACCTTCGTACTTCGCAGGATATATCCTGGAAGATAATATTGTTTTTCACCGGTCTGCGTCTGTAGCATCACAATAATCAGAACAGCTTTTCCCTCTTCTAACTGCTCATTCGTCACAAAGCGTACACCACCTCCACTGATATCAACAATAGTGCCCTTTTTCTGCTTTTTATAAAAATCATCATCCCTGAGACTTGCGATGATGTCTTCCGTCTGTTTCATTTCCGCTTCTTCGTCTGTCAGATGGAAATACCCCATATCAAGGACACATTCCATACGGTAATATTCCCGTCTCTGATATTTGCTCAGTGGTGTATTTAATACAATCCGGAGCAGGTAGCGGTTCTCCGTCTTATAACGTTCCCGGATCTGACCAATGCTTTTATACAATCCATTCGGTGTATAGAATACAAATTCATAGCGAAGTCCCAGTGGAAGTAATATCAGTTTTCCACTCTGAATCGGCATCATTATCTCCATTTCACCATTTTCAAACAGTTCAAAAATCTGACTCTTGTAAACTGGTGCAGCCTTTTCTGCAGATTCTGGGCCTTTCCGTCTGGTTCACTATATGAATATCAATTTTCATTCCTTCCCGTAAAACATTTGAAATCATTCTATCACCTATCTGTTATTAAAAATTCAGCAAACAACTGGGCAAAGCCCCGCTTCATCAACGGAATATCATGCGCACCTTCTATAAGATTATTTGCAAGTATCTCAAATGCTTTTGCCGACTTGGTCTCCGGTGCATATAAAGATACTATCTGCTGCTGGCGTATTGCTTTTTCAAACATGGAATCCTGCGGTATCATGCCGAGATATTCAAGATTACCATTTAAAAACTGTGACACAACGGTATTTAATTTATCATATACTGCCTGTCCATCTTCCACAGAATTTACACGGTTGGCAACCACATGAATCTGCGTTCCGCTTTTGGCAAAATTCGGATTCCGGTGCAGTGCCTTTAACAGAGAATAGGAATCGGTCAGTGAGCTTGGTTCCGGTGTTGATACCAGAAGGACCTCCGGACAAGCCATAACAAATTCCAATACGCTGTCTGCAATTCCTGCTCCGGTATCCACCAGTACAATATCAGCCATTTCATCTAACTGTGCCAGATTACGTACTAAAAAAGTAATCTGATCCTTGGACAGATTATTCATTCCCACAATGCCTGAGCCGCCTGAGATAAAGCTTACTCCTGCCGGTCCCTCTGTTATAATCTGCCGTATATCCATTCCCCGGTATATAACATCACTCAGATTATGTTTTGGTATTGCTCCAAGCATAACTTCTACATTTGCCAGTCCCAAATCAGCATCAAAAATAATAACTTTCTTATTCATTTTCTGAAACTGGATTGCCAGATTAACTGTAACGCTGGATTTTCCCACGCCACCTTTTCCACTGGTAACCGTAATTACTCTTGCTTTCTGGGGAAGCTTCTGGTTCTTTAATTTAATTACATTGCGCAGTTTTTCTGCCTGATCCATATTATTATCTGCCTCCCAATAACTGTTTTACAATTTTCTGTGACTGGAAAATTTCAATATCATCTGGCACATTCTGCCCTGTTGTCACATAGGAAACATCCGCACCAGAATACATGCGAATATTTAACAGACTACCATAACTACTGGTTTCATCTAATTTAGTAAAAATAATCTTATAATCCGATATCTCATGGTATTTATCTACAATTTCCATCAAATCGCGGTATTTTGTAGTTGCGCTTAATACCAGATAAACATCCTTCTCATATTTGTCATCCAGACTTTCTATGAGGTTTCTCATATCTTTTCTCTGATCTTCATTCTTATAAGAGAATCCTGCGGTATCTACCAGAACGAGATCATAATCCTTTACACGCTCTATGGCTGCATTCATTTCTTCCGATGAATAAATAACTGTCAGCGGTGTATCCAAGATATTCGCATAAGTACGTAACTGTTCTGCCGCAGCAATCCGATAAGTATCTGCTGTTAAAAACGCTACTTTTTTGCCATAATCCACTTTAAATCTGGAAGCCACTTTTGCAATGGTTGTTGTCTTGCCAACACCGGTTGGTCCAATAAAAAAAAAATACGATTTTAGGCTGTCCCGGTACCAGTTCAATCTTTTGAGGCTGTCCGAATTTTAATACCATTTTCTGGTAAACATTGGATAAGATAATATCCATGCTTGCACTGCCTCTTAAATTCTTCTCCACATCATCTAATATCTGGTTGACATATCTTTCATTCACTTCATTATCCAGTAATGTTTCATAAATCATGCGGATACAACGGAAAGTCTCAGACTGCTGATGCTTCATATCCTTTGGAGCATCAGTTTCTTTTCCGGCTTTTCCTCTTCTTTTGGTTCTTCTTCTTTTTCCGGTTTTAACTTCTTTTCTAATAAATTAGAAAGACTTTCTATCTTTTCTTCCAAATCATGACTGCTTTCCGGATGAATGGATGCTGGTTCCGGTGCCGGAATTTCAATTTTTCATTTGCTGCAAAATTTATGCTGTCATGCATCTTTAATGGAGCATGTAACGCAGGAAGAGGATTAACTGTCTGTTCCTTTTCCTCTAATGCTGCCGTCACTTCATAAGTTGTGCTCTTTAATGCCCGGAATAAACCCTTCGGTTTGATTTCCTTTACATTCATAATCACAACTGCTTCTCCCATTTCCTTTTTTCGCCTTATCAACTGCCTCTTCTCTTGTTCTGCCCTGAAATTTATTAATCGTCATTTTATGCTGTCACCATCCCTACTGATTGTAATTCTACGTTGGATTCCACTTCATTGTAAGACACAACGATCAGATCTTTGAAATAATCTTCGGTGAGTTTCTTAAAATACATCCGCACAATTGGCGAAGTAATGACAATCGGATTCTTTCCAATATTCTCTAACTTCGCTACTTCCTGCTTTAAGGATTCCATAATATTCTTGGTCTTCTCCGGATCTAAAGTCAAATAAGCCCCCTGCTCAGTCTGTTTTACAGAACCCATGATTTCCTGTTCCACCTTCGGATCTAATGTTACCACGCTGGTTGTCTCATTTGCCGGAAAGTATTTACTTGAAATTGCACGTTTTAATCCCTGACGGACATATTCTGTCAACACATCGGTATCCCTCGTTGTTGCTGCATGGTCTGCTAAATTTTCAAAAATCGTAAGCAGGTCACGGATAGAGATGCCCTCCTGTAAAAGATTCTGTAAAACTTTCTGAATTTCACCAATACTAAGAAGCTTCGGTGTAAGTTCATCCACAAGTGCAGGATTGTTTTCCTTGATATTACTAATAAGATTAGATACATCCTGTCTGGTAAGAAGTTCTGCGATATGGGAACGGATCACCTCGGTCAGATGCGTCGCAATGATTGACGGCGGATCCACCACCGTATAGCCAAGGCTCTCCGCACGCTCTCTCTGGCTCTCCGTGATCCAGATAGCCGGCAGGTGGAAGGACGGTTCAAACGTCGGAATTCCCGTAATCTCCTCCTCCACATATCCGGGATTCATCGCCATATAATGATCGAACAGGATCTCTCCCTCGGTCACCTGAATTCCTTTGATCTTGATAATGTACTGATTCGGATTCAGCTGAATGTTATCACGCAGTCGGATAATAGGCACAACCGTACCAAGTTCCAGCGCAATCTGTCTTCGGATCATAACCACACGATCCAAAAGGTCACCACCCTGATTCACATCCGCCAGAGGAATAATACCATATCCAAACTCCAGTTCAATCGGATCTACCTGAAGCAGTGAAACAACATTTTCCGGCGCCGGATTTCTTCTGCCGCCGTTTCATCTGCATTGGTTTCCTCTTCGATTTCTTCCACCTTTACATCCTTTTGTATCTTCCGTCCGGCAGCTAAAAAAAATGCAATGCCAAGCGCACAGAAAAGTACCGGATTCAGCGGAGTTGCAATTCCAAGAAAGGTTATCGTTGCACCTACAATATACAATACCTTGGGAATTCCAAAAAGCTGTTTTACCAGCATGGATCCAAAATCCGCTTCACTGGATGCTTTTGTTACGAGAATACCTGTTGCCAGCGAAATCAAAAGAGACGGAACCTGGCTGACCAGTCCATCACCAATGGTTAATATACCATATTTCTGAAGTGCCTCCATGGCAGACAGCCCGCCATTCATGACCCCCATAATCGTTCCACCAATCAGGTTGATGAATGTAATAATAAGGCCGGCCGTTGCATCTCCTTTTACATACTTGGTTGCACCATCCATAGAACCAAAGAAGTTAGATTCCTGCTGAATCTTAGTTCTCCGTTCTCTTGCTTCCTTCTCTGTGATGGCACCAGTATTTAAATCCGCGTCAATCGCCATCTGTTTACCCGGCATTGCATCCAATGTAAAACGTGCAGTTACCTCAGATACACGCTCGGAACCTTTATTGATAACGATAAACTGTATCAGAATCAGGACAATAAATACAATTGCTCCGATTACAAGATTACCACCACCTACAAAGCCTCCAAAGGTCTCTACTACATTTCCTGGTTCACCGGTAGATAAAATCAATCGGGTGGAAGAAACATTTAATGAGATTCGGAATATGGTAGTAAACAATAGCAATGTCGGGAAAAATGACATATCCAGCACTTCTTTTGCAAATAATGCATTAAAAAGAATAATCATTGCCAGTGAAATATTAATCGCCAGCATGACATCCAATAAAATAGAAGGAATCGGAATAATAAAGAATATGACTGCAGCAAGAAGATAGATTGCTACACCAAAATCCGCTTTTTTTTTCATTCCGGTTTCCTCCTTTCATTTAAATTCGTATTAATTTCTGCCTTTTAGATTGTAAACCATCGCAAGCACTTCTGCAACTGCCTGATACAATTCTGGTGGAATTTCTGCTCCGACATTTACATTTGCATAAAGCATACGCGCCAACGGTTTATTCTCTACAATTTCCACCTGATTTTCTCTTGCCACTTCCTTAATCTTTGCAGCAAGAAAATCTTCACCCTTTGCAACCACAACCGGTGCTTTGGATACTTCCGCATCATACCTTATCGCAACTGCATAATGGGTCGGGTTCGTAATGACTACGTCTGCCTTCGGCACATCCTGCATCATTCGTCGCTGCGATGCCTCACGCATTCTCTGACGCTGTCTTCCCTTAATCTGTGGGTCTCCTTCAGTATTTTTGTACTCGTCCTTGACCTCCTGTTTGGTCATCTTCATCTCTTCTTTGAATTTATGTTTCTGATAAATCAAATCAGCGATTCCGACAATCAGGTAAACCAGGCTTGTTTTTAAACCCACATCCACAATAAGTCCGGCAATCAATGCAACTGCCTGTAACAGTTCCATATCATAGATAACAAATAATTCTCCCTGCCTGTCCTTAATCTCGGAATACGCCACATACATGACCAGTGCCACTTTGACAATAGACTTTACAAGTTCAAACAGAGAATCTTTGGAAAACATCCGTTTAAACCCATTGATAGGATTAAACTTTGATAATTCCGGTTTTAATGGCTTCCCGCTTATTTTCCAGCCCACCTGAAGTACACTGACTAAAAACGTTACCACTATTCCGATTAAAAGAAACGGTATCATGACCTTTATCATTTCAATCACAGCCTGTGACATTAGCATATGGCTGGATTTTACTGTCATGCCCGTCTTATTTTCTAATAGAATATCCGGGATTTTCCGATAGAAACCTGAAAACTCATTCATTAAGGTTTCTGAAACATAGCTTCAAAAATCTTCAATCCCAGGAATAAAACAATTAAATCTACTGCTCCGGAAAATTCCTTGCTTTTTGCAACTTTTCCTTCTTCTCTTGCATCTTTTAATTTTTTGCAGTTGCCGGCTCTGTCTTTTCGCCGCCAGGTCCCTCTTTTGCGAACCACTGCAGATTATATTTCAGAAGTAAATCTCTTTCCTCCATATAAATCTCCTATTCATGTACCAGCTTATCCATGCATTCCTGATGCAATTCCGGTAACCATCCGTTTCATCTCAGTAAACACAAAATCGGATACATACGGAAGCAGCTGTATCGTCAAAAACAAAACCAGAAATCCAAGTAATATCTTAAGCTGGATACCAACAGAAAACATATTCATCTGTGGTGCAATCTTTGCCATGATTCCAAGAATACAGTTCAATATCATTAACACTGCAAAAACAGGAAGTGCCACCCGGAAACCAAGCACCATGGAATCCGTCATATAAGAAACCATGGTCTGAAGCAGGGAATCCCACATAAAATTCTGACCATTTACCGGAATCAGAGTGAAAGAATCAACAATTGCCTGTAAGATATACTGATACATTCCACTGGACATGAGCAATAACATGACCAGATAATTATAAAAATTACCTGTTATTGGAGAATTTGTTTTACTTACCGGATCATACTCGGTTGCCATGGACAAGCCCATATTTAAATCCATAATATTACCCGCAAATAAAACAATGGAATTACAAATATTTGCTCCAAAACCAATCAGCAATCCTGTAATTCCCTCTTTCACGACAATTGTGGCATATTCAATTACTCCTCCATATTCTATCGTGCTTTCAGGTAATACTCCAATCAACAGGATGGATACAAATACTGAGAAACCAATTTTGACTCTTCCCGGAGTATTCGACATGCTAAAAAATGGAGCCGAAAAAACAAAAGAAGTAATCCTCACCAGAACCAGCAAAAAATATTCAAATGTAAGCAGTGAGAAACTATAATTAACCATGTTTTATCTCTACCTGTATATCAACTGATATATAAACTAAAATCAGACCACAATCTCGTCATAAAATCAGTCATATTATTCAGCATCCACGCTCCAAAGAGAAGCATTCCTGCAAATACACCCAGAATCTTCGGTACAAAGGTAAGGGTCTGTTCCTGAATGGATGTAACCGTCTGAAAAATACTAATAATCAAGCCTACGATAAGTGATATTAAAAGCAATGGAGCCGAAGTTAAAATAATATTATAAATAGCGTCCCTTGCAATATCTAAAACTTCTCCCTGTGTGATCAATTTCTACACCTCTTTCATCAGTAAAATGTCTCTACCAGTTCCCTGATAACAAGATTCCATCCATCAGCAAGCACAAACAGCAGAATCTTAAACGGCAGTGAAATCGTTGTCGGCGGAAGCATCATCATACCCATGGACATAAGGACAGATGCTACTACCATGTCAATTACAATAAACGGAATATATATAACAAATCCAATAATAAATGCCTGTCTCAGCTCACTTAAAATAAAGCTCGGAATCAGCACAGTATTGGATATATCATCCTGTGTCTCATAAGTCACGCCGGCAATGTCACAAAATGTATTGATATCCTTTGCCTGTGTCTGTTTAAACATAAATTCACGGATTGGCTCCATTCCTGCCTCAAAGGCCTGTTCCTGCGTGATTTCACCGGCATCCAGCGGTTTCAATGCATTTTCATTAATCTGTGTAAAAACCGGGCTCATAATAAACAGGGTAAGGAACAACGCCAGTCCAATCAACACCTGATTTGGCGGAACAGTCTGCGTTCCAATTGCTGCTCTTACAAAATGAAGCACAATAATAATTCTGGTAAAGGAAGTCAGCATAATAAGAATAGATGGTGCTAACGCAATTACAGTCAGTACCAGAAAAATCCGAACTGTTCGGATAAATTTCCCTCTCCATTATTAATATTAACAGAAAGTCCATTATTACCAGAGGATGCTGTTCCATCTGTACCATTGCCATTTTCAGTTGACTGATTACTATTACTGCTGTCAGTTACCCCAGGTATATTTACAGATGCCGCATACGCTTTCTGTGGTACAAATGCCACCAGTGTAACAACAACTGCAATAACCGCAAATATAAAAGATACCAGACAGTATTTCTTCTTAAAATTACTCATCCTTATGCCTGCTCTTCGGTAAATGTTCTTTGAACTGTTTCATAATGTTAGAGAAACTTTCTCCTGTATTCTGATATTTCACCGTATCTTCCAGCGAAACATCATTTAACTGTTCCCTTGTAAGCTGTGCTAACATCGTCACTTCATCTTTTCCGATTCCGATTACGAGATAGGTCTCTCCCACCTCTATAATCTGAATATACTTATTTGTAGTGAGTTTCATAGTCTCCACTACCCGCATATTCTTCTGAAAATTATGTTGCTTCTGATATCCGGCAATCCATTTTGTTACATAATATGTAATTGCAAGCACAAAAACAAATATCAGCAATACACCTATCAATTGGAAAAAGCTTTGTACGCCCGATGTTCTGCTACTCAGTAATATCATATTAACCCACTACTTTTTTTACTGCTTCAAGAACACGTTCTGCCTGAAATGGTTTTACAATAAAATCCTTTGCACCAGACTGGATTGCTTCAATAACCATTGCCTGCTGACCCATTGCAGAACACATAATTACACATGCATTTGCATCTGCTTCTTTAATCTTCTTTAATGCCTGGATACCATCCATATCCGGCATTGTGATATCCATCAGAACCAGGTCTGGATGTACTTCATTATATTTTTCGATTGCCTTTACTCCATTTTCTGCTTCCCCGGCAACTGTATATCCATTTTTGGTAAGGATATCCTTAATCATCATTCTCATAAAAGCTGCATCATCGCAAATTAAAATACTCTTTGCCATATTAGTTATCTCCTTGCTAATTATTTAATAATCTCTGTAATTCTTACACCAAAGCTTTCTTCAATTACAACAACTTCACCTTTTGCAACGTACTTTCCATTTACCAGTACATCAATTGGTTCTCCAGCAATCTTATTCAATTCAATGATTGTTCCCGGAGCAAAATCCAATATATCATGAATGGATTTACTGGTTCTTCCCAGTTCCACGGTTACTTCTAATGGTACATCCATAATAAGATCAATATTTTCCTTTGGAAATACCCCATTCATATCTCCAGTAAAATTTTGGAACTGAGCCGGCTGTACATTTACCTGCTGGTTTGCATACATTGCCGACATATCTACAGGTTGTCCCATCATTGGCTGCCCCATCATCGGCTGTCCCATCATCGGCTGCCCCATCATTGGCTGTCCCATCATTGGCTGAGGCTGTGGTGCTGTCTGGCTTGCCTGTGGTTGTGGTGCAGGAGCCGGTGCCGGCTGTGGTGTTGCTTCCTGTATTGGTTCGTTTCCACCTGTCATGGTCTCCGTAATACTTTTACACATCTCTCTTGCAAAAGATACCGGATACAGCTGCATGATTTCACTGTCCACAAGATCACCGATTTCCATTTTAAAAGAGATTTTCACAAATGGCTGTGTCAGGAAATCATCAATTGCTCCCTCATCAATATTTCCTGTCAGATCAATCAGATCTGCAACAGGCGGGCTGATATCAATCTTTTTATTCAGCATGGATGATAATGAAGTAGCTGCAGAACCCATCATCTGATTCATTGCTTCACTGATTGCGCTTAAATGAAGCTCTCCCAGTTCCACGTCTGTATTGGTTCCGTCTCCTCCCATCATAAGATCTGTAATGACCTTAACATCATGCTCCTTTAATATCAGGATATTGCTTCCATCCAATCCAACGGTGAATCCGATTCGTATAAATACACACGGACGCTCATACGCCTTTACCACGTCGTCCCAGTTTGCCATGGTAACAACCGGTGTGGATATTTCCACTTTACGGTTCACCAGCGAAAACAATGTCGTTGCTGCGGTACCCATACTGATATTAGCAATTTCACCGATTGTGTCTTTTTCTGAATCACTCAGCTGTCCATCTGCCGTATCTGATGATGCACCCGGATTATTTAGCAGGGCATTGATTTCTTCCTGCGATAGTACTCCATCCATCACTTACTGCTCCTCTCTGATTACTGATGTCACTCTTACTGCATAATTATCACCGGATGCTCCCGGCAATGCAGTAAACTTACGAATGTTTCCAACGTAAACATCCAGCTCCTGGTCCACTTTCGTGTCCAATCTAACTATATCACCCACCTGTAAATTCATGAAGTCGTTTACCGATATGGTGCTGTTACCTAAAATTGCTTTTACAGGTATCGGTGCTTTTGAAATCAAAGTTTCAATTGCTTCCGTATAACGCTGTTCATCCTTCTCCTGCAGGCTGGAATACCAGTATTTTGTATTCAACTTGTCCATAACAGGTTCCAAAGTAAGATACGGAAGGCAGATATTCATCAGACCTTCAACATCCCCTATTTTTACATTAATTGTAATAATTGCAATCATTTCACTCGGAGAAATAATCTGGGCAAACTGCGAATTTGTTTCAATACGTTCCAGTCTTGGATGTAAATCCACAACATTTTCCCACGGTTCCCGGAGCAGGTCGACGCAGACTCCCATAATTCTTTCTATAATCAGCAACTCTATTTCTGAAAAGTCACGGACTTTCGCTAATGGTTCTCCGCTTCCACCAAGCATACGATCCACCATGGTATATGCAAGATTTGAAGCAATCTCCAGAATAACCGAACCTTTCAATGGAGAAAAATTAACAATACCAAGAACCACCGGATTAGAAAGTGCATTTGAAAACTCAGAATAGGTAACTGCTTCAGAGTTCATCACCTCAACCTGAATATTTTTTCTTAGATAAACCGGAAGATTTGTGGATATCAGTCTGCCATAATGTTCAAACACAATCTCCAGTGTTCTTAAGTGTTCTTTTGAAAACTTGGAAGGTCTGGCGAAATCATAATTCTTAATCTGCTTCTCGCCATTGTCCTTCATTTCTTCTACATCCAGCTCGCCGCTGCTCAATGCCTGAAGCAGGTTATCTATCTCATTCTGAGATAAAACTTCGCTCACGGACTCTCACCACCTTATATTTCATGCTTACTATTTTTAATCCTATACTACAGTTACTTCCGAGAAGTTGACTGCAATGATAAAATCTGAACCAAACTGCTTCTGTAGTTCTGCCAGTATAGCGTCTTTAACCGCCTGCCGATCCGCATTAAATTCATCCATTGTATAGGTATTAATTACGCTATTAATGGTATCTTTTAAAATTGTTTCACGTTCAGCCATATCTTCGCCATAGGTTTTATATCCATCGTTCTTGCTGTCCATGGAAATGGATGCTGTAAGCTTTACATAATGAGTTTCGCCATCTGCACCTGTTTTTAAATTGATTGTCATGGCATCTTCAATTTTATAGGTCTCAACCTGGTCCATTGGAATGCTGGCAGACTCAGTTCCATCCCCACTCTCCAGCTCCAGATCAATTGCACTGCATACCTTGTTTACCAGCTCATTGGATTTCTTTGTTTGCGGCAGGATTGTTATTGTAAGTATTCCTGTCAAAATCAGGTTCACCAGAACCAGTGCCAAAATAAGCACTGACATAAGGTTCTTCTTCATCTCATTTCCTCCTATTCTGTAGCGCCGCCGGAATTATATGAATTATATACCTTAATTTCAACACGACGGTTTGCTCTGCCTTCCTCTGTAGTATTATCTGCTACAGGAACATATTCCCCTCTTCCTGAGGATTTAATCAGTGCCGGATCCAATGTGGTATTATCCCGGATAAAATCCGCCACAGAAAGTGCCCGGTACATGGACAGTACATTATTGTTTTCATATTTTGACGAATGGATTGGCACATTGTCGGTATGTCCTTCAATTTCAATCACATTGCTGTCATAGTTTTCCAGGATAGTTCCTATTTTAGCAATCAGCGGCTGGGCATCTTCCCGGATATTTGCCTTTGCCGAATCAAATAATATTGCTCCATTTAATGTAAGTTTTACATACTCGGCATTAAAATCTACTTCCACCTGATTCTGTAATCCCCCCGCCTCTATCTGCTGCTCGATTTGTTCTGCCATTTGTTCTGATTCCGACAATGCCTGTTCTTTATACTGCTCTGCTACATCTGTCTCAGTCTCAGTCTCTTCTGTTTTGCCACCCTGGGAATCCCCATCCTCTCCTGAGGACGTTTCAAAAAAACATCAATATTCGGCAACTGGCTGATTCCGTTGCCCACCATTTCTCCCTCGCCAATACTCATACTGCCTGCCGGCATAATACTTAAGCTGCTCTGCAGCGAGGCTATCACCATCTGAAACTTCTCTGCATCAACGGTAGACATGGAAAAAAGCAACACGAAAAAGCACAGCAACAGATTCATCAAATCACTAAAGGTGGTTATCCAGCCAGCCGCCGGCTTTGCTTCCGGTTCCCGCTTCTTTCTCGCCATTATTCTTCACCTCCGGCTTCATCTTGTGCATTATAAGCCTCTCTTGCCTGTGGTGACAGGAATGATTTCAGTTTTTCTTCTATTACACGAGGGTTTTCTCCTGCCTGAATAGACAAAAAGTCCCTCAACGGTAACCTCTTTCATTATAATTTCTCTGGCATTATTATCTGACATCTTTGATGCAATCGGATTACAGATCCAGTTAGATATCAGCGAACCATACAATGTTGTAATCAGGGCAACTGCCATATTAGGTCCGATGGAAGATGCATCCTGTAAATCCTTCAACATATTAATCAGACCAATCAGGGTACCAATCATACCCCAAGCCGGAGCTAATTCTCCCCACTTTTCCCAGAAGCCGATTACTTTCTTATGCCGGTCCTCAATGCAGCCCAAATCTGTTTCCAGAATTCCACGCACCAGTTCCGGGTCAGTTCCATCTACTACCAGCATAACTCCTTTTTTCAGAAAGTCATCATCAATATCATTCGCTGCTTCTTCCAATGCAAGAAGCCCCTCTTTTCTGGCAATATTTGAAAGATTAATGATATTTCCAATAATCTCACTCGGGTCATTCTTATGTAACTTAAAAGCATTTCCCGCTGACTTAAAGCCATTAATGAAATCTGCCATACTGTTACATGCCAGAACACCAGCAATAGATCCTCCAATCGTAATAACAGCGGATGGGAAGTCCATATATGTATTCCATATTGCCGATACACCTGCACTTTGAATAATTCCAAATAAAACCATTGCAAGTCCCATCAAGATACCAATAAGTGATGCTATATCCAATTTATCCACCTACATTTCTATAAAATTATGGGAACACCATTCTTTTGAAAATGGTCCTTGTTACCCACCTTTTTGTATTTTCATTTTCATTTCTATATAATCTTACTAAACTTTCAGCAAAATGTCTACTTTTTTTACAATTATTTTAGAAACAATTCCATTTTCTATTATACCATATATAGGGGAACTATCAAATATAGTCCCCCCCTATATGTACTGTTTTTATATTATTTTTCGCTATATCTGACTATTTTTATTATCGTTTCAGATTAATCAACTCCTCAAGAAGCGTATCGGATGTAGTAATTACTCTTGAGTTTGCCTGGAAACCTCTCTGCGTGGTAATCATCTCGGTAAATTCAGAAGCCAGGTCTACGTTGGACATTTCCAGTTCTCCGGAATTCATGGTACTTCCGTTTGAAGTAATTTCGACACCAATTCCATCAAATTCACCGGAGTTTAAAGTAGTACGGTAGCAGTTATCTCCTACTTTTTCAAGTCCGGCTGCATTTGCAAAGCGGGCAGATGCAATCTGGCCCAAAAGAACAGTATTACCATTATCGTAAGAACCGTAAATTTTACCATTGGTATCTACAAATACACCGGTTAATGCTCCAAGCTTCTTACCTGTTCCGGTTGTTCCATCAATTGCTCCCGCATCCATTCCAACAGTAGATGTTCCACCATTATTAGAATTCTTACACTGTGTAAAATCAATGGAAATATTTTCAAACTGGTCACCTAACTGTTTCATGTTCAATGTGACTGAGCCGTTAGTGCTGTCACCCACGGAAACAAATTTACCTTTTCCAGTACCAGTATCAAACTTCAGTTCGTAATTTACTGCTGTTGCTTCAATAGTAGGTGGATTACCATCAGTAATGCTGTTGATGGTTGCACCAGGCTGTAACCCGGTATAAATATCAGAAAGTGATACGTCCGTTACTGCTTCGTATCCGTTTACTACACCACCGGCTGAAGTAATTGCACGATATACTTTGCTGTCATACTGTCCGGTAGCGGCATTCTGTGTTGTATTGATATAGTACATTTCACCACTGCTGTTACGGAACTGATGATATGTATTTCCGCCAAAGGAATTAGATGCTCCAGTATCTGTCCACTCTGTACTGATTGCATTGTAAGCAGTCTGTGCATTAGTAATTCCACCGCTGGCATTTGCTCCGAATACATCAGAAAGATTTCCACCGTTTGCCAAAAACTCCTCTAAGATATTCTTATTGGAAGAATCATAAATAGCACTCAACTCAACGGTATAAGTTCCGGCATCGGTATCTACACCTTTGACTGCAAATTTTGCGGTATAGGAATATCCCAATGCATCGAAGAAATTCAAATTCATGGCATATCCACTTTCACTGGTTATTTCTGTACTGTTTTTATCTACAATACCACCACAAACTGCATTCGTTGTTGCTTCTGCCGGAGAAGTAAGATTGCTTTCCTGCATGATACGAAGTGCAGATACCTGGTCTTTTTAATCTGTCCGGTGGTCGGGTCTACCTGCCATCCCATAACGTTATATCCGGTAGATGTCATGGCAAGATTTCCTGAGCCATCGATATAGAAAGAACCTGCCCTGGTAAAAAGATTTTCAGTACCATTGCTTACAACAAAGAAACTTGTTGTATTACCCTTATCTGTAATTCTTAAGTCAAATGCTTTTCCGGTTGTCTGGGCTGCTCCACCGGAAGTAATGTCGATGGAAGTAGAACCTGTGGTTACACCAAGACCTATCTGCTTAGCATTAATTCCACCGGTTCCGGTTGTTGCATTTGCTCCGGATGCACCGGAAATTGTCTGATACATAATCTCGCTGAATGTTACACTGGACTCTTTAAATGCCACGGTATTTACATTGGCAATATTGTTACCGATAACGTCCATTTTTGTCTGATGTGTCTTAAGTCCTGACACAGCAGAATACATTGATCTCATCATAATGAAATGACCTCCTAAATTTGATGTCTGACGCAGAACCCATCTGTCAGTCAGGGTTCTCACAGCCTCCATAAGGTCCGGCTATGCTATTACTGCACCATCAATATTTGTAAAAACATTATTTTCTGATTCATTCTGGTCCATTGCTGTTACAACTGTCCTGCTCGGTACATTTACAATGAATGCCAGCGAATCAACTACTACTAAGGATTCTTTGATTCCTTTCTTCTCAGCCATCTCCACACCCGCTTCCAAGCGTTCACTCTGCTGGTCTGAAAGACTGATATTCCGGGTAGACAACCGCATGCTTGCATGCTTCGAAAATTTCACTTCGGAAACATCTGCTGCTTTTTGCTTTTCTTTTAATACCTCCGCAAAAGAAGCTCCCTGCTCCGGCTGCGTTTTATTACTCTTCGAAGGATTGAGATACTGGTCTGCTACCTGTTCAATGGAAGTGAATTGATTTGCTATCTTATTCATGCTTTCATCTCCCTAATAACCTTCCGTGGTTTACTCTGCTTTCCCTGTTTCTTCTGTATCTTTTTTTGTCTTCTGTACCACCGTTACCTTCTGTCTTATCACCGTTTTCTCCTGCGGCAGCCTGTAACTGTTTCATTTTCTCTTCCAGTTTTACAAGTTTATCGATATCACTCTGTTTAATGAATGACTTCTGATAACTGGTCATGCTGTCATATGCTTTCCGAAGGTTAGTCAGTGTACCTGCATTATCCAGTGTAAGTTCATCTGCTGAAGGTAATGATGCAATTGCAAGTGAAAATGATTTTGCAAGGCTGATTGCATCCATGTAACTGTCGTCCATAACAGAATATAAATCGTCAATGGAGTAAAGGTTGTTATTTACCATAAGATAAGTCTTATTGTTCTCATGGATTACACTGTCTACTGTTCCGGTAACATCGGATGTCTCGCCTGTTGCAGAAGATGTAACACGAAGTACTACCTGTTTTCCCACCAGTGAATTTGCTTCCATCTCCTGTAAGGATGCCTGCATATTCTGGGTTTCCTCTAACTGTGAGAATGTTGCCAGCTGTGAAATATACTCTGTATTATCTGTTGGTTCAATGGATCCTGATATTTCATCTGTGCTACTAACAGTTGTAAAAACGCATCTTTATCCAGACTACCTCCGGATTTTTTGGAAGTAGAGGATGAGGAATTTGATTCTGCACTGGTATCCACAACCTCTCCATTTTTTATAAGCTGTGTTATCATTTTGTGCTCCTTTCTACGCTGTTACATCCATGGTATTTCCATGGTCTTTCATAATCTGGGCTGCCAATGCTTCTTCTTCATTCATAAGCCCGGATAACTCGTCCAATTCTCCACGGAACAATCTTCTTCCGGCTGTTCTTCCAGATTCTTCTCTCTGACTGCCCTGCTGTTCTTCTCCAGATGCATTCTGCTCTAAGTTCCGTTCAAATTCATGACTTGCTATTGCAACTTCGACTGCGTCTACTTTGATTCCCTGCTGGTTTAAACTGGTTCGAAGGTCTGCAATCTGTGCTTCCAAAGCGGTCTTTACTGTTTCACTGCTTACTGCCAGTTCTGCAGTTATATTTCCTTCTTTGGTTGCTGCAATGTGTAAATATACTTTTCCGAGATTTTCCGGATTCAGCTGCATCTCAATGGATGAATTTTCTGGGGAGAGATTCACTTTTGCGAATTCTGTAATCTGGTTCATAATATCCTGCACATCAATGGTTGTACGGGATGCCACCTTATTTACCTCTTCCGGTGCTACAGTCTGCTGTTCTGCTCTTACCTGAAATTCCATATTCTGCGCATGTTCATTTACACTGCTCTCTTTCGTTTTCTGTGACTGGGCTGCTGGCTCGCCCATTTCACCGGACGCATTCTCTGATACATTGTTTTCAGTCTGTGCATCCTCTGACGCATTCACCTGAATTACCGGCGCTGCATCTTCTGTCTCTTCTTCCGGCTGTACATTCTGTGTTTCTTCTGTAGTATGGGTCATCTGAACTGTAGCTGCCCTTACTGTTGTATCCTGTGAAGTAATTGTCGCATCAGTCTGTGGAGCAATTTCCTGCACGCCGCCATCTGCCATATCCACTGTTTCGTTAAAATCCGCTGTCAGTTCTGCCAACTGATTCTGTAATGCTACCCACTCATCCTTAGAAATTCCAAGTGTCTCACTTAAGCTCTGAACCAACTCATCTGTATTCTGCATAATATTTGTGAATTCTTCACTCATAAGCAGTGAACAGGCATCCTCAGTTCCTGTCAGTTGTGTCACAAGCTGTGAAAGGCTTGCCGGGTTCAGTAAATCCATCCACTGCAATCCCAGTATAGACATAGCATCTTCTACCTGCTCATCCGAAACGCCAAGTTCATCTTTCAGAATTTCTTTTACACCAGTTTCAAATGCATCCTTTGTGTCTTCCAGTTGATTCTGCAGCTCTTCCACTTTCTGTGTAGGAGAATTCTCCTTTACATTCAGTTTCTTTGCGCTGTCTGCTACAGCTGCCGGCTGTGTGGTTGTTGCTGCAGGTTCTTTTCCTACCGGATTTCCACTGGTAAGCTGCTGGTTTCCATAACCGGATGTTTTCTGTTCCATCACAGAAGCAAAAGCTTGCCTGTGCAGTTGCACATAACCCTTTTTCCACAGTGCCCGTCACTTTGGAAAGTCCTGTGTCTAAAGTTCCAGGGGTTGATACCATTCCCGAAATCTTTGCACTCGTCATGTATTCTTCCTCCTTTCTTCTTTATTCAATTTTATTTATTCTGAAGGATTCATGATTTCTGTCACCTTTGCGGCTGTATCAGAATTCATTTTCCCTAGAATATCAGCTCTTGACTGCGCATCCATATTTTCCAATATCTGTGCCACCAGATTCAGATTATCTGTCATGGTGTCAAATATGGCTGCTGCTTCCTTCGGTTTCATCTGGGAATAGCCCTTAACATAATCAGATATCTTACTGTCTGTCTGCTGCTGTTCCACTACCTGTTTATACAAAAGTTCCGCATTATCCGGATCAATGCTCTCATAATATGTCTTATACTGCTGTATATCGGGTGCCTGATCGGAAAAAAACAACCTCATTATAAAATTTTTTCCTTTTTCTTCTTCAAAAGCAGCCTCATTTGCTTCATATTCTTTCAGCTTCTGGGACTGTGCTTCCAAATCCGCGATATAAGCACTGTTTTCACTGCTCCCCTGCTGTGCCTGTGCCAGTTCCTGCTCCAGTTCTTTTATGTAAGCTACCGCTTCATCCATGTTCTTATATGGATAATCCTCTTCCGTAGAAAGATCGTCCTCAGAGTCCGGTAAAATCCGGTTGACATACGGAATATCTTTTTAATAGTGGACGCATTACCGTAGAGCCAAATCCTCCAACATCCCATTTAATCAGCAGTGCCAGTATTGCCAGCCATACAATAATGATGACCAATGTTACCAGAGCAACTGCCAGTTTTGAAGAACTGCCTTCCTCTTCTTCTGTATTTTCCAAATCAGTTTCCATGTTCTTTGCAGTCTTTTTTTCTGCCTTCTTTCGTTTTGCCTTCTCCGCTTTCTTTGCTGCTTTCTTATCCATTTCTTCTGCCATCGTTACACCACCTGTCTATTTTTTCGGTCTGCCATAGCTATAGCTTACCAGTTCGTCTACTACCTTGTTATCTTCCTGCGCCAGTTGTTGTTTGAAATCTTCAAAATCTTTTTCCCGTAGTTTTTCCTGCGTCTTTCGCTCTTTCATAACTTCTTCCAGTTTCTGCCTGGCGGCTTCCACATTTTTCTCTGCTACCTGCACCTGCATCATCTGTCTTCGAATCAACACCTTCATGCTTTCAATTGCCTGTCTGCATTTTTTTATTTCCAGCAAATCTATTTTGCCTTCAACCAACTCTTTTGCCCGGTTATCATATGCATTCTTCCGCTCAAAGAGTTTTAAAAGCTTTGCCTCTTCTTCCCGGAGTGCTGCATTTGCCTGGCTGTATGCAATCTTTGCCTGACTTTCCAGTTTTAATTTAATATCTAAAATATTCTGCATCCGGTAAATAAATTTTGCCATATCTCATTCCTACTTGAATACATCTTCCAACAATGTCAATTCTTCTTCAAATGTAAATTTTTCATCAGTCCTCTGACACAGAAACTCATTGACCGCTTTTATCTTAGAAACCGCATAATCAATTTCTTCATTGGAGCCGCTCTTATAAGCGCCAATATTAATCAAATCTTCTGCTTCCTGATAGGTTGCCAGTACATTTTTCAGCTTTCCTGCCACCGCCTTATGCTCCGCCGAAACAATGGAACTCATAACACGGGAAATACTCTGCAAAATATCAATCGCCGGGTAATGATTCTTGTGTCCCAGTTTTCTGGAAAGCACGATGTGTCCGTCCAAAATGCTTCGGGCTGTATCGGTAATCGGCTCATTAAAATCATCACCGTCTACTAGAACCGTATAAAGTCCGGTAATCGAACCTCTTTTCTGCTGTTCCTGCCCGCTCTAATAATTTCGGCATTTCCGAATACACGCTTGGCGGATATCCTCTGGTAACCGGTGGTTCCCCGGATGCAAGTCCGATTTCTCTTTGTGCCATGGAAAATCGGGTCAAAGAGTCCATCATCAGCAGTACATCTTTTCCCTGATCCCTGAAATATTCTGCTACAGCTGTTGCAGTTTTGGCTGCTTTATTACGAATCAATGCCGGTTTATCTGAAGTTGCCACAATTACCACCGAACGGCGCATACCTTCTTCGCCAAGGTCCCGTTCAATAAATTCCCTCACCTCTCTGCCGCGCTCGCCGATCAGTGCAATGACATTGATGTCCGCTTTTGTATTTCTTGCAAACATACCGAGCAGGGTGCTTTTTCCGACTCCGGAACCTGCAAAGATTCCGATACGCTGTCCCTTTCCAATGGTAATTAATCCATCCACTGCTTTAACTCCCAGTGGTAATACCTCACTGATGATTTCACGCTTCATCGGATCTGGTGGTGGGGCTTCAATCGGATATTCCTTATCGGTATGAATCTCATCCGTTCCATCTGTCGGTCGTCCAATTCCATCCAGAATATGCTTAAAACCTCATCTCCCACCAGAACAGACAAAGGATGTCCGGTATTTTCCACGATACATCCAACACCCAGACCTTCAATACTGTCAAAAGGCATCAATAACAGCCGGTTATCCTTAAAACCGACTACCTCTGCCATGACATATTCTTTTTGCTCTCTATCCCGATATATTTTACACAAGTCATTCAGTTTTGCTTCCGGTCCGATAGATTCAATGGTAAGACCTACTACCTTAGACACTCTTCCCAGGCAGGTATAATATGTCTTATCCGAAAGTAACTGATATTTTTCCAAATCACATGTCACTCTTTTTTCCTCACATACACAATGACTGTATATCACGAATCAGATTATCCAGCTGTACATCCATTCCACACTCAAACACTCCTGTATCTGTCTCTATGATACATTCTCCTTCAGTCATGGAATGAATGGTAACTAAATCCAAAGTTGCATTCTGTCCCACGCATTCTAACAGCTCCTGTTTATGTTCTTCCAGATATGCTGCCTGTTTCGGACCTGCTTTGATTGTAAATTCTTTCGGTCCGTCAATGGATTCCATTGCCCGTTTTACAAGATAAAGTACAATCTCATCCTTATCATGGAACTGCACATGGAAAACATGGGAAACCACATCTGTAATTGTATGTACAAGCTTCGGTTCCAGTTCCCGCATCTGTTCCAGATAAGAATCCTGCAGCTGCTGTTTCCCTTTTTCCAATGTCTCTCTAACTTTGCATCATAAACCGCAGCACCTTCCTGCATTCCCTGTTCCAAACCTTCTGCCTGTCCCTGTTCCTGTGCCTGCTTACGAATTTCGTCTGCTTCCTCCCGGGCTGCTTTTGATTTCGTCTGCTTCGGCATTTGCCTGCTAAAATTTCTTCTGCTTTTTCCTTTGCCTCTGCTTCATAATCAATTGTTTCCACCTGCGGTGCAGCAATTCCTTCTACAAATCCACCTGACTCTGCCTGTCTGTTCCTGGTTCTCTTGTCTTTGCAAGAGCCCGGGACTGTTCTTCTAAAATACGATACGCCAGCGTATTGGAATTAATCACGCGGCTCTCAGATTCATTCGTGATAAAACGCTGTTTATAAAGATTAGACAATAATCTCGTCACCTCCGCCTCTGGAAATTACAATCTCTGCCGAATCTTCTAACTTACGGATAATACCAACAATCTTCTGCTGTGCTTCTTCTACATCTTTCATACTTACAGGACCCATGAATTCCATGTCTTCCTTGATCATAGCAGACAGACGCTTGGAGAGGTTCTTAAATATAACATTCTGTACCTCCTCATTGGCCCCCTTAAGTGCGATAGCAAGGTCTGCATTATCCACGTCACGCAGCACACGCTGGATCGCACGGTCGTCGAGAACAGGATGTCTCGAACACAAACATCTTTCTTGCGGATCTCGTCTGCAAGTTCCGGCTCTTCGATTTCCAGGGATTCCATAATATGCTTTTCTGTTCCGCGGTCTACCGTATTCAAAATATCTACGATCGCATCGACGCCACCGACGATTGTGTAATCCTGATTAATAAGGAAGCCAGCTTTCGTTCTAACACACGCTCCACCTCTTTGATAACATCTGGTGATGTACGTCCATCATGGCGATTCTCTTTGCAACATCCGCCTGTTTTTCCGGTGTCAGAGCACCTAGTATCCTGGCAGACTGTGCCGGCGCCAGATAAGAAAGGATCATGGCAATAGTCTGTGGATGCTCATCCTGGATAAAGTTCAGCAGCTGACTCGGATCTGTCTTTCGTACAAATTCGAACGGACGCACCTGGAGAGATGCTGTAAGTTTTGCAATAACCTCCTGTGCCTTGTCGTTTCCGAGTGCTTTTTCCAAAAGTTCTTTTGCATATCCGATACCGCCTTCCGCAATATACTGCTGTGCGAGGCATACCTGATAGAATTCGTTTAATACGCTTTCTTTGGTCTGCGGTGACACACTTCTGGTATTTGCAATCTCCAGTGTCAGTTCTTCTATTTCATCTTCTTTTAAATGTTTGAAAATACTGGCCGACTTTTTCTCCGGTCCTAATGCTAATCAAAAGCAAATCGCCGCTTTCTGAATGCCATTATATTCTTCTGTTCCCATTTATTAATCCCACTCCTCATTCAGCCAGTTACGAAGCAACGACGCAACAGCCTCCGGATTTTCATCCACGAATTTTTCAATCAGGACACGAATCTCTGACTTCTCATTGTAACCAATATCTTCCAAATCTTCCTGTTCTGCCTCTTGGTTGTCTCAAGCAATGATTCTACAGAAAGTTTCCGGTTCAATCTCAGTTTCTTTTTCTTTTCTGGTACTGCGGAATACCACATATCCTAACAGTGCAAATATCAGAACCGCAAGAATAATCTGCAGGTAATCCTGAAAGCCCCTGCCGCTGCCCTTAGAATATTCAAACATCGGAATATCATAGCTGACAATCGAAATATTAGATGTCGGGATACCGGTTGCATTAGATACCATAGTATAAAGATCCTGATCTAGTTCCCTTTACCCGGTTGTTATTCTGTGTTACAAATTCATCAAAGGTCATATTGTCCAGAGTACCATCTGCTTTTAAGGTATCCTCATTATAAGTCACATAACGGGCTACCGTTACAGATATGGATGACTGGTCATATTCTATATCCCCACAGAGCCAATGGTCTGGGTGTAATCTTTTCATCCAGTGCACGGTCAATGGAATCATCTGTAATAGAGCTTTCTGATGTGCTTCCATCCGGAAGTCACATAAGTTGTTCCATCTCCATTAGAGTCTGTTCCCGGTGTTCCCGACGTACCACCGGTTGAGTCTGACTGATAACGGTCCTCATGGGTAATCAGTCCTTCATCCCTGTCTCCCTGTGCAGAATAATTTTTCTCATTAGTTGTAACCTGATTAAAATTCAGTTTTAAATTTAATCCTACATCAATCGTATCATAAAGGTCTGTTCCCTTAATTACATCTGTAACAGCCTTCTTCACCTGTGTTTCTTTCTTCGTCTGATAACTGAGCTGTGTGCTGGCAGTTCCGATTGCTGTACTCTCTTCTCCACCCGCAAAAAAAGGTTGGAATTAGAGTCAATAATCGTAATATTATCCGTGGAAGAATTGCCAATCTCAGTTGCAATATATCTTGCCAAAGATGCCGCCTGGTCTTCGGACATCTCTCCGTTCAGTTCCAGCTTAACGCTGGCATAGGACTCCTGATTTCTTGTAACTAAGGTTCCATCATCTTCCGGAATATTTAAGTTAACATCTGCCGACTTAATCAAATCCATATTTTCCAGTTCTTTTGCAAATTTATCTTCCAAAAGACCTGATACCGTTTACTCTTATCAGCTTCCGTTGTGCTGATACTGCCGCTTAATGCATCATCAATGGTAAATCCGTTGGTCGGAATACTGTTTGAACCAAGCAAAATATTTGCATCTGCCTGATTCTTTGCATTTACCGAAAAAGTCATTCCATCAGAAGAAACCTCATAATCTATGCTGTTTCCTCCAAAAGGTTCTTTTACAGATGATGCCTGCGTTGCATCCTCACAGGTTATCAGCTGAACCATCGTAGGTTTCGTCATCACGACAGCCAGTATCACCAATGCAAGAATTACTACAGCCGTAATACTGATAAGAAGCGTCTTCTGCTTTGTTGTAAACTTCAGCCACCACTCTTTTATTTTTTCTAATATTGCTTTCAATCTGTCTGGCATAATCTACTCATCCTACCTATACTAAATCTGCATGTTCATAATTTCTTTGTAAGCATCTATTACTTTATCCCTTACTGCAACTGTATAGGATAATGCAATATTGGCTTTTCCTGTGCCACAAGCAATTCATGGGTATTGGTTGATTCTCCCAATGCAAATTTAATCTCCTCTTCCTCTGCATTGTTCTGATAATTATTTGTTTCCTTCACCATGTTCATTGCCGTTGCAAGAATATTATCAAAGCTTTCCGCACTGTTTGACTGCTGTGTTGCAGCTGCATTCTGTGTATTAAAAACATCTGACGAAACTCCTGTTAATACATTAACATTCATCGTTTATCTCACCTTTCCAAATATCCTTTATGATTTACCAATCTGTAATCCCGCCTGCGCAATCTGTTTGCTTGCATCAAAAGCTGTTACGTTCGCCTCATATGCTCTGCTGGCATCAATGAGATTCGTCATTTCTGTTACTATATTTACATTCGGATATGACACATAACCATTTTCATCCGCATCCGGATTGGACGGGTCATATTCCATAGTAAAATCAGTAGAATAATCTTCTGTTACGGAAGAAACCTTTACTCCGTTTCCCACATAGCCTTCCCGGGAATCAGAAAGTACTTTACTGAACGGAGTTACGCCTTTTTCCGAAAAAGTTACGATTTTTCTGCGGTAAGGTGTTCCATTCTCTGTACTGGTTGTATTTACATTTGCTACGTTCTCAGAAATGGTATCCATACGAAAACGCTGTGCCGTCATACCGGACGCACTGATATCAAACGACTGAAATAATGCCATTCTTTATTCCTCCCACACAATTTTATTTAATAACAGTTTTATACCGTGATATTTCCTGACTGATACTGTTGGTCAATCCCAGATAACGGATTGTTTCTGAGGCAAGCTCTACATTCTCCTGCTCCGGGTCAACATTGTTGCCGTCCAGACGGTAAGAATAAGAGGCATTATCGATATATGTCTTTGCATTCAGATGGTCCATATGGATATTTGCCACCTTGTCATCCAGTGAAACATATTTGCTTTTGCCCAGTTCGGATTCCAATGTACTTTCAAAATCCAAATCCCGGCGTTTATATCCAGGTGTATCAGCATTTGCAATATTATTTGATATTAACTGTTCTCTTTCCCAGCTCGCACTTGCGGCCTTATTCAGCACATTCATATAGTCAAACGCATTTGAACTTATCATACTGCACCTCCATAGTTATCCATATTGTTATTGCATCATATTTTATTATAAATAATCTTGTAAAAAACACAAGTATTTTTTTCTTATTTTTACATTATCTAGTGTTTTTTCCAATTGGCTACACAATATAAAAGGGATTTACAGCTTTTTCCCACTATAAATCCCTTTATCCGATGCACCATCCGTGTGCTCTTCTTTATATTCTGTTTGTTTATATTTCTATGGTTAATCTGCCTTTCGTATTCTGGCAAGTTCATCAAACACCACATCATTTACAACTTTGATATAGGTTCCCTTCATACCGGAAGAACGAGATTCGATCACTCCGGCACTCTCAAATTTACGAAGTGCATTCACAATAACAGAACGGGTAATCCCCACTCTGTCTGCTATCTTGCTGGCTACAAGAATACCTTCTGTTCCGTTTAACTCATCAAAAAAAATATGAGTAATTGCCTCTAACTCTGAAAAAGAAAGTGTGCTGATTGCTGAACGCACAATCTGTACTTTTCTTGTCTCTTCTGCATTCTCCTCGTTAACAGAACGCATCATTTCCAGACCAACAACGGTTGTTCCGTATTCACTGACAATAATATCTTCAATGTCATACTGGTTATCATAACGATATACAAACAATGTTCCTAACCGCTCACCAGCAATATCAATCGGTGTAATAATTGCAGAATATTTCTTAATATCTGATTCAAATCCTAATGTTTCCAGATTAACGTTTTCCTTTGTGGAAAGAATTCCAAGCAGTCTTTCATTCAGCATAGAATCAATAAACCCGCCTACTTCATCAACAATCAGTTCATGAATCTCATCAATTCCACGGCACTGGCTGCTTCCGAGTACCTTTCCTTTTTACTGATAACAAGGATATTGGAATCCAATATCTCTGTCAAAACCTCACAGATATCATTGAACACAACCTTTGACGAATTATTATTGTGCAAAAGCTTATTTATTTTTCTTGTTTTATCCAACAGCTGAACGCTCATACTTATATCCTCCACGCTATATTCAGAATAACTAGACTGTTTAATATTTTATCATGTTTATTCTGATAATTCAGATTTGAATTGTACTTTTAATTCTTTTCATCTTTTTTGGTTTTTCCTCTGAAAAGCCACACTGCTCATTGGCACAGGCAAGCTTATTGCCCTTTTCTACCATATAACTTCCGCACTTCGGACATTTCTCAGATGACGGCTTTGCCCATGACATGAAATCACATTCCGGATTATTCTCACATCCGTAATATTTTCTGCCTTTCTTGGTTTTACGTAGTACAATATCTTTGCCGCATTTCGGACATGCAACACCGATCTTCTCATAATATGGTTTTGTATTTCTGCAATCCGGAAATCCGGGACATGCCAGGAATCTTCCATGCGGTCCATATTTGATTACCATGTTTCTTCCGCAGTTTTCACAGATTACATCAGTGACTTCATCTGCTATCTGCACTTTTTCCAGATCTTTTTCTGCCTGCTTTACTGCCTCATCCAAATCCGGATAGAAGTTGCTTCCTACTGTCTTCCACTTTACAGTTCCCTCTTCCACGCTATCCAGCAGCGACTCCATATTAGCGGTAAAATGTTCGTCCACGATACTGGAAAATGCTTCTGTCATAATAGAATTTACTGCTTCACCAAGCTCGGTAACATAAAGGTTTTTATTTTCCTTAATCACATATCTTCTGGCAAGTATGGTCGATATGGTCGGAGCATAGGTACTTGGTCTTCCAATTCCAAGCTCCTCCAATGTCTTTACCAAAGATGCCTCTGTATAATGAGCAGGCGGCTGTGTAAAATGCTGTTTTTCATCCCATGCATCAAAACTTAATTCTGTATCTTTATCAATGGACTTAAGCATCACATTCTGTGTGCCTTTTTCCTCATCTTCATTGGTGTATACAGACATAAATCCTTCAAATACAAGCTTGGATGCTGCTACGGTAAAACAGTATTTTCCAGCACCGATTTTTACGGATGTTGTCTCATATTTTGCATCACTCATACGGCTTGCAGTAAAGCGGTTCCAGATCAGCTGATACAGGCGGAACTGGTCTCTGGATAAAGATTCCTTTACCATTACCGGTGTTCTTGTAATATCAGACGGACGAATCGCTTCATGGGCATCCTGAATCTTGTTACTGCTCTTCTTTTCCTCTACATGGGAAGAAACATAATTTTCGCCATACTGCTCTGCAATAAAGCTGCGTGCCATAGCATCTGCTTCTTCTGAAATACGGACAGAATCTGTTCTCAGGTAAGTAATCAGACCAACCGTTCCGATTCCCTTTACATCCACACCTTCGTAGAGCTGCTGTGCTAACCGCATCGTCTTTTGTGTGGAAAAATTCAATGCTTTGGATGCTTCCTGCTGTAAGGTACTGGTGATAAACGGCTGTGGAGCCTTTTTATTACGTTCCCCTTTTTTCACATCTGTTACGGCAAATTTTTCTTTTTCAAGCTCTGCCATAATAGCATCTGCCTGTTCTCTTGAGGTGATATTCATTTTTCTTTTGCTGTTCCGTAAAACTTTGCAGTTAACGGTTTCTTCTCACCTTTTACTTTCAGGCTGGCATCTAAGGTCCAGTATTCTTCCGGTATAAATGCATTGATTTCACTTTCACGGTCGCAGATCAAACGCAATGCCACAGACTGTACACGTCCTGCACTTAAGCCTCTTTTTACCTTTGCCCATAATAACGGGCTGATCCGGTAACCCACCATACGGTCTAACATACGGCGCGCCTGCTGGGCATTCACTAAATCCATATCGATGTCTCTCGGTTTTTTTAAAGAAGTTTTTACTGCATTCTTGGTAATCTCATTGAAACTAATCCGGTAAACCTTTTTATCAGAATTTGCCAGATTCAGTGCCTGATATAAATGCCAGGAAATTGCCTCTCCCTCACGGTCCGGGTCAGTTGCAAGATAAATGACATCTGCTTTTTTCACTTCTTTTCTTAATTTTGCAAGTACATCACCTTTTCCCCGGATGGTAATATACTTTGGTTCAAATCCGTGTTCTGCATCAAAGCCTAATGTACTCTTCGGTAAATCTCACATGTCCATTGGATGCATCCACTTCATAATTCTTCCCCAGAAACTTTTTAATTGTTTTAGCTTTAGCTGGTGACTCAACAATAACAAGATTTTTTGCCATAACCCTGCTCCTTTATTTTGTTCTCTCTATACGGTTATTCATGCATTTTTATATAATAATTCTTATATACTTCTTTGATAAAACCTGCATTTTCCAGCGTCAGCAGTATCTCACACATCCGGTCTACCGGTAGCTTTGTTTCTTCAAAATCTGCTGGGCACTTTTCGGTTGCAAATCGAGAACACTATACACCACCCCTTCATCTTTTTCAAGTACCTTTTTTGAAAAAGCATTGGAAACTACTATATTGGCAAGATCAATTTCAAGATCTTAAACCATTCCTCCGGAGACACTATGATGCCAGCCCCTGCCGTATCAGGCGGTTACAGCCTCCACTTAACACATCTCCAACACGCCCCGGAAGTGCATAAATATCTTTTCCCTGCTCTAAGGCAAAGTCTGCCGTAATCAATGAACCGCTCCGCTCCTTTGCTTCTATTACAACTACCACATCTGAAAGCCCGCTGATTAACCGGTTCCGTTGCGGGAACAACTTTCCCAAAGGTTTTGTCTGCGGCATATATTCAGATAGAATTCCGCCTTTTGTGTCATGGTCTGATAAAGACTCTGATTCTGTCTGGGATAACAGTAATCTGCCCCGCATCCCATAACAGCATAAGTTTCTCCCTCTGCCGCCATGGCACCACTGTGGGCTGCTCCATCAATTCCTGCTGCCAGTCCACTGATTATAATGCAGCCTGCTTTTACTGCCAGTTCCGCCAGATGTTTTTGCATAGTAACGACCGTATTCACTGCATCTTCTTGCTCCCACAATAGCAATACTTTTCTTATCTTCCGGTGGCAGACTGCCCTTATAAAAAATTCCATAAGGTGGCTTATTGATATATAAAAGACGTTTCGGATAGTTTTCATCCTCTCTTGTTACAAGATACAGTCCGCTTCTTTTTAAATTCTCCCATGCTTCTTCTAAGTTCCATGCTTTTTTATAGGTAAGAACAGACTTCACATCTGCTTCGGTAATGCCCGAAATCTGCATTAATTCCTTTTCTGACATGTCATATAAGGCTCTTGCACTTCCGGCAAAACGAAACAGTTTTTCCACTTTTCCGGTTCCAATGTTTTCTGCCATCTGTGCCATACACGCCAGCCAGTATTTATATTTCATTCCATTTATCCCTCCCAGAATTTCTTATCTACATTCCGATAACAGACCGCCTCGCTTAAATGTCTGGTTAGGATTTCATCTGAACCGTCCATATCTGCAATGGTTCTCGCCACCCGCAAAATCCTATGATAAGATCTGGCTGTCAATTCCAGCTTCTGATAAATGTTTTCCATATACTGTTTTTGTTTTGTCGATAATCTGCAATATTTTGTCAGTAATGCCGCCGGAATTCTACTGTTATAACGAATATTAGTTCCAGCAAACCTTTGCTGCTGCCGCTCCATAGCTGCAACCACCCTTTTTCTAATTTCTGCCGAAGTCTCCTGATACGGATTTTCTTTAATTAAATCCTGATATTCCACACGCTTTGTCTCTACACAGATATCAATTCTGTCCAATAAAGGCTGACTGATTTTCTTTAAATACTGTTCCACCATTCCTTTCGTGCAATGACAGCGGTTCAAATCCGGATAATATCCACACCGGCAGGGATTCATGGCAGCCACCAGCATAAAATCCGACGGAAAGTCATAATTTCCGGCAAGCCTTGCAAGCTTTACACAGTGTTCTTCCATAGGCTGTCTTAAAATTTCCAAGGTTTCCCGCCGGAACTCCGCCAGCTCATCTAAAAAGAGCACACCATGGTGGGCGAGACTGATTTCTCCCGGTCCCGGAACCATTCCACCACCTGCCAGTCCCTGTGGTGTTATGGTATGATGTGGATTACGGAAAGGACGTTCTGCCATCCATGCTTCACTTTCCGTCAGAAGTCCCCTTACACTGTATATTTTTGTTACCTCCAGAGCCTCCTCTTCTGTCATCTTCGGTAAAATACCCGGAATTCTCCTTGCAATCATTGTCTTTCCTGCGCCCGGTGGTCCAATCATCAGGAGATTATGTCTGCCGCTTACCGCAATCTCACAGGCTCTTTTCACAAACTGTTGTCCATTAATTTCTGAAAAATCCGGTACTTCTTTTCTCTTAACCTTTTTCTCATGCCCGATTTCTTCTTTCTCAGGCTCCCAGAATTTTATTTCATCATTAAAGCCTTTTATCACTTCTTCCAGTGTGTTTACACCAAACAGACGGATTCCTTTTACCAATGCAGCTTCTTTGGCATTTTCCACCGGCACCATACAGGCGTCCATCCGCTCCTGTGCAGCCTTTGTCACGATGGGCAATACTCCATGAATCGGTTTTATTCTTCCATCCAGTCCTACTTCTCCTACAATCAGAAGCTGTTCCAGCCTGTCTTTCGGAATAATCCCCATTGCTGCAAGCACTGCCACTGCTACCGGCAAATCAAAGGACGAACCGGATTTTCTTACATATGCCGGCGAGAGATTAATCGTAATCCGTTTTGGTGGCAGACGGTATCCACAATTTTTAAGGGCTGTCCGCACCCGCTCTCTTGCCTCCCGCACTTCTGCCGATAAAAATCCTACCATTTCAAACACTGGCATACCATCCGTCACATCTGCTTCCACGCGGATAGGAATGCTCTCAATGCCACGCACGATTGCCGTTGATACAATACTGTACATTATATTTCACCTTTCTGTTTTGCAATTATTCTGTTTTTGTAATTATTTCATTTTCTCTGTTCATTTTGTTTGTCCGGGATTTTTCTGCAGAAGAACTCTGCAATTTACATGAGCAGCCCCAAGATGGGTTATTCATCATTTATTTCGATAAAAAAGATGGACTCATCATATCATGAAATCCATCCTTTTCAAATACCAATTTAACACATTATAAAAATTTAATAATTGTAACCTTTTTTCAAAATAAGCTTTCAGCTTCTCCAATGCCCTTTTTTCAATTCGTGAAACATAGGATCTCGAGATATTTAAATTTTTGCAATCTCCTTTTGTGTCACCGGACAGTCCGTTTTTAAACCATAGCGCAGGTTTATGATAATCTGTTCCCGCCTGTTTAGAACCTGGGGCAGTATTTCATATAATGTCTTCACATTTCTGTCATACTCCATCTGCTCCACCACATCCGGTTCGTTATGCTCTACAATATCCAGTAAATGTATCTGGTTTCCCTCTTTATCTGTTCCGATTGGCTCATAAAGGGACACTTCCCTGGCAATTTTACGCTTACTGCGCAGATACATCAGAAGTTCATTTTCGATGCATCTCGCTGCATAAGTTGCCAGCTTATTTCCTTTTTCTACCCGGAAGGTATCAATTGCTTTAATCAATCCAATGGTTCCAATCGATATCAGATCTTCCATATCCTCTTCCACATTCTGATATTTTTTTACCACATGTGCTACCAGACGCATATTATGTTCTATCAGAATATGTTTTGCTTCAAGGCTGCCTTCCCCAAGCTGCTTTAAATATTGCTTCTCTTCCTGTATAGTCAATGGAGATAAAAATGTTTTCAATACAGCACCCTTAAAAAGCGATTTATTATATTCTATGCGTCTGCCAGGTTCTTCGTGCCTTTCCTCCTTTTTTTATCTCTATCCTTTTCTTCTGTGTCTTTTTCCTTTATAATTATCCTTATGAAGCGAATATTAGACTATACCATAACAAATGAATACAAAAACTATACGATAAGAGAATTTCTTACGGAAAAAGGATACCCGAAAGGGCTCCGGGCACATCTTTTCCGCACCAAAGATGTTCTTTTCCGAAACGGTGATACCGGGCACAGCAGTGACCGGCTGAAGGTTTCTGATAAATTAAAGATTATTTTAGAAGAATCTATGCCAAAAAGCTATCCCGCACCGGAAAACATTCCCCTTTCCATCCTCTATGAAGACGAAGATATTCTCGTTATCAATAAACCGGCACATATGCCTGTCCACCCATCCATGACACATTACGAGCATACCCTCTCCAATGCTGTCTTTTATTATCTGGGCAGCAAAAACGAAGCCGGTCCTTTCCGCTGCATCAACCGGCTGGATAAGGATACTACCGGTATCACAATCCTTGCAAAAAACAGTCTCAGTGGCGGTATCTTAGGCAGGCAGATGAATGAACGGAAAATCCACCGCACCTATCTTGCCATTGTCCGTGGTATTACCCCGGAATCCGGTACCATTACTGCGCCAATCGGCAGAAAGGAAGGTTCTGTATTAGAGCGTCAGGTAGATTTTGGGCAAGGTGAATACGCCTGCACCCATTACCGCAGACTAGCTGTGAAAAAAATTTTTCCAAAAATACTTTTTCAAGGGAGCCTCTTTCACCGGATGCACTCTCCCTTATTGCTTTGCGGCTTGACACCGGCAGAACCCACCAGATTCGTGTCCATATGAGCTACCTCGGCTACCCTTTAATTGGAGATTTCCTTTATAACCCGGATTTTTCCCTGACAAAAAGGCAGGCTCTTCATGCCTGCCAGTTAAAATTCGAACATCCAATCACAAAGGAACAGCTCTGCTTTACGGCTCCACTTCCTGCCGACATGCAAATGCTGTTCCCTGAATTTCATGTTCCCAATCTGGACAATCTATTTTCGGATTAACGGATTCTTTCGGTAAGTCCGACTTTCTTCTGCACCTTACGCAAAGTCTTATTAGAATAATAAGCTGCTTTTTCGTCATTCATTTTAATCATGCTGTCAAGATAGGTCTTGTCTGCCATCAGTTCCCCATAACGTTTCTGCAATGGCTCTAACTCTGCAGCAACTGCTTCTCCTACTGCCAGTTTGAAATCACCGTAGCCTTTTCCGTCAAATTCTTTTTCGGTTTCTTCTCTTGTCTTACCGGTTACACAACCATAAATATCAATCAGATTACTAATGCCCGGTTTATCTTCACGATATACAATTTCACTGCCGGAGTCGGTTACTGCACGTTTAAATTTGCGGATAACGGTATCTTTATCATCTAAAAGGCGGATAGTTGCATTCGGATTCTCATCGGACTTTGACATCTTTTTCTCCGGCTCCTGCAGACTCATAATCTTTGCACCTGCTTTTCCGATATATGCCTCCGGAATTGTAAATACATCTCCGTAAATAGCATTAAAACGCTCTGAAATATCTCTTGTAATCTCTAAATGCTGCTTCTGGTCTACACCTACCGGAACCACATCTGCCTGATAGAGTAAAATATCCGCTGCCATTAATACCGGATATGTATACAGACCGGCGTTAATATTATCTGCATGTTTTGCTGCTTTATCCTTAAACTGTGTCATTCGGTTCAGCTCTCCCATATAGGTAAAGCAGTCTAAGATCCATCCTAACTCTGCATGGCCTGATACATGGGACTGATAATAGATACAGTTCTTTTCCGGGTCTAATCCTGCCGCTACATATAATGCATAAAGAGAACGAGCATTTTTACGGAACTCTGCCGGCACCTGTCTTAAGGTAAGGGAATGTAAATCCATAACACCATAGATACATTCATATTCATCTGTAAGATTTACCCAGTTTTTCAATGCTCCCAAATAATTTCCAAGGGTAAGGGTTCCTGTTGCCTGCATTCCACTATATAAAATCTTCTTTCCGTCTAACATTTATTTATCCTTCTTTCTTTTATTTTTCAATACTTCATATCGAATATATGCATAAGTCTCTTCTTCGCCGCATTCTGCCAGCATATGAAGAAGGCACTCTAAAAGTTCTCTTGATTCCTCATGAATAATATGATACTGCTTTCCATGTTCGTAATAAGCCAGAGGACTTTCGTCGGTATATTTTTCTCTCTGGTAATTCCTGCTTGCTGCCACCCGGTCAATAAACATCTCAACAACATATTTTGTTGGCATCTTCATTCCAGTAATTCCGGTGCATTTATCCGGTCCGTAATCAATCCAGTATTCCATATGATGCTTGTTTCTGCCCTTATGGTGCAGCCAGGCTGCGGAATACCCCTTATCCTCACGTTCGGCATTGTTGGGACTCATATTTCCCTGAAAATACTTACAGCCCACTAAAAATTCCGTTGGTGAATATTTCGACAAATCATGCAATAAACCCTGGCGGTAAAGTCCTACTTTAAAACAGCCTTTCATGACCAACATCTTGTGATGATTAATTGTGCAAAAATGTTTCCATGCTTTCATCTTACTTTATTTCCCTATTAATATCTGAATGGACATCCCGGCAATTTCTACCTGGACTGCATCCATTATCATTTCTTTCTCCAGAAAACCATTTTCATTTCCTGTATCCATTACTTTATACCATTTTTTACTTTTTGGCAATTTTGGAAGTGCAAGGAATTGTTTTCCGGTGTGAAAATTATATGCCACATAAATCATTTCCTCACAATCCGCATACAGCCCGCAATAAAGCATCCCAACCGACTGGCGGTTCGGGCTAAACCCCACAGTCCATGCACTATCGCAGTGAAAAGAAAGATCCGGATATCCCAGTCCCTTATAATCATTCATCCGCATCGGCTCTTCCATCCGAAGAACCGGGTGTGCCTTACGAAAGGCTATCATTTCCTTTACAAACTGTTGTAAGGATGCATATTTCTTATCATTTTTCCAGTTTACCCAGCCAACCGCATTATCCTGGCAATATGCATTATTATTTCCCCTCTGGGAATTACCAATCTCATCACCGGCAGCAAGCAGTGGAATACCCTGTGCTAAAAATACTGCCGTAATCGCATTTCGAAGCTGTTTTTTACGCAGGCTTTCTATATATTTTTTGCGGGTTGGTCCTTCTATGCCATAGTTGTCGCTGTAATTCCAGTCATTTCCATCCGCATTGTTTTCCCCATTTGCTTCATTATGTTTCTCACTGTACATAAATACATCTGCCAGTGTAAAACCATCATTAGATGCTGCATAATTCACAAATCCGGCATATTTCTTCTGCTTACGCATCTGGTTTACAAAATCGGTAAGACAGATTTCCTTATGATTTAACATTTTCCGCAACGGATAATAAAATTCATCCCGGTAAACAAATAAATGCGGATATGCATAATCCTGTTCCAGCAAATCCTCCGGGATCGTATCTGCAAACAGCTTACTGCGGCACAAAATCAAATCCTGTGCCATAGCACGAACCGGAAGATTTGCTCCCATCAGACGGAATCCATCCACATGATATTCCATGACCCAGAAGCGCAGGGCTTCTAACATCAGATTCTGATTGATGGTATCAGGAAAATAAATTTCCATAATACATTCCATGTCATTTTTATGCAATGCCTTAATTAATGATTTCAAGGCATGCTCCGGCTGTCTGCTTTTGGTAAATGCAGCCTTCGGTGCAAAATAATTGCCTTCGGTATAGCCCCAGCAATTTATCTTCTCAACTTCCGGCAGCTTCTTTGTATCCGTCTTCTGTTCTTCCTTCCAGGTCACATAATCCGGCAGTTCACAGGTTTCCGGTATCATCAGCTCTTCAAATTCATAAAAGGCATAAATTCAACGGTTGTAACGCCCATATCACGAAGATATCCTATCCGGTTCTCTACTGCTTCAAAAGTTCCTTTTCTTGCTCCGCCATTACTACCCTCCATGGTAAAATTTCTCACATGAAGTTTGTACATGACCATATCCTTTTTGGCAATTTCCGGTGCCACATCCTCTTCCCAGTCAAAAACATCTGTGGAGAAACCGCTTTTCACCTGATAATCCATACCAAAGCGTTCCTTTTCTCCCCACTTTTCCCTGCCTACAATTCTTCTGGCATATGGATCTGTCATAACCTTACCGTCTATTTCAAAATTATAATCAAAAGAAGCCGGTTCAATGCCCATTACCATAATTGAGCGCAGTGCACCCACATAGTAAGTATCCGGAACCGGTATTTTTCCAATTTTCCCTGTTTTCTTTTCATACAATACAATACTGCATTTCTGCTCTTTTCTCCCCTCAAAGGTAAATACAACCCCATCACTACGCACAACTGCTCCCATGGTTCTGTAATCGCCTTCCCGAACATTGTATTTCATTTCATCATCCTGCACTTTCCTATATTCAAGTCTCTTGAAAAGATTATAACACGATTCATTGACAATTGATATGTAAATTTTTATAATTATAGTGTAGTGTATTGTTAATTAGTGATATAAGAGGTATGTTCATGCATACAGTTGCAACAAAGGATTTACACCCTGGCATGGTGACTGCCACTCCTGTCATGAGCAGGCATGGGCAGATGATTGTAGAAGCACACAAAATGCTGACAACTCAGATGATTGCACACCTTGAGTTTTACGGAATTGAGAGTGCCAGAATAATAGACGGTGCTCTGCCTGTTGATGCCATTCAGTCAATGGCTGAAGAAAAGGAAGCAGTTGACCGGTATTCTGAACGGGTAAGAAACAGAAAGAATTCAAAGTTTTTAAAGCAAATTACGAAAAAAAAAAGTACCTTTTTAGAAAAATCCATCAATGATTTTGTCACAAAAAACATTCCTTTAGATCAGGAGGCTCTTTTATCCTGCGCTTTAGATCTTTTTGCCAGACATTCCACTACAATTTCCATGTTCGATATGTTGCACAATATGCGCAAAATTACCGATTCCACTTATGCCCACAGTCTGAATGTTTCTTTAATCAGCCGAATGATTGGTATGTGGCAGGATTATAATGCAGATGATTTAGAAACTCTGACTCTGGGTGGTCTCTTACACGATATAGGAAAAAGTAAAATTCCACCTGAAATCATTAACAAGCCAGGGCGCCTGACCCCGGAAGAATATGAACTGGTGAAAAAACATTCCGAATATGGTTATGAACTGCTGAAAAATCAGAATGTATCTGTCCGTATCAAAAAAATTGCTCTCACCCATCACGAACGCTGTGATGGAAGCGGCTATCCAATCGGACTTATCGGAGATGATATTGATGATTTTGCCAATATCGTTGCTATTGCAGATGTCTACGATGCCATGACTGCTGACCGCTGTTATCGCCGCGGCGTCTGCCCGTTTGAGGTCATTGCCACTTTTGAGCGGGAGGGTCTGGGTAAATACAAACCCCAGTTTATTACCAGCTTCTTGGAGCATATTGCCAATACATATATTAACAATGATGTCATGCTAAGTAATGGCATGACCGGTAAAATTGTGCTGATTAACAAGCATCGCCTGACCCGTCCGGTGGTTCGGTTAGAAGACGGTATATTTATCAATCTGGAAAAACGTCCGGAACTCTACGTTCAGACAATTATATAAAGAAAGAGGTATTTTATGGAAAACAAACAGTTAAAAGATGAAGACGATATCATGGTGACATTGAATTTAGACAATGGGCAGGATGTGGAATGCAAAATTCTTACTATCTTTGAAGCAGGAAAACAGGATTATATTGCGCTGATGCCCTTAGATGAAAAGGGAAATGAAAATGCAGATGGTGAAGTATATATCTATCGTTACTCCGAGGATGAGGATGGAAATCCTTCTTTAGATAATATTGACAGTGACGAAGAATACGAAGTTGTCTCCGACCGTTTTGATGAATTATTAGATGAAGCAGAATTTGACGCAATGGACAACTAATCATCCATTACGTTTCCTGCAATTCTTTTAAGAACCGGGATGGTTCTGCACTGTGATTATTCAACAGCTCTACCGAGAAGAGGTAGAGCTGTTTTTTTGCTCTGGTCATCCCCACATAGAACATTCTGCGTTCCTCTTCCAGATCCGCATCTAAAACAGCTTTCTTATAGGGCATGATTTTCTCATTTACATCAATCAAAAATACCACATCATACTCTAATCCCTTCGAGCTATGTAGGGTTGATAAGACAACGCCCTCTCCCTTCGTCCGCTGCTTCTCCATGGCACGCTGTAATTCTTTTAAATATTTCTCTTTCTGTTTCTGCCAGTCATCAAAGCTATCAAACTCTTTGGTCATATCGGTAAGCTGTTCTAGAATATCCAAAAGTTCTTCCTCATTCATACCTCTCTGATCTGCATATTCTTTGATATAGTCATCGTAGCCGATTCCCTTGCGGATATAATTCACCGCTGCAAAAGGCTTCATTCCGGCTAACATTTTGCAGTCATGATAAAGCCGGTCGATTCTTCGTGCAATCCAGGACTGCTCCATTTTATCATAATAATCTGCCCAGACATCAAATGCTACGGTATCCTCTTCCAGACTGTCCCGCCCAATATAACGGTTCGGCCGGTTCATAATCTGTAAGAAGTCTGCCCTTCTTCTGCTTCCATGGGCAATCCGAAGATAACTTTCCATATCTTTTGCAATCCAATGCTCATAAATATTAGGAATATTATCCCTTGTACGGAAAGGAATATTATATTCCATCAACTGCTGCATCAGAAGTCTTGGCTGTGTATTAGTGCGAAACAGCACCGCTGCGTCCGACCAGTCACCACCAGCTGCGGTATATTCCTTAAGTGCATGAATCAATCCTAAATTTTCTTCCCGCTGCGTCCGGTAAGTCTTACATACTACCGCTTCCTTTGCCGGATGAAATGCCTTAATATCCTTTACAAACCGCCCTGTATTGTGGGCAATCAGTCTTCCTGCCGCTGCCACAATATTTCCATCGGAACGATAATTATAATTTAATACAATCCGCTTTGCATCAGCATAATCCTTCTCAAAGTTCAGCATAATCTCCGGTCTTGCCTGGCGGAACCTGTAAATAGACTGGTCATCATCCCCTACCACAAAGAGATTATTTTCCGGTGCTGCAAGCATCCTTATAATCTCATATTGTAATCCATTGATATCCTGAAACGCATCGATTAAAATATATCGGAACTTCTTCTGCCAGAGTGCTAAGATATCCTTCCGCTGGCTGAAAAGTTCATAGGTATAAACTAACATATCATCAAAATCAATCAGCCGGTTCTTCTGCAGCATCTTCTGATAATTCATAAATACATCCCGGAATGTATGCTCTGGAAAATTAGAAGAATAATAATGTTCAATGGGAATGTTCGAATTCTTTACACCGCTGATTTCAGATAACAGAGTCTGGATGCATTCATTTTCATCTTCATAGTCAATCGGAAAATGACGTAAAAGATTCCGGATAAATACCACCTTCTGCTCATCTCTTATAATATTTTCTGCCCGATAATGATAATCATACTTTAATACCGTAAAAACACCGCATCAAAAGTACCAAAAGTAGCCGTTGTGGATGTCTGATTCGTCAGCGAAAGAAAACGCTCCTTCATCTCCATAGCGGCTGCTTTTGTAAATGTCACCACCAGAATCTCTGATGGTGACACCCCATATTTTTCTATTAAATTTTTCGTTCGATGGGTAATTACGGCAGTTTTTGCCTGAACCAAAATTTTACCGCCAGTGTAAGGCAGGGACCCTGATAAAAATCAACAGCTTCCTGTTGTGCTTCATTAAATCGCATGAAATGCCTCGTAACTTTTATTTCTCAAGTGCTTTCGTAAGAAGTGCAATTCCGGTACGGATACGTTTTAAGGACTCTTCCTTACCAATAATCTCCATAATTTCAGTTGCACCTGCCGGTGTCATCTGTTTACCGGAAACCGCTGTACGAACCGGCCATAATACATAACCATTCTTGCAGCCCTTCTCTGCCACAAAATCACAAAGCGTCTGATACAGTGCATCATTACTGTAATCCTGTTGAGCCTCTAATACCGGAAGAATCTCTGTCAAGACTTCCAAAGAGCTCTCTTCTGTGGTCTTCATCTTCTTATGGGTATACATTGCGGTATCATACTCCGGAAGTTCCTCAAAGAAGTCAATCAGATTCTCAATATCCGGGAAGATTTCAATTCTGGTCTTCACCATCTCTGCAATCTTGCGGATATCATAATCCCTGGTAATTACTTTCCGGATATATGGCTCTGCCATTTCAAAGTACGAATCAAAATCCATTGCCTTGATGTATTCGCCATTCATCCATTTCAGCTTTGTATAGTCAAATACAGCCGGTGATTTGCTCATATGATGATAATCAAAGGCTTTTACCAGCTCCTCTAAAGAAAAGATTTCCCGGTTATCTGCCGGACTCCACCCCAGTAATGCCACAAAGTTTACAACTGCCTCTGTTAAAAATCCCTGTTCAATCAAATCTTCGTAGGAAGAATGTCCACAACGTTTACTTAACTTCTGATGCTCTTCGTTGGTAATTAACGGACAGTGTACATACACTGGCACATCCCAGCCAAAAGCTTCATACAGACGGTTATACTTTGGAGAAGAAGAAAGATATTCATTTCCTCTTACTACATGTGTAATTTCCATTAAATGGTCGTCTACTACATTCGCAAAGTTATAAGTCGGATATCCGTCTGATTTAATGAGAATCATATCATCAAGCTCTGAATTATCGACTGTAATGTCTCCGTAAATCTCATCATGGAAGGTTGTTGTTCCTGTCTGAGGATTGTTCTGACGGATAACGTATGGAACACCTGCAGCAAGCTTTTCTTCGATTTCTTCCTTGCTTAAATGCAGACAATGCTTATCGTAAACAATAATCTCTTTACCTGCAACAGTCTGACGCAGACTCTCTAAACGCTCCTTATCACAGAAACAATAGTATGCTTCTCCTTTTTCAATGAGTTTCTTCGCATACTCCAGATAAATTCCCTGTGCCTGACGTTCACTCTGCACATATGGGCCAACACCGCCATCCTTGTCCGGACCTTCATCATGTAACAATCCAGTCTTCTCAAGGGTACGGTAGATAATATCTACCGCTCCCTCAACATAACGTTCCTGGTCTGTATCTTCTATTCTTAAAATAAAATCTCCGCCTTCATGCTTTGCAATTAAATATGCATAAAGCGCTGTACGAAGATTTCCAACATGCATTCTTCCTGTAGGACTTGGTGCAAATCTGGTTCTAACCTTGCTCATTCTATTAACCCGCTTTCTTACTATTAATTTAATTCGATTTCCCGTAATTCCTTTGGAGGAAGCTGCTTGGTAGAAGCTTTCTTAATCTTCTCGATTTCCTGTTTTGCTTTCGGAATCGGAAGAATAGTTCCTGCTCCGGCGATACATCCGCCAGGACATCCCATTCCTTCAATCATATATCCATTCATCTTACCAGCCTTGGCAAGCATCAGCATCTTCTTACATTCAGCAAGACCCTCTGCATGTTCAATCTTAACATCCACATCCGGATAATATTCATGTACACATTTTTCAATGGCATCTGCAACACCACCGGCACATGCATATCCACGACCAGCAGCAGTTGCATCATGCATGGAGCTTTCACCCTCTGTCTGGTTCGGATCAATTCCTTTTGCTGCAAACATAGCGTCTAACTCTTCAAATGTGATTACAAAATCAACATCGCTTCGTACAGTTCTTCTGCTTGCTTCCAGTTTCTTAGCAGCACACGGTCCGATAAATACTACTTTTGCATTCGGATGTTCTTTCTTGATACTTCTTGCTGTGGCTACCATCGGTGTCAGCTCTGAAGATACACTCTCGATCAAATCCGGGAACTGTGTCTTAGCAAGCATGGACCATGCAGGACAGCAGGAAGTAAGTAAGAACGGAAGCTCTCCTGTTGCAACATGATTTGCATAGTGATGTGCTTCTGCTACTGCACCGATATCAGCTCCAAGTGCAACCTCTACAACCTCTGAAAAACCAAGTTCTAATAAGGCTGCCTTTACATGCTTTGGAGTAGCTCCAGGTCCGAACTGACCTACAAATGCAGGTGCAATTTCAGCGATAACTTCTCCGCCTTCTTTCATACAACGAATCAACTGGAAAATCTGTGACTTATCTGCAATCGCTCAAACGGACAGCTTACCATACACTGACCGCAGGAAACACATTTCTCTGCATCAATCTTTGCTCTTCCGTATTCATCTGTTCCAATTGCTCCAATTCCACAAGCCATGGAACAAGGTCTTTCTTTCTTGGAAATTGCATCATATGGGCAGGCTGCTTTACATCTTCCACATTTGATACATTTCTCCTGGTCGATTACAGATTTGCCATCTACCTGGGAGATTGCTCCCTTTGGACAGACCTCCATACATGGATGTGCGATACAGCCCTGACACATATTAGAAACTTCATATTTCTTTTCTTCGCACAGATTACATGCAGATGGAATTACCTGCATAAGAGGTGGCTCATAATATTTTTCTGCCACATTGCTCTCTTCGAGGCCACTGGTAACATGTACCGGTTTATCCTGTGGTACCGTAAAGACATACCCATAGCAAGTCTTACTCTTTCTGCTGCAATCGCACGTTCTCTATAAATACTTTCACGGTATGTAGGAACACCTCCAGGGCAAACTGTATATGGAACTGCCTCAACGGCATCGTTCAGGTTTGCACTGTCTGCTTCATAAGCAATTTTTGCTACCTCCGTAAAAATGCTTTTTCTCAAATCTGATACTGGTGTACGTAGTCCTCTCATCGTTTCCTCCTAGAAAAAAATTGTATTATATCATTGTTCATAACCACGCACAGTATTATCAATATATAACACTATGCTAACAATAATCTAGCACACCACTTTCAATAATACAAGTAGCCTGCTCCTATGTTCTAAAATAAATACTTCTTACTACTTTTTCCTCTGGGAACATTCTTTGCAGACCGCATCCGTATCTGTCCTTCCACTACATCCGCTGCAGCCAATGCAGCCTCCCTCTTTTTTCTTTTTCATCATAGCATATACCGCAAAGGCGCACCAGCAAAGAATCAGTAATAGCAAAATAATATCATTAACGCCCATAATATCTGCCTCCTAAAAAATCAGGCTGCCAATCTGAAAGACAACAAATGCTGCAATCCATGCAACCACGCACTGCATTACCACAACACCAAGTGCCTGAAGCTTTGAACCCATCTCCCGTCTGATTGCTGCAATCGCTGCTACACATGGTGTATAAAGTAACGTAAATACCAGAAAGCTGACTGCTGATACCGGCGTAAACAGAGTTCCAAGGCTGTTGCCCAAAGCAGTCACACTGGTTCCAAGAAGTACGCTCATGGTACTGATTACTGCTTCTTTTGCAGTAAATCCGGTAATCAAAGAAGTGGATACTCTCCAGTCCCCAAATCCAAGCGGAGCAAAAACTGGTGCAATCACCCGGCCGATTAATGCCAGCAGGCTGTCTGCGCTGTCAGATACTACATTCAGTCTGGTATCAAAAGACTGTAAGAACCAGATAATAATCGTTGCAAGGAAAATAACGGTAAATGCCCTCTGTAAGAAGTCCTTTGCCTTGTCCCACATCAGGAGTACCACGCTCTTTAAAGATGGCAGCCGATAATTCGGAAGCTCCATGACAAAAGGCATCGGTTTTCCACGGAATGCGGAATGCTTGAATAAAAGTGCCACCAGAATTCCCATTACCATTCCACCAACATAAAGTGCAATCATAACAAGCGCCTGATATTTTTCAAAAAATGCTGCTGTAAATACGGTATAAATCGGTATTTTTGCCGAACAGCTTATAAATGGTGTCAGCATAATGGTCATTTTCCGGTCTCTTTCGGATGCTAAAGTTCTGCTTGACATTACTGCCGGAACCGTACAACCAAATCCGATCAGCATTGGTACAAAGCTTCGCCCGGAAAGTCCGATCTTACGCAGCAATTTATCCATAAAAAATGCAACTCTTGCCATATAACCGGAATCTTCCAGAATAGACAGGAAGAAAAATAAAACCACAATAATCGGCAGGAAGCTTAACACACTCCCGACGCCGGCAAAAACACCGTCAATAATCAGGCTGTGAACCACCCGGTTAATTCCATAAGCAGTCAACCCCTTGTCAGCAAGATTCGTTATGTATGCAATAAAAACTGCAAGATAATCACTTAAAAATGCTCCGATAACACCGAAGGTCAGCCAGAATACCAGCAGCATAATCAGAAGAAACAGCGGGATAGCAAGATATTTATTCGTTAATACGTTGTCTATCTTTACACTACGGATATGTTCTTTGCTCTCATGGCACTTTGTTACTGATTTACTGCACACCTTTTCAATAAAGGTATATCTCATATCCGCCAGAGCGGCATTTCTGTCCATATGATGGTCTGTTTCCATTTCTTCAATACTGTGTTCCATCATATCCAGTTCGTTCTGGCTCAGCTTCAGTCTGTCAATAATGTCTGTATCCTGCTCTACAATCTTCGTTGCTGCAAAACGTGGTGACATTCCGATATTCTGTGCATGGTCTTCTACCTGATGGGATACCGCATGAATACAGCGGTGCACAGGACCTTTCTCGCAGAAATCCGTTACCTTTGGATATATCTTCTGTCCTGCCATCTTCATGGCGCTGTGTACCAGGTCTTCCACTCCCTCTCCCTTTACCGCACTGATTGGAATAACCGGAATTCCCAGTTCTAAAGACATCTGTTTTACATCAATACTTCCGCCGTTATTTCGCACCTCATCCATCATATTCAAGGCTAATACCATTGGGATCTGCATCTCTAAGAGCTGCAGAGTCAGATACAGATTTCGCTCTATATTGGTTGCATCTACAATATTGATAATGGCATCCGGCTTTTCATTGATCAAAAAGTCTCTCGTTACGATCTCCTCGCTCGTATAAGGACGCAGCGAATAGATTCCCGGCAGGTCAACTACCGACGCATCCTTATGCTCTCTGATTTCTCCCATTTTCTGGTCAACCGTTACACCCGGGAAATTTCCAACATGCTGGTTGGAACCGGTGAGCTGATTAAATAATGTGGTCTTACCACAGTTCTGGTTTCCTACTAATGCAAATATCATTCTAGTTCTCCTCCGGTTCTACTTCAATTTTTCCGGCATCTTCTTTTCGTATGGTCAGTTCATATCCACGGATCCGGAGTTCAATCGGGTCTCCCATAGGTGCTACTTTACGCACCTGCACCTTTGTCTTTGGAATCAGCCCCATATCTAAAAATCTACACCGCAGTGCTCCTTCTCCCCCTACTTTGGTTATTACCGCTTCTCTTCCAATTTCAAGTTCATCCAGTGTCATCTATTTTCCTCTTCTCTTGTTATTGATATTTTTTCTCAATTAAATATTTTACCGCAGGATTCTTTTTTTCACAATATAAAATCTCACATTCCTTTTCATCTGCACATATATTAATATGAATATTTTTATTGAGGTCAGCATATGAACAACTGTAATTGTCAGCCACAAAGCAGCCGTCCGGCTGTTCCGACACCTTATACGAAACAGTTTGCCTGTAATCAGGAACTTGCCATGGTTTATGTTCCATGGCAGCAGTTCGGCAATCTGTACGAACCTGACCAGGCTCTGCGTAATGGCACAGTCTTTCAGGACTTAAATAAGCCTTTCCATGGTTCCATGAAAGGAGGCAGATTCTGATGAATAATATGCCAATGGACCAGTCCCAGCTTTTAGACTGGATTAATCAGGTCAGCTTTGTAGCTTATGATACTGCCCTTTACCTTGACACCCATCCTTATGATGAAGAAGCACTTTCCTTCTATAACCACTACCGTACCCTGCGGTTAAAAGCAGTGAAAATGTATGAAGAAAAATATGGTCCCCTGACTTTAGACGGTGCCGACACAGACGGTCACTGGAGCTGGGGAAGCATGAGAAATCCATGGGAAGGGGGAAATTGTTAAATGTGGCAGTATGAAAAAAGACTGGAATATCCGGTCAACATCAAACAGACCGATCCGAAAACCGCACAGTATATCTTAAGCCAGTACGGAGGTCCTGACGGAGAAATCAACGCATCCTTACGTTATCTCTCCCAGCGCTATTCCATTCCTTACCGTGAAGTAGCCGGACTGCTTACCGATATTGCGACAGAAGAAATTGCCCATTTTGAGATGATTGCAACCATCGTACACCAGCTTACCAGAGACCTGACTCCGGAGGAAATCAAAGCCTCTAACTTCGGTCCTTACTATATTGACCACACCCTTGCCGTATGGCCACAGGCTGCCGGTGGTGTTCCACAGAATGCCTGTGAATTCCAGTCCAAAGGCGATCCGATTACCGATTTATTTGAAGATATGGCTGCAGAGCAGAAAGCCCGCACCACTTACGATAACATTCTTCGTGTCGTAAAAGACCCGGACGTTGTAGATCCGATTCGTTTCCTGCGTGCCAGGGAGGTCGTACACTTCCAGCGTTTTGGCGAAGCACTCCGGATGGTACAGGAACACCTTGACTCCAAGAACTTCTATGCATGTAACCCGGCTTTCGATAAGAGCTGCGGCTGCAAATAAAACTGTGAGCGAAAAGAATGTGCCTTGGCACATTCTCGCGCCTGCGGCGGTTGCTTGCGACATCTACCTTATACGCCGCAGTGTGCATCCTCGCGGAGCGTTTTTAACTTTACAGGAAAGCAATTTCCTGTAAATTAAAAATAGCGTATCACCGATATTTTCTATCGATGATACGCTATTTTCATTCTCCGGTTCCGCAGAGCCGGTCCACAGAATTAATAATCTCACGGACTTCCGGGATTTCCTCATGATACTCTTTCATGAGTTTTTCAATTTCTTCCTTCTGTTCTAATACTACATCCATGTTATATTCAATGGATGCCCGGATTTTCTGCCGCCGGCTCAATAATTCATGCTTGATTTCCACCATTTCACGCTTATCTACCAGTGCATTGGGCTGACTAATCCAGACCTTTGCATCATAAAGTTCATATTTTTGCAGCATGTGTACTAACTTTCCATTAAAATATTCCAAGTCATCACTGTTCCGCTCAAATTTTTCTCTTTCCCGCCTGGCTTCTAAGTACTGCTCCCAGAGATAGGTCAGTTCATAGGAATTATGCACATGGTATTTCTCGCAGGCATAATCCACCGCATTCGTAGAATTTACATACTTTATTTTAGTATGGTTCAAAAGAGTAATGGCATGATTCATGTTCACTTCTGCCCGCTTGATTTCTCTTGTATTATTCTGATTCCGGTACAGCATAAAGAATCCACTGGCTGCCGCAGCTACCATCAGAATCGTAAATAGAATCCGTACATCCATTTCCAATGCCACATGAAGAACCAATATGACTGCAAGGAATGCCAGTACCATGCCAAATACTACATAGGATGCCTTCCGCAGAATCTTCTGTTCTTCCATTAACTCTTCCCGGTAATAAGCCCATTCATTCTTCTCCCCTTCCAGGTAATTCATATCACGCTTTACGGTCGCCTGATACATCTCATTTGCCTGCAGGGTCCGGATGGATTCCGTCAGAGTCTCCTCTTCCTGTTCCATCTGTGCATACTGCGTATCTGTCAGCTTCTTGGTTGCTTTCAGATAATCGGAACGGGACTGATCCAGTGTAAGAATACTGTTTGCAGTATCTCTTAAAGCAGCTGCCTCATCTTCCGGCAGTTCTTCAATAATCTGGATATCCTTTAAATAAGTCACCACACGATATTCAGACTTTTCATTTTCCAGGGTCTTTGTGGTGTCAATCATCTGTTCGCAGTGACCCAGAACATAATGTTGTACTTTATGTTCATCCTTCCGGTCTTCTTCCGATAACGTATCCTCTGTGATACATTCTAAAACCTCTTCGATTGTTTTCTTTGGTTTCCTTTTTCTTCTAAAAAATTTAATCAATGTTATGCCCACCGTCCATTGCTTTCGTAAATATATTTTTTCTTATCCAGCACATCCCGAAATGCTTCCAGTACTTCTTCCTCATCATTCCATTGCTTATGAATATCCTCTAATGTCTTTTGCAGTTCTTCTGATACTTCATAAACCTGTTCCTTTTCATCCGGTGCTGCCATCCGCCATGCTTCTTCCATCTCCCGCATACATGCCGGATTGTTATTATAGTCATAAGCTTTCTTAAAGCATCGTGCCGCATCCCGGTACAGGAATAATCCGGTATGTGCAACTCCAATATTATTCCATATATTTCCTATGGCAGAAGCAGCCAGCTTCCCCGCCTCTTCCTTCTGCAGCAGACGCATATATTCCCTGATAGCCATGACATACCGATGATTCATAAGGCTTCTGTCTGCCCTGATTTTCATACATTCAATTTCTGATTTATTTTCTACTTCTGCCAGTGCATATTCGATTTCATCTTTTTCTTTCTTTGTGCAAAAACCGCAGGCATCCATCAGAAGCCGGACTTTCTTTGCCAGCGTTATTTTCTTTCGGACAGCCTCTTTTAACTGCCCGGCTAACTCCAGGTCTTTTAACTCCTCTGCAATCCAGCTGATTAAATCATCCGACACAAAAGAATCGTCAAGATATTCCGTGTGGTTTAAAATATACCAGTTCAATTCCTCCAGGGAATAGATATTTATCATATTCTGTTCTAAATAATATGGCACATCGGTTTCTTTCCGATTGCATAAAATCAATTCTCCCATGAGGTCTCCTCCTACAGTTCCATTTTATATTCCCACACTTTTTCAGAACTTTTATAAATCTCTCCAAATCCAAGGTCCCGTATGGTAACCTTTACAGCGGAATCCGACAGTGCTTCTGTCATAACAGAAAGTCTGGTCATACGTTCCGGCCGTTTTGGAATATCCGTAAGCTCTAAGGATTCTATCTTTGCTTCCCTGCTGTCCGGAAGCTGCAGCCAGAAATCAACGGTATTCGTACCTGCCAGTAAAATCTCGCACTGATTCTTTGCTTCATACCAGTTTTCTCCTGCACTTACCAGTGTATGGAAAATAAGTTCTTCCCGGTCTTTTACTTTAAGGCTGATATTTACCTTCATCTCATTCTCGCCAATATAGACAAACTGCCATGGCTGCATTCCGGTATGGATGCAGGATGCATAACAGGCTCCCTTAGCATAAAGATTTTTGCCTAAGAAAACATGCCTTCCGTTGCAGAGAAATTTTAAGGATTCTCTCATCCATTCTCCATCAAAACCATCCCCGGTCAGATATACCGAAGAATAAATTTTACGGGAAACGGCATCTGTTACTACATCTAAAAACGCAGTGTCTTTATTGCCAATCAAAGGACCATAATCTTTCAGATAAATATGAACCAGCTGTGGTGTGGAATTCAGATTACGCTCCATGTAATAAAAGCGCATACTGTTCTTGGAATAATCAAAGAGAACTGCATCATGCAGCCACAGTTCTTCCTTCTGGCTTAAAGCATAGTAATAAAAGCTTTCTGCATAATCGATGACATGATACTGCTCTTTTGTCCACTTCATCCGTCCGGCTATTTTTTCAATCAGTTCCATCTTCTCCCGGTTTAAAGTATCCATGGTAATGGTAATTCTTGCCAGCTTCATGGATATGCCGAATTTCTGCGGTACCGTAAGAATTTTACGGACAAAGAGACTTAACAGTTCTACCGTATCATAAGTTTCCCCTTCCACGGTAACCTGTTCGCCTGCCAGTGCCCGGCCAAAGAGCCGGTCACAGCCGCTTCCTTCGCCATTTTTCATGACAGTCTCTGCTTCTTTTCCGTAATACCACTGTCCGATTCCTCTCCGCTTACAAAGGCTTAATGGAATCTGGTACAATTCACTACCTGCCACGGTACTGATGGTATCCGGCTCTGACATATCGGATGTACAATATGATACTAATGCGTATTTTTTCCAAAATCAAGTCCTATTGAAAGGCTTTTTTCCTTCATACCATCACCCTGTTATTGTTTTCCCTGTTATTACATCAGTTGAAAACGTTCTTCATTCCTTTTCTTCATGCTGTCATATTTCCGTAAAAGCCGCTCTAACTTCTCATAATCCTTTAAGGTATATTCTAATTCCATTTCATTCAACATATCATAGGTGCTTCCGTTTTCCCTGCCACAGATATCCTTACAGGAAAGCCGTCCACTCTCAGTCACAACGGACTCCCGTGGTGCTTCCTCTGAAATATAATACGGAATTTCTTCTCCAAAGAATACGATAAATTCTTTTACGAAAATGCCCTCATACATCTCATTCATATCTTCATCCACATAGGATTCACCCTTCTGATAGTGAACCACCACACGCTTACTTGGATTTGTCCGGTATTCCAAAAACTTTCGGTCGTAAAAATGAAATCGATAGCGAATCTCTTCCGGCATCTGCTGATAAAATGCAAAATAAAGATTCTGTGCCAGCTGCTCCTGTAGAAGCTGCTCTGTCATCTCCATTACACCTTTTTCTTCTATGGACAAATCCCTCTTCGCCACTGCATAAAGCAGTGCCAGCTTCATCACCTGGCTTAATTCTTCCTGTTCCTCATAATTTTTCTTTAAGCCTCTAATGACATTTTCCGGTACAATGCCCTGATGCACAAAATAGAAATGTGCGAAATAATTTACATATGCTTTCTGCAGAAGATGCGGTGCTCCGTGTGACACAAAGCTTTCATAAATGCTCTGCACCTGTTCTACAAATTCTGCTGTATATAACATCTGCATCAATAACCGTTCTTCCAAGTCTCTGGTATCTATATCAAAAGTCTGCGCTGCTGACCAGACCGCCGCCATTACACGGGTCGGACCGCAGTAGAACTGTGCTAAATACTGCAGCATCTCTTTACTGTATTTCTTCGCCTGAAAAGTCACTGCACAAAGTGCCAGCAGGAAGTCATCACTTTCATAATCCACTTCTTCTATTTCATAAGTCAGAAGTGCTGTCAGTTTCTCCAGCCGGATGCCTTCCCAGCCAAATTCCCGGATATCCGGATATGCAATCTCATATAACCGGTATTCCAACATCAGATTCAAAAGATAGGCTCTGTCATCCCGCTTCATAGAAGAAAGCGGTGCATGACGCAGACACTCTTCCACCAGTTCCTGATTATCTTCCTGCTCATAGAAATGTACTGCCTTTGCATAAAGCTCTGCCCGGTAACTTTCCCGCAATGCTTCCTCTTTTAAGAAGATGCGTAAATACTCACTATCCTCCGGCATAAATGCAAGGTGGGTATCCCTGGATGTAAAATGATACAAAAGATACGAAATCTCATATGGTGCATATTCCATGCAGGTACGGTAAAAGGCACCCGGCCTCATCAGCTTTTCCAGCTGGTATGAAATCTCACTGCCATACCGGTATCCCTTCGTATCCTCAAATACAATGACATAGTCCTTGCTGTATAACTCAAAATAAGCACTGCCATTGACAATCGGCACACACTGCACTTTTCGCAGCTGGTCATGCAAAACATACATCCGCACAATATTCGGTGCAAAGCAGTTCATTTTATGGGTAAAGAGAATCTTCGCCAGTGGTCCTGCCAACTCTTTTTGTATCATGCCTTTATTTAATAAATCAGAATAGATAATCGCCAGATTATCATCGATATGACCTTCTTCTATCTGGGCAATTGCGAATTCTTCCATCCGCTTCCGGTAACTGGAATATACCTCCGGCTCTTTCTCCTTTAACGCTGCTACATTTGCAAGCAGAGCCGCCTTCTGTTTGTATGGAATGCTGCTGTTATACTGAAAATACATCTGTATCATCCGTGGAATTTTCTTAATGGCAAGTAAATCCATGGACATTAAATATGCTTCATTTAATCCTGCCAGCCGCAAATCTTCCTCCACGCCACGTTCAAACCAGATATGATAATGCAATCCAAAACGCTGTCCTCTTATCAGGTAAGCACAGATTGCTGACAACATCTGATTATTCTGGAATTTATCATATGCCACGCACATAGTCTTATAAAGCAACGGACGAAATACCCGTTTTTCCGATACCAGCGTCGTAATCTGCATGGCAAGGTCACTGGTCAATACACCTTTTTTTGCCGCCCAGTAAAGAATACGGATTTCAAAATCAGTAAGTCTCGTTAAAAGATACGGATTCTGCCAGTATAAATAGAATCCTTCGATATAGAAAAACGGACTGTTACAGCCGTCTAACATCTGGCTCTCAATTGCCCGGATTTTCCTGGTATCATTCTCACAATATTCTTTCTTTAAGAAAAGCAGCATCCAGAACACCCGGATATCATCTGTTTTCTGATAAATTTCTTCAATCTCTGCAGTCAGCCGGTTCACATAGGATTCTTCACGCTCCCACAACGTACGGAGATAGAGGAAATATGCATAAAGCGGTGTATCTTTTGCTTCCTCTTTCCGCCGGAACTCATCAAATAACCACTCTGCCTCCTGCTTCTGTCCGCTTACCAGTAATGCCTGTATTTTCATCAGAAGATACCAGTCATTTTCCGGCCGCATTGCAATCAGATGATTCAGTGCATCTAACATTCCTGATGCAAAAAGTCCTGCGCCAATCTTTTTCATACGATAATTGAGATAGATTCCGGTGATATGTGCAAGTGTTCTCTGCTCTTCCAGATAATCGATATGCTCCTGTTCTCTGCGCTCCGGTGTCCTGATTATGGTAATCTCATAAGTAAGATGCTGATAAATATTTTCTAAAGTAATTCTTCCATAATTTTTTCCGGTATGAAGTTCTGCCGGGTCAATATAATAAATAAGGTCGCAGATACTTCCGGTAAAATCATCTGAAGTATAAACATTCTTTTCCAGTTTTAAGAAGCTGCTGTCTGTCTGTGCTTCAAAACTTATATACCCCCAGCCATTCTTCTGCACAAAAAGCGTTTCCTTCTGCTCCTCTTTGATATCCTGATAGGTGATTTCCTGTTCTTTTAACGCAAGCTCAATGCGTGGTTTGGCATTGATCGTAACCAAGAACTCCTCCATACCGGAAATCAATGCTCCCGGTCCGCCAAAGCCGACATACCATAATAGTTCTTTTCCTTTTTCTTCTTTTTAATACATGTTGAAAGCCCTGGGAAGCAAACAGGCGGTAAGCTTCCATATAATCCGTCTGTGCCAGTTTGATAAAATCACTGAGATTTCGGATTCTTCCGGTAGACGCATTTCCATAAGGCCGGATTATAGACACAACAAAAGAAAGGCTATATTCCAACTGATTACAAATAATACAGAATTCACCCTTTTGTATATCACCAACCCGGAAACCCTCACTATGGAACTGAAATCCGATTCGGACTTCTTCCCCTTCAAATTCCGGTGTCAGACATTCCATATATGGATTAGAGGAATAAATCAGCCCCTTTACCGGAACATGGTTGGATACTTCAATCACAAATTCTCCCGTATAATCCTGTCCCTCTAATACCTCAATTTCAATCTTCTCTTCCGAAAGAGATAAAACCGGCTGTTCCTGTTCAAATTTTCCTGCTGCAAGTCTCTGAATCCGTCTACGCAAAATGTCACCTGCTTTTCCTTCTCCGATATGAGATTTTGTTGCTTTTTCTCTCATTACAGTTATAATAGATTATAAACTATTTAAAACACACATGCAACTTTCTTTCCGTTGTATTTTAACAGGAGGTCTTTTTCATGATAACACCAAAAGAACATTTTCACGGAAGTGATTTAGAGAAAATAGAAGCCGTTTACGGTATCAAAAAAGAGGATATTACAAGCTTTTCCGCCAATGTCAATCCCTTTAGGTGTATCTCCGCTGCTGCGAAGTACTTTGGCTTCCCATATTGATGCCATTACATCCTACCCGGACCGGGAATATACTTCTTTACGAGAATGCATCGCCGCTTATACCGGCACCGATGCCAGCCAGGTCATTGTAGGAAATGGCTCCACGGAATTAATCTCTCTTTTTATTCAGATTGAGCATCCAAAAAAGCCATGATTCTCGGTCCGACTTATTCGGAATATGAGCGCGAAATTTCCTTAGGCGGCGGTACTACACTCTACTATCCACTCCGGGAAAAGGATGATTTCGTCCTTGATGTGGATGATTTTACCGCTCACTTAAATGAAAGCATCGACCTTTTAGTACTCTGCAATCCCAATAACCCTACCTCATCCTGCATCAACCGGACAGATATGCGCCGGATTTTAGATATCTGCAAGCAATATGATATCTTTGTCATGGTGGATGAGACTTATGTGGAATTTGCCGATAACATGGATGAAATTACCGCAGTTCCACTGACCCACTACTATAACAATCTTATTATCCTGCGTGGAACATCCAAATTCTTTGCTGCTCCTGGGCTCCGCCTTGGCTACGCTATCAGCGGCAATCAGGATTTAATCAAATCCATCAATACCAGAAAAAATCCGTGGACGATCAATTCCCTTGCCGTAATTGCCGGAGAATTGATGTTTACCGATGAGGAATACATCCAGCAGACAAAATCTCTTATTTCTTCAGAGCGTGCCCGGATTTATGAAATCTTTAAAAATCACCCGGATTTCAAACCATACAAGCCATCCGGCAACTTCATGCTTCTTAAAATCTTAAGAAAGGACATTACTTCTGCGGATTTATTTGATAAAGCAATCCGGAAGAATATGATGATTCGCGACTGCTCTACTTTTCCTTTCTTAGATAACAAATACATCCGCTTCTGCTTTATGATGCCGGAGATGAATGATAAGCTGATTGACTGTCTTCTTTCGAAGTAATTTCTTATTTTTTCTCCGCTAATCTGTGCCAGCCGGAACTGCCACTAACAGTTTCTATGGAATTCATGGCGACGTAAAAAGGCGAAAACAGTCTATTTTTGATTGGTTCCGCCTTTTCTTACTTTACAGAAAATTGCTTTCCTGTAAAGCGAAAAACGCTCTGCGAAGATACGCAACAAGTAGTTTTCTCATTTACTCCAGATTTAATTTCTTATGGGTAATCAATGCTGTTATGATATAGCATACAATTGATACACCGATGTAAAGTACCATGCTCTTTGAAAATATATTTCCATACATATTTGCAATCGTTATGCTAAAGAAGCTGTCATCTCCCATTGCAGCCTGTTTCTCAACAAATCCATTTGCTGAATTAATGGATATCACAAAAGATATAATCTGAAGAATCGCATAAAGCACACCATACATCACAATCGACATTGCAACTTTGTGGCGGAACAACTGACCGATTGCCATGCTGGCATATACCATAAGCATAGCGGAAAACGCAGAAATCACACTATATAATATTGCCCAGCCAAAGAGTGCCGGAATCGAAATTCCTATCATATCTCCCAGCTGCTGCAGTAATTCTTCCAGCTTGATTCTTTCCCCTTCATTACCCAGATTCAATCCAGCTGTCACTATCAATGAAAATGCCGAAACATAAACAAGTATTGATGTAATTGCATGCCAGAATACCGCCACCAAAAGCTTTCCATTAATCAAGGAAAAGGTGGTTACCGGAAGGGTATGTGACAAATAACCTTCTGCACCATACATGCTGTGGTAAAACCGAACCAGCAGAAAAATAAATGCCGTAACGCTCAATGCAATCAGCCCAATGATATACAAGAGAAGCATTGCCAGCCCGACCAAGGCTCCTATATCTGTTTCGAAAACCTGCATTTTTTCATCATCAGCATGCCAATTAACGTAACGCCGACCAAAACCATTGCCAGTGGAAATAATACTTTCCAGGTTGCTTTCATTTCATGTTTCATTACTTTTCCTAACATCTAAACACCTCCCGGAACAAAGCATCCACCGATTTACCCTGATTAATTCTAATATCATCTACTGATGAAGTCAGGCTGATTGTTCCATTCTGAATAAAGACTACCTCATCTAATACATTCTCAACATCTGCAATCAGATGGGTTGAAATCAGAATCGTTGCATTCTCATCATAGTTGGTAAGAATCGTCCGCAATATATAATCTCTTGCCGGCGGGTCTACTCCTGCAATCGGCTCATCCAGAACATATAAGTCCGCACGACGGCTCATTACTAAAATAAGCTGCACCTTTTCTTTGGTTCCCTTGGACATGGATTTTAATTTATCATTGGGATTAATGGATAATTTTGCCAGCATATCATAAGCTCTTACCACATCAAAATCCTGATAAAAATCTTCAAAATAATCTAAAATATCACGTACCCGCATCCCCATGTTAAGATATGTATGGTCTGGCAGATAAGAAACCACCTTCTTTGTCTCTACGCCAATCTTCATTCCTTCCACCAAAATCTCGCCCTCATCCGGAGTAAGAATTCCGTTAATCAGCTTAATCAGTGTTGTCTTTCCACTTCCGTTCGGTCCTAAGAGGCCAACAATATGTCCGCTCTCTAAGGTCAGGTTCAGATGGTCAAGCGCAGTTTTCTTTCCATATCGCTTGCATACATCTTTTACTTCCAATAATGTACTCATGCCTGCTCTCCCTCCAAAATCTCCTGAATCAAAGATAAGGTTTCTGATTTCTTATAGCCAAGCTTGCTCATATTTTCCAAAAATTCCTTAATCTGTTCCTGTGCCAGATTATTCTTTAACTCCTCAATCATTTTTGCATCCTCCGTTATAAATCTCCCGCTTGTACGCTGGGAATACACAAGTCCTGTCCGCTCTAACTCTGTCAGTGCTTTCTGCATCGTATTCGGATTTACTGCAGCTACCGCCGCCAGATCCCTGACAGAAGGTAACTTATCTCCCGGACTGTATTTACCGGATATTATTTCCATCTGAATCCGCTCCACAATCTGAATAAAAATAGGACGATCCGAATCCAATTCCCATGCCATGCAATCACCCCTTTCCGTATTTTTGTACTATATAAGTAATACAATATATTCTTACGACGGATTTGTCAAGAGGATTTTCATTACCAATCCTTAATTTATTCCTCATGTCAGAAATAGTCTCCACCAGGTGGACACCAGTAACCAATAAGGTGGTCACTTAGTAACCAGCTTAGAACAAAGAATGTGCCTTGGCACATTCTCGCGCCTGCGGCATCTGCCTTATACGCCGCAGTGTGCATCCTCGCGGAGCGTTTTTTACTTTACAGGAAAGCAATTTCCTGTAAAGTAAAAAAGGGACGCAGAAAAATCCTGCGTCCCTTAAGCATATATTATTATGCTTTATTCTTTATTTATTGCGTAAGAATTCATCAATTCCCTTTGCTGCAGTTTTTCCTGCACCCATAGCAAGGATAACGGTTGCTGCTCCGGTTACCGCATCTCCGCCGGCGTATACGCCATCTTTGGAGGTTGCTCCAGTCTCTTCTTCTGCAATGATACATTTTCTTCTGTTGACATCCAGACCGTAGGTGGTGGAAGAAATCAACGGGTTCGGGGAAGTACCAAGAGACATGATTACGGTATCTGCCTCGATTTCGTATTCAGAACCTGGAATCTCTACCGGGCTTCTTCTTCCGGACGCGTCCGGCTCACCTAATTCCATCTTAATGACACGACAGCCTTTTACCCAGCCGTCTTCGTCTACTAAGATTTCAGTAGGATTCTGCAGAAGGTCAAAAATAATGCCTTCTTCTTTTGCATGATGTATTTCTTCTTTTCTTGCTGGAAGCTCTTCCTCGCCACGACGGTATACGATATGTACCTCTGCGCCGAGACGTTTTGCGGTACGGGCTGCATCCATTGCAACGTTACCACCACCAACTACAACAACTTTTTTGCCGGCTTTGATTGGCGTATCATAGTCATCACGGAATGCTTTCATCAGGTTATTTCTGGTTAAGAATTCGTTTGCAGAAAATACTCCCATTGCCTGCTCACCAGGGATTCCCATAAATCTTGGAAGTCCTGCACCGGAACCGATAAATACAGCTTCGAATCCTTCTTTTTCCATTAATTCATCAATGGTAACTGCTTTACCAATGACAACGTTAGTCTCAATCTTAACGCCTAAAGCTTTTTACATTTTCTACTTCTGCTGCAACTACTTTTGACTTTGGAAGACGGAATTCCGGAATACCGTAAATTAATACTCCAGCGGCTTCATGTAAAGCTTCAAAAATAGTAACATCGTAACCAAGCTTTGCAAGATCTCCTGCACAGGTAAGTCCTGCAGGTGCCGGAACCGATAACTGCTACTTTATGTCCATTTAATTTTTCTGCTTTCTTAGGCTTGATTCCATGCTCTCTTGCCCAGTCAGCTACGAAACGCTCTAATTTACCGATTGCAACCGGCTCACCCTTGATAACGGATACATTTTCCTTCACACTGGCTCTCCTGTGGACATACACGGCCACATACAGCCGGAAGTGCAGATGATTCACTGATAATATGATAAGCTTCTTCGAAGTTGCCTTCTTTCACCTGTGCAATAAATGCCGGAATATTAATGGAAACCGGACATCCCTTCATACACTGTGCATTTTTACAGTTTAAGCAGCGTTTTGCTTCCGCTACTGCTTCTTCTTCATTATAGCCAAGACAAACTTCTTCAAAGTTTGCTGCACGTACCTCTGGCTCCTGTTCACGTACCGGTACTCTTGTTAATCCTTCCATTATTTGTCACCTCCGCACTGACCGCATCCACCATGATGGGTATTGCCTTCCTGCAATTTTAACATTGCACGGCCTTCTTCTGTCTTATACTGAAGCTGTCTCTTCATTGCCTGGTCGAAATCTACCTGATGTCCGTCAAATTCCGGTCCATCCACGCATGCGAATTTTACTTCGCCGCCAACCATAAGACGACATGCTCCACACATTCCGGTTCCGTCTACCATAATCGGATTCATGGATACAACAGTTGGAATGCCAAGCTCCTTGGTCAGTTTACAAACGAATTTCATCATAATCATTGGTCCGATGGCAACACAATGATCGTAACGAACACCTTTATCCCATAATTCCTGTAACTGGTTGGTTCCCATTCCATGGAAGCCATAAGTACCATCATCGGTTGTTACATAAAGATTAGTTGCAACTTTACGCATTTCTTCTACCAGAATTAATAAATCCTTGGTCTTAGAACCCATGATAACATCACAGTCTACCCCATGTTCATGTAACCATTTTACCTGTGGGTAAACCGGTGCTGTTCCAACACCTCCGGCGATAAATACGATTTTCTTTTTCTTTAACTCTTCTATATCTTCCTCAATAAGGTCGGATGGACAGCCCAGTGGTCCAACAAAATCCTGGAATGCATCTCCTTCCTCTAAATATGCCATACGCTCTGTAGATGCTCCGACTGTCTGGAATACAATTGTTACAGTTCCGGCTTTCTCATCATAATCACAGATGGTAAGTGGTATACGCTCACCTTCTTCATCGATTTTCACGATTACAAATTGTCCTGGCTTTGCAGACTTTGCTACCCGCTCTGCTTTGACATCCATAAGATAAATCTTATCTGCCAGCTTTTCCTTTTTTATAATAGGATACATACTATACCTCCATACTTTGTTTACATCAACTTGTGGAATTCCAGACCACTAGATTTAATCATATAGGAAAAGTGTCAGAAAATCAACATTTTCCGACACTTGTTTCTTAAAAAAAAATTTACCAATTTCTATTTTTACTGTGCTGACATTAAAATTCTGTCATTGTCAAGACGCTTTCCTGCCTGGATGCGGAACTGCTCTAAAAGGCTGTCTACCGTCATTTTCTTCTTCTCTTCATCTTTTAAATCAAGGACAATATTTCCGGAATCCATCATCAGAATCCGGTTGCCAAGCTCTAGTGCCTGATGCATATTATGGGTTACCATAAGACAGGTAATATGATGCTCTGCAATAATTTTTTTCGTCAGTTCCAATACTTTCTCTGCGGTTGCAGGGTCAAGTGCTGCCGTATGCTCATCCAAAAGAAGAATCTTCGGGGTCACCATCGTTGCCATCAGAAGGGTAAGTGCCTGCCTCTGACCGCCGGATAACAATCCCACCGGCTGCTTCATTCTGTCTTCCAGACCCATATCAAGCTGGGATAACAGTTCTCTGAATTTTTCTTTATCGGATTTACGGATTCTGCTGAAAAATGCATTTTCTTTTCCGGATGCACGAAGATATGCCAGTGCCATATTTTCTTCAATGGTCATATGTGGTGCTGTTCCCTTTAACGGGTCCTGAAACAGATGACCAATGACTTTACTGCGCAAAAATTCTTTCTTATATGTAATATCCTCTCCATCTAGAATAATCTGCCCTTCATCTACATAGAACGCACCTGTAATCGCATTAAATGTAGTTGATTTTCCTGCCCCATTACTTCCTACGATTGTAGCAAAATCTCCATCTTCAAGAACCAGGTTCAAATCACACAATGCTTTCTTTTCATTTACGGTTCCCGGATTAAATGTCTTAGATACATGCTTCATTTCTAACATTATCGGTCACCTCCCATTTCCTTTGTATTTGCTTCTGCCAGACGCATATTGTCTTTTAATTTCTTCTGTGCTGCGCTCTTCTGTCTGACAAACGCTACCTTCTTCTTTAAGAACGGGAATGCAATTGCAATTGCTACGATAATTGCAGAAACCAGTTTCAATGCCTCTGCCGGAACATTCAGTCTTAATGCAACGGCTACTAAGAAACGATAGAGACAGCTTCCTAATACAACGCCTAATACTCTGCGGAACATGGAGCCTTTTCCGATAATGGATTCTCCGATAATCAGGCTGGCAAGTGCAATGGTTACCATACCGGTTCCAAGGTTGATATCGCAGGATTTCTGGTACTGTGCTAATACACCGCCGGATAATGCAGTCATTGCATTGGCTACACAAAGACCTACGGTAATCGTAAAGGATGGATTAATGCTGGAGGCTTTTACCATGTCAGCATTATCACCGGTTGCCCGGATGGAAAGACCTAATCTGGTATTTAAAAATGCGGATAAAATCACGCCGATTACCAGTACGATTAATGCTGCCACAATCAGTTTATACCAGCCACCACCAATGGCATTTTTTGCCATGGTAAATATGGTATTGCAGTTAAACAGGTTCACCTGGGAAGCAAATCCCATGACTGCAATATTAATGGTATAGAGTCCCGTATTTACAATGATTCCTGCCAGAATTGATTCAATTCCAAGCTTTGTCTGCAGAAATGCTGTGATAAATCCGGAACATACACCGGCTAACATTGCTGCTGCCAGTGCCAGAATCGGATGACCCTGTATCGTTACCATGGCACATACGGCACAGCCTAAGGTAAAGCAGCCATCGGTTGACAAATCTGCAATATTTAATATGGAAAATGAAACAAACAATGCCAGTGCAACCAGGGCGTATATACACCCTAGCTCTAATGCACTTTGTAAAATGGATATTGTAAATATGGAGCCCATTCTTTAATCCCCCTGACTATCTTATCATACTATCGTTTTATCTTTTTATTCAAACTCTTCTGCGGTCTGAATCTCTACTACTTTTTCACACATACCGTCAAATACGCTGTAATCAATTCCAAGCTGGCTTGCCACATCTGTATTTACAGTTGCGATTCCGTTGCTCATGGTCTGTACTGCTGTTGTTGCAGGATCTTTCCCATTTACTAAAATATCTACTACAATATCTGCTGTTGCAGTACCAAGGTCAACATAGTTTACACCGAATCCACAGAAAGCTCCGTTTAATGCGAAGGAGTCAGCTCCTGCATAATGCGGAATGCCTGCTTCTACAAATTTCTCATAAATTGCAAGTTCTGCTGTCATTACGGTGTTATCGGTTGGTGTAAATACGGCATCTACACCGGCTGCAACTAATGCATCTGCTGCAAGAGAAATTTCATCATTGGTTGTTCCTGTTTTTTCTACATATTCAACGCCCTTTTTATCAAGATAATCTTTTGCGTCCTGAATTGGAACAGTGGAAGAATCCTGACTCTTATTATATAAAAGACCTACTTTTTTAATGTCTTTATTTGCTGCAAACATTAAGTCCATTACTGCTTCTGTATTTAATGCATCCGATGTTCCGGTGATATTGGAACCAGGTTTATCCATACTTTCAACAAGTCCTGCGGTAACCGGATCACTGACTGCAGAGAATACAACCGGAATCTGATTTTCTTCTGTTGCTGCCTGCATAATCATTGCGGTTGGTGTTGCGATTGGAATAATCACATCTACATCTTCTGCAACCAGGTCTGTTGCAATCTGGTTTAAGGTAGAAGAATCTGCCTGACCATTGTAAGTATAATCTTTATAATCAAAAGTAACACCAAGCTCTTTTGCTTTTGCATCCAGCTCTGCTTCAATTGCTTTCTCGATCTGGTTTAAGGATGCATCATCTACATACTGTACGATACCTACTTTATAAACTTTACCATCTGCTGCAGCCTTCTCTGTTGTTGCTGCATCATTGGATGCACTGTTGCTTCCGCATCCTGCCATTGCTGCTACTGCCATAGCCATTGTTAATACTGCTGCCATCATTTTCTTCTTCATAATTACTACCTCTTCTTTCTTATATGATTTATTGTTGTTCATAAGAGAAAGCGCTTTTACTGTTTTCCAACAGTAAAAAACCGCCTCAAGCTTATGCTTGAGACGGTAATAAAATCTTATTATCGCGGTACCACTCATATTGACGAATTGTCCACTCATTCATGTACGAATCATACATGCCGGATTGGTAACGGGTTCGGTTCCCGGTGACGCCTACTGTTAATTCAGGCCACCCTCGAAAGTCCATTCAGCAAAATCTTCCATACTGCAATCCCACCACCTGCAGCTCTCTGATTTCCAATCAAGCTTACTACTCTTTCTCAACGGTTTCTCTTATTGAAGTTAGAATAATACTTTTCTTTCACATTGTCAACACTTTTTTATGAGAAATATACCAGTTCATCTTCCGGCTTCTCTGCCGGCTCAATGGATACCGGATAAAGGACAGGTCCTTTTCCTCTGTATTCCTTGGCAAATTCCACATGAACTTCTGCGGTAATATTTATCCATGATTTGTGACCGATTTCTTCCGACTTCGGATATTTGCATTTAAATCCTAAGAACTGGACATCCTCTACACAACAGGTCATGGCAAAACGTCCCGGCACGAACATGCCCTTCCTGCTCATCTTTTCCGGATTATATACCAACGCAAGGAATTTGATTTTCTTGCCATCGTATTTCTTCGGATTATCCTGTGCATCCATATACCAGATTGCATAATCTGCATCCGTAATATCAATGACATCTGCATTGATGTCAAATGGCAGTTCTTCATCGGCACTCTCATCAATTGTTCCATCGGCACGCTCGTATACAATCTGTGCCGGACGGTTCTGTGCTTTTACGGCACGGCGGAACTTGCCCTTTGGTGTATTGTCATCACAACGGTTAAAGATTACTACATCTGCCTTAAACAACTGCTCCATAATCATGGCACGCATATTAGCAAGATACATTTCAAATGTAGTGGCATCTACGGTTGCCAAGGACTGTACGATTACCCAGCCATCCGGCATCTTTGTTTCAAGCAAAGTAGCAATATCCCAGGTACCGTTATACTCAATAAAAATCTGCTCCGGTTTGTATGTCTCCTGAATTTTCTGCACGGTCTCTGTTGTAAAATCTTCCTGCTCCTCAATCATTGCAACCTTCGCATTAATGGTATTTAATTTTGCTTCATCATATTCTTCATCACCGTCTTCACAGACAATAATTACCGTACGGTTGTCCCCGCCGAAATCATTTTCAAAGAGTGTTTCTTTGATTAATGTGGTCTTACCGCTTTCTAAAAAACCGGTAAATAAATATACTGGAATCTCCTGCATGGTTTCCCCTTTCCTATCTGACGGGCATTATGCAATGCCGAATAATTCTTCAATCTTGTGTTCATCAATCTTAGAACCAATGACACAGAGTCTTCCGGTGTAATCCGGCTCTCCATCTCTTAATTCATACTCGCCCGGAACCATATCAAAGTAAATCCAGGAACCATTGACATCCTCTACCATTCCTTTTGCGCGGAGAATCATGCCATACTCTTCGCTCTCGGATAAGGTCTTTAATACCTCTTCAATCTTCTCACGGGTAAATTTATGCGGAGTCTCTTTGCCCCAGCTTGTAAATACATCATCTGCATGATGATGTCCATGCTCGTGGTCATGGTCATGACAGCCGCAGGTGCAGTTCTCGCCATGCTCATGATGATGTTCATGCTCCTCATGGTCGTGGTCGTGATCGTGATGGTGTTCATGCTCCTCGTGGTCATGGTCATGATGGTGGTGATGCTCATGCTCTTCGTGGTCGTGATCGTGTTCATGTTCTTCGTGGTCATGGTCATGATGGTGCTCATGTTCTTCCTCTTCTGCTTTATGATGTGCCTCTGCAAGAAGTTTCATCTCAAGAGAGTCCTGTCCTTCCATAACTTTGAGAATCTGCTCACCTTTGATGGCATCCCAAGGAGTTGTAATGATTGCAGCCTTGCCATTTAATTCCTGCATCTGTTTTACGCAAAGCTCTAACTGCTCCGGTGTTGTGCTCTGGGTTCTGCTTAATACAATTGTTGTTGCAAATTCAATCTGGTTATTGAAGAATTCGCCAAAGGCTTTCATCTGTTTGGATGCTTTCTTTGCATTTACAACTGTAACCAGTGCATTTAATTTCACATCCTGCTCTTTTTCTACATCAATAACAGATTTCATTACGTCAGAAAGTTTACCAACTCCTGACGGCTCGATTAAGATACGGTCCGGATGGAATTTAGTAATTACTTCATTTAAATTCTTACCAAAGTCTCCGACTAAGGAGCAGCAGATACATCCGCTGTTCATCTCGGTAATCTCAATTCCGGCATCCTTTAAGAATCCACCGTCAATACCGACTTCACCAAATTCGTTTTCGATCAGTACCAGCTTCTCACCAACAAAAGCCTCTTCTATCATTTTTTTAATAAATGTTGTTTTTCCTGCTCCTAAGAAACCGGAAATAATATCAATTTTTGTCATTTTAACATCCTTCTTTCTAATAATTAAAGTGTATTTCACACTGAATTGATTTGTCTACCTATTGCAATATAGCAGAAAAAGTAAAATTTCTCAAGCAAACCGCGTGAACTTCATACAAATTTTATAAATAGCTTTTCTCAATATCAATGGGTATGATAAAGCCCTGCATAAATTCCATTTCGTGCAAGCAGCTCCTCATGGGTGCCCTCTTCTTCGATTCCCTGCTCAGTCAGCACCAGAATACGCCCTGCATTTTCTATCGTAGAAAGCCTGTGGGCAATTACAAATGTTGTCCGGTTCTTCGCCAGCTTCTCTAGTGATTCCTGTACCACCTTTTCACTCTCGTTATCGAGTGCGGAGGTTGCCTCATCAAAGATCAGGATCGGCGGATTCTTTAAAAATACCCTGGCAATGGAAAGACGCTGTTTCTGTCCCCCGGAAAGTTTTACGCCGCGCTGTCCGATGTCGGTGTCATAGCCATCCGGCAGTGATAAAATAAATTCATGGGCATTGGCATTCTTTGCTGCCTCAATGACTTCTTGCCTTGTCGCATCCGGTTTGCCATAAGCAATATTTTCAAAAATAGTTCCGGCAAACAAATAAACATCCTGCTGGACAATGCCAATGTGGTCTCTTAAACTTTTTAATTTATAGTGGCGGATATCACAGCCATCAATTAAAATTCTGCCCTCTGACACATCATAAAATCTTGGTATCAGGCTGCAAAGGGTTGTCTTTCCGGCACCTGAAGTTCCCACCAGTGCCACGTAGCTTCCAGCCGGAACTTTCAGATTTATATGCCTTAAAACGCGGCTTAAATGTTCTTCATACCGGAAGGAAACATCCTGAAATTCTACTTCTCCCCGCACATTTTCCATGACAATGGCATTTTCCTCATCCGAAATATCCGGTTCAATGGAAAGAATCTCCATAAACCGTTCAAAACCGGAATATCCATTCTGGAACTGCTCGGTAAAATCAATCAGCGTCTTAACCGGCTCGGTAAATACATTGATATATAAAAGGAACGTAATCAAATCTGTAATACTCACACTGCCACCCGGAATCCACAGTGCTCCGGCAATCACCACTACCACGGTAATCAACGTGGTAAATGCAGTCAGTCCCGCCTGATAACCACCCATAAAGAGATAGCTGTTCTTCTTGGCATCTAAGAAGCCTTTGTTTCCGCGGCTGAATTTTTCCTGTTCGACTTCTTCATTAGCAAAGGATTTTACTACGCGGATACCGGAAAGGTTGTCCTCTATCTGGCTATTGATATCCGCTATCTTAATACGGTTCTGCCGGAATGCCTTTTTCATACGCTTATTAAAGAAATATGCATACGCTAGCATAAACGGTACCAGTGCAAATGCCGCCACTGTAAGCTTCGGACTGATTCCCATCATAATAACAAATGCACCAATTATCTTAATCAGGGAAATCACAATATTTTCCGGTCCATGGTGCAGCAGTTCGCTGATATCAAAAAGGTCCGTGGTAATTCTCGCCATCAGTTGTCCGACCTTCTGATTATCATAAAATGCAAAGGACAGTTTCTGATAATGAGCAAATATTTCTGCCCGCATATCATATTCTATTTTGGCACCCATTACATGACCATTATTAGAAATATAATAATTGCTGTAACACTGAATGGCTACCAACGCCACCATAAACAAAGCAAGCTTTCCGATTGTCTTTACTGCATCCTGCTCCGGCAGATATACCACTGTTGAAGTGATATACCGTACAATCAGCGGAATCACCAGTGCCGCCACTGCTGCTAACAATGCAAAAAACATATCGATAAAAAATACGCCAAGATATGGTTTATAATAAGAAATCATTTTCTTTAAATTCTGCTTCATCTGTCTATCCCTCTTGCCTTTACCAGCTTATTTTTCATCACAACTGTCCATCTTATACTGTTTCTTTTGCAAATGCAAGTTTCTTTATGCTACAATGACTTTTATAAACGTGGCGGATTGACACTATATAATCCTTGTTAAAATAATCCTGTTATCCAAAGGATATTTGTTTTGGATATAAAATACCGTAGTTCTAAGCTGCATATTTTGCTTTTGCCTGTAAAAACCGTCTTTCCAATGTTTGACAGTCTATCTGTACCGTCCGTCGAAGTGCGGATGCCTAAGAAGGGCTGTTAGGGGCACTTGGAATTTCGTCTGGCAACAGGCAACGCCGGCACAGGGAAGTGCCGGCGAGGCGCATATGAACACGGATGTGAATTTGCGCCGATTGCCGGACAAAATATTTTGCCTGTCGAAATTCCTAGTGCCCCTTACAGGTCTTATACCGCATCCGCACCCGGCGGACAGTGCAGATATCCGGTCAAAGCAAGCGGAAAGACAGTTTATCATCAAGCAAAACATGCAGCTAAGAACAACTGGCATTTTCCATCCCATAAACAAATATCCTCCGGATAACCGAAATTATTTTATGCAAGTATTTTGTCAATCCGCGCCTTCTATAAATTAATTGTAAGGAGAAGAAAACATGACACATGTACTTCTTGTAGATGATGATACAAGTATCGTTTCTAATTTACGCACTTTCCTGAATCAGGAGGGTTTTCAGGTTACTTCTGCGAATAACCAAAAGGAAACCATCGATTTATTAGATTCCGGGCAGTATCACTTTGACTTAGCGCTGCTTGATGTCTCCCTGCCGGATGGAAGCGGCTTTTCTTTGTGCAGTGCCATCAAGGCAAACTCTGATATTCCTGTCATTTTTCTGACGGCATCGGATGATGAATATAGTGTGGTTGCCGGGCTTGACCTTGGTGCCGATGATTATATTCCCAAGCCCTTCCGGCCGAGAGAACTGATTTCCAGAATGAACAGTGTTCTCCGCCGCTATCCCCGTGGCAGCCAGCCGTTGGAATATCCTGAACTGAAAGCTGATACCGTACGTGGACTGGTCTATAAGAATAATGTGGAACTGACTCTTTCCGCCCTGGAATACCGGCTGCTTTTACTCTTTCTTTCCAACCAGGGCATTGTCCTTACACGAAGCCGGCTCTTAGATGAACTTTGGGATATGGCAGGGGAATTTGTAAATGATAATACCCTTACCGTCTACATCAAAAGGCTCCGGGAAAAAATCGAAGCCGACCCGGCACACCCGGAATATATCAAAACCATCCGCGGACTGGGCTATAAGCTTGGTGACTAATTGAACTGCAGAAAACGCCTGTTATAAATATGAGTACCATAATAACCGATGAAAATGTATTTTCCCCAAGGAGTCTTTATGAAATTTACGCAATCCCGAAATCAAAAAATGCCTGTTTCTGCAACTGCTTGTATGCTTTATCTTTGCAGGCATCGGATTTTATTTTGATACCATCTGTGGTGTAATCATCCTTTTTGCATCACTTATTTTCATTCTTATTTTTATTATTTTCACCAGAAAACGTTACCGGAAGGTGGAATCCTTAAGTCAGCAGTTAGATGCGATGCTGCACAGTAACAGCAGTGGTGATTTCAGCGACTATATGGAAGGAGAACTTGCAATTTTACAAAATGAGCTTGCCAAGCTGACCAGACGCCTTGCGGAACAGAATCAGGCTCTTGAAAACGATAAAAAATATCTTGCGGATGCCATGGCTGATATTTCCCATCAGCTCCGCTCTCCCCTTACTTCCATCCGCCTTTTGCTGACTCTCTTAAAAGAGCCGGCTCTTTTTAATGAGAAGCGACGGGAATCCTTACGGGAATTATCCATGTTAATTGACCGGATGGACTGGCTCATTGAAACTTTATTAAAATTATCTTCCATGGACGCTGGAACCATTACTTTTCACCAGACCGAAACTTCTGCCAAAGAACTGCTCTCCACTGCGGCTGCACCTTTGCTTATTCCATTTGAACTACGGGACATCCAGTATCATGAAACCATAGAGCCGAAGGATTTTTCTTTTTCTACAGATTTACGATGGACGGCGGAAGCCCTTGGAAACATCTTAAAGAACTGCATGGAACACACGCCTTCCGGTGGCAGGATTGATGTTACGGTTACCGACAATCCAATCTATGTTTCTATCGTGATTGAAGACAATGGAAGTGGTTTTCTGCCGGAAGATATCCCGCATCTTTTTGAACGCTTTTACAAAGGAAAAAATGCCACCGGTCAGAGCATTGGCATCGGTCTTTCCCTCTCCCGTATGATTGTTTCCAAAGAAAACGGAACCTTAAAAGCAGAAAACCGTAAAGAAGGCGGTGCACGTTTTATCCTGAAATTCTATAAAAAGTGACAGAACTGTCACTGAAAAGTCATGCTCCTGTCATCCGGGATGCTTATACTTCTCATTAGAATCGAATCAAATGGAAAGGAGTTACTTATGGAAATCTTACGAGCTGAAGATCTCACCAAAATCTATGGAACAGGAGAAAATCAGGTGGTTGCCCTAGACCACGTTTCTTTTTCTGTCAACAAAGGCGAATTTCTCGCTATCATCGGGCCCATCCGGTTCCGGCAAATCCACACTGCTTCACATTTTAGGCGGTGTCGATACACCAACCTCCGGCAAAGTCTATATGGAGGGCACTGATGTCTATGCGCAAAAGGAGGAACAGCTTGCCATCTTCCGCAGACGGCAGGTCGGGCTGATTTATCAGTTCTATAATCTGATTCCGGTACTGAATGTCGTTGAAAATATGACACTTCCTGTCCGCATGGATGGACGCCCGGTCAACAAAGAACATTTAAATGAACTGCTGGAAATTCTCTCTTTAAAAGGACGGGAAAATCATCTTCCAAACCAGCTTTCCGGTGGTCAGCAGCAGCGTGTCTCCATCGGTCGTGCATTAATGAACGCTCCTGCTGTGGTTTTAGCCGATGAGCCTACCGGAAACTTAGATTCCAAAAACAGCCAGGAAATTGTGGAACTCTTAAAATATTCCAACCAGAAATTTAACCAGACCTTAATTGTCATTACCCATGATGAAAACATTGCCCTTCAGGCAGACCGCATCATTGCCATTGAAGACGGCAAAATTACACGGGATGAGGTGATTCGTGCATGAATATCTTCCACAAAATCACACTCACCAACTTAAAGAAGAATAAAACCCGTACCATCGTCACGATTATCGGAATTATTCTTTCTACTGCCATGTTTACCGCAGTTACCAGCAGCATCAGCTCTCTTCATGCATTTATGAAGGAATATACCATTGATACCGAAGGAAGCTGGCAGGGTGCCGCTTTTCGTGTCACCCAATCAGAGTCAAAAGATTTTCTCTCCCATGATGAAATCGAGTCTTTTGTTTCTTTAAAATATATTGGATATGCCGATCTTAAAGATTCCGCCAACCAATACAAACCATACCTTTATATCTGCGGTGTAACGGATGATATTACTACTCTTCTTCCAGTACACATCACGAAAGGACGGATGCCGGAAAACGATTCTGAGCTTCTGCTTCCAGAGCACCTTGCCTATGACGGAGGCATTGCTTATAACTTAAATGATGAAATTACCCTGGATGTCGGAGAACGTGTCGATGAAGACGGTTTTGTTTTAGATAATAACACTTCACTGCTTGGTAATAAGTCAGAAAAATCCAAAGACGGAAAAGTAATTCCGTTAGAAACCATCACAAATACGGAACCAAAAACCTATCAGGTGGTAGGTTTTTACAGCAGACCTTCCTTTGAAAGCTTTCATGCTCCGGGTTATACAGCACTGACTCTCTCTTCTGCCCGGACATCCTATCAGGATATCTACTTCTGTCTTTATAACAGCAAGGATGCATCCAGTTTTTTGGAGCAGCATGCGCCATATTCTTATACCATGAACTATGATTTACTGCGGCTTGACGGAGCATCCATGGAGGATTCCTTAAACCGCACCGTCACCAGTCTTGCGGTTATTTTGATTGCAATTATCGTACTTGGTTCTATCTCACTGATTTATAATGCATTTTCCATTTCTATCAGCGAACGAACCAGACAGTTTGGTCTGCTTTCATCCCTTGGTGCAACCAGACACCAGATGATTCACAGCATCCTGTTTGAAGCGGCTTTCCTGTGTCTTATCGGTATTCCGCTTGGAATCTTCTTCGGTTTAGTTGGAATTGGCATTACCTTCTATTTCACCGGTGATACTCTTGCCATACTGTACCGAAGTGACACCACACTGCACCTGACCCTGCAACCATCCGTTGCCGGAATTGTGATTGCCGTCACCCTCGCTTTTATTACGGTATTGATTTCTGCTTACCTGCCGGCACGGAAATCCATGAAGTTATCTGCCTAAGCCATCCGACAGACCAGTGATATTAACATCCGTTCCAAAAAGTGCATACATTTCCACTTACGGAAAAATTATTTGGCTTTGAAGGAATGCTTGCTGCCAAAAACTATAAACGAAGCCGCAGCAAATACCGTGCTACTGTTATCTCACTTTTCTTAAGTATTGTACTGTTTATTTCTGCCAGCAGCTTTTGTGCTTATCTGACACGTTCCGCCGGCAGCATTTATAACGGAAACGGTTATGAACTTTCCTGCACAATATATTCCGAAAATAACTATGACCCGGATACGCTTTTAACAAAAATCCGTGCTTTAGATGGTGTAGATAAGGCTTCTTACGGTGCCAGCTTCGCTGCCTGCTTTACTGTAGCCAAAGAAGACTGTTCGAAAGAATTTGAAAGTTTCTATTCTGATTATGAACAGGCTTATTACAGCAATACACTCCCGGCAGATGACTCCTACGAGCTTACCACTTTGATTTATTTTGTGGAGGATTATTTATTTGAAGATTATTTAAAAGAAATCGGTGAAAATCCTTCCGATTATCAGAATTCTGATCATCCAACGGGTGTATTGATAGACCGGCTTCATGTATTCAATGACAAATACTATGACATTAATATTTTCGCCAATCCTTCTTCGCAGGATATTGTATTATCCGCTTTGGACGAAGATGTGAAAAATACCTGCACCGTCACCGCTGGTGCTTTCAGTGATACAATTCCTTTCGGTGTCAGTGCTCCTTCCGATTATGCGAAATTTATTTTTCCATATTCCTGTAAGGATGCTCTCTGGCAGGCACTCAGCCAGAACCCGGATAGCACACTTGGAAATTCATACTATATAAAGACAGATAATCACAAACAGGTACAGACAGATTTAAATACGCTCTTTGACAGCGAAAATATTTCAGCTGATATCTATGACTATATGGATTCCATTGAAAGTGAGCGTGCTATAATTACCGTTATCAATATTTTCTCTTATGGATTTATTACATTGATTTCCCTGATAGGGCCGCCAATGTATTTAACACAATTTCTACCAATATTATTTTACGGAAACGTGAATTTGCCATGTTAAAATCCATCGGTCTTTCTCCGAAAGGCTTCCGCAAAATGATGCAGTTTGAATGTCTGCTCTATGGCTGCAAAGGGCTTCTTTACGGACTTCCGGTTTCCATCGGAATCACCTGGCTTATTTATCAGGCAGTCTGTGATGGCATTGACTTTGGTTTCTTTATTCCATGGTACAGCTTCGTGATTGCTATTGGCAGTGTATTTACAGTGGTTGCTGCAACTATGATTTATTCCATGCGTAAGCTTTCTTCTGAAAATACCATGGATGCATTAAAAATGAAAATTTATAAAATCTCTTTTTCTTTCAGATTATAAAAGGTAAAATCACCGGTATTTAAGAGCATTCCATTTGCATCTGTAATTTCAAATGCTACTACTGTAATGTTCCTTCCGAGCTTTACCACTTTGGCGGTGCATGTAACATATTCTGTTGCACGCGCCGCTTTTAAATAGCGGATCTGTCCGTCCACAGTAGTCACATAATATCCATAGGTTCCTGCCGCAATTCCGCATATGGTATCCACTGCCGAATATAATACTCCACCATGCAAATCTCCATAGATATTCGTAAACTCTTTCTTGAATGGCAGTTCTGCTTTTATTCTTCCCTGCTCTGCCTCTGTTATCTTCATCTGCAGCAGACTTCCAAAGGGATTCTGCTCTAATAATTTCTGGCATTCTTCTATTGTAATTTTATTTTCGTTTTGCATTAGATTCCTCTTTTCTTACATGTATCTTTTATCCTTTATTTGTACCCATTTTGTACTCATTTATGTTTTTTGTCAATGAAACAATCTATCTGACTTTTCGGATTGCCAAATCCCCATCCTATGATGTAATATATTTTGTATGGTGTATATTAAGAATTTTTCTCACCATACACTTACGCATCAAGGAGGTATCTTTATGGATCCAAGAAACAATTTTATGAAACACTCGCTACGTCCATGATTGAAAAATTCAAGAAAAGACAGATTGACGCATATTACTGTGCCACCAAAGAAGAAGCCGTTGCACTTGCCACTTCCATGCTGCCGACACAGGCAACCGTTGGTTTTGGCGGTTCCATGACTTTAACCGAAAGTGGTATGATGGCTGCTCTGCAAAATAAGACTGACATCACTCTTTATGACAGAAGCAAAGCTGCCACACCGGAAGAAACAACTGCAATTTATCATCAGTGTCTGAATGCAGATTATTATTTTATGAGTTCCAATGCAATCACTTCTGACGGACAGCTTGTCAATATTGACGGAAATGGCAACCGGGTTGCAGCACTCATCTATGGCCCGAAGGAAGTCATCGTTATAGCCGGTATGAATAAGGTTGTAAAAACAGTTGACGAAGCTCTTGACCGGGTACATAATACTGCTACTCCTGCCAACTGCATCCGTCTTAATAAGAAAACACCATGTGCACTCACCGGAATGTGCGCAGACTGCCTCTCACCGGAGTGTATCTGCAATCAGGTTGTTATCACAAGAAGAAGTGGTATTCCGGGAAGAATTAAAGTAATTCTCATCGGAGAAGAATTAGGATATTAATGCGATTTCATCAAAAATCCGCATACCAGATATACTCTGATATGCGGATTTTTATTTTATCCTATGCTCCTGCTGTAAATGTCGGTAGTTTCTCAACGACTTCCTGCAACGGACTCCAGTTCATCAGTTCTTCCTTTTCATCCTCTCTCTTGAAAGAAATCCCATTTTTCTTTTTCTGTTTTCTCTTTTCTGCACTTTCCTGAGTTCCCGGCAGTCTGCTATAGGCACCGGATTTATGAAATTCATCTGACACTCTGTTTACCGCAGCCACAATATATTCCTTATCCGGGTCATCGTCCGATATACCGGAAACAGCGGTGGAAACAATACGATTTGCTTCTTCTTTGCTCTTTGCAGCTTTCAGTTCTTTCCACTTCCTCTGCAATCATCTGAACACGTATTGCATGGGCATAGGCAATGGGGTCATTTCTTTGAAGCCAGGAAAGTTCTTCTTTGGTCAGTTTCTTTCCTGCCTCTAATTTCCGCTTGATTTTTGCCATTTTTTCCTGCTTTGCTTCTTCACTTTCTTCTGCCACATTATTATCATAAATGCATTTCAGCATATACTGCGGCAATTCCTCCACCGTAGATACCTTCTTTGTATCCTGCTCCGTATTGGAAAATAAATTCAGTCTGACTGCCATCGCATCTCCTCCTGATTTCGTAATCTGTTCCTTGCATTTTATCTTACACTTATATATCGGAATATTTCTTCTTTTTCCATAGTCATTTGTAAATGCTTGACAGCAAGTAGCGAGAAACACGCTTTGCGAGTTTCTCGAGTAAAAAAGACATCCGCACAGGCATTTTCCCGGATACGAATGTCTTTTCTGGTTACTTTTCATGATGCTTTTCTATTTCTTTATTTCCAAGTTCCTTTTCAACTTCCTATCTGTCCCACTTATCTGCCAAAGAATTAATCTGGTCAGCAAATTTCGCAAGTTCTTTATTTGGGATACCTTCATTCTTCTGAATGACACTAAGCAGCCTCTGACCCGCCGCCAGCAGTCTTGCAAACACATTAGAGGATGCCTTTGCCGGTTTGTCTTTCTTCTTTTCAACCAGTTCACGGTTTCCTTCATGAACACAGACATTTTCTAATAAGTCATAGGTATCACCACTATATGGTGCAACCGCCTGATAGCCTAATTCCGTATGCAGATGCTCTGCAAATTCATCACAGACCTTATCCTCACCATGTACCACAAAGACACGCTTTGGTGGATTTTTAAATGCTGATGCCCATTTTGTCAGCATATCACGGTCTGCATGACCACTGATACCAGGAAGATTTAAAATTTCTGCATGTACCTGAATATTTTCACCGAAAAGTTTTACTTCTTTGGCTCCATTCAAAAGTGCATGACCCAAGGTTCCAGGTACCTGATATCCTACAAACAGAATCGTGCTTTCCGGTCTCCATAAATTATGTTTTAAATGATGGCGGATACGGCCTGCCTCACACATACCGGAAGCAGATATGATAACCAATGGTTTCTTGCTGAAGTTAATCATTTTGGATTCATCACTGGTAACAGACGTTTTCAGTCCCGGGAATCCAATCGGATTAATACCCTGCTCCACTAATTTCTTTGCTTCATCAGAGAAGCAGTCTTCTACACTCTTATGGAAAATATTTGTTGCCTCCACAGCCAGCGGGCTGTCGATATAGGCCTCAAAATCTTCAAACTCCGGCAGCAGATGTTCTGTCTTAATCCGTCGCAGATGATATAGCATTTCCTGTGTACGACCTACAGAAAATGCCGGAATGACAAGATTACCACCTCTTGCAAATGTCCGCTTAATTACTGCCGCAAGTTCCGGTGCATAATCCGGCGGATCTGCATGTATCCGGTCACCATAAGTTGATTCAATCAATACATAATCTGCTTCATCGATAAACTGCGGATTTTTAATCAATGGCTTATTGCCATGACCGATATCTCCGGAAAATACAATTTTCACGGTCTTATCTTCTTCTGTCAGCCATACCTCAATGCTGGATGAACCAAGAAGATGTCCTGCATCTACAAACCGGATTTTTACTCCATCACAGATTTCAATGATTTTATTGTAATCACATGGTACAAAATGCTCTAAAACCCCTGTGCATCATCCATATCGTAAAGAGGCACTACTTCCGGTAATCCGGCTCTCCTAGCCTTACGGTTTCTCCATTCTGCCTCAAACATCTGAATGTGCGCACTGTCTTTTAACATGATATTACAAAGTTCGCTGGTTGCTGTTGTCGCAAATATCTGTCCCCGGAATCCATGACTATACAGCAATGGAAGTAAGCCTGAATGGTCGATATGGGCATGTGTTACAAACACATAATCAATATTGGATGCATTCACCGGAATCTCCTGATTCACATATAAATCCGGTCCCTGCTCCATACCACAATCCACCAGTATCCGCTTATCCTGACATTGCAGAAAATGACAACTTCCAGTTACTTCATGTGCAGCCCCTAAAAACTCCAATAACATAATACCATCTCCTCGCCATCTCTTTATTGTCGAACTTATGATAGTATTATTTTATCATATTGGACAAAAAATGTATACATTTTATTCGTTTTTTATTCAAATCGCACAATTTCTTTTTTTTCAATCGTTTCATAATCTTTTTCTCCAGCCTGGAAATATAGGACTGGGAAATTCCTAATAAATCCGCCACCTCTTTCTGGGTCAGTTCATTATCATTTTTCGAATTGATGCCAAACCGCAGTTCAATAATCGTCCGCTCCCTGCCGCTTAAATGCTCAATTGCTTTATTCAAAAGCTTCTTTTCAACCTCAGTCTCAATATCCCGGTAAATGACATCTTCATCTGTTCCTAAAATATCCGAAAGTAGTAATTCATTTCCGTCCCAGTCCACATTTAACGGCTCATCAATGGATACCTCTAATTTCGTCTTATTATTTCTACGCAGATACATCAGAATTTCATTTTCAATACATCGGGAGGCATAGGTTGCAAGCTTGATATTTTTTTCCGGATTAAAAGTATTAATTGCCTTGATTAATCCGATGGTTCCAATAGAAATCAAATCCTCCACTCCTACTCCCGTGTTGTCAAATTTCTTCGCTATGTATACTACAAGCCTCAGATTATGCTCGATTAATTTCTTTCTTGCAGTCTCACTCTGCTCCTTCACCAGTTGTCCGATACATTCCATTTCCTCTTTCGCCGGAAGCGGTGGCGGCAGCACTTCTGCCCCTCCGATATAGTGAATCTCCGTCTCCTTACGAAGCAGCATATCTTTTAAACTACGCACAATGCGAAACTGAAAATGCTCCGGTATATCTACTTTTAAATACATTACAACTCCTCTTTCCTCTCTTATTCACATTCCATCCTATAGCAGATGGCAATTTAAAATCATCTGATATTCCTTCTTTTGAAACAACGATGGACTTCCAAGTGCAATCACCGCCTGTAAAATCTGCCGCTCTTTTTTTCCTTCTTTAATATAAAGTTCTTCTACGGTAAGTGCTTCTACCAAGCCGTTTTTCTCTCCCATACTGCTAAATGGCAACAGTCGTACTACCGGCTCATCTTCCCGGAAAATCGGCATCAGAAGCTCTTTATCTATGATACTGACCGGTTTTCCCACATAGGGGTCGATCAGCAGATTTCCGGTATCATAATAGGCTTCTAACAGCAATTCATGTTCATGATAACAAAGACGCACCTGATAAAGATGCCGGCTTCTTTCCTTTCTGCTGCGCCATATTATGGATGCTGACACAGCAATTCCCGCCGTCAGCACCATTGCCAGATAAAAATGCTGCCCATAAAAAAGGCTCTTATTGAGCCATTGCATGCAGCCTCCTGTCAGAATCGAAAACAAAAAACAGCCAAGCCAGTTTTTTATCAGAAAAGCTACTCCTTGTGTCGTATGTTTCCTCGTAAAAAATGCAATCATAACCATGCCAAGCGGAACCGGTACATACATAATCAGCCGATACAATCTATAGGATGAAAGCATCAGAAAACAAATGACTCCCATACCACTTCCAAACAAGGCAGCAAGCAGTATCCTGCCCTTATGTATGAGATTCCGCGAAAATATGCCTGTCAAGAACAGATTCAGCACATCCATCAGGAAATTATTGACAAAAAGAACATCTAAATATATCTCATACATACATGCCACCTCCCTTCCTTTCCTGCATTATACAAACTTTCCTCTGCATATTTTGTCAAAACAGATGCCGCCATTCTTTCATTTCATTGACAGAATCCGACTGCCCGGCAGGAAGTTGCAAAAAGAAACGTAATGCACTCTGCAAATCTTACCTACAGAAGCTGCCACCGGCAGCTTCTTACGGATGCCTGACAACGCAAAAAAAACGCTTAGAACAATGGTTGTCACCAGTATCTGGTACATTTCAAATGTTCTAAGCGTCGTATCATATAGGAACTTCAAATTCCTTTTCTACTCTTACACTATAATTTTATTGCTATCCTTTTCAAAATGATAGTTCTTATTTTTTGGTACTCTTTAAGAACTCCGGAATTTTAATATCCTTCTCATGAACAGTACTTTCCGGTCTCTTTGGTTTGGTAATTCCAATAAATGGAGAAGCTGCCGGAGCCGGCTGCTGTGCAGCAGTCTGTCCCAGAGTAGATGTTGCTCCGAAACTGCTGTTGGTTGTAACATTAGCAGTACGGTTTACAAGTCCGGAATTAATGACCGGTCTGGTGGTTGCTGCTGTATTTGGATATTTCAATCCGGACACAAGATTAGAAGATGCAGTGGTTTTTGCTGCATTCTCTTCCAGTCCTGTTGCAATTACAGTAATCGTTGCAGCATCTGTCATAGTCTCATCATATTTTGCACCAAAGATAATATTTGCATTATCGCCGGCAAGATCTTCTACATAGCTTGCCGCATCGTTGGCATCCATAAGGGAAATGTCTCCGGAAATATTGATAATAACATGGCTTGCTCCATTGATAGTTGTCTCAAGCAATGGACTGGTAACAGCCAGTTTGACTGCCTCAATTGCCTTATCATCACCCTTAGCCATACCGATACCGATATGTGCAAGACCCTTGTCCTTCATAACTGTCTGTACATCTGCAAAGTCCAGATTGATCAGCGCCGGGAGATTGATCAGGTCTGTGATACCCTGAACTGCCTGCTGCAGCACCTCATCTGCCTTCTTTAATGCATCCGGGAAGGTTGTTCTGCGGTCTACAATCTCTAATAATTTATCATTTGGAATTACAATCAAGGTATCTACATTCTCACGAAGCTTGTCAACACCGCTTAAAGCATTTACCATTCTTGCTTTTGCTTCAAATTTAAAAGGCTTTGTTACAACACCAACGGTCAGAATGTCCATTTCTTTTGCGATCTTCGCTACAACAGGAGCTGCTCCGGTTCCTGTTCCACCGCCCATGCCACAGGTTACGAATACCATATCTGCACCTTCAATAGCTGCTGACAGCTCTTCCATACTCTCTTCTGCAGCTTTGGCTCCAACCTCCGGCTGTGCTCCTGCTCCAAGTCCTTTGGTAAGCTTCTCACCGATCTGGATCAGTGTCGGTGCCTTACATAACTTCAAAGCCTGCTTGTCCGTATTGACCCCAATAAACTCAACACCACCGATATTTTCATCAATCATTCTATTTACAGCATTGTTACCAGCTCCTCCAACTCCGATGACTATAATTTTTGCACTGGTATCTGCTTCTGTTGTTTTAATTTCAAGCAAGGTAGTTCCTCCTTCTCTCCCTCATTCTATATGTAATTTATGAGAAATCTGCTTTACAGATTTCTCATAAAAAGTATGCTTTTATTTACTCATATACTCTATCATATAATTTTTCGTAAAAATAATCAACCTATATTTCTGTTTTTTGAAAAAATTACGCCGTCTTTTCAAAAGTAATATCTGTGGTAGCTTCTGTCCAGTCTTCCAGATGAAGAATGCCTGTAAGTCCTTCCAGATTTGGCATGATTTTCTCCATACGAACTACTTTTTTCCGTAAGGCTGGTTGCCTGTCCAAGATTCACCGTAATCGTTCCGTACTGCAGGGTTACATTTCCCTGGTCATCATAATTGATGGTATCCGGAACCAGATTATACTTCTTTAAGGTCTGGGTTACTGCCAGCAAATCCTTTAGGGTATCTTTTCCGCTTACGTCAAGCATTTTCATAAAGTACTGCATCCCCACAAGTCAGTCCGGTAATCTGCGGTACTCCTTCGATGACATCCGTAGACATTTCCACTACAAAGCCATCTTTGTCAAAATAGACATTCTGTCCCAGGGAATCCATATATAAGTAGCCCAGCAGTCCTTTTTCATATACTTCTACATGAAGGGTATGCGGTGATTTGACACTCACCTCCATCGTATCAATAAACGGAACTTCCTGTGTATCAAAGAAACGATATTTAAAATATACATATAATGTATTCCAGGAATAGTCATCATTTAAGACCCATTCCTTAATCTGCTCATCACTGTATAATTTATTGCCTTCTACTTCGACATTTTTTACGGTAAATACCTTGATTACAATGAGTGCTGCCAGTGCCAGAATCAACAGTGTAGTCAGAAATCCAATCAGGATATGTTTTCTTCTTCTCTTCTTTCTGCGCTCTTCTCGTATCATATCCTATCCCTCCAACTGAATTCCTCTGGAAACACTTAACGCAAGTCCCATTTCTGCTAAGAGGAATGATGCCGAAGTACCACCATAACTGATAAAAGGAAGTGTGATACCGGTATTTGGAATACTGTTTGTTACAACGGCGATATTAAGGATTACCTGAATGGCAATGTGAGCCATAATACCAACCACCAGCAATGCACCATATAAATCTTTCGCATTATTGGCAATTACCATAAAACGCCACAGCATTAAGATAAACAGCAAAATCAGGCAGATTGCTCCAAATAATCCAAGCTCCTCACAGATGATGGAAAATACCATATCATTCTGTGCTTCCGGTACGAACCCAAGCTTCTGCATACTGGCACCAAGTCCTTTTCCAAAAAGTCCTCCAGAACCAATGGCATATAAGCCCTGCATGGTCTGATAACCTTTATCATAATTCTCCGGATGGAGCCAGATTTTGATACGTTCTGCACGATAGCTTGCCAGTACAATAAAGACTGCTCCGAAAGCGAATACTGCGATTGCCATTCCCACAAACTGCGCATATTTCGGGCTTGCCACGAACGCCATTGCCACTGCGATACCCACAATGATAATCGCGGTACTTAAGTTCGTATAAGCAACCGGTCCGACCAGCGGAAGCAGTAAAACCATTACCTTCATCAGTTCCTTCAGATCGCCAATCTTCTTTTGCATGCGGCTGATTACCGTTGCAAGAAAAATAATGACAGCAAGCTTTGCAAACTCAGATGGCTGGAAAGAAAGCGGACCAAGGCGGAACCATCTGGTAGAACCATTTCCATTCGATCCTAAAAAGATAACGGAAACGCACAGTAAAAATGCGCCTATGTATGCCACACCATACAGCCTCTTCCACACATGATAATCAATCTTGGAAACCACAAACATGGCAGCAAATCCAAGGCAGCATGCAAATGCCTGCCGCTTTAGATAATGAGTTCCATCGCCATACTCAATCTGTGCATTATAAGAACTGGTGCTGTACAGCATAACCAGACCAAAACACACTAAGAAAATAATAACAAACAAAAGTGTATAGTCAAAATATTTAATTGTCTTTTTCTTTTGTGCCTGATTTTCTTCCCGGTCTGCGGCCCATAAATCACTACTCCTTTAAATTGCGCACCAAATCCTTAAATATTCTTCCTCGTTCTTCGTAGCTTTTAAACATATCCCAGCTTGCACATGCCGGTGATAATAATACGGCATCACCGGAAACCGCATTGTCATAGCAGATATTTACGGCTCTTCGAGACTGTCTGCGAATACATAATCTGTAAATCCATGTCTCTTTGCACAGTCTGCAATCTTCTCTTTTGTTACTCCGATTAATACTAATTTCTTTACTTTACCATCGAAGCTTTCTATCCATTCATCATATTCAGACTGCTTATCATAGCCACCGCCAATGAGAAGTGTCGGACGGTTCATTGCCTGAATTCCCTTAATTGCTGCATCCGGGTTTGTTCCCTTGGAATCGTTATAGAATTTTACGCCACGTTTCTCCGTAACATATTCAATTCTATGCTCTACTGCCTGGAACTCACGCAGTGTTTTTACAATGACATCCATCGGTACTCCGATACTTATGGTCATGGCAACTGCCGCCATAACATTTTCATAATTATGGGTTCCAAGAATATTTAGCTCATTGACATCAATGACTTCTTCCTCTTTGCCCTCAGAGACATAAATAATCTTCTCACCATTTAAATAACATCCATTCTGTACCGGCTTTTTACTGTCAAACCAGAGCACTTTCATGGATAAGGATTCCCCAAATTTGCGAAGTACTTCATCCTCATAATTTAAGACGCAGACATCGTTTGCTTTCTGATTCTTTGTAATGTCCTCTTTTGCCTTAATATAATTTTCCATGGTATGATGACGGTTCAGATGATCCGGCGTGATATTTAAAATAGCAGATACATCCGGAGCAAAATCTACAATTGTCTCTAACTGGAAGCTGCTGATTTCTGCTGCTGTTACCGTTTCTTCTGTGGTATCTGCCGCTACCGATGTATATGGAATTCCAATATTTCCCACGACTTTTACATCCTTAAAGTAATTGGATAAAATTTCTCCCACCAGTGTAGTGGTTGTCGTCTTGCCATTCGTTCCTGTAATTGCAAGAATTTTTCCCTTTGCCACCTGATAAGCAAGCTCAATCTCACCAATAATCGTAATTTTCTTATCACGCATGGCATTTACCAATGGTAAATCGGTTGGAACACCCGGACTTAACACAACAAAATCCAGTTTATCCATCACTTCTTCCGGAAGGATGCCCACATAGATTTCTGCCTTGGCAAAGCTCTCCGATTTTTCTTTGATTTCTGCTACACTCTGCTTTTCATTTCCTTCAAAAACGAAAATATTCGCATTCTGTTTTTCTAACAGCTCTGCGGCAGCAATTCCACTTTTCCCAGAGCCAAATACCAGTACATTTTTCTCCTGAAATTCCATTTTATTCACTCCTGTCTCTTTATAATCCAATCAATGCAACCAGACATAAGATTGCTGTTACAATTGAAAATACTGCCACTACCCTTGTCTCTGACCAGCCACATAATTCAAAGTGGTGATGAATCGGAGCCATACGGAAAATTCTCTTTCCACCTGTTTTTTTAAAATAGGTTACCTGAATGATAACAGATAATACTTCTACCAGATAAATCAGTCCCACAATCAGAAGGAAAATTGGCATCTGAAGCATATATGCGGTAGCTGCCACAAAACCACCCAGTGCAAGAGAACCGGTATCTCCCATAAATACACTGGCCGGATATACATTAAACAGAAGGAATCCCATCAATGCACCTACTACAGCACAGGTAATCGGTTCGATTCCGCTGTTGGTTCCCACTGCAACTACAGTAAAGAAGGTTGCTACGATAATGGTTACGCTGGTAGCAAGACCATCTAAGCCATCGGTAAAGTTGACTCCGTTTACAGTTCCGATTACTGCAAAATACATGACCGGAATTGCAAGCCAGCCAATATTCCAGTATTTTCCACCGGAAAATGGAAGCAGCATCGTAAGGGAAACATCTGAAAACTTCACCATGTATACCACAAAAACAGTGGTCACTACAAGCTGGCATAACATTTTCTGCCATGCAAGCAGTCCGTCCGATCTGCGCAGCACAACCTTCAGATAATCATCCAGAAATCCAATCACACCAAATCCGACGGTCATAAACAGAATCGGAACAATCTTTGGATAATCTTTTACATAAATCAGACTGGTTACAATAATACTTGCGATAATCATCAATCCACCCATGGTAGGGGTTCCCATTTTCTTCTGATGGGATTCAAGCTCTTTCCGCTCCGTCTGACCAACTTTCAATCTTCTTAAAAAGGAATTACGACCGGTCCTAACAATGCACTCACTGCAAAAGCGATAATAACCGGAAGAATAACATGATACGTCATAACTGCACCTCTTTTTATTTTCTTTTTTGTATATCATTTCAACTTATCTAGTATACGTTATTTAGAGCTTTCCTGCAAGATATCTCCCCAAAGTTTCACGGATTTTCCTGAATTTTCGCATCTTCTGTAACTGGTGCCTGCTCAATGCCAAGATATGGCAGAATATTGGAAAACAAATCCCGGCAGACCGGTGCTGCTATGGTTCCACCATAATAAACGCCTTGTGGATTATTGATAATAATTAAGGCAAGTACCTGCGGATCGTCAGCCGGAGCAAAGCCTAAAAAAGAAGAAATATACCTTTTTTCACTACGCGGAAGCGTCTGGGACGTTGCGGTTTTGCCGCCAATAGAAAAAGCCTTCAAGAGCCGCATTCTTTCCACTGCCCTCAGATACTACTTTTTCCAGCAAATAGCGCATGGTGGTGGAAGTTTCTTCGCTTACAATATGTTCCTTTTGTCCGTAGACAAAAGTATGTGTCACTTCTCCTTCTGCATTTTTCGTCTCCACGCCAAAATGCGGCGTCACACGGTTTCCTCCATTTATAATAGAGGAAACCGTAGTTGCAAGCTGAATCGGTGTAATCTGGAAGGACTGCCCAAAGGACATGGTTGCAAGCTCCACCTGACCGATATTTTCTCTTTTATGCATAATGGTGGATGCTTCCCCGGTAAATCTATATTTGTCCTGGATAATAAACCAAACTGTTCAAAATAATCGCAGAAGCGGTCGGAACCGATACGAAGTCCGATTTCTATGAATACCGGGTTGCAGGAATTCATAATGCCATGGGTAAAATCCTCTGCCCCATGCCCTCCCACTTTATGGCAGCGGATTCTCCTGTCCTCCACAATCTTATATCCCGGACAGTTAAACTGGTCAGAAAGACTTACTTTTCCCTCTTCCAAGGCTGCGGATGCTGTTATTATCTTAAAAGTGGATCCCGGTTCATAAGTGTCATTGATGCACTGGTTTCTCCACATTTTATTTAAAGCATTCTGCTTCTCCTCTTCACTCAATTCCGTGTCAATCTCCGTATTTAAGGCAAAAGGTTCGTTCAGATTAAATTCCGGTACATTGACCATGGCAAGGATTTCGCCATTCTGTGGATTCATCACAAGGATGCTGACACTGTCTGCCTGTTTTTCCTCCCGCACCTTTACTGCCGCCTGCGCTGCATACATCTGGATATTATAATCAAGACTTAAATAAAGGTCATCTCCTTCTACCGGCTCACTCCGCCGCTCTCCGGCATTTTATCTCTACGCCTCTGGCATCTGTCAATGTAAGTATCTTTCCATTGATGCCCTCCAGATATTCATCATATTTTACTTCTATTCCGATAATTCCCTGATTGTCCCCGCCAGTAAATCCGATTACTTTAGAAGCCAGTTCATTATAAGGATAATACCGTTTATAATCTTCATCGATCTTCACGCCCGCCAGTTCATAAGATCGAATCGCATCTCCGGTTTCTTTCTCCACATTCATCTTAATCCGTTCAATGGAACTAACCTTCTCTACCCGCTTCCGCACTGTCTCTTCTGACATGCCAAGCTCTTTTGTTAAAACTGCAATTACCTTTTCCGGGTCTTCTATCTGGCTGTGAATCACAGAAATCGTACATACCGTCTTATTTTCTGCTAAAACCACACCATTTCTGTCATAAATATTTCCTCTTGCCGCCTTGATATCCCTTTCTCTTTCATGGAGGTTCTCCGCCCGGACCCCATAGTATTCTGAACAGAATATCATAAGATACACCAGTCGTCCCATCAGAAATACCATCAGCAGTAATACTGCCACAAAAATAATCATAATTTTTCGTCGGTTAAAGGTTTTATTCCGATAGATGCAAAATCTGTTTTCTTCTTCCTCCTGCATTTTTTGCTGAAACATAAAAACATAACCTCATAAAAGCAGTTATTATAATCTATTACAACTTTTACAAGGTTATGTTGTTTTTCTATTGTGCTACATCCTGTGGCTGTAAACCATCCTCCGGTGGTACTGTTTCCTCTGCAATATCCGGTGTCTGGTCTACCATAGAATCCTCCGGTGCAGAATCCGGAACATCTGTTGTTCCATCTGCCGGTGCCTCTGCCGGATCTGTCTCTTCTGTTACAACAATGTCCTCATCCGGATAAATATTAAGATAAGGCAGTGTCTCTTCGAAAATTCCCTTTGCGATTTCCTGTGCAAAGGTACTGTGAAACTCTTCTTCTGCGTTTGGTTCGTCTACTACTACATATACCAAAGCTGCGGATTGTCTACTGGTGCAAAACCGATAAAGGAAACCAGATAATTTCCCTGTCCTCGAGGAAGCTTCTGTGCTGTTCCGGTCTTTCCACCCATGGAGTATCCCGGCACTTTTGCATATTTTCCGGTACCATCGGAAACCGTTGCATAAAGATACTGTTTTAATAATTCACTGGTAGATGAAGACACTGTTTTCTTTAACAAGGTTCCATTGTCTTCCTGTATGACATTCCCATTTTCATCTGTTATTTTCTTTACCACATGTGGCTGATAATAGTTACCACCATTAATAATGGAACAAAAAGCACTTGCCACCTGTATCATGGTAACATTAAAGTTCTGTCCAAAGGAATTGGTAGCCAGGTTAATGGTGCTTAACTGGTCTTCGGTATAAATTAAGGAATCGGTTCTTGCCTCTCCCGGTAAATCAATGTTTGTCTTGGTACCAAAGCCGAAAATCTGCTGATACTTAGAGAAATTCTCAGGTCCGATATCATAAGACATCTGCATCAGGGCATCATTACAGGAATTCTTTAAGGCATCTTCTACTGTTTCAAGTCCATGTCCGTTGGTATTTACACAGTGAATGTCATGACCGGAGATCGTCTCGTATCCATCACAGATAAAAGTACGGTTCGGGTCTAAAGTTCCGGTATCCAGACCACAGGCTACGGTAAAAGGTTTTACGGTAGAGCCCGGTTCATAAGTATAAGTAATGCAGAAATTAGACCATAACTGGTTTAAAGCATCCAGTTCTGCATCGTCATCCATAGCATCAATTTCTTCCTGGGTATAATAGGCAGACAAATCCCTTGGATTACTACTGTCATAATTTGGATAATTTGCCATGGCAAGCACTTCAGCATTCTGGGGTTCATTACAATAACTCCCACATGTTTACTTCCAGCACCTTCTCTTGCTGAATCCCTGTATTCTTCTTCAAATGCAGCAATCTTATCTTCTACGATTTTCTGGATATTTGCATCAATGGTCAGTGTAACATCATTACCATTCTGGGCATCGATTACTGTCTTCTCAAAATTACTGTCGGAATTCAGATAACCATATTCTCTTCCGTTGGTTCCATTCAGAACACTGTTATAGGAATTTTCCACTCCATTCATTCCCAGATTACCGCTGGTAGTAAATCCTACTACCGCACTGGCTAGAGAACCATATGGATATTCTCTCTGGTATTCTTTTTCAAACCAGACTCCATTAATTTTTCCTTTTTTCTCTGCATCGCCGCTCTTCTTATCGGAAGCTTCCTTTTCTGCCGCCTGCATATCTTCAAACGCCCGAATCTCTTCATAGCTTAATTTCTTTGCCAGAACATTGTACTGGCTCTTTGGCTTATCCGTAATCAGATTACGTAAATCGGTTTCATTCAGTTGTGGGAAACAGGTTATCAGTGCATCGATGGTCGGGTCAATATCTGCCGAATCACTGTTTAATACCTTACAGTCTAATATCACATTGTATACATCCACGCTGGTTGCCAGTATCGTTCCCTTGCAGTCTGTAATATTTCCACGCTGATAAGGAATGACCGTACTGTCATATTTCTGCTGGGATAATACTTTCTTTTCGTATTTCTTTCCACTGGTGTGTTCAATATACATTAATCTTACAATTAATCCCAACAAAAGTAGTGCTATTATTACAAACAGCACTACAAGTTTCTTTTGCATTTTCTTGCTAAATTTTGCTATTTTCTTTCCGCCGCGTCTCTTTCCTGCCATTTTACCACCACGTTTGTTTCCTACTTATTCGGAATATCCTCAAACTGATTCATATAATCTTCTTTATCAACCGTATAATGTATAATCTGGTCCGGTCCCGCATAGCTCATGCCAAGCTGGTTCATTGCTATATCCTTGATGGTTGCAAGATCTACTGCTGTCTCGATTCTTTTTTCTGCCGCATCATTATCTGCCTTTAATTCAGCTACCTGACTTTCTAATGCAGAAATTGTCTTTAAATGCGTTGTAATTCCAGACTGCAGACGGATATACAGCACTGCTGCCACACACATAACCAGCAGCGATACAGATAAAAATGCCACATAACCCAAATCCATATGTGCTGACTTCTCCTGATTCTTCTGCGCCATACGTCTGTTGCGCTGTCTGATTTCCTCCCGCTGCTTTTCTTCCTGTTCTCTGCGGTAATCCGGTGCAGCTTCTAATTTACGGACAGTGTTTCCATCTATGTAAGTCTGTGTTCGATAATTTCTTCTTGTCTTCTCCATTTTCACGTCTCTCCCTAGTCATTGATATGCCGTTCAAATACTCTTAATTTTGCGCTTTTTGCTCTCGGATTCTCTTCCATTTCAGATTTCGTTGGAAGAATCGGTTTTCTAGTGATTACTTTTCCTTTTGGTTTCTTGCCACATACACACACCGGAAATTCTTTCGGACAGGTACATGGATTTTCATTTTTGCGAAAGATGTTCTTTACAATTCTGTCTTCCAGGGAATGGAAGGTAATGATACAGATTCTTCCATCTTCCTCTAAAAGGTCTATCATCTCATCCAGGGTATCCGATAAGACTTCCAGCTCACGATTCAGTTCAATACGAATTGCCTGAAACGTTCTCTTTGCCGGATGTCCGCCAGTACTCTGTACTTTCATCGGTATGGATGCCCGGATAATTGCGGTCAGCTCTCCGGTTGTCTCAATTGGTTTCTTTGCCCGGGCTGCGACAATATGCTTTGCAATATTCTTTGCGAACCGGTCTTCCCCATAGTCTCTTATGATACGATACAGCTCTGATTCACTGTAATCATTTACAATATCTTTTGCCGTTAATGTCTGACGCTGATCCATTCTCATGTCCAGTGGTGCATCTTCTTCCCGGTAGGTAAATCCACGCTCCGGTGTATCTAACTGAAAGGAAGATACTCCCAGATCAAGAAGAATTCCATTTACCTTCGTCACTCCGATACGGTTCAATTCTTCTTTCATATTGCAGTAATTGCTGCGGATAATGGTTACTTTATCAGAATAATCCTTTAACCGCTCACTGGCTGCTGCAATTGCATCTTCGTCCTGGTCAATGCCTATCAGCCTTCCGTTCTCATTCAGCCTTTTTACAATTTCGGAAGAATGTCCCGCTCCACCGAGCGTTCCGTCTACATAAATTCCGTCCGGGCGAATATTCAGATTGTCTATGGTCTCATGCAAGAGAACCGATGTGTGTTTAAATTCCATGTTCACTCCTTTAGATACTCAAGCCAAGTTCTGCCATGTGTTCTGCAACTTCATCCATGTCATCATAAGTATTGGTATCCTGCCATCTGTTCTTGTCCCAAATCTCAATTCGCTTTAAGACTCCGACTGATACGACTTCTTTCTCTAATCCGGCAAATTCTCTTAACACTGCCGGAAGAAGAATTCTTCCCTGCTTGTCCACTTCACAGGTTGTTGCTCCTGCAAAGAAAAAACGTGAGAATTTTCTTGCATCTTTTGAGGTAAGTGGTACGTTGCGGAATTTTTCTTCAATGTTCTGCCATTCTTCATTTGGGTACACAAAAAGACACCCATCCAAACCCTTCGTTACTACAAACTCATCACCGAGCTGTTCTCTGAATTTGGAAGGAACAATCATTCTGCCCTTGGCGTCTATGTTGTGACTGTACTCTCCCATGAACATTGTCAAACACCTCAGTCCGGTTGCTATTTATCCACAAAGTTATCAACTTATCCACCACTTTGTGCCATTTTCAACCACTTTCCTCCACTTATGAATACATATTACCCCACTTTTGGGAAAAAATCAATATACTACACATAAAAATGCACAAAAAAAAAAGCACATTTCTCAATGTACTTCTTTCCACTTACTCTTTACTTTTATCTTATTGGTACAAGTTCTTTTTTGCTCACATAGCGATACATAGTTCTCAATCAGTCTGTCCACTTCCAGGCTCAGGTCATAGCATTCATCCATACTTTTCGCTCGTTCCAGTGCTTCATCCAGTCGGATTCTTGCACGTTCAATCGCAATGCGAAGTGCTTCCCTTTCATCCATAAGCATTTCTCCTATGCTGTGTCCCATCTCTGTGTTGTTCTTTGTAAATTCATTTTACTCTGCTCATCACCAAAAATCAAACAAAATATAACATCTTTTTTCGTCAATATTCGACAGCAAGCGGCATTTTTTCCTTATGCTGTGTTTTATAAAATAAATCGGCAATGGCCTCCACCAGCATCCGGTTGGTTGCTACTATATTCGAATATCTGTTTCTATATTAATTTTTCTTCCAAGATACTGTTTATGCCTCTCTAAAATATATTCATACAGTGCCTCTGCATCAGAAAAATCAGCCTGCACTTTTTCCCCTGCTTCCATATTCCGGCTCATGATATAATTTTTAAGGCTTCGCTTCAATTGTTCTTCATAGGAACAATGATCCTTTAAGTTTCCCGGATAAATCTTGTTATGCGGATAAGTAAAATAATCAGCTACATAATGCGTTACCTGCCCGAGATTCATATAATACCGGCGTTTACGGGTCAGTTTCCCCTGCTGTTTACCGAAAATCAATTGATTCACCATCTTTTCACATCCGGAAACGTCCCATTGATTTCATGTTTCTTATATACAAAAGATGGTTTGCAATCCGGCAGAATGCTGCCAATATAAAAAAGACAGTCTATGTTTCTTAAGTTCTTCATCCTCTGTATTCTTTGCAATATAACGTGCCAGCAAAATATGTGATTTTTTCTCATTTGCTTCCTCCTGTTTACCATCTACACCTTACACACTACTTCTGCTTTATATATGCTTCAATCACATTATACTTTCTTTCATCTCATTTACAATAGTATTTTTCTTAAGATTCTTCTAAATTTCTGTGTCCAATCTGTTAAGAGTAGACACAGAAATATTTTGCTAAAACTTACTGATATTCCACTTTTTAGGAACAACAGAAGCTTGCACACTCTGTTTCCATACAGGTACAGGCATTCGTTCCGGCTACCTGGATGTCTTGCATGACATTTTCTTCCTTCATTGAATTTACAGTTTACTGCCTCACAGGTAACATCGCTCATCTTAGGCGGTTTACCGGTCGAATTGGCACATCCACAGTTTTTCTTCTCTTCAAAACTTCCACAGCTTGTCTCGCTGTTGCGGTTTGCATGTGCACCCTCTACCGTAATATTTCCACGGCAACAGCAATCATCTTTCTGGAAACTGCAGCTTCTTACAGAACATTTTAATTCTGTCACAAAAATCATCTCCTTTCTTTTTGTTACACGTTTAGTATCTCCAAAGGAAATCTTTTTATGTTACCAACTTCATGAAAAAAAGAATGTACCTTGACACATTCTCGTGCCTGCGGCGGTCGCTTTCCTGTAAAGCAAAAAAGACTGTTGTCCGGTGCAAATGCCAGCAACAGTCTTTTTGAATCCATATAAATTATAAAATTAAAAATTAGATTTTATTGCATTTTTATTTTTCTTCTGCAACTTCTTCCTTACGGATTTCCTTTGTACGAATCTCTTCGCAGATTGCATCAATGAATTCTCCTAAAGGTTTTACGCCTTCATCTCCTGCAAAACGGCTTCTTACGGATACGGTTCCGTTCTCTGCCTCCTGCTGACCAACTACCAGCATGTACGGCAGCTTATCCAGTCTTGCTTCACGAATCTTGAATCCGATTTTCTCAGAACGGTTATCAACCGTTACATCTACATCATGAGCTGCTAATTCTTTTCTTACCTGCTCTGCATAGTCTGCATATTTTTCAGAAATCGGCAATACTCTTACCTGTTCCGGGCAAAGCCAGGTTGGGAATTTTCCTGCATAATGTTCAATCAGCCATGCAAGGGTACGCTCATAACATCCCATGGATGTACGATGGATAATCCAAGGAAGTACTTTCTCACCCTTCTCATCGATATAGTACATGCCAAACTTCTCTGCACTTGCACAGTCAAGCTGGATCGTGATCATTGTGTCTTCTTTGCCATATACGTTCTTAGCCTGAATATCAATCTTTGGTCCGTAGAATGCAGCTTCCCCATCTGCTTCTGTATACTTGATGCCATTCTTATCCATAACATCACGCAGATACTGCTGGGTACTGTTCCAATATGCTTCGTCGCCCAGATATTTTTCTTTGTTGTTCGGATCCCATTTGGACAGACGGTAAGTAACATCTCCATCGATACCAAGTGTAGTCATTACATAATGGCAAAGCTCCGTACATCTGGTAAGTTCTTCTTCCGCCTGTTCCGGGCAAAGAATAATATGTGCCTCTGTAATAGTAAACTGTCTGACACGGGTAAGTCCATGCATCTCTCCGGAGTCCTCATTCCGGAACAATGTAGAAGTCTCTGACATCCGATATGGCAGATCTCTGTAAGAGTGCTGTTCATTCATGTATACATAATACTGGAATGGACAGGTCATCGGACGCAGTGCCATTGTCTCTTTGTCGTCGCTGTCCTTATTTAAAATGAACATTCCATCCATGTAGTGATCCCAGTGTCCGGAAATCTTATAGAGGTCACTCTTTGCCATCAGCGGAGTTCTGGTACGTACATAACCCCACTCTTTATCCTCTAAGTCTTCTATCCAACGCTGCAGTTTCATAATCATCTTGGTTCCCTTTGGTGTAAATAAAGGAAGTCCCTGTCCGATAACATCAACAGTGGTAAATAATCCCATTTCACGGCCTAAGTTTGTTATGGTCACGGCGTTTGGCATCTTCTAATTTCTCTAAGTATTCTTTTAACTCTTCCTTCTTATTAAAAGCAGTACCATAAATTCTCTGTAATCTTGCTTTTTCAGAATTACCTCTCCAATATGCCATGGAAGATGATGTCAGCTTAAATGCCTTTACGCCCTTGGTTGTCATCAGATGTGGCCAGCACATAAATCTACGAAGCCGCCCTGGTCATAGAAAGAAATTTCTTCTCCCTCTGGTAATTCTTCAATCAGTTCTACTTTGTATGGTTCATTACGTTCCTGCATGAATTTGATTGCTTCCTCTCTTGGAAGTGTGAATCGTTTTAATTCATGACCTTCCTTGATAATCTTCTTCATCTCTGCTTCCAGATTATCGAGGTCTTCTCTTGAAAATGGGGCATGATCAAAATCATAATAGAATCCATCTTCAATTGCCGGTCCGATCGTAATCTTGGCATCCGGGAATAATTTCTTTACCGCCTGAGCCAGTACATGGGATGCAGTATGGCGGATTACCTTTAATCCTTCTTCATCACTTGCTGTTATAATATTTAAATTGCAGTCCTTGTCAAGAACGGTTCGTAAATCCACCACTTCTCCGTCTACTTCACCGGCGCATGCAACTCTTGCAAGGCCTCTGCTGATATCGGCTGCAATGTCATACACCGATTTTGCTTCACTGTACTCTTTCACTGAACCGTCTTTTAATGTGATTTTCATGTTCAAGTCTCCTTTTCTTATTATATTGGTATTAAAACTACGAGAAACACGCTTTGCGAGTTTCTCGAGTTATCGCGGTGCTCGCCAAATCTGCATGCAAGCATGCTATTTTTCTCGCTACTCGCGTAAACAAAGAATGTGCCTTGACACATTCTCGCGCCTGCGGCGGTCGCTTGCGACATTTACCTTATACGCCGCAGTGCGCATCCTCGCGGAGCGTTTTTTACTTTAAAGGAAAGCATTTTCCTGTAAAGTAAAAAATCCCTGATGCATAAAATTTATGCATCAGGGACGATACTCTATCGTGGTTCCACCCTGCTTGCTGTACTTATCGTACAACCGCTCATTCTGATGATAACGGAATCACCGGACCGGATTGGGGTCACTCAGAGCTGGTCTTCACATTACACTCCATCAGAATACTCTCACCAACTGTATTCCTCTCTTTGACTTCCTGTCATGCTACTCGTCTCTTCTTTGTTTTGTCCTTTTGACAAAAGCTATTGTATACTCTTTTTTCTGCTATGTAAAGAGTTTTTCTGTGAAATATTTTCCAAATGTTTTCCAAAATATTTTATTCTTATCTTCCGCAGCAGAATTTATATTTCTTTCCACTTCCACAAGGACACGGATCATTTCTTCCAACTTTCTTTCCAACTACAACAGTGCCGGATTTCTTCTGCTCTAAATAAAGCTTTCTCTTGGTATCTGCATCAAAAATTTCATCCCACTGTGGTAATTCATAGAGCCAGTCAGCCTTGGCATCTACCATGTTCTTGTATAATTTTTTCTTTATCGAATGCAAGGCTTACCTTGGTATCCTCTTCCATAGTATCAATTGGGTTTGGTGTTACCAGGCTGTCATTGATTCCATCTAAGAATCCAGTCATATCCATAATGCTGAGGTCGTATTTCTCTGCCAGCTCTTTTACAGTTCCTTCTACCTTCTCATCCGGGTTTGTTAAAAGCTTCTCATATACGCCCTTCTCTAACATAAAATATCTCTGCCAGAACTTCTGTAATTTTCCTCTATCTGCCTGCTGATCATAAGCAATCTTCTGCCATTCTTCTAATAATGCCATTGTTCATATCCATCCTTTAATCCATATTTAGTCGTATAACGCTTGTTTCAGTATAGCATATTTTGTGCTTTTTTCAAGTATTTATCCTCTGCAACTTTACATTTTCTGATTGACTATCCGCTGTCAAATGTTAAAATAATGTATATTGCTTTTTTCTAAAAACAGGTCATCAAAGAAAGTTGAGGTCATATATGAAAAAGACAAAACAGATTCTTGCAATTATCGGTGTTGTACTCTTAGTTGCCCTCTATGTTTCCACTCTTGTTTTTGCATTGATTGGAAGCGATCTTGCCACAAACTGTCTTAAGGCTTCCATCTATGCCACTGTGGTTGTCCCGGTTCTCATCTGGGCTTATACCATGGTATACCGCTTACTTAAGAATCATTACTCTTTAAGAGAAGATTTGGATTCCATCAAAAAAGAAGCTTCCGGGCAGGATGCTTCCGCAAAAACTTCAAATGAACCAAACATCAAAAAAGAGGATTGCGAATAACCACAATCCTCTTTTATAACTTGTCCACTTCTTAAAACTAAGCAAGTTTTGTTTTTGCAAGCTCTGCTAATGTTGCAAATCCTTCTGCATCATTTACAGCCATCTCTGCTAACATCTTACGGTTCATGTCAACACCAGCTAATTTTAAACCGTACATAAACTTGCTGTATGAAAGACCGTTCATTCTTGCTGCAGCGTTGATACGTGCGATCCATAACTGACGGAACTGTCTCTTCTTCTCTTTTCTGCCTGCATAAGAACTTGTTAAGGCTCTCATTACAGACTGCTTTGCTACACGATACTGCTTGGAACGTGCGCCTCTGTAACCCTTTGCTAATTTTAATGTTCTATTATGCTTTTCCTTGCGCCCATTCCGCCTTTTACTCTTGCCATTATGCTTTCCTCCTTATCTTATTCCTATAAATATGGTAAAATCTTCTTCATGTTCTTAACGTTTGTTGCATCGGTCATTGCCGGCTTACGAAGATTTCTCTTGTTCTTGGTTGTCTTCTTGGTTAAGATATGTCTCTTGTAAGCTTTATTTCTTTTTAACTTTCCGGTTCCGGTTGCTTTGAAACGCTTTGCAGCTGCTCTGCTTGTTTTCATTTTTGGCATGATATATTCCTCCTTAAAATCATTATCTTTTCTCTGCCAGCACCATACCGATGCTTCTGCCTTCGACCTTTGGTGCTTTTTCCACTACTGCAATATCTGCAAGTGCTTCTGCAAAATCATCCAGAATATGTTTGCTTGCCTGTACATGTGCCATTTCTCTACCACGGAAACGAAGTGTAACTTTTACTTTATTTCCTTTGGAAATGAACTTTCTTGCGGCATTCATTTTGGTATTCAAATCATTGGTATCGATATTTGGAGAAAGACGAACTTCTTTTAATTCAACCGTTTTCTGTTTCTTACGTGCTTCCTTCTCTTTTCTTGCAAGCTCATATCTGTATTTACCGTAATCGATAATCTTACATACAGGTGGCTTTGCTCCAGGAGCAATCTTTACTAAATCAAGTTCTGCTTCCTGTGCCAGCTTATATGCTTCTCTTGCTGACATGATACCTAACTGTTCACCATCCGCGCCAATCAGGCGGACTTCCTTATCTCTGATTTGTTCATTGATCATTAACTCGCTAATGGTCGTACACCTCCAAAATTAAATTCACCACAGCTTTGCCAGACAACTTTCCGTTTATTTCCGCAAAAAAAGTGGATAGACAGACTATCCACTTCAAAATGATTCGCTCATTGCATACTCATTATAAACACTTAGTCACTTGATTGTGCTAAGGTGAGAGTGGATACTCTACTTTCTTCAACTTGCTTATAGTACCATATGTCATTTCGTTCGTCAAGCATTATTTTTACCGATATTCGCTTCTGATATTTTCCGCCCTCTCAATAATCGTTTCCGGGAACCCGGTAAAGGAAAGCAGGCGGATTGCATTCTGGGAATTTGCCGGTCCCTTCTGCAATTTATAATCAAATACAATATCCTCTTCTCCAAACTCTTCGGAAAAATGATAATTGTCATAACCAATTTTTTCAAGCTCCGTCAATTCCTTATCATGGGATGCCACAATTGCAATGCAGTTATGATGTGCCAGATATTCCATGATTGCTTTTGAAGCTGCAATACGCTCCTGGGTATTGGTTCCTCTTAAGATTTCATCAATAATACAGATAACCAGTTCATCCTCCGACAAAGTCCAGGATACGTTTTAAATATTTAATCTCTTTGATAAAATAACTGTCACCGGATAAAATATCGTCTCTTACCGCCATGGAAGTAATCATTTTTGCATGAGGCAGGTGCATTCTTTTTGCGGTGCAGGTATGAATGCTCTGTGCCAGTATCACATTGACAGCTATGGTCTTGATAAAGGTTGACTTACCGGAAGCATTGGAGCCTGTGATAATGCAGTTATGCTGAAGTTCCATAGAATTGGTCACTGCTCCATGAAGCAGCGGATGATAAATTTCTTCCATCTCAAGCTGCTTTGTTTCCTCATATTCCGGTACTGTCACAAGAGGCAGACTCTTTCGGAAAGAGCCTGTGCTGATCGCTGCATCCAGTTCTCCTACCACCCGGTAAATCTTAAGATAAACATCCTGGTTATCCATAAACTGATTCAATACTTTCATATAAGTAAGGATATGCCACTGGGTTACTCCCAGCAGGAAATCCTGCAGCATTTCAAACACATCTCCCATGGCATTTCTACTCTGGATATTTAGCAGAAATGCCTTCTTATCCATTTTGTCAAATACCGGAAGCAGCGGTGCCAGTTCCTCACAAATTTTGTCTTTCCGGTATTCCTGCTCCAGTTCTCGTGCTACCGTAATCAGGTATGCCGCCGTTCCCATCATATGAATCTCCTGGTCAAACTTCAGCCGGACCGTAAAGATATACACCGACAAATTCACAAGAAATACTACCACCAAAGCTGACAGAGCATATATATTATGAAATACGACTGCCGCCACAACAACTACCACCAGCAATATCCGGAGCATCTGATAAACCCAGAGATTTGAAATTGCAAAATCCTCTACTGTCTGGATAAAGGATGGAATATAGTAAGCCTCGTCTCTCTTTCCAAGCTTTGACAAAGTTTCTTCCAGATGATAGCGTTTTTCATCATCTGCTTCACAAAAAGCTATTCTTTTTTCTAAAAGCTCCTCTTCATCCTTCGTCTGCTTCGCATAATGAAGCTTTGCATATAAAATTTCTTCTCCCATGGTGGAATCACAGTTGTTGATTCTCTGGTACACATCATCCATATTAAGGTCATTCCATGTGACCTCATCCACCTGTTGTGTTCCATCCACAGTATCCAGATAATTTCTTATCAGTTCTCTTTTGAATTCCTTTTTCTCAGGTTCTTTTCCATATTTTTCTTTCAGTGTCCGTTTGCAGCGGTTCTTCCAACTTTCTTTTGTCTTAATTGCTGAATAAGTAAATCCTGCAATCATAATTACTACAAGGATTGCTGCTTCCATTTCTTCGCCTTCCTACTGCATGATTCCAATGGTATCTATCCAGTAAATATTATCTTTATCCATAATTCCATTTACAGTAACGGTATCTCCCTCATGCAGGAAAATCAATTGTTCATTATCAGAAAACTTCTGCCAGTATACCATACCGTCGTCTCCTGCCAGATAAACATAGGTCTCTCCTGCAATCTCAACATACTGTATTTCACTGATTACAAAACTTCTTGTCTCTGTCTCACCTTCCGGAATTATTTTTCCCTTGGCTGCTGTCTGTGCATTACCTGCAGTACTGTTGCTGTCTCCGGAAGAATTTTCTGCCTCTTCCGGATTCCCAGTGTGTTCTGTACCATCACTGCCTGTCATCTTACGATACTTTGCAAAGCACTCATCGAGACTGGCTGCTGTTGTTACCATATTATAAGATTCTACATTTACCATGCCATAAAGCTTCACTATGCCGCTGGCATCTTTTAATACCATAATATAAGTCGGCTGACCATCTACATTAATCAAAGACGGGAAAGATGCACGGTATCCTTTCTCCTGCACTTCTCCTTCTGCAGCAGCCATTGCAGAGCTTTCATCTGCTCCTGCAATACTGTAATAATGTGCTTCTGAAGTCCGCTCATTTACCAGTATAAACCCGATATTGGAGGCATCATCATTGACGGAAGTAACTCCGGTATAAATCCAGATATCCCCGTCTTTGGCAACATAACCGAAGTTTGCTTCGTAAGATTCCTCATCTCCGTCTTCATCCTCTACTACCGTTTCCGTACATTTCTTACAGCCTTTTTTGCCGAAGATGCTGTTCATAAATCCATTAGATAATTCTCCATACCAGTTATACTGTTCCACCAGAAGATCCCCGTCAAAGACATCATCCATCCAGTTCGGCACTTCTGATGCATCATAATACTGACAGTCTCCGCTGATTGGGTCACAGCTGATTGCACCCTCGACGGTTTCTCCACCAAATAAACCGATGGTGTATTTGTATACACTGGCAATATAGTATGGGTTTCCATCTTCGTCCACTTCAAAATGAAGATTTCCGAAAAGTTTATCCGGGTAATTCATACGGATATGCCTTCTTAAATCCTTGCCAAAGTAAGCAGACGGAACATAAATCATTCCTTCCTTTACCGGAACATACTGCGCCTTCTGCCCTACCGGATCAACAGTTATATAACCCGGAACACCATTTTCCTTATTTCCCATATATTTAAAGAAGCCGGCATACTCTAATGCAGATACTTTCGTTGGTGCCCCCTGATAATCAATCTGTGTGTAGTCTTCCGATACATTATACTGGCTCACCACTTCTGAAAGGCTTCCGATTTCACGATTACCCAGCAGCACTGCACTGTCCGTATCCATTAATGCAATCTTTGATACAGAAGATGCTGTATTGATATCGCTGTTAAAATCACTGTCTTCGATGGTCAGGATATCTGCATATGCCTGTGCATGGAACATTTTGCTGCCATAAAATAAAAGAATCAGGAACAGAATTCCGATTACTCCAACTGCTGCAAAAATACCGTTTACCGGCTTTTCCAGCTTTCCTGCGGACTTACCTTCCGCCTTCCTGGCTGCCGATACCAACGCACCTATTATTCCTAACGGGAATAATATAACGCCTAATACAAACAGCCATAAACCTCTGGAATGAATATTAAGTGCCGGAAGCAGGAGATAATACATCACTGCCACCCATAAAATATAAATAACCGGAAGCACAATGGACAGCCCCTTTACATGAGGCAGCTTTACCTGCATTGTTTCAAACTCCATTTTCTTCTTTTTCTTTGCCATACCTAATCTCCCTTTTCTTCTTTGCAATTATCATTGTATTATTTAATTAATACAATAACTCAATTTTAAAATAATGTCAAGCGGGAACTTTCTTCAAATGGCTGGCAACGAAAAACAGCAGGACGACAAAATGTATTTTCATTTTCTATCGTCCTGCCTGCAATACTTATTTATATTATTTTTTAAGCTCTTGCTGCTTTGCTATCACGCTTTTTATTCTGGATAACCATACATGCTACTGCAGCTGCGGTAACAGCCAGTGCCAGAATTCCCATTGGAAGATCTTTCTCACAGTCTCTCAAGAAAAACAGCACTGCCATAGCAATTACATATATAACAGCAATGATTCCATCTACTATCTTCATACTTTCTGCCTCCTGCTTTTATATTTTTCTTCTGACGAAGTACTGCCCTTACTACATTATATCCTGCAAATACAATCGTAAGAATCATCATAATCCAATGGATGATACAGTTATCTTCTCCCGCCGGATTTGCCGCCAGAGGAACTGCTTCATCTTCTAATGCAGTTACTTCCTGTTTTGCATTATCGTCCGTTACATTCGCCAGCGGAACCTCTTCATCTTCTAAAACCACCGGTTCTTCTGCGTCCTGTGGCTGTTGTGCTGCCTGCTGCTGTCTGACTGGTGTCTGTGCCACCTGGTATTTGTGTAACCGGGGTCTGTGCCGGGGTTACCGGTGTCTGTGCTGCTGTCTCCGGCTGTGTATTATTGTCTGCCGGAGTTACCGCTGTTTCTGATGATGCTGGCTGGGTTGGATTTGCCGGCTGTGCCGGTTCCGTTGATTCTGCCGGCTGGGTTGATTCGGCTGGCTTGGTTGGTTCGGTCGGCTGGCTTGGTTCGGTCGGCTGGGTTGGTTCGGTTGGTCCACTGGTTCAGTCGGCTCAGTTTCTTTCTCCTTTTCATCAAAAGAAGCATACACTACGGTACTATCATTTAAATCTGCAACATTTACTTTACTGCCATCTTCTAAAGTCCAGCCGGTAAATTCATAGGTTGTTGTCTCTGTCTCTGCCTTTACAGGATCTGTTACAGAAACTTCCGTTCCCTTTACTTCGCGTACTTCCTGATATACATTTCCGTCTACCATAAAAGTAACGGTATAACTGTTATCAACAATTTCTCCATCAATATGCCAGGAATTCGGATTAATCATCCGGTACCATTCGATGCGGTAGAATCTTGCATCATCCCCTGCAATGCCACTGTTTGCTGCATATGCATCTAAAACAGATGCAAGGGTTACCGGCATCTTTCCATCATAATTCTTTTCTGCATCAAAAGACACTGGTGCAGTAAAACCGGACATATCCGTTGTCACTTTCAGCTGATTTAAAGAAACTGCTGCTCTTCCCACATAATCATAATTTGCTGTTGCATCACCAACTGTTCCTTCCGGACGGACAGTTCCTGCTTTCCGGATGTAGAACTCTGCCTTCTGTGTAAATGTATCTGCTACCTTTACATATACGTTATAACCCTCTATATTGCGGAAAAGTTTTGTATATGTTGTCACTACACCTGCATTTTCATCCTCTAAGATGAATCCACGGATTACGCTTTCCTCTGTGGTTGCATAATCTGCTGCTTCTTCTAATACAGCCGGGTCTAAAATACAGTTTCCGCTTAACAGCAGCAGTTTTCCATTTCCATATTTGGCATATACTTTTGCACGAATCTTACTGATTCCAAAGCTTACATTTACAGTTCCACTATAGTTACCGGTAAAGGTTACGGTTGCCAGCGCAGTTCCCTCTTCTACATTATCTTTGTAATTACCAACAGTATAATCGTTTCCTGCTGTTAATACTTTCCCATTATAAGTTACAGTTACATCTTCTTCACTGAGTGTTACTGCTTTTCCGGTATAATATTTTTCCTTTGCAGTTGCAATCACGCTGTCATTTTCCACTTCTTTCGGAAGAATGGTATAGGTTGTATTTACCGTTCCTTTATAGTTACCGATTCCGGTAATTGCTGCTGATGTCTCTCCTGCATTTGGATTACTTCCACTGTATATTACAGTATAATCTTTTCCTTCTACTAATGTTTTGTCTCCATCCTTTACCACAACTGCAACTGTGTTTCCGGTATACTCAGTATCCTTTGCAGTTACCATTTCATTCGTCAACGTTTTCTGCCGGATAGTAAAGGTTGCTTCATTACTGTCTGCGGATTCAAATTTCTTTGCACTGGCTGTTGCAATTACCGTATAAGTTCCTGCATCCACCGGTGCCTTGCTTAATTTGTTTCCCGCCTCATCATAATAAGTATAAGTAATGGAAATGCTTGGATTTTTTTCAATTCCCCAGCTGTATGCATTCGCATCACAGCTTAAGTTTTTTTCTCATCATTACTGCCATTATATTCAAAATCACTGGCTGTAAGATTTGCATACAATGCTTTTAAATAGGTTCTTACCGGTACAATAAATACAGTCTCTTTATAGTTCTCTGCTGCATCTCCTTCCGGCACAAATACTACATGATGGTCTACATCTTCAAAGATTGCAGTTCCGGTAGTATTAAACCACAGTGTCTCATCCGGGCTCTGCCACTCAAAATGGCCTTCCAGTTCCTGGTTCTCATCATTGACCGCTACTGCCATTCCGCCATTCAGATGGGACTCTCTCAGTTTTCCGGACATATGATTGATTGTTGCAGATGGTTTTTCCTTAATTACTGCCTCTGCCTTATTTACAGTTACCGTATAAGTCCTGCTTCCTGCCTCATATACATCTGTTGCCGGTGTTGTAATCGTATAAGTATAAGTTCCTGCATTTAAAATCTCTTTGTCACAGGTTCCAGCAATACCACTCTTTGGACCATCCTTTACAAAGTTCTTTGCATTCAGTGTCTGGACTTTTCCGTTATAAGTCAGATTTGAAATGCTCTCTTCAAATACCGGAGTTCTCTTACTGATTTTAATGGTATATTTTTCTGTTTTCCATTGAAAGAGATAATTCTTATACTTGCACTTCAAGGTAACTGTTCCTGTCTTATCCGCAGTTACAGATACCTCTTTCTTATTTGTATTTTTTAATGTTACCTTATCTTTTCCACTGGTAACACTCCATTTGGTTTCGTAAGCAATCCATGCAGAACACTCGATTTTTTCTTCGTATCCTGCAGCTGCATCGTAATTGTATTATTCTTTTCGGCAGCTTTTACTGTCATCCCGGTTATTCCGGATAAGGACAATACCATCAATGCCGCCATTACAAAAGCTGTAATTCTTTTTCCCAACATTTTGGCTACTCTCATGTTTTTTCTCCTTTTATTCATTTTATCCATTTCCTGTTGATTTATGAATTGTATAACCAATCATAGCCTACTCTGTGTTATAAAAAGCGTTATATTTTTCTATTTTTCTTTATTCTTCCGAATTGTACTTAAATCTTCCTGTTTGTATTGTATTTCTCCTCGTATCTACTCGTCTGTTCCATTCACCAATACCTTATGATATTTCACATATTTCTTTCCAGCCGTCCGTTCCATGTTGTCATTGATTCTTTCTATCACAAGTCCGCAATTTTCTTCTTCAATACCTATTAAAAGTATCAGATACTGGTTTGTGCTGTACCTGGTATACAGGTCACCGCTGCGCAGGGAGTTTTTCAATGCCTGCTCCAGTTCTGCCCGGATGTATTCGAAATGAACACCACCTTCTGAAGCATACCCCTTCCCATCGGTAATGGTGCTCATAAGAAGCCACGCACTCTTTCCCGTACGCTGCAAAACCCGTTTTGCAAAGCGGTAATTTTCAATGAAAACAGGATACGAACAGTAAAATGCTCCTTCTCTCTCTCTTCTTCCAACTTCTCCTGTATTGCCTGAATATGAGTGGCATCCTCCGTAACACAGCTGCTGATTCGTTTTAATTGTTCCAGCATAGACTTTGAAGGCTCACTGCCAAGCTCTGCCAGCAGCATTTCTTCTGTCTTATGATATAATGCCACCGCCTCTTTGGAACGCTTCATGGCAATCAATGCCTCCATCTGGTATACCTGCCAATCATCCAGTGGATAAAGAACCGCTGCTTTTTCTGCTATCTCATATAATTTCTGATACTCCTGCTCATCCCGGTAAATTCCGCACAGTCTCTTTACACAGGACATATATAATTTCCGGTATTTCGTTGCCCAGAAAATTACCCATTCTGATGCTCCCAGTGCCGGCAAAAATTCTCCACGGTACAGCCTGACTGCTTCCTCTAATTCTGTTTTTCCAAAATCTTCCGCCTGTTTCAATGCATGCTCTGCCTTCTCTTCAAAAGAAATGCAATCACAATGATACGGAATTTCCGGCGTCCAGCAATAAACTCCCTTTCGGCTTATAATATAATCGCTCTCCGGCAGTCCCTGCTCCTTAAGCAGTTTCCGCACCCGGAAAAGAATTGCCCGGAAACTGTTGGATGGGTTTGCAACCTCCTCATTTTCCCAAAGTCTTCCCACCAGTTCTTCCCTTGTTACCCCTTCTGTACCCGCATGCAGAATGATCTGAAGCAGCCGGTTCGTCTTTGTCGTTGATTTCCGGTCTATGATAAAGGAATGATTTCCATATTGCATTCGAAATGTTCCAAGCATACTTACTTCTAAATTTTTTTCATGCTTCCTGCCCCCTGCAGATTATTTTTCCTAATTGCAGTATATAGGACTTTGTTTTTATACGCAAAAGATTTTTCTCATTTCTTCCGGATTGTCAAAACGAAAGATTACTCTTATAATCATATTCATAAATAATTCTAAAAAATAATTATTTCGAGCTGTTAGAAAGGATTATACCATGGAAACAGGATTTATTGATTTACATATACATTCAACCTGCTCTGACGGAACTTTTACCCCATCTGAGCTGGTTCATGAAGCCATACGTCATTCGATATGTGCCTTTGCCCTTACTGACCACGACTGTATCGATGGTATTAAAGAAGCACAGGAAGAAACCTTGCGGCTTAACTCCCCGGATGCACCGGAAGTCATTGCCGGTGTTGAACTCTCTTGTGAACTGGATGACCGTGAAATCCATATGGTCGGGCTATATATTAACCCGGACGATAAAGTATTTAATAACAAATTAAATGCATTCCGTTCTTCCCGCACAGACCGCAACCGCCTGATGGTTGATAAACTGCAGCAGGAGGCACACCTTGCCATTGATTATGACAGTCTTATCAGAGAATTTCCGAATGCAGTCATTACAAGAGCACATATTGCAAGATACCTTGTAAATCATGGTCTTGCCAAAGATATGAATACAGTATTCAGTAAATATATCGGGGATGACTGTCCTTATTATGTAGACCGTCCTAAAATCCCTCCGCAGGAAGGTATTTCCCTGATTCATCATGCCGGTGGTCTTGCCATTTTGGCTCATCCGGTACTCTATCGCATGAATGCAGACCGATTGGACGCTCTGGTTCAGACACTGGTAGAAGAAAGCCATTTAGATGGTATTGAAGCCGTCTATTCCAGCTACCAGCTTGGCGATGAACGAAACATTAAGAAGCTTGCACAAAAATATCATCTGCTTATTTCCGGTGGCTCTGACTTCCACGGAAGTAACAAACCTTATATTTCCATGGGAAACGGAACAAGACATATGCCGATTCCTTATTATATTTTATCGGATATTAAAAATGCGCTGCATTGCAGATAGCTTACTACTCATGTACGCCAAGAGGGACTGTCATTTTACAATTTCTGTAAAACAACAGTCCCTCTTTATAGATACTTTCTATTTTTTGTCTTTCACCTCGTCTAATGCATTTCGAAAGATTCGTTCAAATTCATTTTCGGAACATTTTTTCCGGCTGGATTCATCCGAATACCCTCTATTCTGCTGTCTTTCCTGCTCGTGAACGAGCAAAACAACCGGAACCTTAAAATAACCGTCATATCCGTATGCGACAATCCCCTCCCTGGAGCTTTATTTCAATGGTTTCATAATATATATCGGAAAAAGTGTCTGATTTCTTTAGTCCTCTACCGGTTCTGCCGGAATAAAAATACGGTCTTTTACCACATCCGCAGGCTTTGGTGCTGCTTCTTCTGCTTCCCTGCAGAACTGCAGCTGTGAATTCACCAGCACCTTTCCACGTTTGTCAACCTTTTCATAGGTGCCATCCTTCTGAAGGAGATGTGCTTTCGTATTATCTGCCAGTTCCACATCCAGAATATGCATTACTTTATGCTTTAACTCTTCATTTTCTACGGGGAAAATAATCTCTACACGGCGGTCTAAGTTACGTGGCATCCAGTCCGCACTTCCCATATAAATTTCTTCATGTCCGTCATTATAGAAATAGAAAATTCTGCTGTGCTCCAAGAAATTTCCTACAATGGAACGCACTCTGATATTTTCACTGATCTTTGAATGCCTACCTTCAGGCAGCAGATTCCACGTACAACCAGATCAATCTGCACTCCCGCTGCTGATGCTTCATACAAAGCTGCAATAATATCACGGTCACAAAGAGAATTCATCTTGGCAACAATTTTGGCTGTCTTTCCCTGCCCTGGCGTATTTTGTTTCACGCTCAATTAATTTCAAGAAACGCTTCCGCAGCCAGATTGGTGCTACCACCAGCCGGTTCCAGGACAGCGGTTCAGAATAACCGGATAACATATTAAATACTGCTGTTGCATCTTCTCCGATTGCTTCCGAACAGGTAAATATACCACAGTCTGTATAAAGCTTTGCAGTGGAATCGTTATAGTTTCCGGTTCCAAGATGTACATAACGGCAGATGCCTTCTTCTTCTCTTCTTACGACCAGTGCGATCTTACTGTGTGTTTTCAAGCCGACCAAACCATAGATAACATGACATCCGGCTTTCTCTAATTTTTTCGCCCAGACAATGTTATTTTCTTCATCAAACCGTGCCTTTAACTCTACTAAAACAGATACCTGCTTTCCGTTTTCTGCAGCCTGTGCCAATGAAGCAATGATCGGGGAATGCCCACTGACACGGTAAAGAGTCTGTTTGATGGCCAGTACATCCGGAGCTTTGGCTGCCTGACGGATAAAATCCACGACCGGATCAAAGGTCTGGTATGGATGATGCAGTAAAATATCACCTTTTTAATCGCATCAAAGATACTCTCTCCCTGCTGGATCTGTGGCACCGGCTGTGGAGTATATGGTTTGTAACGTAAATCATCACAGCCTTCCAGTCCATACATCTTCATCAGGTAAGTCAAATCAATCGGTCCATTGATTTTAAAGATATCATCCTCTGACTCTACCCGAAGTTCATCCTTTAAAAATGCCAGCAGACGCTTATCAATGCCATATTCCACTTCCAGCCGGATAACTTCGCCCCACTGCCGTTTCTTTAAGGATTTTTCAATTTCTTTCAGTAAATCCTCTGCTTCGTCCTCATCAAAGGAAAGGTCCGCATTACGCATAATACGATACGGATAAGCACAGACCACTTTATGACCTAAGAACAATTTGGAAATATTCTTCTCAATAATCTGCTCCAACAGGATAAAGGATTTCTCGCCTTCCTTTACGGATGGAATCGGAATCAGCCTTGGTAATACAGATGGCACCTGAACGGTTGCATATTCATAAATGGTTCCTCCCTTTTTACCCTCTGCCTTTAGCTTCTTCTCTTCTGCTTTGCCAAGGAGGTCATCCTTCTTCGGATTTTCTTCCAGTAAAGCTACAATGTTTAATGTCTTATTGCGAATCAACGGAAATGGTCTGGATGCATCCACTGCCATCGGTGTCAGTACCGGATATATATTTTCTTCAAAATAACGGTCTACATATTCTGCCTGAAAATCCTCCAAATCTTCATAGGCATCTACAATATAGATTCCTCTTGCATTCAATAGTGGAATCAGGGAACGGTTATAAGTAGAATACTGCAGTTCTACCAGTTCCCTGGTATCATGATTAATGGCTGCTAACTGTTCAGACGCTGTCATACCGGCAATATCTGTTTTCTTATAGCCCGCATGTACCATATCCTTTAAAGAAGCCACACGTACCATGAAAAATTCGTCCAGATTTGAAGAAGTAATGCTGACAAATTTTAACCGCTCCAGCAGCGGAATGGATTTGTCTCTTGCTTCATTCAATACTCTGCCATTAAATTTAATCCAGCTCAACTCACGGTTTTCATAATATTCCGGATTCGTATATTCTTTTATTTTTTCCATTCGCATACTCTCCTAACTATAGACCTTTTTCACTTTAATCACCGGTTTCATACTGAATACTTCTTCAAAGAAGGACGCCTTGGACTCAAACAGTCCCTTTTCCAAGGTCACATCATCTTCCGTCTCTATGGTAATAATCAGATTTCTTCCGGAAACAGATGTCTTTACATTCTTAAATTTCTGCTTGTGGCTTCTATCCATGGCATTTGCCACCTTAAGGATAGCTGCAAGCTTGGCTACGGTAAGATAACTGTCATGATCCATCTTATCTGCCAGTCTGTCATAGCTGTCTATCGGTAGTGTATTATAAAGTACCGTAGACGCCACAATTTCACGCTCCAGATGAGTCAATCCAATAATTTCTGAAGAAATAATAATGTCATAGGAGCACTGCGGTCCATTAACCAGACTGACAAATTTACCACAGTCATGGAGAATGGCTGCTGTCCTTAGCATCAGCCGCTCTCTGTTTCCCAATCCATGAATCTTCTTCATGGCATCAAATATCTGGACTGCCATCTGCTCTAATGCTTCAAGATGTGGCTGATAGCCGAAATATCTTTTGGACATACATTCCGCCGCAGATATTACATCTTCTTCGAAATCATGTGTTGCTTTCACCATATTATGCCGCTGCGCATAATCATATGCTATACCATCATTTACATTCACACCCGGAACTACTACATTCTGGGCATTTAATGTGGCAACTAACTGACGATAGATAACCAGTGCCGGAATCAGCAATGTATCACTCTCGTTGGTAATTCCTAATTCTCTTGCAATCTGTCCTGTATTCTTTGCTCTCAGCTTCTCCGTATAACGATAGAACTTGTCCGCATCTACCATACATTTGCCATTTTCTTTACTGATTTTCGGCATAAATGCAGAGATATAATCTCCCATAAAAATAACATAACGGATGCCATCCTTTGGCAGATAAAGAGCTTTAAAGACCTCTAACTCCTTATCTACAACTTCCTGAATCTGCTGCTCATAATTACCGCTTTGCATGCCAAGGTCAAAGAGTTTCTCCTGCACACGCATAATTCCAATCAGAAGATGCTGCGTGGTAACTACCTTTCCTTTTACAAAAAGTGTTATCTGCATACTGCCACCACCTACATCAACTACTGCTGCATTCTGACTGGTCATATCCTCAAAATTCTTCTGGGATGCCACCGTCTTATAACTGATAAAACGATGTTCCGAATTGCTCAGCACTTTCACATTAAGTCCGGTTCGAATCCGTATCTGGTCTAAAATAAATGCTTCGTTCTGTGCATCCCGGATGACAAGACCTGAATATGCTTCATACTCATCCGTCCGATACATCTCCATAATCCCCACGAATTCTTTCAGCACCTGACACAATTCATCCGCTGTTTCATATCCAACATATCCCTGGGAATAAACATCCCTTCCCAATTCTATTCTATGGCGGACATGGTCAATTTCCCGGATTCCTCTCTTAATGGAAAGCTCAAACACTTTCATGCTGATTTCATAAGACCCGATATAAATTGCTGCAAAAGTCTTCATCCGTGCTCCTCCTCCTGTGTAAATCTTCTGTTACACTTCCTGTCCTAACATATAATTGATAAACTGCTGTGCGGTTCTTCCGGAAAGTCCACCATGACTTAACTCCCATTTGTTGGCTTCTGCTAAAAGCTCTTCTGCCGGAAGATGTACTCCCTGCTTTTCTGCCAGTTCTACTACAATCTGCTGGAATTCTTTCTTGGTCGGTGCTCCAAAGTAAATAGATACACCAAAACGATATACCAGCGAAAGTTTTTCCTGTACGGTATCAGAAGTATGCATATCCTCACGCACTTCCTCTTTATCTGAAAAGTTCTCACGAATCAGATGTCTACGGTTTGAGGTCGCATAGATCAGCACATTATCCGGTTTCTTCTCCAGCCCACCTTCAATTACAGCTTTCAAATATTTGTATTCAATTTCAAATTCCTCAAAAGATAAATCATCCATATATATAATAAATTTATAATTACGGTTCTTTATCATGGAAATAACAGTGTTCAAATCTTTAAACTGATGCTTATAAACTTCAATCAGGCGAAGTCCCTGCTCATAATACTGATTGGCAATTGCCTTTATGCTGGTTGATTTACCGGTACCTGCATCACCAAACAACAGACAGTTATTGGCACTCTTTCCCTTTACAAAAGCTTCTGTATTATCCACCAGCTTCTTCTTGGCAATTTCATAGCCTACCAGGTCATCGAGTTTCACATGAGCGATTCTGGTAATCGGTGCCAGTTCTACAACACCGTTGGTATTCTGGATACGGAATGCCTTATGTAAGCCTAGATTTCCTACACCAAATCTTGCATAGAATCCGGTTACGCTGTCCTGAAATGCATTGTTATCCTTTGCTCCTGCCAGTTCTACAGCCAGTTCACAGATGCAGTCACGGATACGTTTGTTAAATACGCTTCCATTATCATCCGGTCCCTTGAAATTCTGAAGCACATCCATATCATCAATTTCCAGAGTCTTTGCCACTTCATTTAAGTTATAATCAAACATTTCTTTTAAAATAGCAAAATCATGGGCTGCAATCGCATTGATACTTCCGTTTACTGCTCCTTTCATTTCGCAGGCGGTACTGTAGGCATTTTCATTATTTACCATAATAAACGCAAGAAAACAGTGCCACAGATTTCCCTCAAAACCGTGGCTCACTGCCAGTTCAATCAGTTGGTTCAAACATCTATAATACAATTCTACTATATCAGACCGATTGTAAAATTCACTATCATAGTTTTCCAAAATCCATGTAAAATTATAAAATAATTCTCCATTTTCAAAGTTCTTATATAAAATTAATTCTCCTGAATGTTTCATCTTAATGTCTTACCTGTCTTTCTAATAATTTCCAAGAATTTTAAAGTTTTCAGCTTCTTCTTTGATTCCATGCAATGCATTCTTTACTGCACTCTCATTTAAATTTCCTTCAAAGTCCACAAAGAAACGATATTCCCAGTTCCGCTCTCCTAATGGTCTTGATTCTATCTTATTCATGTTCAAATCATTAAAAATAAAATGGGATAACATATGATAAAGAGATCCACTTTCATGCGGAATTTCAAAGCAGATGCTGATTTTTCCGGCATTCTTTAAGAATATCTTACGGTACCGGTTACAATGACAAACTTTGTACAGTTATTGCTGTTATCCTGGATATGCTCGTCCAATATATCAAGCCTGTAAATATCGGCAGTAAGACGGCTGGCAATGGCTGCCTGTCTTAGGAGACCATCTTCTTTTACTTTTTTTGCTGCCATGGCAGTATTCTTAAAGCTGTGTTTTTCCCAGTTCCGATGCTCGTCCAAATATCTGCCACACTGCATCAATGCCTGCGGATGGGAATATACCTGTTCAATATCAGATAGCTTTGAGCCTTTCGTTCCGAGCAGGCAGTGGTCTATTGGAATAATCTGTTCTCCCACGATACAATTATCATATTCTACCAGCAAATCATAATTTTCTGACACAATTCCGGCAGAAGAATTCTCAATCGGAAGCACTGCATAATCTGCTTCTCCTTTTGCGATTGCTTCCATGGCATCCCGCCAGGTCTGCACATGATAACTGTTTGTGGTATCATGGAAAAACTGCTGCATTGCCATCTGGCTGTATGCGCCCTCTTCTCCCTGATATACGATTCTTATATTTTTATCCGGAAGTGCCGCTACCTCTTCAAATGGTATCGGCTCCATAATGCCTTTTTCTGCCAGCTTCTGATACTGCCTTTTTCTGCTCATGCTCATCAGATGTTCAAAAAGCTCTCTTGTTCCACGCTTTAAAAACGGGTCATCTACCATGGAAGTTACCTTTTCTAACTTTTCTTCTTCCCTTGCCTTATCAAAGACTTTTTTCCCGGTAGAAAGCTTATAATCTGCCACCTGTTCAGTCAGTGCCATACGTTTTTCATACAGTGACACCAGCTCTTTGTCCACGCTGTCAATTTCTGCTCTTATCTCTTTTAAATCTTTCATTGTTATCTTTCACCTTATTATTTTTTTTTCTATCATATACCATTCCCATTTCGGTTGCAAGTTTCCCGAAAGAAAGTTATAATTTTTATCGTAAGAATTGTGGAATTTGGAAATGTTATAGGAAAGTTCTTTCCGTTGCTTTGACTGGATAGCGACTTTGTCCGGCTGCAGCGGATACATCCTTTCGTCTGCAAGGGGCACTAAGAATTTCCATTTTATATCACATAGTTGTGGCAACCGGCGCAAATTCACATCCATGTTCAACTTGCGCCTCGCTGGCACATCCTGTGCCAGCGTTGCCAGTTATTAATGAAATTCCAAGTGCCCCTAACAAACTGCAGAAATTGCATCCGCAATCAGCCGTACAAAGCTGCCATTCTGTCAAATATCGGAAAGAAAAACACGCTCCTGTCGTATTTCCAAATTTCACAATCGTCTGATTACATATGACATCAAAGGAGGATTCTTATGAAAAACAAACAAGAAAAAAACAGCTCTTTATCACGATTACAATTATTCTTATTCTGATTACAGTGTTTTGTCTGATTCACTTTCTTAACCGCACAAAAATGAATTCCGGTTATGTCAATGGAAATTCTGCCGGTAATCTTTATAACGGTGGACTTTTCTGTGAAAGTAACGGCACTGTTTTCTTCAGTAATCCTTCTGACAACCACAGACTCTATTCCATGAATCCTGATGGTTCTGATATGAAGAAGCTTTCCGATGATACCGTCTCTTATATCAATGCAGATGATCACTATGTTTACTATGTCCGAAACAACAAGAGTAAGGATACTAATTTCTCTTTTCTGAATTTTGGAACTAACAGCTTATGCCGTATCAACCGTGATGGAGGCAGGGTTACCATTTTAGATGACGACCCAAGTCTTTATGCCGGACTGTACGGAAATTATATTTATTATATCCACTATGACAAAGAAACGGCTTCTACCCTGTATCGGATAAAAATCGACGGAACAAAAAAAAAGAACAGGTTTCTAAGTTTCCTTATAAGACCTGCTCCTCTAATGGACAGTATATGTACTTTAATGGCGAAAACGATTCCCACTCTCTCCTGCAGCTTGATACTGCCGACAACTCTGTTGCTACACTCTATAGCTGCACCTGTTATGAACCGACTGTAATCAATGACACGGCTTATTATATGGATGGTGACAACGATTATGGACTAAGCACTTATTCCTTAAGCAGCGGTGCTGCCAACCTTATCATCCCATCCAGAATTGACTGCTACAACGTCACCGGGGATTATATCTATTATCAGAAAAATGGAGAGGGTGCCGGTATCTACCGCTGTCTCACCGACGGAAGCAATGAGGAATTACTGATATCCGGTAATTATACCGCATTACATACCACCTCACAGTACCTTTACTTCTATGAATACGGCAATGACTCTGCCTGTTATCAGATGCCACTTAGCGGAGCCGGAAATGATATCGGTGTATTTACGCCGGAGAAATTATAGTATTCTTTTTCAAGGATCATATTCCAAATGTAGATTAACTCGTTTTGATTAAAGAATCTTTTAATTTATGAAAATAAATTTCAGAAAGGCTGCCCACTTGGATAGTGCGACAGCCTTATTATTCCCATCTATCAGCCTTTCACTTAAAATTCAAGCAGTTCGGCGATTCTTAGAAGTATTTCCATCACATCTTCATAAGAAGCCTCCTCTGCATATGTATTGTTCACGCAATAATTATTCCAAAGAACTTTTAAGGCTGTATCCTCTCTCATATCCTCTATAATCTCTTTCCACTCCAACATTGTCTGCAAGGATTCTCTTTTCTTTGCAGTTCTTGTAACAGCAAGTTTCAACATTTCAGGATGAATCGACTCCTTATACATATGATAAAACATATATAAATCATAAAAGTCTCTGGCTCTTGAAGTTCCAATATTTCTTCTAATAATCGTCTCATACTTTTCTGCTATAATAGTTTCAATATTATATGCCTTAATATTAATTTCATCGTCATCCAGTATTGTTTTATAGGAATACCGAACAGCTCCCGGGGTTATCTCATCTCCTGTAGTAATGTCAACCTTCACCTTATTTGCAATTTTTCCATAATGAGCAACTAAAAATGCCCTGAAATTATTATAGTCATCTTTTTCTCTGATTATTTCAAACTTTTCAAACTCAAACTTTATGCCATCACCAACATCAATTAGAAGAATCTCTCGAATTACTCTTTCTAGCTCATCTTCTTCCATATTGATTCCAGTTACCGTAGTATCCATATCCATGGTAGTTCTTTCTGAGATTCCAATCATTGATGATATTAGAAAACCACCCTTTAATATAAAATTATTTTTATATGATGACTTTGCCAATCTTTCAAGGAAGCGCTCAATTAAAAACATCTGCAATACTTCTTGTGGCTGTAACTTTCTCTTTTCTGCAAAACTCCTTATCTGTCCCTTTAATTGTTCTGGTGTTCTCTCTTTCAACTCAACACCTCCATATATGTCCGAACCTTCTGTTCCAAATGAAACACTCTGGAATATTTGATAATCTTTCTTGGATTACACTTTCCACCAAAATATTCCTTCAGAGCCTGTGTATACACTTGAACATCGATACTCTTTTTATCTCTTATCAAATCACAGATACATCGTTCCAAATCATATGCCTTAACGTCATATCCCTGTGGGCTTTTCAACATCACAATACCTAAATCCCACAGTTCCTTCTTACAATAATGAAACTTTGTATTCTCATAGTTCTTCTTTATCCTGGAAACATTATCTCCCTGAGGAACCGTTAAATCCAGCTTGTGTGGCACTCTGTCTGAAATTCCATGTAAGAATAATGCGGTTCCATGGGAAAATATCAATTTATCAGACCTGCTTTGAATAACCCGGAATTCATCCGGCTGCTCATCTGCCAAAATATAATTTCCATGAGATTCTTTTAAGAGGATTCGTTTTTTCCAGACTATCATAAAGCAGCAACCGGTCGATACCTGCTTTATGAAAATCCTTAGCGGATGCAATTCCACCATTCTGTTCAATTACCGACTTCAATTTATCAATGTAATAATCCACAAATACCACCACTCTTTCAAATCGTTCTTTCATTCTATCATATGAAAGAACGATTGTAAATATTATTCTTTTATTCTATTTGATTAAAGAACGTTTTTCTTACTACGCATAGAAAAGGACATATCTCCTTCCAATTTAGGAATTTGATATGTCCTGTTAATTTCTTATTTCCCCTTACAGGCTGGTACGAACCTGTTTTGGTTTATAGCCTTCTTTTTCCAAAGCATTGATAATCTGCTGTTTATGCTCCGGTCCAAAGCACTCTAATGTAATGCGAAGTTCAACTGCCGCGGTACGGTTGGTTGTTACAAACTGGTTATGCTCCAGCTTGATAACATTTCCCTGCTCTCTTGCGATGATTCCGGACACTTTACAAAGCTCGCCCGGCTTATCCGGAAGCAATACAGATACAGTAAAGATTCTGTCACGGAAAATAAGTCCCTGCTGAACAACGGAAGACATGGTAATGACATCCATGTTTCCACCGCTCAAGATAGATACGACCCGTTTGTCTTTCACATTCAGATGCTTTAATGCGGCAACGGTAAGTAAACCGGAGTTCTCTACCACCATCTTATGGTTTTCTACCATATCAAGGAAGGATACGACCAGCTCATCATCACTTACGGTGATGATATCGTCTAAGTTCTTCTGAATATATGGGAAGATTTTTTCTCCCGGAGTCTTTACTGCGGTACCATCTGCAATGGTATTTACTGCCGGAAGTGTTGTAACCTTACCCGCCTTAAAGGAAGCCTGCATACAATTTGCTCCAGCCGGTTCTACACCGATCACTTTGATCTTTGGATTCAGTAATTTGGCAAGAGTGGAAACACCGGTTGCCAGTCCGCCTCCTCCGATTGGAACTAAAATATATTCTACCAGCGGAAGTTCTTTAAAGATTTCCATGGCAATGGTTCCCTGACCGGTAGCGACTGTCAAATCATCAAAAGGATGGATAAAGGTATATCCATGCTTCTCAGCCAGTTCATAAGCATGTGCACATGCTTCATCATAAACATCTCCATAAAGCACAACCTCTGCGCCGTAGCTCTTGGTACGGTTTACTTTAATCAGTGGTGTTGTGGTTGGCATAACGATGGTTGCTTTACAGCCATAGCATTTTGCTGCATAGGCAACACCCTGGGCATGGTTTCCTGCGGAAGCGGTAATCAGTCCCCCTCTCTTTCTTCTTCGGATAAAGTGCTGATTTTATAATAGGCTCCACGTACCTTATATGCTCCGGTAAACTGCATATTTTCTGGTTTAAGATATACTTTGTTACCGGTCTGCTCACTCAAATAATTGCTGTAAATTAATTTTGTCTCCAAAGTTACTTCTTTTACTTTTTCACTTGCTTCTTCAAATTTATCTAATGTTAACATTCTGTCTCTCCTTCTTCTCCCGAATCTTCCTTTACATCAAACAATGCATTTACAAACTGCCCGGAATCAAATTTCTGTAAATCATCTATGCTTTCACCGACACCGATATATTTTACAGGGATGCCAAGCTCTGACTGAATGGCAACTGCGATACCACCTTTCGCGGTTCCGTCCATTTTCGTTAAAATAATTCCGGTAATGTCTGCCACCTCTGCAAACTGTCTTGCCTGTGCCAGTGCATTCTGTCCGGTTGTAGCATCCAATACTACCAAGGTCTCACGGTATGCATCAGGATACTCTTTTTCCAGAATACGGTTGATTTTGCGAAGCTCTTCCATCAGGTTTTTCTTGTTATGAAGCCGTCCGGCAGTATCGCACAAAAGGACATCTGCCTTTCTTGCTTTCGCAGCTGCTACTGCATCGTATACCACAGAGCCCGGGTCAGCACCCTCCTGGCCGCCAATCATGTCTACTCCGGCACGGTTCGCCCATTCCTTTAACTGGTCTCCTGCCGCTGCACGGAAGGTATCTGCCGCAGCTAAAACCACGCGTTTACCCTGACTCTTTAATTTACCTGCCAGCTTGCCAACAGAGGTTGTCTTTCCGACTCCGTTTACACCAATGACTAAAACGACAGATTTTTCTTCCTCGAAGCGGTATGCAGTCTCGCCTACATCCATCTGCTCTTTGATGCTGTTAATCAGAAGTTCCTTGCACTCTGCCGGCTCTTTGATTTTTTCTTCTTTGACACGTTCCTTTAACTTGTCCAAAATTGCCTCTGTGGCATGTACACCAAGGTCTCCCATAATCAGAATCTCTTCGATTTCTTCATAGAAATCATCATCAATATGTGAAAATCCATGAAATACAGAATCAATACCGGATACAATGTTATCTCTTGTCTTGGTTAATCCTGATACAAGGCGGGCAAAAAAGCCTTTTTTTTCTCTTTCTTTTCTTCTTCCATCTTGTCACTTCTTTCTCTGTTCATTTCTCTTATTTATCTAAATCTTCTTCAATCAGATTTACACTTACCAGTGTGGATACACCCTTCTCCTGCATGGTAATTCCGTACAGGCGGTCGGCTGCTGCCATGGTTCCTCTTCGGTGCGTAATGATAATAAACTGCGTATTCTTCGTTAATTTATGCAGATATTTTGCAAAACGTCCTACGTTAGAATCATCTAACGCTGCCTCAATCTCGTCTAAAAGACAGAATGGGGATGGCTTTAAGTTCTGAATTGCAAATAACAGTGCAATGGCTGTCAACGATTTCTCTCCACCGGACAACTGCATCATGTTCTGCAGCTTCTTTCCAGGTGGCTGCGCAATAATACGGATGCCGCACTCTAAGATGTCCTCATCCTCGACTAACTCTAAGGTTCCTTTACCGCCACCAAAGAGATCCTTAAATGCCTTGTCAAATTCATGCTGGATTTCCGCAAACTTCTCGGTAAACTGCTTGCGCATTCCGGTATCCAGATCTTCAATGATACCCACCAGCGTCTGCTCTGCTTCTACTAAATCATCATGCTGCGTCTTTAAAAACGTATAACGTTCACTGATTTCTTTGTATTCTTCAATGGCATTGACATTGACATCTCCTAATTTTCGGATATCATCCTTGATACCGTAAATCTGTTTCTTAAGTTCCGGCAAATCCTGATATTCTTCATTGCGAAGCAGCAATGCGTTATGCGGAGTCAGCTCATATTCCTCCCACATATAATTGGTCTGGTATTCACCTGCCTCTTCTAACTTCTCTCTCTGGCTGTTCAGTCGGAAAATCTCTTTGTCAAGATTTGCAATCCGCTTGGAAATCTCTTCTCTTCGTTCAAAGAATCCCTTATACTCTGCTGACATCTGTTCTTTTGCAGCAATGCTCTCAGAAAGCTTCTGATTCAATGCCGCATAATTTTCATCGGATGCAAGAATGGTCTTTCGGATGGCTTCAATGTCTGCCTCATGACGTTTTGCATCTTCTTTGGATTCTGCTGACTGATTCTTCAAAGACTCCTGATTCTTGTATACACGCTCTAATTCTTCTTCCACACGTTCTAAGTTTTCCTGTATGAATTCCTGTTTCTGTGTGAATCCCGCTTCCTCTAACTGCACCTTGGAAACAGCTTCAGTTGCAGCCTCTTCCAGTTTCATCTGTTCTTCTAAAATTACCTGGAACTGCTCTGCCTGGGCTTTGATTTCTTCTTCCCGTACTTCTGCTTCTTTGATTTCCTCTTCCGTACGTTCCTTGCCCTTCTTAATATCCGTCAACTGTTCTTCAATATCCTGGCTCTCATTCTTTAAGCCTTCAAATACGCTCTCGCTTTCATTCTTCTGCTGCAAGGTACGGTCTACATTCATCCTGGCTGTATTCTGCTGTAAATACTGTTCCTGTAAATCAGTTCGTACCTTTTCCATATCCTGCATGGCAAGTTCCTGTGCAGTGCGGATTTCTTCACTCCGCTCCTTGCAGGATGCAATGGTTTTCTTCAGTTCTTCCAGTCTCTTCGTCAAATCGTCAATTTCGCGTTTTCTTCCCAGAAGATTACCGGTATTCTTAAAGGCACCACCGGCAATGGAACCACCCGGGCTTAAATACTCACCCTCCAAGGTTACCATATGTAAAGAATAATGGCTCTTCTTCGCCAGTGCCAACGCATGGTCAATGGAGTCCATAACAAAAACTCTTCCAAGAAGATAGGACATTACACCGTCAAATTTTGCATCATGTTTTACCAGCGTATCTGCCTTTCCGATTACGCCTTCTTCTTTTAAGAATACATCCTGCTTGCTGTTATCCTTACCGGTAACACTGGTCAACGGCAGGAATGTGGCACGTCCCAGACGATTCTGTTTCAGATAAGCAATCATTTTCTTTGCTGTCTGCTCGTCTTTCGTAACAATGTTCTGGATATTTCCACTGAGTGCAACTTCAATGGCTGTCTCATACTTCTTGTCCACCTGAATGAGGTCTGCCACAACGCCGAGGATTCCGCCTTCCTTATCCTTCTGCTCCATTACCTTACGGATACTGTTTCCATAGCCTTCATAACGCTCTGCAATATTTTTTTAAGGTCTCAAGACGGATTCCCCCTTATTATAATCAATAGTTGCTTTTTCTAAGGCACTCCGGTTCTCTGCTGTTTTCTTACGCCAGCTTTGAATTAAGTCTGCGGTCTCTTTTTCTTTTGCCTTTAATGCTTCAATCTCACGACTTACTCCTGCTAATTTGTCCTGATATTCTGACAATACACTCTGCAAATCTGCTTCCTCGCTTTTACGCTTTAAGAGACGCTGATTCAACTGGGCTTTGCGGATATTTACCTGCTCTGCCATGGTATCGAATTTCTGTAATTTTGCTTTTGTGGAAGCTTTATTATTCAGAATCTCAATAATCTCATTCTTTCCTTCTTCGATGCCCTGCGTACAGCGGGCAATTTCCTTCTGAATCTTTTCTAACTCATCAGAAGCTGCCTGCTTGCGTGCTTCAATCTCTGCTACCTGGCTGTCAATTTCCTGCTTCTGTGCAAGATAATGCTCCTGCTGTTCTTTTCTTTCTTTCCGGTCACTTTCTAACTGATCCAAACGTGCTTTTAAGCTGTCATCTGTCATCTGTGCAGCCTTAATCTGCTCATTTAATACATTAATCTGACCTTCCAGTTTTCCCTTCATGACATTGGTATTGCTGAGTTCTTCGCGGATTTCTGTGATTTTCGCATCCATTTCTTCCATGTCCTGCTCTTTTTTCTCATACTCCGCTTTGATATTCTCGTATGCCTCGTTGTCTTCTTTTAACTGGGTATCTGCAATTTTAAACTTTTCTTCTACTTCTTTGGTCTGGGTCTCAATCCGCTCCATCTCTAAAAGGAACATGTTAACATCCAAGGTCTTTAACTCTTCCTTTTTCTTAAGATAGATTCTTGCGGTCTCTGACTGTTTCTCCAACGGTCCTACCTGACGCTCCAACTCTGTCAAAATGTCATTGACACGTACCAGGTTCTCCCGCTCACTTTCTAATTTCTTCTGGGCGGTTACTTTTCTTCTCTTAAATTTAACAATTCCTGCTGCCTCATCAAAAAGCTCTCTTCTTTCCTCCGGCTTACCGCTTAAGATTCGCTCAATCTGTCCCTGTCCGATAATAGAATAACCTTCTTTACCGATACCGGTATCATAAAAAAGTTCGCTTACATCCTTCAGACGGCACGGATTTCCATTGATCAGATATTCACTCTCACCTGAGCGGTATACTCTTCGGGCTACCGTTACTTCTGAATAATCTACCGCAAGCTGATGGTCTGCATTGTCTAATGTAATCGCAACATATGCATAACTTAACGGTTTCCGATTCTCCGTTCCCGCAAAAATGACATCCTGCATACTCGCACCACGAAGCTGCTTTGCACTCTGTTCCCCAAGTACCCAGCGCACTGCATCTGCAACATTACTTTTTCCACTTCCGTTCGGTCCACGATCCCTGTGATCCCGTTGTGAAAATCAAATACGATTTTATTCGCAAAAGCCTTAAAACCGTGTACTTCGATACTTTTGAGATACATAACTTCCTCCGATTAAGAGCGCTTATTCTCCTGCTGTTTCAGCTTAAGCAGCGCCTGATATGCAGCTTCCTGTTCTGCTGCTTTCTTTGTATGTCCCATTCCCTCTCCAATGGACTTTACTCCGATTCTGGCTTCTACCACAAACCGCTTATCATGATCCGGTCCTTCTTCCCGGATCAACTGATAATTCAGTTCTTCATTATATCCTGCCTGTACAATCTCCTGCAGGATGGTTTTGCTATCATAAAAGAGCTGTTTGTGCTCAATGTCTGTCAGAATGTATTTTAACACAAACTCTTTTGCATTAGCAAAACCACCATCCAGAAAAATTGCTCCTATTACTGCTTCCAATGCATCCGAAAGAATGGATTTCCGATTTCTTCCTCCTGTTAAATCCTCTCCTTTTCCCAGATACAGATATTTTCCCAAATCAATTGCTCTGGTACAAAATGCCAGTGTCGGCTCACACACAAGGCTTGCCCGGAGCTTGGTCAGTTCACCTTCCGAATAATCCGGATACTTCTGGTATAAGAATTCACTGGATGTAACCTCAAGCACTGCATCGCCTAAGAATTCCAGCCGCTCATTATCTGAGTGCTTCTTCATATGTCTTTCATTGGCATAGGAACTATGGGTTAATGCCTGTCTTAATAATCCCTGATTGTTGAAATGATATCCTATCACTTCTTCAAATTCATGTAATCTGCTCACTGTTTTCTCCTTCTAACTGTCGTTGCTGCCCGCAAACTACGGGAAACACGCTTTGCAAGCCGCCTGCGGCGGTCGCTTGTGACATCTACCTTATACGCCGCAGTGTGCATCCTCGCGGGCGTTTTTTACTTTACAGGAAAGAAATTTCCTGTAAAGCAAAAAAGAATCCGGCATGCCGGACTCTTTCGCACAATATGCTTCCTTTGAAGAATACTGTCTATTCTGCTTTTAGTTCAGCGCACTCTTTATCTGCTCTACCGCATCGCCTACAGTAACAATTTTCTCTGCTTCTTCATTTGGAATCTCAATATCAAATTCTTCCTCCAGACCCATGATAATCTGGAAAACATCCAATGAATCTGCGCCAAGGTCATCTACAAAAGTAGTTTCCATACTAATCTCTTCTTCGTCCACATTCAGGACTTCTGCAATAATTTTTTCAGTTTTTCAAATTCATAATCTTTTCCTTTCTATTCTTCTGTTTCAGAAATTACTATATTTTTTTTGATTTTATTATTGATATCCTGTTCTTTAAATGTAACACACTGAATGATGGAATTCTTTACTTCCTTCGCCTTGGAGCTTCCATGTGTTTTAACCACCAGTCCATTCAGTCCAAGCAATGGTGCACCGCCATACTGGGATGCATCGAAAGATTTTAATGTCTTCTTCAGTGCCGGCAATGCCAATGCTGCACCAATCTTACTCTTCAGGCTGCTGAGCATTCCCTGCTTTACTACACCAATCAGCGTACTGGAAAGCCCTTCATAAAGTTTAAGGATTACATTTCCTACAAACGCTTCACAGACAATGACATCTGCTCCGCCATGTGGTATCTCTCTTGCTTCAATACTTCCCACAAAATTGATATCCTTGCATTCTTTTAATAAAGGATATGTTTCCTTTACCAGTGCATTTCCTTTTTCTTCCTCTGCTCCGATATTGACGATCGCAACTCTCGGATTCTTGATTCCCACAACATTTTCCATATAAATGGATCCCATCTTGGCAAACTGTACCAGATGTGAAGAACGGGCATCTACATTTGCTCCACAATCAATGAGCAGGGATACTCCTGTCTCGGTCGGAATCAGCGGTGCCAAAGGCGGACGCTCGATACCACGGATTCTTCCAACAATCACCTGTCCACCAACTAATACGGCTCCGGAACTTCCTGCCGATACAAATGCATCTGCTTCCTTCTGTTTTACCATATTCATTCCCACAACAATTGATGAATCCTTTTTCTTACGAATTGCATTTACCGGATGTTCCGCAGTCTCAATTACTTCTGTTGCATTCTTAATTTCAATCTGGTCTTTCTCATAGGTATACTTTTTCAATTCTTCAGCAATAACCTCCTGCTGTCCAACCAGTACAACCTGTATATCTCTGCGTGTATTTACTGCCTCGATGGCACCTTTTACAATTTCGCCCGGCGCGTTGTCGCCTCCCATTGCATCAACTGCCACTCTAATGACTTCCTGCATATACATTCCTCCTGTAAATCTGCCATCACATTAAGCCTATATTGAAATATACTATAACTTTCCATAGAAATCAACAGAAAACTAATTGAAATATTCCCGGTTCCGTTCCTCTTCTTTGGCAATGTCCTCCTCTGACATATAACGCAAGAAAATCTTCTCCATAATTCCATTCTGAATTGCAATAAATGCCGCCGGTGCAAAAATTAATAAAAATGGAATCAGATATACTAAAAATGCAATTACCAGCAAAATCACCAGCATAAGAATGGTCTTCGGCAGATGTGCAAATGACATCAGTGCCGCATTCTTTACAATTGCTTTATTGGTATTTTCAAAACGGGCAATGTTCGGATATACATATAACCAGATTGCAATCTCAAATACCAGCATAACAACGAAAATCACAAAAGCCTTGCCCCACGCTGCTCCGGCTTTCATAAACTGGAACATGATAAACCAGTCTGCTCCCATAACAAGACCAATCAGTAAGAAAATCAGCCAGATTACGGTTGCCTGTTTGAAATTAGAATGGAAGGATGACCAGAACTCTTTCCAGATATATCCTCTGCCATGGCGAATTACTTTATTCACTGCATAATAAAGTGCAGTGCAGGATGCTCCAATGGTAAAAACCGGAATACATGCCATGAACCAGATTAAACTCAGGCAGAATATGTTAATCACTTTATCAAATGCACTAAAGAGCTTATTATTATAATTAAAAATATTACTCATACCTTCTCCTTTTCTATGAATAGGCATTCGCAAAACCTGAATTGTTCTGCAAATGCCTATCTTTTTCATAAAGTAAAAAGGGAGTGTTTTTGCAAACACTCCCGGTCACTTCTTAATTAGTCCTGAGGAATAATCTCTTTCTTGTTGTATGAACCGCAGTTCTTACATACTCTGTGAGGCATCATTAACTCTCCGCACTTACTGCATTTTACTAAAGTCGGAGCAGTCATTTTCCAGTTTGCTCTTCTTTTATCTCTTCTTCCTTTGGAAGATTTATTCTTTGGACAAATTGACATTTGGTTACACCTCCTTAAATTTATTGAAAATATCTTGAATTGCTGCCATTCTCGGGTCCAGCTCAGATTTCTCGCAGTCACAAGTCTTGACATTCAGATTCGTACCGCATTTCTTACAAATCCCCTTGCAATCCTCTCTGCACAGAACCTTCATTGGCCAGTTCACCAAGATTTCATCATAGACCATTTTATCAATATCAAGCTGAAATCCTTTCATGTAGTCTGCCTCATCCATCTCTTCTTCCGAAGCATCCGCATCTTCCAATGGGAACTTCTTATCGAATACAAGGTGGAAATCTGTTGGAACTTCTTCCAAGCAGCGGTCACATGGTATTGCTATCCTTACGTCCGTTTCTCCATGAATCAATAAATCCTTATTCTCTTCGTTAACGATACGCAGCTCGAATGGCTTTTTCTCTATGAACGGAAACACACCTAACTTTGAATCAAAGGATGTCAATTCAATTACAGCCTCTTTCGTAAGCTCTTTATTTTCACATGAACATACATCGGTTAAATCTAATATCACGTTTGTCTCCTTTTCACACCTAAACAATTATACATAGCACTATAGCTTTTGTCAACAATATTTTTCCTTTTTAGCCTACCAAAGCTACGGTTTCTCTTGCAATTGCAAGTTCCTCGTTGGTCGGGATAATGCATACGGTTACTTTGGAATCCGGAGTAGAAATAATCTTATCCTCTCCACGAACCATATTTGCTTCCTTATCCATGGTAATTCCAAGATATCCGAAGTATGCAAGAATCTTCTCACGGATGAAGGATGTATTCTCACCAATTCCTGCAGTAAATGCAATGGCATCTACTCCGTTCATTGCAGCCACATAAGCACCGATATATTTTGCTACACGGTAAGCAAATACTTCACATGCTGCAATTGCTCTTGGATTTCCTTCATGATAAGCAGCCTCAAGGTCACGGAAATCACTGGATACACCGGAAAGTCCCTCTACACCGGACTTCTTATTTAATACATTCATGATACCCTCGATATCAAGATTCTCTTTCTTTGCGATGAATTCCATGATCGCCGGATCAATATCACCGGAACGTGTTCCCATGACAAGTCCCTCTAATGGAGTAAGTCCCATAGAAGTATCTACACATTTGCCATTTAATACAGCACTGATAGATGCTCCGTTTCCAAGGTGGGCAACAATCAGTCTAGAATTGTTATAATCAAGATTTAAGAACTCAGCCAGACGTTTGGATACAAAGCTGTGGCTCGTTCCGTGGAAGCCGTATCTTCTGACCTTGTATTTCTCATAATACTCATGAGGCAGACCATAGAGATATGCTTTCTTCGGCATTGTCTGATGGAAAGCGGTATCAAATACACCTACCATTGGTACACCAGGCATAAGTTCCTGACATACACGAATACCAATTAAGTTTGCAGGGTTATGAAGTGGTGCAAGCTCATTACACTCTTCCACTTTTGCTAATACTTCTTCATTTAATACAACAGACTGGGCAAATTTCTCACCACCATGTACGACACGATGTCCTACTGCATCAATTTCAGAAAGACTCTTTACCGCACCTGTCTTTGGGTTTACCAGTGCATCCAGTACCATCTGGATACCTTCTTTATGGGTCGGCATTGGTGCTTCTGTTATCTCTTTATCATGGCCAGCAAGCTGGTATACTAATCTTCCATCAATTCCGATTCTTTCACAAAGTCCTTTAGCCAGTACAGCTTCTGTATCTGAATTAATAAGCTGATACTTCAAAGAAGAACTTCCACAGTTAATAACTAATACGTTCATCTGTTTTCTCCTCACTGCTATTTTTTTACGGTTCATTGTTACAAATCCGCATATGTATGTTTAGTATACGCCTATTTTAAATGGTGTTCAAGTACAGTGTCTGAAAAAATGCAAAGAAAAATATTTTTTCGAAATTCTTATTATGAATACTTTCCATAAGTAATTTGCCAAAAATATGGGAATAATGCTATGATAGAACTATATTATTTGTAACTTTGGAGGACTTATGCGCATCATAGGAATCATTGCAGAATACAATCCGTTTCATAACGGTCATGCTTACCAGATAGAAAAAATCCGTTCCCTGACCCAGGCTGACTTCGTTATCGCAGCCATGAGTGGAAATTTCGTCCAGCGGGGAGAACCGGCTCTTATTGACAAATATGCACGAACAGAAATGGCTTTAAGCTGCGGTGCTGACCTGGTAATTGAGCTGCCAGCCCTCTGGGCAACTGCTTCTGCCGAACTTTTTGCTTCTGCAGGTGTTGCACTCATGCGTAAATGTGGCTGCGTAGACACCCTCTGCTTTGGTGCAGAAACAGACAATCTTTCTTTATTAAAAGAAGTTGCTTCCCTGCTCGTATCCGAACCAGAGGACTACAAAGAAGTTCTCTCTTCCTGTCTCAAAAAAGGAATGTCCTATCCTGCCGCAAGAAGTCAGGCGGTATGCAGCTATTTAAAAAAAGCCAACCAGCAAATCCCGGCCGATGAACTTGCCTGCCTTTTAAATGAGCCAAATAATATTCTTGCTATTGAATATTTAAAAGCGATTCAGGCTCAGAATGCCGCCATCACCCCTTATCTGATTCAGCGGACCGGAGACGGCTATCACAAAGCGGCACTTAACAGCAGTCTTTCCTCTGCCACTGCCATAAGAAAAGAACTTCTTTCAAACGTCTGGAATGACATCACTACATTAAATCCATATCTGCCGGAAGCTGCTTATTCTATTTTAAAAGAATATCTTAATCTTTATCCGCCGGTTTCTGCCAATGATTTTTCTGCTCCGCTCTCTTACCTTCTGTTACAGCAGAGTGAAGCACAACTGGCTTTCTGTGGTGATTCCAATGAAGCACTTGCTCACCGGATAAAAAATTTGCAAAAACAGTTTCATTCCTTTGAGCAGTTCTGCCAGTTACTGAAAACAAAGGATATGACTTATACCAGAATCAGCCGGATTTTCACTCACCTTCTGCTTCAGATTACATCTGAAGATTATCGTTTGGGAAAATCCTTAGATTACATTCCTTATCTTCGTATCTTAGGATTCCGCAAGGACGCCTCCCGGCTCCTCACGATTTTAAGCAATTATGCGGATGTTCCGATGATTTCTAAGAGTGCCACCGCAGCCTCTATGCTATCTTCTGATGCTGCACGCCTTTTTGATCTGGATGTCTTTGCCGGAGAATTATATGAAAACATCCTGTCCGGGAAAACCGGGCAGGATGCCAGAAGCGAGTTTGTACGCAATATTGTAAGGGTGTGAATTTGCCGTGCCGTCTGATTTCACCATTTGGTTGGTGGGAAAATCAAAAGAGCGTTTGATAAGAACTAAGATTTTGCTTGTAAAAGGACATCTTAGTTCTTTGGCAGTAAAATTTCAGCAGTTCTTAGTGGTGGAACAGACGGATTCCGGTAAAGCTCATCACCATACCATATTTGTTACAGGTTTCGATTACATGGTCATCACGGATAGATCCGCCCGGCTGTGCTACATACTGCACGCCACTTCTGTGGGCGCGCTCGATGTTATCTCCAAATGGGAAGAACGCATCAGAGCCAAGAGATACTCCGGTATTCTTATCTAACCATGCACGTTTTTCTTCTGCCGTAAATACAGCAGGTCTGGTCTTAAATATCTTCTCCCATTCGCCATCTGCAAGTACGTCCATATATTCCTCTCCAATATAAAGATCAATTGCATTATCACGGTCAGCTCTGCGGATTTTATCTAAAAATGGCAGATTCAATACCTGTGGAGACTGGCGCAGCCACCAGTTATCTGCTTTGGAGCCTGCCAATCTGGTACAGTGGATACGGGACTGCTGTCCTGCTCCAATACCGATTGCCTGTCCGTCCTTGACATAACATACGGAGTTAGACTGTGTATATTTTAAAGTAATCATGGAAATTGCCAGATCTCTCTTTGCTGATTCCGGCAGCTCTTTGTTTTCTGTTACAATATTGTCAAAGAAATGCTCGTCAATATTTAACTCATTTCTTCCCTGCTCAAAGGTAACACCAAATACCTGTTTCCGCTCGATTGGGTCTGGAACATAGTCAGGATCAATTTCAATGACATTGTAATTGCCATTTTTCTTTGCTTTTAAGATTTCTAATGCATCCTCATCATAACCCGGTGCAATGACTCCGTCGGATACTTCTCTCTTAATTAAAAGCGCGGTTGCTTTATCACACACATCAGAAAGGGAAATGAAATCTCCAAAGGATGACATACGATCTGCACCTCTTGCTCTTGCATAGGCATTTGCAAGTGGAGTAAACTCCATATCCATATCGTCTAGCCAGTAAATCTTACGCTCTACGTCAGACAGCGGAAGTCCGACCGCTGCACCAGCCGGGGATACATGTTTAAAAGAAGTTGCTGCCGGAAGTCCGGTTGCTTTCTTTAATTCCTTTACTAACTGCCAGCCATTGAATGCGTCTAAGAAGTTAATATAACCTGGTTTACCATTTAATACTTTGATTGGCAATTCGCCATTTTCCATGTAAATCCTGGATGGTTTCTGATTTGGGTTACATCCATATTTTAATTCTAATTCTTTCATTTTTATTTTCCTCTCTCGCACGAATCTTATTCACAAAATCTTATTTGTTCTTGTTTACAATGCGGCTTTCATATTTTCCGGTTTCAATATCAATATATCTTACAAATAAAGATACCTTATTGTCTGCATTCAGGTTATTCCATACCAGTTCGGTAAATGCATCAATGTCATCTCCGATATCAACCAGTACCGGCTCGCCCTCAAAGCTTGGTAATGGATTTCCATCATTCATATAAGTATGAATGAAATGTCCTTCCCCAGCTACCGGCTGCTGATAAGCAAACGTATAACGATTGCAGGCATCCGGATTACCATTATTGCTTTTTAAAATAGACATGGCATAGTTGTAATTTCCATCTTCCACATGCATAATGCCGGAAATACGCGGCGTATAATTTGGTGCATCCGGCTCAAATTCTCTTGTGCGCAGTGCCTGCTCAAATGTCATCTGTTTATCCATTAACTCATAGATCGTATCAGTCTGATCACCGTTTGTGACAATAGTTTTATTACCTAATACACGCACCGGTGCATAAATAATAAGACTTGGGTCACTTAATTTTGCAGGGTCAAATGCCTGTGTACGGATACCTTCGCCATCCTCTACAAAGACACGATTTCTGCTGTTTGCGCTTCTTCCCATAATAAAATAAGCAGTTACTGCCTTTTTTCCATTCTTCGACTTTCCAATTACAATTCCTCTTCCCGGATAAGTAGTGCTTCCAAGTTCTTCTGCTAATGAAGTCATCTTCATTTTTGTTCCTCCTTCTTACGCTCCATGTAATTTTTAAAGTTGCTGCAGCTTTCCGTCAAAGTCTCTTTCTCTTTCGAATTTTTCCTGTGACTTTTCCTGTTTGCATGCATAAAAAATACCGACACATATCCCGAGCTTAACTGCCCAGACGGTCGGCTTTCTCAGGTCATACTTCATGTGGTTATTCCCACGGTTCCGTCAGTCATATGACCTGAATTTAGTAAAACATATTCCAAAACACTTGTCAAGGAATTCTTCCTCTAAGGACTCCCCTTCATAAGATTTTCTATTTCTATAAGAACTCTCTCAGACGTTCTGCACGGTTCGCCCAGGTATCTTCCTTAAGTGCCCGTTCATAAGAATATTCTATGATTTCTTTCATTTTCTTCGGATGTCCCAGCATGGATAATACCTGTTCCGGCAATGCATCCAGATGCTCTAACTCATAAAATGCCAGATCTTTTCCATCGCAGAAACGCTCCTTTAAATAAATGCTGCCATCTGTCAGGGATACTGCTTTATTTAACATGGCTGTAAAAATTCTGTCATGGGCTCCATCCTTAAACCACGGCATGGTATTCAATGCAATCTTGGTATTCCGGATGATTTTTACGCATTCGGCAGAATCAAGCTGTCTTCCGTTTAAAATAAGATTCTCCGGATGTTTTACCTTAAGATTCTCCCACCCTTTGCCAAAAACATGTACCCGTACTCCATTGTCTACCAATGTCCGCACCGTTTCTCCACGGAAATAAGTCCGGTTATACATATCCAAAAAAGCATTCCTGCAAAGCATGCCATCAGCTCCCGCTCCGTTACTTCCGGAATCTCCCGGCGGACAAAATGCTCCATGGCAGAATCTAACGGCTCTGACGGATGCAGGCGGAGATAATTTAATATCTCATGATAGAAATCAATATATTCCTTCGTCTGGCTGGTAAAATGCTCTTCAATTGCCGGAAGATGCACATAGTTTGCGATAAAACCCACTTCATATTCCCGGTTCTCATATGGAATAAAGTCTGTAGAAACACGTTCTTCCTTATCCATCAGAGAATTCCCTGCCAATGGTAAAAAATGACAGGGAATCCCTTTATAAAACCGCTTCATATAAGAAATATGCTGACGGTCGATGCAGAACACAGTCAGATTCGGAATTGTCTCATCAAGCTGCTTATGATAATACAACGGATGGTCCACAAGAATGCAATAGACCGGAATATTTCTGCTGGCAAAGACAGACTGAGACTCTGTCTCCAACAGGAACTCCTCTCCGCTTAATCCGATAAAGTTAAAGGTAATGACTGCGGTCTCACCACTTTTTAAAAAGCGGCTTAATCGTTTCGTGTCAGCATATTCTGCCTGAATGTCAAAGAAGAAAATCTGATATCCCATCTTGCGAAATGACGCTGCCATCTCATGTGAAAAATAAGTTAATGTTTCTACGCCTCGTTCAAAAACACAAGTTTACGGATATCACTCATTTTCTTTCTCCATTTCAAAAAATCCTAGTTCTTAAAGCTGTGGATCGGTGCCGGGATTCTTCCCCCACGATTGATAAATGCATCGCAGGAATACTGGTTCACCGGCATAATCGGTGCATAGCCGAATAATCCACCAAATTCTACAGTATCACCTACTCCCTTTCCGATTACAGGAATGATACGGACAGCTGTTGTCTTCTGGTTTACCATACCAAGTGCCATCTCATCTGCGATAATACCGGAGATTGTCGTTGCCTTCGTATCTCCCGGGATTGCGATCATATCCAGTCCGACGGAACATACGCAGGTCATTGCCTCTAATTTCTCCAGTGTAATGGCATTTGCCTGTACTGCATCAATCATACCCTGATCTTCGCTGACAGGAATAAATGCACCGCTCAAACCACCTACGTAAGAAGAAGCCATGACACCGCCCTTCTTAACCTGGTCATTTAAGAGAGCGAGTGCTGCTGTTGTGCCTGGTGCTCCGGCATATTCAAGACCAATTTCACAAAGAATATCTGCTACACTGTCTCCGATTGCAGGAGTTGGTGCCAGAGATAAATCTACAATACCAAATGGAATATTTAAAATTCTCGACGCTTCCTGTGCTACAAGCTGACCTACACGGGTTACTTTAAATGCAGTCTTCTTGATGGTCTCACATAATACTTCAAAGTTCTCTCCACGGACTTTTTCCAGAGCGGTCTTCACCACTCCCGGTCCGCTGACACCAACGTTGATGATCGCATCCGCCTCCGTCACACCGTGGAACGCGCCTGCCATAAACGGGTTGTCATCCGGTGCGTTACAGAATACAACAAGCTTCATGCAGTCCGCAGAATCGCGGTCTTTTGACTGCTCTGCAAGCTCTAAGAGGATCTCTCCCATTAATTTTACAGCATCCATGTTAATTCCGGTTTTTGTGGATGCAAGATTTACAGAACTGCAGACTCTTTCGGTACGGCAAAGTGCCATTGGAATAGAACGGATTAAAAGCTCATCTGCCTTTGTCATTCCCTTGGATACCAGTGCAGAATATCCACCAATCAGGTTTACTCCTACTGCTTTGGCTGCTGCATCCATAGTATCTGCGATGGTTGCAAAATCTTCCGGCGTCTTGCAGGCTGCCCCGCCAACCAGTGCAATTGGTGTAACGGAAATTCTTTTATTTACGATTGGGATTCCAAATTCCTGCTCAATCTGATTTCCTGCTGATACCAGATCCTTTGCCACTGTAGTAATTTTCTTATAAATGTTATCGTTTAACTTCTTTAAATCAGAATCAATACACTCCAAAAGACTGATACCAATCGTGATGGTACGGACATCTAAGTTCTCATGCTCCACCATTTTATTGGTTTCGCTTACTTCCATTATATTAATCATTTTTTGTCTCCTATATTCTGCCTTTCTACGCAGCTCATTTCCTGTATTTTCATTGATACGCCTTAGTGACCTGCCAACAGCAGTTCCCTTTTATGTAAGTCGTATTAAATTCTGTGCATCATATCAAAGATTTCTTCTCTCTGACATTTGATGGTAACACCGATTTCCTCACCTAATTTTTCCAGTGCTGCAGAACACTCAGCAAATGGTGTTTTGGATGTATTTAAATCAACAATCATCATCATATTGAAGAATCCGTCAATGATAGTCTGTGAAATATCCAGTACATTGATATGCTGTTCTGATAAATAAGTACAAACTTTTGCGATAATTCCTACAGTATCTTTTCCTACTACAGTAATAATTGTCTTGCTCTGTGTCTTTTCCATTTTGTTCTCCTCTTATTTTTGCTTTCTTAATATTCTTAAATCCGGATAAGCTCAGACACTTCGTCCCGCTTTGCTACCTGGATTGGAAAATCATTTCCGTGGTACGGGTTCTCACCCTGTTCTACTTCCTGGCGCACTGTCTCATATGCCAGTTCTGCCAGATTATTTTCCTTGCTCAGATGCCCCAATACTACTTTTTAAACTTATCATGCAGAAGCTGCCCTAAAAATTGTCCACTGCTCTCATTGGAAAGATGTCCTCTGTCCCCTAATATCCGCTGTTTCAGAGGATAAGGATAACTGCCCACCTGAAGCATACGCACATCATGATTTGCTTCTAACAATAATACATCTAAATCCTGCAGCTTGTCTATAAGATAATTGTCATATTTCCCCAAATCGGTAATGACCGCCATCTTTTTATCTGACTGTTTCATGATGTATGCCACCGGATTTGCGGCATCATGGGAAATGGATACCGGCTCCACCGTAATATCTCCAATCTGAAATTCCACTCCGGCTTCGATAGGATGAAACAATGTCTCATCTACTTTTCCCACACTGGAAATCCCTTTGACTGCCTCAATGGTCTCTGCCGTGGCATAGATTGGAATTCCATATTTTCTTGCTACCACGCCAAGACCGGAAATGTGATCTGAATGTTCGTGGGTCACAAGCAGTGCCTGCATTTCCGCGGTTTTCAAACCGATACTGTTTAATCCTGCTTCAATGCGCTTTCCACTGATTCCGGCATCAATCATCAGATGGCTGCTTTCTGTTCCTGCGTAGATACAGTTTCCACTGCTTCCACTTGCAATACTGCATAATTCCATTTTCTTATGTCTCTTTCTATTTAGTAATTCTCTTTCCAGTACACTTCAATTTTATCGCCATCCTGCAATACCTGTGTATACTGGGCATCCATGCCATTAATTAAAGTTACAATTGCTCTTCCATGGGATGCTGACAAATCAAAATCAATATAATCAAAAATATCCACGAATACATATTCTTCTTTGCCACTTAAAGTAATTTCCTGATTGTTTGCAATAATATGTAATTCTTTGCTTTCCGGCTCTGCACCTGCCGTTTGAATGCCATCTGCAACATTTTCATCCGCAGCATTTTCGCCTGTCACAGATTCAGCTGCCACAGAAGCTTCTGGCTCATGAACTTCAGCTGCACTGTCTGTGCTTTCTTCTGTTGAAGCTTCTTCTTCCGGTCCGGCATCAAATCTGTGGTCTGCCTGTCCATAGGAAATATGACGTTCACCGCTTTCATAGGCAGAAGCACTCCATTCGATTTCAAAGTTCTCATAGCAAAGGGAACCCATATCTGCCGGTTTTCCATTTAAGATAATTCCGGCTTCTTCATCAATCCGCACATCCATAAACTCTGCCAGCTGTCCAATGGTATAGAAGTTTCTGGTTTCGATTTCGTCCCCTTCCTGAATAACATAATTAGAAGGTTCAAGGCTTCCATTGACCTGAACAAATTTCGGACAGGTAATATTGATGCCATTGACCTGGAAGGTAATGGTGGAGGATGTATATTCATCTAACTGTTCAATCGTAGATACGGCTTCTTTTCCAATGGTAGAGGCTTCTATGGTAATCTCGGAATTCGGAACCAGTGGTGTATTGATGCTGACTACTCTTCCGTCCACTTTAACAATGGCAGATTCTCCCGGTTCTCCACGGACGATTCTCGGCTTTCCATTTACGGTAAACTCCACTGCCTTGCCCCGTCTTGGGAACAGTGCTTCATTCGGGAAGCCCGCCTGCAATGCTGCATCCACAATGGTAAGATGGCTGTTGTCATAAAGCTTTAAGCGTTCTCCGTTAAACCGGACCATAATGAAATTATTCTTCTGGTCATAATAATTAAGACAGATTCCAATCGGTGTTACCAGTAATGGGTCTTTCTTAATCTCTTCCTGTGCAAAATGAACCTCTTTTAAAACTTCTTCTCCACGTAATGCCACACGCTCTCTTGGAATTTCAAGCTTGTCTGCAAGCATTTCCGTAAATCCGTGGATTTTGCCGCCACCACCGACTACGAAGGCTGCACTGACCGATTTATCACCATTTAACTCTTTGATTTTCTCTGCTACCTCAGTAGTAATCTTATCTACCGTATCATGGGTTAAATCCCAGATTTCTTCGGAGGGAATCGTATGGGTAATGCTCATGATATCTGTAAATTCCACTTCATCCGCCATACCGGATGCCAGCTTCATATGTTCTGCCATATTAAAATCCACCAGATAATGCTGTACAATTAATTCGGTCAGCTCATCTCCGGCATAAGGAATCATGCCATATGCAATAATGCTTCCGTCTCTGGTGACACAGATGTCGGATGTTCCGGCTCCCACATCAACCAGTGCAATATTTAACATTCGAAAAGCCTCCGGAATTGCTACGTTGATTGCAGCAATAGGCTCCAAAGTCAGATTGGCAACATTTAATCCAGCCTGCCCTACTGCGGAATACAGACCATCTACAACGTCCTCCGGCAGGAAGGTTACGATAATATCCTCCGAAATTTTCTCTGCCTTATGTCCTTCTATATTGGAAAAGACTTCATCATTGATATAATATTTTACAACAGAATATCCCACACAGTAAAATTTGTAACGGGTATCATTCCTCTCTTTTAAAATCTGCTGGGCATGGTCTACTCCCAGTAAATCCAGAGTATGTATATGTTCTGCAGTTACTACGGTCTCTTCTGCGAATTCATATTCCACGCTGGTGGTCACGGTTTTCAGTACACGGCCAGCGGCAGCAATGCAGACATCGGTAAGCTTTGCCTCTAACTGCCCTTCTAATTCTGCCTTTACTTCTGCAATTGTTCTGCCTACTCTTCCGATGTCATGAATCTGACCATCCAGCATAGCTCTGGTTTCATGCTCTTTCATATACTGGGCTGCCACATAGAAGTCTTTGCCTTCCCGATATCCAACTGTTCCAACTACGTTTCTTGTTCCGATATCCAAGCCAAATACAAATTGATTTGCATTCTGTTCTGCATTATCCATTGGTATTTTCTCCCTCATTCTCTATTATCGTTCTTACCTGTGCAATGGTTTCTTCCGTCGTACCATTATTATCAATTACCACTTTGCAATGTCTGCGGTATTCGTTCTCGCAAAGCTGGCTTTCAAACATTTCACTGATTTTTTCATCACTGTAGCCTCTCGACTGCTTCAGCCTTGCTCTGCGATTCTCCTCTGAAGTATAAATATACCATAATTCATCACAAATTTCATCATAATGTTCTTCGATTAATAATGCCGCTTCCAATACCAGATAACGAAGCCTGCCTTCTTCCTTTTCCTGCTCTAATACATGGAGCACATATTCCTTTACTGCCGGATGCAAAATCTCATTCATTCCATTCCGCCTGGCTTCATCCTTGAAAATAATGGCTGCCGCCTTCGGACGGTTCATCTTCCCCTTTTCATCAAAAACATCTGTTCCCGCAAACAGCTCCTGCAATTTTTCGTTACAGGACTGTCCCGGCTCAGAAAGTTCTCTTGCGATATCATCCGCCAGCATTACTTTCGTATCTTCTCTGCCGGCAAGGTATTTTAATATTTCTGTTTTTCCGGCTCCTACGCCTCCGGTAATTCCGATAAATTTCATAATTTCTGCCTTATCCTATTTTGCTTCGTACCAGTTATTTCCGGCATGCATATCTACCTCTAAGGTTACCGCAAGGTCTGCTGCATGAAGCATTTCTTCTTTCAAAATCTTCTCTACCTGCTGCTGTTCTTCTTTACAGGTCTCAACCAAAAGTTCGTCATGCACCTGTAAAATCAGTTTTGATTTCAAGCCTTCCTCTTTCAGGCGGTCATGCACATGAATCATGGCTATTTTAATAATATCTGCTGCAGAACCCTGAATCGGTGCATTCATTGCCACACGTTCTCCAAAGGAACGCTGCATGAAATTACTGGAGGATAACTCCGGCACCGGTCTTCTTCTGCCAAACATTGTTGTGACATAGCCTTTTGTCCTGCCATCCTCTACCAGTCCGTCTAAGAATGTCTTGATTCCCGGATAGGTTTCAAAATAGCTCTTAATATACTGTTCTGCTTCTTTTCTTGAAATACTTAAATCCTGACTTAATCCGAAGGAACTGATTCCATAGACAATACCAAAGTTTACCGCCTTTGCATTTCTTCGCTGCAGTGGTGTTACTTCTTCGAACGGCACATGAAATACCTTGGATGCAGTAATCGCATGAATATCTTCTGCATGCTTATATGCATCAATCAGATTTTTATCTCCTGACATATGTGCCAGCAGACGAAGCTCTATCTGGGAATAATCCGCATCTAAGAATACATAACCTTCTCTCGGTAAAAACACTTTACGAATCAGCCGTCCCAATTCCATCCGGATTGGAATGTTCTGTAAATTCGGGTCTGTACTGCTTAAACGTCCGGTGGCTGTTATGGTCTGCTGGAATGTACTGTGAATCCGTCCATCCTCTGCAATAAATGCAGCCAGTCCGTCGGCATATGTGGATTTTAATTTGGTCAGCTGACGGTACTCTAATATTTTTGATACAATCGGATAATCCGGTGCCAGCTTTTCCAGTACATCTGCTGCAGTAGAATATCCGGTCTTGGTCTTCTTGCCATTTGGCATCTGCAATTTTTCAAAAAGAATCACACCAAGCTGTTTTGGTGAATTGATATTAAAGGTCTCACCGGCTTCTTCATAGATTTCTTTTTCAATTTTATCTATGGATACTGCAAGATTCTCTCCATATTCTTTTAAGGCATCTGCATCAATAGCAATGCCTTCCTTTTCCATATCAGATAAGGTATATACCAGCGGCATTTCTATTTTATCAAAGAGTTCTTTCATGCCCTCTTCTTCTAACTGCTTTGCCAGCGGCTCTTTTGCCATTAAATTAATATATGCCTGATAACATGCCATTTTCAAGAATTCTTCCGGCTTTTCTTCCGATGCTGTGGCTAAATCTTTCTTTCCAAGATAATCCTCTTTCGATGGCACCATCAAATCAAGATAGTCTTTTGCAATATCTTCATAAGCATAGTCATTTTTCAATGGATTTAATAAATAAGCTGCTATTTTCACATCAAAAATATGACTCTTTTCATCGGCTTCTATCCATTTAAGCTGTGGTTTTAAATCAAAGGTGCGAATCTCTGTGCCTGCTGCAAGAAGCTGTCTGCTCTGTTCGAATAGATACTGCTCTGTCACAAATCCCGCAACCGGAATATATGCCACATCTTCTTTTGTGCATGCAACTGCAAGTCCAAGCACAACATCCTTTTCATAAATCAACTGGACGCCTGCTGCCTGCTGCTTCTTTGCCTTTGCAAAAAAATCTTCTACCCCAGAAAAATCCTCGATTCGTTTAAAGTTTTCCTCTCCGGTATTTACCGGTGTGTCTACTTCAAACCGTTTCAAAAGATTCTTAAATTCCAGACGCTTACACATCATATAAGCTTCCGGTGTATATAAATTGCCAATTCTTGCTTCGTTGATATCATATGGGATGTCTGCATCTATCTTAATGGTAGCCAGCGTCTTGCTCATCTGCGCCATATCATAATGCTCTTTTAACATCTCTTTCGCACGGTTTGGCTTAATCTCTTCTACATGGGCATATGCATTTTCAATGCTGCCATATGCCACAATCAGGTTCGTGGCTGTCTTTTCGCCGATTCCCGGAACGCCCGGTATATTATCCGCGGAATCTCCCATCAGGGCTTTGACATCTATAAACTGCAACGGTGTAACCTGATATTTTTCCAATACCTCTTTGGTATTATAATCTTCGATTTCCGTTCCGGTCCGCCTGGTCTTTGGAATCCGGATCTTAATATGGTCACTGGCAAGCTGCAATAAATCCCGGTCTCCGGACACTACAGACACTTCATAGCCTGCTGCTTCACTGCGCTTTGCTATGGTTCCCAATAGGTCGTCTGCTTCTAAGCCTTCTTTTTCAATTACCGTAACTCCCATGGCACGCAGCATTTCTTTCATTAAAGGTACCTGCTGTCTGAGTTCCTCTGCCATCGGTTTTCTCGTTCCCTTATAGGCATCATACATCTTATGACGGAAAGTCGGTGCATGTACATCAAAAGCAACCGTCAGATAATCCGGCTGTTCTTCGTCTAATATCTTAAATAAAATATTTAAAAATCCATAGACCGCATTTGTATGAAGTCCCTCGGAATTGGTCAGATCCGGTATTCCAAAAAATGCCCGGTTTAATATACTATGTCCATCAATCAGAACTAATTTTTTGCTCATCTTGTCCTAACTTTCCTCATCCATCATCTGGAAGAATTTTGTATCTATTTCAGGGTATGACCGTTTCAAGGAAATCGGCTTGCCACTACGATTTAAGAAGCAGTGCTCACTGGCTGCAATGGTACGGAGTTCTCCGGTCTCTTTGTCTGTCATACGATAACGGACACTGAGTTTGATTCCATTGTAACCTGCAATGGCTGTTTCAATAACAACAGTATCTCCGAATCGCACCATGCTCTTATATTCACACTGTACAGACAGCACCGGACTGATAATTTCCTGGTCTTCCATCTGTTTATAGCTGAAGCCCATCTGATCCATCAAGTCCATGCGTGCCTCTTCCATCCAACGGATATAATTGGAGTGATGCACAATCCCCATCTGGTCTGTCTCATAATATTTTACATTATGCTCATACGGTTTTACCTTAATTGGTGTTACTCCATGATAAATATCAACTCTTGTATCCTTCATATCTGTCACCTTCCTTACGAAACGATTATACTCAAAAAACGAACGACGTTCAAGCGTCGGAGGGATTCTTTTGGAATTATTCCGCCTTTTCTACTCTCCAATTACATGAATCTGACACATTTTCATAGTGGTAAGCGCCGCCTCATGGGATTCCGGCATCACTCCGGCACAACATGTGGCATCCACTGTAAGCTCTACATCCGGAAATTCTGCCTTTAAAATCAGGGCATTGGATACCACACAGATATCCGTACAAAGACCGCATAATTCTATTTCTTCAAAGTTTCTCTCCGACCAGTGTGTCCATCCAAAGGTTGGTTTATTAATATAGCTGCATCCCGGCACCTCTAAACCTTCTGCAATCTCCCAGCCCTTTGTGCCTTCGATGCAATGTTCCACCGGAAGCTTCTTTCCCTCCGGTGTGTTAAGATAATCTGACTGATGGGTATCCCGGGTAAAAATGATCTCGTCCCCGCGCTCCTGATACTCTTTGATTTTCTCTTTTACCTTCGGTACAATTGCCTGCGCTTCCCTGGTTCCAAGTGAACCATCGATAAAGTCATTCTGCATATCTACTACAATCAGTGTTTTCATATTTGATTCCTTTCATTCCCTTTTACCAATTATCTATCAGAAGTTATTTTCTTTTATTATACAACAGCACACTTTTTGATTTCTTCCCATTCCACACTTTATTTTTTCAACATTCTTATTCATAGAAAGGATACTGCATAATACGCCTCCCCAGAATGAATCACCTGCCCCAGTCGTGTCGACCGCATGTGTCTGAAATGCTTTGATGATTTCTTTTCTGCTTTTTGTTGCCATAAGAACGCTCTGTTCTCCCAATGTAATGGCTACCAGCTTTGGTCCCATGGCAAGGAGTTGATCTGCAGCCTGCTCATAACTTTTCGCCTCTGTCAACAGAATACTCTCTTCATCCGATACCTTCATGACATCTACCAATTCTATGACAGATCTCATTTTTTTCACTGCATGCTCTTTGCTCTTCCAAAGAGACGGGCGATAATTCGGATCATAGGAAATAAGTGCACCCGCTGCTTTTGCCATTTTTACCGCTTCTATCGTTGTACTTTCTGCCGGCTCGTCTGTCAGCGATAATGATCCAAAATGAAAAATTCTACATCCGGAAATTAATGTCTGATCCAGTTCTTCTTTTTTTAACTGTGTATCTGCACCCGGTTTTCTTGCAAAAGAAAAATTCCGTTCTCCATTTTCACCAATTTCCACAAATGCCAACGTTGTAAAATAACCCGGGTCTTCGACAATAGCATCTGTATTGATTCCTTCCTGTTTGCAATGTCTTCTTTAAAAATTTACCATGCATATCGTTTCCAACTTTTCCAATAAAAGAGGTGCGATACCCAAAGTGGCTTGCAACAGTTAGAAGATTTGCCGGAGCACCTCCGGGATTCTGTTCGAACAATTTTCTCCCACCCTGACTGTGTCCTGCTTCCGTAAAATCAATCAGTAATTCCCCCAATGCCACGATATCAACTTTTTCTTCCATTTTTCAGTTCCTCCACAATCTCGTTATAACGTTTTTTATTTAACCGGTAGAAAAATAATACAACCGCAGTCACAATCCACAGTGCACCTGGAATCGTCGTAAATGCATGTTTCATAATTGAAAGTACAGTTGCATTTTGTGTCTGATTTGCGATATAACCACATTTTCCAAGTAATCCTGCCAAAAGTGCTGTTCCAACTGCCATTCCGATTTTATTTCCAAGTGAAATAAATGCATACTGAAAACCGTCATTTCTAAGTCCGGTTTTCCACTCCCCATATTCCACACAGTCTGGAATAATTGCATAGATTGCGGTATTAAATCCAGAGAAGAAAAACTGTGTCAGACCAGATAATGCATAAAAAATAGCTGGTGATTCTTTGGCATTGAAGAAAAACATAAACAACATTGAAATTCCTGTAAATAAAGCAAAGAGAGATGCTGTTCTTCCTTTGTTATTCAACTTGCGGAATAATGGTTGAAAACAGGCTGCCCCTATGATAGAAGGAATAATAATACACATCGAATAAGTTGTGTAGTAGGAGGCATTTCCTTCCACATATGTAAAATAATACAGAACATCTGCGTTTCTACCATATAATGTAAATCCAAATAATATCTGTCCTGCCAATGCAAGAAGATATGGTCTGTTCTGCATAACTGCTTTCAACTGTATCTTTACAGAAATTTTTTCTTTTTCCGGAGTGATCACTGCCTCTTTTGTCTTTGCAAAGCAAAAGAAATGACAGGCTGTAAAAATACATCCATATATGACCGCCACCGTCAGATATCCTGTCTTTGCACTGTGACTGCCGAATTTGCTGAGCAGTGGAACTGTGATAATATTTAACACACCAATTGCAATCATAGCTGCAACCGAACGGGATGTATTTATTTTTGCACGTTCATCAATATCCTGTGTCATAGCACCACACAAGGTTCCATATGGAATATTCACACAGGTATACCCCAAAACCAGCAGACAATATGTAATTACCATATAAATAATCTTTCCATTCTGCGGCCAGTCGGGTCTTGCCCAGAATGTCATAACAAGAAGAATCGCTGTGATTGGTGCCGCTACTAACAGCCATGGACGGTACCGTCCCCATCTCGTTTTTGTTTTATCCGTAAGTCCCCCGACGATCGGATCGTTGATTGCATCCCAGAATCTTGAAAAAAGCATAAGTGCTGACACAGCCGCCATACTGATTCCGAACACGTCTGTATAAAATATCATCAGAAAATTACTGACGAACATCCAGCTGAAATTACATCCGACATCACCAAAACCATATGCAATCTTACTGATCAGCGGTACTTTTCCATTTTTGTTTTCGCTTCCCATATGTCCCTCCTGTTTTTATCAGAGTTTCTGACAGAACTCTATTCTTTCCTCATTTGGTCCCTTAATCATAAAAAACTTCACACCATTTTCCCAAAATGGCAGTTCTTCGATTCCGTCTGTAATAATTGTGTATTTTTCATTGCAGATTTTCTGATACATACTCTCAATGTCTTCCACATCAAGAGCAACATGTTGGTATGCACCGTCTGACATTGCCGCCTGCCCATTTTCAAAAGTCTCTATACAGTAATTTTTTATCTGTAAAAATGCCACTTTTTCCCCTGCTTTTTCATTATAAGACTGCATAATTACTTCAAATCCAAGACTCTTATAAAACTCAACTGTTTTCTGCAAATCGTTTGTCGGAAGCCCGACATGGGCAACTCCGACAATTCCATATTTATTTTCCATACGAACTCCTTACTTTTCACTGACATTGATAATTACTTTCATCGTTGTCTCGCGGTTATCATCAATATACTGGTACGCCTTCAGATAATCTTTAAAAGCAAATGTCTTTGAGATGAGCGGTTTCAAATGAACTTTGCCCTCATTTACCAGTCTGATTCCATCTATGTAATCATCATGGCGGTACATCATCGTGCTCTTAATGTCAAGTTCGTGGTCATTTGCCACTGCAAGATCTACTTCTGCCATTCCTGCAAAAACAGCCACCAGTACGATCGTGCTTCCTTTTCTTGCATATTTAATTGCCTGTCCCATTGTGATATTGTTTCCGGCACAGTCGTAGATCACATCCGCCTTATCCGGTCCAAATGCTTCGATCATTGCCTCACCGAAGTCTTTATTTTGAGTATTCACACACACATCAATTCCACATTCTTTTGCCTTTGCCAGTCTAAGATCACTGATATCTGTGATCATCACTTTCGCTGCCCCCATTCCTTTTGCCGCCTGTGCCACGAGATTTCCAATCGGTCCTGCTCCAAGGACTGCAATATTCATGCCAGCCACATCGCCCATCTGTTTTACACCATGAACTGCCACAGCAAGAGGTTCGATCATAGCTCCTTCTTCATAGGACATATCTTCCGGAATCGGTGTTACTTTAGATGCATCCACTGCAAAATACTCAGATGCTGTTCCTGTCGTCTGAAATCCCATTACTTTTAATTCCTCACAGAGATTATACTTTCCATGACGGCATGGATAGCAATGTCCACAATATACCTGAGGCTCTATCGTCACCTTCTGTCCCACATGAAACTCTGTGACATTTTTTCCAAGTTCTGTAATCTCACCGGAAACCTCATGTCCCTGTGTTACCGGATATTTTGTAAACGGATGTTTTCCATGATAAACATGAATATCTGATCCACAGACACCAATATTCATAATCTTTACCAACACCTGATTTTCCTTTACCTCCGGAACCGGAACCTCTCTGAAAATAATTTCTCCTGGATTTGTCATTACCTGCTGTAACATAACTGTTTTCTCCTTTTTTATGTTATTTTATTTTATGTTTTATAAAATGTTTTATTAAATAATTATTATTAAATGTAAACACAATTTGTCAATATGTTTTTTCATATTTTTATATATTTCATAATTTCAAAATATATTTTTTGTATATTTTTTACAATTAACACGCAAAAAACGGAATGAAACCGTTTTTGTTTTCTTATTTTTTACTATAATATCTTTTTTTAAAAAAACGGAAAGAAAACTTCTTGTTTTTCACACATATTCGGACATCCGATTTTTTTCAACCTGTCAGTCTGTTTTCACACTATAATAAAATTTATATTTCCATGCATATCGTTCCAATTCTGCCATATGTTTTGTAAAAAAGTATTTCGCGGCTCCAACAGCCGACGCTTCTTTCTTATACGAACAATTTTTCAAGTATGAAACATCATGCTCAAAGCCATTATATGCCATCACTTTTTCTCCCAGTGGTATCATATAATCTGAGAGTACGCCTCCCACATCGCCTCCGAGTATGATGTCCATATCATATGCCATCCGCAGATTTGATATCAAAACAGCAAGATGATCCAGATACGCATTCCATGTCTGCAATTTTTTTTCATCACCACTTTCAATTTTTTCCATAAATGCATCCAGTGACTGCCTGTTATCTTGTGTCAGTACACTTGCAGCACAATATGCATCTGCACATCCTGATTTACCACAATAACACTTTCTTCCACCGGGAACGAGTATCATGTGACCAAACTCCACCTGCTTTCTGGTTCTGCCCTCGAAACAGGTTTCCATCTATGCAGAATGCGCCTCCTAAGGTGTGGTTCAAAGACAGATATATCGCATTTGGATACTTTTGCTTTTTTTCTGCAAGCATTGCAGCATTAGCATCGTTTTCAAAATATACTGGAATTTCCAAAGCCTGCTCTAAAAAGCGCAGACTATAATTCTCTATACCTAAAGCATGGGATTTTAAAACGATCCGTTCTTTCTGATCAATAATTCCCGGAATCGCCACTCCAATCCCAAGTAGCGTCTCCTTCGCTACTTCGCCTTCAAGAAAAGTTTTGACCTTTTGTGCCACTTCTGTACAATAAGATAATTCAGCCGTAAATTTTAAACGGATGCGATCTTTTTTTATAATCTCATCTCCAAGATTTACTAATACCATTTCTATATGATTCGCTGTAATCAAAATTCCCATTGCATGACAGTATGACTTATTAATCCCTATACTTTTTGCCTTTCTTCCACCGGTCGAAGCATATTCCCCACTTCTTCCAACACCATTTTTCTCTAACAAGTCATTCACATTTGCTAACACAGTCGGCATACTCAAGTTTAACTCTTTCGCGAGCTCCGCTTTGGACATAACCGGATGATTCAGCACATAATTAATTATTCTTTTTCTTGTTGTATTTCTTTTATCTTTATTTTCCGTTTTCTTACCCTCTTTTATTAAATATATTATAAAAGAATTATATGCTTTTTTATTCTGTTTGTAAAGGGACGATCCGTTAACGCTAAATATCTTATGGACAACCACTATGTCAAACTGTACAAATCTTTTTTACCTCTCCACAATTTCCTGCCAGTTGTCCGAATGCCTGTCGACCGATGAGCTTACGCTTCTTGCCGCAGACCTGGTGGTATTAAGTGATATGCTTGCAAATCTTGCCGCCCGAAAATCAGTCCTTTGATATGCTATTCTTGCTGTTCCATTTTTTACATATATCGTACCGCATTTTATAAAACCATTCTTTTCAATCAGCCTTTGCATAGTTTTATTATCCGCATGAGTATCTACCCTGATATTTAAAGAAATCTTTTTACAATAGTTTAAAGCACACGGAAACAAGCCATGTACCTGACCATCTCCGGCAAGCCTGTGAATCGTCAGATATGGTTCTTCATTCAGCCAGTTACCGCCCTCAATATGCTTATAAGTAGGTTCTGCTCCATCAAACACCGAAAATACCCCATGGATTCCATCCTCATCATATATTACCTTACATGCATTTTTATCAATATCAGATTTTATCAGATCTGCATCCGGGTAAAAATGTCCCCCACTGAGTCGGATTTCCGGACTTTATCATATAATCCTGTGCATATCTGTAAATTTTCATAATTTGCTCTAAATCTGCTATTTCAGCATTTTTCACATTCAGCATGCCTTTTATTTACCTCCACATTTTTCTTATGTTACCCAATTCTTCTGTCGTCAAGCAGCTGCTCTTCCTCTGTATCATACTCCACTTTCCAGAAAAAGAAAAGGTACTGCAAAAATACAGTACCAAGTTTTTTTGCCACTTCTTCACCGATAAAACGGCCGCCGCTTCCAAACTCTCTGCTGATTGTAATGATTCTTTTTGCCATAACTGTCTCCTCCTTAACTTAAACTTTCCACTTTGTTCTTTCGGATTTTCTTTAAAAATACATATCCCACCAGACATACAATAAGCTCAGTAATTGGGAATGCCCACCAGATCAATGAAATCCCCATCTGTCCGTTTCTGACAAAAGTGGAGAATATGCCCGCCAGTGGTAATATGATTACAAGCTGTCTGAGCAGTGAAATCACCAGTGATTCTATGCCACCATCCAATGCCTGATAAATTCCCTGATATGCTACATTAATTCCGGCAAAAATAAAGCTGACAGAGATAATTCTCATGGCTCCGATAAAATATTCTCTGGACTGTCCTGCATTAAATAAAGTAGCGAAAGCCCCCGGGAAAATTTCTGTAATCGCTACACCAATAATCATAAGTACAATCGTATAAATTAAGCCATATTTGATTCCATCCTGAACTCTCTTTTTGCTGTGCATTCCATATGCAAAAGCAATAATCGGAGTGATTGCATCTCTCAGCCCAAAGGCAAGGAATAATACAAACTGCTGTACTTTATAGAACAGTCCGTATGCAGTCTGTGCGGAAGGACTGAACTTCAAGATCAGATTCATCACATATACCATGATAGACATAAGTGCCTGTGCAATAATTGCCGGAAGTCCGATCGCATATATTTCCCTGATAATTCCACCATCCGGTTTCATATACTTTACATCATGCTCAAATTCCTTATTTAATTTTACATGGAAAATAAATAACAATGCTGCTGATACCACCTGACCGATCACCGTCGCATAGGCTGCGCCTTCCACTCCCATTTCAGGAACCGGTCCGATACCATAGATCATAACCGGATCAAGAATGATATTGACCACGGCACCCACAACCTGACCGATTGTAGAATATAGAGAACGTCCTGTTGCCTGTAAGAGTTTTTCAAATAATGAAAAGAAAATAATTCCAAATGAAATTACGCAGCATATTCTCAGATAGTTTGTTCCCATTGCAATGACTTCCGAATCTACGGTCTGTGATGAGATGTATGCTTTTACTCCAAAAATTCCAAATAACAAGCATATTGCATAAATGATTATTCCTAAAAATAAGCTGTTTCCTGCAACTTTTGCAGCTCTTTTTCTCATTTCCCTGTCCCAGTGTTCTCGCAAGAAGTGCATTAGTCCCAACACCAGTACCAATTCCAACCGCCACTATCAGCATCTGAACAGGGAACACAAGTGTAAGTGCATTAAGTGCCGCCTCACTTCCTCTTCTCATGTTTCCGACAAAGGCACTGTCTACAATGTTGTAAACCGCCTGCAATGCCATCGATAAAATCATCGGTATTCCCATCTGCACCATGAGTTTATTCACCGGCATCTCTTTCATCTTGTTAGGCATTTCCTTCATCTTATTACTTTCTGCCATCTTAACTTAATCCTTATCAAAACGATCTTTTAAATGAATCAGGGATATTTCTAAATGAATTAAGTTCCCTGCTTCTGCTTTTCCTCTGAAGTCATATCGTAAGCCACCTGAATATAATATCTCTGACTACCCTGATTGACCACAAAATCAACTTCAAACTGCTTTCGAGTTGTTTTTCCTTCATCATTTTTCGTATATACGTCTACAATACCAACATCTACATTATAGCCTCTGATAAGTAGCTCATTGTAAACAATATTTTCCATGATATGAGTAGGTTCCTGCTGTCTAAAATTCAATCTGGCATTTCTAAGTCCCACATCTGTAAAATAGTATTTCAGATTTGCCCCCACATATTTTCTGCCTTTAATATCATATCTGTCAGCTTTAGAAATAAAAAATGCCTCCACAAGATAATCTATATGGTTGGATATGGTCTTATTGCTGTAATTTATACCACGCTCACTTTTATAAGTATTTGATATTTTAGTTGGGTTAGTAGGAGCCCATATCGAAGAAGCGAGATATCTACTAATGTATCAATCTCATCAACATTTCGAAGCTTGTTTCTTTCTACAACATCCTTAATATAAACATTTGTGAAAATGTTTTTTAGATACTCAGCCTTTTGGCGTTCCATAGAGAACTGTGCACCTGTGGTAAACCACCATATATCATATATTCCTCCCAAGTATCATCATAATCTCCACCGAAAGCTGCATAGAACTCTGCGAAAGACAACGGATATATTCTTATCTCGTCTCCTCTGCCTCTAAATTCAGTTACAATATCGCTGGATAGAAACTTAGAGTTACTGCCGGTTACATACATATCAATGTTACTGATACGAAGCAAACTGTTCAGAACTTCCTCAAATCGTGGCATAAACTGTACTTCGTCTAAGAGTAGATAATACTTCTGGCCATCTTTAATATGCTGGTAACACTTCTTTGGATCTCTCAGCTCCTCATTTTCAATGCCATCTAAAGCAATCTCAATGATTGCTCCTGCCCTTCCAGAAACGCCTTTATCTTCTCACCATCCTCTGGTCGGATTTCTCCGTGGGAATTTCCATCAAAGGTGATATATTCGTAGGTCTTTCCTGCCTGCTCTAATGCTTCTGTTAATTTATCTGCCTGTGCAACGGATACTTTTTCATCTCCGGTGGCATGAATGATAAGCAGCGGTGTATTAATTTCATCCGCCCAATAGGTTGCAGAACGTTTCTCATATTCCTCCGGCATCTCTTCCGGGGAACCGCCTACCAAAGAATCGAATATGGTCTGCATATCACTTCTTTCCTCATATGACATAAAGCAATCGGAAAGGCCAGATACGACAACTGCCTTATGCACCCGTTCATCCCTTCTTAACACTTCATAAGTCATCATTCCGCCTCTGGAAATACCCATCATATTTATGGCATCCTTATCAATATAGGAAAATTGCTCACACAAATCCAAAATCCGGACCACATCATCCACATCTGCTCCGCCAAACTGGTCTTCTCCTTCACTGCTTCCACATCCCCTGTAGTTTGATGCAATGCAAATGGTATGAAGCTGATAGGCATAAAAGCAGGTTTCTATATTTTCCAATGCTCCGTAATCCTGATTTCCACCATGATTATAAATAAGACAGGAAGTCTTTTGTCCATCCAGTAAATCTTTTGGTGCACTGAAATATCCTTCAATTTTCAGTCCATCGCTATCATAATAAAACCGATAAGATACATATTCTGATAAATCGATTCCTGCCTGGCTCTCATAATCTTCCAGATCTATTTTTTCATATTCTGTAATTCCAGCCTGACGAAAGTTCTCTTCTACCAGCTCGTCTGCGTCCAAAGACTCTTTATCCGCAGGTGCAGTTTCTGTTTCCGTTTTATTTTCTGTCTCAGTCTTCGTTTTATTTTTTCTCTGATTTCCTGCCACTACAACTACAATCACTGCCAGAATAATAATTCCAAGCAGTACCCCAATTTCAATTACCTTTTCCTTTTTCATAATTTTTGCCAAACCTCCCGCCTTGCCACTTCGATTTTCACCTTCCCTAACTCCTTTATCCTCTATTCTATAATCTCATACTGCATCAGTTCGTATTTTAACTTGCTTCCTTCCATAATTTCTGCCGGAAGAAGTGCTCTTGCCACAAGTTTCAAATCATCTGAAGCAATGTCTGTCCTCTTTAAATTTGCATAGTCTCCATCGATGGATACGACTTCGTAATACCATGTTTCCATATTCTATAGCTCCCTTCTTGTTAAAATACTTGTAAAGGAGCGGGAAATGTGATGCCGGTTTTCTTCCGGCATTCGTGCGATGTAATATCTGGCTTATTCTCCGAACCCGGATGCTCCATAAGAACTGCAAGAGGCACTAAGAATTTCGATTTCATTTTTATTTTCTTCTGGCAACCGGTGCAAATTCACATCCATGTTCATATGCACCTCGCTGGCACTTCCATGTGCCAGCGTTGCCGGACTCCATCCGAAATTTTAAGTGCCTCTAACAGTCCTTATCAGGCATCCTCACTTCGGAGAACAATCCAGATATTGCCACACTACCGTTAGAAAAATTACTCCCAATATTTCCCACTCGCCTTTCAAATCATTTTATCAAGAATTATAGCAGATTTTCGCAAAGAATGCCACTTCTACTGATACACCCATAAATCCCGGATCTGGCTCATAAGGTCGTCTATCTTCCATGCCTTATTACTGTTCCTTTTACTATTGGAATCATTCACTGTTATTTTTCCATCGGAATCTACTCCCGTTAATACAATAAAATGTCCGGATGTGGTAAAATCTCCCGGTCCCATGATACAGATAATCGGATGTCCCTGGGATAATTCCTGCCGGATACTGTCTTCGCTGAGACTCAGCTCCTGTGCGGATAAGCCAAGCTTTGTGGCAAGTTCCGTCATCATACTCCAGGCGGAACCGCTTCCATTCACATAGAAGCCATCCTCCTGTGCCATCTGGGCAATGGTATAAGGATTCATGGAAGTATCTCCGGTCAGTCCCACATAGACCATGGACAATGCCGTGGGACCGCATCCTGTAATTGCAAGGAAATTATCTCCATAGGTTCTATAGCCCCAACGCTCGTCCCACTGAAGGAAAAGCGGTATCTTGCCATCTACTACATCTGATGAAATGTCAATCGGCTGCTCGTTGTTTCCATTTTTCTTATAATCAAGTACAAACTGTCTTGCTTCTTCGTTTTTCTCATAAAGCTGTATCAGGCTGTCCGGATATCCCTCTGCCGTAAGTGTTGCCTCTGATTTTACATTCCAGTGATTTAAGAAGCCTTGCACAAATGATGTTCTGCCCGCGGCAAAACTACCAGCAGAATTATTGCTGCCACAAATATTCTTTTGATTCTTCGCATTCTTCTTGCTTTTTTCCGGCGCATGCTCCGCTTTTTTATGTTCGTTGCATGTTGTGTATTCCGCTGTCCGGCTGCTCCTGATTGTTGTACGTTTCGATGTCCTGCATGTTCTGACTGCATCATAAAAAACACCCCTTTTTCATTCTTTACTCTTAGTAAAGCACACGAAAAAAGGAGTGTTCTTAAAGATATTCTATTTCATTTCTTAGATTATTCTTAACAGAAAAATAAATTTCTAAGTGATATATTAATATTTACCAGTCGCTATCCCAGTCAGATGAATTAGAATCCCAGCTGTCATTGGAATCCCAGTCATATCCACTGTCTGAACTGCTGTCCGAGCTGTCTGAGGCATAATGCTCTTCATAATATCTGCTGTCTTCAAAATTGGTAATGCTGTTATCCCAGTCATAGCCATTCTGATAAGTCATTTCATAATCAGAACGGTTATTTAAAATATCATCCGGCACCTCATCACTGTCTATCTTATCATAGTCATAACCATCATACTCGAACCAGTTATTGTGGCTGTGTACATAGACCGTATTTTGGTACTGGTAATAACTTGCCTTCTTGTAATTATGTATCGGAATCAGAACGATTAAAAAGCACATCAGGAAACAAACGGCACAGGTTAAGAATTTCTTTCCGGCAAATCCCTGATATATCTTTTCAAATACCGTGCTTTTTTTCCCTTAACCCACAAACAATAAGGTCTAATATCACTGCCACAGGTGCTGCGGCAATCAGTGCAATAAAAGTGCTGTTCCAATTCCCCGGTATAATGTATCTAACACAAAGAGTACAAAGGAACCAAAGAAGAAAAGAAAGAATGCTCCAATCCCGGCAAAGGTTCTTCCTATTACCTTTCCTGTTGACATTGGCTTTCTGTTATTTCCATAACTGCTTCTTACATTTCCAGCCCGATTATGTTCCTTCTGGTTTAAGATTTCCTCTTTTAACTTAAGATACAGTTCATTTACCGCATAGGCTTCATCCGTTCCCTGATAGCGGATTGCCCGCTCGCCGTTTGCCTTGTTCTTATAGACAATAACATTCTGACCTTCCCGGTAAATACCAAAGGCTTTGGGCTGTGTGTAATTGATTCCGACAAAGAATCTCGTCACTTCATACGGTGGCAGATTCCGCGCCTGATACCACTGCTGCAATTCTTCAATAGTCTTTGGCGTATGGTCTGCAGTACGCTTTACTGCCTGATTGGTGGCTCCACAGTAAGGACATTTCTCATCTGTTTCCTTAATGATGGAGCCACAGTATTCGCATTTAATCTCCATAGCTATATAAAACCCTTCCTGTTATTCCTTTTGTAAAAGGATATTTTCCCCCTACAGATTTTATTATAGCAAATGTATTTTCTGCTGCCAATCATATTTTAACCGCATGGACTTTTATAATGTTTTTATAACCTCTACCCTTGTAATCAGGTCATCCCGCATATTATCAATGCGGAGAGCACAATCCTTATAGTAAATACATGCTCCGATGGAAATGCTTTTTTCTTTGCTTACCAACTGCCTTGCTACCACATCCCGTAACAGACAGTTGCTCTCCTCCGGAATTTTTACACCTGCAATAAGATTGGCATGACTACCGTCTGGCTTCCCCTGCAGATAATATGATCTGATTCATCGAAATTACAAAATAAGTACTTTCGAATTGCAAATAATCCTGCAATTGCTGCAATGCCAAGTAAAGTTTCTGTTCCATTCAGATGTTCCACAATCATCTGCCTTGAGGTTGCAAAAAGTAATACTTCAATAATAGTTCCCGGTGTATGGGTACAAAGCATTTTTACAAACTCAATTCCAATCGCAAGGGTCATCGCTGATTCCAGATAATAACTTAACTCCGGTCCCTCTCCATTCAGATGAAAAAAACTTTCACCTATGAGCTTTACTATCAACACTACAATTACTATTGTAAGAAATGCAGATAATGCCAGTTCCACATATGTTGCAACGTTCTGCATTGCTTTTCTTAAGTACATCTTCATATTTAATCAATCCTTATTTGATAAAACCGACCTGTTTGCAAATTTCCTCTGTTGCTTCATCTTTTCTCTTATTGAAGGTTACCTTCTGCTGTTCAAACCAGTTATTTCCTTCTGCATCAATAGATACAATTAATGGTCCGAATTCTTTTACGCGGCAGTTCCAGAGTGTTTCTGGCATTCCAAGATCACGCCATTCTGCTCTTACGATTTCTTCTACTTCTGTTGCGGCTACTACAGCGTTTCCTGCTGGGAATACACAGTGGATTGCTCCAAAGTCTTTGCAGGCACGTTCTGTATTTTCTTTCATACCACCTTTTCCGATGATCACACGTACACCAGTTTCTTTTACGAATTCATATTCAAATTTTTCCATACGCATACTGGTTGTTGGTCCAACAGATACCATCTCAAACTTATCATTGTCTAGAGGACGGATAATCGGTCCTGCATGGAAAATAGCATTATTTCTTACATCTACAGGAAGTTCTCTTCCTTCTTCTACTAAACGACGGTGAGCTACATCACGACAGGTTGTCATGCTTCCATTTAAATAAATGATATCTCCGATTTTAATGCCTTTTAAATCTTCTGCTGAAATTGGTGTTGTTAAAATCTTTTTTCCATCTTTCACCTCTACCATTATAACTCTACCCCCGAATGTGTTGTGATCTTATAATTTAGATCCTTATCAAATACAATGTGTCCTCTTCTGTGACTCCAGCATCCTACGTTTACGGCTACACCGATTGCGGATGGATGACGGGCTGTATTTTCGATATTTACTCCCATTACGGAGTATTTTCCACCCATTCCCTGAGGTCCGAGTCCGATTTTATTAATTCCATCCTCTAACAACTGTTCCATCTTAGCTGCACGCTCATTTTCATTATGAGAGCCAATCGGACGCATAAGTGCTTTCTTGGAAAGTAATGCTGCTGTCTCTACAGATGTTGCAACACCGACACCGACTAAAAGTGGTGGGCAGGCATTTAATCCATAAGTAGTCATAACATCCATAACAAATTTGGTAACACCTTCATATCCTTCGCCCGGCATTAATACCATTGCTTTTCCCGGAAGAGTACATCCGCCTCCTGCCATGTATGTGTAAATCTCACATTTATCACTGTTTGGAACAATATCCCAGAAGACCGTCGGTGTTCCTTTTCCGACATTTTTGCCTGTGTTGTATTCATCGAATGTCTCAACACTGTTATGTCTTAATGGAGCTTCAAAAGTTGCCTTTACTACTGCCTCTTTTAATAATACTTCCAAATCATCAATCAGTGGAAATTTCGTGCCGCATTTTACCCAGAATTGCAGCACGCCGGTATCCTGGCAGCTTGGGCGGTTCAATTCTACTGCAAGGCGCTGATTTTCAAACATCGTATCATAAATTGTTTTTGATAACGGACTGTCTTCCTTCTCTCTTAACTCCTTTAATTTTGCAATTACATCATCCGGTAATTTTTTTGCTATATGTGCAATAAAGTTTGCCATATAGGTGGTAAGCTGTTCTACCTGTTTTTCATTTGACATATTTCTTTCCTCCTAGAATTTTATTGTGATAACTGTCCTCATCGTCCAGTTACAATTGACTTTGCTGCTCCCTTATGGGAAAAATGGATATAATATTGGAAGTAAAATCATGCTGACTACAGTTGCTACCAGAATTAACGGTATTCCTGCTTTTGCATAATCTTTAAATGTATAGCCTCCGGCTGTGACAACCATTGTGTTAGCCGGCATTCCGATTGGTGTTGCATATGCGCAGGAACCACCAATGACACATGCCATCAATACAGCACTTGGGTCTGCTCCCATTCCCTGTGCGATTGACACAGCGATTGGTGCCATAAGTGCTGTTGTAGCGGTGTTCGACATAAAGTTTGTTAAAATACAGCACAGCATAAATACCACAAAGGTCAGAACATATGGAGAAGGATTCTCTCCCAAAACTCCAATTACATTCTTAGCAATATCCTCTCCTGCTCCAGTTGTCTGCAATGCAGATGCAAGAGAAAGCGTTCCTCCGAAAAGGAAAATTGTTTTCAGATCAATGGACTTTAATGCATTTTTCTCACTGATGACACCTGTCAAAATAAGTGCCAATGCTCCGATACATCCTGTGATACAAAGCTTAATTCCAATCTGCTCTTCAAATATCATGCCAAGAAGTGTCAACACTAAAATAATCAAAGATAATGCCTGTTTCCATTTCGGTACATTGGAAAAATCTTTCTGTTCATCATAGCTGCTGTCTTTCTCGCCTGATTTGTCCGGTAAAAATTTGTAGCCGATAAAGGCAAAATAGATAATTCCACAAATCAATATCGGAAGACCAACCTTGGCATATTCAAAGAAGCTAAAACTCATATCCATCTCTTCCATTACGGACTGTGCAATCAGATTTCCCGGTGCACCAATCAGTGAAAGATTTCCTCCCATGGCTGCTGCAAATACTAATGGCATCAGTAATCTTGAACGTGAATAGCCGGAACGGGCTGCAATTCCGATTACAACCGGAATCAGCACTGCTGCTGTTCCTGTGTTGGAAAGCACACCGCTCATCAATCCTACGATAACCATGATCGCAATGATCAGCTGCCTTTCTGTCTTGGCAAAATGTGTAACCACTCCGCCAATCTTATTTGCCATTCCTGTTTCAAAAAGTGCTCCACCTACAATAAACATTGCTACAAATAAGATTACATTGCTGTCGATAAATCCCGAAAATGCAGTCTTGAAATCTAACACCCCTGTTACAACAAGACCCACGCAGATTATCATGGATGTTACCCCAAGTGGAATCTTTTCCCACACAAACATTACAATGGCAAACAATAAAAATATTAACGTTATTGTTGCTGGACTCATACCTTCCTGCCCCCTTTTACTTTGGATTTGATATTTGATAATGTATCCAATTTCTAATTAAACAATATAACAAAATGCCGAAGCAGTCAACACTTTTTGACAACTTCGGCACATTCTATAATTTTATGCTTTCATTTTTGTACATTACTGATAATAGGTGAGCATATCATCCCGGCTTCGCATAATATGGCGGTACATTTCCTCTCTGGCAAGAACTCCATCTCTCGCCTCAATTGCCTGCATAATCCGTCCATGCTCCTCTATGGAAATCTTTGCATACTCCTGCTCTGTCACCATATTGCCCATTGACAGTCCATTCCATAATTCTCCTATCATATTTGCCATTTTATGATTACCGGCAGCCTCCCAGATTTCACTGTGAAATGCCCGGTTTAAGCTGGCATAATTACTGTAATCTCCCTGCTCCAATGAGATTTTAGCTTCTTCATAGATTTCTTTAATTCCACTGATATCAACAGTTTCTGCTGAGGCAAGCTCTGCACAGGCACTTTCTAAAATTGCTCTGAGTTCATAATGTTCTCTGATATATGTATCTGTAATTCCTAATACAATAGCACCTTTATTTGGACGCAGCTTAATCAATCCGTCTCTTGCTAAAATCTGAAAAGCCTCTCGCACAGGTGTAATTGACACATTTAATTGTTCTGCCACACTCTCTAAAGAAAGGCTTTCTCCCTCTTTCATCTTTCTTGACAAAATTGCCTTCCGCAGTTCTGCAGCCACCTTCTCTTTTGCAGAAGGAATTTTAATTGGTTTTAATCCATTCATGATTGAAATTCTCTTTCTCTTCTTACACTCTCTGTCAACAGTCCATAATATGCTTCCAGCTCCTGTTCCACCTTTCCGGTATCACCCTTTCCATATGCCTTCCGTACAGTCTCCAGCTTCTGTATTCTCTTCTTCCTCTTTGCAACATTTTTCCCATCTTCAGTTTCATTTACTGCATACCGTATAAAACAGTCAGCTGCTGTTTCTAATAGTTTTCGGAAAAACTCATTGGAAATACAGGTATATATAAATGTATGAAAGTCTTCCTCTTCTTCAACAGCCATTTCCCATTCCGTTTCATCCTCCGCCATATCCAGGATTGCCCTGCTGCTGCACCCTGCAAATCAGTTCAAAGATTTCATCCATCACTTTCTCCGAAAAGTCTGCAACCACCACATGTCTTGTTTCCAGTCTCCGAACCAGTCCCTGATTCTCTAAAATCTGCAATGCCTCACGAATAGGAATTCTTGAAAATCCTAAAGTTTCCGCCAGTTCTTCCTGTCTTAACGGCTCCCCCGCTTCCATTCTTCCGGATAATATTTCATTCTGGATTGCTTCTGCTATATAATCACATGTCCGCTTATTCTTCATGTACTTTTTCCTCATTTTCCAAAAGCTGGCAACTCTTTCAGATAGCCGGCAGCAAAAAATTCAAAAACTGTCTACACATAATAATGTATCCAATTTTTTGGGATTTGTAAATATCTTATTTTCGTAAATATTCTCATTACAGCAAAAATTTTATCTCTGCCAAAAATTTCCGCAGCATATTATTTGGAAGATAAACCGGTGTAGACTTTGCTGCTATTCCACAGACATTGTCCAGTCCGTATTTTCGTGCAATCTGCTTTGCCCGGAACAGATGAAAATCATTGGTGATAATTCCAACGGATGCCCCATCTTTTATCAGTGCCTTGCTGTACTCCATATTCTGCTCTGTATTTAAGGACTTATCCTCTAAGAGAATCCGGGACGCATCAATCCCCTGTTCTTTTAAATACTGTGCCATTCCTTCGGCTTCGGAATATGGTTCATTTGCACCCTGTCCGCCGGATACGATGCAGATTGTCTTTGGATTATCCTCTAAATATTCCACTGCCTCATCCAGCCGGTATTTTAACGCAGCGCTTGGTCCGCTTTCCCTCACCTGTGCCCCCAGCACAATAATATAGTCAAGTCCCGCTTCGCCTTTTTCATGCATCTGACTTATAATACAGCCTTCTACGATGAAAAATGCTGTAAATCCCACTGCAACGACAGCAATACAGATTCCCTTAACCAGCCGGGGAACTTTCTTCCAGAAAGATTTCCAGATAGAATACCCAAACAGGAAGAAAAGTACCGCCAGCCCAATCCACACAAGAAAAAATGATGTTCCGGAACCCGTTGCCAGTACCATCCCAGAATAAACAACACAAAGTACCGTCAGTACCGTAAATATCAGAAATGTTATTTTTTTCTTCATGCCCTCTCTCCTCGTTTTCTCACAACAACCGGTATCCAGGTAATGCAAAGGAATAAGAACAATGCTCCACCGGAAAGCAATGCTCCCAGTTTCAGATTCGGTGTTGTATATTTTAATATAATATCATGGCTGCCTTCTTTTAATGGAATGCTGATAAACGCATCGCAGAAATGCTCATAATCCACTTCTTCCCCATCCACAAAGACATGCCAGCCTTCATCATCCGGCACGGACAGCAAAAGAGTTCCGGCTTTTTTTTTACGTTGATGCTGCCTTCGATTCTGCTGTCACTGTAGGATTTTAACTCCATGGTCTGCTGGGATAATGTATGATATGCTGCCTGAAATGCTGCATCATTTAACCGGTAGCCCTGCACCAGTATCTGATCCGTATCGGCAGAAGTCAGCGTAATATCTTCCCCAGCCTCACAATAGCCCAAATCCAGTAAATAGACATGGTCACATTTAGAAAATGTCCGCGTGCGGTTTCAGTGGTTGCGGTAACGGTTTTGGCATCCTTCATCGTATAATAACCATAATAATAACCGGTTTCCGTTACCTGAATCACGGTTTTGCCATCATGTAATTCTGCATCCACCGGCTCTAAAAGATTCTCCGTTGCACCAAGGGCATAGGCGAGTTCATTCTGTGCCATTATCGGTGTTCCAAGGGTAAAATCCCACTTTTCCGTCAAATCACTATCTACCATAAAACCAAGTGGCAGTGTATAAGTATTTTCATATAAGTATATGCCATTCTGTTCTGATATCAGACTTCGATACGGACTTTCCTCTTCTGCACTGTCCGTCAGGATATATTTTACCGAAAGCAGCGAGGAAGTAAGCATCGTTGCACCATTATAGCAGTAATAATTCTTACCGCCTTCCATTCCCATCTCCCGGTAGAAATCTGCCACATCTTTATTTATAAGAGAAGAAAAAATAGATGCGGATGCATAGTTTGAAAGTGCCGACTCATTCTTCGTCATCCGGTTAAACTTATCCATACGGAAGAAACCGTCATCCTCTGCACCTGCTGTCTCCGCCAGTGTTTTATAATCCTCTAAATGCTGGGTATACAGCGTCCGGCTGGTAGTAGAAATACTGGTCGTGTCAAGATTTACGCCTGCCTCGGCACATACCAGAATCACCGCAAATATCGATACGATAGTCCGCATCGTCTTATCCTTCCGCCGATAGAATAACAGCAGAAGTGCATAACCTAAAATCAAAAGTCCTGTTAAAAGCATCTGCTCCGGTGTCACCTGCTCTAAATCTGTAAACCGGAAACATAAAACCAATACCAGCTCCGCTAACAGGAATGCAAATACGATTTTAAAAGTGCTATTGCCTCTTTCTTCCCGCACTGCTTCATAACCTAAGGTCAGCAGTAAAAATGCAAATAAAAAGGTCTGTCTTGCCGGAAGTCCATCCGGAAAATGAAAGCCATGCCAGATAAAATCCAGTTTATTATTTGCAAAGCTCACAAAGAAAAATGCCACCAGTAAGAGTCTTGGAATCTTTGCACCAATTCGGATCCTGCGATTCAAAAGATAAAGGAATAATAATAATAAAACTGCCGCTCCGCAGTAAAGATTTGGCATATGTCCTACCGTAGAAGACGGCTCGACACCAATGCAGAACCTTGCTGCTTCATCCAGCAGGCCAAAATACCACTCCATTTTTTCCGGAAAAGAGATTCCACCGGAACCACTTCCGCTTAATGCCACAATCTCCGGCAGAATCAGTATTGCTCCCATACCGCCTGCCAGGATGGAGCCGGTCGCAAATTTAAGAATTGCTTTTCCTATTCCGCCTTTCTGCTCTAATATCAGAATCACAAAATAAAGCACCAGATAGATGCAGACCATAATGGAAATATAGTAGTTTGAAAGAATCGAAACCGCCAGTGTTACCACATAAAGCGTCATCTTCTTTCCTTCTACCAATCTTTCCAGACCCAGCAAAATAAGCGGCAATAACACCACCGTATCCAGCCACATAATATCCCAGTTATAAGCACACATAAACCCGGATAACGCATAGAATACCGCAAATAAAGCAATGCGATATCCATTATCTTTATAATGCCGGTTTAAGTAAAATGCAAAAAGTAAGTCCGCTAAGTCCAATCTTAATCAGAATCAATACCGTCATAAATTCGATTACCAGATTAGACGGACATAATAATAACAGCCAGTTAAAAGGACTGGAAAGATAATATGCCATCAGGGATACAAAATCTGTACCAAGCCCCAGATTCCATGTATATAATAACCCGCTTCCGCTCTTTAACTTATTCATGAATTCCGTAAAAAACGGTGCATACTGGTGATACATATCAATATGCAGAAAACACTGATTGCCAAAAGGATAAATCTCATGCCGATACAGACTCCCAGTGCAAGAAAAAACGGAATGCAAAAAGCCAGTATTAACGGCATCTTCTTATTGTTTTTGATTCGAAGTAATCTTTCCTTCATTTCTATTTTTCTCCATCCCAGTCAAATAAAAGATAATACTGCAGCGTCTGATAATTAAGCCACGCATCACTGCCTTCTGCTTCCGTATGCTGCGTGGAAATCAATGGCATCTCCTTCTTTTGTTCCAGCAAATAATTCTGATAATCCGACAACGGAATTCCTGCTGCTTCCATCATCTGTGCCCCCAGATAGTTGGCACTGCTCTCCTGATTTACCGCCTCATCAATATCATAATTTGCCCAGATAACATAAGGCACCTTATAACGAAGCTGATTTTCTTCTTCTGTTAAATCAGAGGATGATTTGCCTTCTAAATTCCAGATTGGCTCCACCACCGCATCTGTCGGCTGGTGGTCACCAAAGAATACGATAACCGTAGGTTCGTCCTGTGTCTCAAAATAATCAATCAGCTTTTCCAATGCAGCATCCGATAATTTTACCAGTGTCAGATATTCCGATAATTGGGCAGATACCGTTCCATCTACTGTAACATTTCCCTGAAGATTCTGATAGCCGTCGGTATATGGGCTGTGATTCTGCATGGTTACATTAAAGATAAATGCCGGCGTTCCTGCATCCTTCTTCTCATATGTCTCAATAATCTTATCCACACAGGATGAATCATCAATATAGCCCCGCTCATAGGTGGAACCATAGAAATCTGCGGAAGAATAAAAGCTGTCAAATCCCAGCAACGGATATACCTTGTCCCGGTTCCAGCCGGACGCATAATACGGATGCATGGCATAAGTTTCATAACCCAAGCTCTTTAGATAGGATGGCATGCTTGGTGTGTCCTTTGTAATATACTGCTGATACGGAATACTACCTGCCGGAAGAAATGCCATGGTATCTCCCGTTAAGAATTCAAATTCCGTATTTGCTGTATTTCCACCCTTTACGGATACATTCAAATATCCGGTCTGGGTATTCTCTGCCCCCTGTTGTAAGCTGTGAATAAAGGGCATATAGTCTTCATTTACCGGAAGCGCCTCATCGGACAGAACCCCCAAAGCGGAAAAGGCTTCATCCATGATAACGATAACATTCGGAAGCTGGTCTGTTGTTTCTTTCTGATTTGTGAATTCCTTTCCAACATTATTTCTCTGGTCGGATGCCGTCCAGTCAAGACCATCCTCATTTTCTAATAATTCCTTTGCCTTTTCAACGGAATATCCTTCCGGCTTCTCCACCTTAAGATACTGCATATCCATAAGAAACGTCACTGCAAAGCCATTTCGTTCATACATGACTGTAGGCGTAAAAAGAAACGGATAAAGCTGTAATTCACTTACCATTGCATCATCCTGTACCATCCAGCCAATTCCTGCCATACAGGCAATAGAAATCACAGCACTACCTGCACGGAGCAATATCTTTTTCCGTGAAATATGAATCTTTGCATAACGCTCCGTAAATGCCAGAAAGAGCATCAGAAGAATCAATGCAATCTGACGGGGCGGCAAAGTATAATCATAGCCTCCGGCAACACTGGCTGCCGTTCCAAGGGACAGTAAATCCCACGGAACCACCGGAGAACCACGGAAGGAAATGACATAATAATTCGCAATGCTCAGTGCAATTCCAAGAATTGTCTCCGTGCGAAGTGCAATCACTGCACTTCCGGTAATCGCCAGCAGCAGCCACACAAAAGCCTCAAATAAAAGGAGATTTAGAATTTGTGCTCTCCACCTGGTTCTTACAAAAGGATTATATGTCATAAATGCAGTAATATAAAAAAGCAGAACCGGATATCCGAATAATATCGCATATTTCAACCACTTTGGTGCTTCTGCATGATAAATCCTTTTTATGAAATTTTTCTCTTTTCTGCTTTCTTCCTGCATAGCCTGTTTCCTCAACTTTCCATTCTCATTGCCATAACCTGCTGGTACTGCCACTGACAGTTCTTTCCTAATACCCGGCAACAGAAAAAGGAGTTTCAAAACAACTGTTTTGAAACTCCCACATATTTCGCATGAAATTATACTCTGGATAAATACTCACCAGTTCTTGTATCGATTTTAATGACATCATCCTGCTCTACGAATAATGGAACCATTACAGTTGCACCAGTCTCAACAGTTGCAGGTTTTGTTGCACCTGTTGCTGTATCACCTTTGAATCCAGGCTCTGTCTCTGTGATCTCAAGTTCTACAAATAATGGTGGTTCAACAGCAAATACGTTGCCATTGTGAGAACAGATTTTACACATTTCGTTCTCTTTTTTACAAATTTTAAGGTATCACCGATGGTTGTCTTATCTAAAGCAATCTGCTCATAGTTTTCAACATCCATGAAGTAATACAAATCTCCGTCAGAATATAAATACTGCATATCTTTACGGTCGATACGTGCCTGTGGGCATTTCTCTGTTGGACGGAAAGTTTTCTCAACTACACCGCCACTCTTGATATTTTTTAATTTTGTTCTAACAAATGCTGCACCTTTACCCGGTTTTACATGCTGAAATTCAATAATCTGATAAATATTACCCTCTAATTCGATTGTAATACCATTTCTGAAATCTCCTGCTGAAATCATCGATATTCCTCCTAATTTTCGTTGCTAAGCACCATAAGACGCTGCCATCGGCAGGTTCTTACGGGTATTGGAAAAAATTCTCATTCCAAACTTGTCACTCACTCGTTCTATTCTATAATAAAACAAGCCATTTTTCAACCTTTTTTGTGACTTTACCCTATCTTGATTCAATTTCGTGAATCATGGCAATACGTTTTTCATGTCTGCCACCCTGAAATTCTGCATTCAGGTATGCTTTTACAATATCTTTTGCCTTCTCGATTCCAACAATTCTTGCTCCAAATGCGATGATATTGGCATTGTTATGTTCTTTTACCAGATGCGCAGTTGTTACATCAGAACATACTGCTGCACGGACACCTTTTACCTTATTAGCAGCTAAAGAGATTCCAACCCCGGTACCACAGATTAATACGCCACAGTCTACTTCCCCGGCTGCAACTGCGCGTCCTACTTTTTCACCATACTCCGGATAGTCACAGCTCTCGGTAGAATCTGTTCCGTAATTTACAACTTCATGTCCCATTTCCTCTAAATACTTTTTAATTGCGAATTTCATTTCGACTGCACTGTGGTCATTTCCAATTCCGATTTTCATAATTTTTCTTCCTTCTTTCTCTTCCTTGTATAAAAAAAAATAACACAATTTTCTCCAGGTATCTCTTTAAAACAATCTGTATTTCTTCTTTCGGATGTATCGGTTTTACCAGAATTGTACGGATTCCCGCACGGTTTGCCCCATACACATCAGTAAATATCTGGTCTCCCACAAATAACGTATTCTCTGTGGTGGTTCCCATCTCTTCCATTGCCTTAAGATAATTTTTCGTTGACGGTTTTCCTGCCTTGTAAATATAAGAAACATTTACCGCATCATTGAACATCTTCACCCGTGGTTCCTTGTTATTCGATAACAGCATACAATGATAACCCAGCTCTTTTAAATGAGCAAACAGCTTTTTTGCCCGCTCATCCGCCGGTGCTCCGTGTGGAACAAGAGTATTATCAATATCAAAAATAATGCCCCGGTATCCCTCTTCATAAAGTTTATCAAAGTCTATGACATAGGCAGAATCCAGATATTCATCGGGATAAAATCTTTGCAGCATATCCTGTCTCCTTTATTTAATCAGTGCAGAAATCTGTTTAAATACCGGTCCGCCTGCCTTACGTGTCAATTCAAATAAAATAGCTTCCTTAGATGTAATCAGAATGCCTTCCTGTTCTGCTCTCTTTAAACCAAGTTCCTTATCCAGTTCTTTTCTTGAAGATACACAGTCTGCTACGATAACCGGCTGATATCCTGCTGCCTTCAAATCAATGGCTGTCTGAAGTACACAGATATGTGCTTCAATTCCACAAATCAGGACATTTTTACGCTCTTTATCCATTGCTTCATATACCGCTTCTGTTTCATATGCAGAAAATGTGGTCTTGTCATATGCCACATCACTTCCAATTGCTTCACAAATCTCCGGAATATTATTTCCTAATCCCTTGGCATACTGTGTGGTCAATACCATCGGTATTTCCAATAAATTAAGTCCCTTTAATAATGCAGCAGAATTTGCCACAAGTTCCTCTCTTCCTGACATTGCCGGCAAAATCTTCTCCTGATAGTCAATTACAATACATGATGTATTTTCAGCTAAAATTCTCATTTCTAATCTCCATTTCTGTTTTTTTTTCATCCTACAGTATAGCAGAAGTTTTCATTCTTGCAAATAAAAAAAGAACATCTAAAATATGGTTTTCTAATATGGTCTGAAACAACAACAGTTACATAAAAGATTCAATAACAGCATACTCATGCACCAGCCGCTGCTGCCGGAATATGGCGTTCATATTCGCCGCCTCTGCTCTGATACCATGTTCCACCAAACTCTAACTGCTGCTGCAGCTGACGATATTCCATATTACTCGGTTCCATATTGACAGCCTGACTGGCATGCTCCTTTGCCGTTACATTATTACCGCTTCCGGCATTGGCAATTGCACTGTAATAATACCAGCGTGCCGTTCTGTCCGAAATACCATCTAACACATGCAATGCTTCTTTAAAACAACGATTCCGGATGTAATTTGCAGCCGCCTGCATCTCTACCGATTCACCGGAAGCACTGCTGCCATAACCGCTGTTTCCATATGCACCATTGGTTCTGCCATAGCCAAAACCACCATAACCGTAGGCGCCACCGCCGCCGTAACCGCTTCCATAGCTGTAACCCTGCTGTTTCTGTTTCATAATCTGGTCATACGCCATCTGTACTTCTTTAAATTTTTCTTCTGCCTGTGCACGGTCAGGATTATTTACATTGGCATCCGGATGATATTTGCGGCTCAGATTCCGGTATGCCCGTTTGATTTCTTCATCTGTTGCTCCCGGAGCTATGCCCAGCACCTTGTATGGGTCCATACTACTTACTCCTTCTTAATTCTTAACTTCACTTTGTTGCACTTTTCCTGTCTGCCTTCTGTTTTTCGGCTTTCTGTTTTTCAAGAAGCTTCTGCTGCTTCCGCTCACGTTTCAGTCTGTTGTACTCATATTTCGTCCAGACTCCGGAATATAATACATTCCGCAGAATGTCTGCATGCATAAGAATTGGCAGACGTTCAAAGGACTTGGCACACTCTGACATCATACTGGTCAGCAACAGCTTCACAAAGGTATCCAGATTCTGCATATCCTCTTTCCGCTGTACCCGGAAAACATTGTATGCATTTTACGCTTATCTGTTTCAAAATCCTCATAGGCATCCATCAGATAAACAAACTTCCCTAAATAGAATCCAAAATATCTGAGTTCTTCTGCCCATATATCTTCCCGCCATGCAAAAATTTCGCCCAGCATGGTTCCTGTCAGTCCTGATATTTTATCAATATTGGATTCCTGTGCATCCTCTGCCTTACCCAGTTCTTCGATATAGGTTTCTACTGCCTTTACCTGTCTTGGGTATTTTGCCATGATGCGATTATAATCTTTTCCCAGCATTCTGGCAAATGCTTTTTTCGAATAAGAACGATTGTCTCTCCAGTCATCTTCAAAATTCTGGTAGGAAAGAATAATATTCATATCAGCAGCATATTCTGTTGCTTCATTGATTCTGGCTGTCCGTTTTTTCGTCGGATGCAGCGCACATACAAAATCTGTGCTTTTATCCTCCAGCTCATAAAGTCCGGTCAGAAGCACTACCAGAAATGTCATGTCATAGTTTAAAAGCATCTGGCCTTTACGGCGGAAACCTCCTTTAGTTTCTGACAAAGTCCGCAGTAATAACCCTGGTAAATCTTTTTTATTTTCATCTGATAATTCATTACGATTGATATTTACATATCCAAACATACTGCTTCCTCCAAATAGCTACAGCTCAACTTTTCTTTATGAATTCCATTCTGCATTTTGGACAGGTAATGCAGATTTTACCTTTTCCCTTTGGGACACGAACCTTCTGTTTACATCCCGGGCAACGATAAAACCGGTAAATCTTACGCTGCTGCCACTGTTTCTTCCATGCATCCTTTTTACCACCGCACGATATTTTGCATTCAAATACTTCTGATTCTGTGCATACATCTTGGAAATGTTCTTCGAAAACATACGATAATAAGTATACACCAGAAGAACAATTCCAACTATATAAAATATACCAAGGTGACTAAAAATTGAAACTACCAGTAATATCAGTGCAATTCCAAGATAAAATCTTGATAACTGATCTACTCCATATCTTCCTGACATAAATCTCGCTAACTTCTCTTTCAAATATAAGACCTCTCTTCTTTTTATATCTACGCACCTGCCACCGGCAGTTCCTTACGGATGCTTACGCAAAAATATGGTGATATGTATGTTCACATATCACCATACCCTGATATTCATCTTAAGTCCCCTGCTTTTCTGTGTCAACAGAGTTATTGTCTTTTAAGAAACATTTTAGAATTACATTAGATTTGATAGTAAGAAACCAAGCAGGGCTGTAAGCCGGGTTATGTTGAAAATGGTCATCTATCTAGGACGGCTGTTGCCAACCGCCTCAAGCAACCTACCTTAAGCTGGCGGTGCCACGTCAATGCTTAAATCTGGTCTTGCTTCGAATGGGGTTTACAGTGCCATCTCTGTTACCAGAGAGGCGGTAGTCTCTTACACTGCCTTTCCACCCTTACCAGTTACCTGGCGGTACATTTCTGTTGCACTTTCCTTGGAGTTACCTCCACCGGACGTTATCCGGCATCCTGCCCTGCGAAGCCCGGACTTTCCTCGTCTGTATGTCTTTCGACAATGCAGCCGCGACCATTCACCCTACTTGGTTCTTTGCAGTCTTATTATATGGTAACGTTGCCAGTTTTTCAATAAAAATTTTTACTTTTGTTCTAATCTAAATCAAACAGCGTTGTTCCTAATATTTTCATAGATGCACTGCTCTGCGGTATGCTCTTGGCATTTTCACCCAGACCATAGCTGTCTCCATAATAGTCAAAGGTACTGACTGCATGGACTGCAATCCGCATATTACCATTGGTAATTGCCTCCTGTACTTTTGTATCCGTCAGATTATGAACTGTGACTTTATACACTTCCCCGCTCTTTAAGCCTCTCAGTCTTCCGGCAGAATCTGTCGTAACCGTATCTCCGTTTACTGCTTCTGTTGTGATATACACCTGATTTTCTGCTGCCTGTACCGGAATTGCAATACTGCTGCCATTCTTATCTACCATGGAATAATCCACACTGATTTCCTTATCTGATGTGACGAGATTCGAATCTGTTACGGTATAATAAAAACTTACTTCATTTTCCAGGGCCTTATTTCCGATGGCATTATCAGTATGTACATAAACAGCTTCCTTTTCTGCTGAAGTACGGCTTCCATTCTCTAAAAGCTTTACTACCGGATCTTTGATTCTTGTCTTGTACGCTGCAACAATGGTGTTAAAGAATAACTGCTTCTCATTCACGTTACTTATTGTACTGTGTCCCACACCGGAATAGGTAATATTTCCAATGTTGTAAATATAATAATTGTTCCGCACATCATTCGGGGAACTGGTATAAATCGCCGAACCATCACCGGATGCACCCAGACAGTACCACACTACAATATCACTGTTTTCATCTCCATCCATATCCTCATCCATATTCAGCTGATAATACTGGTAATGGGTATTAGCTATCGTAATCTGACTGCCAATCTCATATGGATAATGGGTAATCTGTCCATCATTTACCTGGGTTGCATACATGCTGGCATTGTTTTTCAGGTTTCCAAGAGAAACATCATTTCTTTGTGTTGGTAACGGAAGTGTACGCCACATCATATACTGGTTATAAGCATACTTTGCTTCCGTTGTACACTGCCACGGAGCATTATAATAATAATGGAAATTGATTGCTCCATAAGTATAACCCTGTGTCTGTCCATAGGACTGCTTCTGATTCGTTCCCGGTACATACGCAATATCCTTATCACTTCCTAATACTGCAGAAGTCAGTGCCCCGCTGCCATCCGGATTCTCCCTTGTGGTTACGCCACCATGTGCCGTATCAATGGTTCCGGTTGTTATCTCATTGCCGGAGGCATCTGTAGTGGTACTGATGTCTAAAAGCTGTCCTTCCTTTAATAGCAGGGAACGAAGCTGTGCCGCCTGCGGGTCTTTGGAAGTCCTCTTATTATAAGTAATTCCATAACGGTCCATTCCAAGAACACCACGGAATTTCTGGTTTACCGTATAGCCCCAGTGACGTTCTACCTGGTTAAAATCTCCTGCATTACCCTGGTTGCTAAGCCAGCCCGGGTTCCATCCATTATCGCCATCCGGATTATCCTGACAGTACATCTGCTCGGTTGCCACATTGACAAAGGAAGAGGTATCATGGGTAAACAACACACTCCGTCCGCTGACTATATAATCATCTACTGCTGCCAGTGTGTCAGCATTGGTCATATCCGAATAACTGTCCTGAAACCAAAGATTAACATCTGATAATCCTTCAGCTGTTCAAAGGATGTATATTTGCCATCGAAATTGCGCATTGGAATGGCTGTAATTTCAAACCGGACCCCTTCCGTATTTTCAAAATTGCTGATAAAATCCTGCATGTCTCTATCTTGAGAAAGATTAAAGTAACCACCCCATTCATTATTATTTCCCATAATCTGAAGTACCTTAACAACCTGTACACTGTCATCACCAGCTGGTCTTGATACAATCGTATAACCTGTCTTAGCCGTACGGATATAGGCATTGGTGGTCTGAGTCAGTTCCAGTTTCCAGGTCAGCATACCACGATAGTCACCTGGAATGTCTTTCTCAAGATAGTACTCCTGTCCGCTGCTTAACTGATATTCTCCTGCTGCATCCCGGTTGACTTCATTGCCGGAAGCATCAAAAATGATGCAGTCCTTCTGCCGTTCGGAATAGGTATCATTTTCGATAAATTTACCATCGGCATTCATATCAAAATAAAGTCCTGCATGATATACCGTAGCCGCACTGGCATCTACGGAACTGTCAATCCGGAAGCGGTAACGCAGCGTATAGACTCCGGAATCCTTCTTATCGGTACGGATTTCTACTATTTTATTGCCATAATTGTTATCCGTAGTACGTGCTGTTCCTGTACTTAATGCCGTATCACTCTCTTCTACTCCGGTAGACGGATTGAGCATGGCAAGTTTAACCTTTGGCATATTAATATAGTACCGGAAGCTGCTCTCATCATTTGGCTTGCCTTCGGTATCCAGGTAAAAGACATTATCCTGTGCCAGATTTTCCTTTGCGAACTGATATAAAACAGAAGAATTATCTACCACCTTCGCATTGATTTCACCTTCTGTGGTCACAAAATTCTGTGCAAAAAGAACCGGATATTTCGCTCCGAGGAATTCTTCCAGATCACGTTTTTGCTCTCTGTTATATCATTTCCGCTGGCACGGTATACTCCTACATTTCCTACTGTAACGGTAATTTCCTGACGGTCATTTCTATTCTTTGGATTATCATACTGGAAACCACTGATGGTCTTTGTTGCGGTAACGAGCTTACCTAATCCGCTGTCCCACTCATCCCGGTCACCGTATGGGTCTCTTGAGCTGTCCGGATTGCCTCCATAGAGATAATTCGATGTATTATTATCTACATAATCGGTATCTAAAAGTCCGCCAAGAATAGCCTTTCTTAAGAATGCATCCCCGGTATGTGCATAGACCAGTCCGTTCATCAGTGAATCATTATAAACCGTATTTCCTTCAGCATCACGGTTCATATAATCCCCCTGAAGCTTTGCATCAGAATTTCCATTCTCTCCGGCATAACCAAGCCCAAAGTAAACCAAGTCGTATTTCATATTCATGTCTTCGATTTTACCAATAAACTCCGCTGAAGTCATCCGGGTAATGCTGATATTTTCAATGGCAACACCTGTCCAGTCTGCCAGCTTCTTTTTGGTAAGAATCCTGTCATCAGCTGTATTTTCATCAAGATACAGTGCGCCCATTGCCGGTTCGATATCCAGCACCCGCAGCTCCTCTTTATCACTAAAAGTTCTCTCATACGGATAATTTAAAATATACTGTAAGACCATGTTCTTTGAAAGCGTGGTATCAATCGCATCCGCTGATGTACGGAGGGTATTCTCCTGTTCAATCAATGCCCGCACCGGTGCAAATCCCTCCGCCTCCTGCAGCTCCTGTGGAAAAGCTTCCAGCAGACCGGTAAATACATGCTGACGTACCCCGTCTGCATCTGTCATTTTCATGCAGTAAACATTATTTTCCGCATAATTAGTATCATTGCCGGTGTAATTGCTGTTTAAAGAAGCGGTATCACATAATTCTGCCACATCCACAGACTGCGGGTCATCCTTTAACTCCTTCTGGATGCTCCACACCGCAAGCTTTGCAATATCAGAAGTATTATAATCAGTAAGTGCACTTTCTAAGACAGTGGAATCAATAAGAACCGGCGCTTTTCCTAAAATTTTCTTATATATTTTATCCACCTGTGCAAGAAGCTCCGGAGAAGAAAGCTGATATTTCATTCCGGTATCATAACCCTGTCCGCCGATATAAATAAAATCCATACCGGATACATCTACAGAAGCAAGTCCAGACTCTGTCACTGCCGTTACTTCCACCTTTAAATCATCCTTGGACAATGCTCCTAATACATAGTCCCGGAACAGGTTATTATTATAAAGTCCACCGGTATACCAGACAGAGCCCATCTCCACCTGACAGGACTGATTTGCACTGTCCTCTTCCGCTGCTCCCGGCACAAATGCAAATGCTCCATCCCCTGATGCAGTATATGAATATGGTTTTGCAGCATCTAACTGTGCCAGATAATGTCCATGTTCGGAATCTGCTCCAACATAGTAAAAGTCTGAAATATAGTAATAATTACCACCTGTCATAGGATTTTCTACTGCTTCATAATAACCATCTGTTCCATTATCCCGGTACTCATATGGCTGGTTATATGGTGTTTCATCCTTAAGTGGTGTTCTCCGTTCAAATTCTACTGCATAATCCCCAGTTGCATTATAAGAGAAGGAAACTACATTGGGATTATAGTTTCCGTCATAATCCTGCCGGTAAGCATAATGTCCCTCAGCAGTAATTGTCTCATACTGTTCTTCCGGAAATACCAGCTTCTTGTAGTCCTTCTGCTGCTCCTCTGTCGGGAAAAAAGTCTCCTCATAAGCTTCTGCATAAAGTGGTGTCTTAGATGTATCACCGGAAGCTATCTTCCCGTCCTCCAAACGCTGCTTTAAGCTGTTGATATAATTCATTCTCTCCTGCTGCGTATTTTCGATACCATTCTCTGCAAAGTAAGCCAGCATTCCATCTGCTGCTAGGGCTACCGGCTCACTGCCCGCTGCAAGATAGCCCATTTCACTTTCTGCTCCATCCGGCATAATCTCTAAAATCCGATAGGTCTTATCTTCTGTTGCCATCTTCTGTGCAACGATGCTTTCCACCCCCGGCAGTACTCCGTTTGCTGAAGTCTCTACCGGCCGGAATGCAGCAACCGCAACTGTTATACCGGCTACTGCTGCTACCGTTGCCTGAATGATTCTCTTTCTGGAATTTTTCAAAGAATTCTTCCGTTTCATATATCCTGTCCTCTTTTACTTCTCAACAAGCTAGTTTGCCTTCAATGTATTAACCAGATCCATTACACTGCTTTTTTCCATAAAGGAGAAATCTGCATTCCCCCAGCTTCTCATATCAAGTTTCTTTGCTATGATTACGCCTCGGCTATAACCGGACTGGCAATCAAATTTAACTGTTCCTTCTGGCGCATAAATGAGTCCGTCAAAAGTTGTTGCGCTGCAGTTAAACGATATCGTATGCTCTCCTTTTACATAGATTACGGTATCTCCAATAGAACGAATCGTCATGGCATCAAAAGTAATATCACGGTCTACTATGATAATTCCTTCCATATCGATAATTTTATTACTCTGATAACGAGAAGGTCCCTCCTGTGTAAATTCATTCACACCAGACAGCGTACGCACATCCTCACCAGTCCACTGTTCTGATGATGTAAGTTTATAAGGCTCACCGGTATTTGCAATCAATCCATTGATTCCGGAAGTAAGATTGGTAAATTCCCGTATTGATTCTGCCATCAACACAGGTCCACGGAAATTCACACGGGCCCAGAAACTATTGTCACGCTCCGGAAGGTAGGTTGTTTCTACAACATACGGAAAATCCAGTGCTTCTGCCACATGAATTGTTACCGTATCATAGCCTGTCTGATATTGGTTTTCAACTTTAACCGTGACATAAATTTCTCCATCCAAAGCTGCCTCATCTATCTTAACAGTCAGTCTCTCATCATCTGACCCGGATGTCTCATAGGTATATGCATTTTTATCAATATTGCCGCCTTCTGTAAATTCATATCTACGTTTTGTTCCAAGATCTGTCCGTTTCAATACGGTAGAAAGATTTAAGGTATCTCCGGCATGTACCCAATAGTCCAGTCCGTTCGGTTTATCAAAATTCACAATTCCGGAACCACCTGATACATAAGATGCATCCACTACTTCTATCACAACAATATCTTCATAAGGCTGTCCGTCCACTATCCCACTGACTTTCACTGTATATTCACCCAGTGGTGTTGACGAACTGGTTACAAAACGTCTGGCATTCATTAAATCTAATGATGGATATCCGCCGGCAACTGTCACTGCATCGGTTGGGTTAGCAGAAAGTAAATCCTGTGGACTGCATTCCCAGGTAATAGAACCGTTTAAGGTTCCGTTGACTCTGGCGTATACATACATGGACATTCCTCTTTGCAGCCAGTATTTCCGGATCTGGCCTAAAGACAGCTTCTTGCCATGTACTACTGTTACTTCCGCCGTTCCTGACTTAGTGGTATCCTGTACCGATGTCGCTGTTACCGTTAAGGTCTTTGCCTTCTCATCCATGCTAATCCACAGCAATCCATCCTCTGAAATAGTGGTCAGGGAAGACGTATTTCCGGAAAGACTCCAGGTTACCTCCTGGGATGGTGAATTATTACCATAGACAATTGCCTGAAATGCCTTTCTTCCGCCGGGCCGCATCATAACTGTCTGTGGAAGAACCTTAACGCTGAGTACAGATGAAATGACCGGTGCTGCATCCGGTTTATAAGGCTCCCCATTTACTACAATCTGGTTGCGCAGATACACTGTAGTATCCGCTCCATAACTTTTCTCTCCACTGGCAAGTGCAACAGACACTGTTACCTGACGCAGCGAAGTTACTTTTGTCAGATCAATGGAAAAATCCGTTACATGCGTTGCCAGATCCTGTTCTTCTATATTTTCAGTTATCGTTCCTGCCGCATCAATCGTCTCTTGCTTATATGTCAGCCTCTCTGTGGATTTTGTCCACAAAACGGTCTCTTTCGTATATCCGGTATCGGTGGTCTTATAAATCTCCAGCCATTTTCTGGTCAGTCCTGCTGCTCCACCCGGATAAAGGCTGTCCTTTAAGATTTCCGTGCCGCTTCCACTCTCTGATACATCTGCATAATAACGAAGCGCACTGTCTGTATCGATAATATAATTATCCATCTGGGATAGGAGAATCTGTGCATCCTCCTGTAAGTCTGCTTCATCAGTTACTTTTCCATATGTTCTTGTGGAGAAAATCAAAAATGTGCCGATTAACCCGCCGACAATTGCCACAATCGCAATTCCTACCAGCAGTTCAACCAGCGTAAATCCTTTATTATCATATATCCCGCATTTTCTGATTTCGCAATACTTCTTTAAAGATTTCCTATGCTTCCACTTTTTGTTTTCCTCCTCCCTGCTTTTGCTTACTGTATCTCATGTCTGCCGGTGGCAGCACTTATTTTTATCTGCATATCACGGTCTGACAACTTCAAATGTATACCAGTATAATAGCTTTCCACGCTGTTTACCTTTACGGTCTTAACTGCTCCGGTACTTCTGTCATAGAGAAATTCTGCCGCACTGCTTAAATTACTCTCACTGCCCTGATTGGATAATGTAACATCAGATACTGCTGTCCCGTCTTTTCCTTTATAACTTAGCGTAATCGTCAGCGGTTCTTTTCCAAGTGAATACTTTTCCAGCACCTTGTCCTCAGTTACACGGTAAATATTTCCGTCCCGGCAGGATTCCTTTATCATTGCTGCATAATATTCTCCATTTAATTCATAGACAATAAGACCTGCAGTATCACTCTTACTCATAGACTGAACCATAGCTTTATCCAGTGCTGAATCCAGTCTTTCCGCAGCATGACGCAGTTTCCATCCATTCTGTGAGCCGGTAAGCAGAAATGCTCCCACAGAAATAATTGCAAGAATCGCCACGGTAACAATCAGCTCTACCATCGAAAATCCACTATTCTTTTTTCCGCTTATACGATTCCCTTTCTGCATCTTATCTTTACTCCTTTGACCAGTTCTGATAGGTTACAAGCTTCGTTACATCCACGGCATCCTCTCCGGTATATGCCTTTCCAATACTGCCTACATAGTACTGGCTGTTCTTCAATACCTGTGACAGAATATAGGTATCTGCCCCCTTCTTATATTCGGCATTCTGAATGACTCTGGCAGCATCCTGCATATCAGATGACACTGTTGAGCTGCTGCTTCCCGGCATGCCAAAGGTCACCCCACCACTTAAAATTGTGCCGGAGTAATCTGCTGTAACCTTCACATCTCCGGTTGCAATGATAAGCGGTACATTCTTTCCACCCAGAAATGAAGCATCCACCTCCAATGCTGATGCACCTTCATTATCTGTTACGTATGCCACCTGCCGGACTCCATCCCCATCGGTAAATTCAAATTCTACCGCTCCGGATGTGCCGGTAATTTTTTCAGTCCGTCTACATCCACCAGATTTTCAAACACAGTGGCTGCTTTCTGCTCCGTTGTAAGCCTCTCATAATCCTTTGTCAGTGAAATATTATAAGAAGCATACATATCCTGCCAGCCGCTCTGCAGTCCGGCATAATAACCATCCTCGTAAATATCGTCTAATCCATTACTTATGGTTGTCGGCTCAATGGTTCGGATTCCTTTTGTATCCCAGACAAGAATGCTTCCGTTGGTAATCTTCTCCACAGTGCTGCTCTCCCGGATAGATAATTCTGCGTCATCCACATAAAGAGACAGGTACTGCTGCCTTGTGGCTGCATGGTCTGCATCATTGTAGTATGCAAGGTCAAATGCCGCTGCTTCCTTTGCATTCTCGAATTTTAAGAAATAATAAACCAGACCATCTTTATATAATGGTGTGATATCAAAAGCATGATAATTTTTAACACTTCATAATTAATATATTTTTCCGGAGTTGCTGCAAAATCACTCTTTGCCATAAAATCTTCCGCTACCGTTGTGGGATTGGTAGTCTTTATAAGAAAACAGTCTGCCGGTGCAAGATATGCCGTCTGGCTGCTCTTTACAGCCAGGGATTCTCCCATCATGGCATTGCCGCTTCCGATATAGGCATTTCCTGCTAACATCAGTGTCTTTAATCCATTCATGCGGATACTTGCCTTGCCACTGTCTGCAATTCCATTGATAATCATGGCACTGCTGTATGCCGCCTTATTGGCATTGACTTCTTCTGTAACTACAGATGCCGCTGCCTTGGCAGTCTCCGGATTACCGTAGCCATAATACTCTCCACGCAAGGTAACATCACCGCTTCCGGTAATCGTCAAATCATCCGATACATATGTACTGCCGGATAAGGACAGGGCTGCGTTGCTGTAAACATTGAGATTATCTGCCCATATCGTAGCTTTGGTATCCGTTGTAAAAGAACCTTTATTTTCTACCGTAAGTCCGCCTCTGGTAATCAGCGTCTTGCGCAGTCCAAGCATTACACTTCCACTGTTATCAATGTGGAATCCATTCCGGTCACTGCTGCTCCCGGTATAATAATCGCCTGCGTATACATTGCCATTCATGGTAAGTGTACGGTTTCCATTGTTTACCCAGACACCTTCATCTGCTACCACACAGTAATTCAGCAAATCCGGTACTGATGTTGACTGGATAAAGTTTACCTGTGGATAGCTTAATACCAGATCTGTATCTACAACTGACTCATACGCATCTGCATCCTTATAAGAAAGCTCCAGATTCATAATCACAAGACCGGACTGTGTTACCACAAAATCTGCATCTTTGCCATCCTGTGTTGTAAGTCTGGCTCCGGTACCGGTTGCTGCTTCATAACGGTGGGACGCACCGATATAATTCTCAAGATAGCCGATATCATAATGGGTATCATCCATGGTCTGCCCGATTTTCTTCTTTAACTCCTTCCGGTACAATTCCCGGAAGGTGCTCTGACGCACAGCATCCTGATAACTGCTGGCAGAATATTGAGACATAACAGAAAGATATGCCGTGGTTGCTGCATCTGCTACATCCTGCTGCAGACCGGTACGTATCTCATCCATTGCTGCTTCTGCATCATAGAAATTATCTGCAGACTTCTTATATACTGACTTCATCTGTATATTCATCAGAGAAAGAGACAGTACTATAACCACCAGTATGCTTACCAGTGCCACTGTTCCAATGACCATGACCAGTGACATTCCTCGATTGTCCCGTGATTTCTTCCATCTGTTCATTGTTTTCCCGCCTTACTTCATTGCCGTTCCTGTTAAGGTAATTGATTTTTCCGAATCTACCGGTTTAACGGTTACTTCTACTGTATAAAGTCTGGCTGCATCTGCCTTTGCAGCCTCGCCCATCTTCTGAAAACCAAAGGCGCTTTTAGCTGTAGCTGCTGTAATACTGCTTCCATTTCGTTCTATACTGCCGATGTCTGTCTTATCATCTACAGAAAGATTTGTATGAATCTGTGTTGCTGCCACTGTTGATGGAGCACTTTCTATAATACTGACTGCAAGTGGTGTATCCTGCGAGCCCTGACGGATAAGATATACATCAACCGGAATATCCTGTCTGTTTTCGATTACCACCTTCTCCTGCGTTCTGTACATATCACCGGCTGTTCGAAGTGCCGGAATATAGCACACATAAAGACTTCTGAGATCTGCTCCGGTCAGCACCGAATCAAATATGGTCAGGATCTGGGGTGTTCCGATTGTATTTCCGGAAGCATCACTGTATGTTACCGTCTGGGTAACGGTATATCTGCCGTGATTTTCCTTTACTGCAAAGCGGTATTCCGTTCTGCATGCATTCAGCAGTTCTTCCGCCTTCATGCCCAGCGAATCCGCATTTTCATCTATTATGTCAAATCTTGCATTCTTGTCCTCTACATAAACAGCATCCCGGCTGTCATCCATAACAGAAATCTCCGGGATACCCTGTGCATTATATGCTTTTTTTCATCCGTACCATCCAGATAGGTCTCCTGCGATGGTGTCATTACTGCCTTAACATCATATGCCCTGCCATCAAAGCTGTAATTGCTATACTCAGCCTCATAAACCGGAAGATCCACACCATCTATCGTAACCGTGTCTCCCGATTTCACACCATAGCCTTCAACACCTGCTGCTTTTATTTCTTCCATAATATTTTCAGCCAGCGTAGTCGCATTTAAATTCTGTCTTGCCCTGACATTGGTCTGGGCAGATGTTACAAATGCTTTCAGTAAAGGAACTGCACACAGTACGAGAATCGCTACTGCAATCAGAATTTCCACTAATGAAAATCCCCGGTTATTTAAATTACGATTTAATTTATATTTTAACTTTCTGCTATTATAACCGCTCATACTGTCTCTGCTCCTTTCTGCTTTTCACATATTCTTCTATACTGTCCGGCTTTTCTTACCGCCCGGTATCTGTTCCTGTGGTATCTGTTGTCCCCGTGGTACCTGCTGTTCCCGTGGTACCTGCTGTTCCTGTGGTACCTGTTTTTTCCTGTGGTACCTGCTGTTCCTGTAGTACCTGTTGTTCCTGTGGTATCTTCCGTACCTGCGGCATCCGATGGAGCTGACGGAGTAATCGTTCCCGTTCCAAAAATATTATCTGTTCCTAAGGATACCCCATCAATGGTTAACGGTTCATATGGTTTCTCACTTCCGTAAAGATAATACATATTTACCGTCATGTTTCCTTTCAGTTTCCCGGTCTCTTCATCCGGTGCCGAAGCTTGCTGTATCCACAGACATCTTGAAATTATTCTTCTTTAATCCACGCAGGCAGTTCTTAAGCTGTGTATAATCACAGTCACAGTCAAGATTTACCACGGTACGATATAACAATTTACCATCATCTGCCGGATTGCTTCCATCTTCATTCATTTCATAAACCATTTCGTCCGTCTGAAGACCTACGCCGGTAACATGAAAGCCATACTCTTTTTCAAGGCTTCTGGCAAACATAATCTTATCCTCCGAACGGATCTCTGATGGAATTGCATCCATTACCTCCTGCATTTCCTGTGTCATGGAATCTGTATATGCCTTATAAGTCTCTTCGTTCTGCTTCATGGTCTGCATAACCTTTACTTCTCCACGCACCTCATCTACCTGGCTCTTTAAATTTTTATTTGCCTTCTGGACATTCAGATATCCAAACTGGTAGATTAAGAAAAATAATACTATGCCGCCTAATACAAATATCAGTTTTAATTCCCTGTCGTTTACTTTCTTATTTTCCTTATTCATTGTCTGCCTCCCCACTTTCGGTACTGCCTCCCATATCCGGATAAATATACTGGTCACCATTCATATAGGTCTCGACATCTTCTTCCGGTGTGGTCTCGGTATCAATGGAATCATCTGCTGTACCATTTACATAGGTACACATCACTGAAAATGTTACCGTAATTTTACCGTTCTCATCTGTAGATTCTGTAATTCCGTTGGTCGTTACACTGCGGAAAGCATCGAAGGTTGCAAGATTCTGCAAGATCTTTGCTGCTTCTTCCTTTGTAGATACTTCAATGTCCATGGAAATTCCCTCTCCATTACTGGTAAGGCTTGTCACCTTTACACCGGATGGGAATTTTTCTTCCATTTCTTCAATGGCATCTGCCAGTGCATCACTGACTGTCTCTGTCTTGCCATTCATTTTTGTCACATCATCATACTGGCTCTTGGTATCCACATATGCATTATAAATATCCTGTATATATTCCAGTTCATCCTTCTGCTTATTCAGGTTATTCAGTTCATGGGATAATGCAATTCTCTGCACTCCGGATAATGCCAGCAATATCACAGCACATGCCACACAAAGCAGACCAATCAGCTTTGCTGCAAGCAATTCGCGTTTTTTCTTCTCTTCTATAATCTTTGCAGTCTGTGCCGAACCAAACACGAAGTCTAATGGCTGTATTGCTGCTCCATAGCAGGCTTCATACATGGCATCCAATCTGCCTCCGGATGTACGGAAACCGTTTAAAACATCTTTTTCCTGCAAATGTACCGGAAGATTCAATTCCAGGGACATCAGTCTGTCCAGTCCCTTGATATAAGCTCCGTTACCAATCAGGAAACACTCTTTTACTTCTGCCCCATTATTTCTGGACTGATAATAATCTAATACCCGCCGGATATTGCCAATCATCGGACGCAGTGCTTCTACCGCTTCTGCCCGCATGGCATTCACGGCATCTTCCGGTGCCGCCTGGTTTGCATCCAGACAGTCTGTCTGCTGTAATATATCCATTGCTGCCGGATACTGTTCCTTCGGGAAAAGACCGGAATCCACTACAACCTTCTCTACTTCTTCAAAGCCATAAAATACTGTTCTTTGTAATACAACCATTCCCTGATTGATAATCGTAATCATGGTTGCATTATTGTCTAATTTTACAGAACAGCAGATATTATTTCCTACCGCTTTATGCATCATCTGGAAAATACTGTTTCCCACATAGTCAAGTGCGGTAAGTTCCAGGGAGCAGAAATCTGCCAGTTCTTCATAAGACTGCACCAGATCTCCCGGCACAGCAAATACATATAATTTTCTCTTCTTTACTGTGTCCTGCTGTACCACACCTTCATTCCGGTATACCAGCTGGTACCGGGATAAATCTACCGGGAAGAAATCTGTCGAATTTGTATTTAAGAAATCCTTGATACGGTTTTCTTTTATCATCGGAATCAGCACTTCACGGCTTGCTATCTTACCGGAATTAACTACGAATAAAGTTTTCCGTGTCTTAATCTTATTTGCATCCAGAAGCTTATGTAAGGCTGTGCGGAATTCCTCACTCTTACGCACACCAGCTTCTCCAATTACACCTACCGGAGTCTGAAAGCTAAAGCTTCGATATACTTTCGGATTCTTCACCCGGTAATCCATCTCCAATACATGGGTTACATCAACACCTATTTCTATACTTAATATCTTCATCCTTCACTCACCTTTCGTGATTATAACTGGAAAGCATACCTATACTTCATACACTTTCCACTTATAATCACTCTTTTCTACATAAAAAGTCCCAGATACCAGTCTATCATCCCATTTCCCCACAGGGTACCGCAATAAATATCCCGACCGATAAGTATGGACCCAGCGCCAGCATTCTGCCGGCACCACATACCTTCATCCGGAACAGATGCACCACAGAACCCGCAATACATCCCATCACAAATGCAAGAATAATCAACTTCCATCCGAGAAGCAGCCCGGCCGCCGCCATCAGCTTGATGTCTCCACCACCGATTGCTGCTCCTCTGGTAAGAAGTGATAATAACAGCAAGAACAAGCTCACTGCAAAGAAACCAATCATCAAGGTTCCTCTGTCCCCTTTTCCAAATACGCACCGGATAACCCCCAGTACAAACAGGAACACATTGATTCCAAAAGGAATCTCATAGGTGCGGTAATCTATCACACTAAGTACGATTAACGCAGAAGTCATAAGGCAGTATAAAATACTGTCCCAGCTAAAATCTGTTGCATAAAATACAACTACATAAAGGATTCCATTGAGTGCTTCGACGATAGGGTACTGCTTTGACAGCTTCGAACCACAGTAACGGCATTTTCCCTTTAAGAAAAGATAACTGAACAGCGGCACTAAATCATACCATTTCAACCGATGCCCGCAGCTCATACAGTGGGAACTCTCCCGGACGATATCTTCTTTCTGCGGTATCCGGTAGATACAGACATTTAAGAAGCTTCCGATGACAATTCCATATATGAAAATAAATACTGTGATGAGTGCAAGCATTGGTGTCATGGTATGTAGTGTCCTTTCTTAGCTCAGCGGATTATTTTGTCCACTTATCTTTATCCACTCCTTCAATGGATGGAGAAATCTTGGTATCTTTTGTAGCATCATATGCTTTATCTGCCTCGCTTGCTGGTGCAAGATATACAGCAACCGCACCCTTGCTGTCACAGCTATACATAAATAAATAGCTTGAATCTACTTTACATGTAGGTGCTGCTTTTCCCATTTCTAATGCCTCTGCAACAGCAGCTGTTACTTCATGCTTGTTTCCATCATAAGTCATACCTGTTGGTGCTGTTCCCTGAGAATCTGCGTACTGAGCTGCTACTGCATTGTAGATGTTCTCTGCCTGCTGGATATCTCCGGATACTTTGGAGCTGCTGATGTACTTAACAAACTGAGGAATTAAGATTCCTGCTAAGATTGCCATGATTGCAATTACGATGATTAATTCTACTAACGAGAATCCTTTGTTGTTCTTTCTGTTTCTAATCTTGTTCATAATGCTATTCTCCTTCTTGTATAAATATAAATATTTTATCTTAAAATTCCGCCCCTATTACGGAATCTTAATTCATTTTACATGTTGCCGAGCTGGTTGTACATGGAAAGCATCGGCGCATATATTGCTGCAATCAGAATGACTACGATAATTGCCATTACTACGATAATCATTGGTTCCATTGCCGCCATAACCGTCTGGGTAGTCATCTCAACCTCTTCATCATAATAATCTGCCAGCTTGTCTAACATGCCCTCAATATCACCGGTTTCCTCGCCGATAGAAAGCATGTGGATTACCATAGGCGGAAACAGTCCGCCCTTCCGCAGCGGTTCTGATAACGGAACACCCTTTGCCACTTCCTCTCTTGCTGACTGCAATTGCAGCTGGAAGTGACGGTTCTTCATCAGCTTGGTGACTGCATCAATTCCATGAATCAATGGGATTCCTGCATACATTAAAGTACTTAATGTACGGGCAAACTGTGAAGAATATGTCTTTATGTTTAACTTGCCAAACATTGGAAGCTTCATGGCTATTTTACCAAAGAACAGCTTTCCGCTCTCTGTCTTGCGCCATTCCCGGATACCAAGCACAATCAGCAGGATTCCTCCCACAAAAAGATACCAGAATTTTGTAATTACATGGCTCATGCTCATCATTGCCCGGGTGATGCCCGGCAGCTGCATGCCTGCCTGCTCAAAGGTTGCTGCATATCCCGGTATTACCTTTACTACCATCAGAATGACGATTAATACTGCCACAATCAGCAGTACCACCGGATAAGCCAGTGATTTTTTCATTAAGCCGGACAGTTTTGCCGTCTTATCAAACTGCACTGCCATACGGCTGAAGGAAAGCTCGATATTACCGGAGGTTTCTCCTGCCGCCACCATATTCACTAGCATTTCCGGGAAAATCTCTCCCTGATGTCCCATGGCTTCGGATAGTGTCTGTCCTTTCTCCACTTCGGTACGCACTTCATGAAGTGCAGCGGAAAGCCTCTTATTTTCCGTCTGTTCCTCTAACATTCCAAGGGCATCAATTACCGTAACCCCGGCTTCTATCATGCTGACAAACTGCCGGCAGAACACGCTTAAATCCCTTGGTTTTACTTTCCGCCCAAAGCTTAATTTAATATCCTTTTCCAACATTCCGACTTCCTTTATGGATATTAAAGTAAGTCCGTTTTTCTTAAGCCGGGCTGCTGCCTTGTCCTGATTTTCTGCATCAATGGTTGCCTTCTTCTCTTTTCCCATGGCATCCACTGCTATATATGAATAACTGGGCACCTTCTCATCCCCCTTACAGTATATTTATCGGTTAAATCTCAAATTTGTTAACCATTTTTCTCATTCTACGGTATCCACGGAAGCTGCTGTTAACAGTTCCCTGCAGATGCTCCGCCGTTTAGAATAGCGTTACCTTCTGCTGCATAACTGCCGGCTCCTGTGCACAACTTACGGCATCTTCTGCTGATATCTTATTCTGCATATAAAGGTCATAAATGGCATCATCCATTGCCTGCATGCCAAGCTTCTTGCTGGTCTGTATCATAGACTGTATCTGGAAGCTCTTTCCTTCACGTATCAGGTTACGGATTGCCGGAGTGGCAAGCATGACCTCGTAAGCCGCCACACGTCCGCCGCCTTCCTTTGGGAGAAGCTGCTGGGCGATAATTCCTTCAATAACACCTGACAGCTGTATCCTGGTCTGCTGCTGCTGATGCGGTGGAAACACGTCAATGACACGGTCAATGGTTGCTGCTGCACTGTTGGTATGCAGGGTTGAAAATACCAGATGTCCGGTCTCTGCCGCCGTAATCGCAATACTGATTGTTTCTAGGTCACGCATCTCCCCCACCAGAATTACATCCGGGTCTTCACGCAATGCGGCGCGAAGTGCTGACGCATAACTCTTACTGTCATAACCGATTTCCCTCTGCAATACAATTGACTTGCTGTGAGGATGCAAATACTCAATCGGGTCTTCCAGTGTAATAATTGTCTTAGCATATGTTTCAGAAATAATATGTATCAAAGACGCCAGTGTGGTAGATTTACCACTTCCGGTCGGTCCTGTTACCAATACCAGTCCACGCTTGCGGTTGGTCAGGTCAACCACAGATGGTGGAATACCAAGCCGCTTTGCTTCCGGTATCTCAAACGAGAGTATACGGAGTGCTACCGCATAAGTACCTCTCTGACGGAACACATTAAAACGCACCCTGTGAAAGCCTGCGATAGAATACGCAAAATCCAGTTCTCCATTTTCCTTCAGCTCTGCCTTCTGCTCTTCCGTCAACAGCGGTTCTATCATTTCTTCTATTTCAAATGGTTTTATCTTCTCATCTGATGCAGGAACCAGTTCTCCATCAATCCGGAACATCACCGGGCTTCCCGGTGCAAGATGGATATCGGATGCCCCTTTTTCATTTCCTTCCCGCAAAAACATTTCTATTCTGTTCATTGTAAAATCCCCAGCTCTCCTTAATCCTCAGCAGATACTCCCACCAGCTCTGACACAGAAGTAATTCCTTCTAAAACTTTACGTCTGGCTCCCGCTGCAAGAGTTTCCATTCCATTTTCTACTGCCAGATGTTTGATTTCGGCAGTGGAAGCATCTTTTGCTATGGCATTTTTCATTTCTGTGTTGATTTCCATCATCTCATAGACACCGATTCTGCCCTTATATCCTGTATTGGCACACATTGGGCAGCCCTTTGCTTCAAAAATCATCGTCTCATCCAAATCATCCAGATTCAGAAGCTTGCGCTCATATTCAGTCGGCTTATGCGGCTGTTTACAGTTCGGACAAAGTCTCCGCACCAGACGCTGGGCAATCACTCCGATTACGGAATCTGCAAGAAGATATCCCTCTACGCCCATATTTAACATTCGGGTAATGGTTCCTGCTGCACTGTTGGTATGCAGGGTACTTACTACCAGATGTCCAGTAATAGAAGCCTGTACCGCAATCTCTGCGGTTTCTTCGTCTCGGATCTCACCAATCATGATAATATCCGGATCCTGTCGCAGGATTGAACGCAGTGCAGATGCAAAGGTCATATCCGCTTTGGCATTTACCTGAACCTGATTGACACCGTCCAGATTCGCCTCTACCGGGTCTTCTACTGTGATAATATTAATATCCTCTGTATTCAGTTCAGAAAGTGCTGTGTAAAGCGTCGTTGATTTACCACTTCCGGTTGGTCCTGTTACCAAAAGGATTCCATTCGGATGCTTTAACATACGGTCAAAGCTTTCCAGCTCCCCGGGGTAAATCCAAGTTCCCTCTTATCCTTGGTCAGTGCTTTCTTCTGTGCAAGACGAAGTACACACTTCTCTCCATAAACCGTTGGCAGGATTGATACACGGATATCGTATTCCACACGGTCTACCACCTGGGTGATACGTCCGTCCTGGGGTTTTCTCTTCTCGGAGATATCCATGCCGCCGATAATCTTGATACGTGCTGTAATTGCATTCAGAAGCCGGATGTCGTAGCTTGCCTTCTCATATAACACACCATCAATCCTGTAGCGGATTCTTACACGGCTTTCCAATGCTTCGATATGTATATCACTGGCACGCTGTCTTGCTGCCTGCTCAATCATGGCATTTACCAGAAGAACAATCGGGGAATTTGCAATATCTTCATCATTCTCCTTCTCCTGTTCCCTCTGCTCTTCCTGCCGGCGCTCCAGTGCATATGCCTCAGCCACCTTCCTTGCTTCACTGCTTCCATAGAAACGGTCAAGGGTAAGCATAATATCATGGGTTGTGGCAATTACCGGTGCGACCTGCAGATTAGTAATAATAGAAAAATCATCAATTCCACGCATATCCATCGGGTCGGCCATTGCCACACGGACTTCATTCATATTATTCGGCGAAAAGCCAATTGGTACCATGACATATTTTCTCAGAACTGCCACGTCTACCAGCTTTAGCACATTTTCTTCTATCTGTATTCCACTAAGCGAGACTATTTCCAGTCCAAGCTGGCTTGACAGTGCCTTAGCAATATCCGTCTCATTGGTATAACCCAGCTCTACCAGAACCTCACCCAGCCGCTTTGTAGTCCCCTTTTTCTTCTCTAATGCATCTGAGAGCTGCTCATCTGTAATAATCTGTTCCTCAATCAGCATATCCCCCAGACGTTTCTTCTGTCTGCTTTCCATTCTCTGCCACTCTCCAAATCATTCTTCACATATCATGATGTGACAAAAATCATCATTATTTTATTATAGCCATTCTTTACATGCTTTTCAACAAAATTTCTTTTTCTATTCGTTTTTTCGTTATTTTTTATCTATTTTTATGTTTTAAGTAAAATTCAGGGATAGACAAATATCTCTTTTGCACAAAAAGCACTGTCTATCCCATACTACTTCTATATCAGACATTAAAACAGCTTCCACCGATAAACTCACGGATAATCGAATTGTTATTGATATTATCCGCCGGTACCGGAAGGAAATAATCTAAGAACTTCAGCAGCCGCTTCGCTTCAAGATACTCCGGGCAATCCCGTTCAATTGCAAACAACAATGGCTCTGCATACTGTTTCAGCACAGCAAGCTCATAAATTAAAGCTGAATTAAACATTACATCTGCACCTTCCTGAAATGGGAAGATATTTTTTCTTCTCCCCGCCTTACCGAATCCCACATGGCAATGGTCTCCCTCGCTGATGTAGCCCTGGTTCTTGCATCCCTTACAATTCTCCGGATCAGTCTGCCATCTGTCGTCGGCAAGCAGTTATGTTCATCAATATCCAGCTGGGTCAGCGCACTGATATAAATACGGAATTTGCTTTCCTGCGGCAGAGAGTAGGAAAGCCTGTCATTCAGTCCATGGATGCCTTCAATAACAAGTACATCTTCCTCTCCAAGCTGCATCATTCTGCCTTTTTCTTCCCGCTTTCCGGTTTTAAAATTAAATACCGGCAGTTCTGTTGCATCTCCGTTTAAAAGACTTGTCATATCATTGTTAAAACGGTCAATATCCAATGCCTCCAGGCATTCGAAATCCAGTTTTCCATCTGCATCTTTCGGTGTCTTATCCCGGTCTACATAAAAATCATCCAGCGGAACCGGATGCGGTTTCATGCCATGGGCGGCAAGCTGTATGGACAGCCTGTGGGAAAACGTTGTCTTCCCGGAAGAGGACGGACCTGCTATCATAATGAATTTCTTATGATGTCCCTCTTTAATCTGCTCTGCCAGCTGTCCTATTTTCTGTTCCATCAGGGCTTCCTGTATCAGAATAATTTCCTGTATTCTGCCTGCAGAAACTGCATCATTCAAAGCTCCTATGGTTCCTACTCTCATGGTATGTCCCCACTCTGACGCTTCTTCCAGTGTCAGGTACAGTTTATCCGATGGAACAAAAATATCCACCTTCCTGGTATCTTTTCCCGGAAAGAGCAGCATAAAACCTTCTTTATATAATGTCAGGTCAAAATATTTCAGATAACCGGTAGACGGCACCATATATCCATAGAAATAATCTTTGTAATGATCCAGCTCATAGATATTGACCCTTGAGCTTCTCCGGTAGCGGAACAGTCTTTCTTTATCGGTCATTCCCAGTCTCCGGAAGAGTTCTACTGCATCTGCCGTCGGCAGACTGTGCTTTTCAATCGGAAAATCGGCTTCTACCAGACGCTGCATCTCCTGCTTTAAATCCCTTAACATCTGTTCATCGACAGCTACCCATTCTGCCTGCTCTGATGCTCCGTTCTTTTCCTCATTCCGCTTCAGTTCGCAATAATATCCCTGGGCAATGGAATGCATGATGCGGACCGTAATCTTTTCTTCCCCATAAAGATTATGCACTGCCTTCTGCATCAGCAGCGCCGTACTTCTCCGGTATGCTTTCCTGCCATCCTTGTCTGCCGTTGTAATAAAGGTAAGATTTCCCGATTCTGCCTTCTCACGCAGCTCCCGCAGGCGGTTGTTCACCAGCACCAGGACAATATCATCCGGAAACTGTTTCTGATATTCCTTGGCAAGCTGCTTGTATGTGGTTTCCGGCACATACTCCCTTACGTTTCCATGAATATTAATTCTACATTTAACTTCTCCCATAGTAGTCCCCCATTTCTTTGATTACTATTTATACAATATAGGAAAACGGAGATTGTAACTTCTGGCTGTATATGTTCAGTTCCGGTAATCTCTCCTTGAAATATTCTGCCATATAGGTTACAAAAATATGCTCCAATCCATAATGTCCTGCATCTAAGATACTTAAGCCTCTGGCTGCTGCGTCGATTCCCGTATGGTGGTCAATATCTCCTGTTATCAACACCTGGGCACCCTTTGCAATCGCTTCATCCACTTCACTCTTTCCGGAGCCGGGACAAATTGCTGCACGCTGTACCATGCGGCTGGTATCACCAAATACTTTTACTGCTTCTGTCTGAAACCGGCTTTTTACAATCCTGCCGCAATCCCCTAGACTTATCTCCTCTGGCAGCATTCCCACTTTGCCGATACCACAGGATTTTCCCTGCCACTCCCCGGTTACTTCCAATGGTTCTGTCTCCATTAGTTCCAGGTAATCTGCTGCAAGGTCCGCCATGACGCAGATATCAAAATTCGTATGCATCGCACAGTAAACCATATCCTGCTGTGCCAGTCCATAAATTCTTCTGCCGATAAAATCACTGGTAAGAACATTTTTGATTCCACCAAAGATTAACGGATGATGCGTCAGTATCATATCAGCCTTAAGTTCTTTTGCTTCCGCAATTACTTCATCGGTTGCATCCACCGCCAGATAGATACTGTTTATCTCTTTCTCCCATCTGCAGACCTGAAATCCCGGATTATCCCATTCACAGGCCATTGCTACAGGAGCAAGTGTCTCTAATATTTCCCGTATCTGTTCACACTTCATATATTTTCTCCCATGATACGCTCTGCTTCTTCTATCATTGCAAGTTTCTCTTGCAGTTCTTTCTGCCGTTCAAAGCGTCTTGTACTGCCATCTTCTTTCTGCTGCAATTCATCCTGTTGCGTTGCAGATTGTTGCAGCAATTCTGGTTTCTGCAATACAGTTTGCTCCGGCATAAGCTTCTGGATTTCAATTTTCTTTAAGATTTCCGAGAACTGTCGTCTCTGTTTTATTAAATATTGTTTTAATATTTCATTTTTTGTCTGTAATAAATATCCACCATAACGAAAAGCAACATCCGTCAACGGTGCTGCTTTTCCCGGTACACATCTTAACATCACGTAATATTTGCCTCTTCTTCCACCATATCTTCTTCTTCAATGTGAAAGCCTTCCGCATAAATATAACGGCGTACCTCTTCTATTTCAGACTGTGGCTGTAACACAAGATTATTCATCTTCTTCCAGACTTCCGGATGCTCTGCAAGAATCCGTTTCGTCAACACTCCACCCATTCCGGCGATTACCACGCCATCGGCTTCAGATGGAGCCAGTGCCGTAAGTCCATCGGACAATCTGGTTTCTATGTAATCTTCTAAATGAACTTCCCGGATATGCTCCTCTGCCCGAAGAAGGCCCCCGGTTCACATCCATTGCAATGGCATGCCCAATACATTCTGACTGAATCAGATAAATCGGAACATAACCATGGTCACATCCTACATCTGCAAGGCAGGTGGTATTCTGAACCAATGCTGCAACTGCCTGCATTCTTTTTGAAAGTTTATTCATATATTACTCCAGATAATCCTTTAATTTGCGGCTTCTGCTCGGATGACGCAGTTTGCGCAACGCCTTTGCTTCGATCTGACGGATACGCTCACGTGTGACATTGAACTCTTTTCCAACTTCTTCCAGTGTTCTTGCACGGCCGTCCTCCAGACCAAAACGGAGTGTCAGAACCTTCTGCTCTCGCTCGGTCAGTGTTCCGAGCACTTCCTCCAACTGCTCTTTTAACAGGGTAAATGCCGCTGCATCCGCCGGTACCGGTACATTATCATCCTGAATGAAGTCTCCCAAATGGGAATCTTCCTTTTCACCAATAGGCGTTTCTAAAGAAACCGGCTCCTGGGAAATCTTTAAGATCTCACGTACACGGTCTACCGGCATGTCCATCTCTTCTGCAATTTCTTCCGGCGTAGGTTCACGTCCAAGCTCCTGCAGTAACTGACGGGAAACACGGATCAGTTTGTTGATCGTCTCAACCATATGCACCGGAATACGGATGGTTCTTGCCTGGTCTGCGATTGCTCTGGTGATTGCCTGACGGATCCACCATGTTGCATAAGTAGAGAATTTATATCCCTTCCGGTAATCGAATTTCTCAACGGCTTTAATCAGACCTAAGTTACCTTCCTGAATCAGGTCTAAGAATAACATACCACGTCCTACATAACGTTTTGCAATACTTACTACCAGACGAAGGTTGGCTTCTGCCAGACGTTTCTTTGCTTCCTGGTCTCCTAATTCCATTCTCTTTGCCAGCTCGATCTCTTCCTCTGCACTTAAAAAAAGAGGTACTTTACCGATCTCCTTCAAATACATACGGACCGGATCTTCAATGGACACGCCATCCGGTACCGATAAATCAATCTTTTCTACCTCTACCTCGTCTTCGTCATCTAAGATGATATCGTCATCGATATCGTCATCATCCATGATTCGAAGCACATCAATGTTATTAGTCTCAAGGAAGTCTAAGATTTTCTCAAACTCATCTGCATCCAGTTCCATGTCCTTGAAGAACTCGCTGATTTCCTGATACTCAAGGCTGTTCTTTTTCTTCTTTGCCAGTGCAAGGAGTTCCTGGAGTTTTTCCTGCAATTTTGCTTTTTTCTCCTCAATGCTCATCTTTTCGTCTTTTGCTGCCGGAGCACTTTTTGCAGCTTTTGTTGTCTTTTTCGTAGTCTTTTCCATCTTTTCATCCATTTTCTTGTTCATCCTCTCATGATTCGTCATATAAACGGGACTAAATAGTATTTTGTCCTCAATCTATAGAAATATGCATTTTCTCCATATTCTGCAAGGTTCTCTTATCTGCCACAAGCTGTTGCAAGCCCTGCATATCCGTAGGTTCTAAGTGCGCCGAACGATAGGAGATGCTGTTATCCTTCACCCGCAGAATCGTCTCTTTTAACGCCTTATCCCGCTCTGCAGCAGAATCCACTTCATGGATTCTCGCATGGAAGAGCTCTGCAACTTCCCGCTGTTCCTCTTCTTCTGCAAATAAACTGATAATCTGTGCCGGATTGACAGTACCCGACTTCTTCTGCTCGTAGAGAAGCTCTGCCGCCTTACGGAAAATGTCTTCCGTAAAATCTTCCGGTGTAATGATATCTTTGATTTTATCGTACAGATTATCATATTCTATGAGCCAGGTCAAAAGTAATTTCTGGGACTGCTTCATGCCGTCCTCTTTCTTATGCTTCTTCTCATTCAGCCCACTCTTAAGCGGTGTCCGCTCTTTTACAAGTCCTCCCTGGGTGCCCAGCTGGTTTACCAGATTCCGGAGTGCTTCAAAGCTCATATGATATTTATCTGCCACAGCTTCCATATAATTGTTCCGTTCCAGTTCCGTGGTAAAATCAAGCAGTTTCTTTGCCACTTCTGTCTGGAATGCGGTCTTTCCTTCCGGATCCTTCATATCATATTTCTGCTCTAAAATCCTGATTTCAAACATAAAGCTGTTTTCTGCCGCATCAATCCGCTTCTGGTATTCTTCCGCTCCAAGTGCCTTGATGAATTCATCCGGGTCTTTGTACGGCTTCATGTTGATGACTTTGGCTGTCAGCCCTACTTCTTTTAAAATCGGGATTGCACGAAGTGCCGCCTTAATTCCGGCACCGTCGCTGTCGAAGGTAAGATAAACCTCCTTCGTATATCGTTTCAGCAGACTGGCATGTCCACTGGTAAACGCGGTTCCTAAGGATGCCACTGCATTGTCAAAGCCTGCCTGATGCAGCGCAATTACATCCATATAGCCTTCACATAAGAGCATCTGCGGTTTCTTGGTCTGTCTTGCAAAGTTCAATGCATACAGATTCCGGCTCTTATCAAAGATTTTGGTCTCTGGCGAATTCAGATACTTCGGTTCGCCATCCCCCATGACTCGTCCACCAAATCCGATTACTTTATTATGCACATCCATAATCGGAAACATGGCACGATTCCAGAATTTATCATGTCCGCCCCGGACTTCGTCAATGGACACAAGACCGGATTCCTTTAAGATTGCATCATCATATCCAAGCTTTCTTAAATAGCGGTACAAATCATCACTGTATTTATCCGAATAGCCAAGCCCAAACTTCTGCATGGTGGCATCCGATAATTCTCTCTTTTTAAAATATTCATACGCCTGTTTTCCGTGTTCACTCCGCAGCAGCATATAATAATATTTGCCGGCTGCCTTGTTAATCTCTAACAGAATCTGGCGTTTGTCTGCTTCTTTCTTTGCCTGGGCACTCATTTCCTGCTTCGGCAGTTCGATTCCGGCACGCTCTGCCAATGCCTCCATCGCTTCCGGAAATGAAAAGTTCTCATACTGCATCAGAAAGGTAAATACATTTCCGCCTGCTCCGCATCCAAAGCAGTAATACATCTGCTTATTCGGTGATACGGAAAAAGAACCGGTCTTTTCATTATGGAATGGACACAGGCCAAAATAAGTGCTTCCTTTTTCGTCAGCCGCACATAGCCGGAAATCACATCTACGATATCATTTCTGGAACGTACTTCCTCTATTAATTCATCTGAATAATATGCCATTCCTTAATTCACCTGCCAAGCCTTCGGTACAAAATATTCTGAGAATTTGGCAATTGCATACTGGTCGGTCATTCCTGCGATATAATCACATACTACCCGTTCTTCCTCTTCGCCTTCCGCAATCATATCGGTATACTGCGCCGGCATTGTCATCGGATGTTCCATATAATATGTAAACAGTTTGCTGAGTAATCCTTCTGCCTTTGTCTCTTCTCCTTTGGCAATGGGATTGGTATATACGCTTACAAACATGAACTTCCGTAAATCCTGCATTGCCTGGAAAATTTCATCGGACATAATGATATCCGGCTTATCCATGCTGTTGGTTATAATATCATGAATCAGTGTATCCAGCCGGTCTGCCGAATTCTTTCCCAATACCTTCCGTATCTCAATTGGAATATCTTCTTCCACCATTATCTTTCCACGCACCGCATCATCGATATCATGATGAATATAGGCGATTTTATCGGAGAAACGGACGATTTTGCCTTCCAGTGTATGCGGCATCGTACTGGTCTGATGATTTAAAATGCCATCCCGCACTTCCCATGTCAGGTTCAGTCCCTGTCCGCCTTTTTCCAATTTCTCTACGATACGTACGCTCTGTTTATTATGTTTAAAACCACCGGACCAAAGTTCATTTAGCACCCGCTCTCCGGCATGACCAAATGGCGTATGTCCCAAATCATGCCCTAATGCAATGGCTTCCACCAGATCTTCATTCAGCCGCAGTGCTTTTGCAATGGTTCTGGCATTCTGTGATACCTCTAAGGTATGCGACATACGGGTACGATAATGGTCACCCTTCGGTGTTAAGAACACCTGCGTCTTATTCTTCAGACGGCGGAATGCCTTACAGTGGAGAATACGGTCTCTGTCTCTCTGGTATACGGGACGTATATCACAAGGTGCCTCCGGATAATCCCGTCCTTTGGAATTCTCGCTTAATGCTGCATAAGGGCTTAACATCTCATGCTCCATGCGCTCCATCCGTTCCCGAATTGTCATATCCTTATCTTCTCCCTTCCTGTCACATCACCATTTCATGATGTAAATGCACTGCCATCATCTTTACCATTATGAGGACGTCATTCGACCTCTGCTATTATAATTCTGTGTTCACCTTCAAATTTCCTTTATTTTTTACAAAATTTCATAATATTTTTTCTAATACTTTCCAATGCGCTTCGAAATCGCCCTTGCTACCTTATAAACCGGATTCTCCATCTTCTTTGCCACCTGTTTTAATTCCTGCCGGATGGCAATGGACTGCGGGCAGTGTTTCTCACATTTTCCGCACTGACGGCATTTTGAAGCGTTGGTCGGATTTGTCTTTAAAGTGGTACACATAATATATGCTTTCATACCGGAATAAAAGCTGTCGGTATAGCGTGTATTATATGCTGCAAAACAGGTCGGAATATCTACTCCATGCGGGCATGGCATACAGTAGCTGCAGCCGGTACAAGGTACCTTCATATGCTGGTTAATGGATTTCTTTACCTTTTCAAAGATTTCCAAGTCTTTCTCTGTTAATGCATCTGCTGTGGCATCCGATGCAATCCTTACATTTTCCTCTATCTGTGCAATATCATTCATTCCGGAAAGCACTACTGTCACCTCCGGATGGTTCCATATCCAGCGGAGTCCCCATTCTGCCGGGGAACGATGTGGTTCTGCAGATGCAAATATGGCTTTGGCAGCCTTTGGCAGTGCATTCACCAGCCTGCCGCCCCGCAGCGGCTCCATGATAATCACCGGAAGTCCCTTTGCTGCAGCATATTTTAAACCTTTGGTTCCTGCCTGGGTATGCTCATCCATATAGTTGAACTGTATCTGGCAGAAATCCCAGTCGTAAGAATCTATGATTTTCTTAAACTGGGTGGCTCCGCCATGGAAAGAAAATCCGATATTTCCAATCTGACCGCTTTTCTTTTTCTCTGCAATCCAGTCCTGTATTCCAAGTGCAGTCAGCCGCTCCCATGCTGCAATATCATTGAGCATATGCATCAGATAATATTCCACATGGTCTGTCTGAAGGCGTTCTAACTGTTCCTTAAAATACCGCTCCATATCACCTTCTGCCTTAATATAATAATGTGGCAGCTTGGTGGCAATTTTTACCTTATCACGATAGCCTTTTGCCAGGAACTTTCCCAGGCATGCTTCACTTCCACCGTAAGTATATGCGGTATCAAAATAATTGACCCCGGCTTCCACTGCCGCTGCCATCTCCCGCTCTGCCTTTTCCTGGTCGATTGCGGTTCCTTTCTTAGAATAACGCAGGCAGCCATAGCCTAAGATGGACAGCTGGTCTTTGTTTCCCGGATTTTCTCTATATTGCATGCTTATTCTCCCTTGCACTTGTTGTTATGGTGACTGCGAAATGGAAAATGATAATGAAGATGTCTTACCGCTGCTTTGACTGGATGCGCCTTTTGTTCACCCATAGCGAATACCACTCCGGCTGCAAGGGGCTCTAAGAATTTTGAAATAATTCTTTTATATATGGCAAACGGTGCAAAGTCACATCCATGTTCCTCTGCACCTCGCTGGTACGTCCCTGTACCAGCGTTGCCAGATATTATTAAAATTCTAAGAGCCCCTAACAGCCTGCGTAAATGTATTCGCCCATAGGTGAACAGAAGGCGGCATCTTGTCAAACATTGGGCAGACAGACATTTCGTTTTTCGTTTATCCTTTTTCCATTTCGCAGTCACCGATTCTGCATAAGTTGCCGGGTGATGATATTTTCATACCACCACCCGGCACATATACTGTCATTATAAAGCTATCGGGAAAGTTTTGCAAGAATCACTCCCGCTCCTTTAACATTTTAAATCCATCGGTCATGTCATAGGATGTAATGTTATCATTAATCCAGAGGTAAAATACATTGCCACTATACATTCCACGGACATTTTCGTAATTAACTCCGTTAATGCCCGGAATTTCTGCCTGTTTCTTAAAGGTTCCATTTTCATAGGAATATATCTGGTAGGTCTGCTTGGTTCTGCTGCCGCTATAATCCTCACAAACCAGACCGATTAAATTCTTATCTTTTGAAATGATGACACTCTTATAATCATATAATGCTTCGCTATAATCTACATCCTTTAATACCAGCTTTGCTTCTTCGGTTACTTCTCCCGGATTTTCTATATTAAACATGGAAAGCTTAATGTTTTCTATATTTCCGGTATTCTCATCTGATTCATAACCGATGCCCAGTAAATGTGTATCATCCCAGAAATGCAGATATTCGGAGAAGCCGGTCACCTTGAGTTCGCCGATAATTTCCGGTTTTGCCGGATCTGATAAATCCACGGTAAACAGTGGGTCGGTATTCCGGTAGGTTACAAAGTAACCAGTGTTTCCCATAAAGCGGGCGGCATAGATTTCTTCTCCCGGTGCAATGCCCGTCAACTGTCCGGTTAATTTCATGTTCTCATCCAGAATATAAAGTGCATTCACCTCATCCTCTGTGCTATAATCGGTGGTCAATACCCGAAGATATCCATCACTGGCATTGATTGCAAAGGTATCTCTGACATAACCACTTACTGCCGCTGCCGCCACGCCACTGATTCTGCCCTCATCCAGTGCAAATTTCGCAATATTGGTAATCATTGCTCCATCGTAATCTTCCTCATATAAATACAGGGCATCTTTGCTGATATAAGTCTGGGCATATCCGGAGATTACAAGCTTACTGTCCAGCACTTTATCCGGCTTATTTACATCCAGTGAAGAAACCAGTATACCACTTTCTCCTGATGACTCCGGCAGATAAATTTCACTGGCGGCAACCTTTTCTCCATTTACCTTTGGAATCACAGCTTCCGCCAGACTGCTGACACCATTTCCTTCCTTCAAGTCTTCTACACCATGCTTCTTTTCCACATAACTCGTCACATCAGATGTCATATGATACTGCGTAAAAAGATAGACTACATCTCCGATTTTCCTGGAAGTATTATAATAACCATCCTGAATTAATCTTCCTTCAAATTCCGGATTCTTACGGTCTACGATACTGTATACCTGAATCTGTGTGGTGCTTTTTCCATTCATTTTATAGCAGAATGCACTGTCTTCAGAAGCATCTGATACAGCAATTTCTTCATCTGAGCTTTCTTTATCTGAGTTTTCCTTATCAGAGCCAGCTTTGCTGCTTTCGCCCAAGGATGTCTCATAGCCCTGCACAACTAGAATCAGTTGGTCTCCATCCACATAAATTTCCATCACCCGGTCTGCCGCACCACAATCTTTTGGTAAAAATCGTGTTACTTCTTCTAATTTTCCATCCCGGATATCTGTTATAACAATATATTTATCCTCTACAGTGTAAATGTAACTGCCATCAATTTTGGCAATATCACTCTCGTCTACGCCTTCCATCTGAAGATTTGTCGTAGAATAATCTTTTCCGCCTTCCTTGCTGCCCTCCGATAAATCCATATCGGCACTCTCATCCTTTGCTGCATTGCCGGAAGCCTTATCTTCCGATGTCGCAGTGCTCGTCTCTGCGCTCATTTCCCCTTCTATCCAGTTCTGCTGATACCCCTTAAGAAGAGTCTGATATACCTCCTTATAATCCGATGCACGATGATACATTGTTCCAAGAGAAGCCACATCCACATGCTCCGCTTCCTCTGTTTCACCAGCTTCTCCCACAGTCTGCTGCGTATCCGTCATTGCTATGGAATCCGTCTGCCCTGTACCGGAATTCTTATCAACACGGGTCACTGTTATATAAATTCCGCTGCATACTACCAGTGCCAGCACTGCCACCATACTTCCAAGTCTGCGCCATGGAATTATTTTCTTCGATTTTTTCGGTTTCAAGTGCTGATTTTCCTGCTGCTGTTTTGCTTTCTGTTCCTGTAATTGTTTTTCTATCTGTTCCGGCTTCAGAGCCTCTGGTATCTCTATCTCTTCCGCCGCTTTTCTTAACTGGGTTAAAATCTCCTGTTCATTCATACCGGCACCTCCATCTCATCTGAATTTCCTGTTGTTTTCCAGACTTTTTGCATATCTTCCGTTTCTCACTTCCAATATTTCTCCACCATTTTCTTTATTCCCCGGCTCTCTTTTGAGCGGACGGTATTTTCGTTAAGGTCTAACAGTTTTCCGATTTCCTTACTGCTATACCCACAGAATAAATGCATGGCGATAATCATTCGTTCCTCGGAAGGCAGCTCAAAGAACAGGCTCCGGACTGCTGCATGCTCATCCATTCCGGATTTTCCCAGATGCTCTAAAAGCTCCGGTGTCAGCTCTTCCGGCCGGGTCGCATACTCTTTTAATTTCCGTTTGCACTTATTACTTAAAATACGGAATATCCACGCCCGGAACGCTTCTGATTTCCGAAGCTCCCCGATTTGTGCAAATGCATCCATCACGGTATCACTGACCACATCCTGTGCATCCTGCGGATGCTTCAGCACATATAACGCAAAGCGATACAAGTCCTGATAAACGCCTTCATATAATTGTGCAAATGCACCGGTATCCCCACTTTGTGCCCTGCACACCAGCTGCAGTTCCTGTTCCATATGCTCACCCTATACCTTCCTAAGTCCTTTCCTTTGACCGGTCTCATATATATAGTGTCGCTGAATTTCATTCTGTTGCATATATTTTTAAATTTTTAAAAATATATCTATAACTGGCTGATTACCAGCACATCATTTTCACGAATCACAGTATTTCCGTTCGGTATCACAACTTTCTCATTCCGCTTTAGAACGAGAACCAGCTTCTCTTCTCCCAGTTTTATTCTGGATAATGGTTTTCCAATCCACTTGCTGTCTTTTTCGATTGGGATTTCTGTCAGACAGATGCCAAGATTTTCTTCCGGAGATAAGGCACTTAAGACAATCTTGTCTCCGGCAAGCACTACCGTGTTGCCATTTGGAATGATACGCTCCTCGCCTCTTAGAATCAGCACCAGTAATAAATCCGGCAGGGAAGTAAGGTCTTTTATCCTGCGGTTCTCCCATGGATGTCCCGCCTTGATGCTGATTTTAACAAACTCCACCGGCATTTCATCGGAATAGTCACTGAAGGTCTTCATGACGTTGCCATTTTCGTCTATCATGTCAAGCTTCTTTGCCACCAGTCCAAGCAGTGTACCCTGAATACTGATAGAGAACAGGACAATGAAAATAACTATGTGGAACAAATCATTCTTCGTATATGCCGGGCTTACTGTTGCCATAATTGCAAATACTATGGATGCCGCTCCACGAAGCCCCGCCCAGGACACCAGAAGCTGCTGCTTTACCGGGCAGCGGAATGGCATCAGGATAGCAAATACAGAAACCGGTCTTGCCACAAATGTTAAAAATACCGCAATTGCCAGTGCAATCGGCAGTATCTTTGGCAGCTGGGATGGATATGCCAGCAGACCAAGCAGGAAGAAAATCAGCATCTGCATCAATCCGGTGATTCCATCAAAGAAATGCACCAGTGATTTTTTGTGATGAAGAGGAGTGTTACCAAGGATAATTCCGGCAATGTATGCTGCCAGATAACCATTTCCATTTATCATGGATGCTCCGGCGTAGGATACCAGTGCCATACTGAATACAAATATCGTATCAAATCCATCTGTTGCAAAATTCACTTTTTTCAAAATGAATGCTGCTGCCAGTGCCACAACTACCCCCACTAATATGCCAAAAATAATCTGTGAGAATATCATGACAACCAGTGAAGAACCACTTAATTCTCCGCTCATTATTGTTAATATAATTACGGTCAGCATATAAGAACATGGGTCATTACTACCGCTTTCCACCTCCAACATGGATGCAGTATTGTTCTTAAGATTCAGCCGCTTGGAACGAAGGATTGAAAAGACCGATGCCGCATCCGTAGAACTGATTACAGAGCCAATCAGCATACTTTCCCAGAAATCCATTTTCAATATAAAATGACAGAATGCTCCGGTTGTTACTGCGGTCAGTATCACACCCACTGTTGATAATAATACTGCTTTACCAGCCACCGGCTTTGCCTGTTTCCAGTTGGTTCCAAATCCACCGTAAAACATGATAAAGATTAAGGACACCGTACAAATCTGTTCGGCAATCGTAAAATTATCAAAAGGAATCTTTAAAATTCCATCTGTTCCAAACATCATGCCAAGAAGAATATATGCCAACAGCATTGGAATTCCCAGTTTGTTGGACATTTTATTCAATGACAGGCACAATAAAATCACTGCTGCTACCAGTAAAATATAACTTGTCATAAATACCTCTCTTTCCTGTTTTTATTTACCTGTTGCTCTTACGTCTTCTTCTATCCCCTTTTCTTTTATTACCTCTACCTATTCCTTCTTTTCTTCTGCCTCCATGATACTTCCTGCCTTTACCAGTCCTCTCTGCAGTGCATCCCTTGCATTCTTCCAAGGCTGCTCCTTATAACGGTAATCATTCTTACAGATGAACCATTCTAAATCATCCCGCACCCTCTCATATCCGTTAATAAAAGTCTTATTTAAAGTCATCAGAAATTCATTCAGGTATTTCTTACCCATATATTCGGAGCACCGGAAAACAGAACTTTATAATGATTTACACAAAAGCCTTTGGATGCTGCAAACTGTTTGCGGAAGTCTTCTTCTTTTTCATATAAATAGTAAATGGTATTGATATAATTTGTAAAGCTGTGATTAATGTAATCACACACAAAGCACTTTTTCTCTTTTTCTTCCACAAAAGTAATCACCGGATGGACTGGCTGGCTCTTTTTCTTGAAAAGTACGGCTGCCTGAGGCAGTGGTGCTTTCATTGCTTTTTTTAACTCCTTAGCTGTCTTATCCATATGGGTCTTTAACATCATGGCAAGTCCTAATTTATTCGGATATTCATATAACATTCCCAAATGTTTCTGACAGAAGCCCTGTTCATCGCTCTGCTCCCGGATATCTCCCTCCATGTAACTTGCACCCGGTCCAATGGTATAATTGATAGCATTTTCTTCTAATTTCTGATACATTCTGCAGACCGGACATTCGCTTTCCTCTGCAAATGCATCCTGTATTGGTATCGTATAAATCTCTGTTTTCATTTTAATCTCCTTAAAAGATACACAAAAGGGTATTCCATATGCACTCCTTCGGCCTGTGGAATACCCTTCTCTTTGCAATTGTATACCGTTTATTACATCATGTTTTTCTCTACTTCTTCTTTCATGGAAGAAACGTTAAACTTACGGATATTTTCATCCAGTTCTGCTACTACAGAAGTAATTCTGGCAGTTGCATTCTTACATTCTTCTACCAAAGCTTCAAACTCGTTCATTGCCTCAGATGTATCTCTGGCACTTGTTGTATTTGTCTCTGCTGCTGCAGCAAGCGAATCCATTTTCTCTTCAATGGCACTCTTATGTTCATTCAAGCCACCGACTTCTGAATTGATTCCCTGAATAGAAGTGCTGACACTTTCAATTTCATGATTCAAGGCAGTAAAGATTGTCTCTGTCTCACGAATCTTTGTATTCTGCTGTTCAAATGCTTCTGATACTTTTCCGGTAATCTCTACACTGACATTAGAATTATCAATCAGTTCATTAACAATTTTATTAATCTGCTCTGAAGACTCTCTGGACTGGTCTGCCAAGGTACGGATTTCATCTGCAACTACGGCAAATCCACGTCCCTGTTCTCCGGCACGTGCTGCCTCAATGCTCGCATTTAACGCAAGCAGATTTGTCTGGCTTGCAATTCCTGCAATAATCTCTGTTGCAGTACGAATCTGTAAGGCAGACTGATTGGTTCTGTCTGTCTGGCTCTGCACTTCATCAATAGACTGCCTGTTCTGTCTGCTGATTTCCACCAGCTGCTGCATAATCACCTCTGCTGATTCATTGCAGTCTTTCATTTTAATGCACTGTCTGAAAGAAGTGTAATATTGCTGGCAATTACTTCAATGGCATTGCCGATTTCTGCTACTTTCTGCTGTACATGCTGTGTTTTCTCTGCCTGTGAAACGGTATTATCTGTAATGGAAGCGACTTCACCGCTCACCTGATCCAACGCTTCATTCATAGTGTCAAAGGACTGGCTGAATGTCGTAGACAGTTCGCTTAATTCCCTGCTGGCTCTACGGATTCCGGTCACAATCTGTGCAAAACTTCTTACCATATCATTGGCAGAGCCTAATAATTTGCTGATTTCATCATTTTTTTCATTATGTTTTGGTTCTTCTAACTGAAGGCTTCCATCCGCAATCTTATCCATACTGCCAATTACAGCTTTCAGTTTTCCGGCAATTGCTACTGCAAGCCACAGGGAACCTGCCACAAATACCGCTAAAACCACAATTAAAATAATCGTTCCCACACCTGCATTTAATGCTGTATTCTGTACCAGATGCATTATGATAATTCCGGCAAGTCCAACCAGAAGAATCGGAAGTGAAATTACTGCAATTAATCCAATTGCCAGTTTCTTTCCTATATTATTTTTTTCTGAAGATTTACGTTTCTCTGCCATTACTGCTCTTCCTCCTTATAGCTCTTATCTCTTATTCTTATGCATTGTCTTTTTATCCGGTTATCTTTAAATAAGCTGCGGAAAATGCCGGCATATCGAGACCACCCTGAAATACCGCTTTTTCTCCGGTCAGCAGGTCAACTGCTTCTGCTGCTCCTGCATCAAAGGATGCATGGAAGGGATTCTCTTCCAGATTGATTGCCACAAGAATCCGCTCACCATCAAAGCTTCTCTCAAATACAATCTGCCGGTTTGTTAAGAATACCTTGCGGTAGCTGCCATAGCAAAGTGTTTTTTCCGATTTATGAACCTTCGCCAGTCTGGAAATATAATCGGTAAGTTCATTCCATTCCGGTGCTTCAAAAGACGGACGGAGTGCTTCATCCCCACCATTTTCTTTCTTTCCTTCTGCAGCCCATTCACTTCCATAGTAGACACATGGGATGCCAGGAATTGCAAACAGCATTGCATATACCAGTGGAAGATGTTCTTTTTCCCTTAAAGTGCTTGCCAGACGGTTCACATCATGATTATCTAGGAAATTCAAAAGATGCCTGCCCTGATACATTCCGCAGAAATGCTGCTCCAGGGTATAATTGATTTCAAAGAGGTTGCGGTCATTAAAGCTGGACCACATTCCCTTATATGCCTGATAATTTGTTACACTATGCAACATATTCTGTTCATCCAAAAGACGATTATAATCACCATGAATCATCTCGCCCAGGAGATAAAAATCATCCTTTTTCGAATCTACGAACTGACGTAATCTTCTTACAAAATCCATATCCAGACTGTACGCAACATCCAGACGCAGTCCGTCAATATCAAATTCTTTTATCCATCCTTCTACTGCTGAAAAGATATGCCGGATTACTTCTTCATTCCGCAAATTCAGTTTTACCAGCTCATTATGTCCTTCCCAGCCTTCATAGGAAAGTCCGTCGTTATAATTATTATTCCAGCCAAAATTCACATTTGTGAACCAGTCCTTATATGGAGAATTCTCTCTGTTTTTCAGTAAATCCTGAAATGCAAAGAAGCCTCTTCCCACATGGTTAAACACTCCGTCCAACACTACTTTGATATTGTTGTCATGTAATTTTCCACATACTTCTTTAAAGTCCTCATTGGTTCCAAGTCTTACATCTAACTTTGTATAATCCCTGGTATCATAACCGTGACGGTCTGATTCAAAAACCGGACAGAAATATATTGCATCCACTCCAAGCTTTACCATATGCGGAATCCAGTCTTCCACTTTCTTTATCCGATGAGCCAGAACACCATCATTTTCTGTTGGTGCCCCGCAAAATCCCAATGTTGAAATCTGATAAAATACACTGTCATATGACCACATAAAAACTGTTCCTCCTGTCTGTCCATCATGTGCTGTGGTTTTTCCGCTACTCGCAGAATAAAGAATGTGCCTTGGCACATTCTCGCGCCTGCGGCGGTCGCTTGCGACATCTACCTTATACGCCGCAGTGCGCATCCTCGCGGAGCGTTTTTTACTTTACAGGAAAGCAATTTCCTGTAAAGTAAAAGAGGACGGTTCCTTTTGCGGGAACCGTCCTCCTAACTTCTTCCCTCTGCCTTCGCCCATGTTGTTTCAATTACACTTATTATAACATAATTTTATAGCATAAGGGAATTTTTTTCTTGCATTTTTCCTAATTTTTTTTGATTTTTATAACGTTATTTTGTTATTTTTCAACACCGGTAAGCTGATATCCTGCTTTTTCAATCACTTCTGCAAATGCTGCATCCGGAATCTCTTTGTCCATGGTTACTTCAGCACTCTTTGTCTCAAGGTTGACAGCTGCCTTTACTCCTTCCATGGCATTTAATGCTTCTTCCACATGTTTCTTACAGTGTTCACACATCATTCCTTCAATTTTAAGTGTTTCTTTCATTTTATTATCCTCCTTATCATTTTCATTATTATCTGTCACTTTTTCTGCTGACTGTTCTATCTGACTTCCTGCTGCTTTTTTCCACTATCTGTTCTGCCACATTTCCTGCTGTCTGCTCTAATCGCTGCGGTTTAAAAAGCTTTAACCGGAGAGCATTGCATACTACACAAACGCTGCTTAAGCTCATTGCTGCTGCACCGAACATCGGATTTAATTTAATATGAAATGCCGGGTATAAAGCGCCTGCTGCCAGTGGAATTCCAATGCTGTTATAGAAAAATGCCCAGAACAGGTTCTGCTTGATGTTGCGGATAACCGCTTTACTTAACCGGATGGCTGTTACGGCATCCATCAGATCATTCCGCATCAGTACCGCATCTGCACTTTCGATCGCCACATCTGTTCCTGCGCCGATGGCAATTCCGACATCCGCTCTCGCCAGTGCCGGCGCGTCGTTGATACCGTCTCCCACCATCGCAACCTTATGTCCCTGCTCCTGCAGTTTGGCAATATGCCGTTCCTTATCCTCCGGCAATACTTCTGCAATTACTTTTGGAATTCCAAGCTTCTTACGAATGGCTTCGGCGGTACGTTTATGGTCTCCGGTCAGCATTACTACCTCAATGTGCATCTTACGGAATGCTTCAATGGCATAGCGGCTGGTTTTCTTTTCCACATCTGCTGCTGCAATGATACCCAGAAGGCTGTTATTTTTCGCAAAGATTAATGGAGTCTTTCCTTCTTCTGCCAGCTTGTCCAGAGTATCTCCAAGGTCATCCAATGACACTCCCTTTTCTCTCATAAAGGCTTCGTTTCCCGCATAATAAGATGCATTTTCGTCTTCAGCCTCAATTCCTCTGCCCAGAATTGTCTTAAAATTTTTCATGGCAAGGGGCATAATCTCCTGCTCTTTCGCATACTGCAGAATTGCCTGTGCCAGCGGATGCCCGCTTCCCTGCTCAACGCCTGCTGCAATTGCCACAAATTCTTTTTCGTTTAATTCTGTGGTTCCAACACTCACATCTGTAACTCTTGGCTTACCTTCTGTTATGGTTCCGGTCTTATCCATAACTACGGTGTCGATACTGTGTGCCGTTTCCAGTGCTTCGCCGGACTTAATCAGGATTCCGTTTTCTGCACCTTTTCCGGTTCCTACCATAATAGCTACCGGTGTCGCAAGTCCAAGGGCACACGGACAGGAAATAACCAGCACCGCGATTCCAATAGAAAGTGCAAATCCAAAGGTTGCCCCACTGATGAGCCAGATGATTGCAGCAATCACGGCAATTGTAATAACCACCGGCACAAATACTCCTGCAATCTTATCTGCCATCTTGGCAATCGGTGCTTTACTGGAGCCAGCTTCTTCCACCAGATGAATAATCTGGCTGATGGTGGTATCTTCCCCGACCTTGGATGCACGGATTTTCAAGAAACCATTCTGGTTAATCGTTGCGGAAATTGCAGTATCTCCCACTTCCTTATATACCGGAATGCTCTCCCCTGTAATGGCAGATTCATCGAGGCTTGACTGTCCCTCTTCAATCACTCCGTCCACCGGAACGGTTTCACCGGGACGAACCAGCACCAAATCACCTTTTACCAGTTCCTCTGCCGGAACCGTAACTTCTTTGCCATCTCTTAAGACCTTTGCCTGCTTCGGAGCCAAGTCCATCAGCTTCTCAATAGCTTCACTGGTCTTTCCTTTGGAACGGCTCTCTAAATATTTTCCAACAGTAATCAAAGTCAGAATCATTCCTGCAGACTCAAAATAAATATCCATGCTGTACCGGCTTACCAGTGCCATATCCTGATGTCCCAGGCCATAACCAATCCGGAAAATGGCAAATACACCATAGATAACGGAAGCCGATGCCCCAAGTGCAATCAGCGAATCCATATTCGGGCTTCTGTGTACAAAAAGATTCTTAAATCCTACAATAAAATATTTCCGGTTCAGATACATAATCGGAAGCAGCAATAAAAACTGGGAAAAGGAAAATGCCAGTGCATTCTCATCTCCGTGAAATGCAGCCTTGATAAATCCCGGTACCGGAATTCCAAACCATTCATAAAACATATGGTGCATGGAAATATACATCATCGGAATCAGAAAAATAACAGACCAGATCAGACGGATTTTCATCTCATGAATTTCCTGCTCTGCCTTATTTATCCTTTTCCCTTTGCCGGTACGTTTCTCATTTCCGGCATTTGCCAGTGCAGCACCATAACCTGCCTTCTCTACTTCTGATACAATGATATCTTCATTGACCTTATTCTCGTCATAGGACACCTGCATACTGTTGGTCAGCAGATTTACGGATACATTTTCCACTCCGTCAATCTTTGACACACACTTTTCCACACGGGAAGAGCATGCAGAACACGTCATACCTGTGACTTCATAACGTTCCTGTTTCACACTTTTGTCCTCCTCTATTTCATCAGTTTCTGAAGGGTCGCACAAAGCTCATCCACCGCTTCTTCCTTTCCGGCACGGATGTCATCCACCACACAGGATTTGATATGCTCCGCTAACAACACTTTATTAAAGGAGTTCAGTGCAGAATTAATTGCAGACACCTGCGTTAAAATATCCACACAGTAACGGTCTTCTTCCAACATTTTCTTTACACCCCGCACCTGTCCTTCAATCCGGTTCAAGCGTTTTAATAAATCCTGATATTCTGCTTCCTGTCTGTGCTTCTTCCGTTCGCAGCAGGATGAACACATCTCTTTTTCTTCTGCCATAGTCAGGCTCCCTTCTATCTTCACATTCCAATACACATTTCCCGATAGTCATATACCCCCTACCGGTATGCTCATATTATACCCTCATAGGGTATTTGTCAATCATTTTTCTATTGAATGTTCCAATTCATATTCAAGCCATCTTCTTCCGCTCTATGATATTATCTTGACTTTTCCTATGATTTATGCTATTTTCATAACGCTAAAACTGGTGTGGACTTTTCAAGTCTGACTTTTTTTCGCCACACAATGATTCTTTTGATCATTGTGTGGCGTTTTTTTACGCGAGAAACTTGCTTTTTTAGTTTCTCACACTTTGGATTAGTGAGAAAAGAAGAAAAAGAAGGAGCAATTATTATGAATGAAGATTTTATGAAAGAAAAACCGATTTTACCACTGCTGACTACCATGGCACTTCCTATGGTTATCTCCATGCTGGTAAATTCTCTTTATAATATTGTAGACAGTCTGTTTGTGGCTAAAATCAGTGAAGATGCCATGACTGCCCTTTCCTGGTCTATCCGGTGCAGAATTTTATCAATGCTGTGGCAATTGGATTTGGTGTAGGAATTAATGCTTTAATTTCTTTTCACCTTGGTGCAAAAGAAGGGGAAAAAGCCAATATTGCTGCAACCCATGGGTTCTTCTTTTCTATTTTGCATGGTGTCATTTTAACGATTGGAAGCATTGCCCTGATTCCTACGTTTTTAAGCCGCTTTACCACTGACAGTAATGTTCTTAAGTCAGGTGTAGAATATGCAAATATTGTATTTGTATTCAGTATCATTATTATGATGAATTTAACCTTTGAAAAGGTCTTTCAGTCTGTCGGCAGAATGAATGTCTCCATGATTGGACTGATGCTAGGCTGTATTGCCAATATCATTTTAGACCCGCTTTTGATTTTCGGAATTGGCTTCTTCCCGAAAATGGGAATGCGCGGAGCTGCCCTTGCCACCGGTATCGGACAGCTGCTGACTCTTATTTTTTATCTCTTTGCCTATTTTCTGCACCCAATCAGTGTACGGATTAGCAGAAAATATCTTATCCTGGATAAACATCTTGATTTGAAATTATATGGTATCGGCATCCCTGCCATCTTAAATCTGGCTCTGCCGTCCTTACTGATCTCATTTTTAAACGGACTCCTTGCCACATATGACCAGTGTTATGTGGTAGTCATCGGAATCTATTACAAACTGCAGACCTTCCTCTACCTTCCTGCCAACGGAATTATCCAGGGGATGCGTCCGCTGGTGGGCTTCAATTACGGTGCCGGTGAAATAAAGCGTGTGAAGAAAATCTATCATCTTACCCTCTGTATGAACGGTGTCATTATGCTTCTTGGTATGATTATCTGCTTTACTGCATCACCATACCTTATCGGAATGTTTACAGACAATGCCTCCACAATTTCCGTGGGAAGCAATGCTCTTCGGATTATCTGCTGTGGTTTCCTGATTTCCACCGTATCCATTACTGCCTCCGGTGCTTTGGAAGGGCTTTCAAAGGGCGGACAGTCCTTAATTATTTCACTGCTCCGTTATATCCTTTTTATCATTCCGCTTGCATTTGTTCTCTGTAAAGCCTTTGGTCCACAGTGCGTATTCCATGCTTTCTGGATTACGGAAATTCTCACTGCCGCAATTGCAGCCCTGCTGATGAAATCAAGCCTCCGGCTTCCGGGCACACAGGCATAAAATAGCATAGAGAAAGCTGCCAGCAAAATTTTGCTGACAGCTTTCTCTACTATTTCTTATACATATATAATTGTTACGCCGGAAAAGGATGCATCCAGATAAATCGTTGCCTGCGGCTGCTGCATCATCGCATTATCAAAATACACTTTCATGCTGTCAAAGCCTATGGACAAAAAAAAGCAGTGCTGCGCCAAGTATCGGCATGGTGTATGTCACTCATTATACACAAACACATTTTTCTGTAAATGCCTTTGGAATAAGTGGTAAGAAATACGAACCAAGTGGTAATTATTTCCGTTCTTTTTCTTCTTTCAGCCGCTTTTCAATTGCTTCTACCACCGTGCGGAGCACTTTAATTCTGGCATAATACTTGCAGTCTGCCTCTACTAAAATCCATGGTGCATAAGTGGTAGAGGTACGAATCAGCATTTCATCCACTGCCTTTTCGTAAGCATCCCATTTCTCACGGTTGCGCCAGTCCTCATCGGTAATCTTCCACTGCTTTGCCGGGTTTTCCATACGCTCCTTAAAACGACGCTCCTGCTCATCCTTATCAATGTGCATCCAGAATTTTAAAACAATGGTTCCATGATGCGCCAGCTGCTCTTCCATTTCGTTCATCTCGTGGTAAGCACGCTTCCATTCTTCTTCCTGACAGAAGCCTTCGATTCTCTCAACCATAACGGCCATACCAGGAACGGTCAAATATTGCCACATGACCATCCTTTGGAAACTGTTTCCAGAAACGCCACAGATAATGATGTGTTTTTTCTGCATCATTGGGTGCTGCCACCGGATTTACCTGATACCCCCTTGGATCCAATGCCTGGGTCAGCCGTTTGATGGCTCCGCCTTTTCCACCGGCATCCCAGCCTTCAAATGCCAGCACCACCGGAATCCGGTATTTATAAAGTTCATTATGAAGCTCGGAAAGTCTTGCCTGAAGACGTGCAAGTTCTTTTTGTACTCTTCTTTTTCCATCTTCTTTGAAAGGTCTACTCCTGCCAGTACGGAACTCTTAAGTACCTGCTCCTTTTGTGATGCGGCTCCTGCTTCCTGCAAAGTATCCTTTTCCTGTTTTATTTCCTGCGCCTTTGTTTTCTCCTGCTCCCTCTTCTCCTGTTCGGCTTTCTTATCTGCGATTGCCTGCTCCAACACAGAAACTACGATTTCCGTCATCTTTGCTGCTGCATATTCCCGGTCGGTACATTCTAAAATATGCCACGGTGCATATTCAGAATCCGTCTTTTCCAGCATTTCTTCATTCATGGCAAGATATTCTTCATAATGCTTATTTCTCGCCAAATCGTCCTTTGTTACCCGCCATGCAGTCTTCTTATCTTCCAGAAGCTTATCAAAACGCTTCTTCTGCTCCTTCTTTGACACATCTGCGAACAGCTTAATAATTACCATGCCATCATCCGTCAGCTGTTTTTCAAAGGAACAGATTTCTCCAAACGCATAATCAAGCTGCTCCTTTGTGGTTATACCGTCAAAACGGTCCACCAACACTCTCCGGTACCAACTTCTGTCAAAAATTGCAATTCTTCCCTGAGACGGAATCTTCGTCCAGAAACGCCACAGGAACGGATGCATTTTCTCTTCCTTGGTCTCCACTGCGGTAGCATAAACGGAAAATCCCCTCGGGTCTAAAGGCTCAATGATTTTATTAATCAATGTTCCTTTTCCTGCTGCACCAAATCCCTCAAATACAATCATGACCGGAATCTTCTGTTCCTTACAGGCTCTCTGCAAATAGGATAACTTTGGCTGCAAATCGTCCATCCACTCCTTATATTCCTTTTTCCCCATCTTCCGGTTTAAATCTACCTTCTCTAACATCGCATGTCCTCCTTCGCTTATAACTCCATAATACGTTGCATTTTTATATATAAAAATAGTATAATATTTTTCTTGAAGAATATCCAGTCTAATGGGTATAATGAAACAAATATGTGATTGCGAAAAGAAATTATTATTTCAAAAGGCTGTATTCGAAGTACCGGTGGCTTTGACATGAAATACCGCAGTTCTAAGCTGCATATTTTTCTTTTGTGATAGAAAGCAGTCTTTCCAATGTTTGACAAGATGCCGGTACTGTCCGCCGGAGTACGGATGCCTTTTAATGGCTGTTAGGGGCACTTGGAATTTTGTCCGGCACCCGGCAACGCTGGCACAGGGACGTGCCAGCGAGGCACATATGAACATGGATGTGAATTTGTGCCGGTTGCCGGACCTTACAAAATATGCCTCGAAATTCTTAGTGCCCCTTGCAGTTATTATGTGGCATCCGCACCCGGCGGACAGTGACGGCATCCGGTCAAAGCAACGGAAAGACAGTTTACCATCAAGAAAAATATGCAGCTAAGAATTGCTGGCATTTCACTTCACATAAGCCACCAATTCTTCGAATACAGATCTTTTTCAAATAAAACACCGCTTTTTCGCAATCACCGATATGTATCAATAAAAAGGAGACTCACTATGAAATTTATTTCCTGGAATGTAAATGGCTTACGTGCCTGTGTCAATAAAGGATTTTTAGATTTCTTCCATGAAATCAATGCAGATGCATTCTGTATTCAGGAGACTAAACTGCAGGAAGGACAGATTGACCTTTCCCTTCCGGGCTATTACCAGTACTGGAATTATGCAAGGAAAAAGGCTATTCCGGCACTGCCATCTTTACCAAAAAGGAACCTCTTTCTGTAAGCTATGGCATTGGCATCCCGGAGCATGATGAAGAAGGACGTGTTATCACATTAGAATATGAAAACTACTATCTCATCACCTGCTACACACCAAACTCCCAGAGCGAACTGGCAAGGCTTGCCTACCGTATGGAATGGGAAGATGCTTTTTTACAGTATTTAAAGGGATTAGAAGAAAAGAAACCGGTTATTTTCTGCGGTGATTTGAATGTTGCACACAAAGAAATTGATTTGAAAAATCCGAAAACCAACCGTAAAAATGCCGGATTTACAGATGAAGAACGGGAAAAATTCTCTGTTCTTTTAGAGAATGGTTTTATCGATACCTTCCGTTATTTCTACCCGGAACAGGAAGGCATCTACTCCTGGTGGTCCTACCGTTTCCACGCAAGGGAAAAGAATGCCGGATGGCGTATTGATTATTTTCTGGTTTCCCAGTCCTTAAAAGAGAAGTTAAAGGGAGCTGCCATTCATACGGAAGTTCCTGGTTCCGACCATTGTCCGGTAGAACTGGAGATAGACTGCTAAACTTAAAATGGGTAAAAAGCTTTCCTTCCATCAGCTTTTTACTCATTCTTTTATTTCTACAGATACTTCTTTTCAAAGTCCTCTGCACGCATTGGCTTACCATAATAATAACCCTGAATATACTGCACCTTCATGCTGCGGAGCTTCTCCACCTGTTCCGTTTCCTCTACCCCCTCTACACAAATCCGTACTCCGATGGTCTCTGCCAGTTCTGATACCATCTTTACAAAGGCCTCTGAATACTCATCTTTTCCAATGTCAATGATAAAGCAGCGGTCTATCTTGATAATGTCAATCGGCAGCTCACGGATATGGTTCAAGGAAGAATAGCCTGTTCCAAAATCATCCAGTGCAACCTTTACTCCAAGACTCTTGATATCCGAAAGAATCTTCTTCATACGCTTCATATCGTTGATTGCAAGGCTCTCTGTTACTTCAAGGGTAAGGTTTGCCGGATCCATCTTTGTCTCTTCCAACACTTCCCTGACTTTTCTTTCATATCATTCTGTAAAAGCTGTACCACCGAAAGATTTACATTGACATGATACTCCGGATGTCCCATGTCATTCCAGTACTTACAACGGTGGCAGGCTTCTTTCAATGCAAAGCTTCCGATTGGATTGATAAAGGCCTAAATATTCTGCCAGTGGAATAAATTCAGACGGGGAAATCATCCCCATTGCCTCGGAATTCCAGCGGATAAGTGCCTCGGCTCCACTACATGGGTCTCCCGGTCTGGAAATATCCACAATCGGCTGATAATACACCTCAAATTCCTGGCAGGAATTTGTAGTGGCATAACGCATATTCTTCTCTAAATCAAGCCGCTTAAAGGATGTTGCTTCTACATTTTCATCATAGAATTCTATACGGTTTTTACCGCCCTTTTTGGCTTCGTATAAAGCAATATCTGCTTTTGATTAATTCCTGTACATTGTCTCCGTCATCCGGGAAGCATACCACCCCCCATACTCATGGTACAGTAGTAATCTCCACCTTTTAAGAACCATGGCTTGGAGAAAATATTCTAATCTCTGTTAAAATCTCATCCAGACGCTGATATTCTTCCTGATTAACAATGATGATAAACTCATCACCACCCATGCGGTAGCAGGTAGATTCCAGTCCGGTCACTCCCCGCAGGCTTCTTGAAATCGTCTGCAGCAGAATATCCCCATACTGATGTCCCAGACCATCATTAATATGCTTAAAGTCATCCAGGTCAATATAGCAGAGTGCTCCCTTGCCACCCTGTTCCCTGGCTCTCTGGATATAGATTTCCACATCATGCTCACAACGCATTCTGTTATAAAGTCCCGTCAGAAAATCATTATTCGCCTGGCGTTCAATCTTCTGCTGATAAAGCTTTTTATCCGTCACATCATAAACCGTCAGCAGCATAACCATTCTGCCATCCACCCAGTTAATCTGGGTATGATAAATGTCAAAATACCGGTTATCCTCTTTGGAATAATATTCTACAAAATTGCCGTTTCCATAACGCTTATTACCGGAACGGAAAATCTCATCCTGCTGCTTTTCAAACCGGTCATCTGCAAATAACCTGTGAAACTGCTGGTTCGTATAAAGAATCTTCTCCGAAAGCATATCCCTTACACAGATTCCACAGCCTACATTTTCAAGGATTGCCTCTAGGGATGCATAAGAACTTGCCAGCGAATTCTTTGTAATCCGCTTAATCAAAATACTCTGCACAATCTGTTTTACTTCATTTAAAAATTTAATATCGGAAACATCCCAGATACGGCGTTTCCGCAGTTCAAAGAAGCATAAATACATGGCAGCTTCCCCGTTAATCTCTACGGGCAGGCTGATTGCCGCCTGAATATTCCATTTTTCAAAAAACTGTGCAAATGCGGGCGGCAGTATGGAATCTGCTGAAATCATATAAGGCTTGCCATTGGTAAAAGGAAATTCTGATGTGGAAATGCCCTGGCATTTTGCAATCAATGCATCCTCTTCCTCCAGACAGCATTCACTTATCATATCCGCAGTCTCGCCATCCCGGTTAATACGAATCAATGCTGCATTACTGATTTTCAGATAATTGCATACATCTGTCAGAATTTCGTCTGCAATTTTGGAAAAGCCATTTTCACTCTCCAGCATTTTCACGATAGAAGTCATGACCTCTGTACGCTGTAATTCTGTCTTAATCTGCTCCTGGCTTTCCCTGTTTTTGGCAAATGCTTCCTGTGCCAGAAGCTCATCCAACTTTGTAGCAAAATACTGTTTGGATATATAGGTTAAAAAATCAAGTGAATTGTAATACTGCTTTGTCGTAGTCTTCTGGATATTCTCCGGAATCTCCTGTTCTGGTGCGGCTATATCAGAAAGCACACCAATGACAATCCAGATTGCTGCAATCTTACCGCCTACACGGATTGCAACACCGTTCATTTTCAAATAATCCTCTTCCAATGGTTCTTCCACTACATCTTCCATCTCAGAGGTAATCAGTCTGTTCAGCAGCACAATATGGCGTGCCATACCGACTTTTTCATGAATATAATTCAGTTCTTCCTTGGAACCATATGCCTTGGTCACAACCCCCTGCATCTGGCTTAAGCATACACAATATAAATTATTACAGGCACAGAAACGGTCCTGTAATCCCTGAAGCACTCTTCCGTCGAGTAATTCCGCTCCAAACATTAACTCATTACTCCCCTGCATGTCCAACTTCTGCATCATTTTTGTTACCCCTTTTTACCGACTATAAATAAATAAAAACCTTCTTTTTCCCGTATACAGAACTCGTCTAATAGACGATATTCCATATGTCTCCGCAGCTGTTTCTTTACAAAGCCGCCCTCATTGGAATATAAAATCATATGACCACCATTTTTCAGGAATTTTCCTGCACAATCAAAGAACTGACTGTAAAAGGCATCCTGTTCTTCTCTTGTTTTCTTCCCTCTCAATGGCATATTGGAAATGATTTCATCAAAAAGGTATTTATGTGTAAAATCAAAAAAATCACGATTAATATAATTAATCTGCCTTCCTGCCGCTTTGGCATTCTCTCTTGCCTTTATCACAGCCTCCCCAAAAATATCCAGTCCGTACATATCTCCCGCCGGCACCAGAAGGTCACGTTCTATTAACATGGTACCAACTCCGCAGCACGGATCCAATACCTGTGCACCCTTTTTCAGATAAGGTTCTGCCAGCTTCATAAATAATGCTGCATTTGCCGGATGAATGGATGCTGCAACTGCTTCCTTCCGGTAAGAAAATCTCCGCATTGGAATCGTAAATAATTTACAGGATGGATATAATGTGCCATCCGTATTCTTCGTAAGCCGCAATTCTATTTCATAGCCATCTACCGTATTTAACAGCTGATGTCCGGTTAAATCTTCTAATGTTGCTGCCGCTTTCCGGATAAAGCTGCCTTTTTCTTCCGGTGCAATGCCCCTTACTTCCATGCGGAAGCGAAATGGTGGATTGCCCTCATGCAGCCTGTTTAATAACTCCATCAGATTTGATTTTGCATATGCCTCTGCTACCGCTTCCGGTTCTGCAGCAATCCGGTGTCCCCGGACAATAGCAACAGCATCTCCCGGAAAGTACGAATCTTTATCACATCCCTGAGATGTGTTGTCTTTACTTTTTACACCTGCCGGAACCAGCACCGGACGATCTTTTTTTATCTGTTCTGCCGTAATCTCACGATATGCAGGATTGGTTGTCAGAAGCACTTCTACCTCTTCTTCATATCCAGTAAAACGATGCTTCTTATTCTGGTTCAGCCCACCTAACAATTTATCCAGAGCATGCAGTTCTTCCGTTCTGTGCTTCTTTTCGCTTTCTGCCGGAACTTCTGCTAACAATTCCTTGTAACGCTTCCCGAATGCGTCCTGATAAATCTCTATATCAAGTCCATTCATTGCAGTAAGATAAGAACTTTTCACAAAGCGTGTATTCTCCCTCTGGTATGCCTCAAACAGTGCTTTTGCCGCCCCTGATTCATTTGTCTCACCCAGAATAAGTGCTGCATTTTTCCGGATTTTAGCATCTTCGGAACTCAAAAAAGCATACAAAACCGGATGCGTTGCATGGTATTCTTTCCATTCCTTCAATGCATCCTGATTTTTTATGCTTTTCTTTAATTCTATCAGATTTTCACGTATATTCGTCTCTTCGGTCAGTGCCTTACAAATCTCTTCTAACATGTTTTTCCTTCTTACAACCAGTGGACTTTTCGTCTCTCCACTATCAATGATTTAATATTACTTGAAATCAGAAGATTTGGCAAGACTTACTCCTTGTCATTTTTTAGATTTTCCGGGGCAACTCCATTCTTTTCTATATAATCTGCCACATCCACCTTAAACTGTTTCCAGGCATCCTCATGTTCCACATAATATTTCGGACAGTTTTTTCCGGTTACGTCATAATGACGGATGACATCATCCATGGTCAGATCATATCTGCCACAAAGCCATGCCACCAGATGCACTAATGTCTGGTAGGTGGCATCGTTGAATCTTCCGGTATCGTCCGGGATACAGCATTCGATGGAAATAGTATCATTGTTCCTGTCATTAGATGCATAGGAAATCTCTTTGCATGGGATGCATTGAATCAGTTCACCATCCAGTCCGATGACAAAATGACTGCTGGCATGTGTTTCATGGCTATCCTTTAAGCCTTCAAAATAATCACGGTTCTGCTGTGCTGTGGTTCCCGGATTTGCAGTATAATGCACCACAATGCCATTTACCTGATCAATTGCAAGTCCCGGTCTGGAATAATCATTTATCGTAAGAAGCTGCACATCATAATCCGGCGGATTCTCTACCACTTTGGTAATGGCTGCCGGCACATCTGCTGCTGCCAAATGTTTTCCCCTTATCCATCGGAGCAATTTCCCACCTAATACAAATATGAAAATTACTACAAGCGCAATTCCTAAAAGCAGCAGCATTCTCTGAATCCGCACCTGCTGCTGTCTTCTTCTGCGCCGGTATTCTGCTGCTGTATGTGGTTTCTCATATGTATATTTTTTCTTCCTGTTTTCTCTTTCCTCTTCCGGTCTGTCTCATTTATTTTTATCTGCTCCTATATGCGTTATCTGTTATTTCATTCCTTATCATCATACACCAAATGTTCCTTACATTTTATTAACAAAAACTTAATTTTCTTTTATGGTAATTTTACACAATTTTTTCACATCCTTTTTGTTGACATTTACCAAAGGTAAGTATATAATACTAAACGAACAAAGAGGTTTGTTCAGATAATAAATTGCATAAGGAGGGATTTGTATGTTCTTAGAGCAGGATGCAGTGCTGGGTCTTTCCAGGTTCGTAGCAAAATACGAAGCATATGTAAGAGAGATGAAAGCACAGAAGAAAGAACCTGTTACCATGTTAGCTTATCTGGTAGAAATGGTTCAGTAGACCAGTTGACCAAACGGCGCTTCATAGCCGCCGCTTTCCGTCACTGGTCTTTTTTTTTGTTCTTTTTTTCTCACTCTTTTGGAAATAACAAAACACAAATGGAATGCTGATGATTGCAGTCAGCCCATCTGACAAAGCCTGCGCAATCTCCACTCCCGCCAGCCCGATCCATTCCGGTAAAAGGAAAATCAACGGAAGAAATACAATTCCCTGACGGCACGCTGATAGAAATGCCGCCTTCCCCTGCTGCCCGATTCCCTGAAACAGCATATTACTTAAAATTCCTATGGGAATCAGCGGAAGAATCAGGCACTGGCTTCGAAAAGTAAAAATGCCGATTCGTGCTGCCATATCTTCTTTTAAAAAGAAGCTCATGGTCATCGGTGCGAAAAGGAATCCTGCCAGACCGATTCCTGCCGCCGCTATGATGCTGCTCCATAAAGTAAAAATAAATGCCTGCTTTAACTTTTTTTTATTTTCAGCTCCAAACTGATACCCTGCCACCGGCTGAAAACCCTGACCATATCCGATAAAAAGGCTGAAAAATACCATAAATAACCGTCCGTCTACAGACATTGCTGCTACTGCCGCATCTCCATATCCTACCGCCTGCCGGTTTAACAATACGGCTGCCACGCTGGCAAATCCCTGCCTGCAAAGCGACGGCAGACCATTTTTATAATGCTACCATAGTCCTTTATTTTGAAAAAATTTTTACTTTGTTTCTTTCCATTCAGTTTCATTCTGCCATGCCAGAAACAGCCTCCCAGTACCATCGCTGCCACTGCCTGTCCGATAAATGCCGCTAATGCGGCTCCTTTTACTCCAAGATTTAAGACAAACAGAAACACCGGTGTCAGTATAATATCAAGAATTCCACCGGTTACCATTCCTGCCATGGATGCTTTCGCCCTGCCTTGTGCCCGAAGAAGCGTACCAAGTACCAGTGTCTCTATGGTAAAGGGTGCCGACAGCAATACAGAGGGCATATTCCCTAGCATATGGAAGCAGCTCTGTTGTTGCACCGGAAAGCTTCAGCAAAGGTGTCAAAAAAAATCAGACCTGCCCCCAGACTTATAAGTCCAAGCAGCAGCCCTGACATAATTGCCGAATTTGCAATCTGCTCTGCCTGCTCTTTTTCTTTCTTTCCAAGGAGCCTTGAAACAAGGCTTCCCGCTCCCATGCCAACAGTATAGCCCACTGCCTGTATCCATGCCACCAGTGCAAATGTAATTCCGACCGCTCCGGTTGCCCTGCTGCCAAGTCTTGTTACAAAGAAGGTATCCACGATACTGTAAGCAGAAATTACCAGCATACTAAGTACCGTAGGTGCCGCCAGTGACAAAATCACACGATGTACCGGTTCTGTTTCCATCCTCTGTTCCAGGCTCTTATTCTCCATGAGTGCCCTCACTGTCTGATGGAACATATTTATATCCGACTCCGTGCACCGTTATGATATAACGCGGCCGTCTGGGATTCTTTTTTCAATTTTCTTCCGGATACTCTTAATATAGGAATCTATGGTTCTGTCATAGCCATCAAAGGCATCTTCTAACGCATAAGTAATCAACTGGTTTCTGCTATATACCCGGTGGGGAGATTTCACCATGGTATATAAAATTTTATATTCATTAGGTGTCAGATGAATCTTTTTCCTGCCTCTTCTGATACAATGATTGTCTACTTCTAAGATGCAGGCCGTTCCAATTTCAATCTGACTTCCTGCCCGCCTGTCTTCTTCGTATACAATACGGTAGCCCTCTTCTAAAAGCTGCTGGCAGAGTTCCTGGGGCATCCTTCCTTCTGACTCCTGAATGATAATGGTTCCCTTTGTTCCCATATATCTTCTATCCTTCCTGCTACAATCTTTTCTACTAATTTATAATCTTTTCTATTGTAGTCAGTATCTCCACGGATAAAAATTTTTATTCTCTTTATACAATTCTTCGGATAGAAAGAATCGTCCGGTAGCCTGCATTTGATACTTTAATTCCGGTCTTTGCTGAACTTGCATGCACAATCTGTCCGTTTCCGATATAGATTCCGATATGACCGGAATACCAGATTAAATCTCCCGGCTGTGCCTCTGCCAAAGATGCCACTGCGCTTCCGCAGGCTCCCTGCTCACCGGAGGTTCTTGGCAGATTAATTCCAAAATTCCTATATACACTCTGCACGAAGCCGGAACAATCCGCCCCATTTGTAAGACTGGTTCCACCATATACATATGGATTTCCTACAAACTGCAATCCATAATCTGCAATCTGCCTGCCTAAACTGGCATCAGATGCAGACGCCCCTGTTCCGCTGTTTCCGGATGCAGCATTTCCAGATGTTGAAGCTTTAGATGTTGCATTCCCTGCTGTTGTATGATTGGTGCTCTGCTTCGCTGCTGCCTTCTTTTGTGCTGCTGCCTGCTGCTCTGCCGCTTTTCTTCTGGCTTCTGCTTCCTGTGCCGCTCTTCTTGTGGCTTCTTCTCTTGCTAACCGTTCTGCTTCTTCCTGAACAGATTCTGCATGGGGATATTCCGTATAGGTTTCTACATAATCTGCTGCTACATAGCCCTCCCCTTCCTCTGCATCAACCTTTAACCAGCCATCCAGTGTCTCTGTTACCGTTAGTATATCGCCTCCCGGTACCAGTCCTAATACGGCGGTCCTCTGTGGATGCTTCCGTACGCACTTTTAAAGTTGTTGTAGTTACCCGGGCAAGCTGTGTGCCAATTTCTTCCGCAAGTGCTCTTGCTTCTTCTCCCACACAGACATATTCTGCACTGACATATCCGCTGACTGAACCGGAAGTAATATAATACCAGCCCTCTTCTGCCGCCTCTATCACACCTACCGTATTACGGTAAAGTTTTCCAAGCACTTCTCCTTTTGTAGACGGTTCTTTTCGAATATTCACATAATTCGGTGCGATTGCAACCGCAAGTTCCGGCTGGTCTGCTGCCGGCATTTCCTCTTCTGCATTTCCAAGTGAAAGTTCTGCCATACCATTTATTTCTGCTTCACCTTCTGCCAGTTCACCAGCTCCTGTCTGTATCTGCTGCAGTGCATACTGCTCAGATAAAATGCGCTGCTCATTCAGTGCCCGGATTATGCCTGCACCGGATGCAGCTGGTGTCTCCATGGCATTGACATTGGTCCATAATGAAGTTGTGGTTGTCAGGATTGCGGCTGCAAGCCATAATTTTTTACTGTTTTGTATTTCATATCTGTCTCCTTACCTATGTAATCATCAGGTATTGCAGAAGAGATATTTTGTTTTTAATAAATGAATGAAATAGCCAGGTAGGTACTGGCAAATGCAAAGACCGCATCATAACTGCAAGGGGCACTAAGAATTTCGGATTGTATTCTTTTTATCCGGCAACCGACGCAAATTCACATCCATGTTCATCTGCGCCTCGCCGGTACTTCCATGTACCGGCGTTGCCTGTTTCCATACGAAATTCCAAGTGACCCTAACAGCCATGAAAATGCCTTCGCACTTTGCTGGCCTGCCTGGCTATTGTTCATTTTCTAAAATAAATTCAAATAATTTCTCTTCTCGCAATTTCCTATGTAATCATTCGCAAGTTGTTACGAACTTGTTACATCTTATTACATAGATATGGAGATAGTGTGGAGATGGAAGGATTACCTTTGTCAAATACAATTTAGTCAAGTACGATTGACTAAATCATACTTGACTAATTTTCATCACACGGAAATACAATTCCGGCATCCGCTCTTGCCCGGGTCAGTATCCGACTGACCGCAAGGCTGTGGTCGAGCATTTCGTAGCAGGTTTCAGTGTCCTTTGATGCTATCTCATTTACAAAGGAAACAAACTCTGCATACATCCGGTGTGCATCTCCATTTCCATCATAGGATACCTCTCTTCCATCCCGGTAATGGATGGTCACTGCGCCGCAGACATTACACGGGCTGTTCTGGGCAATGTAGCCTTCGCTTCCTTCAATGCGATATTCCGGCTGTCCCTGACAGTCCTTTGCGCCTATTGCAACTGCCTGAAAGCCGGGATAAGATAAAATTGCAACACCGCTGGTGTCAATTCCTTTTTCCATGTTTGCGGTATAATGCACAGACTGCGGTTCTCCAAACAAGCCTTCTAAATACTGGATATTATATAAGTTTAAATCCATCAGAGCTCCACCTGCCTGCTTTGCATCAAAAACAGGAATGTTTTCTCCCTTCCGGAAACGGTCATACTTTCTGGAATATTGGCTGAAATTGCAGACTGCCATTTTAATTTTGCCAATCGTCGGTAACTGCTCTTTGATAAACTGATAGTTCGACTGATACCGTGTGGTAATAGCTTCAAATAAAAATACTCCCTGCTTCTTTGCCAGGGCACAAAGCTCCTCTGCCTGTCTTTCATTGGCTGTCATGGGTTTTTCTACAATAACATGTTTTCCACGAAGAACTGCTTCTTTTGCCATTTCAAAATGTAAAAGATTTGGCACAGCGATGTAGACGGTATCAATTTCCGAATCCAGAAGCTTTTCATAATCACTTACAGCAAGCTGCATCTGATACTGTTCTTTTAATTTTTCTGCTTTTGCTTCACTGCGCTTTGTTCCACAAATTCCATAGCAGGAAAGCCCTTTTACCTGCTGCAATACCGGAAGTACTTCTTCTACGATAGTTCCTGTTCCTACGATTCCAAGCTTCATTTCTTTTCTTCCTTTCCACGGATATACGGGTCTCTGTAATAAGATATGACAAGCTGTATACACATCAGGCACCAGATAACCGGCTCACAGATAATTACACCAAAATATTTCAAGATTGGGATAAACAATAGAACAAATGCAATTTTTCCTACCATCTCTATCATGCTTGAAACCAGTGGCACTACCTTTTACCAAGTCCCTGTAACACATTTCGAAGTACCAGCAGAATTCCAAGAACCGAATAAAACGGTGTATTCCAGCGGATATATCTGACACCATTTTCAAGAACTACACTTTCGGATGAGCCGGAGAGCAATGCAATCAGGGAAGGTGCGGCAAATGCAACCATAACGGTAATAAATACTGCCCAGCCAACAGATAGTATCATGGCATACCGTACTACCTTAAGGATACGGTCACGCTGGTCTGCTCCCCGGTTCTGGGATACAAAGGTTGCTGTTGCCATTGCCAGTGGCATTAATGGCAACGAACAAAAACTGTTTAATTTTCGTGCTGCTGTATGTCCCGCAATAATCAGATAACCCAGCTGATTGATAGCATATTGCAGGATTACTGTTCCTGTAGATACAATAGCTAACATAAAGCCCATGGAAAGCCCCTGGTGGCCTGTCAGTTCCCGGTAAAGTGGTCCATCTACTTTAAAATGCTCCCGTTCCGGTATTAAAATCTTACATTTTTTCATAATATAAATGGCACATAATACTGCAGAAATTCCCCTGTGCTACCACCGTTGCCACTGCTGCACCGCGGATTCCCATCTGAAACTGTGTAATAAAAAAGAACATCCAGTACAATATTGATAACGGACGAAATAATCAGAAATGCCAGCGGCATAAAACTGTTTCCAATTGCACGAAGCAATCCGGACAACAGATTATATGCAAACATTACTCCAACACAGATTGTTACAATATAAATATAAGAATAGGATTCCTCAATGATTTCTGATGGTGTATGTAACAAGACCAGAAGCGGACGAAGTCCAATCTGTGCAATCAGCATTACACCAACCGTCACCGCTGCTCCAATTACCAAAGAGCCTGCAACTGCACGCTTTAACAAGTCTTTATCTCCTACACCAAAGCTTCTTGCCACTACCATGCTAAGTCCATTTCCAAACCCCAGTGCAAATCCTACCAGCAGTTCATAAACCGCTGCACATGCACCGATTGCTGCCAGCGATTCATCACCCAGAAAAAATGGCTACTACTATCATGGTATCTGCCGCATTATAGAGCTGCTGAAATAAATTGGAAATAATAAGTGGAATTGCAAATAAAATCAAAGATTTTAAAATATTACCCTCTAATAAATCTGTTTTTGTATGCATCCTTTTAACCTCATCCTTTTCATATCCTTATTTCAACTCCTGCAATACATCATCATATACCTTCTGAAAAGGAAGTCCTCTCTCTCTGCATACCTCCCGGATGGATTCATACTCCGGAGTAATACGCACTTCTCCTTCACCCTCACATATTTTAACCGCCACCTCACCATAGGAGGTCTGCCGCTTTTCTGTCCTTCTTGGCAGAATCGTCCGCACCATTTCTACATAGCGGATTCCAATGGTTGTTGTCTCACGAAATATAATTGCTTCTAATTTTTCCCGGTCTTCTTTCTTGCAGATTACTGTCAACTGATATGCCGGGCGGTTTTTCTTCATATAGACCGGTATATAATGAACATCTCTTGCGCCATTTTCCAGTAAAAGCTCCATGGCATAGCCCAGTGCTTCCCCGGTACAGTCATCGATATTACATTCCAGTTTTAAAATGGAATCACTTTCATAGACCGGTTCTTCTGTTTCCAGCAACAATGCCCGGAGCAGTCCCGGCCGCTTATAGTCCCGCTTTCCGGCACCCAGTCCGTTTCCCACAATCCGGTAACATTCCGGCAGCTCTCTTGACGTACAGATAGCCGCTGCAATTGCAGCCCCTGTCGGAGTCACATATTCTCCCGGTTCACCGATTTTTCCAAGCAGGATTCCATATTCCATCACTATGTTAGTCACTGCCGGAACCGGAACCGGCAGGATTCCATGCTGACAACGCACCGTTCCTTCCCCTTCCCACAGGGCAGGAATAATAACCTCATCTACTCCAAGATTATCAACACAAGCTGCCGCTGCAATAATATCTACGATTGAATCCAAGGCTCCCACTTCATGAAAATGTACTTCTTCCACCGGAACACCATGGGCTTTTGCTTCCGCTTCTGCTAAAATCCTAAATATTTTCTTAGCAAGTGTCCTGGCACTATCAAGCATATTCGTGCCATCGATTATGGAGTAAATTTCCGTCAGACCGCGGTGTTCGTGATGATGATGTTCCCCATGGGTGTATGATTCTTCCGAATGGGAATGCTCTCCATAGGTATGTGATTCTTCCGAATGGAAATGCCCTCCATGTGAGTGCGATTCTTCCTTCCCATGCAGATACTCCATATCATGATCATGATTCTCATGGGCGGCATCTAAGATAACCTTAAAATCACATGCCGACAGGGCTGCCTTTTGTACTCTGCTGATTGCAATCCCAAAGCCGGATACCGGAATGCTCCTTAAAACAGTTTCTAAGACTTCTCTGTCTGCTCCTGCATCCAGTAAAGCTGCCACTACCATATCACCACTGATTCCAGTATGGCAGTCCAGATATAAACTACGCTTCTTCATCATGTACCCCCAGTCTGTTTATCTGTGTTGCAAGATAGCCTGCACCATAACCATTATCAATATTTACCACTGCAACACCATTGGCACAGGAATTAATCATGGTAAGCAATGCAGAAATACCTCCCATATTCGCTCCATAGCCTACGGAGGTTGGTACACCGATTACCGGCCTGCTTACTTACCAGTCCGCCTAAAACACTTGCCAGTGCTCCTTCCATGCCAGCCACTGCAACAACACAGTTGGTACCCTTCTGAATTACCTCAAGCCGTGAAAGGAGACGGTGAATTCCACTGACACCCACATCATAAATACGTTCCACATTGGCTCCGAAAAACTCTGTCGTCTGCGCAGCCTCTTCTGCCACTGCAATATCTGCCGTTCCAGCCGTACATACCGCTATCAGTCCACTGCGTTTTTTATCCTTTTTTCAATTTTTAATATATGAGAAACAGGGTCATAGGTAACCTGCGGTAATTCCTTGTGTAACAGCTCATACTGTGCCAAAGACGCCCTGGTTCCCATGACCTCGCCTTCATCCTTGTATATTCTCTGAAAGATTTCAAGAAGAAACTCATCCCGTTTTCCCTGACAGAATACCACTTCTGCAAAACCGGAACGCATTTTCCGATGGCTGTCTATCTTTGCATAGCCCATCTCTTCAAACGGTTCCCTTTTAAAAAACTGCTCCGCTTCTTCTACGGTCATCTTTCCGCTTTTCACCTGTTCTAATACTTCATGCGCTTCCATTCTGACATCCTTCCAATCTTTTCCCCCTGCCGGACTTTCGTCTCGACTCCTTTATTGGAATTATACACAATATCTGCGTCCAGTTCTACCCTGTCTTTTTCCAGGCACAAAATTACCGTAGAACCGCCAAATTCAAATTTACCTTTTTCTTCTCCACGGTGCACCGGGCAGTTTTCTTTCTCATTACAGATTCTGCCTACCATAAGTGCGCCCACTTCCATCATTAAAATATTGCCAAAATGCTGACTTTTCAGCACAGAAAATTCTCTGGTATTTTCCTTATAAATCGGATATATTTCTCCCGCCAGCGGATTTACCGTATGAAAAACACCCGGAATCCTATAGATGTACCCCATTCTGCCATCATCCACAAAGCTGTAATGATGATAATCATCTACCGTCAGACGGAAAATACAAAGGGTTCCGCCCTCATAATGACGGGCGATTTTCCTGCTGCGGAAAAGACTCTCCATGGTATATTCCGTATCCTTGACGCGGACTTTTCCCTCTGCTGTAATGGGATATATGCTGAGCCTGCTGTCGCAGGGTGCACAGAAATTCTCCTTAACACGGTCAAATTTCCGGTGTCCCGGCTTGACTTTCCTGGTGAAAAAATCATTATAGGAACGGTATTCCCGTTCCTCATAATCTGTCATATCTATATGATTCTTTTTTATAAATGGTGCAATTGCAGCCTTTGATACCGGCTGGTTCAAAAGGAATCCACCTGCTTTGGAAACAAAAGGTTTCACCAGAATTCCAAGTAAAATTCTTCCGGCAGCAGTCTCATACAATGCCTTTAACACTCTGCCCTGTGCTGCATTCTCACCAATTTCATTTCCCTTCCGGTCTACACAACGCATCTTCGTTTCCTCCTCATTTTTCCTCATCACAGGAAATGTTACACAATTTCTACCTCATCAGACGGTCTAAAATGGAATTCTCCAGTCCCGAAAAGCACAGTGAAATATGATATTTTGAGAATAAGAAGATTGCAATTACTGCACATGCCACAAGGATAACCAAAACTGCAAGAAATGCATTAGATGGCTTTCTCAATTTAAAATCTACAATGAATAATGTGCCAACTACTGCCAAAACAAAGAGTAGTAACACACTGAATTCACGCTCCGCAATTACAAAGTTCAGCATAAATGCCTGTGGCAGTACGATTGCCATCGTTGTAATCGGCAGTCCGTGATAATATTTATTGGCACCCTCTTCTACTCTCTGGCGGTTGGTTTCCAACACATTGAAGAATCCGAGTCGAATCACGGAGCAGACACAATAATATGCCAGAACAATAGTTCCAAGAATACCTCTTACACCAAGCACATAACAGATTACTGCCGGGAACGCACCAAAGCAGACTACATCGCAAAGGGAATCAATCTGAACGCCAAATAATTTTTCATCATCAGTACGGTTCTTTTTGGTTCTTGCAATCTTTCCATCAAACATATCAAATAATCCGGATAACGCCAGACAGATAATCGCTGTTCTGTAATGTCCTCCGATTGCCTGAGTAATTCCAAAAACAGAACACATCAGACTAATATATGTAAGTACTACTGTATAATCATAAAAACCTATCATTTTCCTTCTACCTTTCTTCTCTCTTCTGTTTACGCGGTCTTCCTATCGTAAAATGTGCTACGGCTGTCATAACTGCGCTTAAAATCAATTCTGTGTAATAACTGAGTCCCCTGCTTACCACCATCGCCGGCAATGTCAGTGTGCCGCAGATTGGTGCAAAAATAGATAAAAACAGTGATTCACTGATTCCCATTCCTCCCGGTAACGGAAGCATATCCACCGCAACGGAAATCATTCCCTGTAATACAACAATGGTTACCATCCCTGTTCCATCGATTCCGAAGGAACGGCAGGTCAGATATGTTACAAAAAAGAGTAACAGTCTTTGTACTACGGTAATCAAAAATGCATTGGTTACGACCAATTTATGGGTACGGAAATATCCTGCCACATCCTGATACTGCTTCATGGCATTCGCCATTTTTTCCCGGTAATACTCAGTACGTTTCATCAGATGAATTTTACCAAGCCCTCTTATGATGGCATCCATCATATTAGCTGCCAGTGTCGGATGGAAAACCAGAAACATCATAAATGCCACACAAAAGACATTTAATAAAAGTCCCAGATAACACCATCCCAGCACAGGTTCAAGATAATGCATAATCTGTGCCGGACGAATGATTACAACCAATGTGCCGAGTACCACAAGTACCAGCTTATAGGTAATGGTTACAATCATTAAAACCAGTGTCGATACCGGTATGGACAGCTTATCCTTTTTCATATAATAAATCTGTGCCGGCTGTCCTCCGGTTGCCGATGGTGTAATACAGCTGAAAAAGAATCCAACAAAGGAATACAGGAAACAATGCATAAGTTTTATCTTCTGCCGGATGCTTCGCATCATATAATATATGATAACAGATTCACTGCAGATAAAGAATACCACGCAGACCACCGCAACAAGCCAGCACCGGTAATCCGTATTCCGGATATAGCCGAACAATTCACCTAAATCCTGTCCATGAAAGATTGCATATATGGTAATTGCAAATACGGTAATAAGAAAAACTGCATTCAGTATTCCTTTTTTCTTACTCATCATAATGCTTCACCCCGAATATCTTTCTTCCGATTTTATCAAAAACTTTCATTACCGGACGGTACATTCCGGTATGCTTTGATACAAACCAGCAGAATTCTGCCAGAAAAATGCCTGCTACCAGGTCAATCATATAATGCTGTTTGGTAAACTGGGTGGATGCACAAATTAATGCTGCCATCACAAAAGAACATCCTTTGTACCAGCCCGGTATCTTACGGCTCTTTCTTACTCCGATGAAACAGAACCAGCTTACCAGACAATGGATGGATGGAAAGAGATTCGTCGGTGCATCCGATGCATAGATAAAACGCACCAGCCAGCTGCAGAAATCATGCCCTGTCACTTCCGGTCTGATATTCGTGGTTGGAAGCAATATAAAGAAGATACAGCAGATTACTCTTGACAACATATCCGCTGTTGCAAAACGGAAAAATGTTTCCTTATCTTCTCTCGATACCAGAATATAATTGATTATACTGAATGCAAAAAATAAAACATACAGAATAATCCACTCTTTTACAAAAGGAATGCTCCTGTCCAGATTGCTGGTCAGGTCATAATGCTTTGCATTTGCCATCAGCCTCTGGGTGCCCCAATAAATAATGGTATTAAAAATGGCACACCATGCCAATGGCAGTGGTCCGTATGATGGTATCCATTTTGCTATGTATTTTTGATAAAATTTTCCCAACTTTGTCTCTTCACACATAATTTTCTAACTTTCTATTTTTTCCGACTTAATAATCATATTCGATTTTCCTTTAAATCACAAGCAGATATTCCCGGTGTTTATTAATATTTCCTTAATTTTGTTTTATTTTAAGCAGCTTTTTTCAGATTCTCTCTTTTCAGGTAATATCCACCATACGAAGCCCTTTCGGATAATGATTCTTCATGATTCCACCTGCCAGCTTGCCCCAGCCGATGCTGTAGCCATCTACGCAGATTAAATACCAGCCCTTTTCTCCTCCCCATGAAAAAGTCTGTCCCATCAGATACTGTCTGATTTCCTGACTGCCAGAAGAAAGCATGGCAACATGAAATGCCTCTTGTGGCTGCATGGCAAGTGCCAGTGCATGGGATGGTTCAAAACGGTTCTTTTTTAAGGTGCCAAGATGCAGTCCCGGCCGTAATACCTTCAGCCCCTTTAAAGCAGGAAATCCTTCCGGCATCAGATAGAGCTGCTCTCCAAATTTAAGCAATGCTCCCTGAGGTTTTTCTTTTAAATTCTCTTTTACAAAAGAAAGATATTCCGGGCAGTCTTTTTCCTTTATGCCCTTTTCCGTCAGTCCAAAGCCGCCATAACCTTCGCCTGCTTTCGTTATCACTGCTGCAAAATGTCCTTCGCCTTCGATTTTATGCGGAAACAGTCGGATGCATCCTTCTTTGTCATGAATGAAGCCTTCACTGTCAATTCCTTCTGCAATCTGGCAGTCCGGATGACGTTCTAAAAAACGGTGCACGCTTCCTTCATCCTCTTCCGGTGCAAAGGTGCAGGTGGAATATACCATCCTGCCGCCGGCTCTTAACATCTCATACGCACAGTCTAAGATGCCGTCCTGCCGGTCGGCACACAGTTTCACATTGTCAAGGCTCCACTCATTTCCGGCCTCTTCATTCTTCCGGAACATTCCCTCTCCGGAGCAGGGTGCATCCACCATGATTTTATCATAGCAGCCTGGAAAACACTCTGCCAGATGCTCCGGTGTCTCATTTAATACCAATGCATTTTTAATTCCCATCCGCTCAATATTTTCAGATAAAATCTTTGCTCTCGCCGGATGAATCTCATTACAGATTAAGATTCCTTCCCCTTTCATAGCTGCCGCAATCTGGGTACTCTTTCCACCGGGAGCTGCACAGAGGTCTAAAATGATATCCCCCGGCTGTGCCTTAAGACATTCTGCCGGTACCATAGCCGACGGCTCCTGAATATAATACACACCGGCATTGTGATAAGGATGTTTTCCCGGACGAATCTCTTTTCCATAGTAAAACCGGTCTCACACCATGGAACCGGTTTTAGCTTCCAATCTGTCTGTTGTAAAAATTCTGATACACTGGTTTTCCCTGTATTAATCCGGAACGACTGCTGCCGCTCCTGCCCTAAGCTTTCAAAAAATGCAGGATACTCTTCCCCTAACATTTCCTTCATTCTCTCTAAAAACTCTGCCGGAAAACTATTATTTTCCTGTTCTGAATGCATCCGTATTTCTCCCTTCATCCACTTGCAGTAATCCGTAGAGTAACGGTTTTAGCTGGAATTCTTTGCATATGGCATCCACTTCTTTTAAAAGCTTCTGCTTATGCTCCTTTGAAATCTTTGCCTTTCTCGCCCGGATCAGAAGATTCTTTGGCGTATGGGACAAATCCACAAATTCTAAGACCTGGCTCTTGTATCCGCAGCACTCTAAGAGGTTGGCACGGATTGCATCCGTTGTCAGTGCCGCAAAACGCTCTTTGATAATGCCATAACGGGTCATCAGATGCAGCTTTTCGCTCTCCATCTGCTCATTTAATTCATGCTGGCAGCATGGCACGGAGAAAATCATTTCCGCATCCCAGCTGATAGCATTGTATAAGGCAAAATCCGTTGCGGTATCGCAGGCATGCAAAGATACTACAATATCCACCGGAAACGGTGCTTTGTAGCCATTGATATCTCCCAGTTCAAAATGCAGGGTGTCATATCCGTATTTTTTGCTGCCTGATTACATTTTTTCTATGACATCTTTCTTTAAATCCAGTCCTACAATCTCTACCGGAATCTTGCGCACTTCCGTAAAGTAGTAGTACATAATAAAAGTAAGATAGGACTTACCGCAGCCGAAATCAATGATATGAAGCTTCTCCTTTTTGCAGTCCTTCACATAATCATCGATGATTTCAACAAAACGGTTAATCTGCTTAAACTTATCATACATGGTGCGGACGATTTTGCCCTCTGCAGTAAAAATTCCCATATCCACCAACGGCGGAATGACCTTACCTTCTTCTAAGAGATAATTTTTCTTCCGGTTATGGGTTGCAGTCTCATTTACTGCATTCTGCAGCTTTTTCTTTTTATAAGACGGTACTCCTTTTTTGGATACCAGAAGAATATGCTCTGCTTCTATATCAAATCCATTGAGCTGGCGAAAATGATTCTGCATCAGTTCTTCCAATGCTGTCTCTAATTCTTCTACAGATAGATTCTCATGAAATACCTGCTTGTCCGTATATTTTTCCATCTGGAAAAAGGCTTCCTTTTTCTGTACGATAATTTTACGATACTCTTCCTGCTTTGTGGCAGGCTTACTGATAATCAGCTTCCTGCAGCTTTCTGCGATTGCTTCTATATACTCTCTCATTTCCATTATGCTTCTCTTAACTTTGCAATAATCTCATCTGCGATTGTCTCTGCACTCCTGCCGTCTGTTGCCGCCGCAAGGTCTGCAACACTTTCATAACGACTGCGGCGTTTCTCCATCAGTTCACGGATGTACTCCACATTCATATGGCCATTTAAAATCGGGCGGTCCTTGCTGTAGCGGACTCTCTCATAAATAGTTTCCGGTGTAGCAGATAACAGAACGATTCTGCCATTTTCTTTCATAAAAGATACATTTTCTTCCCGCAGCACTGCACCTCCACCGCAGGATACGATAACACCGTCTTTTTCTGAAATATCTTTTACAAGCTGTGTCTCCAAATCTCTGAAATATGTTTCACCATACTGTGCAAAAATGTCAGAGATAGCCATTTTCTGCTGCTCTGCAATCATTTCATCCATTTCGCAAAGAGGAACATTTAATTTCTCTTTTAATACTTTTGCTATGGTGCTTTTTCCGGCTCCCATAAATCCAATCAGAAAAATATTCTCTGCCATTTTCTAATTCCTTTCCATATGTATGATTCCAAATATCGATTGAAATTCTTCTCTATTATTTTTACTGTCTATTGCTATTCTGATGTATGATTTCCAATATCCGCCGCAGTTCTTCTGCATCTATCTGTCCCGGTGCGCTGCTCTTTCCGGCTGCGCCAAAGGTAACTGCCGAGCCAAAGATTTCTCCGCAAAGACGGCTGATTAAGCCCTCTCCTGCCATAGACATGGTAATAACAGGTGTCTTCCCTGTTTCCCTCCAGCTTTCCGTTACCGTAAGCAGTGTTAAAACATCCTTGCTGCTTTGTGGCATAACGGCAATCTTTGGAATATCTGCGCCAAGAGCTTCCATTTTCTGAAGTCTGGCAAGGAGTTCTTCTGCTGCCGGTGTTTTTTCAAAATCATGATTGGATGCAATGACTTTTACATGATTGCTATGTGCTGCCGCTACTACTGCCTTTACAACAGCATCCCCGGAAAATAATTCCACATCCACGCAGTCCACAAAGCCGGATGCAATTGCAGCTTCATTTAAGCTTTGATATGCTCCGTCGCTTAAGGCAGCTTCTCCGCCTTCCCTGCTGCTTCGGAAGGTAAATAAAACCGGCAGTTCTCCCAAACATTTGCGAAGCTTTTCTAACAGTGCGACTACTTTTTTACTGTCTGCAGCTTCTTCATACCAGTCCACACGAAATTCCACCAGATCCGGTTTTGCAGCCTTCGCCCGCTCTGCGCCCTCTAATATTTCTTTTTCCGTCTTTCCTACAACCGGAACACAAATCTTTGGCATTCCGCTTCCGATTTCCAATGTCCTGATTCTGACTACCGTCTGCTCCATTTCTTACTCCTTATCCTACTGGAAAAACTTCTCTTTTACTTCCCGTACCGGCATCTCTTCTCCGGTGTACAGGCGGAATGCAGCAACACCCTGCCACAGTAACATTCCTTTTCCATTGAGGCAGGTGCAGCCTGCTTCTTTTGCTTCCCGCAACAATCTTGTCTCTTCCGGATTATAAACGGCATCTGCAATCACCAGTCCCGGACGGAATGCGGATGTATCTTTCACAACGCTTTCTTTTTCCATCGGTTTCATTCCAACGATTGTTGCATTTGCAAAAATGTCAGAGCTTTGAATCTCTTCTGTCATCTTTGCAGTATCTGCAATGTCATACACATTTACCACAATGCCCGGCACTTCTTTTCTAATCTTCTCTGCTGTTTCCAGTGTTCTTTCGAAGAAGTCATCTTTGATATTGAAAATGCTGATTTCTCTTGCCCCGTCCAGCGCACACTGTACCTGAATGGCAGTGGCTGCTCCGCCGCCTCCTGCTACTGTAATTTTCTTTCCTTTTATCTCAATTCCATGGTCTCTTAAATTGCCTACAAATCCTTCACCGTCTGTCATATGTCCGATTAATTTTCCACCTTCATTTACTATGGTATTGACTGCTCCGATAATCCGGGCTGCCGGTGAAAGCTCATCCATATATTTTGCAGCTTCTGTCTTACATGGCATCGTTACATTGCAGCCACGCATGTGGAAAAGGCGCATGGCATCCAAGGCTGCCTTTACTTCTTCTACTTTTATATCGAATGCTACGTATGCATAGTCTAATCCTAATTTTTCAAAGCTATAGTTATACATTGCCGGGGAGCCTGAGTGTCCTACCGGGGAACCGATCAATGCCAATAATCCTGTATGTCCTGTTATTCTTCCTTTTCCTTCCATGTCTTCTCTCCTTCTGTTCGAAATGATTCTGTTCGGGTGATTAGAAAAGACCGAACCAAAATAAATCTATCGTTGCCGTCATTGGCGGTGTTCCTTTTGTAACAGGAAATGCCATCGTTCTAAGACACTGCATTTTGCTTTTGTGATTTAGCCGGTCTTTCCAATGTTTGACAAGATATCTGTGCTGTGCGCCGGAATGCGGATGCATGAAGCAGGCTGTTAGGGGCACTTAGAATTTCGTCGGCAAACCGGCAACACTGGCACAGGGATGTGCCAGTGAGGCGCATCTTAAGCATGGATGCGAATATGCGCCGGTTGCCGGACGAATTCGTAACTTTATCGAAATTCTTAGTGCCCCTTGCAGGCTTGCTGTGGCATCCGCCTCCGGCGGACAGTGCAGATATCCCGTCAAAGCAGGCGGAAAGACAGTCTACTACAAGCAAAATGCGTATCTAAGAACGATAGGACATTTCCTGTTCATCAAAAAAGAAAACATCCCCCAATGGCAGCAACAATACCATTTATCTGATTTTATCTTTTCTAATCACCCGAGTGAAACTCTTTTTCTATCATAGCTTTTTTTCCATGCCATGGCAATATTTATCAGAAAATATTCTGTCCATTCCGGTAATTATCCCACATGGTGCTGTTCGCCCGTTTTACTTCCTGTTCAAACTCCCGGGCAGATATCAGCTTGCAGTCCTGGCCGCGGATAATCATCTGCTCTAAGCCATCGGAGGTTGCAACCGTTACATCATAATGATTGTGATGTTCGTGGGCAAAGCGTTCAATGTACTGGTCTGCAGTCTCTGCTTCCTTCGTAAAGACAATATGGATATTGTGATAATCCAACTGTTCTGTCTTATGTCCGGTCAGGCGGTATGCATCAAACACCACAATGACTTCGCCACCGAAGATGCCCTGATAGTTGCAGAGAATGTCCTGTAATTTGCCTCTGGCTCCATCCAGATTCACTTCTGCCAGTTCATGTAAATCCTTCCAGGCATAAATTACATTGTAGCCATCCACCAGTAGATAGCGTTCCAGTTTTTCCGGCTTGTGGTAAGTACGGACGGTTGGTGCATTGTTTTCTGCTTTGCGTTTTCGCACGACACCGTTTTGCGTTTTCCTTCCTGCCGGTTGGCATAGAAGGTCTTTTCTAAAATAGCATCGATTTCATCGGTATCTACCCAGTCCTCTACTACGCCGGGACGGTGGACTTTTATCCGTTCTTCTTTCCCACCGCCATCTTCTTCTAAAACAGATGGCATATGCATGTGCTCTTTTACTTCATACCACGGCACCAGATAGCCCGCTCCGTGGGCACAGAATACGGAATCTGATGTATTATATAAATCTGCCTCCGGCTGATAACCGATAGCTTCTACCACCTCATCCTGATTCTGGCACACCTCGTAGCCCTGCAATGTGCAGAAAAATTTGCCACGCCCTTTGGCATAGGTATTTAATTCCTTCTGATAATCCGAAAGCTTCGATACCGGACCGCTTCCGGTGAGCAGTGCCATTCCATTTTCTATCTGCGGCGCGTCCATTCTGCTGTTACGCTGCTCCATATCATGCATTGCACGACCCAGACATTCTTCCGGTATTTCCAGACGAAAATGCATAATAAGGCTCAAGCAGTACAGAATCTGCTTCCATCAGTCCCTGCCTTATAGCACGGTAAGTTGCCTGCCTGAAATCGCCGCCTTCGGTATGCTTTGGATGTGCCCGGCCGGACACTACGGTAATCTTCATATCAGTAATGGCAGAACCGGTTAATACGCCCTTATGTTCCCGCTCTGCAAGATGGGTCAGTATCAGCCGCTGCCAGTTTTTATCTAAAATATCTTCACTGCAGTCTGTCTGAAAACACAGTCCGCTTCCGCGCTCCCCCGGCTCTAACAGGAGATGCACTTCCGCATAATGACGCAGTGGTTCAAAATGTCCGACTCCTTCTACAGTATTGCGGATGGTTTCTTTATAAATAATCTTCTCTTCGCCAAATTCCACTACTACGCCGTAGCGTTCTTTTACCAGTTTCTGTAAGATTTCAAGCTGTACTTCGCCCATCAGCTTAATGAGAATCTCTCCGGTTTCTTCCCGGTATACAATATGCAATTCCGGATTTTCTTCCTCTAACTGCTTTAATTTTGGCAGCATGACCGCCACCGGAACTTCCTTCGGCAAAACCAGTTTTACACTGCGTACCGGCTCTAAGACCGGAAGTATGGACTCTTCTTCAATGCCAAGTCCTTCTCCCGGATAAGTCTTTGTCAGTCCGGTAACAGCACAGACTGTACCTGCTGCCGCCTCGGATACTGCCTCATATTTTTCTCCGGAATAAATACGGATCTGATTGACCTTTTCCGCCCACTCTTCTTCTCCGGCTTTGCCATTAAGCATATCCTTTACACGAAGAGTTCCTCCGGTCACTTTAAGATAAGTCAGCCGGTTTCCCTGTTCTTCTCTTGCAATCTTAAAGATTTTAGCACCAAATTTATCCGGATACTGCGGTGTCCTGCCATATTCGTAAAGTCCGTCTAACAGTTCTTCCACACCCTGCACTTTTAATGCAGAGCCAAAATAGCAGGGGAAAAGCTCCCGCTTTGCAATCATTTGTGCAAGGTCATTGGATGCAAGACTTCCTTCCGATAGGAATTTCTCCATGGCTGCTTCTTCGCACATAGCCGCCTCTTCATAGAAGCCTTCGTTCTGCTCCTGTGTAAAGTCAATGCAGTTGCTGTCCAAATGCTTCTTGATTTCCCATAAAGAGCTTCTTTATCCGCTCCCGGCTGATCCATTTTATTGATAAATAAGAATACCGGAACCTGATAAAGTTTTAACAGACGCCACAGCGTTCTGGTATGTCCCTGCACACCATCCGCTCCGCTGATGACCAGCACTGCATAATCAAGCACTTTAAGGGTCCGCTCCATCTCCGCAGAAAAGTCCACATGCCCCGGTGTATCCAATAAAGTGATTGCCATATCTTTCCAGGAAAATTCTGCCTGCTTTGAGAAAATCGTAATTCCACGCTCCCGCTCCATGGCATTATTGTCAAGATATGCATCCTTATTATCCACTCTTCCCAGATGGCGTATGCTTCCGCTTGTATACAACATACTTTCCGATAATGTTGTCTTTCCTGCATCTACATGTGCAAGAATTCCGATTACCAGCTTCTTCATGTTTAAAGGTATCCTTTCTGACATTTTTTACGCTGTACAACTAGTCCCGGTTCAGCTCGGCTAAAAGCTCTGCCCGCTTGCTTCCAATCAGCAGCTCCTGATTATACTGTAAATAGCGGTCGCAGTTGTGCTCGGCTAAGAATCTTGCGGATTCTGCCACGGTAGCAAGATCTGTTACAAATACCACCATTTCCTGGCCGCCCTCAAATGCCTGCTCCATAAAATCAAACGCATGCTCTAAGGCTGCTGCAGTCTTTTCTTCGATTGTTTCTAATGTCTTTCTCTGGATATCAAAGGCTGCCTTTTTTTCCTCAAAGACTTCTTTCTTTGCCCCTTCGGAATTACGGTATTCTTTCAAGGCTGCAAAGCCGCGGTCTGTCTTAGCCTTTTCTTTTCTATAGCTTCGGAACAGATTCTGTAATCCGTCCAACAAAAGATTGACCACGCTGAGTCTTTCATCAAAAGCTGCATCATAAATCCGGGCAAATACTTCCGGTCCGAATCTTTCCTTCCAATATTAACGGAATTCCATAGTCATCCTTATATTTCTGGTATAAATCAAAATATGCTGCCGCATCCTCTGCCACATCCTTATGGTGTAAAAATTCTCCTACAACGGTTTCATCTACCGGAAGCCCCATTTCTTCATAGGTCTGCATCAGAATGCTTAAGTCCTCCCAGCCTCTTGCTGTGACAAACTGCAAGCCGTCTACATCTGCTTCCACCCGGTAGAAATTCTTTGGGCGAAGCTCAAGATAGCTTAAAATTGCACCATGGATATGTCTTGATCTGGCATAAGCTTTCCAAACACCAAGGTCTGCCTCTACCTGCATACAGCGGACACGGTCCAAGGTTACCATATCAAATTCCCGCACCGATTTATTGTATTCCGGCGGATTTCCTGCTGCAACAATAATCCAGCCCTCCGGCACTGCCTGATTACCAAAGGTCTTGCACTGCAAAAACTGTAACATGGTCGGTGCCAGTGTCTCAGACACACAGTTAATCTCATCTATGAAAAGGATTCCTTCCGGACAGCCTTCCTCGATTTTCCGGTATACGCTGGCAATAATCTCACTCATGGTATATTCCGTTATGGAATACTCTTTGCCTGCAAATTCCATTTCTTTGATAAAAGGAAGTCCCACTGCACTCTGTCTGGTATGATGGGTAATCGTATATGCTACCAGTCCGATTTTGCACTCCTCTGCAATCTGCTCCATAATCTGGGTCTTGCCGATTCCCGGCGGTCCCATTAATAAGACCGGTCTCTGACGAATCAGAGGAATCTTATATCTGCCCTCATCATCCTTTTTCAAATATGCTGTTACGGTATGTTTGATTTCTTCCTTTGCCTGTTTGATATTCATCTGTTTTCTTCCAATCTATATTATTTCTCTCATGCATTCTGTTCCAGCTCTTCCGGCTCCAGCTGCAGCCGCATTGCCCATGGCGGTACTGCCGTCTCATCATAGGCTCCCAAGAATAAAAATGCGGTCTTATATTCCGGCTTCTTTACCGGATAAATGCCCTTGCCATCGGTAAAGTACAAGAGTCCATCCAGATGCCGGATGCTTCCTTCTTTGATTAGTTGGTTTACATAAGTAAACGCCGGTCGAAAATCTGTATTTCCGCCGCCCACTACCTGAAAGCTTTTTAGCAGCCGCTCCATTTCTTCCTGACTGCTGATTACCTCATCCATTTCCACTTTATCATCGCACTGGATAATCCGGATTCTGCATCTTCGAAAGAAGCTGTTCTGCTGGGATAAAATGCCAAATGTCTCATTTAAAAAGCCTTTGATTAAACTGCCGCTGGTGGAATAACTGGTGTCTACCACCACTACAAATTCCCGGATTTTCTTTACTTCCCGGCTCTCCACCGGTTCTATCAGGGGCATATTCTTATAAAGCCGCAGCCCATAGGTATAATAATTCAAATCATACTCATCGGGATTGCATTTTAATTCTTCCTGTAGTATGGAAAATTTCTGTAAAAATTCCTTATAACTCCGGCGGCTTTTCGCAGCACTGATCTGTGTCATCAGAAGTTCTTCTCCCTTTTCCGGCTCATCTCCATGCCGCTTCTTTGCCATACTGGTCTGCCTTGCTATCTTATTCCATTTATTTCTGGCTGCAGATGCCGCGCCATTGCCGGTTTCCTCTTTCCAGAAACGGTGGTCATCCGTATAAAATTCATGATTTAAGGTAAGAAGCTCTTCCATGGATTTTCCCCGCAGCCAGCGGTATACCACTGCTGCAGAAATCCGCCCCTCACCCTTCAATGCTTCATAGGTCTGCTGCCGCAGAAAGCTTAATGCGCGCCTGGTACAGAGCTTGTCCATGCCGTCAATGGTCTGCTCCACTACAATATCGCAGGCAAGATTCCAAAGCTTCGTATCTCTGTTTCCTTTTAAAAATAAGTGTGAAAAATACAGTGCAATATCGTGTGCAGGTACGCCCGGTTCATAAATGCCGGATTATTCCGGAATACGCGTATTACCTGTCCTGCTGAGAAAAAGAGACTCTCTCCGTCCGTAGCCATTGTCTCTAAGCCTTCCATTGCCTGAGGCTTCAATGCAGAAAGTGCCACATCAAGATATCGCAAATCCAGATAGATTTCACTTCTTGCATGCTGCAAGATTTTTACAGACATATCATTTTCCCATTCGGTCTGGGTCTTAATATGCGCCATCTTCTACTCCTTTCTGCCACTGCATATTTTCTTGATTTTCTGCTGTTTTTACCACTCAATATCATAACAGGAAGAAGCTGCTGCTTCCTTATAATATTTCTGCTGCCAGCTGCTTAAGCTGACACTGCCTTCTGCCCAGCCGGCTTCTGCCGCCTGCCCGATTAATGCAGTGATTCCACTCCGCTCCATCACCTGAAGCCGGCATATCAACTCTAATAATGCTAAATCTTTTTCTGAATCAAAACATCGCATACCTCACTGGCATGTTCTTTTAAATAAGAAAGATAACGTTCACGGGCTTCTTCCTTTAATTCCACCGGATATGCCAGTCTGCAAAGTGCCATTCTGGCTGCAGTCCACATCTTCTCCTCAATGCAGATCCTCTCAAATATCATATCGTATGCGGCTGCATCTACCATCCGCTCATGAAAACACTGTCTTGCCCGGAAACCTTCCCCGCAATATTCAGTGCAAATATATGTGCCGGTCCGATTTCTTCATAGGAATCGTAATATTCCGGATAGAAAAATAAGGCTTCCTTAAATTCCACTTCCAAATCAGCCCGAACCTGATTTAAGATAAGCTGTGCGCCACTGGCTTCTTCCATGGAAGAACGAAGCACCAGCCGCTTTAAGCTCCGGCAGTTCATAAAGGCATCGCTTCCTAATTCTTTTAAGAAACGCCCCAAGGTAAGTGTTCGTAATTTGCGGCAATTATAAAATGCCAGATTCCGATTTGTTCCACGGAATCCGGCAAAGAAATTTCTTCGATATCATTTCCGCATAATGCTTTCATAAAACTGTCCACTCCGCCGATGGTAACGGCATCTGCCGGAACATGTTTGCTTTCCGAAAAACAATATGCGCCTATTCTCTTTACTGTGAATCCATCTATCTGATCTGGAATTACAACAACCGGTGTCGTCCCATATACACGCTCTATGCTTATGGAATATTCATCCAGCGGCTGTATCTCATAGCTGTATGCTGTGTTCATCTTACGCTCCAGTTTCCTCATCTTTTCTCTGCTACAATATAACACATCCCCGGTTATCGCACAAGTTCCGTCATTCCGCCTTCTAAAATCAGACGGTTATCTTCATAGATTCCGGCAAACTGGCTCATCGGAAGCGGGCTTACCCCCATTCCCACCTCAATGGTATAACCGGGACGATTGTATGCCTGAATAAACCAGTCTTTGAAACCGGCATAACCAGATGTAGAGGGTGTCTCTTCCACCCGGTATCCGCTGACCTCGCCAAAATATTCTGCAATTCTTCTGGAATCTGCCGGTTCATAGTCAAGATACCGCCAGTAAATCACTTCTCCCTGGGCATGATATGCCAGAATTAACGAAAAATCATGGGCTCTTGTAAATTCATAGACACTGCGGCTTTCCGGTGCCACAAGGGGAGCCTCTCCCACATAATCTCTTGGTGCCGGTGTTGTAAATCCCATGGCAAATTTAATTTTTCTGGCATTTTCCCAGCCCGCCGGAAATTGCAGATTCAAATCAATTCCTTCTATATTGGCTTTCCATCCATTCGGAAATGGAATCTTCGGATAATCAGCTGCAATGCGCTCTGCCTCTTCTAAGGATGCACCCTCTTCTAATACTCCATTCACTAAATCCACGCCATCCGGGTTTACCAGGGAACAAGATACAGGGAAAATCCATAAAAAGCCACGCTGCCTGCACCGTATAAAGCATGCGTCCCGCTGCAAATGCATGGGCATATTCTTCCGCAAATTTAAGCAGGACCGGTGTGGTAATCCATTCGTTGGCATGATATGCTCCACTGTAAAAGACTTCCCTCTCTCCTGTTCCAATCCGAAGATAGGGAATTTCCTTTCCCATCGCACTTTTTCCAATATTTCCCTGAACCAAGAAAGGATAACGTACCGTAAGCCCTTCCAACATCCAGTCATTGAGATAAGAAGTGTAAGCCACATCTTCTGCTACAAGCGAAAAAGAAAATGGAATTGCAAGAATACTTCCGGTCCGCAGTGCCAGCGGATTTACTGTTGGATTGGCTGTCATAATCGCTGATACACTGGTGTCATAATTTGCCGCAATACCCCATAATGTATCACCGGATTTTATTTCATGCATCGTATATCCTTTTAAATAGGGGAAAAGCTTCCCCCACACTACATCATCTATTTTACAGTTAAATTCTTCCCCGCTCTTTTTTCCTTAAAAACTGCCGCAATGCCCTGCAGGTATTCTCTCCCAAAATTCCATCTTTCCTTATGTCATATCCCGCACGGTTTAATGCCAGCTGCACATACTGTACCAGCACGGAGCGTTCTCCCGGATTCAATACTTTCATTCTTTCACCTGTTTCCAGTCCTTCTTATCAGTATATGCAGATGTTTTCAAAACGGAACTAAGAATGTGCCCTGGCACATTCTCGCGCCTGCGGCGGTCGCTTGCGACATCTACCTTATACGCCGCAGTGCGCATCCTCGCGGAGCGTTTTTCACTTTACAGGAAAGCAATTTCCTGTAAATTGAAAAAAAGCCTTGCAGTTTTCTGCAAGACTTCTTCTGGTTATGATATATAATACAATTTGTTTGTACCCTACGGAAATGATTTTATTTTTGGAATTTACATTCCTGCTAACTGTTTGCCTAAGCTTTCGCATGCAGCGACTGCATCGTCATCCGGTGCTTCCTGACAAATCACACCTTCGCCATTTACAACGGTTGCTCCTGCGCTTGTCATACGGTCTACCCAGTCACGCATCCACTGTCCATCGCCCCATCCATAAGAACCGAATAATGCGATTTTCTTTCCTGCTGCAAAGCCTTCTACTTCTTCAACGAATGGTTCCATCTCGCCTTCTTCTAAGACTTCTGCACCCATTGCAGGACATCCCATTGCAAATACGGAAGAAGATTTTAACGCATCCATATCAGCTGTACTTACATCAACAACCTCTGCTTCTTTGCCAGCTGCTTCAATTCCTCTTCCAACAGCCTCAGCCATTGCCTGTGTGTTTCCTGACTGTGTCCAATAAACTACCTGAATCTTACTCATTTTTTCTACCTCCTAAACAGCCGCTTTCTGCGGCATGCTGTCATTATAAATACCAATGATGTCCCGCATTCCCACTCCATTGGAGAGAAGCTGGATGATGGTCTCTTTTTCCATATCATAGCGTGCGAAAAGACGTTTCTTTTCCGGAACATGTGCATACACTTTCCAGTAACCCTGATAGAGTGCATTCTGTCCATTCTGTTCCATAAATCCTCTTACATCTTCTACCGGATAGCCAAGCAGCACTCCCATTTCATGAGGAAAACCAGGTTCTCCGCACATATAACCCTGGTAACGTTTCTGAAACGTACTGAGAATATTTCCGAGCGTAAAGTCCTGATAACCGGACTCCTGCAGCAGCTCTCGTATCTCTTTACGCATCAGATACGCCTCCAACGGTTTCTTCCGAAAAAGAAGGTAACGAGCTTTTTCCCTGGTCCTGAGCAATAGCAGGAATGAAATTCCGGATTTTCTCAGGCACTGTTTTACCGCATCTTCCATGCCTGTTGAAACGACTAAGAGATTGGATATCTTTACTCCTGCGATCAATGGGGCACATTGTAACGCTAACTGCGTCTCTGCATTGTGTAAATCCATCTGTTGTACAATTTCCAGAATCTCTGTACTCATAGCTTCTTTTCCTTTCGTTCTAGTTAGTTATTTCTAACTTGTGTTTATCATAACTAATTATATTTCTGTTGTCAACACAAAATGTGCATGGTGAGAATTCTTTATCATATTGAGAATTTCGGGTAGTCTGATATGGTTTTAGTTTGGCAGGGTGGGGAGAAATTATACTTGTATAAAGATAGCAATATTTTCATAATGTCAATAATATAAAAAAAACAGCAGTTTCGCTGAAAAAAGGGCGGCACCATATCTATAAGAGCTGCTAAGAATTTCCATTTTATATATTGGTCTTTCCGGCAAGCGGTGCAAAGTCGCATCCATGCTCCATTGCACCTCGCCGGTACATCCCTGCACCGGCGTTGCCAGTCTGTGATGAAATTCTAAGCAGCTCTAATTGATATGGTTGATGCCCTCTCTTCAGTGAAACTGCTGGTTTTGTTAATATTCTCTAATTTCTTATTGTTACAATATTTAAGTTTCGCTTTATGCGAGTAATGAAAAACTTTTCCGATTCTACTCTACATTCTTCAAAGCTTCGTCCATCGGTATCTTCCGAATCTTCCGAAGGCAGAACAATGCCACTACGAAGTATGCTGCCAGTACCATAAGTAATATTTTCCAGTAGATGTTCGGGTCATAGTAGATGCTCAGCCAGCCGGAGTAATCACTCATCATTGCCCGGTAGATGACATTAATGGTCTCGGTAGCAATTGCTTCACCCAGGATAACGGATATCACCACAATCCAGGTGGTGGCTGTCAGATATAATTTCCCGATTTCTCGGGTGTTGTAACCCAATATCTTAACCATGGATATGGATGAAGCATTCCGCTCGATAATCAGCTTTGTCATCAGGTAAATAAGGATTGCTGCCAGTGCAACAGAAAATACATTCATCAGATAGAACATGCCGCCCATAGATACATCAAGCTGTCTTGATACCTTGGTGAGGTCATCTTCTGTAATGGTCGTCATGATATAGGCATCCTCAATATCGGTAATCTTCTTATCGGAGAAATATCCATTGAAATAATCCTCCTCTTTGTCAAATACATCCCGATATTCCTCTTCCGGCATAAAATTGCCACTGCTGCCGGATACTCATAGATTCCAGCCACCTTAAACTTGTATTTCTTATCTCCATAAGTTTCCTTTAACTCAATGGTATCGCCTTCTGCAAGCCGGTATTTTTCTGCATAACTATCCGAAATGTAAACACCTCCTTTTGGGAAATCAATATCAACATAAGCACTGTCTTTTTCAACTCCATAGACGCTGACCTCTTCGCTGCTGAATTCTGTCGGCATTGTCTTTAAACTACCGGCAAGATAAGTCTCTGCGCCATCTGTTTCCGTTGGAACCGGTGCTTTTAATACATACTGATAATCTGCAAGCATGTGGGACAGCACTTCATCCTGATAATGCTCTAAAAGTGGTGACATCATCATGCCGAAAACCAGCAGAATTTCTGCAAAAGCAATACCGATAAATAAAGTCAGGTAGCCCGCACGGTTCTGTAAAATAATACGGATACGGAACCGGTTAAAGAATTTGAAATGCGGCAGTTTTACTGCTTTTTTCCGCTTTCTTCTGCTCAAATCCCTGTGCAGGAAATTCAGTGGTGAAATACGCAGTTTGGAAGAAATCAAAAGCAGATTAATAACAATCATTATGATTGCCGGAATCACCGTTGTCAGGATAAACGCATCCCCATTCCAGATGGTATGGTAGGTCGGCAGACTATAGCTTCCATAGTACAAATCTGCTACCATATTTTTAAATACGGTATAGCCAAGTATATTTCCAATAATTGCTGCTACGATTGTCACCAGTACCGGAAGATGCAGATAATGCCGCAGCAGTTCTCCTCTGGTATAGCCGGATGCACGCAGCGTTCCGATGACTGCCGCTTCTTTTGTAATCGTATTATTGGTGGTAACTGCAAAGACAAATGCCATAATCGCTATCAGGATATATAACAACGTCATTACCATTGTTTTGTCTCCACCCATATCATCTCCCGTAAAATGCATTGCCTGATTGGAAAATGCCGGTATGTATGCTGCTATTGCTGCCTTACTGCCCAGCACTTTCATAAAATCTTCTGCTTTCTCTTTTGCTTCCGTATCATCAGCCGGAGTTTTTTCATATTTCCAGGAATAGCTGTAATGGAGATTGCCGGTGCCATAAGCATCAAAAGCATCCTCTGTGGCAATGGCAACGCCAAATTTTATGGCATCAAACATCAAATCCTTGCTATCGGAAAACAGAGCACTGTAATCCGATAATGCCACCAGACCACTGATGGTCTTTTTCTCGCCGCCTACTTTAATGGTGTCTCCTACTTTTAAGGAATTATTGTCCGCATACATCCGGTCAATTGCAATTTCATCTTCCTGCTGCGGCATTTCTCCATCCATCAGACATACTTTATCCACTTCGTTTCTTGGTTTAAAAATGCGGAGGGTACTGTCTGACTTTCCATTTACCACCGCTTCTTCCAGATAGTAATTCTCATAAATTGTTACGCCTTCTTTTTCCAGTTCTGTAAGCAGGGTATCGTCAGCTTCTTCCATCAATTCGAAATTACCGTCTTCAATATTGTACTTTTCAAAACTCTCATTATAGGCAGTTATCATACTGCTTCCTGCCACCAGAAATCCCGATACAAATCCGATAGTAGCTGTCAGAAACAGAAAAATCACAAGATATTTTCCAAAATCTGTTTTCAATTCTCTTGGAATTCGTTTTCTTAATGGACTCTTCACTTTCATCACCGCCTTTACCAGTCAAGTTCCTGTGCAGGAATCTTCACTTCATTGGTGTAATCCTTTCGAATCTGTCCATCACGCAGCTTAATGACACGGTCTGCCATGTTTTTGATGGCATCATTATGGGTAACCATAATAACAGTATTTCCATATTTCTGATTTACATCCTCAATCAGCTTCAAAATCTCTTTGGAAGTATTGTAGTCCAAAGCACCGGTTGGCTCATCGCAGAGCAGGATATCCGGGTTCTTTACAATCGCACGGCCAATGGCAGTACGCTGCTGCTGACCACCGGATAACTGGTTTGGCAGCTTATGACGATGCTCATAAAGTCCCAGTGTCTTAAGCAATTCGTCAATGTCTAATGATTTATCACTCAGATATGCGCCTACCTCGATATTTTCCTTCACATTGAGGTTTGGAATCAGATTATACATCTGAAATACATATCCTAAATGGCGGCGGCGGTAATTCGTCAGCGCCTTTTCGTTCATATCTGCTGTTTTCTCTCCATTGATGGAAATATAGCCGCTGTCTGCACTGTCAATTCCTCCGATAATATTCAAAAGTGTTGATTTACCGGAACCGGACGGTCCTAACAATACGCAGATTTCTCCCTTTTCCACAGAAAAATTAATTCCTTTTAAAACCTCTGTTTTCGCTTCTCCCTGTCCAAAACTTTTTTTCAAATCCTGAATCTCCAGAAACATATTCATCCTCCTTTTTCTTTTCTGACTCTTTTTCAGTTCTTTTATTTTGTTACTCCTACTTCCCTCTTTCCCAATGTTGTACTATTTCCAGCTGTCTGTTAGTTTTTTGTTACTTTTGTTAGTATAGCCTACCCATTTGGTAAAAAGAAAGGCGTTTACTGATTCTTTTTCTCAATAAACGCCTTTATACTATTTCTTTGCAATGCGCAGTGTCCGCATGGAATTTAAAATTGCAATGACAGATACACCTACATCTGCAAATACTGCTTCCCACATATTGGCAATACCAAATGCACCGAGTATCAGCACAATTGCTTTTACGCCAAGTGCAAATACGATATTCTGGTGCACGATGGAAAGTGTCTTTCTTGCAATCTTCACAAGAGATGCAATCTTTCGCACATCATCATCCATAAGAACTACATCTGCAGCTTCGATTGCCGCATCAGACCCCATACTTCCCATTGCAATTCCAATGTCTGCTCTGGTGAGTACCGGAGCATCGTTGATGCCATCACCCACAAATGCAAGTTTTTCTTTCTCATGCTGTTCTTTCAGAAGTGCCTCAACCTGACTTACCTTGTCACCCGGCAGTAATTCTGCATGCACTTCATCCAGTCCCAGTTCATCTGCTACTGCCTGTGCTGCTGCCTTACGGTCTCCGGTCAGCATAACGCATTTCTTCACGCCTACCTTCTTCATGCTATGGATAGCTTCTTTTACGCCCTCCTTAATGGAATCGGAAATTACAATGGTTCCGGCAAATACTCCATCTACCGCAACATAAATCACGGTTCCGGCACTGCTGTTTTCGGTATAGGAAATATTCCGGGCTGCCATCATTTTGGCATTTCCAAGCCATACTTCTTTTCCATCTACAAATGTATGAATTCCATGTCCGGCAATTTCTTCTGTTCCGGTTACCCGGTTCATATCCAGTTCTTTGCCATAGGCTTCACGCACGGAATTAGCAATCGGATGATTGGAATATCCTTCTACATGGGCTGCAAGCTCTAAGAGTTCCTCTTTGCTTCCATTTACCGGAAGTACCTCAGATACCTTGAACTCGCCTTTGGTCAGTGTACCGGTTTTATCAAATACGATAGTGGTCATCTCAGCCACTGCCTCTAAATAGTTACTTCCTTTTACCAGAACACCTAAGTTAGAAGATGCTCCGATACCACCGAAGAATCCCAATGGAACTGAGATTACAAGGGCACACGGGCAGGAAATAACAAAGGAAAATACAGGCTCTCTGAATCCACTCAGCCCAGCCGCCGCCTAAAATAATCGGTGGCAGGATTGCAAGAATTACTGCTCCAATGGTAACAACCGGAGTGTAATATTTTGCAAATCTGGTGATAAAGTTCTCCACTCTTGCTTTCTTGCTGCTTGCATTCTCCACAAGTTCCAGAATCTTGGATACTGTGGAATCCTCGAATGCTTTTGTTACTTTTACCTTTAAAGTACCGCTTCCATTGACACAGCCGCTGATGATTTCATCACCTTCTGCTGCTCTTCTTGGAACAGATTCTCCGGTCAGTGCCGCGGTATCGACCATGGACTCACCTTCTACTACAATTCCATCCAGCGGAATACGCTCGCCCGGTTTTACCACGATGACAGTGCCGATTTCCACATCATCCGGATCTACCTGGACTAATTTGCCATCCTCTTCCACATTGGCATATTCCGGACAAATGTCCATCATATCTGCAATGGACTGTCTGGATTTTCCAACCGCATAGCCCTGGAAAAGTTCTCCAATCTGATAGAACAGCATAACTGCAACACCCTCGGAATACTCCCGTACTCCAAATGCTCCAAACGTTGCAATCATCATCAGAAAGTTCTCATCAAATACCTGTCCATGACTGATATTCCGGAATGCTTTAAAAATAATATCATAGCCAATCAAAAGGTATGGTACCAGATAAATAATAAAAATCAGGACTGGCTGTGTAATCTGTTCTAAGACACCAACGTGTTCCAATACCAGAAGTGCTACAAACAGCACTGCAGTAACCAGAATACGTTCCAGCATTTTTTTCTGATTCTTTGTCATAAGCTATCTCCTATCGCAGAATCCGGCAGTCCGGTTCTACCTTTGCACAAGTTTTTACTACTTCATCCATAATTTCTTCAAAACGCTCATCTTCTGCATCGATGGTCATTTTCTGTGTCATGAAGCTTACTACAGCATCATTGACTCCCGGGATTTTCTTAATTGCATCTTCCATTTTTGCTGCACAGTTTGCACAATCTAAGTCTTCTAATTTAAATTTTTTCTTCATTATAATATCCTCCTCATTCTTCAATATGTTCTCTGCCCTGGTCGATAATGGTTCTTACATGTTCATCTGCCAGTGAATAAAATACGGATTTTCCTTCCCGCCTGCTGCTTACCAGCTTCGCCTGCTTTAAAATCTTAAGCTGATGGGATACTGCTGACTGCGTCATGTTCAACGTCTCTGCCAGATCACACACACATACTTCTGAGCCAAATAATACAAACAGGATCCGGATTCTGGTAGAATCACCAAATACTTTAAAAAGCTCTGCCAGATCATATAACTCATCTTCATCCGGCATCTTCTCCCGTGCCTTCTTCAGAAGCTCTGCATGAATGCAGTTTTCTTCACAGCATTCTACATCGTTCATTGCCATCTTCTCACCTCCAGGTCGTTTTAACATATGAGCATTTGTTCATATGTTCATAATACGCTCAGGATATCAACTTGTCAATATGAAGTTGGAAATTTTTATAAAAAATTTTTCTATGATATACTCTTATATCTATATTCAGGCAGGACAACCTCCTGCCACATACAAAGGAGTATTTATTATGCATGATTTTAACTTTGAAATGAACCAGTATTTAACCTACTGCCGCACCCAGAAACGCCTTGATGGCAAAACCTTAAAAGCATACCGCATCGACCTTACACAGTTTGGTACCAGCCTTGCGGCTGCCTTTCCTTCTCTCTCCAGCATATCCGAACTTTCTCCCGCCATATTGGAATCCTATCTTGCAACTCTTCATGAACAATTCAAACCGAAAACTGTAAAGCGAAAGCTTGCCTCCCTCAAAGCCTTTTTCCACTACCTCGACTACCGCGACCGCATTGTCTCCAACCCTTTTAACAAATTGCATATCAAATTCCGGGAACCGGTCATTTTGCCCAAAACCATCCCGCTTCCTACGATTGAACTGCTTTTATCTTCTATCTATCACCAATACTCCTACGCTGCTACCGATTTCCAGCGTAAAAATGCGCTCCGGGATGCTGCTGTTATCGAGCTGCTCTTCGCCACCGGTATCCGAATCTCTGAGCTGTGCTCCATCACACCGGATGACATCAACCTTTTCAACCGGACTCTGCTTATCTTCGGCAAAGGTTCCAAAGAGCGGCTCCTCCAGCTTGGCAATGACGATGTTGTCCACACCCTGCTGGAATACCGGAAATGTTACCTTCCTGATATTAAGCGTACCAACCGCTTCTTCGTCAACCAGGCAGGACGTCCGCTCTCCGACCAGTACGTCCGCCGAACTATCCGGAAATACTGCAGCCTTGCTTCCATTGATATGCACATCACTCCGCACATGTTCCGCCATACATTTGCCACCAGCCTTTTAGAAGCGGATGTCGATATCCGCTATATACAGGAAATGCTTGGTCACAGTTCCATTCATATCACAGAAATCTACACCCATGTTTCCACAGCAAAGCAGCGGGACATTCTGATGAACAAGCATCCGAGGAAGGATTTCAGGGTGGGGTAAAAAGATAAAAAGGACTGTTAGAATTGGCAGCATTTTTACAGTGTTTTTGCCTTTCTAACAGTCCTTTTAGGGGGGTATATTTATTCTATATTATATTTCTATTTTATTCTTTGCAGGAGTGCTTTTACTTCTCTTACGTCTGTATCTGTCATCTCTGCAATCTGCTCTGGTGAATAACCTTTTCTGCTCATGCGTGCAAAGATTTCTGCCATCTCATCTTCTTTTATTCCCTGACTTAAATTACACATGATGTTCACATCCTCTCTTCACTGGAATTACAGTACCAAATATTTCTACCTCAATTATTATAAGTTCTTTTATTGTACCATGCTCTTCCTTTTTGTGCATTACCTTTTCTATAATAGCGAACATTATACTCTGCTCAGTAATTAGTATTGGAATGCGTATTTGCTAGTCATTTGTGATGGATAATAATTAGTTATCTGTCAGAATTATGGAGGAATACAAATGAATTTATATTGGATTGGAGCAAGGCAATGGGATATATATGATAATGAAATGTTTTCAGGAAGCATTACAAGATATGGAAAGGACTATGGATCCCATTACTCATTTTGCAACAATGAAGTTACTAATGATTTTAACGAATATATGGACGCCAAACTTCATCAAATAGTAAATGTTGATGATGATGCATTTTTATGTTTGCTAATGAAAAGAATGCATATCAATTTGGAAAAGACATTTTTGAAAAATCAATTTGTATAAATCCATTACACATTATTGAATCTATGAATGACAAAATTTTTACGAGAAATTTCTTCTCTGATTGTGTTGATACTCCAAATTCTATTTTAATCCATTCCAAATCTTGTATGAATTACAAATTTATAAATGATATTTTTAACAAAAGATATTCTAGTTTTGTATTGCAAGAGGCCAACGGTTCTGGTGGAATTAGAAGTTACTATTTGTCTTCAAACTATACTCCGCAAATACCGCCAGACATTTCATATATGCTAGTAACACCATACTTTGATAAAAACGTTCCCATCAATGTGCATATTATTACTAGTGATAAATCTTACAAAATTTTGCCACCATCTGTACAAATAATTATTAATCGATTTAAATATTCTGGTTCTGATTTTATAGCATATTCGGATCTGCCCAACCAAATAAAGTCTAAAGTTTTTTTATGTGCTGAAAAAATAGCACAGAAAATAATCTCAATAGGGGCGAAAGGAATATTTGGCATTGATTTTCTTGTCTTAAATAATGAGGTTATATTTTTAGAATGCAATTTTCGCTATCAGGGATCCAGTTTTCTTCTGAATAAGGGCTTAATCGATGCAGGATATCCATCAATATTTGAAATGCGGTATAATGCATTTTATAATAATTTGGCAAATATTCCAGATAACATATATTACACAGCTATTCCACTTAGTTCATTCCGGAGAACTAAGTGGAACGAAAATATAACTTTACAGAATCCTGTTGAAATAATCGCTACCAATAATACTGAATTTGCATCACCAGACAATTACTTAAGATATGAGATATTTAATACTTCTATTATTCGGAGCATTGAGAAACAAGAAGTGCAAAATCTTTACTAACTTGTTCAGATGCAGTTGTAATTATTTTCCCCTAAACTCTTTTATTATATCATTATATTCGGATTTCTTCTTACCTTTAATCGCTTGCTCAAAAGGTCAAATTGATTATTAAGAGAATTCATATACATGGCATTTGAGGTTTTAATATATTCTTCAAGTTCAGGTGTTATTACAATATTTTTTTTCATTTTCTTAGATATATAATGATAAAGGGGCTAGCTATTGTGATTAAGTCTGCGGTTACTCCTATACATGTTAAAACAATTTCAAAAGGAGAGTTGTGACTTAACTGATAAGTTGTTGTTACTTTGTCCGGCAGGAATTTTGATATAATTTTATCAATATCATTGCAAAACATACTGACTAAATCAAATTGCTCAGCTTCAATATTTGTGTTAATTACTATTTCTAATTTAGATTTACTTTGATTTAGATTAACAATTCCCTTCAATTTGTATGATTTTGAAAGCAAAAGATTATAGATTGAACTATAACGTTCTTTTTCGATTTTCATGTCTACTTCTTTTAAAATTTTTTGTATATCTTTAATTGACAACAATTCATAGGTTTGTCCTAATACACAAAAATTTTCTACCATTCTAATATCATTATTTAATAATGCTTTATCTATTCCATTAAAAATGCAATTATATGCAATTTCATTTTCTTTTTTTGCATAATATAAATTTGCTAAAGGAAAATATTCTTCTAAACTGTGAAGTAAACAATAGAGTCATTAATATTTTTCAAGTATTGGTCCATTGGAATAGTCTCTGTATTATGGATGCCCACACATAAAGTATCCTTTATATTGGAATTGCTAAATATTCCAATAATATAAGGTAATTGATAGTAAGATATAGTTGTTCCAGACAAATCACAATTTTGTATTGTTGCAAATTCAATATTTAAGTTTCTCATGTTACAATTAATAATAGAACAGTTCGCCAAAAATGCTCCATCAAACATAGAGGCTCGTATTTTACAATCTACAAACGAGCATTCCTTAAGTAAACAATTATCAAAATAGACTCCTCTTATTTCAGATGAATCCAACGACATATTTTTTATATACGAATTGGAAAAATTACAATTTTCCATATGTATACCCTTTTCAAAAATTGTATCCACTAATGTGCTCTGCTCCATATACACAGATTCAAATTTACAATTTGCTTTAAATAATATATTACTTAAAATAGAGCCACAAAAACTTGTATCATCGAAATTTGCATTATCAAATGTACAATTTCTTAGATTTGAACGTTTGAAGCTATGCCCATAATAATTTCCCGAATATGATTGAGTCCCTGATGAGAAAAGTAAATTATTATTGCATGCTCTATTTATTTGTGGATTCAATTTTTTGTGTACTTTATCTATCTCTGATTTATCAAATCTTGGAATATATCTACTTTTGTTTTTCATAGTTTTTCTCCTCATATATTATCAACAGATAACTAATTATTATCCTCATATAAACCAATCAACCCGAATAAAGTTTTCTCTCATATTAGTTGATTGATATTTATGTGTAATTTTTATAACTGCCTTTTTGATATGCAAATAAAAAGCTCACAATATACTAACATAATAGCTCTCTTTGTCTGCATATATTAACTAGTCTCAAATGGGGATTTCTGTTGGAGAATTCCAACATATCTGAATTATGTGATATTTGTACTAACTATTGCTTATAACTCATACTCCCATTCATCAATTTACTTTTTCTGTTAATAGATTACTCTCTTTGTCATTTCTTGTCAATTATTTTGTTGGAAATCTTTCTCAAAGGACTGCATTTCCCGGAACATTTCCTTATCGACATAGCAGCCGGCTTTCTCATGCTCAGTCAGATTAATGGCACAGTCAAACTGGTCGATGATTCCATCTATCGGCTGTATCATTCCTTTCCAGCCATCCCCCATAGCATCCTGCAGCCGCTTCCAGTCCGTATACATTCTGACCGCTGCATTATTGTGCTTTCCTTCTATGGTCGGAAGTGAAATCTGCATATCCTTTTTCAGTACTGTCTTGCCATTTTCATCCGGCTCCGGAAAATCTTCTGACGTTTTAGTTGGAATAATAAATCGGGCTTTTGTCATTTCTATGGACAGAAATCTAAAATATAATTTGTAAATAAGTTTCTGCTCGTCTGTTGCCGGCTGCCCAAGCTGAGCAATCAGAAGCATCCATCTTACCAGGTCAGGGTTGGTAACCGGAACGCTAATTTCCGGTATGTTGCTGTAGTCCGGCTCCGGAACAAATTCCGGTGCTGCTATTGCCGTATTTTCATTTACCACTTTGACTCCACAGGCACCATTCATATAAAAACAGTATCCAAGGAAATTGTAAATTGCCTTATGGGAATCATCGTTTTTAATCTCTCTGATTTCATACCGTTCTTCCGGAAATCTGACTTTAAATATATCCTTATATGCCTTAGTCAGAATCCAGATGTCAGGTGGTGTACACATATATGTGCCATCCTGTCGGTCTACCGTCTGGGAAAAAAGTGCCGGCTCACCTGTGATTTTACTGTATACGCAATAAATAGCAGATGCTTCCAATACCTTTTGAACAAGGGATTTTGCAATTACACCAATCCGCTTTCGGACTTCTTCCTTTTCAGCATCATCCTTTGCCGGAATTACTTTCGTTTTATACCACGCATACAAACGCCAGATTTCTGAGCAATCTGTAATGCTTAATTCATCAAGTTCTTTCTGTGAAAGTACCAGTTGTTTTGACGATACATAAGTATCTCCCAAACCGGAAATATAGGCATCATGTACTTCTGCAACTGTTGTGGTTCTTGAATATACCATTGTTCCGCATTTTATCGGATAAGTTCCAGCCTGCTCCAGTTTCAATCCTACCCGGCAGTTTTCTGCTTCACGCACAGCTTTTCCCGGACCAACTTCTATTCCGAGCACTACTGTCACCAGTATTTCTCCATCATCATCCGAAAAATTACTCATGTAAACAGCATCACCTACCTGTATTTTTCCCTTCAGTTCACCTACAACCACGATATCATCTGTATTTCTAAGGCGGAACTTATCCTGTACTTTTAATACACACTTTCTTGCTGCCGCTTTGGAACTATTTTCCTCCGCATTATCTTTATTCTTAAAAAGATGTAACTTTTCCCTGATTCCCATCGCAATCTGCTCCTTTTCGTTCTTCTAATTGTTCTGCTGTCTATCTATGATATATTCCAGCATTTTTCTCGCATTAGCTTTTTTCATTTGAAGTTCAAACAGTCTTTCCTTTTTTTCGTTAAAAAACAGATATGCCACATTTCCCGGCATTGCACTAACCCCGGTGATTTGCCCGATTGGGATATTTTTTAGTTTTCTTTCCGCATAGTAAAATACTTCATTTTCCTTTATAAATACTGCCGAATATGTAAAATGCTGACACAAAAATGTTGCAAAACCAAGCTGAACCATACAGCAGCAAAAAAGAAACAGAAATAGTGACGCAACTTCTATTGAAAATAACAGAATCACCCATTCCAAAACGCTAATTATATAAAACAGAATTCCAAATATCCATATTATTTTTTTATCCCCTACATAGATAAATGCTTCTGCTTTATTATTTTTCTGCTCTTTCTTACATTCAAGCATAAACTTTAAATCAAAAATTCCTATCACAAGTGCTAAAATTATTAATATAATTAAAAAATATTTCATGCTATCACCTCGTCTAAAATAATTCTATAAAATCCGCCAGTATTAAATATAATGCATACCATATTCCAATTCCAGCAGCCCAAAACAGAACTCCCAAAAGAAACTTTAACCAATAAATACATATAAGAATCGATTATCTATCCAAATTTTTTCTTCTGCCTGATGGTTTTTCTGAAAACCTAACTATAAACCACATCAAGACAGAAAACATAATACATTTTATGAATAAACGCATTCATTTTTCTCCCTTTTATCTGTTACTATTTGCCATATAGTTGATCCTAATGATGGTACCGAGCCCGAACAAAAACCTTTAACCATAGCTTTTGTAATGGAATCAGTGTAATATTTTCCGGATTCACTCCAAACTTTTCGAACTGAAGCCTCTAAAACATTTTCTCTGATTGAACATTCCTCGCATCTGCCTTGCACATCTCCATTTATCATAATTCAAATAATATGTATTGACTTTGCTGCTGCTCTTTCATCTATTTCATTTTTAAAATTTAGATATAGCGACTTTGTAATATATATATTTCCTGCGTATTTTTCCATTATTTCATCAATTACATCTTTCTGGTAGATAAAGCCCACTTTTTGCTTAGATTTAAATATTTTATTCTCTATTTCAATGGAAGTCACTTTATCTGGATATAACCCCACCTCCATTGGATCTATTTTTTCAAAAAATAAAGTAAACCATGGACAAGGAATTATTTTTCCATTTTTCCACATATTAATTGGATTTGTTCCATGAAAATATATGTATGCATTCGATATCACAACAGCTTCTATTTCCTTCAATTTTTTTTTTCTGTTCTTTTTGAATTTATGAAAAAATACTATTTCATCATGTCGAATAATATATCCATCTTGAAAAAACTGAACAGAAAATGTCACTGCCAAAAACGCTTCTATTAAAAGCAAATCCACAAATAACAATGTTAGTTGCTCTTTTATATATTTATCATTAATTGCCTGTATACATCCACCAAAAACGAGAACAATGCATGTATACACTATTAACCCCTTTTTTATATTGTACTTTTCCATAGAGATATGATATTTTTGCTTACTCTTTTGCATTTGTTCTCCCAACCTCTCTGCATGCAATTTTTCAGTTTACCGGCTCTAATTATTCACATATTTCCATTACTAAATAAGCAATGGATGCAATCATAAAACAAATGGATAATATAAAGTATTTGATTTTTTCTTTCATTTCTTCTTGTTTTTTCCACTCTGCAAAGCATTCCACTGTCGCAGCCACACATGCAAAAAATATTTGAAAAGCTCCCCAAAAAAAGCATACCGTTGATGCTTTTGCATTAAGCAAATAGATAGAAAATAATGCCACACCAATTAGCATTTCATAACTCACACAAACAACCATGGAAAAAATTGTCGTTTGATTGTAAACTGCTACTGGAAATAGAAACAAATTCCTTATTTTCCCATTAATCACTTTTCTCCTAAATCTCTCATCACAGTTTCTCACTCTACATGCTAAAATCATTACAATTGTTGTAATTATTAACATAATAATATATCTGTTCTGCATTGCTTAATTTTTCTCCCTTGAATTTATACACCTTTATACTCCCTTTGAATATCGTCCAAATATTTATATAGATACTTAACAGGCTCTATATTAAAAGTCTTATTCACTATATAGCATAAAAAATACACAAAGAATCCATTACTAAAGCCATACAAACAAATAATGCTTTCTCCGTAAAAACCATATCCTGACTAAAAAGTGCAACTATCCCCAACATCATTGCCAATACCGCAATTATAATATAACCTGTCATAAAGGAGATATAGAATGCTTGAGCAAATGTAATTTTTTCTTAATATTTAAAGTATTACCATTACTCTCTATACTCCATTTTGCACTCTTTATATACCAATTCTCAGTTCCCTTACATAAATAAAGTATCTTCTTATTGTTTTTTTCTTCGTATATCATAAATCGCTCTTTTGCTACTTGCACTTTGCCGTTATTTGGGAGACTAGTAAAATCTATTTTTCGCTCTGGCTTTTTTCGTTTCATCAACTGTATCATTCTCCTTTTCTGCAGCCACTTTCGCATCTGTTCCAATTTCTTCTATACGCTCTTTTCTGCTTGCCAACAGCATTTCCTGCACATTTACTAATTCTCTTTTTGAATTTGCTGTACATTCTAATATCGATATTTCTTTCCCCTTAAATTTGACTTGTACTCTATTACTTTTTTCTATAACAATTTCCAAATCTTCTTTTATACCAAAATTTTCTTTTCGATACTTATGATATGTAACAATTCCATTCTTAAAAATGAATAATTTCTGGTGTGCATACATTCCGTTAATGAATACCAGAACATACTCAACCCATACAGAAACTTTCCATATTTTCTCAACAGATTTTGTATAGCCCCTGTAAGGCAGCCTACCAATATAAGCAAACATACAGATGTTACAAATGCCTGCAGCAAAAGCAAAATTGAGTATTCCCTTCCCCATAAATAGATTTCGGTATACTCTTTCTTTTCCTTCACTCTTTTTGTTAATGTTCGTAACACCCTTTTTTTTCTATCATAACAAATAACATAATAATAATTACTATCCAAATAAATGCTATTTTTCCTTTATAATTCGAAAATATCACTCCCGTAAGCATAGCAGATTCTTTTGGCATTGCAGCAGACTTTTCTTTCAATATATTCGGTATCCATAAAATGTCCGGCATAATCACCTTTCCCAAAATGCCAATCATAATTATCCCGGATATTCCTCCAACCCACTTAGAAAAAATTCTGACTCCTCTTGGTGATACCTCTATCTCTTTTTGACTATTTCGAAAAGTTTGCACTTCAAATATAATTCCGCCATTGGCTTTACATAAAATTATTATCCATCCTAAAAGAGCAATCACTTCCATACAATAAATAACAAAAGCATAATGTGTTGCCATCTCTATTCATCCCTTGCCGCTTGTCCAATCTTGTCCTAATGTATTTACATTTTAAGCTTTTTACCGACACTTTATCATTCATATGTTTCTTAAATATTCTTACATGTTAGTTTATAAGTTTCATCATCAAGTTTCATTTTGTAAACAACAATTTCTTTTTTTTTCTTTGCCCACCTTCTTACTCTATCTTCTTCATCTTCTTTCATGCAAGCACCTAAATAAATCGCTGTTATTGCATCTTTTAATACCATAAAATCTTTCCCCTCTTCAAAATTAGATGCATAATCAAACATTCTCCACTCTTTTTCATATTCCCAAACATTAGATTTATACAAAACTGGATTAACACCAATATTTTTATTTTTAGTAAGAAAACATTTAGTTGCATCATATCTATCTTTTTTATAAATGATTGGAAGCATATATTTTTCAAACAACTCACTCTTACTTGTATCATATTCAATGCAAAATCCTTTGTGATAATTTGCATAATGACTCCACATTAGCATTGAATCCTTATATTCTGAAAAACAAGCTATTTTAATATATTTTGAAATTCTTCAAATATTTTCTTCTGAATACATTTATATAATTTATCCCTCTGCGGTATTTGTTTTACTAATTCTATTATATATTTTTTCGGTTCTAACTCTTTTTCAATTTTATCAAAATTTAATTTTATAGCTGCATCAAAAGGATCGTTAAAGTCACTTGCAAAAGAAAAATGTACCTCACCTTTTAATATATTATCCTCAGAATACTCATTAAAATCTCTATATCTATATAATTTATTTGGCATATATTTATAAACATATTTTTTATTGTATCATAATCTATTTGGCAATCTTCTAACATACTTTCATAGTAATTACGCCATTTCGTATTTAAATTATGCATAAAAACACCTTCTACCTTCTACTCATTAAATCATGCAAACCCACTTTTTACCCTCATTGAGTATACAACCTCATATGTTCTTTCTGTTCTTCTGATAAAGCATGTTCCTCATCCATCATGCATACCTCCATATATTTTAAATCTCCTTGTATATAAAATAAAATATATACCTGATAATCCCCGCGTTCTCCCTCTTCCATTGAAGAAAAATAATACATGGTATAGGATGGCTTTTCTATACTTCCCTGTAACTACATCTCCCCACAGAAATCCTACTCCATCCTGGATTCCCTCTAATATCTGACTAAATGTATTTGCTGACTTTAACTTTTTTACAGTGGCTTCGTCTGTTGAAAGTTCCATACTGTTTTCATCTATATTTGATAATTCAATTCCATAAATCAGATAAGAATCATCCTTTGATTTTATCAAAAATTTATAATCTTTTTGGTAACATTCTGACTCTTCACCATCTATATATTCTTTGGGTATACTTGCATCAATCTGTGACAATTCTACATAATTATACTGTGCAAAACGTTTACCTATTAAAGTGTATATTAAAACAATTGTCCAAATAATTGCTATTTCTATTGAAAAACAACGAAGTCCCTTCAAGATTTGTTCTTTCTTATATTTCACTCTAAACATCCTTGTTCTTCTCCTTTGACTTCATTCTGCACTATACTTTTCTTCCACATGCACTTTTATATACTCTGTTTTTTATCAAAATAGAATATTTCTACTTTTTATTAGCCTGTTCATATTTTCTGAAATAATAATACATCATTCCAGCATCAACCCACAAAGATGAAAAAATTGCAATTGAAAAAAGTAACACAGCCACAATCGCACATGTCTCATTATGACCTATACCTTCCATTTTTGAGCCAATTTGTTTTCCACATATTCTCAATGTAGCAATGGTTAGCATTGCTACCGATGCTGCAATTTCTCTACTATATGACACTTTTTTCTTTTCTTTTTCATACCATCCATTGCGTATTCTTTTTTTCACTAACCAAAAGCGTCCGAAATAGCACAATGCAATCAGTATTGTTCCCATTATTCCTATTATCAAATAATTATTGGGTTTCCTCATCATTCCAATAAAGCCCCATCCATCTACAAAAAAAATCATTCCCCAAATTTCTCCATGAACAAAGCTACAAAATACACTTCCATATTTTTTCTCTCCATCCTTGAACATAGAATCAGCAGGCAAATTTCTATTATTACGCAGACAGCAAATACCTTCCGTGAATTCAATATTTGTATGCCTAAAAAGATTACTGTTAATAAGAAAAATCCAATCTGATCATCCCATAATGTTGCCTCGTATTTCTTTTTTGTTTCTAAAAAGTCCTGTATTTTTTCCATTGTAATTACTCCTTATTTGTATCATTTGTCGTTATATCTTTTATTCCATCAATCACATATGTAATTGCATTTTCCAACATTTCTCCCGACGAATTTAAAAAATCCAGAAAAGTATCTTTTAGCCAATCTCTAAAACTTTTCCCATTAACCGTAATTACATCTGTAAAGAAATATATAAACAAACCCGCGAGCAGACCAAAAATAGCTCCTATGAGATTTCCTGCTATTGGGACAATGGATCCTACTATTGCTCCTGTTATAGCCATTGACGTTATATCCACAAATGCATCAACACTTGCATCTGATAATACCTCTGTTGTAGATGCTCCATTTTGCACATTATCATACGCATTCATGCCTACATCTAATGCTACTGCTGTTCCACCAACTACCTGCGAAACTTTTGATGCATTGTTAAGAACACCTTTATTACTTTCGTTTTATACCACGCATACAAACGCCAGATTTCTGAGCAATCCATAATGTTTAATTCATCAAGTTCTTTCTGCGAAAGTACCAGTTGTTTTGACGATACATAAGTATCTCCCAAACCGGAAATATAGGCATCATGTACTTCTGCAACTGTTGTGGTTCTTGAATATACCATTGTTCCGCATTTTATCGGATACGTTCCTGCCTGCTCCAGTTTCAATCCTACCCGGCAGTTTTCTGCTTCACGCACAGCTTTTCCCGGACCAACTTCTATTCCGAGCACTACTGTCACCAGTATTTCTCCATCATCATCCGAAAAATTACTCATGTAGACAGCATCACCTACCTGTATTTTTCCCTTCAGTTCACCTACAACCACAATATCATCTGTATTTCTAAGGCGAAATTTATCCTGTACTTTTAATACACACTTTCTTGCTGCCTCTTTGGAACTATTTTCCTCCGCATTATCTTTTTTGCTTAAAAAGATGTAACTTTTCCCTGAGTCCCATTGCGACCTGCTCCTTTTCGTTCTTCTAATTGTTCTGCTGTCTGTCTATGATATATTCCAGCATTTTTCTCGCATTAGCTTTTTTCATTTGAAGTTCAAACAGTCTTTCCTTTTTTCGTTAAAAACAGATATGCCACATTTCCCGGCATTGCACTAACCCCTGGTGATTTGCCCGATTGGGATATTTTTAGTTTTCTTTCTGCATAGTAAAATACTTCATTTTTTCTTCATAAATACTGCCGAATATGTAAAATGCTGACACAAAATGTTGCAAAACCAAGCTGAACCATACAGCAGCAAAAAAGAAACAGAAATAGTGACGCAACTTCTATTGAAAATAACAGAATCACCCATTCCAAAACGCTAATTATATAAAACAGAATTCCAAATATCCATATTATTTTTTTATCCCCTACATAGATAAATGCTTCTGCTTTATTATTTTTCTGCTCTTTCTTACATTCAAGCATAAACTTTAAATCAAAAATTCCTATCACAAAAGCTATAATTATTAATATAATTAAAATATATTTCATGCTATCACCTCATCTAAAATAATTCTATAAAATCCGCCAGTATTAAATATAATGCATACCATATTCCAAAAGCTAAAACTGAAAAACAACTAAAATACAGTAGAATTTTTTCTCTTTTCTCTTCTGCATTTTTTGCCATATCAAATATTCCAATTCCAGCAGCCCAAAACAGAACTCCCAAAAGAAACTTTAACCAATAAATGCATATTATTTCTCTATTTAATGGCATCAATAAATAAAAAACAACTCCAATAATATCAACTACCTGTACACCTATCGCATACATCAACCCCATAATCGAAATTTCTCCATAAGAATGCCACAACCAGGTAAATACATATAAGAATCGATTATCTATCCAAATTTTTCTTCTGCCTGACGGTTTTTCTGAAAACCTAACTATAAACCACATCCAGACAGAAAACATAATACATTTTATGAATAAGTGCATTTTCTTTATCACCTCGTCTGTAAAAACTCTACTACCTTATTCCTTTTTTCTAAGAAGAATCGATATTCTGTTCCATTTCTTTTAACTATGTTTATCTGATTTGTAAAAATACCAAACAACTTTTCCTCTTCTAATTCTCTCCTCCCGTATCCGTAATAATATATATCACCTTTGATCCAAATAATTTCTTCATTTCTTCTTCAAAATTTAAATATACGGTTTTAGCTATATATACCTCTCCGGTAAAATTCATTAAAAACTTGTCCATATTATTTTTATAAATGAAACCATATTTAGAACAATTCTTGTATAATTGATGTTCAACCTTCAGTGTATTTAGTTCTTTTCTATCTTTAACCAATAATCCCGCATCAATTTCTTCAAAAAAAAGAGTGTTATCCACGGACAATGAACGAATTTGCCATTTTTATATATATTTACTCTTAAATTTCGTCGATAAAGATAGGTATTGGATATTATAACTGACTTCACTTCAGATAAATCTTTCTTTCGTCTTTTAAAATTATGATAATAAACTATTTTCTCATCCTGAATGTAATATCCATCTATGAAGAACCCGATTCCATAAACTAATAAGAACGCAATCCCTACGTATTCAAGCAGGACAAGAATTGACACAATTCCATATCTGTCACCAGTAAGTTTTAATATAACAATTATTCCTAAAATTAGACCACAATATATTGCCAGCCCTCTCATTACATTGTGATATACTACTGAAATATAATATTTTTGTTTATTCATCATCTGTTTTCACCAGCTCTAATCCAATTCCAATATCTCTTTCACATTTTTACATCTTGCCATTATTTCCTGTGTTATATCATCATTCATTGCATATGAAAATAAATACTCCTTCTTTCTATCAAAAACATCTGTAAATGTGCCATAATCTCTGCGTAACTTTTCAGGTGTCTTTCCAAAAAAATAGTCCTATGAGGGCAATTATCTCCAGTCATTATGTATCCTATCTTTGAATATTCTATTTTTTCACTAACAAATGCTGTCCCTTTATATCCCATTACCAGCATATAATCCCTGTTAAAAATGATATAAAAGGATTTATCATATGTTCTTTTTATCACCAGAAGTGCCGGATAATATAATAATGCCAAAAGCCACATCACAATCATTACAACTTTACTTGCAAAAAAAACATAAAATAAAACTCCAAGTAAAACAAGTGCTGCTCCTACTGAAATTGCGATTGTTCTGCATGTCCGTTCATTTCTCTTAGTACTTTTCATATAATGAATTTTCTTTCCAGTCACTTTTGCATCTGATTTCACTTCCTCATCATTCTTTTTTTCCATAGTTTTTCAGTAACTGATCAATATTAAAAAATGCCGTCTCTAATACTTCTTCACCATCTACATATAATCTTGCTTTATTCGCTTTCTTATGGTCTTTTTCAAAATAAAATTTATTGCCGTATCCCCGTTTTAATAATGTAGAATATGTTACCGTTCCATTCTGGTATATACAAATTTTCTCACTGTAAAACAATTTTTCAAATGCAATCAATATTACCTTCCCTACAATTCCGGCTTTCCATGCATTTAAGACAGCCGGATGTATATTTCCTGTCATAACACACAATATTGCCTGTAGTAAATATATATCAAAGACCGTGCTTATCGTTAAAGTTAATACTACACCACGACCATTTGTTAATATACTTTGGGCAAATTTGTTTTTTATTACTTCTGTTTTCAGATGTATCAAAATTCTTTTTATATTGCACCCTACATTAATTATTAAAATACCAATAATGACTATTCTGCACAGACATTTGCCCCACACCAATTTTTCCGAATTATCAAATAGTTTCCAAAGATTAAATATATCATCTTTCCATGCCCACAAACCTATCATGATACTAAACAAAGCGCATATACTTAGTAGCCTTACATATATTAATGCCCAACCACCTACTACTCCCCCGCCTTGGTTAAAATTTGTTCTGACTCCAAATAAATTTGCAAAACACTCTCTAAATAATATTCGGATTCCATATGTAAATAGCAAAATAAAAAATAATGTATATATGTATATCATCTTTTCCATTCCTTAACTTTAAAATGAACTATACTCCTGTTCCACATGCAATTTTATATACTCTGTCATTTTCATCAAAATAGAATGATGTTGAATAAATACCATTTTGAACCGCATATTCATTTTCTTCTTCATTACTTAAAGTTTTCTTTAATCCATATGTCAGCATAACTTCTTTTTTTTTTTGATGAGCCTACCCCAATTTGTAAAATTCCAAATCGAATACCAGGATCCGTAATTCTAACACTTTCCGGATAATTTCCAATAAAGGTATATTCTATATCTTCAAATTTAATATCCTCGCAATTTCCATATAGTTTTTCCCTGCTAACAGGGTCACCTTGTTTTTCTAAAATTTCCTGTTTGCTTTGACGAAAAAAACAATTAAAATCATGTAATCCATATGTACCGTATTTCATTTTAAGAAATATAACTAATATTATAAAAATAAGAATAATAATACCTATAACTACCTTTGCTCTTCTTTTACTCTTTACCATCTTTTTTCCCCCATTCTATAAAAGTAATGTTTTAATTACTATTTTCATTTCTGGATTTATAAAAGTCTGGTCTCACAATTATATCTACTTTTACAAATGCACTTATAAATGCTGCAACCATCATTACAATCATAATACAACACCAAAAAAATACTGAACTTTTTTGTTTTCCTAATGCATTGAATAATACTGCTCCTCTGCGTCCAAAAAATCGTCTTCCTATCACACACAAACACGTTAATAAAAATAAACTCATTGTTTCTATAATTTTAACGTACTTCTTATATTTTTATTTTTAATTACTATTTTTCCAGTTGTTAATAATGCCCCCAAATTCCCAATATTATAGAAATCACATAACTTATAATACAAATTGCTGTGCTTTTTTCAGGCGGCAAATTTCCCTGCACCATTATTTGTATCGTAAGTCCCAGTGAAACAAATAAGCATATATGTGCATTATATTTTCTATAATCATATTCTTTTCTTATAAATGAAACTACTGCCCCCAAAATAATAAAAGCTATTGCACACACTGCTATACATGCTGTAAAGCCCATATTGGCTCCACGATAATAACTCTCATATGCTCCACCTAAACAGAACAAAACATATGAAAAAATTCCTGCTCCTGTTTGTTTTAAAATTGCTTTGCCCCTTTTCACCATAGCCTCATCTCCATATTGAAATCTGCAACTGACCAAGTCACCTTTTAACATCATCTGGTAAACAATTCCATATGTTCTTTCTGTTTTTCTGATAAAGCATGCTCTTCATCCATTATACATATCTCCATATATTTCAAGTCTCCCTTTATATAAAACATAATGTACACCTGATAATCTTCATCCTGCCCTTTTTCTACCGAAGAGAAATAATAAATTATATAAGATGGTTTCTCCGTATTTCCTGCAGTCACATCTCCCCACAGGAATCCTACTCCATCCTGGATTCCCTCTAATATCTGACTGAATGAATTTGCTGACTTTAACTTTTTTAAATCCTCTTCATCCAGGAAAGTTATCAAACTGCTTTCATCAACATTGGACAATTCAATTCCATAAATCATATAGGTGTTTTCCTTTGATTGTATCAGAAATTCATTATCCGTTTTGTAACGCTCAGACTCTTCACTATTCATATATTCCTTCGGTATGCTTGCAGCAACCTGTGACAAATGTATATAATAATACTTTACATAATGTTTACTTATTAAAGTATATATTAAAATAATTGTCCAAAAATTGCTATTTCTATTGAAAAACAACGAAATCTTTTCATGAGTTGCTCTTTCCTGTTTTTTATTCTAAGCATCCCTGTTCTTCTCCTTTGACTTCATTCTGCACTATACCCCCTTCCACATGCAATTTTATATACTCTGTCATTTTCATCAAAATAGAATGACGTTGAATAAAGACCATTTTGAACTGCATATTCATTTTCTTCTTCATTACTTAAAGTTTTCTTTACTCCATATGCCAGCATAACTTCTTTTTTTTGATGAGCCTACCCCAATTTGCAGTATTCCAAATCGAATACCAGGATCCGTAATTCTAACACTTTCCATATAATTTCCAATAAAGGTATATTCTATATCTTCAAATTTAATATCCTCGCAATTTCCATATAGTTTTTCCCTGTTAACAGGCTCCCCATCTTTTCTAAAATTTCCTGTTTGCTTTGACGGAAAAAACAATTAAAATCGTGTAATCCATATGTACCGTATTTCATTTTAAGAAATATAACTAATACTATAAAAATAAGAACAATAATACCTATAACTACCATCTTCCTTTTCCCCTTTCTTCTATTCATCACATTTTCCATCTAATTTACCCTCCTTATATCTAAGCTTTCCCATCGGTTCAAAAAACCATCTATTTTCTACCGATATTTTTATATAACTTTTCTGTATATTGGATAATCGATCTTCATATTCACCATATTTACTAAATGGTCTCGTCCATGTTGGACCAAATGCCACATTTCCGTCATATGCATAAACATCACCACTCACTATCTTAGATAATCCTGAAGCAATATTAGAACCTGCTATAAAGTATGTACTCAAATTTCCTGAATTGCAACCATATATATTCAAGGTTTCTATCTCTTTATATGATAAATCTGATATTCCTTTAATAGCTTTACCTGATTTATTTTTTCCCGAAATACTTAAAGCTTCTGTCTCTGTATTATCTATAAAAATAAATGTTGTTTCATTTGAATGAGTATATATTTCTACATCCTCAATATTTGCAATTCCATCTGGTGTCATTCCCATATGATTCCAACCATCTACGAAATCATTTGCATTTGCAATTGGTATCATTACGACATTTTTGCCTTCACTCTCTAACTGCTCTTTTTTCCAATTTGCCTGATCTGTAAAATCAGAATTCTCTCCAGTTGTATAAAAAATGTACGATACCGTCTCATCACATTTTAACATATCCATCAATGCCTTTATCACACCTGCATTCGGGTCCATACCATTCAAATCAACCAAATCCAACGGTCTGTTCCAGCAATAGCTATAATGGTTCATTGTATATGGTGCAGCAATATGCCCCTTTATAAAGTCTTCGCTGATAAATCTGCCAACTCCGGCATCATATCGTCTTGCCTGTGCAAAGTATAGTGCACCAACGCTGTCCATCTGATAACCGGTAAATCCGAAGCTTTGTAAAGAATCTTTAAAGATATCTTTTGCAGTCCGAATATCATTACCAAATTCGTCAAATCCATAGACTTCCTCACTTCTTCCCCTTCATCTGCAAGACGCATCGGACTTCCCAAATCATCCTGGAAATAGAAATGGTCTCTTCCATTCTCTTCCATTCCTGCGACATTACCATCCCAGAAATAAGTCTGATCTAATCCATTTCCGGTTTTCTGTAAGAGGTTATGATACTGACGGGTAAGATCGAGTGTATAGCGGATGGTCTGAGTTACATCTGCATTTCCTGATGCAATAGTTTGACCCACACGATGCCCCAGACCATTGTACTGATAGTATGCCTTCGTGATTTCTCCGGCTGTCCGGTCAACAGAACTGCTCATCCGGTTCGCCGCATCAAATCCGTATGCTTTTAAAACCTCTTCTCCGCTTGTTACGGATAACAGGTTTCCTCTGTGGTCATAATTATAATTCCTGGTTCCGCTTGCATTTATTTCCTGCGTCAACTGATTCTTTGTATTGTAATGATAGGTTGTTACAAGTTCCCCTGCTGTCTGGTACTCTGTCCTGGTATTTCTGTTTCCAAAGGCATCATATCCATAGGTACGAAGGGTCTTTCCGTTACATGCTACACTGGTCAGTCGATTTAATGCATCATAATCATAGGAAAAGTTTCCACTGTCTTCCGGCAGTCCCGGTCTCTCTTTTTTCAGCCAAGACCTTATTTCCCATAACATCATAATCATAGTGATAACGTTCTGTAAAGTCTGCTCCGGTATGTAAAATCTCTTTGATTTTTCCTGCCCCATTGTAGCTATAGTCTGTACGATTTCCTCCCGGAAATTGCTTTCCAGTCAGTCTTCCAGCTTCATCGTAGCTATAGAGAATTGTTTTCTCCTGTGCATCATCTGAAAGAAGTTTTAACGCCGACAACTGCATGGCTTCGTTATATTCGTATGCCGCCCTTCTTCCATCCGGATAACAAATTGCCGTTCTCTCACCCATACTGCCCCATTCATAACCTACGGTTTTTCCATATGGGTCTGTAACAGAAGCAATGTGTCCTGCCTCATCCATGGCAATCTTAGTTGTGCCAAGCCAATCTCTTACTTCTTCTAACTGGCGGATTGCATTATAAGTCAAAGATACTGTTCGTCCATCTGCATAACAGATTTCCTCTACCTGTCCATCTTTTCCGTAGTGGAAGGATGTCTCATAACCATCTTTATCTATCTTTGCTTTCATTCTTCCAGCCGGATCATAGGTATAGCACTCCACATCTCCCAGCGGGTCTGTCACTGCTGTGACATGTCCTTCCTTATCCCAGGTATATACCGTGTTCTGTGGTTCTTCCCCCTCTGCTCCGGTGCAACTGCTCTGTGTCAGATGTCCCATTGCATCATACTGGTAGAAAGTCTCATTTCCCATGGCATCCGTAACTTTTGCAAGATTACCGTTTGGAGTGTATTCATAGCAGGTCTGATTTCCATTTTCATTTTCTGCCTTTATTACTCGTCCCAATGCATCATATGTAAAATAGGATATACCTCCTGCCGGATTTTGAACAAATATCATACGATCAAGGCTGTCATAGTTATAACGATAACTTTCTCCTGCCGTAGTAGTACGCTCTGTAAGATTTCCCTTTGCATCATAGCCATAATGCTCTCCGGCACCATCCGGGTAACGTACACTTTTAATCTGCCACCTTTTTCATATTCATAAACAGTACTGCTTCCATTTGGATAACAGATGCGTTCTGCTTTTCCAAGTTCGTTATAGAACACACTTGTAGTTGCCCCAGCTGGATTAGTGACGCTGGTTCGCCTTCCCAAATCGTCATAAGTGTAGCTTGTTACCTGACCGGCTGCATTGGTTTCTTTGATAAGATTTCCCTCTCTGTCATATTCATATGCAGTCCTTGCGCCGTCTGCCTCTAAAACCTCTGTCAGGCGGTTTACGTCATCATAACAATAACGGGTTGTATTTCCCGCAGGATCTGTCATTTCTGTCCGGTTTCCTGCTGCATCATAAGCATACGTCACCACTCCGCCCATCGGAAGTGTCTGTTTTACAAGCCGGTTATTGCTGTCATAGATATATTCCTGTCTGCCCTGATCCGGAGCTGTAACACTACTGATATTCCACATCTTATCATAGGTAAAATGTACTGTCTGTCCTTCTTTGTCTGTATATGTCTCTACTTTTCCAAGTGGATTATAAGTAAATCCTGCTTCATTTCCATCAAAATCCCGGATTGCCATAATCTTTCCACCCGGATTATAGGTATATGCCCTCTGATTTCCCAGAGCATCTGTTACTGCTGTGATACGGTTTGCCGCATCATAAGCATAACGTGTCACGTTGCTGTTGACATCTACTGTTTCTGTCACCCGGTTTAATGCATCATAGCCATAAGTCGTTACACTTCCGCTGACATCCTTTAACTTTACAATGTTTCCTCTTTCATCGTAACTGATTTCTAAGAAGCTGCCATCCGCATAAGTAACTGCCTGTGGTCTTCCTGCTTCATCATTTTTGACTGCAACTCTGTTTCCATACAGGTTTTCCGTCCCTGTCAGATTTCCTTTTGCATCATAATGATTTTTCAGACGTTCTTTTCCATTGATACTTACACTAAGCAAATGGCAGTCTGCATCATAAGTATAATTTACTCTGCGCTTCATGGCATCTACTGTCTGGGTAAGATTGCCACGGTTATCATATGCCATCCTGGTGGTTCTTCCTAACCGGTCAGTTTTACTGATACACTGATTTTTATCATTATAAAGATATTTCTCTTTTGTGCCATCTTCATAAATTGTCTCTATGTTCCGGTAACGATCATCATGCACATGGATAATTTTGCTTCCATTTCGTTCTGTCAATGTCACACGACGATTTTTATCATCATAGGCAAAAGTCATTGTTCCACCATCTGGGAATTCCTGATGAATGATTCGGAATCTTCTGTCATAGAGATTCTTAACAGATGTAACCTGACGGGCATTTTCCACCTCAGTAATTCTCCCGTTCTCTCCATAGCGATATGCATACTCTGCCCCTGATGCCGTTATCACTTTTTTCAGTTCTTTTCCCTGATACTGCAGCAAAACAGTTCTTCCGGTGTGGTCAGTTACTTTTTCAAGCTGTTCCTCTTTATTATAATTATATGTCAGACTGCTGCCATTGTCTGCTTCTGCTTTTTCCAGTTTTCCATCCTCAAGATAGGAAAAAGAAATGCCCCTTCCGTTCATATTTTCTTTTCGAAGCATCTTTCCTTCCCGGTCAAAAGATATTCTCTCCTGCCCCGGATGTATAAGGATATATCCCTCTTCTGTTTCTTTCAGGAATTCCAATGCAGTATTTCTTCCAACATACTCTCCCTGCTCATTTTTATCATAGTAATTTATCTGTCCATCCGCAAGACGCGCTCCGACGGTTCCGTTTTTTCTTTTTCCAATGAAATCTGGTAATTATGTAAAAGCAATTTCCCAGAACTCCCCTCCGGCTGTCTTTTGAATTATAATAGCGATGAAAAGAAAGCGGTATCTCTCCGCCTATCTTTAAATCTTCATGTTCATAAATGAAATTTCCTGTGCTTAAATTAACCGGATCTTCGCTGTTCATACAACCTTCTGCATCCGTTCCAAGCATCTTTTCCTCTATGGTCTTCTCTACCGTTGCTTTGGAATTTCGAATATCCTCTACGTCTGCCTCTAAGACGCCTTTCATCCTGCTCATATCCATATTTCCGCCATTTGGATTTATCGTATCCGCAAGATCATTTATCAATTTTATGATATTGTTGCCACAGGAAATCTGCTGACTTACTATACTGATATATTTTGTATCAACTGCCTGTACATCCGTGAAAATAGTCTCTATCTGCTGTGTTGTCGTATCATTTTTATCTAATATTTTCTTATGATATGCATCTACATCATTCACATAATTTTGAATGTCAAGTTTTCCAAACCATCCCTGTACCGTTAATCCAATATCTCCAAAAAAATCGGTTATCGTATCCCAGGTCGTTGTTGATGTTACATCTTTTACATATTGTAATAGCTTCTGCTTCGCTTCATCTGAAAAATCTCTTAACATTTCTTCTTTCCCCCATGTACGCTTATTCACTTACTGTTGCTGTTGCATTGCTTTCTTTGGTATCTAATGATTCTTTTCGATTCGTCATATAAGAAATTGTCTGTGCCAGTAATGTCACATATGCATCCTGCATCCGCTGAAACATATTTCCCATTTCTTCTATCTGTATAATCGTGCTTCCCCGCACTCTCCAATATCTACTGCCGTATAGGTCTTATCTGCCCATGTATCATGCAAAGTCTGTAATTCACTTATTTTATTTCCCAAAGCTTCTGTATTCGTTACTGTTGCTGCCATGATAAATCCCCCTTAAAATAAATACTGATCCTTCTCATCTATTTCTGCAAGAAAATTATTGCAGGTATCTTTTGCCGTTTTTCCAAGTTCACTTATAATCCCTTTTAAACTGGAAGCATATTCTATAAAGGCATCTAATGCGTCCGCTGTATCACCCTCCTGAATTGCCTCTTCTCTGATTCCTGCTAATATTGTCAAATAGCTGTCTACGCCTTCCTGTAAATCCTGACTGCGGGTTTCAAAAAGACTTGCCATTCCATTTATATAATCATCATCAATTTTTAATTCTATTCCTGCCATTCTGCTTCTCCTCTGTATCCTCTATATCCCTATTTTCCTTTTCTTGTTGTTCCTGCTCTTGTAGTATTTGTATTCATTGTTCTTGCTACTTCCGCTCTCGCTGCCTCTTCAGCTTCCAGTCTTGCAATAGTACTATTCATTTCGTGAATTGTATTACTACAAGCTGCAATCTTGTTCTGACATTCCACTATTTTATTTGCTATATTTGATATTTCCACATCAACCCGCACTTTTGCATTATCCAGACCACCATATACATTCTGATATTGCTGCCCGGTGAATATATCTGACATTCCAGCATAAAAACCGGCTACTATCTTACTGTTAATTTTGTTCAGCGACTCTGTTTCCGCCAATTTTGTATTGCTCGCTGTCTTGCTGTCAGACAACCTCGCCTGCAACACTCCCAGCTTTGTTTTTGTTTCCTGCAATTCACTTATTTGTTGCTGATATCCACGTATCTCACTCTCATATTGTGCGATTAATGTCTGATTCCGTACAATTTCATTACTACACTGTGATTTCGTCATTTGCATCTTCCTTTCCCACTCTATCCAATTTTTATGCCTTCTATTACACTTCTAAAAACAGGATGCCACTGTGGTATCTCTTCATATCTGCAAACACCACTTAATAAATGAATCTCCTCTTCTGTTCTCCAAATTGCTAAAATCGTATAAATGTCATCTTCCTGTGCATATGATGTATACTGAATTACATATATTTCCTGTCCATCTATATTCTTTCTATAAGTGCCTATATTCTTATATCCCGGAACGGTTCTGGTATAGAGATAATTTAAAGCTTTTACCAGTTCTATATTGCTTTCTTTCTGCTCCTTTAACTCCTGTGAAAATGTGCTGATGATAACATGCTTGTCTCTTACTATGTACATCTTATCCGGCAGTTTTTTCCCCATTCCATATAGTTTTTCTCTTTTCCCCTACAGTAGCCTCTTCAAACCCTTCCGGTAATTGAATCTCTGCTTTTTTCTTCCCATATCTTCATCTTCTGTGCTCCCTTCTGTATTTATAGGTTGTTCCAGTTTTCAATAGATAAGTTATAATCCTCATCTGGGAATTTTATATTTTCCAGTTCCTTTCCTGTTTCCATATCAGTTACGATAATCTGTAATGACCAATCTTCGCTCCCATTCAGCACCTGATATATTTCTGAATCATATGTTAATGTCATAAGTAAACCCGAATGTATCGTTGCGACATTTTGATTGTTTAATATTTCTTTCGATACATGCATATAAAGTATTTTGTAATCCTCACTTATTTCAAAACAATATAATTCTTCATCCTGACTTTGTTCGATTACTCTTTTAATATCATTTTCTGTTAATTCAAGCCATTTTTTCCGCTGTTGTTCTGTTACCTCTGCAACCAGTCCTTCTTCCTTACTCTCATATCCATATTGACAATATCCCGATTCCCTCATCCCAACAATGTATGTTCTTTTATCTGTAAAAATAGTTGGAATAATATACTTTTCTAATCCGCTATTATCATAATCTTTATAATAATTCTTTGTTAAATCATAATCTTCGTTTATTTTTTTTATTTCTACTCCAAACGGATTCTCATCTGCACTTAATACTACTGTCTCCGGTTCTTCCCCTATCTGTGATTTCTCCGGCATCGTCTGCATCTTTTTATATACTATCAGTGTAGCTATAATTCCTATGATAAATAATGCCACTACTATAATTCCTGTTATACTTTTCTTTTTCATTTTATTTTCTCCACTTCTCTATATAAGTGCAAACATCATCATTACCAAAACTACGCATATAAGTGCTTCTCCCACAGCCTTAAGTACCACAGTCACACCCTCCATAAATTCGTTAACCATTTCCCAATCAGGCATCCACGACTCATTATATGATGATTCATAAGAATAAGTAACTTCTTCTACCGGTATATCTACCGCTTCCCATTCCGGCATATCTGTGTTATTGGATTTTTCAATTTCAATGGATGATGCCACTTTTAAGCTATCATTAAGTGCCGTTTCCACTTCATACTTTACACTTGTATTTTCTAATGATACCCCCTGCTCTAAAGATACTTCTGTATTTCCTGTTGTAATAGTCTCTCCTAATATAATTTTGCCACCCGGCTCTATCGATATATTCCCTGACTCGCTATATTTGTCATTTAAAATTCTATTTGACACCTTAAAAGATTGTAAAACTATTTTCTGCTGTTCAATTGTTAACCCAACTATTGACTGGTTTTCAAAATTTGTTGTTCCTTTCACACTGACACAATAGGTTGCAGTCATATCTACCCCTAATGGAACTGTAACCTCATATAGTCCTGCCTCTAATTCTACCTCCGGAATAATTGATAGTACCCATGCAGCAGCACGATTTATATACTCCAATTGTTCCTTTTCTGAAAGCGCTTCAAATTCATCATACGTCAGATTTAATCTTGAAACAGAAATAATATACTCTTCTGCTTCTTCTGCCTTTCCATCTTTAATTAAATTTCTTACAACACTCTGCTGCATTTGGTCTAATCGTTCCCTGTCAGCCTCCAGTGTTGTTCTTAATTTTTCTATATCAAGATTTCCACCATTCGGATTAATATTATCTGCTAAGTCTGTAAAATATGTAATTATTGCATTTCCTGCCGTTACCAGTCCGGCAACTGTTCCGATATATCTGGTATCAACTTGCTGTACATCTGAAAAAATTTGCTCAATCTCTTCTTTTGTTGTAGAATGCTTGCTTATAATATTCTGATAATATCCTTCCATATTATCCAAATAGTCTGAAATACCAAGTTTGCTCAACCAGTCCTGTCCTGCCTGATTAAACTCTCCTTTTCCATTCTCAATTGTTTCCCATACACCGGAAGCAATAACATCATCAACATATTGCATTAACAGTTCTTTTGCCCCTGGTGAAAAATCTCTCATCATATTTTTCTCTCCCGTTCAATTTCATTTTTTACAAGTTGTCCCATGTTTCAATTGATAAGTTATAATCCTCATCTGGGAATTTTATATTTTCCAATTCCTTTCCTGTTTCCATATCAGTTACGATAATCTGTAATGACCAGTCTTTGTTTCCATTCAATACATGATATATTTCTGAATCATATGTCAAAGTCATAAGTGAGCTCATCTTTGCCGTAAAGGTACTTTGACTGTTTAATATTTCTTTTGATACATCCAGATAAAGTATTTTGTAATCATCACTAATTCTAAAATGATATAACTCTTCATCCTGACTTTGCTCTATTACCCTTTTCATATCTTTTTCCGTCAATTCCAACCAATTTTTTCGCTGCTGTTCTGTTATTTCTGCAACCAGTCCCTCTTCTTTGCTTTCATATCCATATTGGCAATATACGGATTCTCTCATCTCGGCATATACGTCCTTTTATCTGTAAAAATAACTGGAATGATATACTTTTGTAGTCCTGTATTGTCATAATCTTTATAATAATTTCTTGTCAAATCATAGTCTTCATTTATCTTTTTTATCTCTATTCCGAACGGATTCTCATCTGCACTTAATACTACTGTCTCCGGTTCTTCCCCGACCTGTGATTTTTCCGGCACCATCTGCATCTTTTTATATACTATCAGTGCAGCCACTATTCCAATTGCAAACAATGCTATAATGATTATCCCCACTACATTTTTCTTTTTCATTATTATGTATCTTCACTTTCCTATCTTTTGTATAAAATAATTACCATTTTACATATTGTCCCAATTTTCAATAGATATATGATATCCCTCTTCCGGGAAATTTATATTCATTAATTCACCACCTGTTTCTAAATCTTTTCCAACAATGTGTATTGCCCAATCTGTTTTTCCATTCAGTACCTGATATATTTCCGAATCATATATCAATGACATAACGAGTGCTGTATGTGTTGTTGTTTTTCCATTTAGTATTTCTTTTGAAATTTCCAATTGAAGTTCTTCATAGTTACGAGTAAATTTAAAACTATAAAAACCTTCTTCACCTTGTCCTATAATTCTATTGATATCATTTACTGTATAATTAAGCCAATCTTCTTTCTGCTGCTCTGTCATTTCTGCTATTATATTATCTTCCTCATCTATATAACCATATTGACAATATCCTGATTCCCTTAACTCGGCAATATATGTCCTTTCATCTATTGCAATATTAGGTATAACAAATTTCTCCAATCCATTATTATCATAATTTTTATAATAATTTTTTGTCAGATCATAATTTTCATTTATCTTTTTATCTCTACTCGAACGGATTCTCATCCGCACTTAATACTACTGTCTCCGGTTCTTCCCCGACCTCTGGCTGTTCCAATGCTGTCTGTTCTCTTTTATACTGCATCAGTGCTGCAGCTATTCCGATTACAAATAATGCTATAATGATTATCCCTACTATTTTTTCTTTTTCATTCTTCTTTTCCTTCTAAAGTATATAATTGTTATATTTTAATTCTTTCGCCTATCTTTAATGAACTAAGATTATTCTGTTACTGCATTTTATTCATCCCACATTTCTGCTGACAAATTCCATTCTTCCTTCGGAAAATTGATATTAGAAAGTTCTCGTCCCGTTTCAAAATCTTTTGTCACTATATTAACTGACCAATTATCATTTCCATTAAGTATCTGATATATTTCAATTTCCTCCAGCAAACGCATTATATTATCCATAACTTTCGTAGCATGTGCATTAATTGATACATCAGCTTCAATCATCGTATAATTCTCTGATACAGAAAATTTATACAAATCTTCTCCATCAGCCGATAATACTGTTTTATGAATAACCGCCTCTGTATTGCCAATCCAATCTTCTTTCTGCTGTTCCGTCATTTCTGCTATTATATTATCTTCCTCATCTATATAACCATATTTACAATATCCCGATTCCCTTAATGCTATAATGTATGACCTTTCATCTGTAGTGATATTAGGTATAACAAATTTCTCCAATCCCTTATTATCATAATTTTTATAATAATTTTTTGTCAGGTCATAATTTTCATTTATCTTTTTATCTCTACTCGAACGGATTCTCATCCGCACTTAATACTACTGTCTCCGGTTCTTCCCCAACCTCTGGCTGTTCCAATGCTGTCTGTTCTCTTTTATACTGCATCAGTGCTGCAGCTATTCCGATTACAAATAATGCTATAATGATTATTCCTACTATGTTTTTCTTTTTCATTTTTCTTTTCCTTCTATATTTTCAAAATATATGTTCCTTATCATTCGTTTGTTTTTACTTTTTCCCACATATCTGGTGATAGACGAAATTTTTCTTTTGAAATTGAATATTCATCATCTCTTTCTGTGTTTCCATATCATTTACCATAATATGAATCGACCACTTCTCATTGCCATTAAAAATCTGATATAGTTCAGAATCATAAATTAATACTATAAGTGCTTCTCCCACTTCATCAATCAATGCACTTTGGTCAATATCCAACTTGATAACTGTATAATCATCTTCAACTGTAAATTTATATAACTCTTCGCTTTCCAGTGAATTCAGCTCTTCATCGATTTCATCTATGGCTCTGTCGATCCATTCTTCTTTTTGCTTTTGAGTCATCTCAATATATACTACTTGCTCTTCTTCATCTAGCCAGGCATACTTGCAATATCCTGATTCCCGCAATTCTACGATATATTCTCTTTCATCTGTAAAAATCCCTTTTATTTTAAATTCTTCCAATCCTGTATCATCGTAATTTTTATAATAATCCCTTGTCAGGTCATAATTTTCATTTATCTTTTTTATCTCTACTCCGAACGGATTCTCATCCATACTTAATACTATTGTCTCCGGTTCTTTCCCAGGCCTCTGGCTGTTCCAATGCTGTCTGTTCTCTTTTATACTGCATCAGCGCTACAGCTATTCCGATTACAAATAATGCTATAACAATTAACCCTGCCACATTCCTTTTCTTCATGTTTAAGCTCCTCTTTTATCAGGAGAACTGCCTGTTTTTTACAGGCAATCCTCCCAACTTATTTTTGCAATTATCCTCTAACTGCTGCTGCACCCTGTGCATCATCATCCTGTCTGTTCTGCATGTAACTCTGGATGAAATCAGAAATGCTCTGGATAGCATCTCTTGCATTTTCAAGTGCCGGTTTGTACTCATCTTCGAATCTTTCGATAAATGCATCTGCTGTCTGGTTAGTCCAGCCACCCTGTAATTCCCCATTCATCTTTACCAAAGCCTGAATTACCTCATCCAGTGCTTCTGCCTGATTCGCATAAACACTAACTCCTGATGTAAGTACCTCATAATCCACTTTGTTTACTGCCATTTTTCTTTTCCTCCTTAAATTTTTTATGGTTAACTGCTTTGCAGTATCCATCAACTTAGTTTTACGGTTTTTAATTTTGTCAGCTCATTCTCACAAATATAGAATGCATCACATGGTTCAATTGGTTTTGCGTATTTCTTTGCCACACTGATTGAAATATCACACATTTTAATATTCGCTGCATCTTCAAATATAAGATATCTTCGATTATCTTTCACTACTTTTAACAGCTCCGGTGCATTAAATGCAATATTGGCATTTTCTACATTTGTCATCAAAATAAATATTTTCATGGTGCGGTATTTTCCTAACCAGCTTCTGATAGCGGCAATTTCCTGCTTATTTCCGCTTATATCTGCAATGGCATCTGCACTCTCAATGATAAGTACAATCCATGGCTCATCCTCCAGTACATCAAGTTGTCCTTCCGAGAACTGCTCATAGCGCATCTGTACTCTCTGATCAATCTCATCAATTACTGTCTGCAATGTTTCTGATGTATTCACATACAGTGCCGTCTTAGGGTGAAACTCATACTCACCCCATTTACGTGTCATATCATCTAAGATATATAATTCTGCCTCGCCAAAGCCATTTTGTAATACAGACTCTATAAAATATTTTGCAAAAATGTCCTTGCCCTTTTCTTTTTTACCGGAAAGGGTCAACATTCCACCGGAAGTAAAATCGATTGCATCCGGTAATACCGTGTTATAATCCAACCCCAGTACCACACTGCCCTGCTTCTGATAGGATGGATATACCTTCTGTATATATTCGGCATTCAGTTCCTTTGGTATCTCCGGAATCACCCGTGCCTTCTGACCGGCATATTTTCCATTCTGCATTTCTACAAATTTCCGGATTTCCTGTACTCGTTCAAATTCTTTCTCTCCTTCAAAGGATAAGTACATCTGACATTCAAATATATTTTTATTTATCTGAACCAGACTGCGTCCCGGTATATCCGGAAGCTTCATTCTGCAGCCCTCAAACATCATTCCATATTCGGATGTCTCATTACAGAACAGCGTAATTCTTCCTTCAAAGTTATTTAAATAGCGATATCCTATGCCCGAAGTCTGTGCGTTTGCAACAACAAATGAAATTCCTACTGCAATACCATCTCTGCACAACGGAAGCAGATAATCCTGATCCTGAAGATACATTTCCTTTAAAGCGGTCAGATTATCTATGAAAACAATAATCTGCGGTAAATCTGTTTTTCCCGTTTCCTTATATGCAACAAAGGAGCTGACTCCTGCCTCTGCAAATCTCTCTTTTCTGTTCTTTACTTCTGTATTTAACAACTTAAAAAGATTTTTTAGCTTCTCATCATCGGAAACACATACCACACCACCGCAATGATTTAATTCTGCAAAATTCTTAAGAATCATCGAGCCAAAATCAATCATATACATATTTACTTCTGATGGTGCGTAATTATCTGCTATACTTCGAATAATGGTCTGCAATACATTGGTCTTTCCACATTGTGCTGAACCGATAATCATATAATTCTGTGATGTAACATTCAGATTCAACGCCTCCTGCAACTGTCTGTCCGGGTCGTCCAGCAAACCGACTGTCGCATAAATTTCCTCGGTATCTCTTCTTGCAGAATCTGTATAATACAGAATTTCCGGCAATGGCGGCATACAGATATCCGGCAGCTTTGTAATATGTTCTTTTTTACAATAAGCGGCAATATATTCTACAATTGCTTCTAACTGATTCTTATTATGTGCATCCTTCCGTTTCTCTTTTTTCTTCTGATATACCACTTTACGCATTCCGGCAAAATTAAGCTGACTGATTTGAAACTCTTTGCTTCCCTCTGTATCTTCCATCGTAGCCGGTGCCCCGCTATAGGCAGATTGAAACAATTCAAAAATTTCATTGTTTCCAACCTGAAGATATGCCCGTCCTGGCTCCTTAATCTCTGCTGCCAGCGGTGTCTTTAAAACCTCATTACTATCTTCTTTCGACTGCACTTTCAGGCACAGCTTGAATTTAGAGTTTGACCAAATCTGTCCGTCCACTACTCCACTCGGTTTCTGTGTTGCAAGAATCAGATGGACACCAAGACTTCGTCCGATTCGTGCCGCACTGATCAATTCCTTCATAAAATCCGGCTGTTCAGCCTTTAATTCTGCAAACTCATCCACGATTATTACAAGATGTGGTAAAGCAACGGTAACTCTCTTTTCTTTATACAGTTCTATGTATTTATCAATATGATTTACGCCTGCTTCTGCAAAGAGGTTCTGTCTTTTCATCAATTCTGCCTTGATGGATTTTAAGGAACGCTGTACCTCATTTCCATCAATATTGGTAATTGCGCCAATTAAATGAGGCAGGTCTCGGAACTGATTTACCATTCCACCACCTTTAAAATCAATTATGACGAAGCCAATTTCATAGGGATGAAAAATTGTTGCTGCCGACAAAATATAACTTTGTAAAATCTCACTCTTTCCGGAACCTGTTGTTCCTGCCACCAGACCATGCGGTCCATGAGCTTTCTCATGCAAATTAAGTGTAACGATTTCATCCTTGGCATTTACACCTAATGGGGCTGCCATAGATTTAAATATCTGTGACTCCTGCCAGCGCTGTGCCAGATTTAAATCTTCAACCGTAAATATATGCAGCAATTCATATAATGTAATATTTTTTCTAAGTGAATTCTCAAGGCTTATTTCTTCGCAATAAACCGGGGCAAGCTTTTCTGCCACATCTGCTGCCTGCTTATCGGTTATGGTATGATATTCAAATTGTTTTATCTGATTTCCATCCTCTGCCTTGCAGATGACTCCTTCACTTTCTGAATGTAATTCTATAATTTCATCACAATGCAGCGGCAGTTCCTCTGCACTGTTTTCAAAAAATACAAAAGTCATTCCAAGCTCTGATGCCTGCTCGATGTAGCGGGATATCGGATGATTCTTTATGCCGAATTCATTTTCCACAAGTACAATTCCATAGTATGGGATTTCTTCTGTCTGCTCCCGATAAGTCAGTTCCCGGAACAGACTCTCAAAAATATTATTTTTACTTTCATTATCGAAAACAATATTTCTTATTCCACCGGCATTCATAAGATGTGGCAGGAAGCGTGCCCACTGATACCTTTTTTCATCATCCACCAGCATATAGAGCCGGACATCTCCATAGTAATGACGAACCGCAATATCTATTACGATATTCTTAAACATTCCATACAAAGCTTCTTTTGTGCCAACAATACCAATTGCATTAGAATCTTTCATATCTGAGCAAATCGGTGCTCCGTCAATATGTTCAAAAAGCTGATAAATTTTTTCAGGCATTTCCGTCAGCTCATCTCCAACCTCCAACCGCTCCTGCTTCTTATAGTCAATCGGACGGCTGGATGCAATGGTTCCCTGTCCCAGATATATATGTAAAAAGTCTTCATCCTCCCTGGTCTTTTCAAACAGCCTTCTGTCAAAATGCATTGCCGTATCTATATCCTGCTGCACATTACAATACATTTCATTTAAGCTATCCAGTTCTTCCTGTCTTTCTGTTGCTACTTCTAACTTTTTCTTTTCAATATAATTGGTATATTTACGAATACGTTCTGCGCATTCCCGTTTATATTGTTTTCTTCCTGAAACAAATCCCAGAATTGAAGTTACAATACCAAGTCCCATAGAACATATACTGAAAATAATATAAGAACCTCCGGAAGTATTCATAACTCCGCGGACAACAATCATCAGCGCCAGCATTGCCACTGTTGGCATTAATGTCAAAACAATATTATTCTCCGGTTTTTTCGGAATTGCCGGTGCATCTAGGATTTCAATCTTTTCATCGGATAACTGTTTTTTTATTCTGGTATTCCGATTAAACAGCGGATAATGGAAATTATTCGTATGTGTACTGACTTCCTTCATCTCACCATTTGCGACCTTCAGATTTTCCCGGTCAAAAAATATCTTTCTGTCCTTATAATAAAAATGAAATTCTGCAACGGAAAAGAAATCACTGTCTTTCAATTCTGTCTTGTTCATCAGCTTTCTGCCATTCAGATATACACCATATTCTGAAACAATCTCTTCCAATTGACACTGTGTACCATTTAAGGTAAGTCTTATCTTGCTGTCGCTGCTGAATTTGCTATTTAAAATAATATCCGCTGTCGCATCAGTCGCAATATCTATCGTTCCGGTAATTTCCAGATAATAGTTATAGTCCGGCACTCTGGCTTCAAAATCAATTAAAAAGCGTAATTCAAATGCTTCATTTCCCGTTGATGCATAACAGACAGAAAGCACATTCCCATGCCTTACCTCTGTTGACAGAAGCTTTCGCATATCACCCCTGCTAAAATAAACATCATCTGAGCACTCTAAGTTCCAGCTTTTTCCATTTTTTCTAAACTCCATTTCGATTCCGGTAAAAAACGCTTCCGGATTCAATCGAAATTCACAGGATGAACCTGTTCCCAATTTAACCCGGTCCATATCCGGCTGAATCTCAAATTCCTTATACACTGTTCTGTTGCTGACAATTACTTTGTATTGATATTCCATCTTTAGTCTCTCCGATAAATAATATGTGAACCGTTTCGAATTCCAAATTCTTTCAGTGTTTTATTTCCACGTAAGAATACAATTGGATTCTCTGCTGCCAGATAACAGTTAAAAATATCATCTGTATCAATTCCCAGATCATATGCTTCATTTAATGCAAGCACCAGATCATTTGCTGTGATTCCCAGTGGAATTTCCAAATCAACATGTATCTTTTTATCCTGACTAATAAATTCAACAACTGCCTTCTCGTCCATATTTCACTCCCCTAAATAAACATATAGGAAAGTTTTTTATTCCTTCCAATGCTGCCAATTGTTCCGCTGTACCAAGCGGTGTTTCTGCCTCATATATCTTTTCCTTAACCGGAAACTGTGCCTGCAGTTCTGACTGCATATAACAATTCATCTCATCTCCACGATAGCGGTTCATGATAACCAGATACTTTTCATGATCCGGAAATCGAGATTTTGCATAATATATTCCATTTTGCAGGTTGAAATTGCATCCTGCATGGTAATCAGCAATACTTTATCTGCTTCCTGAAGCAATTGCACTCTGTTTGCTTCATATCCTGCCTCAATATCCACAATAATAAAATCGTATTCTTTACTTTCCCTGGCTCCACGAATTAAATTCAGATATATATCGTATGATAAATTTCTGGCATCCAATGTTGATAAAAATGGCGGTATATAAGAAAATCCTTCTTTTCTGATAAAGGAACGGATATTCTGGTATATGTGTCCCGCATCTTCTTTTATTGCACGATATCCTTCATTCGACATTCCACTCTTATCCCTCAGGTAAAAGAAAAATGCCTGTATTGCTTCTGTATTTACATATAAAATTCTTTTATGCTTCTTTGCCAGGCACTCCGCTAATCCGACGGAAAGACTTGTCTTTCCCGTTCCTCCGATTGCCGAATACAGCGCGATAATTGTAGTCTCTCTTTTTCCGGACTCTTTTCCTTCTAACCGCTCCTGACTCTTATAAGTCAGTTCATTGTATAACTCTTTGATGCCATAATACTTATAAACTCTTGATACCGATAATTCTTCGGTTCTGCCCTGTTCCTGATGTTCTGATAAAATAAACAGATTCTGAATATCCTGTCTTTGCAGTGCAGTGGTATATAAATTTTCATTTACCGCTACAATTTCTGCTGTGACAGGGTTTGAAAAAACTGTTCAAAATATTCCGGGTCAGAAATTATCTCAAGCTCTGCTCTGTCTCCCAGTTCCACCAGAAACTTATTTTCTAATTCTGCCAGATATGCTGTATCCATATCTGCAATTACAATCAATGGTTTACTCATCTTTTTATCCTCGCGCCACAAATTCCAGATTTGCTATTCGAATTCTGCTTCCATCCTGAATTTCAAGCGGCTCTGTCATCGTAACTTTCTTTCCATTCAAAAATGTTCCATTTGAGCTTCCCAAATCCTGAATATAATAACTTCTATTTCGAACCAGAATCTTGCAGTGTACCCGGCTGACTGCAGGATTTCCGGTTATTTCACCATCCACTTTATCCCTGCTTTTACCCAGTACAAAATCCTTATCTGTTATATGAAAAACAAATCTACCATCTAAGGACTGAATGGTGAGCTGCTTTGGTGTTTCGGTATTTTCTATTACCGCCGGATTCTGTGTTGCTGCTTTTGGTATTGTAAGATTCGGTATTTCAAACTGTGCTTTCAGTTCATTCTCAAAAGTATTTTTATTCTTGGTCACTCCCGGAATCTGAATCGGCAAATAAATAATCTTTACTTCTTCTGTAGCCGGATCCACATAAATGTTATCCAGCCGGTTATCTACATAAGCAATATCCAAAAAACCTAAATTAATAATCTGTGTAAACGCATCCAGAATCCGTGCTATCATACGTTCCTTCACTTCCGGCATTGCATTTGCAAGTACCGTTTCTGCTGTCACATATTCTTTCGTAAAATATACCAGTTTTATTTTTCCGTTATATTTCAACCGATGGCATTTTAACAGATATGTCTCTTCAGATTCTGCATTACTTTATAACCGATATCGTAGAATAATTCATTATTCTCCAACAGGTATGCAATTCCCATTCCATGTTCTTCTTCTGTTACCTGTTTTCCTAAAAATTCTTTCACTTTATTCTTTCTTGCCTTTCCTAATCTTCTAACTTAAATTCAAATTCTTCATCTGCAAGCCGTATGATATCTCCGTCACACAGTTCCACTTTGCAATCCGGTTCTAACATTTCTCCTTTTAAGAAGCTGTGATTTGTAGACCTCTGATCTACTATTACAAAGTTTCCATTTTGTTTATAGATAACTGCATGTTTCCGGCTGATTGCTTTATTGTCACTCAATACCAAGTCATTCTCTGCTGACTTTCCAATGGAAAATATCGTTCCGGGAATCGAAAAATATTCTCCCGTTTTCAGCCGGATAATTCCTGCCGCTATACTTCCTTCATCTAAGAGAACCGTTCCATCCTCCTCATCTAAAAGTGTGGTTCCATCTTCTTCTGTTAAAACTGTAGTTTCCGGTTCATAAGCAGGTTCTATTTGTGCAGAAGGCGCATAATGCTGCCTATTTGCAAGCTGTGAACTTGCAATAAATCCGCTTTTCCCACTCTCTGTCCGCTTTATCTCCTGATATATCTGCGGATATCTTTTTAATATATACTGCTCAATATCTTCTATCCGATAATTTGCAGTATCAGCAATAAAGTCTAAAAATGCCCGGGATTCCTTTCCCAGTTCCAGGTCATCTGATTTTATTTCTTTCACCATTTTTTCCAGAAAATTATATACATTAATGTTGCTCTCTCTGCTTAATAATGGCTCATATAGGAAAAACAGTTCTCCTGTTGTTTCTTTTACAAAAATAATTTCTGTATCCAGGACAAGATTAGGCAGATAAAATTTATATAATTCTATCTTCTTTATCATTTCTACAACCTGGGCAACAATACTGTAAAAACGATGAACATTTAATCCTTTTCTGATATAGCGGCTCAATGAAACAGACTGTGGCGCAGTATATATAATTCGATGCTTTCCCTCCATTGCAGGACGGAATAGCCCCGGTAATAAATTCTCCTGAAAAACCGCCAGTTCTCTTTCATTTACCGGAAGCTTTTTCATGCTCTTTTGTGTTATTTTTATCAAATTCTATTTGTGCTGAAATGCTATACTTTGCCACTATCTATCCCTCTATTCTGTTTCAGTTTTTACGTTTAATATGAACTGTCCGCTTTCTGCGAAGTCCTGCAAATACTCCGGTTCCAACACCAACAACGGCAACTCCGCATACAATAGCGATAACCGCCGGTGTATTATTCAATAACCTTATCAGGGAATTGGTTGATACCAGCAAATCGGCTATCTCACAGTCCACCTCATTGCCTGCTGCATCCTTTGCACTTATGGCTACTGTCTGCCGCTTATCGGATTCCGGAATCGAAAAACTAATATCATCCCCATCCTGTGTATAGGAAAGTGTCTGTCCGTTTAATATAACCTTAATATCCTGCAATACCAGATTATCGATAACCGATACCGTTGCTTCATAATTCTGCGTATTGTAACTCTGTCCCTCTTCTATATTAATTGGCACAATCACCGGTGCTGTTCCATCCACACCAAATCCAATCTCTGCCTGCTTGGATTCATTAATATTCTCGTTGATATTACCGGCATTATCCTCTGAGTAAACCGTAACCAGGTAGGAACCGTCTCCCTGAAAAACTGATTTGTCTATCTTATAGGTATACTGGCTCCAGCTTCCGTTTCCACCCACTGAAGTAATGGTATAATCCGTTCCTTCTTCCAGATTTTTCGGCTCTCCATTTGCAGAAACCGTAATTTTAATGGTATCCATGGAAAGACTGTCCACATTTGTCTCTGTCAGCACAATATCGATTGGTTCCTTAATATAAGTACCTTCTATTTCTTTCAAAGAATCATCCAATACATAAACCGAGCCAAATCTGTTTACCGAAAATGTAATACTCTGTTCTGTCTCATTTCCTGCAAAATCAGTCTCTCTTGCGGTCAACGTATAAATATCGTCTACATCCTGTTCATGTGCAAAATCAGAGAAAGTAAAGGTCTGTCCATTTTCTGTCTGAGCAAAGGTGCCATCATAATGAACAATTCCATGATTTGCACCTGATAATTCTATGGTTGCAGCGCCTTCATTATAATTTGTATCTGAAAATTGAACGACCGGCATGACTACGTCATTATTCGCAGAATCATTTTCGATACCGGAGATTTCAATTACAGGCTCTGTCTTATCAATGACAAACTCTGATGTACTGCTTTGAACCGCTACATTTCCGGCTTCATCCATTGCATCAACTGTAAATGCGTAATTTCCATCTACTGCAAAGGATATGGTTGCCATATGCACATCACCATCCGTTGTCCAACCGGACAATGCCGGGAAAACTGTTGTCTGTCCATTATCGGCAGCTGTTCCATGCACTTCAATTCGTCCTGCATCAAAATTATGCTCCGTTACTTAATCGTAGCCGTTCTATCCTGTGCATAATAATTTCCATTGGCTGCCTGCCCATCCATTGTCACTTCAATTACAGGATTCGTCCGGTCAATGGTAAATGTCTGCTCCGGGAAAGTTGTTGCATTATTTCCTGCCCGGTCCCTGCCACTCATCGAAAATCTGTAATCATCATCTGCTGCAAATGTTACCGTTGCCATATGCACACTGTTATCCGGATTTCCTTCCTCTGTATATTCTGTCCACCCTGAAATCTGTGCCTCTGCGCCATGGGTGCTTATAAGGTTCCATGCAATATCATTCTCATCAAAATTTCTTTCTCTCACGGTAACTGTTGCAACTCTTACATCCTTATATACCGATGTATATATGCTGTCCGGTGCAATATCATTGTAGGATATACTTATCTCCGGAGCTGTTTTATCAATACTTATAGTTACTGCTTTTTCCGTCACATTTCTTGCACAGTCTGTCACCTTTACATTTACAACAATATCATTGCTGTTATGAAATACCGGAATCTGTCCACTCACACCTGTAATTAGATTTCTGTCTGCTGATGTAATCTTCCATGCTTCATCCGATATTGCTCCGTTATTATCAACTGTCACTATGCCATTTCTGTTGTTTCCTGTATCATATGATGCATTTACTGACCATTCTATGGATCGAATTCCAGCATAAGGATCTTCTATACTTACTGCAACTGATGTATCAGATGCATACAATGGATTCCCTTTTCCATCTGTTGTATCTGTCTTCTCCGGCTCTATTACTACATTACGATTGCTTTCATGTGCTTCCGACCGTTCCAGTAAAATACCCACTGATTTATAATAATCCAAAGACACATTTCCCACATTGTCCGTTGCCTTTAAATAAATGTATCCCTTAAATTCAGCCTGAATTGGAATTCTGATAACAGCATCTTCTCCGGGTCTTTTTCTGCATTCTACCGTTACTTCTTTCTCTTCCGTTCCATCCGCATCTGTCAGATGATATGAAATACTTTGGATTCCTGCACCGGTATTTCCATCACTTACTGTTATTTCCGCAGTAACATCTGTATTGGCATAATATCCATAATTTCCGGTATCACTTACTGTTTCCTTTGATGCACCAATCACCTGAAAATCCGTAACAACCGGTGCCTGATTTTCTTTATGCACATGAATTGTTTTCGTATAGACATCTTTCTCATCTACATTTGCGGTTACCGCAATTTTAATTTCCTAATCACCATCTCCAACGGCAGAAACCTGTGACGTGGAAATTACAAATGTATCCTTTGTTGTCATTTCCTGCTGAACATCTTTATAGTTTCTGTTGGCATCTGTTAAGCTTTTTCCATTCTTGTCTTCTGTCAATAACGTTCCATTGATGGTAACATTTACTGAATTCAATCCTGATTTTTTCTGTTCTATCGAAAAATTTATGGTTTCATCCTGCTTCTCGTAATATGTAGTAACTCCTTCCATATTGGTATCCACATAAAAATGCGCAAGGTCTGCCTTTATTTCCGGCACTGTAATATCATGCACAATCTTCGCACCATTTGCGAAGCTGCCATAATTTTCCGGTGCCATTGTATTTCCAACCTTATCTGTTGCAGATGCTGTTATCTTATTTTCTGCCGTATCGGAAAGTGTTATTGTAAATGTGGCACTGTTACTGCTGTCCACATTCTTAGTTGCTTTTGCTACGCCATCCTGATATATGGTAATCGATTTTACGCCGGACTGTTCATCCGCTGTCTTTACTGTAAATGTGACTTTTGCATCTCTCGTATAATATACATTTCTCTTTTCAATCAATGACGGTGCCTGAATGTCTGTAATAACAGGTGCACTTTTGTCCACCTGATATCCTCTAATTACCGGCTCGTCCACATTTACATTGGATGCCTTATCTACACCATAGAGATAAACCTCCGTATCTTCCTGTGGCACCGCATCTATCTGAATGGAAAATGTTCCATCCTCTGTTACGGCTGCCACATGTTCTTCCTCTGCCAGTATTTTATCTTCTGTCAGTGGTTCTGTTGACCATACCACCCGGTCTGCTCCCGAAAGATAATTGGAGCCTTCCGTTCCTGCATCTGTTACATTTCCGGTAATAACAATATTATCTTCCTTGCCTGTAATCCATGTTTTATATCCGTTCTCTACTGCTTTTCCATTCTCTGTAACAGTTACTGTCGGCGGAACTGTATCAAAAATAAATGTAACCGGTTTCTTTAGTTCATAGCCTATCTGGTTGGCAAAAATATTCCACGGACTCTCCAATTCCCAGATATTGTTTATAGTCTTTTCTGAATCCAGTATCTTATTCTGCTCATAATCTCTTACCCAGAAAACTCCCAAAACTGACTTCTTCTCGTTATTAAAAGAAATTGATTTTCCGCTTTTGCTTTTTATCGTAACTGTCTGTCCTTTTGAAATGCTGTAGGTTATCCCATCCTCTGATACTTCTCTGGTATTTTCATCCTGCGCATTAGAAAAGACAATCTCTATATCATCCGGAAATTGCGCTTCCTGTTCCACTTCTGCCTGTTCAAAACTTACTGTCAGTGCTGCATCCTCTTTTAATGCCGGAAGTGATACTTTTCCTACTGTATCCTCATCCTGTAAAATCGTCAGTTCACCGTCATTCCAGGTTGCTGATTTTATAATATATCCTGGTTTTGGAATAATTTTTACATTTTCAAAGGTATCTCCATATTTGCAGTCTATTTCTTCTGATTTGCTATAAGCTGTATCACCAATCTGAATTCCGCCGCCTTCTGAAAGTTCCAACTTTATTTTCACTTTCTTAAGCACAAAAGAAATCTGCTCAGAATAAGATAATTTTTCCGTGGTGCAGGAAAATGTTTTATAATAAATATCATTTTCTTCATCATAGGTATAATCATCCGGTTTCTGGTTATTTTGAAATTCATATCCGGCATCTCTGTCCGGTTTAACCTCTATGCGGTAATCATTTTCTGCATTTACATTATATTTTTTTACACCCTGTGCCGACTCAGATGGTGTACATTCTTCTTCCCCATCCTCTTTGATTTTATATACGGTTACGCTTCCACCGGAAAAATCACTCTTTCCATCCGTAACTATATTCAAAGTCATTTCCCCTGTTGTTTTCTGTGCTTCTGCTTTAAATCTGAAAAAATTATTATCTTCCGTGCAGGAAAAAGCATACTGATATCCTCCCCTCTTTTTCTTCAAAATCATTTTCTTCATCTAAAACAATTTTATAATCTTCCTTCGGCTGTACCTCAATCAAATAATCCTTTCCAGCTTCCAGTTCATCGGTATAAAAAATCTTTGTATCCTTCTCTGTATCACTGTTCTGTGTATCTTCCTCTAACTCTTCCCATGGCAGTTCAACATTCTCTGTGCCATCCTTAGATACTTCCCTTACTGTAATTTCAGCTCCATCTGCATTTACAATCTCACCTACAATTGCATACTCTGTCGGTTCTTCCACTGCTGCTCTTGCATCTCCCACCGGTACTACACTCAATGTGACTACAACCGCAAGTGTCAATGCTAATATCTGCTTCCATTTCTTCATAAGTCTTCCCTCTTTCATTCTCTTTCCTATAAGTTTTTCATTTACTTATATTGTCTCATTCGTATGAATTTCCATAACATCCTCTAACAAAATCAGTCCATCATTCTCCGATATATTCTGTTCTTCGTTACTCAGCAATACTGTACCTTCTTCCAACAGAGTTGTCTCATCTTCCAGTACTGTTGTTTTCTCATCCTCTGCTACTGGAATTGTTCTAGATACCGCTTCCTCTTTTACCGGATATTCATTTTTTATCGGCACTCTTCTTCTGTTTGCTTCCTTCCGATTCTGCTCACGAATTTCTTTCATCTGCTTTGCTGCTGTTTTTCCACTTACTTCACCATGCAGAGAAATAATGTCAAAACTGAAAAACAAAATAATTGCAATCAGCAAAAAAATCGCTGCCAGTCCAAATCCTATCCATGAAATAATCTGATATATCATTGTATTCATGCTCCTATTGTTCACTATATGCATTTTTTATTGCATCCTGCGCCGCATCTTTACGTTCTAATATCTGCTGCTTTATTTCATCGGTCTTATCCGTTGTTGTATCCACGACATCGGTTCTGTCAAGGACATCCTGATAAAACGCTTGTATCCGGCTCTCTTCGATTCCATCTGATTTAAACTTTCTGGCATAATTTTCGATTGAATTCAAACACAGTTTGTATACTTCAAGATTTACAATCTCGCTGTCTTCACCATCTACAATCTCCAGTAAATCTTCCAAATTCTGAAAGTACGGTGCATAGGTTCCCTTATCCGATGCTTCCTCAACATTCAATGTCACATCTCTTGTAAACTGACCAATTTCTTTATATACCTGTGTAATCAGATGATAATCCGATTCTTCGCTTCCATAATCATACGCATCTGAAAACCACTGAACAGAACTCTTTATTCTTGTTATCCGATTATCACTGGTATCTGTTTTCCCATAATCATAGTAATACCAGTACAATCTTCCTATTTCATAGGCTAAATCTGCATAATCATCCTGTTCCCGAAGTTCGCTCAAATTATTATTGATTTTCTTTTTAAATTCATTCTCTTCTTCTACCGTAAAAACCGCATCATCTTTAAACGCAGCAATAAGACCTAAATAGGCCTTTGTATCTGTCGGTTTGATATCAACCGCTTCTAAATATATTTCTATTTTTTCTTCATCTGTTGCTGATTTTTCTGCCTGTAACAGCAAATTATCGTAATCATTATTTTTTACATGTCTTTGTAGAAGCTGCCCGGAAATGCCAATTCCCAGACTCACTACTGCAGCCAGCAGCATTCCATAGAATGTATATAACTTTTTCTTCTGCTTCTTCTGATATGTCTCATCCGCTTCCTCATAATGCAAAATTGCATATAGAAGTTCTGCACATGACTGATATCTTTCTTCCGGGTTAATTCTGGTACATTTTAAAATAATACTTTCCAGTCCTGATGACAGATTCGGATTCCAATAACGAATCGGATAAATCTCATAAGGCGGCTCACAGGGATTCTTTCCGGTCACCAGATGATACAATGTCACTCCCAGACAATAAATGTCGGTTCTCTGGTCTGTCTGTCCCTTTCCTCCGAACTGCTCCGGAGCTGCATATCCTTTTGTTCCAAGGCTGACGGTATCCTCCAGATTGTGTTCCTTATATTCTCTTGCAATCCCAAAATCAATCAGCTTTATATTTCCGTTTGGCTGCAGCATGATATTTGCCGGTTTCATGTCTCTATATATAATTGGCGGATTCTGCATATGTAAGTAATCCAATACTCCGCACAATTCTTCTGCCCACTCAATTACAGTTTCCTGTGGCTGAGCACCATCTCTCTCCAGCACCTTATTCAGTGGTTCACCTTCTATATAGTCCATTACAACATAGATAACATCCTCTTTATCTATGATACCTACAATTCTAGGCAGACAGGGATGATCCAGTTTTTTCATCATATTAGCTTCCGCAATGGCTGACTGTACGACTACTTCATTATTCTTATCCCGTGCTCGTTTTTTAATTTCTTTTACCGCCCATTGCTTATTCAGATTCTTATCCATTGCAAGATAAACCTCTGACATACCGCCTTTTCCAATCAGCTTTAATATTTCATACTTCCCTCAATCAATGTACCTATTATTGCCACAATAATTTTTCCTCTTTAATCTTCTGTACTTTTACCTATATAAATAACCGTGATATTATCCGTTTCTCCACGCTTCATATTTAATTGAATTAACTGATGAAGTTTTTTCTTCTATCTGACCTTTAGAATTCCATTTCGAATTACTCAGTGCCTGATATATTTCTAGTTCCGTTATCTTATGCCAAAAACCATCTGAGCATAATAAGAAGCTGCTTTCATTTTCCACTTTGCCTTCCACAAACTCCGGCTTCACATTTTGCGATGCTCCGATACACTGTAACAGCACATTTCTCCGTGGTCTGTTAATGCTTCCTCTTCTGTCATGTTTCCTCGTTTTATCTCTCTTGCCACAAAGGACTGATCCTCTGTCAGCTGCACAAGTGCCGAATCTATTCTGTATGTCCTGGAATCTCCCACCTGCGCAATTATATACTGTTTATAATCAATTAACAGAATTACGGTCAGGGTTGTCCCCAATTCTACCTCATGTTTTTTCCCGTAATTCCATATTTTTCCATTCAAATTTACAATCAGATTTTCCCACTGTTCTTTTATCAAAGATACCTTCCCGTCTGTATATGGCAATGTTTTCATAAACCAGTCAGAAAACCCCTGCACTACAGTTGCACTGGCAAGTTCTCCCTTGCTTAAGCCTCCCATGCCATCACACAGCACTGCCATGCAGACTGTCTTATCCTTTACCACTGCTATCTTCACACATAAACTGTCCTGATTGACCTTTTTCTTCGTTCCAATATCAGTTCCGTAAGCTGTAATATATGTATTCATCCTTCAGTCCTTCCAGAAACAGACAAATAAATACTTTCTCTCATTGTCCTATATTAAATTGTTTTATAAATTGTTTGGGATATCTGCCGGAGAATTCCGACATATATGAACTTTCTTACTCTAAAATAAGATAAATATTATTTTCATAGCTCATACTCCCGCTGTTTCTTCAACAACCACTTAATAGCTTAATCATTTTACCTTTTTCTGTCAATAAGCATTTTGTATAAAACATCTCATCATATTTGTATAATTTTCACAAAAGCGAATTATATAACTTTTACATTTCATTATGTACTTCCGGAAATATATGCTATAATGGACGCATATTTGATTCATTTACTAAGGAGAGGTATTTTACAATGAAAGAAAAATTTAAAAATCTGTCAGCACCCGTTGGAATTGTGCTGTCTATTGTAGCGGTTATTCTTTTTACCGGGTTATTGTTGGGGCTTGGCTTTGTTTTAGGAAAAATTCCGGGATTAAATGAACAAAACGACTACCTGCTTCAGGCAATCGCAGAATTTATCATTCTGATTGTTTTCCTGATTATAACCTTTGTGATTGGTTATGCCCGCATCTTTACGGAAAATGTTGCCGGCTGGCTCAGAAGTTTATATACCGGCGGTTTCTTTGTGGTTTACTGTCTGTTCAGCCTTATTGCACAGATTTATCTTTGCAGTATGTCAAAAGCGGGAAATGTAAGACCTGCTTTGGAAATTATCTTCTATGTAGTTGCTATTTTTCTGGTTGGACTGGTAGAAGAACTGGTCTTCCGAGGTGTCATTTTTAATCTGTTACTGAACAGTTTTCCAAAAACAAGAAAAGGCATTACCGGTGCCATTGTTTTAGGCGGTGTTCTCTTTGGTCTGATGCATTTTGTAAATATCCTTTCCGGAGTAAAATTTACAAGTGCCCTGATTCAGGTTATCTCCGCTGCTCTGATGGGTATTTTATTCTGTACGATATATGCATCTACCCGCAATTTCTGGATGCTTGTCATTTTCCATGCCCTTGTTGATTTTGCCAGCCTGCTTTCCACCGGAATTTTCGATGCCGGAAATATTGTGTCCCAGATCAATACTTTCTCTGCAATTAATTCCCTGTCATTTATCATGCTGGCAATTCCAATGTTTGTTATGCTGCGCAAATCAAGACGCATCCGCTTAGAGATGCTCTACAACAACGTTCCGATTTATGATGATGAGCACGAAGCAAGAATGCTTTCCATTGTATCTCTTGTTCTTGGCATTATCAGTCTGGTGCTTTCCTGCATCGGCTATCTGATTGGGCTTGGTATTGTGGGCATTTTTGCAGCAATTCTTTCCAAGAAAGCCAAGCCATATAATAACTCTATGGCTACTGCCGGAATGATTACTTCCATCATAGGAATTATCCTTTCTGCCATTGCTGTGGTTCTTCTCAGCGTGGTCTACTCCAGTGATATGATGGCGCAGTTTATGTAAAAGTTCAACACGGAAAGCCCGGATTGCTCCGGGCTTTTCTTATACATTGTCTACATTGTTTATATTCTTTCGGATACGAGGACTATGCTTCTTCTGCCTTGTCATCCAGATTTACTACGATTATATTTTTTCTTGTAACCGCGCCAATTTCCTCCAGTGCATTGAGCATACGGTATACCGTTGCTGTTCCAATGCTTTTGTCCTTCTTGGACGCTCTGTAATAAATTTCCTTACAACTGGAGCAGTTATCTTCTAAGATAATATCCAAAGAATACGACGCTGCTTTGTCATCCGGCATCCCCGGTCTTTCAGCATCTTGATTATCTTGTCTCTGGTCTGTGTCGTCTGCGTCATGCCTGCCTCCAATCTAGATTAATGGCAATGTCCATCACAGTGCTTGCAGTTCACACCACACTGCAGTGATTTTCCTGCCTTTTTGTCTTTTACCATGCTTCGAATTATAAGTGCAACGACTGCTACAACTACAGCTCCAACAATAACTGTACCCATCGTAATCACTCCTTTCTGTTATGGCGGATTATTTTGCTTTTACTGTTACATTTAATGTCTGGCTTTCCTTATAAGGACGGAACAAAAGATAAATGAATCCGATGATTAAAAGGAATGCGACTACTGTTCCAATACCAAATGTTCCTGCTGTAATTAAGGAACCAATCTGGAAGATACATAAGGATACAACATATGCAAGGATACACTGATATCCGATTGCAAACCAGAACCACTTTGCACTGTTCATCTCTCGCTTGATCGCACCCATTGCTGCGAAACATGGCGCACATAGTAAGTTGAATACTAAGTAGGAATATGCTGCAAGTGCAGTCATGCTGCTTGCCAGATTACCCCAGATTTCGGCTCCGTCTTCTGCAACTTCTGCAAATCCGAAGAGAATACCGAATGTACCTACTACGTTCTCTTTTGCGATTAATCCAGTAACGGCTGCTACTGCCATCTTCCAGTCTCCCCATCCAAGAGGTGCGAAGATCCATGCAACTGCATTACCAATCTTAGCTAAGATACATTCTGCCTGAGCAGCTTCCAGAGCGGTTCCTTCCAGTCCGTCAAAGCTTAACATTCGAAGCTTCCGTCTGTCCATCCAAAGTTCATTAAGAACCAGACTACGATAGTTGATAAGAGAATGATGGTACCAGCTTTCTTAATAAAGGACCAGCCTCTCTCCCACATGCTTCTTAATACATTTCCAACGGTTGGCCAGTGGTATGCAGGAAGCTCCATAACGAACGGTGCAGGTTCACCTGCAAACATTTTTGTTTTCTTTAAGATGATACCGGAACAGATAATTGCTGCAACACCTACGAAGTAAGCACTTGGTGCAACCCATGAAGCTCCATCAAACAATGCACCTGCGATCAATGCAATAATCGGAAGCTTTGCTCCACAAGGAACGAAAGTGGTTGTCATAATTGTCATCTTTCGGTCGCGGTCATTCTCAATTGTTCTGGATGCCATAACTCCAGGAACACCACATCCACTACCAATCAGCATCGGGATGAATGATTTTCCGGATAATCCGAACTTACGGAAAATACGGTCCATGATAAATGCAACACGTGCCATATATCCGCAGGACTCTAAGAATGCTAAGAAGATGAATAATACCAGCATCTGCGGTACGAATCCGAGAACCGCACCAACACCGGAGATAATACCATCTACGATAAGGCCTGTCAGCCAGTCTGCACATCCGATATTTTCAAAGAAGTTCTGTGCTGCCGGGATAATCCACTCACCGAACAGTGTATCGTTGGTCCAGTCGGTTAAGATGGCACCTACGGTCGTTACAGATACATAATAAACCAGGAACATAACAACAGCAAAAATTGGAAGTGCAAGCCAGCGGTTTGTTACGATACGGTCAATCTTATCGGAAGTAGAAAGTCAGCTTTCTTTGCCATTCTTGGTAATACACTCACCAATAATGCTTGAAATGTATACATATCTCTCGTTAGTAATGATACTCTCTGTATCATCATCGAATGCATTTTCCATTCTTTGATCTCGGCAGATACATCTGCTTTCTGTTTCATCTGCTCTGCAATCTTATCATCTCTTTCAAGAAGCTTGATTGCGAAGAAACGTTTCTGTTCTTCCGGAATGTCACTTCCTAATTTTTCTTCTGCTTTACGGATGATATCTTCCGCTTCTTTCGAGAACTCATGTACCGGAGCTGCTGCTTTCTGTTTTGCTGCTTCGATTGCTTTCTCTGCTGCTGCTGTAATACCGGTTCCCTTTAATGCAGAGATCTCAACAACTTCGCATCCTAATTTCTTAGAAAGCTTGTCGATATGTATCTGGTCTCCATTTCTTTACCAAGTCCATCATATTTACAGCCATGATAACCGGAATACCCAGTTCCATTAACTGTGTAGAAAGATAAAGGTTTCTCTCGATATTGGTTCCATCTACAATATTTAAGATTGCATCCGGACGATCGTTAATCAGATAATTTCTTGCAACGACTTCTTCCAGTGTATATGGTGATAAGGAATAGATACCCGGTAAGTCCATGATGGTGACATCCTTATGACCTTTTAACTTTCCTTCCTTTTTCTCTACCGTAACACCCGGCCAGTTACCAACAAACTGGTTGGAACCGGTCAATGCATTGAACAATGTCGTTTTTCCGCAGTTTGGATTTCCTGCCAATGCAATTTTAATCGCCATCTTTTTACTCCTCTTTTCTTCTTTCTTTTTATCATTTTTGAATTTCCTGCATAGAGCCTTTCTATGCCGTTAGTCCGATATTTCTTTTGTTAGTCGGACTGTTTCAATGTTAGCTCAGCATTCCTTATGTTAGTTTTTGCTAACCTATGGGCAAAAAAAATTTACTCGACTTCGATCATTTCCGCATCAGCCTTACGCAGGGACAACTCATATCCTCTGACTGTGACCTCTACCGGATCTCCAAGCGGTGGAGCAACCTTTCTTACATAAACGTCCACACCCTTGGTAATACCCATGTCCATGATACGTCTCTTTACCGGTCCCTCTCCGGACAGCTTTTTCACCTTTACGGTCTGACCGCAGGCTACTTCTTTTAATGTCTTCATAATTTCCTCCTTCTGGCTGTTACACCATAATCTTATTTGCCATGTCTTTTCCAATAGCTACTCTGGATTCTTTGACATTTACAATCATATTTCCATTTACCTCAGATACTACTGTTACTGTACCACCAGCAACAAAGCCAAGGTTCTCAAGAAATCTTCTTGTTTCTTCTTTACCGCCGACTTTCTTAATTACGTTCGGCTCTCCTTCTTTTACCATAGATAAAGGCATCATACTCTCCTCTTTTCTATTGTGCTATTGTTAATTTTTTCTCATTTCATTGGTTAGTATATTCTAACTGTCATTAGTTGTCAAGAACGTTTTTGAGAAATTTTTATCATTAAGAAACATTTTTAGATTCACTTTATGATTTGATATGTTCGGCTTAATATGTTATACTTACCTAAATTCATGTATTATTATAGAAAAAAACTCTAATGGGGGTGTTGTTATATGGCAACAAATGAATCAGCAGAAAATTATCTTGAGACTATTCTTATGCTGAGCAAAAAGCTTCCTGTGGTTCGTTCTGTAGATATTGCCAATGAACTTGGCTTTAAGAAATCCAGTGTCAGCATAGCAATGAAGAATTTAAGAGAAAAGAATCATATTACGGTAACCGATTCCGGCTTCATCTATCTTACCGACTCCGGTCGTGAAATTGCAGAAATGATTTATGAACGTCATGAATTTCTTTCTACCTGGTTAGAAAGTCTTGGGGTACCAAAGGAAATCGCAACAGAAGATGCATGCAAAATGGAACATGTTATCAGTAAAGAAAGTCTTTACCGCAATCAAAAAAGCTTTGAAGCAGTAATACTACTGCTCCAAAGCTTTTTCTTTGTCTACAAACATCATAATGAATGCCATGAACAACACGGCTGCACATATCAGAATTGCCTTTTCTGCCAATAATTTCACAAAAGCATTTCCAATAATCGCCCCTATTATAAACATCAGGATAATGCCATAATACAGCATTCCCTTAAACGCGGATTCTTTATTCTTCGTATAATGGAAATCACACCAGTTCTGTGTCCCGCTTCTTAAGTTTCCGATACACATCGTGGTTGCAATTCCGTTTCCATGAATCTTCCGGAAGCTCTCCACCTGTATGCCACATGCCAGTGAAGTCAGACTGTTGGCTGCCAGATTCATGCTCTGTGGAAAAAAGCATACCACAAATAGTACCAGTGCTTCACACAATACAGAAAGCTGCCGCCAATGAAACAGGCTCTTATCCTTTGCGTGCATCCGCACCACATCTGCCAATGCTATTCCGATTGCAAATGCCAGCACCGGAAACAGATAACGCAGTGCCATTCCCCAGTTTCTCTCCGACAAATTGATTCCGAGCAATAACATATTTCCCGTCTGCGCATTAGCAAATACTCCATCCCTGCACATATAGGAATATGCATCCATAAATCCTCCAGCCAAGCCAGCACGATTCCAAGTTCTATTGATTCCGACATCTGTCTGGAACGCCTCATAATTATCATCCTCTCATCCTTGGTTTTCTTCTTATTATACTATGGATGTCAAGGGGTGGGATTCTCTTTCGAATTAACTTCTTTTTCCTTCTTCCGCAGAGCTTCCTTAAAGCCCTTCAGGGCATCGAAGGGCATAAACTGCTTGGCACGGTCTTCGATGTCCATTCTCTCTCTTCTCAGATTCTCTCTCTCATTCCAGCCGGATGCTGTTTCCTGCTGTCCGGCTCCCATGGTGTCTCTTCTATACGCCACTCTTATGCCCTCCAATCTGACCGTTTCGTTCTATTGTCGTTGCACTCTCTTCCAAATTCATTCCCTTTAAAATAGCATTCCTGCCGTAGCGCTGCTTGATGGAGATTACTGCACGCTGTGCCTTCACATCCTTCTCTGTCTCTTCCGGATTTGAAAACAAATCAAATTGCTGATAATCTTCTGTCATTACGCCAGTATAAGTCAATGTAATCCGCCGGATATATGCTCCCGGTCTTACAATTCTCCGATAAAGCTGCTCTACATAAGACAGCAGCCGACGGTTGGAGCTGGTTGCACTGCGCAGCGTTGTGCTTCCCTTCGCCGGTTCAAAGCATTTCTGATTGCTGTAACCGATTACCAGACTGATATGGGATGTTACAAGGCCCTGGTCTACCAGGTCAAGGCACAATAAATCTGCCATCTCTTTTACCACCAGTACACCTTCCTCGTACTCATAATCCCGCGGCAGCACCTGACCGCTGGAAAAGGATGTATTCTTCGGTACCGATATGCCTTGATGTCCGCTATCGTTACCGGTTCTCTTCCCCATGCGTGATCAATTAACAGCTCTGCATCTATGCCAAAAGCCTTATATAATAAAGACTCTCTGGCATGGGCAATCTCTTCCATTGTGCAGATGCCCATATTCGATAGACGCTCTACCGTTCCACGCCCCACCCGCCAGAAATCAGTCAGCGGTTTATGTTTCCAGAGCTTCTCCCGGTAGCGTGCTTCATCCAGATAGGCAATCCGGTCTGTCTCATGCTTTGCCAGAATATCTAAAGCAACCTTTGCTAAATAGAGATTGGTTCCTACACCACAGGCAGCCGGAATCTTCGTGGTATCTAAGATATCCTGCATAATTTTTCTGCCCAGTTCCACTGCTGTCATCTGGTAGAGATGCAGATAATCCGTCACATCCAAAAATGCTTCATCAATGGAATAGACCTGAATATCTTCTTTTGCAATATATTTTAAATATACGCCATAGATTTCCGCTGCATAATCAATATATAGCTGCATACGGGGTGGTGCCATCTTATATGGAATTTCTTTGGGAATCTGAAAGACACGACACCGGTTGGGAACTCCCATCTGCTTTAACGCCGGTGATACGGCAAGACAGATGGTTTTCTGTGAGCGTTCCGGGTCTGTGACCACCAGCCTGGCAGTCAGCGGATCCCATCCCCGTTCCACGCACTCCACCGATGCATAAAAAGATTTTAAATCAATACATAAATAGATTTTATTTCCATTCATATCAATGCCTTTCAAGAACATTTGTTCTTGTTTTATATTAGCACATATGTTTGGATTTTACAAGAGGAATTCTCATACAGGATTTCCACTTTCTGCTTCTAATAATACGGTTCCAACCGGAAATGCTGTCCGAAAAAAATCTTTCTTACCAACGGACCTGCAATCAGAAGCTGAAACGGCAGTGCCATAATAAAATTCTTTGGAATATTGGTAAGCCAGATAATCGGAAGCATATTCCATGCTCCGCTTTTTACGCAGGCTTCCAGTCCACCGTATAAGGACATGAAAATTACCATCGGAACTACCATACAGCAGGAAACTGCAATCACTTTTTTCATTGTGCTGCTTTCCGGTTTTACCAGAAAACGAAATGCAAATCCCTTTGCAATTTTAGATACCAGAAGCCAATCCAGACACATTGCGCATACATATGCCAGTGGGAATCCCAGCCAGCCTTCTCTTATTACTTCCATATTCAGTGTTCCCATATGCAGTGCTACATTATACATACTCATCCATAACACCATGGTAAAACACATTAACACCGTATAAATCAAACTTTCTCTCTTATGCATTGGCATAATCATTACCTCCATTTTTTATTAAGTCGCAAAGCTACCTATTAGTTCAAAACGAAAGTGAAATCAGAAAAGAAAATTTACACGCTAACTTCCTCCTCTTCCGATTTCACTTTTATTTTATGCTTAGGAAATATTCTGTAACATCATCTCTGTCATTCGCAGAAATGCTTCCATCTGCTCCGGTGTAAAATCCTTACACATTTCTTTTACAACCATTGCTTCTTTCTTCGCAATCTCCTTATGAATTCCACGGGATTTCTCCGTACAGGATATTTTCTTATAACGCCGGTCATTCTCACTTGGTGCACAGATTAAAAATCCTTTTGCCTCAAGCCTTTTTATAATTCCCGTCATTGTCGGATGTGTCACCTGCTCGATATGTTCTAAGTCCTTCTGATTTACTTCTTCCACTCCATTATCTTCCATCAGACTGACTTCTCCTAATACCCGAAGCTGGACGGCAGTAATTCCGATTTCTTCTGCCCATTCATCCATTTTGCGACGGAATGCCCGGTCTATAATTGCAATCCGAAGTCCAAGCGGCATCTTCACTGCCATAATTTCACTCCTTTTAGGTAGCTTTGCTACTTATTATAAATGTTTTTCAAAAAATGTCAATCTCATTATTCTGTCCGGAGTGCTGTTACCGGGTCACTCTTCGATGCTTTCTTTGATGGGATCAGACCACCCAGAAGTGTCAAAAGAATACTGAGTAAAATCAGCACCAGCGCCGGAACTACCGGAAGCACCGCACTTACATCGGTTGTATTTGCAAGATTATGGATAATCGCATTGACCGGAATAATCAGAAGCAGCGTAAATCCGATTCCAATCAGACCTGCACACAGACCGATGATAAATGTCTCTGCATTAAACACCTGTGAGATATTCCTCTTAGATGCTCCGATGGCTCTTAGGATTCCGATTTCTTTTCTTCGCTCTAACACGCTGATGTACGTAATGACACCGATCATAATGGAAGAAACCACCAGCGAAATGGCTACAAATGCAATGAGTACATAGCTGATCGTATCCACTATATCGGTTACGGAAGACATGAGCGTTCCTACCATATCGGTATAGGTTATCACCTGCTCATCCCTGCCTTCCTTTTCCATGCGGTTATTGTATGCATCTAAAATTTCTACCACATGCTCCTTGCTTTCAAAATCCTTCGGATAAATATTAATTCCGCTTGGCACTGCAAAATCCACATAGCCTAATTTCTTTAAGTTATTCTCATAGGTTGTTCCGGTAGCCGAACCCATAGACATCAAAAGCTCTGTCAGTTCATCCTCATTCATATTAATCTGAAATGCATTTAAAAATGCTTCTTCATCCACCTGCATGCCGGATGCCATGGCACTTTGCAGCTTGTTTCCCATTTGTGTCATTGCCTGCTGCATATACTGCTGTATTGCCGTCATCATCTGCTGCTGTACTGCGTCCACATTCATAACATTCGAAAGTCCGGCTGCAATTCTCTGCTGACCATCTGCTGTATTCAGATATGCCGCAAAAGAATCTCCCAATTTTGCCGGGTCAGGTAATCCATTATTCTGTGCATAAGTCTGATAACCTGCAAATAATTCAGAAGACAATTTCTGCATCTGCTCCTGCGTAATCTCAATATTTCCACTACCTGTAAATATCTCAGATGCCCACGCTGTTATGATTCCCTGGGCTTCCTCTGTCTGCAAATATTCTGCTAAGTACTCATCAAATTTCTCCGGGTCGGTATAACCATGGTCTATGACATACTGCTGATATCCACCCATAATCTGCTGGATGAGGCTCTGTATCTGCTCCGGTGTAATAGTTACCATGCCATTTGTCGTAATAATCTCTTTGATATTATCGGATAAAATTTTCCGGGCTTCTTCCGTATTTAAATAGTTCATAAAATACTGGGACAGATTCGAATAATCTGCCTGCGGATTATCCTTTGCATACTGCTGGTAGCCCTCTAAGAGACTGCCTGCAATTGCCTGCATTTCTTCCGCAGAAATTGACTGACCCATGGAAAAAGCATCCACGGAAAATTCTTCAGACAAATCGGCACTTCCCATATCCCCCATAGAATTTTCCAGTCCGCTCAAGGCACTTTTATCAAAGGAAAATGCTTTTTCCAATGCTTCACTGTCTACGGTAAACAATGACTGCATATCAAATCCGCTTTCCTTATCTACCTCACCAAACGCTTCATTGGTAAAGACATTTACGGATGGATTTGCAAGCTGCTGTTTTACTATCTCACTCTTTGCCGATTCCTCTGCCACATGCTTTGTCAGAGATTTTGGATATGCAATTCCTGCATTTAAGGATGCGGCATTACTTCCTTCTGCCGGCTGCACCACACCTACAATCGTAAGCTCTTCTCCGTCTGCCACCAGTTGTTTCATAAAGTCTTCATTATCCGACTTATCCTTCCAGACCTGATACTCTTCATCATAAGTATAATAATCCGCACTGTTCACCAGTTTAAACTGGATTCCTACCAGATCCTTATAAGTATAAGTTCCAAAATCAGATGGTGTCTCAATATTTTCCTCACTGGCAAACTGCTGTATCATCTCGTCTAATTCCAGCGGGTCACGAAGACCTAATGTATACAGTAAAAAATCACTAATTCCGCCATTGGAAGTAAGCACCACCACACACTCATTATAATTTTCCGGCCAGCGTCCTTCCTTAATATCATACTGCTTTTCATATAACTTACTGTTTTCCGGCATCTCATAAAAAACATCCGTGCTCATCATGGATGACATCAGACTATTGGAACCAGATGAAGATCCAAGACCTACTGCATCAAAAGATTTGTCCGGATTTACCTGACGTATCCCGTCTTCATTTTCCTTAAAAATCTGCGGACTGATATTATAAGTATACTCCACCGCTGTAGTATACTGCTCAATTCCACTGTCTCCTTCATCAAGATACTTTTTCAAAGCCTCCAGGTCATTAGATGCCATCGTGGAAAACATATTGGTTACCATCTTAATGACTTTTACTTTATCCCCGGAATTTTCTTTATCTGTTTTGGCATTTCCGTCATCACTTTCCGTATTCTTTTCAGAATCTGCCATTCCAAGACTCATGGATGCCAGACTGAATCCCGTACTCTGAATCTGCAGCGGATACTCGGATAAGGTCTCTTCCTCTACATTTTTGATGTATTTATTTACACCGGTAGAAAGAGATAATATCAGTGCAATGCCGATAATTCCAATAGAGCCTGCAAAGGAAGTCAGCAGGGTTCTTGCCTTTTTTTTCGTTTTTAAATTATTAAAGCTTAAGGACAATGCCGTAAGAAATGACATGGAAGATTTTCCCATGTTTTTATGCTCCGGTTCCTTCAACATTGCCTCATCCACTTCATAAGGATTGAGTCAGCACGAATTTTTCCATCACTTAATCTAACAATTCTGGTAGCATACTGCTCTGCTAATTCCGGGTTATGGGTTACCATAACTACCAGCCGGTCTTTTGCCACTTCCTTCAGCAAATCCATGACCTGCACACTGGTGTCACTGTCTAATGCTCCCGTCGGTTCATCCGCCAGCAGAATATCCGGGTCATTGACCAAAGCTCTTGCAATGGCTACACGCTGCATCTGTCCACCGGACATCTGGCTTGGCTTCTTGTGTAACTGGTTTCCCAGTCCCACCTGCTCTAATGCCGCAACAGCTCGTTTCTTCCGCTCTGCCTTACCGATACCGGAAATGGTCAATGCCAGTTCCACATTTGCAAGTATCGTCTGATGGGGAATCAGATTATAACTTTGAAACACAAAACCAATGGTATGGTTGCGGTAAGAATCCCAATCCCGGTCTTTGTATTTCTTCGTGGAAATCCCATTGATAATCAAATCTCCGCTATCATAACGGTCGAGTCCTCCGATTATATTAAGCAATGTGGTCTTTCCCGAACCGCTCGGCCCGAGGATTGCCACGAACTCATTATCCCTTAAATTTAAGCTGACATCATCCAGTGCCTTCTGCACCAGACTTCCGGTCTTATATTCCTTATAAATGTGTTGAATCTGAAGCATATGATATTCTCTCGTTTTCCATTTCTTATTTTTCTATTTTACTTTTTCTTTCTCACTCTGTTTTTTATATTACCTTATTCCGAACATTTTTACATCTCACTTTCGAAAAATATCATGGTTTTCATAAAAATTTTAGAAATACCCGTAAGTGCATAACAAAGAATGTGCCTTGGCACATTCTAGCGCCTGCGGCGGTCGCTTGCGACATCTACCTTATACGCCGCAGTGCGCATCCTCGCGGAGTGTTTTTTACTTTACAGGAAAGCAATTTCCTGTAAAGTAAAAAGAGGACTCTGTTTTCTGACCTGCTGTCAGATTCCAGTATCCTCTTTTCTTTATCTTCTAATCAAATAATCCAATGTGATATTTTACCTTCCGGCAAATCTTCCATACCAGAAGTACCGGCATTGCCAGTACCAGATAAGCACAGGAAAGAATTCCTACTCCACCACCTAAGATTATCATAATCCAGATAAAAATATTCATTTCTTACACCTCGCATATTATTATTTTATGTATTTAATATGTGGGTGCCAATGCTTCCTTCTTCCCGTCCGCCTTCCGCTCAAACCTTGCTAACATCAGGCTCCTTAGTACATTATCGCCATGCTTCTTCCGGTTTTTCTGAATGCGTCCCATAAAAAGCTGTGGCAGTACCACCAACAGCAGCCAGAACATCATTCCAATATTTCTTCTATGGTTCGCCAGTCTACCGCTGCTGCCTAGTGTCAATGCCGCAATGCCTGTATTCTGCATCTGCTCCTCTCTGGATAACATCTTATCCGGAGTATCTAAAAGACGGACATTCTTTAATTCTATGTAATTTACTGCAAAGGCTTCTTTCTCTGTCGGGGAAACCTGTTCTGTTCTGGTGGATGCACCTGCAATGGCTACCAGAAACAGGATGCTCCACAGCAGTGCCAAATGCCTGATTATCTTTTTCCGATACATCTGTCTCATTCCTTACCTTGTGATTAAGCTTAGTATATGTCGCAGAACAGCTTCCGTCAAGAGTTGATGCAGCCAGATGGGCTAAGGACAGAGAGAAAAATACAAGCACAAATTTGCAGCCGGTGTCCGGGAAGAAATTTTTGATGAAATGCGTTATCGTTCTTGAAAGTGTTTTTTCTGATAATAAATTGTCTTTCCACTGCTTTGACTGCTCACCCCATCTGTCCATCGGAAGCGGATGCGAACTGGAATCTGCAAGGGCACATAAGAATTTCGATATTGTGTTTGATTTCGGCTGGCAACCGGCGCAAATTTGGCTTATTTCTTTAACTCTCTCACTCCTCTGACCATCTGAATGACAACGGTCGGAAGTGCTGCCAGCAGAATAATCTCAATTACAGCAGGACAGGACAATGATTCTACTGAAAATAACCCCGCAGCGGCGGTACAAAAAGCACCAGTCCCAGCAGCACGCTTCCAGACACAAATGCAAGGATACTGTATGGATTTCCGGTAAAGCCCAATGCAAAAATGGTCTTGTTTCCACGACAGTTAAATCCATGGAAAAGACGCGCCAATGTCAGTGTTGCAAATGCCATAGTGGATGCCATTGCCGCACCTTTTCCATTTCCGATATAAAATGCTGCCATGGTGGATGCCGCAATGCATAAGCCCTGCAACATAATTCGCCGGAATGTCTCTCCAGATAAAATTCCTTCCGATGCCTGCCTTGGTTTTTCTTCCAATAAACTTGCATCCTGCGGTTCCACGCCAATGGCAATTGCCGGAAGGGAATCTGTCAGCAGGTTAATAAACAGTAAATGCACCGGAGCAAATGGAACCGGAAGCCCCAAAAGGGATGTATACAATACAGATAAAATTCCTGCCATGTTGCCGGAAAGTAAAAATAAAATAGCATTTTTTATATTACGGTAAATGTTTCTTCCGTTCGTTACTGCTTTAATAATCGTAGCAAAGTTATCATCTGTTAATATCATGGCTGCCGCATCCTTTGCCACTTCCGTTCCGGTTATTCCCATGGCTACTCCGATGTCTGCCTGCTTTAATGCCGGTGCATCATTTACACCGTCTCCGGTCATGGAAACGATATTGCCCTTCTTCTGCCAGGCTTTTACAATCCGTATCTTATGCTCCGGTGACACTCTCGCATAAACAGATATTTTATCAATCTTTTCTTCCAGTTCTTTTTCCGGGCAGGCATCCAGCTCTGTTCCGGTTAATGCCAGGTCCCCCTCTTCATAGATTCCAATACGCTTTGCAATCGCAACGGCTGTGATTTTGTGATCTCCGGTAATCATTACGGTGCGGATTCCCGCCCGCTTCGCATCTGCTACTGCCTGTATGGATTCTTCCCTTGGCGGGTCTGCCATGGCAGCTAATCCTAAAAAGGTAAGTCCATTTTCCTTTTCCACCGTCAGTTCTCCCCCGGACTTCTTACATGCAAATGCCAGTACCCTGAGTCCATTTTCAGAAAAATGCTGATTCTGCTTCTGGATTTTTGCGATTTCTACATTATCCATCGGTCTTATCTCTTCTTCATATGCCACATTTATGCAACGGTTTAAAAGGACATCTACTGCTCCTTTTGTAAAAATAATTTCTTCTTCGCCACGCAGCCGGTATTTACTGCTCATGCATTTCCGTTCAGAATCAAATGGAATTTCTTCTAATCTCGGAATCATATTTCGAATCGTTTCTTCCTGTATGGTAAGCTGCCCTACATTTTCCGTTCTGTCCCGATTCAGGCGGACTTCGTGGAACATTTCCAACAGGGCAGATTCTGTCGGATCTCCCAGTACTTTTCCATCTGTTATGCTGGCATCATTATTTAAAATAGCATTGTATAAAAAATGCCTTTGCAGGCTGGACTCCAAGGTCAGCTCATCCGGTTTACAAGTCATACCATTCAGATAAACCTCTTCCACATGCATCTTATTCTGTGTCAGCGTTCCCGTCTTATCGGAGCAGATTACCGATACACAGCCTAAGCTTTCCACAGCTTTTAATTCTTTGACAATGGCGTGCTCCTTTGCCATTCTCCTGCTTCCCATTGCCTGCACAATTGTAACAATGGAGCCTAATGCTTCCGGTATTGCCGCTACTGCCAGTGCAACAGCAAACATCATGGCATCAATGACCGGCATCTTCCGGTAAATGCCAAGGCAAAAGACCAGTGCACAGATTGCCATAATCAGTATTGCCAGCTTTTTGCTGAAAGAATCAAGACTTATCTGAAGCGGAGTCTTCCGCTCCTTCGTCTGATTCATCAACCCGGCAATCTTTCCTAATTCCGTCTCCATTCCTGTTGCTGTTACAAGTACCTCCGCTCTTCCATATGTTACAAAGCTTCCGGAAAATACCATATTTTTCCGGTCTGCCAACGGTACTTCTTCCGGCAATACTTCTTCATTTTTTTCTACATTGGCAGACTCTCCTGTCAGTGAGCCTTCATTGACCTGCAGGGAATAATTGCGAAGAATTCTTCCGTCTGCCACAATCATGTCCCCTGCTTCTAAGATTACATAATCCCCGGGCACAATCTCTTTGGATGCAATCTCCTGACGTTTTCCATCCCGGATAACCCGGGCCGCTGGTGCCGCCAAATCCTTCAAACTATCCAGTGATTTTTCTGCCTTCCTATACTGTATCGTACCAAGAACAGCATTCATAAGCAATACCAGAAAAATTACGATGGTACTCTCGGTATTTCCGGAAAACATGGAAATAATTGCTGCAATAATCAGGATTATTACCATCAAGTCACAAAACTGGCTTAAAAACACCTGCAGCAGACTCTTATGTCTGCCCTCGCTCAGCCGGTTTTCGCCTGTCTCTTTTCGTATTCTTTCTACTTCTTCTTCTGTTAATCCTTTTTCCCGAAAGCCAAACATTTCTTCCAACTGCTCTTTCGTACAATTCCAATATGCTTTCATATACGCTTAACCTCCTGCTTTTTATGTTACCGGGTATCAACTATGCGCAACAAAGAATGTGCCTTGGCACATTCTCGCGCCTGCGGCGGTCGCTTGCGACATCTACCTTATACGCCGCAGTGTGCATCCTCGCGGAGCGTTTTTTTACTTTACAGGAAAGCAATTTCCTGTAAAGCAAAAAAGGAACGAGCACTTTTACCGCATCAAAATAATACGGTAAAAGTCTCGTTCCTCTGCAGTGTATATTCCGGTTATCCCTCTTCAGATAACGTGATGACGAAAAATACAACACCGGCTATCCGGTGCGAACTACTCCCTGATACGTCATCATCATAACATATACCTTTTTTCTCCGTCAATGCCTATTTTTCTGACTCTTCCCAGTAACAATAGGTATCCTTTCCTTTATGCTTTGCTGTATACAAAGCTTTATCTGCCTGCCTGATACTATCTTCATAGTTATAGCTGTCTTTTCTAATCAGGGTGATTCCAACACTACAGGATACCGGAGTCGGAAGCTTCTCCCGCAGCTGTTCCTGCATCCGAACCAGTCTCTTATCCAAGGTTTTCTTTGAGCCAAATCCTTTAAACAATACTACAAATTCATCCCCACCAAGTCTTCCTATATAATCGGTACGGCGGAAGCTTTCATGAATGGTATCCACAAAAGTACGCAATACTTTATCTCCATATGGATGTCCCTTGGTATCGTTAATCTGTTTAAAATTATCAATATCCAATATAAGAAGTGCACACACTTCCCCTTTCTTTGCTTCTTCTAATACATAATGGCTGGTATATTGTTCAAATATCCGCCGGTTCAGTACGTTCGTCAACGGATCGGTATTGGCTGCACGCTCTTGTTCCTGCTGACGGCGTTTCTGTCCATCTATATCCTTAAGATACAGCAGTGCATACATATTTTCTGTTACCTGCTCCTGAAATACATGTACGGTAAGCTCCATCCAGTGGTAACTTCCTCTTGCCATCCTTCTGCGAAGCTGATAATTCACAGTAGCCGTTCCACTGTTATAATTATAAACCATCTTTTCCTGCTCTAATACATCATAGCATCCAACCTGGTCTTCCTCTAATACCAGTTCATCAATATGACGGTTGAAAACCTTCATATAATTTAATGCTTCCCGCTCGCCCTCTGCTACGTAATCTTTCCAGAGTCCACCACTGCTTTGAATCTTACCATTACTCAGGTCTACCTCAGCATATGCCACGGTCTCCGACAGCATTGCCTGATAAAAGTCCTCTCTCTGTAAATATTTTAACTGGATATTCTGATGATCTTCAATCTGATAAATAGTAACTATCCTCAAATTTTCATCCTGTTTCTGGTCTCCAATTTTACAGATATCCAGGCGGAACCATTCAAACTCATCCTGCTTGTTTTTTAAAAGAATTTCTAATACCTGATCCTCTTTTCCATATTCTACGCCGGTAAATGCTGCATGAAATACATCCCGGAAATGAGGATGTACCATTCCATCCTCCCAGCTTTCCGGAAATCCAACCTCTTTTAGCTGATTGCCCTTTAACATAGAACGATTTGTATGGAAATAAATGGTATGTTTCTTCTCATTATATTCCATACGTTCATATTCCTGACTCTTTAAAAATTTTTTCCGAATCATATCATTATTAATGCGATGATATCCTTTTAATGTATAGACACCATTTTCCTGATGACCAAGCACTCCAACGCAGCGTACTGTCACTTTTCCACGTTCCGGATGATTCCAGGTATATTCCATCTCGATAATCTTTTCGGTTGTAATAATATCATGTAATGCATTCTGTACATAATCGTAATAACCATCACTAATGTTATCATACCAGAACCTGAAATATTCCTCACTGTTCATAATGTCGTCTATGCCCAGAATGCTGCGCATGCTCTTATCCACATACAGACGGTTCTTTCCATTGACAGTATCCAGTTCCAGCGTCCACAGTCCCAGTTTTACAGACTGTAATATATTTTCCTCCTTCAGCATACCCGTCATACGGGCTATCATCTCACTCTTTACATCCATCATTCCGTCACGAATCAGTATATTTGAAATAAAAGGACGTATTCTGGCAAGAAAAGTCTTATCATTTGGGCGGTATTTCGGATTATCCACACCAATAAATCCAAATAAATGACCTTCATTTAACAATGGAAGAAGCATCAGCCTGCGTATTTCCTGATGCACTAATATTTTCCACAAATCCGGTGCTGACTCCCGATACATATCCACATCTTTGATAATAACCGGTCTGTCTTCCTTCAGACTGCCAATCACCAGTTTTACCCGGTCACCCGGTACCGATGCCAGATAAAGCTGCTGGCACTGAATCTCATTTTCACACCACTCACAGACATTACTCCAGCTATCTGCCTCTTTGGAATATAAAAAGATATAGCAGCGGTCTGCCTGATAAAATTCCCCGGTATGATGAAGAAGTTCACTGATGATATCAGCTTCATTTTCTTTTTCTTTCGCCTCTTCCAAGGCTTTCACAATGCCCTTTTCCACTTCTAACTGTTCTTCCAGCCTGCTCACGGAAATATTGATGGTATTCATGTCAATACCTATCTGAAGGCGTGCTGCCTTATTGCCCCAGTTTACTAATTTATCCTTCATCAACATCTGGGTTCCTAAGAATTCATTATTTGCATATCTGGTCAAAAACTTCTTATGCTTTAATTTTGCCATATTACAATCTGGGCACAGTTCTTCCCTGCCCTCTAATACCTGATAACATTTCTTGCCGGCATAATCACTAACGCCGCTGATTCGTTGTCCGGCAGAATTCATATAATATAACTCATAGCTTTCCGCATCTATGACATAGACCATCTCTTCTAACTGGTCTAATATCGCTTTATAATCGGTACCGTCTCCTGCTTCCGGCAGAATCACTGTACTATTCCCACAATCTTCCTGCCACCGTTCTTCCTCTACATGTCCAAAAATATACTGTTTTTCAAACAGCTCTTCTTCAATCGGTTTACTGAAATAGAACCCCTGTAAAACTTCAGGTGCAAGCTCTGCAAGTGTCTGTAATTCCTCCGGTGTTTCTACCCCTTCACATACTACCCGGATCTGTGCACTTCTTGCCAGTTCCAAAATATTACGAAGAAGCCGGTAATTGTATGCACTCATATTAATCCGGCTGACAAAGCAGCGGTCAATTTTAATCTCATCAATTGCCAGACTCTTAAGATAACTTAAGCTGGAATAACCGGTTCCAAAATCATCCATGGAAATCTGTATACCACGCTTGCCCCACTGATAAAATAACTGATTGTATTTGGTATAATCCTGTAACTGCATGCTTTCTGTCAGTTCCAGAATAATAGCTTCTCCGGGAATTCCTTCCTGTTCTAATAAATCATAAATGTACTGGCTTAAATCCGGCTGCTGTAACTGTATATAAGAAAGATTAATACTCATACGGAATTCCGGATTATAACGCCGCCACTTTGCACACTGGGCAATGGCTTCCTTTAATACCCATTTTCCCACCTGCACAATCATTCCGCTCTGCTCTAATATTCCAATAAAAAGATTTGGTGACACCACCCCATGATATTTTGAGCGGAAACGGAGCAGTGCCTCTGCTCCCACTACTTCATAATTACTCATCCCAATCTGTGGCTGGAAGAGAAGATAAAATCCATCACACTGGTTGCGGATACTCTTTCTGATTTCTTCTGTTAAGTCAATAACCGACAACTGTTTCTCATAATCTTCTGCTGAGAAAAGAATCAACCGGTTCTTACCGCTCTTCTTGGCACGGTCCAGAGAACTTTCCGCATAGTTAAACAGTGTATTGGCATCCTTGATTCCGGACATCGGATAGCAGACTGCACCTGCTGAAAAGGTACAGTTCTCCATCATCTTCATCTGTATATTCTGGTATACCTCACGCACAGCCTCCATATCATATCCCACAAAATTAACTGCAAACCGGTCACCATCCAGACGATAAATTTTTATGTTTTCATCAATACTATTTTCCAGAAGAGCCGCAATCCTCTTTAAAATAAAATTACCATCCTCTTCCATATTTCGTATTGATATTTTTAAAATTATCCACACCAAGGACAAGCAAAACACCTTCTTTTCTGCTGTTCAGCATTTCATCCAGATGTTCCATTAATTTAGTACTATTAAAAAGTCCGGTAAGTGAATCTGTCTTTCCCAAAAGGACAGTATCTGATGTTCTTCCCACCATTACATAAGGAATCGGTCTCATCCAGTTCAGCTTTCCCACGACAGCTGATCCAGACCAGATTGCTGTTTCTGTCTACCAGCCGGTATTCCAAATCATGTATCAGGCTTTTTCCAGAGCAGATAGATTCCATATCATTAACCCACTGGTTTAAGTCTCTTTCATATACAATATCTTTCCAGTCATCTATGCCGCAGCTGTTGTTTTCATCCATGCGCAATGCATATCTCTTTGATATATCATTGCTGGCGAAATAAAATTTACCCTCTTTTAAATCTGCCAGAAATAAATAATCATCGGTACTTTCACTTAATAACTGCAGAGTCTGGTAACATTCCGCAAATCCTTTTTTCCCTTTAAACAATTCATCCAGCGTATTCTTCTCCTGCATAGCCCCTCCAAAAAATATATATTTTTCTGTCTATACATTCCTTCCTGCATTATTTAATTGTACATCAAATTATCGTTTTTTACAATATTTATTCAGAAAAGTGTCATAAAAGCACAACCGTATTCATCCGGCATCCGATGGCAGGCTGTCCGCTGCACACAATACACCCCAGCCCAGCCTTGGATTTGGGAAAAAAGAATATCCCGGCAGTGGTCTTGCTCCCCGGATGAGATATGCTTTTATTTTTTCCCCATATAAAAAAGCATCATGTTTCTCTACAATTCCCCATTGCATAAAAAGTGCTGCCGTCCCGGTTACAAATGGCGTTGCCATTGAAGTTCCGCTTCGTACGGTATAACCGCCGCCTGGTGCACAGGATTCAATGTCCACCCCTGGCGCACAGATGTCCGGTTTCACCTGATTGGTCTCTCTGGTGAACCCTCTCCCGGAAAAGGCTGCCACCTGATTATATCTTGCATCATAGGCTCCCACCGAAATTACCTTATAGGCAGTGGATGGAATTGTAAGCGTTGTCTCTTCTGTGGGATATAAAAATCCGGTTGCTTCTCCGATGACCGCAAGGGAAGGCAGCCACATATTATAGACCCCGGTTACAATCTTTTCCGGTATCAGCGTTATTTTATAGATTCCGCTGTCGATATAATTTTCCACCGGAAGAAAATCAAAATAGATTTCCTGAAAAGGACTGAAAGGGCTTGGTTCTCCAAAATATAATAAAACCTGCGTTCCTTCGATAGTAAATCTCTAAAAATGCCCTGCAGCTGCCGGATAATCCCCACCGTTTTCCCACTGGGATGTGTCATCCGGATGGAAAAAATATCCGCATAGGATTTCCAGATTTGTAAGCTTAACGCAGGCTCATATTCTCCTACTGCAAATTCCACTTCCTGTTCTCTTCCCATTACAAGCTGCCCGGAGGTATGCCCTCTGGCACTGCCTTCATTTCCGGTGCCAATCACCAGAACCGATTTCCAGTAATTTGCCATATCAGATAAATAGGTTTCAAGAAGAGAAGTTCCATCATGGGAACCATAGGTATTGCCAAAGCTTATATTTACTGCCACCGGCTGCTTAAGTTCCAGTGCTTTCCGGAGAATATAATCCATTCCAAGCATCAGCTCTGTTGTCCTTGGAAAGGAATTTTCCCCGGTGTGCCAAGCTTTACCACCAGCAAATCACTTTCATATGCCACGCCCCGGTTTCTTTCATTGGATGATCTTCCATTTCCCGCTGCGATTCCTGCCACATGGGTTCCGTGCCCGGATAAATCCCGGCTGGGGCAGATACGGTACCCCTCCTGTATATCCTCCTGCTGCAATGCATCATTAATTATATTCCGGCATATTCTGTCCCGAGCCGGAATCCGGTACCGGTGGATTTCCTGCAATGCTTTGATCCCAGATTGCCAGAATCCGGCTGCTTCCATCTTCCTTTCTAAAATCCGGGTGTCTGTAATCGATGCCACTATCTAAAAATGCCGTTATCACACCTTTCCCACTCAATCCCGTTCCCCCTAACCCCATTTTTCTTGTATAAAGGGACGTAATGCAGGAGGCTCTGATTCCCTGCTGTACAGAGAAAAAGAGCCTCTTTGGTTTTTCCATATATTCAATTTCTGTCCGGTCTGTTACCGCATCCATCAAAGCCTCCGGCAGCCGGATAACTGCATATTCATTGCTCAGTTCTGTAACTTCAATATCCGGAAATATCTCCTCTAATTTTCTGAGACTTCCGGTATATTTTACAATGACTTCCCATGTGTCCGTTTCTTCCTGATATCCTACATTTAAGTTTAAGGACTGCAGTCTTTCCTCTTCCGTTGCATCCAGTGCCAGATTCAGTAAGTTTTCCCGTTTCGAACTGTTCATTCCATCTCCCGGCAATTTCTTTTATTACTACTCTATCGCAATCCGGTATTTTTATGCACTTCTTTTCAGCTTATTGGACCAATACTGTTTCATACTCTGCTGTCTCTTATTGTGGTGTTACGGTTCCGTCATCCTGTACCGTTACGCCAAAGGAAATGCTGTTGATATAGTCATTCAACTGCTGCTGTTCTAATTCATTCATCTGTCTGGTATTTCCATTTTCTGCCTTTGCTCCCACCAGCTTATAAGAAATTGCACCAGCCTTATCCACTACCATTTCCACTGCCATGGTGCGCTCAATGCTGCTGCCAAAAACAAAATTGCCAAGGCTGTAAAACACCGGCTTTCCATCGATATATTCAATGCCCTGCAGACAATGGGAATGTGCACCAAACACTACATCTGCACCGGCTTCAATATATTTCTGTGCCAGTGTTCTCTGATATGCCTCAGGTTTTTCCTGATGTTCCAAGCCCCAGTGGACATAAACCACCAGCACATCACACTGACTGCGTGCTTCGGCAATGGCATTGACAAACCGCGTTTCATCATAAGTAGAAAGGACTCCCGGTACTGCGCTTTCTACATTCCAGCCGGCAACCGGAAGTACACGGGATGCTGCAAGAAATCCATACTTTTTCCCATTTACTTCTATTACCTGCACTTCCTGCGCCCGCTCTACGCTGTCCCCTGCTCCGGCATATAAAATGCCCTGTCCATCTAATGTTGTAAAAGTATCACTCAATGCTTCCCTTCCATAATCGAGGATATGATTATTTGCCAGAGTGACCACGTCCACGCCCATTTCCTTTAATGCGGCTGCATAGGATGGGTCTGTGCGGAAGGTATACTGCTTGTCCTCCATCTGGGTGCCCCGGTTACTAAACGGAAATTCTTCATTTACCATGGTAATATCTGCATTTACAAGCAGCTCTTTCATGCCATTATCTATGACAGCGTCTATGCCTCCGGCATCATAGTTTGTTTTAAAAGAATTGGCAAAAAGTACGTCTCCGGTAAACATCAGTGTTGTATCTTCTGTTACATCTGTTGTTTCCGTGTTTTTCCCAATCTTCTTATCTGCATCTTCAGAAGCTGCATCCTTTCCGGCTTCCGCATCATTTTTACCGTCAGTTTTATCACTGGTCTTTAAATCGGATTCTCCATTTTTATCCTTGCTGTCTTCTGCAGCTTCTGTCCCTGCTGTTGCGGCAGTCTGCCGGCTGTCCTTCTGGCGGATGCTTCCACCATGATGGGCTGCATATATCATTGCTGCACCCAGCAGAATCACACACACTATAGAAACTATATATAATGCAATCCGAACTTCTTTCTTCATTATTTTATCTCCTTTTTTTTGTAGTCATGTTTCCGTGACTATTTTACCAATGAATGAGCATTTCGGCAATCGTAAAAATTTGTATACTCCTTTTGCCTTCAAACTGGCATGGTCATTTTTGTTAGATCTGGCTATTTTAATCAAACCACATTGTACATATGATAGGGAAAACGATTTGCAGATCACATACCAAAGAAAGGATTTACTTTATTATGAAAAAGACAAAGAAAATGGTTACTGCGGTACTTTGCTTGCTGCATTTACCTGCATTGCAACTATGATTATTAAGATTCCTACACCAACTTTTGGATATATTCATTTAGGAGACGGACTGGTACTCCTATGTGGTATTATCTTAGGACCTGAATTGGTGCACTTGCCGCTGGTATCGGCTCCATGTTTGCTGATATTTTCTCCGGCTATATGACCTGGGCTCCTGCCACTTTAATCATCAAGGCTCTGACCGCATGCATCGCCGGACTTCTGTTCCACAAACTGCGTCTTAACATTTCTTCCAAAGCTAACCGCAGTGTCCGCGTTGTTATCGGCGGTATCGTAGGTGAGGCTCTTATGGTACTTGGCTACTTCCTGTTTGAAGCAGGTCTTGCTGCATTTGCCAGCGGTTCTTTCTCCTCCGCTGCTCTTGCTACCGGAATTGCTTCTTCTGCTGCAGGTATTCCATTCAATATCGTCCAGGGTGTTGTCGGCATTATTCTCTGCCTGATTCTGCTCCCGGTTTTAAGTAAAATCAATGATGTAAATGAGTGGGTTTCCAAGTAAATAATTTTATAAAAAATGATAGCAGGCAATGTCTTTTCACATTATCTGCTATCATTTTTATGCTGGCATCCCACAAAGCGTGTTTCTCATCGTTTTTCAAAAATTACATCAACATTTCCCACGTCACAGTTTATATCCATATCATAATCTGCACCATTGTCGATTTCGTCATCTCTGCCAAGTCCGGCAACAGAAATATCTCCTGCTTTTATAGAACCAACACCACAGCTTAAACTGTAATTGTAATCCTGCTGCTCACCGGTTAATTTCAATTCCATGTTTCCCACATTACAGTTAGCGTCCAAATCACCTTTTACTTCACCGGCAAAATCAAGATTTCCGGCATCCACATCCAAGCTTGCATATGCTGTCGTCAACAGTCCTTCTTTTATATCAATATCTCCTGCTCCGACTTCAACTGAAAGTTCCTCTAACTCAAGCTGTTCCGGCACTTCAATAACCACCTGTAAACGATGCACTCCATCGCCCCAATATGCTGCATGGAAGTTTTCGCTGATTATTAAAGTTCCATCTTCCAATGCAGTCTCTACCTCAGCATTTTTAGAAGTTGTTATTACCTTAATCTCTTTGCCTTTTCCTTTGACTACTTTCAACATTCCTGCATCCATATCGATATCAAGTGATTTCACATCTTCCGGTGCAAATACAGTCTCTTCTGTACTGTCTGTTCCTTTATCCTGTCCTTCCCAGTCAGTTATATCCCAATGAAATGCAAATTTATTATTTTGCACTGCTTCTACAAATTCCCGCATGGTTCCACCGGTTGCAATTCCAATTCCTAATACCACGCAGCCTAAAAGAAAACAGCCTAATGCGATACCAAAAATAATTTTTAATGCTTTTTTCATGCGCAAGCGCCCCCTTTCTTCTTAAACAGTGACTGCCATAATTTTGCAATTCCTTTTGCAAACCATGGAAGAAACTTTCCACATACCAGAACCAGAAGTCCGCCCGCACATAATCCAATTGCAAGCATCAGAAGTCCGGCTGCCATAGAAATAAAACTTAAGGAAATTACGCCTGTTACCAAAATTGTAATTGCTACACCTGCTACCGCTATTCCACCGATCACACAGCCGACTGCAATTCCAAATAGTCCTCCGATAATTCTGCTGATTACCGGAAGATGCTGTCTCACTATTATTGCATCCTGGGAAATCTGCCCGGATGGTTGCTGCCACTTTTTCCGGAGATTCTAATTCCCGGATTATCTTCTCTTCATTTTCTTCTCCTGCATCCTCAAAGTAGCTGGTATAGTATGCAATTGCTTCCCGTTTTTCCTCTTCCGGAATTCCTTCTAATAACTGCTCCAGCCTTCTCATAAACTCCTGTCTGTTCATATCTTCTCCTCTCCGGAAAATAATTCTGTTATTTTCGAAGAATAATTTTCCCATTCCTTCCGATAATATGTTAATCTTTCATTTCCATTCCCAGTTATCTTATAATACCTTCGATTTCTGCCTCCACATTCTCTGTCATATACTTCCAGACAACCGTCCTTCTGCAATCTTCGCAACACCGGATATAGCGTTGATTCTGACACTTCAATGGCTTTCCGCACATCCTGCGTAATCTTATAACCATAAGTACCTTCCTCATCCTTTGATACTACAGCTAAAACAATTGCATCCAGAAGTGCCGCGCCTGTATTAAATACCATGCAATCACTCCCTCCAGATTTTCATAAATATAATATTATTTTTAATGCATTACTATTTTATATTCAATACTATATATATAATATTATTTGTCAACCTATAAAACCTGTCACTGGCAGCATTTTACGAATGCCGGGCAACTAAAAAAGAGCCTTGCTTCGTTCTTTTCAAACAACCAAGACTCTTTTTCTCTTATTTCTACATTTGTTTCCTGTTTTCTATTTTAATTATTTTCCGGCAAATACTTTTTCTACCACTTCCGGAAGCTGTGACAAATTTTCAATTTCCGGTACTTCATCATCAATTGTGCCAAATCCATATGCTGCATGGATAAAAGCTACTCCTGCCTTTTTGCTGGATTCGTAATCGCTCTGGATATCTCCCACATACACTGCATCGGTAAGTGCATTCCGGGATACTACCAGGGCTATATTATCTTCTTTCTGTTTTTCATTATTTCCATAGCATTCTATATCAGAAATATATTTTCCTAAATTATAATAAGAAAGAAAAGCCTCGATATATCCGCTCTGACAATTGCTTACGATATAAAGTTCATATTTTTCCTTCAGCTTTGCAAAGGTTTCTTCCACACCCGGATATAACACTGCACCATGCCCGGACAGATATTCATTTTCATATTCGCCACATTTATCTAAAAGTTCCATCCGCTCTTTTTCCGGCATATCCGGGAAAAATTTTGCTGCAATAACATCCATTGTTTTTCCCATGATTCCACGAAAATCCTCTACAGTCAGAGGTGTACGGTTCACTTTTTTCCTGTTTTAATATTTCATTCCAGGATTCTGCCACACCGACTGTAGAATCCCACAGAGTTCCATCCATATCAAAAATTATTCCCTGCTTCATTTTTCTTTCCTTCTTCTATTTTTTTGTTTTCTATTAGTTTTCTATTAGTTTTTGAATTTTTTGTTCAATTTTATTCCTACATGGTGTATAATACCATTATTATTAAAAAAATTGCAAGGAGATTTCTTATGAGTCAGGAAAAAGTTGACCGCTATAAAGAACAAAAGAAAAATCGTAAAAAATAATGAAACAGGAGAAATGCAAGCGTTATCTGGGTTATACCGCTACCGTTGTTGTCATTGCACTTATCATAGGCTGGGCAGGCTTCTCCATTTATAAAAATCATGAAGCAAATAAACCGGTATCCTATACAGAGGTAGATTTAAGTGCTCTTACGGATTACTATTCCAATCTGCAGGTGGACTAATTTGAGTGGAACAGATATCATCCAATTAGTAAGTCTTGTCATACTGATTCTTTTATCAGCATTCTTTTCTTCTGCTGAAACCGCTCTTGTAACCGTTAACCGGATTAAGATGCGGACCTTGGCAGATGAAGGAAATGTAAGGGCAAAGCGCGTGCTTGCTATCACGGATCATTCATCTAAGATGTTAAGCGCTATTTTAATCGGGAATAATATTGTAAACTTATCCGCCTCTGCTATTTCTACAGCACTTGCCATCCGCATTTTCGGAAGTGTTGCTGCTGGAATATCAACTGGAATTTTAACTGTTTTGATTCTGATTTTCGGTGAAATCACTCCAAAACAATTGCTACCATACATTCCGAAAAACTGGCATTGGCGTACTCCGGAGTTGTCAGCTTTCTTATGAAGGTTCTTACTCCTGTCATCTTTATTATTAATATGCTTTCCCATGGCTTCTTAAAGCTCCTGCATATTAATCCTGATGCCAAGAAGCAGACCATGACAGAAGCCGAGCTTCGTACTATCGTAAATGTCAGTCACGAATCCGGTGTTATTGAGAATGAAGAACGCAATATGATTAATAATGTGTTCGATTTAACTGATTCTGAAGCAAAAGAAATTATGGTTCCCCGTATAGATATGACTTTCGTAGATGTCAATGCCAGCTATGAAAAATTATTAGAGATTTTCCGGGAAGCCAAATATACAAGATTACCGGTATATGAAGATACCACGGACAATGTCATTGGTATTTTAAATGTAAAGGATTTATTGCTCTATGATGACCGGACGAATTTTTCCATCCGCTCTATTATGAGGGAACCGTTCTTTACATATGAGCATAAGAACACTGCTGAATTATTAAAAGAAATGCAGGCTTCTTCCCTCAACATTGCTATCGTATTAGATGAATATGGTGCAACTGCCGGTCTTGTTACTTTAGAGGATTTATTAGAGGAAATTGTAGGCGAAATTCATGATGAATATGATGCCAATGAAGAAGCTGATATTACTGCTTTAAATGAAAAAGAATACCTGGTCAACGGTTCCATGAATCTTTATGATATGTGTGAAAAACTGGGGATTCATTTAGAGTCGGAAGATTATGATTCCATTGGCGGCTATATCTTAGAACATTTAGACCATCTTCCTGACGAAGGAGAATCCATTACCACAGAAAATGGAATTCTGCTCCGGGTTGAGAAAATGGATAAGAACAGAATTGAAAAGGTATATCTGAAAACTCCTTAGGGAGTTTTCGATATACCTTTCTTTTTCTATCATCAGTCATCTGCATACGGAATATGATAACTGAATTTACTTAATCTTCCATGATATGCACCATCATAATTTCCCACAAAAGTTGTACTTACCAGTCTGGTATAATGTAATTCATACAGCTCATTGTCCACTCTTACTGCATCTGCAATATCATAATCCATCGGCCAGTAATATCCCATAGTTCCATCATCAAAACTCATCACTGTCCAAAGCGGATACGGGCATGGATTTGCTGGTTTTGTTTCCTCTGCTGGCTGTTCTGTCGGTGTCGTTGCCGGAGTTTCTGACGGTGTATCTGATGGTGCTGCCGGAGTTTCCGACGGTGTATCTGATGGTGCTGCCGGAGTCTCCGATGGTGTATCTGATGGTGCTGCTGGAATTCCACCGACAGGGTCCTGTCCCACGGATGTCGTTGCGTTTTTCTGAGCTGAAGGGGTCTGCCCTCCTGCAGTTGATGCCGGCTCTGTTGGTTCCTTTCCCGGTGTCACTTCCTGTGTTCCCTTTTTATCGGTTTTCTCATTCTTTCCCTCGGATTCATCCGGCACTTCCTGCTTGCCAACAGAACCTCTTCTTTCTTCTGCTGAAATACCTCCTGCAATGCTTCCGTCTTACATACCACAAATCCTGTTGCAGTATGCTCCTCTGCTTCGTGGAATTTTCCTATGGATGTTTTGTTCAAAACATGATTACTGCTCTTCTGTACGAAAAATGTACCACCAACTACAGCTGCCACTGTAAGCAGACAGCCTGATAAAATCAATATTTTTTCTTTGGATTCAATTTTTCATAACTCCTTTCACTTTTCTCCAACTATACCATAAGTTATTTTTTTATTGTGCAACCAATTTCTTCTTTCTTTCTAAATTTCGGCATTTTCACCGATACAATGGATAAATTTATTCCGAAAACGCTCTATTTCCGTCATTTTCCCGGTATTATGCTGCAATTCATATTCTTTCATCTCATTCATCTGTTGATGTGATAAATTCCAGACTTCTAAAGCCGTATTCCTTTGCAATGCCTCTTCTAACTGTCTGTAATTTTCTTCTCTCCTCCAAATAGAATCCTGTGTTATGGTATCAAGATATTTTTCACTGATAAATCGAAACGTTTTTTCTTTGTCCTCCACCTGTTGCGAGGTAGTATCCACCAGATAAACGGTAACCTGTTTTCTGCTGACATTGCCAACTGCATCTTTTGCATAATAAGTAATCGTGGTGGTTCCTTCATGCGCAAAGTTCTTCCACTCTTCTTCCGTATAATCTTCCACGCAAAAAACAGTATTCTTCTCTTCATCTCCTCCGCTCTTTAAGATACCTTCCGGATTATCTTCTGAGCTGCTTTCTCTGTCCTTTGCACATGCCTGCTGCAAAAGTATTTCCTCTGTAATCCTGCCGCTTCTTGCATCCGTCAAACTATAATACTGATCTTTTGCCTCAATAACAGGACTCTCATCCCACTGTGCATATAATCTCTGTTCCCCTGCATGGCAAAAAACATCTTCTTCCCCGATAAGTGCTTTTTCCTGCCATACTACATCCGGCTTTTTATCTTCCTCTTTGTCCTGTTCTGCATCCGGCTCTGTGCTCCATCCTAAGAAAAGGAAGTTCTCCCGCACGGCGTCTGGCATTTCTCCATAGGGTGTCCCATAATATCGGCTCTCCTGCTTTGTCTCTTCTCCATCGATAAGACCTCCATTTCCAACAAAAATGATTGGAAAACAATAGCAAAAATCCGTATCTGCTGTTGCATAGCCATCCAGACTGTCATATGCATAAATTGAAATCAGATGCCTTCCATATTCATTCTTATGTTTTATAGCAGAGGTATAATAACGGTAATTGTAGTTTTGTCCCTCTATAAAATAGTCCCCTTTTTCTCCTAATTCTGCCACCTGCCATTCTGCCGTCAAATCATCCTGTCCCTGATGTTCACTCCACACAGCAAAAGCAGTCTTTTTAATTCCATCTCCGCCATCCCGCACAAAGACATATGTATAGAATCCATCCGTTCCATTCTGAATCGATATCGTCCGCTCTATAACCGGTGGCTTTGATTTCTTCCAGATGGCATAAAAGGTCTGATTCTCCGTTACCACTACCTTATCTCCTGAATTATATACCGGCTCTTTCGCATCTTTCCTGTCTGCCCAGCCGGCAAACGCATACCCACTGCGCTTTGCGGATGGAAGTATTACTTCTGCATCCTTCCATTGTGCCTTTAATAGAACCTCTCCCTTATGCTTTGAAGATAAATTTAATACCTGTGCCTTATCTTCGTATACAGAAAGTTCTGATAACGCTTCCGGCACACCGATTGTGCCTATTCCCTCTCTATGCTCATTATATCCATGATTTATCCAATGTAATAAATATGACTCACGCCGACTGCCAAATGCCTGTTTTAAATCTTCCCCTCCATATTTCATATAATCCGTCAATCGAAAATATGGACTGGATATTCTTCGTTCCCTGCCCTGTATCACATACTGATAGAAATGTTTTACTAGTGCTGCCTTATTAAACCCGAAACTTTCCAGTAAATCCTGATTTGCTTTTTGCATAACAGGGGGCATCAAATGCATACCACGGAAATTCTATTCCGTTATAATAAAAACTGTTATGATCTTCCCACCCGGCAAAGGTGCTTTCCGCGGTAAGTTTCTCTGCCTCAGATGTTCCACCATTTCCATCCAAGGTTACTGTATACTCTTTCTTATACTGATTCTGCTGTAATTGAATCTGTTTTCCATACAGCACATCCGGTTGAGAAGCAACAGTTCCGCTGGTAGCCCCATTTCCATCATAATGAATGGTATAACGATTTTCGAGATAATTTACTTCGATATTATCATTATGCCATGCGCCATCATCTCCCCAGGGTGTCATTCCACATCCATTGGTGTCCACCACAAAACTACAGGTTTCCTCTTCCATACTCTCAAAGTATGTCTGATAGCAGTTGCTGGTAGACACTCCTTCAAAATGATGCCCCAGCTCCGGCAGACGAAACGTAACCGGAAGATGATATTCCCTTGCTCCTATTTCAGAAGTTGCATTATCATGTCTGGTATAATATTCCCTATCTTCTAATGTAATGCCAAGCTCGTCTCCCCCAATCAGATACATTTTATAATAGATTCGATAATTAATCCCATTGGAATGACGTTCCCCTATATTACAGTCAATCCGGTAACGAGCCGTTCTTCCACCTGCATTGTCACGAACTATCAATATGAAATACCCGGAAGTTTCCGGATACCAGGTCTGCGCACTTCCGTAAACAGATGAAGTCAATTCATCCGGCAGTTCTTCCAACTGCTTGGTTTCTTCTGTTTCTAATACTTCTGTTTCTAATACTTCTGTTTCTAATACTTCTGCTTCTAATACTTCTGTTTTTTCAGATTCTGCCACCTCAGTTTCTTCTACCGTTTCCGCACTTATCGTCTGAATACTGCACGGACTCATAAAAAGAATCATGCATCCGCAAAGGAAACGGCATACTCCCTTTCGCACCTTCTTTTTCATGCTTACCCCCTATTCAAATACTGCATAATATGTCTGATTTTCTTCTACACACTGTGTAAAATCCGCGAGATAATCCTTGCTGTCCCGCCACTCTAAAAACTTCTTTTTCAAATCATCACAAACCGGTTCTGCCGGAGAGGTACAGTAATCCCCCTTTTGTATTTCCAGCTTCTTATAATAAGATTTTCCCTGTTCCATTTCTTCCCTGGAGCGATAAAAGATTACCGTCTGCATTGCCACTTCTTTTTCCCCTTTCTCCGTTTCTTCTCCATTCCCATCGTCATCTGTAAGAATTGTACGGCAGCACTTTATACTGCCCATTTTCCCACCCGGATAAGAAAAATGCTCTTCCACTTCCACAGAAAGTAATCCTTTTTCTGCATCTGCTGCAATCATCCGAACAGTTAATTCTGAATCAGAATTCATCTGCGGAACCAGATTTCGAATCAGTAATGTCCTCATATCTTCGGAAGTATAATCTCTGTCTGCATCCGCCTGTACCATCTGCAATGTTGTTTCCATTGCTTCGGTAAGACTCTGTTCTAATTCTTCTTTTCGCACATTCTTATGCTGCATGGTCAGTAGCATCACTACAAAAAAGTATGACAATGCCGCCGGACAATACCCCAAATACCATATGTTTCATATACCGCCTCCATTTACCGGAATCCGGAAACGGGAAACCGTCTGCTTTTCATATGCATCTTCTGCCCGCACCTCTATTTCATAGATTCCTGCCTTTTCATAAATATCTTCTACTGTTTTTCCTGCCTGATTTCTGATATCAGTTATCTCAATCTTAAGTTCCTTTCCATCTGCATCCACTGCGTGAAACAGTTCTGATAACGCTATCTTATCTGCAATCGTTAAGATGCGATTATCTTCATAAATAATCACCGGAACCTGACGGCTATGAATATCTTTTAACATTTTTCCGTCCATATTATTTCCAACATCTGCACCGGCTGCCGGACGTTCCATCCCACTTCCAATTATGCGAAATCCCCATAAGCATAATATCAGTAACATTGCCGCCACTAATACAGTAATTACTGTCTGTCCATATTCTTTCCATAATGTTTTCATTTGTTTTACCCCAATGCCCCCTGTGCCCTGCTTATCATTTCATAAAGATAACCTCCCTGTGAAAACAGTCCAAATAAAATTCCTGTCATAACAATGACTGCCAGAACCGCTATCACAAGTCCACCATATTCTTCCATAAAAAATGCATTTTTATCCCCTTACCGGACATAACCAAGCAAATACCACAACACTCCGATACAACCACTTCCAAGTACTGCATAGATGATTGCCTGTCCATAATCCTCCATAATTTTTCTCATAAATCTACCTTCCAAATCCCCGGATACTATGCTCCGTTTTACTGTGAAATGGTCCCATCCGGTATGCGTAATGCAATATCACCTCCGCCATGGTTACCTCCTTTTCCACGGGCGGCACATTTCCATTTTCACATACAGTTACAGCTCCGGAATCCTCATATAAATTAACCTGCAGCTGATAGCCCAGTTCATCAGCCTGCTTTATACAGGCATTTATTACTTCCCGGTTATAATTGCTGTTTTCCAGTTCCACTACCACATCCGATTTAAAATTTCTTGCCTGACAAATCTGCGCTTCTGCTGCAACAATACCTATTCCAACTGTTGACAGCAGCATCATCAGAAATATTCAAGATATGTTTCTATTACCTGTTCCATCTAATCCCCTATCTATGTACGCTTGCTAAAAATACCACCAGAAATGCCGTCATATCAATCATCATTTTTCCTGCTCCAGTCAATGCCGGGGCTAAAAACAATGCATATAATCCAGCCAGTGAATCCTGATTTTGTTCTCTTTCTGCCTTATCTAAAAGTTCCTGATTCCGTTTTAAAATCTGACTTAACTGCTTTTCACTGTTTCCATATCCGCCGTTGGATAATGCATACAACATCCGCATAGCAGAATGCACATCCGGTAAATCATAATCTTTTAAAAAATTAAGATATGGTTCCAGACTCTCCGGATTCTGTGAAAGTTCTTCCAGCATATCATCCACTGCCGGTCTTAGAACCTCCGGTGTCTGCGGCCGGATACGATAGAATGCCACCTGCACATTTTCAGTCTGAAGCAATAAAGAAATGTCCATTAACCACTGCGGAAATTCCTTTTCCATTTTCTTTCTCAGATACTTCCGGTAGAAATTACTGCGCACGCCTTTATGGAACTGCACATAACGATATTTCTTTTCATCCCCTTCTCCATAAGATTCCCTTTCCTTCAACCAGTTGCGGCAGGTACGCTTCATTGCCCGGAAGCAAATCAGCATATCCAGGGACAGAAAAAGAATTGATGCAATCTGGCAAACCAAAAGTTGCGATAATTCAATATCTTTTGGCAGCAAATGATTCGTTATTGCACATACCAGAATGGATAAACCCACCGCTAAGAATACATTTCTTCGATATTTCTTACAGTCCTGCTGATGCAGTCTGACCCGTTCCATCCACTTCTGCAAATCCTCTAAAGCAATTCCACCGTTGTCTCGTATGCTCCGCCATACTGTTCTACCATCAGAAAATACGCATGAATCTCTTTCATTCTGCGATTCTCATACTGCTGCCCAATCGCATCTAACTCTTCTTTCATATTGCTGTCATATTCTTTTCGTAAATGAAAGATGGCAGTTTCTATCTGTTTTCGCATGGCTCCCGGTTCAAACAATGCACAAACTGTCTCCAGTGCAGATAAGATTTTCGGATTCTGCAAAAATGCATACAGCATCTGCTCCATATACAATTCTGCTTCCTGCAGACGGGTCTGTTGCTTCTTTTCTTCCTTCAACACTTTATCCATACGCCACATAACAAGAACAAATACAATACTGCAGCAGATATATCCCTGCCACTTAAGCTGTAATAAAAATGCTGCCAGCAGCAATAATCCATAACAGCCTCCATAGGCAACGAAACGCTCATTCTTTTTCATATTCTTCTCCTTCCAGATGATGTTGTATCATCGGATTATCAAATGGCTCGGAAATTCCATGCCGCTTCATACGCGCAATCAACCCTTTTGGAAGTTCTCTCACCATAAGATTGCCATCCACCACCTGCATATGTATTTCATTTCTTCCTTCTTCTCTTACAAAGAAGCAGACCTGGTCTATATAACGGTACAATTTTCCTTCTGCACTCATTTTCTTCCGCAGCAGAATTCCAACATCAACATAACTGTATACATCATTTTCCATGCGGTCTGCATCCATACGGCTCTCCATCATATTTAAAATACGATCCGGAATTTTCCTCACATCATCCGTATGAAGCGTGGTAAATCCACGGATTCCGGTAGACCAGCATTCCAACAAAGACTTTACTTCCGTAGAACGTGCCTCCGATAACATAATCCAGGATGGATTCTGTCTGAGACATGTCTTAATGGCTTTGGTATAATCAAAATCCGGATTAATTCGCAGTTCCACACAATCTTTTCCGGGATTAATCTGACTGTAATGCCATTCCGGATTATCCTCTATTGTAATGACACGCTCTCCTGCCGGAATAAACTGTGAGAAAAATTTTGCACATTCTGTCTTTCCCGCCCCCGGTTCTCCACAAAAGACAAAATTCATTTTTGCAGCCACACAATTGGTCAGCAATTCTAATACCGGAACAGCTACATACTCATCCTCCACCATCTTTTTTACCTGCATACGCAGCATTGGCATTGATTTACGGATGCAGATGCTCCTGCCGGATATGGCAACAGATTCATGCACAATACTGATACGCAGCGTGTCGGTCTCCGCCTCCAACAAATTATTTTTCTTGTTAAAAGGCTTGCTCACTTCATTGGCAATCCGATGGGAAAACTGCTCTACAAACTTCTCTGTAATGCCATGCCTTCGAATCAGATAGCGTTCATTTTCTACATCTGTAATCCACAACTGGTTTCCGTTATAGTCAATATCTGTAATCTTATCATTCCGGACATAACGCCAAAGGGGACCAAAATAATCCGGCTCCATCCGGATACCCAGTTCCTGTCTGTCCAAGTCATCCCCTCCTATGGTGTTCCGATGTTATTTCCAAAGTTATCAATTAAGTTCTTAAATGCATCATAAACGGGACCACTGGTTCCATTTCCCATAATTGCTGTCACAAGTGCTGCTAATGCTGCAATTGCAACTACTGTTATAATTACCCCACCATACTGTTCAAAAATTTCTTTCAAATAAGAAAACCCCTTTCCATACTGAATTTCGTTTCACTGTTTGGAATATTTGGGAGGAAACTCCCGGATAAAAAAAGATAAATAAGATGGCTCTAATCATACCTGCTTTTTTTTTTTTGTAAAGATATTTTTCATTTTTATAAAAATTTTACATTTTCATTTTTCATTATGCTATAATAAAAAAGGCATGATTTTATGCCACAATTTTATATAAGAACTACAGGAGGACACATGAATAAATTTATTATCACCACCGACACTACCGCAGATTTGCCGGCAGATTATGTAGCAGAACATAATCTTGGCATGCTGTCACTCACTTATACTATAGACGGCAAAACCTATGACTGGGAGCATCCAATGGATGTCAAAGAATTCTATGCAAAGATGCGTGCCGGCTCTCTGCCTACCACCTCTCAGGTCAACCCGGAAACTGCCCGCGAAATTTTCACAAAAATTGCCACGGAAAATGACTGTGATATTCTTCACATTGCCTTTTCCAGCGGACTCAGTGGCAGCTACTCCAGTACAAAAATTGCTGCAAGTGAAATGGAAGAAGATAATTTCCCACATAAAGTCGTTGTCGTAGACTCTCTCTGTGCTTCCATGGGAGAGGGACTTCTGGTTCACAAAGCTGTCCAGATGAAAGAAAATGGTGCCACTTTAGAAGAAACCGTAAAATGGCTGGAGGAAAATAAACTACATCTGGTACATAACTTTACGGTAGATGATTTGTTCCACCTTCACAGAGGCGGACGTGTTTCTAAAACCGCTGCGGTTCTTGGTACCATGATTAACTTAAAGCCGGTACTTCATGTAGATGATGAAGGTCATCTTATTATGGTTTCCAAGGTTCGTGGACGTAAAAAATCCCTGATTACCCTGGTTGACAATATGGAAAAGCAGATGGGCTCCTACCGTGACCAGAATGATATCGTATTTATCAGCCATGGTGATGCTTTAGAAGATGCACAGTTTGTTGCAAATCTTGTAAAAGAACGTTTTGGCATCGACAGCTTCTTAATCAATTATGTCGGTTCAACTATCGGTGCACATTCCGGTCCTGGAACGATTGCATTGTTCTATATGGGTGAATATCGATAAAACACCGGCAGATACAAAGCAGTCAAAGTCAGCTTCCTACGGATGTCTGGCAAAATATCTGACAACTACGAGAAACACGCTTTGCGAGTTTCTCGAGTTATCGCGGTGCTCGCCAAATCAAAAAAAGAGTTATTGTACCACGGTTTAAAATTCTGTGATAAATAACTCTTTTATTTATGTGAGAAACATGCTTTATCTGTTTCTTTATTTTTCTGCAGCTTCTTCTGCTTCTTTTTCTTCTACTTCTTTCTCATCCACTTTGATGCACAGTTCCTCTAACTGCTTCTCATCTACGATATCCGGGGCATTGGACATAAGGTCGGATGCATCCTTTACTTTCGGGAAGGCGATGACATCACGAATGGAATCTGCATGTACCATGTGCATAATCATACGGTCTACACCGTAAGCCAGTCCTGCGTGTGGCGGCACACCATAGGAGAATGCATCCAGAAGGAATCCAAACTGCTCATGTGCGCGCTCCTTGGTAAATCCAAGCACCTCAAACATCTTTTCCTGAATGTCATCCTGATGAATACGGACAGAACCACCGCCTAACTCGGTACCATTTAATACGATGTCATATGCTTTGGCACGGACTGCACCCGGATCTGTATCAATCTTATCCCAGTCCTCTTCCATCGGCATGGTAAACGGATGGTGCATTGCCATAAAACGGTTCTCTTCGTCAGACCACTCTAACAATGGGAATTCTGTAACCCAGAGGAAATTATACTGGTTCGGGTCTAAGAGGTCTAATTCTTTGGCAATTTCAAGACGAAGTGCACCTAATACATTCCATACAATTTTATTCTTGTCTGCTGCAAATAAAAGCAGGTCTCCCGGCTTTCCGTCCATTGCTGCTACCAGATTCTTCAATTCCTCTTCTGTCATGAATTTTGCAAAGGATGATTTATAGCTGCCATCTTCCTGTACAGAAAGATAAGCAAGGCCTTTTGCACCATAACCTTTGGCAAACTCAACCAGTTTGTCAATCTTCTTTCTTGGCATTGCACCCTGTCCTTCTGCATTGATACCACGGACAGAACCACCCTGCTCTAACGCACTGGTAAATACACCAAAACCGCAATCTTTTACAATATCAGATACATCCTTTAATTCCATGCCAAAACGGGTATCCGGCTTATCTGAACCAAAACGATCCATTGCTTCCTGCCAAGGCATTCTCTTAAGTGGAAGTTCTACATCTACACCGATGGCTTCTTTGAAAATGTATTTTAACAGACGCTCATTGACATCTAATACATCATCAATATCTACAAAGGAAAGCTCCATATCTATCTGTGTAAATTCCGGCTGACGGTCTGCTCGTAAATCCTCATCACGGAAACATCTTGCAAGCTGGAAGTAACGGTCATATCCGGAACACATCAAAAGCTGCTTATAAAGCTGCGGTGACTGCGGTAATGCGTAAAAAGAACCCGGATGCACACGGCTTGGCACTAAATAATCTCTTGCACCTTCCGGTGTAGACTTACAAAGAATCGGAGTCTCAATCTCTAAAAATCCTTCTTTTTCCATAAAATCACGCATCAGATATGCTACTTTACTACGCAGCATCAGGTTACGCTGGATATCCGGTCTACGTAAATCAAGATAACGATATTTTAAACGAATCTCATCTTTGGTCTGGCTGTTCTCTTCAATCTGAAATGGCGGCGTCTGTGATTCTGAAAGAATACGGATACTCTCAGCAATCACTTCAATATCTCCGGTTTTTAAACTCTCATTAACTGCTGCAGAACGCTTCTGCACGGTTCCTTCGACTGCAATAACAAACTCGCTACGCAGTGTTCCCTGCTTTGGCAAAGCCTTCGCTTCCTACCTTTGGCTCGTCGAATACAAGCTGCAGAATTCCGGAACGGTCTCTTAAATCTATGAATATAAGACTTCCCAGATTTCTTCTTTTCTGTACCCAGCCCATGACGGTAACTTTTTCTCCAATATTGGCATTGGATACTTCTGTACATCTATGGGTTCTGTGTAATCCCTGCATGGATTCTGACATTTTCTTATCCTCCTAAAAATCGTGTATCTTTTCCTTCTATACCTAATTGGATATTTTACCACATAGCAGGCAATCCGTCAAAATAACTTCTATGGATTTTATGAATTTTATGAATTATTTTAAAGAATTATGGTCTGTTCTGTATCGCATGGTATAAAAATAGCCATCTACTTCTAATACACCACTTAAACTTTCCATTCCGGATTCTACCTTTTGAACCGTCTGCTTCTTTGAATTCCTTCCATCCATCTGAATATTAACGGTGATACTTTTTTCAGAAAAAGTGGCATCATTTTTATTTATTACTATCACACAGCCACAATCATCCGGCACAACGGTTATCGTAAATACGCCTTTTTCTTTTGTACATGTTACTTCCGGCTGTGTTTTTTCTGCCTGATAAATAACTGAAATTCCATTGTCTTTCTTTGCTACTGCCGAATATCCATCCGAATCTTTTGCTCCATTATACCATTCTGTTATGAATGGCAGAACGAAAACATTGTCTTCTGACAGATTCTTCTGCTTTAATATATCCGTTACGCCCTCTTTTTTCCTCACCTTTTACCGCATCCAACTGATGATACAAATCCTGTGGCAATGCAGAAGCAATGATTTCTATCTTATACTTCTGTTCTATATTTGAGATGGCATCTTTATCTATTCCACTGCTCTTTACACCATCCTCTATAAGACTTTTTACATCCAAAACATTTTCATCCGGGAACCACACCGTATAGCGTCCGTTCCATGCACCATTTTCTGTTATCATCTCTTCCTCTGCAATTGTTGTGTCATTTTCCTGCCAGTCCATTCTCCACTGACTTTCCTCTTCAAAAAATGCTTCTAAATCACCCTGATATAATGCATGATAAGCAGGTGTTGACATGTCAAAACGCTCATAGGCAAAAAGCCGGTTCACAGGAAGTCAGATACATCATTCCTTCTGAGATACCAAGCGTATTTTCCAGTTCTTCCTTTAATGCCTGTTCAATTTCTGCCTGCTGGAAATTGTCAAAACAGACTATTCCCCAATACGCACCAAAGACTTCCGGATTCCCGCTTTCTACGCGTCCCCAGGAAAATACTTTTTATCCGGTTGTGAGGAAAGCTGACCTTTATAATAGCAATAATAATTACTTCCTTGTTCCAATATTACCGGCTGTAACACAAGGTCCTCTGCCTGAACGGTTTCCTTCTCCATATTTTTCATTCAGATAATTAGTTATCTCTTCTTTAAAGTCATCCGCAGAAAGCAGTTCTCCGATTGCAGGAGTATTTGAAGTTCCTCCTTTAGAAGCATCCCTATTATAATCCTTACTTCCACCTCTTGTGGATGAATTACTGCTGTTTTCATTTTGTGGAACATTAGATGAACTGATCGGTGCCGACGAATCATAAGACTTTTCTTTTGTTGTATCCGGCTTGTTAAAAATAAATAAGCTGACAAAAAATACAGCCAAAAGAGCTACACTTACTGCAGTCATCTTCCATACAATAGAATATTTTCCATTCCAGAATTTACTGGCACCGAATGATTTTTCCGCTTTAAAAGGCACATTGCCTGTACGGTATGGGACTCTGATAAAATTCTCTCACCCATGGTACGTCTCAGCAAATCTTCCCTTTTCTTTAATTCACTTCCGATGTATTTTGCCGCTTTGGCACATATTGAAGTATTTCTTAAAACCGCCTGCATTTTCTTCCAGAAATCTATCTGCCCGGCATATAGATTCCAGTGTTCATGCTCCATAAGCTTCTTCCAGCATTTATAAGACTGAAAATATCCGGCATCAATCAATTTTTTAAACTGCTCTTCATATTCTTCCTTCAGTTTTTCTGGAGAAATAATCGTATTATCTTCAATCCGTCCAAAGATTTCTTCATACTCTTTCTGACTTTCTTCCGTTTCCACAGTATGATTTATTTCCTCTGTGGTCTCTGCCTTTTGAATCTCCGGTTCCATTTTCGGTTGAGCATTTATTTCCTGCTGAGTATTTATCTCCTGCTGTGTTTTTTCCTCCTGCTGTAACGGCTGTGCATAGACTGCTCCATTTTTCGCATAATTCATCGCAGTTCCGTATGCATCGTACAAATTTTTCCAGCCAGCCTCATCTTCCTCCGGATGGCATTCCCTTACTTTTTTAGCAAATGTAGCTTTAATCTTTTTCTTATCCTTTGTTATTTCTATACCAAGAATATCAAATGCTTCATCAATTCTCATTTTCTCATTTCCTCCCTAGCTTGTATAATATGGTCCGTTCCAGGTCTGATTTGTCTCCTGTTCCGCTAATTCATCTTCCTCTGCATCCTCATCTTCATCATACCAGTCTGAGAAATTATTCATCTTCTCCCACGGTTCATTTACCTGCTGTAAATATTCCTCTATCCGGTTTAAATATGCTTCAAAGGAACGGCGTGCTTTCTTTATGTCAAGTTCATTTTGATATATCAGTATTTCTGTAAAATACTGCATTCTACGTTCAATTTCTTCTCTTATATTTCCGGTTGTCTCCTGATAAAGTTTCTTTGCACGCTCCAATACCAGTTGACTTTCTTCTTCTCCCTGCGGTTGAAATTTTATCTTCTCTAATTCTGCAACTGCCTTTTCTATTTCTTCTTCACTCATGCCAGTCTCTTCATTTACAATAACAAGACGCTCCTCTTTTCCTGTGGACATAATCGTTACATCTACTACCAGTATTCCATTAATATCATATGTAAACCGCACTTTAATTGCTTCGGTACCACTTTGTACGGTTTCTTCATTTTGCGGTAATTCTACCTTCAATTCACCCAAATGCAGATTATCTTTTGCATACAACGCTTCTCCCTGATTAACATCAATCAATACTCTTTTTCTGCCTTGGGCTTGTGGGATAATATATTTTTTCCCTGCTTGCCGGCAATGCGCTATTACGCTCAATAATCACATCATTATAACTATCCTTCGGATGTGCCCTGTTATATACGGATGTTCCCAGTGAAAACGGACATACATCCATAAGAAGCATATCCTTTACCTCTGTATCACGTTCCTTTATTCCTGCATAAGTTCCGGCTCCAATTGCAATCATCTGGTCCGGATTCATCAGACAAACCGGTATTCCCTTTAAAATATGTTTTATATACTTATGCACAACCGGCATCTTACAGGATCCGCCAACCAATACCACTTCATCTATCGCATCTTTTGCTATCTCTGCATCTGCAAGAACTTTCTGTATCGGTTTTAACATTCTTTGAAACAAAGCTTCTGTCAAATTGATTAATTCTTTTCTGAAATTGTCATCTGACCTTCTACGCCAGGATAAGTCACTTGCATTGTTGCCATTTCTTCTGTCAGCATTTGCTTTGCTCTATTAGCACTCTCCAAAATGGCAGCCTGCTGCTCTTCTTTCATTTCTGTCCAATCCAGTTTATTCTTCTGAGCAAATTCCTGTGCGATATATAAATCAAAATCATTTCCGCCCAGGTGGTTATCTCCACTGACCGCCTTTATTTCTATGATATTTTCAAAACACTCTACCAGCGAAACATCTAATGTACCACCACCAAAATCAAATACCAGCATGGTGCTCTCTTCTTCCTTCCGCATCTCATGACAGGCAAGTGCAGCTGCTGATGGTTCATTAATAATTCTTTCCACTTTAAGTCCAGCAAGAACTCCCTGCATTTCTTGTGGCTCTTCGTGCCATATCATTAAAATAGGCAGGAACACTAATTACTGCTTCTTCCACTGGCTCTCCCAGATAACGCTCTGCATCTCCTTTTAATCGTTTTAAAACCATTGCAGACAATTCCTCCGGCTTATAATCTCTTTCTCCTAACCGGTACGTTTTTGCTGTACCCATAAAGCGTTTAAAAGAAGCCACTGTTTCCTCCGGATGTGTTATCATTCTCTCCTTTGCCACTTTACCGACATATGTAATTCCAGCCGGTGTAACACTAACCACACTTGGTGTCAATAATTCTCCAAATGAATTTGGTATTAATTGTGCATGTCCCTCTTCCCACACGGCTACCAGACTGTTGGTTGTTCCTAAATCAATTCCCACAATTTTGCTCATAATCCCTTCTCCTTTTCTTCCCAGACCGAAAAACTGCCATCGGCAGCTTCTTACGGATACCTGACAACTTCATAACTACGAAAAATGCGCTTTTTCTCGCTACTCGAGTAAAAAAGAATGTGCCTTGGCACATTCTCGCGCCTGCGGCGGTCGCTTGCGACATCTACCTGATACGCCGCAGTGCGCATCCTCGCGGAGCATTTTTACTTTACAGGAAAGCAATTTCCTGTAAAGTAAAAAACAGCATCAAAAACATCTCTGCTTCCGACGCTGTTATCTTTCACTTCTCTTATTTGTTAAAAAACTCCACAAATTCTTCATAACCCTCTGCCGTAAGCTTCTCCTTCTGGAACTTCTTGTTCTTATTCATACGAACCACTAATACCTGGGTTCCTTCGGAACGTTCCTTCTGAGCCTGTGCAATTACCTCCTGCAGCTTATCAGCCGGATATCCCTTTTCGATGAGATATGCCTTCTTCGCTGCCTGTCCCGGAATCTTAAATCCGCTCTCTAAGAGCAGAAGAATGATTCTTTCAAAACCGATGGAAAATCCACAGGCGGGTACATCATTGCCGGTGAACTTTCCAACCATCTTGTCATAACGGCCACCGCCGCCGCAGCTGCCGCCGAATTCCGGCATGGCGATTTCAAAAATAGTTCCTGTATAATAACCCATGCCACGCACTAAAGTCGGGTCAAATACCATTTTAAAGTCTGCTGCTTTGGTTGCTTCTACGCTGTCGATAATCTCTGTCAGGTTCTGCTTTACTTCTTCCTCTAAGAATCCTGCTTCAATTAATGTATCACATAAGGTAACCAGTCCGTTTTCGGTACCTTCTGCTTTTTCAAATAAGGATAAGTACTTATCGACCGCTTCTTCTGCAAAACCTTCCTTTTTCAGTTCTTCTGCGACTCCGTCCAGCCCAATCTTGTCCATCTTGTCTAAGATGATAAATACAAGGTCGTAGCTTTCTTCCGGAAATCCGCTGTAAGCTGCCATTGCTTTTAAAATACGGCGTTCATTGATTCGGATTTCAAAATTCTTAAATCCAATCTTGCCAAGGGTTGTAGTTGTTGCAAGAATCAGCTCAATCTCTGCCAGATTGGACGGCTCTCCTAAAATGTCAATATCGCACTGCATGAACTGACGATAACGCCCCTCTGAGGACGGTCAGCACGCCACACATTTCCCATCTGTAATGCCTTAAACGGGGATGGGAGCTGGTTACTGTTATTGGAATAGAATCGTACCAGCGGAACGGTAAGGTCGTAACGCATACCAAAATCCACTACATCTTCTTCTTTTTCTGCTGTCTCTAAGTTCAGCTTTTCACCACGTTTTAATACTTTGAAAATGAGTTTTTCATTTTCTCCACCCTGTTTGCTGGTGAGGTTTGCAATATTCTCCATACAAGGAGTTTCAATTGGTGTAAATCCAAAACTCCGGTAGGTCTCTTTGATTACATTCTGCACATAATCACGAATCTGCATTTCCTCTGGTAAAATATCCTTCATGCCTGTAACCGGCTTCTTACTCAATGCCATGAAATTTCCTCCATTTTCCGAGATAAGCATTTTATCTATTTTCTTATTATATATTTGTATTCATACAGAACTATTATATTTTTCGTGTTCTGATATGTCAACCGCTTTTATTCCTTTGTAAAGAGCCTTTGTAAAGAGCCGGCTCTTCCGTTCAATCATCTCATCAATCCTTGTGATATACTGTGCCACATCCTTGACATTCTCGGCACGTTCAATCCGGTGTGTGCCATCGGGATTTGGCTGTACCCAGACACGCTTCGTGGATGCACCAGCACCACAGGCTACAATACTCTGTTTCTCTTCCATAATAAGAACATTGTATACACCGGCTTTTCCCGGTGCTGCATAGCCTACGTTTTCAAAATTGCCTGCCATATTCTTCTGGCGGTATAAATAATATGGGAAAAGGCCCATTTCTTCTGCCACTTTCGAAGTCAGTGCGATATGGTCTGCGGTATTGACAATTTCAAAATCCTGATAACGCTCTCTTTGTATATTCAGCCTTGCTGCACGCTTGATGGCAAGTGAGTGAACCGTCAGATTATCCGGTGCTAACTTCCGGATTACTTCCATGGTATCTGCTACATCCGAAAGACTTTCTCCCGGAAGTCCTACAATTAAATCCATATTGATATTATCAAAGCCTAATTCTCTTGCCAGATAAAAGCTGTCAATGGTCTGCTGTACGGTATGATGTCGTCCAATCAAATCCAGAGTTTCCTGTTTCATGGTCTGTGGATTAATGGAAATTCTGCTGATATCATGATTGCGAAGCACCATAAGCTTCTCTTTTGTAATACTGTCCGGTCTTCCGGCTTCAACTGTAAACTCCAAAAGATGAGATAAATCAAAACTGGATTTAATTTTTCGAATCAATCTGTCTAACTGTTGTGGATTTAATGTGGTCGGTGTTCCACCACCAATATAAATGCTGTTTAATTTCTTATGTGCAAATTTGACCGCTGTATAATCCAGTTCCTTTTCCAGTGCACTTAAGTAGTCATCCATGCGGTTTTTCCAGGCTGACATGGAATAAGAAGTAAAGGAACAATACAGGCAGGTTGTCGGACAGAATGGAATTCCAATATAAAGGCTGTAGCCTTCTTCGTAGTCTAATTTGTGTAAAAGTTCCAACTCCCGCTCTGCAATTTCAATACTGAGCTTTATCTTCTCATCGGAGGTAAAATACGTTTCCTTCATATAGCGGGCAATTTCTTCCTCGCTCTTACCCTCTTCTAAAAGTGCCATCGGAATCTTCGTCGGACGGATACCGGTAAGATTTCCCCACGGAAGCTCCACTCCGGTATATTCTGACAATAACCGATACAGTGTCCGCTTTAAACTGTTCTTGGTCTCCTTGCGGTTTGTATAATCTACTGCTACACATTTTGTAATGCCGGTCTGATTCGCATTGTCTTCCGAAGCCTCCACCCGTTTCCAGGAAAAATGATTTCTTCCGGTGCAAACTGTACATCCATGTGATAATGTACCGGCTCTTCTTTTTTCTCCTTATCCTTCGTGGAAACATATACCTCTTCCTTCGGATAAAATGCCTTTACCAACGAATGGATATCATATTCAAATTCTGCTTTATCTAATAATACTGTTATCATGGTTCGTCCTTATAAATACGGATTATGCATCCGCTCATAGCCTATTAAAGTGCTTTCGTCATGTCCGGTATACACGGTCACATCATCCGGCAGCGGCATCAGTTTTTCTCTGATTGCCCGGATTAAATCCGATGCACTTCCTCTTGGGAAATCGGTTCTTCCCACAGATTCCTGAAACAGCGTATCTCCGCTGAAAAGAATCTTCTCATCTGCAATATAATAGCAGCATCCGCCAATGGTATGCCCCGGTGTAAAAAATACACGGATGGAAAATCCTGCAAGATTTAATACTTCTTCGTCTTTTACGAAAATATCTGCATGATAGACCTTATGCTCTCCTATCATCCCGCAAAGGTTAAGTCCGGGTCTTCCAAGGTCTCCCTCTCTGCCTCATGGGCATAAATGGAAATCTGGTATTTATCTGCAAGTTCTTCTGCTGCTCCTGCATGGTCAAAATGTCCATGGGTCAGAAGGATTGCCACCGGTTTTTTTGCCCCGGTTTTCTCAATCTGCTTTTCAATCAACTGTGCCTGGTCTCCCGGGTCTACCACAAGAAGTTCTCCTGTCTTATGATTTACCAGAAGATAGCAGTTGGTGCAGACCGGTCCCACAATATATCGTAATACTTCTGTCTGTTCTGTCATAATTTTCCTCTTCTATAATAATAACTGACTTTGACTTTTTTTCATAAATCAGCAATTTATTTTGCTAATGCTCTATCAGCCGGTAGTACGTTCAATATCAATCACGCTCTCTACCTGACGGATTTTTTCTATTAAGCTGCTCAATTCCTCTTTGCCTTTGGTATTAAAGGAAATAGAAATGGTCGCAACACCCTGTTTACTGGTCTTGGAATTAATGGAACTGATATCAATTTCCCGTTCGGTGAAAATTCTGGTAATATCTACTAAAAGTCCGGTACGGTTATTACCAAATATTTTAATCTCAGCAAGATAAAGTCCATTGTCACCCTGCTCTGCGCCCTGCTGCCACTCTGCATCAATCAAACGCACTTTTTCCAGCTCGGAAAGGTTCATGATATTAATGCAATCGGTACGATGAATCGATACACCACGGCCTCTTGTGACAAATCCTACAATTTCATCTCCCGGCACCGGGCTGCAGCACTTGGAAAAATGAACTGCCACATCATAAAGTCCTTTTACAATGATACCACTCTTGGATTTCTGTGGAACTGCCTTATCCTTATTCTCGGAAGACACATTGTTCAATACATCCTCATCGGTAAGCTGGATTGGGTGGTCTTTCCGGTACTCCTCCAGCATCTTATTCACGACCTGGCCTTCTTTCAGTCCGCCGTGTCCTAAGGTTGCCAGTGCGGAATCCCAGTCATGGAATCCATATTTCCGCATAACCTTACTCTGATATTCCGGTTTGTTAATATCCGTAAGATTAATGGATTTTGCCTTACAATACTGGGCAATCAGTTCCTTGCCCTTTGCGATATTTTCTTCCTTGAACTCACTTCGAAACCACTGGTTGATCTTATTTTTCGCCTGTGTACTCTTGACAATATTCAGCCAGTCACGGCTCGGTCCCTTGGAATTCTGGGACGTGATAATCTCAATACGGTCACCGTTCTGAATCTCGTAATCAATTGGAACTAATTTACCATTTACTTTGGCTCCAATCATCTTATTTCCAACTGCCGAGTGGATACTGTACGCAAAGTCCACCGGTGTGGAACCCGTTGGCAGGTTCTTTACATCTCCGGACGGAGTAAAGCAGAATACCGTATCTGAAAAAAGGTCCAGATCACTCTTTAACAGGCTCATGAACTCCTGGTTATCTGACATGTCCTTCTGCCACTCCAGAATCTGGCGCAGCCAGCTTAACTTCTCTTCCTCTGATTTGGTGGTAGCCACTGTGCCGCCGTTATTGGCAGCTTCCTTATATTTCCAGTGGGCAGCGATACCATATTCTGCGGTACGGTGCATCTCAAAGGTACGAATCTGAATCTCAAACGGCTGTCCGTTCGGTCCGATCAGTGTTGTATGCAGTGACTGATACATATTCGGCTTTGGCATAGCGATATAATCTTTAAAACGTCCCGGGATTGGTTTATACATCTCGTGGATGACACCCAGTGCTGCATAGCAGTCCTTGACATTATCCACGATAATTCTTATGGCAAATAAATCATAAATCTGGTCTAGGGTCTTATGCTGATTGACCATCTTCTTATAAATACTAAAGAAATGCTTTGCTCTTCCATCAATCTGTGCCTTGATTCCTGCATTTTCAATATGTTTACTCACTTCTTTTACAAGGCTCTGTACATAATCATCACGGACACTCTTACGAAGTGCAACCTTTTCTACCAGATCGTAATATGCTTCCGGCTCCAGATACTTTAAGGAAAGGTCATCTAATTCGATCTTAATTTTAGAAATACCAAGTCGCTGGGCAATCGGAGCATAGATATCCATGGTCTCTCTTGCCTTTTCCTTCTGCTTCTCCGGTGTCATATATTTTAAGGTACGCATATTGTGCAGCCGGTCTGCCAGCTTGATTAAGATAACACGAATATCCTTTGCCATGGCAAGGAACATTTTTCTTAAGTTCTCTGCCTGAACCTCGACTTTATCCGCATCATAAGATAACTGACCCAGCTTTGTAACGCCATCCACCAAAAAAGGGCAATCTCTTCTGAAAACTCCGAAGCAATTTCCTCTACTGTCATGACGGTATCCTCTACGACATCATGAAGCAGTCCGGCTACGATAGTCTCTTTATCCAGCTCCAGTTCCGCTAAAATAATTGCCACACACAACGGATGAATGATATATGCTTCACCGGATTTTCGTACCTGTCCCTTATGTGCCGTATCCGCTGTCTTATATGCCTTTTCAATCAAAGAAATATCCGTCGACGGGTGATATTTCTTCACGCTGGCAATCAGCTCCTGATACAGGCTCTCCGGACTGACGAATTCCTGCATGGTCTTTATGTTGTCATCCTTAGACACCACTTCATTTTCTAATTCTTCTAATTCTTCTGTTGTAATATCTGCCATAATTCACACCAACTTTTTTGCGTTTTATCCCACTTTTAACTATGATTTTTCATTATAATAAAAAATATATAAAAATGCAATCTTTTATACTTGCCATTTTCCCCGGAAACCTTATACTTTATGGCTGAATGGCAGATATTTTCTATCTCTTTTAGAAAGGAGTTTTCCCTTATGCATCCAGTTATATTATTTTACAATTTAGAAAACAGCAAAGGCAGAACATTAAAAATGCTCTGCCTCCGGTTAAAAATAAAAATCCGTATTATCACCAAAGAACAATATAACCAGACTTTAGGTGCCCTCGCAGGGATTGATGGCTTCCCTTTGAAAGAAGAGGTCTATACCGGCGATGGTTTCACCGACGAAATGCTGGTATTCAAAGGCTTTGATAATGCTCTTTTAGACCGTTTCCTGGTGGAATTTAAAAAGCTTCATCTTACCAGAATCGGACTGAAAGCCGTTCTCACGGAGCACAATATCAACTGGGATTCCATTGCACTTCATGAAGAACTCTTAGCGGAAGATAAGAAAATGCATGAAAATTAATCTTCTCCTGCAATTTCTATGGTGTATGCTGCCTGAAAGCATGCACCCTGTGCTAACACATGTCCCCATTCCCTTTCTTCCAAACTTCCGTTAAAATCCTCTTTATCGCATCTTCCAAACCAAGGTTCAATGGCTGCATACGGTGCATTCTTCTTCTCTGCTGACCAGAGTCCAAATAACGGAGCTTCCGGGAAATACACATTTAAGTAATTCTTTCCTTCCGGATCACGCAAAGATACTTCATGAGTCTGGTTATTCTCTATCACATAAGCACCATTGTCAAAGAAATCCTTCGTAAATGCTGCAAATCCATTTTCTAACTTAAGCTCACTTTTGCTGTTTAATGCCAGTCCGTATTCTACGTCAAAATCACGACAGATGACATTTCCATTCATATGCATGTCATAGCCATAACCGCTCTTGTCCGCTTCGCCATGTACCGGGCAGGAGAAGCATGGATGGAATCCACAGGAAAAATACATTTTTTCCTTGCCGGTATTCTTAATGTTCCATGTGATTTCCAGTCTGTTGCCATTCATATGATAGATTAATTCCATCTCATAATCGAAGGGATATTTTTCTTTTGTTGTATCATCGGACTGATGGGTAAAAACGAGTGTATTTTCATCTTTTTTCTCCACCTTCCACTCTACATCACGGACATAACCGTGCTGTCCCATCTTGTAAGTCTTTCCCTGATAATGATAGACTCCGTCTTTTAAGCTTCCAACAATCGGAAACAGATTTGGTGCACTCCGTTTGTAATACTCCGGATTGCTGCACCACATGTACTCAATGTTACTTTTCTTTCCAAGCACAGATTTCAGTTCTGCCCCAAGGGACTCAACTTCCACCTTCATGCTCGCGTTTTCCATGGAATAACGCATATTCTCTCAACCTCTTTTCTCGTATTCTATGATCTGACATCACAGTATCCAGCACCTGATAAAATCGTCTGCTGTGATTTGCTTCTACCAGGTGTGCCAGTTCATGAGCAGCAACATATTCTGCGCATTCTAACGGAAGGTCTGCCAGTACTTTATTCAAAGTAATGGATGCCTTTGCCTTGCAGCAGCTCCCATAGCGGCTGGTCATGCTGCGGAATCTGACCGTTGGCATAGTAATATGATAAGCCCGAAACAGTTCATACTCCTGCAGCAGTATATCTCTTAAATACTGCTCTTTCTGCCGGTTCCATTCCAGTGCATCCACATCTATCCTCTGCTGATTTGCAAGCTTCTTTTGCATCATGCGGATCCACTCCGCCTTGCTCTGCACAAATGCATCCACTTTCTTTTTGCTCATGCGATAGGGCATCGTTACTGCTACTACGCCATTGGCTTTTACCCGGATGATAATATTCTTTACTTTTTTGGTGTCAGTTCATATTGTATTGTATTCTCCATTCCATTATTATAGCTTTTGGTCCCGGCACTGACAAGCCTTTTTCTTGTTTTCCTTTTGCTATTTCTGTCGTATCATTTTATACTGTTACTCCGCCTCTGTCTCAGGGGCAGCCGCTGCTTTTTCCAGGGCATCATCAATGGCGTGAATCAGCACCATGGACGTATACTGGTTATCATCGGAATAGCTGAGATTATCCGTTGACTGATTTTTATATATCTGTTCTTTCAAATTATCCAGTGCCGGCTGCATCAACGGATACATTGCGGTTACAGTTTCATCGAGATTTACCAGCGAAATGGAATTGATTTTATTCTCATCCACCACAACCTCCACATCCACGGTTTTATCATTAAATATGATGGAAGACGTATATACCCCTGCCACATATTTCATGGTCTCCCGGCTCTCCTCATCTTTATCCGGAGAAAACATATAGACCAACAATAATACCAGTAATATTCCAAGTACCGCAAAAATTCCTGTGTAAATCAGTTCCTTCATATGAAGCACTACAATCTTTGTCTTTGCACTCAAGGGAGTCCTCCTGCTTTCTTGCTTATTGTATTTTATGTGAAAACTTTTCTAATATTACACTTGACAAACCCTTTTTCTTATAGTATAGTAAATTTCGTGTTCAGCACAAATGCGATAGTGGCGTAGTTGGTAACGCGCGACCTTGCCAAGGTCGAGACCGCGGGTTCGAGCCCCGTCTATCGCTCTATTTTTTTGGGGATGCTGTAAGCCTTTATTTATGCGGGTTTACAGCATTTTTCTAATTCTTAAATTCTTGCTTTCTTAACCAGATTTTCGCTATTTTTGGTTAAGAAAATGTCTTTCATTTAATGCCTGTTTTGCAACCGCTAAATTTGTTCCTACATAATAGTTCTTTTCTGCAACCTTTGGTGTGTTTCCAAATATGGTTGATGCTAAAATAATGTTTCCGTTTGTCGCATTTATTACTTCCATAAGAAGGTTTTTCAGGAAAAGAATACTTTGATAAAATTTTTAACCTTTCTGTCATTTCATGTGCCATTCGTACATCTTCGGGTAAAATTTTATCTTAACAACTAAGGTCTGCTCTGCTGCAATTCCTTTGTAATCACAGCTGTATTTGGAATAACTCATTCCATGACGGCAGGTATATTTTGCTTCATCCAGTGATTTGCCAACCAGCTGCCAGGACATTGTCAAAATGTCCGTATTGCATACTTTTTTCCCCCTGTTTTAAGTATAAGTATCCTTTTTTCATACTCCCATTATATCTACTGGGGATGCAAAGCGGAATTGCCGGTTGTGGCATAATTTGCATAATATTATGGTGCTGTCGTATTAACAGGCAATTGGGAAAGAAATAAGAAATTTCTTTTTCATGTCTGGATATCGAAGAACATCTGGATTTTGCACTGAAATACCGTAATTCTAAAATATCGGTTTTGCTTTTGACTATTAAAACAGTCTTTCCAATGTTTGACAAAGGCACTGTATTGTTCGTCAACTACGGATGCATGATAAGGTCTGTTAGGGGCACTTAGAATTTCGTCTGATATCCGGCAACGCTGGCACAGGGAAGTGCCAGCGAGGCGCATTTGAACATGGATGTGAATTTGCGCCGGTTGCCGGAATGGATACTATTTATAACGAAATTCTTAGTGCCCCTTGCAGATTTTATGTTGCATCCGTAGTTGACGGACAGTGCAGTGTCCCCGTCAAAGCAACGGAAAGACAGTTTACCATCAAGCAAAACCGATATTTAAGAACTGCTGGCATTCCAGTGCATGTCATCCAGATGTTCTTCGATATCCAAACTTTTTAAAATAAATATATTTTTCTTCCCAATTGCCTGTTATATCGGATGCCAAAAAGAGACAGCAATTAAAATCGCTGTCCCTTCTATATTTTCGTATATCCTTATGGTACTGACTTATAATGCCTTAATTCTTAATGCTGCAACTGAATTCTCATATGTTCCGAATGCAGTGAGTCGGAAGTATCCCTCTCCGCTTGGTCCGAATCCTGAACCTGGTGTTCCTACTACATTAGCATTCTCTAACAGATAATCAAAGAACTCCCAGGATGTCATCTGATCCGGTGTCTTTAACCAGATATATGGTGCATTAACACCACCAAATACTTCGAAGCCTGTTTCTTTAAGACCGGTTTTGATTACGCTTGCATTTTTCATGTAATATGCAACCTGCTCTTTTAACTGTGCTTTTCCAGCTTCGGAATATACAGCTTCACCGGCACGCTGTACGATATAAGGTGCGCCGTTGAATTTGGTGCCGTGACGTCTTGCCCACATATCATGTAAAGATACACCATTGCATTTCAAATCCTTTGGCACTACCGTAAAGCCAAGTCTGACTCCTGTAAATCCTGCATTTTTAGAAAAACTTCTGATTTCGATCGCACAGGTCTTTGCTCCTTCACATTCATAAATGGAATGTGCGACATCATCCTCTGAAATGTATGCTTCATAAGCACCATCATAGATAATCAGTGCGCCTTCTTTATTGGCATAATCTACCCATTCCTGTAACTGTGCTTTGGTGATGGTTGTTCCGGTTGGGTTATTTGGCAGGCACAGATAAATTACATCTGGTGTCTCCTTTGGGAATTCCGGCACGAAATTATTTTCTCTGGTACATGGCATATAAATTACATTGCTCCACATCTGGGTATCCGGGTTATATGTACCGGTTCTTCCAGCCATAACATTGGAATCCACATATACCGGGTATACCGGGTCACATACAGCAATTCTTACATCCGGTCCGAATAATTCCTGAATATTTCCAGAATCACTCTTTGCTCCATCGGATACGAAAATTTCATCTGCTTCGATTGCACATCCTCTTGCCTGATAATCATTTTTTACAATAGCATTACGCAGGAAATCATATCCCAAATCTGGTGCATATCCATGGAAGGTTGCAGGATCTGCCATCTCATCAACTGCCTTATGTAAAGCCTCAATAATTGCCGGAGCGATTGGCTGGGTGACATCCCCGATTCCAAGACGGATGATATTCTTATCCGGATTTGCCTGGGTAAATGCATTTACCTTTTTGGCAATGGTACTGAATAAATAGCTTCCTGGTAATTTCTGGTAGTTTTCATTAATCTGATACATAATATCTCCTTTTCTTCTCTCTAAATAATCTACTATATTTAACCTATTTTTCATACTTATGCATGCATAAGGCTCAAAATCATCTGTGCTGTCTCGATGAGTCCGGTTCCATTATCCATACTCCGTTTCTGGATATACCGGTGTGCTTCTTCTTCACTCATGTTATTTCGTACCATCAGAAGTTCTTTGGCATCCTGTAACATGCGTTTTTCCTCTTCGCTCCGTACCTTCGGTTCCGTACGCCGTTTCTTACGCATTCTGGTAATAGTATAAGACATGGTCTCTACCGTCTGTATCAGTTCGTGCACTTTAAGCGGCATGGAAAGGCACATAATATCAGCAACTTCATGCTCATTACAGATATCCGGCGAAGCAACAAGAAGCATCTGAAATGTAGCAGGAATATATTCATGCAGTTCTGTATACATCATGTCCACAAATCTTGGACTGCAGACCAATATACCTCCATCTAACGAATTCGCATACTGCAATGCCTGAGCCCCTGTTGTGACTGCTGCATCTACATGAAATCCACTGCGCACAAGTATATTTTTTATACTTTTGGCATTTTCTATCTTAGGGAATGCAACAATAACATTAATCAAGTTCTTATCTCCTGTAGCATTTTCTTACATCAACTAAATCTTATACAGATACTCATCAATCTCCCACTGTGTCACCTGGGCTCTGTAGTCCGCCCACTCAGCCTTCTTGGCTTCTGCATATTTCTCTGTAATATGTGGTCCTAAAACCCCTTTGATATAATCATCATGTTCGAACTCTTCAATTGCTTCCATTAAATCTCCCGGAAGTGATTCAATACCTTTTTCCACTTTCCTGGAAAGTCTCATTTCAAATACATTTTCTTTTACCTCTTCCGGCGGCATAATCTTATTTTCAATTCCATCTAAGCCTGCTGCAAGGCATACTGCCAATGCCAGATATGGATTGGCTGCCGGGTCCGGACATCTTAATTCCACCCTGGTTCCTGCCCCTCTGGATGCCGGAATACGGATCAGCGGACTGCGGTTCGTTGCTGACCACGCAATGTAAATTGGTGCTTCATACCCAGGAACCAGTCTCTTATAGGAATTCACCAGCGGATTGGTAATCGCTGACATGCCTTTCATATGTTTCATTATTCCGCCAATGAAATAATATGCTTCTTTGCTCAAACCAAGTTCACCGGATGGGTCATCAAATATATTTTTTCCATTCTGGGAAAGTGACATATTGATGTGCATGCCGGAACCGTTGATCCCATATTTTGGCTTTGGCATAAAGCTTGCAAATAAGCCATGACGCTTTGCAATGGTCTTAACTGCCAGTTTAAAAGTCATAATCTTATCGGCTGTTGCCAATGCCTCATCATAACGGAAATCAATCTCATGCTGTGCCGGTGCCACTTCATGATGGGAAGCCTCAATGACAAATCCCATATCCTCTAAGGTCAGCACCATATCACGTCTTGCATTTTCACCTAAGTCTACCGGTCCTAAGTCAAAGTATCCTGCTTTCTCATGGGAAACGGTTGTGGGCTGGCCATTGTCATCGGTATGAAATAAGAAAAATTCACACTCGGGGCCTACCTCAAAAGTATAGCCCATCTTTGCTGCACGCGCAATCTCTTTCCGCAATACGTATCTTGGGTCTCCTTCGAAACGTGTTCCGTCTGCACAATAAACGTCACAGATAATTCTTGCAACTTTGCCCTGCTGCGGTCTCCATGGAAAAATTGCAAATGTGTCTAAATCCGGGTAGAGATACATATCGGACTCCTCAATCCGGACAAAGCCTTCTATGGATGAGCCGTCAAACATACACTGATTATTCAGTGCCTTCTCTAACTGACTTCGTGTAATTGCCACATTTTTTATGGTTCCAAACATATCCGTGAACTGCAAGCGGATAAATTCCACATCTTCTTCATCTGCCATACGGATAATATCCTGTTTTGTATACTTCATACTGCCGCTCTCCTTTTCCTTATACTTGATTTATATACTGCAGAACCTCTTTATATGCCATTCTGCCGCCAAACAGGTCTAATGCACTGCCTATCGTCACATTAAGCCTGCCTTTTCCATGTTCTTTTAACTGCTTTAAATCTTCAAAACTGCCAACTCCTCCGGCATATGTAATTGGAATTCTGCCCCAGTCTCCTAACATCTCTGCCAGTGGGACTTCAATTCCGGATGCTTTTCCCTCTACATCTACTGCATGTACTAAAAATTCATCCGCATATTCCTTTAATTTATCTAATAACTCCGGCGTGATTTTCTCTTCGGTAAATTTCTGCCAGCGGTCTGTCACTATATAGTAGTCGCCATCTTTTTTCCGGCAGCTCAAATCCAGAACCAGGTGCTCTTTTCCTACTGCTGCAAGAATTTTCTCCAGATTATTATAATTTACTTTTCCATCCTTAAATACATAGGATGTCACAATTACATGACTGGCTCCTGCCTCGATAAATTCTTTGGCATTCTCTGCATGAATGCCGCCGCCAACCTGCATACCGCCCGGATATGTGTGCAGTGCAAGCAGTGCCTGACGTTTCGTTTCTTTATAATAAGAACTGTCTGACGGATTCAGCAGAATGATATGTCCGCCACGAATCTTATCTTTTTTATAAAATTCTGCAAAATAAGCGGCATCCTGTTCCGCCACAAAATTCTCTTTTGCCTGATTTCCTTCATCCTTAAGACTTCCGCCCACAATCTGCTTGACCTTGCCATTATGGATGTCTATGCACGGTCGAAATTCCATCCTTTTTCCCCTCTGTTTGAAAAAAGGACAACGTTCACCCTTGGTTGACCCCGTTGTCCGTCTAAAAGAATAACATATTTTTGTATAAAATGGAATAGTTGTTTTAACAATTGACAGTATATTATTTTTTTGCTAGAATTGAGAAATTAAAGGCTTTATTATATTACACACTTTTTAATAAGAAAGAGAGGAAACGAGAAAATGGGAAAAATTATCGGTGAAGGAATTACATTTGATGATGTTTTGCTGGTTCCTGCATATTCGGAAGTTACTCCTAATATGATTGATCTTACCACTTACCTGACTAAGAAAATCAAATTGAACATTCCAATGATGAGTGCTGGAATGGACACAGTAACTGAACATCGCATGGCAATAGCTATGGCAAGACAGGGTGGTATCGGTATTATCCACAAAAATATGTCCATTCAGGCTCAGGCAGATGAAGTCGACAAGGTAAAACGTTCAGAAAATGGAGTTATCACAGACCCATTTTTCTTATCCCCAGATCATACATTAGCTGACGCAGAAGATTTAATGCACAACTTCCGCATTTCCGGAGTTCCTATTACAGAAAATGGAAAATTAGTCGGCATCATCACCAATCGCGATTTAAAATTCGAAACAGATTATACAAAGAAAATTAAAGAAAGCATGACTTCCGAAGGTCTTATTACTGCTCCTGAAGGAATCACATTAGACGAAGCGAAAAAAATTCTCGCTAAGGCAAGAAAAGAAAAGCTTCCAATTGTTGATAAAGATTTTCACTTAAAAGGCCTTATCACAATCAAAGATATTGAAAAACAGATTAAATATCCATTATCCGCAAAGGATGACCAGGGCAGACTGCTTTGTGGTGCTGCTGTCGGTATTACTGCTAACATGATGGACCGTATCGATGCACTGGTAAAATCCCATGTCGATGTAATCGTTGTAGATTCCGCACATGGACATTCCTTAAATATCTTAAATGCAGTTAAGAAAATCAAAGCTGCTTATCCTGATCTTCAGGTTATCGCAGGTAACGTAGCAACCGGTGAAGCAACCAGGTCTTTAATTGAAGCCGGTGCAGATGCCGTTAAGGTAGGTATCGGACCCGGATCTATCTGTACAACACGTGTAGTTGCAGGTATCGGTGTTCCACAGATCACAGCTATCATGGACTGATACAAAGTTGCAAGAGAATATGGTATCCCGATCATCGCAGACGGCGGTATCAAATATTCCGGTGATATGACAAAAGCTCTTGCTGCCGGTGCTAACGTATGTATGATGGGAAGTCTCTTTGCCGGATGTGATGAGGCTCCTGGTACTTTCGAGCTGTATCAGGGAAGAAAATACAAGGTTTACCGCGGCATGGGTTCTCTTGCCGCTATGGAGAACGGCAGCAAAGACCGCTACTTCCAGGAAGGTGCCAAGAAACTGGTACCGGAAGGTGTTGAAGGACGTGTTGCTTACAAGGGAAGCGTTGAAGATACCGTATTCCAGTTAATCGGTGGTATCCGTTCCGGTATGGGTTACTGCGGATGTCCTACTATTCCAGAATTACAGGAAAGAGGCCGTTTCGTTAAGATTACTGCTGCTTCCTTAAAGGAAAGTCATCCACATGACATTCATATCACAAAAGAAGCACCAAACTACAGTATTGATGACAAATAAATTTTTCACCAAGAGAAACAATTTTATATGAGCCATCGTGGTACTCATATTATACAAAACAGGATTGAAAACTTTTCATTGAGTTTTCAATCCTGTTTTGGCATTTAAAAATCTTTATTCAAAACTATCTTGCTGTTTTTGCATTATTATTACCATTTCCATTGGTTCCGGTTGTCGCATCATCCACAGCATCTTTAATTCCGGTTCCGGCATCATCTACTGCATCATCTACACCATCTACAATATCTTCTGCGCCATCTACTACTCCATCTGTCACATCATTTACCACACCGTCGCCATTATCTCCATTGTTTGTGGTATTGTCACGATTATCCTTGTCATTTGTGTTATTCTTATTGTCTGTGTCATTCTTATTGGTAGTATTGTTACTTCCTGCTCCGTTTTCCGTAGTATTTTCCTCATTTCCATTCCTATTACCACAGGCTGCCATACTGCCAAAGAGGCACACTACCATCATGGTCAACACCAGTTTTCTTAATTTCTTCATGTTCAATATCTCCTTTTTATTGATTTCAAGTTTATTGTTTCCAACCTATCCTTTTCTATGCATCTTCTGTGTGGATTTTCTACTTTCTCATCTTTGGTTCAAATATCAGGGATGCCAGATAGGCAAATACCAATGCAGCAGAGATTCCTACCGCCGTTGCCGTAAATCCACCCATGAAGATTCCGATAAATCCATTGGTATCAACTGCTTCCTTAATTCCCTTAAACAGCGTATTGCCAAAGCCTAACAATGGCACCGATGCTCCCGCCCCTGCAAATTCCACGAAAGGCGGATATACACCGATTGCTCCCAAAACAGCTCCAGAACATACCAATAGCACCATAATCCGTCCCGGCTGCATTTTCGTCTTTTCCATTAAAATCTGGCAGGGGGCACATATCAGGCCTCCTACCCAGAATGCATTCACATAATCCATGTGTTCTTTTCCTTTCTTCCATCATTCTTATCAAAACTATTATTACTTTTTTATTATCTACCAGGCTTTTGTTACGGCACATACTCAAGCATTACTCCATGGGCAATTCGGTACATTTTTCCCTTCGTTATAACTCACTGTGGAAAGCAATGCTCCGGTTGGCACAAATAACACCTTTTTCCATTCCCCTGAAATAATCTTTGGCAGATAATAGGCAGATAAAACAGAAGCACTGCAGCCACAGCCACTTCCGCCAGCATCCGTATCCTGTTCTTTTGCATCAAAAATTTCGATTCCGCAATCTGAATGATTGTTCTCGATGTCATAGCCCTTTTTCTTTAGCAAATCAAATAGGATTTCCTGTCCGACAGTTCCTAAATCCCCTGTTATAATACGGTCATATTCTTGCGGCTTGCTTCCAAAATCCGTAAAATGTGCTGCTATGGTATCTGCTGCTGCCGGAGCCATCGCTGCTCCCATATTTAAGGAATCATGAATTCCATAGTCCACAATTTTTCCGGTGGTGATTCCACTGATTTTTACATGAGTCCGTTGGGTGGACAATACATAGGCACCACTTCCGGTAACCGTCCAGGTAGCCGACATGGGACGCTGATTCCCATATTCCAACGGAAATCGAAACTGTTTCTCCGCGCTGGCAAAATGACTGGATGTAATCGTCAGGACATTTTCCGCAAATCCTGCCGCCACGCACATTGCTCCAAGTGACATGGATTCCCCTGCCGTAGAGCAGGCTCCATACACACCAAACAGAGGAATTTCAAAGTCGAGAAGTCCAAAGGATGTTGCAATAGTCTGACCCAACAGGTCTCCTGCAAAAATATAACGGATTTCTTCCGGCGTAAGCCCAGATTTTCCCAATGCCAGGGTTGCTGCTTCCTTCTGCAAGGTACTTTCTGCTTCCTCCCATGACTCACATCCAAATTTGTCATCATTTCCAATCACATCAAAATACTCTCCCAGTGGTCCTTCTCCTTCTTTCTTTCCGACCACCGATGCCGAATTTAAAATAAAAGGAGTCTTCGCAAAGCGAAGACTCTGTTTTCCCTTTACCTCAGACATATCATCACTCCTTTTTGTGATTAGCATGTCCAGGTTCTGGCATTTTATGTATTTTTCAGAAATTTTTCATGTTTCTTTTCTTTACTTCTATCTACGGTTATGCTGTAATAAATCCATGGCAGCAATTAATTTCAACATTTTTCAATATTTCCATTGAACTTTTTGAGAAAGGAGAAACTGACATCTATAATAAACTATTATCTCATTATAAGAATCTTACGGAGCAAATCTCTGCCATTCAGGATGAACTTTCCACTCTGCCACCCGGCACTCTTTATTGTACCCACAATGGCAACTATACCAAGTGGTATCATCAACTTCTATCCCAACAGTTTTATATTCCCAAGAAAGAGAAATTTTGCTCAAGTCATGGCCCGGAAAAAATATTTAGAACTAAAACTGCAGTCCCTCTCTTTTGAGCGACAGACAATCCGCACCTGTATTGACACCCTTGCCTCACATCCTTCTAAAATTGAAACTCTTTTTCAAGAATCTTCTCCCTATTGTGAATTATTTCACACTGTCCTCCAACCCATTTCCACAGAATTAAATCAATGGATGAATGCTGATTTTGAATACAATATCAAATACCCGGAACAACGGATTCACAAATCTGCTTCCGGTCTGATGGTCCGTTCCAAATCAGAAGCACTGATTGCAACACTGCTCTCACATAACCGTATTCCTTTTCGTTATGAATGTGCACTGTGTTTAGGCGAAACTACCCTGCACCCTGATTTCACGCTTCGTCATCCTAAAACAGGAGCATTTTATTACTGGGAGCATTTTGGTCTGATGGATTTTCCTTCTTATCGAAAGAATGTCTTTTCCAAGCTTCAGTTTTACACCGCACATAACATTATCCCATCCATTCAATTAATTACTACTTATGAAACAAGTGAGCATCCCTTTGATTCTGCTTATGCCGAGCAATTAATTCATTACTATTTTGGGGATTAGCGGGAAGCTGACTTTGTGAATTTGTTTTTCTTCTCCTTTTGGGCAAAACACTCTTATTTCACAATGATTTTGCCCACTTTACCGCGGGACACGGCTCCTCTTCCTTGGTGAAGTCTTGCTTTTCTACTTCTTTTGGGCAAAATTCTCTTGTTTCTCAACGATTTTGCCCAATTTACCGCGGGACACGGCTCCTCTTCCTTGATAAAGTCTTGCTTTTCTACTTCTTTTGGGCAAAACACTCTTATTTCACAATGATTTTGCCCAATCTACCACCGAACACGGCTCCTCTTCCTTGGTGAAGTCTCTCTTTTCTACTTCTTTTGGGCAAAACTCTCTTGTTTCTCAACGATTTTGCCCAATTTACCACGGGACACGGCTCCTCTTCCTTGGTGAAGTCTTGCTTTTCTACTTCTTTTGGCAAAACACTCTTATTTCACAATGATTTTGCCCAATCTACCTCGCTATCAGCTGATATATCCAGTATATGACCCCAAGTAGCCAGCTTGTAAAGATTCCATAAAGGATTACCGGACCCGCAATGGTAAAAATTTTGCAGCCAATCCCAAAGACCTGACCTTCCTTTTTGAATTCGATGGCAGGAGCCGCCACTGAATTGGCAAATCCGGTGATTGGAACGAGGGCTCCTGCCCCGCCAAATTTTGCAATTGATGGATAAATATTAAGACCGGTAAGAATTACGCTCATGAGGACAAGGATCATACTGCACCAGCCGCCGGAAGTATCTTTATCCAGTCCTGCGTTCTGTGCAATATTTAAAATCACCTGGCAATACAACAAATAATTCCGCCGGTCACAAATGCTTTTAACATTTTCAGGGCAAGATTATGCGTTGGTGTTACCTGCTTTACATATTCGTTATATGCCTGGTTTCTCCGCAACATCCTGCTCCTGTACTGTTTTATTCAGATTTTCATTTTTTTGCCGTATATCTTTTTCTGATTCACTTTTTGCCATGCTAAAACCTTCCCTGTAATTTTTGTTTTTATTTTAGTATGGCAAAAATTGTTTCTTTTATACATACACCGGCAGCTTCTTACGGATGCCCGGCAGTTCCTTATGAATGTCAGTCAACCAATATACGATTTAAGATTTCATCTTCTCTCACCAGACGCTTTGCTTCTTCCCGGTATTTTTCTTCGTGAAGGTAAGTGTGACGGAATGGCTTAATAGACGGTGCCAAATCAATTGCCGCAAGGAAATCGCTCTTTTTCATCTGAAGTGTTGCTGCAAAATCAAAAAATCCGGTCTCTTCCAATACGGTCTGTACCCGCACATATCTGTGATTGTGTACCTTGCTCATGATATAGGTTGCAATGCCGACCTGAATACCGTGTAACTGTGGTGCTTCCAATAATTTGTCCAGTGCGTGGGAAATCAAATGCTCGCTTCCACTGGTCGGTGCGCTGCTTCCGGCTATTTCATTGGCAATTCCGCTCATGGCTAGAGAATCCACCAGTTCTTTTAAAAACAATTCATCCTTTATGCTCTGATATGGAGTCCGGACAAAACTGTTCACCGCTTTCTTCGCTATCATAACCGCAAAATCATTTACCGTGGAGTAACCACATTTTTCCTCATAAATCCAGTCATATAATGCTGTGATTTTTGAAATCATATCTCCGATACCGGAATAAATAAATTTCTCCGGTGCCGTGCGGATAATCTGCGTATCCACCACAATGCCATAAGCCAGTTTTGCCGGAACCGAAGTTCTCTTGCCATGCACCAGAAGGGAGGCGCTGGCACTAGAAAATCCATCACTGGAGCTGGAGGTCGGTACGCTGATAAATGGAATATTTCTTAAAAATGCGGCATATTTTCCGGCATCGATTACTTTTCCGCCACCAATTGAAATAACTGCCTGCGTTTTATTCGGCATGGAAAATGCAAGCGTTATAATATCATCAATATCAACGGTATCCAGTTCGCTATACTCCAATACTGTAATTTCTTCTTTTTTCAGTGATTCCATTACAGTCTCACCAAACATATCAATCAAACCATTTCCAAGGAAAATAACTACCTGTTTTAGACCTTCTCCCTTTAAATAACTTCCCAGTTGATTTAACGTGCCATTTCCGACTTTCAGAATTGCCGGAACTGAAATTGCTTTTCCTGTCTGCATATTTATTTCTCCTCTTTTCTATCTCAACTTCTTAGATTTCTCAAACTTTTGAAATACTCTGACTTTTATTATATGTATTCTATGCCATAATATCAAGCTCGCTCTACAGAACCTGTCACTGGCAGCTTCTTACGGATTCTTTATGAAACAAAGAATGTGCCTTGGCACATTCTGGCGCCTGCGGCGGTCGCTTGCGACATCTACCTTATACGCCGCAGTGTGCATCCTCGCGGAGCGTTTTTAAATTTACAGGAAAGCAATTTCCTGTAAATTTAAAAAAACGGCAGCCAGAAACCTGACTGCCGAATTATATTCCTTACTGTACCTTGAAGATACTTACTGATGTATCCAGATCCTCTGCATCCATCTGAAGCCGTTTTACCGCATCATTTAATACTTCTACTGCCTGTAACTGTTTCTCTGTACTACGGGCAAGTTCTTCAGATGCAGATTCTGTCTGGTTAGAGGTTGTTGAAATACTTTCGATGGCATTCATGGTATCTTCTTTTGCCTGTTCGATACCCCCCACACTCTGGGTAATCTTCTCAACATCCTCTGCCAGCTTGCTTACCTGCTGACTGATATTCTTAAATACATCAACGGTATTATTCAATGCTTCTGTCTGGAATGCAACGCTCTCGCCTGCAAGCCCAGCTGTCTCGATGGTAGCTGCCAGACGTTCCTGAATATGATTGATAATCTCACCAATCTGATTACCCGCATTTCCGGACTGTTCTGCCAGTTTACGGATTTCTTCCGCTACCACTGCAAATCCTCTTCCTGCCTCTCCGGCTCTGGCCGCCTCAATTGATGCATTTAAGGACAAAAGATTGGTCTGTTCTGCAATCTCATTGATTGTTCCAATGATGCTGTTAATTGCAATAGATTCTTTGTTCAGTTCTCTGATTTCCCGGATGATGGTCTCTGTTACTTCCGTTGTACCCTGAACTTTTTCACCAAGGTTTGCTACGATAACCATACCATTTTCAATTGCTCCCTGGGCTTCCTGGGCAATTTCGCTGATTTCATCAGTATTCTCATGTACAACATTGATTCTTTCTGCCAGACCATTCATCTGCTCCAGGCAGCTTTCCGTATCCTGTGCCTGCTGGGAAATACCACTGTTGATATAATCCACTGCTTCCGTAATATTCTTTGTTACTTCCAATAAAACTTCGGAGTTGGTTCCTACCTGGACTGCCGAATCAGAAACATGACCGCTGACATTGGTCATCTTGAGAATCAGATCCTTCATACTGCCAATCATATTGGTAATGCTGGATGACAACACATTAAACTCATCCTTACGCTTCATGCTGATCTGTCCGGTCAAATCTCCATCGGAGGTCTTTTTTAAGACACGGTTAACCTTACGGATTGCTTTGGAAATTCCGCTTGCAAGAACGGAACCTACCACGATTGCAATAACTGCACATATTGCTACGGCAATTAACGTATATCTGAGAATCGCCTGTGCACCTGCCATAATCTCTTTCTGCGGAACCATGGCACATACCAGCATATTCGTACCTTCAATCCTGCTGTATGTAAACAGATAATCTGCGCCCTCATAAGACACTTCTTTAGAACCCTGCAGATTTTCTCCTGCTAATGCTTCCTGATAAAAGTCCGTATCTGTAAATTTTATATCACTATCTCCACTTAACACCTGGCTTCCATCCTCTAATACAAAGCCCTTGATGCTGTTATCACTAATCTGTGCATTATCTAATATATCCTGGATAAAGCTTGTCTTAACATCAATGATGATATATCCAACAGATTTATTGCTATTATTCTTAAGAACGGTAACAAGAGATAATGCATACTCATCACTGTCATATCCGGTGACTTCATCAATGGCTGGGTGGCTGCTGATCCACATACTTCCCATGCCAATCTCAGACTCTACATTCTTTCCTTCTTCCGACTCAACAAACGCATTATATACATCTCCACGGATTGCACCCTTTTCACTGCATGCTGTTCCACTCTTCGCACAAACTATAATGTGATCGATGAATTTGTCTGCAGTAGATTCATTGCTCAATGCAACCTTTGTATCCATCAGCATAGACTCTGACTTTACTTCTGAACCTGTATAATAACTTGTAATTGCAGAATTAATAGAAAGACGCGTTGCCATCAGTTCAATATTCTCAAAACCAAGTCCGAGATACTCTTCCAATGTACCAACACTGGTATTTGCAGAAGCCTCGTATGTACTATTCAAGGTAGTACTGCACTTTGAATAAATCATAAAACTGATGATAACAAACAGGATAACCGGAATCATAAATGCCCCGATTAATTTCACCTGAATGCCACGAAGCCCCATTCCCTTATCCTTCGCAGCCTTTCTACTGTTGCCTGTTTTCTTCGGCTGTGGCTTTCTTTCCGTCTGTTTTGCCGGTCTTTCCTTCTTAATCCGTTCTTTCTTCGGTTTTCTTACCTTTTCTTTCTTTAACTTTTCCTTTTTTGGCTTTACTTTCTTAAGCTTCTCTTTCTTTACTTCCAACTGCTTTCTTTCTTCCCTTTTTTCTACTTTAAGCTGCCGAGTTTCCTGCATTTCTTCTGGCCTTTCCTGACGAATTTTCTGCTTTCTTGTCTTCATCCGTATTACCCCGTTTTCCCAATTGTAAGCATATCTTTCTCCCCGCTGTTTCTGTCTTCATTTGCATGGAAACGTTACCATATGATTTGTTTTATTCTAGCATATTTTCGTTTGTTTTTCAACACCGGCTTATTACGAATTCTCGAAATTTACATTACGGCAGACTGTCTTGCGCCGTTTTCTTTTTTTCCTCATACAGATATTCATCAGCATGCTTAAACATCTCAATAAAATCAATCTTCTTTTCACAGACAAATTCTACTACTCCAACTGAAATTCCAACATAATACGGTTTCATGGAATGTTCATTGTACTGTTCACATTTCTGGTGAATATTGTAAATGAGCTGTTCCTTCTCTTCCATCTCGCTATATCTTACAATGCCTGCAAATTCGTCCCCTCCGAATCTTCCCACATCTCCATACTGTCCAAAGACTTCTTTTACAATTCCTGCTGCTGTCCGGATTGCGCAGTCTCCTTCCGCATGGCAAAATTATCATTGATTTCCTTTAAATGGTCAAGGTCCGCTATCATAAGACAAGCTTTTTTTCCTAAATTATCCTGATTAAACCGGACCAGACTCTCCATCAGTCCCCTACGGTTATAGATTCCGGTCAGTTCATCGTAAATTGCAATAAAATTTAATACTTCATTCTTTTCCCGCAGCCGGTCACGATATTTTTTCTGTTTAATATTTGCTTCCAGAAAGCGGAGAGATGTTCCAAGCTGCAATGCCAGTATATAATAAAAAGAAATCTCTTCCGGTTCAATCTCAAGCATCAATAGTCCGTACTGCCGCTTTCCATCAATTAATAGAAAGCTGATATAAGAAAAATGATCTTCACCGGAGCTGCAACAATCCAGTACACCAAAGCTTCCATCTATATATGGACGTTCCTGTTTCTCAAATACCTGAATATTTTCCCTGTATTGGTGCATAGTTAAATACATCCTTTGGGGCATCTTCCATTTCTGTCCATTTTCATAGGTAACCGGCTGCTCCAACAGATAAAGCATGGAACTGCGTATACCCAGATGATAAAATACTTCTCCACTTTTCCGGTAGAAAGATTTCTCATTCTCTGCTTCCTGCATCAGGTCCCGGATCAGAAATGGTCCAAGCCACGATTTATGCTGAAAAAGCCTTAATTCATCAATAATATGAAGCAGTTCTGTTTTCTCATCTGCCTTTTCTTTCGCTCTTCGTGTTACTTTGCAGCCACAGGATTCCCGGATTATAAGTTCTGCATCCAACCGGACAGATTCCACTGGTCTGCCTGCACAGATATCTACTGCCTTTTCTACCGCTATCTGCCCCATTTTATAAGCATCCTGGGAGGCAGTCGTCAGTGGTGGATTACTATAACGTGCCCTCTCCACATCATCAAAACCGGTAATCAAAATGTCTTTTCCTATCCGGAGTCCATGGGCTTTGCATACACGATAACACGCCACTGTCATTTCATCATTAGCTGATATAATTGCTTCGGCATCCGGATTGTCCTTTAGCAGCTGTTCTACAAGATTATCCACGAATTCCGAATAATCTCCCACCGCCATCATTTCCGGTGTCACGGGCAGATGATGTTCTGCCATAACATTTAAAAATGCTGCTTTTCGCTCTATGGCATCCTGATTGTCTTCCGGTCCCCCAAGATAAACCAGATGCTTTAAATGATGTTCTATAATAAGATGCTCCACACATTTTTGCATACCACCAAAGTTATCCACCATGACATAGATACCCCGTGGATCATCCGTCGCATCTTCTAACAGTACATATGGTATTCCTGCAAATTTATCCAGAAATGCCTGTTTATCTTCATTTTTCTGAAAAATGCAAAGAGAGCCATATGCTATAATCAATACATCTACTTTCGCTAATTTTGCATAATCATAGACGGTATTATACTGATAATCAAAATCCTCCAGTGCAAACTTCTGGTTGAAACGCACACTCTGCGTTCCCAGAAAATAAATCACATTAACATCCATCCCGCTTGCTGCTGCCCGAATCCCTCTCATCAGGTCCTTCGGATGTGCTGTATGCACATTTCCAATCAATACCCCAATTGTAAATTTCTTCCCCATATCATCGCTTCCTATTCCTGCCACAAACGCTGTTCTGTCTGTCCCTCCTGAAATAATTCACGCATTTGTTCATCTCGTTTATCATCCGGTTCTTAATCTTTTAACATCCGAATCAGATGCTGCTCCCGCACATCATCTGTCATATAGTCTGCCAGCATCCGGTTGACCTCTTCAATTAACTGCTGTGGTTGTAAAATCCCTGTTGCCATATTTCCGGTCAGTTTGTATGCAAGACCCGCCGCATAATAGAATTCATAGTTTCCCATCATAATAGATGCCTGCAGATTACATTTGATTACAACACTCTGACGTGCAATTGACTGTATCATTTTTTCACTTCTTCCTTACGGATTTTTATATTTTCATTTTATAACATTTCACGAAAAACATCAACCCGAACTGCATATTGTTCTACCAATTCCTATCAATTATCTTTTCTCACTATTTTACCCTTTACAGTGTTTTTACTTCAAGAATCTGATAACCGTCTTATAAAATAGAAAAGTGAGCCTGCTGTCTTTCCCAATGCCATAAACCAGAGAATCACCCACAATCCCACTTTTACTTTCGTTCTGCGGAAGATAACCGGGAAGGTCTTTAAAATTTCCGCCAACGCTACTGCCACACAGCCTACGAATAATCCTGCACAGATTCCATATACTCCAAGGAAAATATGTCCCAGCGGAATCCGCATCATAAGGAAAACTGATAAGAGGTTTCCTCCGATTCCACCTAATACAATCATATTCTCGTAAAGACAAATCCGGGCGGCAGTCTTCGTCTTTCCAATCATCCGGGGAATGATATTTAACATAATCAGAAATGCAAAGGTTCCTCCAGCCACCGCAGCGCCGGCGGTCAGTCCTGCCAGTCCCAGGAAAACATGTCTAATCCACATCAATCGTCTTGCCTCCCCGTCCGCAGTTGGCAATGTAAGTATCATCTACATCCTTTTCGTACTTACGCATCTCCACCTGGATTGGTGTCGGGTCGTTTGTTATCTTGCTGTTTCCAAAATGGTTAAAGAAAATGATAACTCCCACAGGCAGACCAATGCTATAGCAGATTTCCAGCTCCGTAATGCCGGTGGATTCTTTCCCCATCACCTGATAATAAAGCTTCTGGAACAGTTCTGTCACAGAAATGTCATTATTAAATGCCATGATGGTAAACGCCGCTCCAAAGAAAACCAGCACACATAAAACAGCTGTTTTTGCATACTCCGCTGTTTGGGAAGGCTGCAATGCCGGTTCATATTCAATCACAAAATCCGCTTCTCCTTCATTGGTAATGTCCACATTGGGATACTGTGCCTGTATCATTTCAAAAATTTTTAGGGAAGTCATCACCTGAACATATTCTGTTTTCTTTGCTTTCTGTGGAAAGGAATAGATTTTCATCTGCTTCAACTGGCGTATCATCGCTTCATCCGTTCCTGTCATCCTGGCAACATCCGATAACTTGACATGGCGGTCTTTGACCATGGAATTCTTTTCGATTTTAATATAAAGACTTGTCTGCTGACTACTCATGAAAATGGCATCCTTTCTACGAATTTTGTTACAAATGTTCCTTCGCCCTTCGTACTTTTTTATTTCCATTTTCATTGGTATAATAAAGAATGCCTCCTATCACGGCGATTATCACCAGTGAAAGGAGGCAGATACGATACGTCTTATGCTTCATACTATTCCGCCTCATTTCCTGTATTTTCCGGAATAGTATGTGTTACGATTCGTTTTTTATTCTTTTATTTCGTTTTCAGGGCATCTATCTGAACTTCTTTTCCATGTCCAAATGCACCTTCCATCTGACATACTTTTGCAGCAAACTTTGCAGCCTCTTTTATGCTCTCTTTGATTGCCACATCATCATGCATACCCTTTTTCTTGCGGTCGAGATAACCTACCATAAAAGTTGTAATAAGAGAGTCTCCTGCACCCATTGTATCTATTGCCTTTTCAATCGGGTAAGCTGACTGTTCAAAGAACTCATGATTAGCATAGAGCATACAGCCTTTTGCCCCTCTTGATGCACATACAATTTTCGGTCCATAAGATGCTACCTTCTGAAGATGCTCCTTTACTTCATCATCTGTTCCATCAAAGGAGCAGAATGCATATGTTACCAATGGAGCTATTTTTTCATAATATTCCGGTTCAGAGTCATCAGAAAAGTCAAAGGATAACGGAAGTCCTGCTGCTTTAATCTTTGGAAGCTGTGACTCCATATAACAGTAATTTCCACTGTGTACCAGATCAAATTCTGCAAGATATTCCAAGTCAAATTCATCCAGATCATAAATATGTCTGCTCCGGACTCCACCTTCATTATAATCTAAGAATACACGGTCACCATCTTCTAAGGTACATCTGGAATAACCATTTTCTCCCTCAATTTTCTTACACTTTACCAGTTCAATCTGTTCTTCCCTCAACGCAGAAATAACATGATCTGCATTTTTATCAGTACCAAAATAGCCCATATAGGCACACCTTTTTGCACCAAACATTTTGGCATACACAGCAAGATTTACACAATTTCCACCTGGATACTGTACATTCTCGTGAGTATAAATATCTACCACGTTATCCCCAAAGCCTACCACACTTACGTCATATTTCATACTGTTTCTCCTTTCGTCTAGTACTCTACAACTCCCATATACCGGCGCATATCCAATGGGTGTCCGCTCTTATTCTGAATTGCAGTACGGTATAACACGCTCATTTCATAGAACAATGGAGCATTAAAATAATCTACGCAGGAATCATCTATTGCATCCATTCCACAATCTGCTGCATCAATAATCTCATATTTTTCCGCATATTTATTTAAAAATACTTCTGCTCTTTCATCAATCATTCTTGTTTTTCCTACCGATTTTAAGAGGATATAAATATGGTCTTTATCTGTTACCTCAAATGGTCCATGGAAATATTCTGCGGAATCAAGATAACAACAGTCCATCCACTGCATCTCCTGAAGAGAACAGATTGCAAATCCGTATGCCTGTGCATATGCAGAACCGGATGCCATAATATATAAAAATGGTGCATTATAATAATGTTCTGCAAAATTCCATGCCTTATTCTGAAACTTCTTTGTTGCATTACGGATAATTGCATCGCATTTAGTGATTCCATCCTTCATTCCTTCATAAAGTTTATACTCCGGCTCCTGTCTGTGAATCAACTCATTTATAATACTGTAATTTAATCCTAATGGTCTATCCTTCTGTAATGTTTCCGGCTCCCAATCATAGACAATTGCATGGAATTTTTCACTGTCGCAGGCACTGCCCGGTGTATGTGTATATGTAATTACAAATGCACCTTCCTTTACACCAAGTTCTGCTGCTTCTACCGTTTCTTTTGTATTTCCACCATGTGAACAGATAATGACAACGGAGTGTTTTCCAAGTTTCTTTGGAGGGGTTAAAACAAATTCTTTACTGGTAATCCACTCTGCTGTCATAGTGGATGATTCTCGGTTAATAAAGTAACATGAAGAATAAAGGTCAACCAGAGAGCCTCCACAGGCCACAAAATATATACTTCACTGATTGTTCCATTTTCCTTTTCAATTATATCAACAAATTTTTCTACGTTAAATTCTGATGCATGCATTTTTAAATACCTTCTTTCTTAGTTATTTTTCTTAATCAGTTTTCTCATTAAAATTGTTATAACCATACCAAGTACAGCAGTTCCCATCAGGAAGCCAAAAATCATTGGATAAGCATTATTTCCAAATTTATCCATCCACTTTCCAAAAATTATATAGTAAAAAGAATCTGGCAAATATCCGATAATAGATGCAATTCCAATTACAGTTCCTGCATATATCGGTTTAAATTTACATTCCTGTAATCCCGACCAGATTACTCCGTAAAGCATCATACCAATTGCACTTGGTAACAAAGAAACAATTGTTGCCAGTACCGGACTGATGCTGGATGGCATTATCAATACTCCACCATAAATCACAATTGTAATTCCAAATGCAGTAATATACCATTTTGTAGAAGATTTAAAAATCTTATCTACGATAATTCCACCAATCGGACATAAAAGGTTCATAAGATTACTTCTCACAATACTGATAAAAGATGAATGTACCAACGGTATACCAAGTACATCCGTCAGATATGGTGAAAAATAGGATACACTTGTATACAGACCATATGCACATAATACCATCAGTGAAAAGAGCCAGGTCATCGGATTCTTGAACGCTTCACCGACATATTTAATTTTAAATTCTTCATCAGAAGATTTTGTCTGTGTAATACTTTTTTCTTTAAAAAATATCATTGTCAGAATTAAAGCAACTGCTGTAAATGCTACCATTGCCCATACTGCAATACTAAAGGAAGTAGATGGGTCATCTGATAAACGGCTTACCTGTAAACATACTGCATTTAAAATTGCAGAAATAATACCTGATGCAGCATAATAAATTCCATAACACATTCCCTGCTCTTCTGCTGTGCCAACCTGACCTACTGCTTTGGTTATTGCTGCCCAGAATACAAAAATTGTAGACACACCAAGTCCAGCCCATAATACGCAGGCTACTGCAAAATTCATGGTAAGTGCATAAATAATTCCGATAACTACAGAACCCAGAATAGAGCCTACTAGACATTTTTTCACAGACCACTTATCAGCTAATATTCCACCGGGAATCAATGTAATCGTATTTGCTGCCGCATAAATTGTCATTAAAATTCCTGACTGGGTATTTGTAATTCCCATAGCTGCAATCTGCTGATCATAAAACACATATCTGATATAAGGGAAACAATACATAACTGCATTTACAAGTCCCAGAATAAAAAGTACCCATAACGTTTTTGCACTCAAATGTGCTTTTGTTTTGTCACTCATCACAAAACCTCCTTTACCTATTCTCCATTTCTTTATAAACATCCTGTCCAGCACATATGGTTCTTAAAACATGTGCCTTTCGAATTTCTTCAATATCTGTTTTGAGAAGATTCCTGTCAAAAACTACTATATCAGCCTGCTTACCGCTTTCCAGCGTTCCTAATATATGTTCCTGTTCCATGGCATACTGGCTTCCAATTGTCCAGGTTTTTAACATTTCCGGTATTGTCAGACCATTTTCCGGCTGAACCGGTTCTTTTCCATCTGCGGCATAGGTTCCGCATCCATAATAAATTGCCTCAGGTATATATATCCGGTATTAACATCGGGAGATCCGTTGCACCACTTAAAATCACACCATGATCTGCCATTGAACGATAATTCATATAACGGCTCCGCCTGCTACCAAGTTTTTCATCATAGTCTTGTTTCCAATTTTCACAGGAATCCAACTTATAAACCTGTGTATAAATCTCACCAAAGACTCCAAGCTGTGCCATTTTTTCTTCGTCCACTGCACCCGTCAATTCCAAATCAGTAATTCCATGTCGATTCTTTAATCTTCCATTTTCCTTTTCACATTTATCATAAATCTGAAGAATTTTATGGAAGGAACCATCCCCTTCAGAATGCAATGTAAATCTGAATCCTTCACGGTCTGCTGTAAGTACATCTTCTTCTAATAATGCATAATCAATATTCTTTTGGCAACAATAATCTTTTCCCTCATATGGCTCCATCAGATCTGCCTCTTCTGAGACAATCAATCCATCTGTCATCTGATTATAACCGGAAAACCTTAAAAAATCAGAATGATATTTCTTCTTCATTTCTTTTCCATATGCTAAATCCATTTTCTTTCCTACTGGTTGTGACATAAAGGAAATCCGAAGGCTCAATTCTGCTTTCTGTTCCAATTCAGCCAATATATCTGTAAATCCATAAAAATTATCAAATCCCATTTCTTTTACAGATGTTATTCCATGGCTGTTTAACATAGACATATATGCCTTAAACTGTGGAATAATAAAATCTCTATCATTCAGATAAATTTTCATAATTTTATAAATTGCCTCTGAACTTCCGCATGTATCTGGTGTAAACCCAAACACTTCTTCTGCAACTTTGTTCATAGCACAATACCCATGTCCGGCAGTAAATAAAATAACCGGTCTTTTAACCTGTTCCAATTCACCTCCCTTATTTATTTTTTCTGCCAGCTCCGGTTGTAAATGATTTCCAAATAGAACGACCGTCTCCGGATTCATTTCCAGATTTTCTGATAACCGTTCAACTATTTGTTTCAGATTAACTGCTTCTGATAAATCCACACCAAGATAATCCACTACATATCCTGTGAAAAATGTATGGGTATCACCAAATCCCGGGCAAATGGTTCCCTCTCCATAGTCCACAACTTCAGTAGATTCACCCACCAGTTCATTCGGGATATCTCCACATCCGACTTCAAGAATCTGTTTTCCTTTTATTGCCACATATCCTGGATATGCCTCTTCTGAAACAGAATCAAAAATACAGGTTGATTGAAATATCTTGTCTGCTTCTTTTTGCATTTTTCCACCTCCTTTTGTTAAATTGATTATATCATCATATAACGTTATATTGCAATATTGTTTCTTTTTCTCAAATCACTTTCAGCATTCTCAACATTTTATTATCTATTTTTATACTTTCCCTTTACTTTTTATTACTTTTTATACAATTTTTCACATAATCTTTTCAATATAATGTTTTTTAAATTCATATTGTCATGCAAAACATTATATGTTATTATAACGTTTGTGAGGTGATATTATTATGAAATTGAACACAACCAGTGATATACCACTGTTTGAACAGTTAAAAAATGATTTACTCGAACAAATAAAAAAAGGAATTTATATTTCCGGTCAGCAAATCCCGACAGAAACTGAATTGTCTGAACTATATCATGTGAGCCGTATTACCATAAGGCGTGCAATTACTGAATTATGTAATGAAGGGGTCTTAATTAAGAAACAGGGAAAAGGAACCTTTGTAAAAGAGCGGAAAATTTTTCGTAAACTGGAACATACTCTCAGCTTTTCTGATGCATGCAAAACCAATCAAATGGAAGCTTCTACTATTGTAACAAAACGTGAAGTCATACCTTACGAACAATATCATTTGGATAATGCCAAACTTTTTGAGGGTGATTCTATTGTTTATATCCAGCGTATCCGATATGCCGATGCCACACCTATTATGATTGAAAACAATTATTATCCCTGCCACAAATTTTCATTTTTGCTGACGGAACCTTTAGACGGCTCTCTATATCAGCTTTTTCGTGAGAATTATGATATCTGCATTGGTTGTTCACAAAATTCTTATATTGATGCTGTAAAAGCTTCTACGGAACAAGCCAATCTTCTTCATATTTCACCTGGTGACCCACTGTTTCTTTTTCATACAGAAATGTATGATATCCACAATGAACTTATCCATATAGGATATGAATATATCTGCGGCAGTAAATATCGTTTCTGCTATGACAATTCATAACCTATAGAACCAGTTTCTTCTTACGGAAGTCTATCAACTCGAAAAAATGCTCTGTTTTCTATTTTGAAAACAGAGCATTCTTCTTTCATCCGAAACAGATATTCTTTTACTTATTTTTCATTGCAACCTGCAATGCCTTGGTAATTGCACTTCCTACCACGAAGCAGGCTGCTGCTTCAACCAGTCCGTTGACACCTACAAAGGCAATGACAAAACGGAATGGATTTAATCCGCCTGCCAGTGACTGTATGTAATCGGAGCTGAAGAAAAAGATTACCAGTGTTGACATGAAGAAAAAGGTATTTAAGATTGGACCTGCCAGGTTGGCAATTAAAATCTTCCAGTTCTTCATTTTCGGGAATTTGGATAATCCCTTATAGATAAGTCCGGTCAACCAGCCCATCAGAATTCTTGATACTACACATACCACAAAGGTTCCGAATGGATTGATGCCAAGGAGTACTGCTCCAAAAGGACTCATCCCAAAGCACTGGATAAAGCTTGTGATTCCAAATACTGCTCCTAATACTGCTCCGCCCAATGGTCCTAAAATAATGGCACCAATTGTAACTGGGACTACAATCAATGTAATTTCCAGGCCAAGTGTCTTAATATAACCAAGTGGGGTAAAAGCCAGAATCAGAATGATTGCAACCAACAGAGCCATCTCAACGAGTTTCACTGTTCTGCTACTTCTATTCATAGTCTCTTCCTCTTTTCTGCATCTGTCTGCCGATGCCGCAATATTATTTGTCTGCCACACTGCCAAAACAGTTTCCTGCAAACCTTGTTTAGAATACCACTTTTTTTCCACTGTATACAATGTTTGTATTCCAAAAAATACCTGCAGTTTAACTACAGGCAACATACTTTGCAAATTTCCCGCCAGGTGCATAAAAAAGGGCATCACACAAATCTTCCGGTTTGCATGACACCCCTTTATCACTCATCTTAAATGCGACTCATCCAAGATGAATATTACATCCATAAACGGATTATTTTGCAGCCATTTCCTCTTTTAATGCTTTTGTAAGAGCTGGAACGATCTTGTTTAAGTCTCCAACGAGACCGTAATCAGCTACATCAAAGATCGGTGCATCCTCATCCTTGTTGATAGCAATGATGATATCAGACTCTTCCATACCTGCAACGTGCTGGATAGCTCCGGAGATACCGATTGCGAAGTATAAGTGTGGACGTACAGTCTTACCTGTCTGTCCTACCTGAACATCAACTGGTTTCCAGCCATTCTCTACTACTGCACGAGAGCAGCTAACGATACCGCCAAGAACTTCTGCTAAGTCCTCTAACAGTTTGAAGTTCTCTTTAGAACCAACTCCACGACCACCGGATACCAAGATCTTAGCGTCCATGATGTTTGCTGTATTCTTAACTTCTTTTACGATATCCATGATTTCAACATATCTGTTGTTTGGTGTAAATCCTGGATTGAACTCGATAACTTCTGCTTTTGCACCTTTGATTGGAGCAATTTTCTGCATAACGCCAGGACGAACAGTAGCCATCTGAGGACGGAAGTCCGGGCAGGCGATGGTTGCGATTGTGTTTCCACCGAATGCAGGACGGGTCATCAGTAACTGGTTGTGCTTCTGCTCGTCTTCCTTCCCAGGAACCGGATTGATTGGGAAATCACCGATCTCAAGTACGGTACAGTCAGCAGTAAGACCTGTTGCAACTCTTGCAGATACAGTAGGACCAAGGTCACGACCGATTGCTGTTGCACCAACTAACATAACTTCTGGTTTGAATTCGTTGATTACAGATGCCAGTGCATGTGTATATGGCTCTGTTCTGTATTCTTTTAATTCCGGGTCATCAACAACGATAACTTTATCAGCGCCGTACTCTGCCAGCTGATCTGCAAGACCTTTCACACCAGAACCAATCAATACTGCAGTTACTTCTGTGTTTAAATCCTTTGCCAGCTCTTTTCCTTTTCCAAGTAACTCGAAAGCAACGCCGTCTAAGTACGTTGTCAACCTGCTGTGCAAAGACAAATACTCCCTTATATTCTTCTAAACCCATGTTATTCACCACTTTTCCTTATTCTTCTTAGATGATATGTTTCTCTTTGAATTTGCCGATTAAGTATGATACTGACTTCTCGGATCGAGAGCAACCTTTTCGCCTGCACCTTTACGAACTTTGTCAGATGCTTTTGCGATTTTGGTCGGTGATCCTTTCAGACCAAGGTTAGAATCATCTACAACGTCTTTAAGGTCTGCTCTGCCCCATACGGTAACTTCTTTGTCACATGCATCGAAAATTCCACCCGGAGTCATATAACGTGGCTCATTTAATTCGGAAAGTGCTGTAACGCAGGGCATTTTAGCTTTTAAAACGTGATATCTGTCGTCATACTGTCTCTGAACGATTACAGAATCACCCTCTACCTTGATATCCTCAGCATAAGAGATTACGGGAAGTCCCAGATGCTCAGCGATCTGTGGTCCTACCTGTGCAGTATCTCCATCGATAGCCTGACGTCCTGTGATGATCAGATCATAATCTATATTTCGAAGTGCTCCAGCGATTGTTGTGGATGTAGCCCATGTATCAGCGCCGCCTAACACACGGTCTGTTACAAGGATACCTTTGTCTGCGCCCATAGCCATTGCCTCACGAAGCACCTCGTCAGCCTTCGGAAGACCCATGGTAAGTACGGTTACTCTGCGCCGTACTGATCTTTTAATCTAAGTGCTGCCTCCAGACCTGCTTTGTCATCCGGGTTCATGATTGTAAGCATCGCACCTCTGTCTAAAGTACCATCCGGATTAAATTTAACTCCGCCTTTTGTATCCGGTACCTGTTTTACACATACAACTATTTTCACGGTATATTCATCCTTATATTTTTAATTTGTGTGCGCCATCCTTTTTTTCGTTTAAAATCTTTTTGCGCCGATCTGTACGAAATTATTTTAATAATGCACCAGAGATAACCATTCGCTGAACCTCACAGGTTCCCTCGTAGATCTCTGTGATCTTGGCGTCGCGCATCATACGCTCTACGTCGTACTCACGGATGTATCCGTATCCACCGAATAACTGGACGCATCTTGTGGTTACATCCATAGCGGTCTCTGCTGCAAATAATTTAGCCTTAGCAGCTTCTACGGAATAAACTTTCTGTGTAGCCTTTGCCATGGCAGCCTTGTAATACCAGAAGCTGAGCAGCTTCGATTCTTGCAGCCATATCAGCAAGCTTGAACTGGGTATTCTGCTGCTGTGCGATAGAACGGCCAAACTGCTTTCTTTCCTGGTGTATGCGACTACTCTGTCTAAAGCACCTTCAGCGATACCAAGAGCCTGGGCAGCAATACCGATACGTCCGCCGTCTAATGTGTGCATAGCGATTGGGAAACCTCTTCCTTCATGACCGAGTAATGCATCCTTTGGAATTCTGCAATCTCAAAGATCAGCTCATATGTGGAAGAACCACGGATACCCATCTTCTTCTCCTTTGTTCCGAAGGAGAATCCCGGAGCTCCTTTTTCTACGATAAATGCAGAGAAGTTCTTTTTCTTTCTGCCTCTCTTATCCTCTGTTACACTTGTGATTGCGATTACGATGTAAACATCTGCAACCTTACCATTTGTAATGAAAGCACTTAGATCCGTTTAATACCCATTCGTCACCATCTAAAACAGCCTTGGTCTGGCATCCCTGGGCGTCTGTACCAGCGCCTGGCTCAGTAATGCGAAGCACCGAGCTTTTCGCCTTTTGCAAGTGGTGTTACATATTTTTGTCTTCTGCTCTTCTGTACCATAAGTCATAATCGGATCGATGCAGAGAGATGTATGTGCAGATACAATAACGCCTGTTGTACCACAAACTTTGGATAACTCTTCAACACACATAATGTATGTTAATAGGTCACAGCCCTGTCCGCCGTACTCCTTTGGTACAGGAATTCCCATGAATCCTTATTTTGCCATTTTTGCAACTGTCCAGTGGGAAACTACTTCTGTCTCGTCAACCTCCTGTGCAAGAGGTTTTACTTCGTTCTCAGCGAACTCTTTGAAAAGAGTTCTCGCCATTTCATGTTTTTTATCTAAACAGAAATCCATGTTCTGAAATCCTCCATAAATTTTTATTTACATTTTACTGAGCATCAACCGGGGTTTTTGTGCGGTCAGCATTGTATACATAGAATCCCTTGCCGCTCTTTGCACCAAGATTGCCGCCGCGAACCATCTTGCGGATCAACGGGCATGCGCGGTACTTGCTGTCGCCTGTCTCTTTGTAGAGAACATCCATGATTGCAAGGCAGATGTCCAGACCAACTAAATCTCCTAAAGCGAGTGGTCCCATTGGATGGTTAGCGCCTAATTTCATAGCTGCATCGATACCTGCGATATCAGATACACCTTCCATCTTGATGAATGCTGCTTCGTTGATCATTGGGATTAAAATTCTGTTAACTACGAATCCTGCAGCTCTTTTACCTGTACAGGTGTTTTGCCGATCTCTACGGCGATCTTCTTGATAGCTTCTACAGTCTCATCCGGAGTATTCACACCTGCGATAACCTCAACTAACTTCATACGGTCTGCCGGGTTGAAGAAATGCATACCTACCATTGGACGGGTAAGACCATTTCCGATCTCTGTGATAGAAAGACTGGATGTATTTGAAGCAAAGATACACTCTGGTTTTGCAATCTTATCCAGCTCCTGGAATGTAGTCTTCTTAACGCCCATATCCTCGAATGCTGCTTCTACGATTAAATCGCAGTCTGCGCAAAGATTCTTTTTAAACCTGGTGTGATTTTAGCAAGGATTCCGTCAACAGTTTCCTGTGTCATTTTTCCTTTCTCGACAAGTCTTGCATAGCCTTTCTTGATCTTCTCTTTTCCGCCGTCAGCCCACTCCTGCTTGATGTCGCAGAGTGCTACTTCATATCCGTCTACCTGGGCAAATGCTTTTGCAATACCCTGTCCCATTGTTCCTGCACCAATAACTCCAACTTTCATGTTAGTCCTCCTTAAAAATTTATGTATTATATTTACCCGAAAACGAAAGCCTTCTGGGTTATAACTTGCAACGCAAGACCCGAGAAGCGTTTTTCACTTTATTTCTTATTCAGAAAAATTAGTCTCTCTCAACGATGGTAGAGCAGCCCATACCACCACCGATGCACAGAGTTGCAAGACCTTTCTTAGCGGCTCTCTTCTCTGCATCTCATGTAATAGGGTAACAAGGATACGGCATCCTGAAGCTCCTACCGGGTGACCAAGTGCGATAGCACCGCCGTTTACGTTTACCTTGGACATATCGAACTTCAGATCTCTTGCAACTGCAACAGACTGTGCTGCAAATGCCTCGTTAGCTTCGATCAGATCGAAATCATCGATAGAAAGACCGGTTCTTGCAAGAACTTTCTTTGTAGAAGCAACCGGACCAACACCCATGATCGCAGGCTCAACTCCGCCGAGAGCTCCAGCTACGCATGTAGCCATTGGTGTAACACCTAATTCCTTAGCTTTCTCCTCGCTCATAACAACGATTGCAGCAGCACCATCGTTGATACCGGAAGCGTTACCTGCTGTAACAAGTCCACCCTCTTTACCAGAGCAGCATCGTAACTTGCTTAATGGAAAGAGACTCAGCAGTTGTTCCAGGACGAGGTCCCTCATCCTTTACGAAATCAACCATTTCGATAATCTTCTTAACCTTTACAGGTACCGGAACGATCTCATCATCAAACTTGCCGGCTGCGATAGCTCCTCGCACTTCTGCTGGCTGTTTGCAGAGAACTCATCAAGTTCTTCTCTTGTAATACCATACTTGTCACATACGTTCTCAGCGGTGATCATCATGTGGTAGTGGTTGAATGCATCAGTTAATGCATCGTTTACCATTGTATCGCTTCGTCTGTTCTGCCGCCAGCAGTTCTTCTTTTGCCGTCTCTAAATCTTCCTTCTGCTGTTTTAATTCAGCCAGTGTATCCTGATAATCAGAAAGCTCCTGCCTGTCATAATCATAAATGGATTTGGCATATTCCATCCGGTTTAAAAATCCGAAAAAGAGCTTGCTCCAAGCAGCAGCTCCAGGTAAGACTGATTGCCATTTTCGTACATATATTGTACTCTTTTCTTCATGGCTTCGTACTGACTCTCAGAACGTGTTGTCAGCTCTGCAATCCGGCTTTCTGCTGCATCAATCTCCACATTTTTCGCCGCAATCTCATCCTGGGTATCCGCCAGTTCGTTGCTGATTTCCTGCAATCCATTATTTAATTCCGTCAGTTCATCGGAAAGATTTATCTGATATTCTTTCAAGGAATCAAGCTGCGACTGCTGTTCCTCTCTCTGACGTTCCAGCTCTTCCACGCTGCTTCCGGTGTCCTTAGATGCCAGATTCACTCTTTCCTTGGTACCGGTGTCTGCCTGCACCGTCATCTGTATCATCAGAAACAGTATCAGCAATGCGGAAAACATACGTCGTTTACTGTTTTTCTTCATATCTTTATCCTCTTTTATGGATTTATCACGCCTCTTGTTTTCTTCCTTTATTATAGACGGCATTCTTATGAAAATGCAACGAAAAACTACACTTCTTTTTCAATCCCAAGATTGTTTTTCCTCTCTGCTTGTGCTATATTTGAACTAGGAATTTTAACTGAGAAAAACATATTTTGTAAGGAGGTAACCGCTATGCTATTTATACGGACAGATGACTTAAAACCCGGCATGCGTCTTGCTAAACCTATCTATAATAAATTGGGCGTCATGCTTTATGACCGCGACACCAGACTGACCCGGCAGGGTATCGAAAGTATCCGGAATTTCGAGCTGATTGGTATTTATATTCTGGAGCCTGCCGAACCGGTTCCGCCATTATCCGACGAGGATATTGCTTTCGAACAGTTCCAGACCATTTCCATGTTCCAGCTTCGCGACTGCATGGATATGATTCGTAAAGGCAGACAGCCGGACAAGCTTCCAACGCTGGTCTCTTCGATTCTGTCCCAGTATGGCCGTCTTGACCACAAGCTGAACTTTGCGCAGAATTTAAGAAGCTCTGCGGATTATGTATACAAGCATTCCATCAGCGTTGCTATTCTGGTCGCCATGCTGACTCACCAGTTAAATATGCCGGATGATTTTCAGCAGACCTGTGTAACGGCTGCTCTGCTCTATGATTTTGGCTGGCTTTTAGTTCCGACCGAGCTTGCTGAAAAAACGGATCCTTTAACAGAAGAAGACGAAAAGAAAATCCTTGCCTGCCGTATCAAGAGCTTAGATTATCTGAATCCGCAGACTCACAGTATAAAGTTATCACCGGATGCTTTAAGAATCATTACCCAGTTTATTACACTCTCCGCTCCGGAAGAGGCTGCTGACCCATCCAAGATTTTCCGCAGCCCGGACTCCATTCACATATTTACTAAAATTACAGTGAAATGTTTTTGCAAACATTCTTGATAACACATATTCTACTTACACACAATTCATATGCCATTTTTTCAAGGCTGATTTTCTCTCTAAAATTTTTGGCTACATATTCTACCGCATTATAAATCAGGTCATCACTCCCTACCGCACTTTTATCCATCATTGGCATTGTCCGCGAAAACATGTGCTAAGATCATCTGTGCATATGCCTTTATCATCCGTGGATCGCCATCTGTTATTTCGGTCAAATATTTTATAGCATTTACTACATCCGGATGCACTTGCTCTTTTTTTACAACCGGGTTCTTCGGGCTGTATATCTGCAACTCTCTATAATAGGAAGGAAACAGTGTCGGATCAAGGTATAGAAATATTACCTTGTTCTTCTTTTTCCCCAAAAACTTGATAATGATGTATTACATTAGGAAATATTATTGCAAAATCACCTTCATCCATGTGAAACAATTCATGTCCAACTCCAAGTTCAATATTCCCATCCGTTACATACACTACCTCTATTGCTTCATGTAAATGTGGTGGAAAATGCACTGTTTTCTTCCACTCTACCACTATTCCATCAGTTCTGTTCTCATATACCAATAACACTCGCAAGCAACTCCTCAAACAAACTTAGCGGATAATGAAGGAATAGTGAATGTCTTTTTCTGCACTAATCCGATAATCATCTTCCACATCACTTCCCCAGCTATCAATTCCACCAACTCCTCTTACTGCACCATAGACACAAAGGACTGTTCTTCTTGCTGGTGGCAGTTCCTCATGGTGTGTTGCGTTTTCAATCTCTGATGCTGTATAAGGTAGGCATGAAAAAGCAAATGCCTTGTCGTTTTTCTCTATTCTTAATGTCTGTGCTGAACTATCCGTTCTGCTATTATCAAGACTTGTATGTCTTGTAATCTCAAGCCACTCTGTATCCATTCTCATACCACATTCCTGTGGAACCAGATATGGTGTCAGTCTCAAATCTGATACCTCATAAACTCCTTTTTCTGCCCCTGCCTTTCTGTCCGGATAGGTTTCCCCCGATAATCCCTTGTACATATATTTATCTGCAAGTGTCGGCATAATAAACCTCATTCCGAATACCGGAAGTTCTGGCAGTCCCTTTACTCCTGTGTAATCCACATCCACCTTGATATTTCCAATTGCATCAATTGTATAAGATACAATGACTGTTGTGACTGGATTGCTGACAGTCTCATAGGTATATTTCACAATTATTTCCCCGGCAGCCACATCACCGCCATAGCTATTATTGTCCGGAGCATACTGCTTTTGCCGTTCACCGTCCATAATAACTTCCGTTTTTTTACAGTCAATGAACATATCCGATGCAAGCCAGCTTCCACTTTTAATATGAAACCTGCTGCCTCTGTCATTATCTGTTAATGCTCTCCAAAAAGTAGGCTTTGGACAACGATACAGCCATTCATAACCTTTTTTTACTATAGACTCTATACCGCCCTGTGAATAAGAGAATATATAGTCAAACCCTTCTCCATGTACGCCAAGTGTATAATCTCCATATACAACTCTCAATTTATCTGTATAAGCCATAGTAATACCTCACTTCCTGCATAGCTGGTTTTTCCTTCCTGTCTGCAAATACGATTCCATTTCCTGAAAACTCATAATCAGAAGGCTTATCATCAAAGTCTCCGCCATAACGCAAAACTTCTTTTCCTGTCACTTCATCTTTCACGAGAAGTGCCTGATCGATGAAATCCCAGATAAATCCACCGTGGTACATCTCATACTTATCTATTAACTTCATATAAGTACCAAGTCCTCCCATCGAATTACCCATATCATGCATATACTCACACAAAAGATAAGGTTTCTTTGGATTATTATTTAAATATTCCTCCACTTCATAAGGCTTTGCATACATTCTGCTCTCTACATCTGATATGGTTTCCTCATAATTACGGTCATAGAAAGAGCTTTCATAATGAACAAATCTGCCATCCTGCTTTTCCTTGAAGTAAGTATTCATTGCTTCTATGTCATCACCCGCATAAGATTCATTTCCTAATGACCAGAAAAGAATGGATGTATGATTTTTAAAAGTTTCAAAATTACTCCTAGCCCTGTCAACAACAGCCCCCCTCCATTGAGGAATAGAACCAGGTACGCTGCACGATGATTCAATCGCACCAAGTTTTTGGAATGTTCCATGGCTTTCCAGATTCGTTTCTGCCATCACATAGATACCAGCTTTATCACACAGGTAATACCACGGTATCTGATCCGGATAATGGCAGGTGCGTACAGCATTGATATTATTTCTAATCATACAATCAATGTCTGCTGTCATTTCATCCATACCGATGCTTCTTCCTGTCTTTGCACTCCACTCATGACGGTTTACGCCGGTAATGACAAGACGTTTACCATTTAAATAGATTACCTTGTCAATCATTTCAAGTCTTCTGAAACCTATGTCATATGGAATTATCTCTAATATTTCTCCATCTTCGCTTCTAAGCTCTACATATGCGTGATACAAATATGGGAAGTGATTATCCCACGCCTTAACACTTCCAACCTCAGTATCAATCACTCCTACACGACTTCCATCCTTTTCCTCTAAGATTATATTGTCCTCTGCCACCTGATTATTTTCTCGGTCTTTTAAAACAAAATGGGCAGCTACTTTCTTTCCTTCTGGAGCAGTTACTTTCATCTTTACCGATACCCTGCCGCTTACATTATCCTTGTTTAGTGTCGGCTGAAACCATACATCTTCCAAATGCACCTCTGGCACTGCTTTTAAAGTTACATTTCTGAAAATTCCAAAAAAGCGGAAAAAATCCTGATCCTCCAAAAATGCTGCCGTGCTCATCTTATGTACCTGCACTGCCAGTACATTTCCTTTTTCCCTAATATATGGTGTCAGATCAAATTCAGACGGTGCAAAGCTGTCTTCCGCATACCCTACAAATTGACCATTCAGCCACAGATACATTGCTTCTTCCACACCTTCAAAACAGATACAGATTTTCTTTTCACGCATTTGCTCGCTCAGATCAAATCGTTTGATATAAGATCCGACAGGATTATACTCTGCCTCAGAAAACATTCCTGCCTCGTCCCCGGTACTCTCCATACTATACGCACCCCTGTGATATTCTTTTCCTTCCCACGGATACATTGTGTTGATATAACGGATTTTATCATAGCCAGCCAGTTCGATATGCCCCGGAACCATAATTTTAGCAAATGAAGATGCATCAAAATTTTCCTCATAAAAATTTTTCGGTCTATCCATTACATTTTTACTAAAAGCAAACTCCCATTGACCATTTAATGACTGCAATAACGGATTTCCTCTTTTTTCATGTCTGCATAATCCAGATAATAACAATGATCACTATGTGATTCCAATTGATTTACCTTAAACACTTCCGGATCGTCCAGCCATTTCATATCAGCATTCATAATAATTCTCCTCATATCTTTTCTTATTTTCTTTTTCTATATAGCCCCTAAAGCAAATTCCGAGAGGCTGTCTTATTTACTGATTCAGCATATTTTCTTTTAATTTCATATTTGCCCGTTCATTAAAACGAAAGAATGACTGTAATAATTATGTCAAATATGAACGGAAGCCACAAATACATAAAATACATCATATTAATACAGCTATCTGGCTGAACTGCGTTGTCAAGGTTAATATATCCACTTATATCTAGCATCCAGCCTGAAAGTGCAATACCAATACCTCCACCGAGCTTTACGCCTAATGAAGTACAAGAGAACATGGAACCGTCAATTCGCTTTCCACTCTTTAAATAAGTATGTTCTGAACATTGTGCAATTACTGCACTCATGTCTCCCTGCCACGGTCCTTCTCCGAGGGATGTAAGAACTGTAAATAACAGCATCAGCGGAACACTTCCCAGATAACCTGCCACTGCAACCATCAAACGGCATACTGTAGCAAACATATAACTATACTTATTTAATTTATACATTCCTTTCATTTTTGAAACAAGTGCAGGTGTAATGGCAAGTGCAATGATCAATGGAATATTATTCGCCCATGAAAATACACCGAACAAATTCTCATTCAGTAATACATATGTCATAAAAAAGATTCCTACATTCACCATAGAAGCACGAAGCTGCTGAAGAATATAAATCACGCAAATCATTGAAAAATATTTATTACTAAAGAGAAGTTTTATTATCTGCTTAAAAGAAAGTTTGTCATCTTCCTCTCCTGCCACACTATTATCTTTTAATTCTTCATCTGACAGCTCTTTTACTGAAAATACAGCAAGTGTATTGGTAATAACACCTATAATACAGTAAATAAATGCGATAGTTCTCCATGCAACTGCACCGCCACCAAACATTTCTACTGCACCAACAGTAACAGACTGGATGACTAGATTTGTACCAAATGAGAACATGAAACGGAAAGAACCCATCTGAACACGCTCTTTACTGTTTTTTGTTACCAGTGATGTCAACGCTGCATACGCAATATTATTAGCAGTATAAAATACAGCATTAAGCAATGTATATGCTATAAAAAACCATGCATACTGAGCTGTTTTTCCAAGACTTGTCGGAATTGCAAATACACCAAACAAGGTGACGGCACAACCAAAGAATCCATAGAACATCCACGGTCTTGCCTTCCCCATCTTACTCTTTGTATGGTCTATCATTGTACCGAAAAATATATCCGTAACTCCATCAAATAATTTTGATACTGCTATCAATGTACCTACTATGCCTGAATTTAACCCAACTGTATTTGTCAGGTAAATCATGACAAATGATGATAGAAAAGCATATACTACATTTCCTGCAATATCTCCCGTTCCGTAACCTACTTTGTTATACCATTTCAGGTATGTTTTTTCTTCCATGAGAATTTCTCCTTCCACAAGTACTTTTCCTTTTCTTTGTTTTGCCCCACAGCTTTACTATGGTTAGTATATAAAAAATAAGCCAAAAATGATATATCATAAATTGGACAAAATATGCACAAAATGATAAAATTAATGAACATAAGTATTATATTGGATAGATTTTTAGTCATTTTTAACATATGTTATACTTTTTATATTTCAATACAAGGAGGCACACATGTACACAAATAATGCATATCTCAATCACTCAACGATTGATAAAAAAGATAAATCCAAGCCGCTTGTTGTAACTATGTGTGGAACATATAAGCTCTACACGCATCCTAAACTACCTACCTGGAGACCTCGTGGCAGACTCGATTTTCAGTTAATTTATATTGCTGCCGGAAAAGCGCATTTCCACTTTGGCCACAATAGTGAAGATGAAACTATTGTTCATGCCGGACATATGATTTTATATCGTCCAAAGGAGGCTCAAAAATATGAATATTATGCCGAAGATCAGACAGAAGTCTACTGGGTTCATTTTACAGGTAGCGATGTAACAAATATATTACGCTCTTATGGATTGACCGATAGCAAAAGGGTATTTTACTGTGGTTCTGGTCCCTCCTATCAGAATCTTTTTCGTGCAATGATAAATGAATTACAGATGTGTAAGGATAGTTATCAGGAAATGCTTGAAATGTATTTAAGACAAATTTTTATAAAACTGCAGCGATACTTTAATAACAGCATAAGGATAGATAATTCCCGTGCTACAGAAGCTATTGACATGGCTATTGCCTATTTTAATGAACATTATAGTGAATCAATCAGTATTGAAGAATACGCCAAAAAAACACATGTAAGTACAAGCTGGTTTATACGCAACTTCAAACTTTATGTTGGTTCTACACCAATGCAATTCATTTTACAAAAACGCATTTGCAATGCAGAAGCCCTGCTCTTGAATACGGAATATAACATAAACGAAATTGCACAAATTGTTGGCTATGATAATTCTTTATATTTCAGCCGCATGTTCAAAAAGATAAAAGGCATATCTCCCTCAGAATACCGCAAAAATATATAATAAACTGCAACGGGCAGAGATATTTACACACTCTCTGCCCGTTGCAATTTTTGTCTATTTATTTTTTTATTTTGGCAAGTAATATCCCCCTTCATGTTTTATAATGACAGCGTAAACAGAAAGGAGATGAACTTCCATGAGAAACAAATTCCACAACTTTATTGATTTCAATGAACATAAGTCGTTTTCCCAAATATCAAATTTTTCTTTCTTTTGGATTCTCCACATTTCATTTTCTCCACGGAAATTTTATCTTTTATAATGAACCAAATCATATGGATAATATGGTACATCTTTCAAATTGCCGTCATCTAAATTTAATATTTTTGCAATAGCTCCTACTTCAAAACTCCAGTAGCCATAATATATATTCTGGCTGCTTTTATGAGCCTCATAACAATCGCACTTCTCATTATACCAGTTCTCTTTCAAATACTTTGCCAGCAGCCTTGGTTTATCTGTTTCCTTTTCTTCAACTAATGCTTTCATCATTTGAAATCTGTCTGGAAATAAAAGTGGTAAATCCGGTTGTTCTTCGCCAATCAGAAAAAGTAACAGCCAGTCTTTTACCTCTTTTTCCTTCATTTTTCTTTTTGTTAATGCAATCAGATTTTCCTCTATTTCAAAAAGAACTGCAAGTGACAACATTTTCAAATTTTCATTATATGCATCTGGCGGGAAGAAAGACATTATCCATTCTTCATATATTTCCACAAAATCACTTCTTAAACAGGCTATGTCATCTCCCCTAGAATACCTTGCTATTATAATTCCAAGTTTAATACGAAAAATTCCCTTTTTACCGGCACTATTCTTTCTTGCCTTACTTCTCCCCCATTTACTTTTTGGGTTAATTTTGAAATCCTGGCTGTATCTTCCGCTATGAATTCGTCGAAATATTTTTCACTTTTAATACAATCTCTCATTCCCTGATTTTCTCCATTTGGTATACACCACTGTATCATTAGATAACTTTATTTTCCATTAATGCTTTTTCTATTCGCTGCACCTTTTTCGCATTATCCAGAGTTTTCCCACAATTCGTGCATTTAACAGCTTCTCTTCTTACTTTTATTTTCATATTCATCCTATAATATATATTTTTTATCTTTATCACCAATTTGCTCGATACTTTTCATTTAAAACAGAATCCATATGATTATCAACCAAAAAGAAATATATTTCATCTAAAAACTTTTCTTTATCCTCTTTTTTAATAACAAAATGTTTATCAAATCGGTCGTTGCCTTCCATACGAACATCTTCTATTGATGCCAACTTTAAATCTTCTCCAAACTCCCATACCAACATAGGTATTGTCAAATTAAATCCCTTATAGTTGATATATATTTCATCATTCTCCATCAATTCAAAAACTTTTATCTTTAAATCAATGTCTCTGTTTACATATATTATATAATTCTCTTCCGTTAATTTATCCCACAACATATAAAACGCCTTTTATATCCTCTAATCCCGATTACATACTATTGCTTTTATAGTGAACCAAATCATATGGATAATATGGCATATCTTTCAGATTGCTGTCATCTAAATTTAATATTTTTGCAATAGCTCCTGCTTCAAAACTCCAATAGCCATAATATAATTTTTCTTTTGCTTTATGAATATCGTACCATCCCATATTTTTATGTCCCACATACCAATATTTTTCCAAATATTCTTTTAATTTTTCAACTGTTTTTTCTCTATTTGCAACAATATCCGTCAACTTATCATATGGGAAGCCAAAGGAATAGTCTCCTTTCAGTTGTCCTATGTTTCCATTCATTTTGTAATTAACAAAAAATTCCAATAAAGCATCTTTCCGATTATATTGAGTTACCAAATCCGACAATATACCAAACTTTTCTCTACTTACATCGAATAAAATTGCAAGTGCCATCATCCACAGCATATCAATATAGCTGGAATTACCATTCCAATACAATGGCATATCATTTAATAACTGCATAAAATCATTTTCTAATTTTTCTATTTCTTCACCGGCAGAATATCTTGCAATAAGTAATTCAAATTGTATCGCATCTATCTTTCTTTTTACGGAATAAATTCTATCTTCTCTTACCTCATTATTTTCTAATTTATTTTGAAAATTTTTTATTCTTCCTGTCTCTTCCAAAATATATTCCCTAAAATATTTTTCATTCATTACTGTATCACGCAATGTCTGTTTCTCCTTAGTAGTGCTTCTTTCATATCATCGCCAACGATGCGCTTTTAAGAATTTATCCGGAATTCTTAACTTCAGTTCTCTTTCTAATTCTTTAAAAAGACAGCAAAATCAGCTTCTTCCCACCATTGTTGTGAGTTACTTAATGCCACTGTTCTTTCTCCATATAATATGCAGCATCCAAATCTTCCTCTTTCATAATTCAACCTTATTGGGAAATAATCATATGCTGTAAATTCCACGCTGAATGCTCGGTTATTCGCATCATCATATACGTCTAAAATGCAAAAATCTTTAACTTTATCCCCCATTTTTTCTTTTGCCATTTTAGTAAAATTAATTGCCATTGTTTGTGTCTCATTAAATTCCATACCAATACCCTCTGTTTTATTATCTACTGTCAACTTCTTTTGCGCTTATTATTTATGCTCTCTTATCATTGAATTAATGCCATCAAAAAAAGCATCCCGAACAATTTCTGTATAATTTTTGTAATCAGGATTATTTTTCATAAGCAAATCAAGCACTTCTTTAAGTTTTCCATCTACAATAATTGTTATTCCCTGTACTTTCTCACCTGTTTTATCATTCTCAAATTCTTCATTTAAAATTGTAACTGTATTATTATCCATTCCTATTCTCCTATCAGATTTTTACCGTTTTCATCCATCCAATATCTCTGTTTTTCTGGTATTTCTTCTGTAAAATCCTGATACCTTCCTGTCCAACCATCTGGAACAAAAGCTTCAAAAGATTCTGGTTCAGCATAATACGATATAAATACCCGATTTTCAAAATCTATTAAAATAGATGGATTATATGCTAATTTATCATTATAATCAGATTCCTTCATTAACATTTTCTTTAATTCTTCGGCTGTAATTTTATATTCTTTTATATGATCCAAAAATTGTGTTTTTGACAATTCATTTACTACTTTTATACCAAATCTAGAATCATCATCAAAAGTATCATTATAGCCTTTCTTACGATATGCTTCTTCTAACTTAGGATAATCTAAAAAGCAATAATCTTTGTCTAAAATATACCACTCTATACAGCCGCACGATTTTATTGCTACTATAATATTTTCTGCATATATTGGTTTCATAATATATCTCCTTAGAGACCTGCTATTCTATTTTTATTGCCTTATATCATTTGGGATTATCACCGGAGAATTCCGGAATCTATGAATTGTACTATCTAATCATTTCATCTCATTTTTTCATAGCTCAGTACTCCCGCTGATTCTTCAGCAACTACCTATCAGATTAACCATTTTACATTTCTTTGTCAATTGTCATTTTTATTCAAATTATGTTTCCGTTTTTGTATATATTATATAAACGCTGCCTGTGCCTGCTACCGGCAGCTTCTTACAGATGCCTGACAGAAAAAATTTCAGCCCCATGTGTTCCAATCGAAACACATGAGGCTGTTTTGGGTTGCTCTTAAATATTCTTCACGGTTGCAATATCTACCAGAGTAAGCTCTGACTGAGCATTCTCCAAGCTGGTTGCCAGTGCGTTGGCTGTATCCATCGCTGTGATACAGTACACGCCGGTCTCAATTGCATTACGACGAATCAGGAATCCGTCACGGTTCTTATCACCATTTCCCTGGGTAGGAGTGTCGATGACAAGGTCAATCTTATGTCCTAAGATCAAGTCCATAACATTTGGTGACTCCTGTGTAATCTTATTGACACGCAACGCATTCACCCCATGCTCCTGCAAATATTTCGCGGTGCTTCTGGTCGCGTAAATCTTGTAACCTAAGGCTGCAAAACGTTTTGCTACGCCGACTGCTTCCGGCTTGTCTGCATCTTTTACAGTCATAATCATCTGCTTATATTTCGGAAGCTGAACTCCTGCTCCTAAGAAAGCTTTGTATAAAGCTTCATCAAAGGTCTTGGCAATTCCCAAACATTCTCCGGTGGACTTCATTTCCGGTCCAAGGCTGATTTCTGCTCCACGCAGTTTCTCAAAGGAGAATACCGGCATCTTGATTGCGATGTAATCTGCGGTTGGTGCAAGTCCCGGTGTGTAGCCCATTCCTTTGATGGTATTTCCAATGATAACCTTGGTTGCCAGGTCTACGATTGGGATACCGGTAACTTTACTGATATATGGTACCGTTCTTGAAGAACGTGGATTTACTTCGATAACATATACCTGCTCGTCCATTACGATAAACTGGATATTAATCAGTCCTACTACATGTAATGCCTGAGCCAAACGCTTGGTATATTCTACCAGCATTTCTCTTACATGATCGCTGATCGTCGGCGCCGGATAGACGGAAATACTGTCTCCCGAATGGACACCGGTTCTCTCGATATGCTCCATGATACCCGGGATCAGGATGTCTGTACCATCGCATACCGCATCGACTTCGATTTCCTTACCGACCAGGTATTTATCAACAAGGATCGGGTGATCCTGTGCAATACGGTTGATGATTCCGATGAATTCATCGATCTCTTCATCGTTATATGCAATCTGCATTCCCTGTCCACCAAGTACATAAGAAGGACGAACCAGTACCGGGTAACCCAGACGGTGGCAACCTCTTTTGCTTCTTCAGCGGTAAATACAGTTCCGCCTGCTGCTCTTGGGATTCCGGTCTTCTCTAAGATTTCATCAAAGAGCTCTCTGTCCTCTGCAGCATCTACATCTTCTGCGGAAGTTCCAAGAATCTTGCACTCCCATCTTCATCAGGGATTCGGTCAGCTTGATTGCGGTCTGTCCACCAAACTGAACAACAGCTCCGTCCGGTTTTTCTATTTTTACAACATTCTCAACATCTTCCGGTGTCAGCGGCTCAAAATACAGCTTATCTGCAATATCAAAGTCTGTTGATACAGTCTCCGGGTTGTTATTTACGATAACTGTCTCCCAGCCTTCTCTTGGCAAATGCCCAGGTGCTGTGTACGGAACAGTAATCAAACTCGATACCCTGTCCGATACGGATTGGACCGGAACCTAGTACCAGAACTTTCTTCTTCGGTGTTGTCTCTGTTGCTTCGTTTTCACTGCCAAATACGGAATAGTAATATGGAGTGGATGCTTCAAACTCTGCGGCACAGGTATCAACCATCTTAAAGGCTGCTACGATACCATTTTCGTAACGCATGTCATGAATTTCTTTTCTCACTCTTTCCGGTAAGATCTGCAATAACATTATCCGGAAATTCAATACGTTTTGCTTCTTTTAAAAGCTCTACGGTAAGTTGTTGTGTTTTAGATCCTGTTCCATCTCAACTAAGATCGCAAGCTTGTCAATGAACCATTTATCGATCTTTGTAATCTCATGAATTCATCATATGATACACCTTTACGGAGTGCTTCTGCGATTTTCCAGATTCTGCGGTCATCTACGATTTCCAGTTTTTCCAGAATTTCTTCTTTGGAAAGCTTGCTGAAAATCATAAGAAAGCAGGCAGTCTACGTGCTGCTCAAGAGAACGGATCGCTTTCATAAGAGCACCTTCAAAGTTATGGCAGATACTCATAACTTCTCCGGTAGCCTTCATCTGTGTCGTCAATGTTCTCTTTGCACTGATAAATTTATCGAATGGAAGTCTCGGCATCTTAACAACACAGTAGTCAAGCATTGGCTCGAAACTTGCATAAGTTTTCTTTGTAACTGCATTCTTGATCTCGTCCAGTGTATATCCAAGTGCAATCTTTGCAGCAACTTTTGCAATCGGGTATCCGGTTGCTTTGGATGCCAGTGCAGAAGAACGGCTTACACGCGGGTTTACCTCAATTACACAATATTCAAAAGAGTCTGGATTTAATGCGTATTGTACGTTACATCCACCAGTAATATTCAGTTCTGTAATGATATTCAGTGCCGAAGTACGCAGCATCTGATATTCTTTATCTCCAAGAGTCTGGGAAGGTGCAACAACGATACTGTCACCGGTATGAACTCCGACCGGATCAATATTTTCCATATTACATACAGTAATACAGTTTTCCAGCACTATCTCGCATTACTTCGTACTCGATTTCTTTCCATCCTGCAATGCAGCGTTCTACAAGAACCTGTCCTACACGTGACAGACGGAGTCCGTTCTCAAGGATTTCTTCCAATTGTTCCTGATCATGTGCGATACCACCACCGCTTCCGCCGAGGGTATATGCCGGACGAAGAACAACAGGATATCCGATCTCATTTGCAAATGCAAGACCATCTTCCACATTTTCAACAACCAGTGAAGCTGCAACCGGCTCACCGATCTTTTCCATGGTATCTTTAAATTCCTGACGGTCTTCTGCTTTCTTGATGGTTTCCGCCGTTGTACCGATCAGTCTCACATTATGTTCCTTAAGGAATCCTGCTTCTTCCAGCTCCATGGCAAGGTTCAGTCCTGCCTGGCCTCCCAGTGTAGGAAGTACGCTGTCCGGTTTCTCTTTAAGGATCAGCTGTTCTACTACTTCTACTGTCAGAGGCTCGATATAAACTCTGTCAGCGATATCTTTATCTGTCATAATCGTTGCCGGATTCGAATTCAGAAGTACAACTTGTATTCCTTCTTCTTTCAGGGAACGGCATGCCTGTGTTCCTGCATAATCAAACTCTGCTGCCTGACCGATTACAATTGGACCGGAACCAATTACTAATACTTTCTTAATATCTTTATTCTCTAGGCATTATTTCGTTCCTCCCATCATCTCCATAAATCTGTCAAACAAGTAACCAGAATCCTGCGGTCCCGGGCATGCTTCCGGGTGGAATTGTACGGTAAAAATGTTCTTTCCGATATATTTTAAGCCTTCATTGGTTCCATCGTTTACATTTACAAATGCCGGTTTTGCAATTTTCTCATCCAGTGTATTGGTATCTACAGCATACCCATGGTTCTGGGAAGAAATATAAACTCTTCCTGTCTGCAGATCCTTTACCGGATGGTTCCCGCTCCACTGTGTCCGTATTTCAACTGATATGTCGTCTGCACCGGTTGGCGAGTGCCATCAGCTGATGTCCCAGACAGATTGCAAAGATCGGTGTGTCGGAGTCGTATAATTTTCTGAATCTCTGCAATAATGGAAGTGCACTCCTTCGGGTCTCCAGGTCCATTACAGCATGATACCGTCCGGATTTGCTTAATGATCTCTTCTGCAGGTGTATTTGCCGGGTAAACGGTAACTTCACAGCCTCGATATTTAAAGACCTTGCAATGTTTTCTTAGCACCAAAGTCCATCAATGCAACTTTTGGTTTTGCCCTTTCCAGGCAATACGCTTTTTCTTCACAGGTTACTTTATCTACCACATCTCCTACTGTGTATGCTTGAAGTTTCGGAAGTACCTCGTCCAGATTGTAATTCTCATTCGTTGTGATCATACCATTCATTGTACCCTTTTCGCGTAAGAGCTTGGTAAGTGCTCTGGTATCAATTCCTGCGATTCCAGGTATGTCGTTTTTTCAGAAAGTCCTGTATGGTTCCTTCGCAGCGGAAATTGCTTGGCATTCTGTTAAACTTCCCGTGTTGAACGATGCTGGCGGTAAATCTTCCAATATAAGAAAAGCTTTCATTTGTTCACCCTGTCCTTTCTATTCTTCCGATACCTGCGCAAAAAAAAAGTCAGTCATCTCTTTTTCCTTCCTTTTGCATAAAAAATGCACCAAGCCTGCACAGTCTACCTAAATTGTAAAAATTCTACCATATCGGGAAGGTTTTTTCAACCTTTTTCGCAAAACAAATAGTCACTAAGTTTGATGCATATTTATCCATTTTTTATGCATTTTTTCTTTTTCCCTCTATGATAACCACCCTTCCATTTTCCCGGCACGCCAAAAGAAGCTGCCGTACTGCAGCTTCTTTGGTGTTTGTTAAAGAATATCATTTATCTATAGGAGTACGATTAACTGCTCTGCGGTATATTCCGTGCCAGCTTTTGGAAGTTTATAACTTTGAAGCTCGGTGCAGTTCCTCTTCATATTTTGTCAGATACAGGACTCTGCCTCCCGGAAGAATATTTCTTCCGGTGAATACGGATATTTTCGTCTCCATATTCTAAAGAAGTCCCTATGATTCGCACGAAGTTAGTTATTTCTAACTCAAATAATTGTATACTAATCCTATAAAAAGTGCAAGGGGCTTGGCGATTAGTTTTTCTCATTACTGTGGCGGGTTACATCTTGAGCATGGTGTCAAACCCATGTTCTTCGCCTCTGACAAAGTCACCTCATGGCGTCACTCTTTTTTCAAATACGAGCAGCCTGCCGAATGATATTTTGAACCGGTGTCTGTAATATGTACCATAACGGAACTGCTGTCACTATTTGAACTGCCGGATGCATCTGCAGCTATACCTGCATCACTGCTGCCTGATGATGTAGTGCTGTCTGCTGTGGAATTATTTGCTGTACTATCACTACTTCCGGTCGGTTCTCCTGCTTTCCAGCTTTCTGACGGGGAGCAGTTCCAGGTGATATCATTTCCATCTGACGTGGCTACAATCGTACCCTGTTCATCGGTACGAAACACGGATATGCCTGCTGCCCGCAAACGGTTCAGCACCTCTGCATGAGGATGTCCGTATTTATTGCCTTCACCGGCACTGATTACCACATAAGTCGGTGATACCTTATCCAAAAATGCCTGACTTGTGGCTGTTTTGCTTCCATGATGTGCCGCCGCATAGACATCTGCGGAAATATCAATTCCATTATTTAAAATGTCCTCTTCCGCTTTTTCTTCTGCATCTCCGGTAAAGAGGAAGCGGTTGTTGCCATTCTGCACCAGCACACCCACCGACCAGTCGTTCATGTCATTTCCATAGTCTGCATTTGGTGCCACAATGGTAAAGATTGCTCCTCAAGGGTATAGGTCTCTCCTACCACCGGATAAGTGGTCTGATAGCCCTTGGACTTCATTGCCTGCACCACATCATCATAAGTTCTGGTGTCATTTGCCACATCCGGCATGATAATTGTATCGCAGTCAAATTTATAAATTACTACATCCAGTCCGCCAATATGGTCTGCATCCGGGTGCGTTCCTATGACATAATCCAGTTTCTCTACACCCTGGCTCATAAGATAGGACTGTACCGTTGTTCCTTTGTCATTATTGCCGGCATCTATCAGCATGTAATGACCATCACAAGCTATCAAGGTAGCATCGCCCTGCCCTACATCTATGAAATGCACCTGCATCTGTCCGGCGGAACTGCTATCTGTCTTATAGGTATTACTGATGACTCCCTCGGTAACAAAATCCTCCGTATCACCACCAGGCTCTGTATTGCTTTCTGTCTCTGTTTCAGTCTGTGTTTCCGTGGCAACGGAACTTTCCCTGTCAGGTTTTTTCTTTCTTATTATCCGAATGATTGCCGATTGCTCCGGCTATCATCAGTACGAAAATAATAACTGCAATCCATAATTTCTTGTTTCCGGATTTCGATTTCATTTTCCTAACTCCTCCGTTTTTCTTAAAATTTCTTTTCTATTATAATATTTTTTTATGTTTTTTCCACAGAAAAACACTCCAGCCTAAGTCAGAGCGTCATCCCACTTCCATATTAAACTACCTTAATTTACTTCATAATATTTATTTCTTTTATATTTCTCAGTTACTTTACTAGGTGCCACATTTCCGACTCCTGCACAGCCATTTTTTCGGCTAGATGATGGTTGCTTTTCTGACTCTGTTATCGCCATCTTTTCAAACACCTTATTATCAACTGGCTGTAAACCTATCTCATCAGATGGAATTTTTACATATAAATGATTAGGTTTTGAAAATCCACCGAATCTGCGAACCAATAATCCCTCATCATCTAATTCCTTCAATGTTGTTTTTACAGAAGATTTGCATTTGCCGATTTGAACAGACAATTCATCTATTGGAAATATCAGATAAACGTTTCCATACTTGTCTATCCAGCTATTCTTTCTCGATATCCGTGCCCGGTCATACAAAATCATATAAAGGAATTTTGCAGTTTGAGAAATTCGCAGCTTTAATAAAAACTTCGGAAACTGGAAGTACTGAAGCATCTGCTCTGACTCCTTCATGTATTCATATTTGATTCTTTTCTCGCCTCATTTCTGTTTCTAACTGTTGTAAAAATCATTTTTATGCCGGCTAAAAAATGTTCTTACACATATATAAAAGATGAAGGGCATAAACACAGGCTCTTGATAAAAATTTTTTATTTTTCCTGCAAAAAATACCCTTTCATTAATACGAAACGCTGAAAGGTATTTTTACAGCCCCTGAGGAAAACTTTTTTACTTTTTCAGTTAATTGAATATTTGAAAACAAAAAAACATTCACTTATTCCAGTGATATGCCTTATCAAAATTTTCTTATTTTGTTGTCTGTGACACTTACTCAGAAACGCTTGCGTATCTGCTAAAATGTAATTGCCTGCAATTATATTTTCACGTGGGTATGGGGACGTAATCCCCATCAAGTTTAAAACCCGTGAATAATACAAAATTGTCAAAATGACAATACTGCGCATGTCGTAATCCATGGATTCGGATTCTTTTCACTCCTGCAAGCTTTGCTCCCCTATCCATTTCGTGATGCAGATAGCTTTTTGAAATGGTAAAAATTCTGTCATCTATCTTGATTCCGTATATGCTTTTTTATAAAATCCTCCATCTCTATAGTAAGGAAATCCGGCATGACAATGGTTCTGTTACTCTTTGGTGTTTTCGGGTCTGTAATTACATCTTTACCTTCCAGCCTCTGATATGACTTGTTTATCCGAAGCGTTTTCAAAATTGAAATCACCCGGTGTCAAGGCAAGCAGCTCACCTTCACGAATACCAGTCCAATAAAGTATTTCAAATGCATAATACGAAATAGGCTTATCTGCCACACACTCCAAAAATGCCTGAAATTCCTCCTGTGTCCAGAACTCCATTTCCTTATTTTCTTCTTTACCCATTCCTTCTTTGCTTCCTCGCTCTTTAATGAAAACCACTCTCTTATGAAGGTATAATTTCTGTGAATATTATATTGAGTAACTTTATTCGCAAAGTTCTTCTCTAATATCGTACAATTAAAACCCTCTTCAATACACTGTTTCAAAAGCACCAATGAAATAATTCTTTGCTGCCGTCCACTACATCAAAAATATCATCTTTTGTCTTATGGAGAATTATTGTTCCAATACGATACTTAAAATCAGTTCTGTATCTATCTGCATCACTTATTGCATTCGTAATATCAGATAATAAATCATCTATGTTCTGAATATCCCATTTATACGGCCTCTGATAATCAGGAATATCCAGCTTCATATTCAATAATTCATTTATACTTTTTATCTCAGCCATACGTTCACCACCTGATGTTATAAAAATGATCTTGCAGCATCCTGAGCTGCATTCCTATATTTCATAAATTTTTCTTATCTTATATATTCATTATCAGTAACACCATGTTCATCTAGCAATTGATCTAAACTTTTCCCTGCCAAAGAATGATGTAATTCTCTGTCCACCTTGTCACAAATGATGTCGTCAAACTTTTTTCTATCATTCTTCGCAACAGTAAGCAGCCTCTCCATTTCACTTATTGTCACAAGCCAGTAATAGTTATCATTTTCTACATCACATTCAGGCATGTCCATAATTTGTTCTAAAATTTCAGGTTTAAGATAATCCTCATATAGCAAAATGATTTTTATATACTTACCAGCACCGAAATCATTTTCAGTTCTTTCAAGTTGTCTCATTGCCTTAATTACAGTCTTAACTGCAAAACTCTTTATTGCACTTACGTCTGTTCCCTGCTGTTTTGCAGACAATCTCATAATCGCCGATTTCTGTTCAACAAGTATTTTATGTTTGCCACAGCATATTTTCCAATCAGCTCTCTTCTCCTTTTCTTCTGGAATCTTTTCATATTCATTTTTATCTAAAGTACAACCAAGTAATTCTGCAAAATACTTTTCAAACAAATTGCCAAAATAATTCACAAAATCCTGTCGACCAAGATTCTTAAATCTGTCCCTAACAATCCATAAAACACTATGTTCACATAAAAAAATAATTTAAAAAACTTCACTTTTTTTGTGTATAATGGTTTTAAATAAGTAAACTCAACCCATGCTAATGTTAGATATGCTATTATCCTCTGCCAAGTAAGTTCTGTTTTAAATTGTTCATTTATCGTTGGTAAACCAACATCATACAATGTGGTCATCATCTTCTGCGTCAGCCATATATTTTCATCCTATGGCATTTTTGCTGTCCTGTTGAATATCTGCCAGTAAACTCAACCCATGCTAATGTTAGATATGCTATTATCCTGAGCGGATGGTTAATCTTTCTTTTAATATTCTGCCGTCCTTTTGCTCTTCCTCATAGATAAACACATCCAGACAGGAAACTCTTCAAAAATGTCTTCTTTTCCAGATCTGTAAATTTATCATACAGCTTATCAAAGAATAAAAGGAACTGGTAAACATTATCTTCTGAAATTTTGTCCTGCCTGATATTATAGAGTCTTGTTTCGACTTCTTCCATGGCATTCTCAATATCAGTGATTTCATCATATAGCTTGTCCAAACGTTCCTGCATGTCATTATATTTTTTGTCATAATTCTTATCGGATACAGATAAACGATCCATCTGGTCAGCAAGCCTGTTTTTCGCCCCGGTTGTCTGGCTCAATCTGTCTTTTAATCCATCATATTTCCGATCAAGCTCCGAAGTATCAATGCTGCTTCCTATCTGCTTACGGATTTCCCGCTCAAACTTTGGATTCTTACAAATTTGCGGATAATTTCCTCAACTGCCGCATTGATCCTGTCCTCATTCCACTGTCTTTTATAAGTACAGCGGTGTCCGTCCATAAGCTTCCTGTGTTTGCAGGCATAATAAAAATAATCTTTATAATAGCCTCCATCCGGATGCTTCTTGCGGTTTACATTGCCATACATACCGCTTCCACAGACAGGGCACTTAACAATTCCTGATAAAATATGCTCATGCTCAAGGCTATGTGTTTTTACCTGTAAAACGCCTGTCTCCTGACGCTTTCTGTGTGCCTGATTCCACATTTCTTCTGATATAATTGCCTCATGAATTCCATCACTTAACATATATTCCTTTTGTTTTACGATATGATATTCATTCCTTGTTCCCGGAATCTTCTCATTTTTTCTTCGTCCAAATGCGAGCTTGCCGCAATATATCGGATTATCCAGCACACCTTGACGAATGATGTAGAGAAACCTTCGATTGTGTTATTCTGGCGAAGCTTTTTCTTATAACCACTGTTATTTAAAAATGCAGCTATCGCAGCCATTCCCATCGTTGTATTGGCGAATTTATCATATATAATACGGATAATCTCTGCCTCATCCTCTGCAATGATAAGCTCACCATTTACCAGCTGATAGCCATATGGTGCAAATCCACCGTTCCATCTGCCTTCTCTCGCTTTCTGCCTGCGGCCTTCCATTGTCTGGACAAGGATATTCTCACGCTCTATCTCTGCTACCGCAGATAAAACAGATATCATCAGTTTTCCGGCATCCTTAGAGCTGTCAATCCCATCCTCTACACAGATAAGATTAACCCCATAATCCTGCATTTTCTGCAATGATGATAAAATATCTGCGGCATTTCTTCCAAATCGTGACAGCTTAAATACCAGCACATAATCAACATTGTCTTTGCCGTTTTCTATATCCGATAACATCTGCTTAAACTGTGGTCTGCTTTCCACACTCTTACCCGATTTACCCTCATCCGAATATTCACCGACGATAGACATTTCCTGATAATCTGCATATTTCTCTAAGCTTGTCCTTTTGTGCATCAAGGCTGTAGCCTTCTACCTGCATGGAAGTGGAAACTCTTGTATATATGTAACATTTCTGCTGTTTTTTCATCAGATGTTATCTCCTTTTTACTTCCTTTGGAAACCTCTTTAATGCTTTCAAGATATGCTTTTTCGACTGGTGTTAAAGTAATCTCCTGATATTTTCTGTATTCTGACTTTGCTTTCTCCAATGCCTGTTTATGACTTACAGAACCGGAACCAGCTTTTAGTTCACTCTCATCCAGATAATTTTTGCAATTCCTATATCTTTTAATGCTGGTAATTCACCTGAAAATGAAGTAAGTCCCATAAATGGTTTTTGTGCATCTGCCCGCTGATATATGACCTCTGCCGCAGTATGACCATGTGCTGCATAGTGAAGTTTATTCTGAACAATTTTAAAGAATCTAACAGACTCTTCGCTATGAGGATTGTAATCTACACTCGTAGCATACAAATCAAGAACCTGACGATACAAGACCTTTTCTGAAGATCTGATATCCCTGATTCTGTCAAGTAACTCTTTCCAGTAATTTCCTCCACCATTACCTTTCAGTCGCTCATCATCTATCGTAAATCCCTTAATCATATATTCTTTTAACCGCTTTGTTGCCCACTGCCTGAATCTTGTTGCAATCACTGATTTAATTCGGTATCCAAGAGAAATAATCATATCTAAATTGTAATAAGCAACATTATATATTTTTCCATCATCTGCAGTTGTTCGGAATTTCCGAACAACTGAATCCTTATCTGCAACAGACCGACCAAAAAAAACATGATAGACATTTCATTCCAAATATTCCATTATGCTTTGCATAGGAAAAAAGTGCATAGCCGAGCGGCAGACCAATGATAAGTGCTACACATATGGTACCAACCGTAAACATCATTCCCTGTAACTGCAGACATAAATTTAATTGTTTATTTGTCATACCCACAGCCTGTAATACACCATATTCCTGCTTTTTTGTCGTAATATTCATGATTATGGTGTTTGCCATATTCATAAAACCGATGAGTCCTACAATAGCCATAAACAGATAACAGCCAAGCTTCATCATGCTGCTGCTAATTCTGCAGATTGTAACTGTGCATGATAGGTATCCATTTTTATATGCGAAGTATTAGAAATCAAAGTATTCAGACTCTGTTCTACAGATGCCACATCTTTTTTATCACAGTCCACCCACAGATAGCCATAGGCTGTTCCTCTCGGATTCATGGAACGATATACACCTTCCGGAATGACAAGATAAGTGTCCGCACTTACAAAAGATCCTGCAATCTTTCCCTGATAGGTATAGGTTTCACTTCCATTCTCAAAGTCAAATGCAATGGATTCACCCGGAGCATATCCATCTTGTTCCATCCACGTCGACCAGCCAAAGAAAATATCACCATTCTTTACCGCCTGATCATAGTCCATAGAGCCAATATCCCCGTCCTGGCGCATAAAATCAAAATCATTTTTACTCACAATATCAGCCGGAAATCTTGTTCCGTTCAGATTTACAGAGACAATCTCTCTCGTCATGACATCTGTCACTCCCGGAATGCTTTTGATTTCTTCAATCAGCGAATCATTCAATGGATTATCCGTCAGAATCGTATCCAGATTATTCTCCGGATATCTTTCATCGTACTCAGCAGAATAGTCAAGCTGCAGTTCAAATTGTCCATGATTAACGGAAAGACGTGCTTCATGCTCCGTATCAATATTTCCTACATAATTAGAGATAATCACAAACAATGTGCAGGAAAGCCCCAGTCGTAAGGATAGTACCAATGGTTCTTTTTGGATTACCCGTTATATTTGCCATTGCCATAGAAAACACGGTGACATTTTTTCTGCCATTTCGTTTTCCTTTTCTTGTGTGTTTCTGCATTTTCTAAATACCGTGTTGCTTCGATAGGTGAAATCCGTGAAACAATTTTCATTGGTTTACGCAGCGCCAAAGCAACGGTAAAAAATGACACGAAAATACAGAGAAGTATAACAGGCAGGGAAAACAGTGGCACCTGCTGATTTTGAACTCCCATAGAGCCCGTTTGGGTTGATACAAGGTTCCCCTGTTCTACCAGCCAGTTAAAACCGCATTTTGCAATCAGAAAGCCAAAAAGCAATCCAACTGGTATTGAAAAAATTGTCAAAAAAATGCCCTCTCTGAAGATCAGTTGTTTCATCTGCTTTTTTGTCGCTCCCAGAGCCTTGATTTTTCCATACTCCTGTATCTTGTTGGCAATACCGACCTGAAAAATATTATAAATGACCACAACAGAGAAAAGTACAATTGCAAGAATCAGCATTCCGCATACCGCAATCGTTTCATAACTTGGCTGCAAGACCCATTGCAGATAGAAATCATTGATTATAACGTTTTTTTCTTCGATCCCACAAGCTGCTGCAATCTGCTTTATAACCGAATCAATATTATTCATAGATACATTTGCAGAATCATTTAAAGTAAAATAAATATTATACTGTCTGTCATTCTCTGCGACGTGCTCATCATAAAACTCCTGTGACCCGAAAGCAACATAAGATGCCTCGATGGTATACTCATCCCGATCATATAGGATTCCGCTGACAACAAATTCTTCCGGCTTATATTCTGACTGCATCCCTGCGCGGTAATCCAGTGTAACCGTATCTCCGATCTTTACATCACCATACCCCATTGCACGAAAAAATGCTCTTCCTGCGGCAATTTCCTGCATTTTTTCCGGATACTTTCCTTCCTTCAACTCATATTCTTTATTATAAGGAAGCATTTTTCTTGCAGTCTCATCCATGCAGACAAACCCGCCTTTTTCATTGCCTTTTATGATACCTTCGGTGCACATAGTGCCTGTAGCATCTATTTCCGCACGGCGGTTTACTTCTTTTAACTGCGATCCGTCTGCGGAAACAAACAGACCATAATTGCTTCCATATGATCCTGCCGCCTGACTTTTCTGTAAATGAATTACCCCATTTCCCACAGTACTGATGATAACAAGCAGCATCGTGGTCAGACAGATTGCCATCATGATCAGTATACTTCTTGTCCTGTTCCTTTTGTCATTGCTATATGCAATCCTGCTTATTGTCTTCATCTGAAATCCACCACCTGTCCGTCCTCAATCACCAGAATACGGTCAGCGACCTGTGCAATTTCGTCATCATGGGTAATCATTACAATTGTCTGTCCATATTTTTTTGCTGTCATCTTAAGCAGGGCGATTACCTCATCACTGGTCTTGGAATCAAGATTTCCTGTCGGCTCATCTGCAAATATAATTTCCGGACGATTCACCAGTGCTCTTGCAATTGCTACTCTCTGTTGCTGTCCTCCGGACAACTGATTTGGCAGATTGTAAATTCTCTTTTCAATTCCCAAAGTTGCAATAATATCATTTACATACGCTTCATCCACTTTTCTTCCATCCAGCCCCAGTGGCAGTACAATATTTTCCCAGACATTAACAGATGAAACCAGATTAAATGCCTGAAAAACAAATCCGATTTTTCTTCTGCGGAAAACAGCAAGGGCATCTTCCTTCATCCTGTATAAATCTTTACCGGCTAAAGTAACACTGCCTTTTGTAGGGGTATCAAGCCCTCCAAGCATATGAAGTAATGTACTTTTACGGAACCTGACTTTCCAACAATTGCGACAATTTCTCCCTGTTCAATCTGAATGTCCACCTGATTGACCGCTTTGACCTGATTCTCACCCGCGCCATAAAACTTACAAAGCTGCTTGGTTTCTAATATCACACTCATGTGTTGCCTCCTTTTTAATTCTGTAAAGTGTACCTTTTCAACCTACATCCTGATTGTATCAATATAATCTTTCATTTCACTTTCAAAAAGTGGGCAGAAGTCTTACAGAATTGTAAGATTTCTGCCCAATTAAAATTTAACCAACATATGGTAATTGAATCACAAACGTGCTTCCTTTTTTCTTTTTGCCGGAGGTTACCGTGATTGTACCTGCGTGTTTTTCGATAATTTCTCTCGATAGAAAAAGTCCGATTCCTGTACCACTCTTTTCCATGACCTCCTTGGAACTTCCTCTGTAAAATCGTTGAAAAATTTTGTGATACTCATTCTGCGGAATACCAATTCCCTGATCCTCAATTTCCATTCTTACAAGATCGTTTCTTTTTTGTAACCGGATAAATATTTTTGAACCACCCGGACTGTACTTGATTGCATTATCCAGAACGTTGATCACAGCTTCACCAAGCCACCTTTTATCCTGCATAATCGTGCATGTTTCCAGCTCTTTTTCATAGTCAAAAACGAATTCAATTTCTTTCTCATCCGCTTTTGGATAAGTACGGTTCACAGCAGATATGACAGTATCCATAAGCGGAAGTTTTTTCTTATTAATCTGAATCAGTCCAGTTTCCATCTTGGATATTTCAAGAAGCGACTGCAATAATGTCTCCAGTCCATCCAGAGCACTCCGACAACGGATACGAAACTCCTCCTGTTCTGTGGCATTTAAGTCATTCTGCATCAGCACACTAAAACATGTATCCAAAGCTGCAACCGGTGTCTTTAACTGGTGAGAGATATCAGAAACCATTTCTTTCGTGCTCTCTTTTTCTTCCCGTGCTTCTTCCTTTATCAACCGAATATGATGTCCGATTGCTTCAAGCTGGTCATTCAATTTTTCCAGTTCAGCGTGATTTTCCGTTTTCAGTAAATCATCAAATTTATTTTCACGGAATCTGATCAGAATTTCTTCTAACTGGTCTAAAATTTTCTGATGACACGCATCTTCTTTTTTTCTTCCAATAAAGTAAAAAAGTCAAAAGAAGCACGCATATCACAGTGCTTACAGCACCGGTCACCATAACCTGATGCCGGAATTGCAATATAAAATGCATTCCCTTTATTTCCCCAATATCCATATTGCTCCAATAATCGCCTTCCCTGTTCGTTAGTTTCAATATCCTTATCCTTAAGCAATTCCGAAACAGCATCCAGCCCGGAAAATTCTTCCTTTGCAGCAATCTCTGTCATAAGATTCATTTTATATTTATAATCTTCATAAAACACATACGTGGTAAAGCAATTTAATATTGCAAACAATACTATGACAGGTAATACCAAGGAGAACACTACTGTAATCTTCTTGCGATATCTCTTTGTCACTGCCTTACCTCCTGATTCCATATATACCCAAGACCTCTGATATTCTTTACATAGACCGGTGCAGCCGGATTATCTTCGATTTTCTCACGGAGTCTTCTGATATTGACAGCGATTGTATTTTCATCCACAAAATCCCCTTCCAGATCAAACACATTTTCCAATATTTGTGTTTTTGAAAGAATCTTTTTCGGATTCTGAAGAAAAAAAGTCAGCATTTTCAACTCCGTTTTTGTCAGACTGATTTCACGACTCTTTATCAGGACTTTCATTTCTCCTGTGATAAATACGATATCTCCCGAAATCATCTTTCCGGCTTCCGTTTTCTCCTGTCTGCGGCGGAAATATGCTTCTATTTTCAAAAGAAGTACCGAAAGACTAAACGGCTTGGTAATATAATCATCTGCCCCTGCTTCATATCCCATAACCTGATCCATCTCCTGATCTAGTGCTGTAAGACAAATAATGTATGTATTATAATTGCATCTCATCCACCTTACAAATTCCAGTCCATTTCCATCCGGAAGATTCACATCACAAATGGTAACATCCACATGATTATCACTTGCAATTCTTTTCGCTTTTTTCACTGATTCTGCTGAAAAAACCTCATATCCGGATTTTTTCAGTGAGAATGTAATTCCACGATTTAAATTTTCATCATCCAACGTATAGCTTTCATCAAGGACCCTTTTGTAAGTCGCTTTCTTCTTTTCTTCTTGAGCGGTCTTCAGGTACTTCCACACTCGTTTGCTTTATCCCATTCAGCAAACGCCCATCTGGAATTCCTGCTCCTGCGGATCGTCTCAGTGCAATAGCGGTGTTTTTCTCCAAGAACTGAAACTCAGACTTACTCACCTTCTTACCGCAATCGCATACACAGTTATATGTAGAACCATAAATTCTGCTATAACGATCTGCCTCATCCACTGGCGTAACGCTAAGAACCGTCAAACACCCATACTTAGTACCAACAGGGATGTCCGCCTGTTCCGGATGACAAATCGGGCAGTCCAGTCCAAACGTGGTTCTTTTCTGTACAGGAGCATACCATTCGTGCCCCTCGCTACATTTCCACCATGCAGAAAGTGCAGTGCAATATTCTGTTGTATCTGATGCCATCGGAAATCTCGACTTGGAGTTCTTCTCCTCATCCCATTCCCGGAGCAAATCCTCTCTATCATTATCCTGGCACCATTGCTCAAGACTCTGCTTTTGCTTCTTTGCCATGGGCGCCTCCAGCCAGCATCATTTACAGAGTAAACAATGCGAGTATTTCACTTACGAGTTTATCCGTCCTTGCCTTAATCTGATCAACCGTCCAATTGTCTGTGCTTACAAGGTCAGCATTCAAATTCAGTCCATTCAAATAACCGATTGGATTGTCATTGCTGTCCTTACGCTCTTTCTTCTCTTTAAAGGATTTATTACCGAGCGAACTGTTGTATCCAGTGATTGTCAGATTTCCGAATGTGTGAGCATACTCCTCAAGGTACTCATTAGCCTTGTCTCTATCGCCACCGGCAATCATATCAACCCAGGCATCCGGGATGTTCTTTCCTTCCGGGAAGATGTGTTCAATGGTCCAAATATACTGATTGCTTCCGTTTTTCTCCCACAGGTTTTTCTGGCCCTCCGCTGTCATACCCTGCTTTGCTATCATGCAAAGAATAAATCTTGTAGCACCGGTATTTTCTTTATAAACCGGTCCACGAAGCTTCTCCTCGAAAACAGCATCATCTGCAGAAACCGCCATCAGCTTTTCACGCAGTTTCGTATAAATAGTCTCGCCGGTATAGCTCTGCTTCTCCATCTCTTCGATGAAGGCCATGAACAAACGAGTTACATCTCGCGTAGGCGGAACGTCGGTCATGTTACGTCTTACAAAGAATGTGATCAGGAATCGGATTATCTTTACATATAACGCCTCATCTATCCCCAGCGCATCTTTTTTCTTATCCAGATAAAGCAGGAACAGATATGAAGGAACGCCTCCCACGCGCTGCAGGTCCAAGTACGCTTCCTTAACAGCCGCCGTAAGATCATCCGTATTTTGAAGAATGATTCTCGAATATATCTGTGCATTTTCATATACGTCGTCCAGGAACTTAGACGGGTCCTTAACTACAATCTTTTCATAGATATCCAGCATTGTAGATCTGGTCAATAGTCCCCAACGGATAGAGCCTATCATCGCCTTCTACAAGGAACGGAACATTCATATCCTTACGGAAGGCATTATAATTCTGTCTGAAGAATCTCTCCCTCGCGCTATCATCATCACCAAGCGCATCCATTATCTGGGTCCAACGGTCAAAGTAATAATCAAGATTATCACTGTCGGTGATGTCCAACCTGGCCAGGAGTAAGTTCTTTATCAGGTCAAGTGATGTAAGCGGCGTACCACGATCGTTTAATGACTCAAAAAGAGTGTACGCATCAGAGTGATTTGAGACCTCGATCATAACAAGAATAGCCGTGTTGACCTTCTCCAGAATCTCAAACATTGTAGCAACCTTATTATTGGAAGCTTCCAGTTCACTATCGATACGCCTCTTGAAATAGTTATAGCCTTGGAAGATTCTACGGTTACCAGCAAACTTAGGTGTCTGATGTGGCGCAATGATCTTCTTATCTGCAAGCAGTCCCATGTAATCCTCAAGGTTTTTATGCTGTACCTGAGGAACAATACGAATCTCAGACTGCGTCTTCTTTATAACAAGTTTTCTCTTTAATTGTAGGATATCGGATTGCTGATCTTCATCCAGAAAATCGCGGTTAGAGTCAAGAGTGACGTATAAGGCCGCGAGCAGAAGGCTGAGTGTAGTCAAACGCTGCTGACCATCAACCACTTCGAATTTCGGATTGTTCAGGGTGTCCTGTGTAGTATTAATACAAATAATAGAACCCAGGAAATAGCCTGCTCCATTCTCCATCAAGTCATTAAACAGTTCTTCCCACTGCTTAGTGCCCCAAATATACTCTCTCTGATATTTCGGGATCTCATAAATCGTCTTAGACTCCGGATCAAGAATCTGAGAGATTGGATACTTGTTTACATTGATATTGTTAATATTCATGCTCTCACTCCGCTTCGTTATTTATTTTAGAGCCATCCGGCAGCACAAATCCCAGGTCAAAATCCACCCTGACAGCATCCGCGATCTGCTTTAATTCATCTACTGAGAGTGTATCCCTCTTTAGCTTCTTATTCAGATTCTGAGGTGTCTGTCCGATCCTGCGGCTGAGCTCCGCTAATGAAATATGCTGTTTCTTACAAAGCTCTCTAACCAGGTCTGATGTCTTCATCCGTAATATCCTCCAAATGTATATTATAAACCTCCAGGTTGATACTTTCAATGCTTTTGTATAGCCTTACATTAACAAAAAGCACTCCGAGCATAAAATCCCACGCCCGGAGCAACCTTTTTGGAGTATTCATTTTTCTATCTCAATCTTGAGTCCCGCCTTAAATTCGACTTCGAAGTAGTTGTCAAAAAAACAGTTATCTTTTGTGAAACAAAACTACGTTGTTGCCCTTTCTCCGAATAGCCCAACAGTGCATTGTGCATTTCGATTTGACCTCAACATAATCTTCATCGTAATCTTCGATTAATCTCAGCACCTGGAAATACGGGTCCTGAACTAATTTCTTTTCTCTCTCAGTTAGCAAGGACCGCTTCCTCCTGCAACAACGTAATCAACTCAACCTATGTGAATAACAATCCCGTCAACACAACCCCAGCCATATAACTATCCTGTCTCCACAACCTATCCCCCGTAGACCACTTTCCACGAGAACGATTTTTCCTATATAAATAGTTGCATTTGACTTGCCCAGAGCTCCCCAAAGGCACCCCTCCAGCAAAAATCCTTTGTTTTATGGGCTTCCAGAGGTTTTTACCGTTCTACCTTTGACAGCAATACTACCGTCTCAATATTTCCGGACCAAGGGAACATGTCCACGCAGCACATCCGCTCCACCTGATATCCTCTGGCGGTTAAAACCTCTAAGTCTCTTGCAAGACTGGTTGGCTTACAGGAAATATAAATCATGCGGTCTACGCCATAGCGGATAATCTTCTCCAATGCCTTTGGATGGATGCCATCGCGCGGAGGGTCCAATACGATAAAATCCGGTTTTTCGGTAATATCGTCCAATACTTTTAAGACATCGCCGGCTAAAAATTCGCAGTTTTCAAGACCATTTAATGCCGCATTTTCCTTTGCGGCTTCCACTGCCTCTTCTACTATTTCCACACCCACTACCTTTTTTGCGGCAGGTGCCAACATCTGTGCAATGGTTCCGGTTCCGCTGTATAAATCGAATACCACCTTGTCTGCCTTCTCGGTCAGCGTATCTCCGATATAGTCCCTTGCAGTCTGGTAAAGCACCTCTGCTCCAAGAGAGTTGGTCTGGAAGAAAGAAAATGGTGTGATTCTAAAACGAAGTCCTAAGAGTTCTTCGTAGAAATAATCTTTTCCATATAAAATCTCTGTTCCTTCATCCTTTACTACATCTGCTACACTGTCATTTTTCGTATGAAGAATTCCTGCAATGCTGCCGTCTAAATCAAGTTTACATAATGCATCTTTCATTCCAGCCAACAATTCTTTTTCTGAAGATATTGCCTCTGTCAGACCATCCAGTATATACTCTGCGCCTGCCGTTACAAGGTCAATCAGGATCTCTTTGGTCTTTACCGCTTTACGCACCAGTAAATGACGCAGATATCCGGTATGCCGCATTCTGTGATAATAGGAAATCTTTTTTTCTGCAAAATACTGCTGCACACAGCTTAATATCTTCCGATAATCTTCATCTACAATTTTACAGTCCGTTACCGAAACAATATCATAAAAGCTGCCACGCTTATGCATGCCAAGAGCAAGGGGGCCATCCTTATATTCATCCCCAAAAGTAAATTCCATCTTATTACGGAATCCGAATTCATTCGGACTTGCTTTTACGCCCTCAAAGCTGTAGGTTTCCGGGTCTACTACCGCATCCATCAGTTTCTTCACCTGCTGTCCTTTTAATACAAGCTGATCTTCATAGGATAAATTCTGATAAGTACAGCCTCCACAGATTCCAAAATGCGGACATGGTGCTTCCGGCAGCTCATTTGGTGCTTTCTTCAAAACTTCCAGTAAGCGGTCCTTCGCCTTTTCCTTTCTTACCTTATTTACAGAAAAGGAAATCTCCTGTCCCGGTAATACGTTTTTACGATTACCTGCTTTCCTTCTTCTACTTTTACAACTCCCTTATTCGGGAAATCCACATATGCAACAGTTCCCTGTAATACCTGACCTTTTTTCATACTTACCTCACACGAACAATTCTTTTCCAGAAACACATGTCATCCGCAGCGTTTCCGGCACACTCAGTAAAAAGGGCTGCATGATATCACACAGCCCTTTACATCTTCACCTGTTAAATTATGCAAATGATAATGATTATTTCTCTTCCTCGTCATCCTCGTCAAAGAAATCATCTTCAAAATCATCATCGAAATCGTCTTCAAAATCCTCCAGATAATCTGGAGCAAAGAAACGATATAATCCATAAGCAGCTGCAGCAACTACTACAACAATACCAATGATTGCAAAAATTAAACCAGCTTTTGATTTTTTCTTCTCTTCCATTATTTCCTCTTTCTCCTTTTTATGCAATAATTCTGTTACTTTGTTCACATTTGCGGTTAATAAATTCTTTAATTCTTCCATTTTTTCCATTTCTGACCACTCCTTTTTATGCCAACAACAGTTTTTCATTTTCCTGCCACCTAGAACTCTTTTTATTTATTCATTATAGCATATGTTTCCCCAATCTACTAGAAAAAATTACAAATTCATAAAATTTTTATAACTTTTTCAATTTGGCAAAGGATGCAAACATCTTCTTCACACCTACACCGGAAAAATCAACGGTAACCTCATAATCCCTGCCGCCGTCAATAATCTGCTTTACGACTCCGGTGCCGAATTTCAGATGGGAAACGGTATCACCCACAGCATAATCCAACGACTTTTTCATTGCGGAATTGCCAAAGTTTCTTGCCTCCGGTACGCCAGTTCTGCGCAGTGCCATCGGCTTTGCCGAAAATGCATTTTTCGCCATCATACTTGGTTTCGGAATATCCGGCATTTTTTCCTTCTGGATGGTTCCCGCTAAAAGTTCCCGCGGAATCTCTTTTACGAAACGGGACACCTTATTATACTGTGTTTCTCCTCGTATCATACGCATTCTTGCGCAGGATATGGACAACCGCTCCTTGGCTCTTGTGATTCCCACATAGGCAAGACGACGTTCTTCTTCGATTTCCGCTGTTGGATTTTCCGCACAGATTGCACCGAATCCCGGAAACAGTCCGTCTTCCATTCCTGCCAGATAAACCTGTGGAAATTCAAGACCCTTCGCACTGTGCAGCGTCATCAGCACTACATAGTCCTGTGTCTCATCCACACTGTCAATATCTGCAACCAGTGCTACTTCCTCTAAGAATCCGCTTAAGGTCGGCTCTTCTTCGCTTTCCTCATAAGTAACCGCCTTGGAAATCAACTCATCGATATTTTCCATTCGCTGCTGTGCTTCCTCTGTATTTTCTGCTTCCAGCTCACGGACATAACCGGTTTCTTCAATGATTTCCTGCAAAAGCTCTGATACACTGATATACGGCAACTTGCTCCGCATACTCTGAATCAGCATTACAAACGGTCTGATTTTTGCAGATGCCCGTCCGATTGTGCCAATCTCTTCTGCCATTTTAAGGCATTATAAAAGGTAAGACCGTTTTCATCGGCATAATCCTGCACCCTGCTTAATGTCGTTGCTCCAATTCCACGTTTTGGCACATTGATAATACGGCGTACCGCCAGATCATCCATGGCATTGTCAATGGTCTTAAGATAAGCCAGTAAATCCTTGATTTCTCTTCTGGAATAGAAGTTTACGCCTCCCACAATCTTATATGGTATGCTGGCTGTGATAAAACGTTCCTCGAAAAGTCGGGACTGGGCATTGGTACGGTATAATACGGCACAGTCTCCGTAATGATACATGCCTTCCCGCACTTTGCTCCGGATATCTTTTGCTACATAGTCTGCTTCATCAAATCCGGTTTCAAACTGATGAAATGCAATTTTTTCGCCTTCCTCATTCTCAGTCCAGAGACGTTTTGCCTTTCGTCCCACATTATTTGCAATGACCCCATTGGCTGCATTTAAAATATTCTGCGTGGAACGGTAATTCTGCTCCAGCTTGATGGTAACTGCATTTGGAAATTCTTTTTCAAAATTCAATATATTATAAATGTTTGCTCCACGGAACTTGTAAATGGACTGGTCATCATCACCTACCACGCAGAGATTCTTATATTTGCCTGCCAGCAGTTTAATCAGCTGAAACTGTGCCGTATTGGTATCCTGATACTCATCCACCATGATATAACGGAACCGCTCCTGATAATAATCCAGCACTTCCATATCTGACTGGAAAAGCTCTACAGTCTTTACGATCAGATCATCAAAATCCAGTGCATTATTCTGCTTTAACGCCTGCTGATATTCCCGGTAAACAGCTGCTTCCTTCATTTTCCGGAAATCTCCCTGCGCCCGTAAGGCATATGCTTCCGGACTAATCAGCTCGTCCTTTGCAGAAGAAATGGCCGCAAGCAAACTTTTTTCCTTATACATCTTCGTATCAATTTCCAGACGCTTGCAGATATCCTTCATAATGGTCTTCTGGTCTTCTGTATCATATATGGTAAAGTTGGTTCCAAATCCGATATGGTCAATAAAACGGCGCAGAATTCTCACACAGGTAGAATGAAAGGTAGATACCCAGATATTTTCCGAGCCATAGCCCACCATGTCATCAATACGCTCCCGCATTTCGCCTGCAGCCTTATTGGTAAATGTAATCGCAAGGATATGATAGGGATTGACTCCCAGTTCCTCTATCAGATATACCGCCCGGTGAGTCAGCACACGGGTCTTTCCGCTGCCTGCGCCCGCCAGCAGCAGCACAGGTCCTTCTGTTGTAAATACACCTTTTTTCTGTTCTTCATTTAATGAATCGTATATACTCATAATGCTCCTTTACTCTCCTCAATACCACTCCGCTCAGTATACCATACTTCCTTAAGGGATGGGAACATATTTTCTGTATTTTTTCAGATTTCTTTTTTGTACTGTCCGTCGAACGCATTCATGCGTTCTTTTCCCTTATATCCATTCTATTGTAGTTGCATCACGCAATGTCATTTACACATCACAGCGTCATTGTATATGCTTTCTGTCATTCTTCTTCTTGTCATCTAGTTTTCAATACTATATAATAGGTATGAGGTGAATTCAAATGACAATTGATGCAAAAGATTTATTAAACAGTATTTTATCCAGTCTGTCGCGGATTGACTATATCCGTCCGGAAAGCATTCCAAATATTGACCTTTACATGGATCAGATTACAACCTTCATGGATACCCAGCTTGCAGCTTCCAAGCGTCATCCCGATGACAAGATTCTGACAAAAACAATGATCAACAACTATGCAAAAAACAAGCTGCTCCCGCCGCCGGTCAAAAAGAAATACAGCAAAGAACATATTCTGATGCTGATTTTCATTTATTATTTCAAAAGCATATTAAGTATCAATGATATCGAAAGTATCTTAAATCCTCTGGCAAAACGTTTCTTCAATGCAGAAGGAGATTTCAATCTGACAACTGTCTATGAAGAGGTGTTCAGTCTGGAACGGGATGAGGTAAAAAATCTGATGAAGGATATTACCAAGAAATTCAATACCAGTTCTACCACCTTTGCAGATGCACCGGAAGAAGACCAGGATTTTCTTCATACCTTTTCCTTTATCTGTATGTTAAGTTTTGATGTATTTGTAAAGCGTATGTTGATTGAAAAGCTGATTGACGAGACGAAAGAAATGGAAAAAGAAGCCGAAGATGAGCAGCGTGCTGCAGAAAAGAAAGCTTCCGAAGAGAAAAAGCTTCCGAGAAAAAGACTTCCGGAAAAAAGTCGAACGAATAAAAAGCCATATGCTTGGAAAAAAGAATGTGCCTTGGCACATCCTCGCGGAGCGTTTTTTACTTTATAGGAAAGTAATTTCCTGTAAATCGAAAAAGCACCAGTTTTTGAACCGGTGCTTTTCTTTATCATTTACATGATTTTGTGTAAAAATTAAATATTGTTTTAATTTTATCTCTACTCTTCGTTTTAATTTTCCTCTTTTTTTTTCTTCTACCGGCTTCACATTTGTTCTGGCAAATACCATATCATATCCATCGCATCCATAATTCAAGGAACGGTTCACACGACTGATGGTTGCCGTTGATGCACCAGTCTTCTCTGCAATATCAAGATAAGTTCTCTGCTCACGCAACATCTTTGCCACTTCATATCTCTGTGAGAATGCCAGTAATTCATTTACCGTACAGACATCTTCAAAGAATTTATAACATTCCTCTTTATTTTCAAGGCTTAAGATTGCATCAAACAAATGATCCACTGCTTCCGTTCTTACATTCTTACTCATTCTGCCTCTCCTTTTCGTATTATACTTATTTCAATACAAAAATGTTAGCATATTAAAGTGTGAAAGTAAACCGTTTTTCGAAAAATTTTCTTTTCAATTTTCTATTCAAACTTTTTCTTTTCCTGAACCGTAAGATTTCTGTTTCTGGAAATTTTTAATCCAAAAGATTCTGCATACTCTTTAAGGTAATTACCAAGGTAGATGTATTATGAAGTAATGCAGATACGGTTGGCTGCAGGACTCCTGCCACGCCAAGCACAATCAGTCCTGTATTGAACCCAACAATTGTCCGGTAATTCTTATGAATCCGTTTCATCAATGCATTACTCAGCACCTTTAAGGTTACTATCTCATAAAGATTATCTGCACCGATGGTTACATCTGCAATTTCTCTTGCAATCTCTGCTCCATCACTGATGGCTATTCCAATATCTGCCGCAGATAATGCCGGTGAATCGTTGATACCATCTCCAATCATAATGACCTTGTGTCCTTCTGCTTTGGCTTTCTCTACAAAACTTGCCTTATCTTCCGGAAGTACCTCGGAGTAATACTCGTCTACGCCCACTCTTGCTGCAATGGCGGATGCTGTACGTTCACTATCCCCTGTCATCATAACAACTTTCTTAATTCCGGCTGTCTTTAAGGAATTTACAACGGCTGCTGCTTCATCACGAAGCGGATCTTCAATGCAAATAACGGCTGCAAGGCGGTTCTCAATTGCCATATAAAGGTGTGAATATTCCGATGGAAGGCTGTTAAACTGTTCTTCATAGCCTTCCGGAACCACACATTTTTCATCTTCAAATACAAAGTGATAGCTTCCGATTACCACACTCTTTCCTTCTATGGTGGAAGAGATTCCATGGGCTACAATATATTCCACTTTGGTATGCAGTTCTTCATGCACAAGATTCTTTTCCTGGGCTGCATCTACGACTGCCTTTGCCATCGAATGAGGGAAATGCTCCTCCAGGCAGGCAGCAATACGTAAAAGTTCTCTTCCGTGGGCTTATCCGTAAAAGAAACCACATCTACTACGGTAGGCTGCGCTTTGGTCAGAGTACCTGTTTTGTCAAAGACGATGGTATCTGCTTCTGCCATTGCCTCTAAGAATTTGCCACCTTTTACGGTAATATTGTGCACACTTGCTTCACGGATTGCAGACAATACAGATACCGGCATTGCAAGTTTTAATGCACAGGAAAAGTCCACCATAAGAACTGCTAATGCTTTTGTGGCATTTCTGGTAGAGAGCCAGGTAATTCCTGTTCCTAGTAATGTATACGGAACCAGGCGGTCTGCCAGATGCTCGGCTTTACTTTCCAGGGAAGATTTTAACTTCTCTGACTCTTCAATCATCGTGACAATTTTTTCAAATTTGCTGGAGCCATTTACTTCTTTGACACGAATGGTCAGTTCTCCTTCTTCCAATACGGTTCCGGCATAGACATAACTTTCTACACTCTTATGCACCGGAAGGGATTCGCCGGTTAAGGATGCCTGATTTACCATCGCATCCCCTTCCGTTACCACGCCATCAAACGGAATGACATTTCCCATATGAATACAGACTTCATCGCCTTCTTTAATCTCAGATGCCGATACCAGTATTTCCTGTCCATCCTGACACAGCCATACTTTACTGATATTTAAGGACATACTTCTTGCCAGATCATCAACGGATTTCTTGTGTGTCCACTCCTCTAAGATTTCTCCAATGCCCAGTAAGAACATAATGGAACCTGCTGTATTGATATCATTGCGAAGCAGAGAGACTCAATAGCTGTTCCATCCAGCACCGGAACCTCTATCCTGCCCTTCGCCAATGCAGACACTCCAGCCCACAAATATTTCACGGAACGGACCATGGTAATTCCTGCGCGGATTGGATATGGCAGGAACATCCTACTGCCCATACGGAGTACCACTTTATTTACCAGCTTGTCCCAGTAAGTCCGGTTCAGTTCCCTGCCGGAATTCTGTAAAAAAGTCTCTGGCACATCCACTTTCTGATAAGAGAAATGACGCAGTGTCTCTATCATCTCCTCACGATTTCCCACATAACAGACTACTGCATCCTGTAAACGTTCATTTACTTTCACTGAAGTGACACATTTGCAGTTACTCAGGTAATATTCCATCATATCTGCCTGGCGGAAACTCATCCCGCCCTGAATGATATGAATACGAAGTCTTCCTTTTATCTCATGTTTTATAACAAATCTCATATTACATACTTCCTTAGATAAAGAATCACCTACAGCATATTCTGAAGGTGATTCTCATAGTTTACATGAACAACGAGCAAAATCGCATGTCCAATGTTTATTCTGCTACAGTTTCTTCTGTTGCATCTTCTACAGATTCATCTGTATATTCTGCTGCTTTAGCAGCTCTGTCTTCATTAATCTGCTGTGCCTCTGCATAAATATCCTCTGCATTTTCCTGGATATTAGAAGCAGTCTTCATGACACATTCCTTTGCACGTAATGCTGCTGCTGTACAGTTTGTGTAGACTTTCTTTGCATCCTTACTACCTAATATTTTAATTCCGGCTGTTCCAAACAATACACCGGCAGCAAAGATTCCGGTCTTCTTCCAGTTAAATTTTTTCACAAAATCAAACATATGTATTCCTCCTATTTCTGTTTGTTTTTAGCTTACCGCCATTAAAACCCATTGTCCATACTCTTTTTCATTATTGAGAATTCTTATCAACAACAGAATCTTATCTTGAAATTTTGATTACGGAAATAATTTCTTCCCAGTGGTCTAAGACATACTGTCCGATAATCGGGTCATACATCTTGCCAAGATTATTTTTGATTTCCTGATAACAGTAATCAAAATCATGTGCTTTGCGATAACTCCGGTTTGAAGTCATGGCATCAATGGAATCGCAGCTCCAATAGAGGGATGTTTCTTCATTGCCTCCCATTCCTCATCATCAAGCTTTCCTTCTTTATTTAAAACAGCATCCGGAACACCGATTTTTCCAATATCATGAAGATGTGCCGCAATATTCACAAGCTTTCAAATAATCCCTTCACTTTCTATCCTTCAATGAAAAATTTTGCAAATGATAATTCTGCTCCTTTGCCGATTCTGCTGCAGATATACCACTCTGGTCATAACACCTGCAAACTGGTTATCTTTGGTTACAATTTTAAGAAGCTGTGTCTCTGCCTCATATTCTGCTACCTCTACATCTTCTAATTCTAATGTTTCACGAACAATTTCTTTTACCTGATCCTCTGTTACTTTTTTAGACATCCGATAATATCTTCCCATAATGTGCTTCCTTTCTTAGTTGTTACTACTTTATGTTAGTTCTTTCTAATCCAGTTGTATTATAACACCTGTTATTGAAAATAGGACCTTTCTTATCGATATTTTTTCTCATTATTTCTCAATTTGATTTACCCCTGTATCCACGTTATAATAGTCCTATTACATAAATCTGATTTTTCAGCAGAATGCTAATACAAAAGAAAGATAAAAGGAGGCTATTTTATGTGCACCGCAGCTACTTATCAAACAAAAAACTTCTACATGGGCAGAACCCTTGATTATGAATTTTCCTATGGCGATGAAGTCACCATTACCCCCCGCAACTATCCGTTTCATTTCCGTCATGCCGGGACTTTAAGCTCCCACTATGCCATGATTGGCATGGCTCATGTAGCACCAGACAATGGTGTTGACTATCCTCTTTATTATGATGCCTGCAATGAAAAAGGTGTCTGCATGGCAGGGCTTAACTTTGTGGGAAATGCCGCTTATGCTGATATTATTGATACAAAGGAAAATGTTGCACAATTTGAATTTATTCCATGGATTTTAAGTCAGTGTGCTTCTGTTTCAGAAGCCAGAGAAAAATTAGTGCAGATGAATCTCGTTGGAACTGTTTTTGCCAGCCATTTTCCGGCAGCACAGCTTCACTGGATGATTGCCGACAAAAGTGAAAACATCGTTGTGGAATCCATGGCAGACGGGCTTCATATCTATGACAATCCTGCCGGTGTGCTGACCAACAATCCACCTTTTCCAATACAGATGTTTGCTTTAAATAATTATGCGGCTCTCTCATCCAGGCAGCCGGAAAATCATTTTTCCGACAAGCTCAACTTACAGGCTTACAGCCGCGGTATGGGGGCTTTGGGTCTGCCGGGCGATTTATCTTCCCAATCCCGTTTTATCCGGGTTGCTTTCACCAGACTACATTCCATTTCCGGCAGTTCAGAAATCGAAAGCGTCAGCCAGTTCTTTCATATCTTAGGTTCCGTCAACCAGCAGCGGGGCTGCTGTGAAGTTGCTGATGGGAAATATGAAATTACAATCTACACTTCCTGCTGCAATGCGGATAAGGGGATTTATTACTATACGACCTATGATAATCATTCAATTAATGGAATCGATATGCATCATGAGAACCTGGACAGTGCAGAGGTAATCCGGTTTGCGGTTCTTGATGCAGGTGAGATTCACTGGCAGAATTAGTGGATTGCGATGTGGGAGAAAAATTTATTAAAAAATTTTGCAGCAGTCGAAGCACATTGATTTTCATATGATGAAACGTCACCGTTCTAAGGGGTCTGTTTTTCTTTTTACGATAAAAACCGTCTTTTCTATGTTTGACAAAATATTGGTACTGATCGTCGAAGTGCAGATGCCTGATAAGGGCTGTTAGGGGCACTTGGAATTTCGTCTGGCAACAGGCAACGCTGGTACAGGGATGTACCAGCGAGGCACATTTGAACATGGATGTGAATTTGTGCCGGTTGCCAGATGAAATGAAAAATATATCGAAATTCCCAGTGCCCCTTGCAGACATTAGGTGGTATCTGTCCTCGACGGACAGTACCAATATTCTGTCAAAGCAACCGAAAAGACAGTTTATCATCAAGAAAAACAGACCCCTAAGAACGGTTGACATTTCACATAAAAGAAAATCAGATGTACTTTGACTGCTGCAAAATTCTTTGATTCTAAATGTTATCTCCCACATCACAATTCCCTAATTGATGGCATATAAAAGGAGCAGACCCGCATCAAAAGTCTACTCCCTTTACATCCAAAGTATTTTGTGTGTATTGTAATGTTCCTTACAAGAGTTAGTTTATGCTAACTCTTGTTTTCTGTCAATACCGCTGTTGATATTCTTTTCTCACCTGTGATAACTCCTTATAGATGTTCCGGTGATTTAAAATAATTCAAAAACTCTTCGCCAGTTCCACATTGGTATTGACCACCAGTTCTTCCGGAAAATCTACCATCTGAATAACTTCGAATGGATATTGATGATTCCCAACTGCAGTATCCACATGCGCATCGGAATCCATGATAACCGGAACTTTATATTCCTTGCAAAGTTCTAACATTTTGCAGCTGTTTTCCTTCGTATTCTGCCGGAAGCCACCCGGTGTCAGGGAGCCATTGTTGACCTCTAACAATACATGATGTTCCTTTGCACCTTCCACCAATGCACGATAATCCACCGGATAATAAGAATCATCCGGATGTCCGATAATATTTACATAGGGATTTTTCATCACATTCAGATAAGTTTTCGTGTTTTCTTCTATGGTTCCCGGATGAAAACACGGACCATGCATACTTGCAACGCACAAATCCATCTGCTTTAAGGTACGCTCCGGCAGATCCACATGTCCTTCCATATCCATGATATTAAGTTCTGCGCCAAACAGCGTATACATTTCTCCATGCTTTCTTTCCAGCACGCGAAGATTATTAAAATATAACTCGCTGCAGGTTCCCGGCATTTTCGGAGCATGCTCTGTAATACCAAAGAGACGGATTCCTTTCTGCTCTGCCGCCTTTATCATTGCTTCAATAGTACTGTAAGCATGTCCGCTTGCAATTGTATGAGTATGAAGGTCTACGTAGTCGTTCATGTTCTGTTCTCCTTTTATATCTCTTGTCTTAATACTGTTTTCTAAATTTCAGACAATCCTATCCTATCCATCATAGCACATTTTCATCTGTCTTTCATACTATAATACAAATGTCTTTTAAGGATGCTCTATGAAACGATTTTATAAAAAAGGTATTTCTCTTTTCTTAATTCTTCTTATGTCCTTCCCGCTTTGTGCCTGCAAATCAGATGATTCTAAAGCATTAACAACCGTAAAATTAAACGAAGTGGCACATTCCATCTTTTACGCACCGATGTATGTGGCCATCGAAAAAGGCTACTTTGAAGATGAGGGAATCGAGCTCTCATTGACCACCGGCTTTGGAGCGGATAAAACCATGGCTGCCGTTGTTTCCGGGGATGCAGATGTAGGGTTCATGGGAACAGAGGCAAGCATTTATGCCTACACGGAAGGTGCAAAAGACCATGTCATCAATTTTGCACAGCTTACCCAGCGTGCCGGTAACTTTGTGGTTGCAAGAGAAAACGCCGATTCCTTTTCCTATGAAGATATGATTGGAAAAGATGTGCTGGGCGGAAGAGCCGGTGGCACACCGGAAATGGTATATGAATATGTACTCCGGGAAAATGGTGTTTCTCCTTCCGAAGTCAAAATCGACCAGAGTATTGACTTTGGTTCTACCGCAGCGGCTTTTTCCGGCGGGCAGGGGATTATACCATTGAATTTGAACCATCCGCTACTGCTTTGGAGCAGTCCGGTGACGGCTATGTGGTAGCGTCCATTGGCGTGGATTCCGGTTATCTTCCATATACTGCTTTTTGTGCCAAAGAAAGCTATCTTAAGGAAAATGCCGACCTTATCCAGCATTTCACCAATGCTTTACAGAAAGGCATGGATTATGTAGCAGGTCACAGTCCGGAAGAAATCGCAACTGTCATTGCACCACAGTTTAGTGAAACAGATCTTAAAACCCTTACACTTATTGTAAGCCGCTACTACGACCAGGAAACCTGGAACACAGATTTAATACTCCGGGAAGAAGGCTATGACTTAATGCTTACTATTTTAGAAGAGTCTGGTGTTCTCTCCGGTGCCGCTCCTTATGAAGATCTTGTAAATACAGATTTTGCTGAAAAAGCATCCACACTGTAGCTCAAAGTGTCAGAAATTAAATCATTATTAAATAAAGAATGTGCCTTGGCACATTCTCGCGCCTGCGGCGGTCGCTTGCGACATCTACCTTATACGCCGCAGTGCGCATCCTCGCGGAGCGTTTTTAACTTTACAGGAAAGCATTTTCCTGTAAAGTTAAAAAGCACAGAATATATAGTAAATAACATTACTATACATGCTGTGCTTTTTATCACTTAGATATCTTTTTTACATTCCACTCTGTTAGCGAATCATAGAAAATGCCCCAACACTGATTAACATCATAATTACACCAGCCAGCAATACTCCAAGCATCACTGCGTTAACAGATGATTTAAAATCCATATCTAAAATACTGGCCGCCAGAGTTCCTGTCCAGGCTCCGGTTCCCGGCACCGGGATTCCAACAAAGAGCAGTAATGCCAAGAATAATCCTCTTCCTGCCTTTGCCTGCAGCTTCTTACCACCCTTTTCACCTTTTTCCAGACACCAGCCGAAGAATTTTCCAATAACAGGCTTATCTGCACCCCAAATTAGTACTTTTCTTGCAAAAAAAAATAAATAAATGGTACCGGCAGCATATTTCCAATGATGGAAATAATATAAGATGGTATCAATGGAAGTCCAAAGCCCTGTGAAAATGGAATTGCTCCTCTCAGTTCAATCAGTGGTACCATGGAAACAAAAAATACTATCAGATAATGTAATAACATAATACTCCTTTCCTAATGAATTATGACTGTTTATAATTTTTCAAAAAACGTAATCAGCGTATCCATTTCTTCATCTGTACCAATGGTAATACGCAGGTAATTTGCAATCCGCTCCGGTTTGGAGAAATGACGGACATAAATGTCCTTCTTCTTCAAATCTTCAAACAGCTTCTCCATGGAAATCGTATCGTGGGTTACAAAGAGGAAGTTGCTCTTTGAATCATCCATCTGGTATCCCAGTGTCCGAAGTGCTTCCTTGGTACGCTCTCTCGTTGCAATAATCTTCTGTGTTGTCTCTTTAAAATAAGCTTCATCCAAAATAGCAGCCGTTCCCATTTCAATCGTAAGGGAATTTAAGGTGTAAGAATTAAATGAATATTTAACATCGTTCAAATATTTGATTAATTCAGGCTGTGCCATCGCATATCCAATCCGCATGCCTGCCATGGAATGGGATTTGCTAAAGGTCTGGACTACCAGTACATTGTCATATTTATCAATAAGCGGCAATGCAGATGTTCCACCGAAATCAATATATGCTTCATCCACAATAACAATGACATCCGGATTCTGTGCAATGATGCGTTCCACATCTTCTAACGGAAGCAGCTTTCCTGTCGGTGCGTTTGGATTTGGGAATACAATTCCTCCGTTTTCCCCAGCATAATCCTCCGGGCAAATCGTAAAATTCCTATCCAGCGGAATCTGCTTATATGGAATACGGAATTCCTCTGCCCAGACATCATAGAAAGAATAAGTAATATCTGGAAACAGAATCGGACGATTAGAATTAAAAAATGTCATAAAGCACATGGCAAGTACATCATCTGAGCCAACGCCCACAAATACCTGATTGGAATTTAAACCATATCGTTCTGCAATTGCGTCCGTCAGTTTCTCAATCTTTGGATCCGGATAAAGACGCAGCCGGTCGGTATCAAAAGAGGTTAAAACATCCTTTACCCCCGGTGCCGGTGGATATGGGTTCTCATTGGTATTCAGTTTTATCATTTTTCTCTTTCTTCGGCTGTTCTCCCGGAACATACGGGATAACTTTGCGTATATTATTTTCCCATGCTTTCATGTCTTACTCCTTCTATCTGCTGCTTGATTTTATCATTCTTTCGTTTTCCGATTTTTTATTCTGCTGCCTTCAGTCCATACTCTGCTGCCAGCTTTGCAAATGCCTGCATGGAATTTACTACTGTCTCATAAGAAGTGCAGTATGCAAGGCGTACATAACCGCCATAGCCGAAGGCACTTCCTTTACCAGAATCAAATGGTATTTCTTCGCAGCTTCTACAAATTCTTCTTCCTTTGCAACCGGAGATTTCAGCCACAGATAAAATGCTCCTGTGGTTTGATGCAGGTGAATCCAAGCTTCGTCAGTCCTTCATATAAAGCAATACGGTTGCGGTCATAAAATTCAAGATTGGTCTTTTCCTTTAAGCACTCTGCCACTGCTTTCTGAATGAGGGATGGTGCATTTACAAAGCCAAGAGTACGGTTTGATACGGTAATTCCCTCGATTAATTCTGCGGAATCTGCCGCTTCATCCGGCACTACCACATAACCGATCCGCTCGCCCGGAAGTGATAAAGATTTACTGAAGGAATATCCTACCAGCGTATCTTTATAATATTTCGTCAGGAAATTCTCCTGTACGCCGTCGTAAACCAGTTCACGGTATGGTTCATCGGAAATAAGATAAATATCGGTTCCAAATTCCTCTTCCTTCGCAATTAAAATTCTGGCAATCTCTTTTAAGGTTGCATCTGAATATACCACTCCGGTCGGGTTGTTCGGATTGTTGATGATAACCGCTCTTGTATCTTTTGTAATTTTTCGTTCAAAGTCTGCTAAATCCGGCATAAAATCTGCTTCATTTGGCATGACTTCCACAATCTTTGCATCGAAGTTTGCGGCATAGCTTTTATATTCACCAAAATACGGAGCAAATACCATAACTTCATTGCCCGGATCTAAAATCGTCTTAAAAATAATATTCAGACCGCCTGCTGCACCAACTGTCATAATCAGGTTCTTCCCATGGAAATTGGTTCCGAAGCGTTCATTTAAGTTCTCTGCAATTGCCTCCCTTACTTCCTCATAGCCTGCATTTGCCATATATCCATGCACCACAAGCGGGTCTTCTTTATCCAAAATATCATAAATTGCTGTCTTAATTTTTTCCGGTGCCGGTGTAGCCGGATTGCCAAGGCTGAAATCATACACATTTTCTGCCCCATATCTGGCAGCCATTTCTTTTCCTTCCATAAACATGGCACGAATTGCAGAGCTTCCTGCCATTGCCTGTTTTATCTTTTTTGACAACATATCTTACGCCTTCTTTCTCTTTCTATTCTGTTACAGTATAGCTGAGACTATCCGTAAAATCAATCTGTTTTCTTGTTTCCGATGGGAATCTGCGTGATAATAATTGCCACAAACATCAATACGCAGCCTAAAATTTCTTTTGGTGATAATACCTGTCCCAAGATCACCCAGCCAGCCAGTGCGGAAATCACGGATTCCAGGCTCATAATAAGGGATGCGATAACCGGGTTGATGCCTTTCTGTCCTACAATCTGCAAGGTGTAGCCAACGCCGCAGGAAAGAAGTCCCGCATACAACAAAGGCAGCCATGCCGCCTGAATATTGGAAATATCCGGTGTCTCTGTAAACAGCATTCCTACTGCTGAAAGTACTCCGCATACAAAAAACTGTATACAGGACATTTTTACGCCGTCTACCTTCGGTGAAAAATAATCAACCACCAGTATATGAAAGGAAAATGCCAGTGCACATAAAAGAAGCATGATGTCTGCCCGCTCAATGGTAAAACTGCCGTCCTTCATACAAAGCAGATACATTCCCACAACTGCCAGTGCTACACAAAACCACAGCTTGATTCCCGGACGCTTTCCAATAAAGATGCCGATAACCGGAATCATCACAATATACAACGCCGTAAAAAGCCAGATTTACCAACGCTTGCTTCCATAATGCCAAACTGCTGCAGATTGGATGCAATGCAAAGAATTACACCACAGGCAATTCCGCCTGCCCACAAAGTCTTTTTATCCTCTTTTTCCTGATTTTCTGCTCCTGTCTCTTTCTTTTTTCTTTAAAACCAGAATAACCGGGATTAGCACCAGTCCCCCAGAACGCATCGGATTGCGTTAAAGGTAAAGGGACCAATATATTCCATGCCCACGCTCTGGGCTACAAAAGCAACGCCCCAGATGGTTGCAGTCAATAATAATATCAAAGAACTCTTTATCTGCTGTTTCATAAAATCTCCATTCTGTCCTTATTCTTTTGCATAATTTATCATATTGCTCTTATATTAATGCATTTCTTTCCTTCTTGCAAGAGTCATAACATACAACAAAGAGCATCAAAGGCGGTGCTTTTCATCCTTCCCATTGGATGACACCTTATGCCAATGATGCTCTTTTCTTATGTTAACCAGAATCCCTCTCCCGGATAAACACCTTTTTCTATTTATTTACCGTGTCAATAAAGCGTAAGAATGCTTCTCTTCCTTCTTCGGTGCATTTGTATACACCGGCATCCAGAAGAACTTCACGGAATACCAGTCCGATTTCCTTTCGGATAATCCCGTCGATATTTTCTTCCGTAATGCTCTCATATTTTGGCAAAAATTCCTCTACCCAGTCTGCATGCTTACTTAAAACTTCATTGCTCCGTAAATCAGCCCTGGAAAGAATTGCCGTCTTAAGCTGTGCCATCTCGTCCTTCAGACGTGCCGGCAGCACTGCCAGACCCATTACCTCGATTAAGCCGATATTTTCCTTCTTAATATGATGAAGCTTTGCATGCGGATGATATACGCCCAGCGGATGCTCCTTTGTTGTAATATTATTACGAAGCACTAAATCCAGTTCGTAATTATTGCCTCGTTTTCTTGCAATTGGCGTAATGGTATTATGTGGCTCCCCGTCTGTTTCTGCAAAAATAAATGCTGCCTCATCCGTATAGCCACGCCAGGTCAGAAGTATTTTATCTGCCAGCTCAATCAGCCGTTCTGTATCCGGTGCGGACAGGCGGATAACTGACATCGGCCATTTTACAATTCCGGCTTTCACATCTTCAAAGCCCGCAAAGGTAAGCTCTTTTTCCAGCGGTGCCTTTGCCATGGCAAATTCATAATGTCCACCCTGGAAATGATCATGGCTTAAGATCGAGCCGCCTACGATCGGCAGATCTGCATTAGATCCAAGGAAATAATGCGGAAACAGTTTTACAAAATCCAGCAGTTTTCCAAAGGTTGCCTTCTCGATTTTCATCGGTGTATGCTTTCCATTAAACACGATGCAGTGCTATTATAGTACACATAAGGAGAATACTGTAAGAACCAGTCACTATGATTGATGGTTACCGGAATAATACGGTGATTCTGTCTTGCCGGGTGGTTGACTCTTCCTGCATAACCTTCATTTTCCTTACACAAAAGGCATTTCGGATAGCCGCTCTGTTTTGCCAGCTTTGCAGCTGCAATGGCTTTCGGGTCCTTTTCCGGCTTGGATAAGTTAATTGTAATATCCAGTTCACCAAACTCCGTCTCTGCGGTCCATTTCATATCACGTCTGATACGGTATCTGCGGATATAATTGCTGTCCTGGCTAAGAGTATAATAATAATCTGTTGCCGCCTTTGCATCCTTCTCATAAAGGCTCTGAAATTTATGAATTACTTCACCTGGTCTCGGCATCAGCATTCCCATGATTTTCGTATCAAATAAATCTCGGTATACTACGCTGTTTTCCTTTAAAATGCCTTTTTCATAAGCATAATCCAGCAGACGGTTTAATAATTCTTCCAGACTCTCTTCTGCTTCTTCTCTGCTCATCGGAGTCCGTGACTGATAAGCTGCCACAGCGTCCTCATCTAATTCTTCTAATTCAAACAATTCCAGCAGGCGGTTGATGGTAAATCTTTCATCTTCCTTCGGAACCAGTCCGGTTACCATGCCATATTCTGTTAATTTTAAGATATCTTCACAAATCATGACTTACCTCCTGTTTCTTATGCCAGTCTGGATGGACCGTCTCCAATTTCTACCACATAGAAATCTGCGCTGTATCCAATTTTCTTTTCATAGGCACTGCCTACTGCTTCAATAAAATGTTCTACTGCTTCATCCTTTACAATACTGACGGTGCATCCGCCAAAGCCTGCGCCTGTCATACGGGATCCAATGACTCCATCCACCTTCCAGGCTTCTTCTACTAAGGTATCCAGTTCAATTCCGGTTACTTCATAATCATCCCTTAAGGATACATGGGATGCATTCATCAGCTTTCCAAAGGTTTCCACATCATTTTTTTCAAGGCTTCCACCGCTTTTAAGGTTCTCTGGTTCTCATATACCGCATGCTTTGCCCGACGCATGCGGACCTCACTTCCGATGGCTCCCTTTATATTCTTCAAACTGTTCCTCGGACAATTCACCAAGGCTCTTAATATCTACTACCTTCTGTAATTCTGCCAGTGCTTCCTCACACTCTGCACGACGTTCATTATATTTCGAATCACCCAGACCACGCTTCTTATTGCTGCAGGAAATTACAATTTTAGCATCTTTTAAACGAACCGGCGCATATTCATATTTTAAAGTAGCCGTGTCTAAGAAAATCGCATGCTCTGCTTTTCCCATGGCAATGGCAAACTGATCCATGATACCACAGTTCACTCCATTGAATTTATTCTCTGAAAACTGTCCGATTAAAGCCAGATCCTGATTCGTTACACCAAATCCGAATAAGTCCTTTAAGATATATCCGGTCAGTACCTCAACAGATGCAGAAGAAGAAAGTCCGGAACCATTCGGGATATTTCCAAATAATAACAAATCCAGTCCGGTATCTACCTGCATGCCCTTCTCGCCGAACGCCCACATCACACCCTTCGGGTAGTTCGTCCAGTCTGCTTCCTTCTCCGGCTTTAAGCCCTCCACGGAAGACTCCAGCACACCGAGATTCTCAAAATTCATGGAATAAAAACTCAGTTTCTTATCGGCACGTTTTCTTGCCACGCCATAAGTACCAATGGTCAGTGCACATGGAAATACATGTCCTCCGTTATAATCGGTATGTTCACCGATCATATTCACACGTCCCGGTGCGAAATAAACTCCGATCTCTCCCTCATCCCCAAATAATTCTTTAAACCTTGTCAAAACCTGCTCCTTCATCAATACATTCTCCTTTCGATTTATTTTCATCCGTTCCTGTTATCCGGCACATTTTCACAGGATATTATTCAGCTGTCTTTGTGCTCGTCAGCAACATAATTTATATTTTTTACTTCTTGATAAGATTATACTATATGCCCTGTTTCTTTGCAATATTGCCGTTCTAGTCTGCAACATCTCAATTGCTATTTGGCAACATTTTTCCATATGCAAGATAAGGATTTATAAATAACTGTGAAAATATAAAAACACCAGTCTCTGCCTGAATGAATAAGATACGAGAGAGAGCTGTAAGGGACATTAGAAATTCGATAAAAGCGTATCTGCTTCCGGCAACCGGCGCAAATTCACATCCATGTTCATCTGCGCCTCGCCGGTACATCCCTGTACCGGCGTTGCCTGTTTCCGAACGAATTTCATAAGTCCCTAACAGCCTCCCTCATGTATCTGTAATCATCCAGGCAGAGGCTGGTGTTATTTCTATTACATTTCTATTTTCAATTCTATTTCCGATGTCATTAGAATTGTCTGAACCGAGGGTAGTGTTCTCTTTCCCTGCTTTTATTTTACAATGCTGCTTCAGCGGCTGCCAGCTTGTCCAGTGCACTCTGTGGTACCTTCGCTTTTGCGCCCTCGCTTAAGGCATTATAGGCATTTCTTGCATTGGCTACTGCTGCTGCATCTGTGGCAGTTATCGTATCTGGCAATGCCATGATGGTATTCGTTACATTCTGTGCATCTATACTTTCCTGATTCTGCAATTCCTGCAGGGCCTGTTCATACTGCAACTGTGACAGAGCTGACTCGGCTGCTGTCAGCACATTCAGATTCTTTACATATGCTTTGGCGCTGTCAGACAAAGCATCATACTGGGAACGGACAGACGCAATGGTTCCTGCGGAGTCCAGGGTTACTGCTCCAATGGAGGTGATTGCCTCATCTACTGCAGATGCTGCATCCATATCCTTGCCCTTCTGGCTCTCGGTTCCCGGCAGTTCATAAACAAGCACCGGATAACCAGCTTCTATATTTTCATAAATTGTTTTTGCTGCACTGTATGGAAGATTGATACATCCATGTGAACCGCTTCTTTTATAAATTGTTCCACCAAAAGTACTTCTCCAGCTGGCATCATGCATTCCAACACCACCGTTAAAAGGCATCCAGAAAGATACCGGAGACTCATAATCTTCGCCGCGAAGCACCGCATCCTTTGCCTTATAAGTAACACCAAAAGAGCCGGACGGCGTTCCATGATTCTTTGCAAGGTTACCGGAGACAAAATCAGATTCTACCACCAGTGATCCGTTCTTATAGAAAAACAAATGCTGTGCGGTCAGATTGATTTCCACATATGTATTACCATAGTCATTCTCACCATGGCTGTTAGCCGTCTGGGAATAAACCGGCTCTCTTGTTACATCCTTACCGGCTTTCAAATCCTCCAGTATCATTTCCTTTTCAGCTGCATTATCTACCCACCATCCGTAATTTCCACCATAAATTGTCACTGTCTGTCCATAAGAGGTATCCAGTGTCCGGTTTCCATAGGCGGTATTATAATTTTTTGCCATAGCTTTTTTACATAAGAACTCAATGCCTCATCATCTACAGACACATTAAAATCATCATCCACAGAAAGCCAGGTACTGATGGTTTCTCCATCCAAAACCACATCATCCTTGCCTTCTGCCTGATAGGTAATCTTCATCTGGGTATATTTATTCAAAGTATCCAATGCATCCTGAAATACATCATCCTCTTCTTTTACCTTTGGGTCTTCATAACAGCCTTCCCCGGAAAGGTCAAATTCCGGCTGCATTTTATCCAAGGCTTCTTTGATTTTCTCCGTAAATGCATCCTTATCGATTTTTGTTCCATATACCTCCGGCTGCACTTCATAGCCATCCTTTGTATAATCCTTAATCTGTGCATTTTCGGAATCCGTCCATTTGCTTTCATCCATACAGGACAAATTATCCAGAACATCCTTCAATTTTTCTTCATCAAAAGATATCATGGTCTCCGCTTCGTATTTCTGTGGAGAAATAAGATAGTACGGTACCATGCAAATCCATTCTGTTTCTTTAAAAGCTCTTTTACCTGCTTATCAAATACCGGCTCCATGTCAATGTCTGTTCCATTGATGCTCTCTGTCTTATCCTCACGCTCCACCAGTTTCATCTCATACCTGGATGCCTGCTTCGTAATCTTCTTTTCCACACCACTGGTTGAGGAAGCGGATACCCCCACATTATTTATCGTGGTACGAAATGCAAAATGGCTCTGAAAAACAGTGCCAGTACCAGATAAATCACAACTAATATTCCTACAGGAATTCCGATTACACAAAGGAGTTTTTTTCTGCTCATTTTTTCCTTTGCAGTTTCCTGCTGTTTCTCTTCATTCTTCTTCATATCCCTTAACCTTTCTATTTTGCTAGTTTCCATTATAGTTGACCGTTTTTCTTTGTCAATGAAATCCCGCATTTGTAATATTTATTTAAAAAATGAAATACATTTTCTTGTATTCTTGCACAATGAAAATGTTCCTTTTCCATTAAAATCTTAAGAATTCCATAAAAATTATTAAATTCGATTTTATAGCATTGTTTTTTAAAAAATGCTGTGCTAGAATTCCACCATAGAAGTAGTATTCTTACATTAAAAAGGGGAATCCGATGTTGAAAAAAGATAACTTTAAGCAAAATCTCAAAGCATTTTTTCAAAAATATAAGCACGCATGGGTTCTGCTGTATGTATTCATTTATTTTCCATGGTTTACCTATCTGGAAAAACATGTGACTTCAAATTTCAACGTAATACATACTGCACTGGATGATAAAATCCCATTTATAGAATTTTTCATCGTACCATATATGTTATGGTTTGGATATGTCGCATATGCGGTTCTTTACTTTTTCTTCAAAAATAAAGAAGATTATTACCGGCTCTGTACATTCCTGTTTGTGGGAATGACTGTATTTCTGGTAGTATCCAGCCTCTATCCAAACGGACATTATCTCCGCCCGCATTCCTTTGAGCATGACAATGTCTTCACCCATATGGTAGCCTGGCTTTATGCAACCGATACACCGACAAACCTGTTTCCAAGTATTCATGTTTATAATTCGCTCGGTGTTCACATTGCAATCTGTAACAGTAAAGAATTTAAGGAGCGTCCGAAGTTAAAGCTGGCTTCTTTCATTCTTATGGTCAGCATTATTCTTGCAACCATGTTCTTAAAACAGCATTCTGTATTTGATGTGGTTACTGCATTTGTAATGGCTGCTGTCATGTACTCTTTCGTCTACGGCAGGAACTTTGCTTTCGGCCGCAGCAAGGCAAAAAAGAATCTTTTGAAAAACAGCTTAAGCACATATAGTTTTTATAAAAGAACTGCTGCTCCATTTTGAGCAGCAGTTTTTTTATTTCAAATGTTCGATTTCATCCATCCAGATACGCACTGATGCATCACTTGGCATTCTTAAATCACCTCTTGGTGATACTGCTACCGTACCGACCTTTGGTCCATCCGGCAGACAGGAACGCTTAAACTGCTGTGAGAAGAAACGGCGGTAGAAGGTCTTTAACCATTTCAAAATCACTGCATTGTCGTACTGCCCCTCAAATGCCACCTGTGCCAGACGATATATTTTTGCCGGAGCAAAGCCAAATCGCATCACATAATATAAATAGAAATCATGCAGTTCATACGGCCCTACAATATCCTCTGTCTTCTGGGCGATTTTTCCATTTTCCGGCGGAAGCAGTTCTGGGCTGACCGGTGTATCTAAGACATCATAAAGCACAGTTGAAAGTTCCTTATTTCCACAGGTGTCTGCATAATAGTGTACCAGATGGCGAACCAGCGTCTTCGGTACGGATGCATTCACTCCATACATGGACATATGGTCACCGTTGTACGTTGCCCAGCCCAGTGCCAGTTCTGACATATCTCCGGTTCCGATTACCATACCATTATTCTTATTGGCAATGTCCATCAGAATCTGGGTACGTTCCCTTGCCTGTCCATTTTCATAAGTGACATCATGTACGCTCTCATCCTGACCAATATCCCGGAAATGAATGCGTACTGCTTCTTTGATGTCTACTTCTATCAGCTTTGCGCCAAGACAGCGAATGAGACTTAATGCATTCTCATAGGTACGGTCAGTGGTTCCAAAGCCCGGCATGGTAACTGCATATATCTGCTCTCTCGGAAGCTTCAGCCGGTCAAACGCCTGTACCGTAACCAGAAGTGCCAGTGTGGAATCCAGTCCACCGGAAATGCCTACCACTGCGCATTTACATCTGGTATGCTCTAACCGTTTCTTAAGTCCCATGGACTGAATAGCTAAAATCTCTTCACAACGTTTATCACGCTTGCCCTTATTGCCTGGAACGAATGGCGCCGGATCCACAAAACGGCTCAGTGTGGTATCTGATTTATCAATAAAGAAAGAAAATCTAAGATAATCCTTGCTTCTGCTGCCTGCTGCAAAAGTGCTCATTCTCCGTCTTTCGGATACCAGACGTTCCATATCAATTTCAGAATATACCGTCTCATTGGTAAAACGTTCGGATTCTGCTAAAACCACTCCGTTTTCTGCAATGATATTATGACCGGAATATACTACATCCTGTGTGGATTCTCCATCTCCGGCACTGGCATAGATATAACCGCAGAGCAGGCGGGCAGACTGTCCTGCAACAAGCTCTCTCCGGTAAATATCCTTTCCGGTTGTCTCATCACTGGCAGAAAGATTTACGATTAAAGTTGCTCCTGCCAGAGCATGGGAAATACTCGGCGGGTTCGGTGTCCATACATCCTCGCAGATTTCCACACCGATTACCAGCTCCGGCAATACATCATCACACTGGAACAAAATGTGGCTTCCCATCGGCACATGATAAGCCGGTGCAATATCTACACCCTCTGCCTCTTCTTTTCCCGGAGAAAAATATCTTGCTTCATAGAATTCATTGTAATTTGGAATATGGGTCTTTGGCACGATGCCGATAATCTCGCCTTTGTTTAAAGCTGCTGCCACATTATAAAGCTTGCCTTCATGCATCAGGGGCAGACCAACAAATACAACGGCATCCAAAGCACCGAGTTCCTTTGCCAGCCATACCAGCCGCTCCCTTGCGCTTCTTAATAAAGTCTCCTGTAAGAATAAATCTCCACAGGTATATCCGGTAATACAAAGCTCCGGGCACACAATGACTTTGGCTCCGTTTGCTGCCGCTTCCATTACTGCCGCTTTTATTCGAATGGTATTTTCTACCGGATCTGCGACCACTACTTTTGGTGTTACTGCTGCTACTTTGATAAATCCATCTCTCATTTTCTTATCTCCCTTAAATCATCCGGACTGAATACATAATTCTCATTACAGAAATGACATTTTACTTCAATCGGTTCTTCATCTTTGATTAAATCATCCAAATCTTTTTCTTGCTTAAGCTTGCCAGTGCTTTTGCCACACGTTCTTTGGAACAGTCACAGTGGAAGGCAACCGGCATCGTATCATTGATTTCAAGCTTCATCTCTCCTAAGATTTCCTCTAAAATCATTTCCGGTGTCATACCCTTTTCCAACATTTCTGTTACAGATGCTATCTGTGCGATTTTCTGCTCCAGGGCATCAATGACTGCGTCCTCTGTAAACGGCATCAGCTGAATGATAAAGCCGCCCGCCTGACGCACTGTATTGTCCTTATTCATGAGAACTCCTAAACCCACGGAAGATGGTACCTGCTCGGATACTGCAAAATAATAGGTTAAATCCTCTGCGATTTCACCGGTCTGAAGCTCTGTCTGTCCCACATACGGATCTTTTAATCCCATGTCTTTTATGACACTTAAAACACCATTTCCAATGGCTCCGCCTACATTTAATTTACCGGCTGCATTGGGTGGCAATATCACGTCTGCCACGCCCGGATAGCCTTTTACACCCCCGTTAGCATTGGCAGTTACCGTAAGGCCATGCATCGGACCATCGCCCTGAATCTGCAGGGTCAGAAGGTCTTTTTCTCCCTTCATCATGCTGCCCATCATTGCTGCTGCGCTCATGGCACGTCCTAATGCCGCTGTTACAATCGGGCTGCTGTTATGACGGACTCTTGCTTCCTCCGTCATCTCTTTTGATGTAATCGCAAATGCACGAATCTGTCCATCTGCGGCTGTTGCTCTCACCATATAATCTGACATTTTTTCTTCCTCTTTCTCCTTATTTTCCCTGTTCTCTTGCGATGATATAAATCCGTTCACTGCAGGCTGTCGGTTCTTTTCCCGTCTCTACGTCAAAGACACCTTCCCATTTCATACCGGCTTCTTCGATTAATTTTCGTACGGTTTCTATCTCATACGCCCGCTGAAAATGTGTTTCTTCATATCTCCGGAACAAATCATCCTCTTCTTTGATAAAAAGTGTTAAATCATACTGATTGACCTGTTCCTCCGGGTCATAATAATTTTCCCAGATAAAGCTGCAGTCCTCTCTGGTCTCGCAGAAACTGTTGTCTCCTAAGAGTTCCTCATATTTATATCTGGTATTCATATCGAAAATAAAGATTCCGCCCGGGTCGAGATAATTATTGACCAGGGAAAATACCTGTCTCAAATCCTCTTCTGACATGATATAATTCATGGAATCGCAGACACTTACTACTGCCCGGATAGTTCCATACAATTCAAACTCCCGCATATCCTGAAGAAGATACAGTATCTCTGTATTTTCCATGGTATATTCTCTGGCTACCGAAAGCATTTCCTCGGAATTGTCCACCCCAATCATATCATAACCTTCTGCTGCTAAAAGTCTCGTCATCCTTCCGGTTCCACAGCCAAGTTCCAAAAGTAGGCCATCGTTTATCCCCTCTGCTTTTAATATGTCCACCAGATATTTTTCCCATGCTTCATAAGGGACATTGTCCATAAATGTATCATAAACTGTTGCAAATTCTGTATATGCTTCCACACAACCACTCTTTCTGTCCTATTCTTCTGTAATACTAACAATTTTCCCTAATAAAAGCAAGTAGTCGCTCCCTAAGGCTTGATTATTTTTTCCCTAAAACTTTATACTTAAAATCATAACACTACTGGGAGGAATTATGACAAACCAATTAGACCACTATATATCCAACCACATCAAAAGTCTTTACCGGCATAAGCTTTTTTCGCCGATTCTATATATGATACTGTTGATTGTTCTTTGGATTATCTTTCCCATCGGCACCATCTTAAGTCCGAAGGTTATCAACGAAAAAACTTCTCTTGATAAATTATATAAAGAGAATGACCGGTATGTCAGTATTACGCTGACGGATTTAAAATTTACCGGATACACACAGGAAGTCTTAGGGCAGACCCATGGATATTACTACTATACGATTCAGGATGGGTGCTGTAATATCGTACTGCTCTCTCCGAAGACCAGCGAAGAGGGACTTCCGAATATTAACAAAGTAACCGTTCATGCCAAAATCCAGACCGCAACCAAATCCTACCATACCCTGCTTTCTAAAATTGCAGCAGATTTGAACTGGACAGACAGCGGTATTTACGGAGAAAGCTCCTCCTATTATATCAGTGAGCCCGGTTTCCGTTACGGCTTCAGTATCTTTCTGATTCTGCTTTTTGCATGCAGTGGACTTTATGCCATTTTCAGTATCATATGTTATTTTGTATACATTCATTTTCCATGGCTGTCACCGCCCTGCCAGCAGCTTGCCCGGTTCGGTTCTCCGAAGACTCTTCTTATGCAGGCAGAAGAAGAACTGGCGACACTGCCACAGCTGGCTACGGAAGATATGTTTATTACCGAGCATTTCTTTATTGAAATCTCTACGGATGGAATTGCCTTTGTTCCGATTCAGGAAATCATCTGGCTTTATAAACATTCCACCCTGCACAAGTTCTTCTGGTACCATTTCAGTATCTCCTATACGCTGTGTATCTCTGCGAAAAAGCACTTATACATCCAGTGTCCGAAGAACTTAAAATCCGATATCGACGGTATCATCGACTACTTAGCAGAAGCAAATCATGATATTCTTGTAGGCTTCAACGAAAAGAACCGCCTGAAGGTACAGGAAATTCAGGGAACACCATTGCAGTTTGAGAAGTTTATTGCACTGTTGAAAAAAAGATTATAAAAAATATGGGAATTCCGCATTACGGACTTCCCATATTCCCGGTATTTAATATTACCGGCAGGATGTGCTGATTGATTCAATGGCTACTGCCCGCCACGCACTACTTCGATGGTCCTGAAGCGGCGTTTTAAAAGAGATATCAGTTCATTGTTGCGGCGTTCTGTCAGCTTGCACTCTAACAATACGCTGTCTTCCCCAATATCTGCCACATCTACTTTAAAGGTTGTTGCAATCTGAAATACCTCCGCTTTATCTTCCACGCTGCAATGCAGCACTTTTGCAAAAAGAATCTCTTTCATATGGATTGGTACATTGGTTAAATCAATTACCTTAATGACCTCTACCATACTGTTTAACTGCTTCTTAATCTGTTCAAATGTAATATCATCACTGGTTACACAGATTGTCATACGGGACATACTCTCATCTTCCGTGGTTCCTACGGTAAGACTCTGGAGGTTATAGGATTTGCCGGAAAAAAGTCCGGAAACCTTCGCCAGTACACCAACCTGGTTTTCTACATATAATGCAATCCATCTGTTTTTCATACCAACGTTCCTCCTATTTCAAAATCATCTGGCTCATTGCAGTTCCACTCTTAACCATCGGAAGTACAATGTCCTCTGTTGCAATCATAAATTCTATTACGGTAGAAGTCTTTTTATTCTTCTTTGCCTCTTCGAAGGCTGCATTCATTTCTTCGGTATTCATTACACGAATACCCTTTGCGCCATAGCTTTCTGCCCATTTCACAAAATCCGGTTCATATACCGGGCAGTCTTTTCCCGGTCCCTTACAGTTGCTCGGACATTCCTTATGCTGACGCAGGCAGGTTGCAGAATAACGTTTTCCGTAGAAAAGCTGCTGCTGCTGGCGAACCATGCCAAGATAAAAATTATTTAAAATGCAGACAATTACCGGTGCATCCTGGCATACTGCAGTTGCCATTTCCTGCATATTCATCTGAAATCCACCATCTCCGGTGATACAGATAACCTCTTTTTCCGGACAGCCGATTTTTGCTCCGACTGCTGCCGGGAATCCAAATCCCATTGTTCCAAGGCCCCCTGATGTAATAAAGGTTCCGCCACGTTCCATCTCAAGATACTGGGTTGCCCACATCTGATGCTGCCCAACATCTGTTGCAATAATGGCTCCTTTGAAATGCTCATTGATTCCTTCCATAATCATCTGCGGGGAAAGTCCCTTATCTCTTCGCATTTCCAGAGGATTTTCTTTGTTCCATTCCTCAATGCGGGCTATCCAGGCTGTTGTTTTCTTCGGTTCTGCCCACTCTGATAATTTTTCCAGTGCGGTTCTTGCATCTGCTACTACCGGTACATCTACCACAACATTTCTGGAAATGGATGCTGTATCTATATCGACATGTACAATCTTTGCATTTGGTGCAAACTCGTTCAAATCTCCGGTAATGCGGTCATTGAATCTTGTTCCGATGGAAAATAATACATCACACTCAGAAACTGCCATATTGGCTGCATATCTTCCATGCATACCGCAGTTTCCCATATAATAAGGATTGGATGTGCCAATGGCTCCTTTTCCCATAATGGTGGTAACAACCGGCACCTGCATTTTAGTAACAAATTCATCAAAAATATCATTGGCACGGGCAATGTTGATTCCGCCTCCGGCGAGAATCAATGGTTTCTTGGCACTCTTTAAAAGCTTATATGCCTTTTTCAACTGTCCGATATGTACGCCTTCATTTGGCTTGTAACCACGAATCTGCACACTCTTTGGATAATCGGATGGTCCACTCTCTAACTGGATATCCTTTGGGATATCCACAAGAACCGGTCCCGGTTTTCCTGTGGTTGCAATGTGAAATGCCATGCGGATTATTTTTCCCAAATCTTTTCTGTCCCGAACGGTTACGCCGTATTTTGTTATGGAACGGGTCATTCCTACAATATCAACCTCCTGAAAGGCATCATTTCCAATCAACGGAAGTGGCACCTGACCGGTAATGCAAACAAGCGGAATGCTGTCAAAATGCGCATCTGCGAGTCCTGTAATAATATTGGTGGCACCCGGTCCGCTGGTTACCAGGCATACGCCCGGCTTTCCGGTAGCTCTCGCATATCCTTCTGCCTCATGAATCAGTCCCTGCTCATGTCTTGGAAGCACCACCTCAATGGCATCCTGTTTATATAATTCATCAAAAAGGTCTGTTACCATTCCGCCCGGATAACCAAATATGGTATCCACGCCTTCTTCCATCATCGCCTTTACAAATAATTTTCTTCCTGTAATATCCATCTAACATCCTCCTCTATATCAATCCCATGGTCTTAAGGATAAAAATCCAGCCAGTTAAGGTAAATGCTCCCAAAAGTGTTGTTGTCACAATAATACTTGCTGTCAGCACACCATCATTTTTCATGTTCTTTGCCATAATATAGCAGCTTGGTGTAGTCGGTGATGCAAGCATAATCAGAATTGCAATGATTTCTCTCCGGTAAATCCCAAGGCTGCTGCCACCGGAAGTAATAAAAGCGGCTGTATCACAAGCTTGATTGCAGATGCTGCAAGGGTCGGTCTGATTTTTGCCAGGCCTTTCTTCCCTCAAAGCCTGCACCCAGTGCAATCAACGCCAGTGGTGTTGCCATCTTTGCCACATTATCAATGGTCTTATCTACCATGGCAGGAAAATCAAGGGACAATAATGCTGCCACCATACCAAAGGCAATTCCAAGGATAATCGGATTCTTTAATATGTTAAGAAATGCTTTCTTGATTCTGCCACCATGTACTGCCTCTTCTCCCGCTCCATCTTCATTGGCTTCAAAGGTCAGTACAATAACAGAAAAGATATTATAAAGCGGCACTGCCCCGATAATCATCAATGGTCCCATGGCAGAACTGCCATAAATATTTTCAATAAAGGCAAGTCCCATGACTGCGGCACTGCTCCGGAAGGAGCTTTGCACAAATGCACCACGGGTGGATTTATCCTTTACAAAAAGCTTTGTGGCTCCCCAGATTACCCAGAAACAGGCGGTACTTGCCAGTGCACAGAAAAGCACATATTTCAAATCAAAGATTTCCCGGATATTTACCGTAGAAATATCCCGAAATAACATAAATGGCAAGGTCACCTTAAAATTAAACTTATTCGCCACCGTCACAAAATTATCATTGAGCATACCAATCTGCTTTAAGATATAACCGATTACCATCACAAGAAAGATTGGCATGGTGGTATTTAAACTGAAAATAAGATTATTCATTTCTTACACATTTCTTTCTGTTTATCTTATTCTTTCATATTTTAAGAAGTAATACTCCAGATCAAAATAGGTCTGTTCATCACTGTCTTCTGTAATCTGCCATTCTTCCTTTTCATCCAGATTCGGGAAATAGGCATCTGCATCATATGCATAGTCAATCTTAGTAATATGTGCCACATCGCACTCATCCAAAAGCTGGCGGTAAATACTCTCACCGCCAATGACATAGACATCCTCACTGCTATACTGCTCTAACTCTTTATGCAGTTCGTCTAAATCATGCACGATAATGGCATCCTTCACTTTATAATTCTTGTCACTGGTCAGTACAGTATTGACACGGTTCTTAAGAGGCTGTCCATTTGGAAAGCTTTCCAAGGTCTTACGTCCCATGACTACCACTTTCCCGGTTGTGGTCTGACGGAAAAATTTCATATCATCCGGAATGCTTACCAGTAATTTATTCTTATAGCCAATTGCCCAATTAGCATCTACTGCTGCGATTAAATTCATCTCTTTCACCTGCTCCTTTTTATATTGCGATTGGAATATCCTGAATCTGCGGTCCTGTCACATAATTATCAAGACGTACATCATTTCTGGTAAACCCATAGAAATCCTTTACATCCGGATTCAGCCAGAATGTCGGTGCGTCATACGTCGGTCTTTGAATCAGTTCCTTTATAATAGGAATATGCCGGTCATAAATATGTGCATCTGCAATCACATGCACTAACTCTCCCACACGCATATCGCACACCTGTGCCAGCATATGCATCAGTACTGCATACTGGCAGACATTCCAGTTATTGGCAGCTAAGATATCCTGGGAACGCTGATTTAAAATTGCATTCAAAGTCAGCTTATCGTCCCCCTTCTTCTGGGTTACATTAAAGGTCATGCTGTATGCGCATGGATAAAGATGCATCTCACTTAAATCCTGATGTACATATATGTTGGTCATGATTCTTCTGCTGAAAGGATTGTTCTTAAGGTCATAGATGACACGGTCTACCTGGTCAAACATTCCTTCCTTATATTTATGCTTTACTCCCATCTGGTAGCCATACGCTTTTCCAATAGATCCTGTCTCATCTGCCCATTCATCCCAGACATGGCTGTGTAAGTCATTGACATTATTGGACTTCAACTGCCAGATCCATAACATCTCATCGGTACAGCTCTTGATTGCTGTCTTTCGTAATGTAATTGCCGGAAATTCCTTGGATAAATCATACCTGTTTACCACACCAAATTTCTTAATTGTATAAGCACTGGTTCCATCCTCCCAATGTGGGCGGACTTTTTCTCCTTCTGTATTTACCCCGTTGTCCAATATATCCTGACACATATCGATAAAAATTTTATCTGCCAGACTCATGCTGCGGCACCTCCTGCGCTAGTTTTTTCACTGTTTAGAGTATATTCTAAATTAATATTGTATCGGATAATCCCACCAAGCGCAAGAGTAGAAAATTTAACATTACAAATTTATGATTGTATCTTGTGCATTTTCTTTTTTACCTGCAAGTTGTCTTATCAATTTTTATTATTTTATACATTATGTAATCTTAAAATCTTTCTTTTAAGATTTATGTTAATTTGTTTTCTGATTTTAGCATCTTTTATAAAGAGGACTGTCAAAAGAAAAAGTACCCGTAAATTTTTTTCTGTTTTTTACGGATACTTTTTCTTATCTTTTTATTTTTCTATTTTATTAAATCATTCTTTAACTTTATGCTTCATCTATGGCTTTTCCAATGTCATGGCGCATATACTTGTTATCGAAGTCTACCCACTCCGTTGCCTTATAAGCATTGGCTCTTGCTTCTTTTAAGGTAGCTCCCTTGGCTGTGATGCCAAGTACACGGCCTCCGTTGGTTACAATCCTGCCTTCGTCATTTAATTTGGTTCCGGCATGGAAACAGTAGTAACCTTCTTTGCCATCAAAGTTCTCAAGACCTTTGATTTCAAATCCTTTCTCATATGCTACCGGATATCCGTCAGATGCAAGAACAACGCATACGGCTGCATTATCTTCAAACTGTAAATCAATGGTATCTAATTTACCGTCTACGCAGGCTTCCATCACATCAATGATGTCATTTTTCATGCGAGGCAGTACTACCTGTGCCTCCGGGTCACCAAAACGTGCATTATATTCTAACACCTTTGGTCCGTCCTCTGTCAGCATCAGGTACCGAAGAAAATAACACCTACAAATGGTCTTCCTTCTGCTGCCATGGCATCTACAGTTGCCTGATAGATATATTTCTTACAGAAATCATCTACTTCTTTGGTATAGAAAGGACTTGGAGAGAAGTTACCCATTCCACCGGTATTTAAGCCCTGGTCCCCATCTTTGGCACGTTTGTGGTCCTGTGCGGAAGACATAATCTTAATGGTCTTGCCATCTACGAAAGAAAGTACGGATACTTCACGACCTGTCATGAACTCTTCTACTACCATATGGTTGCCGGCAGAACCGAATTTCTTATCTTCCATGATTTCTTTTACTCCGGCTTTCGCTTCCTCTAAGGTGTTGCAAATCAGCACACCTTTACCAAGTGCCAGTCCGTCTGCCTTTAATACGATTGGCATTTTTGCAGTTTCCAGATAGTCCAATGCCTTTTTTTCGGGTCATCAAAGGTCTCATATCCTGCGGTTGGAATGTTGTATTTTTTCATTAAATCTTTAGAAAATGCTTTGGAACCTTCGATGATTGCCGCATTCTTTCTCGGTCCGAATACTTTTAATCCTTCTGCCTCAAATACATCTACAATTCCGCCAACCAACGGATCATCCATTCCGACGATGGTAAAATCTATCTCTTTTTCTTTTGCAAATGCTGCTAATTTTTCAAATTCCATTGCTCCAATCGGTACACATTCTGCGATCTGACCGATTCCGGCATTGCCCGGAGCACAATAGATCTTATCTACACGGCTGCTCTTTGCTACGCTTGTCACAATTGCATGCTCTCTTCCGCCGCTTCCAACTACTAATACTTTCATGCTGCTCCTCCTAATCCGGTTATTTTTCTTCTATTTTTCATTCATTTCTATTTCATCTTTATTTATTTTCAATTGATTCTAATGCTCTGTTTTTGGAAGAATCTTCACTTTCCCTGTCTTCGACTTTTACTCTTCCATTGGCAATTAAATCAATTGCCTGTGGCATAATTTTCCACTCTGCCTGTTCCATCACACGCCGCTGCAGGATTTCCGGTGTATCATCCTCTTCTACTGCAACTGCTTTCTGTAAAATGATTGGGCCGGTATCTGTTCCTTCATTCACAAAATGTACCGTAGCTCCTGTTACCTTCACTCCGCGGGAAAGCACTCCTTCGTGGACTTTTAATCCATAGAAGCCTGTTCCACAGAAAGATGGAATCAAAGACGGATGGATATTGATTATCCGGTTGCGGTACTGTGCAATCATTTCCGGTGGAATTACCACTAAAAATCCTGCCAGCACAACCAAATCTACTTTGTATTCATTCAATTTTTCTAAGAAATCAGCATTGAATGCCGCCCGGTTCTCATAGGATTTCGGAGAAATGCAAAGCGCCTTAATATTATGTTTTCTTGCACGCTCTAAGGCATAGGCATTCGGATTATTACTGATTACCACTTCTATCTTTGCATTGGTAATGGTTCCATTATCCATGGCATCGATAATTGCCTGAAGATTGGTTCCACCACCGGATACTAATACTGCAACTTTTAGCATAATGTAACACCCTTTTCTCCGTTTTCAATCTTACCAACAACATATGGCTTGTCTCCGGCAGATTTGATTGCTTCCATGGTTTTATCTACATCTTCCGGTGCAACTGCAAGTACCATACCAAGTCCCATGTTGTAGGTATTGTACATCATTTTCTCTTCTACATTTCCTTCTTTTACCATCAGGGTAAAGATTGGCGGAATCGGATAGCTGTTCTTTTCAATCACTGCATGTTTTCCTTCCGGAAGCATACGTGGAACATTTTCATAGAAACCACCACCTGTGATATGGCTGCAGGCTTTTACACGGATGCCGGCATCTTTGATGGCACGCAGTGCTTTTACATAAATTCTGGTTGGTGCAAGTAAGGCTTCTCCTAAAGTTGTTCCAAGTTCTTCATGGTATGTATCAAGGGTTTCTTTATCCATGGTAAAGATTTTACGAACCAGTGAAAATCCATTGGAATGTACTCCGGTTGATGCCATACCAATCAGCACATCACCATCTGCCAGGGTCTCGCCGGTAATCATATCTTTTTTATCACAAACACCAACCGCAAAACCAGCTAGATCATAATCATCTTCTGGCATCAGTCCAGGATGCTCTGCAGTCTCTCCACCGATTAATGCTGCATCTGACTGCACACAGCCTTCTGCAACACCGCCTACGATAGCTGCGATCTTTTCCGGATAATTCTTGCCACATGCGATGTAATCAAGGAAGAATAATGGTTCTCCGCCTGCACATGCGATATCATTCACACACATTGCGACAGCATCAATACCGATGGTATCATGCTTGTCCATAATCATGGCGAGCTTTACTTTCGTGCCACAGCCATCTGTTCCGGATAACAGTACCGGTTCTTCCATTTCTTTAATCTTCTCTAATGAAAATGCTCCGGAAAATCCGCCCAGTCCTCCAAGAACCTCTGGACGCATGGTCTTCTTAACATGCTCCTTCATCAGTTCTACAGATTTATATCCTGCCTCAATATCCACGCCTGCGTTCTTGTAATCCATTGTTCTTCCTCCTGAAATTATTCTTTATCTTGCTTCTTATTTTTTGCAGTGCAAGTCTGGAAATGCTTCGCATTTCCAGACTACGGGCTTTCGCCCTATCAGACCTTGTAATCAGCCCGCTTCGGCTGCCAGCAGCCCATCGGGCTGATTAGCGGTCTGGCACTGCTCAATGCTACTTACATTATAACGTCATTTGCTTATAAAAACCAATTATATATAGTAATACCACTAATTAGTTTTACTAATTAATGGTATCTAGTTGCTTATTTCTACTTATAATTTACTTTTATTTCAATCGGTTTATCCCATCTAATATGGCATGGGTCAAAGTATCTCCCTGATAGGATAATTTCAACGAAAAGAAACTCTCCCTCTCTTCTAACAGCCTGAAAAATATCTTATCACCTTCCCACATAGGCAGATTATATACTTCTTCCTTTGGCACCCATTCCAGTGTTCCTTCGTTACACTCGCTCATCGTACCGTGGAATTCATCTGCCGTATAAAGAAACATATACTCCGTCGGCCATGCATCGGAATCAAAAGTTACCACGCCCCGCAGCCGGTAAGCATCCAAGGTAAGCCCGGTTTCTTCTTTTACTTCCCGAAGCAGGCATTCTTCCGGAGATTCTCCGGCTTCAAAATGTCCGCCGACGCCAACCCATTTATCTTTATTTACATCATGGCTTTTCTTCACCCGGTGCATCATCAGGTAGCAATTTTCCTTTTCTATATAGCAAAGTGTTGTATTTTCCGAACGTCTTTCTTCCATTTTGCTTTCTCTCTTCCGCTTTCTTTTTTACTTTCTTCCATGACTCTATGTTTCTATGCCGCTATCCGAAGCTTCCGGAAGCATACTTTGAAATAAATAATCTCAGCAATTGCTGTAATCGACCAGGAAAATGCATACAAAAGATATAAGGATGTAATGGTTCCAAAATATGCAAAAATCGTATAAACCCAGATCACACGGAATACGCAGGAGCCCATGATAACAATAATGGTCGGCACAATGCTCTTTCCAATTCCGCGGGATGCCGCAATGGTGCAGTCCATAAATGCGGAAAGTGCATAGGAAAATCCCATAATCTTAATCCGCTCCATTCCGGCTTCAATTACCTCCGGTTTACTGGCAAAAGAGACAGGAACTGTCTTCCGAAAGCCACCAGCAGTCCGCCAAAAATTGCACCTGCCAGAAAAGAATACAATAAACTGATGCGGTAACTTTTTATCATGCGTTCCCTGTTTCCGGCTCCCATATTCTGTCCCATGAAACTGGCACATGCCGTATAAAATGCTATCATAATATTAAAAATCAGCGTGTCCGCATTCGCTGCAGCTGCATTTCCGGACACCATCACCGCATCAAAGGAATTGACGCCGGACTGCACAAACAGGTTCGCGATAGCAAAGATGGCATTCTGCATTCCGCCCGGAACACCAAGCATCAACACGCTTTTTGCCGCCTCTTTATGAAAACGCAGTCTGGAAAAGTAAAGCCTGCAGCTATCCTTTCTCCGGCACAGATGAGAAACTACCAAAATAGCTGACACATACTGTGCAATGACGCTGGCAATTGCTACTCCGCCTGCTGCCATGTTACACTGGATAACAAAGAAAAGATTTAACAAAACATTTAACACACCGGCAATACTCAGATAGATAAGTGGAAGCTTCGTCTCGCCGGTTGCACTTAAAACACCATTTCCAAAATTGTAAATTGCAAGTGCCGGAAGCCCCAATGCATAAATCCGAAAATATAGTACTGCGCCATCCATAAACTCTGATTTTGTATGTAATATATTTAAAAACGGCTCCGCAAATACATTACATATCAGGCACAGAATAAGACCTGCCACGAGACAGATCAATGCCGCCGTATGCACGGTTTCTTCCGTTCCCTTCGCATCTCCTACGCCCAGTTTATGCGCTACCCTTACATTAACACCGCCACCCATTCCAATCAGGAAGCCGGTAAATAAGGACACCAACAGCGTGGTCGAGCCAACCGACCCCAGGGGGATATATCCTGCATATTTTCCTACAATTGCTACATCGCTTAAATTAAATAATACTTCTAATATCTGAGAACACATCAACGGTATGCTAAAGAGGAAGATGTTCTTCCATAAAGAGCCGGATGTCATCCCGATACTTTTTCTTCTGCTTTCTGCTTTACTGCTCATAACTTTATTTCACTTTGGTTGGTTTGCTATTCCTTTCCTGCCATATATCTTCTTTGATAATAATCCATTGTACGATAATCTATTACATCACGCAATCCTCTTACTTTTCCATAGTTAAAGATGGATAAGCATCAAGCATAGACTGTCTTGCTTCTTTTAAAAATTGTACTACTCGTTCCATGATGTAATCCATTCTTTAATATCTTTTATAATCTACGTCACGTCATAGGAAGCCTTGTCGTTAGCAGAAAGACAGAATTGTTACTGAGCTTACATACGCATACATAACATCGCCTTTCGTGTTATGGGCTAACAGGTATCCTTAACCACTTATTTTATAGCAAATTCTTCAACGAATATATAGCAGTTAATGTGAACAGAACGAAAATTTTTTGATATTCTCGCCTAAAGTTACACAGAATCGCTCATCCACTGTTAGTTGCAAAAGTATATTTTCAACAAATCTGTTGTTGCTTTGTCATTTATGACAGCCCGTCCTATTGTTATGCCATTGCTGATGATAATATATTCTCCGTTTTCATATCTGGCATTTACCAAATCATCTTCCCCTTTTAAGTCTATACATATACTTGATATAATTCCGCAAATCTCCTCTTGTGAGCTTCCGCTTTTTATCTCATAAGCATAATCCGCATCTCCTATCTCATTCAGATCAGTTACCAAACAATACTCCGCTCCATTCATCAGCATTTCTTCATTCAAAGTTGGTAATTGAGCCGTCTTATACTCATTAAATAAAAAGATAACTACAAGCGCAATGAATGCCGGAAAAAAGATACCGCCAAACCGCTGTGCATAATTTTGTTCTTCCCACCGCTTGCTATGACGACCAAACAGCGGTATTTTCATCTGCACCAAACCTGCTCCTATACTTACAAGCAAAAAATAAAATATAACTTTTATCAAAGACTCATCCCCCATTTAATCATTAATAAAAATATCGTTCCTAAAACGACGCCTACTAACCATATAAAGCGAAACACCTTGTTATATCTCGAACTATTAGAACAAGGAACAAGCCAATATTCCTGTGGAAACTCCAAAATGTATTCTTTTAATTCCTGCTTCAATTCCATGACTATACTCCACATTAATCCAAATAGCACAATGCACACCGTTCCATAATATGTAATTGATGCATTTGTAACCACAGCAAAGAAATAATGTGCCATCTTTAGAAGGAAGATACACCACGCAATACAGCATACCGAAGCCAAATATTTTTAAGGGTATAGGCGTTATATCCTGATAATGAATAATACAATGCTGTTAGCTTTGCCTTGTCGTACAAATTTGCATACACATTATAATAACATTGACATACCGAAGCCAAATATTTTTAAGGGTATAGGCGTTATATCAAGTTCTTAGTATATGAAATTTGCAGATTATTCTTGGATTTGGCTCAAATCAAATGCACCGTTCTCAATCAACTTCAAAATTGTGTCTACCAAGTTGTTCTTTACAGTTTCACTTTCATTTTCAACGCCAGAATACTCTACATAAATAGTGTTCTCTCCCATATCAAAGGTTGCATAATATATTACGGTTTTGATACCTTGACTATTTGACTTTGTTACGAAATATCCTGCATCGATATCAACGCCGTCTACACTTGAAGTGATTGTATTTCCATCAATGATAGTATCTAATAGATTTACACCCTGTTTAGATACTACCATTCTTGTATCACTAATTTTTCCCTCAAGACCCAGAATATTATGATTGTCAGCATCAAAGTAAGCATCTGCAGTAACAGGCAGGTCTGCAAAAAGCATTTCAATCTCAACATCGCTCAAGGGTCTTGTTGTTACATTTAAGTTAATTGAAGATTGTGATAAGTCATTTTTAACAAAAGTAATTGTTTCTCCACCATCCAGCGTGGCAATATCGTTTTTTGTACCAAACAGATTGCTTTGAAAAACTCCCACTCCAATCACAGCAACGAGTACGAAGCAAGCAGCAACAGACACCCATTTTTGCCGATTAGTTATTTTACTTGTTTTTTCATAGGTTCAGCTTATTTAATATACTGATTATCGACATTTCCCAATGCCCTTAAAAGTTTCTTTTCTTTCATACAGAGATACCTTCTTTCTCTAACAAATTTTTTAAGTTCGTTCCTTGAACGAAATAATGACATCTTGATTTTGCTCTCGCTCATATCATATTCCGTTGCAATTTCTTTAATTGGCGATAAGTACCAATATCTTCTCATAAAGATTTTTCGCTGTTCTAATGACAGGGAAGAAAGAAAGCGGTTGAGAATATCCGTTAGAGCAATTTCTTCAACAATGTTTTCTGTACTATCCAACGATGGTATGCACTCTTGTATTTCATCAAAAATCAATGGCATTTGCCCGCCATTACGTTTCTTTGCATTGAGCAGTTCGTACCTGTCCAAAGATAAGTTGCGAGTAATCTTCCCTAAAAAAGTTTTTAGGACAGATGGACGGTTAGGCGGTATGCTGTTCCAAGCTCTTAAATAAGTATCATTTACACATTCCTCGCTATCTTCGTCATTGTGAAGAATATTAGAGGCTATGTATCTGCAATACTTTCCGTATTTTTTTGAAGTTTCGGATATAGCAGCTTCGGAGCGCTCCCAATATAAATCTAATATCTGCTTATCATCCATAAGCTTCTCCTCCTCCTTTGTATTAAGGCCTTTCACTCTAATAGACGGGGAAAATGTGTCAAGCGTCACTTAAATTCAATAGATATTTATTCAAAGATTAGCTTTTGATATTAATTCTTCAAGTATCATTTTATTTCATTATCTCATCAGTCTTCACCACATAAGCATAGGCCTCTGGATTTGCCTTTTTCAAGTAACGAAGAGTCAATAACTTTTCATGCACTAATTTATGATTGGCATATTCCCGGAAGTCCTTCACCTTTTCAAACTCTGTATCTGTCAACAAACACATTACCATGTACATAACCATGGTTGCTCTCCCTGCTGCAATTTCCGGACTATAGTTTTCTGCATAAATATGTCCACGTAAGTCACGTATACCTTTAACATATATCGGATACTCCTCTGCTCCGACCTTGCCTCGTGACGCAATACATAAAGCTGACTCAAAGCTATCCCATAAGCAGTCCGTTGGTGTTGCATTTATTCCACGGTATGCAATCTCCGCCAACGCAATCGGTTCATATGTACGCTTTACAACATCGCATTCTTTAAAAACCTCTATTAAAGAACACACGTCATAAAGCTGCTTCATTACTTCCATATCCTTACCTTTATTAAGTTCGACACCTGTCGTATGAGGAGCAAATGCAGTCAGTTTATCTGCAAGAATACAATCTGCACTCGGAATTTTAACTGTTAGATACTCTTCTTCCGTCAGTAGTAAATCATTTCTTATTTCCTTTGTCTCAACTTCTGCATAATGATTATTTTCAAATAGCACATCCAATAATATATAAAATTGTTTATTGTTAATTGGTGAATCATAAGTAAATTTAAAATGCCGCTTTTCTATATTGTTTTTTCCGACTCTCTTCTGTTCTTCCACCATCTGAAATGGAAATATAGCAGATGCTTTTTCTAAGTAATCATCCAAATCAGTCCCTGGTTCCACAATAATATCAATATCTGTAGATAATCGACGTGGCTTATCCATTAGCATCATAAGGCAGGTACCACCTTTAAAAATAAATGGCATCCTCACCCTTGCCAAAGCTTCAAGAAGTCCAAAAGCATATACAGTACGTTCTAAAAGCACCGGATCTCTCTTGCTGTCCTTTTGTAGACTGCGAATATATTCCTCACTAAAATTTTCTTTCAAAAGCATTTGCACCTATTCCTTTGTTTTTAATATAATATCCGTTTTATCATGTAGCAGTTTCTTTATTTTCTTTGCGCTCTTTCTTCGATTTGCATATCGAAACAAACAATTTTCATCAATATAGTATCTTGCAAAAGCATCCATATATACACCCGGATATTCTGACTCACTTATAGATGCCAGAAGTAACGGTTCTGACATAATGTCTACTAATAGCTTCTCCAATCTTGTATGCCACGATTTTTCCTGTCCTTTTGGTGCTTCTGTTATAAGCTTTACAATTACAATCATGTTATCCGACCAATACTGATGGTAGATATCTGCCGTTGGATTGATAAGCACTTTTCCAGGATATTTCTCCTTTAATGTATCAAAAACAAATTCCATAATATCTGATTCTACTGATAGGAATATAACATTATGAGCCACTAAATGATTTACGAAATCATTCATTTGAACAAATTCAAATATTGTAAAATTCAAATATGGATATTGTTCCTCTAGTTGCAATGCCACTTCTTCCGCCAATTCCGAATAGTCATGACGGTACACCTGCCGCTTATCATTCGGCAAACAATAATGATTACGTCCCACCCTTACTATCTCACCATCATTGACCATATCTTCAACCTTTTTGTAGAACGAAGCTTCACTTAATTGATATCCTCCCTGACGAAAAGAGACGAATAATTCATTGCGCGTAAATTCCGTCACATTATGAACACCCCTGAAATAAATTTCTTCAGTCATCGTGATATCACCTCCAATTATTTTTCCGGCACTTCACCCAGCCAAGTGCCGGAAATATATGAATAGCGTAATATTTCTTTTCATATTTGTCAATATTTTTTCGGCACTATTATTATTTTAGTGCCATTAATATATTTCCCTTTTCTCAAAAAAAATATACCTGGAATTTTTTTACTTTTTCAAGCCAAACGGCTAAAAGAGCAATCCACCATAAGATGAATCACCCTCCCTTCGGCTACTACTTTCCATTCAGAAAATATGCCCAGTACCTTTTCTCTTTATCTGTCATAAGCACTTACCTTGCCTTTTCGGTTTTAGGTACGCTTGGAACGATAACATCATCAGACTTTCTGCTATCTACAGACAGCTTCATGAAAACGGAAGCATCAAAAAAGGGGATGTATCTGAACCCACGGTTAACAGATATATTAATCTCCTGGCTCTTAAGCTCAAAACAACCAGCAATCAGGATATGCGCCGCTATGAAAGACCTCACATAAATGAAGTATGGTGTGGTGATTCAAGTATTGGTTCTTAACTGAAAACTCCTGATGGTAAAATAAAGTTCTTCCATAGTGGTCTCCTTTCCGTAAAACTTTGTCAGCATTACCAATCTTCTCCATACTCATCCATTGCATCGTCTACACCATCTGCATAATCGCTGTCTCTGTCATATCTGTCATAATCATAATCGCCATCCATATAGATATCATCATAGCCATCATCATAAGAGTCATATGTACTCTTCTTTGTCGTTGTACTTTTCTTTGTACCACTGCTATATGATGACTTGTTTGTAGAATTTGATTTATTATTGTAACTACTGCTTGAACCAGAGTTACTTGTACTGCTCTTAGAAGTACTGCCAGACGATTTATTGCTATATGATGAACTTCTATGGGATGTACTGCTTCCCGTATATGGTTTATGCAAATAACAATAGCTGCTTCCACTTGCCTGCTTATTATCACATCCTGCCTTAATGCACTTAGGCTCACTTGCTTCACCTATGGAACCTATTACAAACAGAACACCTATTATTACAAGGAATATTGCCAGTCCCTGTCCAAACGAATTCTCTCTCATACCAGTCAGCCTCCTTTAAAATAACTCAGTCAAAATCATAATCATCCGGATCTAACCCTGCTTCTTCCAATACCTCTGCCCTGGTATCTGGATCCATAAATTCTAATTCACCAATATCAAGTCCTGCTGCCATAGCATCCATCTCAAAATCCTCTTTTGTGTCATCCCCAAAGTCTCCGGCATCTCCAAATAATGCTTTATGTTCTTCCCTGCTGGTGCAAAGCATTTCTTCTGCGAACATCATTTCTGTGCTATCTATTTTGCCATCTCCATCTAAATCCATCCAATCTTTCATTGCTATACCTCCTGTAATCAAGAATTATCAAGGTTATTTGTTTCTTTCTGATTACCTTGAATGAAAAACTAAAACCCAACTGAAAATACGTCTAATAATCAAAATTCTGTTCTGAGGTCAAATAAAGCCCTAATAATGGATGTTCAAATTCAAATATCATGCTATAATTAAGGCATTCCAGATAGCAGGTATATATTTGTTTGCATGATTAACAGACGGCTGGCTACTTGTTATGCAAAAGTAAATGCGACCCGTCTATTTAATACCTATTGACAAATCGATTACTATCTGCAGCTTCGGTCTAATTACTTTTTAACGAATAAATCTGGCATTAAATGCACTTCATCTGGCGGGATGAGGTGCATTTTTAATAATGACATTAATGCTTTGAAATCTTCATCATCCTCTTCTACGAGCTCGTATGGACTTTTATTTCCAAGTCCAGGACGTTTTACACTATTGATATGATTCATTAATAAAGTCATATCTTCTTGCGCGTATGGGTTTAAGCTTTTTCCTTTTGGCACGGCATAACGAATAAATTCATGATTCTTCTCGATACACCCTTTTTGCCATGAAGCCATTGGATCACAGTAATAAAGGCTTGTTCTATAAACTAGTAAGCCATCCTCATCCAGCGTAAGTTCTAACTCATCTACCTTCTTGAATTCGCTGCCGTTGTCAGTTAATATAACCGGAAACAACCGTCTAAAAACATCTATTCCCAATCCTGTCTCGAGATAGTCCAGAACCCTTTTTACGGATTCTGCTTTTCCATCTGGCATCAGGAATAGTAGCATTACGTTGTTCTTTCTAAAGATCATTGTAAGCAAACGCTTTCCAGATTCTCTAACGCCTTTTACAGTATCCATTTCTGTTACTTCATCTTCTGAATATTTGAATTTCATCGCATACTCAAAATCCTCATATGTCCTACACTGTCTATACTCCATTGAGTGAAATCCATTGATATCGTTGTACTTTTTCTTTCGTGGTTTGTAGCCTGTCTTTCTTCTTAAATCTATGTTTTTAATAGATAAGGCACCTTCATCGATATAGTTATAAAGTGTTCTCAAACACACTGGCATTTCATTTTCATGTTCTGCATATATGTGTGTTAAAGGCTGGTATTTTTTCTTAACAAGTCGAGTCACAAGTTCATCCAATTCTTCCTTCTTTTCATCAGAAAGTCTAACTCCTTGTCGACTCTCCGATCTACGACGAGTTACAGCTGCATCAGCGAATTTCGCACTGTAAATATACTTATCTTTGTTGCAAAGCTTTTTATCCTTACAGTTATTACAAACATACGGAGGCGAATCAAACTTATGGCAAGCAACTGATACATATCTATCGCATACCTTGGTACAATCCACTCCTCTGCAAAGTCTACACTTTGTATTACAGGCTTCTTCATCACAGCCGCACAAATTCCTTACTGTGCATTGTCTTGCCATGCGGCAATCTTTTCCATTCGGGTAATTACCTTTAATGAAGGTTCTGTTTTCTTTAACTTCATGTGCAATAGTAGATGGATGTCTGCGAAGTCTTTTTGCTATTTTTTTGAATGACTCCCCGATGCATATCCCAGTTTCTATTGCTATTCGATCTGACAGGTCCATTTGTCCGCTAGCATTGTAATAATTCATATCTGCTCCTTTCCCAGCAGATAGTAATCGATATAACCAATATATCATGCCTTGGAAAGGGCTGTAGAAAAAAGTAAACTAGACCTTTTATAGCCATTTTCAGTTGTCAAAGTACAGGTTTAATTTTTCATTTTAGGTTCTTTCTGATTATATAGTACTACTTATGTTGTCCTATAATCATCCCTTGTATATCGAATCTTTGTTCTTTTGTTACTGTTCAGACCCCAGCCAGAAGTCCTATCACGTAACCACATTTCATTTATAAAAACACCTAAAAATCCTTGAAAAATGGCGGTTTTCTGCCATTTTTTCTTGCATTTCATAGTGTTATGTGTTATAGCAAACTCATAACCACTAAGGAGGTGTTTTTTATAGCTATCATAAAACAATTCGATAAAAGATCTGGTATTACCTATGTTTATGACTCTAAATCTTACTACGACAAAGGAAAAAAAAATGTTCCAGAGCCAAACGTACTCTCATCGGCAAACTTGATTCCAATACTGGTGAGATTATACCTACTGATGGCAGAAATAAGGGTGCAAAGTCTAAACCCAATTCTATATCTCCTGAAATTGATAAAGACAAACGTATTCAGGAATTAGAAGACGAAAACCGTCAGCTTAAGCTTCAAATATCCGCTTTAAAGAAAGAACTTGAACGCATTCAGACTTCCAACTAAATTTTCTTATTCCCATAAATTCAAGGAGGATCAGTGATGACTTTAAAAGAGGCTCATGAGCTACAACGCCGAGAACCTATTTGTGAAACATTCACAACATAAACCCTGCACCCGTTCTATTTACTGCATTTGGCTAAGGTGTGAACAGTAACTGTTCTTATTTTTTGTATTGTTTTATCAATCTGTCAATTTCAGCATTCATCATTTCAACCACATTTTGCGGTCCTGCAAGTGTTACCCCCTCTCCAAGACCTATGATCCACGCCAGAAACTGCCTGCTGACTGCAACCTCTGCATTGACTACGAAGCGTTTATCATCCAATCTGATCATTGATACATCTTTACCAAAGCGGTCTATCATTACACCAGCAAAAGAGTTGTCGCACTCAATGCGCACCCACTCTTCTTTGCCTCCATACATGCCAAACATTTTTCTGGCATATGCAGCCATATCAAATGATTTAAATGCCTGCCTTCCTTCTCTTCCCTTACCGTTTGACTTGATATAAAGCATTTTATCTACACGAAAATGTTTAATTATTCCCTCATTACTGTCATACGCAATTAAGTAATAATTTTCATCATCCCAGGATAATGACCATGGACTAACCTCGTAAAGTGCTCCATCATGACGCAGTTCCATCTTCTTGTCAACATTCCACTGAAAATACTGGAATGTTATCCTCGAATTTTCTGCTATTGCCGTATGTATCCTGTCAACATTGTAATAAATGCTCTCATTCATCGTCTTTACACGACCAGCCACAAATACTTGTCTGTGTAACTGCGATGCTTCATATTTACTTGCCAATCCTTCTATCTTTTTATAAGCTCATTTGACTTCTTGGCTGTGATAAATTTTGCAGACTGCACAGAATCAACCAATAATTTTAATTCTGCAAGTTCAAACTGTCTGTTACCTATATGATACGAATATGTCCTGTCTTCCTGCGTTCCTATAACATCCAGACCATACACTCTTAAATTTTCAATGTCATTATATAAGCTTTTGCGCTCCGCACTTATATCATACGCAGCGAGTGCATCTATAATCTCCGGCATAGTAATACTGTGCGTTTCATCAGTCCGCTCCAGAAGAATTTTCATAAGATATATCAGTTTCAATTTCTGATTTGATGATTTAGGCATATAGCACCTCCAAACTCCCCGATAAAACTAAAAACTTCTCTTATATGATACCATAAATAACCATAACATACCAAATAGTAATACGAAAAATCCAATAAACTTACCGATTGCAGCTATTCCTGAATAATCGCCCTCACAACTATCCGACTTTATTCTCTTTATTTCTTTGTTATTTTGTTTCTTATTCAGTTCTGTAATAAAACTATCTAACTTCAAGCTTTTCATACTTCTGTTTTCTGCCAAACTAGTACCTTCACGCATTTTCTATCCCAGTGCCACATCCAGTATCATCATCAGCAGAAATCCTACTGAAAACCATATGGTTGCAATATTCGAATGGCTGCCTGTGGATGCCTCCGGCAGCAGTTCTTCGATTACCACATAAATCATGGCGCCTGCTGCAAACGATAACAGATACGGCAGAATCGGAATCACTATGGATGCTGCTGCAATGGTTATAATTGCAGCTATCGGCTCTACAATGCCAGACAGTGCACCGTAAAGAAATGCTTTTCCTTTTCCGGTTCCTTCACTGCGAAGAGGCAGGGAAATAATGGCTCCCTCCGGGAAATTCTGAATGGCAATACCGATGGCCAGGGCAAGCGCTCCTGTCAAAGTAATATTTCCGCTGCCCATCAGAAATCCTGCGAATACTACACCCACTGCCATTCCTTCTGGAATATTATGTAAGGTAACTGCCAGTACCAGCATGGTTGTTTTTTTTAGGTGTGCTTTAATTCCCTCCGGCTCATCACTGTTTAAATGTAAATGCGGAATAATCCTATCCAAAATCAGCAAAAATGCAATTCCAAGGGCAAATCCAACTGCTGCCGGAATAAATGATAACCTTCCCATTTCTTCTGACATTTCCAAAGACGGAATCAATAGTGACCATACCGACGCTGCCACCATGACTCCGGATGCAAATCCCAGCAGGGATTTCTGCACCAGCGGCTTCAACTCCCCAGTCATAAACAGCACACAGGTACCGCCCCTAAAAATGTTCCTATAAACGGAATCCAGATATATATTCCAATCATATAAAACCTCCTTTCACACTTGCTATTCTAAAGCAGCATTTCATTATCTTCTTATAAAATTCTTCTCTCATATAGAATTTATCTCATAAAGTTTCTACTCCAGCGTAAGATTCAAGTACCCATTCTTTACCTCATCACAGCCGGTTATCATGCCAAAATCTTTTTTCTGATAGCCCTGTTCTTTTTATCATTTCCGACTCGTTCTTCTCTTTCAACTGCCGCCAGAGATTTTCTGACTCTGACCGGAACTTTTATCCGAAGCCGCTTTAATACCGCCAGCAAATCCTGCTCTGATAAAGTTGTTTCCAATACTTCGATTGCATTTTCCTCTTCCCGGAATAATAAAAGATCCTCTCTGCCATGGTGCTGCACTTTATAAGCATAACCATCTGCATAGTCATTTTCCAGCAACGCATAAGTAATTGCATCCTTATCCCAGCGGATATAACCATTTTCCGTAAAAAGGCATCCCGAAGATTCACATACTCATCCGGTGTCACTGTAAGCAGCCAGTATTTCTGCTGCCCTTTTTCTTCCCCTTTTGCTTCTGCAATTTCGTCCGGAAGAATGGTTCTCTCTGCTACGCAAAATGCCATACGGAATCCCAGCTTCTCATAATAGTATATGAGGCTTTCACTGGCTGGTTCTAAGACAATCGGTGTTTGAAAATGCTGTTTTCCTTTTTCTAACAGCATTTTTGCATAGCCCCTGCCCCGGTATTCCGGCAGGGTTGCTACTGCATAAGCATAATGTACCGGTATCTCACCTTCCCCGGTCACAAGATACGCCTTAAGAAATGTTGTCATTGCCACAGGCTTCTTATCTTCCGTACACACCAGCATATTTTCTTCCGTAAACCGGTGCGTGAAATAGAATTCCATATAGTCCTCTTCATCCCCAAAGCACCGATGCCAAATCTCTTTTATCTGTGGAATCATCTCTTTTGTTGCAAACCGTATTTCCATCTTAAATCTCCCGTGCAGTATAATTTTTCAGCAAAATATCAGGATAATAGGATAATTTTGCCTTTCGCAGTCCTTCATCCCCGGCATCATCTTCTCGGTTTACATAACTATACTCCTGACAATTATGCATTACGAACTGCTGGTTAATCATTGGATAAGCACCCTGTATTTCCGGAAATGCTTTTTCAAAATGCACTACATAAGTATCGGAATTTAATCGTTCTCCTATGGTAAATGCTACGATTTCTCCAGCCTTACGCAATATGCCGCCCTCTAAATGCAGCGCATCAAAATATTTCATTGCCTGATTCAGGGCACACTGCTCATCACTCATATCCTCATTCCACTTGCGGGCTCTCCGGTCGCACCACTTAAGATTCATATCATAGCATTCCTGCTTATTTTCCGCTGTCATTGGCTCATAACTCCAATCCTCGTCATCTTTAAATCTTGCAATGTGATTTCGTTTGCCATGAAGCTTCTTTCCTGCCAGACTGGTCAGCTTGTCCACTGTATAAATATAATCAAAGCTGTCCCTGTTTTCTTCGATCTGAAAAATACCGGAAAAATACGTTTCTAAAAACTCCCGGTCTGCCTCCTCAATACTTTCAATATAGAGCTTGCTGTTATCTTCTTTTGCATGTGTAAGGAGCTGCATAATTGCTGCCTTCTTATCTCCGGCTCCAATTGGGAATGCATAACAGTCTTCCCCTTCTGCATCGAATTTTATCACGCAGCAGCCGCAGACTTCTGCCACTTCCACTTTATATATCACAGACCAGATAAAGTTATTTGCAAAGCTGTATTCGCAGCCCTGTCTGTTATCTTCCCTAAGCTTTTCACTCATCCAGTCTCTGTCATCTATGGTTATTGGTCTAAATTCTATCATATCATCTTCCTCATTCTCTTTTCTTCTTCAATTATTATACCCCAGATTGTCAAATTCTGCTCCTGCCATAAACTACTAGAAATATGTTTCCCATGTTTATCGGAACATAGAATGTGCCTTGGCACATTCTCGCGCCTGCGGCGGTCGCTTGCAACTTCTACCTTATACGCCGCAGTGTGCATCCTCGCGGAGCGTTTTTTACTGTACAGGAAAGCAATTTCCTGTACAGTAAAAAAGATTCCCTATTGCCCCTTTCCATCGGTTATGACAATAGCGAACCTTCTCCTTAAATCATGCTATTCCAATATATATTTTACTGTTCTTTACCACCCTGCAATAAATTATCTGCTTCCTCTTCCGGCAATGCAAAAATATCCATCAGATTTTCGATATAGAAAAATCACTCTTTTTCTTTAATCATTTTAAACATCTGAACACGGTTTCTGATACCCAGCTTCCGATAGATATTTAAGATATGCTTCTTTAATGTATTTACGCTTATGGACAATTCTTCACAGATGGTATGATTATCCTTTCCCTGCATCAGAAGCTGCAGTATCGTATGCTCCCGCTTTGTCAGTTCATATTTCTCTGTTACTTCTGTTATCGTAAGTTTCTCTGCCCTTTCATCCTTTTGCTGTCCGTCCTTATATAACCGGAATGCCAGATGGTCTTTTAACATGTCCAGAATAAAAATGTCATCATACTGGAAATTATCTTTTCCGATTGTCCGGTAAAAAGTGACAACGCCTAAAAATTCTTTATTTCTTCCCAATATCATCTGGATTGCATAATGCCAGTTATTTGGCCGGTACACCTTCTGATAATATTCTGTCTGTACCCTTTTTTCATCCGATATCATATCAGTTTCCCGGTACACCAGGCTCTTTCCGCTATATACAATTCCGCGGTTCGAATTCATTTCATCATACATCGGGGATTCATTATCACAATTATAAGTGACTGGTCTTATCAGATGCTTGCTTTCTTTTCTGTCTGCCAGGAAAAAATCTGCACTGTCAAAATCCAGCACCATCTTCATCTGCTCTAAGAACTGCTCCCGCATAATATCTGCATCTTCCGTCGTATAAATTTTGTAGATAATACTGTTTAAAATCATCCAGTCATTTGTCTCTAATGTTTTCAATCAATCACCCTCTTTAAGTATTTTTCAGATGCAAAAAAGAGGGCATATTCTTTCGAATATACCCTCTTTGGTCTAAAACCATTATATTTTATGGCATTTTAAATTGCAAGTATTATTTTATTATTATTCATGAAAGATTACATTGCGGTACTTATTCAGTACCCGGAGTAATACACTGCCTAAAATCACACAGGTGATAACTTCTCCGATTCCAACAGTAAGTGCATTAAATGGAATCGACCAGTCAACGCCTTTATATTCTGTAATAAAGCCATAACCATAGCGTAATACAAAAGGTACAATCACCATATTTGCAATAACCGGCGTGCCATGTACATGCGAATTTATGCTTTCTTAATGCATAAGTTCCAAACGCTCCAATCAAAGTTGCAATGCTTCCGCACACAACATCCACCGGAATACCGCCTGTCAGCATATTTGCCAGAAAACATCCCAGCCATAATCCCGGAATTGCTGCAGTTGTAAATACTGGCAGAATACATAATGCTTCTGAAATACGCACCTGAATCGTACCGGATGCCAGTCCTGCAATACTGCTAAGATAAGTCAGTGCCACATAGATTGCTGCAATTAACGCAGCCTGCACAATAAATAATACTTTTTTGTTTCTCATATTCTTTTGTCTCCTCTAGTTTTGTTTTACGAGTGGAAGGTCTCGAACACTCGGTTTCTTCTTCCCCAAAGACCTTGGTTTTACGGGGTACTTGCAACGTTTGAAAGTGTATCACAGAACTTGTCTAATTGCAAGCGATTATATACACACAAAGAGAGGCTGCCTTTCGGCAACCTCTCTTCGCGCTTAATTATATTTTGTATGAGGAAATGGAAAAAAGAATTATCTTTGTTTTAGCCCTTTACACCACCAAGTGCTACACCTGCTACAATGTATTTTGAAAGGATGAGGTAAGCAATAATTAATGGAAGTACCGTTACGGTAAAGGCCTACATATACAACACCGTAATCTACACGGAACTGATCAGATGTCAGCATCTGTACAAACAATGGAAGTGATTTCTTCTCATCAGTTGTTAACATGATGGTTGGGGTAAAGAGGTTATTCCATTGTGCAATAAACTGGAAGATTGCCTGTGTTGCTACTGCCGGTTTCATAATCGGCATGATAATGGTATTGAAAATCCGGAATTCTCTTGCTCCGTCAATTCGTGCAGCTTCAATCATTTCAATGGATAAGGTACTTTCCATATACTGTTTCATGAAGAATACAACTGCCGGTGCTGCGATACAAGGAATAATCAATGGGATATAAGTATCTACCAGATTCAGTTTTAACATAAAACGGTAGAAACCAATGATTGTAATCTGGTTCGGCACCATCATGATTGCCATGATGAACGCCCATGCAAACTTCTTTGCTTTGAAGTTATATACATGAATTCCATAAGCTGTCATACAGGAACAATATACTGCAAGGAAGGTACCTGGTACTGTGATACATAAGGAGTTCAACATTGCTCTTCCTAATGTTAATCTCATACCATTCTGCTTCTGAAGAAGCATGTTCCAGTTCTCCATCAGGTGGGAGGAAGGAATCAAGGATACACCTGCCTGAATATCTCCAGAAGTTCTGGTCGCATTCATAACCATTAAAAGGAATGGCAGTAAACTAAGGAGACAGAAGAGGATACAAATCAAACCTCGGATTGCTCTTTTTGTATGTAATACTTTCGAATAACTTTTCTGTTTTGGCTGGGATGTCTGTCCGCTCATTGCCATATCAAAACTTGCCATTATCGATTCCCTCCTTTCTTATATTTCTTCTCGCTCCGATCCGTCATCGTTCCGAAGAAGATAAGACTGATAATCAAGGTCAGAATAAACAGGAATACAGATACTGCTGCTGCCTTACCTACATCACTCTGATATAATCTCATGATGTACATTGCCATTGTTGTGGATGAATCATCCGGCTGTCCGATAAGACCTGACTTGCTGACATTAAATAATGCCGGAATATCGTACATCTGTAAACCACCGATTGCGGAAGTAATCAATACGTATAACATAATCGGTTTTAATAATGGAAGTGTTAAGTAACGGAATTTCTTCCATCCGGTTGCTCCATCGATGTCTGCTGCTTCATAAAGACTTGGGTCAATTCCCAAAACGCCTGATATCAGCAACAGGGTTGTATTTCCATACCACATCCAGAAGAGGATAAATGATATTAACCCCGCGTTCCGCCGACGCTTGTCATAAAGTTAAATTTCTGTGAAATGATTCCCATATCACGTAAAGTCTGGGTAATTGGTCCATACTGGGAAAACATTGCATTGAATAAAACAGATACAGACGCTGCTGTGATAATACTAGGTAAGTAAATAATAATTTTGTATGCGCCCTGAGCTTTTAATTTTACAATGTTATCAGTCAGCCATACTGCCAGTAACAATGAAATTAAAATCTGTGGAATAAAGTTACATACCCACATTGTCAGTGTATTTTTCAAATAAATCAATGCATATCCTTTTTCACCGGCTGTCAGTCCGAGAATATTTTTGAAATTGTCTAATCCGCAAAATTCAATAAATTCTCTACCGTTTCTCTTATAGTAGCTTAATGTACTATAGTAAAATGTATTAAATAACGGCCATAACTGAAACAGACAATATGCAATGAAGAATGGGGCGATAAAGAAGTATCCATATCTGCCATATTCAATATGTTTACGTTTTTTCTTTTTGTCCATCTTTGCCAACTCCTCTCAATCCATCTTCCATTTCCCTATATTTTAAAACAACTCTCCAATAGTTTTGTTTATAAATGCTGCCCTTCCCATGCCGGAAAGGGCAGCATAGTTATTGTTCTTTTACTGATTATTCAGCTTTTAAGTATGAATAGGAGTCATGTACTGCGGATTTGAAATCTGCGATTGCAGTATCCTTATCCTTGTTTCCTGCTGCATACTCTTTCACCTGAGTAGACCAAGCAGAGTTGATGTTCTGATCTTCTGCTGTTGCATTCTTAGCACTGATGGAATCAGCCATTGGTAAGTAGAATGCCATGATGTCCTGACCAGCTGCTTCATATAAGTAGTCACATGTTGCACCAGCTTCAGAAATCTTCTTAACAGCTTCTTTGTTGTTTACGAAATCACTGTTCTTGGCATTGATAGATACCATGAAGTCTGTGTCACAAGTAAATGCTTTGATAATTGTTCCAGCCATTTCTTTGTCTGCACAGTTAACTGTTGCTGCAAGTCCTGTACCACCCCAATAGAACTGTTCCGGAGCATTTACAAGGATTGTGTTACCTTTCCAGGTATCTTTTAAGCTCCAGTATGTGAACCATGGGCATCCACAGTAAGCAACTGCTGCATTAGATGTCTCGCCGTCACCTTCCATGTTTGCATACCAGTCTGTTGACCACTGGTCTGTTTCATGGTTAATCCTTCGTCTACCATTGTCTTAGCAAGATCCATGTACTCTGTCATATTGTCATCTACAGTAATTACATCGTCATCGCCATACCAACCAGTTGCTCTTGAGTTAGAAAGTACACGGAAACACTCATCATAACCAGAGAACAGTTTACATTTTCCGCTTGATGCATCATTTACTTTTCTTGCTGCTTCCAGGATTCCATCCCATGTAGAGAACATTGTGCTTAATTCAGCAGGATCAGTTGTTCCAAGGTATTTCTCACAAAGATCAGCTCTTAACTGGAAGCATCCAGGAGTAGCCTGCCAGAATAATGCTTTTACATTGTTTGCATCAGATGAATCCTCACCACTTACGGTACCAAGATCCAGATTGTACTGATACTGATTTGCATAATCATCTGCTGTAATTCCGCAGTCACCAACTGAGGTCAGCCAGTCGCTGTTTACATATTTCAAAACGTAGTCAACCTCAAGTCCCATCAGGTCTGGATACAATTCATTATCAGGATCATCTAAGATTTCATCAATCTTTGTCTGATAATAATCAGATCCACCTGCATTTACGAATACGATACGTTTTGCAAGGTCTGGGTACTGCTCTGCAAACGGTCCATCTAAGATATTCTTGATATCGTCGTTCCAGCCCCATACTACGAATGCATCATCTGCACTTGGATCACCGGTGATGGTGTTCTCTACTTCTGTAGAATCAGAACCACTGTCTGTGTCCGTATCTGCATCTGCTGTTCCTTCTGTGTTGGATGCATCATTGTTCGCATCCTTTGTGTCATCCCCTGATCCACATCCAGCTACCATAGCTGCTACCATGGATACGCATAATAAAGTACTGATAAGTTTCTTTTTCATTGAGTTCTCCTCCTTCTTATTCGTCATCCTTTTGGATGTTGTTTTCAGGCAGCTCTCCTACCGACTGTCCGGTAATCAATGTGCCCTCTATAACGACTCTCTCTATGAGAGTAGTTCTCGGTTTCTCGATGGCATCAATCAGACGCCTGGCTGCTTCTCTTCCTATTTCTTCTGTATCCTGACGAATCGTTGTGATTCTCGGATGAGATAACTGGGAAATTCTTGTTCCGTCATATCCTGCAATGGAAACATCTTCCGGATTATGCATCCCACGTTCCATAATCACGTTTTTTCCTCCGAGTAAAGAGGTGTCATCCGGATAAAGAATACAGGTTGGCGGGTCATCCATATCAAGTAAGATTTCTGTCTGCTCCGCCGCTCCCTTTGTTTCCAGATAAGCAGCTTCCCGAATGTAATCTTCATTTACCTTAATATGAAGTTCTTCCATCGTCCGGTAAAAGCTTGTAAGTCTTTCTCTTGTTACATTCGAGTTTTTCTGTCCATGTATGTAAGCAATTTTTCGGTGACCCTTCTTATATATATACTTCAGCAGCTCTTCCATTCCTTTTACATTATTGGAACAAACTGCTGTGCAATTGTAATGTGTATAATCAATGGTCACTACCGGGAATGCACTGTTCATTAATTCAAGCACTCCCTGGCTGGCAAAATCAGCACACACGATAACGATTCCTTCAAAGTTCCGGTATCTGCAATGTTCAAAAAATGAGGTTTTCTTTACTCCGTAACTGTTGTTGATAAATGTTACATCATATCCCATCTTCTCAACCTGCACCTTAATTCCATTTAGCACACCTGAAAAATATTCATGTGTCAGACCACTTCCTGCTTCTTCCTGAAACAGGACTCCTACGTTGTAGGAACGGTTGGTCTTTAATGCTCTGGCAGCTGCATTTGGAAAATACCCCATCCGCTCTGCTGTCTCTCTTACTCTTGCTTTTGTTTCTTCTCCAATATCATGTTGTCCATTCAGTGCTTTGCTAACTGTTGCAGTTGATACACCACATTCTTTCGCAATGTCTTTTAAAGATACCATCTTTTGCACCTCACTGTATCGAGTTGCTTTTCTTAATCGTTTTCGTTGCTTTATCATAACATATTCAGTGTGAAATGCAACCTTTTTTTTGTATATTTGTAATAGTTATCCAGTTTTAAGCCGTCAGTTTTGTGCATTTTTACTAATCTTGTTTTCTTTCTTCTACATCAAGCCGAATTTCAACCTATCTTTTTACTTAATCGTTATTGTTTTACCTGCCTGCTGGACGATATACAAATCCGTTTTTTTGCCTTCATCTCAATGAAATAAGCATTTTATCAATATTTCTGTTGCTTTTTCCTGATTCTTATATTATACTCAATCTAAAGAAATACCTCTCTTAATCGTTTTCGAGCTTATTGCATTTAAGGAGGTTATTTAATTATGAAATTTGGACATTTCGATGATGCAGCGAAAGAATATGTCATCACTTCCCCAAAGACTCCACTTCCATGGATCAACTATTTAGGATGTGAAGATTTCTTTTCACTGGTTTCTAACACCTGTGGAGGATACAGTTTCTATAAAGATGCCAAGCTCCTTCGTCTTACAAGATATCGTTACAACAATATTCCTTATGACAGCAATGGACATTATTACTATATCAAAGACGGTGACACCATCTGGAATCCGGGATGGATGCCAGCCAAGACTGAATTAGATTCCTATCAGTGCCGGCATGGATTAGGCTACTCTGTTTTTGAAGGAAGCAAAAATCAGTTATCCGCAGAACTGACCATGTTTGTTCCTATGGGAAATACCTGTGAGATTAACAAACTGACACTGACCAACCACGGCAGTGAACACAAAGAAATTTCCGTATTCTCTTATGTAGAGTGGTGCCTGTGGAATGCCGACGATGATATGAAGAACTTCCAGCGTAACTTAAGCACCGGTGAAGTGGAAATTCACGGCTCTGCCCTTTATCATAAGACAGAATACCGCGAACGCCGTAATCATTATGCGGTATATGCTGTAAATACCCAGCTTGCCGGATTCGATACCGACCGTGAATCTTTCCTTGGTGCTTATGGCGAAAATTCCGCGCCGGAAGTTGTCATAAACGGAACCTCTAAGAACTCTGTAGCAAGCGGCTGGTCTCCGATTGGTTCCCACCATATCAAGGTTTCTCTTGCACCGGGCGAATCAAAATCCTTTGTTTTTGTACTGGGTTATGTAGAGAATCCGGTTGCCGAGAAATGGGATGGTCCTGCTGAAAACGGATGCATCAACAGAAAACCGGCAGAAGAATTATTAAAACGTTTTGATACCACAGAAAAAGCTGACGCTGCTTTAGCAGAATTAAAAGAATACTGGAATAACCTTTTAAACCACTTTACCGTATCTTCTTCTGAAGAGAAGTTAGACCGTATGGTAAACATCTGGCATCAATATCAGTGTATGGTTACCTTTAATATGTCACGTTCCGCTTCCTATTTCGAATCCGGAATTGGACGAGGCATGGGCTTCCGTGATTCCTGCCAGGATCTGCTCGGCTTCGTACATCTGATCCCGGATCGTGCAAGAGAGCGTATCATCGATATCGCTTCCACCCAGTTCCAGGACGGCAGCGCTTACCATCAGTATCAGCCACTTACCAAAAAAGGAAATGCTGATATTGGAAGCGGATTCAATGATGACCCGTTATGGCTCATTGCCGGTACTGCTGCCTATATCAAGGAGACCGGAGATTTCTCCATTTTAGATGAAATCACTCCTTATGATAATGACGAAAGCAAATCAACCGATTTTATGGAACATTTAAGACGTTCCTTCAACTATACCAGAACACACTTAGGACCACATGGACTTCCGCTGATCGGACGTGCTGACTGGAATGACTGTCTGAACTTAAACTGTTTTTCTACAGAGCCAGGCGAATCGTTCCAGACCTTTGGTCCATCTGAGGGGCCAAATGCAGAATCTGTATTTATCGCAGGCATGTTTGTAAAATATGGTAAAGATTATGTAGAAATCTGCAAACACAAAGGTCTGGAAGAAGAAGCCAAAGAAGCAGAAGAAGCAATTGCTTCCATGGAAAAAACCGTTCTCGATGCCGGCTGGGATGGCGAATGGTTCTTAAGAGCTTACGACCACTACAAACAGAAAATCGGTTCCAAAGAATGTGACGACGGTAAAATCTTTATCGAGCCGCAGGGATTCTGTGTTATGGCCGAAATCGGCCTGAAAGAAGGCAATTGTCTTCAGGCAATGCAGTCTGTTGAAAAATACTTAGATACTAAATACGGTATTGTATTGCTGCAGCCACCTTATCACAAATACCATGTAGAGCTCGGTGAAATTTCTTCCTATCCGCCGGGATACAAGGAAAATGCAGGTATCTTCTGTCACAACAATCCGTGGATTTCGATTGCTGAGACAGTCGTCGGACGCGGCAGCCGCGCATGGCAGGTATACACCAGAACCTGTCCTGCTTACATCGAAGATATCAGCGAAATTCACCGCACTGAACCATATGTGTACTCTCAGATGATTGCCGGAAAAGATGCTCCAAACTTCGGTGAAGCAAAGAACAGCTGGCTGACCGGTACTGCTGCATGGACCTTCCTTGATGTATCCCAGTATATCTTAGGTATCCGTCCGGATTATGATGGTCTTGCAATTGACCCATGTATTCCATCTACTTTATCCGGCTTTACCGCAAAACGTGATTTCCGTGGTGTAACTTATCACATTCAGGTAAAGAATCCAAATGGCGTACAGAAAGGTGTCAAGGTTCTTACTGTAGATGGTGTTATTGCTGATGGCAATATGATTCCATTTGATCCGTCTAAGAAAGAAGTTACTGTTGAAGTAATTATGGGTTAAGCAAAATACCCCCTTTATTTATCTTATATAAAATCAATCCATGATTCAAAAAGAAGGGCATATGAAAAAACGAAAGTTTTTTCATATGCCCTTCTTCTATATACTTCTTTTATAACCTGCTGCTCTTACAATTCACAGGTGTTAACGGTTCTTGGGAACGGAATGACATCACGGATGTTTGCCATACCGGTAAGATACATGACGCATCTTTCAAATCCAAGTCCGAAGCCTGCATGTCTTGCAGAACCATATTTACGTAAATCAAGATAGAAGCTGTAATCTTCCTCTTTCAGTCCAAGTTCATTGATCCTTGCAAGTAATTTTTCGTAATCATCCTCTCTCTGGCTTCCTCCGATAATTTCTCCGATTCCTGGCACCAGACAGTCAACTGCTGCAACTGTCTTGCCATCTTCATTGAGTTTCATATAGAAGGCTTTGATTTCCTTTGGATAATCTGTTACGAATACCGGTCTCTTGAAAACCTGCTCGGTTAAGAAACGCTCATGCTCGGTCTGAAGGTCACAGCCCCAGGATACCTTGTAATCAAATTTATCATTATTCTTCTCCAGAAGTTCAATGGCTTCTGTATAAGTCACTCTTGCGAAATCGGAATGTAATACATTATTCAGCCGCTCAATCAGTCCCTTGTCTACGAAGGAATTAAAGAACTGCATTTCTTCCGGTGCATGTTCCATAACATAGGAAATAATATATTTCAGCATACTCTCCGCCAGTACCATGTCATCTTCCAGATCTGCAAATGCGATTTCCGGCTCAATCATCCAGAACTCTGCAGCATGTCTTGTAGTATTGGAATTTTCCGCCCTGAAGGTTGGTCCAAAGGTATAAATATTTTTGAACGCCAGTGCAAAGGTCTCTCCGTTTAACTGTCCACTTACGGTAAGATTGGTTGGTTTTCCAAAGAAATCCTGTGTATAATCAATGCTTCCGTCTTCCTTGTGTGGAATGTTATTTAAGTCCATGGTAGTAACCTGGAACATTTCCCCGGCACCCTCACAGTCACTTCCGGTAATCAGCGGGTGTGGACATAGACAAAGTCGCTCTCCTGGAAGAACTTATGAATTGCATATGCAATCAGGGAACGCACACGGAATACTGCCTCAAAGGTATTGGTACGTGGTCTTAAATGTGAAATGGTTCTTAAATATTCGAAGCTGTGGCGTTTCTTCTGTAACGGATAATCCGGTGCAGATGCGCCTTCAATTATGATTTCCTCTGCCTGAATTTCAAATGGCTGCTTTGCTTCCGGTGTAGCTTCCAGCACTCCGGTAACAACAATAGCTGCGCCCACATTAATTTTGGTAAGCTCCTGAAAATTCTCCAGTCCGTCTGCATATACTACCTGCAGTGGTTCAAAAAAAGTTCCGTCATTTACTACGATAAATCCGAAGTTTTTAGAATTACGGTTACTTCTTACCCAGCCTCCGACGGTAATTTTCTTACCTACATAATCTTCCTGATGGTGAAATAAATCTCTGATGTCAACAAGTTCCATTTTTCTATCCCCCTTAGATAAAAAATTTTCTAATCCTTTTTAGTTTTCTGTATTTAATTCAGTATCTGTAACATTTTCTGTTCCTGCCTCATCTTCAACAGTTGCACTGTCAACTACTTTCTGCAGTGCCAGATTGCATACATATACTTTCTTTAAATATTCTTTTCCACTGTCTGCGCTTAATCCATATGATTTGTATAATGTGGATTCATCGCTGTAGCTGTAATTGCTCATAAGATTTCCAACGTAGCTGTCAAAGCCATCCTGGTCAAACTCAATGCCTTCCTTTTCTGCAATTGCCTCTAAAATCATCTGTGTCTTAAGATCTGATGTCACTTCGTCAGTTACATTGCTTATAAATTCATCATAATCCTGATTTGCTGTATTTTCCACATAATCCTTAAGGCTGCTTCCATCGCTGCAGTAATAGGATTCATACTGTGCCATTACCTCTTCCATACGGGCATCCAGAAGTCCATCCGGAATTTCCTTTACGGTACATACCTCTCCTAACTTGTCCATTACTGCAGAACGGATTGCTGATTTCTTGGAGGATTCCTTAGAAGATTCCAGATAATTGCGTGCATCTGCCTTCATCTCATCTACCGTATCATAGCCAAGGCTGGCCTTAGCATTGACATATGCCACATATTCATCTGTCATATTGTCATAAGTAATATCCTGTTTCTCAACAATTTTATTGATGGTTACATTAAACACAACTGCCTGTCCTGCCAGGTCTGTATTTTTATAGCTTTCCGGGAATGTAAGATTCAAGGTTACTTTATCCCCTACTTTTGCACCAATCAGTCCTTCTTCGAAGCCGTCAATAAACGTATTGCTTCCAATCTCTAAGACCGTATCTGTTGCAGTTCCACCGCTGAATGCCACACCATCTTTTAATCCTTCATAATCGATATTGACAGCATCTCCATCCTCTACCACTGTTTTATCCGTATCTACATAGTATGGATAGTTGGTAATTACGCTATTCTCAATAAAAGTCTTCACATCATCATCACTTACGGAATAATCGTCTGTCAAAGCTACTGACAATCCCATATAATCGCCCAGTTCCACATAAGCAAGCGGGTCAAAATCAATTGCCGCACTGGATACCACTTCTGTGCTCTCTGTATTCTCTACCGATTCACTTTTCTTGTCTTTTCCACAGCCAGTTACTGAAAATGCCAGTGTCAGGCATAACAATACTGCTACTATTTTCTTTCATATTTATTTCCCTTCTGTCTTTCATTCAAAGGCTGGATTTTTCCAGTCAGTCATACTTTCTAAAGATACCACATTTTCACCGAAAATAAAAGCATTTCATAGAATTTTTCGCATTTGCAGGTTGTCAATCCTGCCAATCAATGATACAATCATATTTGGATTTTACTTAAGGAGGTTTTCATCGTGCCAAAATTTGCGATTGTATTATTAACAATACTGATTATTATGATTATTGCCCTGATTGTTCTTTATTTTGTGGGCAAACGAGCTCAGAAAAAGAAAGAAGAACAGGATGCCCAGATTGCAGCAGCAGCACAGACCATTTCCATGCTGATTATCGATAAGAAGAAGATGCGGCTTAAAGATTCCGGTCTTCCGGCAAATGTCATTGCCCAGACTCCGAAAATGCTCCGCCGTTCCAAACTTCCAATCGTCAAAGCAAAGGTTGGTCCAAAGGTTATGACTTTAATCTGTGACGGACAGATTTTTGATTCCGTTCCGGTTAAGAAGGAAGTAAAAGCTACTGTCAGCGGGCTTTACATTACCGCAGTAAAAGGAATGCGTGGTCCTATCGAAGCACCTGCCAAAAAGAAAAAAGGCTTTATGGCAAAATTAAAAGAAAAAGCTGGTAAATAAAATAAAAATAGAGCTGGGTTTTCACCCAGCTCTATTTTTATACATCCAGCTACGTAAGACTGAATTCGCCTTTTTCTTTTGATGCAATCTTCATCTTAATTGTACAGTCTGCCAGATGCTCATAGTTTACCTCCAATGCATAATCTATCTGCACATCAATACAATGTTCTGTCTCTTCCACTTTAATATCCTTTGCATCAATTCCAACCAGAAGATTTCCAAATGGCGTTCCATAATAAGACATATTTTTCCGGTTCTTTTCAAAGACCATGTGTACATTGGAAACTCCTTTTTTTGTAATATCAATACAGTTTTCCTGCATCTTGATTATATTCTTTGTGCTTCCTTCAAAACCTTCTTTACTTCTTCATACAGCACATAATGTTTTCCGTTTTTCTGGTAATAATCCCCTACTGTAATCACTTCAACCGGCTCTGCTTCTCCTTCTGCCGGCATCTGTAATCCGCTGATTGATACAATTACATCTTTTGTCATCTAATCCGCTCCTTCTATAGAAATCCAGGTCAGTATAGCACTATTTATCCCAGAAATCCAGCCATTTCCATGAAATCTTATAATTCTTCTCTTCCATCAGAGACTGATATTCCGTCTCACTCAAGGTATCCTTCAATACCTTTTCTGATTTACCATCCACAACCTCATAGACACTTCCTTCAAAGCACATATTCGGATACATGACACACCACCAGTTATGTCCCATGCCTGCTCCGATAATCACTTCCAGTGCCTGATAAGTTCCCGCCGGGAACGTATAACTGCCATAGGTCTTTACCGGGAACTCCACGGAAGATAATTTCACCTCTACCGGATAATCATAGCCCTCCTGCCGGATGACTTCTTTTGCAATATGTATAATTTCTGGGAAGTGTTCTCTTGCAATCCGGCTGCTTTCTTCGGCTGTCTTAGCATCCTGCAAAAGTTCTCCCATCTCTTTTCCAACAGCATCCCGCACCTTAAGCTTCAGTGCCTGATCTGCTTCCCCATCACTGTTTGCCCTGACATGGAAACGCAGAATCTTTTCTGCAATGTCCTCCTGCATTCTTCGCCCCTCATAAGCCTTTTTTTTCGCACTGTCCACCGTAAATACCAACAGTAATAACAGCATGCCATAGAACAACGCTCTTTTTAAATACAATTTTTTTCGGTTATATTCTTTCATCTTAAAACTCCTTTTCATGTTTCTGATTTCTTGTTTCTTCTTTTCCTTGCTACGCTTTCTTTAGCCATACCATTCTGACTTTCTATCTGGAATATAACCGAAAAAATTTTTTCTATACATTTTGATAACTTTTTGGGGAGAAAATTTTATGTAGAAATGTGGTGGGGTTGTAAATTTTTCTTGGTGGGATGCGGCTGAGCTTGTAACTTTTCTTTTTAGGGACACGGTTGAGTTTGTAACTTTTCTTTTTAGGGACACGGTTGAGTTTGCGACTTTTCTCTCAAAAGTCGCTGGTGAAGTTGATTTGGGTATAATTTAAGAAAAATGACTCTTTTTTGCCCAATCTCCTCTGCTGTTATCTCCGAAGTTCTCTCGGTTTGGGTAAGATTCTAGAAAAATGAAGTCTTTTACCCAATCAGAAGTAAATAACAAAGACTATGCTTCCTTCTGCAACTCATTTTGGGCAAAAAGTAATGTAATCTTTCTGTTTTTGCCCAATCTAAGTCAAATTAATAAATTAACTTAAGAAATAATCGGCTGCCATCCGCATCACCAGAACCAGACATCTTACAAAGATGTTTCCAATGTTACCAGTGTAACCGGGTGTCCAGCATCCTACGGAGATGTCACCAGCGTGACATCCCAATGATATTCCACTGTCAGGTTTTTCCGGTAACCGCTCCAATCCTTCTGAAACTGCAAATAAATATCCCTTGCATATGCCCCTAATTTATAATAACTGTTTGTTCCATCTGCATTCTGATTCTGTTGCAATTTTTCTGTCATGGCATCCATCTTTTCTTCCAAAGTCTGCTCTATTTCTGCTTCCACTTCCAGCAGTGCATTTTCATCCTGACTGTCTGTATGAATGTCTTCCAATTTTTCATCCCTGTGCTTTGTTTTCTGCAGCAGTTCCCTGTTGCCCTGATACTTTCCATCCGCCTTTATTGTAACGGTTTCCGTCACCTGGCCATTCTGCTCCGTAAAAGCATAGCTGCAGCATAAATTACTAAGTGTTACACTTTCTGCATCTTCAAGTGAAATGCTGTAGCTTTTCATCTTCTGCTCTGAGAGCAAAGCCAGTTCTCCCGTTTCCCGGTCCACTTTGCCTGCTGCCGTCCTGCCCTGTATCAGATAATATTTTTCCAGTATCATTTTATCTTCTGCACAGTTAATATAGGGAATCCACAGATTTTCGTTCTCATTTTCACATATCCGGAACAGGCTGCCCAGGGTAACTGCCTCACTGTCCTTAAAACGTTCATCCGAGGCAATTCTTTCATTCAGATAAGTTCCTACCGGCTCTTTTAAAACTGTATCCATCTCCATCACCTGATCCGGTTCATCCTCCGTAACAAAAAGCAGCGTATTCCTTGAAAAAGATTTTCCTCTTCCAGATACCCAAGAAATGCCCCCAGCCGCTTTTCATCCTCTAAAAGCGACCGGTTTAGAATCAGTGCCTTTAAATGGTTATAATCCATCTCTCCAGGATTTTCCCCATCTGCATGTAAAAACAGCTCCATGCAGTCTTTTCCTTCCGCCAGAAGTACCGATGTATTCTCTTTTTCGCTTTTCTCATCTGCCACATCCTTAAGCTGCTCAAAGCCAAATGCCATCTGATAGTTCTCCTTTGTCAAAGTCACCGCTGCTGCCAATGGAAAATTCCGTTCTTCCAACTCTGTATTTCCACAGCCGCCAAGGCATAAGACTGCCAAAAATATCATGGAAACAATTGTCACGATTCTATTTTTCATACTGCTGCTCCTTTCCACCATTTTTTCCGCTATCCTTTTCACTATCCCTTTTCACTATCCCTTTTCCCGGCATTTCCTTATCTCTCCAATGCACAGCGGAAGAATTACCGTCAACGGAAGAAATGCAATTGCCTGAATCCATATAAACATTATTTTCCACTCCGGTAGCCGGTAAAAAAGTAATGTGACTGCAAATGTAAGAACCATTACAATTGGTATTATCAATTTTTCTATACTTTTCGCATCGGCTTTTCCCTGAATCGCTTCATTTTTCCCATCCGCTTTTTGGTGTCCTTCCTTTTGCCATACAGCTTTCAGCAAATCCGAGGCATAAAACATTCCGGTATTGATAAATGCGTAAATTGTAAAGAACCAGATTGCTACCATAAAGGCATCCTGCCGTTCGAAGAAACCGCCTGGCAGTTTTATCATGCTCATTAATGTAATTGCCGGATATTTCATTTTCGGCAGCATGCCACTGCCAAAGATGCCAAGCGTAATCAGATAGATTGCAGCATTAAAAATCACTGTAACACAAAGGCTTTTCCGGCATGTTCGTCCTACACGGACATTTTCTGCAAGATAGGGCTGTAAAAACAAAACAAATGCCATTGTGCCATACAGAAGCACAACTGCCGCTGTCCCTTTAACAAAGTTTCCCCAGGAATGTACCATTACCGGAGTCCAGTAAATCGTATTGACATCCTTTGTTGCCAGAAGCAGCATGAAAATAAGTGGAAGAAATACAAACCAGAACAGGATTTCATACACCCGGGCACGCCCTTCGATGCCCTGCCAGATTCCATAGCCACATAAAAGCATTAGTAAAACTGCTGCCAGCACAAATGAACTATTCTTTAACAATTCACTCACCATCAGGTCACTTAAAAGAAATAAGCCATAGCCCGCCAGCAGAATCCCCTCGACTGTATAGACTAACAATGCAAAAATACGAATAAAACCATTGCCTTGTTTTTTAAAATCTCCGGATAACTTTTCCCGATATTGCTGATATTGCTGGTATTACTGCCATTTCTGGTATTACTGTTTTTCCGCTTTTCCTGTAGCAGCTCTGGAAGAAAGGTAAATAGATACACCGGCACTGCTCCCAGCAATATGGCAAATACGCCGTCTGTCCCAAGCATTTTTCCTAACAGTCCGGGAAGCAGCAACGTACTGATTCCGCACATATCAAAAATCAGGAGCCTTGCCATCTGCCTCTCTGATATTTTCTGATTCTCTGAAAACATAATTACTTTTTCCTCCTAAGCCGCAGACGATTGTGGCGTCTCGCAAAAACCGGTCTGTGCCGCAGTTGATATAATGGCAGACGCAGCAGACTGTCCCGCTCATCCTGATAATCCGTTACATCTGCGCCTACAAAGGGCATCAGATATGGAATGCCAAAACTCTTAAGATGCGACAGATGAATGAGTACCGCAAGTAAAGCCATCAAAAAGCCGAAAAAGCCCAGCCACGCACACATGGCAATAAAGAAAAATTTCAAGATACGAAATGCTGTTGCAAATTCTTCATTGGGTACCGCAAAGGAACACAGTGCTGTAAATGCCACCACAATTACCACGATAGGACTGACCAGATTTGCTTCCACCGCCGCCTGTCCAATAATCAGCCCACCGACAATTCCTATGGTATTCCCCATAGCTCCCGGAAGGCGTACGCCTGCTTCCCGCAACAGTTCAAAGGATAACTCCATCAAAAGCACCTCTACCACCCCGGGAAACGGCACTCCTTGTCTTGCTGCAGCAAAGGATAACAGCAATTTCGTCGGCAGTATCTGTGTATGAAAATTACAGACCGCAAGATACAGTCCCGGTAATGTCATGGCAAAAAAAGAAGCCAGAAAACGTAAAATTCTTCCCAATGATGCAATTTCCCAGCGGTTGTAATAGTCATCACTGGTCTGTATGAAGGAGTTATAATCCGTCGGCAGAATCAGTGCAATTGGTGAATTATCCGCAATCAGCACTACCCTTCCCTCTAAAATTGCCATAGCTGCCCGGTCCGCCGCTGTGTGGTCTGAAACTGCGGAAATGGAGAATACCATTTTTCTTCTGTAAGCTGTTCAATGATTCCACTGTCTAAGACTCCGTCAATTTCAAATCCGTCAAGCCGCTTTTCTACCTCCTCTAAAACTCCGGGATAAATCAAATCCTCCATATACATCAAATCCACATTGGTCTTACTGCGCAGCCCTATCTTTTTCTCTTTTACCTTTACTTTCGGAGAACGAATCCTTTTACGTACTAATGCCGTATTCGCTTTTACGGACTCGGTAAATCCTTCATTAGAGCCCCGGATTACCTTTTCTGAATTTACTTCTGAAATTCCCATAGAAGGGTATCCCTTATCCGGAATCTTTAACGCTTTATCATAGCCATCTATAAATAGAATGGTATCTCCGGTCAAAAGACCTGCTGCTGCATCCGAAAAAGTATCAAAGGGCGTAACATCCGATAAGCCAAGGGCATTCTGCGACAGCCGCTCATAGACTTCTTTTTCATTATAATGACACAATTCGTTTAAAAGCCTGCCAACGAGAGATTTCTCAAAAATTGCTCCACCACCGGTTACCTCTATGTATGCTGCCATACACGCAATCTGCTGCTTCTGTCCAATCTTCATGGTTCGCATTTTAATATCCGCACACCCGGAAAATATCTTCTGAAAACGTGCAGCATTTTCCTGCAAACTGGTTGTAATTTCATCATTGTATTCTACATTACGTTCTGTTGTATGTTCTGCGGTGTGTCCTGCGATATGCTTTGCAGTGTGCCCTGCGATTTTCTCTTCTTTCTGCTGCATAAATCAACTCCTTGGCATAATTTTTATAGTATCGGATGTCCGCCAGCTCTGCATATAAGCATGCGATTTTCCAATCACCTGTGCATATGCAAAAGGACAGACCCTGTGCGGTCTGTCCTTAGTGTTTCCGTATTTTGCTTTTTTATTCCTGTTTCTTTATGCTATTGGTCTTGTTCCTGCTGCCGGATCATATCTTTGACTGCTTCTGCCTGATTCTTCACATGCTCCCGCATGGTTTCTGAAGCACGAGACTTGTCCTTCCTGCGAAGACTCTCTGCAATATCCTTATGTTCCTTTAATAATCTCGGATAAATCGTCTCGTCCTTTAAATATTCTACACGGTAACGATACATCTGCTCCCGCAGATTGTTCAGCATGGATACCAGTTTTGCATTTCCGGTAGCATTATAAATTGCATCATGAAATGCTACATCTGCCTGTGCAATTTCTTTTACATCATCACTTTTTAAAGAATTTTCAAAATTCTGTCTTGCCTGTTCTAATGCATCAAACTGTTCATCTGTAATCTGTTCTGTTGCAAGCTGCACTGCCAGTTCATCTAAAGCTGCCCGGATCTGTAACACATCTTCCATGTCCTTTTCTGTCATGCGGGCAACCTCGGCTCCTCTTCTCGGTACGGTTACAGCAAGCCCCTCCTGCTCTAACATCCGGATGGCCTCACGAATCGGAGTCCGGCTGACTCCAAGCTTAGATGCCAGCTGCAGCTCCATCAGTCTTTCACCCGGTTTTAATTCGCCTTTTAATATTGCCTCACGAAGTGTATTAAATACAACATCTCGCAAAGGAAGATATGCATTCATATTTAATTCCAGATTATCTGTCATATATTAACCCTCCAACCCTTTTTTATAAAGAGCATGTTCTTATCTTCTATTATTATAAATATCTGTTACAAAGACCTGCCTTGCGAGCCCGCTCTGACGTACAATCGCTGCTGCCATTTTTGCCGTTTCCAGTTCATCAAAAAGTCCAAATACTGTCGGTGCCACTTCCACTCATCATGGCATTCAATGCACCATTTTCCCGCATCAGTTCTTTTATCTTCTCTATCTCCGGATACTTTTTTGCAGTAACCGTTTCTAAAAGATTTCCCATACTACCTGCAATTGCCGGCAAATCCTTTGTGCGGATATTCTGTATTAAGGCATCAATGTCAGGATGCTGTGTATGCTCATCCAGCTTCAGATTCTCATAGACATATTTAGTAGATACACTGACCTGCGGTTTGGCAATCACTACCGGACACTTCACCATCGGTGGCAGTGAAGTTAATTTTTCTCCAATGCCTTCTGCCAAAGCTGTACCACGCATGATGCAATACGGTACGTCAGCCCCAATCTGAACGCCCAGCTCCATCAGTTCTTTCCGCTTTATTCCAAGATTGAATAATTCATTGATTCCATAAAGCACACCTGCGGCATCCGTGCTTCCACCTGCCATCCCGGCAGCAACAGGAATCCGCTTATTCAGCCGGATATCAATGCCTTCTTCAATCTGATATTTTTCTTTCATAAGCCTCGCTGCCCGGTAAGCCAGATTACTTTCATCTACCGGAAGAAATCCAAGATTTGTCTAAATGTATGCCAGACTCTATTTTCTTAAGATGAAGCTGGTCATATAAATGAATGGTCTGCATAACCATCTTTACTTCATGATACCCATCTTCTCTCCGACGTAATACGTCCAATCCAAGATTTATTTTTGCCAGTGCTTTTATTGCAAGTTCGTCCATTGTTTTTCTCCTGTATTTTGTATACATGATACAAATTTATGTTATCATTTTTTCTAAAAAGGTCAATTCTTCCTCTTATATTTTGTCCCATTCTTACCGATAAAATATATGAATAAGACTAAGAATGGATACTTAGTAAGCATTTGACCAAGGAGGGTTAAGATTATGGCAATTAATTCTATTAACAATTATGTATCTGCTGCATCCACTGTTGCCACAGATTCCAAAGTTTCTTCTAAGAAGACCGAATCTTCGAAGAATGACACCTCTACCGGTGTTATCTATGAAAAAGGCTCCAGTGACAAGAGCAGTTCTTCCCAAAAGACACAGAAATCTGCTCTCATTGCAAAGATGAAAGCTGATTCTGACAGCCGTATTTCACAGCTTCGCGGAATTGTAGAACAGATGATGAGCAAACAGGGCGCAGCCATTGGCAAAGCCGATGATATGTGGTCTTTCCTTGCAGGCGGTAACTTCACCGTTTCTGCTGATGTAAAGGCTCAGGCACAGGCTGATATTGCAGAAGACGGATACTGGGGTGTAAACCAGACCTCTGACCGTATTTTAGATTTTGCAAAAGCATTATCCGGTAATGATAAGTCCAAAGCCCAGGAATTAGCAGATGCTTTTAAAAAGGGCTTCGATCAGGCTACCAAAGCCTGGGGTGGAAAGCTTCCTGATATTTCCCAGCAGACCTATGATAAAGTATTAGAAAAATTCGATAGCTGGATGAATGGTGAAGACGATTAAATCATTTTTAAGCCACTTGCAACTACGAGAAACACGCTTTGCGAGTTTCTCGAGTTATCGCGGTGCTCGCCAAATCTGCACGCAAGCATGCGATTTTTCTCGCTACTCGCGTAAAAAGAAGCTGCCAAACCGGCAGCTTCTTTTATTTTTCTTTATCCGCTCTATCTTTTTCTTCCCGCAATAGCGCTGCTTCCTGTGCTGCCTTTGCCTCTAGAATTGCTTCGTTCAAGGATAACATCTTTGCATCCAGCATAGAAACAATTTCTGCACACTCCCGTAAATCTTTACTGATATATTCCGGTGCATTTCCTTCGAATTTGTAATAAATCTTATGTTCAAGACTCGCCCAGAAATCCATGGCAATGGTCCGTATCTGGATCTCAACCTTGGTATCCACTACACGGTCTGATAAGAAAATCGGCACCGTAACCAACATATGATAACTCTTATAGCCGCTCTCCTTCGGATGCTTGATATAATCCTTCACGGATACCACCGTCAGATCATTCTGCTTACCAATCATCTCTGCCATACGATAAATATCAGAGGTAAAGGAACATACAATACGGATTCCTGCAATGTCATTTACATAATTGACCATATTATCAATGGTGCTCTCGTAACCATATCGTTTCAGCTTCTTTACGATACTCTCCGGCGTCTTAATCCGCCGCTTTATATATTCTATCGGATTGTACTGATGTACATGCTGAAATTCATCATTCAATATTTCAAGCTTGGTTCCAACTTCTTTTAATGCAGAATTATAAAGAAAGATTATGGTATTCCAACCATCTACACCTTCTGTCACTTCAATTGGTGATTCCATTTTCTACTCCTCCATGCATCTACTGCGGAAAATAACCTTTTTATATTTCCGGAATTTTCCTCATAAGTTATAATATATGCAATAACAATCTAATTTTAGTATAGCATATCTTTGTTTAACGTGCTTGTTATTAGTTAAATTTTTATCAATTTTTAATAATTATGCACAAGAGGTATTGTTTTTGTTTTCTTATGGTATAACTTTTATCTATATTTTCTTAAATCTTTCTTATAAATCGAGCTTCAAATCATTTTCTTTGATCCAGCCAATCTTACGGAAAAACAGACCGAATGCCCAGGTTAAAACACCCGGTAAAATGAAGCATACTAACAGCATTCCAATCCAGTCCATTGGTGTAATGGCTGCCTTGGCACCGGATGCAATATCATTAATCCAGCCGGTATAAATACCAATCTGACCAACCAGTCCGCAGGTTCCCATTCCGGATGCCACTGCCGCACCGTTCATCTGAAGATGGAATACGCAGGTTGCTATCGGACCTGTTATGGCGGAGCTTAAAATTGCCGGAAGCCAGATTCTTGGATTCCGCACGATATTTCCCATCTGTAGCATGGATGTTCCGATTCCCTGTGCAAAAAGTCCACCCCATTTATTTTCCCGGAAGGACATTACTGCGAAACCTACCATCTGTGCACAGCAGCCTGCTACTGCAGCTCCTCCGGCAAGTCCGGTCAGTCCCAAAGCTGCACAGATTGCAGCACTGCTGATTGGCAGCGTCAGTGCGATACCTACAATTACAGAGACTAAAATTCCCATAAAGAACGGCTGCAATTCGGTTGCCCACATAATGGCATTTCCTACTGCACTGGCTGCGGCTCCGATTGCCGGTGCCCACAAGATGGATAAGCCTGCTCCGATGAAAATGGTTACAAACGGAGTGACGATAATATCAATTTTGGTTTCTTTGGATACTGCTTTACCGAATTCGGCTGCAAAGATGGTGACAATCAATACTGCCAGCGGTCCGCCTGCTCCACCCAGGGTATTTGCGTGCCACACCGACGGCTGCCAGTGAAAAAAGCACCAGTGGCGGACACTGCAAAGCAAAACCAATGGAGATTGCCATTGCCGGACCGGTTGCTGCTTTGGCATATCCACCGATGTCCACCAGAAGCTGGATGCCAGCCTGCTCACCAATTGTACTGATAATTGTTCCAATAAAAGAGAAGCAAAAAAGACCTTGTGCCATTGCACCTAAGGCATCAATGCCATATCTTTTTGCTGAGATAATAATATTTTTGCGTTTTAAGAACGCTTTTATCTTTTCCATTTTTTTCTTCCTCCTTGACTTTAACTGTCTTGTCAGTTGTCTTGTCAGTCAAGGAGTAGTTTACCATATCGGGAAAAAAAGTCAAGCTGTTATCTTGCGTAGCCTTTTTCCCGTAATTTTTCTTCTATGATGTCAAGTAATTGTTCTGAATCTGCTTCTACGGTATGAAAGTGTTTATTTCCGGTCAGTGTCTTAAGCGGCTTTGCCTTGCTCTTTGCAACCTTTGCAATAAATTCGTCCACATCCTGACGGCTCTTTAAAATCAGATCCACCGTTATCTGTCCGTAAATATCATGCTCGATTACGACGTCTAAGACTTTTCCACCGAAATCCACGATGGTATAAAGCTCATCCTGTGTCTGTTCATCACTGTGGCTTACTGCAATGGTTCTTCTTGCTTTCTGTATCTCTTCCGAAGGGTCATAGAGCACATAGCCTTTGTTGGTGCTTAAAATATTCTTATTTACTGCACGAAGCAATGCAATATCCTGTACAATCACCTGACGGCTGACTCCTAATTCTTTTGCCAATTCTGTTCCGGACAAAGGTTTTCCCTTCTCCCCCAGCATCTTAATGATGGTATCCCGGCGCATCTGCCCTTCCATTTTCTTTCCTCCTGACACAGTTACTTAATCCTCTTCAATCACATGAATTTCCAAAAAATCAAATTCAATTTCTTCCACAAAATTATCCTGATAAAACCTGGTCTTTGCATGCCGCTTAAATTCATCCACATTGCGGTCTAACCAGATTGGTTTTCCCAAATCAAAGGTATAGCACACCTCATCTAATGCCCGGAACACCTTATGGGTTCTGGTATCCCCGGAGTCATCACAGATGGTGGTATCTTTGATCATATGATTGTCTTTAAATTCTTTTCCCCATAAGCGGAACATCCCTTACCTCCTCTGACGTGCTGCCTCATACATCAGCAGTGTTGCCGCAATTGCTGCATTCAGTGATTCTACTTTTCCTGCCATTGGAATGTGGATATAGGTATCTGCCATTCTGGCAATCTCATCCGATAATCCATTTCCTTCATTTCCAATTAAAAAGCCTGTGGGTTCTTTATAATCCGGCTCCTCATAAGAAACACTGCCCTGCAGATGGGCACTGTAAAGCTTTATTTTCCGGGACTTTAACTGCATCAATATATCCTGCAGGTTTTCCGTCACGAAAAATGGTACGCGAAAGATACTGCCCATAGTGGAGCGGATGGTCTTTGGATTAAAAACATCTACAGTGGTGCGGTTCATGATAATTCCGCTGATTCCCGCTCCCTCTCCGGTCCGGAACATCGTGCCTAAATTACCCGGATCCTGAATACTTTCAAGAATCAGAAGATGGGCATTTTCCTTTGGTATTACTTCTTCTAGGGTATAATCCGGCATTTTCACAAGACAAAGGATTCCCTGCGGTGTCTTGGTATCGGACACACTTTCAAACACATGATTGGCAAGTACTTCATAATTTTTCCCCTGCAGAACTTTTACATGGGATTCCTCTTCCATGAAATGCTCGGAAACATAAATTCTATCAAGCCAGCCTTCCGGGATTTCCCGGAACATACGGATTCCTTCCACAACAAAAAGCCTCTGTTCATTACGAACTTTGGCTTTTTTTACTAACTGAATTAAATTTTTTACCTGCGGATTTGCTGTACTGGTAATCATAATAACATCCTATCTGGAAAGATTTCTACAGATTTCATACTGATATTCCGGAATGGATTTGGTCATTGCCAGTGCCTCGTCAATATCATAATCTACGAATTCACCATTTTTATATGCTACAAGACGGTTGGATTTGCCTTCGCACAGCAAATCTACGGCAATGCATCCCATGGTAGATGCATAGACACGGTCCTTACAGGTCGGGCTTCCGCCACGCTGCATGTGTCCTAAGATCGTTGCTCTGGTCTCTACTCCGGTTGCTGCTTCAATTCTCTTTGCCATGCTTGCGGAATGACCGATACCCTCCGCATTGACAATAATGTGATGCTGTTTGCCGCGTTTACGGTTCTCGATGATATGGTTTACAATCTTCTGCTCATCGTAATCATATTTCTCCGGAAGCAGGATATCCTCTGCGCCGTTGGCAATACCACACCACAGTGCAATGTAGCCTGCACCTCTGCCCATTACTTCAATGATGGAGCAGCGCTCATGAGAAGTAGAGGTATCACGTACCTTGTCGATCGCTTCCATTGCGGTGTTCACCGCTGTATCAAAACCGATGGTATACTCTGTACATGCAATATCAAGGTCAATCGTTCCCGGAAGACCGATGGTGTTGATGCCGAGTGCCGCCAGCTTCTGTGCGCCCTTAAAGGAACCGTCTCCACCGATTACGATAATTCCATCAATGCCATGTTTTCTGCAGATTTCAGCACCCTTCTGCTGTCCTTCCGGTGTTACGAATTCCTGACAACGTGCAGTCTGTAAAATTGTTCCACCTCTCTGGATAATGTCTGCTACATCTTTTGCTTCCATATCCACAATCTCTTCCTGAAGAAGTCCTGCATAACCTCTCTTGATTCCCTTGACTTTCTTACCCTTGGCAATGGCTTCCCTAACCACTGCACGGATTGCAGCGTTCATGCCCGGAGCATCCCCGCCACTGGTTAAAACACCAATTGTCTGAATTTCTTTTGACATTCCCTGTTACCTCCTATATGTAAACACTTCTCTTTGTTCTTTATCCAATCATTTTTATTCTAATCCTTAAACTGTGGTTTTGCAATGGCTACAACGACTTTTCTACAACTTTTACATTGTCTTTACCTAAGAAATTCCCAAGTTCTTCTAAAAGCTCTTTTGTAATTGCAACATTTCTGTTTTCCGGCAGACGCTTCATCTGTTTTTCTGCTGCAAGATAAATAACGACATGCTCTGAGCCATCGGCATCCATCATTTTTCCATAAAGAGTACCTTCTTTTTCTTCGAAATCGCTCTTACTTGGAAACTGCAGCCACAGCTCCTGTTTCACTTCATCAAAGGAAATGATTTTCTCACAAATAAGCTTGCCGTTACGGTCTTCTTCTGCAGTTACACGGCCTTCCACAAATACTTTGGCATCATTTTCAAGATATTTTGCATAACGCTCATAATCCTTCGGGAAAATGATGATTTCCACTGTTCCCACCAGATCTTCTAACGTAATAAATGCCATTGCCTTATTACTCTTGGTATACTTGATGACTTTATCGGTAATCATTCCACCGATACGCACCTTTGCGCCATCCGATACCTTAAGGGTTCCGGTCTCTTCATCCAGTACAAAGTCTGTGGTAACGGCATTGGTATTCTTCTTTAAACGCTCCATATATTCTTCCAGCGGATGTCCGCTGATATATATGCCCAGGACTTCCTTTTCAAAGCCAAGAAGCACTTCTTTGTCATACTCTTCTACATTCGGAAGCTTGATTTCGTACTCTGCCTTGTCCTCTTCCGGTGCAATATCAAAAAGTGTCATCTGACCAGCCATTGTGGTCTTCTTTTCCTGATTCAGTGCATCCAAAAGAGAACCGTATATCATCATCTTCTGACGGCGGTTTCCTTCCAGTCCGTCTAAGGCTCCCGCTTTGATAAAGTTTTCTATGGTCCGTTTATTCACTTCTCTTCCGGAAAGTCTTGTAATAAAATCCTTTAACGTGGTAAACGCCCACGGATTTTACGCTCCTCCACAATGGCATCAATCACCGGTCTTCCGATACTCTTAATGGCAGAAAGTCCATAGCGGATTGCTTGTCCGGATACGGAGAAACCACCCTCGCCTTCATTAATATCCGGCGGCAGAATTGCGATTCCCATCTGGCGGCAGGTGTAGATATATTCTGAGACTTTGGAAGTATTGTCTAAGACTGATGTCATTAAGGATGCCATAAACTCTACCGGGTAATAGTATTTTAACCATGCCGTCTGGTATGCAACGACTGCATATGCGGCTGCATGGGATTTATTAAATGCATATTTAGCAAAGTCAATCATGTTATCATAAATCTTGTTTGCCACTTCCTCATCGATTCCTCTTGCAATACAGCCCGGAACATTTTCCTCCGGATTACCATAGACAAAGTTCTTCCGCTCCTGCTCCATTACCTTGCCCTTTTTCTTAGACATGGCACGGCGCACCAGGTCAGATCTGCCCCATGTATAACCGGCGAGGTCACGTACAATCTGCATAACCTGTTCCTGATATACGATACAGCCATAGGTCGGCGCCAGAATCGGCTCCAATTCCGGACAGTCATAGGTAATGCTTTCCGGGTGGTCTTTTCCCTTGATATATGCCGGGATGAAGTCCATTGGTCCCGGACGGTAAAGTGAGATTCCGGCTATGATATCCTCTAGGCTCTGCGGCTTTAATTCCTTCATGAAGTTCTTCATTCCGGCACTTTCTAACTGGAAGACACCATCGGTTTTGCCGGTTCCAAGAGAGTCTAGCACTTTCTTATCGTTATAGTCGATGGCATTCATATCAATTTTTTTACCGCTGCTCTTTTCTGCAAGACGGACTGCATTCTGGATTACAGTCAGTGTCCGGAGTCCTAAGAAATCCATTTTCAGAAGTCCTAATTCTTCAATGGTAGTCATGGTAAACTGTGTGGTTATGGTGCCATCGGATGCTCTTGACAACGGAACATATTCATCCATTGGTTTCTGGCTGATTACCACGCCTGCTGCATGCATGGACGTATGCCTCGGCAGACCTTCTAATCTTCTTGACATATCGATAAGTTTCTTTACCGACTCGTCGGATTCATACATGCCCCGGAGCTCCGGGTTCATCATCAGTGCCTTATCAATGGTAATTCCCAGTTCATTTGGAATTGCCTTGGCAATCGTATCCACAAAATTATAAGGCAAATCCATGACACGCCCCACATCACGGATTACTCCACGGGCTGCCAGCGTACCAAAGGTTACAATCTGTGTCACACAGTCCTTGCCATATTTTTCTACCACATAATCAATAACTTCCTGTCTTCGTTCAAAGCAGAAGTCCACATCAATATCGGGCATAGATACACGTTCCGGATTTAAGAAACGCTCAAAAATCAGATTGTAACGAACCGGGTCAATATCTGTAATTCCGGTGGTGTAAGAAACAAGGCTTCCTGCCGCACTTCCTCTTCCCGGTCCCACACTGATATCATGCTCTCTCGCATAGTGGATAAAATCCCAGACGATCAGGAAATAGTCTACATAACCCATATTTTTAATAACGGCAAGCTCGTCATCTAATTTCTGTAAATATTTTGGTGCATCGGCTCCATACCGCTTATCCAGTCCTTCATGACACAATTTATTTAAATAAGTCCAGGAATCATAGCCTTCCGGCACCTCAAAATGCGGTACCTTGGTATGTCCGAATTCAATCTCCACATGGCACCGGTCTGCAATCTTCTGGGTATTCTCGATTGCCTGCGCGGCATAGGGAAAAAGTGCGCGCATCTCCTCCTCGGATTTGACATAATACTGTCCGCCCTCATAGCGCATTCTGTCCTCGTCGGCTAATTTTTTTCCGGTCTGTATACAAAGAAGGATATCATGTGGTTCTGCATCCTCTGCATTGGTGTAATGCACGTCATTGGTTGCTACCAGCTCAATTCCGGTCTCCTGACTCATGCGAAGAAGCTGCTGGTTTACCAGCTTCTGCTCCGGGATTCCATGATCCTGCAGCTCTAAAAAGAAATTGCCTTTTCCAAAACAGCGTTCATAGCGGTAAGCTACTTCTTTTGCTTCTTCATACATTCCACGTACCAGATTACGCTGTACTTCACCTGCCAGACAGGCACTTAATGCAATGATTCCCTCATGGTATTTTTTCTAACACTTCCATGTCCACTCTCGGTTTGTAATAATATCCGTCTACAAATCCCTTGGATACAATCTTCATCAGATTGCTGTAGCCTGTATTATTCTCTGCTAATAATACCAGATGATAGTATCGGTCTTCTCCATGTACCATCTCGCGGTCTAATCTGGAGCCGGGAGCCACATAGACTTCACAGCCAAGAACCGGGTTAATTCCCGCCTCCCTGGCTGCCTTATAGAAATCAATGACACCATACATAACACCATGGTCGGTAATCGCCCCTGCTGTCATGCCAAGTGCCTTGATTTTCTCCACATATTCTTTTATTTTATTTGAACCATCTAACAGACTGTATTCTGTATGTACATGTAAATGGGCAAATGGCATCCCGTTTCCTCTCTTCCGCTGTTTCTATTCTTCGCCTTTTATCACTGTCTCATATTATAGCGTTTTTTGCGGAAGGTTTCAACGACCGGAAGGAGATTCTGTGTGGATTATTCCGGGGAAATTATATCAATTTGTGGCATTCGTGCTGCTCCCCATATATTAACGAAATTGTTTAGAGACTCTTAGAATTTCTCACCAAAACTGGCAATGCTGGCACATGGACGTGCCAGCAAGGCACAGATGAACATGGATGTGAATTTGTGCCGGTTGCCGGAACTTTTTTTATATTTCATGAAATTCTTAGAGACTCTTAACAATGCAGTGACATATGGGTAGCAGCCCGAATGCCGCAAACTCTTATATTTTTCTGGAATATACATACAATAAAAAATGTATTTTGACTTTCTTCTTCAATGTGCTAAACTATATGTGAAAAAATTAACGAAGTATATCTCAAGAGGTGATATCATGGAAAAGTCTGGATTGATTGTAGAAGGCGGCGGTATGAAATGCGCTTACAGTGCCGGAATTCTGGATGCCTTCTTAGACGACAATGTTACATTTGATTATTGTATGGGGGTATCTGCCGGTGCGGCAAATACTGCTTCTTACCTTGCCGGGCAGCATGGCCGTAATCTGCGTGTCTATATAGAGCATGTAAAGGACCCCCGCTACATCAGTATCAAAAATCTGATTAAAACCGGTTCTCTCTTCGGACTTCAATATATTTACGGAACCTTAACCAATTCCACAGGAAACGACCCGCTGGATTATGATGCCTTAGTAGCAAATCCAAGTGAATTTCATTTTCCGGCAACCAATGCTGCCACCGGAAAGGCAGAATATTTTTCCAAAGAAGATTTGGTACCGTGATGATTACCGCGGCATTATGGCAACCTGTGCCCTTCCGGGCTTCTGCAAACCGATTTCTTTTCACGGCAATTATTACTATGATGGCGGTGTTGCAGATTCCATTCCGGTTGAACGTGCCATTGCAGATGGCTGCGACAAGGTAGTAATTATCTACTGCCGTCCACTTGGCTATGTCAAGCAGCCGGAGAGTTACCGTTTTCTTTACAAAAAGATGTTACGGAAATTTCCAAATACGATTACTGCAATTGATAACAGACACTTAAATTACCGGCACTCGGTAGAAGTTGCTGCAAAATTACAAAAAAGAAGGACGGGCATTTTTCTTTGCACCGTCCCATCAGGTTAAGATTGGCACTTTTACCACTGACCCGAAAATCATGCAGGAGCTTTATGATTTAGGAATCAGTGATTATAAAGCACAAAAGGATGCGCTGCGTGCCTTCTTAAACAATTAACAATATTTCTTTCTGCCAGCAGCTGCCACAACCATCAATCCAGCTGCGGAAAACATCAGAAGCAGTATTCTTCCAACCGGTGTTTCATCACCAGTTTTTATGGTTGCAGTCTTCTGTGTTGTTCCCGTCAGGGCTGCCGTATTGGAACCGTTTCCAGTGGAAGGGTCTTCCTTTACGGCAACTGTCACCTTTGTAGATGCAGAAGCCAGATAGTTCCCTGTCTCTGCATACCGTACGAAATAGTCACCTGCTGTAAGCTGGTTTATCTTTGTACCATCTGTAACCTTGGTCCAATGAATTTCATCTGTGCTGTATTCCATTGCAGTAGTCAGGTTTTCAATGGCTCCATCACTTGCACCTGTTTTACTGGTATTTACAGCCTTCAGTCCTGTTGGTGCCGCCTGACCTGCCTTCCCTATCGTAAATTGCAGATGTGCTGCTTCATGATACACTCCAATACCTGTTATTGTTACCTCTGCACTTCCTGCATTTTTGTTATCCGAATAAGCAACGGTGTAATCCGTATCCTTTGTCAGTGTCTGTCCGTCATATACCACAAGTACTTCCGGTTCCTTTGCTGTTCCATCATAAGTATAGGTCGTTGGATTCAATGTTGCCGATAAATCTGCATCTGTCATCTTACGATAACGAAGCTCCACATTCTGGGCAATCTGACCATCTGCATCCACAATGGTATTTCTGTAATCAGCATCTGCAGGATTTCTCTTCCTATTTGCGATAGAAAAATCTTTTGGCAGGAATCCCCGGATTGTTCCCAGGCTTTCTTCCAGTGCAACATTAGCATAATTCGAAATACCCTGGCTTACATTCTTTAATACCAGCTTTGAATCTTCATCCACTGTTCGTCATCCACTGTAAATCAGTCAGTGCTGCTTTTGCATTTTTAAAGGTCAGTTCCTTTGTAAGTCCGACACCGCCATTGGTAATCTTTCCCTTATAATTACCATTTGCAATGGTAAGATTGTTCCCTGAGGAAATCGTATCCAGAATCAATGTATGTCCGTTCCGGTCAAGGGTTACGGCTTTACTGGCTCCGATTGCTGCGGTTCTTCCATTTCCATAAATATCTTTCACAAATTTGATGGTATCTCCATCTTCCAGGTATCTGAAATCATTATGCGCTCCGGTTCCACCGAAGTCTCCATTCAGCATTCTCTTAGTCGTTCCATCCGTTCCAATCAGCTCTTCATATTCTATGTCACTTGCTCCACAAACCATACATCTGCCGGAATATCCTGCTAAAATCGGATGTTCACAGTTATCTGCATCATATGTCTCGCCGGTTGCCATTATCTGTACCCAGTTTTCCCCGCCATCGCTATATTTTACGATATCATTCTGCGTCTGCAATGTTCCTCCCAGAAGTGTAATGTAATTTCGTGCCTGAAGGTCTGCATCCCCTGCAATTGCTGCATTGTTCGCACTCTGCATGGATATTCTATTTGCATTTATCTTTGCATTTCCTTCGATTATGGTAGCATCTCCATTTGCCTGCAGCATAACAACTAATGAAGGTGCCGTAATCTCTGTACTTCCGGTTGATACCGCTCCCCCTTCACTGGTTATCTCAACACCATATCCATTTTCTGCATTGACAGCGAGATTTCCTTTTACCGCAGTCTTCTTTGCGCGGATTGTTACATCTTTTACTGTTTCTAATTCAAGATTGCCTTCTGCTATTGTTTCACCCACAAGAACTATCCTGCCACTCGAACTGTTCGAATTACTGTTTCCATTGGATGACAGGAAAGTGTCTGTTGCTTTAAAAAATGCCTCTGTTACATTTATATTATTTCCATTAACCAGATCAAACGAATTCAGGGAACCAGTCTTTTTCAGGCTGATTTCTCCGTTCTGCTCATCCGTTGCCTCTATCAGATACTTCACCGCTCCACCTGATAAATAGATGTCCAACTGATCCGCCTCAAGCTTAACTGAACCGGCAGAGATAAATACATCACCAGTAACATCGTCTGCATCTAAAGTTATCTCCCCGGCGGTTTTTAAGTCCACCAGAGATGTTCTTTTTCCCACTCCTGTCTGTATGCCTTATTGCATATTTTATTACGGTCCGCCTGAGCAATCTAAAGCTCTGGTATTTATATTTATGTGCCACCGCAGCCCTTTCCTTTGGCTGCATTGCCAACGATTATATCATTGCTTATACCGTCCCTTCTTCCAATGTAGATGACAGCTCTGTTCCGGGACTGCTCTTACAATACGCCATGCTATAATTCTCTCTAGTAATCATTGATAACTACTCTACTCCAATCGTAATTTTGCATCCGTTTCTTCCTGTATAAATTTCTTTATCTTATCTGCGCTTTTTCGTCTTTTAGCATACCTGAATATCTGACTCTCATCCACAACATAAGAATTAAATGCTGTTTCATATATTGCTGGATACTCTGATTCACTAAACATTGCTTTTATCAGCTTCTCCGAAAAAATGTCTACCAGCAATTTTTCTAAACCTGTATGCCAGACCTCCTTTTTCCCTTTTTGTGATTCCGTCAAAAGATTTCTTACAACAATCATATCTTCTCGTCTATAATTAAAAAAATCTTCTTCCGTTGGATTTATAAGTATGTTGCCTTCATACTCTTTTTTCAATCTTTCAAAGGCAGAAATACACAATTCTTTCTCTACGAAGACAAAAATAACATTATGTGCAATTTGATGATTCAAAAAACGATTCATTTGATACAGCTCTGAAATTCTGAAATCTAAATCGTAAAAATCCTCCTTCAATATTTTCGCTATATGAACTGCTATATCAGAATAATCATATTCATAATCTTTTAGCTTTCCTCTGGCACAATACGCATTTCTTCCAATACGCACTATTTCACCAGATTCCAAATACTTTTTCAAATATTTTTCCAAAGTACTTTTGCTCAATACACCAACATTATCTGTAATTGTATCAAAAAATGTCTTCTTGTTAAAAACTGCTGCAAGTCCATTCGACCATTCTTCTGAAATAAAAAGAGGACCAAACCAGCTGATGGAATATTCCATCACAAGTGCTGATTTAGTCCTATTTTAACATCTGATTTAATTACTGAAGATCCTCATCTCTTAATCCATTGGAACCATCCGCATGCTCAAATGCTGCAAGTTCCGGATGTTCTCTCTTTTCTTCCGTATAGTTCTCATAAGGTGCCTTCTTATGTTTCTGTTCTGCCCAGATACGGTCTGCAACCGGTCCCCACTCTTCTGCATAGTGGTCACGCTTAGAGCAAAGATGCTCAACAGTCTCTTCTGCCTCAGCGTTTGTTCCCTTCGCACCAGTCTTGTTTACCATTTCTCTTAAGAGCTTTGGATTCTCAAGCATCGGACATGGACGCAGGTGGTTTCTGTTAAATGGCTGTCCTTCATGATATGCCTTAAACAATGGACTCTGCAGCATCTCAAGTTGACTTATCATGGATATTCGAATCCGAGAAATGGATAAATACGCACGGTTCTGCGTCTCCCTGTGCATTAATATGGAAGTAGTTACGTCCACCGGCAATACATCCGCCAACAAATTCTCCGTCATTCTGGAAGTCCATTGGGAAAAATCCGATATCATTGTCTCCGGTACGAACCCAGCGAATCTTCTTAATAATTTCTTCCCGCTGTTCCAATGTCGGCATCAGCTCCGGAGCTGCGTTCTGTCCTACCGGCATATAATGGAAGTAGAAACCGAAACGTGCGCCCTTATCAGCAATGAAACGTAAGAATTTCTCATCGGTAACAGCCTCAACATTGGCTCTGGTATAGCAGATAGAAGTTCCGAATATGATACCATATTGTTTCAACAAATCCATTGCCTTCATAACGGCTGCATAATGTCCGTCACCACGACGTCCGTCATTTGTCTCAGGTGTTCCCTCAATGGAAAGAAGGAATGTAATATTTCCAAGTTCTACAATCTTCTTACATAACTCCTCATCAATCAGAGTAGAATTGGAGAAAAGACCGAACATACAATCATTATGCTTCTCAGCAAGTTTTAAAATATCATTCTTACGAACAGTCGGTTCTCCACCTGTCATAAAGTAAAGATAAGTTCCAAGTTCCTTACCCTGTGTAACAATCTTATCCATATCCTCATAGGACATGTTATTCTTGTGTGCCATATGTGCCAGACCAGCATCCTACACAATGCATATTACATGCGTCTGTCGGGTCAAAAAAGAATCAGCCATGGAATATTACAGTTGTACTTCTCACGGTTTGCCCTGATTGTCTTTGTTCCACGGAAAAATGCTTCATATCCTAAATTCAGAAGGAATTTCTTAGCATAATTTGATTTGTCTCATCCAGAACACGGTTTACAAACTTCACCCATCTGTTCTCCGGATTCTTTACATACTCTCTGACCTTATCCAATGTTGCCTTGTCTGCGCCATTTCCCCAGAAAGTCTCTGCCTTGTCAATAAGTTCAAGGAATGTTTCCTGTCTTTTCGCGATATCATCTGTCTTAGTCAACTTACCTACGATGCTATTGGTCATTATCTCAAAAGCTTTTCTTTCTACTTTGTGCTGTGTGTTTTCAACGAATGAAGCCATGCTAACTTCCTCCCTCTTTTTTCTTCTATGTATTTTAACATTTATTAGTATAAGAAACAATGCGTTTTTTTGACATATACAATAGATTTTTTTTGTATGGTCATGTTATACTTTTTCGACAATTTGTATATCTGACAGCACAATTTGTCCATTTTGTTTATAACTGCTCATCATAGACAAGTCCTTTGATATCGTCCTCGGCAAGTTTATGCTCCGCAACCTTTTTCTCTGCTTCACTCTTTAAAAGGCTGCTCTGGGTCTCCTTGTCTAATTTTGTATCAGTCTTCTTATCCTCTTTCTTGTCTGCATCCTTCTTATCCGTATCTTTCTCATTTTCTTTGATGGTCTCATCGATGTGGTACTGCTTCCCCAATCAGTCCTAATGTTGCTTCATCGGATGCATTGTCTAATATTTCTTCCGCTTCCTTCTGGCTGTCTATCATATCATGATGCTTTAACCGTTCCGTATGTACTGCCCGGAGGTATCCGTTATCCTCGGCTCTTTCCTTTCCAAGGTCTTTTATCTTGCTTCTGTATTCTGACTCCATTTTATAGTAGTCCATGGACTCTTTCTGATAGTCTGTCATTCCGCCTTTCTTTAATTCTGAGACATGCTCTAATTCTTCTTTGGAAAGCATGCTTCTTCCTTCTGCTGTACTGGCTTTCTTTAAAAGGTCAAGGTCTGCCTCTTCCTGGCTGCCATCCGCTACCTGGTAACGTCCCTTTAATTCAGCTTCCTTATTCTGTAAGTCGCGGATTTCACTCTGATAATCTTTTATCTCGCTGTCAATTTCCTTAATGTGGGCACGCCGCTCGTCCATCTCTTCATCCACTGCATGCTCACCGGAAAATGTATCCATAATCTTCTTTAATGCTTCTTTCTGGGCATTTGCCATCTTCTGTCCAATCAGATCTGTCTGATTCAGGTTAAGACCGGCACCTTTTATTACATTGCTGTCATTCTTATTATCCTGCTTCTTATCATCTGACTTTGCACTTCCCTGTGTCCCGTCATTCTGATATAAGCTCTGTGTCCCAAAGCTGGTATTGATTCCATTCATATACGCTTCCCTTGCCTTTCTGCAACGCTTATCCGGTTATCGGATATTTCTTTTCGCTGTTGTATACACTTTTATAAATAATATATCGGTTTTCCACTGCGTTTTCCTAAGGGTTTTGGTCTTATTTTTCCTTTACAATAGCTTTCGTCAGAATCCATTCTGCCCACTGGGCATAATATTTTCCTAGAGGATGGGCATCATCACTGGTATACTGGGCATCGAGGTTTCCTGCCCCATCATCAAAGATTTCATTCACATCAATATAATAGGTCTGCTTCTGGTCACATAAGGACTCCACCACACCATTGAGCCAGTCAATATTGGCATTGTTATAAAGGCTGTCCGAATCGGATTTTGCCTTGGAAACATGAAGACTCGCCTCTAAGAATAAAATGGCATCCGGCTGCATTTCCCGTATTTTCTCTACCACTTCACGATATTGCTTTTCTATGCTCGCATGTGGATATCCCAGTTCATTGATACCTAGCATCAGATAAATCTTTCCGTAATTCTTCCGGCTTAACACTTCATCCAAAGTTTCTTTTCCATAGCCCGGCATATCCACCTCTGTTTCAAACAGCTTAAAGGAACTTAAGCCAATCGTTGCAAATACATCCGCATCCCCAAGGTCTGCATACTCCGATAATCCTACTGTTCTGGAATCTCCAATAAATAAGGCATCGGAAAAATAGCTGATATCCTCTGTTGTAAAGGTTCCCTCCTGCTCCGTATCTGCCACCGTTTCATTATCCTTGATACCTGTTTTATCTTCTGTATTTTCTGTACTATCAATATCTGCTTGTCCTGTACCGGCTTTATCTGTGCTGTTTTCTTCCGTTCCGGCAACTGCTTCCGCCGGCTCTTTTTCTGTGTCTGTCACCTGCGCCAGTTCTTCCTGCCTTGCCTTCTTCTCCTGCTCCGCAGTTACAAGCTTTACGGTAATCACCGGGAATGCAATCACAAATGTCAGCAGTAAAAGTATAGTAAATTTATATTTTTTCATCGTATTTCCTCACTAGAATCTGAAGTATAAGAATGGATCATCCATTCCAAGATACATACAATATACGCTCGCCCAGAATAATGCCAGCAGCAGTAAAATCACCCAGAGGCGGTTCTTATTCTTCTTAAGGAGCTTCTCCTGAACGCCTGTTGCAAACAGGATACCAAGCACCAGATAAATGCCATAGGTCTTACCATATTTCAGATAATCTCCCTGAAACAATACCGTTCCGGCATTGCCAAAGAATGGGAATAATTTCTGCAAATAAATGCCAAGCTGGCTTAAATCCGTAATCACAAAGACCAGCCAGGAAAGCGGTATCCAGAGTATCATATAAATATGACCAAGCGCCTTATGCCGCTCCAACACTTTTCCAAGTCCGGCTTTTTCCACGAATAATAAGACAAAAAGCAAAAGTCCCCACAATACAAAATTCCAGCTTGCGCCATGCCAGAGTCCTGTCAGAAGCCATACCACAAACATATTGCGGACGGTCTTTGCAAAACCACCGCGGTTGCCGCCCAGCGGAATGTATACATATTCCCGGAACCAGCCACCCAGTGTCATATGCCAGCGGCGCCAGAAATCCGTCATGGACACTGCCATATACGGATTGTTAAAGTTCTGTGGGAAGTCAAAGCCCATCATCCGCCCCAGTCCGATTGCCATCAGGGAATACCCATAGAAGTCAAAATATAACTGCAGGCTGTATGCCACAATGCTCATCCATGCCAGCGGTGTGGAAATGCTCTCATAACCGATTGCTGTCACCTCTGTCCAAAGATGTCCCACCCGGTTTTGCCAGCAATACTTTATAAGCAAGTCCCAGTGCAAATACCTTAAGTCCGGATTCCACCTTTTCCATGGAATGCTTTCTCTTATGAAGCTGCTCCTGAATCAGATGGTAATTGACAATCGGTCCTGCAATTAACTGCGGGAACATGCAAAGATACGTTCCCAGTGAAATCAACGATTTTTCCGCTTTCGTTTCCCTCCGGTACACGTCCACCAGATAGGAAATAATCTGAAACGTATAAAAGCTGATTCCAATCGGCAGAATCAGATTCCATGTTTCCAGCTGTACCTTAACGTGCATTGCACCAAAGAGGGCATTCAGATTCTCTATAAGAAAGCCCAGATATTTAAACAGAATGAGCCATCCTAAATCATAGACGATTCCAACCACAAGCCAGGCTTTCCTCGCCCGCTTCGTCTTCTGTGCCGCAATCAGTTTTCCAGCCACGAAATTGACCACCACAGACATAATCATAAGTAAAAGATAACCCGGATTTCCCCTGACACCATAGTAATAAAAACCAAGGCTGGCAAGGAAAAGCCAGGCATTCTTATAAGAAGCCGGCAGGATATAATAAACCAGAAAAAATACCGGCATAAAATACATGATAAATGCTATGCTGCTAAAAACCATCTTTCGTATCCTCTCTTTACTATCTTAAAATGGTATTATCCATTCATTCTTTACCATTCATTATACTCTTTATAGATTAGACGTTCCAGATGAAAAAAAAGTTTCTTAAATTCCGTATTTCGATAAATTTCTTCTCTGACAGTAAAAAGAAAGTCCTGATGTCACAAATTCTGCCACCGGAACTGCCAGCCAGACTCCCTTTAATCCGATAATTTGCGGCAGAATCAGTAAAGAGGTACCAGAATACAGACAAAGGTTCTGCTGAAGGATACCAGTGCAGATGTTTTTCCATCAGAAAGTGCCGTGAACAGCGAAGAGGTAAATACGTTATAGCCGCTGAAAAGATAGTTGATGCCAAACAATGCAAATCCCGTAACTGTCATTGCAAAGGTATGACTGCTTTCTGAGACAAATACTGATGTAATCGGCTTCGCCAGAAGGACGGATGCCACCGCCATAAAGCCGGAGGATATTTTTACAAACCGGTTACTGATATGGTAAACGTTACTTAATTTTTCACTGTTCTTTGCTCCGTACTGGAAGCTGATAACCGGTGCCACACCCATGGAAAATCCAAGATACAGCGCATTGAATAAAAACTGTCCGTATAAAATAATGGTAATTGCAGCTACCCCGTCTGCTCCAACCATACGCATCAGAATAATATTAAAAAGGTATGTAATTACTGCATTGGAAAGGTTCGTTACCATCTCGGAAGAACCGTTGGTGCAGGACTGCCACAATGCTTTTCCATCCCAATGGAAGCGGGTAAAATGAAGTCCTTTTCTTTTCACAAGGAAATAGATGACTCCCACTACCGCAGGAATCATCTGTCCGATGCCTGTTGCAATAGCTGCTCCGGCAATGCCAAGCTGCATTGGTCCCATAAAGACATAATCTAAGATTGCATTGGCTACACCTCCGGCAGTAATCAGTCCGAGTCCATATGCAGGTTTTCCTGCAGTTACAAAGAAGCACTGAAATAAACTCTGCAAAATGCAGCATGGTCCAAAATACATCATATAAATAAGGTATGTTTTCCCATTTTCGAATAAAGAGTCGTCTGCTCCTAATGCATATACAATCGGTTTATGAAAAAGTAATACAATAACCAGCAGCACCAGGCTTACAGCAACTCCTACCACTGCAAGAAAAGTAAAGTTCTCGCATGCTCCCTTTTCATCTCCCTCACCCATTTTTCTTGCTACCACTGCACTTCCACCGGTTGCTAACATAACACCGATTGCAATGAGAATACAAATAACCGGCCATACAATATTGACCGCAGAAAGAGCACTTTCTCCTACCAGTCTTGACACAAAGATTCCATCTATGATTGTATACAATGACATAAATACCATCATAATCATAGATGGCAATGCAAATTTCAATAAGGATAGTGTTTTAAAGTTCTGATTTAACGAATTCGACATGATAACCTCCTTGTCTTATGAATCACTATTTGCTATCATAAACTATATGGTAACCATATAGTCAAGGAGATTTTTTAATGAGTAGAAATGAATATCTGACCACCGGAGAAGTTGCCCGGATGATGGGCACTACAAAGAATACACTGTTTCACTACGACCAGCTTGGCATTTTTTCACCCGAAGCAAGAGGGGACAATGACTACCGCTACTACACCGTCCGCCAGATGGATGTGTTGGATGCTATTATCACGCTGCGGGAACTTGGCATGCCTCTGCCGGAAATCAAAGAATACATGGAACACCGAAGCCCGGAAAATTATGCCACACTTCTTACGAAGGAAAACGCTGTCATCGAACAGCAGATTCTTGCATTAAAAGAAAAGCAGAAATGGATTCAAAGACAGCAGAAACGAATTGAAACCAGCCTTACTACAAATTCGGATATCATCGAAGAAATTACGCTGCCAAGGTTTTATATTGCAGCCCACCCCATCAGTTCTTCCGATGATAAGACCATTTCCGTAAAAGTCAGTGAGCTTCTGAACTCCTATTATGAAAGCAAGGAAACTACCGGTTTTACGGTGCTTTATATCCAGACCGAACATGACCTTGCCCGGGGTGCCCACAATCTTTATCACGAGGTATGCCTTGCCATGCAGACCCCTCCCAAGAAAATGCCTTACCGGATTCTTCCGGCTTCTAAATGTCTCGCCGCCTATCACCTGGGAGACTGGGATGATATTTCACTCGCTTATGACAGGCTGCGCAGCTACATGAAGCAGCACCAGATTACTTCATCCGATGGCAGATTCTATGAAGAAGAATTGATTAACGCTACCATGACAGATAAACGAAGTGAATATCTTACCCGCATTATCGTCAGAATCTAAAAAGCAGCATTACTTTTTTATTTTCCTGTAATGCTGCTTCTCTATTTTACAGTGCCCCAAGAATCTCTTTTGCCCGGTCTATCTGCTCCTTTGTAGGTGGGTCTACGCCTTCTAACTGGTATGGAATTCCAAGTTCCTTCCATTTAAAGACGCCTAAGGTATGATATGGCAGCACTTCCACCCGCTCTACTGTCTTAAGGGTATCAAGAAAACTTCTTAAGCGGTGAAGCTCATCCTCGTCTGTTGTAATACCCGGAACCAGCACATGGCGGATCCACATTGCTTTGCCATGGTCTGATAAATAAGCTGCCATTTCCAAAATATTCTGATTGGTCTGTCCGGTGAGTTTCCGGTGTGCTGCATCATCCATATGCTTAATGTCTAACATAAAGAGGTCTGTATATTTCATCAGCTCATCAAATTTACTTTTAAATGGTTCTTCCAAGGAAAATGGATTGCCGGAGGTATCGAGACAGGTATTTACCCCTTTTTCTTTTGCCAGCCGGAACAGTTCTGTTACAAAATCTATCTGTAAAGAGCCTCTCCACCGCTTACGGTGATTCCGCCCTTTTCTTTCCAATATGTTTTATAGCGAAGTGCCTTTTTTAACACTTCTTCCGGTGTCATCAGCTCTCCGCCATCTTTCGCCCAGGTATCCGGGTTATGGCAGTACTGACATCTCATGTTACAGCCTTTTAAAAATACAATATATCTTACACCCGGCCCGTCTGCCGAGCCAAAGCTTTCTACGGAATGGATGCGTCCTTTTATTTCACTCATATTGCCTCCTATACACCAAAATACTTACAGCTGCTTAACAACCTATGATAAAAATGTGCAGGCTTTTTTTCATTAAGCCTGCACATTCTGCTTTACCTGAATCGCGGAAAAATCGTATGCTCCCCGCAGTTCGGTTACTGTCTTAAATTACATACGCTCATGACAGGTACGGGCAATAACATCAAGCTGCTGCTCTTTTGTCAGGTCGATGAACTTAACTGCATATCCGGATACACGGATTGTGAAGTTTGCATACTCTTCTTTCTCCGGATGCTCCATTGCATCGATCAGTTTTTCTTTTCCAAATACATTGACATTTAAGTGATGTGCTCCCTGGTCAAAGTATCCGTCCATTACATTTACAAGGTTATCGATTCTTTCCTGCTCGTTGTTTCCAAGTGCGTCCGGATTGATAGTCTGTGTATTTGAAATACCATCCAATGCCCACTCATATGGAAGTTTGGTCAGAGAGTTTAAGGAAGCTAAAAGTCCGTTCTGCTCTGCACCGTAAGATGGGTTAGCTCCCGGTGAAAGCGGTTCGCCGGCTTTACGTCCATCCGGCATAGCTCCGGTTGCTTTACCATATACTACGTTAGAAGTAATGGTAAGGATAGAAGTTGTAGGCTCAGAATCACGGTAAGTATGATGCTTCTTTAATTTATCCATGAAAGTCTTAAGCAGCCATACTCCGATTTCATCAGCACGGTCATCATCATTTCCGTATTTCGGGAAGTCTCCTTCGATTTCGAAGTCTTTTGCAAGTCCGTTCTCATCACGTACGACTTTTACTTTTGCATATTTGATTGCAGAAAGAGAATCGATAACATGTGAAAATCCTGCAATACCGGTTGCAAAAGTTCTCTTTAAGTCGGTATCCATCAGAGAAAGCTCTGCTGCTTCATAGTAATATTTATCATGCATATACTGAATCAGGTTCAGTGTATTTACATAGATGTCTACTAACCAGTCCATCATCTTGTCATATTTTGCCATTACTTCATCATAGTCAAGATATTCCGCTGTGATTGGTGCGTAGTTTGGTCCTACCTGCTCGCCTGATTTCTCATCAACACCACCGTTGATTGCGTAAAGCAGACATTTTGCAAGGTTTGCACGAGCGCCGAAAAACTGCATCTCTTTACCTGTCTGTGTAGCAGATACACAGCAGCAGATTGCGTAATCATCGCCCCATACCGGTTTCATTGCATCGTCGTTCTCATACTGGATAGAACTTGTTTCAATCGAGATACGTGCTGCATAATCACGGAAGGTCTGTGGCAGTCTGGATGAATAGAATACAGTAAGGTTTGGTTCCGGTGCCGGTCCCATATTCTCTAAAGTATGAAGGAAACGGAAGTCTGTCCTGGTTACCATGGAACGTCCGTCTACACCTGTTCCTGCTACATCAAGGGTTGCCCATACAGGGTCACCGGAGAATAACTGGTTGTAGGAAGGAATACGTGCGAATTTAACCATACGAAGTTTCATTGTGAAATGGTCAATCAGCTCCTGAGCCTGCTGCTCGGTAAGAATTCCCTTATCCATATCTCTCTTAATATAAATATCAAGGAAAGTAGAAACACGTCCTACTGACATTGCTGCACCGTTCTGTGTCTTGATTGCTGCAAGGTATCCGAAGTATAACCACTGAACAGCCTCTTTTGCATTGGTTGCAGGTCTTGAAATATCATATCCGTAAATCTCAGCCAGTTTCTTCATGTCTTCCAGACATTTAATCTGCTCTGCAATTTCTTCTCTTAAGCGGATGACATCATCTGTCATCTGTCCGCATCCGCAGTTGGCTTTGTCTTTCTTCTTCTCAGCGATTAAGTAATCCAGTCCGTATAATGCTACACGGCGGTAATCACCTACAATACGTCCACGACCGTAGGTATCCGGAAGACCTGTTAAAATCTTAGCATGACGAACCTTCATCATTTCCGGTGTATAAGCATCAAATACAGCTGTATTGTGTGTCTTATGATACTTGGTGAAAATTTCTTTTAATTTATCATTTACTTCATAACCGTAGGTCTCACATGCCTGAACAGCCATCTTGATTCCACCATATGGCATGAAAGCTCTCTTTAATGGTTTATCAGTCTGAAGACCAACTACCTGCTCTAAATCTTTTAAATTTTCATCAATATATCCCGGACCATAAGCTGTAATTCCGGTTACAACCTCTGTCTCCATATCAAGAACGCCGCCCTTGGCACGCTCTTCTTTCTGTAATTTCTGAAGTGCCCCCATAGCTTGTTGGTGCATCTGTCGGCTCAGCTAAAAAGCTCTCATCTCCATCATATGGAGTGTAGTTGTCCTGAATAAACTGACGAACATTGATTTCTTCTTTCCAGAGACGTCCTTCGAATCCATCCCACTCTTTCATTTCAATCATTACGATATCCTCCTAAAAAATGTATTCAGTATGAACACTGAATGGTTACTAATTAGTCTTGTTTAACTGTAGTTAGTATATACTGACTATTATTTTTTTGTCAATATTTTTGGTGTTCAAAATAACATACAAAAGAAAACGAGCCAGTCCTCCAGGTTCATCGCCCAGACGGTCGGCTCGTTTTCGTTATACTTCATGTGGTTTTTCCACTTATCCGTCAGTCATATAACGGTTTTATCATAGACTATTTCTTTTCTGATTGCAATAGCTTATGAAAACTTTTTATCAACTATTTTTTCCGTTTTATCTGTTCTTTCGCTACAATACTTTGGAAAGGAAGTCGCAAAGACGCGGATTCTGTGGATTGGCGAAGAATTCTGCCGGTGTATTCTCTTCCTGAATCTGTCCTTCATTGATAAACAGTACACGGCTTGCCACTTCTCTGGCAAATCCCATTTCGTGCGTTACAACCACCATCGTCATTCCGTCCTGTGCCAGTTCTTTCATAATCTCAAGTACTTCTCCTACCATTTCCGGATCAAGTGCAGAAGTCGGCTCATCAAACAGCATCACATCCGGATTCATAGCAAGTGCACGCGCAATCGCAATACGCTGCTTTTGTCCTCCGGAAAGCATTGCAGGATAGGTATCTGCTTTATCAGACAGTCCGACTCTCATCAAAAGCTCGTCCGCACGCTTAGATGCCTCTTCCTTATTCATAAGTCCGGTCTGAACCGGTGCCAGCATGATATTTCCTTTTACGGTATAATTTGGAAACAGATTGAACTGCTGGAATACCATTCCAATCTTCTGACGCATCTTGTTGATGTCTACGGATTTATCCGTGATATCTGTTCCTTCAAAAGTAATCACACCGGAAGTCGGCTCCTCTAAAAGATTTAAGGATCGTAAGAATGTGGATTTACCACAACCGGATGGTCCGATGATGGCTACTACCTCTCCCTGGTCGATTTCTGTGGAGATACCATTTAATACATTTACATTTCCAAAGGATTTACACAAATCCTTTACTTCAATCAATACCTTCTTATCGCTCATTTGTTCTCAACCTCGTTTCCAGTTTATGTACACCAGCCGTTAAAATCATAACGATTATCAGGTAGATAATTGCAACACCGAACAATGGTAAGAACGGGTCATAGGTCTGGCTACGGATGATATCGCCACCCTTTGTCAGATCCGGGATTGCAATATATCCACTGATGGAAGTCTCTTTCAGTAAGGTAATAAACTCATTTGCCAGTGCCGGAAGTACATTCTTAAATGCCTGTGGCAGTATAATCAGACGCATGGTCTGCGAATAATTCAATCCGAGACTTCGTCCAGCTTCAAACTGTCCTTCGTCTACAGACATGATTCCGGAACGTACAATCTCTGCTACATAGGCAGCCGAATTCAAACCAAAAGCGATTACAGCCACTGCAATCTTATTATCGAGTGCAACCAGAATAATATAGTACATAATCAAAAGCTGTACCATCGTAGGGGTTCCACGCCATATGGTAAGATACATTTTACATATAAAATTCAAAACATTTAATCCACCATGTTTATCATGGGTGGAACGGATAATTGCGACTAAAAATCCAACCACAATACCCAGAAGTACTGCAAGCACTGCAATAAGCAGTGTATTGCCAAGACCACGTAACAGATAAAGATATCTGTCTTTCTCTATAAAATCCTGTTGAAAGCTGCTTAAAAAATCGCTCAAGGTCTTTCCTCCTATACCGATTATTTATTTCTTACTACAATAACCTGGCTTGCTGTTGCATAAGTATCTGTAAAGTCAATGTTCTTAAGACGGTCTTCTTTTACAGTCATTCCTGCTGCACCAAAATCTGCTTTACCGGACCGGAAGATACTGCTGCGATGATTGCATCAAATTCCATATCTTCGATCTGTAACTCATAACCAAGCTTGTCACAGATTGCTTTTGCGATATCTGCATCGATACCAACTACGTTGTCACCATCATAATATTCGTATGGCTCAAACTGCGCATTGGTTGCCATGGTAAGTTTTCCGTTTGGATATTCTGTTCCCTCCGGAGTCTCATATGGATGCTCTCCTGCTTCATCACCAATATAGTTGCTGATGATAGTATCGATTGTTCCGTCTGCTTTTAACTCTTCGATTGCTTTGTTGAATTCGTCTGTTAAATCTGTGTTATCTTTTGCGATACAGATTGCATATTCCTCTGCGTCAAAGGTATCATCTAAAATTTTCAAGTCATCATTCTTCTCAACAAATGCCTCTGCAGGCTGCTTGTCGATGATTACACAATCAATTTTACCGGTCTTTAATGCCTGAATTGCATCAGAACCTTTGTTGTAACGCTCTACGGTGCTTCCTTCGTCCTCATATGCTGTTGCATCGGCATCACCGGTTGTTCCAAGCTGAACACCGATCTTCTTTCCCGGAAGGTCATCCTTGGAATTTACTGTGTTTGCAGCTACAGATGAGCCACATCCTACCATTGCTACTGTCATTGCTGCAGTTAATAAAAGTGCTGCAAATTTCTTCATGTTCTTCATATTTATTCCTCCTCTGATTATAATTATGTGAATTTATATTTCATACAACATCATAAAATATATCAACATAACGCCTAGTATAGCATGATTCCGCCTATTTCACAAGTACCCGGAGAGTATTTATCTGCATTTAAAAATACATTTTTCCATGTATTTTTAAACAGACGGCACCTCAGTAGTTTGCATATTCGCTTCATAATTGTTATAATGTGCCAAGAAAAGTGATGATACTTGAGGAGGTTTTTTCATGAAGCGATTTGGCAGAATTATGTTCTGTTTTCTTCCGGCTCTGCTGGCATTTGGCCTGCAGCAGCTTATCTCCATTCCGGCAGTAGGGCTTGCTCTGCTGGGTGGTTTTTATACCAAAGGGGCAACTTCTATCGATGACTGTATGAATGCATTTTTAAATATTATTTCCACCGCCAATTTTAATGCCGGTGTCAGTGCAGCCTACGGTACTGTTGCCCTTGTGGTATTTGCCTGCTGGTATTATAAAAAGTTCCGGTACCGACAGAACCGGAAAATGTACGGAAACCATTTAATATTCCGGTCATCTTCGGCATTCTTATTACTGCAGTAGGATTACAGTATATTACCAATTACATTGTATCTTTTACTGCAGCCATTAACCCGCACTGGCTGGAATATTACAGTAACCTGGTAGAATCGGTGGGACTGGATGAGCCTTCCCTGATTCTGGTTCTCTATTCCGTTCTGATTGGACCTGTCTGTGAAGAACTGATTTTCCGTGGACTGACTTTGAAATATGCAAAAAGAGCAATGCCTTTCTGGGTTGCTAACTTCTTGCAGGCACTGCTCTTTGGTGTGTTCCATATGAATATGATTCAGGGTGTTTATGCTTTTGTGGTAGGAATTGTTCTTGGATTTATCTGCGAGAAAAGCCGCAGCATTTATCCTTCCATGCTTTTCCATATCCTCTTTAACATCTGGGGAACCTTCTCTCCGGACTGGTTTATGTATAAAGCAGATACCGTTCCGTTCTTCTTCCTGTGGTTCTTTGTTGGTGCCGGACTACTGGTTGCAGGACTGCTCCTCTTTTTCTTTGGAGTAACTAAAAAATATCCCAAAATTGAAAATTCTTATTATTCTTAATATCCTTTTGCAATTTTCTTTCCCTGCAAAAGGCTCTGGTTTTGATTTACAAAGGAGCGTGTCCGCTCTTTTAATAATAATTTTCGTCCTTCCGGGGTTCTTGTATATACCACATGGTATGGTCCAAGAGCCCTTTTCATATGCTTTTCAAAAATCAGGGCACGCTCCTTTTGTCTTCCGAATATTTCCGGGACACTGTAACACTCTCTCGATGTGCCAAAGATTTTTTCCCGGATAAGAAGATACCTTGGGTTATCAATAACACCCCACAATTCTTCCATGCAGGCAGAATAGGTTGTCTTATCTCTGGTGGTTCCACCTTTAAGCCAGGTACCTACCACAAATCCATTAAAGGATTCTACTTCTGTCCTGCAATGGGCACCATCCTCTAATTCCCCGCATTCCCTCAATGCATCTAGCATTGCTTCGCTAAGCTGTTTCATCCGTCTTGCCGGGGTGCTGAATTTAAACAGACGTATCCCCTGATAGACAATTCCGGCAAATGCGGCTAACAGCGCAATTCCAAGTAACAGGAAAGCCGGATGATTACCAAGCTTCTGTGCCATCATTCTTCCACTCATTAGGAGTATTGCAAGTATCACCTGTATGATTTCTATACAGACCGCATTAATAAAGATATATCCGGTTTCTATTTCTTTTGCTGCAATTTCATCTATCTGTTCTATTTCCATCTGATTTCGCACTTCCTGTAAGGACTGGTTCCATCGCTGCCTCAATGCATTTCTGTCCTTTGCACGCTCAAGCATCATGCGGTTTGCTTTATCTACCTCATATTTTGATGTTATCTTTGGAATGTCCAGCCGACCGATTCCGCTTTCGATTACATCTTCCCTGCAGGATACTCCTAAAAATGATTCAAACCGGCGTTCCAGCATTTCATAATCGCCCTCTGTATCAGTATTACTCTGCTGTCCCCGCTCTTTTGGAAAAATGCAGGCAAGATGCCAGATGTTTCCGGTCTTATCCGGCTGCTCTCTGTCGGTACGGATTGCTCTTCCACGCATCTGGTTACTCAGCATAAAAGACCCTACATAGGTTGCCAGTATCAGGGAATTGATGCACGGTGCATCCCAGCCTTCTCCCAGCAATGACTTGGTTCCAATCAATGTATGAATCTCTCCCTGACGGAATAACTCCGTCACAACAGCTACGGTGTGGGTGCTCTTTCCCTTTATCATAAGCTGTCCGTATCCGGTATCTCCCAGTGGATTCAACGTTCCGCTGCAGCCATACTGTGCCAGCAATTCCGGCAGTTTTGCTTCGACTTCCATTGGAACTATTATCACTGTCCCACTCAGCACACCAAGACGGATTCCAGCCATGTTCTGCCGCCTTAAATATTCAAAAATCGGCACTGCACCAAGCTCTGTGACCAGTGTATCTTTACTTCCAATCTCCGGCAATTTGTCTTTCTTAATATAATCGCAGAGAACCAGAAGGCGTAAATCATTTTCCAGCGCCTCATACTCAGCCTGCACAATGGTATGGATGCTCTCCATCTTTCCCTGGCTTTTCATAAGTACCTTTTTTATGGCTTCATTATCCCGCAGTGCAACCTTATTCCGGTAGATGGCTCCTGCCTCTTTTAATTCCTGCAGCAGGCTTTCCCGCTCTGCTTCCATCATGGTATAGGACTCTCTGTCCTCATAAAGAACACCCTGCAGTAACACTTCCATCCAGTGTGCATCCATTCCCGGCAGCTTTCCCTTTGTTCCGATGAGTTTCCTTAAATAACCGGAAAATGGAATCCCTTTTGCCTGGCAGTATACCAGCAGCGCTGTAAAATACTCCGGTTTATCTAAGAACCGTTCACTGTATTCTTCCGGATGCATAAGCCCCTGATGGGAAGATACGATTCTTCGCAAAGTCTCATCTGCCATCATTTTCTGCACCTGCATCTGCATCCGCTTCTGATGTTCCCTGACATATGCTTCCTCTTCTCTTGTCGGCCAGTTAAAATAAACATAGTCCTGATGTGGGCAGAGACTTCCTTCTCTTACCAGTTCCGGTGTAAAGATTTCTTCATCAATCGGTCCGCACATATCGATATAACGCTTCCACTGTGCCGGTGTACTGTCATAAGGCGGTGTTGCTGTCAATGCAATGATTTTCACATCCGGCAGCTTGTCTAAGAAAGTCTCCAGTGCCTTCCACCACTCACTGCGAAGGTGATGCGCCTCATCCAGACAAATTGTTGTAATACCGGCTTCCTTTACTGCCTTAAAAATATCGAAATCCCGGTAGTCAACCTGCTCCGTTTCCTTCTCTCCATCTGCTTCTTCTGTCACTCCGCCGGCTGCCACTTTACTGTCTGCCGCATCTACTCCATCCACCGCTTCACTGGCTGCTGCATCTTCCTCTGCCGCTTCCCCGCTGTCCTCTTCCAGTGTGCCCTGCTCCCGCTTCATAGCACTGTACAATGCCTGATAAGTCGTTGCAGTCATCTGTTTCATCTGTTTCAAATTATTGGATAATATTTCCTGCGGATCTGCCTCTTCGGTTAAGAAGCCCTCCTGTATACGCATCAGCCATTGCTGGCGGATGGTAATGCTGGGTGAAAAAAATAAGGCAGGGTGCTCCCAGCCTCCGAATCAGTTCTATTCCAAGTGTAGTCTTGCCGGAGCCCGGCGCTGCCACAATATGTATCTTTCCATCCTTCAAATACTGCTGTGCATGTAAGATCTGTTTCAAATAAATCGCTTTCTGTCATATGCTAATATTTTGCAGTGGAAAGCTGCCCAGTCTCGTATTTCTTCAAAATCATTAACCTCTGATAATATAAGGTATGTATACCAGCATGATTCTTCATTTTTGAAAATTCATCATCCGTAAGCTTATCCGGTTTTTCCAAAATTTCATTGCCTACTGCCATCTTCCCAATATCATGCAGTGCACCAGCCAGATAACATTTTTTGCACATTAATAGAATCATATCCGATATATTGAGCAAAAAAAGCTGCTTTTTCAGCCACTCCTATAGAATGTCTGCTTGTAAAAGAAGATTTATAATCTACAATCTTTGCAAAAAAATCTGCGACATTTTTACACGTTTTCCAATCAAAAACCCGTTTTTGTCTTGGGATAATCTCCCATAGCTTCGTTTCAAAAGAATTATCACGTAAACATATAAATGATTCAGAATGTGTGAATGCATGAAAAAAGGCATTCACACATTCTGAATCGAATAATCCATCCCTATTTTTTAAAAGGTACTGACATATAAAATTCCAACTGTTATTTCCAGATCCCGTATTATTTCCTATAATATCAATGGTATCTGCAAGATGAATAATCCTTGCAAACAATGGAATTTCATTCCACTTTTTTTGAAAAGGACCGGTTCCATCGGCATGTTCATGATGATACAAAATCACATTTGACACATCTGTTTTAAATGGAATTTTAGTAATATTTTTTTCACCATAAATACAATGAAGATTCGTTTTTTTCTCGGATAAATCTTTTTTTACAATTAATGACAGAATCCTTTTTCAGCTCTTCCGAAATATATTGTGTCAAAGCATTATCATGCAGTAAGGCACACATAGCTAAATCTTGTAATTCATCACCTTGAATTTTCAGATATTCAGCCATGCATACACTTATATAAGCCACTCTTTTTCCATGCTTGTTTTTGATTTTTACCAACTCTGCTTCTATACAGTCCAAAGCATAGGAACAGGCTCCTGCAAGTCCGATGATATCTATACTTAGTTCTTCTTTCATTGGTATAATCCTATCATAATACATTTATGCTTCTAGCATTTCCATAATCCATGCAGGTTACAATATGCATATACTTCTTCTACCTGTTCACCATCGCAAAGACAAAAATCTGCTACCGGCTCCTGCCCTGGATTTAACTGTTTTCTGTATATTCCCTGGTTTGTATTTAATGTAATCCACTCAATAAAATGCTCTTCAAGCATTGGATGTTTTGTCTCTCCGACCACGACATGAACATGACTGCCTTCTATCGTATATACAGGTACATGCTTCTCGACAGCAGCATCTGTCACTCCGGCTTTTAATTCCTGCATAGGTTCTCCGCAACAAATTACAGGTACACCCTTATCCTTTACCTTTTCAACAATGTTTCCACAATGCTTACAAATATAATATCTTACCTTCCATGCCTTTTTTCTCCTTCCATGTGTAAAATTTATAATTCAATTGTCTCCATAATTTTTCAATGAATCTGCAGATTCCTTAAGCTTTAACGCTTCATCTCCACTTAAATTAATAGGTACGTCTGACTCAACACCATTTGCACCTACAATAGCCGGCATACTCAATGAAACTCCGTCAATGTCATATATACCATGCATCATGTGAGATATTGGGAGTATTGATTTCTCATCTCTCATAATCACTTCACAGATTCTTTTTACAGACATTGCAATTCCATAATATGTAGCATGCTTTTTGTTTATAATCTCATAAGCACTATTCTTGACCGCTGTCGCTATTTCTTCCGTATTTTCCTTATGCTTGTAATGCCCACGCATTTCACACATTTCACTTAACGGAACACCAGATACATTGGCTGATGACCATGCTACAACTTCACTGTCACCATGTTCTCCTAAGATAAATGCATGAACACTCCTGCTATCCACCGATAAATGCTCACCAAGCTTATATCTTAATCTGGCACTATCTAACACAGTACCAGATCCAATAACCCTGTTTTCTGGAAGTCCTGATAACTTTATGGCTACCTGAGTCAGGATATCTACCGGATTCGCAACTACAAGCATGATACCTGCAAAATTTCTCTTTGCTATTTCAGGAATGATTGACTTAAATATTGCTACATTTTTATTTACGAGAGATCAAGCCTTGTCTCTCCCGGTTTCTGTCCCGCTCCGGCAGATATGACAACAATTGCAGCATCAGCCACATCATCATAATCTCCGGCATATATTTTCATCGGACTTGCAAATGGAATACCATGACTGATATCCATCGCCTCTCCTTCTGCCTTGTTCTTATCTGCATCGATAAGGACAATCTCTGTAAACAAGCCACTCTGCATCAGAGCAAATACTGATGCAGAACCAACAAAGCCACAGCCTATCATTACTGCTTTTTTTGAATTAATCACTTTCTTCTTCATAATAATCTCATCTCCTTAATAATTCTCTTCATGTACTTCAAAATAGCTCTGTGGATGATTACATACCGGACATACTTCAGGCGCCTTAGTTCCTACCACAATATGTCCGCAGTTACGGCATTCCCATACCTTAATTTCGCTCTTTTCAAATACCTGTGCAGTTTCAATATTCTTAAGAAGTGCACGATATCTTTCCTCATGGTGCTTCTCAATCTCACCTACTGCCCTGAATTTTGCTGCAAGCTCAGGGAATCCTTCTTCCTCAGCTGTTTTAGCAAAGCCATCATACATATCTGTCCACTCATAATTTTCGCCTTCTGCCGCTGCCGCCAGGTTTTCCTTTGTATCACCAATTCCTGCTAATTCTTTGAACCACATCTTTGCATGTTCTTTCTCATTATCTGCAGTCTTTAAAAACAATGCTGACATCTGCTCGTAACCTTCCTTTTTCGCTACAGAAGCAAAATAGGTATACTTATTTCTTGCCTGTGATTCCCCTGCAAATGCCTCCTGTAAATTCTTCTCTGTCTGTGTTCCTGCATATTTGTTTGCTGCCATCTCTTTTACCTCCGTTTTCTTTACTACTTTTTCAAAATCTGATGCTGGGTGCTTGACATATAAAGGACAGTCATCTTTTTTGGCAAATGCCTTTAAATGAAATATCATAATCCACAAATTCAATTCCATGAGTGTTATGAATTCTTTCCAGCAAATCCGGCATTTGATCCATATCCACATCAAAAACTTCACCGCACTTTATACATCTTACATGGTAATGATTTTTCAATGTAAAATCAAATCGGTTCGGTCCATTCGGAACTTCAACCTTTCTTAATGCACCTTCCTCTACCAATATATCAAGATTTCTATATACAGTTCCCTTTCCGATTGTAGGATATGCTTCTTTTATAAATTCATACACTTCATTTGCCGTAACGTGTCTTCTCATTTCGTATACGGCATTTCTTACAAGATCTTTTTGAATGGTATTTCTCCTACTTGTCATTCGTCCTCCTTATTAGGATTAATTCTCAATAAGGATTATATGCCACTATCATCCTGTTGTCAATAAAAATAGTAATAATTCTCATTATTATAAAAGCTGCCAAACTGAGCATCTTTTACCTGAATAACTAATTTATTTTGCGTTCAAATACATATTCTGAATCTGAAGATAAATCAGACCTAAACGAATATCCGAGTCTGTCAAATTTCTGAATCTCCACCGGATTTTCAATATTATTTTCCGCTATGAATCTGACCATTTCACCACGAGCCATCTTGGCATAGGTACCTTTTGTTACCAATTTATCTCCGGATAACTCACAAAATACAATCGTAATATATCTGTCCTGTGGTGTCAGATACTTTTCTATACATTTTGAGTATTCTTTTGATGCAAGATTAATGATAATCCTGCTGTCATCAATCACTGAGCGGTATAACAAGTCTCCCCAGTACTCATACAGATTTTTTGTTTCTCCTATTCCAACCTTTGCCTGCATTTCCAAACGATAAGGCGTCACACCATCCATTGGTTTTAAAATGCCATAAAACGCAGACAGGATTCTTAAATGATTTTGCAAATACTCAAACTGCTGGATTTCAAACACAGATGGTGCCATATATTGAAAAGCAATTCCTTCATATGCTAAAACAGCCGGAGTAAGTCTGTTATAAAGATCCATATTTTCCAATCTGTTAAAGTTCTGCTCTGCAATTTTGTCATTACATTTCCAGATAGCTTTCAGTTCTTCTTTTGATTTGCTTTTCATCCAGTTTAATACTTCTGCTGTCTTATCAATATAGACAGGCAGTTCAACCGGTGCTAAGTTATCGGTATCTACAATCATCTTTTTTGCAGGTGATAATATAATCTTCATTAATCTAATTCCTTGAGCATATTTTCAGGATCATCTGCAGCCTTGACTTTATCATTTGCCTTTATAATAATCCCCTGCTCATCAATAAGATATGTGGTTCTTACTACTCCCATAGAGACTTTGCCATAATTTTTCTTTTCTTTCCATACATCATATGCTTCAATAACTTTGCGCTCCGGATCTGCTAAAAGTGTAAATGCCAGTCCATATTTTTCTTCAAATCTCTTGTGAGACGCTACAGAGTCCTTGCTTACTCCGAGAATAACAGCTCCCTTCTCAGTAAACTGTGGATAACGCTCAGAAAACCCACATGCCTGTTTCGTGCATCCTGGTGTATTATCCTTTGGATAAAAATATAAGATCACTTTTTTTCCTGCATAATCGCTTAATTTATGGCCGCACCAAAGCTTTCAAACAGCTTTCTCATCCGCATGTTCATCTCTTCTTCTGATGCCTCCGACAGATAGAACAGGAATTCATCTCCTACCAGCCTGAGAGCACGATCCCCGCCTTATGCCCATAGACATCGTTGATCTTCTTCAGATTATCCATATCGACAAATCCCAGACAGCCATCATGCTCCTGCATTTTTCTCAAGGATCAGCTTTTCACCCTTATGACGCATAGGAAGACCTGTCAGATAATCCAGGCTTTCCCTGGCCTCTCTCTGCCTGGTACCAGCTCCAGCTCGCGGATGCGGTCAATTGTCTGGATCAGCGTAACGACCAGCAGGACCACCAGTCCGGTTGCGATAAAAATCCCTGACATTGACACCACTCGATACACCTCTGTCACCTCCAGCATGACTGCAATCATGGCAGCTACCAGTCCGATCAGCGGAAGCTTGTAATGTTTCGCCGTTCCCTTGATGAGATCCCGGAAAATGGTGATAAATATTGTCAGGAACGTTCCTGCGATCACTAGGTGGGACAAGAACATTGTCGAGATAAAATCTGCGATATTCAGTACCTGTAAGGCCGTGCATAGTACAAAATTCACATAGGTGATACACTCTGCCACATGATAGACCTTCCGGTACCTTCCCTGCTGCACACTGTCAATATAGAACATGATCGGAACCGGGCAGAGCATCACAACGAAGAAGCACATATTCGACAGAATAGAAGCATTGGAAACAAACAGCTGGCGCAGCTTCGATTCTCCCAGCATCCACACTGCTCCCAGGAGCATGCACCATCCCAGGTACTCCAGATCAAATCTCGTCTTATATATAATATCAAGCACCAGACTGATGATCAGCACGACCAGTCCGGCAAACAGCATGGCGCAGGCGACCAGAGTTACCATAAAATAGCAGTGGAACATATAGGCCCAGATATCTGATTTATCCCCACAATATACCGTGTTGACGACACCGGAATACTTGTCGGTAAAGGACTGCAGTTCAATCCGCACTTCCTGCCCCGCATCCTCGCCGGATGTCTCGCAGAACACATACCCACTGGCAGAATTTTTCCCAAAAGGTCTGGTATTCTCCGTATCATACACCGCCCTCAGTTCCCCACCGATGTAAATGCGCACATTCTCCAGAGAGGACCTGATGGCGATCGTATTTTCATGATAATCCTGTGGGAGCACTGACCGGATGACCATAAGCTCTCCGGCAGGCACATCACATTTGCCCGGAACCGGGATTTCCTCTTTGGTTCCGTCTGCCAGCACCCGGTAAAAGGTTCCGGTATAAGTAATGCTTTCCTCCGTGACCGGTTCCCTTTCACTTGGGTAAATATATTGTCCCAAAAGGAATGCCGCAAGCAGCACACATATCACTACATAAAATAAAATTCTTTTATACTTTCGGATCGTATATTTCTCTTCTGTCAACTTTTCTACCTCATTAAATGATACCGGGGCAGCCCCCGCTTTTATTCCCTTTATTTAACATTGATGCCACTGGCATATTGCTGCAGAAACTGTTTCTTTCCACATGGTCTTCCAAAATAATATCCCTGCAGATAATCAACCTTCATTTCTTTCATTTTCAGAAGCCATTCTTTTTCCTCGATACCTTCTGCGCATATCCTGACGTTAATACTATGTACCATGGGGATGATATTTTTATATAATTCATAATCCCTGTCACTGTTCATCGCCTTGGCAGTAAAATCCCTATCCATTTTCACGTAACTTGGATTCATATCACGGATACAATGAAGATTCGAATATCCTGTTCCAAAATCATCGATCACAAAGGGAATCCCGTTCTTGTCCAGAATTTTACGAAATTTGCAGAACGAAGGTGTCATATCCATAAATCCGCTTTCTGTCATTTCAACACATAAGCATTCCGGCTGTAATGAATATTTTTGAATTGCATCCAGAATATCCCGCTCCACATTGCCTTGCAGTATCTGAACATAGGATACATTTACATTCATCCGGAAGTCAGGAATATATTTCTGCATTTCACAGCACATTGCTGCAGCTTCGTTCAAAATATATCTTCCAGCGGGAATGATCAATCCGGTCTCTTCCAATAATGGGATAAACTCCATCGGTGAAACAAACTCCCGCCCTTCTTCCGTTATCATGGAAAAACGCATCAGTGCCTCTGCTCCAATGATCTGTTCGGACTGACAGTCCACGATCGGCTGGTAGTATACTTCAAAGCCATCATAATGGTTCACAATAGCATTACGAAGTGTTGCTATGATTCTTCCTTTTCGTAAAAAGACCTCATAGTCATCCTTGTCAAAAAAATAGAATCCATTTTTACCCATGCCTTTTGCCTGTTTCAAGGCAAATTCAAACTTTTTGCGGCATTCTTCGGTTCCCTCACAAAATGTTACTGCATCTATAACACCAATCGAAATAGAAAATATAGCTTCATAATTTTCGGCTACTATGAAATTTTGAAGTTTATCTGTGATCTTTTCTTTCAGTACCACAGCGTCTTCGGCGGAGGAAGCTTCCAGATCCACGATCACATACTGATCCGCTACCAGATGGTAAATTCTCTTTGATTGTCTGAAAGGCATTCCTTCATACAGTCGGCTACACTTTTTCAGGATATAATTACCATAATCAGCTCCCTCTGGAGCTATTGATCGCTCCAAAATCATCAATTCCTACATGCATAAAAAATCCCTTGGTAATGGGTTCTTTTTGTGCACACAGGTAAGCAAGGAATTCCGGACCGCCAAGCAGTCCGGTGACATTATCAGCCCTTCTCTTGTTGCCGGTCTCATTCAGACACCCGACCAGATACTCTGCCTTTCCCTGCTGATCACTGATCACGATACCACGGCTGTTGATCCAGACCGGCATACCTTCTTTATCAAGCCATCTGTAATGAAGATTATGTACCTTTTCTCTTCCTTCGCATATATCAGCAAGATGCTTTGCAAGCATCCTGCGGTCTTCCTCATATACTACCTTCATAACTTCATTTGCAGCATCTGTCAGAACACTTTCCGACATATTAAACCGATTCACAGCTGACTGTGAAATCTCAAAGGTATCATCCTGCAGATCAAATATATACAGATAATCATCCATACAATCTGTAATGATCTCAAATAAGATTTCTGCCGTCTGCTCTCCAAACACTTTAAATATATCATTAATCACAACAAGAACCTTCCTTACGACAGCTTCACTCTATTCCTGTCATTTTTCTAGAATAGCTTAAAGATATTCACGCGGTCATGCATCTTGGCTGCTCCCTCTGCCAGATTAATACTGATCGCAGTATTCTCTTCGGAGGATGCAGCATTGCCCTGTACCACGCCGGACAGCTGTTCAATTCCCTGACCGATCTGCTCCAAGGACTCTGCCTGGGAGTTGGCTTTCTCCATGGTGTTCTCTGCAAGCTCTGCAAAGGACTTCATATCTTCAATGATCTGATTGAATGCGTCTGCTGTTGTTCTTGTAATCATATTGCCCTTTTCGATTTCCACTAAGGTCTTATCGATCAGCTCTCTCGTATTTACAGCGGATTTTGCACTGTCTGCTGCCAGCTTGCCGATCTGATCCGCAACCACCGCAAAACCTCTTCCTGCTTCTCCTGCTCTGGCAGCTTCAATGGAAGCATTCAGGGATAACAGGTTGGTCTGGGATGCAATATCCTCGATATCTGTGATAATATTACCGATCTCCTTGGAGATTTCTGTAATGTGCTCCATTTCCTTCAGCAGATCATTCATCTTTTCTTTTTCTTCGTTCGCTTTATTTGCAGAGGCTTTTACACGTGCCGATGCGCTCTGCGTTTCCTTCGCTGTATCTGCCGCCAGATCCACGACAGCGTCAATGGTGGCATTCAATTCCTCGATGACTCCTGCCTGCTCTGTTGCACCGTCCGCCAGGGATTTTGATGCATTTTCCACCTCTGATGCATTCGATGATACCTGTTCTGCCAGATTTCTGATCTCAGTCAGGGTACTGTTAAACCGCTTCAGGATATACAGCAGTGATGTCTTCAATTCCGAGAAATCGCCCAGGAAATCCGTAATGTCATCACCATTTCTGGTCAAGTCACCCTGTGCTATTGCCTTTACCTCCACAGAGATCTCGCTGACATAATCTGCCAGAATACCCATGGCTTCTTTCAGATTCCTGATGGTATCGCCAAGCTCATCCTCAGACTCATAGGTAAGCATTTCTACGTTAGACAGTTCGCCCTTACGCAGGCTGGCAACTGCTGCCTCTATCTGTTCTACCGGCTCTGTAATGGAATTGGTAATGATCCCTCCGATCAGTGTTGTCACTACAGCAATCGCAAGACCTGCTGCCACAATCACGACAAATATGATGATGGTGCATACATTGGCCATGGTCTTTGCCCGGTCTAATTCTACCTGGAACTTGTCACGTAATGTAGTTAATTTCTCAGCAAAAGCTTTATATTCTTCATACACCTCTCCGATCATCAGCTTCGCTGCTTCCTGCTGTTTACCCTCACGGCTCAACTTCAGGATTTCATCCGAAGCAGCCCTGTATTCTTCCCATGCAGCGTTTGCTACATCATAATCATCCCGTCCTTTTTGAGCATCTCTGTCTGCAGAAATGATTGCATCCAGCTTCGCACTGGTATCCTGGATCTGACTCTCCAGCTTCTGAATTTCTTCTTCGCAGGAGATTTGATATTCCCATATTTTTTTTTATATTTACTATCTGGCTATACATTTGAATCTTGAATCTGTAATGTTGCCCGTACACACACTCTATCAGAAGGACTCCAAACATCTTTTGTAATCTCTACTTCCTCTACGCCCGGTATCCATGCATTTTTCCATAATACCCGGTGTCCCAAATACCAAATTTGAATATGTTGTCCTTCTTTAATATCTTTAAAACTTCCGGCACTTCCATCCGGTAATGTTACCGGGATTGCATCATCTTGCGCCAGACGATATACCTTTCCGGGATTTTT